>Ga0102589_1000009_pt1 | contig 1039079 bp, 959 predicted proteins | sample AraplaMF_Col_mLB_FD_76858 | JGI IMG/M metagenome (GOLD analysis project Ga0102589, IMG submission 76858) | Arabidopsis root microbial communities from the University of North Carolina, USA - plate scrape MF_Col_mLB | ecosystem: Host-associated > Plants > Roots > Endosphere | place: USA... | reverse complement strand
CGCTGCGTGGCTCCGATCGCCTCATGGATCGGATGCTGGCCGCCGGCCGGGAGCGCAGAGACGCTGCGCAGGCCGTGCCCGAAGCCGCCGCTTGGCTACGATCGCTCGGTGCGGCCTATGCCGGCGCCCTCGATGCCGAGCGCCAGGCGATCGCCGAAGAGCGACGGCGCATGGCGGTTGCCATTCCCGGCCTGTCGAAGGCGGCGGAAGAAGCGCTCATGCGGCTGACTGCCGAGGCGAAGAACGACGGCCGCAAGCAGAATGCATCGGCTGCTGTTCTTGATCCCACCATTCGCCGGGAGTTTGCCGCAGTCAGCGCGGCGCTCGACGAGCGCTTCGGCCGCAATGCAATCCTCCGAGGAGAGAGGGATCTCATCAACCGCATCCCGCCGACGCAGCGCCGCGCCTTCGAGGCGATGCAGGACAGGCTGAAGGTCCTGCAGCAGACCGTCCGCAGGGAAAGCAGCGAGCAGATCATCTCGGAACGCCGCCAGCGCACTGTCAACCGCGGCCGCGGCGTTGATCTTTGAAGTCCATCGAAGAAGGCAAGGATTCGGCCGGGCCGAGGAGCGGATGGGGGTGGCGTCGAGCAGATCTACGATACGCGTGAAATAGGTGCGTTATCGCGGGCTCTCGCCATGTAGTAACGGCTCGCTGAGGATATTGATGTCGACGCTCGGATAAACCCGCTCTTCCAACAATTGAAGGGATCTAACGCTGACTTTTACGGGCAAGATCCCCGCGTCAAAGTCGACCGCTGATAGCCATTCTACCGCAGAAAACCTGAACAATGTCATGTGAGCAATCTGGGGCGCGGTTGGACGCCAATGTTCGAAGTGGATAGCATCTGAAATGGCGGACCGAAGGTCGCACAATTCCAGCGGCTGCTGGGCCTTTACGAAGAAAGCGGCTTCTGAGGCTGCGACCTCATCGAAATGGAGGTCAAACGGCGGGGTCTCTTCGACCAGTTTTTCCACGATCTCCTTCCATCTTTCCCTTTTCCGCTTCCAGACTTCGTGGTTTGGAATCCTCAATTGGGTCGCTGCGTTGAGCAACGTGGCGACCGTCATATGCAGGCTTGTGGCGGGACGCGCAGAAGCGGCGCAGTGATGGCGCCTCGCGATCGGGAAAAAACTGCAGATGAAACGCGGCACCGCTTAAACCACAGTGGATCGACCTTCGTTCGGATCATAGCCGCAGGCCCCTTCTACCTAACACAGCAACCAAACTATGCAGACACTTCGGGATCTTGCAGCCACGCGGGAATGTCGCGCTTCATATGCAGAATACGCCATATGTCGACATAATCGGCGTGCTCAAGATAGAAGACGAGGTATGGGAAAGCCTTCAGCGTCATGCTCCGCAAATCGGGCAAACCGAGTTCATATGCGTAGCGCAACGACCCCGATGCAGGATGCGTTGCGATTAAACCGAATGTCGGCTGCAGCGCATCAACGAAGCTTATCGCGACTTGCGCGCCAGCCTCGCGAGCATAATAGTCTACGGCATTCTCGACATCCCTGCGGGCCGACTCGCGGGGAACGATCGACTTTCCCGTCACCTGGAGCTTTGCCGCGAGGCACGGTCTCGCAGACTATCGAAATAGGCGGCATCAACCGGCTCCGTCGTTTCGGATGAAGCACCCTCAAGCAAAAGATCACGCAAGTGCTGGCGATCTTTGTCGCGACGGATCAACTCGCGGACGTATTCGCTGCTGGTCCCATAGCCTCGCCCTGCGACCTGCTTGTCGACGAACTGCTTCAGGTTCTCCGGCAGCGAAATGTTCATAGTGCTCATCGGGCTAAAATACCCCGGATGGCAAAATTTGGCAAGGTAGGAACTCCACCAGTCCCCATGGGGCTTACTGTGGAGATCATGAATTCTTCGCTCCGGCTACATTCATTTGTTTGCTCCGTGCCTACGTGTCTTGCAATATCGCATTTCAATTCGAGCGGGATGCATGATCAGTGCGAAACCGGCCGACCTATAAGGCGGCCAGATTCATAGTGTCGGAAAGGACCGAATAGGCGTGCGACATAACGTTCAAAGTTTATGACAATCGCTTTTGTTTTCGAATTTCCATGAACTCCTCTGGTCCCAGATGCTCGAAGACGCGCACCCAAAATTTGAAATCGCCTGAGCGTCCGTCAGATCGGGCGCAGATTGCACACCAGGCGGCGGCTGTTTTCGCATGCCGTCCATAAAGCAAACGGAGAGCGGTACTTATGTCCCCAAAGTCTACATCACTCCAAAAGTCCGGTGTGGCTACTGCGCAGCCGGCTGAGAACCCTTCGAATATTTCGCGCATTAAAAAGCCCCGTTACCGTCCGGAAACAGGCTATCAAATTATGCCGGACGTCGATCCCACTGCGTGGGCCACGATCACGTGTCGTCCCTGGCAAATCTACGCTTCTGTGCGAAGTGCTTCTCAGCTTCAACATTATGTTGTAACAAAATTGAAAGGCAAGCTATAAAATAGCCGCCGTCACGGTGTATTTCGCAGTCAGTTTTGCCCGCCAGGGTCGAGGTGCCGCCCAATATGAAGCAGTCCCGCGAGAATTTTGTCGTATCAAACGAGTTCGCAATACAGGCAGTAGCGAGGGAGGCGAGCCAATGAGCGCTCTTCTGGCGATCGTATCGCGTGATGCCGACTACTATTTGATGCTGTCATATATCCTGAAGGGCGCCGGATACAGGACCGTCCTCGTCGATATTCCAAATGAAGCAGTTGCGACCGCTGAGGCGCGCGGGGCTGCAGCCATCATCGTCGACTGCCAGCCGGGTTCACAAATTCTGGCAGATATCGCGTCGAGTCTGGAGGAAAAAGGGCTTGCCGACGGCCTCACGCTCATCGCGCTCGTTGCCGAAAAGGCCGCCTATCTCGACATACTGAAAGCCAACGTCGATGAGAGCTTTACAAGGCCGATGCCTCCGGAACGTCTCCTGACTTACCTGCACCGTGAAATAGGCAATTCCTCAAACGAAGCGTCTGACCGTTTCGTTCCGATGTTTGACGATATGAAACTGGACGTCAGCGGCCGGCGTGTCTTGGTAAAGGGGATGCCGATTAATCTCAGCCCGATCGAGTTTCGTCTGCTGAGAGCTCTTATGGGCGACGCGGGGCGCGTTCTCGGTCGCGCGGAACTGATTGCCGCTGCTTGGCCGGAATCAGCCTTCGTCGAGCCGCGGACAGTCGATGTTCACATCGGCCGGCTCCGGCGCGCATTGAGGCGGGCGCTTGGCCGCGACGTGATCCGCACCGTGCCAAAGGAGGGATATGCAATCGAGATTACCCAATATATGTGACTTCGCTACGTTCACATGTTCACTGGAACTTCCCGAAAATTTGTGGCCGCCTTCGTTGTATAAACAACGATCTCGCGCATAGCGTGAAGCCCATGGAACACCTGGGAGGTCAGCATGCAAGAGTTAGCTTCGGGCGCCGGATCGGCGAAAACATCCCACAGAAACACCGCGGGCCTGATCAGTCACGCAAGTCCCCACTTTGCAGCGGCCCATCTTGACGGCCTGATGGCACTCTATGTCCATCCGTCCGATGGGCGAGCGGTGGAACTGCCAGTTTCAGAGGGCAGATCGGAGCGCGTCATCGACTTCGTCCGCTGCTCGTATCTCGGGCTCGACAATCATCCCTCAATCATCGAAGGCGCAATTGAAACCATTCGGCGCTATGGAACCCTGCATTGGTCGTGCGCCCGCACGCGGCTCAATTTTGCAGCCCTCGGAGACCTTGAGGATGCTCTTTCTGATCTCTTCGGCGCCAGGGTGATCACCTATACAACTGTGCTTGCCGCCAACCTGAGCGCGCTTCCCCTAATTGCGTGCGGCGTTCTGACGGGCGGCAAAAAACCAGTCATGGTATTCGACCGTCTCGCGCATGCAACGTTGGCCTTCAACAAGCCCGTCGTTGCCGAAGAATGCGAGGTGCGCACCATAGGCCACAACGATCTTCAGGCGCTCGAGGAAATTTGCCGCCAGAACGAGACGGTCGCTTATGTTTGCGACGGTGTGTATTCCATGGGCGGCTGTGCCCCAATCAAGGAGTTGCGGGAGCTTCAGGAGCGATACGGACTCTTCCTTTATATCGATGATGCTCACGGCATATCGATCTTTGGGGAAAGAGGTGAGGGGTTTGCCCGTTCACAAATGCCAGAAGGTCTCGGTGAACGGACGATCATCGCAGCTTCGCTCGGGAAGGGCTTCGGAGCCTCGGGCGGCATTCTGTTGCTCGCAACAGCCTTCCAGGAAGAGATCTTCCGGCGCTTTGCTCTCGCGCACGCCTTCTCGGCCTCTATCAATGTTGCCGCGATCGGTGCAGCTCTCGCGTCTCAGTCGCTCCATCGCACACCGGAACTCGGCGTGCGGCAAAGGGCGCTCGCCGAACACGTTTCTCTTTTCGACGAACTGGTGCCGACCGCACAAGCAGGATCCCCACTCCCGATCAGAACAGTCATGGTCGGTGACGAGCTCGCGGCAATCGGCGCTGCCAGACTGGTGCTTGATTCTGGTTGTTATACGTCGGCCATTTTCTTCCCGACAGTGGCTAAGGGGAGGGCGGGGCTGCGGATATGCCCGACCGCCGGGCACACGGCTTCCGAAGTGCGCGACGTCGCAACTGCCATCAACCGTGCACTCAAGGGATGAAGGTTCGTCTGAACACCTCCGGGCGACATTGGCGCCCGGAGGTGAATCATCATCGGATCCAGGTATTCCAACGCTCGAGCATCATTGCGGCATTGTCGTTGATCCATTTAGCGTCCGGGATGACGATGTAGTCCCGGATGTCCTCGTCGCTCGGCAGGGCCACGCGTGCAGCCGGTGACATCAAATCGATCGCCTTGCGACTCGGTGGCGTGCAAAGAAGTTCGTCGCACACACGGGCCTGCGCTTCCGGATGATCAAGCCAGTAGGCGATCAACTTCAACGCGTTTGCTTGGTTCGGCGCATCCTTGATGATCGTCAAGCGATCGCCAACGAGGAACGACGCTTGCTTGGACCAAGCGATTTGGCGCCCTTCCGCCTTCAGTGTATTTGCGCGCGTCAGCCAGATCTGCCCGATGCTGTAGTCGCCATTGCGAAAGCCCTGAACGCTCTGATCGCCGGTCTTCCACCAGAGCGATATTGCCGGGCGTATCTCGTTGAGCTTGCTGAGGGCGCGGTCGACGTCGAGCGGAAAGAGCTTATCGCGCGGGACGCCATCGGCGAGAAGCGCGGCAGCCATGACCCGCCACGGATCGTCGAAATTTGGAAACGCGCGACCACCAGGGAACTTTGTCTCGTCCCACATATCGGCCCAGCTCGATGGATTTCCATCTTTAAAGGCAGTTGGGTCGTAGGCCATCAGCGTTGCGGTTGAAAAAAGCCTGGCCCCTGCACTGACGCAGGCGTCCTCGACCAGGTCTGGCCGCCCCTGGAAAGTTTTGCAGAAGTCGGTCAAGTCTTCAGATGTCAGCCGATGCGCTTCGGCGCTCGCCTGTATCTCGCCGTCCGGGTAAAGGTCCCAGGTCACATTGCTGGTCTTAACCATAGCAGCAGCTTTCGCGCGCATCTCGGCATTCGTTGCCGCGACCGAAACAACCTTAATGCCGGTGTCTCCGGTAAATGGTTCGAACCAGAATTTTCGAAGCGCCGCATCATAGGCGCCACCCGTGGTCGCAATGATGACCTGCTCCTCAGCTTGAGCCGCCCCCGCACCGGCAAGCATAAGGCAAGCCGTAAGCATTGCATTGATCTTGGTTCGCTTATTCATCGCGTGTTCCTCTGTTCGATTGATATGGGCCACGTTAGTCCTCCCCGCGGCCGGTAAGGAGATGAACGGTCGCCATGAGCGCCAGTGATACCGCAACGAGCAGTGTCGAAACCGCAGCAATGACCGGGGTGAGGTTGAAATCGATATCCTCGAACATCTTGCGGCTGATCGTTTTGCCGCCAGTATCGGAAATGAAGAAGGCGACTGTTGCCTCATCGAACGACGCTAGAAATGCAAAAACCGAAGCGGCAGCCACTGCTGGTGCGATGTTGGGAAGCACAATGCTGAAAAAGGCGCGGCTCCGGCTTGCCCCGCAATTCAGTGCCGCAAGCTCGAGCGACGTATCGAAGCGCTCGAGTGCCGCCGAAACGGTGATGATCACGTAGGGAACCGCAAGCACGGTGTGCGCGATCAGGAAGCCAGTGAAATTACCGGTCAGGCTGAGCGGGGAAAAAACCAGATAGAGGGCCACGCCAAAGACAACATGGGGAACGATCATTGGCCCCAGCGATAACGCTTGCAGAAAGGTCTTGCCCGGCAGATTGCCTCGAACGAGCCCGATGGCAGCCAACGTTCCGACAACCGTCGAAGCGACCGTCGTCGCCAGCGCGATCTGCAGACTGAACATCGTTGCTGCCCGCCAGTCCGGATCGGATAGAAATTCGGCATACCAGCGAAGCGTTAGGCCCTTCGGCGGAAGCTCGATATAGCTGCTGTCATTCAGCGAAATCGGGATGACGAGCAGCGTCGGCAGAACCAGTAAGAACAGGATTGCTCCGATCAAGAGGCCGCCGAGGAGCTGCAAGGCTGCTTTGCCGTAAGGTCGATGGGTGCTTTTGACGGGAGAGCCGGCGAATGGGGCGATGGCTACGGGTTCAGTTGACACTGTTCATCCCTTTACTGAGGGAAAGCGCCTTGCGGAACACAAGGACGAAGACCAGCGTCGTGGTCAGAAGGACGGTCGCGAGCGCTGCGGCAAATGGCCAGTCGAGCAGGACGGTGGTTTGCTGACCGATCAGCGTTGCCATCATCAATGCTCCAGGCCCACCGACGAGTGCCGGTGTGATGTAAAAGCCGATCGCCAGGATGAAGCACATGACGCACCCGGCAAAGATTCCGGGCAAGCTGAGCGGCAAGGTCACGCGCATGAACGCGCCGATCGGGCCGGCGCCGAGATTGCGGGCGGCTTGGGGGTACTCTGCAGGAATAGTGCGAAGAGCGTTGTAGATCGGCAGGATCATGAAGGGCATCAGGACATGCGTCATCGCAAGGATCACTGCGCCTTCGGTGTAAATAAGCTTCAACGGGCTGTTAATGAGGCCGCTCTCGATCAGCAGACCGTTTACGATGCCGTTTCTCTGCAGCAGCACGATCCAGGCGTAGGATCGCACCAGCACTGAGGTCCATAGCGGCACGAAGACCGCCGCCGATACGATCACCGCCGTCTTGCCTTTGGCGCGGGACATGAGAAAGGCAACCGGATATCCAAGCAGCAAGCTCGCCACTGTTACGATTGCACCCGTCTGCAACGTGCGAAGCAGGACTTCCATGTAGAGTGGCTCGGTCACGATCCGCTCGTAATGCTCCAGCGTGAATCCCGGCGCCATTAGGCTCAAAGAGACGAGCCGCCCAATTGGATAGATGAAGCCTCCGGCCAGTAAGAGCATCAACGGCACAATAAGCAAGAGCGTCAGCGCGTGCGAATACTGGCGCGCCGAGCGTGAGAAAATCCAGCTTGCTGGACGGGTTGGTGCAACCGGCAAATTATCGACTGTCATGGTCATTTCATGCCTCCGCAGCCGTAAAGAGCCGTAGACCGTCGCGTTCGGCGATGACATCCACGAGTGCCCCCGTTGCAAAGGGCACCCGCTTTCCGTCAGCAGGGATCTGCACCTGAATGAGCTCTCCGCTTCCGAAATCGGAGCGAACGAGATGAAGGTCGAAGGAGCCTGCAAAGACCGACGTTTCGATCCGGCCGGGGAGGGCGTTCTGTCCCCCTGCGCCACGCGCTGCAAGGCCAAGGCGCTCAGGCCGCAGCGCGAGCCGAACGCGATCACCTATTTTTGCCGAACCCTCGAAACCATGGGCTGCACCGGGCGTATCAATAACCACGTCGTCACCCAGTCTGATCGTCTGGCGGCCAGCGGTCCCGCCCAGGAATTCTCCCGTCAGGAAGTTCATCTTGCCGATGAAGTCGGCTACAAAGGCACTCTGCGGATTACAGTAGAGATCCGTCGGGGTTCCGAGCTGCGCGAGATGCCCCTTTGCCATGACAGCGATCCGGTCGGACATCGTCAAGGCCTCCTCCTGATCGTGCGTCACGTAGATGACCGTTGCACCGAGGCGCCTCTGAAGCTGCTTGATCTCGATCTGCATGGATTCGCGCAGCTTCTTGTCCAGTGCCCCGAGTGGCTCGTCCATCAAAAGAACAGGCGGTTCGAACACGATTGCTCGCGCGACCGCCACCCGCTGCTGCTGGCCGCCGGAAAGTTCGTGGGGATAGCGCTTGGCGTAGTCCGGGAGTTGAACGAGATCGAGCGCCCGGCCAACGCGTTCTGCCCTGAGGTCCTTGCGGATGCCTCGCATCCGCAAGGGAAAGCCGATGTTTTCGGCGACGGTCAGATGTGGGAACAAGGCATAACGCTGGAAGACCATCCCGATATTGCGGCGGTCGGGCGATACGGCGGTGACATCTCGACCGCCAATGATGATGCGTCCGGCAGAAGGGCTTTCGAAACCGGCGATCATTGTCAGAAGCGTCGTCTTGCCCGATCCGGATGGACCAAGGATCGACAAGAATTCGCCTGCCGAAATGTCCAACGTCACTTCGCCTACGGCAGTCTGGCTGCCGTAGGCCTTGCCTATGCGATCGATAAAAACAGGCGCGCCAATCAAAATGATATCTCCTTTTGTGTGCTTTGAGATGCATGGACCCCCCCCGGCTCCGCCCGCGCGGCGCCAGGTGCTGTGAGCGTCGTGCCGGCAAGACCGGAGCTATTCAGCCGCCGGGGCCAAGGCGTTGCTAATATTCGCGATCCCGTTATGCTGTCACATTACGTGATCAATTTTTGCGTGATGCATTTTTGTTGCAACAAAAATGTGAAAATGTCAACTCGTGGGGAGTTAATTTTGAACGATAATACAACTGAAGAGGAATCGTCGGCGTCGGAATTGCCCTCTGGGCGCCTCAGCGACTTCGCCTATTCATCCATCAAAGAGCAACTTACGCGGGGTGTTTACAAGCCCGGTCACAAGTTGCCGATCCGTTCGGTTGCCGAAATGCTGAAGGTTGGTGCCACGCCAGCGCGCGAGGCAATCAACCGTCTGGTTTTTGAGGGTGCGCTGGTCATGGTAGGTCCAAAAACGGTCATCGTTCCACATCTCGATCTTGCGGCACTTTATGAAGTCACGCAGATGCGGCTTGCGCTTGAGGGATTGGCGACAGAAAGAGGCACGCTTTGCGCGACGAATGATGTCGTCGATAAGCTATTGGCGCTTCAAGAGAAAATCACGCTGTCGCTCGACGAAAAGCGTTATTCGGACGCTCTTCACGACAATAAGGAATTCCACTTTACGATCTATCGACTGTGTGAGATGCCGCACCTTCTTTCGACCATCGAAGCCCTATGGTTAAGGGTGGGTGCCGCGTTCCACGACCTCTATCCCGAGTTTGCGGAAGCAAAATACGGTGTCCACAACCATCTGGCCGCGATTGAGGCTCTGGTGGATAAAGATCCCTCCGCCGTCCGAGCCGCAATGGAAAACGACATTCGAGACGGCTATCGTCGCCTCAAGAAAGCAGCGCAGGAGCGTCTCAAGCGAGAATAGCATTGTGGCCGGATTTTTTTGTTGCAACTTCTTCGGGTTCATGATTTTTGTGATAACAAAATTATGAAGGGTCGCACCGTGACCCATTTGCCGGAGAAGATCGAATGTTTCACCCTTATATCTTGCGCGACGGCCGGGGATTTTCCCGGTCGAGGTCCGAACATTTCTTCAAACGGGGTCGTCGCGTATTTCCGACCGGAATCACGCGGGTCACGGTCAATCATGAGCCTAGCCCGCTATACATTTCACGCGGGGAAGGCGCCTATCTCTTCGATGTCGACGGCAATCGCCTTCTCGACCTGAATAATAATTTCACGACGCTGATACACGGCCATGGCTTTCTTCCAGTTGCCGACGCGGTTGCAGATCTGCTTCATCGCGGAACGTGTTTCTCTAACCCGACTGAGCACGAGATCACTCTGGCTGAGCTGTTGATCGAGCGCATTCCAGCGATCGAACATATTCGCTTCGTCAACAGCGGGACCGAGGCAGTGATGTTTGCGATAAAGGCCGCTCGCGCCTTCACCTGCCGGCCAGGCATTGCACGGATCGAAGGCGCCTATCATGGCGCCTATGACTGGGCGGAAACGGGGCAGGCGGTGACGCCGACTATATGGAACGACCCATTGGGGTCGCCGGCCGTACCCGCCTATCGCGGTATGCCGCCTTCGGTAGGTGAGGAGGTGACCGTTATCCGCTTCAATGACATCGCGGATCTGGAGCGCCGAATTGCTTCGGCTGCCCCTTCGCTTGCCTGTATCCTGATCGATCCGATGCCGAGCCGCGCCGGGCTGATAGCGCCTGAGCCGAGCTTTTTCGCGGCTGTCGAGGCGATCGCGAAGCAATATGGGATTCTCATCGTGGCCGATGAGGTCCTCAATCTGCGGCAGTCATATACGGGGGCATCGGCCCGCTATGGTCTCCACCCTGACCTGGTCGCCGCCGGAAAAATCATCGGCGGAGGTTTTCCCGTCGGGGCCATCGGCGGGCGCAAGGACGTAATGCGGGTGTTCGCAAGCGACAGCGGTAAGCCGCTGCTGCCGCAGGGCGGCACGTTTTCGGCAAATCCCGTGTCGATGGTCGCAGGCCGGGTCGCCATGGAGGCGATGACGGAGGACGCTTTCGCTTCACTGGAGAGCCTTGGAGATCGCATCCGGGTCGGACTTCGAAAGGAAATCGAACGCCATGGTGCAGCCTTCAGCGTGACGGGAGCTGCCTCTTTGTTTCGCATCCATCCGAAAGGAAGGCAGCCAAGGGACTTTCGCGAGGCGTATCTCGCACCGGAAGAGGCCGAGTTGATGGGTCGGCTCTCAAAGCATTTCCTCAATTGCGGCATCCTGCTTCCCGATGGCGCTGCGGCCTGCATTTCGACGGCAATGACGACCGCTGACGGTGACGCAGTCATCTCAGCCTTCTCAGACTTCCTTTCAATCCTCGAAGTAACTCCAACCGAAGCAGGCATGTGACCATGGCAACCAATAATCTAACCGTCGCCGAGCGGATCGCTCTTTGCCTGAAGAGGCATGGCGTCACCCATATCTTTGCTCAGAGCCTGCCTTCGGCGGTTATCCTTGCGGCCGAAGCAATCGGCATCCGTCAAATCGCCTACCGACAGGAAAACATGGGAGGGACCATGGCCGACGGCTATGCGCGCCTTTCCGGCAAGGTCGGCGTGGTCGCAGCGCAGAACGGACCTGCCGCAACGCTTCTTGTTCCGCCGCTGGCCGAGGCGCTGAAGGCGAGCGTTCCGGTCGTTGCTCTCGTCCAGGATGTCGAACGCGATCAGGCTGACCGTAATGCATTCCAGGAACTCGATCATCTTACCCTATTCCAATCCTGCACGAAGTGGGTGCGAAAAGTTCTCGTAGCGGAGCGGATCGACGATTATGTCGATGCTGCCTTCACGGCAGCCGCCTCGGGCCGGCCAGGACCGGCAGCTCTCCTGCTCCCGGCCGACCTCTTGCGGGAGCAGATAGTCCCTTCGCCCTTTCGTCGTGAGGCTGTCCTAGGCCACTGGCCGCTCGATCGGTTACGTCCGCGCGATTGTGACATCGAGCGCGCGGCCTCAATGATCGCCACGGCCCAGGCACCCATCGTCATAGCCGGAGGAGGCGTCCATGCGAGCCATGCCGCTGGCGAGCTTTCGGGGCTACAGGACGAAGCCTCGCTTCCCGTGCTGACGACCAATATGGGAAAAGGCGCCGTCGACGAATACCACCCGCTGTCAGCTGGCGTTCTCGGGGCTCTCGTCGGGCCGCGATCGCTTGGGCGGCACACGCTTGCCCTTGTCGAAGAGGCCGATCTCGTCATTCTGGTCGGAACGCGAACCAATCAGAACGGCACTGACAGTTGGCGCCAAATCCCCCGGTCCGCATCAGTCATCCACATCGATGTCGATCCCACCGAAATCGGGCGCAACTACGAAGCGGTCAGATTGGCAGGCGATGCGGCCGAAACCATTAGCGCACTTCGAAGCGCGCTTGCCCGACGCGATCTCTCGTACCGCGCATCGCAGCGCGATAAGATGACGGCCCGGATCGCCGGTTTCTGGCGCGCGTTTGACACGGAGCGGGAATCCGTAGCTGGTTCGGAGAACAGTCCGATACGTCCCGAGCGGGTCATGTCGGACCTGCAGCAAGTGCTGACGGCAGAGACGACCGTTGTTGCCGATGCGAGCTATTCCTCAATGTGGATAGCTGGCCAATTGCGGGCTCTTTCCTCCGGTATGCGCTTCCTGTCGCCGCGGGGTCTTGCTGGACTCGGGTGGGGCTTGCCACTTGCGCTCGGTGCAAAAGCGGCGAGGCCGGACGAGCCGGTGGTCGCCATCGTAGGGGACGGCGGCTTCGCGCATAGCTGGGCGGAGCTGGAGACCATGGTGCGGAGCAAGCTACCCGTACTCATCATCGTCTTGAACAACGGCATCCTCGGCTTCCAGCGTGATGCTGAAACCGTCAAGTTCGGCAGCTTCACCACCGCCTGCAGCTTCGCGGATGTCGATCATCGACAGATTGCCGAAGCTTGCGGCTGCCCGGCTGTTCGAATCTCTGATCCCGCCGATCTTCCTCGTTGCCTCGAGCGCGGCCTGCGTGAAGAAGGGCCTTTGCTGATCGAGGTGATAACGGACGCCGACGCCCATCCCCCGATTTCGCTATTCGCTGCATTGGATCAGGCAGCATGAGCCAGGATACCCCGCGTGTTGCGGTCGTCAGCGGTGGCACGACCGGAATCGGTCTTGCCTCTGCGTTTCGTCTGCTCAGTGCGGGACATCGGGTTGCCGTCTTCAGCCATGGTGATGCAAGCGTCATCGCCGCAGGGGCCGCGCTTGCCGAGGCTTTCGAGCCAGAGCGGTGGCTGGCGAAAAAGGTCGATCTCCGCGAACCTGAGGCCATCAATTCCTTTTTCGGCGAAGTCGGTCGTGTCTTGGGCGCACCTGGGATTCTCGTTTGCAACGCGGGGATTTCGCCAAAAGGTCTTTCCGCCGACCTTACCCTGGAAGAGTGGAACGACGTGCTCTCCGTCAACCTGACGGGGGCGATGCTGTGTTGTCGAGCCGTTTTGCCCGTGATGAAGGAAAAGGGTTACGGACGGGTCATATTCGTTGGCTCTCTTGCCGGCCGGACGAGACCACGGATCGCAGGCGCCGCTTATGCGACGTCCAAAGCCGCACTTTCAGGGTTGTCCCGTGCGCTGGTGTCTCAATATGGCCCCTATGGCATAACATCAAATGTCGTGGCGCCAGGTCGCATCCTGACGCCACTGACAGGCTCCCCGCAAAACAACACCAACATCGACGCGCTGGCTCGTATTCCAGCCGGCAGGCTCGGTTCTCCGGACGACGTCGCCGGGGTCATTGCATTCCTGGCATCGGAAGATGCCGGGTTCGTCAATGGAGCCATCATAGATGTCAACGGTGGCGAATTCGCGCCGAGTTGAGTTTTGCCGTTTTGTCTGGCTAGGAAAGAGGCAATCGACATGGCTTCTGTCATTCTGGTTTGCTCACGGAACGCTGAGCTTTATCTGCTCCTCGCGCATATCCTGCGTTGTGAGGGCTTCGAGGCGCGTCTTGCTGCAAGTGACGACGATGTCGTGGTAGCCTGCGCATCTGCAGGGGTTTCCGCCATCGTACTGGATTGTGCAGGGTGGTCGAGTGATATTGCGCCGTTATGTGCGCTCTTGAAGAATTCAGGGATTCCAGTGGGTGCTCTTATCGGTGAGGACACGCGTGCCCAACACTTGGAGTTGATCAAGGCCGGGCTCGACGAAGGCATCACACGTCCTTTGTCGCCGTCAAAGCTTCTCGCCTTTCTCCACGGCATAAGGCCGCGCTCGGAGGCGCTAACCCAACCAAATTTTGCTGCCACCGCCGAGGTCGTCCTCGGGTCGCACGTCGTCGTGGTGTCAGGCACAAGAATAGCACTTGCGCCAATGGAGATGAGAATCTTTAGATTCCTATTAGAAAGGCAGGGGCAGATCAGTACGCGCATGCAACTCATCGAGGCCGTTTGGCCAGCTCCGCACGCCGTGGAAAGCCGGACGGTTGACGTGCATATCGGCCGGCTGCGAAAAGCATTTGCAGGACTCCGCAATCTGAAGATTCGCACGCGATACGGTGTGGGTTACGCTCTTGAATGTCACGATCTTTGATGCCCGATCATAGCTTCAGCCGGGGTGGGTCCGGATTGGCTAGCCTGAGAGATCGGTGCCAGTGGGAAGCGGCGCAGCCAGAATTTGACCTCGACCTGCAAAAACAGACTTCGTTTTCGAATTGGTTGGCGCAGCTAATGAGGTCGACAAGCTGACAATCTTCGAAGACACCCATTTTGAACCGGGCGATCGTTACCGTTCGGGAACGGCGTGCGGTGGTGGGGATTGCGAGCAGCGGTACTTCGAAGGATGCGATTGTCTATCTGAGAGAAATCGCAGGCATGCCTGGACGCCATGCCGCGTCCGAGAGTGCTTCCTTATGCAGCCGCTCGATCAGCCATCTTAACGGCTCCTTCCCATACCTTTTGTTGAAATACATCGTTAAACCATGGCATACATCGGAAAGAAACTCGTAATTTGCTTCCATTTGTGAAAAACCGTAAAGTTTAACAATGCGCTACGATATCGACGGTGCAATGCTCCAAACTCTGCTTCCCTCCCTTACCGCGGCGGAGGATGCGCTGGCGCGGCTGGACGAGCGGGTGTTGCGTTCGGTGGTCGGCGAAGGCTTTGCCGAACGTAGTCATTTCTTCGATGCCGCCGGCGCGCTTTGGGTGGCCGGCGAACTCGTGCATGTCGAGGATCTCGTTTTGCATGATGCGCATATGGATAGCCGCGCTCCGACCCACGAACTGACGATCGCCCATTCCGTGCTGCGGGCGCGTCGGCGCATATGGACCGGCGAACCCGGCTGGGCACTTGGCGTCGCGGGCCTCGCAACGCTGACCGCGACCGGCGGGGAAGGGGAGGGGAAAGCGCAGGACGCCAAGAGCCTCGCAGCTCCGGTTGAGGCCGATGAAGAGGGCGAGGATGAGGACGGGCCGCTCGCGGCCGAAATGGCGGAGATCGATGCGCTGCTTGCGCGCTCGCAGAAGCTGCTCGATATCCATACCGGGAAAACGCCGGCAGGCGAGACGGCCGTTGTCCCGGCAAGGCCCAACGAAGATCCTCTCGGCTTGCTTGGTGACGACGAATGGGACGAGGAACAGCGGCTTGCGGAGTGGCGGAGCGTACTGCCATTGGCCGACAGCCTGCCGCCGGTTCTTGGCGCCGTCATCCTTTTCGAAGCCTGGGAGAGAATCGAGCCGTTGCGACGTCAGCACTGGCTCGGCGGTCTTCTTGTCGCAAGCCAGCTGCGCGCCCGCGGCAAGGTTGCTTCGCACCTCTTTTCTTTCTATGGCGGATTGAAACTGGTGCGCCATGAGCGTCGTCGGGCGCGCGATCGGGCCACACGGCTGCTAGCCTTTCTGGAGGCGATGCATCTCGGTGCTGCGGCCGGCCTCAAGGAAATCGACCGCCTGTCCCTGGCGCGCACACAGATGGAGCTGCGCTTTCGCGGTCGCCGTTCGAACAGCAGCCTGCCGGAGCTTGCCGATTTCATCCTGTCGCGGCCGATGGTCTCGGCGGCGATGATCGCCCGTCATCTGCGCATTACGCCGCGCGGCGCGCTCAACCTCGTCAACGAGATCGGCATTCGCGAAATCACCGGCCGCGGCCGCTATCGCGCCTGGGGTATCATCTAATGCATGTCGCCCAAAAGTGTGCAGCGGCTTTGGGACAACGACATGCATAAGACAAAGATTTAAAGCGCGTCGCATGAGTGCGATTTGACGCGATGCGCTTGAAACGAAAACGGCCGGGCGTTGGCCCGGCCGTTTCCTTTAGGTGAGCACCCAGTCAGCCATCCTGTCACAGACTGCAGACCAGGCGCTCTTGCGCTTCCTTTGCCCCCAGAAGCGCAGTCCTATTCCCGCTCGCCGGTGAAGTTGAGCAGAAGCTGGAAGATGTTGACGAAGTTCAGGTAAAGCGAGAGCGCACCGAAAACGGCGAGCTTCTGGTTCGATTCCTGATCGTAGTTTTCCGAATACTGTTCCTTGATGTTCTGCGTGTCGTAGGCGGTGAGGCCGACGAAGACGACGATGCCGATCACCGAGATCGCAAACTGCAGTGCGCTCGAACCCAGGAAGATGTTGACGATACTGGCGATGATGATGCCGAACAGGCCCATCATCAGGAACGAGCCCAAGCGCGAGAGGTCACGCTTGGTGGCATAGCCGTAAAGGCTGGTGGCGCCGAACATCGTGGCGGTGATGAAGAAGGTCCGCGCGATGCTCATCCCGGTGAAGACCAGGAAGACGGAAGCGAGCGACAGGCCCATCACGGCGCAGAAGGCCCAGAAGGTGATCTGAGCGGTGCTGGCCGACATCGTCTGGATCTTGAACGAGAAGAAGAAGACGAAGGCGAGCGGAGCAAGCATCACCACCCACTTCAGCGGCGAGCCGAAGATCGGTACGTAGAGTGCCGGCGTCGAGCCGACGACAAAGGCGACGAGGCCTGTAATGACCAGGCCGAGAGCCATGTAGTTGTAGACGCGCAGCATATGCTGGCGCAGGCCTTCGTCGAAGAGGGCCTGGGAGCCGGCGACGGCACCGTAGCGGGGATTGATCGGGTTCATGCTGATCTCCTCGGTTTGAATTAATAGAGCGAGCGGGCGAGCCGTTCGGCTGCCTGGTCGAGATTGAGACCGCTATCGTCGGCGATGAGTGCATAGGCGACCTCGCCGATCTGCCAATAGGCGGCTTCTGCTTTCTCAAGCGTGAGATGACTGACCGGCTTGACTTCGAAGGCGCCCGGGCGGACGGCGAAAAGCGACAGCCGCTTTCCATCGGACTGCTCGATCGCCATTTCGACGCTGGGGCCGAATTCGGACGGGAAGATCTGCACGTCGGCAACTTTCCAATCCCTAGGCAGTTCGGGCATCACGATCGCGGTGGCGGCGCGGATGTCGTCAGCGTTATAGGTGGCCGATGTCTGCGAAGGCATCGATTGGCGCAGGGCCGCGGTCTGATAAGCGCGAACGGCATCCTCGACATAGGCGGGCGCCGGGACGGAAGCCGACACCTCCGTCGCCGAGAAGGCGCCGAAGGAATTGTGCGCCACCCAGCCGGCGGCGATCAGAATACCGACGGCGGCAACGCGCTGCATGGAATGGAAGATGCGGCCATAGGAAAGGCCACGTTCCAGCCGGCGGGCGGCATCGCGGGTCTCTGGGCGGCCGAAGGCACTTTCGCCGGCAAGCGCCAGACGCAGTTCGCCCTTGACGCTGAGGTCGGCCATCACCTTGGCGGCAATCGCCGGATGCTCGGAAAGATAGGATTCCACCTGGATGCGACGGGCGACATCGAGTTCGCCATCGACGTAGGCGTCGAGATCGGCATCGAGGATCGGATCAATTGCTTTCATTGCCGTTCCCTCCGATGATTCTCAGATGCGAAACGCGTGGCGTCTTCTCCTCGAATTCGCGCAGCTGCGCACGAGCCCGCGAGATGCGCGACATCAGCGTCCCCACGGGAATGCCGAGCGCCTGGGCTGCTTCCTGGTAGGAAAGGTCTTCGATGGCGACGAGATGCAGCGCCTCGCGCTGTTCCTCCGGCAGGTCGAAGAAGGCGTCGCGCACCTGCTGCAGGCGCACAGCATGTTCCTGGCCGGCCGGCAGCGACTGCTCGGCTTCGACAGCCGCCTCGTCGTGGCGGCGCGTCAGCGACCGGTTCCGGCGCAGACGGTCGATATGGGCATTGTGCAGGATGGAGAGCAGCCAGGTGCGCAGGTTGCCGCCGCTGCGGAAGCTCTTGCGCTTCTCGAAGGCGCGCACCAGCGCATCGTGCACCAGATCCTCCGCCTCGTCCGAATTGCGCACCAGCGAGCGCGCGTAGCGTCTCAGCGCTGCAAGCTGTCCGATGACATCGAAGGGGCGGTCTTTGCGTTCCATGATTGAGTATACGCAAGTGCAGCCGATTTTATTCCCGGCCGAGGCAAAAAAGTTGATCAGCCAAAAGAATGCTGCCCGGACCACGATCGGACATTCTTCTCCAGTGGACAGGCGCCTCAAATCGGCGATTGTGTATGACAATTACATGACAGATCATGACGCCGCTGATTTGCAGGGGAAAAATAAAGAATGAAGGAAAAGAAGCGGGTCTACGAAGCTCTCGTGGACGGCGCCATGGAAGGGCTGACGGATGAGGCGCTCTATGATTTCGTCAAGGCGCGTTGTCCGAAGGCCACCAGCAAGAAGATCGTCCGGGCCTCGCTTCTCGCGCTGACCGATCCTCATCTCAGAGACCGCAATATTCTCGACGTGATCTATGCGCTGGCGATCAAGCATAGGCTGGATGACGGCGTGCTGGACGATAGTGAAGACGACGAGCCCGACGAGCGGGCTCAAACTTCGCAGGCGGCCAACCAGAACATGCCGCCGCTTTCCTGATGCAGGCCGCCTGAATCGGCCTGCTCGTGCGAAATGGTCAGGCGCCGTCCGAAAGCTCTTCGAGGATCGGACAGTCCGGCCTGTCGTTGCCGTGGCAGGCATGCACGAGGTGCTCCAGAGTCCGTCGCAGTTCCGTCAGCTCGCGGATCTTGCGGTCGATCTCGGTAAGCTTTGTCTGAGCGATATCCCTAACGTCGGCGCTCGCCCGATCCTTGTCCTCATAGAGCGCCAGCAATTGCCGGCATTCCTCGACCGAAAAGCCGAGGCCGCGCGAGCGCTGTAGGAAACGCAGCTTATGGACGTCGGTCGCGGCATAGTCGCGATAGCCGTTTCCACCCCTTTCGGGGCGGATGAGGCCGATATCCTCGTAGTAGCGGATGGTCTTAGACGGCAGGCCGGACCGTTCCGATGCTTCGCCGATATTCATCGCTATCTCCTATAGTTTTGCAAAGCGCAGTCTCAGCGCATTTGAAATCACCGAGACGGATGACAGGCTCATCGCTGCCGCGGCGATCATCGGCGAAAGCAGCAGCCCGAGGATCGGATAGAGCACGCCGGCGGCGACCGGCACGCCGAGCGCATTATAGCCGAAGGCGAAGCCGAGATTCTGGCGGATGTTGCGCATCGTCGCCTCCGCCAGCCGCCGCGCCCTGACTATGCCGGTGAGATCGCCCTTCACCAATGTGATGCCGGCGCTTTCCATCGCGACGTCGGCGCCGGTGCCCATGGCGATGCCGACATCGGCGGCGGCAAGCGCCGGCGCGTCATTGACGCCGTCGCCGGCCATGGCGATGATAGCGCCTTTGCTACGCAGTTCATCGATCAGCGCCTTCTTGCCTTCCGGAAGCACATCGGCGCGCACCTCGTCGATGCCGAGGCTTTTTGCCACCGCCCGCGCCGTGCGCTCATTGTCGCCCGTCGCCATGATGATCTTCAACCCACTGTCATGCAGAGCCTGGATGGCGGCAGCCGTCGTCGGCTTGATCCGGTCGGCAACGGCGACAAGACCGGCAAGTGCGCCGTCGAACACCACGAACATCACCGTCTTGCCGTCGCCCCGCAGAGCTTCGGTCTTCTCGCTAAGTGCTGCCGGATCGATGCCGAGATCGGCAAGCATCGCCGAATTGCCGAGCGCGACCATCGTGCCGTCGGCAATGCCCTGAACGCCCTTGCCGGTCTTTGCCTCGAAGCCGGTGACCTCGACGAAGGGTACACCGCGCTCCTCGGCGCCGGAAACGATCGCTTCGGCCAGCGGATGTTCGGAGCCGCGCTCCAGGCTTGCCGCCAGCGACAGAAGCCGGTCTTCCCCGACCCTGCCGAAGGCTGCGATATCGGTAAGCTTCGGCTTTCCTTCAGTCAGCGTGCCTGTCTTGTCGACGATCAGCGTATCGACCTTGGAGAAGCGCTCAAGCGCCTCGGCATCCTTGATCAGCACGCCTTCCCCAGCGCCGCGCCCCGTTGCGATCATGATCGACATCGGCGTCGCAAGACCGAGCGCACAGGGGCAGGCGATGATCAGAACGGCGACGGCGGCAAGCAGGCCGTTCGCCATGCGCGGCTCCGGTCCGATCGCGGCCCAGGCGAGGAAGGCAAGGAGGGCGACCGCGACGACCGCCGGCACGAAGACGGCCGATACTCTATCGACCGCCCCCTGGATCGGCGCCCGCGAGCGCTGTGCCTTGGCGACCATGTCGACGATGCGCGACAGCACCGTGTCTGCGCCGACCTTCTCGGCGGACATCACGAAGGTGCCGTTCTTGTTGATCGTGCCGCCGGTCAGCGGATCGCCTTTCGATTTCTCTACGGGCAGGGGCTCGCCCGATATCATCGATTCATCGACGGTCGACTGGCCCTCGAGGACGGAACCGTCCACCGGCACCCGCTCGCCGGGGCGAACGCGCAGCCGGTCGGCGACATTGATATCGTCCACCGGCACGTCACTTTCGTTGCCTTCGGCATCGATGCGCCGTGCCGTCTTCGGCGCAAGGTCCAGCAAAGCGCGGATTGCCGAGCCGGTGCGTTCGCGCGCTTTCAATTCCAGCACTTGGCCAACGAAGACGAGCGCGACGATGACGGCCGCTGCCTCGAAATAGACCGGCACGGCCGCGCCATGGCCACGAAAACTCATCGGGAAGATGCCGGGCGCAAGCGTGGCGACGACGCTGTAGAGATAGGCTGTGCCGACACCGAGACCGATCAATGTCCACATATTCGGGCTGCGGTTGACAACGGACGCCCATGCGCGGCGGAAGAAGGGCAGGGCGGCCCAGAGCACCACCGGGGTTGCCAGCAGCAGTTCGATGAAGGTCGCCTGCGGCTCGCCGATCGCTTCGCGGAGCGGCAGGCCGAGCATCGGCCCCATGCCGAGCGCCAGCAGCGGCAGGGCAAGGATGGCGCTGACCCAGAGCCGCCTGACGAAATCGACGAGTTCCGGGTTCGGGCCTTCGTCGGTTGGGGGGATGCCCATCGGCTCCAGCGCCATGCCGCATTTCGGGCAGTCGCCGGGGCGATCGCTGACGACTTCAGGATGCATCGGGCAGGTATAGAGCGTACCCTTCGGCGCCGGTTTTGCCGTCGGGCGCTGGCCATCGCGGTAGGCTGCAGGGTCGGCTTCGAACTTCGCCTGGCACGCGGCCGAGCAGAAATAGAATTTCTCGCCCTCGGCTTTCAGGAAATATCTCGCCGTCGAGCGATCGACGCTCATGCCGCAGACGGGGTCCTTCGCCGTCAGGTAATCCTCGGGTGCAGCCGCAAATTTCGTTCGGCAATGCTCGGAACAGAAATGATAGATGCGGCCGCCATGGCCGAGTGAGGGCTTGCCGGCCTGCGGATCGACGGTCATGCCGCAGATGGGATCACGGACAATGGCGTCGGCAGCCTTCTCCTGATCATGGCCGCAATGGCAATGATTGTCGCCATGGGCGTGGCTGTGATGGTGATCATCTTCTTGCTTGATATTCATAACTCTCTCCGCGCCGGGAACGGCATCTGGATAGGGTTATGAACCTTCCAGCAACTGGAAGGTCAAGCGCTATTTTGACGAATGTCCAATGCGTTGGCGCTGGATGCCTCAGAATGGGGTGATCAGCCCGACCGGCTGGCTCCCGAGCAGGGCGGCGACCGAGATGCTGCCCCCGGGCTCGATCGTCTTTCCGGTCACCAGATCCGCCTTCAGCCCGTGAAGCGGGGAGGGGACAGCGATCGCCGTATCCTCCCAAAATTCCGGGCCGGCAAAGAGCACGCCAGGGTCGAGCCAGCCGAACATCAGCCGCGGCGCGGCGACGATCGCGAAATCACGCTTATGCACCCGGGCAAAGGCGAGCACATGATCGCGGCGGTTGCCCGTCACCTTCAGCGGCAGATAGTCGCCTCTGGCAAAGAGGTCCACATACCGTTGGCGCAGCTGCAGGCCGATCGCGACGATGCGCTGTTTCAGCGCCGCCGCCTGCAGCTTGGCGATCGGCCCGGCTTCATCAAGCCAGGCCGCCGGCCGTTCATGATCGACCGGCCGGCGGTTGTCGGGATCGACGAGGCTGAAATCGAAACCCTCCGCACCCTGGTAGATATCGGGAATGCCGGGGGCTGTCAGCTTGAGCAGCGTCTGCGACAGGCTGTTGAGGTAACCCGCCGCTATGAAGGGCTGTAGCACCCTTTCGAAATCTTCGAGGAAGGCGTCATTCTCAGGCGCAACCAGCGCCGTGGCATAGGTCGTCACCGCCTCCTCGTAAACGGCATTCTGTTCCGTCCAATCGCCGCGCAGTTTCGCCTCGCGCACGGCTTTGACCGCGTAGTCGGCGAGGCGTTCGCGCAGTTCTTCCGTCCGTCCTCTGTCGAAGTCTTCCGGCCAGATGCCGGCCAGCGCCTGATAGAGCATCCATTCGACATTCGGCTCCGGCGCAACGCCATCCGCCAGTTCCTGCAGCCACGGCCGGTTCATGTCGCGCCAACGCTCCACCGCCTGGGCAAAGACATCCGCGCCCTCGCTCAGCGCGTAAAGCCTGGCGCGCGCATCCTCACCGCGTTTGGTGTCGTGGGTGGCGCTCGCCGAAAGCCCATGCGGCTGCAGCCGCGCCCGCTTGGCCATGCGACGGTGGAATTCCTCCATGCCGCCGGGCGCCTTGCCCGGTTCGCCGCCCACTTCGTTTGCGGCAAGCAGCCTGTTGTAGCGATAGAACAGCGTATCCTCTGTCGCCTTCGCCATCACTGGCCCGCTCAATTGCTGGAAGCGGATCCGGAACGCATGGGCCGCCTCACCTTCGATCTTGCCTTCGAGAAGCTTCAGCACATGGTCGCAGGCACTGCGATCATCGAGCTTTGGCAAAACCTGCGACGCGGTCCCGGCAAGGACCGCTGCATCCTGCCAGGAAAGCGGGCCTCCGTCGCCATAGGTGCGGTAGACGGGAAAGGCGATCAGCAGTTCGCAGAGCGCGGTGGCGATCTCGTCTCTTTTCAGCTCGGGAAAGATGCCTGCCGCGATCGACACCAGCCTGTCGGTCTCGCCGGCGAAATTGCGTTCAACCATCAGTCGCTTGGCAATCTGCCGGCTCTCTTCGAGATTGCCGGTCTCGCCGGCGAGGCTGCGATAGGCGCCGTCCAATATGCGCAGACCGCTGCCCTCGATGAACAGCTCGCTGAGCGCGGCGATGAACTCATATCCCGTGGTGCCGGCGACCGGCCAGTTCTCCGGCAGGACCTCACCGGGTCCGAGGATCTTTTCGACGACGATATAGGTGTCTGGTCCCACCGCCTCCCGCAACCTGTCGAGATAGGCTTTGGGTTCGGCCAGCCCGTCGACATGGTCGATGCGCAGGCCTTGCACCTTGCCATGGCGCACCAGCTCGATCACCAGCCGGTGCATGTCCTCGAACACCGCGGGATCTTCGACGCGGGTTCCGACCAGGCCGGTCACCTCGAAAAAACGGCGATAACTCAGATGCCGTGCCGCGTCCTTCCAGTGGGTCAGCCGCCAATGCTGTTCCTCGTGCAGGCTTCTCATGAAATCGAGATCGGCCGAGACCTCGTCGAGCTTTTGCTGGAGGATGGCCCGATCGCCGCCATCGAAGAGGATATCGCGCATCGTGCGGTTGAAATCCTCGCCGGACGTCTCGGCCGCAGCCTCCGCCATTCGGGTGGCGACGGGATCGTCGAGCCGGTTTGCGAGGGCGCCGTAACTCGTGGGGTTCAGCGGCAACAGCGTCTCGAAGTAACCGAGCGCGAAATTGCCATGCGTTTCGTCGAGCGCGATGCGCAGCTCGCCGCCGGCCAGAGCGCGATCGAAATCCTGACCGAGCTGTGGCAGGGTCAGCGGCTCGCTCCAGTCGATGTCGAAGTGGCTGGCATATGCGCTCTGCCGGCCGAATGCCAATACGTCGCGCCACCAGCCGTTTTCCGGCGAGGCCGCCATGTGGTTCGGGACGATGTCGAGGATCAGTCCCATGCCGGCCGCGGCGAGACTTTCCGTCAGCCGCTCGAATCCGGCCCGGCCGCCAAGCGTCGGGTCGATTTCGTTGGCGTCTGTCACGTCATAGCCGTGGGTCGAGCCGCTGACGGCGGTAAAGATCGGCGAGGTATAGAGGTGGCTGATGCCAAGCGTCTTGAGATAGGGGACGAGGTCGCAGGCGCGATCGAAAGTCATGCCGTTGCGGAATTGGATCCGGTAGGTCGCGGTCGGAAGTGTCATGAGGCCGTCTGACGTTGGAGGGAGACCCTCTCCAACGGTTGTGCCCGGGTTTTTGTTCCCTTACAGCACCGCGCGTCCTTTCAGACGCGCAAAGCACGATGCGTTAGTCGATGAAGACGCCCACGCTTGCGGCCCTCCCGGCCGAGTCGATGACGGTCAGTTTCGAGTAGCCGCCGCCATCGGGCAGCCATTGCTGGGTGCGCCGGCGCGAGAGGTCGGGCAGCGGCTTGCCGTTGGCAAGCCAGCGGAACGGCGCGCGGCCGCCCTGCAGCTTCAGCATCAGGGGTGACAGGTTGCCTGCTCCAGCGCCGAGATCCACATGCGCGCCCTCGGGCGGATAGATGATCTGAGGTGCTGCCTCGCGACCGGAGGCGACGAGCAGGCCATTGGCATTCAGCGCAAAACGGCGCTGGCTGATCGGCAGCTCGGACTGGGCGATGCGCATGGCGCCGGCCGGCGGGCGGGGCAGCGGCGTCGTTGCGATGCCGGACTTGGCGAAGCCCTCGAACAGGATGGGTGCTGCGGTGCCATAGCCGGTCAATCCCGGCACGGCGCTATTGTCGGGCCGTCCGACCCAGACGCCGAGCACATAGCGCCCGTCATAGCCGACCGACCAGGCGTCGCGATAGCCATAGCTCGTGCCGGTCTTGTAGGCGATGCCGCGCTGCGGCGCGCCGGCGGGCGGAATGACGCCGGAGAGAATATCGGCGACGTTCCAGACCGCGACCGGCTCCAGCAGCGGTTCGCCGTCGAGCTTGCCCGGCGCGCCGGTGACACCGTCGCCGAGCCTTGCCGGCTGGCCGCGATTGGCGAGCGCCGTATAGAGCTGCACCAGATCCTTCAAGGTGATGCCGACGCCGCCAAGACCGATCGCCAGCCCCGGCGTCTCATTCGGCGGCAGGACCGGGCGCACCTCGGCGCGGCGGAAGCGTACCATCAGCCGCGACGGCCCGACGGCATCGAGCAGCTTGACCGCCGGCACGTTCAGCGAAAGCTGCAGCGCCTCGCGCACGGTGACGTCGCCCTGATAGCTCATGTCGAAATTGCGCGGCCGGTAGCCGAAGAAATCGGCGGGCCGGTCTTCGATGATCGTTTCCTGGGACACCAATCCCTGTTCGAAGGCGAGCCCATAGATGAACGGCTTCAGCGTCGAGCCCGGCGAGCGGTTGACGCGGGTCATGTCGATCCAGCCGGAGCGGCTGGTGTCGAAATAATCGGCCGAGCCGACCTCCCCGACGATCGCGCCGGTTTGCGCATCCGCCATCACCATGGCGAGCGACAGCTTCGGCCCGAGCTTCATGGCCGCTGCCCGCGCAACCGATTCCAGCCCCTGCTGCACTTGCTTCTTCAAGGTCGTCTGGTGCTTGAGGACATCAGGCTCCTTGCGCAGCGCGGCTTCCGCGACATGGGCGGCAAGTGCGGGCAATTGCATGCGCCGCGGTGGGACCGCGACACCCTCGGCACGCTCCGCTTCGCCATCGCCCACGGCTTCCGCCACCGCCACACGGTCAAGCACACGCTTGCGCGCAGCCTCGGCTGCCTTGAGATTGCGGTCCGGCCGGCGCCGTTCCGGCAATTGCGGCAGGGCGACGAGCAAAGCCGCCTCTGCGACCGTGAGGCGGCGCGGTTCCTTGCCGAAATAGGCAAGGCTTGCGGCGCGCACGCCTTCCAGATTGCCGCCATAAGGCGCATGCGTCAGGTAGAGATCGAGGATCTGTTCTTTCGACAGCCGCCGCTCGATCTGCACGGCGCGCACCAATTGCAGCAGCTTTGCCGAAAGCGAACGCCCTTCGCGCGGCTCGATCAGCCGCGCTACCTGCATCGACAGGGTCGAGGCGCCGGAAACGATGCGGCCATTGCCGAACAATTGCATGGCGGCACGCCCGAGCGCCCAGGGATCGACGCCGCCGTGATCATAAAAACGCTGGTCCTCATAGGCGATCAGCATGCGCAGGAATTGCGGATCGACGTCGGAGACCGCCGTCTTCAGGCGCCAGCGGCCTTCCGAGGTCGCGAAGGCGCGCAGCAATTGCCCGTCGGCATCCAGTACCTCGGCGGAGACGGCATTCGCCCTGTCCAATGGCGGCGGATAAGCCTTGTCGGCAGAGTCGAGCGCAAAGAGAGCCGCGCCGGCAAGAACGATGCCGGCCGCGGACCCGATCGCGATCTTGTGCCACCGCTTCATTATTGCGCTGCCACGACCTCCATCTTGCCGGTCGCCGTGCGGGCCGAAAGCTCCGGCCGGTACATGTCCTCGACGCTTGCCGCCGGATGGTCGTAGGTGCCGGGGGTGACGGCGCGCACGACATAGGCGACGTTGAATTCGCGATTGTCGCCTGCTGCGCGGTTGAAGGCGGCAACGAAGCGGTCATAGCGGAATTCGGTATGGGCGGCCGAGATCTCGCCGATCCAATCGAAATTCGTCATCTGGGCGCTGTCGACGAGATTCGGATTGTCGATCTCGAAACCGGCGGGCAGGAGATCGGTGATGACGATGCGCGACGGCCAGTCATTGGTTTCGCGCACATGGATGACGACGACGTAGCGTTCGTTCTGCTTCGCCTCGCTGACATTCGCCTCTTCGCCGTCGAGCGTGTAGTAGCTGCGCTCGATGATGAAGCCGTCGCCACCGGCCGGCAGCGGCACTGTGGGGGCGGCAACGGTGGTGACTGCAGCCGAAACCGTGTCGTTCGTCTGGTTGGTCAGCGTCAGCGGATGGTCGGCGAGCGCATCGCCGGTCATGCGGGCCATGTAGGCGCCGGTATGCGGCGCGCCATTGACATCGACCTTCAGTCCATCGTCACCGCCCTGGATGGCGCGAGCGGCAAGCAGCATCCAGGTTTCTTCCTGCGTGCTCTTATATTTGCTGCGCCCCCATTCCTTGCCGACGGCCTTGGCGAGTTCCGGGATGACAGGCGGCACCGGCCGGCTTTCGGCGGCGAGCGCCAGGATCGCAGCACCATCGCGCAGGATCGTGCCGTAGTCGGTGCGCGACAGGTTCACGCGCGACACCATCGATTGCTCCGACATCTGCAGCGCGTCGAGGAAGATATTCTTCGAACGCTGCGCATCGCCATAGAGGGCCAGTGCCGCAGCGATATGCGCCTTGGCGAGCGGCGTCGGGAAGTCGTTGATCATCGTATCGGCATAGTAGCGCAGATCGCTGATCGCGGCCTTCTTGTTGCGGGCAAGGACGTAGATGGCATAGGCGATCTGATCGCCCTGGCCCTTGATGTCGGTGGTGTAGGACAGAGTGTTCTGCAGGTTTTCCAGCGCCTGCACGAAGGCCCTTTCCGGCACGTCATATTTCATTTCGCGGGCCCGCGTCAGGAAATCGGTGGCGTAGGAATCGAGCCAGACGTCGCCCGAATCCGGTCCCCAGAGGCCGAAGCTACCGGCCGAGGCCTGGTAGGAGAGCACGCGGTAGATCGCGTCCTGCACACGGCTGTGCACGTCCTCGTCATTTGCCATGCCGGCCTGCTTTGCCACTTCGGCGAGGTAGAGCAGCGGCAGCGCCCGGCTGGTGGTCTGCTCGGCGCAGCCGAAGGGATAGCGGTCGAGCGTCATCAGCAAGGCCGGGATATCGAAGGCGGCCGAACGTGTGACGTTGACGCTGATCGAGGCGCCGGGCAGCACGCTATCGGCCAGCAGGTTCTTGTCGACGGTGAGCTTTGCTCCCGGCTTCAGCGCCAGCACCCGCCGTTCGGTGATCGGCAGCGATGCAGGGCGCACCGGCACGTCGACGGTTTGGTCGAGCGACAGGCCGGAAGCATCGGAAAGGTTGATCGAGACGCTGCCGGCGCCTGGCTGTTTGCCGACGAGCGAAAGCGTCAACTCGGATTTCGCTCCGGCCTCGAGGCGGATCGTCTGCGCGGCGGAAGCCTGTTCGATGCCGACGGCATCATTGCCGGTCAGCTGCAGCTTGTAGTCGCCGGCCGGCGCGTCGGTGTTGGCGATGTCGAGGCGCAGATTGGCCTTGTCGCCGGGGGCGAGGAATTTCGGCAGGCTTGCGGTCACCACGACAGGGTCGCGGATGATGACATCCTTGACGCCGTGGCCGACACCTGATTTCGACCAGGCGACCGCCATGACGCGCGCCGTGCCGTTGAATTGCGGAATGTCGAAGGAGACATGGGCCTTGCCTTCGGCGTCGAGCTTCACCGGCCCGGAGAAGAAGGCGACGAGCTTCTGCGTCGGCGGGCTTGCCTGCAGCGCCACGGCGCCGCCGTCACCACCGGTCCTGAGCTTGCCGGTCGCACCGAGCGAGCCGTCGATCAGCCGGCCATAGAGGTCGCGGATTTCAAGGCCGAGTTGGCGCTGGCCGAAATACCAGTCTTCCGGGTTCGGCGGTTCGTAGCGCGTCAGGTTGAGAATGCCGACATCGACGGCGGCAACCGTCACATAGGCGTCCTCGTTGGCGCCGGCGCCCGTCACCTGCAGGCCGATATCGAGCGGCCCGCGCGGCAGCATTTTTTCGGGTGTTGCGAGCGTCACCTGCAGCGCGCGCTGTTCGGGATCGACCTTCAGCCATTTGATGCCGATCGAGCGCATCGGCATATGGCTGTCCTGGGCATCGCCGGGACGGAAGAGCGTGGCTGTAACATAAGCGCCGGCACCCCAGTCCGCTGTCACAGGGATGTCGACCTCGCCGCCGGTCTCACCGATCGCAGCGTTCTGCACGGCGACCAGCTTTTCGGTGCCGGCTGTCACCATCAACTCGCCGCCGTAACGCGAGGTGACTTTCAGCTTGGCGGTCTCGCCGATCTCGTAGCTGTCCTTGTCGAGGGCGATTTCCAGCCCGTCGGGCGTTTCGGTCGAGGTCGAGGTGACGAACCAGCCGGCGTCGAATTCGACGCTGGAGGTCGGGCCGTCGGCATCCGGGCTCTCCACTTCGAGACGATATCGGCCCCAGGTCACCGGAACGGAAATCTTGCCGCCATCCATCGTCGCGTCGACGCTGCCGTTGGAAACCTGCTCGGCGGTGTAGACCGGCTCGTATTTCCACGCCGTTCCCTCGCGATACCATTGGTATTCGCGATTGAGGCTGTAGAATTTCCAGCGCAGGCTCTTCGCCTCCTGCTTCTGCCCGGCGGCATTGACGCCGATCACCGTGAAGTTGGCGATCGAGTTCTCGGGCAGGTCGCCGGAAAATTCCGGCTTGATGCCGATAGACGCCCGCTCGTTCTTCACCGGAATGGTCAGAGAGCGCTCGATGGCGCGGCCGCCCGCTTCCTGCATGCGTATGTAGACAGTGGCGTTGAGCAGCTGCGTCGTGGCCGGCAGGTCGCTGATGGTGAGATCCGTCGAGGCTTCGCCGTTCTCGTCGAGTTCCGGCAGGCCATCGATCGGCAGGCGCGAATCCTCGCTCGCCTCTTCGTCGGCGAGGCCGAACAGAAAGCCCTTAAAGGCAGCACTCTCACGCGTCGGCTTGACGACGACATCGCCTTCGAGCGTCAGCCCGGCGGCCGGGGCGCCGTAGAGATATTTGCCCGAAACGGTGATCGTCGCCGGCGTGTCCGGACCGACTTCCTTGGCCTCGGTCTTGATCTCCATGTCGGTGCGATCGGGGACGAAATCGTCGACCAGGAAACTCTTGCTGGCGATCGCGCTGCCCTTGGGATCGGTATAGATGTTCATCGTCCAGGTGCCGCGCATGGCGGTTTCCTGGGTCGGGAAATCGATGGAATAACCGCCGAGATTGCTGGTCTGGCTGACGATCCGCCGGTCTTCGACGCCATCGGGGCGGCTGAAGATGAAGGTGAGCGGCAGGTTCTCGATGGCGTTGCCATCGGTGTCGCGGGCGAGCGCCTGGGCATGCACCGTTTCGCCGGCGCGGTAGATACCGCGTTCGGTGAAGGTCAGCACGTCGATCGCGCCGGGGGCGGCGCGGCCCGTCACGCCGCGGTCGGAAAGGTCGAAGCCGGCGCGTGTCATGTCGAGGAAGACGTAGTCCGAGGTCCCGTTCCTGGCGGCGATGACGGCGGGTGTGAGCGCCGCCGTGCCGCGGATCAGGCCGGCGGTGAAGGTGGCGCGGCCGTTTTCGTCGGTCGTCGCGGTGCCGAGCACTTCATTGTTCTTGGCGAGAAGCTGCAGTTCGACGCCTGCGATCGGCTTGGCCGAGGCGAGCGAACGGGTGAAGACGTTGAGCCCGTCGGTGCCGGCATAGGTGGTGACGCCGATATCGGAGACCAGGAACCATTGGGTCGCCTGTGAATCCCACTCCTGCGCCGGGCCGTTCGGGCCCGATGCCGTCAGCACGTAGATGCCGGGCTTGCGCTCGGGCAGCGCCTCGTCGACCGGGAAGCTGGTGACGATGTCCTTGTTGAGCTCGTTGGCGATGTCGATCGAGCCCTGCCAGACGAGTTCGCCATTCTGGTCCTGAATGTTCTGGGCGCTGTAGCCGTCGAGCTGAGTCAGGAATTGCGAATTGGTCAAGAGCGGCGCAATGGCGCGATCGCCGATGCGGTAGAGTTTGAGATTGGCCGAGTTCAGGTTGACCGAGACGAGCGGGATGCCGCGGCGCGCCGTCGAGGGCAGCACGAAGCTGTCGCCGGTGAAACGCACCATCTGGCTACGGTCCTTGATATAGACGTCGATGCTGACGGGTGCTTCGAGCGCCTCGTCGACGGAGGACGGCAGGCCGGTGCGGAAAGCGATCTTGTAGGTCTCGCCATGCGTCAGCCCCTCGACGCAGATCTGCTTGTTCTTGGTTTCCAGCGCCTTGGGAGCTGCCCCGTTCAGCGTCACGAAGGGCGTGTAGTCGGTGGTCTTGACCAGCGCCTCGGAGAAGGTGACGCAGGCGCGCGGCGTGGCGCTGTCGGCATCGACCGTGTGTTCGGTGATGCGGAAGCCCTGCGTCGATTTCAGCTGCAGGTAGGCGGTCTGAACATCGTCGGAGGCAACCAGCGCCAGGCTCGCCTTGTAGGCGTCGAGCGCCGGGCGGTAATTGGCGTTGCGGTCCAGGGCGTCAGCGAGGACGGCGAGCGCCTCGGCGCGCTTGGCCTTGGTGCGCGTCAGCTCGTAGCCGTTCAGCGCGTCGAGCACGGCCTGGCCGGATGTGTTGGTCTCGGCGTTGCCGAGCGAAGCGGCGGCGCGGGCGGTTTCGAGCCAGAGATCGGCGTCGTCAGGGGTGATCGACAGCGCGCCATGGAAGGACTTCAGCGCCTCGGCCAGATTGTTGGCGGTGAGGTCGATGCGGGCATTGGCCGTCAGGCTGTCGACGCCCTGGCCCTGCTGGTCGTCGGCAAGCGCCAGATTGTCCTTGAAGTCATGGGCCTGCTGGATGAGGTCGTTGGTTAGGAATGTCAGGCGCGGCGCGGCGCCGATTTCGGGCTCCTGCTTGCCTGATGTTTCGACGATCTTGCCGGCGATCGCGCCGGGGAAAGCATTCATCGTCTTGAAATCGGATTTCAGGAAACACCATTTCACCTTGGGATTGTAGGTGAAGGCCTTGCAGCTCTTGTCGCCGATGCAGGAGGTCTTGCACTGATCGAGCGAGACATTCTGCTCGGTGCGAAGATCGAAGCCGAAGAAATCGGCGTCCTTGATCGTCTGGATGTCGCGCTTGGTGTCCGCAGCGACGGCGGGAAGGCTGACGGCGATCGTGGAAAAAAATGCGATTGTCGCGAATGCAAAGAACGAGCGCACGGACATAGGTTCCCCCCGGAAATGCAGGCTCTGATCGGCGGCACTCTCCTCACTCCTCGCGGGATTGTCAACTCAAGTTGAGCGCTGTTTCATGTTCGCACAGGGGCTTTCGTCCAGCTGTCACATCGGCGTGAGTGACCGGCTTGTGATTTGCGGGTTTTGCAAGGATGCGCAAGAATTTGGGCTGTCGCAGGAGGTAGCGCAATGCCCACGTCTTCCCATCGCAGGCGCCTTGCCGCGTTCCTCGCCGCCGCCGTCGTCTCGCTCAGTGCGTGTGGCGTAGCCGCGGCCGAGGAGGCGGTTGTCATCCCGCCGCCAGCCATTGACCAGGCGGCCGGATCCGGCACCGAGACGGCCATTTTCGCCGGCGGCTGTTTCTGGGGCGTCCAGGGCGTCTTCCAGCATGTGAAGGGCGTTAAGAGCGCCGTCTCCGGCTATGCCGGCGGCGATGCCAAAACGGCGCAATATGAAACCGTGAGCACCGGCGCGACGGGTCACGCCGAATCCGTTCAGGTCAAGTTCGATCCGAATCAGGTGAGTTATGGCAAGTTGCTACAGATCTTCTTCTCGGTGGCGCACAACCCGACGCAGCTGAATTTCCAGGGTCCGGATCGGGGAACGCAATACCGCTCGGCGCTGTTCGTCTCCGATCCCGAGCAGCGCAAGGTCGCCGAGGGCTATATCGAGCAGCTCGACAAGGCGCATGTCTTCGCCCAGCCGATCGTCACCAAGGTGTCCGACGCCATCGGCTTCTATCCCGCCGAAGCCTATCATCAGGATTTCCTGACGCTCAATCCGACCTATCCCTATATCGTCTATAACGACCTGCCGAAAATCGAGAACCTCAAGTCGCTGTTTCCCGCCGACTATCGCAGCCAGCCGGTCCTCGTCCTGAAGGCCAAGGGCTGAAAAGGCCGTGGCAACAGTTCAGGGCATAATCTCGATGGGTGTATGGTCGGGTACGCGAGCCCAGATTTCGCGCATCTCCGCGTTGGTGACCGCAATGCACCCATCCATCCAATCCCACAGTTGATGGATGTTTCCGAACAGGCCCCAGCCATTGGGAAGGCCGTGGATCATGATCGCGCCACCGGGAGGGAAGCCGCCGGATTGAGCGTTGCGCTGGTCATCAGGATTTGGATAGGAAATGTGCAGGCTGAGATGCGCCATGGAATTGGGATTTCGCCAGTCTATCTCATACCGTCCTTCGGGTGTTTTCTCGTCACCTTCTCGCTGCTTGGGACCCTCGTCGGCAGCCCACCCAAGAGAAATCCGGTATGTCGAGAGGGCGGCATCGCCTCTGAGAAGGACCATGCGGCGTTCGGATTTATAAACGCGAATGAGGTCAGCCCGTTGCTCGAAAGGCGCATCCGCAGGCGGCGAGCCTGAACCGACCCCGGCCATCAATTTGGTGTAAGCGAACAAGCCGATGATCACGGCGGCCAGAACGATAAATGTGTTTCTCAATATGATTCTCGTTTGAGGTAACGCAAGGGTTTATACCGTCTTATCGCGCCTTCAGCCATAAGATGTAGCCTCGAGCTTAAGCGCGATCCGGCTCCGCCTTTTTCTCCATCTCCTTGTTATTAAGAATTTATCAACGTTAACAATGCCTTAAATATGGCAAATCGCGTTCCACCGCGGAACATATCTTCGAGTTGCCCGTTACCGCCATGAGTTTCGCTTGAAGGACAGGCTGGCGGAGCGGATCCCTCTTTCGAAGTATAGGCGTAACAAGGGGACGTATCATGGCCACCAATGTCGTGCGGCGCTGGCAACGAGATGATCTGATGAAACAGAGAGTATTGATCGTCGAAGATGAATTCCTGATTGCGCTCGATCTCGAGGCGACGGTGGAAGGCATGGGGATGCAGGTCGCCGGCCTTGCCAATGATTGCGAACAGGCGTTACGGCTGGCGCCGCTTGCCGATATCGCTTTCGTCGACGTCAATCTCGCCGACGGCCCGACCGGGCCTGAGATCGGCCGGCGGCTGGCGCAAGAGCACGGCATCGCGGTCGTCTTCATGACCGGCAATCCAGAAATCGTCGCCGATGGGGTCAAGGGTGCGGTCGGCGTGGTCCAGAAGCCGGTCATGCCTTCGGTTGTCGAACAGCTGGTGAAATATCTCGCCGCGCGCCGCGTCGGCATGTTCGCGGTCGTGCCTTCGCAGATGACGGTCTTTGCCTGATCAGAGGGCCCCGATCAGAGGAGGCCTGATCAGCCTGAGATGGCTGCGAGTTGCGGCTGCTGGCCGGCCTTTTCGGCCACCGGCCTGCCATAGGCCTTGAGAAAAGTACGGACGGCGTTGCGCGCCGCCTTTTCCAGCTCTTCATCGGTGGGTGTGGCGCCGAGAAGGATCATCATTTGCAGGTCGGCATTGCCGAGTGCGACGAACTGCCGGGCGGCGACGTCGAAATCGTCGATGACGAGCGTTCCCTTGTGGGCAAGCCGCGCGAACAGTGCGGAAAGGGCAGTGATCAGCTTGCCCGGCCCCTGCTGGCGCCAGCTTTCGAAGAGGTGCGGATACCGCTCGCCTTCGGTCTGCACCAGCTTCCGCAAGAATTTTCCATCGTGGTTGCAGATGCAGTTCTTATTGAGGCGCACGGCGAAAGCCGTCAGTTCACCCTCAAGATCGTCGGCGTTGTCCGGGAAAGATGACAGCACCGAGAAGAGCATGGCGTTGGCGCGGTTCATGACGTCTTCGACGACGGCGACGAACAGCGTTTCCTTCTCGCGATAGTGATTGTAGATCGTTTGGCGGGATACGCAGGCGACTGCGGCGATCTCGTCGATGCTGGCGCCGGCAAAACCCTGGCGGCAGAAGACGTCGGCGGCGGCATCGAGGATCGACATGCGCTTGGCGCATTGGCCGCGCTGCGTATGCCCCCCCATCCGGGCTGCCGGTGTCATGCGATCTTTCATGAGAGCGAAGATAAGACGTCTTGACGTTTTAGACAATGGCGTCTAATTTTACATCCGTGTCCAAATTTGTTGACACTCTTGGTTTGCCGCTGGAGATATGAGCTCCCAACTTCGTCTTCGCGCGAACGATCATCATTGAACCCTAGCGCATCGGCCCGAAAATCGGTTCGATTTTCGGAAAGCACGATGCGTAAATTCAAAGATTAGAGCGTCCCTTGTGCGTCCGAGAGGACGCATGGCGCTCTAAGAGCAAAGTCGCGGAGCGACGATCCGGTAGCTCCGCTGCGCTTTTAAGAAAGATCACCATTATGACGGCTTCCTTCTTTCGCATTGCCCTCATTCTCGGCCTTTTGTCGGCCATCGGGCCTTTCGCCATCGACATGTATCTGCCTGCGCTGCCCTCCATCGGCCAGGACCTGCATGCCGATAACAACGTCACTCAGCTCACCCTTCTCGCCTTCTTCATCTCCTTTGCGCTCGCCCAGCTCGTCTACGGTCCGCTGTCGGATATGTGGGGTCGCAAGCTGCCGCTCTATCTCGGCATCGGCCTCTTCGCCATCGCTTCGATCGGCTGTGCGCTGGCCACCGATATCGAAACGCTGATCGCCTTCCGTTTCGTTCAGGGTATCGGCGGTGCCGCCGGCATGGTCATTCCGCGCGCCATCGTCCGCGACATGCATACCGGCGTCCAGGCCGCGCGCCTGATGTCGCTGCTGATGCTGGTCTTCTCGATCTCGCCGATCCTGGCGCCGCTGACGGGCAGCGCCGTCATCGAATTCTATGGCTGGCGTGGCGTGTTCTGGGCCGTGACGATCGCCGCCTTCATCGGCCTTGTCCTGCTCGCCACCCAGCTCGAGGAAACCCGTTCGGCCAGCGAGCGCAGCGGCAGCGGTCTGAAGAGCGCCATGGCCGCCTATCGCCTGCTGCTCACCGACCGCAACTTCCTGACGCTGACCTTCATCGGCGGCCTCGGCATTTCGAGCTTCCTCGTCTATCTCGCCAACTCGCCCTTCGTGCTGATCCAGCATTACGGGCTGACGCCGACGCAATACAGTTTCGCTTTCTCGATCAACGCCGTGTCCTTCTTCGCGGTATCGCAGGCGACGGGCTGGCTCGGCGAGCGGTTCGGCCTCGTGCGCGTCATGCGGATTGCAGTCAGCGCCTTTGCCCTTGCCATGGTCGTCATGGCGGTGGTGATGGCCGCCGGCTTCAACCAGCTGCCTGTGATGGCGACCTTCCTGTTCATCGGCTACGGTTTCCTCGGCTTAGTCATTCCGACGAGCGCGGTGCTCGCCCTCGAGGATCACGGCGAGATCGCCGGCACGGCCTCGTCGCTGATGGGCACGCTGCATTTCGTCATCGCCGCCGTCGCCATGGTCATATCGAGCGTCTTCTTCGACGGCACCGCCGTTCCGATGGCCGCCGGTATCGCGCTCTGCGCCTTCTCGGCCTTAGTGCTGACCCAGGCAACGATCGGCCGCCGCTCCGCCGTTGCCGCGGCCGAATGATCGACGACAGGCCGCACCCGGTCTCCCGGGTGCGGCCACATGACTGGTCGCACTTGCGTGAGAAAATGCAACGCGCAATTGATTATCATCTGACCGCTCTATCTACGCCGTGACGAAGCACTGTCATTTCGGAGGATACGCATGGTCGACGAGAAGCGGCTGATCTCGAAAATCACCTGGAAGCTGATGCCCTTTCTCGGCATCCTCTATCTCATCGCCTATATCGACCGGCAGAATGTCAGTTTCGCCAAGCTGCAGATGGTCGATGCACTTGATATGAGCGAATATGCCTATGGCCTCGGCGCTTCGCTGTTCTTCATCGGTTATTTCCTCTTCGAGGTGCCGAGCAATCTCTTCCTCGACCGGCTCGGCGCCCGCGTCTGGTTTGCGCGCATCCTGGTCTCCTGGGGCCTCGTCACCGTCGCGCTCGCCTTCACGCAGAACGCAACGATGTTCTATATCCTGCGCTTCCTGCTCGGTGTGTGCGAAGCCGGTTTCTTTCCCGGCGTCCTCTATCTGCTGACGCTCTGGTTTCCCTCGGCCTATCGCGGCAGGATGGTCGGGCTGTTCATGATCTTCAGCGCGATCGCCAATGCGGTCGGCGCGCCGCTCGGCGGTATGCTGCTCGATCTCGACGGTCTCTACGGCTTTGCCGGCTGGGAGTGGGTCTTCCTCGCGACGGGCGTTCCGGCCGTCATCGCCGGCATCGTCACCTTCTTCTATCTTCCCGGCCGGCCCGAAAGCGCAAGCTTCCTCAGCGGTGAGGAGAAGGCCTGGCTCGAACGCAGGCTTGCCTCGGAAAATGCCGGCATGGGCGAAAATGCCTCAAACGGCTTCAAGGCGCTCATCGACCCGCGCGTGCTGCTGATGGCGCTCTGCTATATCGCCTTTCCGCTTTCGGCCTATGGGCTCAGCTATTGGCTGCCGACCATCGTCCAGGCCTTCGGCGTCAGCAACACGGTGAACGGTTTCCTCAACATCATTCCCTGGGTGCTGGTTGCAGTCGCGCTTTATGCCGTTCCCGCCATGGCCGACAAGGCGCCATCGAAGACGCCCTATATTGTCATTCCCGCTTTCATCGGCGCTGCCTGCCTGCTGCTCTCGGCGCTGATCCCGAACCACGCTTTGCAATTCGCCTTCCTCTGCGTCGCCGCTGCCGGCATCTTCGCACCCCAGCCTGTCTTCTGGAGCCTGCCCTCCCGTTTCCTCAAGGGGGCGGGTGCTGCAGCGGGCCTTGCCGCCATCAATTCGGTCGGAAATCTCGGCGGCTTCGTCGCCCAGAACGTCGTGCCCTGGATCAAGGAAGCAAGCGGCAGCACGATCGCGCCGATGTTCTTCCTGGCCGCCTGCCTGGCTGCCGGCGCCCTGCTGGTCTTCGTCGTCACGCATCAGCTGTCGCAACGGGAGCATGCGGCGGCGGCGAGCCGGGTCTGAGAGAGGTTCAGATCGTCAGGGTGAAAGCGTCGCTTTCACCCGGAACGAGTTCCAGCGGCCAGATCCGGTTGCGGGCGCCCTGCGGATAATGATCGGCATAGGCCGGCATGGTGGCGAGCAGGGTTTCGCCAAGCTGGGCGCCGAGATCGCGCAGCGACATGCGGAAGGAGGTCAGCGACGGCTGCAGGAAATGCGTGCGCGGCTCCTCGCGGAAACCGACGACGGCGAGGTCGCGGCCGGGCACGATGCCGGCCTCGGCCAGCCGCCGGTAAAGCCCGATCGCCATCAGCTCGTGGATCAGGATGATCGCGGTCGGCCGCTCTTTGATCATCAGCAATTCGTGGCCAGCCTGATAGCCGCCCTGTTCGCTCGACTTGACGCGGATGACGAGAGCCGGATCGAAGGCAATGCCGTGCCGTTGCAGTGCCTGGCGGTAACTGTCGAGGAAGATGTAGCCGAGATTGATGTCGGAGGAGGGGGCGGCTACCGCGATCCGCCGGTGGCCTTTCGCGACCAGCCGGTCGACGCCGCGCGCCGCCACGCCCTCGAAATCGAGATCCATCCAGGTATAGCTGCCGCCGGACGCGCTGCGGCCGAGCGCCACGAAGGGGATGCGGGCCTTTTCCAGAAGCTCGATGCGCCGGTCGGTGCGTCGCGTCGCCGAGATGATCAGCGCATCGACGAGGCGGCGCGCCACCATGCGCTTCAGATATTCGTGCGGATCCTCGTCATCGGGGCAGGGCAGCATGACGAGATCGAGCTTGTGACGGGAAAAGACGCTCTGCAGCCCGTCGGTGACGCCGAGGAAGAAGTCGTCGCTGTTTTCGACCGTCTCGCGGCTGACTTCGAGCATCAGCCCGATGACGTTGGTCATGCCCTGGCGAAGGCTGCGGCCCGACTGGTTGGCGACGTATCCGAGCTCCTCGGCGGCGGCAAGCACCCGTCGGCGCGTTTCGTCGTTGACGTCGGGCTTGCCGTTCAACGCACGGGATACGGTTCCGATCGAAATGTCGAGATGTTTGGCAAGCTGGCGAATTCCCTTCATCTCAGGCGATCTTCCTCCCTTACAGCGCCCAGCGTCATATAGGACGCACAAAGGACGCTGTAACACTTTGATCTACGTGTCTTCTTGCCACAGGATAGCGTCCGCGAAAAGCGGTTGGGGAGGTTAGGGTTCGAAGCTCTGGCGGATGATGAGTTCCGGAATGACGCGCTCGTACCCTGGAGGCGCATCGGGGTTTTCAAGCCGCCGCTCCATCAACTCGACGGCGCGCAATGCCATGGTCAGCGGATCCTGGCGGAAGGTGGTGAGCTGATAGCTCAGCCAGGCGGATTCCGGCACGTCGTCGAAGCCGATGACGGCGACATCCTCGGGGATGCGCAGCCGCGCTTCCAGGCGCACGACATCCATCAGCCCGAAGGCGAGCTGGTCGTTGACGCAGAAGACGGCGTCGGGCTTGATTTTTTCCGAAAAGAGCGCGCGCCCGGCAGTGACGCCGCCATCATAATCGGAATCGCCGCCGCGCCCGACGACGACGGATGCACCGAGCGACCCGGCCGCCAAAAGGAAGGCGTTTTCGCGCTCGATGATGGCAGGCGTTCCCGTGTTCGAGCCGATGACCGCCAGCCGCCGTCTGCCGCTTTCGTAAAAGGCCGTCGCCGCCTTGCGGGAGGCTTCGGAATTGCCGGCGCGCACATGGTCGGCGCCGGGTTCCGAGCGGCCGATCACGACGAGCGGCTGGCCGTTTCGCTGTGCGAGTTCGAAAAAACTCGCCGGCGGCGAGCCGGAGAGGATGATGATCGCTTCGGCGCGGTGGCCGATCAGCATCTTCTGGGCGGCGAGCAGCTCGTCTTCCGTCTGGCCAGTGTTGATGAGGATAGGGATGCTGCCGCGTTTGATCAGGCTTTTGGCCAGTGCTGCGGCGAGATGCGCGCGAAAGCCCAGCTCCGGCCGCGTGGCGACGATGCCGACGAGACGGCTCCGGTTGGCAAGCACGCCGCGCGCTGACGTGATAGCCGAGTTCTTGCGCTGCCCGCAGCACCTTTTCCCGCGTTGCCGGCGCCACGCTGGCGCCCGGCGTGAACGTGCGCGACACGGCCGAGCGCGAAACGCCTGCCAATTGCGCGACCTGCTCGGCGCTGACGAAGCGCATGCGTTCTTTCTTCGGCGCCTTGCCGCCGGTCACCGGACCATCATTCATCGGCTTTCAGCTATTGCTCGTCTCTTACAGCCGAATGACAAGAAGCGCATGGGCAGCCAGAATTTTTTAATGAAAATGCCGAGGCTGCAGGACGCAACCTCGGCGGATGGGCGAAAATAATCAGATGAACGCCCTCGGAGGCGTTCAGGTCCGCTACTCGCAGACCCGCACGGTTTCGGTATGATAGCCGCCGTCATAGCGGTTGCGGACGTCACGGTCCTCATACCAGCATCGCGGCGCGGGTTCGACATAGCGAGGGCCGTCGACATAGCGGGGACCGCCATCGACGTAACGCGGGCCGCTATTGGCGATCGCGCCGCCGATCAAGCCGCCGACGACACCTGCGGCAACGCCGCCGGCGATGACACGACCGGTGTCGTTGTGATGATGGCGATCACGCGCGGCAGCAGGCTGAATGGCCGATCCAACAAGGGCCGTGGCGATCAACAGGCTGCTTATAATTCTCTTCATAACGTTCTCCTCAGTGGCAACTGGGTCCCCCGATAGGAGATAAATGGGGCAGCACGGCGTTTGTTCGTTCAAACTTTGCAACAGGCATTAATGCATGCTGCCCGAGTCAGGTCGCCGATTGCGCCGCCGTCGTCTCTTCCAGCACGTCTTCGGGAATGTCGTCGAAGGAGGCGTAGTTGAGATTATAGAGCTTGGAATAGAGCTTGCCGTTCTTCATCAGCTGGCGGTGGTCGCCGTTTTCGATGATTTCGCCGTTCTGCAGCACGATGATGCGGTCCGCCTCGCGGATCGTCGCCAGCCGGTGGGCGATGACCAGGCCGGTGCGGTTTTCGAGCAGCTTCACCAGCGCCTTCTGGATCAGCATCTCGGTATAACTGTCGATATTGGCCGTTGCTTCGTCGAGCACGAGGATCTTCGCGTCCGCCACCAGGGCGCGGGCAAAGCTCAAAAGCTGGCGCTGACCGAGCGAAAGATTGCCGCCGCGCTCACCGAGAACGCTGTCGTAACCATCGGCCAGTCGCATGATGAAGTCGTGCGCGCCGACGGCCTTCGCCGCCTCGATCACCTCTCCACGCGTCGCCCCCAGCTTGTGGTAGCGGATGTTTTCGAAAACAGTGCCGGTGAAGAGGAAGGGCTCCTGCAGCACCATGGCGATCTGCGCCCCGAGCGAATCCTGGGTCAGATCACGCACATCATGGCCGCCGACCAGCACCTGGCCCTGCTGCACATCGTAAAAGCGATGGATCAGCGACATGCAGCTCGATTTGCCGGACCCGGTCGGCCCGACCAGCGCCACCGTCTCGCCGGGATTGACCTTGAAACTGACATGCTTGAGCACCGGATGTTTCGGATTGTAGCCGAAGACGACGTCCTTGAATTCGACCGAGCCGTCCATGTCGCGCGACAGCGCCGTGGCACCAGGCGCATCCTTGATGTCGACAGGCACGTCGAGCACTTCGGTCAGCCGCTGGCCTGACGCCATGGCGCGCTGCATCACCGAATATTGCAGGGTCAGCGAACGGATCGGGTCGAAGAAGCGCTGGATATAGAACAGGAAGGCGATGAGCACGCCGACATCGAGCGCCTGGTTGAGCACGCGGGCGCCGCCGACGACGATGACGAGCGCCATCGCCACGCCGGTCAAGCTGTCGACGATCGGCACCATCACCTGCGCATAACGCGCCGCTGTCAGATGCGTCTTGAGGTTGGCATGCGCCTTGTCGTCATAGAGCGTGAAGTTGACGCCCTGCCTGTCCATGCTCTGGACGGCGCGCACGCCGTGGATCGCTTCGGCGAGTGCGCCGGCAGCAACCGAATTGGTCTCGTGCGCGGCCATGAAAGATTTGCGGGCGAGCGGCAGCCAGAACAGCCGGACGATGAACAGCACCGGCAGCACCGAGAGCGTCAGCAGTCCCAGCTTGAAATCGAGATAGAGCATCACGAATACGATGCCGAAGAGCAGCACGATGTCGCCGACGGAAAGCACCGAGGTTTCGAGGAATTCCTGCATGGAGTTTACGTCGCCCTGCAGGCGCGACATCAGCCGGCCCACTTCGGTCTTGTCCATGAAGGAGAGCGAGACGCGCTGGAGATGCGAAAACATTGCCTTGCGGATATCGAAGAGCACCTCTTCCGCCACGCCGCCGACCAGCGTCTCCTGCGCGTAGCTCGCCGCATAGTTGATGACGATGGCAATAGTGAAGGCGGCAATCGACCAGGCCAACGCAGAATGGTTGCCGCCGGGCGACATGCCATGGTCGATGGCATAGCGGATGATCAGCGGGATGATGAGCTGCATCATCGTGAAGGTCAGAACGGCGACGACGGACCAGAGGACCTGACGGCGATAGGGGTGAACGAAAACCCAGATGCGCTTGACGATGTTGCCGTCGAAGGCCTTGCCGAACATCTCCTCCTCGACGCGATGCGAACCGACCACCGCCCGCGGCGGGCGGCGTCCATCCTCGCGAACGTCGGGACGCTCGGTTTCCAGTTCCTCGGCCATGACATTCCTCCCGCGGCCATCACTTCCGGTGGCCTGCATAGTCACTACACATTCCTCTCCACTTGGCAGCAGTGGGGAACGTCTCCGTTGCTAGGCACTCATCGCCTCGTCGCCCGGCCGCACCTGAAGGTCGTAGAGCGCCTTGTAGCGCCCGCCGAGCGAAAGCAGCGCCGCATGCGTGCCGCGCTCGACGATCCGGCCGTCTTCGACGAACAGGATCTGGTCGGCATGCATCAGCGAGCTCAGGCGGTGGGCAACGATGATCGTTACGCGGTCAGCGGCATAGCGGCGCATGGCACCGCGGATGCGCTGCTCGGTGGCCGCATCGATTGCCGCCGTCGAATCGTCGAACACCATCACCGCCGGTTTCAGCATCAGCGCGCGGGCGATCGAAAGACGTTGCCGCTGGCCGCCGGACAGCGAAACGCCACGCTCGCCGACGACGGTGCCGTAACCGGTGGGCAGGCCGAGCACGTAATTGTGGAGCTGGGCGCTTTCGCTGGCGCGCTCGATGCGGCCTTCCTTCGCCCACGGGTCGCCATAGGCGATATTGTTTTCGATCGTCGTGGTGAACAGGAAGGAATCCTGCTGCACGACGGCCACCGCCCGGCGCAGCGATTGCAGCGTCGCCTTGCGGATGTCCTGGCCGTCGATGGTGATCTTGCCGCCGGTGACGTCGTAGAAGCGCGGGATGAGATGGGCGATCGTCGACTTGCCGCTGCCCGGAGGCCCGACGATGCCGATCGTCTGGCCGCGCCTGGCTTCGAAGGAGACATCGTGGAGCACGGTGCGCTTTTCCGAACCCGGATAGGCGAAGCTGACATTCTCGAAGCGCAGCACGCCATCGGTGAGCTTCAATTCCTTCGCATCCGGCGCATCCTTGATTGATATGTCGAGGTCGAGCAGGGCAAAGAGGCGCGTGCCGCAGGTGGAGGCGCGGGCAAAGGCGTTGACCATCAGGCCGAGCTGGCGCACCGGCATCTGCAGGATGGTCATGAAAGTCAGGAACGAGGCCAGCGTGCCGACGGTGATCTCGCCCGACATCACCTTGCCGCCGCCGACCCAGAGCACCAGGCCCATCGCCGCGAAGAAGGAGAAGGTCATGGCGCTGGTATTGGTGACGCGGATGCCGACGCGCTGATGCGCGAGCGCCAGCGCATTCTTCGACGCCGCCTCGAATTTCGACATTTCGTGATCCTGTGCGGCAAAGGCGCGCACGACGCGGATGCCGCCAAGATTCTCCTCCATGATGCGGGTCAGCACCGACAGCCGCTCCTGCAGGTCGAGCCAGGTGGCGCGCAGCCTGAGCTGCGTCACCGAGGAGCGCCAGCCGACGAAGGGCACGAAGGAGAGCGCCAGCAGGCCAAGGACGATATCGGTCGACAGGAGCATATAGGCGCCGATTCCGATCAGGATCGACAGCAGGATCATCCGGACGAGCGCGGTGGAAAAATACATGCGCACGCCTTCGAGATCGAGCAGGCCGACGGTGATCAGGTCGCCGGAATGCACGGTGTCATGAAAGCTGAAGGAGAGCCGCTGGATCTTTTCGTAGCAGGCCAGCCGCAACTCGTAGCCGATGTGATGGCCGACCGATTCGCTGTAATAGTTCTGGACCATGGTGAAGAGGCCGCGCAGCACGCTGGCCCCGAGCAGCAGCAGCGCCGTGGTCAGAAGCGCGTCCTGCGCCACCTGGCCTGCCGCTCCGCCGGTCATCGCCATCTGCGTGTGGTCGACGGCCTGGCCGAGAAGGCGCGGGATCATCAGCTGGAAGGTGGAGGCGACGAGCGTGGCGCCGATCGCAAAGCCGGATTGCCAGGGGTGGCGGAAGGCCATCATGGTGATGCGCACCAATGTGTAGAGGCCTCGGCCCCAGCCTGCCGCAGTTGCAAGCGCCATCGAAGCCGAAGGCTTCGTCGCGCGTGTTAACGCATCGCTGCTCACGGTATTTTTTCCAATAGATGTGTGGTCGGACGCTGGCCCGAAAAGACGGCAAATCCATGAAGGGATTGATAGCATCTTCACTTTTGCCGATTCCATTTGGGGGTTCAAGTAAAGAATTCACCAGTTGGTTATTTTTACGTGAGGTCGCCTCGCCACCCCGGCGGGAACAATCTGCACGCGAACAGGTTGCAGCAGGCGAATGCCCGACAGCCAGCCTTTACCGGAGAGACCCATGCCGCTCAAAGCTCTCGCCCTCAATGCCACGCTTAAGACCAGCGACGCCAAGGAGGCGTCCTCGACCGACCGGATGATCGGCCTGATCGACAAGGCAATGTCCGCGCACGGTGGCGTGACCGAGGTGCTGCGCCTTGCCGATTTCAACATCAAGCCGGGCGTCACTTCGGACGAAGGCGCCGGCGATGACTGGCCTGATATTCGCGCAAAGCTGCTCTCCGCCGACATCCTGGTGATGGCGACGCCGATCTGGCTCGGCCAGCCATCCAGTGTCTGCAAGCGGGCGCTGGAGCGCATGGACGCCTTCCTCGATGAGACGGACGATCAGGGCCGTATGGTCTCCTATGGCCGGGTCGCGGCCGTCGCCGTCGTCGGCAACGAGGACGGCGCCCATCACGTGTCGGCCGAGCTCTTCCAGGCGCTGAACGACGTCGGTTTCACCATCCCCGCGAATGCGGTCGCCTATTGGGTCGGCGAGGCGATGAGTTCCACCAATTTCGTCGATCTCGACAAGGTGCCGAAGGTCGTGGCGACATCAGTCGAGATGCTGGCGCGCAACACGGTGCATCTGGCAAACCTGCTGAAGGCCAAACAATATCCGGGCGAGGGCAGCTGAAGAGGGGCGGCCCGGCCGGACTTTATCCGAAATATCTGTAAATTATCTTTATATTTCAATTGATTGAAACGATGTGGCAATAAAGCTCTTGCCACATGCGCCATTTAGCGCTTTCATACACTACTAGTTTAATAGACTATGGACGAGCGTGATTGCTCCCCTAGTTTCCTTGCGGGGCCGCTGGTTCGGACCGCCGATGCCGCGGCAGATGTTGCGAATGGCCGCATGAACCTCATCAACGCATGATCCGCTGTTTTATGCGTTGAAACCTCGATCGACCCATAGTGCGGATGAAGCCGCAAAGGAGTTGCGATGACGGTTCAGGGACTTTTTTCGGCGAGAGCCAATGCGGCGGCGCAGATTTCGGCCGTGCCGCGCATCGCCATCGTCGGGCGCGGCTTTTCCGGCATGATGACGGCGATCGCGCTGATGAAGACGGTGCGCGCGCCCTTCCATCTGCAGCTGTTTGATCCGAATTCGTCGGTCAGCGGCGGGCAGGCGCTGGCTTCAGCCCGCTCGTCGACGATCCTCAACACCCGCGTGCGCGATCTTTCGGTTTCGCTCGGCGATAATGACGATTTCAACGACTGGCTCTGCAGCAACGCCGCCTTCCGCGCCGCCGTGCCGGCGGCCATCCCCGGATTCCGGCAGATCTTCGTGCCGAAGGAAATTTTCAGCGATTATGTCTACCAGCGCTTTTCGGAGGCGCTGGCCGCCCGCAGGGACATCACCGTCCAGGTCTGCAACGATCCGGTCGTGGCGATCCGAAGGAGCCACGGCAACCGCTTCCTGCTAGAAAGCGCCAATCCCGCCAATCCGCTGTTCGATACCGTGATGCTTGCCACCGGCTACGGCCTGACTGCGCCGGATGCCGGCGAGCAGGAGGCTTCGCCGGTCAGAGCCCAGCGCCTGGTGGCGCGGCCGCATGCCGTGCTGCTCGGCAGCGGCATCCGCGTCGTCGACCAGCTGCTGCAGCTGCGCGATTCCGGTTATGCCGGCCAGGTGACGATCATTTCCCGGCACGGCTTTCTGCCCCAGAGCCATACGCCGAATTCCGCCGATCCGGTCTTCCCGGCCGAAGCGCTGCCGCAGAGCCTGCCTGACATCGTCCACTTCATCCGCCAGGCCTGTCGCGAGGCGGAGGAGGAGGGCCGGAGTTGGCAATCGGTGATGAACGGCCTCAGGAAACACGCCCGCTCGCTTTGGCGCTCGCTGCCGGCGCGGGACAAACATCAGTTCAACCGGCACCTCAGGGCGATCTACGACAGCCATCGCAACCGCCTGCCGGAGGCCATGCACCTGCGGCTGAAACGCGAGCTCGCCGAGGGTCGCACGGTGCTGCGCCGCGGCCGCGCTGGTCGCCGGGGCCTGAGCGGCCTGTTCTTCACGCCGGCCGGTTCCGCTGCCGAGGAAGTCATCCATGCCGAGCGCATCATTGACTGCCGCTGTCAGGCGCCGGATCTTTCCGCGCCGCTGATGCAGAGCCTGCTTTCGGCCGGCCTCGCCATGCCGGATGAGCTGTCGCTGGGGTTGGCGGTCAATGCGCGTGGCGAGCCCTTCCTCGAGGACGGTTCGACGGTCGCCGGGCTCTTTGCCGTCGGCCCGCTCGGCCTTGGCAGCCTGCCCGATATCGATCTCGTGCCGGAGATCGTCTCGCAGGCCTATGCGGCTGCCGAGCGCGTCGGTGAGCGGTTCTACCCGCAGGTCAAGGCCGTCTGAAATTCGAGGCTGTTTCGGAACCATCCGCCCGCCGCTGCGTTATAATGCGCTGGTGGTTAAGAGGGGCCGATGGAAGCGCTGAATCGACATGATACGTCTCTCAACGAGGAGGGACGCTTTCGCCTTCTGGTCGATGCCATCACCGACTACGCCATCTATATGCTGAGCCCTGAAGGCATCATCACCAGCTGGAATACCGGCGCTCAGCGCTTCAAGGGTTACAAGCCTTCCGAAATTCTCGGCGAGCATTTCTCCCGTTTCTATCTGGAAGAGGACCGCGCAGCGGGAGTTCCGGCGAGGGCTCTCGCCACGGCGGCGGAACACGGCCGGTTCGAGGGGGAAGGCTGGCGCCAGCGCAAGGATGGCAGCCGCTTCTGGGCGCATGTGATCATCGATCCGATCCGCCGCCCCTCAGGCGAGCTCATCGGCTATGCCAAGATCACTCGTGACTTGACTGAACGCAGGGCGGCCGAAAAGGCGATCCGTCAGAGCGAGGAACAGTTCCGCCGGCTGATCCAGGGCGTCTCGGACTATGCGATCTACATGCTCGATCCCAACGGCAACGTCAGCAGCTGGAATTTCGGCGCCGAGCGTATCAAGGGCTATCGGCCTGATGAAATCATCGGCCGGCATTTCTCGACCTTCTACACCCCCGAGGATCGCGCCACCGGCGTGCCGGAGGCCGCTCTCGCCATTGCGCGCGCCGAGGGCCGGTTCGAGCGGGAAGGCTGGCGCATGCGCAAGGACGGCACCCGTTTTTGGGCGAGCGTCGTCATCGACGTCATCCGCGACGACGAAGGCGGTGTGCTCGGTTTCGCCAAGATCACCCGCGATATCACCGAGAAGATGGAGACCCAGCGGGCACTGGAGCAGGCGCGCGAAGAGCTCTTCCAATCGCAGAAGATGGAAGCCATCGGTCAATTGACCGGCGGTATCGCCCATGATTTCAACAATCTGCTGATGGCTGTACTCGGCAGTCTCGAAATCCTCAAGAAGCGCATGCCGCAGGATCTCTCCCTGACGTCGTTGGTCGACAATGCCATGCAGGGTGCTCAGCGGGGTGCTGCCTTGACGCAGCGCATGCTGGCCTTTTCCCGCCGGCAGGAACTGCTGATGGAGCCGATCGACGTTTCCGGCCTGGTCCGCGGCATGATGGATATGCTGAGCCGTTCGCTCGGACCACTGACCGTGATCGAAACCTCTTTCCCGGTCAGGCTGCCGACGATCCTGACCGATCCGAACCAGCTCGAGATGGCGATCCTGAACCTCGTTGTCAACGCCCGCGATGCCATGCCGTCCGGGGGCCGGATCGTGCTTCGCGCGTCCGAGGAATCGGTGCCGGCGGGCAAGGGTCCGCTGCCGCCCGGCCGCTATGTCCGCATCGCGGTGATCGATGAAGGCGAGGGCATGGATGCAAAGACGATGGAGCAGGCAATTACTCCGTTCTTCACCACCAAGGGTGTCGGCAAGGGCACCGGCCTCGGCCTTTCCATGGTGCAGGGCCTTGCGTCCCAGTCCGGCGGCCGCCTCATGCTGAAGAGCAGCCTCGGCGAAGGCACGACGGCCGAAATGTGGTTCCCGGTCGTCACTGTCGAGCGGGTGACCGAGGCCGCTGCCGGCCTGCCGCTAGGCGAGGACAATGCGCCGCGCCGGCTGCGCATCGTTGCCGTCGATGACGATGGTCTGGTGCTGATGAACACGACGCTGATGCTGGAGGACCTCGGCCATACGGTGTTCGAGGCGATGGCGGGTTCCGAGGCGCTGGAGATCCTGCGCAAGCAGAAAGTCGACCTGGTAATTTCAGACCATGCCATGCCGCGCATGACCGGCGCACAGCTCGCACAGGCGATCCGCAAGGAATGGCCCGATATGCCGATCATCCTCGCAACCGGTTACGCCGAGATCCCCGAAGGGGCAGGCATCGTTGACCTGCCGCGCCTCGGCAAGCCGTTTTCGCAAGCGCAACTCGCCGAGGCGATCAGCCGGATCGCTTCATAGCGGCTTTCTCGCCGCGAAGAATGAACACCAGCAATGCCAACACCATCGCCGCCAGCCCGTACCAGGTGATCGCGTAGAGGAGATGGTTGTTGGGAAAAGCGATGATCGTGAGGCCGCCGACGGGCAGGCCGCCCGGATTGGCCGTGGCATCGGCGTCGATGAAATAGGGAGCGACCGCACTGATGCCGCGCTTTTCAGCGATCGCCGCGACATCGCGTGAATACCACCGGTCGGCTGCGACGTCGTTGGATTGCAGCAGCGATCCCTTCGGCTCCGTCATGCGCATCAGCCCGGTGATCTCGACCGGGCCGGACAGTTCGCCCTCGCGGCGCGAGGCCGGGTCGCGCCTGTCGGTCGGCACGAAACCGCGATTGACGAGGATCGATGTGCCGTCGGCAAGTGTGAGCGGCGCCATCACCCAATAACCCGGACCGAGTATCGTGGAGGCATAGACCAGCGTCTCCTTGTCGTTCGCCAGCATCCCCACCGCGGTCACCCGCCGATATTCGTCATCGGCGGCATTGACCTTGCTCCACTCGGCGCGCGTCGGTGCAGGCACGGGTGCGGCATGCACACGCTGGTCGACGCGGGCGATGAGGTCGCGTTTCCAGGCGAGGCGCTCAACCTGCCAGGTGCCGAGTGCCGCGAGTGCTGCGGCAAGCAGGATCAGGCAGACGGCGAAGACCGCGCGTTTTACCTGATAACGCCGTTTTTCCGAGGGAGCCTGCGGGTGACGCTGCCGCCGCCCCTTCGTAGCAGTCACGGCATGTTCTTCATCATTTCGGGGCTCATCGGCATCATGTTGGTGTTGAGATGATGCATGACCCAGAGCGAGCCGGAGAGCGCGATGGCGACGATGATGAGGGTGAAGATCAGCGCCATGATCGTCCAGCCGCCCTCGCTCCTGGTGTTCATGTGCAGGAAGAAGACCATATGGACGACGATCTGGATCGCGCCGAGGCCCATCACCAGCACCGCCGTCACCGCCGGGCTTTCGAACACGCCTGCCATCACAAGCCAGAAGGGAATGGCGGTGAGGATCACGGAGAGCACGAAGCCCGCCATATAGCTGCGGAACGTGCCGTGGCCGGCCTGATGGCCGTGGCTGTGGCCGTGATGAGCCTCGTGGGCATCCTCATGTGCAGGTGCTTGCGAACTCATCCGAGAACTCCCAGCAGGTAGACGAAGGAAAAGACGCCGATCCAGACGACGTCGAGGAAGTGCCAGAACATCGAAAGGCACATCAGGCGGCGGCGGTTGGCCTCGATCAACCCGTGCATCGACACCTGCACCATCAGCGTGATCAGCCAGATGATGCCGAAGGTGACGTGCAGCCCGTGCGTGCCGACCAGCGTGAAGAAGGAGGAGAGGAAGGCGCTGCGCGTCGGCCCGGCTCCCTCATGGATCAGGTGGATGAACTCGTAGAGTTCGAGCCCGATGAAGGCTGCGCCGAACAGGCCGGTCACACCAAGCCAGAACAGCGTTTCCGCCTTGGCGTTTCGCTCCATCTGCAACATGGCGAAGCCATAGGTGATCGAGGAGAACAGCAGCATCGAGGTGTTGAGGGCAACGATCGGCAGATCGAACAGATCGGCCGGCGACGGGCCGGCGGCATAGTTGCGGCCAAGCACGCCGTGTGTTGCAAACAGCACCGCGAAGATCAGGCAGTCGCTCATCAGGTAGAGCCAGAAACCGAGATTGGTGCTGTTCTCCGGATGATGATCTTCCGTCAGGTAGAATTCAGGCTTTTCGGCCGTGTCGATGGTGTGATCGCTCATGGTCTCTTACACCTGCTCGGCAAGCAGCGCGGTGCGCTTGCCTTCCGTTTCGGTTACCTCTTCGGCGGGGATGTAGAAGTCGCGTCTGTAGTTGAAGGTATGGCCGATCGCCACAGCCAGCATGGCGACGGCGGAGACGACCACCAGCCACCACATGTACCAGATCAGGCCGAAGGCAAGCGCGACGCTGATGCCCGACAGGATTGCGCCGGTGCCGGTGTTCTTTGGCATGTGGATCGGCCGGAAGCCTTGCAGCGGACGCGCATAACCGCGGTTCTTCATGTCGTACCAGCCGTCATGATCGTGCACGACGGGCGTGAAGGCGAAGTTGTAATCCGGTGGCGGCGAGGAGGTCGACCATTCCAGCGTGCGGCCGTCCCACGGGTCGCCGCTGTCGTCGCGCAATTCCTCGCGCTTCATGAAGCTGACGACGATCTGGATCAGGAAGGCGGCGATGCCGAGTGCGACCAGGCCGACGCCGAAGGCGGCGATGATGAACCAGATCTGCAGCGACGGGTCCTCGAACTGGCTGACCCGGCGGGTGACGCCCATCAGGCCGAGCACGTAGAGCGGCATGAAGGCGAACCAGAAACCGATCTGCCAGAACCAGAAGCTCAGCTTGCCCCAGAAGGGATCGAGCTTGAAACCGAAGGCCTTCGGGAACCAGTAGTTCACGCCGGCGAACATGCCGAAGAGAACGCCGCCGATGATGACATTGTGGAAATGGGCGATCAGGAACAGTGAATTGTGCAGCACGAAATCGGCCGGCGGCACGGCAAGCATGACGCCGGTCATACCGCCGATGACGAAGGTGACCATGAAGCCGACCGTCCACAGCATCGGCACCTCATAGCGGATGCGGCCGCGATACATGGTGAAGAGCCAGTTGAACATCTTCGCCCCCGTCGGGATCGAAATGATCATCGTGGTGATGCCGAAGAAGGAGTTGACGCTGGCGCCCGAGCCCATCGTGAAGAAGTGGTGCAGCCAGACGATGTAGGACAGGATCATGATCACACAGGTGGCGTAGACCATGGAGGCGTAACCGAACAGGCGCTTGCCGGAGAAGGTGGCGACGACTTCCGAGAAGATGCCGAAGGCCGGCAGCACCAGGATGTAGACCTCCGGATGACCCCAGATCCAGATGAGGTTGATATACATCATCGGATTGCCGCCGAGGTCGTTGGTAAAGAAGTTCGTGCCGGCGTAGCGGTCGAGCGACAGCAGCGCGAGCGTCGCCGTCAGGATCGGGAAGGAGGCGACGATCAGCACGTTGGTGCAAAGCGCCGTCCAGGTGAAGACCGGCATCTTCATGAAGGTCATGCCCGGAGCCCGCATCTTGACGATGGTGGCGATCAGGTTGATGCCCGACAGCGTCGTTCCGACGCCGGCCACCTGCAGCCCCCAGATATAATAGTCGACGCCGACGCCCGGACTGTAGGCCGCCCCCGACAGCGGCGGGTAGGCGAGCCAGCCGGTCTGCGCGAACTCGCCGATGAACAGCGACAGCATGATGATGATCGCGCCGGCGGTGGTCATCCAGAAAGAGAAGTTGTTGAGGAAGGGGAAGGAGACGTCGCGCGCGCCGATCTGCAGCGGCACCACGAAGTTCATCAAACCGGTGACGAAGGGCATCGCCACGAAGAAGATCATGATGACGCCGTGGGCGGTGAAGACCTGGTCGTAATGGTGCGGCGGAAGATAACCCTCCGAACCGTTGAAGGCGATCGCCTGCTGGATGCGCATCAGGATCGCGTCGGAGAAGCCGCGCAGCAGCATGATGACGGCCAGGATCACATACATGATGCCGATCTTCTTGTGATCGACGCTGCAGATCCAGTCGCGCCAGAGCGGACCCCAGAACTTGAAATAGGTGATAAGGCCGAGCACCGCGATGGCGCCGATGACGACGCCGATGAAGGTCACGACCAGGATCGGCTCGTGATAGGGGATGGCATCGAGGGTCAACCGGCCGAAGACGAACTTCAGGAGGTCAGGATTGGAAAACATGGAACAACCCGTTCATTATGTCTTGCGACGCAAAGCGCCAGGTTAATTGTTGTTGTTGAGCTGCGCCGGCGCCGGATCGGCGCCATTGCTCATGCCGGGCATGGAATGACCCTGATGCTGCATGTCCATCCCGGGCGTACTAGGCATGCCGGGCATATCGTGCTGCATGCTGCTGCCGTCGGAACGCTCGGGCTCGCTTCGGGCCGGAGCCCCGGTTGCCGGCACGGTGGCCGCCGGCGCCACGATGCCTTCGTCGGCATGACGATCGTCATAGCGCAGCTTCTCGTGGTTCTCCGCACTTTCCTTGCCGCCGCCGCCCATCATGTCGATGTGCATCATCTCGTTCATGCACATCTTGCCCGGCGCGGCGCACATGTTGAGGATGGCGTTGTAAAGGTCGGCATCGGCGCCGGCATAATAATGCACCGGTTCCTTCTCGCTCGGCTTTTCGAGCTTCAGATAGGCGTCGCGATTGAGCATCGTGCCCTGCTGCTTGACCTGCGCCACCCAGGCGTCAAATCCCTCTTTGGTCAGGCCATGGAACTTGAAGCGCATGTGGGAAAAGCCTGCGCCGCTGTAGTTGGCAGAGAAGCCGTCATACTCGCCTTCCCTGTTGATGACGGCGTGCAGCTTCGTCTCCATGCCCGGCATGGCGTAGATCTGGCCGGCAAGGGCAGGGATGTAGAAGGAGTTCATCACCGAGGAGGCGGTGATCTTGAAATTGATCGGCTTGTCCACAGGAGCCGCGAGCTCGTTGACCGTGGCAATACCGAGTTCGGGATAGAAGAACAGCCACTTCCAGTCGAGCGCCACGACCTCGACGGTCAGCGGCTTGGTATCGGCGGGAATGGGGCGCTCGGCATCGAGGCGGTCGAGCGGGCGGTAGGGATCGAGCTTATGGGTGGAAATCCAGGTCACGGCGCCAAGCGCGATGATGATCGCCAGCGGTGCTGCCCAGATCACGATTTCGAGGCGGGTCGAATGGTGCCATTCCGGCGCGTAAGTTGCGGCTGTATTGGCGCGGCGGTAGCGCCAGGCGAAGAACAGCGTCAGGAAGATCACCGGGATGATGATCAACAGCATCAGCACCGTCGAGATGACGATGAGATCGCGCTGTTGCATGGCGATGTCGCCGGAAGGCGCCATGACCACCATGTTGCATCCTGCCAGGAAAAGCAGCGGCAAGACGGATAGAAGGCGGGAAAACTTCATGAGTTTTGGCACGTCTCTAAGCTCTTGTTGTTTCATTTGATCCGCGACTAAAGCACTGAACCCGATCGCGACATGAGGCGGAAGGTCGCAGTGCAGCAATCTTGCCGCATTGCGGTACAAATCAGGTCGCACTACAGCTTCGAAATCCTGATGAAATCAAGAAGGATTTTTCGCGAGCGCATGTTTCGACCAATATATCCGCTACAGCCGGCCATGCCAGCGTTCCCATGGGAAAATCGCGGTCCCGATCACGCTATTTTTCCCATCCAAGCCTCATTTTGAGCCGCCATGACGAACTATTTACGTGTTACGGACTTGATAAGCCTGCAGGTTTGATCAAGATCAGGCTGAGGCGCCTTGGCGAAAGCGCTTCAACGAGGGAGGCGTTTTCATGGCTACAACATCGCATTACGGACCGTCATCGTCGTCGCTGGAACGCGACGCGCGGCGCATTCACGACGACAAACCGGTTTCGCCGGGCAGCATCGCCGTCGGCGTGGTGATCGGCCGCATGTCGGAATTCTTCGATTTCTTCGTCTACGGCCTCGCCTCGGTGCTGGTTTTTCCACAGCTGATCTTCCCCTTCGCGCCGGACAGGCTGACGGGAACGCTCTATTCCTTCGCCATCTTCTCGCTCGCCTTCCTGGCCCGCCCCGTCGGCTCCGTCGTCTTCATGACGATCGACCGGCTATACGGCCGCGGCACCAAGCTGACGATCGCGCTTTTCCTGCTCGGCGGCTCCACCGCCTCGATCGCCTTCCTGCCGGGTTACCAGGAGATCGGCGTCTGGTCGATCGCGCTGCTGGCGCTCTTCCGTCTCGGCCAGGGCTTCGCGCTCGGCGGCGCCTGGGACGGCCTTGCCTCGCTGCTCGCGCTCAACGCGCCGGCCAAGCATCGCGGCTGGTATGCGATGATCCCGCAGCTCGGCGCACCGATCGGCTTTGCGCTGGCAAGCACCCTGTTCGGTTATTTCGTTGCCAATCTTTCCAATGAGGATTTTCTCTCCTGGGGTTGGCGCTATCCCTTCTTCGTCGCCTTCGCGATCAACGTCGTGGCGCTGTTTGCGCGGTTGCGCCTCGTGATGACGAAGGAATTCGGCACGCTGCTCGAGCAGCATGAGCTGGAAGCAGCACCCATCCTCGACGTGCTGCGCGTTCATGGCCGCGACATCCTGATCGGCGCCTTCGTGCCGCTCGCAAGCTTCGCCATGTTCCACCTCGTCACCATCTTCCCGCTCGGCTGGATGAGCCTTTACGGCAACCAGCCGATCGGTGCCTTCATGGTGGTGCAGGTGGTCGGCGCCATGGTCGGCATCGTCACCATCATCGCGTCGGGCCTGATCGCCGACCGCATCGGCCGACGCGCCCAGCTTGCCATCTGCGCCGTCATCATCGCCATCTTCAGCTTCGTCGGGCCGATTTTGATCGCATCCGGCAACAGCGGCCACGACGCGTTCGTCATCATCGGCTTCGGCGTGCTCGGCCTGTCCTTCGGCCAGGCGACGGGCTCGATCTCGTCGCGCTTCGGCCGCGGCTACCGCTACACGGGTGCCGCCTTCACCTCGGATCTCGCCTGGCTGGTCGGCGCCGGTTTTGCGCCGCTGGTGGCGCTCAGCCTCTCCAGCCGCTTCGGCCTGACCTTCGTCGGCTACTACCTGCTGTCCGGCGCCATCTGCACGCTGGCGGCACTCGCCTTCAGCAGGGCGCTGGAACAGCGCGAATAGGCGGACTTAAATGCATGGGCTTGCATGGGAAACCATGCAGGCTTTCTTTTTCGGACTGCGCAATCCAATTATTGAATGCATTGCAATCGAAACGCTGAATGCGTCTTACTGCGCCATCTGCGGCTGCTTTGCCGCCCGCGCCGCGGTCAGTTCCGCCGTGGTGTGGTTCAGGCGGTCGGCCAGCACCCGCATGATCTCAACCGCCATCTCGGGGAAATCGCTGAGCAGTTTCAGGAAGTGCTCCTTGCTGATGCGCAGCACCTCGAGTGGCGAGGTGGCGCGCACCGTTGCCGTGCGCGAGACGTCGCAGAGGATGGCGATTTCGCCGACGATGGAATTGAGCTCGACGTCGGCGACCTTGATCTCACCGGCCGGTGAGGAGACGATGATGTCGGCGGTGCCCGAAAGAATGACATAGGCAGCGTCGCCGACATCGCCCTGATGGAAGAGGTTTTGCCCGGCTTTGTAGGTCATGCGGTCGGAGGTGAAGGCCAAAAGCTTGAGCTTTGCTGGTGCGATCCTGGAAAAGATCGGCACCCGTCGCAGCATTTCGACTTCGTCTCTCAACAGCATGAGCGTTTTTACCCCCTAACGCAGGGTCCGCGGGACCAGGCGTCTTCAAACTCCGAGGCGTCCCGCCGGGAACGCCCATTATCGCCGCCCCTATAGAATATTACGATAACAGTTCCTTGAACATCCCGTTTTTCTCGGAAAGTTCGGGATAGTTTCCGGCTTCGGCCAATCCGCCGCGGTCGAAGAGCAGGATCCGGTCGAACATCTCCGCCAGCCGGGCATTGGAGAGCACCCAGATGATCGCCGGCCGTTGGCCTTCCTCGTGCAGATCCTCGATGATGTTACGGGTGATCCGATCCTGAACGCGCTGGTCGAGCGCCGAGAGCGGCCGGTTGAAGATGAAATAGTCCGAGCGCTTCAGGAGCGCGCGGGCAAGGTTCAGCTTCTGCCGCTGCACCATGGTCAGCCGCTTGCCGCCGGAGCCGACGTCGAATTCGAGGCCGATCGACAGCACGTCGTCGTAAAGGTCGAGCGCGTCGAAGAGTTCGCCCATGATGCCGCGGATGCGGTCGGAGGCATCGGCCTGCTGGTAGGCGATGCGGCCGAAGAGCACATTGTCCATCAGGCTTGCCGACGGGGTGAAACGTTCGGCGTCGTAGCGCTCGATCAACTCGGCGAGATCGGCCGGTATATGCTCGTGGAACTGCTTGCGGGCGCTGACGATCTTGTCCATCAGCTCGTCCGTCAACAGGCCGAAGCGGTGGCGCGGCTCGATATAGGCAAAGCTCAGCCGGATGATGGCCGACCGTTCCTCAGGCGTTGCGTCCTCGAAGCGGCGGCTTTGCAGCTTCTGCAGCAGCGCCTGATAGGTCGGAATGTCGTCCGCCGTCATGAAGGTCAGTTGCTGGAAGAAGGGGTGGTCCGGCGGCAGGTCGTGGAAGAGTTCCACTGCGTTCTCGGCGATTTCGAGGCCCATGGCGTAGAGATCGGTGCTGAGGCCGGTCTCGCGGAATAGCTGTTGGAAATAGGGATGGGCGGCAAGCCGGCGATTGGTCATCAAAGGCCGCTTCATCGTGCCGAAGAGCAGGTTCTCGCCAACCGTCGCCTGGGCGTTATAGGCGTCGAAATCGAAAGGCACGACGATCGTGTCGAGCCCTTCGTCGCGCAGCCGGTCCCGCAGCGAGGCGCGTAGCGCCACGACGTGGTCGCTGACGGCAACGTGCACGTCGGTGTTGACGGTCGAACGCAGCGCCAGATCGAGGATGTCCTGCGAGATCAGGACGGCGTCTAGCACCGGGCGGATCGCTTTCAGCAGGTCCTCGGGCCCGCTGGCCCCTGCTGCCTTGTAGTCCACCCAGTCGCTGTTGAGGTCGAGCGTCGGATTGCCGGCCTTCACCGCCTCGGCGGAATGCCATTTATACTCCAGCGCTTCCCTCTCGTCATAGACGGGATCGGTCATCGGCGCGTGCTTGAGGCCGTAGAGCAGATTGCTGGCGAGCGTGCCGTGGAAGAAGAAGGTGTCGGCCGAGGCATAGGAGATCCGCCGGCCGGTGATCGATTCCGGCAGGTCCAGCAGATCGCGGCCGTCGATGGTGATGCGGCCGGAATCCGGCCAGACCATGCGTCCGAGCGCTTCGGCGAAGGCTTCGGCGCCACTGCCGTTCGGGCCGACGATCGCCACCGTTTCGTTCGGCTTGATCTCGACGGAGACGTGGTCGACGAGGCGGGCGCCGCTGTCGTCGGAGAGCGACAGGTTGGTAACGACGAGCGCGCTCGTCAGTGCGCCCACCGGAGCAGTGGCGAGTTCCTGGATGCGGCTGTCGATCAGCGGCTCGACGTTGAACTGCTCATAGACCTGCTGGTACTTCACCTGCACGTCCTGGCGCATCTGGTCCCAGTCGATCAGTTCCTTCAGCGGGCCGGGCAGGTCCTTGTAGGCCGATATGACCGCGACGAGCTGGCCGATGTCGAGCCGGCCCTGCAGCGCCAGATAGCCGCCGATCGCGTAGAACAGGAAGGGTGTCACCTGGGCGAGGAAGTTGTTGATGAACTTCACCAGGAACTTCCACTGGTAAAGGTCGTAGCGGATCGAGAAGATCCGGCCGAGCCGCGAGGCGATGTCGGCGCGCTCGAGGTTTGACGTGTCGTTGCCGTGGATCGTGCCGATGCCCTCGACGATTTCGCCGACGCGGCCGGAAAGCTCGCGTGCCGTCAGCTGCCGCTGGCGGCCGAGCTCCAGCAGACGCTTGCGCATGCGGGGAATGACGACGGCCTGCACGCCGACGATGCCGGCGGCGATCATGCCGAGCCAGAAATTCTGGACGATGATGAAGGCGAGCGCCGTGATCGCCTGGCCGCCGAGAAGGGCAGGCGAGACGAAGGCATCGCCGGTGAAGCCGCCCATCGGCTCCACTTCATCCTTGATCATCGTAGCGATTTCGGCCGATTTGACTCGCTTGAAGTGAATGGGCGGAAAACGCAGCACCCGGTCGATCAGCTCGAAGCGGATACGGCGCAGCATGCGCTCGCCGAGCCGGCCCTTATAGGTGTTGATGTAGAACTTGAAGAGGCCGTTCAGCACGACCAGCGCCAGAAACACCAGGCTGAGGGCCATCAGCATCTGGAAGCGGTTGAGCTGCAACCCTTGAAAGAATTCGACATGGCCGATCAGCGGAATGTCGTAGGCAATGTGCATGAAGGTCTGCTTTGCCCCGGGACCTTCGAAACCGTCACCCTGGATCGGTCCGTTGACGATCTGCTTCGGCAGGTCGAAGGACAGGAAGTAGGGCACCATCGAGGCGGCGACGACAGCCAGAATCCACAGCTGCTGCAGCCGCGTGTTCTTCCAGATGTAGCGGGCGAGGCTTTTTTCCATGGCTAACCGTCAGCTTGCTGGGACATTCCGGGGGCGCGATCCGGGCGCCGGGACAGGGAGGAAGCTTGAGAACAGGACCATGCAGCCGGACCGCCGATATCGCAATGAAAACAAGGCGAAGCGACCGGCTGCAGAAACGCCGATTCTCGCCGGAACTTTGCTTATATCACAGGAATTTTGGATTAGGCGAGCGATTCGGCAATCAGTGAGCGAATGATGCCGGCCGTCTTCTCCGCCCCGGCGAGATCGAGCAATACCGACCGCCGTCGCGGCGCTGCAAGCGCCTTTTCGACAGCCTCCTTCAGATGGCCCGACGTCAGTCCCTTTTCCGGCAGGATATCGGCAAGATCAAGCGCCTGCAGCCGTTCGGCGCGCACCGTCTGTTCGGTCTCGCCGTCGGCGACGAAGGGGATGAGGATCGCCCGGCATTGGGTGCGCAGGAGATCGCCGACCGTGTTGTAGCCCGCTTGCGAGATCGACACCTTCGCGCCGTGCAGCAGCGAGGGAAAATCCCTGCGGAAGCGCACCAGCGTCACATTCGCGGGCGCGTCCCGCGACAGCGCGGCGAAATCGGCCTCCGGCAGGTTCGGGCCTGATATCAGCAGCCAGCGAAGATCATCGGGCAGCATCGCTGCCGCCTGTTTTGCCGCGCCGATCAGTTCGGCGCCGACCGCGCCGCCGCCCGCCGATGCGATGATGTCGAAGGTCTCGATCGGTTCCGGCGCCGGTGGAGGTGCGACGAGGCCGGTGTAACGCAGCCTGTCGGCGATCTCGGGTGTCAGCGGGAAGGTGTCCTCAAGCCTGACGAAGCCGGGATCGCCATGGACGAGCACGGCATCGAAATGCTCCTTGACCAGTGCGACGGTCTCGGCGTCGCGGCCGGCCTTGCGGTTTTCCTGCAGGATGTCGCGCACCGAGCTTACAAGTTTCGGCCGGGGTTCGGCGTTTTCGATCGCGGCAAGCAGCGGCAGCAGTTCGAAGCGCATCTGCCGCCGGCCGAAGGGGAAGGCTTCGATGATCACGACATCGGGCCTTGCGGCATGAAAGGCCTCGAGCAGCCGCTCGCGGCGGGCATTGAGGAACTCCTCGCCGGCCGGCCGGCCATCGGCATCGGCGAGGCCGGAGAAGCCAGCATTGCTGGCGACGACCGCCGGCAAGGCGACGGTCTTGATGCCCTCGGCGGGAAAACCCGGCACCGGCAGGCCGCCGGTCACGACGGTCACGTCGAAGCCGTCCTTGACCAGCGCATTGGCGATACGGCTGGCGCGGGCGATGTGGCCGATGCCGAGCAGGTGCTGGACGTAGAAGAAGATGCGTGGTGCCGTCATGACGCCTTCTGCCATTCGGCCTCGAACAGGCCGGTGAGCTGTCTGATGCTGGAGTGATAGTCGAAATGTTGACGCACCTGGCGTTCGGCCGCATCGCCAAGACGCTTGCGCAGCGCCGGGTCGCGGATCGCCGCTTCCAGCGCTCCGGCGAGCTTCGCCGGATCCTCGGGCGGCACGACGAGGCCGTTTTCACCGTCCTTCAAAAGCTCCGGCACGCCGGATACGTCGGTCGAGAGGCAGACGAGCCGCTGGCTCGAGGCTTCCACAAGCACGTTCGGCAGGCCGTCGCGGTCGCCGTTGGCGGCGATGCGGCAGGCCAGCGCGAAGAGGTCGGCGCGGCGGTAATGGTCGAGCACCTCTTCCTGCGCCAAGGCGCCTTTCCAGACGATGCGACCGGAGATGCCGAGTTCGGTGGCCAGGACTTTCAGTTTTGCGAGCTCCTCGCCGCCGCCGATATGGTCCATGCGCCAGTGCAGGTCAGCGGGCAGCAGGGCCAGGGCCTGCAGCAGTACGTCATAACCCTTCTTCTCGACGGCGCGGCCGACGCTGAGGATGAAGGCCGGATCGTCGGGGTCGCTGCCGGTGCGGTCCGACCGTTCGCCGGCAAAATGGCCGAAGCGGGCAAGATCCAGACCGTGATAACTCAGATGCACCGCATCCTTTCGGTCGGTCAATTCCCGCATGTGTTCGTAGCCCGTTCTGGTGCAGGTGACCGCCCAGCGGGCGCTGCCGAGTTTTTCGTGCAGTTCCCAGTCCGGCGACGTCCAGATGTCCTTGGCGTGCGCCGAACAGGTCCAGGGCGTGCCCGTCAGGATGCTCGCATATTCCGTCACCGAGGCGGGCGTGTGGATGAAATGCGCATGCAGCCATTCGCCGCCATCCGGCCATTCGCGTCCCAGCACCAGCGCCTGGCCGAGACGGCGGAAGCGGTTGCGGGAGATGTCGCGCTTGAGATCGGCGAGGAAGCGTTTGATCAGCGCCGTGAAGCCGGGTTTGGAGAAGCCGGCGATCAGGCCCTTCAGCACGCGGATCGGCTCCTCGTGCAGATATTCCGGCAGATAGACGACGCGCGCCCTGATCTCGTCATGCACGGGATGACGCTTCCTGTCGGTCGGCCGGCGCATGGAAATCAGCGTGAGGTCGAAGCCGGCCTTTTCGAGGCCGAGCAACTCCTGGGCGATGAAGGTTTCCGAAAGGCGGGGATAGCCTTTCAGTACGACGAGGATCTTGCGGCGTGGTGGCAAGGCTGTGCCCTATTCCGCGCCGACGAGGGAAAGATGGCTGCCGCGGCCGTCGATCCAGCGGGCGACGGTTTGCGAGATGTGGTCCAGCCCTTCGAGACGCATATTGCCGCCGCTCTTCGAAGGCGGCTGGCGGGAGGGCAGGCGCTTCAGCGCCTCGGCCATGATGATCGGGTCGACCGACTGGTCCGGCAGCAGCATGTCGACGAGGCCGAGTTCACTGGCGCGCTTGGCGCGCAGGAGCTGTTCCTCGCGCGGCTTGACGCGCGGCACGATGAGCGCTGGCTTGTCGAAGGAGAGGATCTCGCAATAGGTGTTGTACCCGCCCATGGCGACGACACCGGTGGCGCCGTCGATCAGCTCTTCCATGTGATTGTCGAACTCGATCACCTCGATATAGGGGATGGCTTCCCCCTTCTGCACCAGCTTGGCGCGCTCGGCCGCCGGCATATAGGGCCCGAGCACGACGAGCGCCTTCTGCGTCAGCGTCGGATCGGCCTCGTAGGCGTTCATGACGTCGTGGACGAGATCGGAGCCGTCGCCGCCGCCGCCGGTGGTGACGAGGAGGTAATTATCCTTGCGGGCATTGATCGAGGTCTTGCCCTTGGAGACGCTGCGCTGCAGGAAGCCGACGAAATCCATCTTCCGGCGCAGGCTCGCCGGCACGTCGAGGCCGATCAGCGGATCGTAAAAGTCAGGCGGGCCATAGACCCAGACGCTGTCGTAATATTGGTCGATCTTCTGCATGATGCTGTTCTTCTTCCACTCGGCCTCGAGCAGATGCGGCGCGTCCATGATCTCGCGCAGGCCGAGCACCAGGACGGTGCCGCGGGCCTTGAGATAGGCGAGCGTATCCTCGACCTCGCCCTTCAGCCCCATCGGCTCCTTGTCGACGATGAAGATATCGGGCTGGAAAGTCTCGGCGGTGTGGCGGATGCTCGATTCGCGCATCTTCAGCGTCTCGTGCAGGTCGATATGGCTGGCGAGCGACGTATATTCGCCGTTGCGCAGCTTGATGACGCTCGGGATCTTCACGAAGTCGACGCGGGCGCGGTAGTCGAAGGCGCCGGCGATCGTGGCACCCGAAATGATCAGAATGTTGAGGCCCCGATAATCCTCGACCAGAGCATGGGCAATGGCGCGACAGCGGCGCAGATGGCCGAGACCGAATGTGTCGTGGCTGTACATGAGGATGCGCGCATCTTCGAGACGTCTGGACATGGGCATCCCTTCTGGGGTGAGCAACATACTTAGCACCCCCACCGTCCGGAGGCCGCAAGGCGGGGGCGGCGCCGTGAGGCGCCGCCGAGCTTTCTGCTATTTGTAGGGATCTGCCGCATCACGCAAGCCGTCTCCCAGAAAGTTGAACGCCAAAATGACAAGAACAACAGGAATGATCGGATAGAGCAGCCAAGGATAAAAGGCGATGACGCTGACGCTTTTTGCTTCGGTGAGCAAAATGCCCCAGCTGGTGATCGGCGGACGAAGGCCGAGGCCGAGGAAGGAGAGCGCGGTTTCGCCGAGGATCATGCCGGGGATCGAAATTGTCGCCGAGGCGATGAGATGCGACATGAAACCCGGCACCAGATGCCGGCCGATGATGCGCGGCGTGCTGGCGCCCATCAGCTGTGCGGCCTGCACGTAATCCTCTTCGCGCAGCGCCAGCAGTTTGGAGCGCACGGCGCGCGCTAGCCCGGTCCAGTCGATGATGCCGAGGATCACCGTGATGCCGAAATAGATGACGATCGGGCTCCACGTCACCGGCATGATGGCGGCCAGCGCCATCCACAGCGGCAGGCTTGGCAGCGACTGCAGCACTTCGATCAGGCGCTGGACGATGAGATCGAAAACGCCGCCCCTATAACCGGCAAGCCCGCCGATGACGATGCCGAGCACGAAGCTGATCGAAATGCCGATCAGGCCGATCGTCAGCGATATCCGCGCTCCGTAGAGGATGCGCGAGAGCACATCGCGGCCGAGCCGGTCGGTGCCGAGCAGGAACATCTGGCCACCGATCGCCGGGCAGACGAGGTGATAGTCGGAGGCGACGACGCCCCAGAACTTGTAGCCATCGCCGCGGCAGAAGAAACGGATCGGCTGCACGTCGTTCGGCCTGTCGGCATAGACGCGATGCAGCGTGTCGATATCGAGCGTCATGCTGCGGCCATAGACGAAGGGCCCGACGAAGCTGCCCTTGTCGAAGAAGTGGATGGTCTGCGGCGGCGCATGGATGAAATCGACGTTGCGCGTGTGCAGGCCGTAGGGCGCCAGGAACTCGACGATCAGGATCATCAGGTAGATGACGGCGAGAAAGATGCCGGAAATCAAGGCCAGCCTGTGCTGCTTGAACTTCCACCACATCAGCTTTTTCTGCGAGGCGAGATGGATGCGCGATTGCGCCGCCGTCATAGTTTCGGTCGCGTGCGGATCGAAGGGCGCGGTCGAGACGTAGTGCGGCAGCGGTGCGCCGGGTGCGGGAAGGGGCGACATTATTTGGTGCTCCTGCCTTGCAGACGGATGCGGGGATCGAGGAAGCCGAGCGCGATGTCGGAGATCAGCACGCCGATGACGTTGAGGAAGGCCAGGAACATCAGGAAGGAGCCGGCGAGATACATGTCCTGGCTCTGCAGCGCCTTGATGAGCATCGGCCCGGTCGTCTCCAGCGACAGCACGATGGCGACGATTTCGGCGCCGGAGATGATCGACGGCAGGATCGAGCCGATATCGGCGACGAAAAAGTTGAGCGCCATGCGCAGCGGATATTTAACCAGCGCTTTGAGCGGCGGCAGGCCCTTGGCGCGGGCGGTGACGACATACTGCTTCTGCATCTCGTCAAGCAGGTTGGCGCGCAGCCGCCGGATCATGCCGGCCGTTCCCGCCGTGCCGACGATGATGACCGGGATCCAGAGGTGAGAGAGGATCGATCGTGCCTTCTCCCAGCTCATCGGCGCCGAGATATATTGCTGGTCCATCAGATGGCCGATCGAGACGCCGAACCAGATATTGGCGAAATACATCAGGATCAGCGCCAGCATGAAATTCGGAATGGCGATGCCCATCAGGCCGAGGAAGGTGAGCCCGTAATCGCCCCAGCTGTACTGATGCGTGGCCGAATAGATGCCGATCGGAAAGGCGATCAGCCAGGTGAGCAGGATCGTCGTGAAGGAGACGAGGATCGTCAGCCAGAGCCGCTCGCCGACCACGTCGGAGACCGGCAGCTGGTATTCGAAGGAGTAGCCGAAATCGCCGTGCAGCATGCCGCCGACCCAGTAGAAATAGCGCACGATTTCCGGCTTGTCGAAACCGTATTGCTGGCGCATCTCCTCGATTTCCTGGAGATTGGCGGTCTCGCCGGAAGCGCGCAGCTCGGCGATCTGGCTCTCGAAGAAGTCGCCGGGCGGCAGCTCGATGATGGTGAAAACCAGCGCCGAAATGACGAAGAGCGTCGGCACCATGGCGGCGATGCGCCAGAGAATGTATCTGAGCACGCCTCAGGCCTCCTTGTACCAGAATGCATCCGGCATGTAGACGCCGAGATAGGAGGTGGGATCGAAGCCGTAGAGCGCTCTCGCCGGCAGGTTCTGCAGCTTGGCGGCGCGAAGGATCGGCTGCGGCGTGCTGTTGATGAGGCCGATCGAGAACACCTGCTGCGTATAGAGCGACAGCATCTTATGCCAGATCACCTGACGCTCCTCGAATTTCGGCGCCGCCCCCCATTGGCTGAGCAGGTCGACCAGTTCGGCTGCCTCCGGCAGGTCGGGTGCGACGCCCTCCTGGCCGGCCGAGAGGTAATGCATGCCCCAGAGCGGCCATTGCAGCTGATCGTCGAGCGTCGGCGCAAGTCCCGCGGGCGACATGTCGGCCGTCGGCACGCCATTGTCGAGGCCGTACCAGATCGACATCATGATCGAGCCGCTCATGGCGCGGTTACGGAAGACGTCGCGCTGCGAGGTGCGGGTATATAGCGCCAGGCCGATATTGGCCCAGTGGTCGTGCACCAGTTCCAGCACGTCGGTGTCGAGATTGCTTTCGCCGGCGGTCTCGACGGTGATCTCGGCGCGTCGCCCGTCCGGCAGCAGCCGGATGCCGTCGTCGCCACGCTTGCTCAGGCCGAGTTCGTCGAGCAGGCGGTTGGCCTCGTCGGCATCGAATTTCACATAGGCATCGGCATATTCCTGCTTGAAGAGCGGGCTGTCGGGCAGGACGGTATCGGCGCTCGGGGTACCGAGACCGTAGAAGGCGACCATGTTGATCTCGTGCCGGTTGATCGCCAGCGACAGCGCCCGGCGCAGGCGCACGTCACGGAAGAGACCGCGCCACACCTCGTCGGCGCAGTTGAGGTTCGGCAACAGCGTGATGCGCGAGCCGCGCGCCAGCTTCCACAGATCGACCTTCACCGGGAAGCGCTTCTCGGCTTCCTTCAGGAAGGTGTAGTCGTTGAAATCGATGCCGGTCGCCTGCAGGTCGGCTTCGCCGGCTCCGGCCTTGGCGGCGATGATCGACGAGGAGGAGACGTTGAGGATGAAGCGGTCGAGATAGGGAAGCTGCCTGCCGGTCTCGTCGACGCGGTGGAAGAACGGGTTGCGCTCGAAGACGAACTGCTCGGCCGGCAGCGCCGTCGTATTGCGCCAGGGATCGAGCGTCGGCAGGTTCGGATTTTCCGGACGGTAGGAGCGCGCCATCTTGATGTGCAGATCCTGCCATTTCTTGACGCGATAGGTCTTCATCAGCTCGTCCAGCTTCGCCTGGTCCGGCTGGAATTTCTTGTGGAATTGCTTGAGATAGTGACCGGGGCCGCAGATGACGAGCGGCAGCGGCCCCGCCAGCGTCGGCAGGAACATCGGGTTGGGTTTTTCCCAGGTGTAGCGCACGGTCAGCGGATCGAGCACCTCGAAGCGCGGCAGGCTGCCGTGCGGGCGAAGCTCCAGAGCGCCGCCGCCCGGGGTCAGCTTGTCGTTCAGGATGACGTCTTCCCACCAGTAGCGGAAATCGTCGGCCGTGAACGGCTGGCCGTCGGACCATTTATGGCCTTCGCGCAGCGTGAAGGTGAAGACTGTGTCTTCCTCGGACTGGAAGGCGGCGAGGATGTCCGGCTGGAACTGCAGGTGCTTGTCGTAGCCGACGAGGCGGGCATAGCCGTAGATCGTCATGAAGCGGATGTCGCGCTGGCTGCCGATGATGGTGCGCACCGTGCCGCCGTAGCTGCCGGGTTGAAGCCCCATCTCCTTCAGATTGACGATGCGCGGGCGGGCAGGAATGCGCTCTGCCATCGGCGGCAGGCTGCCGGCTGCGAGCCGCTCCTTCAGGAATTCCGGCTCGCCGGCTTGTTCGGCCCGAAGCACCGCTGGCGCGATTGCCGCACCGACGAGGCCGCCGAGAAACGTGCGACGCGTTACCATCAGCGCAACTCCTTGGCATCGGCGCCCTTGCGGGCGCGCACCAGATGGCCGTCGCCGAGATCGGCATAGGCAAGTTCGGAAGCGTCGTCATGCTCGGCGGTGAAGGTCTTGCCCCAGTTCTGCTTGTCGGCGGCGCCGTTTTCCCGGAGCGCCTTGAAATCGAGCGGCCGGTCAAGATCGGGGAAGGGGACCGCGGCGAGTAGCGATTTCGTATAGGGGTGCACCGGATCGCGCAGGATGATCTCGCGCGGCGCGATCTCGACGATGCGGCCCTTGCACATCACCGCAATGCGGTCGGCCATGTAATCGACGACGGCGAGATTGTGCGAGATGAAGAGATAGGTCAGCCCCAACTCCTTCTGCAGATCCTTCAACAGGTTGAGGATCTGCGCCTGCACGGAGACGTCGAGGGCCGAGACCGGCTCGTCGAGGATGACGAGTTTCGGGCCGAGCGCGAGAGCGCGCGCGATACCGATGCGCTGGCGCTGGCCGCCCGAGAAACTGTGCGGATAACGGCTGAGATAACGCTTGTCGAGGCCGATGGCCGCCATCAGCCCTTCGACCTTGCGCTTGCGCTCGGCGCTGTCGCCGCGGTCGTGGATCTCAAGGGGTTCGCTCAGGATGTTGCGCACCGTCATGCGCGGCGAGAGCGAGGAGACCGGATCCTGGAACACCATCTGGATCTTGGTGCGCATGTCCTGCAATTCGGCGCCCTTGACGGAGAGGACGTCGACGACCTCCTTGCCGTCGTTGAACACCACCGCGCCGCCGTCCGGCGTGATGGCGCGCATCAGGATCTTGCTGAGCGTCGTCTTGCCGCAGCCGGATTCCCCGACGAGGCCCAGACATTCGCCGCGGCGAATGTCGAAGCTGACGTCGTCGACGGCGCGCAAGACGGTGGCTTCGTGCTTGCCGAAGAAACTGCGCTTGCGTGTCTTGTAGGTCTTCGAGAGATTGGCGACCGAAAGCAGGATGCCCGGCGCCTCTGCCTGGAGCGGCTTCTTCTTGCCGACGAGGGCTTCGAGATTGACTGTCACATCGCGCAGCGCTTTCAGCCGCTCGCCGGGTTTCATGTCGAAATGCGGAACTGCGGCCATCAGGCCCTTGAGATAGGGATGCTGCGGATTGCGGAAGATATCCTCGACCGGCCCGGCCTCCATGATCTCGCCATGATAGATGACGACCACCTCGTCGGCCATGTTGGCGACGATGCCGAGATCGTGGGTGATGAGCAGCATCGCCATGCCGAGCTTGGCCTGCAGCTCACGGAGCAATTCGAGGATCTGCGCCTGGATCGTCACGTCGAGCGCCGTCGTCGGCTCGTCGGCGATCAAGAGCGCCGGCTTGCAGATCAGCGCCATGGCGATCATCGCGCGCTGGCGCATGCCGCCGGACAGTTCGAACGGATACATGTCGTAGGTGCGATGCGGATTGGTAAAACCGACCAGGCCGAGCATCTCCTCGGTTTTCTCGCGCGCTTCCTGCTTGTCGACCTCGGTATGGATCAGCAGCACCTCGCTGATCTGGTTGCCGATCGTATGCAGCGGCGAGAGCGAGGTCATGGGCTCCTGGAAGATCGTCGCCATGCGCCGGCCGCGCAGATCGCGCATTTCCTCGCTGTCGCGTGGAAAGGACAGGATATCAGTCGTGCTGCCGTCGAGCGGATCGGTGAACAGGATACGGCCGGAAGCCTTCGCCGGATTGGGCAGGATGCCCATGATCGACTGGCTGATCACCGATTTACCGGAGCCGGATTCACCGACGAGAGCGGTGACCTTGCCCGGAAGGATGCGAAGATTGGCTTCCTTTACGACACGGAGTCGGTCGCCGAAAACCGAGAAGGAGACGTCGAGATTTTCAATACGCAACAAATCGGCCGCAGACGCCATACCAATGAAATTCCCCAGTCTTCTGTGTTCCCGTTAAGGCACACTATCGTACCGCAAACGGGGTGTCTAGCAGATGACAATCACAGGAAAACTGCCGCGTCCCGCCAAAGTTCCCTGAGGCGAAACAAGCAGATTCATGGCGGGGTCTTGGCGTTTTACTGGATGAATTTCTCCATGCTGGTGCGCTTGACCTGTTTCTTGGCATCGCGATGCAGGAGAATGACCTGCTCGGCCTCGGAAAGTCCGTTCTGCACGGCCTCGCGGAAGCTTTCGTCGACATTGATTTCAGGGGCGGGCGCGCGCGGCTGCAGCACCGTCACTTTCTGGCGGATGCCGCGCAGCTTCTCTTCGCCGAGCGTCGTCCATTCGCCGCCGCAATAACCGGCGAACGCCTGGCTGGCGACGACCTCGCGGCCGTATTTCTTAGTCAGGATCTGCAAACGCTGAACCTCGTTGACCGCCGAGCCGAAGGCGGAGAAGGTCAGGCGGTCCTTGAGGCCAACATTGCCGAACATGACGTTGCCGACATGCAGGCCGATGCCGTAGCCGACCCTGGTCAGGCCTTTCTGCTCGCGGTCCCGGTTGAGTTCGGCGACCCGCGCCTGCGCCTGATGGACGGCCGAAAGGGCTGCTTCGCAGGCAATTTTCGATGGGTCCTTGTGACGCCCGCAGGGATAGACGGCGAGAAAACCATCGCCAAGGAAGCTCAGGATTTCGCCGCCATTGCGGTTGAAGGGGGCGGCTATGGCATCGAAGAACTGGTTAAGCGTGTCGATATAGGCCTGCCGGCCTTCCTTTTCGGCATACATGGTGGATTCGCGCATGTCGCCCATGACGAGGGCTGCGCGGATCGTCTCACCGTCGCCGCGACGGATCTGGCCGTTCAGCACCCGTTTGCCGGCGTCGCCGCCGAGATAGGTGGTCAGCATGTTGTTGGCGAGCTTGCCGAGCACCGCCATCTTGGCGGCAACCGCCAGATGGTTCTGCATCCTGAGCAGCGCATCGATCATGTCGTCGGAAAAGCCGGTATTATGGTCCGTCGACCAGGAGCCCATCATGCCCTGCACCGAGCCGTCGCCGAAGGGCTGCACGAAGGCCAGGTAATCGGTGATGGCGTCCTTGCGCAGGTCCTCGAAAATGGGAAATTCGTTCGGCCCATCCTGCATCAGCCGGCGGCGGATGTGCTGCAGATTGTTGTCTAGCAGGTAATAATAAGGGCTCTGCAGGAAGCGGTCCGGCTTTTGCCCGGCGGGCATGCGGAAGCCCTCGATGGTGACGCCGCTGGCGCGCCGCCAGGTGAAGCTCAGCGCATCGTAGAGCGGATGCAGCATCGAGAAGGAAAGATGCACGCGCGCAAGCGGCAGGCCCGCAGCGGTGAGCCTTTCGCAGAAACCGCGCACGATGTTTTCAAGCTCGTCTCCGGCCAGCGATGAGTTCGTCAGCCATTCAGCGACCCGGTCCAACAAGATGGAGGACACGCTGGATTCGATCGTGCTCATTCTCGGTATGATCCTCATAAAGCACGCCATCCCCAAGAGCCAAAAGTCCCTCGGCCGGCACATTTTCATGCGCAGGTCACAGGGAAATCAGGATGTACGAGCGGTATTATTGTGTCAACGATCTGCCGAAAGCCCGGCAGCAGCGCCCCTCAGCTCCCCATGCCGGGGATCGGACGGGTAGTCCTTTCCAGGTGGTTCATTATCAAAACTCAAAATAGGGATGCTGCAAATGCGAAACAATGGGATCTGGAATTTTTTGTGCGCCCAAGTTGCAGCGAAGGGGCTGGACGAGTCATTTCGGCCACACCCTGCTGCGACGGTGAGTAACGGCAGCGGGGTGAGGGAGGTAGCCATGGGGGCAAAACGGACAGCCGCATCGCCAGCGATAAGAGGAAGATCCACGCCCGGGTTTAATTTGCCCTGATCATGCATTAGATCAGCGTCTTGAATTTCCCGTTTGAAAGATCCCGCCCTTGGCCATCTCCCCCTTCGATATGCTTTTGCAGAAGATCGAAACCCGCACCGCCCGCGCCGGCATTATCGGGCTCGGTTATGTCGGCCTGCCGCTGGCGATCGCGGTGGCGCGCAGCGGCTTTGCCGTCACCGGCTTCGACATCGATCCCGGCAAGATGGTGGCGCTCGATGCCCGCCGCTCCTATATCGACGCGGTGAGCGACGAGGCGCTGTCCACCGAGATCGATGCGGACCGATTCAAGGCGACGACCGATTTCGCCGGCCTTGTCGATTGCGACGTCATCATCATCTGCGTGCCGACGCCGCTGACGAAGCATCGCGATCCCGACCTCTCCTTCGTCGAGGCGACGTCGCGCTCGATCGCCGCGCATCTGCGCCCCGGTCAGCTCGTCGCGCTGGAATCGACCACTTATCCCGGCACCACCGATGACGTGGTGAAGGTCATTCTCGAAAGGGCCGGCCTGAAATCCGGCTCGGACTTCTTCGTCGGCTTCTCGCCGGAGCGCGAGGATCCCGGCAATCAGCATTATCATACCGCCACCATCCCGAAGGTCGTCGCCGGCGACGGGGCCGAGGCGCTGGCGCTGATGAAGGCCTTCTACGGTGCGGCGGTGTCGACCGTCGTTCCGGTATCCTCGAATGCGACGGCCGAGGCCGTGAAGCTCACCGAGAACATCTTCCGGTCGGTCAACATCGCCCTCGTCAACGAGCTGAAGACCGTCTATGCGGCCATGGGCATCGACGTCTGGGAAGTGATCGACGCGGCCAAGACCAAGCCCTTCGGCTATATGCCCTTCTATCCCGGCCCCGGCCTTGGCGGCCATTGCATCCCGATCGACCCCTTCTATCTCACCTGGAAATCGCGCGAATACGAGTTGCCGACCCGCTTTATCGAGCTGGCCGGCGAGATCAATTCGGCAATGCCGCGTTATGTCGTCGGCAAGCTTGCTGAAGCGCTCGACATCCGCGCCGGCAAGGCGCTGAGCCGCAGCCGGGTGCTGGTGCTCGGGCTCGCCTACAAGAAGAACGTCGCCGATATAAGAGAGAGCCCGTCGCTGCGGCTGATCGAGATCATCGAGGAGCGCGGCGGACGGGCGGATTACCACGATCCCTTCGTCGCCGAGATCCCGCCGACGCGCGAATACCAGGCGCTGAAGGGCCGCAAATCGGTGCTGCTGACCCCTGATGCCATCGCCGGCTACGATGCGGTGCTGGTCGCGACCGACCACGACCAAGTGGATTATGCGGCGCTGTCGAAAAGCGCGGCGCTGATCGTCGACACGCGCAACGTCTTCAACCGGCTCGGCCTCTCGGCCGGTCATGTCATCAAGGCGTGACGGAAACGCTTGAAAAAGACTTGCCGGTCATCTGACTTGCGGCCACGGCATAACCGCCCGCCGCGCCGTCGATGAAATGCACATGGTCGCGTGAAATCGGCGTCGGCACGAAGCAGGTCATCAGCGCCGACGTCTGCCGATGCAGACCGTAGCGGGCAATGCCCTTGGCGCGTGCCCCTTCCAGCAGCGTCTCGATCCGTTTCAGATGTTCGGCGTCGACGTCGACCGTCATCTTCAGCCCGTCGTCGAACTTGCGGAAATCGGAATTGCCGGCGACGTCGCGCTTGTAGCGGCGGGCGTCGAAGTTGCCGAGCGGAATGCCGAGCCTGTAGAACACGACCGTGATCGCGAGCTGCAGGAAGATGATGAGTTTCTGCCGCAGTCGCCGGCCTGCCGGCGCGGTGGCCTTGGCTTCGCGATTGATGCCGTGCAGCGAGAAGGCAAGGTTCGGGCCATCCGCCGGCACCGGATGGCTGTCCCGGTTCTGCTCGGTGGTAATGGCGACGATGCCGTTGACGAGATCGCGGAATTCTTCGCCCGGCCGGCCTTCGCCGGGAATCGCGATGATCGAGACGATCTCACCGTTGCGTGCGTCGATCGGGCTCCAGCGACAGGAGAGGCCGGTGAGATCCGGGCGCGTTCCGGCAGCTGCCCGCTCAACGCCGTAACGGCCGAGCTTCATCTGTCTTTCGGCCCAGCTGGTGCCGCCGCCCCAGAACATCGCGTAGGTCACGTAAGGACTTGCGGCGTAACGCGCGACGCGGACGTCGAGGCCCTCGGCGCGAGTGTCGGCGACCGGCACGATGGCGATGCGCAGCATCAGGTTCAGATCTTCCTCAACCCAGACCTGCACGGCGGCAAGTGCATCGCGCGCCGCCTTCTCCAGCGAACCGGGCAGCGCGATCAGCGCGCCGTCGCCGCCGAAGACGAAGGGATAATCGCCCTTGCCGACGCCATTCAAGACCGCCGAAATGACGCTGGCGCCCGCCATGTTGACGTCCTTGTAACGGCCGCTGGCGATCGCCTGCGTCGAGCCGACGATGTCGGCCAGCGCCAGCACCCATCCGTCCGGCAGCGGCCGGTAGTTGGCGGCGTCGGTCACGCCCTCGAATTCGCTGAAGAGCGGCACTTCGGCAAAGAAATCTTCATCGGTCACTGTTTTCATATCATCGAGCTTAGCACAGACCCATGTTGCCACTGCAACGCCATTTCCCATATACGGCAATCGACTTGGCGCGGTTTCATGTGTTAGCACGCCCACACGATTTTCATGACGGATACGGATTAGATGAGCCGCCTCGACAGCTTCATTCGCCGGTTGACGGCTCAACGCGACATTCTGAACTCGATCGTCGATCTGGTCGGGGAAATCGAAGGCCCGGTGCTGGAGTTCGGCCTCGGCAACGGCCGCACCTATGATCACCTGCGCGAAAACTTTCCCGGCCGGCGCATCGTCGCCTTCGACTGGGAGGTGCGCTCCTATTCGGCCTCGACACCGGAGGCCGAAGACATGGTGACCGGCAATATCCGCGAATCCGGCCAGGCCTTTGTCGGCATCGGCGCAGCCCTTGCCCATGCCGATATCGGAACCGGCCATGACGAGATCGACGCCGTGACGCTGACCTGGCTGCCGCAACTGATGGCCGGCGTGCTCGCCCAAAACGGCATCGCCGTCAGCGGCCTGCCGCTGGAGCATCCCGAGCTGGTGGCGCTGCCGCTGCCGGAGGGGATTAAGGAAGGGCGGTATTTTCTCTATCGCAGGACATGATCTCCGCTCATGAAGCGCAGGAATAGGATGCGGCAGAGCGCGCAGTGAGTTTTGCCTCGAAGTCGGTAGCGATTTCGTCCAGCGTCACGCTGCCCAGCCGCTGCAGGAGCAGGGACTGGGCTTCCTTCATCGCGTCGCCGAGGGCGATATTCACGGCCTGTTCTACCAGACATTGCGGCTGATCGTCGGCTGGGCCGATGGCGAAGAGATGCGGCTCGCCGATGGCGCGGTAGACGTCGAGCAGGGTGATTTCCGATAAGGGACGCACCAGCGTCCAGCCACCGCCATGGCCCTTTTCGGAGCGGACGTAGCCCTGTTCGCGAAGGCCGGCCATAGTGCGGCGCACGACCACCGGATTGGTGTTCAGCATTTTGGCAATCATTTCGGAAGTCGCCGAGTGCTGGTGCCTATCCATGTGGATCAGCACGTGCAGCATGCGTGAAAGGCGGCTGTCATTGCGCATGGTTTTCTTCCTGTCGATCGGACGGGGCATTATGACAAGTCAATCGTAACAAGACAAGTGACGTGATACTTGACCGCGCCTCTTCATGTAACTTATGATGATTCATGATCGGTAGAGCCAAAGGAGAGTTTCATGTCCTACGAAGTCATCATCATCGGCGGAAATTTTGCCGGCCTGTCGGCAGCCATGCAGCTTGCCAGGGCGCGGCGGCGCGTGCTGCTCGTCGACGCCGGCGCGCCGCGCAACCAGTTTTCTGAAGCATCGCATGGTTTCCTCGGCCAGGACGGCCAGACGCCGGCAGCGATCATGCGGGAGGGAAAACGGCAGCTTTCACTCTATGCGACCATCACCATCCGCGACGGGAAAGTCGTAAGGGCACAGAGGGATGGTGACGCATTCATCGTCGGCACCGAAGACAGCGGCGAAGAACGAGCCGCGCGCATCGTGCTCGCAACCGGCGTCAGCGACACGCTGCCCGAGATCTCCGGACTGCGGGATCGGTGGGGCCGCTCCGCGCTGCACTGCCCCTATTGCCACGGTTATGAGGTCAGCGGCGGCAAGCTCGGCGTTCTCGCAAACCATCCGCATTCGGCCCATTCGGCCATGATGATTCCCGACTGGGGAGCAACGACCTTTTTCACCCAGGCGCTGTTTGAGCCCGACGAAGAGCAACTGGTGCGGCTGACTGCCCGGGGTGTCCGGATCGAACGCAGCCCTATCGTGGAATTGTTGGGCGACAATCCGAAGCTTGAGGCGGTTCGCCTCGCCGATGGCCGCGTCGTGCCGCTGGACGCGGTGTTCGTCGCGCCGAAAACGACGATGGCGAGCCCGATTGCCGAACAGCTCGGCTGCGCCTTCGACGACGGCCCGTTCGGACCCATCATCCGGATCGCCGATAACAAGGAAACCACCGTCAAGGGTGTCTTTGCCGCCGGCGATGCGGCAAGCGCCATGCACAATGCCACCCTCGCCTCCGCCTCAGGCGTGCTCGCCGGCGTGCACTGCCATCAATCGCTTGTCACGCAGTCGGTCGCATAAGGCAACGGTCAGGGTCCTTCACGTCCACCTCGCAATTCCCGAAGTGAACATCTCAACGCGTTAGACGCCGATCTACCCGAAGGATTCGGATTCCCTGACGTTTGATGGGGATCGATCCATTGGCTCATGCGGTGATCTTGGCCTGCGCGGCCTTCTGGCGATCGGCCCCCCATTTCTGGATCGGCCGTTCCATGAATTTCCAGCTTAGCGCAGAAAAGGCGATTGTCGGGATCGCAACGACGACCAGTTCGACGATCCCCCGCTTCAGCGGATAATCGAACACTTGCCACATAATATGCATCATCAGCCAAAGCATCGGAAAGTGGTAAAGATAACATCCGTAACTAATGCGGCCGAGATAGGCCAAGGGCCGGGCTCCAAGAATGCGATTGAGAATCGGGCTTGTCCCTGAGGCCGTTATGGCAATCAGGATTGCCATTGGCAGCAGCGGAAGAATTTGTAGAAGAAAATCGACGACCACTAGGAACGGTGGACGGCCATCTGTCTCAACGAGTTGCAGGGCACTCCACAGCGCCGCCGGCAGGAGTGCCGCAATGAGGCGAGTTCGGAGCGTGCGTGCCAGCACGCCCGAATAAAAGAAGGTCAACGCCCCCATGCCGAATGCATCAAGCGAGAAGGGAGACCATAAGACCACGTTGTCGGGGTAATAGCCGGCGACATAGCACCCGAGCCAGAATGCCAGCGCAATGGCGATGGCACCTGCGGCTGCCAGCGCCACCGATCTGTTTGCGCAGTTGAGGACAACTAGGGGCCAAATGAGATAAAACTGCCATTCGACGGACAGGGTCCAGGTATGGGCAAGCACCCACGGGTTCCAATTCATGGCCATCGCGAACCAGACGTTTGACAAAAAGGCGAGATGATAAAAAAGCCCATCCCGGATCGTGACGAGTCCGATCGCGGCAAGGGCCAGGACCATGGCGTAATAGGTCGGCAGGAGCCTGAGCGCCCTTCGCGCGTAGAATGATCGCAGCGCCGCAAATGTGAACCCCTCGGCGTCGCGCAACGCGACCAGTTTGCCGGTAATCAGGAAGGCACTCAAAATGAAGAACGTTCGCACCGCCAGATCGCCGAGCAAGGAATTTTCGTCGACGAAATGCGTATAGAACACTCCAAGAATGGCAAAAGCCCTGATGCCATCAAGGCCTCGTATCCGATCCGCCTCCATTCCCCACCCGTTCCTTCGCCCGATGGTCATATTCCGCCATGCCCCGGCGGGGCGCAAGAGGACGAAGATCTAGGTAGGTCGCGCAAAAGTGTGCAGCGGTTTCGCGATCATATCATGCGCAAAATCGGCGTTCTAAAGCGCGGTTAGAGACTCTGAAAGATTGCGACCCACTTTAGGGCAGGAACAGCACATTGTACTGATCGAACTCGCCCGGCAGATCCCGCACCTTCATCTCCTCCTCACGGTCCTCGAAGAGCACGAGGCAATCCTCGTAGAATCCCGACAGCATCGATATGAACGCTTTCGTTCCTTCCGGGCCGTAGAAGAGCGGCGTGAACTCCATGTAGAGCGGAACGCGGCGGGCAAGCAGCGGTTGCATCGACCGGCAGGCGACCGGCTCGTAACCCTCGATATCCATCCAGACGAGGCCGATCGCGGCCGGGTCGATCGAAAGGCCGGCAAGGATCTCGGAAACCGGCTTTACCGGCACGCTGATCTTCTTGTCCGCCGGGCTCTGGCGGATGGCGCTGCTCTTGCCGTGATTGTTGAGGTTGAGAAAAAAGTCGATCTCGCCTTCGCTCTCGCCGGCGGCGCAATTGACGAGCCGGACCTTCTCCTCCAGCCGGTTCTGGCGAATGTTGAGGGCAAGCAGCGGGAAATTGCGCGGGTCGGGCTCGATGCTGACGATCCGGGCGTAAGTGCCGCTCAATGCGAAATAGACGGTCTGGGTGCCGATGTTGCCGCCGATCTCCAGCAGCGTCGCATCCTTTCTGAGCAGGCCGCGCTCGCGCAGGATGACGATGAGCCGGTCGACGGCCTCGCGCTCGAAATGGCCCTTCCGGAAGACCTTGCGGCCGATATAGTCGGCGGGCGAGAAGGTCATCCGATGGTCGCCGGCGTCGACCGTCATCGAGACGACGCGCGGGCCGATATTCTCGATCAGCAGGCGACGGCCGAAGCGGGTGTCGAAGAAGCGCGAAGCGGCGGCATTGCGCGCCTTGCGCAGGCGACGGCTCCAATATTTGGCGGTCAGCCAGGGCTTGCCGGGCATCAGTCTTTTCCTTCGAGCGGTTCTGCCGCTTTCTCTCTCGGAATGACGTAGACTTTCAAGGGCAAGGCCCGGCCGCGCACGCTGATTTCACGGCTTTCGATGCCGGCGAGATCAGCACCCGAAAGGTTCGCCACCGGCTCGGAGATGACGATTGCCGCTTCGAATTCCTTGGCGGCGGTCTCGAGCCGGCTCGCCACATTCACGGTATCGCCGATCGCCGTCATGCTGCGCACCCGCCCATATCCCATCGTGCCGACGACGGCCGGGCCGGTGTGAATGCCGATGGCGATGCGCAGCGGCAGCGCCAGTTCGTCGGCGAGCTCTGCGGCGAGTTTCTCGATCTCGGCGACGATCGCTGCTGCTGCGTTGAGCGCCTGGCGGCAGGCTTCCTCCGGCGCGGTGCTGAGGCCGAACAGCGCCATGGCGCCGTCGCCGATGAACTTGTCCAGCCGTCCGCCCGCCTGCTCCACTGCCTTGCCGATTATGGCGAAATAGCGGTTCAGCAGGAAGACGACGTCGAAGGGCAGGCGGGTTTCCGTCAGCGTGGTGAAATGGCGGATATCGACGAAGAGTACGGCGATCTCGCGCTCGCGGCCGGGGCTCGTTTCCTGACTGTTGGCGGGAAGAGCGGCCTCGGTCGCCGGCACGAGAAGCGGCGCAACCGCGACGTTGTGGTTCGGACGAAGCTGGCAGGCGAGCCGGACATCCGGGCCGGCATTGATGCGCCTCAATGTCGTCTGTTCCATCTTGTCGGGGGCCGGCAGGCTGTCGTAATCGCCAAGGATCTGCACCCGGCAGGTGGAGCACTGCCCCTTGCCGCCGCAGACGGCATAATGCGGCAAGCCGCCGAGCCGGCTTGCTTCCAGCACCGAGAAGCCGCGCGGCACACGGATCACCTCGCCGCCCGGATAATTCACGGCGACCTGGTCAAGCCGCTCCTTCAGCTTGCGCCGGGCGCGGGCGACGACGACGATCAGCAGCGAGGCCGAGAAGGCGCCGTAGAGCCCGGCACGGATCATGGCGACCTGACGGTGAACTTCCGGGTTTGAGATGTAACGGGTGTTGACGCCCTCCTTGTAGGCGCTGATCGTCATTGCCTGTTGGTAGGATGGGTCGGCGAGCGTTCGGCCCATTTCGACGAAGCCGAGCAACGAAAGCACCGGCACGAGGATCGCAAGCGCCAGCAGAAGGGGCGCAAAATCCGGATACCAGGGCCGATAGCGCAACCAGAAATGGATGCCGATGCAGCCATGGATCCAGACGGCGACGACAGCGAAGCCCTGCCGCAATCCGTTCGCCGGATTCCTGATCCAGAGCATGCTGACGACCGCCTCATAGTCATCGATGTAGCCGTAGAACTCGTGGGCGATACGCGTGCCGATGACATGATCGAGGAGCAGCAGCGGGATCATCAAGCCGAGCACGATCTGCGCCATTTCCCCCTTCGGCATCACGAGGCTGCGTCTGACATAGATGGCGCGCAGCACCAGCGCGATATGGATGAGGACCGCCGAATAGAAGATGGTCGTCCCCAGAGGATTGCGCCAGATCATCAGGAAAAGATGGGCGGCTTTATCGGCGGCGGAGACCGAAATCAGGCCGATCGCATGGTTTGACAAATGCAGCAGGACGAAGATGAAAATGACGAGGCCGGAACCGAGCCTCGCCCTTCTGATCGCACGCTCCGAAAAAATCCCTGTGGCCGAGACCGTCGTCATTCATTCCCGTTCTTGTCGATGTAACCGCAGGCCCATAGAGATTGAGAAAGAGGCGGAATTGCTTCGATCGCGATCACATTCCATATGCTTATGCGCAAGTTTTAATGAAGGGGACAATAGCGGAATTTTTCGTGATAGCACGAGTGCCTGATGTAAACAGTCTGTCTTATGTGAGGTGTCAATGCGGGTGGCTTTCTACGCGCCGATGAAATCGCCGAACCATCCGGTGCCGTCAGGCGACCGGCTGATGGCACGGCTGTTGATCCGGGCGCTGGAACTTGCCGGACACGAGGTCGAGGTTGCTTCCGAATTCCGCGCCTATGCCTCTACACCGGAAGCCGCAGCGGAGCTCGAACCCGCCGTCCACACCGAATTGGAGCGGCTGCGGTTGGCATGGAAATCCGCGCCGCGGCCGGATCTCTGGTTCTGTTACCACCCCTATTACAAATCGCCCGATCCCTTCGGGCCTGTCCTCTCTGCCGAATTCGCCATTCCCTATGTCACCGCCGAAGCCTCCTATGCGGCAAAACGCAACGCGAGCGGCTGGGCCGCGTCGCAGACGTGCGTGGGCGCGGCGATCATGCAGGCGGCGGTCAATATCAGCTTCACCGAGCGTGACCAGGCAGGACTTGCCTCCGCCTTTCCGCAGGCGCGCCTTGCCCGTCTGAAACCCTTCATCGATACGACGCTGTTTGAAACGATTTCGCCGGAGCCCGATCGGCGCCGGCTGATGACGGTCGCGATGATGCGGGCCGGCGACAAGATGGACAGTTATGCGATGCTCGCAAAAGCATTGCGGCTGATCGAAGACCGGCCCTGGACGCTTGTCGTCATCGGCGATGGTCCGATCCGCCACGAGGTGCAGGCGCTGTTTGCCGATCTTCCCGGCCGCGTCGAATGGCTGGGCGAGCGGAATGCCGTCGAGATTGCCGAGTTGCTCGGACGCGGCGGCCTCTATGTCTGGCCCGGTTGCGGCGAGGCCTATGGCCTTGCCTATCTGGAAGCCCAGGCCGCCGGCCTGCCTATCGTCGCGCAAGAAACGGCGGGCGTGCCCGCGGTGGTCGAGGCTGGCGTGACCGGCCTGCTGACAGCGGATGGCGATGTCGTGGCCTATGCCGGCGCCGTGGCCGCCCTGCTTGACGACAGGCAAAGGCGCGACGCCATGGGGCAGGCGGCACGGCGCTTCGTGCTCAGGGAGCGTTCGCTTCCCAACGCGGCGCGTGTGTTGAACGGAATTTTGCAGGACAATCTGGGAATGGGAGCGACGGGATGACCGACAAGATGGCCTGGGAGCCTCTGCGGCGCGAGCTTGACCGCTGGCAGGCGGCCGGCCGCGTGGCGCGGTTCTGGCTGCGGGATGACGATGCCGTCGAACCGACGCCGGCACTGGAGACACTGACGGCGCTCGCGGGCGAAAGCAACGTTCCGCTGACGCTCGCGGTTATTCCCGCCCTGACCGGCGAGGCCTTGGCCGCGCGCCTAGGGGAGGAAACAGCCATCACGGTTGCGGTGCATGGCTGGTCTCATACGAACCATGCGGGGCCGGAAAAAAAGAAGCAGGAACTCGGCGGCGAACGCCCGGCGGATGTCGTGCTCGGCGAGTTGCGGGAAGGTTTCCGGCTGTTGCAGCTGTTGCATCCGGCCCGCTTCCTGCCGATGCTGGTGCCGCCTTGGAACCGGATCGACGCTAGTCTTGTCCCGGCGCTGCCGGGCCTCGGATTTACCGCCCTTTCGGTTTATGGGCGGGCAAGGCAGGATGGCCCGGTGCCGCTGCTCAACACCCATGTCGACATCATCGACTGGCACGGCACGCGCGGCGGACGGGGCGAGGCGGAATTGGTGGCCGAACTGGTAGCGGAGCTCCGCGATCGGTTTGCCGGCAGCGAGGAACCTGTCGGCGTGCTCATTCACCATCTGGTGCACGATGCGGCCGCATGGGACTTCCTGTCGGCCTTGTTTGCAGTGACGGGCCGGCATGCGGCCGTCCGCTGGTCATCGGCGTCGGAGCTGCTTGAGCATGTCGCGCAATAGTGTGCCGCGGTTTTGCGATAACGACATGCGTAAAAACAAGATCAGGCGGCGTGAACGCGCCCGAGGAAGTCTCGCATGAGTGCGACGACGTCATCGAGATGCGTCTCGAGCAGCCAGTGGCCGCCGCCCAGCAGATGCAGTTCGGCATCCGGCAGATCGCGCAGATAGGCTCGCGCCGATTTTTCCGGCATGTAGTGGTCGTTGGGACCCCAGACGATCAAGGTCGCAGGCTGGTATTCCCGCAGGTATTTCCGGTGTTCCGGAAACCAGGCCCGGTTCTCCTTCAATCCGGCGATCAGGTCGATGGCGATTTCCTTGCGCCGCGGCGTGGTCAGCGACCAATGCAGCTTCCAGAGATCGGGCGGGATGGTACCGGCCTGAGCCGGCGGCAGATCGTTGAGGAATTCATCCCTGAAGGTGTCCTCGCTGACCGCTTCCGCCAGCGCCGTCCTCATCTCCGAAATTGGAAGCGTCCACGTCGCCTCGATATCGGCATACTTGGGTCCGAGGGCATCCTCATAGGGGATGTCGCCATTCTGGATGATGAGCGCCACGATGCGCCGAGGCTCTTTGATTGCCAGCCGCGCGCCGATAGGCGACCCGAAATCGTGCAGGTAGAGGACGAAGCGGTCGATATTGACGGCGTCGATAAAGGCCTGCAGCCAGGCGGCATAACCATCGAAGCTGTAGTCGAAATCGTCAGGCGTGCCGCTATAGCCCGCGCCAGGGAAATCCGGTGCGATCAGGCGCCAGCGGTCGGCAAGGCGCGGCATGAGATTGCGAAATTCATAGGACGAGCAGGGGTAACCGTGCGGCAGCAGCAAGACCGGAGCATCCGGCCGACCGGCCTCGCGGTAAAAAGTCTCGATGCCTGCGACCGTGATCGAGCGATGCCGGACGAGAGCGGACATCGGGAAGCTTCCGACGCTGCCGCTCACTTTCGATCCCCTTCATGCTGCTCGGCGCCCTCTACCGGCCGCAGCCAGGGCTCGCGGCGCTTGATCCAGAGTTCGTAGCGCGGCACAAGCGGCGTCGGGGCATCGGACAGGATACCGAGCTTGATTTCCGCCTCTTCGTCATCGGCGGAAAACAGCCGCGAACCACAGCCGGTGCAAAAATGGCGACCTCGGAACTCGGCGGTTTCCCCAGAATGTTCGAATTGGTCGGCTGGCCAGATCCCGTAAAAGGTAAAGGCCGAACCGCTTTCTTTCCTGCAGTCGGTGCAATGACAGATCCCGACGCGCAAAGGTTCGCCTCGAACAGAGATCTGCACTTGCCCGCAAAGGCACTTTCCGGAAAACACGGTCATAGCTGGTCCCCGCGCAATGGTTTACCTGCCGGGAAACGGCCTGATCCAGCATATGTTCCGTCAGCAAGCTGAGGTTTCGCGGGTTGCTAGATCACCACGGTCTGATTGTCGCGGGCGGCAAAGGATTCGGGGAAGGCGGCCTGCGCCTGCGCTTCCATCTCAGCCAGCTGTTCGTCGGTGCGCGAGGGGGCGTGGTGGAAGAGCGCGAAGCGCTTGGCGCCCGCCATCTTCGCAAGCTCGGTGCCGTGCTGCCAGGTCGAATGGCCGAAGCCCTTGAAACGCTGCATCTCGTCTTCATTGTAGGTGCAGTCGTAGACGACGAGATCGGCGTCCTGCATCATCTCCAGTGAGACCGGATCATAAGCGCCCGGAATATGTTCGATGTCATAGACGAGAGCGATCGAACGGCCCTGCCATTCGACGCGGTAGCCGATGGCGCCGCCCGGATGGTTCAGCATGAAGGTCTTGATCGCGATGCCTTCGTGGGGGGTCAGAACCTGACCGGGATGGAAGTCGCGGAAGTTCATCGTCGCCTGACAGATGTCGGTCTTGACGGGAAACCAGGGCGGGCTGATGAACTGATCGACCATTTCCCGCGTGCTCATCTTGCCGTCGAGGTGGCCGGACCAGATGTTGACGTTGATCGAGGGGTAATAGATCGCCTTGAAGAAGGGCAGGCCGATGATGTGGTCATAGTGGCAGTGGCTGAAGAACAGGTCCACGTCGCTGACGCCGTCGGCGAGCAGCGACAGCCCCGCCTCGCGCAGGCCGGAGCCCGCGTCGAAGATCATCCGATGTTTTCCGCAGCGAATTTCGATGCAGGAAGTGTTACCGCCGTAGCGATCGAACTCGGGGCCCGACACTGGAATACTGCCACGGACGCCCCAAAATTTTACCTGAAACAGTTCTGTCGTCATCGTTCTTCAAACCGGCCTTCCCGCGTCGCCATCGTAGTCATTGTTTATCCCGATGCGAAGCAGTAGAATTCCACGGGTTTGCCTGCGCCCCCTTTCATTCTCCTAACCGCTAGCGGAAGAAGAAGTAGATTTTCCTAAGCAATCGGCTTTCGCTTCGGAAAGCAAGCCGGTTTGGTTGGTTTTCGGTAAACGGGCTGCTGGGGCGGGGCGTTTTCCGCAAGTCATGCCTATTAGATGGTTGCGCGCGATTGAAAAAACAATTGCTGCCTCCTCAGGCCCAGATCCACCGCATGCCTTTATCAAGATCGTGGCACGCCAGCGCGGCGTCAGGCAGTTCCAAGCCTTTTGATATTTCCTATGAGGTCCGCGGCGAGACGCAACGAGGCGGCGGTTGCCATGGTCATTTGCGGCAGCAGCAGCCATTCGAGCGTCCAGGCAGCGCCTGAGCGTTCCTGCTCGTGGACGAGGGACTGGTGGATGCCCGAGAGAACAGTGGCATTGAAGCGGGCGAGCGAGATCAGGACTTCGGCGGAAACCGGGTTCTGCTTGTGCGCCATCGCCGACGAGGTGCCGCCGCCGGCAATTTCGATTTCGCCGCCGGCCTGGGCGAGCAGCGCGATATCCTGGCCTATCTTACCGAGGCTGCCCGATATCGACGCGAACACGCCGGCGATATCGGCGATCGGCAGACGCCCGCTCTGCCATTGCGTTGCGTCGGTAAGGCCGAGCTCCTGGGCGAGCGAGGCGCGAACGGCTGCGGCCTGCGACCCGAGCTTATCAAGCGTGCCGGCCGCACCGCCGAACTGGACGGGAAAACTCTGCTCGGTCAGGCGGTCGCGATAGGTCGCGAGCGGCGTGCGCCAGGCTTCGAGGCGATCGGTGACGGTGATGGGGATCGCCGCCTGCATGCGGGTATGGCCCATCAGCCGGTTTTGGCCGAACTGGCCGTCGAGCGCATCGAGCCCTTTGAGGATGGCGGAAAGCCGGCCGGCAAACAGGAAGACGACGGCCTTCAGGCGGACCATCAGGCTGGTATCGATGACATCCTGGCTGGTGGCGCCGAGATGGAGACTCTTGGCCGCCTCCTCGCCGACAGCGGTGCGCAGCTGCTTGATGAGTTCGGGGATGACGACACCGTCCCTTGCCGTTGCCGATCGAAGGCTGGCCAGATCGGGCGAGAAGGCGGGGCAGATTTCGGTGATGCGCCTTGCTGCTTCGGCGGGGATGAGGCCATGGCCGGCTTCGGCCCTGGCGAGCGCGGCCTCGAAGGAGAGCATGGCGCGGATATCGGCCTCGGCGGAAAAATAGGAGGCGATTTCACCGTCGCCGAGCAGGCCGGAAAGGAAGGGGTGGTCGAAGGGCGATGCGGTCATGATTGTCTCGCTTTGCTGGCCCCTCATCCGGCTGCCGCCACCTTCTCCCTATTGGGACGGGACTGCGGTGGCGTCCGCGCTTTATGGGCAGGTAATCTCGCGTGGGCACGTCCCTCTCCCCTCGGGGAGAGGGACGGTGAGGGGGAGGCTACTTGCACAGGGCTTTCCGAACAAGCCACCGGCATACCCTCAGATATCGAGAAATACCGTTTCCTTGGGACCCTGCAGATGGATGTCGAAATGGCAGGTCGCGCCGTCGCGGGTGGCGACCATCGTTGCGACGCGCTCGCGATGTTCGATGCGGGACAGCAGCGGGTCGGCGGCGTTGGCCTCCGTCTCCTCCGGGAAATACATACGCGTATGCAGGCCGATATTGATGCCGCGGGCGACGATCCAGAAGGTGATGTGCGGGGCTTGTCTACGGCCGTCCTTGAAGGGGACACGGCCGGGCTTGACGGTCTCGAAGCTGTAGACGCCATCCTCGGCGCGGGTCGGGCAGCGGCCCCAGCCGGTGAAATTCGGATCGGCGGTTCCGCGCATTTCCGAAGGGCTGTTGTAGAGGCCGGCGCTGTCGGCCTGCCAGATCTCGATAACGGCATCGCGCACCAATGCGCCGGCGCCATCGAAGATCCGGCCGGTGACGGTGATGCGTTCGCCGAGCGTCTTGTCATTGACCATCTCGATGCCGAGATCGGTGTCGTAGACGCCCTTTATGTCGCAGAAATTCGGCGTCAGGCCGATATGGACATAGGGGCCTGCCGTCTGCGACGGGGTTTCCTTGAGATAGCCGAGCTGTTGCATGGTCAGTTGCCCTCCAGCCTGTTTTCGAACATCGTCGAGCGGCGGCCGCGCAGCACGATATCGAATTTATAGGCGCGTGAATCCATCGGGATCGTGTTGCCCCAGTCGAGCGGCGCGATCAGCTGCTCGATCGCCGCCTTGTCGGGGATCGTGCCGACGATCGGACATTTCCAGATCATCGGATCGCCCTCGAAATACATCTGGGTGATCAGGCGCTGGGCAAAGCCGTGGCCGAAGATCGAGAAATGGATATGGGCCGGCCGCCAATCGTTGACGCCGTTCGGCCAGGGATAGGCGCCGGGGCGGACGGTGCGAAAGGAGTAACGGCCTTCCTCGTCGGTGATGGCGCGGCCGCAGCCGCCGAAATTCGGGTCGATCGCCGCAAGATAGGTTTCCTTCTTGTGGCGATAGCGGCCGCCGGCATTGGCCTGCCAGAACTCGACCAGGGCGCCGGCAACCGGCTTAGCACGTTCGTCGAGCACCCGGCCATGGACGATGATGCGTTCGCCGATAGCGCTTTCGCCGGGGCGCGCATAATTCAGGATCAGGTCGTTGTCGAGTTCGCCGATCATCGAATGGCCGAAGACCGGACCGGTGGTTTCGGAAACCGTGCCGTCGAGCGACAGCAGCGCACGCTGCGGCGCGCGCAGCACGGAGGTCTTGTAGCCGGGGGTCAGCGCCGGCGCATGCCAGGCACGGTCGCGGCCGAAGAAGGCGCCGGTTTCGGGTTTGCGATTTGCTCGTTCGGACATTTTTCCCCCTCAGGCCGCCTTGTCGGCGTCCATCTGTGCAAAGGTCTGCTTTGCGATCTTGATCGCGTGATTGGCGGCGGGAACGCCGGCATAGATCGCCACATGCAGCAGCGCCTCGCAGATATCCTCACGGGAGGCACCCGTATTGACGGTGGCGCGCACATGCATGGCGACCTCGTCGTCCTGGCCGAGCGCCGCGAGCAGAGCGATGGTGACGATCGAGCGCTCGCGCTTCGTCAGCGCCGGGCGCGACCAGACATGGCCCCAGGCGGCTTCGGTGATCAGTTCCTGGAAGGGACGGTCGAACTCCGTCGATGCGGCGGCGGCTCGGTCGACATGGGCGTCGCCGAGCACGGCGCGGCGGGTCGCCATGCCTTGGCGATAGCGCTCGGAGGAGGACGCGGTTTCGTTCATGGGCTGTTTTCTCCAGGCGTAATGGATGTGAGGAAGGCGCGGATGACCGCCGTCAGCGCTTCCGGCTGCTCGACGCAGGGAATGTGCGCGCAATTGGGGATGACCTCATAACGCGCGTCGGGGATAAGCTTGGCGGTCGAGAGCACCAGATCGGGCGGCGTCGAGCCATCCTGGTCGCCGACGACGCAGATTGTCGGGACAGTGATCGTCTTTGCAGTTTCGGTAAAATCGGCGTCGCGGATCGCGGCGCAGGCAGCGACATAACCTTCGACCGGCTGACGCGTCAGCATGTTGCAATAGCCTGAATAGGCGGTGTTTTCGGGCCGGCGGAAGGCCGGCGTGAACCAGCGCTCCATGATGGCGTCGACGATGCTGCCGATGCCGTTTTTCTCGACGGCGGCAATGCGGGCGTTCCAGCTCTCTGCTGTGCCGATCTTATGGGCGGTGTCGCACAGGATCAGGGCACTGACCAGGTCCGGCCGGCGCTGATAGAGCGACTGGGCGATGAGGCCGCCGACGGAGAGGCCGCAGACGACGGCCTTCTTGACCGACAAGAGATCGAGCAGGCCGGCGAGATCCGTCGCATGATCTGCAATCGATGAGGGGAGCTGGCCGACATCGGATAGGCCGTGGCCGCGCTTGTCGTAAAGCACGATAGGGAATTCGCCGGCAAGCCGCACCACGACGTCGCGCCAGATGCGGAAATCCGTCCCGAGCGAATTGGTAAAGACTATCACCGGCCTGTCGGCTGGTGCACCGATGACCTGATAATGGATCGTCACGTCGTTTATGCGGGCGAATTGCACGTCATTCTCCTCCTGAAGGCGAAATTGAATGTTTGATCCGGTTAAGTAAAATGATATTTTCAGGCTTTTCGATAACTTCGGAGTTATGTGAGCGATGATCGACAGCCGCGTCAAGTTTCGCCATCTGCAGACCTTTGTCGAGGTGGCGCGGCAGAAGAGCGTCATGAAGGCCGCCGAATTGCTGCATGTCAGCCAGCCGGCGGTCACCAAGACAATCCGCGAACTGGAACAGGTGCTAGGTGTCGATGTCTTCGAGCGCGACGGCCGCGGCATCAAGATCACCCGTTACGGCGAGGTCTTCCTGCGGCACGCTGGTGCGGCGCTGACGGCGCTGCGCCAGGGTCTCGATTCCGTCTCGCAGGAGCAGTTTTCCGAAGCGCCGCCGATCCGGATCGGCGCGCTGCCGACGGTGTCATCGCGAATCATGCCGCGGGCGATGGAGCTCTTCCTCAAGGAGAACACCTGGAGTCGGGTGAAGATCGTCACCGGCGAGAATGCGGTGCTCTTGGAGCAGCTTCGTGTTGGCGATCTCGATGTCGTCGTCGGGCGTCTGGCAGGCGCCGAGAAGATGGCCGGCTTTTCCTTCGAGCATCTTTATTCCGAACAGGTAGTGTTTGCCGTGCGCCCCGGCCATCCGCTGCTCGACGGCCGGCAATCGCTGTTTTCAGGTTTCGGCAACTACACGGTGCTGATGCCGACGCGGGGTTCGATCATCCGGCCGGTGGTCGAAAATTTTCTCATCGCCAATGGCGTCGCCAGCCTGCCCAACCAGATCGAGACGGTATCGGATTCCTTCGGCCGCGCTTTCCTCCGGGCAAACGACGCGATCTGGATCATTTCCCACGGCGTGGTGGCCGACGATGTCGCCGACGGGCGGCTGGCGCTTCTGCCGATCGATACCGGCGAGACCAAGGGGCCGGTCGGATTGACGATGCGCGCCGATGCCGTTCCGTCGCTGCCGCAATCGATCCTGATGCAGACGATCCGGGAGGCGGCAGGCGAGGTTTCCTGAGGTAATGGAGGACGGACCGATGGAGGATCAGAAGAGGAGTCTCGGCAGGCGGGCGACGGAAGCGACGGTGAAATTCGTCGCAGTGCTTGCGGCGATGATCTTCATCGCGGCGGGCTCGCTGTCCTATTGGCAGGGCTGGCTGTTCCTTTTCAATTTTGGCGGCTGGATTGTCGCGACGACGGCCTATTTCCTGAAATATGACCGCGCCTTGCTGGAACAGCGGCTGCATGTCGGGCCGGCTGCGGAGCGGGAACCGGCCCAGAAGCGCATTCAGCTTTTCAACGGCATCGTGCTGATCGCGCTCTTCATCGGTTCGGCGCTCGATTACCGGTTCGGCTGGTCGGCCATTCCGGCGCCGATCGTGATTTTCGGCAATGTTCTGATGGCGGCCGGCTTTTACGGCTGCTTCCTCGTGCTGCGGCAAAACAGCTTCGCTTCGGCAACGGTCGAGATCCGCCGGGATCAGCGGGTCATTTCAAGCGGGCTCTACAGCGTCGTGCGTCATCCGATGTATGCGGCGGCGCTGGTGCTCTTCGTCGGCATACCGCTGTCGCTCGGCTCCTATTGGGGCCTGCTGGCCATCCCTCCTGCCTTTGCCGGACTTGTCGCGCGACTGCTGGACGAGGAGAAACATCTGACAAGAGACCTGCCGGGTTACGCCGAATACCGCCGCGAGGTCCGCTACCGGCTGCTGCCTGGGCTATGGTGACGGCTCCATTGGAGCAATTCTTGAAATCTGTTGCCGAATGCCCAGATTTGGACTATGTCTAATTCAAGACAGGAGGCTGTTATGCAGCATGCGCGACGCACCGAGCACCGGGAAGACCAGGGGCCACAGCGGCTGGACATGGATCGCTTTGCGCCGGCAAATCGCAAGAGGCTAAGCGCACCGGCCTTGCGGACCTTCCTGGCGATCGCCGATCTCTGGGGGCTGACGGAAGAGCAGCGTCTGCTCGTACTCGGTTACCCCTCCCGGTCGACCTACCACAATTGGGCCAAACAGGCGCGCGAGCACGGCGCTTTCACGCTTGACGTCGATACGCTGACCCGGATCTCGGCGGTGCTCGGCATCCATCAAGCACTCGGTGTGCTTTTTGCCGATGAGCGCGCCGGCGTCGCCTGGCTGCGCACGCCGCATCAGGCGCCGGTTTTCGGCGGGCATCCACCGCTTGATATCGTGACCAGCGGAACTCAGGACGGGCTGATGACCGTCCGCCGGTTTCTCGACGGCGCGCGCGGCGGTCTCTACATGCAGCCGAACAGGCTCGACGAAGCCTTCGCGCCTTACGAAGATGCGGACATCGTCTTCCGGTGAGGGATCGATTTGCAGAGGCGCCGCGTCCGTCACACCGGCTGATCCCGTCGCAATTTCCACCGATCGGCCTTTTCGAGACGGTGACGCGGGTGGCCGACCTCGAAGCGGTGATGGAACTCGTCGGCTGGACCAACGACCGTCTCGTCGCCGATCGCATCCAACGGCTTCCCGAAAACGAGTGGGTTTACGGCAGGCCGAACGCCAGTATCGTCATGGCGGCTTTCCTGCATGTTGCGCCGGGAGGAATGCGGTTCAACGGTCCTGATCTCGGCGCCTGGTATGCCGCCGACGAACTCAGGACAGCCGCCGCCGAGGTCGGCCATCATCTCCGGCGCGAGGCTGTCGCACGCGGGGTAGCAACGATGGCACGCACCTATCGAAGCTATGCGGCCGCCCTGATTGGCGATTACCTCGACATTCGCGGCGAAGAGAGGCTGCGGCCCGATGTCTATGACGGCACCAGCTATGCGGCGTCGCAAGTGCTGGGGGAAGAGGTGCGCTCGAGCGGCGGCGCCGGTATCCTCTACGACAGTGTCCGGCTGAGAGGCGGGGTGGCCATCGTCGCGCATCGGCCACGCAACATCCGGGACGTCGTGCAGGCCGATCATTTCGAAATCACCGTTTCCGCCACCGACCGGCGCATCGATATCAGGAAGCTTGCCGCCTGATAGCGGCAATCGCAAGGTGAGCCTCAAACCGGCAATCGTTCGGCCCAGGCCTTTGCCGCCTTGGCCATCGTGGCGAGGTGATCGGCGCTCGAGAAGCCGGAGATCGTCTTGCGCGGCTTGAGGTCGTGGTCGCCATCCTCAAGCCAGAGGATCTCGATCCTGTCGGAGAGATCATAGCCCGGCACCTCGTCTCGTGTGCCGAATTCGTCGCGCGTTCCCTGGCAGATCAAGGCGGGCGTCCTCAGCCCGGCGAGATGGGCGGTGCGCAGCTTCTCCGGCTGGCCGGGCGGATGGAAGGGATAGCCGAGGCAGAGCAGGCCGGCGATCTTTCCCCTGTGATAGAGATCGTCGGCGATCATGCTGGCGACCCGGCCGCCCATCGACTTGCCGCCGATGATAAGCGGGCCGCTGGCGCCGAGCGCGGCAATGGCCGCCTCATATTCGGGATTGAGCGATTCGGCGCGCGGCGGCGGCTTGCGGCCTTCCGAGGTGCGGCGGGCGGCCATATAGGCGAATTCGAAGCGGGCCACACGGAAGCCAACGCCGGCAAGCGCATTTGCCGCTGCTGTCATCGACGCCGAATCCATCGGCGCGCCGGCGCCATGTGCCAGAAGGATGGTGAAACGCGCATCCTGAGGACCCTGCAGCAGAAACCTGTCAAGCATCGGTAATCCTCCATGCCGTCGTCGGAACCATGTCGACGGCCGTGACTTCTTCACTGAAAGGAGACTGACAATGTCGACGAATGATCAAAACGTAAAGCCCGAGCAGCGGCGTCCCAAAGATGTCGGCGCCGTTCCCGACAAGCCGGAGCCCGCAGACGCAGAATCGATGGCGCCGCCGGCGATGCAGCCGGCCGGGGTCGGGGACAAGAGCGAACGACCGGTGGTCAATCCCGTCAGTGGAGTTGCCATCTGACGCACCTTGTCAACGTCCTGCCGAATAGCCCTTGAAACCGGGGCGCAAAGGGTCCATATACCGGCCCTGCCTGAAAAATGGATGCGCGCGGTATCGACGTTGTCGAACTGTTCGTTGTCCGACAGGATAAGGGCGCTCCCCGCAAGGGTCGAGCGCCCTTTTTGCTTTACAGCCCTTGCGCATATCGCCGCTTTCGCTTGTCTGATGGCGGAAGGAATTTCAGCGACGGAGAAGCGAGGCCCTGTGGAGCGAATTACCGGCAAAACTTTTAGAAACGTGGGCGGAAATAATAAGCACGGAACAGCGGCCGCACCTTGTTACGCCGGGAAAGGGTTTCTCCACGCATCTAGTTGTTCAAGCCGTTCGTACCACGCCTGAATATGCGTAAACTCGGAAAGTGGAATCTCAGCAGAAGTCGCATAAGGAAGTGCAGCGGCCAATGCGAAATCTGCGACAGTCAGCGTCTTCCCGACCGCGACGCTGTTAGTAGCCAAATGGTCGTCGAGCACGCGAGCATGTAGTCGGAAGCTCGTCTTCGCATCTTCGATCACGGCGACGTCAGGCTCCCCGCCGAACAAAGGTTTGATCAAGTATTCAAACCACAAGGCTGCCGCGTGCCGGGTGAAATGACTCGCGTCCCAGCTCAGCCACCGGAGGACGTCGATCTGCCTGTGGTCATGCGGCCAGAAATCCGAGCCAACTCTGTCAGACAATCGGCACATGATGGCATTCGCTTCCCACAAGGTTCCGGCATCATCCTGCAGCACAGGGACTTTCCCGTTCGGGTTGAGAGCTAGGAATTCCGTCGTACGCTGCTCTCCGCTGGCTAGGTCAATCCTTATGAACTCCACCTCGGCTTTAAGAAAACGGGCAGCGGCGCAGGCCTTCCGAGGATTGAGCGTCTCGCAATAGTAAAGCTTCATCGCCGCCTTACTCATGATCCGGCCTTTCGGACGTAGCCCCCAGAAAAACGCCCAGTCGCTCGAAGCTTTGCGACCAACCACCTTCATGACCCTTAAGTGATGATGCGTCTTCAAATCCACTTTGCCGAAACGTCATTTCCGTTCCTCCGTCGCTTTCCTTTAACGTGATGGTGACGACTGTTTCCGGGCTTTTTTCGCCGGTTCCGATCTCCCAGGCATGTGTGAAGACAAGCCTGTGCGGAGGGTTGACCTCAAGGTATTTTCCGCTAACCCAGTGCTCCTCTCCATCTGGCGCTATCAGACAGGCGCGGTGTCTACCGCCGGGCCAGACTTCAAGCTGGTCGCCCACCGCCTTGAAGCCGTGAGGACCGCTCCATTGCGCTAGCGCTTTGGGGTCGGTCCATGCTCTGAAAACGAGATCGCATGGGGCATCGAACCTTCGTACAAAAACCAGATCGCGGGCGTTGTCAGTATCAGTCTCCGGATTTGTCATCTTCGTATCCTTGTACCTTGGACAAATAGCCATCGAGACGATCAAAGCTCTGATCCCAGAAGCGTCTGTAATCGCCAATCCAATCAGAGATTTTCTTCAATGCGTCCGGCTCAAGTTCGCGGGGACGCGAAGTCGCTTCACGGCCGGAGCGGATCAAACCGGCCTGTTCCAGGACCTTGAGATGCTTTGAAATGGCAGGCTGAGACAGCTCGAAGGGATCTGCGAGTTCGGCCACGGTCGCCTTGCCGTGAGCAAGCCGCCCCAGAATTGCTCTCCTTGTTGGATCTGAAAGTGCGGAGAAAATCGCATCGAGGCTGCTTTTCATATATCACCACATGGCTATATAACCGAATGGATATATTACTTATCGCGATGTGTCAAAGGCAATCTTCCGGTAGGTTGGCAACAGAGAATCATGCGTTGGCAACAGAGCGGGAAGTCCCGCGTCTGTCGTGCCGGAGTAGGAGGCGACTACGGGATCTCTTTTTGCCGCTCTGCTGATGAAGTGTTTCCGGTTGCAGAGGCACACCGCGCTCGCTGATGCCGCCGCGGAGCAGTTTGAGTTTGCTGAGGAGGCAGAAGACCGGGAAGGGCGTCTGGTAAAAGCATGTCGGCGGCCTTGGTGGCTTCAGCATGGCGGGTAATGAGGCCGGCGACCGTTTCCCTGCCAGCTGGTGCCCATGCTTATGCTGGCGACGCCGAGGCTAAAGCGCCCCTTAAGAAATATTCTCCTTTCCATTATGCGGCCTCCAAAACGAGCTTCGGCATGCGAGCGAAGAACACGGAACGGTTCTTGCACAGTTACTAATATGTTTACTGTGGGGAGACCTAATGTCATGAAGTGGTGCACATCCGCAGAGTTTGCCCCTCTGATGTTCGTTGTGAGTGGGTCGGAAAAATACAAGCTTGTCGCAACCCTTTTCCAGGCTGCCGAGATGCTGACGGTTGGCTGGCCGATCGACGACGGAGAAGAGTACCTTATCGCGATTAGCGCGTGCCGACATGCAATTCATGGGGAAATTCCGGCGCAGGACGCGCGAGCAGCGCTTATCCGTGCCGCCGACGAAGCTGGCATTCCGGTGATCACCGTTCACTGAGTTTCGCAGCCGACGGTGAAATGAGTTCGGCGCGGCGTCCTCTAGGAAGGGCGCAATGCTGATCATGAGCTGGTTCGATGATCCGCATTTCGGAACGCATAATCTTGATCTGCTTGGCTTTGGCGATCCGGGCACCGGGCCGGCCAAAGCGCGGGGCGAATATTTTCCGTCGGCTTCTGTCGATTTTCGCATCAGCCGATCGTCCTTGTAATGATGTGCTGCGACCCGGTCGTGGCTTCAGCACGTCCTTTGCGCGTCTGAGGCGCGCGGCAACAGAAGGAGGATATCGTCATGGATAATCGGCATCTGGTACCCGCCGCAGTGCTTGCGGCCAAGAACGGCGCCCGCTTCCCGAATGAGAGCGAGGCCTATCGCAGCGCCCGCGATGCGCTGCTGGCCGAAGAGATCGAATTGCGCCGTCATATCGAGCGCGTGGCAAGACAGCGCCGGGCGCTGCCGCCGGGCGGCGAGGTGACAAAAGAATACCGCTTCGAAGGCAGCGATGGGCCGATCTCCTTTGCCGAGTTCTTCGCCGACAAGGATACGCTGATCGTCTACAGCTACATGTTCGGCCCACAACGCGAGCGCCCATGCCCAATGTGCACCTCGCTGCTGTCGGCCTGGGACGGCGAGGTACCTGACATCCAGCAGCGCGCCGCCCTTGCGATCGTCGCCCGCTCGCCGATCGAAAGGCTGCTCGCCTTTAAGAAGGAACGCGGCTGGCACCACCTGCCGCTCTACTCCGACATGACGGACGATTACAGCCGCGACTATCGCGCGATCGGCAGCGACGGCAGCGATGGCGCCGCCTTCAACGTCTTCACGCGGCGCGACGGCACCATCCGCCATTTCTGGAGCGAGGAGATGGGCGAAGCGACGGCCGATCCCGGCGAGGATCCGCGCGGCGCACCTGATCTGATGCCGCTCTGGACCGTGCTCGATGCGACGCCCGAAGGCCGGGCGCCGGACTGGTATCCGAAACTGTCCTATTAAGATCGGCCGCGTCGTCCGTCAGCCGGTGGAGCGGTTTCTGGAGGTCTCGACCCATTCGATGTTGGTGACCGCGGCATCCGGCAGCGGCGGCGGATCGATGTCGTATACATAGCCGCTGAGCATATCGGCGGCGCGTTCGGTCGCCTTGATCTTCGCCTCGGTTTCCGCGACCGCTTTGGCGATGGCTTCGATGCGGGCACGGAACATGTGGGCAAGCACATCGCGACCGGACTGCTTTTCGAGCCGTTCCAGATGCAGGCCGATGCGCGAGGCGTGGCGCTCCAATTCGCTCTTGCTGAAACGGGCCTTGCGCAGTTCTTCGGAAAGGCTTTCCTGCATGACAGCGACGGGATCGAAACTTCCCGGCGCGCGCTCGTCGAGCACGGCGTCGGTGACGAGCTTCTCGATCATCACGAGCGCCTGCAGCTCGGCGGCATCGGCGAATTCAACGTCGTAACCGGTATCGTCGTAGACCTTGCGCCGGACCGGATCGAGAAGCAGCCCATAGGCTTTCTGCAAATTGGCAAAGGCGTCCGAATCACCGCCCGAATCGGGGTGGGCAACTTTCGCCAGACGCCGGTAGGCGGCCTTCAGCTGCGCCTCGTCCGCATCGCGTTCAACGCCGAGAATATCGTATGGATCCGTCACGCCTGCTCCCTTGCTCCCCGCATGTTGCGGGCAGTCTAGGTCTTCTTCTGCATCAGAAGGGCAAAGTTTAGACCGAAAGCAGGAATGACGTCCATGGCCCGAGATCAGGATAGTCGATGCGCATGCTTAGCCAAATTATCGATTGTTCAATCTTTTCAAATCGTTATTTGAAAGTCAGCCTGTGGTGATCGATGCGAGATAACATTTGGCTTTACCATCGACCTCAAGCGCGATCGCGGCCGCATCCTCAATCAGCAGCGCATCGCCGGCCGCAAGCGCGCCGGTCTCGCCGCCCCGCCGGAAGGAGAGCGCGCCACCATGGCAGAGGAACAGGCATGTCGAGGGCGGCAGCGGCAGGGTGCTGCTGCCATCGACGTCGATCCGGACCAGCCTGTGGGCGAGCCCGTCGCGGCGCGTCATGATGTTGAGATCGGTGATCGCACCGTCCTGGAGCCTGGCCGCGACGGGGATATCCGCCGGGAAGGCCAGGGGATCGCTTGCCGTCGTCAGCAGCACCGGCGTGCTGCCTTCGATATCGAGCACCATGCCGTTGCCATCGAGGATCGCCAGCGTGCGGTCGATGCCGGGAAAAATCGAAAACGGGCCGTCGGTTGCGACGGTCGCCATACTGACGCGCCAGTCAAAACCGGCAAGACCGGCATTCTCAGGCGAAACGGCGATTTCCACCGTTTCGCCGCCGCCGTTCTTCCAGGGCATGCGTTTACAATCACCGGCGCGCAGGATTCTCACCGGGTTCAGTTCCCGAGAATGCCGGGCAGGCGCAGGCCCTTTTCCCGGGCGCAGTCGAGGGCGATCTCGTAGCCGGCATCGGCATGGCGCATGACTCCGGTCGCCGGATCGTTCCAGAGCACGCGTTCGAGACGCTTTGCCGCATCATCCGTGCCATCCGCGCAGATGACGACGCCGGAGTGCTGCGAGAAGCCCATGCCGACGCCGCCGCCGTGATGTAGCGATACCCAGGTGGCGCCCGACGCGGTGTTGAGCAGGGCGTTCAAAAGCGGCCAGTCGGAGACGGCGTCGGAGCCGTCCTTCATGGCTTCGGTTTCGCGGTTCGGCGAGGCGACGGAGCCGGAATCGAGGTGGTCGCGGCCGATGACGATCGGAGCGGAAAGCTCGCCGTTCTTGACCATTTCATTGAAGGCCAAAGCGAGGCGATGACGGTCGCCGAGTCCGACCCAGCAGATGCGCGCTGGCAGACCCTGAAAGGCGATGCGTTCCCTGGCCATGTCGAGCCAGTTGTGCAGGTGGGTATTCCCGGGCGTCAGCTCCCTTACCTTGGCATCTGTCTTGTAGATATCTTCCGGGTCGCCTGACAGGGCTGCCCAGCGGAAGGGACCGATGCCGCGGCAAAATAGCGGTCTTATATAGGCCGGCACGAAGCCCGGGAAGGCGAAGGCGTTTTCCAAGCCTTCTTCCTTGGCGACCTGGCGGATGTTGTTGCCGTAGTCGAGCGTGGGAATACCGGCGTTCCAGAAGGCGATCATCGCTTCGACATGCTCGCGCATCGAGGCGCGCGCTGCCTTTTCGACAGCCTTCGGATCGCTTTCGCGCTTGGCCTTCCATTCCGCCATCGTCCAGCCCTTCGGCAGGTAGCCGTTGATCGGGTCGTGCGCCGAGGTCTGGTCGGTGACGATATCAGGGCGAATGCCGCGGCGGACCATTTCCGGCAGGATTTCGGCGGCGTTGCCGAGCAGGCCGACGGATTTGGCTTCGCCCGCCTTGGTCCAGCGGTCGATCATCGCAAGCGCTTCGTCGAGCGTCTCGGCCTTGGCGTCGACATAGCGGGTGCGCAGGCGGAAATCGATCGAATCCGGATTGCATTCGACGGCAAGGCAGCAGGCGCCGGCCATGACGGCGGCGAGCGGCTGGGCGCCGCCCATGCCGCCGAGGCCGCCGGTCAGGATCCATTTGCCCTTGAGATTGCCGCCGTAATGCTGGCGGCCGGCCTCGACGAAGGTTTCGTAGGTGCCCTGGACGATGCCCTGCGTGCCGATATAGATCCACGAGCCGGCCGTCATCTGGCCGTACATGGCAAGGCCCTTCTTATCCAGCTCGTTGAAATGATCCCAGGTCGCCCAATGCGGCACCAGGTTGGAGTTGGCGATCAGCACGCGCGGCGCATCCTTGTGGGTGCGGAAGACGCCGACCGGCTTTCCGGATTGCACGATCAGGGTTTCTTCTTCCGTCAGCGTCTTCAGCGTCGCGACGATCCGGTCGAAATCCTCCCAGGTGCGGGCGGCGCGGCCGATGCCGCCATAGACGACGAGTTCGTTCGGATTTTCGGCGACGTCGGGATCGAGATTGTTCATCAGCATGCGCAGCGGCGCTTCGGTCATCCAGCTCTTGGCATTGAGATCGTTGCCGCGGGGCGCGCGGATTTCACGGATATTGTGGCGTGGATTGGTCATGGCGGTTCCCCTGTTCTCAGGTTTCGGGCGTCAGCGTTTCAGGCCTGGTGCGATCTGTTCGAGGCGCACCAGAATGTCTTTGAGATGCACGCGAAGCCTGTCCGCCTTGGTGGCGTCATAGGCAAAGGGCGGTGCCTCGGTCTGGAGATGCGTCGATTGCGCAAGCTCCATCTGGATCGCGTGCACACCGGTTTCCGGCTTTCCGTAATGGCGTGTCGTCCAGCCGCCCTTGAAGCGGCCGTTGAGCGCGCGGTCGTACCCCTCGGCGGCTTCGACGACGGTGAGCGTCGCCTGTTCGATGGCGCTGTCGCAGGTCTTGCCCATATCGGTCCCGATATTGAAATCCGGCAGCTTTCCTTCGAACAGGAAAGGAATGTGGGACCGGATCGAGTGGCAATCGTAAAGGATCGCGACGCCATGGATCGCTCTCACGCGCTCGATCTCGGCGGCAAGGGCTGCATGATAGGGCGCATGAAAATCCCGCAGCCGCGCCGCAATATCGGCCTGGTCAGGTCCCTGTCCATCCTTCCAGATCGCCTTGCCGTCAAAATCCGTTTCGGGAATGAGGCCGGTGGTGTTCTGGCCGGGATAGAGGCTGACGCCCGCCGGATCTCGGTTGGCATCGATGACGTAGCGGTGGAATGTGGCGCGCACGACCGTGACGTCGTCGAGCAGCCCGTCATAGAGGTGGTGGATGTGCCAGTCGGTATCGGCGAGAATCCTGCCATTGTCGTTGAGACGGTCGGCGATCTCAGCCGGCACTGACGTGCCGGTGTGGGGGAAGCCGAGGATGACGGGCGAGGTGCCCTGACGGATTTCGTATGGTGTGGTCATGGACAAAGTGCTCCGGTGTCTCGGGCGATACCCAAATGCACATACATCACGATCAACCCTCCAATACCGGCAATATGCCTGTTGAAACCGAGGCGTTCAGCGCGCCCGTCGCCACCAGTTCGGCAGCGGCGGCGAGGTCGTTTGCCATGTAGCGGTCGGTATCGAGGGTCGGGACCTCGCTGCGGATGGCGGCGATCGCCTTGCTCAGTTCCGGGCTTGTCGACAGCGGCGCGCGCAGTTCGACGCCTTGGGCGGCGGTCAGCGCCTCGATGCCGATGATGGCGAACAGGTTCTCCGTCATCCCAAGCAGGCGGCGGGCGCCGTGGCAGGCCATGGAGACATGGTCTTCCTGATTGGCCGAGGTCGGCGTCGAATCGACTGAGGCCGGGTGCGACATCTGCTTGTTCTCAGACATCAGCGCCGCCGAGGTGACCTCGGCGATCATCAGGCCGGAGTTCAAGCCCGGCTTCTTGGCGAGGAAGGCCGGCAGGCCGTAGGAGAGGGTGGGATCGACCAGCAGCGCGATGCGGCGCTGCGAAATCGCGCCGATCTCGCAGACGGCGAGCGCAATCTGGTCGGCGGCGAAGGCGACGGGTTCGGCGTGGAAGTTGCCGCCGGAGACAACGGAATTGTCCGACAGCACCAGCGGATTGTCGGTGACCGCGTTGGCCTCGATTTCGAGCGTGCGGGCGACCGAGCGCAGCAGATCGAGGCAGGCGCCGTCGACCTGTGGCTGGCAGCGGATGCAATAGGGATCCTGCACGCGCTCGTCGCCCTCGATATGGCTCTGGCGAATGATGGAGTTTTCGAGCAGGGCGCGAAGGGCGGAGGCCGTATCGATCTGGCCCTTGTGGCCACGCAAAGTATGAATATCCGGATGGAAGGGTGCCGAAGAGCCCATGGCGGCATCGGTGGACATGGCGCCGGTGATCAAGGCCGATTGTGCGGCGCGATGGGCGCGGAACAGGCCGGCCAGCGCCAGCGCCGTCGAGGTCTGTGTGCCGTTGATGAGCGCCAGGCCTTCCTTGGCGGCGAGCACCACCGGTTTCAGCCCGGCCCTTTCGAGGGCTTGCGCGCCCGGGAGGCGTTCGCCGGCGAAGAAGGCTTCGGCCTCGCCCATCATCACCGCCGCCATATGGGCCAGCGGCGCAAGATCGCCGGAGGCGCCGACCGAGCCTTTTTCCGGGATCAGCGGGATGACGCCTTTTTCCAGCATGCCTTCGATCAGCCGTACCAGCTCCAGCCGCACGCCGGAGGCGCCGCGGCCAAGCGAGACCAGCTTCAGCGCCATGATCAGCCGGACGATATTGTCGGGCAGCGGCGCGCCGACGCCGCAGCAGTGGGACAGGATGAGATTGCGCTGCAGCGTCGCGACATCGGCGCTGTCGATCTTGATCGAGGCAAGTTTGCCGAAGCCGGTATTGATGCCGTAGACCGGGGCATTGCCGGCGGCGATCTCGGCGATGCGGGCGGCGGCCTTGGCGATGCCGGCATCGAAGGCGGGATCGAGCCTTGCCGGCTCGCCGGTCCAATAGATGATTTCCAAATCCTTGAGCGAGACGGAGCCTGGATGGAGCGTGATGGTCATCGACCGTTCCTTTCGCCCTTGAAGATACGCGCGTGAAGCGGGTTGAAGCCGATGCGGTAGACGAGTTCGGCGAGGCTTTCGATATTCCAGACGGCGAGATCGGCGGACTTGCCGGGCTCGATCGTTCCTGTCTTGTCGAGCAGGCCGAGCGCACGGGCGCCTTCGCGGGTGGCGCCGGCGATGCATTCCTCGACGGTCAGGCCGAACAGCGTCGCCGACATGTTCATGGTGAGTAGCATCGAGGTGAGCGGCGAGGTGCCGGGATTGCAGTCGGTGGCGATCGCGATCGGCACGCCTGCCCGCCGCAATGCTTCGACCGGCGGCTTCTGCTTCTCATGGATGGCGTAGAAGGCGCCGGGCAGCAGCACGGCGACGGTGCCGGCTGCGGCCATCGCCGCAACGCCGTCTTCGTCGAGATATTCGAGGTGATCGGCCGAAAGTGCGCCGTAGGATGCAGCGAGCTTGGCGCCGCCGAGATTGGAGAGCTGCTCGGCATGCAGCTTGACCGGCAGGCCAAGCGCTTTGGCCTTGTCGAAGACGCGGGCGATCTCCGTCGTGGAAAAAGCGATGCCCTCGCAGAAGCCGTCGACGGCATCGGCGAGACCGAGATTGAACATATCGTCGAGACCGGGCAGGACGACATCATCGAGATAATCGCCGTTGCGGCCTTTATATTCCACCGGCGTCGCATGGGCGCCGAGATAGCTGGTGGCGACGCGCACCGGTCTGATATGGCCGAGCAGGCGGGCGCTCTGCAGCATCTTCACTTCGCCGGTTCGGTTCAGCCCGTAACCGGACTTGACCTCGATCGTCGTCACGCCTTCGGCAAGCAGTGTGTCGAGTCGCGGCAGGGCCTCGGCGACGAGCTCCTCGACCGACAGCGCATTGGTCGCCTTCACCGAGGAGACGATGCCGCCGCCGGCGCGCGCGACTTCTTCATAGGTGGCGCCTGCAAGGCGCATTTCGAATTCGCGGGCGCGGTTGCCGCCGTGGACGATATGGGTGTGGCAGTCGACGAGGCCGGGCGTCACCCAGCGGCCTTCGAGATCGACGATCTCGGAATGTTCGATGGCCGATGCGGGCAGATCGCTTTCGGCACCGGCAAAGGTGATACGGCCATTCTCGATCAGCACGGCGCCCTTTTCGACGATGCCGAGGCCTTCTTTACCAGGCGCAAGCGTGGCGAGCCGCGCATTGCGCCAAAGCGCCGGCCTGACGTCGGCGGATGAGGCTTCCTCTGAAAAATTGTTCCCGGTCATCAGCTTTGCGCCTTTCCTTATGTCAAAACATGTATATACATAATCAACAGGTGACAAGTGAAATTTTGCGCGCTTTTCTGGAAAAGAAAGATCGGCGGCGCGGCAAGAGGAGAGGGAAGGCGATGACCACGCTTCACGCAGACACGGCGCTGACGCCGGAAGGCTGGCAGAAGAATGTACGGTTGACGCTCGAGGCCGGGCGCATCGCGCGGGTCGAAATCGGCGTTTCTCCCGAGCCGGGCGATGAACGCCACACGCTGCTCGTTCCCGCCATGGCGAACCTGCACAGCCATGCTTTCCAGCGGGCGATGGCCGGCCTTGCGGAAGTGCGCGGCCCGGCCAACGACAGCTTCTGGAGCTGGCGCACTGTTATGTACAAGTTTGCCCTGGCGATGACGCCCGAGCATGTCGAGGCCGTCGCGGCCAAGCTTTATGCGGAAATGCTGGAAGCCGGCTTTTCCCGCGTCGGCGAGTTCCACTATCTCCACCATGACAGGGATGGCAGCGCTTACGCCAATATCGCCGAGCTTGCCGAACGCATCGGCGCTGCCAGCGCAGAGACCGGCATCGGCCTGACATTGCTGCCGGTCTTCTACGCCCATTCCGGCTTTGGCGGCGCTGCGCCGATCGACGGCCAGCGGCGTTTCATCAATTCGCTCGAAAGCTTCGAAAGACTGATGGAGGGATGCCGGGCAGTGACCGGCCGGCTCGATGGCGCCGAACTCGGGCTGGCGCCGCACAGCCTGCGCGCCGCGACACCCGAGGAACTCACGAGGCTCGTGCCGATGGCCGGCGACGGTCCCATTCATATCCATGTCGCCGAACAGGTGAAAGAGGTCGAGGATTGCATCGCCTGGTCCGGCGCGCGGCCGGTGGAATGGCTGCTCGATCATGCGTCCGTGGATGAACGCTGGTGCCTGATCCATGCAACGCACATGACCGAGGACGAAACGCGGCGGATGGCGAAAAGCGGCGCAATCGCCGGCCTCTGCCCGATCACCGAAGCCAATCTCGGCGACGGCGCCTTTGCCGCGCCACTCTTCCTCGAAGAGGGCGGGCGTTACGGCATCGGCTCGGATTCCAACGTGCTGATCTCCGTGCCGGAGGAACTGCGCCAGCTCGAATATTCGCAGCGCCTGGCGCTTCGCGCCCGCAATGTCGTCGCAACCCCCGGCGGTTCGACGGCGCTTTCGCTGTTCACGCATGCACTTGCCGGCGGCGGTGCCGCGCTGAAAGCGCCGGCAGGTCTCGCCGAGGGCCATCATGCCGATATCGTTTCGCTCGATATTTCAGCCGTTCCCTATCTCGCGGGTGATCAGATCCTCGACCACTGGCTGTTTGCCCGCGGCGTTTCCGTCGATTGCGTCTGGGCGCGCGGCCGCAAGCAGGTGGAGGGCGGTCGCCACCGTGAACGCGACGCTATCGACCGGCGGTTCCTGGCCGCAATGGGCGAATTGCTTGCCGCCTGAAAAAGAGCTTTTCCCATCCCGATATTCGAATTAGAGCAATTCCAGCAAAAGTGCGTAGCGGTTTGCGTCCGGAATTGCGCTAAAACAAAGAGATAGCGGGGAGCCAACCGGAGCGTGGTAATGGACCAAAGCAGGGATCCCACCTTGCATCAGCGCATCCTGAGCGACATCGAGGGCCATATCGTCTCAGGCGAATGGCCGCCGGGGCACCGTATTCCCTTCGAGGTCGATCTCGCCACACAGTATGACTGTTCGCGCATGACGGTGAACAAGGTTCTGACCCAGCTTGCCAAGGCCGGCCTCATCGAGCGGCGCAAGAAGTCCGGCAGCTTCGTCACCCAGCCGCAGGCGCAATCGGCCGTTCTCGAAATCCACGATATCAAGGCCGAGGTTCAGTCGCTGAACCTGCCCTACTCCTATGCGGTATCGAAGAAGACGAGCCGCAAGGCCAAGGCGGACGACAGCCGCCGGCTGGAACTGCCTGTGGCGTCCTCGGTCGTCGAGGTCGTCTGCATCCACAATGCCGGCGCGCGGCCCTTTTGCCTGGAGGAGCGACTGATCAGCCTTGCGACGGTGCCGGAGGCGGCCAATGCCGATTTCCTGGCGATGGCGCCGGGTCCCTGGCTGCTCAACCAGGTGCCCTGGAGTACGGCCGAACACCGGATCCATGCCGTCTCCGCCAATGCCGAAGTGGCCGCAGCGCTCGATATAGCACGCAACACCGCCTGTCTCGTGGTCGAACGCCGCACCTGGAGCGGCGCCGGGCCGGTGACGCATGTGCGCTTCACCTATCCGGGCGATCGTCACGCGCTGGTGGCACGGTTCACGCCGGCGTCACAATAACGGCCATGTTCCATATACAACATGGCCGATGCTTTCATTCCTCGAACATCTTGCCGCTGCGCGCTTCCAGCCGGTAGCGGTGACCGGGATAGACGAGGCGGGCGGTCGATACCACCTGTTTTGCCGACCATGTGCGCCGGCGGATCGTCAGGCAGGGTTCGCTCTTCATGATGGTCAGCAACTTGCATTCCCAGGCCTGCGGCATCGCCGCCTCGACGACATGCTCTGAACCGCTGAGCGGGGCTGCGGCCGTCAGATAGGCGTTCGGCGTCAGCGTCGAAAAATCCTGGTCGAGATATTCCGGGGCCGCCTCCGGATGAACGAAGCGGTCCTCGATCTGCACCGGAACGCCGTTTTCGCTGTGGACGATCAGCGAGTGGAAAACCGCAGCGCCAATCGGCAGTTCCAGCGCGTCGGCAACCTCGGGAGAGGCTGTTTCCTGGGCGAGAACGACGACGGAGGCTTCGTGGACATGACCGCGTTCGGCGATTTCCTCGGCGATGTTGCGGACCTCGAACAGCGCCGAATAACCCTTGCGCTCGGCGACGAAGGAGCCGACGCCTTGGATGCGGACGAGTTCGCCCTCATTGGCAAGTTCGCGCAGCGCCCGGTTGGCGGTCATTTTGCTGACGCCCAGCTCGACGACCAGCTCGTTTTCCGACGGCACGCGGTATTTCGGCGGCCACTCGCCGCTGTGGATGCGGTCGAGGATCACCTGCTTGACGCCGGCATAGAGCGGCGTGCTGTCATTTTCCGCCAGTTCGCGCTTCATCTCGCCGGAACGCTTCATTGCCTATTCCTTTTGCACGAAGGGAATTCGCCGCATAAAGCGACTTTCCTCTTGCATATCACAAAATATCTCATATGGTACCATATACAACCTCCCAATCGGTCCTTAAAACAGAAATAGGACGGGAAAGGGCAAGCCGGCGCAGATCGGCCGTGGTGCCGCAAGGTCTGTTTCAACTCCAGAGGAGAATTCACAAATGAAATTTAGCGCAATCCTGTTTTGCGGTGTGGCGGCTTTTACCGCTTTTGCCGCGCCGGCCTTTTCCAAGGACTGGACGAAGGCGACCATCACGCTCGAAGGTGCCTATGCGCCCTGGAACCTCACCAATGCCGACGGCACGCTCGGCGGTTTCGAGCCCGAACTCGCCAAGGTGCTGTGCGAGCGCGCCAAGATTGAGTGCACGTTGGTTGCTTCCGACTGGGACGGCATGATCCCGGCGCTCAACGCCGGCAAGTTCGACGTCATCATGGATGCGCTGTCGATCACCGAAGAGCGCAAGCAGGTGATCGATTTCACCATTCCCTATGCCGCCACCCCTGCCGCCTTCGCGACCGCCAAGGACAGCCCGCTGGCAAAGGCCGCCGGCACCGGCGCCACGATCAAGATGACGCCCGGCCAGACCGGCGTGAAGGAGATCGACGCGCTGAAGGCCGCCTTCAAGGGCAAGACGATCGGCATCCAGGCGGCGACCGTCTACGCCAAGTTCGTCTATGACAATTTCGGCGATATTGCCGAAATCCGCGAATACAAGACCGGCGCCGACCGCGACCTCGACCTGCAGAACGGCCGCATCGACCTCGGCTTCGACGATGCCGTCTATTTCGCCAACGCGTTCAAGACCGCCAACGACACGCTCGCCTTCACCGGCCCCGAGATCGTCGGCTCGATCTGGGGCGAGGGCGAAGGCCTCGGCATCCGCAAGGCCGATACGGACCTGCGCGACAAGTTCAACGAAGCGATCAAGTCGACGCTTGCCGACGGTACGGTCAAGAACCTGTCGATGAAGTGGTTCCAGGTCGACGTCAGCCCGCAGGAATAAGCGTTTCGGCCTTTCGGCCGCAAACATGCTGTCTCCGGCTTTATCGCCGGAGACAGCATGTTATTGTCAATCCGCAAAACACTGCCACGGACGGGGAACGGACGATATGGCAAGCTTGGAACTGCTCGGCTTCGGCTCGACCGGATGGGGCGCGCTGCTCATTGCCGCCGCCTTGATGACGCTGGCTGTGACGGCGACGGCGCTGGCGATTGGCGCCGTGCTCGGCGCCACCGTCGCGGCGGCAAAACTCTCCGGCAATCTTGTTCTCGTCACGCTCGGCAACGTCTATACGACCGTATTTCGCGGCGTTCCCGAACTGCTGATCATCTATCTCATCTATTTCGGCGGCTCCTCGGCCGTCACCTCGATCGGCCAGGCGATGGGTTACGAGGGCTTCCTCGGTCTGCCTTCATTCATCGCCGGCGCGCTTGCCGTCGGCATCATTTCCGGCTCCTACCAGGCGGAGGTGTTCCGCGGCGCCTTCCTCGCCATCTCCAAGGGCGAGCTCGAAGCGGCCTCGGCGATCGGCATGCATCGCGGCCTGCGCTTTCGCCGCATCATCATGCCGCAGGTGCTGCGCCTGGCCATTCCCGGCCTCGGCAATGTCTGGCAGCTCAGTCTCAAGGATTCTGCGCTGGTCTCCGTCACCGGCCTTGCCGAATTGATGCGCACCAGCCAAGTGGCGGCGGGCTCGACCCGGCAATATTTCCTGTTCTTCATCGCCGGCGGCTGCCTCTATCTGATCCTGACCAGCCTTTCGGACCGCATCTTCAACGGGGCGGAGCGCCGCGCCAACCGCAGCATGCCGGCATCCGCCATGGGCCAGGCGTAAGGAGGGAATGATGGATTTCACCTTCATCGCCTCGACCATGGTCACCCTGCTCAAGGCCGTACCGACAACGCTCATCCTGTTTTCCCTGTCGATCCTCTGCGGCGGCCTGCTGGCGCTCGTCATCGTCTGGATGCGGGTCAGCGGCAATCCGGTGCTTTCGGGCTTCGCCAAGGGCTACATCTTCGTCTTCCGTGGCTCGCCGCTCCTGATCCAGATGTTCCTGGTGTTCTACGGCCTCGGCCAGTTCGGCGTCATCCGTTACTCCTTCCTCTGGCCGTTCCTGCGTGAGCCGATGGTCTGCGCCGTGCTGTCGCTGGCGCTCTGCACGGCCGGCTACACGGCCGAGATCTTCCGCGGCGGCATCCGTACCGTCTCGCCGAAGGAGATAGAGGCGGCGCGCTCGATCGGCATGTCCGGCTTCCTGCTGGTGCGCCGCATCCTGGCGCCGATTGCCTTCCGCCATGCGCTGCCGGCCTATTCCACCGAGATCGTGCTGATGATGAAGTCGACGGCGCTCGCAAGCCTCGTCACCGTCTGGGAGGTCACCGGTGTGGCCCAGCGGCTGATCTCGCAGACCTACCGCACGATGGAAGTCTTCCTCTGCGCGGCGATCATCTATCTCGTCCTGAACTTCATCATCCTGCAGGGCATGGCCTTGCTCGAATATTCGCTGTCCCGACATCGCCGCGCCATTCCGCAGGCGCTGAAGGCGTAAGCGGCCTAACCATTGGAGCACTCATGCCAGGCGTCACCCGACTTTCGGTCCGCAATATCCGCAAGAGCTTCGGTACGCACGAGGTCCTGCGCGGCATTTCCCTCGATGCCGAAGACGGCGATGTGATTTCGCTGCTCGGCGCCTCCGGCTCCGGCAAATCGACCTTCCTGCGCTGCATCAACCTGCTTGAAACCGCCAGCGACGGCGAGATCTGGGTCGACGGCGAGCATATTCAAATGGTTCACAAGAACGGGAAGAGCAAACCCGCCAGCCAGAAGCAGGTGGACCATATCCGCTCCGAACTCGGCATGGTGTTCCAGTCCTTCAATCTCTGGTCCCACATGACGATCCTGCAGAATGTCATCGAGGGGCCGATCCATGTGTTGAAGCGTCCGCGGGCCGATTGCATCGCCGAGGCCGAGGCACTGCTTGAAAAGGTCGGAATCGCCGACAAGCGCCATGCCTATCCCGCCCATCTCTCCGGCGGCCAGCAGCAGCGCGCCGCCATCGCCCGGGCGCTGGCGATGAAACCGAAGGTCATGCTCTTCGACGAGCCGACCTCGGCGCTGGACCCCGAGCTTGTCGGCGAGGTGCTGCGTGTCATGCGCGCGCTGGCCGAGGAGGGCATGACCATGCTCGTCGTCACCCATGAGATGAGCTTTGCCCGCAACGTCTCGAACCGCGTCGTCTTCATGCGCGAAGGGTTGATCGAAAGCAGCGGCAAGCCGGACGACATGTTCACCGGCGGCGCCACACCCGCTTTCCGCCAGTTCATCGGCCATTTCGGAAGCGGTCAATGACGATCACCATCGATGCATTGCTGACCTGGCGCGATGTCGCGCGCGTCGGGGCAGGGGAGGCGCTGTCGCTGTCGCCCGGCGCCTGGGCGCGGGTCGAACAGGCAAGCCGCATCGTCGCGCGCATCGTCGAGACGGGGGTGCGGGCCTATGGCGTCAACACCGGCGTCGGGGCGCTCGCCGATACCGTGGTCGATCGTGCCTCGCAGAGCCTGCTGTCGCGCAGCATCGTGCTCAGCCATGCCTGCGGCGTCGGGCCATTGCTTGATGCCCGCGAGGTGCGCGCCATCATCGCAGCGCAGATTGCCAATTTTGCCCATGGCCACTCCGGCGTGCGGCGCGAGATCGTAGAGCATCTCGCTGCCATGCTGGAACATGATTGCATTCCCGACGTGCCGTCCAAGGGCTCTGCCGGTTACCTCGTCCACAATGCCCATATTGCGCTGGTCCTCATTGGCGAAGGCAGCGCTCAGTTGGCCGGCCGGCGCCTGAGCGGCCGCGAGGCGCTTGCCGCGATCGGCCTCGAACCGTTGGTGCTCGGCGCCAAGGAGGGCTTGAGCCTGGTCAACGGCACGGCCTGTGCCACTGGCCTGACGGCCGTTGCGCTTTCCCGCGCCGAACGGCTGCTCGACTGGGCCGATGCGATCGCGGCGCTGACGCTGGAAGCGGCAGGCTGCCAGATCGCCGCCTTCGACGCAGCGGTGCTGGCGTTGCGCCCATCGGCCGGCATAGAGAAGGTGGGAGCGACGCTGCGTGCGCGGCTTCAGGGCAGCGGCCTTGTCGCCGCCGCCTTCGGCCGGCGCACGCAGGATGCGCTCAGCCTTCGTTCGGTGCCGCATGCCCATGGCGCTGCCCGCGATGTCTTCGATAATTCCGCCCGCGTCGTCGATCAGGAGCTTGCTTCGGTGACCGACAATCCGGCTGTCTCAGGCACGCCGGAACAACCGATCGTCTCTTCCGAGGCGCATGCTGTTGCCCCGGCGCTCGGGCAGGCGGCCGATAGCCTGGCCATTGCGCTCGCACAGATCGGCGCGATCAGCGAACGGCGCATGGACCGGCTCGTCAATCCGCTGGTGAGTGGTCTGCCGCCCTTTTTGGCGAGCGATGCCGGCAGCCATTCCGGCTTCATGATCGCCCAATATACCGCTGCCGCACTCAGCAACGAGAACCGCCGCCTTGCCGCACCCGCGGCCATGGACGGTGGGCTGACTTCCGGCCTGCAGGAGGACTTCCTGGCGCATCCCACAGCTGCCGCCGGCAAGCTCCTCGCCATCATCGACAATGCCGAATATATCCTGGCGATCGAGCTGATGGCGGCGGCCCAGGCACATGATTTCCTGGCGGCAAAGGCGCCGCGGGCGGCCGGCACGGGCCTTGTCTACCAGGTCGTGCGCCAGCATGTTTCCCATTATGGCGACGAGCGGCCGCTCAACGGCGATATCGAGACTGTGCGCAGCCTGATCCGCGAGACCGCGCCGCCGCCGCTCGGCTGATCTCGTCAGAACGGCTTGCTGGTTTCGGAATCCTGCTTGGGCTTTCCGCCGGCCTCGAGACGTTTGAGGCATTGGAGATAGGTCGGGTAGAGCTGGTCCACCCGCGACAGCGGCAGCGTCCAGTCGCCTTCGTCGCCGGCAAAGGTCAACTGCACGTCAGGGGTTCCGGCGAAGGAATTCTTGATGATCTTCTTCAGTCCGCCGCTTCCTTTGCTGGCCGGAGGCCAGAGGCGAAGCGTGGTCTTGTCGAAGAATTCGGCGGCGACGACTTTCGTCAAATTGCGATCGGTCAGCGTCACTTCGGTCTTGGTGTCGGCTGGAATGTCCCAGGTGCTCTTTGCCACCAGCCAGAAGGTCTCGCTGGCGCTCTGGCGGAATTCCATGGTCTTGCCGAGTTCGCTGTCCCACCGCAGGCGACAATAGGGCGGCTTCTCGCTTGCAAAACCCACCGACCATTGTCTTGCGCCGCCCATCCACTCGGTCTCGCCCAAGGCCGAAACCGGCTGCAGGGCGGCGGCCATCAGGATCATCGCAGTGAGAATTTTCATTGCCGAACCATCTCCAACGCAATCAACTCCAGCGATAGCAAAAGAAGGTTGAGCTTTTGCTACCAAGTGCCGGAGATCCGGCGCCGGCGGCCCGCAGGACTGTTTTTGAATGCCGCGAGGACTTGAATCCTGGGTCTGCATTGCCAATCTGGCGAGGGACGACAACATGTGAACGGAGTTTGATGACAGGTATGTCCGAGGTTCAACGACACGGATTTTTGGCACGGCTTACCGCCTATGAGCCGCTGACGCTCATTATGCTGGCATCCGTTGCAGGTGGGCTGTTTGTGCTCCAGCGATTGACGAGCGAAGTCCTGGAGGGCGAGACATTCCGCTTCGACGAAGCGATCCTGCTGGCGTTGCGGCGACCGGGCGAACTTGCGGTGCCGATCGGGCCCGCCTGGCTGACACATGCCGTCGACGATATCACCAGCCTCGGCGGCGTCACCGTTCTCTCGCTGCTGACGGTTCTCATCACCGTCTATCTCATGCTCGACCGGCGCTGGCCGATCGCGATCTTCGTCTTTTCCTCGGTGCTGACTGGCTGGCTGGCGAGCACGACGCTGAAGATCCTTGTTGCCCGGCCACGTCCCGACATCGTGCCGCATCTCGTCGAAGTGAGCGATCTCAGCTTTCCCTCCGGACATGCGATGGTCTCAGCGGTGACCTATCTGACGCTCGGGGCGCTGCTGGCGCGGACACAGCGTTACCGGTCGACGCGGATCTTCGTCATGGGCGCCGGCGTCTTCCTCGCCGTCATTGTCGGTTTGAGCCGCATCTATCTCGGCGTTCATTACCCCACGGACGTCTTCGCCGGATGGTGCGCCGGCGCGCTCTGGGCGCTCGGCTGCTGGCTGATCTCGAAACGCTTCGTTCCAAGCCGCGCTCCGGACGATGGCGCCGAGGCTGAAAACGGTGATAGCAGATAGCTCTCCTGTCCCGTCCATGGCGCAGGCGGCGGAGAGATAGGGATCGCCCTTCATGCACAATCTTTGGCAGCGCATGCCTTTTCCCTTTCTCGCAGCTGTTGCACAGTGCTGCCGGCATCAACAAGGCTTTGATCTCCGCCGGCATAACGGACAGAACCCATGGCAACTCTGACAACGATCACCTCGACGGTCACGGCCGCATTTCTCGGCTCCTTCGTCGAGGTCGTCGAAGCCTTCACCATCATCCTTGCCGTCGGCGTCACGCAAAGCTGGCGTCCGGCCTTCATCGGTACCGGTCTTGCACTCGGCGTTCTGGCCATTCTTGTGCTGGCGCTCGGTCCGTTGCTCGGCCTCATTCCGGTCGAGTTGATGCAGTTCGTCATCGGAACGCTGCTCATTCTCTTCGGCCTGCGCTGGTTGCGCAAGGCGATCCTCAGGGCTTCTGGTTTCATCGCCCTGCACGACGAGGAAAAAGCCTTTGCGGCCGAGACGGATAGTCTGAGACGCCAATCCGCAGAGCGTCGCGCGAATTTGCTGGCGGGCATTGCGGCCTTCAAGGCCGTGCTGCTCGAGGGGATCGAAGTGGTGTTCATCGTCATCGCCACCGGCGCCGGACATGGCATGATCGGTTATGCCAGCCTTGGGGCTGCCGCGGCTTGCCTGCTGGTGCTGATCATCGGCCTCTTCGTGCACAAACCGCTTTCAGCGGTTCCGGAGAACAGCCTCAAATTCGTCGTCGGGCTGCTGCTCAGCGCCTTCGGCATATTCTGGGTCGGCGAGGGCATCGGTGCAGAGTGGCCGGGCGCCGACCTTTCGCTCCTGGCGATCCTTGCCGTGCTCGCCGTCTTTTCCTTCGCCGCGGTCCGGGTGCTGCGCCAGTATTTCAACGCCCATGCCGAGGTCGCCGCATGACGAATATTCTTAAAGTCGCGTTCAAGGAATTCTTCGGCATGTTCGTCGACGACGGCGCGCTGGCGCTGGCGGCGCTGCTGCTGATCGCCGTCGTCGGCGTGCTGGTGAAATTCGCCCATACCGACGCGTTGCTCGCCGCCGCTCTGCTTCTCCTCGGCTGCCTGCTGATCCTCGCCGAGAGTGTGATGCGCGCGGCGCGGAAGAAGTTTCAGCGGAAATAGCCTGGATGATGATACCGAAAAGTGTGAAGCGGTTTCGGACGACGTCATGCTCCGTTTCTTTGATTTAGGGAGCTACTGCGGCACCTTGAACAGATGGCGGATCCGCGTCACCAGCGAGCTCACCGAGCCGCCGTTCAGCGTGGCGCCTTCAGTTGCGAAGGAGTGCTGGCCCGTCTCGATTCGGCGCGACAGGGTGGCGGCAAGTTCTTCGGCGATGCCTGGCCGGTCGTGTAACAGCGGCGTCAGGCTTGCTTGGGCGATCTCATAGACGACGACGAAGGTCAGCGCCCGCAGGCTGGCGGCTTCGCCGAGGCCGATCAGCAGTCCGCTTTCGCCGAAATAGTCGCCCGGCGCCAGCCGGCCGAGTTCGATTTCCTTGTGGCCTTCCCGCCGCGTGGCGACAAGGGCGCCGCTGCGCACGATCATCAGCGATGCGACCGTATCGCCCTGTTCGATGAGGATGGCATCCTTCTTGTAGGTGCGTCGCGTCATCGATGCTGCGAGCGTTTCCTTCTCGTCTTCGGTCAGCGAGAAAAAGAGCGGGATGGCGTCGAGAAGCTTGAGCGGCGTCGGCCGGTGCGGCTTCGCCATCTCCTCCGACTGCAGGCGGTCGGGCAGCGGCCCCGCGGCATCGATCGGTCGGGCCAAGGTGAGGCCTGCGGCCTTGATGTGACGGTAGATGAGGTCAAAAATCTCGTTCTTCGCTGGCCCGACCTGGCCGATATCCCTGACGCGGAAGGAGAGTTCCAGTTCCATTGCATCCGATGTAAGCGATTTGATCTGCACGCCGGGTTTCGGTTCGGTCAGGATCGAGTTGCTGCTCAAAAGGACTGTGCGCATGACGTCGACGATCGCCGACGGCCCGATCGTCGGCACGACGCGGACCATCAGCGTCGTCCCGTGGCTGCGGTCGGGACTGCTGAGATTGGTCAGCCCGACCTTGGCGAGGAAGCTGTTGGGTAGGACGACGAGGTCGTTCGAGCCGTTCAGCAGATGGGTGGAACGCCAGTTGGTTTCGACGACACGGCCTTCGATGCCATCATTCAGCACGATCCAGTCGCCGATCGTATAGGGCCGGCCGAGATTGAGCGCGATGCCGGAAAAGACGTCGCTCAGGGTGCTTTGCATCGCAAGGCCGAGGATGATGGCAAAGACACCCGAGGTGGCGATCAGCGTGCCGACGGGAAAGCTGAAGACGTAAGCGACCACCGAGAGGATCGCGCCGAGATAGATCAGGCCGATGACCAGATCCTGAACGAGGCGACCTTCGCGCGGTTGCCGCTCGAAGATCAGGAAGACGCGAACGAAGGCGATCAGTGCCCAGGCGGCATTGATCCACCAGACCACCTTGGCAAGGGCGATGAAGACGCGTTCGAAGGTCGACGCGGGCGTCGGCCCAACTTCGTAGGGCACGATGTCGTGATAGAGCAGCAGGACGGTCAGTACCGCGAAAAAAAACACCTGGCCGGCGAGCTTCCAGCTCGGGAAGGGCCGAAGCGCTATGCGCGTAACGACCGCGCCGACCACTGCCAGGGTCCCGGCCTGGACGATGGGATCGGCAAGCACTGCGGACCAAGTGAGAGTATCAAGCATCGACCGTCCATTTGCCGGAGCATGATGCCGAAGAGTGTGAGCGGTTTTCGTGCAACATCATGGCTCGCTATTGAATTCCAAAGCGCGTCTAGACGGCTTCGCCGCATCCTGACTTCCAATCCGGCTGCGAGGCAACCTTAAAATAGCGCCAGCGCCGACAGCGTTGGAAACGGGTGCGGACGTCACTCGGCGGCGCACGGCACGCTCTGGGCGATTGGCTGCTGGCTGGTCTCAAAGCGGCGCGTTCCGAGCCGCCCCTGACGATGCGATGGACGTTGGGAAACGGTGACAGCGACGGTGTTTCAGCGAAATTCCAAGCAAGTTTTTGCGGGCGCCGGGAACAGATGACGGATCTGCGTTTCGAGCGAGCTTATCAAGCCGCCGTTGTGGCGCCACATCTGGCTTGAGGTGCCTTGAGCAATTCCAGGCAAAGCGCGAAGCGGATTTGCCCGGAATTGCGTAAGAACAAAATGATAGAGCGGTTCGGTGCTCCGTTAAAAGCTGAGCTGCTCTAGCTGCGCGGCTTCAGATTTTCTGGGTCGTAGATCGGCTTGTACCCGACGCCGACAACCTCCACCGGATAACTCTCGGCGAAATACTCGATATTCAGCCTGCGTCCGACCTGGCAATGCGACCAAGGCAAATAGGCCAAGGCAATGTTCTTTCCGACCGTCGGGCCGTAGGCGATCGAGGTCGTGTAGGACCGACGGCCAAGCTCGTCGACCAGAACCTCTCCCGTGGCGGGATCGATAACCGGCAGGTTGCCGAGGGGATAACGCTTCACGCCCGACTTGTCGGTATTCTCGGTCATGACAAGCGTGCAGAGTATGGCCGGCTGGTGCTCGCGCGCCTTGTATTCCAGATGTTTTGCCTTGCCGCGAAAATCGGCTTCCTTGACCTTCGGACGGGCGAGATCGGCTTCGATCAGATTGTACTGGGTCAGGAGGTCGGCATTCTGCAGGCGCAGGCTCTTTTCCATGCGGCGCGAGTTTGCATAGGTCTCGACGCCGAAGGCCATCACGCCGGTCGAGCGCAGCGCATCCCAGACGGCGAGGCCGTCTTCATACTTCATGTGCAGTTCCCAGCCCTGCTCGCCGACATAGGAGATGCGAAAGGCGGTGACAGGCTTACCGGCGATTTCGATCGGCTTGATCGCCGCAAAGGCGAAGTTTTCCTGGTCGAGCCCGGCCGGATCGGCGACAGCCTTCTTCAGCGTGTCGCGCGCGTTCGGACCCCAGATGCCGATCGTCACGAATTTTTCCGAGACGTCCGTGATGGTGACGTCAAGGCCACGGTCCTGGGCGACGCGCTTCATGTAGTGCAGGTCGCGCGGGCCGGCATCGGCGCCGTTGACGAGACGGCAGCGGTCGGCCATGCGGAAGACGGTGAAGTCGGCGCGCACCATGCCTTCGTCGTCGAGGAAGTGGGTGTAAATGCCCTTGCCGATGTTTGCATCGCCGCCGACCTTGGCGGCGCACAGCCATTCCATCAGCTCGACATGGTCGGGTCCTTCGATATCGACCATGTGGAAGTGGCTGAGATTGACGATACCGCAATCTTCGCTCATCGCCAGATGCTCGGCATTCGACACGCGCCAGAAATGGCGGCTGTCCCATTCGTTCTCGCGAAGCGGGACGCGGTCGGCATATTTCTCCAGCAGGTGTTCGTTGGCGGCGTAGCCGTGCGCGCGCTCCCAGCCGCCAAGTTCCATGAAGTAGCCGCCAAGCTCCTTTTCGCGCTCGTAGAAGGGCGAGCGCTTGGCGTTGCGGCCGGATGCATAGGGTTCGCGGGTGTGAACGGCCGGGAAATAGATCTTCTGGGCGGCTTCGTAGCAGCGGCCTTCGATGAACTCTTCCGTCAACTGATGCGGATAGAAGCGGGCGTAATCGATGCTGTTGTGATCGATTTCAGTCCGGCCATCGGTCATCCAGTCGGCGATCAGCTTGCCGTAGCCCGGGCCGTCCTTGACCCAGATGGCAACGCAATACCAGAGACCACGCACCTTCTGGCTCTCGCCGCAGGATGCGCCGCCGCCGGCGGACACCTGCAGCAGGCCGTTGAAGGAGTGACCTTCGTTATAGCCGAGTTCGCCGAGGATCGGCGTCAGTTCCATGGCGCGCTCGAGCGGCTCGATGATCTGTTCCATCTCGAGGTCGCGCTGCGAAGGCGAAAGGCGTGCTTCGTGTTTTTCGAGAAGATCGCGCGGATGGCACATGCGCGGATTGGTGGCTTCGTAATAGCCCCACTCGATCTGACCGCCCTCCGTCGTCGCCGGGTCGCCGGTATCGCGCATATAGGCGGAGTTGCCCTGGTCGCGCAGCAGCGGGAAGCCGATTTCCTTGCCTGTGCCTTCAAACTCGTTATAGGGACCGAAGAAGGTGAGCGGGTGGTCGACCGGCATGACCGGCAGGTCTTCGCCGACCATCTCCGCGATCAGGCGCCCCCAGAGGCCGGCACAGACGATGACGTGGTCGGCCATAATCGTGCCGCGATGGGTGACGACGCCCTTGATGCGGCCGCCTTCGACGATCAGCGACTTTGCCGGCGTGTTGCCGAATACCTGCAGCTTGCCTGCCTTTTCGGCGGCGTCGACCAGCTTGCCGGCAACGGTCTGCGAGCGCGGAATGACGAGGCCGGCATCCGGATCGTAAAGGCCGCCCATTACCTGATCTTCCTCGATCAGCGGGAACTTTTCCTTGATCTCGGAAGGGCTGACATAATGGGCGCGCGTGCCGAAAGCGCGTGCCGAGGAAAGCTTGCGCTTGATTTCCTCCATCCAGGTATCGTCGCCGGTCCGCGCCACTTCGAGGCCGCCGATGCGGGCGTAGTGGCCCATCTTCTCGTAGAAATCGATCGAATATTGTGTGGTCCAGACCGACAGATAGTCGTGGCTCGTGGTGTAACAGAAGTCCGAGGCATGGGCTGTGGAGCCGATGTCGGTTGGGATGCCCGACTTATCGATGCCGACGATATCGTCCCATCCGCGCTCGACGAGATGATGCGCGATGGAGGCGCCGACGATACCGCCGAGCCCGATGATGACGACCTTTGCCTTTTCCGGAAATGTGGCCACGTACTGTCCCTTCTGCCTATCGGACGAATTAAAATTTACCTGCAGCGCCGCGCGTCTGATAGGACGCGCAAAGGACGCTGCAACACCTTGAATTGCAGTAGCCGCGCTCGACCTGCGCTTCGCGGCTAGAGTGGCTCAGCTTTCAACGGAAGCGCCATACCGCTCTGCTGCGGAACCTCCAGACCTCTTCGCATGAAAGCTGCGATGGCGGTATTATGCATCATGCTCATGATCGTCATTGGTCCTACGCCGCCGAGTACCGGCGTGATTGCGCCAGCTCGCGAGGCTGGAGCTATTCCAGGAAAATGCGAAGCAGGAGCTGAGCCGGCCGCCTGTCGTTCGCACGCCCCGGGATCACGGCGCTGAAATCGCCTTGAGCCGGTCGATGTCCGCGAGCACGATATCTTCGGAAACGGGCTCACGATTGTGCAATCGGAACCATTCCGCCGCTTCCCGTACACGCTCGCCATGCGGCGGCGGATAGGCGCCGAGTCCGAGAACCCATTCCCGCACGGTCTCGCGCTCCATCCGACCGGCCCGGTATCGATCGCAGACGGTTTTCGCCGATGCGACTAGATCATTGATGCTCTTCACGAATCTTCCTCAATGCACGGATGGCTCTTCATCTTCGAGAAACGATCGAATGCCGTCCTTGGCGACGACGGCCAGGAATTCGTCGAAAGCCTCCCGGTCTGTCGCAAACGGCTCGTCCCAACGGATCAGATCCTCCGCCTGCGTGACCACTTCCATCGTCCAGTCTTCATTGCTGCCCGATGTGCGGAAGATATCGACGAGCACGGTGATCCCGTCATCGGTGAATTCTCCCGCCAGTTCGGAATGTTCGAGCTTCTCTTTTTTTGCCATCATTCAGCCACCCGCACCGGGCGGTGCGTCGTTTTCGAGATATTCTTCATATTGAACCATTTCGGTCTCATTCGTGTCGATCGAGGGGCTTGCGCGTTTTGCCAGGCGGACACCGGCGCCGCCGCCGTTTTCCGGGATGAAAACAACCCCGCCGCCTTCCAGGGCGTGCTTCATATCCTGAAGGGTGCGCTCATAGGGTGAACGCTTCCCGGCCTCGAAATTGGCAATCGTCGCTTTGGCGACTTTTGAGGCCGATGAGAGGTCGTCCTGAGACCAAGCCAGCAGGGCACGCGCGGCGCGGCATTGGGCGGAAGATAGGCTCAAAACAATAACCTTGCATCAAAAGTGTAGCGCTGCTTCCCGCGGATGATATGAAAAATGTAATCTCGATACAAGCGATGATGAGAGCAAGCGCATGACGACACAAGATGTTTTGAGCGGTTGACGTTGGTCTTCTCGTGGAATGGCAATCTCCCCGGATTATGTAGTCACGCGTAAATTGCGCCGGAATGGAACGGCCTATTCATCCCGCCTTTTACATTCTTTCGACCGTCAATACTCCACGCTCATCTGGTGAAACGGGAAGGTTGATTGACTGAATATTATTAAAGACTAATTTAACTGTTCCTTCATCACGCACCCGGGAGGTAACAATGCGTGAGCCAGATATGCAGAAACTCGATGCGCTCGTCGGTCGTCTTGTTGGGGACGTCGGCGCCGCCATGTCAGGGGCCTTGGTCGTGCTTGGCGACAAGGTGGGGTTGTTCAAGGCGATGGCCGACGGAACGCCGATGACTGTCCAGCAACTCTCCGCGAAAACAGGGGTGAAGGAGCGGTATCTCAGGGAATGGCTGAGCGCTCAGGCGGCTGCGGACTATGTCGCTTACGATGAAAAAACCGATCGTTTCAGCCTGACGCCGGAACAGGCGATGGTGTTTGCCGAGGAAAACAGCCCGGCCTTTTTCGTGGGGGCCTTCGAGGTCGTGCAATCCATGTGGATGGATGAGCCGAAGGTCGCCGATGCCTTCCGCACCGGCAAGGGTCTCGGCTGGCATGAGCACAGCACCTGCTTGTTCCGAGGCACCGAGCGCTTCTTCCGCCCGGGCTACAACAGCCATCTCGTCAACGAATGGATTCCGGCGCTTGCCGGGGTGGAGGCAAAGCTCAAGGCCGGTGCCAGCGTCGCCGATGTCGGCTGCGGTCATGGCGCCTCGACCATTCTGATGGCGCAGGCCTATCCCGCGTCCCGCTTCACCGGTTTCGACTATCACGGCCCGTCGATCGAAAGGGCAAAGGCCGCCGCGGAAGATGCGGGTGTCGCCGACCGCGTGACGTTCAAGCAGGGCTCGGCGGCGGAATTTCCAGGCGGCGGCTATGATATGGTCGCCATGTTCGACTGCCTTCATGACATGGGCGATCCGGTCGGCGCCGGCCGGCATGTCAAGGACACGCTTGGGCCGAACGGGACATGGCTGATCGTCGAGCCCTTTGCCCATGACCATCTCAAGGACAATCTCAATCCGGTCGGCCGCGTCTTTTACGGAGCATCGACGATGATCTGCACGCCGGCATCGCTCTCCCAGGAGGTCGGGCTCGGGCTCGGCGCACAGGCGGGAGAAATGAAGCTTCGAAAGGTGGCGCTCGACGCCGGCTTCACGCATTTCCGCCGCGCGACCGAAACCCCGTTCAACATGGTGTTCGAGGTGCGGGCCTGACGCGACTTGGGACGGTCCGCTATTTCAGCTTGCCGATGCTGGCATACATGCCCGTCGTTCGGAATTCGGTGGGATTGGTGCCGTAGACGCGGCGGAAGACTTTCGAGAAATAGTTGGCGTCCTCGAAGCCGCACATGATGGCGACTTCCTTGACCGGCAGGAAGTCGGCCTTGGTCAGAAGCTTGACGGCGCGCTGCAGGCGTTGCTGCAGCACGAATTCGGCGGGCGGCATGCCCTCGCTTTCGGCGAAGCTGCGCGAGAAATGCGCGCGGCTGAGGCCGACGATGCCGGCGAGTTCGCTGACCGGCAGCGGCTTGTCGAGATTGGCGTTGATATGGTCGATCACCGGCTGCATCAGGCTGAGCTCGGCGGCAAAGGCCGGCGAGCCGAAGACATCGTCGTAGAGCGCCATGGCCGCCTCATAGGCGATCGCCGAGGCAGCACCTGGCGACGTCGCGCCTCTGACGAGGCGCAGGCTGCAATCGGCCAGATGATCGATGGTCGAGGGCTGCAGCTTCAACACCGGGCCTGACGTGGAAAGCACCAGCTGATGGATGCGCAGCGTCTCCTCGCCATTCATCGAGATCCAGAAATATTCCCAGCGGTCGCCCTTCTCCAGCCAGTAGCGGTGATTGTGCGGGACGAGCACCAGCAGCGTATCGCCGCCCTGAAGCCGATAATTGCGGTTCTGGTAGCGCAGCCGACCGCTGCCGCTGATCGTGTGCTGCAGCACCGTGAAGGGCGTCTGGCCGCGCCGTCGGCCATCCCAGTCATAGGTCTCGTTCTCGCGCACCTCATAGCCGGTACTGGTCGGCATGGCGTGCAATCGCTGGCGGCCGCGGGGCAGCGAAACCGTCCTCATCGACTGTCCATTGGCAATTAAATCCTGCAGCACAAAATTACCCCTGAAAGCATAATCCTTCTCTGGTCGCCCCGACGATTTCGGGCATAATCCCGGTCGACAAGAAGGAAGAGACCACGGCCGATTAGAGCGGCCGGGAGGAAAACAGGCAGTTTTACGGCTTTTTCAACCACATGCGCCGGCATGCGGCCTGAACGTCCATAGCCATCTTTTCTCTAGCATTCGATTGGGTCGAGGTGAAGATCATGAGTTTCAAAATCGCTATCATCGGTGCGGGCAGCGTTGGCTTCACCAAGAAGCTGTTTACCGACATATTGTGCGTTCCCGAGTTTCGCGACATCGAATTCGCGCTGACGGATCTCAGCGAGCACAATCTCGAAATGATCAAGGCGATCCTCGATCGTGTCGTCGAGGCGAACGGACTGCCGACGAAAGTCACGGCGACGACCGACCGGCGCAAGGCGCTGGAAGGCGCACGTTACATCATCAGCTGCGTCCGGGTCGGCGGCCTCGAAGCCTATGCCGACGATATCCGCATCCCGTTGAAATACGGCATCGACCAGTGCGTCGGCGATACGATCTGCGCCGGCGGCATCCTTTATGGCCAGCGCAACATCCCTGTGATCCTCGACTTCTGCAAGGACATCAGGGAAGTCGCCGAGCCGGGTGCCAAGTTCCTGAACTATGCCAACCCGATGGCGATGAACACCTGGGCGGCGATCGAATACGGCAAGGTCGACACGGTCGGCCTCTGCCACGGTGTCCAGCACGGCGCCGAACAGATCGCCGAGGTGCTGGGCGCAAAGTCGGTGAGCGAACTCGATTACATCTGCTCCGGCATCAACCACCAGACCTGGTTCATCGACCTGCGCCTCAACGGCCGCAAGATCGGCAAGGACGAGCTGGTTGCCGCCTTCGAGGCGCACCCCGTCTATTCGCAGCAGGAGAAGCTGCGCATCGACGTGCTGAAGCGTTTCGACGTCTATTCCACGGAAAGCAACGGCCATCTCTCGGAATACCTGCCCTGGTATCGCAAACGGCCGGACGAAATCACCCGCTGGATCGATATGTCCGACTGGATCCACGGCGAGACCGGCGGCTATCTCCGCCACTCCACCGAAACGCGCAACTGGTTCGAGACGGAATATCCGCAATTCCTGGAATCGGCCGCCAAGCCGATCGATCCTGCCAAGCGCTCGAACGAACACGCCAGCCACATCCTGGAGGCGCTGGAGACGAACAGGGTCTATCGCGGCCATTTCAACGTCAAGAACAATGGTGTCATCACCAACCTGCCGTCCGACGCGATCATCGAATCGCCCGGCTTCGTCGACCGCTTCGGCATCAACATGGTCTCCGGCGTCACCCTGCCGGAAGCTTGTGCCGCCACCTGCATTGCCTCGATCAACGTCCAGCGCATGTCGGTGCATGCGGCTGTTTCAGGCGACATCGATCTCCTGAAGCTCGCCGTGCTGCACGATCCGCTGGTCGGCGCCGTCTCGACGCCTGAGGAAGTCTGGCAGATGGTCGACGAGATGGTCGTTGCCCAGGCACGCTGGCTGCCGCAATATGCCGATGCCGTGCCGGCCGCCAAGGAGCGGCTGTCGAAATCGAAGGTGCAGACCCGCGACTGGGCGGGGGCTGCGCGCCGCAACGTCCGCTCGATCGAGGAGTTGCGCGCCGAAAAGGCGGCGCTGAAGCAGGCCGTCTAAGTTTTGTGAAGGTTGGGTCGTCATGGGTTTCCGGGAGGGAAATCCATGACATCAAGCCCGCTTTCATGTCGTGCGAGGAAAAGGAGCCGTGTGACCCGCGCTCCGGAACAGAGGGAGAAACGATGATGAATTTCCGCAATCTGGGCATTCTTGCCGGGCTGGCGCTCAGCGTCTCGGCCGCGGCGCTGAATGCATATGCTTCCGAGGCAACCATCCCGCCGGCGCCGGCGGACTTTCCGGCCGAAGGCAAGATCAAATATGTGGCGCGCGACTCCATCCTGGAGTTCAAGGCGCTGCCCGAATATCATGAGCCGGATTGGGTCACGAAGAATTTCGTCGCCACCGGCAAGCTGCCGCCGGTCAAGGACCGGCTGCCGAAGGAGCCGCTGGTCTTCAAGACGGGCAATATGCCCGACGGTATCGGCGTCTACGGCGATACGATGCGCCACGTCATCGGCGGCCGGCCGGAAGGCTGGAACTACGGCGCCGGCCAGACGCAGGGCTGGGGCGGTATCGATATCGGCCTTTCCGAATGCCTGACGCGCACCGCGCCGCTGTTCCAGGTACAGGCCTCAGACACCGAGCCGCTGCCGAACCTCGCCAAGAGCTGGGATTGGTCCGAAGACGGCCATAAGCTGACCATGCACCTGATCGAAGGCGCCAAATGGTCTGACGGCGCGCCATTCAATGCCGACGACATCATGTTCTACTGGGATGACGAAGTCATCGACCCGAACGTTTCGCCGCTCGGCGGCGGCGCCTCGCCGGAAGCCTTCGGCGTCGGCACGACGCTGAAGAAGGTCGACGATTACACCGTCGAATGGACCTTCAAGGAGGCCTTCCCGAAGCAATATCTCTACACGATGTCCTACCCGAATTTCTGCCCGGGTCCGTCGCACATCCTGAAGTCGAAGCATCCGAAATATTCGAAGAACACCTATGACCAGTTCAAGAACGCCTTCCCGCCCGAGTTCATGAACATGCCGGTGATGGGTGCCTGGGTACCGGTCGAATATCGCCCGGACGACATCATCGTCATGCGCCGCAACCCCTATTACTGGAAGGTCGACGAGAAGGGCGATCAACTGCCCTATCTGAATGAGCTGCACTACAAGCTCTCGACCTGGGCCGACCGTGACGTTCAGGCCGTGGCCGGATCCGCCGACATCTCGAACCTCGAGCAGCCGGAAAACTTCGTCGCGTCGCTGAAGCGAGCCGCCGAAAAGACCGCACCCGCCCGCCTTGCCTTCGGCCCGCGCCTGATCGGCTACAATCTGCGCATGAACTTCTCCGCCAACGGCTGGGGCAACCCGGACGAGCGCGGTGAGGCGATCCGCGAGTTGAACCGCAACGAGGACTTCCGCAAGGCCGTCACCATGGCGCTCGACCGCAAGGCAATCGGCGACTCGCTGGTCAAGGGACCGTTTACCGCGATCTATCCCGGTGGGCTCTCCTCCGGCACCAGCTTCTACGACCGCAACTCGACCGTTTACTACCCCTATGATCTTAAGGGTGCCAAGGCGGAACTCGCCAAGGCCGGCCTCAAGGATACGGATGGCGACGGCATCGTGAACTTCCCGTCCGGCACGCAAGGCGGCAAGAATGTCGAAATCGTCATGCTCGTCAACAACGACTACACGACAGACAAGAGCCTCGCCGAAGGTGTCGTCGGCCAGATGGAAAAGCTCGGATTGAAGGTCATCCTCAATGGGCTCGACGGTGCAAAGCGCGACGAAGCGCATTATGCCGGCCGCTTTGATTGGCTGATCCAGCGCAATACGACGGAACTGTCGTCGGTGGTGCAGAATACCGAACAGCTTGCCCCTGTCGGTCCGCGCACCAGCTGGCACCATCGTGCCGGCAAGGACGATCAGCTCGATCTGATGCCGTTCGAAAAGGAACTTGTCGATGTCGTCAACAAGTTCACGACGAGCCAGAGCAACGACGAGCGCGTCGATCTGATGAAGCAGTATCAGAAGATCTCGACGGAGCACGTCAACACCGTCGGCCTGACAGAATATCCGGGCGCGCTGATCATCAACAAGCGGTTCTCCAACGTGCCCCAGGGTACGCCGATCTTCATGTTCAACTGGGCTGAAGACTCCATCATCCGCGAACGCGTGTGGGTGGCTGCCGACAAGCAGGGCAAATACGAGCTGTTCCCCGAGCAGCTGCCTGGCAAGCCCGGCGACAAGGGCCCGATCAACTGATGCGTGTCATCAGGACACAAAGAGCTAGAGCGCGTCGCATGTGATGCGACGCCGGAGAGTTCCCTCCCAGCTGAAGTGAGATTCAGGCCGCGCGTGGCGCGCGGCCTGATATGACCAACAAGCCGGTCGCGCTGACAAGCAGCGACTGGCGGCAAGGAGAAGCGAACCGTTCGATGTTACGATTCCTGCTCGTGCGCATAGCCTCGGCGATCCCCATTCTCTTCATCCTGAGCGTGGTGACTTTCGCGATCATCCAGGCACCGCCCGGCGATTATGCCGATTATATAAGATCCCAGTTGATCAACCAGGGCGGCGCATCTTATGCCCAGGCCGAAGCGCAGGCGCAGCTCTACAGGGTCGAGCACGGACTCGATAAGCCGCTGGTCATCCAATACGTCAACTGGATCGGCGGTATAGTGACCCGTGGTGATTTCGGCTACAGCATGTTTTACAACAAGCCGGTCGCCGATGTCGTCGGTGAACGCCTGCCGCGGACATTGCTTCTGGCGCTCGTCTGCCATCTCTTTGCCTCGGTGCTCGGCATCGGCTTCGGCATCTGGGCGGCGACGCGACAGTATAGCTGGATCGACAGCACGCTTTCGGCGATTTCCTTCCTCGGCATGACGGTGCCGCGCTTCCTGATGGCGCTGATCATCGTCTATCTGCTGGTCTTCCAGCTTAACGTCTCCGAAATCGGCAGCTTCTTCTCGCCGCAATATGGCGGGGCGCCCTGGTCCTGGGCGAAATTCGCTGATCTGGTTCGCCATGTCTGGCCGGTCGTGGCGATCGCCACCTTCGGCGGGCTCGCCTACAATATGCGCGTCATGCGCGGCAATCTGCTCGATACGCTGAATGCCCAATATGTCGAGACGGCCAAGGCCAAGGGCCTTTCCGGCGCCGCCGTGGTGATGCGCCATGCGGTGCCGAACGCGCTGCACCCGCTGGTGATGTATCAGGGTGTCGTGCTGCCCTACATGCTGACCGGCGAGATCGAAACCGCGATCATTTTCGCATTGCCGACCGTCGGCCCGGCGATCGTCGGCTCGATGGCGGTCGGCGACGTCTATGTCACCGCCACCTTCATGATGGTGCTGTCGGCGACGCTGATCGTCGGCAACATCATCGCCGACATGCTGCTTGCTTTGCTCGATCCCCGTGTCCGCCAGTATGGAGGAGCCTGAGATGCTGGCTTTCGACTCCGCGCCGCCTCCGCCGACGACAGAACTTTCCATCAACAAGCCATCGCGTGGGCATGAAAGCTACATCGCACTTGTCTGGCGCCGGCTGAGACGCTCCTGGACCGGCATGGCAGGGCTGGTGCTCGTCGTGCTCCTGATCGTCATGGCGATCTTTGCCGATTTCTTTGCGCCGATGGACCCGAAGGCAACCGATGTCGGCTTCGCGCCGCCGCAGATGATCAGCTTCCACGACAAGGACGGAGGTTTCGTCTTCCAGCCGCGCGTTTATGCGCTGTCGGATTCCGAGGAGCTCGACCCGGTCACCTTCCAGCCGATCGTTGGCGTGGATTACGACAACCCGCGGCTGCTCGGCTTCTTCGTCAAGGGCGCCGAATACCGGCTTTTCGGCCTGATCCCGGCCAACCGGCATTTCTTCGGCTCGACTGACGGCCAGCCGGTGCATTTTCTTGGCACCGACAAGTTCGGCCGCGACGTGCTGTCGCGCGCCATCATCGGCTCGCGCATTTCGCTGACGATCGCCCTGACGGTGGTCTTCATCGTCACCATCATCGGCACGACCGTCGGAATGGTGTCCGGCTATTTCGGCGGCACATTCGATATCTGGTTGCAGCGTTTCGTCGAACTGGTGCTCGCCTTCCCGCAACTGCCGCTCTATCTGGCGCTGACCTCGCTCATCCCGGTGACGGCGCCGACCAACGTCTTCCTTGCCTTCGTCATCGCCGTCATGTCGGCGCTCGGCTGGGCGCAGATGTCGCGCGAGGTGCGCGGCAAGACGCTGGCGCTCGCCCGTATCGATTATGTCCGGGCGGCAATGGCCGTCGGCGCCACCGACATGCGCATCATCATGCAGCACATCTTCCCGAACGTGATGAGCCACGTCATCGTCGCGGTGACACTCGCCATACCGAGCGTCGTGCTCTTGGAATCCTTCCTGGGTTTCCTCGGCTTCGCGGTCAAGCCGCCACTGATTTCCTGGGGGCTGATGCTGCAGGATACGGCGACCTATTCGGTGATCGGCTCCTATCCCTGGATTCTCTCCCCCGTCGGCTTCGTGCTCGTCACCGTCTTCGCATTCAATGCGCTTGGCGACGGACTGCGCGACGCGGTCGATCCTTATTGAGGTGATTGATATGGCTCTTGCACTGGTCAATTCCTTCGCCCCGCCCGTCCGCCACGACCATGATGGCCGTTCGGACACGCCCATCATCGACGCCCGCAATGTGGCGGTGAATTTCAAGGTCGAAGACGGCATGGTCGAAGCCGTCAAGGACGTCTCCTTCCAGCTCTATCGCGGCGAGACGATCGCGATCGTCGGCGAATCCGGTTCGGGCAAATCGGTGACGGCGCGAACGGTGATGGGGCTCTTGTCGAAGCGCGCCGTCGTCTCCGAGGCATCGACGGTCGCCTATGACGGCAGCAATATCCTGAAGTTCTCCGAGCGGGCGCGCCGCAAGCTGCGCGGCGATCGCATCTCGATGATCTTCCAGGAACCGATGAGTTCGCTGAACCCAATCTATACGATCGGCAGCCAGATCGTCGAAGCGATCCGTGTGCATCGCCGGATCAGCAAAAGGGATGCGCAAAAGCGTGCGCTCGAACTGCTCGAACATGTGCAGATCCCCGATCCTGCCGCGCGGCTCATGCAATATCCGCATCAGCTCTCCGGCGGCCAGCGCCAGCGCGTGATGATCGCCATGGCGCTTGCCAATGATCCGGACGTGCTGATTGCCGACGAGCCGACGACGGCGCTCGACGTCACCGTGCAGGCGCAGATCCTGAACCTGATCCGCAACCTTCAGAAGGAGTTGGGGATGGCCGTCATCCTCATCACCCACGATCTGACCGTGGTGCGGCAGTTCTCCGATTACGTCTATGTGATGCAGCTTGGCGAAGTGCGCGAGCACAACACCACCGAAGCTCTGTTTGCCAATCCGCAGGACGCCTATACCAAGCATTTGCTTGCCTCCGAGCCACGCGGCCAGGCCAATCCGCTGCCGGAGGGATCGGATGTCATCCTCGATGCCAAGGGCGTGCGCGTCTCCTTCATGATGCGTCACGGTACCTTTCTCAAGCCGGCGATGCGCGAGCTTGTCGCCGTCGACAGCCTCGACCTGACCCTGCGCCGTCACGAGACGCTCGGCCTCGTCGGCGAATCCGGCTCCGGCAAGACGACCTTCGGCCAGGCGATCCTGCGGTTGAACACGCCCGAGAGCGGCGAGATCCATTTCGACCATCAGCCGATCCACGGCCTTTCCAGAGCCGAGATGCGGCCGTTGCGCGCCCGCATGCAGGTGGTGTTCCAGGATCCGTTCTCATCGCTCAACCCGCGCATGACGATCGGCCAGATCATCGAGGAAGGGCTTGTCGTCAACAAGCTGGGGGCGACCAAGGCCGAACGGCAGGACCGGGTGCGTGAGGCGCTGATTGCCGCCGGCATGCCCGGCAATATCCTGTCGCGCTTCCCGCACGAATTTTCCGGCGGCCAGCGCCAGCGCATCGCCATTGCCCGCGCCATCGCGCTCGAGCCGGAATTCATTCTGCTCGACGAGCCGACATCGGCGCTCGACCTTTCCGTCCAGGCGCAGATCATCGAACTCCTGCGGAAGCTGCAGGACGAGCGGGGCCTGAGCTACCTGTTCATTTCCCACGATCTCAAGGTCGTCAGGGCTCTTTGCCATCGCGTCATCGTCATGCAGCATGGCAAGATCGTCGAAGAGGGCCCCGTCAACGAAGTTCTATCCCATCCCAAGACCGCCTACACCGAACGGCTCGTCAAGGCCGCTTTCGAGGTAGCATGATTGCCGAATGCCGGAGGTTATAATGGCAGCAAATCCCAAAATCACGTTCATCGGAGCTGGCTCCACCGTCTTCATGAAGAACATCGTCGGCGACGTGCTTCAGCGTCCGGCCCTGTCGGGCGCGACGATCGCCTTGATGGATCTCAACCCGCAGCGGCTGGAAGAAAGCGCCATCGTCGTCAACAAGCTGATCTCGACGCTCGGCGTGAAGGCGAAGGCCGAGACCTATTCCGACCAGCGCAAGGCGCTTGCCGGCGCCGATTTCGTCGTCGTCGCCTTCCAGATCGGCGGCTATGAGCCCTGCACGGTCACCGATTTCGAGGTGCCGAAGAAATACGGCCTGCGCCAGACGATCGCCGATACGCTCGGCGTCGGCGGCATCATGCGCGGGCTTCGCACCGTGCCGCATCTCTGGAAGGTCTGCGAGGACATGCTCGCCGTCTGCCCCGAGGCGATCATGCTGCAATATGTCAACCCGATGGCGATCAACACCTGGGCGATATCGGAGAAATACCCGACCATTCGCCAGGTCGGTCTCTGCCATTCGGTGCAGGGCACGGCGATGGAGCTGGCCCACGACCTCGACATTCCCTACGAGGAGATCCGCTACCGCGCGGCTGGCATCAACCACATGGCCTTCTATCTCAAATTCGAGCATCGCCAGCCGGACGGGTCCTATCGCAACCTCTATCCCGATCTCCTGCGCGGCTATCGCGAGGGCAGGGCGCCGAAGCCCGGCTGGAACCCGCGCTGCCCGAACAAGGTGCGCTATGAGATGCTGACCCGGCTCGGCTATTTCGTCACCGAAAGCTCGGAGCATTTCGCCGAATACACGCCCTATTTCATCAAGGAGGGCCGCGAGGACCTGATCGAGAAATTCGGCATCCCGCTCGATGAATATCCCAAACGCTGCATCGAGCAGATCGAGCGCTGGAAGGGGCAGGCGGAGGCCTATCGTTCGGCCGACAAGATCGAGGTTCAGCCGTCGAAGGAATATGCCTCCTCGATCATCAACTCGGTCTGGACCGGCGAACCCTCGGTGATCTACGGCAATGTCCGCAACAATGGCTGCATCACCTCGCTGCCGACCAATTGCGCCGCCGAAGTGCCTTGCCTCGTCGATGCCTCCGGCATCCAGCCGACCTTCATCGGCGACCTGCCGCCGCAGCTGACCGCGCTGATCCGCACCAATATCAACGTGCAGGAACTGACGGTGCAGGCGCTGATGACGGAAAATCGCGAGCACATCTACCACGCCGCGATGATGGACCCGCATACGGCAGCCGAACTCGACCTCGACCAGATCTGGTCGCTGGTCGACGATCTGCTCGCCACCCACGGCGACTGGCTGCCCGAATGGGCGCGCACCAGCCGCAAGGTTCAGGCTGCCTGACCCTCTCTCCCGGGTCGGGCGTCAAAGAGCCCCGCGGTGGCAACACACCGCGGGGTTTTTGCGTATAATTGGCGGGACGGCCGGGATGTGTAACTCGCTACCTTGGACCGCCTGCAATACTCTCCTTCAAGCTCTCGACCTCTTGCGCAAGCTTATCGAGGTCCGCCTGCGATGCGGCTTGCGATGTCGGCACTCTCTTGGGAACATAGATCCTACCCCCGCCATCGAGTTCATCGGGAATGCTGTATTTGAAGATCCACTTTGTGGATTTGGCATCCGTCGCCCGGACGAAGACCATAGCTTCATTCTTGCTATCGAGCGCAACCGATATGTCGAAGGTTGCAGGCCCCACAGCTAAGTTCTCAAGCTTTTGATTGTTTTTGTCCACGTAGGGACTAAGCCCATCGTCCACTGTTAAAGCGGTGAAGGCTTCCGTCACATCTATTGTCACGTCACATGGCATGATTGTTCTCCCCCGTTGGAAGTTTAATCGTTGCTGAGGCGACCATTGCGATGGGCCATTCTGAGTGTGATAGCGTAGGAACTCGGGGACCTCTTGCCGGGCAACTGGGCATCCAGAATAAGCGTCCTGGCGTCGCCGAAAGCCGTCGAGATCTCCAGGATTTGTGTGGATGCCGTCAGCCGCCACATTTTGTACCCCAACGCGGGGTCAAAGCCGCAGCCGGCTGCAGGCTCGGCATGCGGACCTGTGACAACGAAAATGCGGTTGCAATCCAGCCTGTAGCAGTGACCCTCGAATGCGTAGCCGTAAGCGAGGACCGTCGATCCCGTTATGCCGACTCCGCTTGCGAGTTTTATCTGCAGTTCCGCCTTTCCCGCCATCCCGACATCCAGGTGGGTAATGCGATTGGTGTCGTTCAAGTCTATGCCGTAGAGTATGATCTGGCCCGCCACATAGGGGAGTCCAGGAAGTGAAGGTGCTGGAACGCTGTCGTCTGTCATCGATGCCTCCCGTCTTTGGTTAAAGGATGCCGCGCCACCTCATGCAATCTTCGAGCTGGTCGATATAAGCGCGCCCGCGCCCCCGCCAGGCGGCCTCGAGAAAGGCCGAAGCCGCAGCCTCGAAGGTCAGGCTATCCGGGTCGAGATATGTCCAGGAGCGCGTCACCGCCTCGCCGATCACGTCGCGCGCCTCCTGCAGGGCGGCTTTCGCGGCGAAATGCGTCAGCTCATAGGATGTCGCCGATGCCCGAAATCCTTCTTCTATCAGCGCCGGCGCCATCTGCTGGCGAAGGTCACTGAACTTCCTGGGATTGATCTTCGACAGTCCGCGCTCGAACAGCAGTGATTGGTAGACCTCGATCAGGCAGTCGAAGAGGCCCGCCGCAAAGGGCTTCGATTGGTCGTGCACTTCCTGGCTGACATCACTGACACGAAGCGAGTTGTTGAGCGATCTGAGCTGCTTTTCGTCGCTGAGCTCGGCAAATTTGTCGAGTTCGTTGTGCAGGAGCAGGTTGCCTCTTGTGCGGCGAAGCAGCCGGTCCAGCGCGGTATCGAATTGCAGCAATCCCAGGAGCGATATGAAATCGGCGATCGCTTCGTGGTAGGAAAAGAAGTCGCTGCCGGATCCGTCGCCTTCGAGAATCCCAAGTTCGCTCAGCAAAACGAGATGTCCCATTTCATGGGCAACCGCGTCGAAATTCAGCGCGAAACAGGATGTCGGGCCTTCCGGTTCGCTTTCGCCGAGCTCCAGAAAGCCGAAGCCGGATTGCGCGTTCTGCCAATGGGGAATGCGGGGAACGATTTCCAGCCGTTCCAGCGTCGGTTCGAAGAACCAGCTGATCGGGCGCCCAACGTAGCTCTCACAAATGTCGAGAACGCGACGTGCACAGGCAAAGCTGTGTGTCGAAAGGAAAGCAGGTGAGTCGGGACCGATGTGGTCAAAATGGCCGTCGGGGCCGGGTTCTGCTGGCGGCCTCAAAAAACCCCGATATGGGGGCAGATTCGTCGATGCGTAAGGGATTTTCGGCTCAATCGGATTTGCGACGTACATCCGGCTGTCCGACGGCCCTGCGAGAATCGGGCCTGCAGACGGCCCGATCCACACCACTTCCGGCTTTTCATAGCCGGGAATGAAGGATGGCTGCGGAAAGACAAGGAAACGCGTTCCGAGCGGCCGCTCCAAAGCCGACCCGTCGCCTGCTCCCCGCGAATGTGTGATGGCATCCAAAGCTGCCCCCACCGCTCGTTGCCCAACGCCGAGCGATCTTCGACTATACCAGTACTAAGGGCATTTCGACAATAGCGTGTCGAGAATTCCACAGTACTCCATGTCATTGGCGAATGATTCCGTAAGTTCAAATTCGAACGAAGGAGGCTTGTTCAGACTATTGATCTTGTGATCGGCCAGATATCTCAGGAGATTTACAGCGTCGGTTCGCTTCTGGTTCATGGTTCCGGCTTTCAACCACGCCTTTAGAACTGCGATCTGGTCCGCAGCGCTGAGATTGTTTTCTGCGGCCGCGAAAAGCCTGGCGTACGACCTTTCGCTGAAGTGGAGCGAGCGTGCCAGTGACTCAAGCTGATGTCTCAGTCGTCTTTCGATGACCCCGGCGCGTTCCGCTTTTTTCAGGCTGAGCCTGATGTTCATGAGAGCATCACTCAATGCGCGCGAGCCCAGTTCGACGGGAGCCATCGGCACCGTGACGTCGGCATCGTCGGCGAGCGAGTGCCGTCGGTACCACCGGTAGATCAGTCCATGCCCGAGCATTCCCTGGGGAGCGAGCTCCGCTGCTCTGAGCGCGCCTATGCTGGCCGCACCGTAGAGGCGGAGCCCTCGGGCCATCGCCCAGAGAATTTCCTGGTGGCGAACGGCGGGACGCTGCGCGAAGACGCCGTCGATCAGCACGACCGCCGATGGCGCGTAGTCCGCCACGGCGCGCACGACATCGCCGCAGCCGACGGGGGGCAGATAGATCGCCTCCAAATATTTCCGCGCCGCCGTCGCGGAGAGGGTGGGGCCGAGAAAGACCACGATATCGTCACGCAAGATCCGCCTCCGGATTTGTTTCCAGCGGAGGAGCAACCACCCGGACGACGTGAAGAGGGACGCGATCGTCGGAATGAAGAACCACAAGGATCGCCGCCTTCGCGCCGGCCAGCCTCAGCGCCTCGACGACCGCCAGGATGGAGTGGCCGCTGGCGACAGGACCTTCATCGGGGCGGTAGGAGCTGCCGCCCTTTACGAGTTGCGCGCGCCATGCGGCGAGCTCCGAAGCGTCGGCATATGCGTAGACTTCGCTGCTGATATCGTCGCGCGCAGCCGAAATCACTCCCAGCCGCGATTGACACGCTTCGAGCAATGCGCTCGTCAGCGCCCGATCGTGGCTGAAGTCGCAGCCGAAGCCTTCGGCCGGCAAGGGCGCAAAGGGCGCGCGGCCGGCATCTTCCATCACGTGGCACCAGTAGATCGGCAGCGCATGCGGCGCCGGGATTTTCCAGATGCCGACGATAAACCCCGCCTTGGCCAGCCGTTGCATGATCTCCCCGGCGCTGCCTGAGCGGACCGACCTGGAGTCGATCTGGAAGCGGTCGAAGAAATGCGGCGTCTTCATCGCCGTGCATCGCGCCTGCCGCTCCAGAATCTCCAGGCAGGCATGCAAGGTTGCGCTTTGCAGGCTGGTGCCGGCTGCCAGACCCGTTGTGTCTCTGGGCAGCCAATGCGGATGAGGCGAGGGGAGGGTGTAGGCGGAGTCGACAAGGGCAAGCGGGACAGGGGTTCTCCGGCCTGAAAAGAGATCCAGCCCGTCGATCCAGGAAAGCCTCTCCGCCTCTCGTCCGACGCCGAGGTGCGACCAGAATTTCTGCTCGTTCATCCCGCGGAAAGCCGCTCCGAAGACGCGCTCCGGGGAAATCCGCTCCGAGGCCCATCCCTCCAGGGATTCCATCAGGCCCGATATCGCCGCAAGCGGCAAGGTCAGGCCCTTGCCTTGGCTGACGGCGACGGAAAGGGAGCGCGGCCTGACAACCTGGACGACGGGGATCCCGATCCGGTCGAGTTCCGTGACCGAGCCCAGCCTGGTGATCCCGTATTCGTGCTTGCGCGCCAGGATGCGCTGCACCGTCTGCCAGGGATCAGGGGGCGAGAGGGTAGGGGCATCAAAGATGTTGTCGAGCCCCCCGTTCTCCATCGCCTCCTCCTGGCCCTACGACCTTGGCAGTCCGTCCAAGGCGCGCTTTGCTCTTTCGGCCAGCCAGGCAGCCTTTTGTCCCTCGGCAATCTGCACCGCCCTCGTCAGGTCTCTTCTTATCAAGGATGGAGGGTCGTTTAGATCTCGTCTCAGTCTTGCGCTGAGGCGGTAGAGTTCGGCCAGCCAGAACCGTTGACCGCTGTTGCGGCCAACGTTGATCGCATTGTGAATGGTCGCCAGGGCCTCAGCAGGCTTGCCGAGCCGCTGCAACACCTGCGCATGCATGTCGCTGTGCATGGAAAAATTATCGTCGGTGCCCAATTGCTGCTGGAGCAGCAGACCGTGTTGGAATCGCTCTTCGCCGCGTTCGGCAAACGACGTCATCAGCTCCGCCCAGCCGCAATACATGTTGGCGCGCGCCTGGCTGGCGGCGAGGCCGTGTCGCTCGGCAAGCGCCAGCATTTGTTCGCCGAGGTCATGGACATCGTCATATCGGCTTTGGCAGCGGCGCAGGACGACGGCGTAATAAAGCGCGTGAACCATGCTCCCGGCATGATCGGTCGAGGCCGCCCAGTCCAGGCACTGTCCGATCGCATGTTCACTGGCATCGGCATTGTCGAGAAGCAGGTAGGACAGGGCGCTCTCGCCCAAGCCACAGACCTTGGCGTCATGTCCGCCGAAAAAGGCGCGATTTCTGACCGCTCTTTCCAGATCGTAAAGATCAAGGCCTCTGGCGACGCAATCGAGGCAGAATTCGTGCTCGCCGGCGTGAAAGCTCGTCGCCCATCCGCAGTGATAGGATTGAAGCCGCGTCTCCTGATCTTCGACGGTTTGCATGTCGCCGACGAGGATGCGCGCGCGAGACTGCTGCGTCAGAATGTTGGGTGCCGTGAACCACCATCCCCAATAGACCGGGAAATGTTTCGACCGGACAGCCGAGGCCTGTTTCCTCAGAAGCTGCATTGCGCGGGAATAGACCCGGCGCGCGCTTTCCGAGCCCTCTCCCTCGAGCGCGGTCGCAACGACCCCCTGAAGTTCGAGCAGGCCCAGTGCCAGTTCGGTGCGATCGGGATGGCGCCGGGAAAGCCTGTCGACCTCCTGCGCGCAGAGTTCGAGCGATACGTTCGCCTCGTGCATGGCGGAGCGCAGAACGCTCGCCTCCGCCGCCGCCAGGCCAAACCTGGCCGCGGCGTCGTGCAAGCCTGCTTCGGCGCACTGCCAGGCAGCGATGGCAGCCGGCAGACTGGGCTTTGCTTCTCCGATCAGGAGTTCGGCGATCCGCTTGTGTATGCGTCGTCTGTCGCTTTTGAGAAGGCTGCTATAGGCGGCTTCCTGGGTGAGTACGTGCCGGAACTGAAAGGAGCCGGGCGTGTCGGCAGAAGGCTCGATGATGCCTTGGGAAACAAGCCGCTCGACCGCGATCTCCACCGTCTGCCGGCTGACCCCTTCAAGAAGATAGGCGAGCAGTAAGATGTTGAATTCGCGGCCGATGACGCTCGCAAATTGCGCCGCCCGTCGTGCGGAACCGGTCGCCGCGAGTCTGGCGGAAAGCAGATCATTCAGCGAGCTGACGCCACCTTCCAGAAGCAGCCCTTTCCATTCGGATAAGGCCTTGCCCAAGGGTTGCCTTTCCAGGAAGAAGTTGGCCAGTTCTTCGGCGTAGAGCGGCATGCCATCGCATTGATCCAGAATGAAATCGGACAGGCCCGGCGGGGGGCGCTCACGCCAGACCGAGGCGACGAGATCGCGAACCGCCGCAGAGGCCAATCCGGATAATTCTATCTCGGTCGCCAGTGCCAGGGATCGTCTGATCCTCGATGTCTGAACCACGAGGATCGGCAACGTGCCTGCGAGTGATTCAAGCCGATCGATCAGCTCCAACGTCATGCCGTCAGCCCAGTGGACATCCTCGAAGACGAGGAGCGTCGGAACGCCAGTCGCCTTGCAGGTCAGGATGTCGGCAGCGGCTTCGATGACCTTCCGCCTGAATGCCCGCCCCGACAGATCCGACACGCGAAGATTGCGCGAGGTCGCCGGCGATCGGTCTGATGTAAATGAGAGAATGGTGTCGACGATGTCTGCCCCTAAGGCTCGGCCGGATGTTTGAAGGGCCTGCATGAAAGCCCCGCTATCGCCATTCTTCAGAACAGAGGGTTCGGCCACAAGCCTCTCGAGAAACGACATAAAGGGGTGCAGCGGCTGGCTCTCCAAGCGCCTGCCGCACTGAAAGATCAGGGTCTCGTGCGAAGTATGGGACAGGCTGCGGGCGAATTCGCCGATCAGTCTGGATTTGCCGATGCCCGCCTCTCCGACCACGGTGATTGAACTGCCCTTGCCGTCGAGAGCTGAATTCCAGGCGCTCGAAAGAGCGGCAAGTTCTCTTTCCCTGCCTCTTATCGGCCGATCCCATTCGCTGAATGGCGACAGCGCAGACGTTGAGCGATCACGTTCCTGCGGACGCCAGAGCGCAACCGGCTCTTCGAAGCCTTTGAGTTTGGCCTTCCGCACCAGGCTATAGTCGAAATTGTGTCGGGTGAGCTGAACGGTCGAATCTGCGACCAGAACGGAATTCGGTTCGGCCTCTGCCTGCAAGCGAGCCGCCAGCACCGGTGCTGTGCCAACAATCTCGTCTCCTTGCGCGGAGAAGACGACAAGACCGGTGGCAACCCCGATCCGCAGCCTGAAAGCTGTGCGCGCCTTGCCCTTGGTGCTCGCTGCAATGCCTAACAATTCCAAAGAAGCCTGCACCGCACTTTCAGCCGCATCTTCGGATTGGTCGGGATATCCGAAGAAACAGCATCCCCCATCACCGAGCCGTTGATGAAGAAAACCTCCATGCTTTTTTATGATCGTCTCGGCATTCTGATGTAATGCCGAGACGGAGCGAAAGAATTTCTCCGGCTCGCTCCGCAATAAGAGCTCCGTGGAGCCGACAATGTCATAGAAAAGGGCAGTGACCTGTCGCCGCTCACCTGTAAACCGAATTCGCGCGTCGAGGGTTTTCATTCGGAGTCGCCCAACACCACAGAAGCCTTTTTCAGGACATCCGATTTATAGCTTGCATGCAAGCTTTTCGTGCGGCGGTGCCAATATATCCGTTATGCGGCCTGCGGCTTGATTATGGGCTGCCCTTTTGTCAGCGCGACGCATACACGTGCCCCGGCCATATCGCTTCGGGCCCGCCATCTATTCCTTTCGCGTGAGATTGGACCGTTTGGCGTTCAAGGGATGGCCAGATGGGCCTGCCGCACTGCATCGCCTTTGCTTGAACGTGCAGCAGCCCGATCGAAGGCACATCAAAATCAAGCCCGCCGCCACGGCTCGCGCGTCGCTATTCCTAGCCGTTGGCATTCCGTCAGGCAGGTTACGAAGAACCGCGCCGGTTTTTGTCGACGACGACGTTCACCGCCGGGCCACCGGAGATTGCCAGTAACGGGGGCCTGTCGGTCGCCGTGGCGGCGCTTTCACCGCCGCGGCGACTGCCGGCCTTGCAGCGCCAGATGGCCTTCAGCCTCAATCAGGCAAAGAACGCACGAAGCTGAGCGAAGAACCCGCCTGGTTTGTAACTCGCCATCTTTCGCAGGCGGCGAGCGATGACTGCCGCGCTGACGTGTTCACCGAAATGGCAGAAGCAGACAAGGCCGTGCAATTGCTCGTCGCTGAGCTCGAAGAACCGCCTGGCCTCTCCATAGCTGTCATTTTCCATTCCTGCCGCCCGCAGAATGGGGTCAGCGAATGCAACGGAGATCGGGGTGTCGTCATCCCGCAGAGCAAGCCGTTCTGCCATCGACTTATATTCTGTTTCGTGAAGCGTGTTCAGAAACGCTCTGGGGCTGCGGTCGAGACTTTCGGCCCACCGCTCAAGCCGTTCGCGCCGCGTCATGTCAAGGCGCGTGCAGGTCGTGCTGACCTTGGCAATGGTTTTCAACTGATCGAGTGCGTACTGTTCCATCTCGGCCTCCTATCTCCGGAAAAATAGATGGTCCGCTCCCAAAGATAGCGTCGCTCAGGTGGCAGCCGATGTCCAATCACGATTGGGACCGGCAGCTCGTTGACGCTTCCGTAATCACTGGAGGCGTCTTTTGCTTGCTGACAGGCTCTTTTCACATAGGATCTCTGCGCCATGTCATACCGAGGCAACCAGACAGGGTTCGGGATGGACGAGATATTCGAACAGCTTCTGCACCTTTCTGCATGCACGCAAACGCTGATTGCGGTCTATGATGGTCATGACCGGCTGCAATACGCCAACAGCGCCTTTCGTTCGGCCTATTTCATCGAACCGGATGAAACGCCCCTCTGGCCGGATCTCATGCGGCGTAATTTCCAACAGCAGCGGGGCACGGTCATTCGAACGAGCAATTTCGAAGAGTGGCTGCGCTCGACTCAGTCGCGCCGCGGCAAGATCGGCTATCGCGCTTTCGAGACGGACCAGTGGGACGGCCGATGGTTCTGGATGACCGAGGCGGTGCAGAAGAACGGTTGGATGCTGTGCATTGCGAGCGACATCACCGGTTTGCGCGCGCATGGCAGGACTGTCCGGCAAGATCGCGATCAGGCGATCAAGGCGTCTTACACCGACGAACTCACGGGTGTCGCCAACCGCCGCTTCGTGATGGCGCGCGTCGACGACATGCTGGCGGCCGCCCAGCATGGCAGCAACGGATGCCTTGCCGTATTCGACATCGACAATTTCAAATACATCAACGATCGCCTTGGCCACCACGCCGGGGATGAGGTCCTGCGTGATTTTGCGCATCGCATTCATCAGAATGTTCGCCGCAACGATTGTTTTGGGCGGGTCGGCGGAGAAGAATTCCTTCTGGTGATGCCGGCAACCGAGACGGAAGACGCCATTGCCATTGTCGAGCGCATGCTGACGGTGATCCGGTTTTCCCGGCCCCTGCCTGCGTCACCCGACTTCAGCTACACCTGCTCTGCCGGTATCGCCGCTTGCGCCCCGTCCGATAGCACGTCGGATCTTTATCGACGCGCCGATCAAGCCCTCTATGCGGCAAAGCTAAGCGGCCGGGACAGGGTGCGCGCAGCCTAAAGCATGTCGCCCGGAAGTGTGCGACAGCCGTGGAGGACGGCGACCCGGGCCTGTTCGCTGCGGCCGGAACCAATATAATCGGGCGCGATGTCTCAGATCCCCGACCCGTAAAGCTCCTGGTCATCGTCGCCTTCCCAGGGTGAGGGCATCGAGCTGCTGGCGAGGTTTGCCGAGGGCATCGGCATCCAACACTTCAATTCCGGCTCGGCATATTCGATGATGTGCCCGGGCGAGGAATCGGAGGCGCGCCAGCCTTCTCCACCGAACTGATCGCCATTCGTCCAATAGGCAAGGTCAACTTCCGCCGGCCCCTGTTCGGACGAGCGAATCGTGACGAGGATCCGGCTGCCGTCTTTCGGAGCGTTTGCCATATTGCGCCAGCGATCCGGCTCGTCCATCGTCTTTCCTCCTGCTTTCCTCAAGTGCAACTGTCGCCTCACGATCGAAAACGGTCAACTCAAACTTTGCAGAACCATCCCCATCGACGCCTGCAGGAACTGACAGTGCAGGCGCTGATGACGAAGAGCCAAGCGCTTCTCCCGGGTGAGGCCGTCAAGAAGCCCAGCGGTAGCAACGACTGCGAGGCTTGTGTTTGAGAATGGCGCCGCTTTCCAATAGAGGGGACGGCAAGGGACCATCCGACCCCCGTTCGCTATCAGGGAACCGTTGATTGTCCTGGCGTCGACCACTGCCTGGTCAGATCTAGCTTTCTGTGATGCGGCGATCCTCATCTGAGCCGATGGAGAGCTGCTTCCAGTCAAGGTCCTCCTGCAACTCGAGATATTGCGTCGCACCGATCTGGTCTGTATCGCGCAATTCCTCGAGGCGCCGGCGCTGGGCGAGAACGGCTGCGATGGTCAGGTCACGGCGCCGATTGAGCGGCGAGGTTCTGGCCGCATCGGTGGATGCTGTCCAATGATCCTTGCAGATCGTCCGGATCGCTTCGGCTTCAGTACCGCTTTCCTTCTCAAGCCGCTGAAAGGCGGCCTCGGCGAGCGACAAGCGGGCCGCCTTGAGTTCATCGCGCACTTCTGCCTGCCGACCGAGTTTCAGGAGATGGATCATCGGTGCCAGGGTCGCCCCTTGAATGACCAGGGTTGCAAGCACCACCGCGAAAGCCGTGAGCACGACCAGGTCTCGCTCGGGAAAGTCGGCAGGGAGTGCGAATGCCGTCGCCAGCGTAACAAGGCCGCGCATACCGGCCCAACCCACCAGCAAGGTTTCCCCGGATGTGAAAGGCGCCAATTCACGGCCGCGCCGGTGACGGGTCGCGACGACGGCGTGAAACAGGAACGCCATCGCCATGCGCGCCAGGATGACGCCGACCACCACGATCGCGGCAAATCCCACCGCCCGCTGAAGCTCTTCAGCCGACATCGCCTCAAGGATGCGGCGCGCCTGCAGCCCCATCAGCAGGAAAGCCACCACGTTCAAGAGGAACACGACCGTCGTCCAGACCGCGAAGGAATGCACCCGCATGCGTGGCGAATCCTCGACCGAAGAAAGGGTGGCGATGGTCATTGCGCTCGCGACGGTGGCAAGGACGGCCGACAGGTGCAGATGCTCGGCGATCAGCCAGGTCGAAAATGCGTAGACGAATTGAAACAGGGTCCCGCCGACGGTGTTTTCGGTTATCGGTCGAAGCCGCGAGACGACAAAGCCGAAAGCGATGCCGAATAGGATCCCTCCCGGTGCGGCGATAGCCACCTGAAGCGCCGTCCCGGCATCCAGCCCGCCCCGCGCTTGGACAGTGAGCGCGGCCCCGAAAAGCAGCAGCGCGGTCGCGTCGTTGAACAGGCTTTCTCCCTTGAGCAGGGCATCCACACGGCGGGCGACGGGCAAATTGGAAAGGACCGCCGTGGCGGCTGCCGCATCAGGTGGCGCGACGATTGCGCCCAGCGTGACCGCAACCGCAATCGGAAGCCCGACAGTCAGCATGCTGATCGACACGACGACACCTGTCGTGACGAGAACGGCGACGACGGCATAGAAGAACAGCGGCAGCAGCATGCGCCGCGCCGCACCCACCGGGAAGTCATAGGCCGAGTCGACAAGGACGGGGGCGATGAACAAGGCGAGCGCCGTCGGCGGATCAATCGGGATCGTCGGCGCGCCAGGCAGCATTGCCACGGCGACGCCGGCGGCAGCCAGAATGCCGGGGTAGGGCAGCCGCATGCGGCGCGTCACCTGCAGCAGCAGGATGGCAACCGCCAGCAATGCAACAAGTGTTTCGAAGAATGTCATGTCAGCATACTAGCAGGCTTTCGGGCCCGTTGAAGCGGGTGCAGCCTAGATGTAAAGCTTGTGTTGTATCAAGCTGGCGACGCAGCGGCGGAGGGCGATGATGGATTACGAGGTTGCTGTTGTCGGCGCTGGCGCGGCCGGCATTGCAGCAGCAAAAAGGCTGGTCGATGCCGGCCGCTCGGTCGTCATCCTGGAAGCCAGCAACCGCGTGGGTGGACGCGCCTGGACAATCGAATTGGCCGGGATGCCGCTGGATATGGGTTGCGGCTGGCTGCATTCTGCCGAGCGCAATCCTCTCGTCGCCATTGGCCGTGCAGCCGGGTTCACTATCGAGCGCGGGCGCACGGCGTGGCAAAGCCAGTGGCGCGATCTCGGCTTTACGCCGGATGAGCGGGCGGCTGCGGCGACTGCATGGAACGCGCTTGAGGAGCGGATGCGCGCCAATCCTCCCGCCAGCGACAGGGCTTCGGACGCGCTGGAGCCGGGCGGAGAATGGAACGCCTACTGCCAGTCGCTCAGCGGATATCTGAACGGCGCACCACTCGATCGGCTGTCGGTCTCTGACTTTCTTGCCTATGACAATGCGGCAACCGATGCCAATTGGCGCGTGCTGGAGGGCTACGGAAGTCTGATCAGCGCCGCCGTTCCCAACGTGGCCTTGCGCCTTTCGACGCCTGTTCGAGCCGTGACCTTGACCGCGAACGGCGTCCAACTGGAGACCGACCGCGGTCCTGTCACATCCGGTGCGGCAATCATCACGTCATCGACCAACGTTCTAGCCCGCGGAGCCATTATCTTCGACCCGGAGGCCGACGATCACCTCCACGCCGCAAGTCAGCTGCCGCTTGGCCTCGCAGACAAGCTGTTTTTGGAACTCCATGGCAATCATGGTCTGGAGCCGGAAACCCATCTGCTCGGCGACCCGCAAAATGCTGAGACCGGCAGCTATTATATCCGCCCGCTCGGCCGGCCGGTCGTCGAAGGCTTCTTTGGCGGAAATGGCGCCGTCGTCATCGAACGCGCGGGTTTACTGGAAGCATTCGCCTTCGCCCTGGACCAGCTGTCGTCGCTGCTCGGGAGCAATATTCGTCACCACCTGCGGCCCCTGGCAGCCTCTTCCTGGTGTCATACCGATTGGATAGGCGGCTCCTACAGCCATGCGCTGCCCGGCCATGCGGGCGCACGCGCAGTCTTGGCGCGTCCCGTCGGCGGCCGGCTGTTTTTCGCCGGCGAGGCGACGCATCAGTCCGACTTCTCGACAGCCCATGGTGCGTGGCAAAGCGGAATGCGGGCTGCCGACCAGGCCGCAGCAGTTTAATGCCCTCGTGACATAGAAGGGCGAACTTCGTTCGCTTTATTGATGGGAGAGCCGGCCCTACACCCGAAATGGCCGCGCCATCAACGCGAGAGGACAACGCAATGGCAATCCGTAGCGCCGGACTTCTCATATACCGGCGCGCTTCCGAGGACTACGAAGTCCTTCTCGTCCATCCGGGCGGACCTTACTGGGCGAAGAAAGACGAGGCTGCCTGGTCGATCCCTAAAGGATTGGTCGAGCCCGGAGAGGACGCACTCGCGGCTGCGAAAAGGGAAGCTGCCGAAGAGCTTGGTGTAACAATCGATGGCATATTCAGACCGCTTGGCGAATACCGGCAATCTGGCGGCAAGATTGTCGTCGTGTGGTCGATCGAAGCTGATCCAGTCCTGGATGTGAACGCGATTCGGAGTTCCGAATTTCAAATGGAATGGCCGCCAAGGTCGGGCCAGGTAAGAAGCTTTCCGGAGGTTGATCGCGCGGGTTGGTTTTCCTTAGCCGACGCAACGCTTAAACTGTTGAAAGGACAGCGACCGATGGTCGTCGACCTCCTGACGCATCTTGAGTGACCGGCCCCCCAAATTCCAGCTTGAGAGGCCCGTCTCGCCGCACTTATGGGTGAATCACGCGGCAGCCATGTATTGCTTCTGGAGGCCGCCGGCATGCGACAATCGCCGCCATCTGAATCAGATCGAGAAAATTGGAGCTGCGATCCGCAATCCGCGGCTTTTCAGCCATCCCATTTGCCACCCGGTTGCCAAAAAACCATGATTGCCTCACATAGATCACACATCGACCACAGGCATGAAGAATTGGATCGACGCTGGATGCGCATACACTACGTTTTTCTCGGTGCATTTCTTGCACTCGCACAGGCCGCCTATGCTGAAGTCGCGTCGCCGCCGGTTTTGGAGCCGCTGAAGCGGCAGGCGCAGGCCGCTGAGTTGAGCGCGCAATTCCTGTCGCGGTATAGCTATAAGCCCGTTCCGCTCGACGATGCCTTGTCGGCCAAGGTCATGGATGGGTTCATCAAGTCGCTCGATCCGGACCGCATGCTCTTCCTGCAGGCCGATGTCGACAGGTTCATGGCCGATCGCAACGAGATCGACGATGCGATCGAAAAGCAGGACCTGAAAATCCCGTTTGCGATTTTCAACGCCTATGAACAGCGCGTCGTCGACCGCATGACCTATGCGCGCGGCCTGCTGAAGCAGGGCTTCGATTTCAGTGCGCAGGAAGATTTTTCGGTGCTGCGCGATAAGGCGCCTTGGCCGCAATCGGATGCCGAGAGCAACGAGCTTTGGCGCAAGCGCGTCAAAAGCGATTGGCTGCGGCTGAAGCTCGGCGGCAAAACCGATGCGGCCATTCGCGAAACACTCGACAAACGATATGAAAACACGCTCGAGCGCGCTTACAAGTTTAAAAGCGACGACGTGTTCCAGTCGTTCATGGACGCCTATTCGACGTCGATCGATCCGCACACCGACTATTTCGGCGCGGCCGCTTCGGCCGATTTCAACGTCTCGATGAAGCTTTCGCTGTTTGGCATCGGCGCCGTGCTGCAGGAGCGCGACGACTACACGACGATCCGTGAGCTCGTGCCCGGCGGACCGGCGCAGCTCTCCGGCAAGCTTGCGGTCGGAGACCGCATTACCGGCGTTGGCCAAGGCAAGGATGGGGCGATCAAGGAAGTGGTGGGCACCCGCCTTGATGAAGTCGTGCAGATGATCCGCGGCAAAAAAGGCTCCGTCGTGCGGCTGGATATCCTGCCGGCCGATGCCGGAGCCGATGGCACGCATCGCGTCATCAGCCTGGTGCGCGATAAGATCACCCTCGACAAGCAGGCAGCCAGGAAGACCGTACTCTCCGTCAAGGCGGGCGATGCCACGCGCAAAATCGGGATTATCACGCTGCCGGTCTTCTATGAGGATTTCGACGCCAAGCGGAAGGGCGACAAGGATTACAAAAGCGCAAGCCGCGATGTCGCCAAGCTTCTCGGCGAGTTGAAGGACGAAAAGGTCGACAGCGTTCTCATTGATCTGCGCAACAATGGCGGCGGTTCATTGGACGAGGCGATCGATTTGACCGGTCTGTTCATCGGCAAGGGGCCGGTCGTTCAGCAACGCGGCAGCGACGGCAAGGTCGAGGTCAAAAGCGCCGATCTTGCAGCGCCTGTCTGGACAGGCCCGATGGGTGTCCTGATCAATCGCGGCTCGGCCTCGGCTTCGGAGATTTTTGCCGCGGCGATCCAGGACTATGGTCGCGGCGTGATCGTCGGCGAACCCAGTTTCGGCAAGGGCACCGTTCAGACGGTCGTCGATCTCGACCAGATCGTGCACAATAGCAAACCCGAATTCGGCGAGCTGAAAGTGACGATTGCCCAGTTCTTCCGGGTCAATGGTGGCACGACGCAGCTGCATGGCGTGACGCCTGATCTCAGCCTGCCGGGATTGTCCGATCCGACGGCTTTCGGCGAGACCAGTTATGACAATGCGCTGCCGTGGGCTGAGATCAAGCCGGCGAAATACCCGCGTGCCGAGACAGTCGCGACATTGCTTCCGGCATTGCAAAGCCGCCATGATGCGCGGGTCAAGACCGATCCGGACTTCCAGCGCCTGGTGAAAGACATTGCCGACCTCAAGGCGCAGCGCGAAAAAGGGGTCATTTCCCTCAACGAAGCCGAACGTCGCAAAGAAGCGGCGGCTCGCGAGAAACGGCTCAAGGATCGAGCCGAAGCAGGGGATGGCGAGGACCTTGGCGATGATGGCCTGGAGGCAGGCGAGCGCAGCCTGAGCGCCGATATTGCCATCGAGAATGCCCGCAAGAACGCCAAGGACGTCCTGCTCAACGAGGCAGCCGCCATTCTTGCCGACGAGGCGGATTTGCAGCAAGGCGTGCTCAAGGCAGCCACGAAACAATAAGGGAATGCGGACGGAAGACATAAGGCACTGCGAACTTCCTCCTCCTGGACCGGGTTAGCACGTCCGCATCAGCCAATTGCTGTTGATGACGGCGTCAGTCCCAATCCAGGAACAAGCCTGGAACTGTGGCTGATGCCCCTCGTTAGAGCGCCGTGCGTCCAAAAGGAGGCACGGCGCTCCAACACTTTCAATCCTCGCATCGTGCTTTCCGAAAATCGGATTTTCGGGCCGATGCGCTAGAAGGATGACGATGGAACCACGCCCATAGTCGGGACAGGTCGTTCCTGCTTCGGCGTCTTGTTTCCTTGCTCCTCGCCGCCGCTCAGTGCCTGGCGCACTTCATCCTCTTCCCAACCCGCCTCGATGGCCGAAGCCACGAGCCTCTCGATTTTCTCGGTTTCCGAATTGTGTGAAGTCTCATTCAGGTGGCGTCTGGCAGTCTCGAGACACTGACGGAGGTTGGACGCGCGGCTGGCGTCGTTACGATCGTAGCTTGGCGATGCGACGTAGGTCATTTGGAAGCTCCCTGTTGATCGGGAGAAACACCTCAAGAGACAGCCGGTTCCACTGCGTCAGCGTCGCCATCCGTCGTCTCGGGCTGCGCGACGGTGACGGTGACGATGTCTCTGTTGGGCACGCTCATGGTCCTTCATGGACGACGACGACCACGGTATCTCCGCGCGATGACGCTTTCCGGAACCTGATGGATCTGCGTCAGAGCAATAGTCGCGCAGGCCGACCGTAACTGATCAACCGGACTGCAACGCGTGCGAGCCGCGGCAAAATTCAATCAATTGCTCCGAGGTCATGGGCCGTGCCAGCGCATAACCTTGCAATATATGGCAACCGAGCTCTTTCAGGATCTTCGCATGCTCCATCGTCTCCACGCCCTCCGCAACGATGTCGATGTTCTGCGATCGGCCGATTTCGATAATCGAGGCGACCAGACGGCGCTGCGATGGAGACGCGATGATCGGCTTGATGATCTCGCGATCGATCTTCAGCCGTCGCGGCTCAAATCGAAGCAGACTGACGATGCTGGCATGTTCGGTGCCGAAGTCGTCGATCTCGATTTCGATGCCGAGCTTTTTAACCGCTGGAATGATCTCGTTGAGAACAGGTTGAAGATCGTTGAAGGAGATCGTCTCGAGCAGCTCGAAACACAGGCGACCCTTGGCGATGGGAAGCTCGGACAGCTCGGCAAGCAGATTTGCCTGCGCCAGCCGGCGCGCTGAAATATTGACCGAGACACGGGGGATTTGCATTCCCAGGCTGTCCCATCGCGTCAGCTCGAACAGGGCCTTTTGCAGGATCAGCCTGTCCATGTCGCCGCTACGCCCCAGCTTTTCGGCGACGTCGAGAAATCTGATCGGGGCGAGCAGGCCCTTTTGCGGGTGGTCCCAACGGGCAAGCGTCTCGACGCCGGCAATGGCCAATGTGTTGGCATCGAATTGCGGCTGGAAGAATGCAACGAGTTCATCGCGATCGAGCGCGTGATTGAATTCGTCCGCCAATTCTTTCGAATGGATCGCGGCGCTACGAAGCTCTTCGGTAAATACCGCCGCGCGGCCGCGGCCCGCCTTCTTCGCCTCGTACAGGGCCAGATCGGCATCGAGAAGCAATTGGCCGAGGTCCCGTCCGAGATCGGTCTCCCAGGCGACGCCGACGCTCGCCCCGACAACGCACGCCATACCGTCAATGAACAGAGGTTGCTCGAGGGTCTCGACAATCTGCCGGGCCAATGCGTTTGCCTTCGGCTCCGGATCGGCGCTCCAGCTGGCGAAGATGAACTCGTCTCCACCGATCCGAGCCGCAACGTCGTCTGGACCAGACAGATCGGCAAGCCGCGAAGCCGTCCCTTGCAAGACCGCGTCACCTCCGGCATGGCCTTTCGTGTCGTTGATCTCCTTGAACCGGTCGAGGTCGATATGAATGAGGATCAGACAATCCTGTGCTCGGGGTCTCGGCGGTTGCGCGATCATCCGGTCGACAAATCGTCGATTGGGAAGCCCCGTCAATGCGTCATGCAAGGACAGGTACTCCAGCCTCTGCCGCGCCCGAACGAGCTTTTTCTTGTGAAGGCGAAGCTTTTCGATCGTTCTTTGGCGCGATTTGGTCAGAAAGCCGATCCAGACGATCGGCGCAACGACACACAGTGCCAGCAGGCTCGCGTAGAACTCAAAAATGCCGATCCCGCTCTTTTGGCCCCATCCGCGCTTCGGCAGTGCGGCGAGGGTCCAACGGCCATAGGTCATATCGACGGATGCCAGGACCGGCTTCCTGGAAAAGGTTGCCATGCTACCGAAAAAGACCTGTTTGGGCTCGTTCGGTTCCGGCACGGTGCTGATGGCGAGCTCAAGCTCGGTCGAACCAAGACCGCTTTCCTGGTAGAGCCTTGGTATGTCGATGATGCCGGAAAGCAGGCCCCAAAAAATCTGGCTTTTTCCCTCAGTGATGTAAATTGGGTACCGGACCACGAAAGCGGTTCCACCTTGGACAAGCTCCACCGGGCCCGTGAGAACGATATTGTGGGTGTTGCGCGCCAGCATTGCGGCAGCCCGTTGCTTCTCATTGGTGCGGTAGTCGAGCCCGATGGCCTTTTCGTTTCCCTTCTCCGGATAGACCCACCGGACCACCATGTCGGGCGCGGCGGCGAAGCTTCGCAATTGTGAATCGGGCTGCAGAATCTGCGCGGCGAGTTTGGAAAATCCGTTCTGGCCCATCTCCGGATTGACTGCGATGCCGGCCGCCAACCCCTGCAACAGTTTCACATTGCTGTTGAGGTTCGTCTGAAGTCGGGAGGATATGGTGGCAAGCTCGCCGGCGACGATCGAACGTTCCTCGGCCAGCGATCGCTCCAGCCGCCAGTTCGTTGCCACCCAGACGACGGTTGCTGCAATAATCGCCGCAAATATTGCGGGAGCGAATGCGCTGGTATGGCTTATTGCGGAGCGAGCGAGATTTCTTCGAAACTTCATCAGGTTGCCGGCGTGGATGACAGACACTCATCCTTGCACGGTTTCTTTAAGGCAACGCTAAACTCGCCGGCGCCCTATGAAGGAAAGCTGCCTGCTCGTTGCGAGGCTTAGGTCGCCGGGCTAAAATCGGCGGCCAGCACCGCGTCCTTGAGCGCGCGCGAATAGGGATGCTGCGGGTTGTCCAGGACGGGGCGGGCCTGTCCGCGTTCGACGATTTCGCCTTTGCGCATGATGATGATGTTGTCGCTGATGTAATAGGCGGTGGCGAGGTCATGGGTGATGTAGACGATGGAGAGACCGAGCTCGTTTTTCAGGCGGCCAAAGAGGTTGACGATCGCCATGCGCAGTGATGCGTCGACCATGGAGACCGGTTCATCGGCCACCAGCAGGCGGGGTTGCGGGATCAGCGCCCGGGCGATGGCGACGCGCTGAAGCTGGCCGCCCGATAGTTCGTGGGGAAACCGGCCTTTCACTTCTTCAAGGGTCAGGCCGACATGGACGAGCGCGGCATCGGCCATCCGCTCCGCCTGCTGCCGGTCCGGCCGTTTTCCCGAGAATGAAAAATTGAGGGCCGTCTCGAAGAGATAACGGTCGACACGCTTCAGCGGATTGAAGGCTTCGAAGGGGTTTTGCAGAACCGGCTGGACCTCTTTCATGAAAGCCTTGCGTTCGGATCTGCTATGGATGGCAACGGTCCTGCCGCTGAATTGAAGCTCGCCTTCCGTCGGTTCGGTCTGGCCGAGGATCATTGCCGCGATCGTCGATTTTCCCGAGCCGGATTCTCCAACGATCGACAGGATCTCCGGCTCCGCTCCAAGTTCGAAGCTGACGTCCTTGACCGCGGTGATCAGGCGCCGGCCGAGCATGCCGCCCTGCCGGTAGACTTTCGTGACATGCGAGAGACGAAGAAGAGCACTCAAACCTGATCTCCCGTAACGGCAAAACAGGCCACGCGCCGCTGCGGCTCGACGGTGACCAGCGGCGGAACCTTCTGCGAGCAGATCTCCATGCGCTTCGGACAGCGCGGGTGAAACCGGCAGCCTTCCGGCGGCATGGCGAGGTTCGGCGGACGACCCTCCAGCGAAGGGCGGGCCGTCGCATCGCCGATGCGCGGCAGGCTGCCGACGAGGTGCTGCGTATAGGGGTGGAGCGGCATGTTGAAGAGTTTGGCGGTCGGCGCCTCCTCGACAAGACGCCCGGCATAGACAATGCCGATGCGGTCGGAGACCGTCGCATGAACCCCCATATCATGGGTGACGAACAGGAAGGACGAACCCATCTCGCGTTGGATTTCGCGGATCATCGATAGGACGTCGCGCTGAACGATCACGTCGAGCGCGGTCGTCGGTTCGTCGGCGATGATGAATTCCGGTGTCAGGATCGTGGCAAGCGCAATGGTCATGCGCTGGCGCATGCCGCCGGAGAGCTCGTGGGGATAGGCGTCAAGCAGATGCGGATCCAGCTTCAGCCGTTGCAGATGGGTGGCGACCCTTTCGAAAAACTCATTCCTGCCGACCTTCATGTGGCGAAAGGCGAAATCGGTGAAGGAATGACGGATCCGGCGCACCGGATTGAGCACATTCATCGAGCCCTGCATGATATAGGACAGATGCCGCCAGCGCAGCGCCAGGCGCTCTTCCGGCTTCATCGCGTAGATATCCTGGGTGCCGCCGTCGAAATGGAATGTCACCTTTCCCGAGACGACCCTCAGCGGCGGCCGGATCGCGCCGGCGATGGTCTTGATCAAGGTCGTCTTGCCGCTGCTCGATTCGCCGGCAACGCCATAGACCTCGCCGCGGGCGATCGTCAGGCTGATATCGTCGACGGCGCGCACCTCGCGATCGACGCCGTAGAGGAAGGCACGGTAATAGGCTTTCAGATTCTCAATTTCGACCAAAGGATCCATACTAACTTCCCATCCGGTTGAGCCGGCTGCGCGGATCATTGTATTCGTTCATCGACATGGACAGCAGGAAGAGCGCCAGGAAGAGGACGACGATGACGGCGACGGGGGCGGCCACCCACCACCATATGCCTGATATCAGCGCCGAATGCGCATTGGCCCAATAGATCATCATGCCCATGGTCGGCGTCTCGATATCGGTGAAGCCCAGCACCGACAGGGTGATCTCCATGCCGATCGACCAGATCATGTTGTTCATCGTGGTGGCGAAGACGATCGGCAGAACATAGGGCAGGTGCTCCTCGACGAGGATCTTGCGCATGCTCATGCCGGAATAGACGCTCTGGGTGGTGAAGGATCTCGTCTTCAGGCTGATCGCCACCGAACGGATGAGGCGTGCATCGTAGGACCAGCCGAGCGAGGCCATGATGACGATCAGCACCGTCCAGGTCATGCTGTCCTTCAGCACGAAATAGAACAGGATCAGCAGCGGAAATTGCGGGATGACCATGACGCTGTCGTTGATGGCCATCAGCACCCGGTCGACCGCGCCGCCGGCATAGCCGGCGACGAGGCCGACGACCAGCGAAATGATGCGTGAAATGAAGGCGACGCCGATGCCGAAAAACAGGGTGTTGCGGAGCGCGGTCGTCAGTTGCCAGAAAACATCCTGGCCACGCGATGTCGTGCCGAGCCAGTATTCGCCATCGGGCGGCATATCGGGCGGCAGAAGATAGATGTCGGTCGCGCCGTACGGCGAGAAGTAGGACATGATGACCAGCCCGACGATGACGGCAAAGAGCAGCAGGCCGCTGAGGAATTCCATATTCTGGCGCGCGAGGTCGCGGACGATCGTAAACATGCTCTATTCCACCTTGATGCGCGGATCGATCAGCGGGCTCAGAATGTCGATGATGAACACGGCGGCGGCAACGCCGACGATCGACAATGCGCTGAGGCCGAGCACCAGACTGTAGTCGCCGGCATGCACCGCTTCGATCAGCAGGTTTCCGATGCCCGGATAGCCGAAGACGATTTCGGTAATGACCGTGCCGTTGAAGATCGCGCCGAGCGACATGGCAAGCCCGGTGAACTGCGGCACCATGGCATTGCGGGCGATATAGGAGCGCAGAATCTTGCGCTTCGGAACGCCGCCCAGCTCGGCGAAGACGACGTAATCCTCGGTGATGATGTTGGAAACGAGCGCGCGCATGCCGATCAGCCAGCTGCCGGCGCCGACCATGATCAGTGACAAGGCCGGCAGGATCGAGTGTTTCAGGATATCGAGGACGAGGGCAAAGGAGAGGTCGAGATTCGCGTTCATCTCGTAGCCGCCATTGATCGGCAGCACCGGCCAGAGATAGCCGAAGACAATCAGAAGCACGAAGGCCAGGATGTAATAGGGAATGGGAAGCAGGGCGATGAAGACGAGGCTGACGGCCTTCAGCACTATGTCCTTGCGGTAATAACCGGCGAGCGCGCCGATCGCATTGCCGAGCACGAAGGTGATCAGGGTCGACACCGACATCAGCCCGATGGTCCAGGGCAGGGACCGCATTATGATGGTGGAAACGGGCGTCGGAAAAGCCGACAGCGAGGGACCGAGATCACCGGTCGCAAGCCGCAGCCAGAAATGCAGGTATTGCTGCCAGATCGAGCCCTCCATGCCGTAAAGCTCGCGAAGCGACTGGCGCATGAGTTCGATCGCATTCGGATCGGACTGCCCCATCTGGGTGATGGCGCCTATGCTTTCTTCGACCGGATCGATCGGGGTCAGGTGGGTGACGAAGAATGTGATCGTCACGCCAAGAAATACAACAAGCAGAAACTGACCGAACCGCTTCAGCACAAAGATCAGATAGGACGTCATAGGGCGGTGGTTCCTCTCTGGTTCCCTTCATCAAGTGGAAAGGATCGACGGACATGCCACATGCCCGTCGATTAGGGGGCCGGCGCGCAACACTCGCGCCGGCGTTGGGAGGATTATTTCGGTTGTGCCGGCTTCAGCTTGACCATCATCAGCCTGGAGTTGGCCCAATTCGGCACCGGATCGGTATAAGGATCAGCGATCGTCGGATAACCGGTCCAATAGGTCGTATCCATCGAGGTGAAGACGTTATACGACATCAGCGGGATCGTCGGCATTTCCTTGGCCACCAGCTTCAGATAATCCTTGCCGAGCTCGACGCCCTTCGGGTCATCGGCGCTGATGCCGCGAATGCTTTCGATGATCTTATCGAGATCCGGATTGCTCCAGCGCTGCCAGTTGCGCGGCGGCTGATTGTCACCCTTCTTGGCCACGAACTGCGAATGCCAGCTGTCGAGGAAGAACGACAGATCGGGATCGCCGCCCCAGGTTTCGACGCTCCAGGCGATCGCCACCTGGAAATCGCCGGGCTGTAGCGCCGTCTGCCAAAGTTTCGCGGCCGGCACGGCTTTGGCGTCGATGCCGAAGGCGGCCCATTGCTGCGCAATCAGCGTCCCGGCGCGGGTGAAGACCGAGCGGGTGTCGCCCTCGACCGTCATCCGGATCTTGAAGGGCTGTCCATCCGGGGTCAGCCATTTGCCGCCGGATTTCTTGAAGCCTGCCTTTTCCAGCAGTTCGCCGGCAGCCTTCGGATCCGGCTTCCACCAGCCATAGCCGAAGGCGCCGCTGATTGCCTGCGGGTCGGTCGGGATCTGGTCCTTGAACTTCGGCTGCTTGCGCAGGATATCGGCGATCTGTTGCCCGACCGTCGGGTCATAAGGCTTGATCTTGCTCTTGCCGGTATCGATCTCGAAATCCTTCAGCCAATCCTGCATCGGCGCCTGATAGTCCTTCATCGTGGCCGCCGTCGGCGGCACGCCGAGCGCCGACAGCGTCGCAGCGCCGCGGTAGCTCGCCATGTCAACGGCCTTGATGTCGATCAGCAGGGCAAGCGCCCAGCGTACATCGGCGTTGTCGAAGGGCGGATTCTGGGTGTTGAAAATGACAGCCGGAAGTGTCGGATCCGGATGGGCGAAGGGGAAGCCCGGGAACCAGGTCTCGATCGACTTCGATTTTTCCTTCAGCGTGAACATGCCCTCGGGCGTGTTGTCGTGAATGATATCGAGATTGTGCTCGAGCTGAGCGATGGTGCGTTTATCCGGCGGGCCGGGATCGGTATAGGTCACGTATTTCGGGGCCGGCTCGCCGAAGCGGGCAAGCGATGTCCGCTGCCAGTCGTCACGCTTCTCCCAGGTATACCACTTGCCCTGGGGATCGTAGGACTTGAGCTTGTAGGCGCCGAGCGAGACGGGATTGGCGAAATCATAGCGAAGCGGATCTTCGACTTTCTCGAAGACATGCTTGGGCATGATCCAGGCGCCGTTCCAGCGAACGGTGAAGATGGCGTGGAAGCGCGAATTGGGCTTCTTCAGCTTGAACACCACAGTCGAGGAGTCGGTCGCCTCGACGCTTGCCACCTGCACCGAGAAGGCAGCACTCCAGACCATGCCGGGGTGATCCATCTGCGTCTTGACGGTATAGACCACGTCGTCTGCCGTGAACTCCACGCCGTCGCTCCAGAAGAGCCCCTTGCGCAGTTTCACGGTCATCTCGGTGAAGTCGGCATTATATTGCGGCTTGTCGGCAGCCAGCGAATTGTCCCAGGTCGCGCCGCCAAGCCCTTGTTCGGGGTCGATATACCAGAGCGTATCCATGGTCAGCTGCTGCAGGCCTGTGGATACACCGCCGCCGCCATTGACCCAGATGTTGAACCAGCCGGGATTTTTGATCGTCCCTTCCGGATTTTCGACGATGAGCGTCTCCTTGCGCGGCAAGGAGGTGTAGTCATCAGCCTTGGCCGCCGCTGTCAGGCCGAGTGCGGCCAGCGCGACGCCAAATGCGAGCCTCTTCCACTGTTGCATGAACTCCTCCCTAGAAAGCGACGATACGGCGGCCGCAAAGGCACGCAGGGGCACGTCGCGGTTGTCGGTTCGCAGAGGCAGAGCCTCAGTGAACCATCCCTCCGGCCCGCCTGCCTCCTCGCAGTGAGCCGAATATCTTCAGCCGGGGCTTACCCGGCGACGGCTGTCACACCGACAGCCGGATGACATTGTAGGACAGCGGTTTCAGCGCTGCCCGCACCCGTCCATCCTCGACCTTCGCAGTCTCGACATTGACCGGAGCGACCGTCTTCGGCCGCGCAGCCGTATTGACGGCTTCCAGGTCGCCATGGGTCATCTCCACCTGCTCGACCACCCGGGCGGCTCCGAAACCTTCCAGCCGCACGTCGAGATCGAGCGCCGCGTTCGGATGACGGTTGACGGCAAAGAAGGTGAGCTGCCTGCCGTCTTCGGAATGCACGGCCGATACGTCGAGATAGGGGACGTCGTTCTCTTCGTCGCTGTCATAGGTCGGGCCGTCGACGACCAGCTGCAGGGCCGAGCCGCGGCCATATCGGGAAGCGTAGTAGAAGGGGTAATAGATCGTCTGGCGCCAGGCCGCACCGCCGTCCTCGGTCATAATAGGGGCGATGACGTTGACGAGTTGGGCGATGCAGGCGATGCGCACCCGGTCGGAGCGGCGGATGAAGGTGTTCAAAATGCCGCCGACCTGCAGCACGTCTTCGAAATTATAGATATCTTCCAGGAGATGCGGCGCATCCGGCCATTCGTCGCGCGCCAGGATCTCCTTGTCCTGCTGGTTGGAATGATACCAGACGTTCCATTCGTCGAAGGAAATGCCGATCGTCTTCTTCGAGCGTTTTTTCGCCTTGATGTAGTCGATCACGCCGCCGATCGTGGTGATGTAGCGGTCGAGTTTCGTCGCGCGGGCGAGATAATTGAGCGTATTTTTCTCGCGATTGGCAAAATACATGTGCAGCGAAATATGGTCGGCGCTGTCATAGCACTGGTCGAGAACCTGCGCTTCCCACTCGGGATAGGTCTTCATATCGGAATTGGACGAGCCGCAGACCACGAGTTCGAGCGATTTGTCGAAGCCGCGCATGGCTTTGGCCGTCTCATCCGCCAGCCGGCCATATTCATAGGCCGACTTGTGGCCGACCTGCCAGGGCCCATCCATCTCGTTGCCGAGGCACCACAATTTGACATCGTGCGGATTGGACCAGCCGTGCTTGCGGCGCAGGTCCGACCAGTAGGTGCCGCCGGGATGATTGCAATATTCCAGGAAATTGCGGGCGGCATCGAGGCCGCGCGATCCGAGATTGACGGCGAGCATCGGCTTGGTGTTGGCCTTCTTGCACCAATCGACGAATTCATTGACGCCGATCTGGTTGGCTTCGCGGGTGCGCCAGGCAAGATCGAGGCGAACCGGGCGCTCCGAACGCGGGCCGACACCGTCTTCCCAATTATAGGCCGAGACGAAATTGCCGCCGGGATAACGGCAATATGGCGTGTCGAGCTCACGCACAAGATCGAGCACGTCGCGGCGAAATCCGTCCTCGTCGGCTGTGGGATGTCCGGGCTCATAGATGCCGCCGTAAATCGCTCTGCCGAGATGTTCGAGAAATGAACTGTAGAGCCTGGCGTCAATGGTCGCGACGCGGAAATCGCGGTGGGCAACGACATTCGTCTTCAACGGATCCTCCCGTTTATATATCAGAATTTTTGTTTTCTTGCCTCTAACTTGATATCAGGAATGTCGTTCTGTCAACCGAGTTGCGGTTTTAATCATACTAATTCAATTTTCGGAAATAATTGTTTTATTACAGTGTGTTGTGGTGCATTTTTGGTTGTCAGATCTGGAAAGAAGCGTGATATTTAAATCAAGATTTCCGATATTTATAATTCAGACATGCAGCCGCATGATGATATCGCGTCCATGATTTCCGAAGCCGCGGCCGAAAATATTCACGCCGCCGGTATGGCCGGCATTCTCGGCGATGCCGACCCTAAGCCGGATCGAGGAGTGCTGGGCAAGCGCCAGATCGCTGAGCGTGACATTCGATGCGGCGACGCCGTCGATGAAGGTTCCGCGCGTCGAGATGCGCCAGGTCTTCATCATCCCATATTGCGAGCCCTCGAGCTTCCACCATGCCGGCGTGAAGGCGCCGCGCTTGTCGCCGTAATCACCGGGCGATGTCCAGGTGCCGATCGCCATGCCGTTGACCCAGAGCGTGATATCGGAGGGCCAGTCCGGATTGGTGCCGGGCACCTCGGACGACAGCTCCAGCGAAAACTCGATGGCGCGGATATCCTTGTTCAACACCTTGGCGTTATTGGGGAATTTATATTCCACGTAGCCTCGGCCGAACCAGACGAGCCCGGCCTGCATGCGCTGCGGATCGAGGAAATAGTCCGGCACATCGAGGGGACCGATGACGCTCTCGGTGGAGCAAAGACCGCAAGGCGCATGGACGTCGCAACTGGTGTAGAGCCCCACAGGCATCTCGACTTCGATGATATTGTTGGCCCTTTGGGCCGCACTTTCCTCGAAGCTGATCAGAATTTCGCTGTAGATTGCCGAGCAGATCTTCTGATTTCCCTTGCGGGCTTTCGCCAGCTGGGAATCGACAAGTCGGGCGTCCTCCAAAATCTGGATGCCGGTTGCGACGGTGGATTGGGGGAGGGAAAGTGCGCGCGCGATGTCGTTGATATTCATCGGCCCTTTGGCACAGAGCAGCTTGAGAATCTCAATTCGCGCCGGCGCCGAAAGGGCGCGGATCGCATCGTTATTCTCGCCGGCGGCAATCGTCAAAAACGAGCGTTCCATCATTCCCCCATCATTTCCAGTAAAATGATGTATATCGGAAATTATGATACATCAAGTGGGAATGCTTAGGTCGACCTTGGCTGACTTGGATGGTTTAGAATTCTACGATGCGAGGGACTTAGAGATCCTTCCACGGATTGATGATCTGCAAGCCGATTCCGTCGAAATCGGACACATTTCGCGTTGCGAGTGAAGCGCCGCGCGAGATGGCGATGGCTGCGATCTGCGCATCGAACTGGCTGATCGGCCTGCCAGCCTTGCGGCGATCGGTGGCAATGATGGCATAGACATCTGCCGCGTCACGATCGAATGGCAGGATACGGCCACTCATGTCCTCATTGAATATCGGCAGGATGGCTGCCTCGAGATCACGCCGACGCCGGCCGGGAGGAAGGAGACGCAAGCCATACAAAATTTCCGCTTCGGTGATCGCGGTCGTGAATACGGATAGTGGATGTTGTGCCCCGATTCGATTACAGCCGCATTCGGCGCCGGCGTGAGCAGTTCCGAAATGACGTTGGTATCGAGAACGATCACGCGTCAAAGTCCGGCGCGTCCCGGATCGGCTGCCGGGGCGGAATTTCGAGCTCAACCCCTCCGACCGATTGCAAGCGGGCGCGAATGGTATTGGCGAGATTGCGCGCCACCGGCTCGGTGGTCGCAAGTGCCGTACGCAGAATATCGCGTGCTTCGTCTTCCATTGATCGCCCATGCGTGGCGGCGCGAACGCGCAGCCGCTGCTTCAATCCATCATCGAGATTGCGGATCGTCATGCTGGCCATCATTGCCTCCATTCATCAATGACAGCATATAAATCATTGATTGCATATTCTCAAGCAACGGTCGCGAGATGCGTTTCCGTCCTTAGCCTAGCAAGTCCATAACAAGAGTGGTCCGCCCCGGGTCAATGCCCGATCGCATCAGATTGCAGATCGGCATCCGTCAGCGTTCCCAGGAAGGCGACGATGTCGTCGATCTCGAGGTCGGTGAGGGCAGGCGCATCGCCGGACTTCCGGCCGAAGGGTGGGTCCTGGTTGAGATTGTCCCAATAGGCTTGCGGCAGGTCGTCATATCTACGGACCGTGCCATCTGAATTTTTCGGATACCACCGGCCGGGATCGCTGTCGCGGGTCGCATAGAAGGAGACGACGTCGCGCAGCGAGTGGAAATAGCCGTTGTGGAAGAAGCTCTTCTTCAGAGCGACATTGCGCAGCGTCGGGGTGCGGAACAGGCCGCAATAGTCGCTGCGTCCGGCAAAGTCGGTGCGCTGAGGGCCGCAGAGGCCGAGATCGTGATAGTTCGGATCGCTATTGGCCGGGATTGCCATATTGCGGGGAGCGGCGAGTCCGAGGAAGCCGAAATCGGAAAATTGCGGCGGTTCGCCGTCATTGGCAGGCTCGCTCAGATGACAGCTCGAACAGTTGCCCTTGGCCGGATCCTCGAACAGCTGCCGCCCCCGTAGCTCCTGCGCTGTCAGCGTCGCCTTGCCGGCGAGAAAGGCGTCGTAGCGGCTGGAATAGGGATAAAAATCCGGGCCGCTCTGTTCGAAGGTGGCGAGCGCCTCGGCGGCGGCGTCGAAGGCATCGTCGGGATTGTCGAACACCGTCTCGCCGAATGCCGCCTCGATGTCATCGGCATAGGCTGCCTTCTGCAGCTTTGCCACCACTTCGGCCGCATCCTTGTTTCCCATCTCGAAGGGCGAAAGCAACGGGATCTTCGCCTGATCGGCGCCGTGGTCGACACGGCCGTCCCAGGTCAGGCCGCCGGTCGGGCCATTGTCGACGCTTTCGTCGCCCTCGTCCTCGGAATCGTAATAATGCTCAGTGAAGGCGGGTACCGCCTGGAGGTAGCGCAGCGTCGGCACGGCGCGCAGCCCCGGCCGGTCCATATGCTGGCCGCCGATTTCGACCGGCGTCGCCGATGCCGGGCCGAAGGCGTGAGCCGGATCATGGCAGGACGCGCAGGCCTGGAGCCCCGAGGCCGACAGCGAGGCATCCGAGAATATCTTGCGGCCGAGCGCGGTGAGCGTTTCGGCTCGGGCAAAGGCCTCGGCGCGCGACATCGGGCCGGGATGCAGGCCGGCCGTGGTCGCCGCGCTGCTTTGTCGCAGCGGGAGACTGGCAAGACAGAGCGCCACAGCACCCATGCCCACCGCCAGGCCGGACCGCACAAGCCAGATGGTCTTGATTACCATGATAAGGATTCCAATAGCTTAAGACTGGTTTGCTCCATGATCGAACCTGGTTGCAACAAATTGATGACGGCTATCGCCTGCGGCATCACGCCAACCCCCGATGTCACAAAGTTGATAGACGGCCGGAATAGCGTTTGGACGCCCCCGAGCGTTCTCCGCTCCCTCTAGCCAACGCCCCCTAGCCATGAGGAACTGACGTGAAAAGACTGAAGACCCTCCATTCCATCTGTCTCGCCGGATCGGCCATCGTGCCGTTTGCGATCACAACGGCAGCCCATGCGGCGCCCGCCGGCTACGACAAGATCGACAATGTCGTCGTCATCTATGCCGAAAACCGCAGCTTCGATAATCTCTACGGCAGCTTTCCCGGCGTCGACGGGCTCTCGAACGCGGCCGCCGATCACGCCCGCCAGCTCGACCGCGACGGCCAGCTGCTATCCGAACTGCCTCCCGCCTGGGGCGGCCTCACCGCCAAAGGTGTTACGCCTGCCGTCACCGAGGCGCAGTCGGCCCATCTTGCCAACGCCACCTTTGCGATCGACGATCCCAAGGGTTTTGCGCAGGCGCCTTCGGTCATCACCCGCGATCTCTGGCATCGCTTTTACCAGGAGCAGATGCAGATCGACGGCGGCAAGAACGACAAGTTCGTGGCCTGGGCCGATTCCGGCAGCCTCGTCATGGGGCACTACGACGGCTCCATCCTGCCGATGTGGCAGGTCGCCAAGAAATACGTCATTGCCGACAACTTCTTCCAGGGCGCTTTCGGCGGTTCCTTCCTCAATCACTTCGCACTCGTCTGCGCCTGCACGCCCTATTATCCCGACGCCGACAAGAGCCCGGCAAAGCCGACCATTGCCAAGGTCGATGCGGACGGCACGTCGCTTGTTGTGGCGGAAAACGCCCCGAAGTCGGCGCTGGAGGGCGCCCCGAAATTCGTCTCCGACGGCACGCTGACCCCTGACTTCTATGCCGTCAACACCATGCAGCCGCCCTACCAGCCGAGCGCCAATCCGCCGGCCAAGGACGGCGATCCGGCCTATGCCGATCCCACCGCCGCAACGACGCTGCCGCCGCAGCATGAAATCACCATCGGCGACCTGCTGTCGCTGAAGGGTGTCAGCTGGGCATGGTATAGCGGCGCCTGGCAGGCAGCCCTCGACGGCAAGAACGCCACGCCGGTGCCGAACTTCCAGTTCCACCACCAGCCGTTCAACTATTTCGCGAATTTCGCGCCCGGCACGCCGGCGCGCGCCGAACATCTGAGGGATGGCGGTCTTGGCGGCGAGGCCTTCCTCAGGGATATCGACGATGGCAAGCTGCCGGCGGTCTCCTTCTACAAGCCGCAGGGCAACCTCAACGAACATGGCGGTTATGCCGATGTGTCGAGCGGCGACCAGCATCTTGCCGATATCGTCTCCCACCTCGAGAAGAGCCCGCAATGGGGCCATATGCTCGTCATCGTCACCTATGACGAGAATGGCGGCTTCTGGGATCACGTCGCGCCGCCGAAGGCCGACCGCTGGGGTCCGGGCAACCGCATTCCGGCCTTCATCATCTCGCCCTTCGCCAAGGGCGGCATGGTCGATCACACCCAGTACGACACGACCTCGATCATCCGCTTCATCACCGCGCGCTATGATTTGCCGGTGCTGCCCGGCATCCTCGCCCGCGACAAGGCGCTGCGCAACAATGATCGGCCGCCGATGGGCGACCTCACAGCCGCGCTCGACCTGACGCATTGACGATTGCGAGCGGCCCCTGTCCGGGGCCGCTCCATCTGTTTCTTTACGTATTCCGGACGCAAAACCGCTGCGGACTTTTGCCGGAACTGCTTGCCGTCACCGCCGCAGTAATGGCCGCAATGCGGCCTGCGTTTCCTTCAGCAGCGGCAGATACCGCTCCTTCATCTCCGCGGCCGGCACGAGAGCGGCCGGCGCGCCGATATTGATCGCCGCGACGGTTTCGCCGCGGTCGTTGTCGATGGGCACGGCAATGGAGCAGAGACCGATCTCCAGCTCCTGATCGATGATGGCGTAGCCCTCGGCGCGCACACGGCGGAATTCTGTGATGAGCTCCTCCGGATCGGTTCTGGTATTCACAGTGTTCTTCTTCAGCTCGCTGCGGGCCAGGATGGCGCGCGCCTCGCTCTCGGAAAGGGCCGCAAGCAGCACCCGGCCCATCGAGGCGCAGTAGGCGGGCAGGCGGCTTCCGGGGGTCAAATTGATCGACATGACGCGGCGCTGCGAGGCGCGGGCGACATAGACGATTTCGGTGCCGTCGAGCACCGAGGCCGAGGCACTCTGGCCGGCCTTTTCGGAGAGAAGATCGAGATGCGGTTGCAGCAGCGCCGGCAGCGGCGTCGCCGCGAGATAGGCATGGCCAAGCCGCAGGATCTTCGGTGTCAGGGTGAAGAACTTGCCGTCGTAATCGGCATAACCGAGTTCGGCGAGCGTCAGCAGCGAGCGGCGCACGGCGGCGCGATCGAGCGCCGTCAGTTTCGACGCCTCGGCAATGGAAAGCCGCTGCCGCGTCTCACCGAAGGCTTCGATGACTTTCAGGCCGCGGGCAAAACCGCTGACGAAATCCGTTTCGCGCATGGTGGGCTCCTGTCTTGGGGTTGCCTGTCGGACCGCGTTCTATCGTGCTTCGCCCTTCGCTTGCGCTTCGGGCATTCGTCGCTGCAATCGATTCGCTGGATCGATTGCTCGGGCTGCGCCCGACCACTCCTTATTGTGCGATATACGAACAAATGTCAAATATCGCACAAATTTCTTGCCGTCCGGCCCGCTGCGCTTTATCCCTGACGCTCGAAGGACGGGAACCAGTTCCCGATCGCATAGCCAAGGAGAGATCCCGCATGGACAAGACAGTCGGGAGCACGGCGGAAGCCGTCTCTGAGATCGGTGACGGCGCGACCGTCATGATCGGTGGTTTCGGTGGCTCGGGCGCGCCGATCGAGCTCATTCATGCCCTGATCGACAAGGGCTCGAAGAACCTGACCGTGATCAACAACAATGCCGGCAACGGGCGCATCGGCATCGCCGCGATGATCGATGCCGGCTTGGTCCGGAAAATGATCTGTTCCTTTCCGCGGTCGTCGGATCCGCGCGCCTTCACGGATAAATATCTAGCCGGCGAGATCGAGCTCGAGCTGGTGCCGCAGGGAACGCTTGCCGAGCGCATCCGCGCCGGCGGGGCGGGCATCCCTGCTTTCTATACGCCGACGGCTTACGGCACCGAACTGGCCAACGGCAAGGTCATCGCCGAGTTCGATGGCCGCCACTATGTGCAGGAGCGCTGGCTGAAGGCCGACTTTGCGATCGTGAAGGCTGAAATCGGCGATATCCAGGGCAACCTCACCTACAACAAGGCCGGCCGCAACTTCAATCCGCTGATGTGCATGGCGGCGGAAAAGACGATCGTCCAGGTCTCGTCGATCGTGCCGGCCGGCGGCATCGATCCCGAACATGTGGTGACACCGGGCATCTTCGTCGACCGTGTTGTCGCCGTTCCCAATCCCCAACAGGAAGAAGAGCTCATTCGAGCCGGAGTGGCCTACGTATGACCATCGACACTCGTGAAGACATCAAGCTTTCCAACGCGCAGATCGCCTGGCGCGCCGCGCAGGACATTGCCGACGGCGCCTATGTCAACCTCGGCATCGGCTTTCCCGAAATGGTCGCCCGATATCAGCCGCCCGGCCGTCAGGCGATCTTCCACACGGAAAACGGCATCCTGAATTTCGGCGAGCCGCCGGCGGCGGGCGAAGAGGACTGGGACCTGATCAATGCCGGCAAGAAGGCGGTGACGCTGAAGCCGGGTGCCGCCTTCTTCCATCATGCCGACAGCTTCGCCATGGTGCGCGGCGGCCACCTCGACGTCGCGATCCTCGGCGCCTATCAGGTGGCTCAGAGCGGTGACCTCGCCAACTGGCGGGTGGGCAGCAAAGGCGTGCCGGCCGTCGGCGGCGCCATGGACCTGGTGCACGGCGCCAAGCAAGTCTGTGTCATCACCGAACACGTCACCAAGACGGGCGAGCCGAAGCTGGTGGAGAAGTGCACCTTCCCGCTGACTGGCGTTGCCTGCATCACCCGCGTCTATACGAGCCACGCCGTCATCGACATCGTCAAGGGACGCTTCGTCCTGCGCGAAAAGCTCGCCGCGATGTCGCAAGAGGAATTGCAGGCGATGACCGGCGCGCCGCTGCACGTCGAAGGGCCGGTTGGCGACCTCGTCGTCCCGCAACTCTGAGGAAAAGCCATGACCGAAGCCTTTATCTGCGACTATGTCAGAACGCCGATCGGCCGCTTCGCCGGTTCGCTGTCCCAGGTGCGCGCCGACGATCTCGGCGCCATTCCGCTGAAAGCGCTGATGCAACGAAATGCCGCCGTCGATTGGGAAGCCGTCGATGATGTGATCTTCGGCTGCGCCAACCAGGCGGGCGAGGATAATCGCAATGTCGCGCGCATGTCGGCGCTGCTGGCCGGCCTGCCGATCTCAGTTCCGGGCACGACGATCAACCGGCTTTGCGGCTCCGGCATGGACGCGGTGATCACGGCGGCGCGGGCCATCCGCTCCGGCGAGGCCGAGCTGATTGTCGCCGGCGGCGTCGAAAGCATGTCGCGCGCTCCCTTCGTCATGCCGAAGGCCGAGACGGCCTTTTCACGCGCCGCCGAAATCCACGACACGACGATCGGCTGGCGCTTCGTCAATCCGCTGATGAAGAAGCAATATGGCGTCGATTCCATGCCGGAGACCGGTGAGAACGTTGCCGAGGACTATCATGTCAGCCGTGAGGACCAGGATGCCTTCGCGGTGCGAAGCCAGGCGAAGGCGGCGGCCGCCCAGGCGAACGGACGGCTGGCGAAGGAAATCACCCCGGTGATCATTCCGCAGCGTAAGGGGGATCCCGTCATCGTCGAAAAAGACGAACATCCGCGGGCGACGACGATCGAGACGCTGGCGAAACTCGCCACGCCTTTCAAGAAGGAGGGCGGCACGGTGACGGCCGGCAATGCCTCCGGCGTCAATGACGGGGCGGCGGCGCTGATCGTCGCTTCGGAAGCGGCGGCCCGGAAATATGGCCTGACGCCGATCGCCCGCATTCTCGGTGGTGCTGCCGCCGCCGTTCCGCCAAGGGTGATGGGTGTCGGGCCGATCCCGGCCTCGCGCAAGCTGATGGCGCGGTTCGGCATGACCGCCGAACAGTTCGACGTGATCGAACTCAACGAGGCCTTCGCCAGCCAGGGGCTGGCAGTGTTGCGCGCGCTCGGCATTGCCGATGATGATGCGCGGGTGAACCGCAATGGCGGCGCGATTGCGCTCGGCCATCCGCTTGGCATGTCGGGTGCACGCATCACCGGCACGGCGGCGCTGGAGTTTCGTGAGACCGGCGGAAAATATTCGCTGTCGACCATGTGCATCGGCGTCGGGCAGGGCATCGCGATCGCGCTTGAAAGGGTTTGATGTCGCTCGAAAGGGAGGCGCTTCCGGCATTTGCCGGAGGCCGCCCACCCGTTGCAAGCCATATCAGGCTTCTGTAGACATCGGGCATGCTGATCCGCCCCGCAGATAAGAACGATCAAGACGCGATCTGGAGGATCATCGGTCCGACGATCCGCGCCGGCGAAACCTATGCGCTCGATCGTGATCTCTCCGAAGCCGATGCGCTCGCCTATTGGATGGGACCGGACCGCGAGACTTTCGTCGCGGAAGAGGATGGCGTCATCCTCGGCACCTATTACATCAAGGCCAATCAGGCCGGCGGCGGCCGGCATGTCTGTAACTGCGGTTACATGACCGACGCCGCCGCGAGCGGTCGCGGCGTCGCTCGCCGGATGCATGACCATTCCCTGCAGCATGCCCGCGCCAGGGGCTTTCGGGCGATGCAGTTCAATTTCGTCGTCTGCAGCAATGAACGCGCCGTCGCGCTGTGGCAATCGCTCGGTTTCGAAATCGTCGGTCGTCTTCCCGGTGTGTTTCTTCATCCGACGCAGGGCTATGTCGATGCATTGGTGATGTTTCGTACTCTCTAAGTGCGACGAAAAAGATGTGAGCGCGCTGTCGAAATCGCAGCGGTTCAAACGTCTTTGGATTGCAGGCGCGGAGTGCGGTAGGCTTGCCGCATGCGTCGCGATCACTCTGTCGGCATGGAGGTTATGAAGCCATGAGTGTTTCCTATCGTTGGGTCATCGTCGCTGCGGGCGCATTGATGACCTGCGTTGCGCTTGGCGCGATGTTCTCTTTGGCGATTTTCCAGGAGCCGATCGCAACGGCGACCGGCTGGTCGCATGTCGGCATCGCCAGCGCGATGACGCTGAATTTCATCGTCATGGGCTTCGGCGGCTTCTTCTGGGGCGCGGCAAGCGACCGCTTCGGCCCGCGCGTCGTCGTGATGATCGGGTCGGTGCTGCTCGGCCTGGCGCTTGTGCTGGCGAGCCGGGCCGAGACGCTGCTGCAGTTCCAACTGACTTACGGCATCCTCGTCGGGCTCGCCGCCAGCACCTTCTTCGCGCCGATGATCGCGGCGACGACGGCGTGGTTCGACGAAAACCGCGGCCTTGCGGTGTCGCTCGTCTCCGCCGGCATGGGCGTTGCGCCGATGACGATCTCGCCCTTCGCGCGTTGGCTGATCTCGGCCTATGAATGGCGGCCCGCCATGCTGATGATCGGTATCGGCGCCTGGCTGCTGTTGGTGCCGGCCGCTCTGCTGGTCAGGCGTCCACCGGCCGAAACCGCTGAAACCGGAACCGAGTTCGCAGCCGACGGCGCCAGGCCCCCGCTGTCGAAAGTCTTTCGGTCGCCGCAATTCATCGTGCTCGGCCTGACCTTCTTTGCCTGCTGCGCGGCACATTCCGGACCGATCTTCCATATGGTGAATTATGCGACGATCTGCGGCGTCGCACCGATGGCAGCCGTCAGCATCTACAGCGTCGAAGGTCTGGCCGGACTGGGTGGTCGGCTGCTCTATGGCAGCCTTGCCGATAGGATAGGGGTAAAGCCGGTGCTGGTCGCCGGCCTGCTGGTGCAGGCGGCCGCACTCGCGACCTATCTCTTGGTCAGCCGGCTCGGCGAATTCTATGCGCTCGCCATCATTTTCGGCAGCGCCTATGGCGGTGTGATGCCGCTTTATGCGGTGCTGGCGCGGGAATATTTCGGGCCGCGCATTATCGGCACGGTCTTTGGTGCGGCGACGATGCTCTCCAGCCTCGGCATGGCCTTCGGCCCTCTCGTCGGAGGCTGGATCTTCGACACCTTCGCCAATTATTCCTGGCTGTTCATCGGCTCCGCAATGGTCGGTCTGGGGGCGGCGGCGATCGCCCTCGCATTCCCGCCACTCGCCCGCCAAAAACCGCAGCCGGCCTTTGGCGTGGCTCCATGAGACGACGCCGGGCTGTTCTGTGGTGCGGCGGTTGCGAAGGACCGATCTTTACGAGAAATCCGAAACGAAGCCTTCCATCGTCGTGTTCAGCCGCCCAAGGATCGTCAGCAGGATCTGCTGCTTGCGGGCTCGCCGCGCTGCCGCCGATGTCATATCGACATCGAAGATCGCCGAGAAGGTGGCACGGTTTGAAACATTGAAGAAGCAGAGACCGCTCAGCGTCATATGGATCTCTATTGGCGTAACGGCCTGATGGAATAGTTCCTTTTGGTATCCGAGACGCAGGCATTGATCGATGCGTTGCAGGATCGGCCGGTGCAATTCGCCGATCAGGGATGAGGCCGGCAGGTATTTTGCGTCGTTGAGATTCTCGCTCATGATCAATTTGACGAACGTCGGATGATCGAAGTGAAAGTCGAAGCAGAAGTCCACGAGGTTCTTTAGCGACTGGCGTGGATCTTCCTCACCGAGGTCTACCTTCGCTTCCGCGACGCGGATGCGCGCATAGGCGTTTTCGAGCACGGCGACGTAGAGCTTCGCCTTCGAGTTGAAGTAGTAATAGATCATCCGCTTGCTGCGGCGGGTCTTCTGGGCAATGCTGTCGATTGTCGTGCCGGCGTAGCCATGCCGGGCGAACTCACCCTCGGCCGCTTCGAGGATGTCTGCGCGGGTCTGATCGGGATCATTCGTCCGCTGCTGACGCTGATATTTTTGCGTCGCCTGCGACTTGCCGGGTTTAACCGCACTCTCAGCCATGGTTCCTCGCTGACCAGCCAATGCAATCGCCCTTATCGCGGCCTTTGCCTCGCTTTGCAAGCATGGCCGCCCTCGAACATTCCAAAAACCGACAGTTGAGCCGATCCCCACGTGAGATGGCTTTTACTTGCATAGCGAGGAATGAATTTTGAACCATTGCGAACAATTTTTTGAGGCTGGCATCGGTGAATATTCAAGAAAAAATGTCAGATTGAATCTTCAAAGTAGATCAGGTTGTTATACTAAATAATTGAAAGAAAAAGAAATATTTCAGATTGGCATTAATCCTCCCAGGGAGTTGACAGATATTTCATCATCTGGCTACTTATGTACGAAAGCGAACATTTTGCGTGTGAGGGCCGGGGACGGAGAAGGCGCTTGCAGCGACGGGAGGAGCTCACCGTGAGCTATCAATTTGATTTCAGCGTTATTTTTGCCGCCTGGCCCCGGCTTCTCTATGGGTGCTGGCTGACGCTTGCGATTTCGACCAAGGCGATGGCGATGGGCTTTGCCATCGGCCTTCTCTGCGTGGCCTTGCGCCGGACCGGGATCGGGCCGTTCGTCTGGCTGGTGAAGTGTTTCGTCGAGATCATCCGCAACACTCCCTTTCCGGTTCAGGCCTTCTTCATCTATCTCGGCCTGCCGTCGATCGGGATCAGGCTCGCGCCAGATACCGCCGCCATCGTCGCGCTTGGTCTCAACGGCGGCGCCTATGCCGCCGAGATCATCCGTGGCGGGGTGGAATCGATCCAGAAGGGCCAGGTCGAGGCAGGCCGCGCGCTCGGCCTCAGCGGCTTCCAGGTGTTCCGCTATATCATCCTGCGGCCGGCGCTGCGCGTCAGCTTTCCTGCACTCGCAAGCCAGTTCATTCTGTTGATGCTGACCTCCAGCGTTGTCGCCTCGATATCGGCGATGGAGCTAGCCAGCATTGGCCAGCAGCTGGAATCGACGACCTTTCGCAGTTTCGAGGTCTACCTGACCCTGACCGGTCTCTACCTCGGAATGTCCGCCATGCTCACGGGGCTTTTCTCCCTGATCGAGCGCGGCCTTCTCTCCTATCCGACGCGGTGACGGCGATGGTTCAGACACTCGGCCTCAATCAGATCGTCATCCTGCTCGAAGCGTTCCGCTGGACGATCCTGCTCGCGGCGATCGCCTTCGTCTGCGGTGCCGGTGGAGGGCTCTGCATCGCCCTGATCCGCACGGCGCCGTTCCAGGCGCTGCGAGCCATGGCGACCGCATTCATCATCGTCTTTCAGGGCACGCCGCTGTTGATGCAGCTCTTCGTCATCTATTACGGCCTGCCGCTGATCGGCATCACGGTCAACGCCTGGGTCGCCGTTGCCGCCGGCCTCACGCTGCATGCGAGCGCCTATCTCGGCGAGATCTGGCGTAGCACCATCATGGCGCTGCCGAAGGGGCAGGAAGAAGCGGCCAAGGCGCTCGGCCTCGGATACCGGGCCCGTATCGTCGACGTCATCCTGCCGCAGGCGCTGCGGATTTCGCTGCCAAGCACCGTCGGTTTCCTGGTGCAACTGGTCAAGGGTACGTCGCTTGCCGCCATTATCGGCTTCACCGAGCTGACGCGAGCCGGGCAGATCGTCTCCAACGCGACCTATCAACCGCTCATCGTCTTCGGCCTCGTCGGCGCGCTCTACTTCGCGCTCTGCTGGCCGCTGTCGCACTTCAGTTTCCAACTGGAAAAACGCTTTGCGAGCGCCCGCTAGCGCGCGCAGGGAATAACGCTAAGGGCAAGGAGGAAGCCTAATGATGAAGAACACCAATATGTTGAGGAAGGCCTGGGGGGCAGTCGGCGCGATCGGTTTTGGCCTTGTCGTCGCATTCGGCGCCGGCAAGGCCGATGCGCAGAGCTTTGCGGAGCTGAAGGCCAGCGGCAAGATCGTGATCGGTATCCAGGGCGAGAATCCACCATGGGGGTTCGTCGACGAAAACAATCAGAGCGCCGGCTTCGATGCCGATTTCGCCAAGCTTCTCGGTGAGGAAATCGGCGTGCCGGTCGAGTTCAACCGCGTTGCCGTCGCCAATCGTATCCCGACCTTGATGACCAACAAAGTCGATGCACTGATTGCAGTGATGGGCATGTATCCCGACCGCGCCAAGGTGGTGCAGTTTACCAAGCCCTATTCGGCGATCGACATCATGCTGCTCGCCAAGCCGGAGACAAATATCAAGGCGCCGGCCGATCTCAAGGGCCTGCGAATCGCCGTTGCGCGCTCCTCGGCACAGGATACGCAGGTGACGCAGAACGCTCCGGAAGGCGCGACGATCCAGCGTTTCGATGACGATGCTACCGCCATCCAGGCCTTCCTTTCCGGTCAGGTCGACGCGCTCGGCGCCAACAACACCTATTTCCTCAGCATCGCCAAGATCGCGCCGGACTTCAAATTCGAAAAGAAACTGCAGTTCAACCGCCAATATAACGGCATCTCCGTGCGTCCCGGTCAAAAGCAGTTTGTCGAGGAGCTGAACGCCTTCATCGACAAGGCGCGCGCCGACGGCCGCCTCGAGAAGATCTACCAGAAATGGCTTGGCCAGGACGCGCCCGACTTCCCGGACTCGCTGCCTAATATCCCCTTCACCGTTCAATAACAAAGCAGATGAGGAAGACGCCGTGAATGCGATGGTGACAATTGCGGACAATGCCGCTGTCGATCCGATGATCGTCATGGAAGCCGTGGACAAATATTACGGCGCCTTCCACGCTCTCAAGAGCATCAACCTGACGGTGAAGCAGGGGGAGAAGGTCGTTCTCTGCGGGCCTTCCGGCTCGGGGAAATCGACCCTCATCCGCTGCATCAACTATCTCGAGAATTTCGCCAGCGGCCGGGTCGTGGTCGACGGTATCGAGTTGAAGACAGGCGCCTCGATCGACGCCATCCGTCGTGAGGTTGGCATGGTCTTCCAGCAGTTCAATCTCTTCCCGCATATGACGGTTCTGAGAAACTGCATGCTTGCACCGATGAAGGTGCGCGGAATGAAGGCAGCACAGGCGGAAGAAGTTGCGCGAGCCTATCTGGAGCGCGTGCGCATCTCCGATCAGATGCACAAATATCCGGCGCAGCTTTCCGGCGGTCAGCAGCAGCGTGTGGCGATTGCCCGCGCGCTCTGCATGGATCCAAAGGTGATGCTCTTCGATGAGCCGACCTCGGCGCTCGATCCCGAGATGGTCAAGGAAGTGCTCGACACAATGGTCTCGCTCGCCGGCGAAGGGCGAACGATGATCTGCGTGACCCATGAGATGGGTTTTGCCCGCGCCGTGGCCGATCGTGTGATCTTCATGGCAAATGGCGAGATCATCGAGGAGGCGTCGCCCGAGGAATTCTTCACCGCGCCCCGGAACGAGCGCACGCGCGCTTTTCTCGGACAGATTCTCGGGCACTGAGAGCGGGACGAGAATAATGCCACTCGATTACGGTGTTCATACGTTCGGCTTCGTCTGGAACGCGACGGCGGCCGAGGCCATCGCCAGGCTGGCGGATCAGGGTTTTAGGAAATTCCAGCTGCTTGCCAGTGATCCGCATTTCAATATCCGTGATCACGGTTCGACGGACTGGATCGCGCTCAGGAACGGCATCGCCGCTGCTGGCGGAAAGCTGGTCGCGCTCGACCTGCCGGTTGGCGACTATAATCTCGCCAGCCCTATGCCCGATGTGACGGAGTTTGCTGTCGGCGCCTATGGCAGAGCAATCGAAGCGGCCGCCTTTCTCGGCAGCCGCTATGTCACGGTGAGTTCAGGGCGTAAACACGCGCTCATCGCCGCGACACCGGGCGTGCTGGAAGATATCGTCGCTGACTGCCTCGTCCGGCTGGCGGACCACGCCGCCGCCTGCGGAATCCGACTTCTCTTCGAAAACCACCCGATCGGTGTCTTCCCGGATGCGGCCTCGATCCGATCGATGCTCGACCGCTGCGGCCGGGACAATATCGACGTCGTCTATGACGTCGCCAATGCCCGGGCGATCGGCGAGGATCCGTCCGCCGGCCTGGAAATGTTGAAGGACAGGGTTCGCGTCATCCACCTCTCGGATGCCGACGACGGCAAATGGCAGCACGCGCCGATCGGCTCGGGACAGATCGACTTCCGGCCGATCCTGAAGACCATCGAAGATCGTCGCTTCGACGGCGACGTGGTCATCGAAATCATCTCGGAAAATCCATTGGCGGATGCGGTTGCTTCTCGCACCCGCCTGCAAACCCTCTTGTGACTGGAACGGAATGGTTGAAAGCATGGCAAATATCTCCATCGGCGTCATCGGCGCAGGCCTGATCGGCCGCAAACACATCAAGAAGATCATCGATCATCCCGATTTCGACCTTGCCGGTATCGCTGACGTCAACCGCGACAGCATCTCGGCGCAATATCCGGGTATTTCGGTCTTCAAGGATTACAAGTCGCTGCTCGATGAAGCACGGCCGCAGGCCGTCATCATTGCCTCGCCCAACCAGAGCCATGCCGAAATCGGTATCGAATGCGCGCGCCTCGGGATCGATATGCTGATCGAAAAGCCGGTGACCGATACGCTCGAAAGCGCCGCCGATCTGCTCCTGGAAGTGCGCGCAAACAATGTCCGGACGCTCGTCGGTCATCATCGCCGCCATCATGACCAGGTCAAGACGCTGAGACGCTTGCTGCGTGAAGGGTTGATTGGCAATCTTGTCGGCGTCTCCGCCATCTGGGCGGCCTACAAGCCGGATGAGTATTTCCGCATCGCCCCCTGGCGCACGCAGCCGGGTGGCGGACCGATCCTGATCAACCTCATTCACGAGATCGATTTCCTGCGTTACACGGCAGGCGAGATCCTTGGTGTCAGCGCCATCTCCTCAAACCGGCAGCGGCAGTTCCCGGTTGAAGATACCACCGGCGCCTTGCTTCAATTCGATAGCGGCTGCATCGGCACCTTCTTTGCGAGCGACAGCGCGGTTTCCCCCTGGACGACGGAGCAGGGGGCCGGCGAAGCAGTCGAGTTTCCGTTCAGCGGAGAGAGCAACTATCGCTTCGTCGGCAGCCGTGGTTCTCTGGAATTTCCGACCCTGGTCCATTGGGCGCAGGCAGAGGGTAACCAGAACTGGAACGAGCCGATCCGGTCCCAGCGGCTGCTTGCAAGCTTCATCGATCCCTACCACGCCCAGCTCGACCATTTCCGCGATGTCGTCCGCGGCGAGGCGGAGTCGCTGCTCACCGTTGAGGATGGCGCCCGTACGCTGATCGCGACGCTTGCCGTGGCGGAGGCTGCCGCATCGGGAAGCCGGATCGATCTCCACGATCGTTACGAGGCGCTCGCAGCCGGAAAATTCTCACCGACATTGCAAGCTACAAATCCAAGGAAAGCATTCTGACATGAAGCCGATCTTCGTTCTCAACGGTTCCAACCTCAATCTGCTTGGCCAACGCGAGCCGCATATCTACGGCAGCACGACACTCGCCGACATCGAAACCATGTGCCATGCGAGCCCGGCGGGCCGAAAGCATGGTGTCGACTTCCGGCAATCCAACCACGAGGGCGAACTGATCGACTGGATCCACGAAGCCCGCCATGCGGCCGACGCGATCGTCATCAATGCCGGTGCCTATACCCATACCTCGCTCGCCATCCACGATGCGCTGAGGACCTTCGAAGGCCCGATCATCGAACTGCACATCACCAATGTGCATCGGCGCGAAAGCGTTCGCCACCACTCCTACATCTCCCTTGCTGCGACCGGCGTGATCTGCGGCCTCGGGCCGGATGGCTATGAGTTCGCACTCGAGGCGGCATCACGGCTCGTCGCCAAGACAAAGGCGGCATAGGGCGCTCCCATCCCGATCACTGTCGCGAAAAGGACTCCTGCGATGCAGACATCGATAGCGACCGTTTCATTAGGCGGCGACCTGCGCGACAAGCTGGAGGCGATCGCCAGGGCCGGCTTCGACGGGGTGGAGATTTTCGAGAACGACTTTTTGATCTACGACGCCAGCCCCAAGGAGGTCGGCCGGATGGTGCGCGATCTCGGCATGGAGATCACGCTGTTTCAGCCGTTTCGCGATTTCGAAGGCATGCCGGAACCGCTGCGCAGCCGCACCTTCGACCGGGCAGAGCGCAAGTTCGACGTCATGCAGGAAATGGGCACCGATCTCGTGCTCGTCTGCTCGAACGTTTCGCCGGCGTCGCTCGGCGGTCTCGACCGGGCGGCTGCAGATTTTCATGAACTCGGCGAGCGGGCCGCCGGGCGCGGTCTGCGCGTCGGCTACGAGGCGCTCGCCTGGGGCCGCCACATCCATGATCACCGCGACGCTTGGGAGATCGTCCGGCGGGCCGATCATCCAAATATCGGCCTGGTCCTCGACAGCTTTCATACGCTGTCGCGCAAGATCGACGTCAACTCGATCCGCTCGATCCCGAAGGAGAAGATCTTCATCATCCAGCTTGCCGACGCGCCGCTGATCGACATGGATCTGCTCTATTGGAGCCGGCACTTCCGCAACATGCCCGGCGAAGGCGATCTGCCGGTGCTCGACTTCATGAAGGCTGTCGCCGCAACGGGGTATGACGGATATCTGTCGCTGGAGATCTTCAACGATCAATTCCGCGGCGGGTCTGCGAGCGCAATCGCCGTCGACGGCCGCCGCTCGTTGATCTATCTCGGCGACCAGGTCAAGCGGCAGCAGCCGCAGAGTGCGCTGCCGGTGCCTCCAATGCCGCCCCGCGCATTGGTCGAGGGCATCTCCTTCGTCGAGTTCACCGCCGCTGAAGACGAGGCGCCTGAGCTCGAGGCGCTGTTTGCAAGCCTCGGCTTTAGAAGAGCGGCCAGACACAAGAGCAAGCGCGTGACCGTCTTTCGCCAGGGCGCCATCAACCTCGTCGTCAATACCGAGCAGAAGGGCTTTGCCAGCGCCTCCTATTCCGTCCACGGCACCTCGGCCTATGCCGCCGGCCTGATGGTCGATGATGCAACGGCAGCGTTGCGACGCGCCGTTGCGCTCGGCGCCCAACGGTTCGAGCAATCGCTCGATGCCGGCGAAATCGAGGTGCCGGCGGTGCGTGGCGTCGGCGGCGGCATCCTCTATTTCCTCGACCGCAAGACCGAACTCGGTCGCATCTGGGAGATCGAATTCGACGCGATCGAGGACCATATCCCTCTTCAGCCGGCCGGGCTGCAGTCGATCGACCATATGGCGCAGACGATGAAATATGAGGAGCTTTTGACCTGGCTGTTGTTCTATACGTCGCTGATCGACGTGCAGAAGACGCCGATGGTCGATATCGTTGATCCCTCGGGCATCGTCAGGAGCCAGGTGGTCGAGAATGCGGAAGGCTCGCTGCGCATCACCATGAACGGCGCCGAGAACCGCAACACGCTGGCCGGCCGTTTCATCGCCGAAACCTTCGGCTCCGGCATCCAGCATCTGGCCTTCAGGACGGACGACATCTTTGCCACTGCAACAGCCCTTGCCGCAAACGGTTTCGTCTCGCTGGCGATTTCGCCGAACTATTATGACGATCTCGAAGCCCGCTTCGGCCTCGACGCCGAATTTGCCGAGCGCCTCAAGGCGGGCAACATCCTATATGATCGCGATGAGCACGGCGAATATTTCCAGCTCTATAGCCCGACCTATGGCGAAGGCCTGTTCTTCGAGATCGTCGAGCGGCGCGGTTATCGTGGTTATGGTGCTGCCAACGCCATCTTCAGGATCGCGGCGCTGAGGAAACATCTGAGGCCGGCAGGCATGCCGACGGTCACGAAAAATCGCGGACATCAGACCGACTGATTTTCCCGGCGACCGAGCACATCGCCGCTCGTCAGCCTCGGCCTCTCACGCAAATCTCGCCCTTTCGTGCATTGCCCTTCGTCGATTTCCCCTAGATAAGACTTCTCCTATTCGTTTCATCACCTATGTCCTTGGTTTTTCGGGAGGCATTCGTCGCCATGGTCGAACTTGCGCAATCGCTCGCATCCATCAAGCTGCCGGACCTGTCCGGCAAAGCCGTGCTGATCACCGGCGCCTCGACCGGCATCGGCGCGGCACTCGCCCGTGCCTTCGCGGCTCAAGGAGCCAAGGTCGGCGTGCATTACAATGCCAGCCGCGAACCGGCGGAAAAACTTGCCGAGGAGATCCGTGCTGCCGGCGGCACCGTGCATCTGATCCAGGGCGACGTGTCGAGGGAGGGCGAGACCGAGCGTGTCGTCGAGGAGACGGCGAAGACCTTCGGTCATCTCGATGGGCTCATCAACAATGCCGGCGGCATGCTGGGGCGCAAGCCGACCTCGGAATATACCGACGCGCATTATGCCGCGGTCATGGACCTCAACGCCCGCTCGGTGCTGGCGGCAACGCGTGCAGCGCATCCCTGGCTGAAGAAGCAGGGAGGCTTCATCATCAACACCACCTCGATCGCCGCGCGCAATGGCGGCGGCAATGGTGCGATCCTCTATGCGGCGTCCAAAGGTTTCGTCTCGACGATCACCCGCGGCCATGCCAAGGAATTCGTCGCCGACAGGATCCGCGTCAATGCGGTGGCGCCGGGTGTCATCGCCACGCCCTTCCACGAACGTTATACCAATGACGAGCAGATGGAGCTGCAGCGCAAGTCGATCCCGATGGGCTTCGTCGGCACCTCCGAGGATTGCGTTGGAGCCTATCTCTTCCTCGCATCGCCGACGCTGTCTGGCTACATCACCGGACAGATTATCGAGGTCAACGGCGGACAGTTGATGCCTTAGTCTCCGCCTCCTCGAGAGATCTTCCCTTGCAAGCCAAGGGAACTTTCGAGCCGCCGTTACGTTTCCCGCATGGTCTTTTTATCGAGCGGGGCATTATGAGCTATTCATTTTCAGAACTCGACTTTCTCAAGCCGGAGCTCGGGGCGGAATATACGGGTTCGGGCACCCATTTCGCGGTATTCTCAGCGCATGCAGAACAGGTTGAGCTCTGCCTCTTTTCGCCGGACGGCAAGAAGGAGGTCGCGCGATTGCCGCTGCCCAAGCGTGAAGGCGATATCTGGTCGGGCTATATCGCCGGCGTCGGACCGGGAACCGTCTACGGTTATCGCGCCCATGGTCCGTACGATCCGAAAGCTGGTCATCGCTTCAATCCGAACAAGCTCCTGCTCGACCCCTATGCGAAGCAGGTGACGGGCGAGTTGAAATGGGACGACGCGCTGTTTGGCTACCAGATCGGCAAGGACGATCTTTCCTTCGACGAACGTGATAGCGCCCCCTTCATGGTCAAGGGCGTGGTGCAGGATCCGGATTTCGACTGGGCGGGTGAAGAGGCGATCCGCCGTCCCTGGCCTGATACGATCATTTACGAGGCGCATGTGCGCGGCCTGACGATGACCCATCCGAAGGTGCCCGACAGGCTGCGCGGCACCTTTCTCGGCATGTGCAGCGATCCGATCATCGACCATCTCGTCAAGCTCGGCATCTCGGCGATCGAGCTCTTGCCGATCCAGTATTTCCTCGACGATCGTTATCTCCTGGAAAACAACCTGCGCAATTATTGGGGCTACCAGACGCTCGGCTTCTTCGCGCCGCAATCGCGCTACATGTCCGGCGACAAGATCACCGAGATCAAGACCATGGTGAAGAAGTTCCATGCCGCCGGCATCGAAGTCATCATGGACGTCGTCTACAATCACACTGCTGAAGGCAGCGAGAAAGGCCCGACGCTCTCCTTCCGTGGGCTCGATAATGCCAGCTATTATACCCTCTCACCCGACGATCCTCGCCACACCTTCGATACAACAGGTACCGGCAACACCCTGAATGCCGCCAATCCTATGGTGATGCGCATGGTGCTCGACAGTCTGCGCTATTGGGTCGGCGTCATGCATATCGACGGCTTCCGCTTCGACCTTGCCAGCACGCTCGGCCGCCAGGATATGGAATTCGACAGGCAGGGCCTGTTTTTCGGTGCCATCCGCCAGGATCCGATCCTCGCCGGTGTCAAGCTGATCGCCGAGCCCTGGGACGTGGGCGACGGCGGCTATCAGGTCGGCGGCTTCCCGCACCCCTTCCGTGAGTGGAACGACAAGTTTCGTGACGACGTGCGCCGCTTTTGGAAGGGCGACGGCGGCATGGTGTCGGAGATCTCGCAGCGCATCACCGGCTCGGCGGTACAGTTCAACCACTCGGATCGCGGTGCGACATCATCGATCAATCTGCTGTCAGCCCATGACGGCTTCACGCTGATGGATACTGTTTCCTTCAACGACAAGCACAATGACGCGAACGGCGAGGATAACAGGGACGGACATTCGGACAATCATTCGGACAATATGGGTGCCGAAGGAGTGACGGATAACGACGACATCAACAGCCTTCGGACGCGGCGGCGCCGCAACATGATGGCGACGCTGATGCTCTCCCAGGGCGTTCCGATGATCCTTGCCGGCGATGAGGTGGGCAACAGCCAGGGCGGCAATAACAACGCCTATTGCCAGGACAACGAGATCGGCTGGACGGATTGGGCGGGGCTCGACGACCCTTTCCTCGATTTCTGCCGGCAGGCCGTCGCCTTCCGCAAGGCCCATCCCGTCTTGCGGCAGGAGCGGTTCCTGACCGGCGAGACCGCCGAGGATGGCCGCATCGAGATCGCCTGGTACAAGCCGGACGGCAACTTCATGGACGATGGGGCTTGGAACGACGACGGATTGCAGGTGTTCGGGGTCTATGTCTCGAGGAGCGTGAATGCGCCAGACACCGAGACGATGGACGACCTCTTCCTCATCTTCAATGCCGGTGGCGATTGCGAGGTTCACCTGCCTGTCGTGAATGGGCTGAAACAGTGGTCGAGGGTTCTCGACACGGGCGCGGAGACGGACGCCTTCAAGGTGCACGAGCCGCAGAATCCGGTCATCGTCTATGCCCAGAGCGTGGCGGTCTTCGCGCCGAAGGGCCAGACCGAGCCGCCGAAGGATGCGACAAAAGCCGAGCGTCGGCGGTGGTTCCAGTTCGGCCGCAGGAGCAGGTAACAGGTCGCAGCGAAGATGAATGCCGAAGCCATCACCGAACTTGGTCTCGTCTATGTCAGCGATACCGAACCAGGCATCCGAAGACGCAGGAAAGGCAAGGGCTTCAGCTATGTGATGCCCGACGGCACGACGCTCGCTGACGAATTACAGCGGGCACGCATCGGTGCGCTCGGTCTGCCGCCGGCCTATGAGAATGTGTGGATCTGCCTCTATGATAACGGCCATCTGCAGGCGACTGGCATCGATGCGCGCGGGCGCAAGCAATACCGTTACCACAAGGAATGGCAATCCTTCCGCAGTGCGGGAAAATTCCATCAGCTGATCGAATTCGGCCGGGCGCTGCCGAAGATACGCCGCACCGTGCTGCGCCATCTCGACACCGGCGCGGAGGACGTCAACGGTGTGCTTGCGGCTTTGACGACCCTGCTCGACGAGGCGCATTTGCGCGTCGGCAACCAGGCCTATGTCAGGGAGAACGGCACCTATGGCGCAACGACGCTGCTGAAGCGCCACCTGAAGATCGTCGACGGGCGGATCGAATTGAAATTCCGCGCCAAGGGCGGCAAGCGCGTCCAGCGCAGTCTCAAACATCCCAGGCTGCAGAAGATCCTGGAGGAAATAGCCGACCTGCCCGGGCGCCAGCTCTTCGTCTGGAAGGATGAAAGCGGGGCGCTGAAGCCGATCGATTCCGGCCGGTTGAACGCCTATCTCGCCGAGATATCGGGCATTCCCATCTCGGCGAAAACCTTTCGCACCTGGGCCGGCTCGCTGGCGGCTTTCGGCGCGGCGCGCGAGGCGATTACCGGAGGCGGCCGGCCGACGGTCAAGCAGATGTCGGAAGCCGCGGCCGAGGCACTGCACAACACGCCGGCGATCTCGCGTTCCAGTTATATCCATCCGGCGATCATCGCACTCGCCGGCAACGACCATCCTCTGGTCGAGAGCGGTAACGAGCCGCTGCGGGGCTTGCGGGCCGAGGAAAACAGGCTACTTGATTTCCTCACACGCGAGATCGAAGAATGAACCCCAGACATCCGCCAGCATCTGACGTCTCGCTGACCCATCCCGACCGGCTCTACTGGCCGGATGAGGGCGTGACGAAGCAGGCGCTCGCGGATTATTACGCGGCGGTCTGGCCGTTCATGGCGCCCTATGTCGTCAACCGGCCACTGGCGCTGCTGCGTTTGCCGGATGGGATAAAAAGCCACCAACGATTTTTCCAGAAACATGCCTGGAAAGGCATGAATCCGCATATCGAGGAGATCGCCGACCCGGAGGATCCGGACGGCGAAAAGCTGCTGCGCATCGGCGATTTCAACGGTCTCGTGGCGCTGGTGCAATCGGCCGTGCTCGAAATTCATCCCTGGGGCGTCACCACCGACAATTGGGAAAAACCCGACATGATCACCATGGACCTCGACCCCGGCGAGGACGTGGCCTGGTGCGCGGTCATCACAGCAGCGCTAGAATTGAAGACACGGCTGGAGGCGCGTGGCCTAGCCGCCTTCGTCAAGACATCGGGTGGCAAGGGGCTGCATGTGGTGACGCCGCTTGCGCCGAAGGCCGGCTGGGCCGAGGTGAAGGATTTCGCCCATTCGCTTGCCGAAAGCATGTCGGCCGACGCGCCGGAGAAGTATCTGGCAACCGCGACGAAGGCGAAACGCGGGGGGCATATCTACATCGATTATCTCCGCAACGGCCGCGGCAATACGGCGGTCGCGGCCTATTCGACGCGAGCACGAGTAGGCGCGCCGGTTTCGATGCCGATCGATTGGCCGGATTTGAACGTGGTGAGAGGTCCGGCCGCTTTCACGCTCGGCAACGTACCGCAGCAACTGGAGACCCGGCCGAAGGATCCTTGGGAAAATTTCTTCGCTGCGGCCGTGCCGCTCGCCTAAACGGCTCTTGCCTCATCCCGCGCTGTCGAGCTCGGCATAGTGCCGAAAAATCCCTTCCTCGTTGAAGGCGAGGCGACGGGGAGAGGCGAGATAGCGGGCGATATTCGGACGCTTCGCCACCGCGTCGTGCAGCGCCAGCAGGCCGGGGTAATCAGCCTTGCGGCTCGCCATGGCTTTCGGGAAGGCATAGGAGAGGCCCTCGATCACCTGGAAGAGCGAGAGGTCGACATAGGTCAGCGTATCGCCGACCATATGGCCCGAGCCTTTTGGGTTCTGCCGCAGCACACGCTCGAAATAGCCGAGGAATTTCGGAATGCGCTCGCGGATGAAGGCGGCTGAGCGGGCTTTGGCTTCCGGCTTCTGGTCCTCGTAGTAGAGCGACGTGTCGATCGGGTGATGCGTATCGTGCACTTCGGCGACGAAATCGGTGACGGTCAGCTGCAGGCCGTTGACGACATGGCGAAGGCCTTCGTCCTCGGGCGCGAGGCCGAGCTTCGGGCCGAGGTAAAACAGGATGTTGGCGACATGCGGGATGATGAGGTCGCCATCCTTCAGGAAGGGCGGCGCGAAGGGAATATGCGCTTCGCTTTGGCTCTCCATGATCTCGAACATGGCGCCGGTCCCGCGCCCGCGGCCGGATTGGCGGGTGATGTCGATATAGTCGGCGCCGGCTTCCTCCAACGCCAACCGCACGAATTCCCCGCGGCCTTGAATGCCGTCCCAGTAATAAAGCTCGTATGCCATGACTGCTCAATCCTTCGGTTGGCGACCGAAGTCTTTTCGCAATTCGTCCTTGGCTTTTTCAAGGGTGCCGCGCCGCTTTTTCGTCAGGTGGTCGCCGGCACGGTTGATGTAGAAGGTCAGCATCGACATGGCCGCGCGGAAGGGGCTAGCCTTGCGGCGATCGCTCTTCTCGGCGGAGCGCTTGACGGAGCGGGCAATCTTCTTCGGATCGTCCGATTTGAACACGCCTTCCTTCAGGTCCATCGCATCGCTGTGTTCGGTGACGTCCTGCGACCATTTCTTCTGCGCTTTGGCCATAGCGAAAATCCTTTACCAGGTGCGGGTGCAGGATGCAGGCAGCGGCAAGCCACCGCTCATCCTGTCCCTCATGAGTGGGGGCTGTGATGTTCATTGCGCTTGCGTGTCGCAGCGGCCTTCTTCGCAGAAGCGGACCGCTCCTCCTTCGAGCGTGCGGCGGATGCCGCGCCGCCGATGCGGCCGCCCTTTTCGGAAGATTCATGCGTATCCTTCTTGCCGCGGCCGGAACCGGATTTGTTGCCGCCGCCGCTTTCCTTGTTGACGGTTGCCCAGGCACGCCGTTCGGCCTCCTTATCGGAGACGCCGCGCTCCTCGTAGCTCTCCTCGATATGCTCGGCCTTGCGCTTCTGCTTGTCGGTATAGTCGGATTTATCACCTCTCGGCATCTCAACCTCCTCTGGTTTTGCCCTGCTGGTTTTCAAAGGAATTGAACCGGTACGGAGCCCAAAAGTTCCGGCGCCCGCCATGGTCTGCAACGGCCGGTTTCGGGAACAAAAGCCGATTTTATCAGGTTTCCGATGGGAAAAGCCTGGACACAGGCCCGCACAAAGAAGGAGCCGAGAACATGGAAAAACACATCGTCAAAGCCGATGGAAACGGCGCGACGTGAACGGCCAGGTATCGCCGGTCACCTATACCGTCAGTCTCAAGCAAGGGAAGGGGCATTCCTACTAGGTCGACATCCGCTTGATGGCGCCGCGTGACTGGCTGGTGCAGCGAGGTTTCGAGCGGGATGCCGTGCTGGTCAGCCAGAGCGGCGCGCGCATTCCCATTTATCACGATGGCGCCATTGTCATGACAATGGCAATCATCACGGCAACGGCCGTCTCGACCTTGCCGACACGATCTCGATCGAACTGACGGCGCGCGACGACAGCTGCACCAGCGAGGTGGATTTGATGCGCAAATATCCCGAGTTCAACGGCGCCGGGTAAATAATCAGCAAAGGGCGTCGCGGGCTAGCCGACGGGCCGCTGCTGGACGGCGGTCTTGACCGCCCGCTCGAGCGCGGTGCTGCTGAAAGGTTTCGCCAGCAGCACCGAGCCGGAGAAGCGGTTGGCAATCGGCAAGCTGCTATTGCCGGTGGCAAAGACCAGGCCGATCGACGGAAAGGCCTCGCGCGCCCTGGCGGCGAAGACCAGGCCCGACATGCCGGGCAGGCCGATATCGGCGACGATGATGTCGACAATGGTGTGTCCGAGGATTTCCACGCCCCGTTCGCCACTATCGGCCTCGATGACCTCATAGCCGAGATCCTGCAGGATCTCGGCCGTGTCCATGCGGATGAAGGCGTCGTCCTCCACGAGCAGCAACTTCAGCTTTTCAGCTGCGATCTCGGAATGTTTGGCAACAGGCACCGCGGCATCTGCCGCCCCCTGGCGGCGTTGCGGCCGGTTGGCAAGCACTTGGCGGATCTTGCGGGCGAGTTCCTCGCGCGTATAGGGCTTGGAGAGCAGTTCGAGACCGGGATCAAGCCTGCCGCCATGGACGATCGAATTTTCGGTGTAGCCCGATGTATAGAGCACGGCGATATCAGGCAGACGCTCGCGCGCCATACGCGCCAGCTCCGGGCTCCTCAATGGGCCGGGCATGACGACATCGGTAAAGAGCAGGTCGATATGGGCGCCGCTTTCGATAACGGTGAGCGCGCTTTGTGCATCCTTGGCCTTCAGCACGTGATAGCCGAGATCCGACAGCATTTCGATGACGGTGGCGCGAACGCCCTCGTCATCCTCGGCGACGAGGATGGTTTCCGTGCCTCCGGTTGCCGGCACGGCGTCGGTGGTGGTGACGCGATCTTCGCTCTGGAGCGAGCGGGGTAGGTAGAGCTTGAGGGTCGTGCCTTCGCCGATCTCGCTGTAGATCTTCACGTGGCCGCCGGATTGCTTGGCGAAGCCATAGACCATCGACAGGCCGAGACCGGTGCCTTTGCCTTCCGGTTTCGTCGAGAAGAAGGGCTCGAAGGCCTGCTGCATGATCTCTTGCGTCATGCCGGAGCCGGTATCGGTGACGGCGAGCACGACATATTGGCCGGCGGTGACTTCGGGATGGATGCGGCTGTAGGAATCGTCGAGGAAGGCGTTGCCGACCTCGATCGTCAGCTTACCGGCGCCGTCCATCGCGTCCCGGGAGTTGATCGCAAGGTTGAGCAATGCGTTCTCGATCTGGATCGGATCGGCGAAGGTGTTCCAGAGGCCGCCGGAGACCATGGTCTCGACTTCGATCTCCTCGCCGAGCGCGCGGCGCAACATGTCGTCCATGCCGGTGACGAGGCGGCCGATATTGACGACCTTCGGTTCCAGCGGTTGGCGGCGGCCGAAGGCGAGCAACTGGCTTGCCAGCCGCGAGCCGCGTTCGACGGCGGCGAGCGCGTTGGAAATGCGCTCCTTGGCCCGGCCGTTCTCGGCCACGTCCTTGCCGAGAAGCTGCAGATTGCCGGAGATCACCTGCAGCAGATTGTTGAAGTCATGGGCAACGCCGCCGGTGAGCTTGCCGATCGATTCCATCTTCTGCGACTGCTGGAGTGCGGCTTCGGCCTGCTGGCGCTCGGCGATCTCGGCGGCGACGCGGACCTCGAGCATTTCATTGAGTTTGCGCAGCTGATCTTCCATGTCGCGGCGCTGGTCGATTTCGACTTTGGCGGCACGGAAGAGCCGGATATTGTCGATCGCGACGGCTGATTGGCCGGCCAGGCTGACGAGGCTTGCCTCGGCCGCCTGGGAAAAACGGCCGGGCTGGCCGTGGCCGAAGAACAAGCCGCCGATGACGCTGCCGTCCCGTGATTTCACCGGCACGGCGAGATAGCTCCTGACCGGCAGATGTCCCTTCGGCATGCCCGCATGCGGCGCATTCTGCCCGTAGCGCGGGTCGAGCAGGATGTTGTCGGAGCGCACGATGCCTTCGCCTTCGAAGGTCGGCGCGAAGACCTTGGTATTGCGCGGCATCGGGAATTTCTCGAAGTTCTTCCGGTCGACACCGGAGAGGGCATAGAGCATGTAGCTGCCGCCCTCGCCATCGTCGACATTGTAGAAGAAAGCGCCGAATTCCGCGCCGGTCAGCGTCACGCCGGCATCGACGACGATCTGGGTGAGGCGTTCGACACTGGGCTCGGCGGTAATCGCTGCACCCGCCTGGTTGACGACCGCAAGCGCCTCCGACTTGGCACGCAGCTCTTCCAGCGCCATCTCTTCGCCGCGCTTGGCCGCCACCTGGTCGGTGACATCAAGCGCCGCACAGAGGATGCCGGCGACCGTGCCGTCATCGTCGCGCAGCGGCGTGTAGGAGAAGGTGAACCAGGTGTCCTCGGTGCGTCCGTCCCGGCGCATCGGGATGAGCAACTCCTTGAAGAGCTGCGAACCGCCTTCCAGCGTGCTGGCGACGATCGGGGCGAATTGTTCCCAGATATCCGCCCAGACTTCGCGGAAGGGCCTCCCAAGTGCATCGGGATGCCGCTCCGGGAAAACCGGCACATAGGCGTCATTGTAGAGAAAGGCGAGGTCCGGACCCCAGGCGACGAATTTGGGCTGGCGGGAATTCAGCACCATTTCGGCGATATGTTTGAGAGAAGCAGGCCAGCTTTCGACCGAACCGAGACCGACGGCGTGGAAGGTTGGATGCCGCAACAATTCGCCGATTTCGCCGCCGCCTCTCGGCCAGCCGTTCCCGACGCTTCCCATTCAAAATCGTTTCCTTGTCATCCGCTGCGCCGGAGTGATTGGCCACCTCGGGGTTCAGCCTGCCAAACCCTCAACATAGAGGCTTGCGATAGGAGGGAAAGGGCGCGGTCGAAATATCCTTAACCCAGAGCTTCGTGCGTCCTTTCGGACGCGCAAAGGGCGATACGCCAGGGCGTTCAACAGTGGAAGCGGTCTGCGGACATGGCCTGCAAGCGGTTATTTTCGGTAGAGTTTTTGCGATGCAGCGAAGGCGCGGCCGATATAGACGGAGACCAGTTGCACCGGCGCGCGCGGATCACGGAAAACCAGTCCGACGAGATTGTCGACGACGAGGATGAAACCCAGCGCGACACCGAGATAGAGCAGCGCGGCGATGACGAGGAGCGACATCTCCATCCCTCACACGGTCGCGGTAAAAGCGCGGGTGGCGGCCGCCAAGAGCGGGACGGAAAGGATTTCGATATGGCCGTTATTCATGGCAACTTCCCCAGTCCCGCCATAAACAGCCATTCTTTGTTGTTGTTCCCGATTATCGGGGCCAGCGCTCAATTTTCTTGAACGCCTCAAAGCTTGCAGCGTCATCCGGCCTCTGTTCACCCCCGCATGGAAGCCACCTTTAAAATTCGATAAAGCACAACTAATTCAGGCATATGACAAAAGGGGTCGAAGGGCGTCGTGACGACGCCCTTTCCTAATCGACATGTTCGGTATTCCAGTGGTCAGGACGCCGTCTTGCGGCTCGCAGTCCGTTTTGGTGCCGGTGTCACGACGCCGTTCGTCTTGCTGCCCGCCACCGTGCGCTTCGCTTTGGGCTTGACTTCCTTGCCGTCGGAAGACGCCGCAGAACCCTCGAGCGCTTCGCGCTCGTAGCGTGCCTGTTCCCAATGGATGGAATCTCGCCCTGTCGGATAACCCTCTTCTTCCCAGAGGGCGTATGCACGTTTCTTGATCCACTCTTCTCGAGTTTCTGCCATCGCTGATCTCCAGTCACATGATGCCGTCGTTCGAACGCGATACTGCTGAGATGGTTCCAGAGGAGGGGAACTCTTTCAAGCGAAATCGCTCTGCACGCTGGAATATTTCGCGTTGCAGCATATTAGGGTTGAGAATCGGCCTTCACGAGGACTGAAACTCCACCGCCTTGTGCAGATCTGACACGAAATCCAGGTGCTGCCGGCGCTGGTCCGCCTCGTCGCGGATGCGCAACAGATAGGAAGGGTGGATGGTGACCAGAACGGGCGGACGGTTTGTCGGCTGCAGAATATGGCCGCGCTGCGGTGTCAGCTTCACCTTCGGCCCGAGCAGCGCATAAAGCGCGCTCGCGCCGAGCGTCACGACGAGCTTCGGCTGCAGGATGTTGATCTCTGCGCCGACCCACCATGCGCAACGCCTGATCTCGCCGGCATTCGGTTTTGCATGCAGCCGCCGCTTGCCGCGCGGCGTGAACTTGAAGTGCTTGACGGCATTGGTGACATAGCAGCGCCGGCGGTCGAGACCGGCCTCGTCAAGACAGCGATCGAGCAGCCGGCCGGCGGGACCGACAAAGGGCTTGCCGGTCAGATCCTCCTGATCGCCCGGCTGCTCGCCGACCAGGACGATCTCGGCTTTGCCGGGGCCTTCGCCGAAGACGATTTGCGTGGCATTCCTGTAGAGATCACAACGGGTGCAGCCTTCGGCCTGATGCCGGAGCTCGGCAATGCTTGTCGCCTCCGCGACTTCGAGCGTCAGGGCGGGACCGACGCTTGCAACTATGTTCATGATGGCGATCCTCATCTCGACGAGATCAATCGATCTGTGCCGGGATTGTTCCCGTTCGGGAATGGGCAGCGGGCTTTCCTAATCTGCTGACCCATTCCGGGACTTTCGCGATCGGTTCCCGGCCGGCAAACGATCACGGCGAAAAATTTCGCGTCATGGGAGAGCCGCCCTGCGATTGAACGTCGCCGTTTCGCGGCTATATTTGCCAGCGATGTTCTATCTCCTGTCGACCTACTGGCCGCATATCCTCTTTGTCGTTTCGATCGCCATGGGGGCCGCGGCGGCGATCCATGCCGCCATGACCAAGGAGGAAGTGCGCGCCGCGATCGGCTGGGTCGGCGTCATCATCTTGTCTCCGATCATCGGTGCGCTGCTCTACGCGATTGCCGGCATCAACCGCATCCGCCGCAAATCGCTGAGCATCCGCCGCGACGCGCTGCTGCTTGCGGCCGAATTCGATGAGCTGGAGACATTCGATGCCGAGGCCGAGACGGTGATCAGCCAGTTCGGGCGCCGCTTCGCGGCGCTTCAGAGGCTCGGCGACCGGGTGACGCGCAATCCGCTGACCTCCGGCAATACGATCGACATGCTGGAGACCGGTGACGAGGCCTATGCGGCGATGAAGACCAGCATCGACGAGGCGACGCGCAGCATCCTGCTCGAAACCTATATCTTCGACCGCGACGTGATCGGCCTTCGCATCGCCGACGCGCTGATTGCAGCGGTCAGGCGCGGCGTGGAGGTGCGGGTGCTGATCGACGCGGTCGGTGCGCGGTATTCGGTGCCGAGCATTCTCGGCCATCTCCGCGAGGGCGGCGTCACCGTCGCCGTCTTCAACGGCAACGTCATCATGGGTTTGCGGCTGCCCTATGCCAATCTGCGCACCCACCGCAAGATCCTGATCGTCGACGGGAAAATTGCGCTGACCGGCGGGATGAACATCCGGGCGGGTTTCAGCGAGGAGGCGACGGGTGAGAGCTTCGCTCACGATACGCATTTCAGCGTCACCGGCCCTGTTGTCACCGACCTTTTCGACCTCGCCGCCGAAGACTGGCGCTTCTCGACTCAGGAGCTGTTGAACGACGAACCCTGGCGCATCGAACCGCCAGAGCGCAGTCCCGGCGATCCCATCCTGATGCGCGTCGTCGCCTCCGGCCCGGACCGCAGCGTCGAGACCAACCACAAGATGCTGACCGGCGCATTTTCGGTGGCGCGCCAGTCGATCCGCATCATGTCGCCCTATTTCCTGCCGGACCGCGAACTCATCAGCGCGCTGGTGACGGCGGCGCGGCGCGGCGTCGAAGTCGATATCATCGTGCCTGCGGTCAACAATCTCGTGCTGGTCGACCGGGCGATGACGGCGCAATTCGATCAGATCCTCAAGAATTATTGCCGAATCTGGCGCTCGACCGGCAGCTTCAGTCATTCGAAGCTGCTGACGATCGACGGCACCTGGGCCTATGTCGGCTCTTCCAATCTCGACCCGCGCTCGCTGCGGCTGAATTTCGAGGTCGATCTCGAAGTGCTGAACGAAGGCTTCGCCGCCGAGGTCGATGAGCATATCGAGGAAACCTTGAAATCGGCGACGCTGGTGACGCTTGAGGGGCTGCAGGCGCGGCCCTTTGCGGTGCGGCTGCTCGAAAAGGTGCTATGGCTGGGTTCGCCCTATCTCTAATGCATGTCGCTCAAAACTGTGCGGCGGTTTTGGGAGGACGACATGCATAAAATCAAAATCTGGCGCGTCGCATGAATTATCGTCGACGCAACGCGCTTTTTTGTCATCGGACATGGCAAGTTCCGCTCGGCCGCCTATACTGCGGAGTGAGTAGCCTTTTGATCAACGGAACAAGTGCGCCTGCCGATGCACGCCAGAAAAGATAGCCTTCCCGCCAGCATTCTCGCCTCGATCAGGAGCAGGAAAAAGCGGCTCGACGCAGCCCAAACGGAGGCAAGGCCGCGCAGTGCGGGAACGCTGATCGCCTCCTATAACGTGCATAAATGCGTCGGGACCGACCGGCGCTTCGATCCGGAGCGCACCAGCCGGGTGATCCATGAAATCGGCGCCGACGTGATCGCCCTGCAGGAGGCCGATACGCGCTTCGGCGAGCGCACCGGCCTTCTCGATCTCGGCCGGCTGGAGCGGGAGACGGGACTGATCCCGGTGCCGGTTGCCGGCATGGCCAAGGCGCATGGCTGGCACGGCAATGTCGTGCTCTTCAAGAAGGGGCTGGTGCACGACGTGCACCAGGTCAAACTGCCGGGGCTGGAGCCGCGCGGTGCCCTCGTTGCCGAAATCGAACTGGAGCAGGGCGGGGTGCTGCGCATCATCGCCGCGCATTTCGGCCTGCTGCGTCATAACAGAGCCCAGCAGGCCCGCACACTGGTCGAGCTTATCAATGACAGGCACGAAATGCCGACCATCCTGCTCGGCGACCTCAACGAATGGCGACTGGGCGACCGCTCCTCGCTCAACACCTTCCAATCCGCCTTCGGTGAGCTGCCGCCGGCCGTACCGAGCTTTCCCGCCGGTCTGCCGCTTCTGGCGCTCGACCGCATCATCGCCAACCGCAAGGGGATTATTTCAGAGGTGGAAGCGCATGATACGCCGCTGGCGCGCATCGCCTCCGACCACCTGCCGATCAAGGCGCTGATCGATCTGGAGCCGGTGGGCGGTTAAAAACGCCATCGACTGAGACGTCATCGGAGCGGCTCGATGGATCGCCGAGTGCTCTCACTTCGGGCGGAACACCCGCGTGAGACGGCGAAACCGCTGAGCCCACAATTGCGGATCGATCTTTTCCGATGAGGATGGTGCGGTTAATCGCTCAATACGAGGCAAGAGAAACGCAGCCCAATCGTCAAGATCGCTTTTGCTGAAATAAGGCAGCCATACGTCGGAGGGGGCCTCCCATTGTCGTGGATTTGCTCGAGCCAGATCGCCGAGCTTGACCAATATCATTTGGCCGTTGTCTCCGACGACTTCGATTTCCGGGTCGGGATCGGGCCTGGGAAGACGCGCGATGATGCTTTCTTCCAGAGCTTTTCCAATTCTTCGATCCGCCTCGTCGAGGCGGCCAAGTATTCTTGTGTCTCCGGCTGGGCCGGAGCCCTCTGTCATGTTGATCGTAAATTTGGCGCCCATAATGCTGTTCGAATATTGGGATACCTGCAGCCAGCAAACCCTTCCGTCCCGCGCAAAGCTGCACCTGCCCGAGTTCTCGGATTCCCAGCCGAACTCCCGAAATCTCGGAGCCAGCAGCGAGCGCATATGTCGGTGAAAATCTCTGCTTTTCAGGTAGTCGCGCATGCCTTTGTCCCAGGGGTATGCCTCGCGCTGGAGCATCTCACGGCATGCTCGAAGGCACAACGGACGCTTGTGTCGTCGCAAGCGTCTGTCAGCACGCGTATCTGAAAATATTCAGAACCGAAAGGGATGGCGTCTGCGATTTTCGATCGGCCGCGGCTGGGAGGTCGCTGGGTCAGCTCCCGGATCGGCGGCCTGAAGACGGCTGATGTTGGCGAAGACGCATGCGAGCTGGCGCCGGCCGGTCGATGTCAGCCGGCGCCGTATGTCCTGTCGTGCAATTGGCGCTAGAGAGCGCCCGCCGCCTGCAGCAGCTTGCGATCGAGATCGACTGCCACGCGGGACTCCTTATCGAGAACCATGGTCGCCGGCTTGTCGGTTGTGTAGGCCGGCCAGTCGGGCAGACCATCGGCGCTCGGCTTGCCACCTACGGCGAGAACTGCTTCATCCCCCGAATGAAGGAAGTGGCGGGCGACGTGCATAGGGGACGCCGAGATAACTGTAGATTCCATCATCGAGTGCGCCGACGAGATTGCCCTTGTTGGTTTCGACGACCGTCTTGCTCTGCGAGGCAACAAACTCTTCGGCGAGAGCCGGCGCGCCGACAATGGGAGCTGTCATCGCCGACAGCGCAAACAGCACAGCATAACGAGGTAACAATATGCTTTTCATCAACTTTTCCTCTTGTCGTTGATTTCGATTTTTCAAAAGCCCGACGGCCGCCGTCCCCGGCCGTCGGTGACTAACTAGGTCAGAGCGGACGATTGTCAGGGGCATGTCAGATGGTTGTTGAAGAGGGATCACACGGGAGAGTTGGACAGTTCTTCTTTGCCGAAAATCACTGCTTGACGTCTTTCGCTCTTTGAGAAATGCTAAGATGTCAGACCAATTTCACGCGGTGACTGCCTGATAAGAAAATGGGGAACCATGAAGGCAAATCGTAGCGACAGGCCGGTGATCCGGCCGCTTCCGGTCATGGACCGCGCGCGTCAGGTGACTGATGCGCTGGCGGATTATGTCGAGGAGGCACGGTTGCAGGCGGGTGACCGTCTGCCGGCCGAGCGGGAGCTGATGGCAGCCCTTGCCGTCGGCCGTTCGACCATTCGCGAGGCGATCCGCCATTTCCAGGCGCTCGGCGTCATCGAGACGCGCAAGGGCAGCGGCACCTATCTGTTGAAGCCGGTTTCCCGGGCGACGATCCATATGCCGCTGTCGTTCGACGCGGTGCATCTGCGCGACGCGCTGCTGCAGACGCTGGAGGTCCGCCGCGGCATCGAATGCGAGGCGGGCATGGTCGCGGCGCGGCGGCGCACAGCAAGGGATCTCGTCGTCATCGAGGAAAAGCTCGATGAAATGGAGCGGGTGCATTTGGAGAAAGGCACCTCCGGGCCGGAGGATCTGGCCTTCCACCTCGCCGTTTACGACGCCACCCACAATCCGCTGTTTCGCCAGCTGCTCGAGCAGATGCGCGAGACCTTCGAGCGCTTCTGGGAACATCCGTTCGACCGGCAGGATTTCGCCCGCCGGTCCTTTCCCTTTCACCGCACGCTTTTCAACGCGATCGCTGCCGGGGATCCCGAGGCGGCGCGTCTGGAAACATTGAAAATTCTCGACATCGTCGAAGAAGACATCAAGGAAATGTCCAAATGAGCAACGGCGCAGAACCGTTCGACCTTGCCTCCCTCATTACGGCGCACGACGAAGGCAATTTCGCCGAAGCCGTCGTGCCGCCGATTTTCCAGACCTCGCTTTTCACCTTTGCCGATTATGACGAGATGATCGCCTCCTATCGCGGCGAGAAGGTGCGGCCGATCTATACGCGCGGGCTGAATCCGACGGTGCGCGCTTTCGAGGAAATGCTGGCCAAGCTCGAAGGAGCGGAAGATGCGCTGGGTTTTGCCAGCGGCATGGCGGCGATCTCGTCGGCGGTGCTGAGCTTCGTCGAGCCGGGCGACCGCATCGTCGCCGTCAAGCATGTCTATCCCGATGCCTTCCGTCTGTTCGGCACCATCCTGAAGCGGATGAAGATCGAGGTGACCTATGTCGACGGCCGCGACGAGGAAGCCGTCGCCAGGGCGCTGCCCGGCGCCAAGGTCCTGTATCTGGAAAGCCCGACGAGTTGGGTGATGGAGGCGCATGATGTCGGCGCGCTTGCCGCGCTCGCCAGGCAACACGGCGTCGTCTCGATGATCGATAACAGCTGGGCGAGCCCGTTCTTCCAGCGGCCGCTGACGCGCGGCGTCGATCTGGTCATCCATTCGGCTTCCAAATATCTCGGCGGCCACAGCGATGTGGTGGCGGGCGTCATCGCCGGCTCGAAGGCGATGATTGCGCGCGTCAAGGCCGAGGCCTATCCTTATCTCGGCGGCAAGCTTTCGCCGTTCGACGCCTGGCTATTGATCCGCGGCCTGCGCACGCTGCCGCTGCGCATGAAGGCCCACGAGGCATCGGCGCTTGAAATCGCCAGGCGCCTGCAGAAGCTCGATGTGGTGGAGACGGTCTGCCATCCCGGGCTCGCCAACCGTCTGCCCGCCGGCCTCAACGGCACCTCGGGCCTGTTTTCGTTCATCTTCCGCGAAGGCGTCGATATCCGCGCCTTCGCCGATCACCTCAAGCTCTTCAAACTGGGTGTGAGCTGGGGTGGACATGAAAGCCTGATCGTACCGGGCGAGGTGGTGCTTCAGCAGAAGGCACAGCCGAATTCCGCACATGCCTTCGGCATCCATGCGCGATCCGTACGCCTCCATGTCGGCCTCGAAGGAACCGAGGCTCTGTGGAGGGACATCGAGGAGGCGCTCGCCGCCGCCTCATTATCCTGAAACCTGAGAGAAACCTAACAAGGGGGAACTGAGCCATGAAAAAACTAATAATCTCAACGCTCTTTGCTTCGATGATGGCGGGCACGGCCTTTGCCGATACGACGCTGAAGCTTGTCGAAGTCATCACCAGCCCGGAGCGCACCGAAACGTTGAAATCGATCGTCGGCAAGTTCGAAGCCGCCAATCCCGGCACGAAGGTCGACATCATCTCGCTGCCCTGGAACGAAGCGTTCCAGAAGTTCGCGACCATGGTATCGGCCGGCGACGTGCCCGATGTGATGGAAATGCCCGATACCTGGCTGTCGCTCTATGCCAACAACGGCATGCTTGAGAGCCTGGAGCCCTACCTCGAAAAGTGGGAGCACACCAAGGAGCTGACGCCGCGCGCGCTCGAACTCGGCCGCGACGTCAAGAACACCGCCTATATGCTGCCCTACGGCTTCTATCTCAGGGCGATGTTCTACAACAAGAAGCTGCTTTCGGAAGCCGGTGTGGCCGCGCCGCCGAAGACGCTGGAAGAGTTCACCGCCGCTTCGGAAAAGGTCTCCAAACTCTCCGGCAAATACGGCTACTGCATGCGCGGCGGACCGGGTGGCCTCAACGGCTGGATGATCTTCGCCGCCACCATGGCTGGTTCGAACAAGTACTTCAACGACGACGGCACCTCGACGATGAACAGCCCCGGCTGGGCAAAGGGCATCGAATGGATGGTCGATCTCTACAAGAAGGGCTATGCGCCGAAGGATAGCGTCAACTGGGGCTTCAACGAAGTCGTCGCCGGTTTCTATTCCGGCACCTGCGCGTTCCTCGATCAGGATCCGGATGCGCTGATCGCCATTGCCGAACGCATGAAAAAAGAAGATTTCGGCGTCATGCCGCTGCCGAAGGGTCCCGACGGCAAGTCCTTCCCGACGATCGGCTATGGCGGCTGGTCGATGTTTTCGACCAGCGGCAACAAGGATCTCTCCTGGAAGCTGATCGCCACCCTCGAAGGGCCGGAAGGCAATATCGAGTGGAACAAGCGCATCGGCGCCCTGCCGGCCTATACGGCGGCCGAGAAGGATCCCTTCTATGCCGGTGACCAGTTCAAGGGCTGGTTCGAGGAACTGGCGGACCCGAACACCGTACCGACCGTCATGCCGACCTACCTCGAGGAATTCGCCTTCTTCAAGGATTCGCTGGCGATCAAGACCTCGCAGCAGGCCTTGCTCGGCGATATCTCGGCGAAGGCCCTGGCTGACCAGTGGGCGGACTACCTCACCAAGGCGCAGCAGAAGTTCCTCGCCAAGAAGTAAGCGACGGACCGACGGCGGCGGCTGCAGAACAGGCCGCCGCCGCTTCTTTTTATGACGCAGACGGCGCAAGAACGCCGCGAACGGGAACCCTTGGCTGATGACCATTTCCGCCGATACGCTCGACATGCGTCGCGACCGCAGGCCATGGCTGCGTCGCGTTGCCGATGCTTCGGAGCCCTATCTCTACAGCGCGCCGTCGCTGATCCTGATCATCGCGGTGATGCTGGTGCCGCTGACGGTCGGGATTTCCTATGCCTTCCGCGATATCCAGCTGCTCAATCCGTTTTCCGGTGGCTTCGTCGGGCTCGAACATTTCCGCGAGCTTGCCGGAGATGCCGCCTTCTACGGGGCGCTGAGGAATACGCTCTGGTGGACCGGCGCCTCCGTCGTCCTGCAATTCGTCTTCGGGCTGATCCTGGCGCTGCTGCTCGACAAGCCGTTTAAGGGCAGGGCAATCGCGCAGGCGTTGGTCTTCCTGCCCTGGGCCGTGCCGTCCTTCCTCGCCGGCCTCAACTGGGCCTGGCTGTTCAATCCCGTCATCGGGCCGATCCCGCACTGGCTCTTCGCCCTTGGGCTGATGCATGAGCCGGGCAATATCCTCTCCGATCCCAATTATGCGATGTGGGGGCCGATCGCCGCCAACGTCTGGTGGGGCATTCCCTTCTTCGCCATCACGCTGCTTGCCGCCCTGCAGGCGATCCCGCGCGATCTCTATGAGGCGGCGTCGATCGACGGCGCCGGCTGGTTCCAGCGCTTCCGCTCGATCACCCTGCCGTTTCTGGCGCCGACGATCGCCATCACCGTACTGCTGCGCACCGTCTGGATTTCCAATTTCGCCGATCTCATCGTCGTCATGACCAATGGCGGGCCGGCGGATCGCACACAGATCGTCGCCAGCTACATCTTCACCACGGCCTTCCGGCGGCTCGATTTCGGTTATGCCTCGGCGATCGCGCTGGTGCTGCTGGTGCTGCTGCTTGCCTATTCGATGTTGATCATCCTGCTCCGGCAGACGCTGCTGAACAAGGATTGAGATGATGAGACGATCCGTCATTCCCACCATCGCACACCGCCTGGCGATCCTCTGCTACATCGCCTTCGCGCTCTTTCCATTGTTCTGGCTGCTCAAGGTTTCGGTGACGCCGAACGACCTGCTCTATACCGAAGGTGTGCGCATGTGGCCGTCGCGCACGACATGGGATCACTATGCCTTCGTGCTGGAGCACAGCGCCTTTCCGACCTTCTTCAAGAACAGCCTGATCGTCTCGACCGCGACGGCGGTGACCGTGACGATCTGCGCCTCGCTGTCCGGCTACGCGCTGTCGCGCTTCAATTTCCGGGCAAAATACTGGATCGTCGCCCTCATGCTGCTGACCCAGATGTTCCCGCTCGTCATGCTGGTGGCGCCGATCTTCAAGATCCTGTCGCCCTTGCATCTGACCAACAGTCTGACCGGGCTCGTCATCGTCTACACCGCCTTCAACGTGCCTTTCGCCACCTTCCTGATGCAGTCCTTCTTCGACGGCATTCCGAGAGATCTCGAAGAGGCGGCGATGATCGACGGGGCGACGCAGTTCACGGCGTTTCGTCAGATCATCCTGCCGCTGACGCTGCCGGGCATCGCCGCCACGCTCGGCTTCGTCTTCACCGCCGCCTGGAGCGAACTGCTCTTCGCGCTGATGCTGATCAACGGCAATGACGCGGCGACCTTCCCCGTCGGCCTGCTCACCTTCGTTTCGAAATTCTCGGTGGATTTCGGGCAGATGATGGCGGCGGGCATCATGGCGCTCATTCCGGCCGGCCTCTTCTTCCTGCTCATCCAGCGCTATCTCGTCCAGGGCCTGACGGCCGGCGCGGTCAAGGGTTAGACAAAATGGCATCGATCGATATCCGGAATATCCGCAAAGCCTATGGCCACGTGCAGGTGCTGCACGGCGTCGAGCTCGAAATCCAGGATGGCGAATTCGTCGTGCTCGTCGGCCCGTCCGGCTGCGGCAAGTCCACGCTGCTGCGCATGATCGCCGGGCTGGAGGATGTCACATCAGGCGAGATCCGCATCGCCGGCACCAGGGTCAACGAGCTGCATCCCAAGGATCGCGACATCGCCATGGTGTTCCAGTCCTATGCGCTTTATCCGCATATGAACGTCGCCGGCAATATGAGCTATAGCCTCAAGCTCCGGAAGGTGGCGAAGGAGAAAATCACCAGCGCGGTGGCCGCGGCGGCCGCCAAGCTCGGCCTCGATCCGCTGCTCGAACGAAGGCCGAAGGCGCTTTCGGGCGGTCAGCGCCAGCGCGTCGCCATGGGTCGCGCGATCGTGCGTCAGCCGAAGGCCTTCCTGTTCGACGAACCGCTGTCCAATCTCGATGCCCGCCTGCGCGAACAGATGCGCGCCGAGATCAAGAAACTGCATGGCGACCTGAAGGCAACCTCGATCTACGTGACCCACGACCAGATCGAGGCAATGACCCTGGCGGACCGGATCGTCGCCATGCATGGCGGGGTGGTCCAGCAGGTTGGCAGTCCGCTCGAACTCTACGACCGCCCCGCCAATCTCTTCGTTGCCGGCTTCATCGGATCGCCGGGGATGAACTTCCTCGAGGCCACCTATGATGCCGGCGGCGTGAGGCTGAAGGACGGCACGATCGTGCCGCTTGCAAAGCCTTTGCCGCTTGCCGACGGGGCAAAGGTGACGCTCGGCATCCGGCCGGAGCATGTAGTGATGAGCAACGGCGGCGCGGGCCTTGCCACGGATGTGGAACTCGTCGAACCCACAGGCTTCGGCATCATCCTGCACCTTTCCCTGCATGGCCTGCCGTTCAAGATCTTCACGCTGAACCGCGAAGCGCTGAAGGCCGGCCCGAAGGTCAACGTCGCCTTCCCGGCGCAATATCTGCATGTGTTCGACGACGAGGGAAAACGCGTCGATTGAAAGGTTAAGGCCGGTAGCCCGATGCTGTCGGTTTCGGCATACTGTCTCCGGCAGAGATGGGAGGCACGATATGCTCGTCGCGCAGATATCCGATATCCATGCCAGGCCGGACCTTTCGTCGCTCCAGACGCTGGAGCGAGCAATCGGCTGGCTGAGAATGTTCCGCCCGGATGCGCTTGTTGTCACCGGAGATCTGGTGGACGACGGATGGCGGCAAGGCTATCGCCTGGTCGCCGAATGCCTGCGGTCGCTGGACTGCCCTGTCCACCTGTTGCCGGGCAACGGTGACGATGTGCGATTGATGCGGTCCGAACTTGCCGCCGTTGGCACGTGGATCAACGCGACGGGCCCGATGCACTTCCGGACAGCCGTCGATGGCCTGACTCTCTTCGGGGTCGATCTGACCGTCGCCGGTCAGAGCTACGGCGACGTCCTGCCGCATCTGCCGTGGCTGATGAGCGTGTTTGCCGACGTGACGATGCCCTCCCTTCTGTTCATGCATCAGCCGCCATTTAGGATTGGCATCGAGGCGCTGGACCAGGTCGGATGCAGGAACGGCAGTGCGCTTCTCGGCTGCCTCGAGACGATGCACAAGCTGCCGCTGGCGATTCTCTGCGGCCATGTCCACCGCCCCGCGTTTGGTCTTTTGGGATCGATCCCTGTCCAGACCTGCGGCTCCCTCTGCCCGCCCAATCCGCTTCTGCTGGAAGGCCGGCCCGATCTTTCGGTGATCGACGCTCCGTCCTTTCTTATGCATGAGGTCAGCGACGGCAGGTTGGTTTCGCACGTGGTCTCGGTTCCGGCATCCGACATGGGCGTATGAAAGGATTGCATGGTCATTCCTCACGTGCCGCGCGGAAAAATCTTTTGCCGCATCGCCCATGAGGGCTATATCCTTCGCGTGCTCTTGCTGGAATGGATGCTATGACCGACACTGTTCTCGACCGCTTTCTCCGCTATGTCGTCATCGACACGCAATCCGATCCTTCCTCGTCGACGCAGCCGACCACCGGCAAGCAGAAGGATCTCGGCCGGGTTCTGGTCGAGGAACTGCTGAAGATAGGTCTTGCGGACGCACATCTCGACGAACACGGCTATGTCTATGCGACCATTCCGGCCAATAGCGACAAGACGGTGCCGGTCATCTGTTTCTGCTCGCACATGGATACGGCGCCCGATTTCAGCGGCACTGGCGTCAAGCCGCAGATCGTCAGGAATTATGCCGGCGGCGATATCGAGCTTGCCGGCGACACCAGCCGGGTGATCCGCGTCAGCGATCATCCCGAACTGAAAAACCAGATCGGCAACGACATCGTCACCACCGATGGCACGACATTGCTCGGCGCCGACGACAAGGCCGGACTGGCGGAGATCATGGCCGCCGCCCAGATCCTCGTCGACAATCCCGATATCAGGCACGGGACGATCAAGATCCTGTTCACACCAGACGAGGAAGTCGGGCGCGGCGTCAACAAGGTCGACCTGAAGAAGCTCGGCGCCGACTTCGCCTATACGATGGACGGCGAGACATCAGGCCATATCGAGGACGAGACCTTCTCGGCCGACGGCGTCGAGATCAGCATATCAGGTGTGGCGATCCATCCCGGTTTCGCCAAGGACCGCATGGAAAACGCCATCAAGATCGCCGGCGCCATCATCGACCGGCTGCCTAGGGATGTCGCGCCTGAGACCACCGAGGGAAAGCAGGGCTTCATTCATCCCACAGGTGTGACCGGCTCGATGGAGAAGGCGATGCTCAGTCTGATCATCCGCGACTTCACCGACAAGGGGCTGGTGGAAAAGGAAACCATGCTCGAAGCCATCGTCAAGGACGTGATGTCAGCCTATCCGGGCTCGACCTATCGGTTCGAGGTGAAGGAGCAGTATCGCAACATGAAGGTGGTGCTCGACCGTCACCCGGAGATCGTCGACAACGCTGTCGAGGCGGTGCGCCGGGCGGGCATGACGCCGGTGCGCGGCAGCATCCGCGGCGGCACGGATGGCTCGCGCCTTTCCTTCATGGGATTGCCGTGCCCGAACATCTTCGCCGGCGGCCATGCTTTTCACTCGCCGCTCGAATGGGTGAGCCGGCAGGACATGGAAAAGGCCCTTAAGACGATCGTGGAACTGGCGAAGGTCTGGGAAGAGCGCGCCTAAAGCTTCTTGCCTCCAGCGCATCGGCGCGAAAATCGGAATCGATTTTTGAAAGCACGATGCGAGCGGTGAAAGTGTCAGTGCGTCCTTTGTGCGTCCGAAAGGACGCACGGCGCTATGGGCAGTTCTCAAATGGCGGGTTTAGCGACATTCGCCGGCAGGCTTTCGCGCAGCATCACGCTGTCATAGGCCGGGCGGGGAATGGGGATTGCAATCGGCATTCCCGGCTCGGGCTCGATTGACGGTGCCGGCCCCGGAGAAGTCACCGGCGCCGTGATCTGCATCGACGCCGTGCTCGCCGTGGCCATGGGGTCGGGAGCTGGCAGAGGAACGGGAACGGCCGAAGGGATCAGCGCCTCGAATTGCGGCGGCAGCATGCTTTCGCCAGGCACATAATTCATTGCCACCTCGTAGGAGGGCAGCGGCGGCGGCGTTTCAAGCATGCCGTTGGAATCGCGCTTCTCGTAGAAGGCGTTGCCGCCGGCGACCGTCACATAATGCATGTTGTCGTAGGGGAATTTCAGCCCTTCGGTGTGGAAGAACATCGCATCCTTCACCGCCGGATGGCGCGCGCCCTTGATAAGGATCGCATCCGCCGCGCTGGCAAGCTCCGTTTCCGCTTGCGGCTTGACTTCGCGAGTCATCACGCCGGGCGCGAACTGCCTTTTCTGGGCCACGATACCGCAGATTGACGTGGGATAGGCGCCTGAGGTGAGCCTGTTCATGACAACGGTCCCGACAGCCATGTAGCCGTCCTCATCCGAATGCTGCGATTCGAAATACATGGCGCGCTGCAGGCACTCGCGATCCTTGGCCGTATAATTGAAGGTGACCTTTGCGGTTTGAACCTGCTTCGTAGTGGTCTTCGCCGCCGTTGCCGCCGGTTTCGATGTCGTCGTGCAGCCTGCGGCTGCCAGTCCTACGAACAAAATCCCGATCAGGGATTTTCCAAAGGAAATCTCCGCCCTCAACGCCAGGTGCCTCCTATCGGGATTAGTCCAGCCCTTTATGATTAACGCGCAAAATCTTTTACTCGTCATATGACTGAAATACAAACAACCTTAGATCACAAAAAGCCTGAAGGACTCTCGCCATGTGCGACTTCGGCGATAAGCCCCGATGCCGCCTGCTGCATAATTCCTGAAAATTAAGGAATTATGCAGCAACTCAAAAGGTTACAGCGCCGTTTGCGCGGCCTAAAAAGACGCGCGGAATAATCTCCATCAACTGCGGAACAGCTTCCAGCGGGTCGGCTTGAAGGCCACGCGGTTGCGGTCGAGTCTTTCCGCCTCGCTCGGCGGCAGCTCGATCTCGATATGCGGGCGGTCGTTGCCGATATCGAGTTCGATATGGCGGGTGCCCGCCACGCGGCGGCTGGAGACCGGCTGGCCGGCGATGCAGTTTTCAGCTGATTCGCAGAGCCTGACGTCATGCGGGCGGAAGTAGAGCTGCGCCGCGCCATCCGGTTCGCCCTCGGCATTGAGGCCGAGCGAGCGGCTGTCGAAGCGGATGTCGCCGTCCGATATCTCGACCTGCAGACAGTTCGACTGGCCGATGAAGCCGAAGACGAAGGGAGAATTCGGATTGTCGTAGACCTGGTCCGGCGTGCCGACCTGTTCGATCGCCCCCTGGCTCATGACGACGACGCGGTCGGCAAGCTCCAGCGCCTCGTCCTGGTCGTGGGTGACGAAGACGGTGGTGTGTCCGGTGCGGTCGTGGATCTCGCGCAGCCACTTGCGCAAGTCCTTGCGCACCTGGGCATCGAGCGCGCCGAAGGGTTCGTCGAGCAGCAGCACGTTCGGCTCGACGGCCATGGCGCGGGCGAGCGCCACGCGCTGGCGCTGGCCGCCGGAAAGCTGCGCCGGATAACGTTTCTCAAGGCCGGAAAGCTGGACGAGTTCGAGCAGTTCCAGTGCCCGCCGGCGAATGTCGGCCTTAGGCGGCCGCCGCGCACCGCTTCTGACCTTCAAACCGAAGGAGACGTTTTCGAGCACCGTCATGTAGCGGAACAGAGCGTAATGCTGGAAGACGAAGCCGATATTGCGCTGCTGCACCGATTTCTTCGAGGCATCTTCGTCGCCGAAGAAAATCAGTCCCTCGGTCGGGCTTTCCAGGCCGGCGATCAGGCGCAGCAATGTCGTCTTGCCGGAGCCCGAAGGGCCGAGCAGTGCGATCAGCTCGCCGGAGCGGATGTCGAGCGAGACATCGTGCAGCGCCGGAAAGCGATCGAATTCCTTGCGAATGTTTTGAACGCGTACTTCCATTCCAAATCCTTCAGTGCCGCCGGCTGGCGGCGATTTCAGCGCTATAGCGCATTTCCAGCAGCGTCTTCAAAACAAGAGTCAAGAGCGCGAGCAAGGCCAAAAGCGTGGCGACGGCAAAAGCACCGGTGAAATTATACTCGTTGTAGAGAATCTCCACCTGCAGCGGCATGGTGTTCGTCTGGCCGCGGATGTGGCCCGACACCACCGAGACGGCGCCGAATTCGCCCATGGCGCGGGCGTTGCAGAGCAGCACGCCGTAGAGCAGGCCCCATTTGATATTCGGCAGCGTCACGTACCAGAAGGTCTGCCAGCCGCTGGCGCCGAGCGAAAGGGCTGCCTCCTCGTCGGCCGTTCCCTGTTCCTGCATCAGCGGGATCAGTTCGCGGGCGACGAAGGGGAAGGTGACGAACATCGTCGCGAGGATCAATCCCGGCACCGCAAACAGGATCTTGATGTCGTGCGCGCTGAACCACTGGCCGAGCCAGGTGCTGGAGCCGAACAGCAGAACGAAGACCAGACCGGATATGACGGGCGAGACCGAGAAGGGCAGGTCGATCAGCGTCGTCAGGAAGGCCTTGCCCTTGAACTCGAACTTGGCGATCGCCCAGGCGGCGGCAACCCCGAAGATGAGGTTGAGCGGCACGCTGACGCCGGCAACGATCAGCGTCAGGCGAATCGCCGAGAAGGTCTCGGTATCGGCGAGCGCCTGGAAGAAGGGGGCAGGCCCCTTGCGGAAGGCCTCGACGAAGACGGCTGCAAGCGGCAGAAGCAGGATCAGCAGCAGGAAGATCAGCGAGATGGCGATCAGGGTGAAGCGCGCGATCCTGTTTTCGGTGGTCACCGAACGCAGCTTCGCGGGTTGAACGGTCGCATCAAGCGCCATAGCCGTACCTCCGCCTGCTCCAGCTCTGGATGAGGTTGATGACGAGCAGCATGGCGAACGAGATCACCAGCATGATTGCCGCAATGCCGGTCGCTGCCGCGTAATTATACTCTTCGAGTTTGATGATGATCAGCAGCGGCGCGATCTCCGATTTGAACGGCAGGTTGCCGGCGATGAAGATCACCGAGCCGTATTCGCCGACGCCGCGGGCAAAGGCGAGCGCGAAGCCGGTGAGCACGGCAGGCGCCAGCCCCGGCAGCAACACGCGGAAAATCGTCTGGAAGCGGTTGGCGCCGAGCGTTGCTGCGGCTTCCTCCACTTCCTTGTCGATTTCCTCCATGACCGGCTGCACGGTGCGCACCACGAAGGGCAGGCCGACGAAGATCAGCGCCACGACGATGCCGGCCGGCGTAAAGGCGATCTTGATACCGAGCGGCGTCAGAAACTGGCCGACCCAGCCATTCGGCGCATAGAGCGCCGCCAATGCGATGCCGGCGACGGCGGTCGGCAGCGCGAAGGGCAGGTCGACCATGGCATCGATGACGCGCTTGCCGGGGAAACGGTAGCGCACCAGCACCCAGGCAAGGATGATGCCAAAGATGGCGTTGATGGTCGCGGCGATGAAGGCGCTGCCGAAGCTGATGCGCAGCGCGTTCAATATGCGCTGATCGAACGCGATCGACCAGAATTGCTCCCAGCCGAGGGCGCTCGACCGGACGGCAAGGCCCGAGAGCGGGATGAGGATCAGAAGGGTGAGCCAGGTCAAGGTAAGGCCGAGCGCCATTCCGAAACCCGGAATGACGCTCGGCCGCTTGAACCGCCACCGCGTGGGGCTATGTGCTTTCATGAAGTCTATTATTGGGCCGGCTTGTAGATTTGGTCAAATACGCCGCCGTCGCCGAAGAATTTCGGCTGTGCGTCCTTCCAGCCGCCGAAGTCGTCGATGGTCGCCAGCGTCAGCTTCGGGAAGCGGGCGATGTCGGCCGGATCGGCGGCTTCAGGCTTGATCGGCCGGTAGAAGTGCTTGGCGGCGATCTTCTGGCCTTCGTCCGAATAGAGGTAGTTGAGATAGGCTTCGGCGACCTTGCGCGTGCCCTTCTTGTCGACATTGCCGTCGACGACGGCGACCGGCGGGTCGGCGCGGATGGAGAAGGCCGGCGTTACGATCTCGAACTGGTCGGGACCGAGCTCTTCAAGCGAAAGATAGGCTTCGTTTTCCCAGGCGAGCAGCACGTCGCCGAGGCCGCGCTGGACGAAGGTGGTCGTCGCGCCGCGGGCGCCGGTATCGAGAACCGGAACGTGCTGTAGCAGTTTCGTCACATATTCCTGCGCCTTGGCGTCGTCGCCGCCATTCGCCTGCTTGGCCCATGCCCAGGCGGCCAGGAAGTTCCAGCGGGCGCCGCCCGAGGTCTTCGGGTTCGGGGTGATGACCTGCACGTCGTCCTTGATCAGGTCGCCCCAATCCTTGATGCCCTTCGGGTTGCCCTTGCGGACCAGGAAGACGATCGTCGACGTATAGGGCGTTGAATTGTTGGGCAGTTTGGACTTCCAGTCGGCCGGGATCTTGCCGGTCTTCTTGGCGATGGCGTCGATATCGCCTTCGAGGGCCAGGGTGACCACGTCTGCGTCGAGGCCGTCGATGACGGAGCGGGCCTGCGCGCCGGAGCCGCCATGCGATGCCTGGATCGTCACGGTTTCACCGGTGTCCTTCTGCCACTTGGCGGCAAAGGCGGCGTTGAAATCCTTATACAATTCGCGGGTCGGATCGTAGGAAACGTTAAGAAGCGTCTGATCCGCGAATGCAGGAGCGATGCTCCCGATTGCGAAGCTGCCTGCCATGACCGCGGCTGCGATGAGCCGGGTGAGCCGTTGTGTCTGCATTGGGGAACCCTCCGTGTTTGTGCCTAAACACTATCAAGTCAGTCGTATAATGAAACGAAGGTTCTTCCGGTTCCGGCACTGCCGTTAGAATGTCATTCCATTTAAGGGGCAATTTGGAAATGGACGTGCCGAAGTTGGCCGCGGCCAATGGGGTCAGCTACGGCCGTGCGGCAGGACCGTGTTTTTTTCGCCACAGTTCCTCCACGAAAACGACATGGTCCGGCAGATTTTTGCCTGGATTTTGCCGCGATGACACTTGCGGATTCCTATATGGCCTCCGTGCGGTCGTATTCACCGGCCGCTACGCGGGGGCAACCCTTGAAGTGCGCCTCGCATTCCAAACCTGTTAGGGCCATTCAAAATGAATATCAGAACTATGCTTTTTGCCTCCGTTGCCGCCCTTGCCGCGGCCTCCGGAGCCCGCGCAGCCGACGCCATCGTGGCGGCGGAACCCGAGCCCGTGGAATATGTTCGCGTTTGCGACGCCTACGGGACCGGCTATTTTTATATTCCGGGGACGGAAACATGCCTTTCGATCGGCGGTTACATCCGTACCGAAGTGCGTTTCGGTGACGACATAGCCGGCGATTCCGACGTAAACTTCTGGACTCGCGGTCAGGTCACCTTCCAGGCCAAGAACGACACCGAGTACGGTACGCTCACCGGCGTCATCACCCTGCGTTACAATGTCGACAATGCCTCCGACCAGGAAGCCTTGCTTGACGAAGGCTATCTCGACATCGCCGGCTTCCGCGTCGGTAAGCTGTACAGCTGGTGGGATGACGACATGAGCGGCGAGACCGATACGCTCGCCAGCAACGAGACGACCCATAACTCGATCCGTTATCAGTATGAGTCCGGCGCTTTCGCGGCCGGCATTTCGGTCGACGAGCTGGAAGACGACTACGCCACCAAGCCGGGCGAAGGCCCGAACAACTTCGGTGTCGCAGGCCAGGTCTCCTACAAGGCCGGCGCCATCAGCGCCTACCTGCTTGCCGGTTATGACACCGACACCAGCGAAGTCGCTGTCCGCGGCATCGTCTATGCCGATATCGGCCCTGGCACGCTCGGCATTGCCGGCGTATGGGCGAGCGGCGCCAACTACTACTACGAAGAGTCCGAATGGACGATCGCAGCAGAATACGCCCTGAAGATCAACGACAAGTGGTCGGTCACCCCCGGCTTCCAGTACTTCGAAAACATCGCTCTCGAAGCTGACGGCAATGGCTTCACCGGCGGCAGCGCCTACACCACAGGTGTCACGATCGACTATCAGATCGTCGAAGACCTGCGTTCGAAGCTCAGCGTGCAATATCACGATGAGGACGAAGGCGACGACGAAGTGTTCGGCTTCCTGCGCTTCCAGCGCGATTTCTAAGATCGTCTGATTGCAGACAAATGGGGCGCGGCCCGAAGGTCGCGCCTTTTTCACACCCGGGAATCGGCGATGAAATCGGAATAGAATTCGTCGACCGTTCTTGCCTTGCGCATGGCGGCAAGCACGCCGTCCGATTGCAGCCGCCTGGCGATGGCGGACAGCACGTTCAGATATTCGCCGCGATTGTTTTCCCCGAAGAGCAGCACGACGGCGATGTCCGTCGCAATATCGTCGATCGCTTCGAAATCCAGCGGCTGGGCGAAGCGGAGGAGAAGGCCGCGCGGGCTGGTCATGCCGTCGATTGCCGCATGGGGAATGGCGATGCCGTTGCCGATGCCGGTGGAGCCGAGCTTTTCACGCGCTTCGAGCGCCTTCAGGATGGTCTGGCCGTCGACGGAAAAAGCCTTGGCCGCCTTGTCCGCAATGGTCTGCAGCGCGCGCCATTTGGTCGGCGCCGACACGCCGATGAAGGTGTGTTCCGGCCGGATGATGTTGGGAAGATTCATGTCATTCTCAATGCTGTTCGGCTCAATACTGTTCGGGCAGCGGGAGGCAGGGGAGGTCAATCCGGTTCCCTGAGCCGGTAGCCGACGCCGGTCTCGGTGGTGATATAGTGCGGCTGGTCGGGAATCTGCTCGACCTTTTGCCGCAGCTGCCGGACGTAGACGCGCAGATACTGCACATCCGCCGCCGGCCCCCATACCTGCTTCAGAAGAAACTGGTGTGTCAGCACCTTGCCGGCGTGCTGGGCGAGCACGCGCAGGATGTCGTATTCCTTCGGCGACAATTTTATTTCGTTGCCGTCGACCTTGACGATGCGCTTGACGAGATCGATCGACAGGCCGCCGGTCTGGAAGATCGCCTTTTCGCCCTGCTGCTGCAGGCGATGGCGCAACGCCACGCGGATGCGGGCGCCGAGCTCGTTGATGCCGAAGGGCTTGGTGACGTAATCGTCGGCGCCGCTTTCCAGCGCCTTGACGATGCCGGCCTCGTCGGTGCGGCTGGACAGGATCACGACGGGCATGGAAAGCCCTTCGTCGCGCCAGTCCTGTAAGAGGTCGTGGCCTGATTTGTCGGGCAGGCCGAGGTCGAGCACGATAAGGTCGGGCATGTCGTCGGCGACCGACTGCCGGGCGGCGCTGGCGTTCGGGGCTTCGTGCACCTCGTAACCCTGCGCGGTCAGGCCGACGCGGAGCAGCTTGCGGATCGGAGGCTCGTCGTCGACGACGAGGATTTTGACGGCTGAACCGGTCATCTGAGTTCGTCCAGTTTCGGAATGTCGTTGGGTTTCGGCAGGCGGATGGTGAAGACGGCGCCCGGACGGCCCGTCCGGTTGCCGGCGGTGATCGTGCCGCCCATCGCCTCGATGAAGCCGCGGCAGATGGAAAGGCCAAGCCCGGTGCCGGCGCGCACCTGATCGCCCTTGCGCACGCGGTAGAAGGTATCGAAGACTCGGGTGAGATCGGCCGGCGGGATGCCCGGGCCCTCGTCCGAAACCTGGATGACGACGTTGTCGGCATCGGCCCAGCCCTCGATATGGATCACCGATCCCTCGGGCGCGTATTTCGCGGCATTGTCGAGCAGGTTGAAGATCACCTGCTCGAACAGGACGGGATCGACGCGCACCATCGGGAGGTTGGCGGGAATGCTCATCTCGGTCTTGTGGCCGTCGAGGATCTTGGCGGCACGGCGCAGCGCGCTGCCGATGATATCGCCGGCATAATGCAGCGCATGGTTCGGCTCCATCGCGCCGGATTCGATCTTGGTCATGTCGAGCAGGTTGGCGATGAAGCGGTTGAGGCGCTCGGATTCGTCGACGACGGTCGACAGCAGGTCGCTGCGGTCCTCCACCGGCATCGAGTCGAAATAGTCGCGCAGCGTGCCGGCGGCGCCGAGGATGGCGGCAAGCGGTGTCTTCAGATCGTGCGAGATCGAGGTCAGCAGAGCCGAGCGCAGCCGGTCGGCTTCGGCCGCAAGTCTTGCCCGGTCGACATCGGCGACGAGCTGGACGCGTTCGATGGCAAGGGCTGCCTGGTCGGCCAGCGCATCGAGCAGCCGCTGCTGCTCCGGCGTCAGCAGCGGACCGTCGCGGCGGTCGCTGTCGAGGCCGATGACGCCGACGGCGGCGCGCCCGGTTCGGAGCGGCACGTAGAGGCGTTTGGCGCCGGGCAGGGTATCGGCGCCGCGGCCGGCAGCGTGATTGTGCTCCCAGGCCCAGCGGGCGGCGGCGATGTCGGCATCGTCGAGCGTGTCGTCGGGCGGATAACCGGCCTTGACGGCGATCGTGCCGTCTTCCGGCAGCAGCAGCACGACGCGGACCTTCAGCATCGAGGCAAGCTGGAAGGCGGTCGCCCAGAGCACATCGTCGAGCGTGCCGGTGCCGGCGAGTTTCTTGGAGAAGAGATAGAGATCCTCCGTCGTGCGCGCCCGCTGGCGCGCGGACGCCGCCTGGCGCTGCACGGTGGCGGTCAGATTGCTGGCGATGATGGCGACGCCCAGGAAGAAGAACAGGGCCAGCACGCTTTCCGGGTCACTGATCGTCAGCGTGTAGCGCGGCGGCAGAAAGAAGAAGTTGAAGGATAGAGCGCTGAGGATGCAGCTGTAAAGCGCCGGCCGCAGTCCATGGAGGACGGCGGAGGTCAGCACCGCCATCAGGAAGACGAGGGCGAGGTTGCGCACGTCGAGCACCTGGTCGAGCACGACGCTGACGCCGAGCGCGATGGCGACATAACCGGTCGCCAGCAGGTAGGCCTTGAAATCCAGTTCCGGCGCCGTGGCGGCCGCCCTGACGCCGCGCGCGGTGGTGCCGTCCTTCTCATTGCCTGAAATGACATGGACGCTGATCTCGCCGGTCTTGCGGATCAGTTCGTCGGTGATCGAGTGATGCCACCAGTCGCGCCATGTCGGCTTCTTCGGGGCGCCGATGACGATATGGGTGACGTTGTTGGCGGTGGCGTGGCGGACGAGTTCTTCGGCCACCTCGCGGCCGGGAAGGGTGATCGCTTCACCGCCGAGCTGCTCGGCAAGACGCAGCGTGGATGCAACGGTATCGCGCTCGGCCTCGGTGAGATTGATCGTGCGGTTGGTCTCGATATAGACGGCGGCCCAGGGCGCGCGCAGCCGCGAGGCCATGCGGGCGGCGTAGCGCACCAGCGAGGCGGAGCGCGGATGGTGGTCGATCGAGACGAGAACGCGTTCGCCCGCCGCCCAGGGGCCCGATATGGCATGGGCCTGCATGTGCGTGAGCAACTGGTCGTCGACACGCTGGGCGGTCTTGCGCAGCGCCAGTTCCCTGAGCGCCGTCAGATTGCCGGGCGTGAAATAATTGGTCAGCGCCCGCTCGGCGGTGCGTGGCACATAAACCTTGCCGTCCTGCAGGCGCTTGATCAGATCATCCGGCGTCAGGTCGATGATCTCGACGTCGTCGGCAAGGTCGATGATCGAGTCCGGCACCGTCTCGCGCACGCGTATGCGGGTGATCTGCGAGACGACGTCGTTCAGGCTCTCGACATGCTGGATGTTCAGCGTCGTATAGACGTCGATGCCGCGATCGAGCAGTTCCTTGACGTCGAGGTAACGCTTTGGATGGCGGCTGCCCTCGGCATTAGTATGGGCGAGTTCGTCGACCAATACGAGATTGGGCCGGCGGGCGAGGATACCGTCGAGATCCATTTCCTCAAGCGGCCGGCCCTTGTAGCTGATTTCGACGCGGGGAACGATCTCAAAACCGGCGACGAGGGCTTCGGTCTCCTTGCGGCCGTGGGTCTCGACGACACCGATGACGACATCGAGACCGTCGGCGATCTTGGCCCGGCCCGAGATCAGCATCTCGTAAGTCTTGCCGACGCCGGGCGCGGCACCCAGAAAAATCTTCAGACGGCCACGCGACTCCGCCCTGGCTTTTTCGAGAAGCGCATCGGGCGAGGGCCTGCCGGCCTGGTCGCGATTGTCGTCTGGCATGTAGTTCGGTCTTTCTGCAGATGGCCACCGAGAATGCGTTACGTCTCCGTATCCCTCGTCAACTCAGTTTAGCCGAGGTGCCGGCATGGTTTGGCTCAGCTGGCGGATGGCATTCCTGACACAAATGTCTGCGCCGTAAGTGGTGCGTTACGCCCGCCCCATCCTCCGTCATGCTCGGTCTTGAGCCGAGCATCCACAGCCGCATCCACCGTTAGCTGCGGCATGGATCCTCGGGTCGAGCCCGAGGATGACGGAGGATGGGGTTGACCTTGTTGCCAAACCGGCACTGAACCTGCCAACCCTCACTCAGTCATAGAAGCATCAAGGCTCTGGTTCAACGCCAGAACATTGACAGTGGGTTCGCCGAGAAGGCCGAGCTCGCGGCCTTGAACGGCGCCATCGACCAACGCCTTGACCCTGGCCTCATCCAGGCTTCGCGCTTTGGCGACGCGCGGCACCTGGAAATAGGCGGCCTCCGGCGAAATATGGGGATCGAGGCCGCTGCCCGAAGCGGTGACGAGGTCGGCCGGTACCGCCGCGCTCGGGTTTGCCGCCTTGGCGGCCTCATAATCGCTCTTGACGCGGTCGATCAGCTTCTGGCTGGTCGGGCCGAGGTTCGAGCCGCTGGAGGCGGCGGCATTGTAGCCGTCGCCGGCGGCCGACGGGCGACCGTGGAAATACTTGTCGCTGGTGAAGGCCTGGCCTATCAGCGTCGAGCCGATCACCTGGCCGTTCTTCTCGACCAGGCTGCCGTTTGCCTGGGTTGGGAAGAGGGCCTGGACGGCGCCAGTCATGGCGAGCGGATAGAGAAGGCCTGTTATGGCGGTGGTGGCGACAATCATGACGACCGCCGGACGAAGTTCTTTCAACATTGTTCTGACTCCTTGGATTGTTTCAGGCCAATTTTGTTAGGCCAGGCCGAGGGCTGCGACGGCCATGTCGATCGCCTTGATGCCGATGAAGGGGACGATGATGCCGCCGAGGCCGTAGATCAGCAGGTTGCGCGACAGCAGCGCGCCGGCGCCGATCGGACGGTAGCGAACACCCTTCAGCGACAGCGGGATCAAGGCAATGATGATCAGCGCATTGAAGATGATCGCCGAGAGGATGGCGCTTTGCGGCGTCGAAAGTCCCATGACGTTCAGGATGCCGAGCTGCGGGTAGAAGGTCAGGAACATCGCCGGGATGATGGCGAAGTACTTGGCGATGTCGTTGGCGATCGAAAACGTCGTCAGCGCGCCGCGCGTCATCAGCAGCTGTTTGCCGATCTCGACGATCTCGATGAGCTTCGTCGGGTCCGAGTCGAGATCGACCATGTTGCCGGCCTCGCGGGCGGCAACCGTGCCGGTGTTCATGGCGACGCCGACGTCGGCCTGGGCAAGGGCCGGCGCATCGTTGGTGCCGTCGCCGCACATGGCGACGAGCTTGCCCTTCGACTGTTCCTCGCGCATCAGCGCCAGCTTCATCTCGGGCGTTGCCTGGGCAAGGAAGTCGTCGACACCGGCTTCGGCGGCGATGGCGGCTGCCGTCAGCGGGTTGTCGCCGGTGATCATCACGGTGCGGATGCCCATGCGGCGGAGTTCCGTGAAGCGCTCGCGGATGCCGCCCTTGACGATATCCTTCAGCTGGATGACGCCGAGCAGCCGGCCGTCGCGGGCGACTGCCAGCGGCGTGCCGCCTGATTTGGCGACCTCGTCTGATATCGATTGCAATTCGCGCATGACTTCGCTGCCGTTCTTCGAAGGTGCGTCGCCGTTGACATAGGCGAGCAGGGCATCGACGGCGCCCTTGCGGATCGAAGAGCCTTCGAGATCGACGCCGCTCATCCTGGTCTGGGCGGTGAAGGGTACGAAGGTGGCCTTCAGGCTTGCCATGTCGCGGCCGCGGATCGCGTATTTTTCCTTGGCGAGCACGACGATGGAGCGGCCTTCCGGCGTTTCGTCGGCAAGCGAGGCGAGCTGGGCGGCATCGGCGAGATCCTGTTCGGAAACGCCGCGAACCGGGCGGAAGGTCGTCGCCTGGCGATTGCCGAGCGTGATCGTGCCGGTCTTGTCGAGCAGCAGCGTGTCGACGTCGCCGGCGGCTTCGACGGCACGGCCGGACATGGCGAGCACGTTGAAACGGACGAGGCGGTCCATGCCGGCAATGCCGATCGCCGACAACAGTGCGCCGATCGTCGTCGGGATCAGCGTCACGAAGAGGGCGACCAGCACGATGATCGGGATTGAGCCGCCGGCATAGATGGCAAAGCTCGGGATCGTCGCCGTCGCAAGCACGAAGATCAGCGTCATGCCGGCGAGCAGGATGTTGAGCGCGATCTCGTTCGGGGTCTTCTGACGCTCGGCACCTTCGACCAGGGCGATCATCCGGTCGAGGAAGGTCGAACCGGCCGCGGCGGTGATGCGCACGCGGATCCAATCGGACAGCACCTGCGTACCGCCTGTGACCGCCGAGCGATCGCCGCCCGATTCGCGAATAACCGGGGCGGATTCGCCTGTTATCGCCGCTTCGTTGACGGAGGCCACGCCTTCGATAACCTCGCCGTCAGACGGGATGATGTCGCCGGCCTCGACCAGCACGACGTCGCCGACCTTGAGGCTGGTGCCCGGCACCATGCGGTAGCCGCTGCCATTATTGGCGGTCAGCAGCTTGGCCTGGGTTTCGGTGCGCGCCTTGCGCAGCGAATCCGCCTGCGCCTTGCCGCGGCCTTCGGCGACGGCTTCGGCGAAATTGGCAAACAGCACGGTGAACCAGAGCCAGAGATTGATCTGGAACGAGAAGCCGAGATTGCCGTTGCCGGCCACAAGATCGCGCAGGAAAAGCACGGTTGTCAGCACCGAAACCGTGGCGACGACAAACATGACCGGATTTCTGGCAAGCGCCCGGGGGTTGAGCTTTTTGAAAGCGGCGCTCACGGCCGGAATGAGGATGCGAGAAACCATGATGCTCGCGGATTTTGCCTGGCTCATAAGAGACTCCAGCTTTGAAACGAGGATGGCGAACCGGAAGCCGGTCAGCCCTGTAGGATTTTGAAGATGGCGGCGATGACGAGGAGGCCTGCCATCATCACCAGGATGATGTCGGAGGCCTGGGGCCCCGGACCATTCCCACGTCCCGGCGCACCGGGACGTGGGTGGAAGGCATTGCGAAGCCTGTGACGGAGGATCATGGCATCACCTCAGAAGGTCTGACTGGCGATCATGACCAGGTGCTCGACGATGGGGCCAAGGGCCAAGGCCGGGAAGAAGGTCAGGCCGCCGACGATCAGGATCGTGCCGACGAGCAGGCCGACGAAGAGCGGACCATCCGTGGGGAAGGTGCCCGCCGAGGCCGGAACCGACTTCTTGGCGATCAGCGAACCGGCAATGGCAAGAGCCGGGATGATGACCAGGAAGCGGCCCATCAGCATGCCGAGGCCAAGGGTGATGTTGTACCAGGGCGTATTGCCGGTCAGGCCGCCGAAAGCCGAGCCGTTGTTGGCCGCAGCCGACGTATAGGCATAGAGGATTTCGGAGAAGCCGTGCGGACCGGAAGTCCCGACCGATGCCACTGCGCTCGGAAGGACGCTTGCGATCGCGGTGAAGACCAGCATGGCGAGCGGCAGGCAGAGGATGGCGAGAACGGCCATCTTCATTTCCTTCGCCTCGATCTTCTTGCCGAGATATTCCGGGGTGCGGCCGACCATCAGGCCGGCGACGAAGACGGCGACGATGATGAAGAGCAGAATGCCGTAAAAACCGGCACCGACGCCGCCGACAATGACTTCGCCGAGCTGCATGTTGATCAGCGGGATGAGGCCGCCAAGGGCGGTGAAGCTGCCGTGCATGGCGTTGACCGCGCCGCAGGAGGCGGCCGTTGTGATGACCGCAAACAGCGAGGATAGGGCGATGCCGAAGCGGACTTCCTTGCCTTCCATATTGCCGCCGCCAAGGCCAAAGGCATGCATCAGCGGATTGCCGGCGGCTTCCGCCCAATAGGTGACGATGACGCCGGCGACGAACAGGACGCCCATCGTGGCGAGGATCGCCCAGCCCTGGCGCTGATTGCCGACCATGCGGCCGAAGACGTTGGTCAAAGCCGCGCCGATCGCGAAGATCGACACCATCTGGATGAGGTTGGAGATCGCATCGGGGTTTTCGAACGGATGGGCCGAATTGGCGTTGAAGAAGCCGCCGCCATTGGTGCCGAGCATCTTGATGGCAAGCTGCGAGGCGACAGGCCCGACGGCGATCGTCTGCTGCGCGCCTTCAAGCGTCGTCGCATTGACGTAGGGGCCAAGCGTCTGCGGCACGCCGAGATAGACATAGACCAGCGTCAGCACGATGCAGATCGGCAACAGCACATAGAAGGTGGCCCTCGTCATATCGACCCAGAAATTGCCGATGGCCTTGCCCGAGGCGCGCGAGAAGGCGCGGATGAAGGCAAGCGCAATGGCAATGCCGGTCGCCGCGGAGACGAAGTTCTGGACGGTGAAGCCGGCCATCTGCGTCAGATAGGACATGGTGCTTTCGCCGCCGTAATTCTGCCAGTTGGTGTTGCTGACGAAGCTGACGGCGGTGTTGAAGGAAAGCTCCGGCGGGACGGCTGCCATGCCGGCCGGATTATAGGGAAGGCCGGCTTGCAGGCGTTGCAGCGCGTAAAGCACGATGACGCCCAGAAGGTTGAACATCAGCATGGCGAAGGCATAGGAGGTCCAATGCTGCTCCTCGCCTTCGCGGGTGCCGGCAATGCGGTAAAGTCCCCGTTCGATCGGAACGAGGACGGGTGAGAGGAGGGTGCGCTCGCCGTTGAAGACACGCGTCATATAGCCGCCGAGCGGTTTGACGAGCACAAGAACGATCCCGCAGTAAAGCAGGATCTGAAGCCATCCGTTGAGGGTCATGGGGTAAACTTTCAATACCCGGCTGCATCTGAGGTCGCGCATGCGCGACCGAGAAGCGCCGGTTCTCTTCAAAAGCGTTCTGGGCGAAGGAGAGCGTAGGTGAGGTAAATGGTGAGAAACACGGTTACGGCACCGCTCAAGACATAGTCGAGGATCATCGTCGGTTCTCCTGTCAAAGCCTGTCGCAGGCTCTGGTATAGGCAAAGCACAGCGCGAAGAATATGATCGGCGTGGCGAGTAGAATGATATCCATCATGATCGTGACTCCTGTTGTTCTTCTTGGAGTCAGACAAGACAAAGGGCGCTATCCGGATTCAGGCCGGATCCAGGGACGTCGCCTTTCATGCTTTCTGGCGTGGAGATGATCTTTTCGATCTCTCGGACATCAATATGGAGCCGAACGGCATAAAGGTTCGAGACGGGCGACGGACCGTCAATATAAAAATCTTATAAATGCCCTTGCGAGGCCGACCGCCATCGGACCAGCGGGCGAGCCGATCCTCGGCTCTGGATCTTTGCTGTGAGCATTTTTTCATTTGTTGAGCAAAAGCCTTCGCAATCCGGTTGAATTGGGACGGCTTCGGGCCTTATAGTCAGCTTCGACGCTGCCCGATGGAGTCATGGGCAAGCCACTAGGGAAGGAAACCGACGATGACCAAAGTCCGCGCGCTTGTCCTCGAGCGCCAGCATGAGCTTGCGCTTCGCGATATCGATCTGCCGCTCGAAACCGGCCCCGGCGAGGTGAAGATCCGGATCCACACCGTTGGTGTCTGCGGTTCGGACGTGCATTATTATACGCACGGCAAGATCGGTCCCTTTATCGTCAACGCGCCGATGGTGCTCGGCCATGAAGCGGCGGGCACGGTGGTCGAGGTTGGGGCCGGCGTCACGCATCTGAAAGTCGGCGACCGCGTCTGCATGGAGCCCGGCATTCCCGATCCGAATTCCAAGGCAAGCCGGCTCGGCCTGTACAATATCGACCCGGCCGTGACCTTCTGGGCGACCCCGCCGATCCACGGCGTGCTGACGCCGGAGGTCGTGCATCCCGCCAATTACACCTTCAAGCTGCCCGACAATGTCAGCTTTGCCGAAGGCGCCATGGTCGAGCCCTTCGCCGTCGGCATGCAGGCGGCAGCCAAGGCGAAGATAACGCCTGGTGATACTGCCGTCGTTCTCGGCGCCGGACCGATCGGCACGATGGTGGCGATCGCCGCGCTTGCCGGCGGCTGCGCCCGGGCGATCGTTGCCGATCTCGCCCAGCCGAAGCTCGATATCGCCGCACAATACCAGGGCGTCATTCCGGTCAATATCCGCGAGCAGAACCTGAGCGAAGAGGTCGGCCGGTTGACCGACGGCTGGGGCGCCGATGTCGTCTTCGAATGCTCCGGTTCGCCGAAGGCCTGGGAGACGATCATGGCGCTGCCGCGCCCGGGCGGCGTCATCGTCGTCGTCGGCCTGCCGGTCAACCCGATCGGCTTCGACGTCTCGACGGCATCCACCAAGGAAATCCGCATCGAGACGGTGTTCCGCTACGCGCATCAGTATGAGCGGTCGATCGCGCTGCTTGGCTCGGGCCGCGTCGACCTGAAGCCGCTGATATCAGAGACCTTCAAATTCGAAGATTCGATCAAGGCGTTCGATCGCGCCGTCGAGGCGCGGCCAAGCGATGTGAAGCTGCAGATCGTGATGGAATAGAGCCAGTCTGCTCCCCAGTCTGCTCCTATGAGTGCCTGGCACTCAGTTTCATCTTGCGAAAGGCAAGCGCCGCGGCTGCGACGACAGCCGCGGCTCCGACTGCGATCAGCAGGTGGCGGTGAAGCGGAAGGTGGCCCAATGTCTGTTGGACGCCATGCCCGAAGAGATAACCGAGCCCCGTGAACAGCTGCCCCCACACCAACGCGGCTGCGGCATTCATGACGACGAATTTTCCGGTCGGAATCCGCGTCGTGCCGATGACGATCGGACTGATTGTCCGCAACCCCACCAGAAAACGAAACGCAAAGATGAAGCCGGTGGGATATCTTTCCAGAAGCCCGGTTGCGCGCGCCAGGGCCGGCTTTTCCATCAGCCGGCGGACAAAGCCCCATTGCGCGGCGTAACGACCGACGAAGAACCATAGTTGATCGCCGGCGAAGGAGCCCGCCGTTGCCGCAAGCGACGCCGCCCCATAAGTCAGCAGCCCGCGATGGGAAATCACGCCTCCGAGAAACGCGGCTGTTTCGCCTTCGAAGGCGGCGCCCAGGAAGATGGCCAGCAGACCGTAATTCTCGATCAGCAGTTCGATAGACACGCAGTCCGCCTCCAGCCGTCCTTGCCCCTGGGTTTCTACCGCTAAACCGGCTTCAAATCCCCAAGCAGGGTCGGGATCAGCTCCGACACCGTCGGATGGATCGGCACCGACCATTGCAATGCGGGATAGGTCGTTCCCGCATTCATCGCATCGATGAGGCCGTGGATCACCTCGTCGCCCTCGATGCCGAGGATCGCCGCGCCGAGGATTTCCTTTGTCTCGGCATCGGCAACCACCTTCATGAAACCCTTGGTCTCGCCGCGTTCATTGGCGCGGCCGACTCGGCTCATCGGCCGGGTCGATACCATGATCTTGCGTCCGGAAGCGCGCGCCTGTTTTTCCGTCATGCCGACGCGGCCGAGCGGCGGGTCGATGTAGAGCGCATAGGCCGGGATGCGGCTCGAGAGCTTGCGGTCGTCGCCATCGAGCAGGTTGGCGGCGGCAATCTCGAAATCATTGTAGGAGGTGTGGGTGAAGGCGCCGTGGCCGTTGCAATCGCCGAGCGCCCAGATGCCCTCGACATTGGTGGCGAGCCTGTCGTCGACGGTGATGAAACCGCGTTGATCGGTAATGACGCCGGCGGCATCGAGGCCGAGATCGTCGGTATTCGGCTTACGGCCGGTGGCGATCAGCACATGGCTCGCATCGATCCTCGCTGAATCGGTGGCGACCGTTATCCCGTCGCTGCTCCTGGCGAAGGCGATGTCGCTGACGCCGGTATGAATGTCGATGCCCTCCGAGCGCAGCACATCGGCGATCGCGTCGGATATATCCTCGTCCTCGCGCGACGCGAGCTTCGGGCCATGCTCGATGACGCTGACCTCGGCGCCGAAGCGGCGATACATCTGCGCGAATTCCAGCCCGATATAACTGCCGCCGATGATGGTGAGATGCCGCGGCACCGTGTCGAGCTGGATGATCGAGGTGCTGGTGAGGTAGTCGATGTCGTCGATGCCCGGCAGCGCGGGGATGACCGGCCGCGCCCCGACGTTGAGGTAGATGCGCGGTGCCGTCAGTGTGTCGCCGTTGACGCTGACGGTCTTCGGGCCTTCGAAACAGGCGTGGCCGTAGACCACCGTCATGCCGTCCATGCCGGCGAGCCAGCCGATCAGGCCGTTGCGGGCATTCATCGTCACCGTTTCGGCGCGAGCCCTGACCACCTTCATGTCGATGGCGATCTCGCCCGGGATATTGACGCCATAGGCGGCACCGGTTCTTGCGACATGGGCGGCGCGGGCGCTGGCGACCAGCGTCTTCGTCGGCATGCAGCCGGCATTGACGCAGGTGCCGCCGAGGAATTTGCGCTCGATCAACGCCACCTTCATGCCCTTTTCGACCATGCGGGCGGCAAGCGATGGACCGGCCTGGCCGGCGCCGATAACGATGGCGTCGAAGCTCTTCATGGCACGGCCGCCACGATCAGTACCGCGCCGATGACGGCGACGGCGTCTTCGATGAGAGCCGCCGGCAGGTCCTTGCCAAACGAGGCGGCAAGCCGGCTACGGGCGGCAGCGCCGCCATATGTGCCGATGACGGCGCCGATCACCCCGGCGATCAGCCCGCCGAAGAGCAGGCTACTGGCGGCGCCGATCGTCGCCCCTGCCAAGGCGCCTGAAACGATGCGGGCGCCGAACTGCATCGGCACCTTGCGCGACGGCGTGGACGGCAGCTGGTCGGCGATCAGTTCGACGATGGCGAGAACCGTGAAGATCCACGGCGTCCATCGGTACCCCATGAAGGCAAGCGGCGTCTGCGACACGTCGAACCAGCCGAGTGCTGCGCCCCAGGCGACGGCGGCCGGTGCGGTCATGGTGCGAAGGCCCGATATGACACCGATCAGCAATGCAAGAAGCAGAAACATGCATGACCCCCTTTTTGCCGGCGCTTGCCGCAATTAAGGAAAGTTGCACATTGTCAGGCGCGTGGCAATTCGCCTTCCCGGCCTAGTTCGCAAAGGCGGCGATGCCGGTGATTGCCCGGCCGATGATCAGTGCGTGGATGTCGTGTGTGCCCTCGTAGGTGTTGACCACTTCGAGGTTGACGAGATGACGGGCGATGCCGAATTCGTCGGAGATGCCGTTGCCGCCGAGCATGTCGCGGGCTGCTCGCGCGATCTCCAGCGCCTTGCCGCAGCTGTTGCGCTTGAGGATCGAGGTCAGTTCCACCGGCGGATGGCCTTCCTCCTTCATGCGGCCGAGCCGCAGGCAGCCCTGAAGGCCGAGCGAGATCTCAGCGGCCATGTCGGCGAGCTTCTTCTGGATCAGCTGGTTGGCGGCAAGCGGCCGGCTGAACTGCTTGCGCTCCAGCGTATATTGCCGTGCTCTCGCATAACAATCCTCGGCCGCGCCGAGCGCGCCCCAGGCGATGCCGAAGCGGGCCGAGTTCAGGCAAGTGAACGGTCCCTTGAGGCCGGTGACGCCAGGCAAAAGGTTTTCCGCGGGCACGAAGACACTGTCCATCACCACTTCGCCTGTTATCGACGCGCGTAGGCCGACCTTGCCGTGGATGGCGGGCGCCGAAAGCCCTTTCCAGCCCTTTTCGAGGATGAAGCCGCGGATGAGCCCATCCTCGGTCTTTGCCCAGACGACGAAGACATCGGCGATCGGCGCGTTGGAGATCCAGGTCTTCGAGCCGGTGAGGCTGTAACCGCCGTCGACCTTTCTGGCGCGCGTCGCCATCGAGCCGGGGTCGGAGCCGTGATCGGGCTCGGTCAGGCCGAAGCAGCCGATCCATTCGCCGGCGGCGAGTTTCGGCAGGTATTTCAGCTTCTGCGCCTGCGACCCGAAGGTTTCGATCGGCACCATCACGAGTGAGGACTGGACGCTCATCATCGAGCGGTAACCGCTATCGACCCGTTCGACCTCGCGGGCGATCAGGCCGTAGGCGACGTAACCGAGGCCGGCGCCGCCGTAGTCGGGAGAGATCGTCGGGCCGAGCAGGCCGAGTTCGCCCATTTCGCGGAAGATTTCGGGATCGGTCTTTTCATGGCGGAAGGCGTCGAGAACCCGGGGCGCCAGCTTTTCCTGCGCATAGGCGTGGGCGGTGTCCTGCACCATGCGCTCTTCACTGGTCAGTTGCTCCACCAGCCGGAATGGATCGGCCCAGTCGAAAACTTCGCGCGTATGCTGCATGGCCGCGTCTCCTCATCCCGGTTCTGGCTTGCCTCGCTTAAGTGGCCATAGACCCGCCAGCCGACCGCGTCAACAGAAGGCGGCAGTCTCGAAAAGACGGGCCGCGCCATCTTTTCAAAAGTCTCGGCATGCTCCACTTTGCCCGCGATCGATTCTGCAACGAGGAGGCGGAAATGTCGTCAAGCGATCTGTTCGTATCGGCCGAAGGCGCCGAATGGGTCAACCCGGAGCCCGGCGTCGTGAGGCGCATTATGACCTATCTGCCCGAGATGATGATGGTGGAAGTGGCCTTCGAAAGCGGCGCCGTCGGGGCTGCCCATTCGCATCCGCATATCCAGGCAAGCTATGTCGCCGAAGGCAGTTTCGAGGTGACGATCGATGGCCGGACCGAAGTCCTGCAGCAGGGTGGCAGCTTCATCGTGCCTCCCAATCTCGTCCACGGCGTCAAGGCCCTGGAAAAGGGCCGGCTGATCGATACGTTCACCCCGCACCGGGCTGAATTCCTGAAATAATCAGCTTTCCCTTGCCCGGCGCGCCGGGCCGGCGGCGGTGACATAGGGCGGCACGAAGCGCGTATCCTCGCCGCGCACCGCCTCGCGCAGGAAATCGATGACGGCGCGCACGCGCGGCGCCTGTTTCAGGTCGCGGTGGCAGGTAATCCAGTAATGGCGCTTGAGGTCGATTTCCTCGGGCAGCACGCGCACCAGTTCGGGATAACGGCTGGCGAAGAAATAGGGCAGGATGCAGAGGCCGAGACCGTTTCTCGTGGCGGTGAGCTGCGCGAAGATGCTGGAGCTCTGGAATTGCGGCTTGATGCGCGGATGCACGTCGCCGAGATAGTCCAGGCCCGGCGCGAAGATCATTTCCTCGATATAGCTGACGAAGGGATGCTCAAGCAGGTCTTCGCGGCAGGTGATCGCAGGCGCCTTCGCCAGATAGTCGCGCGAGCCGTAGATCTGCAGATGGTAGTCGGTCAGTTTCTCGGCGAAATAAGGCCCACCCTTCGGCTCGTCGAGCACGACGGAAAGATCGGCCTCCTTGCGCGACAGCGACATGATCTGCTGGATCGTCACCAGTTCCAGCGACAGATGCGGATGCTGGGCGGCAAACTGCGGCAGCACGGTCGCGAAGAAGAAATTGGCAAAACCTTCTGGCGCGCTGAGGCGCACCAGGCCGCGCTGCGCCATCGAGCCGTCGGCAAGGTCGGCGCGCAGCCGTTCGGTCTCCTGCTCCATCCTTTCGGCCGTCTCGACGAAGCGCGTGCCCATGGCGGTCAGCACATAGCCGCGCGGATTGCGCTCGAACAGCTTGACCTTGAGGGTGAACTCCAGCCGGTCGATGCGGCGCGAGACGGTGGCATGGCTGGAGCGCAGCTGGCGCGCCGCCGTCGACAGCTGTCCGGTGCGGGCGACGGCTAGAAAAAACTGCAGATCGTCCCAAGTAAACTGCGGTGGATTGTTCATCGCGATCCCCTCTGTTCAAAAATGAACAGATACTGTTTGGAATTAGTTGTAAACCACCCGTTGCCTCAGGGCGGAATTTCCGTGATCGTAAGGTGAGGGTCCGTCGTTCTGAGGAGTGCGGCTGGCCAAATTTGAACAGATCCGCAATCTGGCCAATCTCTGGGAGGAGAGAAAATGCGTAAGAATCTTATTGCATCAGTTGCATTTCTGCTTGCGAGCAGCACCGCAGTGCTCGCGCAGAGCGCGACCGACGGCAAGGTCAAGATCGGCATCCTGAACGACCAGTCGGGTGTCTATGCCGATTTCGGCGGCAAGTCCTCCGTCGAAGCCGCCAAGATGGCGGTCGAGGATTTCGGCGGCAAGGTGCTCGATGTGCCGGTTGAGATCGTCGATGCCGACCACCAGAACAAGCCGGATATCGCCTCCAACATCGCCCGCCAGTGGTACGACACCGAGCAGGTGGATGCGATCATGGAACTGACGACTTCGTCGGTGGCGCTCGCCGTGCAGGCGATCGGCAAGGAGAAGAAGAAGATCGATATCGTCACCGGTGCGGCGACGACCGATCTCACCGGCAAGGCCTGCTCGCCTTACGGCTTCCATTGGGCCTACGACACCCATGCGCTCGCCGTCGGCACCGGCGGCGCACTCGTCAAGCAGGGCGGCGACAGCTGGTTCTTCCTGACCGCCGACTATGCTTTCGGCTATTCGCTCGAGCAGCAGACCAGCGATTACGTCAAGGCGAGCGGCGGCAAGGTCGTCGGCGCCGTCCGGCATCCGCTGTCGAGCCAGGACTTCTCGTCCTTCCTGCTGCAGGCGCAATCATCCGGCGCCAAGGTGATCGGCCTTGCCAATGCCGGCCTCGACACCTCGAATGCCATCAAGCAGGCGGCCGAATTCGGCATCACCCAGGGTGGCCAGCATCTGGCGGCGTTGCTGTTCACGCTCGCCGAAGTGCACGGCCTCGGGCTCGAGGCGGCGCAGGGGCTGACGCTGACGGAAGGTTATTACTGGAACCGCGACGACGAGAGCCGCGCCTTCGCCAAGAAGTTCTTCGCCCGCACCGGCAAGATGCCGAACATGATCCATGCCGGCACCTATTCGGCGGTGACGCAATATCTGAAGGCGGTGCAGAAGGCTGGCACCGACGAAACGGAAGCCGTCGCCAAGCAACTGCATGAAATGCCGGTCGATGACGTCTTCGGCCGTGGCGGCACGGTCGGCGCCAACGGCCGCATGATCCACGACATGTACCTGCTGCAGGTCAAGAAGCCGTCCGAAAGCAAGGAGCCGTGGGATTATTTCAACGTGCTCGCCACCATTCCCGGCAAGGAAGCCTATATCGATCCCGCCAAGAGCGGCTGCGATCTGGTGAAGTAAGCACGATGGCGGTTTCCGCAATAGAAACTCAGGTAAAGCCGCGGGTGGTACTCTCCGCCCGCGGCCTGCGCCGCGATTTCGGCGGCTTCACGGCCGTCAAGAATGTCGATCTCGACGTGCATGACGCCAGCGTGCATGCACTCATCGGCCCGAACGGCGCCGGCAAGACCACGGTCTTCAACCTGCTGACCAAGTTCCTGCAGCCGACATCGGGCACGATCACGCTGATGGGCACCGACATCACCGGGACGCCGCCCGACAAGGTGGCGCGGATGGGACTGGTGCGCTCCTTCCAGATCTCGGCGGTCTTTCCACACCTCACCGTTCTCGACAATGTGCGGGTGGCGCTGCAGCGGCCGAACAATCTCTCCACGCAGTTCTGGCGGCCTCTGTCGGCGCTCGACCGGCTGAACGAGTGCGCCGAGCAACTGCTCGCCAGCGTCGGGCTCTCCAAGGAGCGCGATCATATCGCCGCCGATCTTTCCTATGGCCGCAAGCGCGTGCTGGAGATCGCCACCACGCTGGCGCTCGATCCCAAAGTGCTGTTGCTCGACGAGCCGATGGCCGGCATGGGGCTGGAGGATGTCGGCGTCGTTTCATCCATCATCCGCGAGGTTGCCCGCGAGCGCGCGGTGCTGATGGTCGAGCACAATCTCTCCGTCGTCGCCAATATCTGCCAGCACGTCACCGTGCTGCAGCGCGGCGAAATCCTCGCCGAGGGCGACTATGCCACCGTCAGCCAGGACGAGCGCGTCCGCGTGGCTTATATGGGCACGGAGGAGCATTGATGGCCGCTCTCCTCGAAGTCCAGGGGCTCAATGCCTGGTACGGCGAAAGTCACGTCCTGCACGGCGTCGACATGCGGGTGGCCGAAGGCGAGACGATCACCATTCTCGGCCGCAACGGCGTCGGCAAGACGACGACGCTGCGCACCATCACCGGCATCGTCCGCGCCCGCAAGGGCAAGATCAGTTTTGCGGGCAGCGATATGATGCAGGTGCCGCTGCACAAGACGGCGCATCGAGGCATCGGTTTCGTGCCGGAGGAGCGCGGCATCTTCTCGACGCTCACCGTTTCGGAAAACCTGCTGCTGCCGCCTGTCGTGGCAGAGGGCGGCATGACGCTCGACGAAATCTACGAACTCTTCCCCAATCTCTACGAGCGCCGCGGCAGCCCGGGCACCAAGCTTTCCGGCGGCGAGCAGCAGATGCTGGCGATCGCCCGCATCCTGCGTACCGGCGTCAAGCTGCTCATTCTCGATGAGCCGACGGAAGGGCTTGCCCCCGTCATCGTCCAGCGCATCGGTGAGGTGCTGAAGACGTTGAAGGAGCGCCGCATGACGATCCTGCTCGTCGAGCAGAATTTCCGTTTCGCCAGCCGTATTGCCGATCGCTTCTATCTGATGGATCATGGGCAGATGGTGTCGGAATTCCCGGTCGGTGAACTGCCGCAGCGCATGGACACGCTGCACAAGGTTCTGGGAGTGTGACCAGATGATGATGATCTTCGGCATTCCCCTGCAGGCGCTGTTCGGCCAGCTGCTGATCGGCCTGATCAACGGTTCGTTCTATGCGCTGCTCAGCCTCGGCCTCGCCATCATCTTCGGCCTGCTACGGGTGATCAACTTCGCCCATGGTGCGCAATATATGCTCGGCGCCTTCGTCGCCTACCTCTTGCTGACCTATGCCGGCATCGGCTACTGGCCGTCATTGATCGTGGCGCCCGTCATCGTCGGCCTTGCCGGTGCCATCATCGAGCGGCTGTTCCTGCGCCGGCTCTATGATCTCGATCCGCTCTACGGCCTGCTCTTCACCTTCGGGCTGGCGCTCGCGGTCGAGGGCACCTTCCGCTATCTCTACGGCTCTTCCGGCCAGCCCTATGCGACGCCGGCAGCGCTTGCCGGCGGGGCCAATCTCGGCTTCATGTTCCTGCCGATCTATCGCGGCTGGGTGGTCGTCGTCTCGCTCGTCGTCTGCCTCGGCACCTGGCTGCTGATCGAGAAGACCAAGCTCGGCGCCTATCTCAGGGCCGCCACGGAAAACGCCGTGCTGGTGCAGGTGTTCGGCGTCAACGTGCCGGTGCTCTTGACGCTCACCTACGCGCTCGGCGCCGGTCTTGCCGCCTTTGCCGGCGTGCTGGCGGCGCCGATCTACCAGGTCTCGCCGCTGATGGGATCGAACATGATCATCGTCGTCTTCGCCGTGGTCGTCGTCGGCGGCATGGGATCGATCATGGGCGCGATCATCACCGGCTATGTGCTCGGCATCGCCGAGGGTCTGACCAAGGTCTTCTATCCCGAGGCTTCCAACATCGTGATCTTCGTCATCATGGCGATCGTGCTTCTCATCAGGCCCGCGGGCCTCTTCGGACGGGATGCTTGACATGGCTGACATCACCGAAACCATCCGAACGGAAAAAAACCGAACCGCTCTGTCGGTGCAGGCGGGTTTCCTGCTGGCGGGGCTGCTGCTCCTGCTCTTGGCGCCGTTCTTCTTCTATCCGATCTTCCTGATGAAGCTGCTCTGCTTCGCCCTCTTTGCCTGCGCCTTCAACCTGCTGCTCGGCTATACCGGCCTGCTTTCCTTCGGCCATGCCACCTTCTTCGGGGGAGCGGCCTATTTCACCGCCTACACGGTGAAGACATGGGGCCTGCCGCCGGAACTCGGCATTCTGATCGGGGTGGTGGGTGCGGCGTTTCTCGGCCTGGTCATGGGCTTCTTCGCCATCCGCCGCCAGGGCATCTATTTTGCGATGATCACGCTGGCGCTGTCGCAGATGTTCTTCTTCTTCTGCCTGCAGGCGGAGTTCACCGAGGGCGAGGACGGCATCCAGTCCGTGCCGCGGGGCCATCTCTTCGGTTTCATCGATCTGAACAGCTCGACCAACATGTATTATTTCGTGCTGGCTGTTTTCATCATTGGCGTCTTGATCATCTGGCGTTTCATCAACTCACCCTTCGGCATGATCTTGAAATCGATCCGTGAAAACGAGCAGCGGGCGATCTCGCTCGGTTATTCCGTGGCGCGCTACAAGCTCGGCGCCTTCGTCATGTCGGCAGCGCTTGCGGGGCTCGCGGGTGCTGTCAAATCGATTGTCTTCCAGTTCGCAACGCTGACCGACGTTGCCTGGCAGATGTCGGGCGAGGTGATCCTGATGACGCTGCTCGGCGGCATCGGCACGCTGATCGGCCCGCTCTTCGGCGCCGGGTTGGTGGTGGCGCTGGAAAACTACCTGGCCACCTCGGAATTCCCGGTGACGATCATCACCGGCATCGTCTTCATGGTCTGCGTGTTGATCTTCCGCCGCGGCATCATCGGTGAATTCTACGCCTCGCGGCTGGGGCGGAAACTGGGCTTCGTCTATCGCCGCTGAACGGGCGGACCTCTCTTTTTCCAGGAAAGAATCCCTCTTTCCCGGGAAAGGAGACGGGCGGCGGCGCTGCGACTCTTCCTCTCCCCGCGCTGCGGGGAGGGGGAAGCGGCAAGCATCTGGAGTTTCGTGCAGGGCACATGGATCGTTACGACTACATCATCATCGGGGCAGGCAGCGCCGGCTGCGTGCTCGCAAACCGGCTGTCCGCCGATAACAGGAGCCGGGTGCTGCTGCTCGAAGCCGGCGGCAGCGACAACTACCACTGGATCCATATTCCGGTCGGTTATCTCTATTGCATCAACAATCCGCGCACCGACTGGTGCTTCACCACTGCGCCGGAAGCCGGTCTGAATGGCCGGGCGCTGAACTATCCGCGTGGCAAGGTGCTCGGCGGCTGTTCGTCGATCAACGGCATGATCTACATGCGCGGTCAGGCGCGCGACTACGACCTCTGGCGGCAGATGGGCTGCAGCGGCTGGGGCTGGGACGATGTGCTGCCCTTCTTCCGCAAGTCCGAGGATTTTTATCGCGGCGAAGACGAGATGCATGGCGCCGGCGGCGAATGGCGCATCGAGAAGGCGCGTGTGCGCTGGGCCGTGCTCGATGCCTTCCAACAGGCGGCCAGGGAAGCGGGCATCCCGGAGATCGCGGATTTCAACCGCGGCAGCAACGAAGGGTCCGGCTATTTCGACGTCAATCAGCGTTCCGGCATTCGTTGGAACACCTCGAAGGCCTTCCTGCGCCCGGCGATGAAGCGCTCCAACCTGACGGTGCTCACCAAGGCGCAGGTCCGGCGGCTGCTGGTGGAGGAAGGCGCCGTTGCCGGCGTCGAATTCCAGCATCGCGGTGAGGCGAAGCGCGCCTATGCCGCCAAAGAAACCGTCCTTTCAGCCGGTTCGATCGGCTCGCCGCATATCCTGGAACTGTCCGGTATCGGCAGGGGCGAGGTTCTCAGCCAAGCCGGCGTCGATGTCGTCGCGGAAGTGAAGGGTGTCGGCGAGAACCTGCAGGATCATCTGCAGCTGCGTCTCGCCTATAGGGTGACGGGTGTTCCGACGCTGAACGAGAAGGCGACGAAGCTGATCGGCAAGGCGGCGATCGGGCTTGAATATCTCGTGCGCCGCTCCGGGCCGATGGCGATGGCGCCGAGCCAGCTCGGCATCTTCACCCGCTCCGGCCCGGACCGGGAAACGCCGGATCTGCAATATCACGTGCAGCCGGTCTCGCTGGATAAGTTCGGCGATCCCGTCCATCCTTTCCCGGCGATCACCGCGAGCGTCTGTAATCTCCGGCCGGAAAGCCGGGGTTCGGTGCATCTGTCGAGCCCGGATTTTGCCGCCCAGCCGACGATCAGTCCGAAATACCTCTCGACGCAGCGCGATCGTGACATAGCTGTCCGTTCTATACGGTTGACGCGCAAGATCGTCGCGCAGCCTTCCTTTGCCCGTTTCAGGCCGGAAGAATTCAAGCCGGGGCCGAGCTATCAGACGGAGGCCGATCTGGAGCGGGCGGCGGGCGATATCGGGACGACGATCTTCCATCCCGTCGGCACCTGCCGGATGGGCGCCGACAGGGACAGCGTCGTCGATCCCAGGCTGAAATTCCGGGCGCTCGGAAAGCTCAGGATCGCCGACGCCTCGGTGATGCCGTCGATCACCTCGGGCAACACCAATTCGCCGACGATCATGATCGCCGAAAAGGCGGCAGCGATGATCCTCGAAGACAATCGATAGGAGAAGACCATGGCAAGGATCGCATTCATCGGGCTTGGCAACATGGGCGGGCCGATGGCGGCCAATCTGGTCAAATCAGGTCACGAGGTCCTCGGCTTCGATCTCGCGGCGTCGGTGCTGAAGGCGGCCGAGGAGAGCGGGGTCAAGCCGGCTAGCCATGCCAGCCAGGCGGTCAAGGACGCCGACATCGTCATATCAATGCTGCCACAGGGCAAACATGTGCTGACGGCCTGGGCCGATATCCTGCAGTCGACTGCGCAAGGCACGCTGGTCATCGATTGCTCCACAATCGATGTCGAAAGCAGCCGCAAGGCGCATGAGATGGCCAAGGCCGCCAGCTGCCTGTCGCTCGACGCCCCCGTCTCCGGCGGTACCGGCGGGGCGACCGCAGGCACGTTGACCTTCATGGCCGGCGGCGCGGAAGAGGCCTTCGCCAAGGCAAAGCCGATCCTGGAGGCGATGGGAAAGAAGATCGTCCATTGCGGTGAGGCCGGCGCCGGCCAGGCGGCGAAGATCTGCAACAACATGATCCTCGGCATTTCGATGATCGGCGTCTGTGAGGGTTTCGTGCTTGCCGAGAAGCTCGGGCTTTCGCATCAGGCACTGTTCGATGTCGCCTCGACCTCGTCGGGCCAATGCTGGTCGCTCAATACCTATTGCCCGGTTCCGGGGCCGGTGCCGACTTCGCCCGCGAACAACGGCTATAAGCCGGGCTTTGCCGCGGCTTTGATGCTGAAGGATCTGAGACTCTCCCAGGAAGCGGCGCTGACGAGCGGCGCTTCCACGCCACTCGGCGCGGAAGCAGCACAGCTTTTTGCGCTCTTCGAGAAGCTGGGCAATGGCGGAAAGGATTTTTCCGCGATCATCGAGATGTTTCGCGAGAAGGCGTAGGCACCGCGGTCAATCAATCCTTCGACACCGAGAAGCTCAACCTGGCGTCACCGAGCAGGATGTCGATGTCGCCGGGTTCGGTCAGTTCGATCGCGCCGCTCAACGTGCCCGTCGTGATGAGCGCGCCTGCCTTCAGCGATGTCTCGGGGCGCAAACCGTCATTGGCGTAATCGATCAGCCAGGTGAGAACGTCGCCCTTCGGATGCTGCGCCGGGCCATCATAGATCGTGCGGCCGGCATGGGTGACCTTGAGCGGCGTTCCGCCGACGGTGTCGACGACGCTTTTTTCGAGCGTCGGACCGAGCACATAGCCGCTATTGCCGAGGCGGTCGGCGACGAACAGCAGAAACGAAACGCTGCCGCTCTCGCTGACGGCGCTGACCAGCAGCTCGGCGCCGAGATGGACAGCGGAGATCGCCCCGACCACTTCGGTGCGGCTGTAGGCTGTGCCCGCGCGGATCGGCAGGTCGCTGCCGAGGCGCACCGCGATCTCGGTCTCGAATTTCAGGCCCGGATACCAGGGAATATCAGCGCCCGAAACGGCTTCGGCATAGGGATGCAGCGGAGCAGCGACCGCTTGGCCCTGCGGCGAGACCGTCACCTTCCAGGCATTGCTGGAAACGCCGTCTGCGGCGGCCAGCAAATTCTGCACCTCCATCGCCTGATGCAGATCGGCTGGCAGCGCGAAAGTGCTCGTTGCCTCCTGGTGACCGGCCTGGTGCAGGCCGTGAAGCCTGGCTGCAAGGGCGCGCGGATCGAATGTCTCTGTCATGCTATCTCCTCGACCTGATTTTCGAGGTGCACACTAACCACAAGACAGGGATGAACAAGGTCCGTTCTTGGAAAAGCTCCTATTCCATCGCCGCGTACCAGTGGGTGCGATAGGCGGTCAGACCCGGGATATCGGTCGGCGGAATATGCGTCTCGGTACCCGACGCCGGCCGGATGCCGGTCAGAAGGGCCGCCCCCTGGCTGGTGCCGGTCGAGCCCGGAAGGGCCATGACTTCACGACCGGTTAGGGCGGCGAGCAGCTTGAGATAGGTGCCATTCAGGGCAAAAGGCCCTTCGACGATAACCGGGCCTTTGGCGCCGATCAGCCCGAGGCAGGCATCGGTCATCAAAGCGAGATAGAGGCAGGCAGTTGCATAGCGCTGCTCGCGGCTTGCCTCTTCGGCGCCGATCCAGCGGCTTGCCTTTCCCGGAAAAGGCCCGGAACCGGCGGCGATATTCGGCAAGAGCATCATGCCCTTGTCGATGACCGGGCCGATTGCCGCCTGGACGGCCTTTTCGTCGACTGGGCCGATTTCGGCAGAAAGGATCTCGAATTCCCGGCCGCCCATGAAACGCGACGAGGGGACGGCCCGGCCATAGGCATCGACATTGGCGAGCGCATCGCGGTTGGGGTCGAGATGGTCGAGGTCGCCGCCGACGCCGAAATTGATCACCCACGTGCCGGTGGAGACGACGGCGAAGGGCGCCTCCCGATGGACCAGATGCGGCAGCAGCGAGGCATTGGAATCGTGAATGCCGCAGTAGACCGGCACAGGTGCGGCAAGGCCGAGTTCTGCGGCGATCTCGGGCAGAACCGGGCCGAGCGCATCGAAGGCGGAGCGGATCGGCGCCATCAGGTCGCGGATCCCGAGCCTGTCGACGAGTGAGGAATAGCTGCCGACTCTCGGGTTCCACAGATCGGTATGGCAGCCGAGCGAGGTCAGCTCATTGGCGGCAATACCCGTCAACCGCGCCGTCCAATATTGCGCATAGGTGAGGATGGTCGCACCTTTAGCGAATTCCTCGGGAAAGGCGGTCTTCTGGTAGTGCAGCTGCGCGCCGACATTGAGGCCCATCGCAAGGCGCGGCGAGAAGGTTTCGTCGAAGGAGGGACGCAACGCCGTATAGGCATCGCGGATCTCCTGCGGATATTCGTGCTCGTAGTCGATAACAGGCATGGCAAGCGCGCCGTCCCGGGCAAGGAGTGCTGCGGAGGCGCCATGGGTGGTGATCGAAATGGCGTCGAAACCCGGCTCACGCGCAAGGCTCTTCAGCGCATCGAGGGCGAAGGACCAGAGCGCCTCAATATCGTAGTGCGGATAGAGACCCGTTTTGATCGCGATATTCGGTCGCTTCAGCACGGCGATTTCGGCGCCGGTCTCGCTGTCGAGCACGACGACCTTGGCATTGGTCTTGCCGATGTCGAGGACGGCGATGCGGTGATAGGAGGGGGCGTTCATGGCATATGGAAGAGGGTGACGAGGTCGCTTTGCACGGGCGAATTATCCGGATTCGTCGCCATGATATCGGCCATATGGGCCCACCATTTCTTCATCACAGGGTGGTCCGGCAGGCTCGCCATCGTATGGTCGGCCGGCCGCGTCAGCACGCCGAACAGCGTGTTGGTCTCGCGGTCGAGATGGATGGAATAGTCGCTGGCGCCGGACTTGTGCAGGAGATCGACCAGTTCCGGCCAGATCTCGTCATGCCGCCTGCGGTATTCGGCTTCCATGCCGGGATGGAGCTGCATCTTGAAAGCGTGTTTCTCTGCTGTCATCGGGAACTCATGAGCTTGACGCGGCGGGCGATGATCGGGATGGCGATGGTGATGATCAGAAGCAGGCCGATGAAGATCGACATGACGATGCCGGGCACGTTCAAGAGGCCGAGGCCGAAGGTGACGAGGCCCATGACGAAGGCGGCGATGACGACGCCGCCGATCGTGCCGGAGCCACCGAGGATCGAGATACCGCCGAGCACGACCATGGTGACGACCTCGAGTTCCCAGCCCTGGGCGATCGACGGCCGGGTCGAGCCGAGGCGCGAGGTCAGGCAGACGGCGGCGACGCCGCTCATGACGCCGGTCAGCAGGAAGAGGATGAATTTGACGCGCTCGACCGGGATGCCGGAGAAGCGGGCGGCGAAGTCGTTATTGCCGATCGCATAGACCTGCCGGCCGAAATTCGTCGCATGCAAGAGGATGGCGAAGAGGATCGCCAGCACGATGAAGAGCACGAATTCGAAGGAGAACACCCAGACGACATAACCCTGGCCGAAATAGGCAAAATCGGCCGGGTATTTGCCATAGGCCTGGTCGCCGAGCACGATATAGGAAATGCCGCGGAACAGGCTCATCGTGCCGATGGTGACGACGATCGACGGCAGTTTCAGCACCGAGACCAGCACGCCGTTGAAGGTGCCGCAGGCAAGACCGGTGCCGATGCCAATCGCGACCAGGCCCGGCGTGCCGATCCCGACTTGCGCCGCCGCGCCCATCGCCGTCGAGGCGAGCGCGATGATCGCGGCGACCGAGAGGTCGATTTCGCCAGCGATGACCAGCAGTGCCATGGCGAAGGCGATCATCGCCTTTTCGGTAAAGTTGAAGGTGGCGTCCGAAAGGTTCCAGGCATCGAGGAAATAGGGCGAGGCCAAGGAATTGAAGATGAAGATCAGGACGGCGACCGCAAAGAGCAGCACTTCCCAGCTTGCAAGGATGCGGCGGAAGGGTGTGCCGAGGCGGTCGGGAATGACCCGCTTTTCATGTGTGGACACGGTGCTCATGCTGCTGCCTCCGTTCTGACCTCGGCTGCCGCGCGGTCGCGCAGGATGATGCGGCCGCGGTTGCGCTCGCGCCGAGCATTGAAGGCGACGGCGAGAATGATGACGGTTCCGGAGATCGCCATCTGCGTGAAGGGTGAAATGCCGATCACCGGCAGCGCATTCTTGATGACGCCGAGGAAAAGTGCGCCGAGCACGGTGCCGGCGACCGACCCGACACCGCCGGCAATCGAGATGCCGCCGATGACGCAGGCCGCGACGCTGTCGAGTTCGAAGCCGTTGGCGATATCGACATAGGCGACGGCGTAACGCGATACCCAGAGATAGCTCGCCAGGCCGGCGAGCGCGCCCGACAGGACGAAGGCGAGGAATTTCGTCCAGCCCGTATCGATGCCGGCATAGACGGCCGCGGTCGGATTGCCGCCGGTCGCATAGGCCGAGCGGCCAAACTGGGTATATCGGAGCAGGACATACATCAGGAGCACGATAACGATCCCCACCCAGCCGAGGACGGGCAGGCCGAGGATCGGCGTGCGCGGCACCGACAGGAAGACCGGCGTCATCTGATGGGCGTTGACCCAAGCCCCACCCGACAGCACGAAGGCCATGCCGCGATAGATGGTGAGCGTGCCAAGCGTGACGACGATCGGCGGAATTTCGAGCGCCCAGACAAGAAAGCCGTTGATGGCGCCGAGGCAGGCGCCAATGACGATCGCGGCAAGGATGAGCAGGACGAGCGGCAGGTCGGGATAGGCGGCATTCATCATCGCGATCGCCATGCCGGTGAAGGCGAGGTTGGCGGCAACTGACAGGTCGATCGATTTTGTCAGGATGACCGTCATCTGCGCCAGCGCTAGGATGATCAGGATGGAGGTATCGTTGAAAATGCCGGCGAGATTCTCCGGCGTTGCGAAATCGGCAGCGCGCGTCGAAAAGATCGCGATCATCACGACGATGATGGCGAAGAGCAGGGTTTCGCGTTTTCTGATCAGTCTTGCCATGTGTCTACCTCATGCATTGCCGGTGGCGGCGCGCACCAGCGCTTCCGGTGACAGTTCGGCGCGTTCGAAAATTCCGGCAGACAGGCCTTCCTTCATCACCAGCACGCGGTCCGACATGCCGATGATTTCGGGCAGTTCGGATGAGACCATGATGATCGACAGGCCCTCGGCGGCGAGTTCGCTGATGAAGCCATGCACGGCCGCCTTCGAGCCGATATCGATGCCCTTGGTGGGTTCGTCGAGGATGATGACCTTCGGCGCGGTCGCCAGCCATTTGCCGATGACGACCTTCTGCTGGTTGCCGCCCGACAGCGTGCCGACCGGCACGGAAAGGGCCGCCGCGCGCAAATCCAGCCGCTCGGCATATTTGCGGGCGAGCGCGAATTCTTCTGCCGCCCTGAGGAAACCCCGGCGTGAAGTGCGGGCAAGTGACGGCAGCGTCATGTTCTGGAAGATCGGCATCGGCAGCGCCAGTCCATGGCGGCCGCGTTCCTCCGGCACATAGACGATGCCGGCGCGGATCGCATCCTGCGGCGAATGGATGGTGATCTCGCGGCCTTCGAGCATCATCTTGCCGGAGAGCGGCCTGGTGATGCCGAAGAGCGATTGCGACAGTTCCGAGCGGCCGGCGCCGATCAGGCCGTATATGCCGAGAATCTCGCCCTGGCGCAGGGTGAAGGAGATGTCGCGGAATTCGGTGCGGTGGCTGTAATGGCTGATCTCCAGAACCGGGCCGCCAATGGCGACATCGATCTTCGGAAAGGCGTTTTCGACGTCGCGGCCGACCATCATGCGGACGATCTCGTCCTGCGGCGTGTCCTTGAGCCGACCCTGGCCGACGGCGCGGCCGTCGCGGAAGACGACGAAGTCGTCGGCGATCTCATAAACCTCGTCGAACTTGTGGCTGATGAACAGGATCGCCTTGCCCTGTTCCTTCAGGCCCCGGACGATGCGGAAGAGATCGTCGATCTCCTTGCGGGAAAGGGCTGCCGTCGGTTCGTCCATGATGACGATGCGGGCCTCGATCGACAGTGCGCGCGCAATCGCCACCAGATGGCGCTGCGCGATCGAGAGGTCCTTCAGCCGGATCGTCGGATCGATATTGCTTTCGAGCGCGGTCAGCAGCGCCTTTGCGCGGCTGTTCATCGTCTGCCAATCGATGGTGCGCCAACGTGTGCGCGGCGCATGGCCGAGGAAGATGTTTTCGGCAACCGTCAGCTCGTCGAACAGCACGGTTTCCTGATGGATGGCGGTGACGCCGGCATCGATCGCGGCCTGGGCGCTGGCAAAGGTTACCGGCCGGCCGTCGACGAGGATCTCGCCTTCATTCGGCCGGTAGATTCCGGTCAGGATCTTGACGAGCGTCGATTTGCCGGCACCGTTTTCGCCGATCAGCGCCGTCACCGTGCCGGGATGCAGCGCGATGCTGACATTGTCGAGCGCCTTCACGCCCGGGAAGATCTGGGAGATGCCGCGCATTTCCAGAATGGCTGGCGCATCACCGGTTTTGCTGTCCGTGGCGGTTTGTTGAAAGGCGGCGTTCATCAAGCTTCTACCAGTGTCGAATGAGAATCCCGGCGGCCGTCGAGCCGCCGGGCTTTTATGCGTCGCTCCGGATCAGAAGACCTTGGAGAACTGGTCGATGTTCGAAGCATTGTAGACGAAGGGATCGGCCATGGCGGCTTCGCCGTTGTCGCCGACCTTGATCTTGCCCATGCGGCCGACTTCGATCTCGCTGCCCGGCTTGCCGTCGGTTTCGCCCTTGACGAGGCGATAGGCGATCTGCGTTGCGGAGTAGCCGAGGTCGATCGGGTTCCAGATGGCGAATTCCTTCGTGGCGCCCGACTTGATCGCGCCGGCCATTTCGGAAGGCAGACCGAGTCCGGTGACGTAGACCTTGCCGACAAGGCCCTTGTCTTCGACGACCTTCGAAGCAGCGAGAACGCCGACGGTCGTCGGAGCGACGATGACCTTGACGTTCGGGTTCGACTTCAACAGGCCTTCGGCTTCACGATAGGACTTGTCCGAGAGGTCGTCGCCATAAACTGTCGTGACGAGGTTGAGGCCCGGGAAATCCTTGAGCTGCTTCTTCATCTGGTCGATCCAGATGTTCTGGTTGGTCGAGGTGGTCGTTGCCGACAGGATGGCGAAGTCGCCCTTGCCGCCGTCGAGATGGTCCTTGGCGAGCGTCAGGCACATCTTGCCGATCAGCTCGTTGGACGACGGGTTGAGCTGCAGGATACGGCCTTCAGGCGCGACGCCCGAATCCCAGGAGATCACCTTGATGCCGCGTTGCGCCGCCTTCTTCAGCGCCGGAACGAGCGCGTCAGGATCATTGGCCGAAACGGCGATGGCGTTGACGCCCTGGGCGATCAGCGAATTGATGACTTCGATCTGGCCTTCGGCCGTCGTCGACGTCGGACCGGTATAGATGACCTCGACACCGCCGAGTTCCTTGGCGGCTTCCTGCGCGCCCTTGTTGGCGGCATCGAAGAAGCCGTTGCCGAGCGACTTGACGACGAGGCCGATCTTGATGTCGGCGGCGCTGGCCGTTCCCGCCATCATGGCGACGGCAAATGCCACGCCGATTGCGAGTTTCTTTGCGAGTTTCATGCTTTCATCCTCCCACTTGATTGACACTCTTCACACCTGGCCGGCGCCTCATGCGACCGACGAGGAATCCTCCTTGATTGCCTGGGCGACCGGGCTCGCGACAATGAGCCTGATGCCGGCATTTTCGATCATCCTGGCGGCTTCCTCCGGAATGCCGTCATCGGTGATCACAGTCGACACACGCTCTAGCGGGCACAGAATGAGGCTCGAGCGGCGATGGAACTTGCTGGAATCGGCCATGACGACCAATTCGTCGGCCTGATGCATCAGCTTCTGTTCGCTCTGGATGATCAGCGCGTCGGCTTCCATGATGCCGAGCGGGCCGATACCCTGCGCGCCGATGAAGAAACGGCGGGCGTAGAAATTGCGGATCGCGTCATTGTCGAAGGGGGAGAGGATCAGGCTCTGTTCGCGATAGATCGCGCCGCCCGGCACTGTCACCGTGTTCTTCGAATGCTTGACCAGATGTTCGGCGATCGCGAAGGAATTGGTCATCACCTGTAAGCGGTGCGCCGCCATGAAATGAACCATCTGGAAGGTGGTCGTGCCGCCATTGATGATGATCGCGTCACCCGGATCGCAAAGCTCGACCGCCTGGCGGGCGATTGCGCGTTTCTTGTCGATGTTGACCGATTCCGAAACACGGAAAGGGCGCCCGGCAAGATTGCCGAGCTGCGGCGGATGCACCGCCTCGGCGCCGCCGCGCACACGCCGGATCTTGCCCTGGACATGAAGAGCCGCGATGTCGCGCCGGATCGTCGCCTCGGAAGCCTCGGTCAGTTCGGAAATATCCTGAACCGTCACGACGGACTTTTCCTGAACGGCGCTCAGAATAATGCGATGGCGTTCGCGTTCGTGCATGGGGCTCCTCCTTCAATCGTTTATTTCCCACATATGACAATGTGTCAATCAAAAACGATCATAAATTTTCATATTGCGCTGCACAATAATCGAATTTGATCGTTTTCGATTGACAAGCTGCGTTTTGATGAGCGATACCGTCAACGAAAAGGGGCGCGAACCCTCGCGCCCCGATGACGATTTCATATGGGAGGATGACATGGCGGCGAACGTCCGGCTTCTGGAAAACCGGTGGGATGATGGTTACGCGGCAGGTCTCGACGAGCCCGGCAAGCTGCTTTATCGCTCCAACCTGCTCGGCGCCGACAAGCGCATCACCAATTACGGCGGCGGCAACACCTCGGCGAAGGTAATGGAAACCGATCCGTTGACCGGCGGCAAAGTCAAGGTGCTCTGGGTCAAGGGTTCGGGCGGCGATGTCGGCACGATCAAGCTCGACGGTTTCGCGACACTCTACCAGGACAAGCTGGAATCGCTGAAAGGCATCTACAAGGGCGTCGAGGATGAGGACCGCATGGTTGGCTTCCTGCCGCACTGCACCTTCAACCTGAACGCCCGCGCCGCCTCGATCGATACGCCGCTGCACGGTTTCGTGCCTTTCACCCATGTCGACCACATGCACCCCGATGCGATCATCGCGATTGCCGCATCGAAGAATTCCAGGGAGCTGACGCAGCAGATCTTCGGCGACGAGATCGGCTGGCTGCCCTGGCGTCGCCCGGGCTTCCAGCTCGGCCTCGACCTCGGCGCTTTCGTCGCCGCCAATCCGAATGCCAAGGGCGTCGTGCTCGAAAGCCATGGCCTCTTCACCTGGGCTGACGACGCCAAGGCTTGCTATGAGCTGACGCTCGATATCATCAACAAGGCGATCGTCTGGTTTGCCGGAAAGACTGAGGGAAAGACGATTTTCGGCGGCGCCGTCACGCAGAGCCTGGCCGTTGCCGAGCGCCGCGCCATCGCTGCCCGGCTGATGCCGGAAATCCGCGGCCGCATCGGCAAGCAGGAGCGCAAGCTCGGCCATTTCGACGATCAGGACGCCGTGCTCGAATTCGTCAATTCCAAGGATTTGCGCCCGCTCGGCGCGCTCGGCACTAGCTGCCCGGATCATTTCCTGCGCACCAAGATTCGCCCGCTGATCGTCGATTTCGATCCGGCCAAGCCGGATGTCGACGCGATCGTCGCCGGTCTCGACCAGGCGCTGAAGGACTACCGCGCCGATTACGCCCGCTATTACAACGACTGCAAGCATGACAATTCGCCGGCCATGCGCGACGTCAATCCGGTCATCTTCCTCGTCCCCGGCGTCGGCATGCTGTCCTTTGCTCGCGACAAGGCGACGGCCCGCATCGCCAGCGAATTCTACGTCAACGCCATCAATGTCATGCGCGGGGCGTCGACGGTCTCGGAATATCAGGGCCTGCCGGAGCAGGAAGCCTTTGATATCGAATACTGGCTGCTTGAAGAGGCCAAGCTCCAGCGCATGCCGAAGCCGAAGAGCCTCGCCGGCCGCGTCGCCTTCGTCACCGGCGGCGCCGGCGGCATCGGCCGGGCGACGGCGGCGCGCCTCGTCGGCGAGGGCGCCTGCGTGGTGCTTGCCGATATCGACCAGGCGGCGCTCGAGGGCACCGAAGCTGATTTCGTCAAGAAATATGGCGCCGACGCCGTCCGCAGCGTCCGGCTCGACGTCACCCAGGAACATGCGGTGATCGCCGCCTTCGTGGAAGCCTGCGTCGAATTCGGCGGCGTCGATATTCTCGTCTCGAATGCCGGCATTGCCTCCTCCGCGCCGATCGAAACAACCGAGCTGTCGACCTGGAACCGCAATATCGATATTCTGGCGACCGGTTATTTCCTCGTCTCGCGTGAAGCGTTCCGCCTGTTCCGCCGTCAGGCGCTCGGCGGCAACGTCATCTTCGTCGCCTCGAAAAACGGTCTTGCCGCCTCGCCGAACGCGTCTGCCTATTGCACCGCCAAGGCTGCCGAAATCCATCTCGCCCGCTGCCTGGCGCTGGAAGGTGCCGATGCCGGCATCCGCGTCAACACGGTCAACCCGGATGCCGTCCTGCGCGGCTCGAAGATCTGGAGCGGCGAATGGCGCGAGCAGCGCGCCGCCTCGTCGAAGATCGAGGTGGACGATCTCGAGGAACATTACCGCAAGCGTTCGATGCTGAAACTCAACGTGTTTCCGGAAGATATCGCCGAGGCGATCTATTTCCTCGCTTCGGACCTCTCGGCAAAATCGACCGGCAACATCATCAACGTCGATGCCGGCAACGTGCAGAGCTTTACGCGCTGATTTTGATTGACGGCGGATGCGTCGGCCCCTCACCCTAACCCTCTGCCCGTCATGACGGGGAGAGGGGACTTGCCTGACGAAACGTTGGAGCGGGACGGAGACGGCGCGGCAAATTCCCTTCTCCCCGTCTGAACGGGGAGAAGGTGCCAGCAGGCGGATGAGGGGCTGCCGCTACGGCAAAGTCCCAATGTTTAAAATGCATAGCCGGGAGGAAGACATGGCCGAATTCAGGATCGCGCAGGATCTGGTCGCAACGGATAACGACAAGCGGGCAACCGCGCTGAAAGCCGATTACGAGGCGCTGGGCGCAGCGCTTGCCCGCCGCGGCGTCGATATCGAGGCGGTCACCCGCAGGGTTGCCGAATTCTTCGTCGCCGTTCCCTCCTGGGGTGTGGGCACCGGCGGCACGCGGTTTGCCCGTTTCCCCGGCACCGGCGAGCCGCGCGGGATTTTCGACAAGCTCGACGATTGCGCCGTCATCAATCAGCTGACGCAGGCGACGCCGAATGTCTCCCTGCATATTCCCTGGGACAAGGCGGATGCACGGGAGTTGAAGGCCAAGGGCGACGCGCTCGGCCTCGGCTTCGATGCGATGAATTCCAACACCTTTTCCGATGCGCCCGGCCAGGCCCATTCCTACAAATACGGTTCGCTCAGCCACACCGACGCGGCAACGCGGGCGCAGGCGGTCGAGCACAATCTCGAATGCATCGAGATCGGCAAGGCGCTCGGCTCCAAGGCATTGACGGTCTGGATCGGCGACGGCTCGAACTTCCCCGGCCAGAGCCATTTCACCAAGGCTTTCGAGCGTTACCTCGCCTCGATGGCTGACATTTACAAGGCGCTGCCCGACGATTGGAAGCTGTTCTCCGAACACAAGATGTACGAGCCGGCCTTCTATTCCACGATCGTGCAGGATTGGGGCACCAACTACCTGATCGCCCAGACGCTAGGCCCCAAGGCCTATTGCCTCGTCGACCTCGGCCACCATGCGCCGAACACCAATATCGAGATGATCGTCGCCCGCCTGATCCAGTTCGGCAAGCTCGGCGGTTTCCACTTCAACGATTCGAAATATGGCGACGACGATCTCGATGCCGGCGCGATCGATCCTTACCGGCTGTTCCTGGTGTTCAACGAGCTGGTCGATGCCGAGCAGCGCGGCGTCAACGATTTCAACCCGGCCCATATGATCGACCAGTCGCACAATGTCACCGATCCGATCGAAAGCCTGATCAACAGCGCCAACGAAATCCGCCGCGCCTATGCGCAGGCGCTGATCGTCGACCGCAAGGCACTCTCCGGCTATCAGGACGACAATGATGCGCTGATGGCGTCTGAAACGCTGAAGCGCGCCTATCGCGCCGATGTCGAGCCGATCCTCGCCGAAGCGCGCCGCAGGGCCGGCGGCGCGATCGACCCGATCGCCGTCTACCGGGCCAGCGGTTACCGCAGACAAGTGGCGGCCGAGCGTCCGGCTTCCGCTGCCGGCGGCGGCGGTATCATCTGAGCGTCAATCGTCTCGCATGATCTGAGGTCATGCCAACAAAAAGCGGCCGCCGGCAGCGCAGAGGTGATGCACCGCCGGCGGCTCGCCGTTTTACGGCTTCCATTGCCCCGCGACCTGTCGGGTGGCGACGTTCAGCCGGTTCCAGACATTGATATTGGCGATGGCGACGACGAGGGCCGCAAGGCTTTTGCCATCGTAGTGCCGGGTCGCTTCATCCCAGATATCATCCGGCACCGGATCCGCCCGATCGCTGAGGCGGGTGATCGCCTCGGTGAGCGCAAGCGCGGCGCGTTCGGCATTGCTATAATAGGGGGCGTCGCGCCAGCCGGCGACGGCAAAGAGCCGCTCGTCGGTCTCGCCGTGTTTGCGAGCAATGCGCCAATGACCATCGATGCATACGCTGCAGCCGTTGATCTGGCTGGCGCGCAGATTGACCAGTTCGAGCAGCTTTGGCGAAAGACCGGTTTCTGTCGGCACCTTGCTGAGCGCATTGAGCGCCTGCATGGCCGCGGGAAGGACAAGGGCTGGATTTCCCATTCTCTCCTGCATGACCAATTTTTCCTGCATGATATGTCTCCTTGATGCGTTTGTCGTTTGACGATCCGCCGGCGCTGTCACATCGGCCGGGTTTCATGCGTCATGGCTCTGACGGAACGCAGCGGAGGAATGTGACACATGGACGAGAAAAAATGGCTGGCCAATGAATTCGAGGCGAACAGGGCGCATCTGGGGGCTGCCGCTTATCGCATGCTCGGCTCGCGCAGCGAGGCAGATGATGCCGTTCAGGAGGCCTGGCTGCGGCTCAACCGCACGGACACGACAGGGGTCGGCAATCTCGGCGGCTGGCTGACGACGGTGGTGGCGCGCATCTGCCTCGACATGCTGCGCGCCCGCAAGAGCCGGCGCGAGGAGCCGCTGGAGGCGCCGCTCCATGCCGGGATCGCCGATCCGGCGAAGGATCCGGAGCGTGAGGCCGCCTTTGCCGATTCGGTCGGCATGGCGCTGCTCGTGGTGCTGCAGACATTGGCGCCCGCCGAACGTGTCGCCTTCGTGCTGCACGACATGTTCGATCTGCCCTTCGACGAGATCGCCCCGATCATCGGCCGTTCGTCGGCCGCCACCCGCCAGCTCGCAAGCCGCGCCCGCCGCCGGGTGCAGGGCTTGGACGAAGCGCCTGATGTCGATCTCGGTCGCAAGCGGACGATCGCCGAGGCCTTTCTGACGGCGTCGCGGAACGGCGATCTGGAAGGCTTGATCGCGGTGCTTGCTCCTGACGTCGTCTTCCGGCCGGATGCGACGGCCGCCCGCTTCGGCACCATTGGCGAGATGCGCGGCGCAGCTCAGGTGGCCGAAGCCTTCAAGGGCCGGGCCCAGGCAGCCGAAATCGCCATCGTCGGTGGCGAGCTCGGATTCGTCGTGCAGATCGCGGGCCAGCTGCGCGTCGTGGTGTCGCTGACGATCGACGATGGCAGGATCGCCGCGATCGACGCCATCGCCGATCCGGATCACCTGGAACGGCTCGACTATTCGATCCTTCGAGATTGAAAACAAACGTCAATTTTCCGGATCTTCGAAACAGGCGCGCTTCGAAAGGAGCGTGCCCGCTGGCGTTTCCTCAGTGGCGAGGGCCGTGTCATTTTCCTTGACAGCGGTGTGTCCGGCTTTATTCTATTATAAAGATTTATATAGCATAATTATGGAATTATGATGGGTATGCGCTGCGGCATCATCTCCAGCCCCCCACCTTTTCCATGATGACAAGAGATGACCGAGAGTGATCCCGGTCCGAGACTTCGAAAGGAATGCATATCATGTCCGGCGATCAGGCGAAGAAGCCGCTCCTCCTCACCAATGTCAGACCGATGGCTTTCGGTGCGGGCACATCCGAGGGGATGATCGACATTCTCGTCAATGCCGACGGCAGGATCGCCGAGATTGGTCCGTCGCTTGCGGTCTCGCAGGATGTGACGCACATTGACGGCAAGGGTGCCTTCATCTCGCCGGGTTGGGTCGATTTGCACGTGCATATCTGGCACGGCGGCACCGACATCTCCATCCGCCCCTCCGAATGCGGTGTCGAGCGCGGCGTCACCACGCTGGTCGATGCCGGTTCGGCCGGTGAGGCGAATTTCCATGGCTTCCGCGAATATATCATCGAGCCCTCGCGCGAACGCATCAAGGCCTTCCTGAATCTGGGCTCGATCGGCCTCGTCGCCTGCAATCGCGTCGCCGAACTCAGGGATATAAGAGATATCGATCTCGACCGCATCCTCGAAGTCTATGCCGAAAACAGCGAGCATATCGTCGGCATCAAGGTGCGCGCCAGCCATGTCATCACCGGCTCTTGGGGCGTGACGCCGGTCAAGCTCGGCAAGAAGATCGCCAAGATTTTGAAAGTGCCGATGATGGTGCATGTCGGCGAGCCGCCGGCGCTCTATGATGAGGTGCTGGAGATCCTCGGCCCCGGCGACGTCGTCACCCATTGCTTCAACGGCAAGGCCGGTTCGAGCATCATGGAGGACGAGGACCTCTTCACTCTCGCCGAGCGCTGCGCCTCCGAGGGCATCCGTCTCGACATCGGCCATGGCGGCGCCTCCTTCTCCTTCAAGGTCGCCGAAGCGGCAATCGCGCGCGGGCTGCTGCCATTCTCGATCTCGACCGACCTGCACGGCCATTCGATGAATTTCCCGGTCTGGGACCTGGCGACGACGATGTCGAAGCTGCTGAGCGTCGGCATGCCCTTCGACAAGGTGGTGGAAGCCGTCACCCATGCGCCGGCATCCGTCATCAAGCTGTCGATGGAGAATCGGCTTTCGGTCGGCTCTCAAGCCGAATTCACGATTTTCGACCTGGTCGATTCCGACCTCGAAGCGACGGATTCCAATGGCGACGTCTCGGTTCTCAACAAGCTGTTCGAGCCGCGCTACGCAGTGATGGGCGCCGATGCCTTCGCCGCCAGCCGCTACGTGCCGCGGGCACGCAAGCTGGTGCGCCACAGCCACGGCTATTCCTACAGGTAGGATTGGCTGAAGAGGGCGAGGATCAGCGGTTACGCCAGCCCATCAGCTTTTCGATCCGTTCCGCCGAACTGCGCACATGCGCGGTGTAGTGGTTCTCGTCGGAAAAGGCCTTCTGCTCCGGCAGCACGATGGAAATGGTGGCGACGCACTGGCCGTCGCGATCGCAGATCGGCGAGGCGATGCAGGCAACCGCATAATCCGATTCCCCCGCCTGGATCGACAGGCGCGACTCGAAGGCCTTGCCGGCGGCTTCCGACAGTGTGCCCGGGTCGATCTCGGCGCGGCCGGTCGGTGAGGAGCGGGCGCAGCGCTTGAACAGTTCGATGCGCTCCTCCTCGGGCAGGTGGCCGACGAGCAGGCGGCCGGAGGCCGTCCAGTTCAGCGGCACACGGGTGCCGACGCGCGACGCCACCTGGAAATGGCTCGGGCCGTCGGCCATGGCCAGCACCAGCATATAATCGCCGTCGCGGCCGCAGACCTGCACGGTTTCGCCGGCCTGGCGGCAGAGATCGTGCATTTCATGGGTGGCGATGCTCATGAAATCCAGCGATCGCGCATAGGCAAGGCCGTAATGATAGAGCCGCGCGCCGAGCCAGATCGAGCCGTCCGCCTGCCGCGTCAGCATGTTCTTCTCGACGAGATCGTCGACGATGACGTAGACGGTCGACAGCGGCGCCTTGACCGCCTTGGCGATGGCATAGACGCCGGCCGGCGATCCGGTCTCATAGAGATGATCGATCACCTGAAGCGCGCGATCGATACCGCTGACGCGCGCCCGCCGCGCGCCCTTGCCGCCTGCCTCGCCGGCAACGCCCTCATCTTCGGAGTAAACTGCGGATGATGTCTTTCCGTCCAATTCCACGCACCTCATGAAAACTGCGATCATGTTACATTACTATGGCATAGCTGTCGCCGTGGCAAATCGCAACATCTTGTAGGTTGATCGTCTGGGCGGATGTGGCGGCGGGGGAATGACGTTGGAACAACCAGCCGCAGCCTGAGTTTGCCCTTCAACCCAGGAGGTCATGATGACGAATTATCCAACACCACCGTTCCCATCCCAGAAACAACCGATGCCGGGTTTTACTGCGCAGATGGACCCTATTCCCGATCACGGTGAGAAGAGCTATCGGGGATCCGAACGACTAAAGGGCAAGCGGGCGATCATCACCGGCGGCGATAGCGGCATCGGTCGGGCCGTGGCGATTGCCTATGCCCGTGAAGGCGCCGATCTGCTGATCTCCTATCTCGACGAGGATGAGGATGCCGATGAGACGAAACGGCTCGTCGAGCAGGCCGGGCGCAAGGCTGTGCTCGTCAGCGGCGACATCCAGGATCCCGCCCACTGCAGGCAGATCGTCGAGACGGCGGTCAAGGAACTGGGCGGTATCGACATTCTCGTCAACAACGCCGCGCATCAGGCGAGCTTCAAGAGTATCGACGAGATCAGCGACGAGGAGTGGGAACTGACTTTCAAGGTCAACATCCATGCGATGTTCTACCTGACCAAGGCAGCCGTCGCCCATATGAAGCCCGGCAGCGCCATCATCAATACGGCCTCGATCAATTCGGACAATCCGAACCCGACACTGCTTGCCTATGCGACGACCAAGGGCGCGATCCAGAATTTCACTGCCGGCCTTGCCCAGCTTCTGGCCGAAAAAGGCATTCGCGCCAATGCGGTGGCGCCGGGCCCGATCTGGACGCCGCTCATCCCTTCGACGCTGCCGGAAGAAAGCGTCAGCAATTTCGGCAAGCAGGTGCCGATGAAGAGGCCGGGCCAGCCGGCCGAGCTTGCCACAGCCTATGTGATGCTGGCCGATCCCTTGTCGAGCTATGTCTCCGGCGCGACAATCGCGGTCACCGGCGGCAAGCCCATTCTCTAATGCATGTCGCCCGGAAGTGTTCAGCGGTTCCTGGATAGGAGCTAAACCGGCTTGCCGTAGCCACCGCCGGTCGGCGTCGTGATGATCACGGCGTCACCGGCTGCGAGTATCGCCTGATCGCAGCCTTCCAGCTTTTCGACTTGGCCGTCGCCGCGGCGGATCTCGGTTTTCCCCAACTGCCCGTCTTCCCCGCCGAACAGGCCGAAAGGCCGGATCGTACGGTGCGAGGAGAGGATGCTGCAATCCATCGTCTCCAGGAAGCGGATGGTGCGCTCGGTACCGCCGCCGGAACTATATTGCCCCTTGCCGCCGGAACCGCGGCGGATGTGGAAATCTTCCAGCACGACGGGAAAACGGAATTCCAGCACCTCCGGATCGGTCAGCCGCGAATTGGTCATGTGGCTGTGCACGCCATCGGCGCCGCTGAAGCCGGTGCCGTCATTGAGCACGCCGGCGGGGCCGCCGGCGCAGATCGTCTCGTAATATTGATAGGTGGCGTTGCCGAAAGTCAGGTTGTTCATCGAGCCCTGGGCTGCCGCCAGTGTTCCGAGCGCTCCGAACAGCGCATTGGTCACATGCTGGCTGGTTTCGACATTGCCGGCGACGACGGCAGCCGGATAGGTCGGGCGCAGCATCGAGCCGTCGGGCACGATGATGCGGATCGGCCGGAGGCAACCGGCATTCATCGGGATCGGCTGCTCGACCATGACACGGAAGACATAGAGCACGGCGGCGCGTGTCACCGGTTCCGGCGCATTGAAATTGGTCGGCTGCTGTGCGCTCGTGCCGGTGAAGTCGACCGTTGCCTCGCGCGCTTTCCTGTCGACGGTGATCTTCACCTTGATAACGGCGCCCTGGTCGGTGGGGTAGGTGAATTCGCTGTCGCTCAGCCGGGCGATGACCCGGCGCACGCTTTCTTCGGCATTGTCCTGGACATGGCCCATATAGGCTTCGACGACGTCGAGCCCGAAATGGGCGACCATCTTGCGCAATTCGTGCACGCCCTTTTCGTTGGCGGCGATCTGCGCCTTCACGTCGGCGACATTCTGGGCAGGATTGCGGGCGGGGTAGGGGTGGTCCGTCAACATCGCCGCGAAGTCGGCCTCACGAAAACGCCCCTTATCGACCAGCAGGAAATTGTCGATCAGCACGCCTTCCTCATCGACCTTCGTCGCCCGCGGGGTCATCGAGCCCGGCGCCTTGCCGCCGATATCGGCATGATGTCCGCGCGAGGCGACATAGAAGAGGATGACCTCTCCGGCATCGTCGAAAACAGGCGTGACGACGGTGATGTCGGGCAGATGCGTGCCGCCATTATACGGTGCGTTGAGCGCGAAGACGTCGCCCGGGCGGATGTTACCTTGGTTGAGGCGGATGATCGTTTCGACCGAACGGTCCATGGAGCCCAGATGCACCGGCATGTGCGGCGCGTTGGCGACGAGTGCGCCGGTGCGGTCGAAGACGGCGCAGGAGAAATCGAGCCGCTCCTTGATATTGACCGAATGGGCGGTGTTCTGCAGCGTCACGCCCATCTGCTCGGCGATCGCCATGAACAGGTTGTTGAAGACTTCGAGCATGACGGGGTCGGCGCTGGTGCCGATTGCCGCATTGCGCGACAGCGGGATCTCCCGGGTGAGGACGATATGGTTGCGGCCGGTGAGCCTTGCCTGCCAGCCCGCCTCGACGACGATCGTCTGATGCGGTTCGATGATCAGCGCGGGGCCTTTGAGGACGGCGCCCGGCTTCAGCGCCTTGCGCTTGAAGATGCCGGCCTCGTGCCATGTTCCACCGGAATAGAAGCGGGTGGTGCGCAGCGCTTCCGGCACCGAGGCGTCCGCCTGAATGTCCGCCTCCTGAATGTCGGCGCCGCCGCCGATGCCCTCGACTTCGATGGAATCGACGACAACAGGCCGGTCGTCGAAGATGAAGCCGAACTGCTTCTTGTGGGCGACGGCAAAGGCTTGCGCCATCTCCTCCTGCTGCCCGAAGGCAACGGGCAGGGCCGTGTCGGTGCCCTTATATTGCAGGTGCAGTCGGGTGACGATCTCCAGATCGGCCGCCTCGACGCCTTGCAGCGTCATTTCCCCACGCACCTCCTCTTCCAGCTCGGCCCTGACGGCGCCGATCGTCGTCAAGGCCGTGTCGAGTTCGGTCAGGACGGCGCGCTGGCGCGTGGCGCGGATATCGGCAAGACCCATGCCATAGGCCGAAAGGATGCCGGAGAAGGGGTGGATCAGCACCGTCTTCATGCCGAGGCTGTCGGCCACGAGGCAGGCATGCTGGCCGCCGGCGCCGCCGAAGCAGGTGAGCGCATAGTCCGAAACGTCATAGCCGCGCTGCACGGAGATTTTCTTGATGGCATTGGCCATGTTCTCGACGGCGATGGCGAGAAAACCGTCGGCGACGTCTTCCGCCGTCCGCCCGCTGCCGATCGTCTGCGCCATCTCGGCAAAGGCGCTGCGCACCGCCTCGGCATCGAGCGGCTGGTCCTGCCCCGGCCCGAAGATTTCAGGGAAGAAATCCGGCAGCAGCTTGCCGGTCATGATGTTGGCGTCGGTGACGGCAAGCGGACCGCCGCGGCGGTAGGATTTCGGACCGGGCGTCGCACCGGCTGAATCGGGACCGACGCGGAAGCGCGAACCGTCATAACTCAGGATCGAGCCGCCGCCGGCAGCAACGGTGTGGATCTTCATCATCGGCGCGCGCATGCGCACGCCGGCGACCTCAGTCTCGAAAGCACGTTCCAGTTCGCCGTCGTAATGCGAGACATCAGTCGAAGTGCCGCCCATGTCGAAGCCGATCATTCGGTCAAAGCCGGCGATGCGCGAGACCTCGACCGCGCCGACCACGCCGCCGGCGGGGCCGGACAGGATCGCATCCTTGCCCTGGAAGAGGTGCGCGTCGGTCAGCCCGCCGGAAGACTGCATGAACATCAGCTTCGGGCCCTCTGCGTCGCCGGTGCCGAGCTCGGCGGCAACCTGATCAACATAACGCCGGAGAACCGGAGACAGATAGGCATCGACGACGGCGGTGTCGCCGCGCCCGACGAGCTTGATCAGCGGTGAAACGACATGCGAGGGCGAGATCTGCGTGAAACCGATTGCGCTGGCGATGGCGGCGGCCTGCTGCTCATGCTCGGGATAGCGGTAGGCATGCATGAAGACGATGGCGACGGCGCGCAGGCCGCTGGCATAGGCGGCTTCAAGCGCTTGTCGCAGGTCATGCTCGTTAAGGGCACGTTCCACTGTGCCGTCCGCCAACACCCGCTCGTCGGCCTCGATGACATCGGCATAGAGCAGTTCCGGCTTGACGATCTTCTTGGCGAAGATATCGGCGCGGGCCTGGTAGCCGATCTCCAGCGCATCGCGGAACCCCTTCGTCGTCACCAAGAGGGTTGGATCGCCCTTGCGTTCCAGGAGGGCATTGGTGGCGACCGTCGTTCCCATCTTCACCGCGCCGATGAGGTCGGAAGGGATCGGTTCGCCCGGCTCAAGGCCAAGCAATTCACGGATGCCGTGCACGGCCGGGTCGCGATAGGCTTCCGGATTTTCTGAGAGCAGCTTGTGGGCGATGAGCGAACCGTCCGGACGGCGTGCGACGATATCGGTGAACGTGCCGCCGCGATCGACCCAGAAATCCCATTGCCTGCCCATCGTCCGGTCTCCTGTTAAACTGAAATTTTATTGACGATTTATCGATAAAATGTCAACGTTCTCCCTCTTGGATCATGGAGGGATGCGCATGTCGGATGGACACGGACGACAGGAAATCGGACCGATCGTCTCCTCAGCCCATCTCGCCGATGGCGCGCTTCCGGCCCTTTCGGAGCTCGAGTTCGGCCTTATCCTCGCCGGCAACGCCTTCGACCGCTGGATGGTACGCTGCATGACGGCCGCGGGCGAGCCCGGATGCGCCGCGATCGACGTGCTGGTGCTGCATTCGGTGGCTCACCGGCAACGGCCGAAGCGGCTCGGCGATCTCTGCAGCGTGCTCGGTGTCGAGGATACGCATCTGGTGATTTATGCAATCAAGAAGCTGGAAAAGCGCGGCCTGGTGACAAGCACCCGGGCGGGCAAGGAGAAGCTGGTTGCCGCTACCGGAAAGGGCGTTGAAACCTGCCTGAAATACCGGGCGGTGCGGGAGGCGCTGCTGGTGGAATCGGTCAAGGGGCTGGGTCTCGACGCCGCAGCGACATCGGCGGTGGCCGCCACGCTCCGGGCGCTGTCGGGCCATTACGATCAAGCGGCAAGGGCCGCCGCCTCTTTCTGACGGCAGCCCTTGACGGGGGCAGGAAGAGATCCCCCGAAATTTTCAGGCGGCGTGTTCAGCCGAAGCAGGGCATTGCCGGCAGATTGGCGCGGCTTGCAAGCGCTCCGATCACGTTGCCCACCGAAGTCGGCCGCGGTTCGCGTTTGCCGGCGGCCGTCTCCAGGAGCTGCTTGAAGTCTTCAAGCTTCACGCCGTCGGCGCGCAACACCATGGCGATCAGGGGGTCGCGAAGAGCTTCGGATATCGTCAGGTCGTCTCTGGTCTTTCTCATGGTTGTCCTCCTTTCGTGGGCGGTCGCCCGTGTTCCACTTGCCGCTGCCATACCCTCGGCATTGACTTTCGCAGTTCGTGGTGTTACCGGTAAGTAACAATGCATTTGTTACCGATCGGTCACATTGATGTCAAGGACTACGTCCGCAAAAAAATCAGAAACTTCGAATGAAATCTCCGTAGTCGTTTCAGAAGATCGCATCCCGCCGCGGGAGCGTATCGTCTCGACCGCCTCGGAGCTTTTCCGCGAGCGCGGCATTCGCGGCATCGGCGTCGATGCCATCGCCGACGCGGCGCTCACCAACAAGATGACGCTCTACCGGCATTTCGGCTCAAAGGACGAGCTCGTCTGCGAAACGCTGCGCCGCGCCTCCGAAAAGGCCGGCGCCATCTGGCACGATCTGGAAGTGGCCTATCCCGGCAATCCGCGCGCCCAGCTCTACGCCTGGGTGGAGACGCGGGCGCAATGTCTGAACGGCGAGCCTGCCGGCTGCGATCTCGCCAATGCTGCCATCGAGCTGAAGGGCGAGGGCCATCCCGCCCACGAGATGATCGAGCGGCACAAGGCCGAACAGCGTGATCGCCTGGCCGCGCTCTGTTCGGCGGCCGGTGCGCGCGAAGCCGAGCTTCTTGCCGATACGTTGACACTGCTGCTCGAGGGTGCGCGCGTCACGCGCCAAGCCATGGGCACTGCCAACTGCTGCGGTCATTTCGCCAAGGCCTGCAACGCGGCGATTGCCTCTTTCGCCTGACCGCCACTCTAAAGCGCCGCGCGTCTTTTCAGACGCGCGAAGGACACGGTAGCATTTTGAACCATGCAGTCGGGGAACCTTACCGCTTCCGTGTCGTTTTTCCATCACCGGAGGGCAATGTGGAGGCAGGGAGATGAACTACGTCTATCTCAAGCGCCTATATGCCAAACGCGCCGAGCTCGAAGCCAAGCTGGAGCTTCATGATGCGCGCTATTGTTTCGGCGAGGAAGAGGTCGATGATGGCACCGACAGCGATCTGCGTCAGCGGTTGAGCGAGATCTCCGAGGAAATTGCGACGCTGGAGAGCAGGCCGGGCGGCTAATCCGCGCCAAGGATCTCCGTCGTCCGCTCGTCGAATTTTCCCTGATAGAAATGCTCGATCACCCGGTGGAAGGGCGACCCATGGTCGCTGATGGCGGCAAACAGGGTCATCGAGGAGCGCAGCTTGAGGTCGTCGGGCGAGCCCAGGATTTCATGCGCTGATCGGCCGTCAACCGACAAGATCGCCTCGACACAGCGCAACAGCCGGCTTGAGAGAATGGGATCGGCGAGATAGGCGGCGGCTTCCGCAGCCGAACGGATCGCATATTTTTCGGCCATCGCAGAGGTGCCGAGACCGGCGATCTGCGGAAAAATAAACCACATCCAATGGGAGGTCTTGCGCCCGGCCTTCAGTTCCGACAGCGCCTGTTCATAGACGCCGTTCTGGGCATCGATGAAGCGGTCGAAGTCGTAGTCGATGTCACCGGCCATGGTCCCTTTTCCTGCTGTCAACGCAGCCTGGGCCAAGGTCTCCATGCCCGGCGAGCTAGGTTTCCTGTTAGCAGACCCTTTCAGCATAGGGGCTGCTGTCACGGCAATGGCCGTAAGCCGGATGATGCGGCGTGTTATCATCTGATGTGGCGGCAATGGCCGATGTCGTCATCGGGTCCGTACCACCGGAAGAATATGCGGCGAAGCCCGCAAAGCTCAAGAGAACCAAGGCTCCGACCACGACGATGCGCTCGAAGGGCGAAAGTTTCTGGGCGCTGACATGGTCTACATAGTCGCGCTCGCCCAAGCCGGTGGTTTCATCCTCTTTCGCATGGAGGGTCACCATATCCTGGCGACGGCTCAAAGTTTCACAATCTGTCATCTTAATTACTCCTGCAACACATGCGCAGCCGGCCTCTCAAGAGTAAGCTCTCACCCTCATGCCGAAGCGGCTTCGCATGCGTGCAGCATGTGTGTCTTCGATCGTGGCAATTGAAGGGGCGATATGCAAACTCAGTGTTCAAAAAATCGCACTAATAAACGCAAAATATCGTGAAGCTCTGGCCCGTCGGAATGATCCGGGGTAGGTCAGAGGATCATCTTTTTTCTGGATCGTCTCATGAGCAAATCCTTCGGCGCGATGTCGGTCGCCCAGCTTTCTCTCCTCATTCAAGGCGGTGCGGCCGATCCGCTTGAAGTGGCCGAGACGGTCTTCGATTCCATCGCGCATTATGCCGACAAGGCTGTCTTCACTGCACTTACCGAAAGCCGGGCGATGGAGGAGGCGCGCGCCGCCTCGAAGCGTCTGCGGGAAGGGCGCTCGCTGGGATTGCTGGACGGAATTCCGATCGCCTGGAAAGATCTTTTCGACATGGAGGGACTGCCGACGACAGCCGGTTCCGTCGTCCTGGCGGCGGACGCGCCCGCCAAGCGCGATGCGGCCGTCGTCGGTTTGCTCAGGCACGCGGGCATGGTCGCCGTTGGGCGCACCAATATGAGCGAATTTGCCTTTTCCGGCCTCGGAATCAATCCGCATTACGGCACGCCGGTTAATCCGCGTGGCACCGATCTCCCGCGCATTCCCGGCGGCTCCTCCTCCGGCGCCGGCGTCGCCGTCGCGGCCGGGTTGGTGCCGGTCGCCATGGGCACCGATACCGGCGGCTCGGTGCGCATCCCCGCCGCCTTCAACGGTATCGTCGGCTACAAGGCGACACGCGGCCGCCATGCGATGGCAGGCGTCTATCCGCTGGCAAAGAGCCTGGATTCGCTGGGGCCGCTCTGCCGCAGCGTCAGGGATGCGGTCTGGATCGATGCGGCGATGCGTGGATTGACGGCGCCGGCGGTCATTGAACGCCCCTTGCAGGGGCTGGAACTGATCGTGCCTGAGAATGTCGTCTTCGACGGAGCCGAGCCCGGCGTCGTCGCTGCGTTCGAGGCGGCTCTGGAACGTCTCCAAAAGGCCGGCGCCCATGTCGCCCGCACTGTCATCCCCGCCTTCAACGAGATCTTCGATCTGATGACGAGATACGGTCCGCTGGTGACGGCGGAGGCTTTTGCACTTCACCGCGAACGCTTGGACGGACCGGATGCGGACAGAATGGATCACCGTGTCGTCATGCGCACGCGGCTCGGAAGCAAGACGACGCTGCCCGATTACCTCCGAATTCTCGAGGCGCGCAGCCGCCTGATCGCCGATGTCGAGCGCCTTGTCGGCGACCGGCTGATTGCCTTTCCCACCGTTGCCCATGTCGCGCCGCCGATCGGACCGCTGGAGCAGGACGACGAGCTGTTCTTCGCAACGAACAACAAGACGCTGCGCAACACCGCACTCGGCAATTTCCTCGACTGGTGCGGCGTTTCCGTTCCCTGCGGCACGGGAGAGGCCGGTATGCCGGTCGGCCTGCTGCTTTCGGCGACCGGCCATCGCGATGAGGCGCTGCTGGGGATTGCCCTTGCCGCCGAGGCGGTCATCCGCGGCGATTTCGCCTGAATTGCAATTGAACCGCCGGGCTTTTATTGCCATTGATGGCAGGGGAAGATCCTGGAGGAAGACACGTGCAGGTTTTGCAAAACGGACGTTTCGCGGTTTCGACATGGTCGCTGCATCGGCTGCTCGGCGCCGTGCATGCCTATAGCCCCGATCCTGATAAAAGTGCCGCGCCGAAGGAACCCTATGGCTCCGGCGCCTCAGCGTTGATCGACGTGCCGGCGGCACTCTCGGCGCGCGGCATCAACCGGCTGGAGATCTGCTCCTTCCATCTGCCGAGCCTCGATGCTGCCTATATAAGCGAGTTGCGCGATGCGATGGCGGTCTCGAACGTGTTGTTCCAGACGCTGCTCGTCGAGGACGGCGATCCGAGCCATCCCGAGACGGCCGAACGCGACGTCAAATGGATGGCGGAGTGGATCGATATCGCCGCTGCCTTTGGAGCGCAAAGGATGCGCGTCATCGCCGGCAAGCAGAAACCGACGGAGGAAAACCTTGCCCGCGCCGCCCGTCATCTGAGCTGGCTGGGCGGAAAGGCAGAAGGCAGCGGCGTGCGCGTCGTCGTCGAGAATTGGTTCGACCTGCTGCCGTCGCCCATCGAGATGAACTGGCTGCTGGACCGGCTGGACGGCAAGGTCGGCCTCAACGGCGACCTCGGCAACTGGGCGGCGCCGGCGAAATATGAAGGCCTGGCCGACATCATGGGCCGGGCGGAAATTTGCCACGCCAAGGCCGATTATGGCGTCACCGGCCTCGATGCCGACGATTATCGCAAGTGCCTGGAGATGTGCGAGCGGGCCGGCTATGACGGTCCCTTCACGCTGATCTACGACTCGCCCTTCTTCCCCGATGAATGGGACGGCATTCTGCTGCAAAAGGCGTTCATCGAGGATTTCCTGCGCGAGGCGCCGGCGCTCAGGACGGCTTAATCAGAGGCGTTTCGCTCATTCCTGGCGCGGGAACCTCTGGTTTTCCTCCAGCACGTTGAGATCCATGTGGTTGCGCATATAGCGCTCCGAGGCTTTCTGCAGCGGCTGATAGTCCCATGGATAATAGGCGCCGTTGCGCAGCGCTGCATAGACCACCCAGCGGCGCGCCTGGCTTTCGCGCACGGCCGCGTCGAAAGCGACAAGATTCCAGCGGCGCCCGGCCTGTTCGGCAAGCCTTGCCAAAATGTCGGCGTGCGCCGGGTCGGCCGCCAGATTGTCGAGCTCTTGGGGGTCGGCCTCGAGGTCAAACAGCATCGGCGGGTCCTTCTCGCAGAGCGAGAGCTTGTACCGTCCGTCCCGAATGCAGACGAGCGGTGCTTCGGAACCCTCCGCGGCATATTCCATCGGCACCGGGCTGCGATTGCCGGTGCCTTCGGCAAGCAATGCCAGATCCTCGCCCTCGGTCCATGGTTTCAACGAAGCGATATCGATCCCGGCAAGACCGGCGAGCGTCGGCGTCACGTCGAGCGTGGAGACGGGCTGATCGATGCGTTTGGGCTTCCAGCCGGGGGCTGCGATCATCAGCGGAACGCGGGCCGATCCTTCGAAGAAGTTCATCTTGAACCAGAGGCCGCGATCCCCGAGCATGTCGCCATGGTCCGAGGCGAAGAGAATGATCGTATTTTCCGCCATGCGGGTCCGTTCCAGGACGCCGAGAATCTCGCCGATCTTGTCATCGACATAGGAGATATTGGCGAAGTAGCCCCGCCTTGCCCGCCTGATTTGCTCATCGCTGATGTCGAAGGCATCGTGGTCACAGGCTTTCATCAGGCGCTGCGAATGCGGGTCTTGCCGCTCGAAGGCGATCGGCGCAACTGCCGGATCAAGGGCCGGGCAATCCTCATAAAGGTCCCAGAATTTGCGGCGCGCGACGTACGGGTCGTGCGGATGGGTGAAGCTGACGGTCAGGCACCAGGGGCGTCCGTCGTGGCCACGCGAGAGATCGAACAGCTTGCGGGCGGCATGGTAGGCGACCTCGTCGTCATACTCCATCTGGTTGGTGATTTCGGCAACACCGGCGCCGGTCACCGAACCGAGATTATGATACCACCAGTCTATGCGTTCGCCGGGCTTGCTATAGTCGGGTGTCCAGCCGAAATCGGCCGGGTAGATGTCCGTCGTCACGCGCTCCTCGAAGCCATGCAGCTGGTCGGGGCCGACGAAATGCATCTTGCCTGATAGCGCCGTCTGGTATCCGGCAGCGCGCAGATGATGCGCGTAAGTCGGGATGTCGGAGGCGAATTCCGCCGCATTGTCATAGACGCGCGTCCGGCTCGGCAATTGTCCGGACATGAAGGAGGCTCGCGCCGGCGCGCAGAGCGGGCTTGCCGTATAGGTGTTGGTGAAACGCACGGAGCGCTCTGCCAATGATCTCAGATGCGGCGCATGAAGGAAATCCGCGGGGCCATCCGGAAAGAAGGTCCCGTTCAGCTGGTCCACCATCAGGATGAGGATATTCGGACGCGGCATGGAATTCCTCTTTTGCTATTTGAGAAATTTATTCAATCGCTTATTGCTATGGCTGTAAAGACAGCTTTTTTCGATGGGTGACTAAAGGATTTATTATGTCAGACCGCCCGCCCGAGCTTGGCTGGATGCGCATCTTCGTCGAGGTCGCGACACTCGGGAGCTTTTCGTCGGCGGCAGCACGTATCGGGCTCACGCAACCGGCCGTCAGCTATCAGATGCGGCGGCTGGAAGAGCAATTCGGGGTCGGCCTGTTGCGCCGCCAGCATCGCGGCGTCGAGCTGACCGCGGAGGGCGAGCGGCTTTTCCAGGTCGCTACCAAGACCGTCGGTGACATCGATGCGCTGGCGCGCAGCTTCCGCACCGAGGCTCAAAGACCGGTCGTCAGGCTGAGAACAGACTATGCTTTTTCAGCCCTTTGGCTGATCCCGCGCATGCATGGCTTTCGCCAGCTTCATCCGGAAACGGATATACAGATCGTCGCGACCCAGCGGCTCGAGCCCGGCTTTCGTGACGACGCAGATGTAGTGGTGGTTTTCGGGACGCGGGCGGAATTCGGCGCCTTCGGATCGCTGTTGTTGCAGGAAAAGGTCGTGCCTGTCTGCACACGAGGATTTCTCGATCGCAACGGCCCGTTCGACGATCCGCAGCAGCTTGCCAGGACGATCCTGATCCACCTCGATTCGCCGATGCCGCCACCCTGGTTCGATTGGCGAAGCTATCTTGCCGAATTCTCCGTCATGCGCGATCTCCATGCCGGCCGCGGGGATATCAGCTTCAACACCTATTCGCTGGTCGTCCAGGCTGCCCTCAGCGAGCAGGGCGTGGCGATCGGCTGGATGGGGCTGGTCGACACGCTTCTCTCCGCGCATATGCTGGTGGAAGCCGGGCCGCCGCTCGAGGCGCCCGACCGCGGTTACTGGCTGATACCGCCGCAATCGGCAAATATTCATAGCGAAAGGCTCAGCACCTGGCTGGTGGATGAAGTCGGCAGGACATGACATTCGGGAATATCGTCGCGTTTGGGAGAGAAGCCTTGTCATCAACGATGCCGGTCGACATTGTGACACTGATTCATAAGAAGGGTTGCCGAAGCATGTGGCGCACAATCGGATATGTCGTGGGATTGCTGATGATCCTCTCGGGGCTGATCTGGGTCGCCCAGGGAAGCGGCTATTTTCCCTATCCGTCATCCAGCTTCATGATCAACCAGAGCATCTGGATTCTCTGGGGAAGCATCACGGCTGCAGCCGGGCTTGCCGTGACAATCATCGTTTCACGGCTGCGCCGGAGAGGATGAGCCGGCAGAACATGCATGGCTTCGAGGAAATTCGACACCGAAGAGCTCCTCGAGGTGAAATATCTGGCCGCTGACGGCCTGTCGAAGTGAGGAGAATGGCATGAGCGCAGCTGAAATCGACGGCTTTGCGGAGCGGATCAGGAGCCACCGGGGCGGCATGATCTCCGCCTGGGTCGGCATTCCCGACGCCACGCTCGTCAATCATCTGGCGCAGGAGGCCTTCGATGCCGTCGTGCTGGATATGCAGCATGGCATGTGGGACATGCCATCGGCGGCGAACGCCGTCGGTCAGGTGCGGCTTGCCGGCAAGCCGGCGCTGGCGCGCATTCCGGTCGGCGATTTTGCTTCCGCCTCGCGCCTGCTCGATGCCGGCGCCTCCGGCATCATCGCGCCGATGATCAATTCGGTCGAAGACGCGCAAGCCCTGGTGCGGACCACGAAATACCCGCCCGCCGGCGAGCGCAGCTGGGGGCCGTCGCTGGCGCTGAATTATACCGGCCTGTCGGGTGATGATTATCTGAAGAACGCCAACGCGCTCACCGTCGCCATCGCCATGGTCGAGACCCGGGCGGCGCTCGACGCGATCGACGGTATCCTGGGTGTTGCCGGCATCGACGGCATTTTCGTCGGTCCGTCCGATCTTTCGATCGCACTGTCGAATGGCGACCAGGTGGCGCCGAACGCCGCCGAGATCGACAGCGCCATGCAGCATGCGGTTTCGCGCTGCCGCGCTCACGGCAAATTCGCCTGCGCCTATGCCGGCGACGGCGAACGAGCAGGCGAACTCCTGAAATTCGGCTTCGATCTGGTCATTGCCGGTGCGGAGACCACGCAATTGCGCTCCGGCGCCCGCCGGGCCATCAATGCCGCCCGCCGGATTGCTTCTGCTTGAGCGTCATTTTGCCGGCTTGACGGCCAGCCAGATGACGTGGCGGGCGCCGCCGCGTTTGCCGTTGGCGCGGGTGCTGACCGCATCGACGGAAAAACCGCTGTCCTTGAGACGCCGCGTGAAATCCCGGTCGGGGCCGGACGACCAGACGGCGAGCACGCCGCCGGGGCGAAGCGCATCGCGGGCGGCGCGAAGGCCGGGGAAATCATAGAGCCGGTCGTTGGATTTGCGGGTCAGGCCATCGGGGCCGTTGTCGACATCGAGCAGGATCCCATCATAGGCAGCCTTGCCGGCGCGGATCGCCTCGCCGACATCGCCCCGATGGATGTCGACGCGCGGATCGTCGAGGCAGCCCTGGAAGACCTCCGCCATCGGCCCGCGTGCCCAGGCGACGACGGCCGGTACCAGTTCGGCGACGGTGACACCGGCATCTTCAGGCAGGACGGCGAGGGCGGCGCGCAGGGTGAAACCCATGCCGAGCCCGCCGATCAAAATCCTCGGCTTCGGGTGCGTCTTGATCCGTTCCCAGGAAAGCGTTGCCAGCGCTTCCTCCGAGCCGCTGAGGCGGCTGTTCATCAGCTCGTTGGCGCCGAGCATGATCGAGAACTCGCTGCCGCGCTGTTTCAGCCTGAGTTCCCCGCCTTCGCCGGGAATGGTCGCGGAATCGAGCTGGATCCAGGGCAGCATGACGGCTTCGCCTCATATGAAAGGAACCGTCCCCCTAGCATAGGCCGAGGAGTGAGGCCAGCAAGCTGGCCTTAGATCATCCGCATGAAATGTCCCTGCTCCACTTCGACGGTCTCGTCCTGCGGCACGGCCGAACGGCGGCGGATATCCTCCACTTCGTCGGGCCTCAGCCGGGCTTTCGGGTCCTCGAAGCGGACGTCGGGATCGGGCACGGCCGAGAGCAGCAGCCGCGTATAGGGATGCAGCGGATTGTCGATCACCTTGGCGACGCTGCCCCATTCGACGATCTGGCCGGCATACATTACGGCGATGTCCTCGGCGACATAACGGGCGGTGGCGATATCATGGGTGATGTAGAGCAGGCCGAGTTTCATCTCCTGCTTCATCTCGTTCAACAGGTTCAGCACGCCGAGGCGCACGGAGACGTCGAGCATCGAGGTCGGCTCGTCGGCGACGATGACCTCCGGCTTGACGGCGAGCGCGCGGGCGATGTTGACCCGCTGGCGCTGGCCGCCGGAAAGCTCGTGCGGATATTTCGGCGCGACGAGATCGGGATCGAGCCTGACGCGCTGCAGCAACTCGCGGACTGTCGCGTCGATCTCAGTTCCCTTGATGTCAGGACGATGCAGCTTCAGCGGCCGCCGGAGATGATGCGCGATGGTATGGGCTGGGTTCAGCGAGGCGAAGGGGTCCTGGAAGATCATCTGCACCGAACGGCGGTAGCGGGCGATCTCGGCGGATTTCGCCGCCTCAACCGGCCGGCCCTTGTAGAGGATCCGGCCGGATGTCGGCAGATATTCGCGCATCGCCATGCGGGCGCAGGTGGTCTTGCCGCTGCCGGATTCGCCGACGAGTGCCAATGCGCGGCCGGCATGCAGGGAAAACGAGATGGCGCGTGCCGCATGCACGGCCCCGGAGCCATGGCCGAAGGTCTTGCTCACCTGATCGAGTGCGAGAATGGCGTCTGTCATAGCAGCACTCCTCCATGCAGCGACGGGAAGGAGGCCCAGAGCTTTTTCGTGTAGTCATGCCTGGGCGTCCTGTAGATCGCCTCGGCCGTGTTCTGCTCCACCAGCCGGCCTGACAGCATGATGCCGATGCGGTCGCAGAACTGCACCATCAGCCCGAGATCGTGGGTGATGAACAGCACGGAAAAACCGAAGCGACGGCGGAGTTCGTTGATGCGCTGCAGGATTTCGCGTTGGACGACGACGTCGAGCGCCGTCGTCGGCTCGTCCATGACGACGAGTTTCGGATCGAGCGCCATGCAGATGGCGATGACGATGCGCTGGCGCATGCCGCCGGAGAATTGGTGCGGATAGTCGCGCATGCGGTCCGGCGCGATGTCGACGAGCGTCAGCATCTCGGCGGTACGCTCGCGGGCCGCTGCACGGCTCATGCCTTTGTGGGTGCGCAGCATGTCGTAGAACTGCGCCTCGATGCGCAGCACCGGGTTCAGCGAGTTCATGGCGCTCTGGAAGACCATGGCGACATCGCGCCAGCGGAAGGCGCTGAGCGCCTGCCGGTCGAGGCCGAGCACATCGCGGCCGTCAAGCAGGATGCGGCTTTCCTTGCGGATCAGCGCCGGCGGCTTGTGCAGGCGGCTGATGGCAAAAGCGATGGTGCTCTTGCCGCAGCCGGATTCGCCGGCAAGGCCGAAGACCTCGCCGGGCGCGACGTCGAAGCTGACATCATTGACGGCGCGGAAATCCTTCTCCTCGCCGATATAGTCGATGGTGAGGTTCCTCACCGAAAGCAGCGGCTGCGTCACAGGCGGCCCTCCCCGGAACGAACGAGCAGGGACCAGCGCTTCAGGTGATTGCCGGTGCGTAGTCGCGGATTGGCGATCTCGTCGACGGCGAAGTTCAACAGCGACATGCCGATGCCAAGGAAGGCGAGCGCGAAGCAGGGGGTGAGAATATCCCACCAGGCGCCGACCGAAAGGGCTGAAGCCTTCTGCGCATTATAGAGCATGGTGCCCCAGGAGATGGCTCGGGGATCGCCGAGGCCGAGGAACTCCAGTGTCGCCTCGGTGATGATTGCGAAGATGACGCTGCCGATGAAATTGATGCCGACGATTGAAATCACGTTGGGGAAGATCTCGAATGTCATGATGCGCCATTGCGGCTCACCCATCATCTCGGCCGATTTGACGAAATCCTTCTGCTTGACGGAGAGCGTTTCGGCGCGGGTGACGCGGGCGCCCCAGGCCCAGGAGGTGGCGCCGAGGATGAGGGCGATGACGAGGGGGCTTGCCTGGCCGATGAAGGCGGCGAGCACCAAGAGCAGCGGCAGGTTGGGCACGACCAGCACCATGTTGGTGAAGAAGCTGATGATCTCGTCGGTCCTGCCGCCGCGATAGCCGGAGATGATGCCGAGCGCGGTGCCGACGAGGGTGATCAGCAGGCCGGCGCCGAAGCCGACGGCAAGCGAAGTGCGGGCGCCGTAGATCAGCCGGGCGAAAACATCCTGGCCGATGCGGGTCGTGCCGAGGATGTGGTCGAGCGACGGCGGCTGATGCGGCCGGCCGGTGCGGGCGGCCGGATCGTATTGGGTGAGCAGCGGCGCGGCGATCGCGACGATGACGATGAGGGCGATGATGACGAGGCCAGCCAGCGCCTTGCGGTTTCGAAGCAGGGTCTTCATCTCACGCTCCCTTTAGCCGCGGGTCGAGTAAGATATAGCTGACGTCGACGATGAAATTGGCAATCAGCATGGTCGCGGTCATGATCAGAAGCTGGCCCTGGATGACGGGATAGTCGCGGGCGAGGATCGCCTGGTAGAGAATGTTGCCGAGGCCGGGATAGTTGTAGACGACCTCCGTCACCAGCGAGCCGCCGAGGATGGTGCCGATCGCGATGGCAAGGCTGGAGACGGTTGGCAGCAGGGCGTTGCGCGCCGCGTACCAGAGCATCACATGCCGGTCGGAAAGACCCTTGGCGCGGGCCATGACGATATAGTCCTCACCGAGCAGGTTGATCATGTTGTTGCGCATGGTGACGGTGAAGCCGCCGATCAGCACGGTGCAGAGCGTCACCATCGGCAGGATGCCGTGATAGGCGACGCTGCCGATATATTGCAGGCTGAGGGCCGGATCGAGCGAGGGATCGGCGGCATAACCGTTCGGAAACCAGCCGAGCGTGAAGCCGAAAATGAAGAGCACGATCAGCGAGGTGACGACGGCCGGTACCGAGGTGGCGAAGATCGCGCCGACCGAGACGACGACATCGAACCTGCTGCCGCGCCGCCAGGCGGCGACGATGCCGAGGAAGGTGCCGAGCGCGAAGCTGAAAATCGTCGCCGTTCCCATCAGGCCGACGGTCCAGAGGAGGGCATGGCCGAGCACCGACGTCACCGGCAGCGGGAAATATTTGATCGAACGGCCGAGATCGCCGGTGAAGATGCTGCCGAGATAGGTGAGGTACTGCTGCCAGAGCGGACCGTCGACGAAGCCGAAAGTGAGCTTCAGCGCCTGCAGGCTTTCCGGCGGCAATTCGGTGCCGGCGCTGGAGAACATGATCTGCACGGGATCGCCCGGCATCAGCCGGGGCAGGAAGAAATTGATCGTCGCTGCCGCGATGAAGGCTGCCATGTAGAAGACGAGGCGGCGAAGCAGGAAAGCCATGGGAACTCCGTCGTCGCGGAAGCGGCGTTTTCTACGCCGCTTCCGGAGATCATGATGCTTACTTGACCGGCTCGAGAGCGAGCAGGTTCAAGAGGCGTGCCGGATTGGTCCGCGAGATCGACGGATTGACGAAGGGGTTTTCCTTGGTCGACCACCCGGTGAAGCGCTTGGTGTTGTACTGATACCAGTTCGGATTGTTGAACACCGGAATCATCGGCATGTTTTCGGCGACGATGCGCTGCGCCTTGTTCATCGCTTCCTTCTGCTTGGCAAGGTCGGCGGTCTGGGTGAACTCGGTGACGAGTTTCTCGACCTCCGGGTTGAACCAACGCTGCGCGGTGAAGCGGGTCTTGCCCTTGTCCGAAGCGCTGAAGGCACGCTTGTAAGGATAGTAGGGCGAGGCCGATGCCGGCAGGCTGTTGATCGCCGCATCGAAGGTGCCGTTGATGAGGTTGCCGGTCCAGACGGCTTCCTCAGGCGTTTCGATCTTGGCGTCGATGCCGACCGCCTGCATGCCCTCGACGGCGAGGTTGACGGTGTCGATCCAGTCGGTCCAGGCGCTGGGGACGATGATCGAGAAGGAAATCTTCGTGCCGTCGGGATTGTCGCGGAAGCCGTCGCCGTCCTTATCCTTGTAGCCCGCCTGGTCGAGCAGGGCCTTGGCGGCATCGGCATCATAGGTTGCGAACTTGCCGAAGTCGGCCTTGACGGACGGGTCCGCCCAGCTCTTGTAAAGCTCGCCCATCAGGCCGGGGTCTTCGTTCAGCGTCGGATAGCCGTAGCCGGCGACGTCGATCATCGTCTTGCGGTCGAGCGCCATGCTGACAGCCCGGCGGAACTTCAGATCGTTGAAGGCTTTCTTGTTGTTCTCGTTCGCCGTTTCCAAGTTGAACAGGAAGGCGACCATGCTGCTCGGCGAATACCAATAGTGGAAATGCGCCGGATCCTTGGAGACATAGACATTGTCGATATCGGGAATGAAGGAGACACCCCAGTCAAGCGTGCCGTCGGCTGTCGCGGTCAGCATCTGGTTGTTGTCGGCAAGCTGCGGGAAGCGCATGCAATCGACCTTCAGGTGCTCGTTGTCCCAGTAGTTTGGGTTGCGGCACTGGTCGTAGGTCTGGCCGGTAAAGCGCGGCACTTCCGTCAGCGGGCCACTGCCGACCGGGGTTTCGTTGGCGAAGGTGACGGGATCGGCGACATCCTTCCAGACATGTTCCGGAACGATCGGCAATTGCGAGATCTGCTCGGCGGCGAGCGAGCTCGGATTGGCGAGCGTGAAGCGCACCGTCTGGGCGTCGACCGCCTGCACATCGGTGATGAAGGTCCAGATGCTGACGAAGTCGAGCGCCGGGAACTTCTTCAGGTAATCATAGGTGAACTTGACGTCGGCTGCGGTCAGCGGTTTACCGTCAGACCATTTCAGGTTCGGGCGCAGCTTGAACTCGATGCTCTTCAGATCGTCGGAGAGCTTGAAGCTTTCGGCCAGACGATAGACCGGCTTGTTGCTGTCGAAGCGGTTGAAAATAACCAGCGGCTCGTAGATGAAGTCGAGCGTCGACTGGCGCGATGAGGTCTGGTTGAACGGGTTGAAGTTGCGAACCCAGGTCGTCGCAGGTTCGATATTCGCCGTCAGAATCGTCTGCGCCATGGCCGATCCCGAAAGCAGCGTCAGCGCGGCGGCGGCAAGAAGATATTTTTTCATGTTTTATTCCCCTTTTCTTATGCGGTGAGAGTTGACGGGCCGGTCAGGAGACCAGCGCGCTGGCAAACATGTCTTCGACTTCTGCGTGGGCGGCGCGGACATCGACTTTGAGATTGCCGAGGCGCGCCTTGCCGGCGACGATCCGCTTGAGGGCGGCTTCCGTCAGCGGACGGGCGGCCTTGGCGGCAGCTTCGCTTTCCGGAATGTCGCCGTGGCTGTGGAGCGCGATGTCGAAGCCTGCGTCGAGCACCTGTTTGACGCGTTCCGGCAAGGTACCGGAGAGCGACTCCATGAAGATGCAGTCTGATATCAGCACGCCCTCATAGCCCATGTCCTTGCGGATCACGTCGTGCATGATCGGCGAGACGGACGCCGGCAGCTCCGCGTCATAGGCCGAGTAGACGACATGGGCGACCATCGCCCAGGGCGTATCCTTCAGCGCGACGAAGGGCTTGAAATCGGTTGCGGTGAGCGTCTCGCGGCTGGCGTCGACCACCGGACGCTCCTTGTGGGAGTCGAGCGTCGCACGGCCATGGCCGGGAATGTGCTTGATGACGGGCATATTGCCGGTCTCGAGCAGGCCATCGACCACCTCGCGGCCGAGGGCCGCGATGAAATCGGGATCAGGGCCGAAGGAGCGGGCGCCGATGACCGCGCTCGTCGTCTCGAAGACGAGGTCGAGAACGGGCGAGCAGCCGCTCGAAAGGCCGAGTTCCGTCATCATCGCGCCCATGGCCTGGGAGGAAAGCCGCAGTGCTTTTTTGCCGAGATCGAAATCGCGGCGCGCAAGTTCGGCAAACTGGCCGAAGCTGCGAAAGAGCGGCCAGGGGCCGGCATCGAGATGCTGAACGCGGCCGCCTTCCTGGTCGGTGAAGACAGGTGCGTCGTCGCGGCCGACGGCTTCGCGAAAGCGGGCGATCAGCCGCTTGGTCTGCTCCGGCTCGCGCTGATTGCGCCGGCCGACGAAGAGGCCGAGCGGATTGGTGTCGCGAAAAAGGGCGAATTCATCATCCGAAATCGTGGGAGTGGGAAGGCCGACGAAAAGGGCGAGCGGGGTCGAGGACAATTCTGTAGCTCCGGGATCAGATGGTCATTTCGGCGTGCTTCTCAGCATGCCTTCGTAGATGCCCTTGTCGGGGGCGGGGATGATGGTTGCGCCTGCGGTCTTGGCGTAGAAATCGACCGGCCCGGCATCGCCGATGAAGGCATAGGCGTGGCCGAGCGTCTTCATCGTCTGCAGGCAGGCGGAGAAGAGGGCGAGCCCGATACCTTTGCCGCGCGCTTCCGGGTCGACGCCGGTCGGGCCGAAGAAGCCGCGCGCCGTCGTGTCGTAGCAGGCAAAGCCCAGCAGCTTGCCGTCGTCGACGGCGATCAGGCAGGCAACCGGCTGGCGGGAGAAGGCGACGGTGACTTCGCTTGCCCAGTTCTCGCTGAACTGTTCGCGAACCCAAGTGGCGATGAGATGCAGTTCCGGGGGGAGGGCCGGACGGATGGAGATGCCGACATCATCGGCTTTCTGTTTCAGGTCGGCGAGCTCAGCGGAATACAAGCTCACAAGCAGGTCTGGCACCTGTCACTCCTCCAGTTATTCCGTTATTGCGGAATGTATCCCCTTTTAGTGTTATAGATTTGGCCATCTGACCGGGCTTGTCAACAAGGTTTTTCAGAAGGTCAAAGGGACTGCCCGCACTGCAACTGCGGTTTCAACGCAAAGTAGCTGCCGAACGAAAAAACGGCCGGGAGGGCCGGGCCGTTTCGATTGGCTGCATCTATGCCGAGCGAGCGCTTATTCGCCGTCTTTCCACAGCGCATGAAAATGCTGCACCGGGCCGTGGCCGGAGCCGACGGTGAGGCTTCCGGCTGCCGCGACCGCGCCGGCGAGATATTGCTTTGCGATGGCGACCGCCTCCCGCGCCGAGGCGCCCTTGGCAAGTTCGGCGGCCAGCGCGCTGGAGAGCGTGCAGCCGGTGCCGTGCGTGTTCTTGGTCGGCACGCGCATGGCTTCGAACCAGTGCAGGCCAGCGGCGGTGGCAAGGACGTCAGGACTTTCGTCGCTATCGAGATGGCCGCCCTTGACCAGCACTGCGGCCGGGCCAAACGCCCGCAGCTGTTCGGCCTGCGCCGCCATCTCGGCTCGGTTTGTCGCCACCGGCTGGTGCAGCAGTGCGGCGGCTTCCGGCAAGTTCGGGGTCAGGAGTGTCGCAAGCGGCAGCAGCCGGCGGGTCAGCACGTCGACCGCCTCAGGCGCGAGCAAGGCGGCGCCACCCTTGGCGATCATCACCGGGTCGATGACGATCGGAATGTCGCGGTGGTCAGTCAGTGCACCGGCAACGGCATCGGCGATGCCGGCATTGGCGATCATGCCGATCTTGACGGCATCGACGCGCACATCGGCAAAGACGGCATTGATCTGGTCGGCGACGAATTGCGGCGGCACCAGATGCACGCCGCTGACGCCTTGGGTGTTCTGCGCCGTCAGCGCGGTCAGCACCGCCATGCCGTAGACGCCGCGGGCGGAAAAGGCCTTGAGATCGGCCTGGATGCCGGCGCCGCCCGAGGGATCGGAGCCGGCGATGGAGAGAACGTTGCGGATCATGCGCGGGCCTTTCGAATTTCTGCGGCGATGCGGCGCGTGGCCGCTTCGGGATCCGGCGTGCCGCAGATGGCGGAGACGACGGCAAGGCCCTTGGCGCCCGCAGCAAATACTTGGGCGACATGATCCGCCTTGAGGCCGCCGATCGCAACCGACGGCACCGGCGTGGCCTTTACCAGCTTGGCAAGACCGTCAAAACCGATCGGCTGCTTGTGATCGGCCTTGGTCGGCGTCGCAAACACCGGCCCGACGCCGGTATAATCGACCAGATCCGGATCGACGGCGGCGGCAAGCGCCGCGGTCTCGACCGAGAGGCCAAGGATCATGGCAGGGCCGATCATCGTCCGCGCCGTTCGCGCATCCAAATCCTCCTGGCCGATATGCAGACCGTCGGCGCCGATGGCGATTGCCGCCTCGACATCGTCGTTGACGACGAGCAGGGCGCCGGTCCCGACAAGCGCCTGTTTCAAGGCGCGGCCGGTCTCGATCATCCCGGCGGTGCCGGCATGTTTGTCACGCAGTTGCACCATGGTCGCGCCGCCGGCAACGGCAAGGCGCGCCGTTTCCACCATGCCGATCCCCGCGCAGAGATCGGGGTCGAGGACGAGATAGAGCGAAAGGTCGAAAGCCTTCATGCCGCCGATATCCTCGCCCTGGCGTCAAGCGTTTCGGCGTCGAGCGCTGCCAGCGCATCGAGGAAGCGCCAGGAGAAGGAACCGGGGCCGGCGGCGCCGAGCGCCGCGTCTTCGCCGGCGATGGCGAAGGTCGAAAGGGCGGCGACCGTGGCGCCGAAAATGTCCTCGGGCGCCGTTGCCGCAAAGGCGCCGACGAGGCAGGTGAGCGAGCAGCCGAGCGCGGTGACTTGCGGCATCAAGGCCGATCCGCCTTCGATGCGCACGGCCCGCTCGCCGTCGGTGACGAAATCCACGGCGCCGGTCACGGCGACGACCGCCCGCTGACGCTCGGCGAGCCATCGCGCCGAACCTTCCGCCTGCTCGACCGGGTCGCGGCTGTCGACGCCCTGGCCGCGGCTCTCTCCGCCGGCCAGCGCGATGATTTCGGAAGCGTTGCCGCGGATGATGGTCGGATGCAGCGCCAGGAGATCGGCGACGGCGTTGCGGCGGAAGGCCGTTGCATAATGGGCGACCGGGTCGAGCACCCAGGGCTTGCCGGCTGAGGCCGCCGCCTTCGCCGCCGCCTGCATGCCGTCGATCCATTGCGTCGACAGCGTGCCGATATTGATGGTCAGCGCACTGGCGATCCCGGCGAATTCGCCGGCTTCTTCCGCGGCATGCACCATGGCGGGCGAGGCGCCCGCGGCAAGCAGAACATTTGCGGCGATGTTCATGGCGACGTAATTGGTGATGCACTGAACGAGCGGCGGCTTCTTGCGCATCGCCTTCAGCATCGCTCCGGGTGTGGTCTTGGTCTGCATATGGCCCCTTTCAGGCGGGGGCGGCCACGGGGCGGTTCGTGCGGGCGATGCCGCGACCCCGAGCGACTCCCTCCGCCGGCATTATCCGGTTCAGGTTCGAAGGGTGCTTCTCAGCCCGTCTGTCGACGAACGCCCCTGTCTCTCATCGCGTTTCTTTTCGCAGAGAACGGGGCTGATGTCACCTCGAAAATGACAATCATGCGACCGACGCGGCGCGCGATGGCTATGGATGATTTATGGGTCGGGATCGCCTTTCATGAAGGACGAGAGATCGCCGCCGATTCGGGTCTTGACCAGGTTTTCCCGAAAGTCGTCTGCCGGTTCTCTTCCGGGTTGGCCGGGTCCTTGCCTTTTCGCCATGCGGCTATCCTCTCCTTTTTCAAAAGGAATAACCGCAGCAACCGTGGGTGAAATCAATTTCTAAAATACATCTTGGTATTTGTGAGGGATTGGCTGCCAGCCTTGGTGAGGGTGCTGATGCGGGAAAGCAGTCTTTTCTTTGAAAGAATGAAGTTCATCTTCCCAAGACTTTTCTACATTTGGAATAGCGCGAAGTTATTCACCCTATCCGTTCATCGGTGGAATTTTTCAATGCAGGCGAGCACGAGAACAGCTTCGCGTAAGTTGCGTGTCGTCTCATCGTCTCGCCATTCAGTTTCATTCCGCTGTCGAAATTTTGTGGCGATTTCGTTGCGGGAAGCCTCTCCCAGGGCGCCGAATTAAACTCCCAGAACGCGAAGTAAATATCTAACGGAAACTTTACCGTGCTGACACGCTTAGGTTGACCAAACGATGGATTGTAGCGATATGACTTTACACGCCAATAAAATCTTCCTGAAGTTGTATTTTCAATGAGCAAATTTTTGAAAGCCGATATGAAGTGGGGCCGCCAGACTGCCGCCTCCGTTCTGATATTCATCGCTTGGGCGAATCCTTCTTTTTCGCAATCTGCTGTTCCTGCCGATCAGGGAGCGGGGCAGGTGCAGGCGCCGGCGATAAAATCCCAGAAATTCGACGACTGGTATTATCGCTGCTCGGGTTCTGAAGGCACCGAGGCCTGCGAAGTCGCCCAGATCGCGCAAGTCGCCAAAGACGGCGAGAACGTCAACGTGCTGACGCTGGCGATCGCAGCTGCGCCGGCCGGGTCCCAAGGCAAAGGCGAGAAAGGCAAGGGCGAGAAAGGCAGGCCGGGGCTGACGCTGACCGCTCTTCTGCCGCTCAACGTCTTCCTGCCCTCGGGCCTTTCGATCAAGGCCGACGGCAAGCCGGTTGCGAAACTTGACTACCGCAATTGCAACCAGGCCGGATGCTGGGCGCAACTGGCGCTGGATTCGAAGACGGCGACGGCGCTCAAGAAGGGCTCGACCGCCGAAGGGCTGGTGCGGCTGATGAACGGCCAGGACGTCAATATCCGTTTCTCGCTGAAAGGGCTGCAACCGGCCCTCGACGAACTTCAATCCATTGCCGCGAAGTAGCCGAATTTCAAAATGACCACAGAAATTCGATACTCCCTGGTCGCTGGCGCCGTCCTGGCGATGGGTGTCGCACCCGCTTACGCGCAGTCGCCTGCCGATGATTTCAACCGCCGCCAGGAGGAGCAGTCGCAGACGCAGCGGCTGGATGCCCTGCGCCGCGCAACACCGGGCGGCGGGGCGGATACGGAAAACGGCTCTTTGCCGGCCAGCCAGGCAAATGTTGCCTGTTTCGACATCACTCGCGTCGAGATCGATGGGGCAAATCTGCTATCGACGCAGGAGATCGGCAAGGTGACGGCGCCTTACGACAACCGATGCGTCGGCCTGGCGGAGATCAATGCCGTTCTCAGGGATGTGACGCACCTCTATATCGATCATGGCTATGTGACCTCGCGTGCCTACGTGCCACAGCAGGATATCGCCAAGACCAGGGTCCTCCGGCTGCTCGTCGTCGAAGGCACGCTTTCCGACATCTATCTCAACGGCCAGAAAGTGACCGGCAACGCGTCGCTGGCGACAGCCTTTCCGGGCCTGATCGGCCGGGTCGTCAATATCCGCGATATCGAGCAGGGGCTCGACCAGATGAACCGGCTGCAGGCCAACGATGCCAAGTCCGCCATGCTGCCCGGCCCCAAGGACGGAACCTCCATCCTGAACATCGAAAACCGCTCGGGCCGCCCCTGGCATGTCTCCCTTGGCAACAACAATATGGGCCAGGAAAGCACCGGTTTTTCCAGGAGTTCGGCATCGCTCGGCTTCGACGATCTGCTTGATATCAACGATCAGTGGTCGTTCTCCTACGAGCATAGCGGTCCGGACTATCCGTGGAGCAACGACGGAAACGGATATGGCCACAGCTATTCCGGCAATGTCAGCGTCCCCTACGGCTATTCGACGATTTCGCTGAACGGCTCCTGGTACCAGTATGAAAGCACGGTCGAAGGAAATTTCTCATCGCTCGATACCTCGGGCAATTCAGGGCAGGCAGGCCTCGGCCTCGATCGCGTCGTCTTCCGCGACAAGGATTCGATCACGACGGTCCGCAGCAGCCTGACCTACAAGCAGACCAACAACTTTCTGCTCGGCAATCTGATCGAGGTCGGCAGCCGCCGCTATACGGTCGGCGATATCGGCATTTCCCACTCCCGCCGCATGTTCGGCGGCATCTGGGTATTCGACGTCAGCTATGACAAGGGGCTCGGTCTCTTCGATGCCGTGGACCCCGGAGATCCGGGTGCCGGAAATGCAGACCCACGTTTTTCCAAATTCAACGCGACGGTCAGCGTAACGCAGCCATTCCAGGCCGCCGGTCGGCAGTTCGAACTGACATCGCTGGCCAGCGGTCAATATTCCCCCGACAATCTCCTCGGCGCCGAGCAGATCTCGCTCGGCAGCTACAGCAATGTCCGCGGCACCCGCGAAAGCGTGCTCTTCGGCAATAACGGCATGTTCAGCCACAACGAGATCGTCTGGAGAACGGGGTCCAACCAGGGTGGCGGCGCGGCTGCGAAGGCATTCGGCGAGCTGCGCCCCTATCTCGGCTTCGATTACGGCCACATCTACGCGCAACAGCGCCTCGATATATCAGGCGGCGATCTCGCCAGCTGGACGGCCGGCATCAGGACCGTCGGCGGCAATCTCAGCGCCGACCTCGGCTATTCCGACATTGTTGCAAGCAGCCTCGACGGGGTCGACGGCGGGCTCTTTTATTTCAGCGCATCGGCTCATTGGTAACGAAAGCAGGAAAATGATCATCCGCAGCATCTCGACGAACAAGTCCGTCAAAACCCCTTCAAGATCGACGGCGCTGATCCTTGCTTTTTCGATGGCGCTTGCCGGCTGTGCCGGACGGGAGGCGCGGCCGGTCGCTTCGACCAACCCGACCGACAGCGCCTTCGATTGCGCCGGCATCACCCGTGAATTCGAGGCGAACGAGCGGCAGATCACCTCGACGGTGAAGGAGCGGACCGATGCGCAAGGCAAGAACATCGTTCTTGGGGCGACCGGTGTGCTCCTGTTTCTGCCGGCGCTGTTTTTCATGGATCCGAAATCGCCTGAGAAGGTCGAAATCGACGCATTGCGCAACAGGAACAATGTCCTGACCAGCATTGCCAAATCGAAAGGGTGCCCCGCGCCCAAGTCCCAGTTGACCGATCTCTACAAGCATCTCGACGCCAAGGCCAAGCCTGCATCGTCGTCGGACAACAGGAACTGAATTCGCTGACATTCGAACCTTATGCCTGAATCCCGGAGCTTCTGTATGCGTATCGTGCGTTTTCTAACCCTTCTGCTTCTGGCGGCGACGCTTGCGTCCTGCGTCACGACAACCGATCCCCGGCTGATTGCGGCTCTCCAACGAACCTCTGTGCGCGAAATCCGGGTTGAGTTGGCGCCCGACGTCAAGACATTCGGTTTCGGCGACAAGGCGGACCAGCAGGTGCCGGAGGCGGTTCGCACGCTTCAGGCGACGATGGCGAAGGAATTGATCGGCGTGCCCGGCGGCCCCACGCGCGGCAGGCTGGTCGTGACGCTGCACGTCTTCGATGTCACCACCAAGCAGGCCCGGATCATCGGCGGCCATGACAGCATGATCGATGGGACCGTGCGGCTGGAGAACGCCGAAACAGGGCAACTGATCGCCGAAGCGCAAAACATTCATGGCGAAGACCTCTCCATGCGCGGGAGCGGCTACGGCGTGATCGTCGCTGTCGCGATCAACGCGGCAACGACGTCAGGGGCGCCTGACATTATGGCGCAGCGCCTGTCCAAGTCCTTTACCCGCAATGTGAAGACCTGGCTCACCCAGAAATAGGCCTGCGATGAGGCTCAGTGCCGCCGCAGTGGCGGCGGCGCCGAGCGACGATTGATATCGAGACACAAAACCAGTTGTGCGTTTGGGAAGACAAAACGATGCGTGAGAAAACCGGTCCTGGTTCTGAAGCAAGGGGTCTTGGCTGCCGGCTCGGCAGATTTGCCAATCGCTCGCTTGCCGTCGTGCTCAGCGCACTCTTGGTCTTTCAGCCGATGCTGGCCAATGCCCAATCGGTTTCTGCGAGCACCACGGCGCCCGTCGCCAACCAGCCGGGCGTCGGCACCGCCCCGAACGGCGTGCCGCTCATCGACATCGTCACCCCGAATGCGAGCGGCCTGTCGCATAACAAATACGACAATTTCAACGTCGGCACACCGGGTCTCATCCTCAACAACTACAAGGGCGAGGTCGGCACCTCCAATCTCGGCGGCTTGACGCCGGGCAATCCCAATCTCAACACATCAGGTCCCGCATCGGTCATCCTCAACGAGGTCACCAGCGGCAACCGCTCGGGATTGAACGGCCCGATCGAGGTGTTCGGCGGCCGGGCGGATGTCGTCATCGCCAATCCGAACGGCATCACCTGCGACGGCTGCGGCTTCATCAACACGCCGCATGCGACACTGACCACGGGCGCGCCTCAAATCGGCGCCGATGGCAAGCTCAACGGCTTTACCGTCAATGGCGGCGACGTCACCATCGGGCCGAACGGCGGCAATTTCTCCGCCGGGTCTGGCGCCGTCGACCTCTTCGACATCGTTTCTCGGGCGGTTCACGTCAACGGTCCTGTCTATGGCAAGGATCTTCGCGTCACGGCTGGCCGCAATCAATTCGATTATGCCACCGGCAACGCCACGGCACTTGCCGCGACATCAGGCACGCCGGAATATGCGATCGACGGCACAGCACTCGGCGCCATGCAGGCCGACCGCATCAAGATCGTCGTCACCGAAAAGGGTGCCGGTGTGCGCATGAGCGGCAATCTTGCCGCCAACACCAACGAGCTGTCACTGTCGGCCGACGGCAAGATCTCGCTCGGCAACGTCTCCGGCCAGCAGGGCGTTTCGATCTCCTCGAAGGCGAAGGTGACGGCCGCCAAGGTGGCCTCTAAAGCCAAGGTCGCAGCTCAGGCGGGGCAGGGCATCACGCTGGATACGGTCGCCGCCGATGGCGACATCGTGCTGTCAAGCGGCAGCGGGCTGTTGAGTGTCGGCGGCGAGGTGAACAGCGCCGCCAACGTGCTGATGTCGTCGGCGGCCGGCATTGCCGCCGGCAGCATTACCGCCGGCAATGCGCTCTCTTTGTCCGCTACGTCGGGCGACATCCAGGTTGTCGGTGCGGTCAAGGGCACCGGCGCGCTCTCCATCACCGCCACATCAGGCGCGATCTCGGCTGCCTCGCTCGTCAGCAGCAACAATATCGCGCTTTCCGCCGGCGCCGATATCGGCGTCTCCGGCGATATTCTGGCGCAGGGCAACGTCACGGCGTCAGGCCGCTCGATCTCGGCCGATACGGTCGTTTCCGGCCTCGACATCGCTGCGACCAATGCGGCAAACGGCAGCACGGTTCTATCAGGCGCGGGTGACATCCAGCTTGCCGCCAGCGGCGGCGCCGTCGATGTCGAGGCACTCCTGTCGGCCGGCGATACGTCGGTCACATCAGCGGCGCTGACGGCCCAGAGCGTCATCGCGCATGGCGCCATTGCGATCAACGCGGCCACAGATGTAAGCGGTCAGATCCTCAGTGCCGGCAACATCGACATCACCGGCTCGGCCATCTCGGCCGACGCCATCATCGCCGGCATCGACTTTGCGGGAACGGAAGCGGCCGGCGGTAATATCGTGCTGACGCAGAGCGGCGATCTCTCCCTTGTCGCCAGCGGCGACATCGATGCCGGCACCCTGCTTGCGGCCGGCAATCTCTCGGCTTCCGCCGCCAACCTCAGTGCCGCTGCTATCACCAGTCATGGCGCGATCACGCTTTCCGGCAACACCGACGTCACCGGCCAGCTCCTTGGCGCCGGCGATATATCGATCAGCGGCGGCTCGATTGCGGCGGGCACGATCGTCGCCGGCATGGACTTTGCCGCCACCGCCGCCTCGCCGAGTGGCGCCATCGCCGTCGGCTCGGCCGGCGACTTGACGCTTGATGCCGGTAGCAGCGGGAGCGTCGATATCGACACGCTGCTTGCCGCAGGCGCGCTCCTCGTCGATGCCGGCCGTTTCCAGGCCGACAATGTCAGCGGTCACGGTGCCGTTGCCATCAACGCCGATACATCGGTCACCGGCCAGATCCTTGGCGCCGGCGACGTCTCGGTCACGGGTCCCGCCATTCAGGCCGGCGCCATCGTCTCCGGCGTCGATTTTGCCGCCACCGCCCAGTCGGCCAATGGCGACATCGCGCTGGGGCAGGCCGGCGATCTCACGCTCGAGGCGACGGGCACCGACATCAGCGCCGGCAACCTGCTTGCCGCCGGAAGCGTCGATGCCGGAGCAGCGGGTGATGTCAGCGCCAATGTTGTCGCCCATCAGGATATGACGATCGTTGCCGGCGGCACGATCGACCTTACCGGCCAGTCGCTTGCCGCCGGCAACGCCAGCCTCTCGGCGCGGGACATCACCGTCGATACTCTCGTTTCCGGCCTCGACTTCGCCGCCACCGCCGCATCCGCCGGCACGCTGAAGCTCCAGCAGACCGGCAGCATGAACCTTGCCGCAACAAGCGGTTCGATCACCGCCGGCAACGCCCTGCTGAGCAGCGGCGCTCTTTCGGCCAGCGCCAGCCAGAATATTGCCTATAACAAGCTCCAGAGCCTCGCCAGCGCTGCGCTCACGGCGTCGGGCGGCCAGATCAGCTACGGCAATCCCACCCGCACTGCCGGCAACCTGACGCTCAGCACGACCAATATCGATCTCTCCAATGGCCGGGCGAGCAACCTCGCCGCCGGCGGTACGCTGACGCTCAATGCGGCGAGCGCCAACCTTGCCAACAGCAGCCTCACTCTCGGCGGACTGGCTCTCAATCTCTCCGGCACGGCCGATCTCAGCGGCGCCCGGGTCAATGCCGTCACCAGTGCCGGCGGTTCGGGCGATATCGCCATCAAGGCGGGCGGTCTTACCACGACGGCCGGCACCGCGCTGCTCGCCGCCAACGACCTGACGTTGACACTGCCGTCGCTGACCAATGCCGGACAATTGGCAGCCCGCAACGATCTCACATTCAACATTTCCAGCAACTTCACCAACAATGCCACGGGCCTCGCCTATGCCGGCAACGACGCCACCCTCTTCGTCGGCGGCGTGCTCACCAACAATCAAGGCGCCATCCTCGCCAACCACGACCTTCAGATCGCCGGAGCGGCGGCCGGGCTGAGAAACACGGGCGTCACCAATATTTCCGGCATGATCCAGGCCGGAAACGACATGTCGATCCTGACCAGCAACCTGACCAACCAGCGGGCCGCCACACCGCAATGGACCACCGGGACGCTGGTGTCTTCAGGCGTCGTCAGCGGCTTCACGCTGAATCCCGTCGCCGCCGGCCTGCCTTTCGGCTATCTCGAGACCGCAGACCAGAACATGTACCAACTCTACGCCGGCGTCGATCCGGCGCTGTGGCAGGATTATGAGCCGCTGCTCTGGTCGAAGGCGACGCTTGCCGACGGCACGACCTATCATGCATGGACCTGGATTTCGGCCGATGGACCCGAAAAGGTCGGGCCGATCATCGACTGGATCAGGGACCGGGTGCCGACGGACGCGAACGGCAATCCCGTTGTCGATCCCAACAATCCGTCGCGTTATTTCATCGTCGACGAGGTAAATTTCAGCGGCTCGGACGAAAGCACCACCTATACCTGGGATTGGTCGTCCAATCTCAGCCAGTCGGTCTATGAGGACCGCTTGGTCGGCACGCTCAGCCCGGAAGCGACGATCCGGGCGGGCCGCAACCTTTCGATCGACGCCACGAATCTGACCAATGCCTACAGCTCGATCGAGGCCGGCGGCAACGCGACGCTGAAGGGCTCGACACTCAACAATACGGGCGTCACGCTCTTTCGCACGACGACGACGACCTGCAACGCGCAGGGCGCGTGCACGGCCTATGATGCCAATGGCAACGCCAATCCCTCGAAGAACATCGCCAACGGCTCGACGATCGTCAGCTCCGTCCAGGCGATCGGCGGCGTCTCGGCCAACATCAAGGCCGGTGGTGCGCTTTCCGTCGATTTCGGCAGCGTCAACAACACGTCCGCAGCCGGCTCGATGGCCGGCGGCGCCAGCGTGGCGGCGACAAGCAACCCCGGTGATCCGCTTTCGGCGCTCACCGGTCTGACGGCCGGCGGCGCGTTGTTCAACGTCAACGCGGCGCTCGGCGGCGTCACCGCCAACGGCGGCAGCCTGCTTGCCGGGCTCGGCAATATTGCCGAGCGCATCCGCGTCGACGGCGCAGCCCTTGCGGCCGCCGCCAAGCCGCAATCGGGCGGCTTCGGCGGCACCATACGCGGACAGATCTTCCTGTTCGAAACCCGCGCCGAATTCCTCGACGTCGGCAAGTTCTACGGCTCCGGCTATTTCATGAACAAAATCGGCTACGTGCCGGAGACGACGGTTCCGTTCCTGGGTGATGCCTATTTCGAGAACCAACTGATCGACACGCAGTTGCGGCAGCTTGTCGGCGAAGGCCTCGGCAGAAGCACCTTTATCGCCGGCAATGACGCCATCCAGCAGATGAAGACGCTGCTCGACGAGGGTGCCAACTATGCCAAGGAGCACGGCCTGGCCATCGGCCAAGGGCTCACGCCTGAGCAGGCGGCAGCCCTCACCAAGTCGATTGTCCTTTACCAGTGGCAGACCGTCGAGGGCGTGCAGGTGCTCGCGCCCGTCGTCTACGTCGCCGCTGCCGACCGGCAGAAGCTGACCGGCGCCGGCGCCGTCATGGCGGGCGGCTCGGTCGATATGAATGTCGGCAATCTCGACAATTCCGGCCTGATCGCATCCGCTGGCGGCCTGACCGTCTCCGGCAGCTCCATCCAGGGCAGCGGCACTTTCCTGTCGCGCGGCGACACGGCGCTCAATGCCACCAACGGCATCACGCTGGCCGCCCAGACGATGACGATCGGCGGCCAGAACGTCGTCAACACCAATGCCGGTGTGACGGCAGGCGGCAATCTGCAGCTCGCCGGCGGCAGCGGCGATCTGGCGCTGAAGGGCGTCAAGGTCAATGCCACAGGCAACGCCTCGCTCACCGGCAACAATGTCACGCTGGCTGCAGCCAAGGTCGATAATTCAGGCCAGCAGAATGCCACCGGCAGCCAAGTTGCCAGCGGCGCAGCCCTGACGATCAAGGCAACCGACAACGTCAACGTCATCGGCAGCTCCGCCAAAGCGGGCACGACGCTCGATGTGACCGCCGACAAGGGCTCGGTGGCCGTGGTGGCGACCGATGTCGCCCGCAACAACCAATCCGGCTACACCAGGACCCTCTCCACCGACCAGCAGCAATCGCAGCTATCCGCCGGCACGAATGCGACGATCAAATCAGGCGACGACATCCTGCTCTCCGGCTCCTCCGTCAAGGCCGGCGGCAATGTCGCGCTCAGCGCCGACGACGACATCGATATCACCGCCGCGCAGGAGCATTCCGCATCCACCTTCGGCAAGAAGTCCTCCTCGTCGATCACCCATGTCGGCTCGGAGATATCAGCCGGGGGCGACCTCTCGGTGACCGCAGGCAACGGCAGCGGCGATCACGACCTCAACATCGTTGGCAGCAAACTCGCCGCCGACGGCAAGCTCGCTCTCGATGCCGACGGCGACGTGACGATCGCCGAAGCCACCGACACCGCGACCCTCGACACCAAGCTTAGCACCAAGGGCGGTTTCCTCGGCAAGAGCGAGAAGACGACCACGCATCTGGAAACGACGACGGCCGTCGGCTCGTCGATTAGCGGCGGCGCAGGCGTAGATCTTCAGTCGGGCAAGGACATGGTCATTTCCGCCTCGAAGATCGAAGCCGGCAAGGACGACGGCACCGACCCGGCGGACCTCAACATCAACGCCGGCGGTGACCTGATCATCGCCTCCGGAATGGATACCAGCGCCAAGGACGACAAGGGCTCGCGTAGCGGCTTCCTGTCGAAAGGCTCATCCAGCCACAAGAGCTACGACGAGACGACGGTCGGCTCGCAGCTGAGCGCCAGCGGCGATGTCAATCTTGACGCGGGCAAGGCAGCTGTAATCGCCGGTTCAAAGGTCGATGCCGACGGCTCGATCAACGTCGCGGCCGACAGTGTCTCTATCATCGGGGCGCAGGAGACGCACGAGCTCGAGGAGCAGCACAAGAAATCCGGCATCGGCGTCGGTTCCGGCGGCGGGTTTATTTCGATCTACGGCAGTCAGCAGAACAAGGGCGCACAGGCCTCGACGCTGAATGTCGGCTCGGCGCTTTCCGCCGGCGAGGACGTCAACCTGACGGCGCGGGCAACCGACCTGAACATCATGGGCTCTTCGGTCGATGCCGAGCGCGACATCAATCTGTCGGCCGCGCGCGACGTCAACATCACACCAGGGGCGGAAAGCTTCTCGCAGTCGGAAGAGGAGAAGAAGTCCGGCTTCGGCCTGTCCTTCTCCGCTGGCAATGGCGGCTTCTCGGTCGGCATCGGCGCGCAGACGAGCAAGGACAGCTCGGCGCAGCAATCCGACACCAACGCCACGTCCATGCTCTCGGCCGGCCGCGACCTCAACATCTCCGCTGGCAACAATGTCAACCTGCAGGCCGCCCAGGCCTCGGCCGAGCGCGATGTCAACCTGTTCGCCACCAAAGACATCAATCTTCTGTCGGCCAATGACGTCACCAATTATCAGGAGGTGCACGAGAGGACGTTCGCTGGCGTGACGCTCAGCGTCTCCAGCCAGGTCGGAAGTGCCGCCCAGAGCATCGTGAACTCGGCGGAGCGGCTGTCGGATCCGGGCGGCGTCAATGCGCTGACCAACACTGCGATTGCCGGGCTTGGCTTCTATGAGGGACTCAAGGGCCTTAAGGGCGTCTCCGACGACCTCGTCAGCGGTAAGGGCCTGTCCTTTAGCATCGGCCTGAACGCAGGTGTCAACCATCAGCAGAGCGCGTCCTCGACGACGACGTCTACGCCTGTCGTCACGGATATCCGCGCCGGCCGCTCCATCACCATGGATGCGCAGAACGGCTCCATTACGAGCGACGGCGCCCAGATAGCGGCTGGCTATGACAAGTTCGGTCTGCCGACCATCTCCGACGATCCGTTGGCCGGCGACATCATCCTATCGGCGAGGAATGGCAACATCAATCTCAATGCCGCCACCGGCGCGTCGGATTCGACGAGTTCGAACAGCTCATGGAGCGCCGGCGTCGGCGTTAATTTTGGCTGCAACACGAAGATCGGCTGCGATGCCAGTGTCGGCGCCAGCGGCTCTTACGGCAAAGGCGGCTCCGACACCACCGCCGTCACCCACACCAACACCCATCTCAACGGCACCGGCGATGTTACCATTCTTACTAACGACCTTGCCCTAAAAGGGGCGACCGTTACGGGCAATTCCGTCGTGGCCAACGTCAGGAATCTGACAATCGAGAGCCTGGTTGATAGCGCCACAGCCAATGCCGATCAGCTCAGCCTTTCGGGCCAGATCGGTTTCGGTTCCACCGGCATCTCGGGCGTCACGCAGAGCGCTAAAGGCGATGCCATAGTCGTCTCGGAGCAATCCGGCATTCATGCCGGCACCGGCGGTCTTTCCATTGACGTGAGCGGTCAGACCTCGCTGGTTGGCGGCTTGATCACCAGCGAAGCGGTTGAGGGGCGCAATAGCTTCTCCACCGGTACGCTGACGGTCGCCGATATCGATACGCATTCGACCTGGAAGGCCGACACCTATGGCGGCTCGATCGGCACGAGCGGTCTTTCGCTCGCGCCGCCGGTCAAGGCCGGGGAGACCGAGACCGGCAAGGCTTATTCGGTCATCGGTCCGAACATTGGCATCATCATCACCGATCCGGAGCACCAGACGCAGGATCTCGGCACGATCCGTCGCGACACAAATAACACCAACACCTCGCTGCCTGGTCTGCCGGACCTGCAGAACATCCTAATGGATCAATACAAGACCCAAGCCGATCTTCAGGCGGCGCAGAAGACCATGGCGGGATTGGTCGGGGACATTGCATCCGAATTGTATAAACAAGCCGTCATCAACCACGATCAAGCAGGCATGGATTATTGGAGTGAAGGCGGTCTTGGTCGCGCAGCCCTACATGCGATCGGCGGCGGCATCCTCGGTGGAGTCAATGGCTGGGAAGGGGCTGTTAAGGCCGCTCTCGGGGGCGCCGCCTCCACGCTGTTCGGTCCGGCGATCGAGCGGCTTGTCAACGGCATGCTCAAAGGCACCAAGTACGAAGGAACAGAAGAAGGCGCCGCTCTCGCAAAGCTAATTGGCGCAAGCCTTAGCGCTGCTGTCGGCGGTGTAGCTGGCGGCGGGGAAGGGGCGGCCTACGGCGCCGCAAACTACCAAAACAACTATCTCAATCATGCCGACAACGACGCTCTTGCCGCCGCGAAAGCCGCATGTGACGGGGGCAAGGGTGATCCTAAAGACTGTGGAGAGCAAACGCGACTCGAACAGAAAGACACACAGCAGCAGGCCGCCTATGTCGCTTGCCGAGCAAACGGCTACAGTGGTTCCGGATGCGTTGCGGTCTTGAGTGACGTGGTTGCATCGCTGTCGAGCTACGCAGGTACAATTTCTTTTTGGGCGTCACAAAACGATCAGGAAGCCGCCAAGCAACTGCTAAATAACACCGGTGGGGTTGATCAAATCCTGAAAATTCTCGCGCCCAATGGCGTCGAGAATCTGACGGCCGAACAGAAGCGCGACCTTCCAGCGATTTACGGGCTCTTGGTCACAGATCCCGCCGGCGTTTTGGGTATCCCGTACATGATCCAGCAGGCAAACAATGGCGATCCTGCTGCCATGGCTCAAGTTGTCGCGTTGGCGACCAAGCTCAAGATCTTCGGATCTTCAACTCTGGGCGAGATTACCAAGACGAACGGGGCTGCCACAAATCCGCAGTCGAGTGTTTGGTCGCTCAATCCGATTGACAGGGGTAAATCAATCGAGTCATCGCTCGCACGAACCGAGTACAGCAATACGAATGGCTGGTTCAATATCGGTGCCGAGAATAATGGATATTTTCCGCTGATCGATTTCCAGAAGGGGAGTACGGTAGTCAGCCTGAAGACCATCGACACTACGGGATCGGCATGGATGGCCAGGATGAAAAATACGATTGACCAACTTGATGAGGCCGCCATAACGGTCGATGGCAGCCTAGCGACCAAAGTGCTCGATATACGAGTTCAGCCAGGCGGCGCGGACGCTGCGAAGGCCCTTGTCCGGTACGGCACAGATAAAGGCGTTACAGTGATAATTAAGGAGTTTCAATAGTGGAACGCACTAGGCGAGAGCGATTAGAGCTGATTTTCACCCTATTTCCCGATAGTGGGCGAACGACCGTCATCGCAGAAAAGCCGAGAATTGAAGTGGGTGAACGGCGACGTGGCGCGCTAACGGCGGTTGAAGCGCTGGAGACTATTCTCTCGGTGCTGCGTGCGCTTCAACTCGACGAAAAATTCCAAGCTCACGGGGCCTCTCTGCAACTCAAAAAACTCCTAACGTCAGCTAGAAATACTGGTCGACTCGGAGAAATCGAAACTTCAACGCTCATTTTTAATTACGGCGCCGTGGCAAACGCTGAGCTTTGCCACATCATAGTAACAGAGAAAGTCCCAGGCGCGTCAATCGATTGGGAGCGATGGACGTCGCCGTTTGTCGTGTCGCCTTACTTCGTTCAGGGATGGGTTGCTGACGTTGAATATAACGAATGGCAAAATGCTGAGGACACACTCCTCTACAAGGCCGAGAAGCGGGATTACTCCTCCTTGCCCATGCGCTCTAATGGATTGCCACCGCCGCTTGAACAGATGGTGATCGACATCTCGCAGAACCCTGGTCGTCGGCAATTTCGCTCGGGGTATATGGAAGCGGTAGGGGCAGTCATGTGGCTAAGTGAACTATTTTGGCGCTATGTCGGTGTCGATCACAAGGAGCGGCTGGCCGGGTTTTCAGGAGCCAAGATCAAGCAGGTAACAGATGATGTGGTCCGTATCATCGTCTCTGAAACCAGCTTTACCGACGATTCCACTCGTGATTTGCAGGAGCGCTTGCGCAACGTTTTGTATAAATAGGCATTTCCCACGCGCTATTTTCTGAAGTTGCCTCCTAGCTCAAATCATGCAGCCCCGTCGTAATCGCCGCCCCAATCGAAAACTCCGAAAACCGCACCCTCAACCCGCTGCGCTCCGGCGTGCAGGCGGTCGGTCCGACCTCGTAGTGCATGGCTGCCGGAAAGGGCGCTAACCGCAGCAGCGGCCAGAAGCTGCCATCACGTGAAGCCTGGATGCGCATCGCGCCGTTTTTGACGGTCACGCGGATGCGGAAATCCTCCAATTCCTTGAAGGGCTGCGCCACCGACCAGTCGGATTTGCCGTCGGTGACGACGGTGCTGAGGAAGGCTTCGCCGTCGGTGAATTCGACGCCGGTTTTCACCCAGCGTTTTTCATCGATGCGCACCATCAGGCCGGCCTGGTCGTAGAGGGTGCGGAATTCGCCCTGGACGCGGATTTGTGCGGTGAAGCCGTCGGCCCTCGGAAAGGCGAGGAAATGGCCGCTGTCGCGGATGAAACCGTAATGGGTCTCTCGCCAGAAATCGGTTTTCTCATCGGTCGTCAGGGTGAGGGCGGCTTCGTCTGCCCGCCAGTTGGCCGGCTCGTTCAGCCATTTTCCGGCGTTGAAATCGATGCTCATCCTGTTCTCCCGTTCCGTTGAAGCCTTGCCGCAGGGCGATCGCCTTACCTTGGCATAATGCCCGGCCGTCGTGCAGAGGGCGCGCCGCAGCCGAAGATGGTGTTTTTCCGGCGTCGTGCTACCCGCGAGGGCATAATCCGTCGCGCGTGCTTGACAGGATCGATGCATCTCTTATTCTCTTACAAAAATATGAATTACATAATTGTGGAACTAAATCGGGAGATCTCGCATGAAAACACTGGTCGCATTCCTGCTCGGCACTGCGCTCGTCGCCCTGCCTTCGACGCTCCTTGCTCAGGAAAAGGGCGGCGTCATCAACGTCGCGACGATCGGCGAGCCGCCGACGCTCGATCCGATGTCGTCGACGGCCGATCTGGTCGGCATCGTCACGCAGCATATTTTCGAAACGCTCTATACGTTCGACAAGAGCTGGAACGTCACGCCGCTGCTGGCCGAAAGCCTGCCCGAGATCAGCGCCGACGGCAAAACCTATACGATCAAGCTCAGGACCGGCATCAAGTTCCACGACAATAGCGACATGACCTCGGACGATGTCGTCGCCTCGCTTGGCCGCTGGATGAAGATCGCCTCGCGCGGCAAGCAGGTGGCCGGTTTCATCGACAAGATCACCGCCGTCGATCCGGCGACGGTCACGATCACGCTGAAGCAGCCCTATGCGCCGCTGACCTCGCTGCTCGCCTTCAACAATTCGGCCGCGATCATCATCCCCGCCGAAAAGCAGGACGAACCGATGAAGGAATTCATCGGCACCGGTCCCTATATGCTGAAGGAGCGCAAGGCCGACCAGTATATCCAGCTCGTCCGCTTCGACGGTTACAAGTCCCGCGAAGGCGACAGCAATGGTTACGGCGGCGCCCGCCATCAATATCTCGATGAGATCCGCTTCGTGCCGGTGCCGGATCCGAACACCCGCGTCGAGGCCGCCGTTTCCGGCCAGTATGATTATGTCGACTCGATCCCTGTCGAATCCTACGACAAGCTGAAGGCCTCCACCGCCTCGCAGCCGATCATCCTGAAGCCCTTCGGTTATCCCGTCTTCGTCTTCAACACGGCCGAGGGCATCAACAAGAACGTCGAAGTGCGCAAGGCCATCCGCCAGGCGCTCAGCATGGAAGACATGCTGGCCGCGGCTTTCGGCAGCACGGATTTCTACGCGCTCGACGGCGCCATCTATCCGAAGACCTTTGCCTGGTCGACGGATGCCGGCGTCGAGGGCGCCTATAACGTCGCCGATCCGGAAGGGGCGGCGGCTGCCGCCAAGAAGGCCGGCTACAATGGCGAACCAATCCGCATCCTGACCAGCCGCCAGTACGAGTTCCACTACAAGATGGCGCAGGTCGCCGCCGAATATCTGAAGCTTGCCGGCTTCACCGTCGATATGCAGGTGGTGGACTGGGCGACGCTGACGCAGCGCCGCGCCGATCCGAAGCTCTGGGATATCTACATCACCCATAGCCCCTTCCTGCCGGAGCCGGCCCTCATCGGCTCGCTCTCGACCAGCTCGCCCGGCTGGTGGGATACGCCGGCCCGCAAGGCCGCCGTCGATGCCTTCACCTCGGAAGTCGATCCGAAGAAGCGCGTGGCGCTCTGGGCCGATGTCCAGAAAGCCGTCTATGCCGACGCACCCTTCATGAAGATCGGCGACTTCAACGCCGTCTCGGCCGAGTCGACCAAGCTCGAAGGCGTCGATCCGGCGCCGTGGCCGTATTTCTGGAATGCTTCGATCAAGAAGTAAACATCGCCACCGGTACCGGCCTTCCGCGGCCGGTACCGATCGTCTTTTCTGCCGCATCCGCAAAGGCTTAAGGCCAGGCATTCATGATACGCTACATCCTCCAGCGCCTGTTCGGCATGATCGTCGTGATGTTTCTCGTCGTCACGATCGTCTTCGTCATCGTGCGCGTGACGCCGGGAGATCCGGCCGCCGTCATGCTCGGGCCGGATGCAACGCCGCAGGATATTGCCGACCTCCGATCCCGGCTCGGCCTCGATCAATCGCTCGGCCTGCAATATGTCTATTATATCGGCCAGCTGCTGAAGGGCGATCTCGGCCAGTCGATCTTCCTCAACATGCCTGTCACCTCGGCCCTGCTCGACCGCGCCGAGCCGACCTTCTTCCTGACGCTGTTCTCGCTTGCCATCGCCAGCGTCATCGCCCTTCCGATCGGCATCTATGCCGCCTATCGTCGCGGCTCCTTCGTCGACCAGGCGGCAACGACACTCGCCATGTTTGCCGCCAGCATTCCAAGCTTCTGGCTCGGCCTCATCCTGATGCAGTTTTTCGCCGTCCGGCTCAACCTCTTCCCGGTTTCAGGTTATGGCGGTCCCGGCTCGACCTTCTTCGACCGCATGTATCATCTGACGCTGCCGGCCTTCGCGCTCGGCATTGTCTCCTCGGCGCTGATCCTGCGCTTCACCCGCGCCTCGATGCTCGATGTGCTCGGCGACGATTATATCCGCACGGCGCGCGCCAAGGGGCTGATCGAGCGTCGGGTGATCCTCAAGCACGCGCTGAAAAATGCGCTGATCCCGATCCTGACGGTGATCGGCCTGACGGCGGCGGTGCTGATTTCGGGCGCCGTCGTCACCGAGACCGTGTTCGGCCTGCCGGGTGTCGGCAATCTCGTCGTCTCGGCGGTGCTGCGCCGCGATTATCCGGTCATCCAGGGCGCGCTGCTCGTCATCGCCGCGCTCTACGTGCTGATCAATTTTGCGATCGACATGCTCTATCTGCTGATCGATCCGAGGGTGCGCTACTGATGGCCGATATCGCAATCAAATCAGCCGTCGAGGGCGAGCGCAGCAAATTCCTCCGGCGCCTGCTGAAACGCAAGACGGTCGCCTGCGGCCTCTTGATCCTGACGATCTTCGTGCTTCTGGCGGTCTTCGCACCTGTCGTCGCGCCCTATTCGCCGTCGAAGCTTTCCATCGTCAACCGGCTGAAGCCGCCGAGCGGCATGTTCTTCTTCGGCACGGACGAGTTCGGCCGCGATGTCTTTTCGCGCACGATCTTCGCCGGCCGCCTGTCGCTGCTCGTCGGTGTTGCGGTCGTGACGCTCTCGGCCGTGATCGGCGTGACGCTCGGGCTACTGGCCGGTTTCTTCCAGAAGCTCGACACACCGATCGCCCGGCTGATCGACGCGATGATGGCGTTTCCGGATATTCTGCTGGCGATCGCGCTCGTCGCAGCCCTCGGTCCCTCTCTGACAACCGTGATCATCGCGCTGTCGATCGTCTATGCGCCGCGCCTTGCCCGCATCGTCCGCGCGTCGACGCTGGTTATTCGCGAACTGCCCTATGTCGAGGCGGCGAGGGCGCTTGGCATTTCGACCTTCCATATCATGACGCGGCATGTGCTGCGCAATCTGCTGTCGCCGATCCTCGTGCAGGCCACATTCCTCTTCGCCAGCGCCATGCTTGCCGAAGCCGGCCTGTCTTTCCTCGGCCTCGGCGTCAGCCCTGAGATCCCGACCTGGGGAACGATGATCGCCGCCGGCCGGCAATATATCGGCCAGGCCGACTGGATGACGCTGTTTCCCGGCATCGCCATCATCCTCTCGGTGCTGTCGCTGCAGATGGTTGGCGATGGCCTGAGGGACATGCTCGATCCAAGACTTCGCAAGGATCTCTAATCCGCCGACCGTGGGTCGGCCTATTCCAATTCGCCAAATCGAAAATTGCATGACAGGAGTTTGCGTGAATCAGTTTCCCACCGCCGCCGGCAAGGTCGAGAACTCGCCTTACGAGCGGCTTGCCGCCCTCGGCATAACGCTTCCGCCGCCACCGCCGCCGATCGCCAATTTCGTCACGCATGTGCTCGAAGGTAATATGCTTTATCTCTCCGGTCAGGGACCGCGCGAGGCTGACGGTTTCCTGCATGCCGGCAAGGTCGGCGGCGGCATCAGTGTCGACGAGGCCTATGGCCATGCGCGGCTGACCGGCATCAATCTGCTTGCCGTCATGCAGGAGGCGCTGGGTGATCTCTCCCGTGTCAAGCGGGTGGTCAAACTGCTCGGCATGGTCAATGCCGTGCCCGAGTTCGAGGATCATCCGAGCGTCATCAACGGCTGCTCGGATCTGTTGATCGCAGTCTTCGGGCCGGCCGGCGAACATGCCCGCTCGGCCGTCGGCTTCGGCTCGCTGCCCGGCAACATCACCGTCGAGATCGAGGCGATCGTCGCCTTGCACGGCTGACGAGAACTTTCATATTTGGAGTAGCGTCCCATCTTATCCCGCTACCCGCCCCAGAATTCTGGAGAACTTCATGTCCACTGATATGAGACCATCAATCGGTCTTCGCCCTGTCATCAACGTATCCGGCACGATGACGAGCCTCGGCGCCTCGATCGTCGTGCCGGAAGCGATCGAGGCGATGGCATCGATCCTGCCGCACTTCGTCGAGATCAACGACCTGCAGCGCAAGGCAAGCGGCGTCATCGCCCGGCTGACCGGCGGCGAGGCGGGCTTCGTCACCGCTTCCTGCTCGGCCGGCATTTCGCTGGCTGTTGCCGGGGCAATCACCGGCAACAATCTGCTGGCGATCGAGAGGCTGCCGGATGTCGTACCGGAGAAGAACGAAGTGCTGGTGCAGATGGGCCATGTGGTCAGCTATGGCGCACCCGTCGACCAGGCGATCCGGCTGGCCGGCGGCAAGGTCGTGCTTGTCGGCCAGGCGACCTCGACACATCGTTTCCACATGGAAAACGCCATCACCGACAAGACCGCAGCCGCCGTCTACGTCGTCTCGCACCATGTCGTCGATTACGGACTTTTGAACCTGAAGGAATTCGTCGAGATCGCCCATGCCAAGGGCGTGCCCGTCATCGTCGATGCGGCTTCGGAATATGATCTGAAGATTTTCCTGAAGCAGGGCGCCGATATCGCCCTTTACTCCGGCCACAAATTCCTCGGCGGTCCGACTACGGGCATCGTTGCCGGCAAGAAGGAGCTGGTGCGTCATGCCTTCCTGCAGAACATGGGCATCGGCCGCGGCATGAAGGTCGGCAAGGAGAGCATTTTCGGCGTCATGGCGGCACTCGAAGCCTGGGAGAACCGCGACCATGCCGGCATCCGGGAGCGCGAAACCAGCTATCTCAACCTGTGGAAGCGCACGCTCGACGGCCGCCCTGGCCTCACCACGCTGATCGAACCCGACCCGACCAACAATCCGCTCGATCGGCTGCGCCTGATCATCGATCCCGAGCAGGCGCATATCACTGCCTGGGATCTGGCCGATGCGCTTGCCAAGGGCAGCCCGCCGATCATCGTGCGCGATCACGAAGTGGAGCACCGCTATTTCTACCTCGATCCGTGCAATCTGCATCCGGGCGAGGAGAAGATCGTCGCCGAGCGCCTGGCGCAGGAACTCGACAAGGCGCGCGCCTCCAACGAGATCATCGCAACGCCGATCGAAAACCGCAGCAAGCACCGCTTCGACGGGCTGCTGCGCTGGCCGGATTGAACCGTAGAGGAGCAGACATGGCCAACGTCCAAGCGCAACCGATCCAGACGACGACCGACGTTCTTGCCGTCGACAGGCTGACGACGTCCTTTCTGGTGGATGGCGTCTGGAAACCGGTCGTGCGCGACGTCTCCTTCACCGTGGCGCCGGGTGAGACGGTGGCGATCGTCGGCGAATCCGGCTCGGGCAAGAGCGTCACCTCGCTCTCGATCATGCGGCTGCTGCAGGCGGAGACGAGCCGCGTCGAGGGCCGGGTCATGCTCGGCGGACGTGACCTGCTGGCATTGCCGGAAAATGCCATGCGGCAGGTGCGCGGCAATGAGGTGGCGATGATCTTCCAGGAGCCGATGACATCGCTCAATCCGCTTTTCACCATCGGCGATCAGATTTCCGAGGCGCTGCTCTGCCATTCCGATATGAGCAAGGCGGACGCCAAAGCCGAGACCATCCGGCTGCTGGAAAAGGTCCGCATTCCCTCGGCCGCCTCGCGCTTCGGCGAATATCCGCATCGTTTCTCCGGCGGCATGCGCCAGCGGGTGATGATCGCCATGGCGCTCGCCAGCCGGCCGAAACTGTTGATCGCCGACGAGCCGACGACGGCGCTCGACGTGACGATCCAGGGCCAGATCCTCGATCTCATCAAGATGCTGCAGGACGAGGAGGGGACCTCGGTTCTGTTCATCACCCATGACATGGGCGTCGTCGCCGAGATCGCCGACAGGACGGTGGTGATGTATCGCGGCGAGCAAGTCGAAAGCGGCGCCACCGCCGATATCTTCCACCGCGGCAAACACCCCTATACCCGGGCGCTGCTATCCGCCGTGCCGGTGCTTGGCTCGATGCAAGGCAGGCAAAGGCCCCTGCGCTTTCCGGTGGTCAACACGGCAACGGGAGAATCGGACGTTCCCGCCGAGGCCGCCGATACCGTCGCTGCAATGCCGGTCCTTGAGGTGAAGAACCTCACCAAGCGCTTCGACATTCATACCGGCCTGTTCGGCCGGTTGACCAGCCGGGTGCACGCGGTCGAAAACGTCTCCTTCGATCTTCATGCCGGCGAGACGCTGTCGCTCGTCGGCGAATCCGGCTGCGGCAAATCGACGACCGGCCGCGCCATCATGCGTCTCATCGAACCGCAGGCCGGTTCCGTTCTCGTCGAGGGCAGGGAGGTGCTCGGCCTCGACAAAAAGGATCTGCGCGAGATGCGCAAATCCGTGCAGATGATCTTCCAGGATCCCTTTGCCAGCCTCAATCCGCGCATGACAGTCGGTGCTGCGATCGCCGAACCCTACCTCGAACATAAGATGGGCAATGCGAAACAGGCAAAGGACGTCGTCGCTGATCTGCTGATGAAGGTCGGTCTGTCGGCGGATATGGCCGCGCGTTATCCGCATGAGTTTTCCGGCGGCCAACGCCAGCGCATCTGCATCGCCCGCGCGCTCGCCTTGCGGCCGAAGGTCATCGTCGCCGACGAAAGCGTCTCGGCGCTCGACGTCTCGATCAAGGCGCAGGTCATCAACCTGATGCTCGATTTGCAGCAGAGCCTGAACCTCGCCTTCCTGTTCATCTCGCACGACATGGCGGTCGTCGAACGCGTCAGCCACCGGGTGGCGGTGATGTATCTCGGCGAGATCGTCGAGATCGGCCCACGGGCCGCGGTCTTTGAAAATCCGCAGCATCCATATACGAAAAAGCTCATTGCGGCGGTGCCCGTGCCCGATCCCGACCGCCGCCATGAAAAGCGGATGGTGGCGAATGACGAGATCAAGAGCCCGATGCGCCCGGTCGACTATCAGCCGGCGAACGCCTCCTATCGCGAGGTCGGACCGGGACATCTGGTGATGGCCGATCGGTAGGTTATAGCACCCGCGCTTTTCGAGCCCCGAGCTCGGAGGGCGCCGCTCGACCCATTGGGAGTTGCCTAACGCGGCAACGGCGCATAAAGCAGATGCACAATCAAAAGCCGCGAAGCCTGGACCGATGAACAGAGATTATTATTCCAAACTCGGCGGACTGCCGCCGCAAACCGAGCTGCTTTCCAGCAAGGCCGTCTTCACCACAGCCTATGCAGTCATTCCGCGCAGCGTCATGACCGACATCGTCACCAGCGTCCTTCCCCATTGGACGGGGACGCGGGCATGGGTTCTCTCCCGGCCGCTCTCCGGCTTCTCCGAGACCTTTTCGCAATATGTGATGGAGGTCCAGCCGGGCGGCGGAAGCGATCGGCCGGAGCCCGACAAGCGGGCCGAAGCGGTTCTGTTCGTCGTCGAGGGCGACATCACGGTGGAACTCGACGGCGTCAGCCATGCACTTCGCAGCGGCTCGTTCGCCTATCTTCCGGCAGGTTCAGTCTGGCGCCTGAAAAACGACGGTTCGACCGCGGCAAAATTCCACTGGATTCGAAAGGCCTTTCAGGCGGTCGACGGGCTGGAACCGCCGCCGGCGATCTTCACGCATGAGGACGAGCACGCCATCTCGGCAATGCCCGACACCGATGGCCGCTGGGGGACGACCCGGTTCATCGATCCGGCCGATGTCCGCTACGACATGCACGTGAATATCGTGACGTTGGAGCCGGGTGCCGTGATCCCCTTCATGGAAACCCATGTCATGGAGCATGGTCTCTATGTGCTGGAAGGCAAGGCGGTCTATCGCTTGAACCAGGATTGGGTCGAGGTCGAGGCCGGCGACTTCATGTGGTTGCGCTCCTTCTGCCCGCAGGCATGTTACGCCGGTGGGCCCGGCCGGTTCCGCTACCTGCTCTACAAGGACGTCAACCGTCATATGACGCTCTGGTAGGATCTGTCGCGGAGGGACGATGAGGCTCGAAAGCGAACGACTGATCTTGAGACCCTGGCGGCAGGAGGATCGCAAACCCTTTGCTGCGATCAACGCCGAACCCGACGTCGTCCGATATCTCAATCTTCTGACAGATGAACAGTCGGATGCGATGCTCGACCGCATCGACCGTCACTTCGAGGATCATGGCTGGGGGTTCTGGGCGCTGGAGGAGAAGGCAGGCGGCGCATTGATCGGCCTCTGCGGCCTCAACAATGTTTCGCCGGCTTTGCCGTTTGCCCCGGCAGTCGAAATCGGCTGGCGGCTTTCAGCGTCGCGGCACGGCGCCGGATACGCGCGCGAGGCCGCGGAACGGTCTCTGGATTTTGCCTTCAACGATCTGAAACTTGACCGCATCGTCAGCTTCACGGTGCCCGCAAACAGCAGTTCCTGGGGTTTGATGAGGCGATTGGGAATGAACCGGATCGGTGACTTCGATCATCCCAATTTGGCCGAAGGGCATCCGTTGCGCCCTCACGTGCTCTACGAACTGCGATCACCAAACGGTATTTGAAAGCGGATATCAGGGCTCGTGCCGGCACGACGGCGCGGCAACCATGGAGCATGATAATTCATGATCAATTCATGGCTGTAACGATATATTGCAAAGCATAGCTCAGAGTCCGAAATCGATCTTCGAAAGCTCCTTCAGGAACAACGTCTCGGGCACCGAGAGCCCGATTTGCGGATTGGTGACGACATAGGCCGATGCGCAGGGCTCGTCCCGATAGGGCGGCAGGCGCCACAACTTTCCCTGGTCGACATACGGTTCGGCGAGATGCAGCGGCAGGAAGCCTATTCCGAGGCCGCATTCGATCATCCGCCGTATCTCGCTGACATAGCTCGACTGACCCCGTACCCGTTGACCGATCGAGGCGCTGGCGCGGTAGGCGGTGACATCGCCCATGTGCGTGCCGCCGAGCACATCTGCGGTGAAGCCGATAAATGGTTCGGCACGCAGTTGTGCGACGGTCAGGTCCCTGCGGCCAGCCAGCCGGTGGATTGCGCCGCAAAACAGGCCGAACCTCTCTCGCATCAACTCGCGGGAAGCCAGGAAATCCGGAATCACCCCGTCCGAGATACCGAAGGTACAATGGCCGAGTTCTACGGCACGGATGATGGCCGCCGTGGTGCTCACTGTGATTTCCAGATCCACGCCTGGATACCGTGCGAAGAAAGACGTCAGCGCACGATCCAAGGTCTCGTTCACCACTTGGTCGATCATGGCGATCTTCAACCTGCCGGACAACGCCGCCGGCGCCGCTTCGAAACCGACCGGCAAGCGGGAAATCGTAGCGAAAATCGATCGGACCTGTTCGAGCAGCATTTCGCCCGCGGGCGTTGGTATCAGGCCGGTACGACTGCGTTCCAGAAGCTTAGTGCCGGCCGTTTCCTCAAGCCGCTTGATCCCCTGGCTGATCGCCGGCTGGGTGCGGTGCATCACGTCGGCGGCCCGCGTCATGCTCCGTTCCTGCGCCACGATCATGAAAGTGTGCAGCAGGTTCCAGTCAAGTTGCCGGACGAAGTCGACCATCTGGCATGTCTCCATAAGCGAAATTTATTTCTAGAAGAAGAAATAAGAATTTTCAATATTCACCATCTTCCGGAATCCTGAACCGCCCTCGGAGCAAAGCCCGCACCCATCAACAGGAGACCGCCATGCGATATCTTAGAATCCTCGCCCTGATTGCCGCTGCCGCCGCGACCAATGCGGCGGCGGAAGACGGTGTCGTCCGAATGGGAACTGAGGGCTATTACCCACCGTTCGAGTATTTTGACAGCGCCGGCAATCTGAACGGCTTCGATATCGACATCGGCAACGCGCTGTGCGAGGCGATGAAGGTGAAGTGCGAATGGGTGTCCACCGATTGGGATGGGATCATCCCGGCGCTGAATGCCAAGAAATTCGACGCCATCCTCTCCTCGATGGCGATCACCACTGAACGCGCGAAGGTAATCAGTTTCACTGCTCCCTACTATTTCAACCCCGACCGCTTCGTCGCCTCCAAGGATTCGGGACTGAAGAACGCGCTGCCAGCCGATTTGAAAGGGCTGGTGGTCGGCACCCAATCAGGCACGACCGAGGTCGCGATCCTCAAGCAATATTTCCCCGAAGCAGAGGTGAAGCTTTATCCCAAGCTCGATGACGCTCTGCTCGACCTCGACAATCAAAGGCTTGATCTGGTCCTGGCCAGCCAGTTCGTGCTGGCGGATTGGCTCGCCAAGGACAGCGGCGCCTGCTGTGATTTCGTCGGAGAGGCCTTCGGCGATGACGGCATGAAGGGCACCGGGATTGCCGTCCGCAAGGACGATGAGGCGCTGCTGAAGCGGCTGAACGACGCGCTGGCCGAGATCCAGGCCAACGGCACCTATGGCAAGATTCGCGCGCGCTACTTCAAATTCGACATCATGACACAACCGAAGCTCGCCGGCGAAATCTTCAGGTAGTCCGCAACCAGGTTGGACGCCACACAGTCAGCGTCCAGCCAGCCCGCCAAGCAATCGGAAGATAATTCGCGATGGAGTTCATCTCACTGCTGTTATTCAGCGACGAGGGCTGGGGAGACGAGTTGCTGCGAGGCCTGAGTGTAACACTCGCACTCGCCTTCGCCACCGCTCCGCTGGCCCTGGTCCTATCCTTCCTGCTGGCTTGGGGCAAAAACGCCCGCAGCCCGATAGCCCGCTGGTTGGCGTTCGCCAGCACGACAGTCTTTCGCAGTCTGCCCGAGCTGTTGACCCTCGTCATCATCTACTACCAGCTCCAAGTGCTCATTGACTGGGTGGTGCATCTCGCTTTCCCGAACGCCAGCATTTCACTCAATGCCTTTGCGGCTGGCGTGGTGGCGCTGACGCTCGTTTTCAGCGCACTCGGCAGCGAAGTCGTCCGTGCCGCCTATCAGGCGGTCGGCAGGGGACAGGCAGAGGCGGCGGCATCGCTGGGCCTGCACCGGAGACAGGCCTTCTTCCTGGTCGTCCTCCCCCAGATGTGGCGGCATTGCATTCCCGCTTTCGGCAATCTGTGGCTGATCCTTCTGAAGGATACGTCGCTGGTTTCGATCATAGCGGTGAACGACCTCGTCCGTTACACCAATATGGCGATCTCGACGACCAAGAAGCCGTTCTTCTTCTATACCGTGCTCGCCCTGATCTACGTCGCGCTTGCTTTGCTCTCGGGCATCGGTCAGGCGCTGTTGGAACGACGCACGGCTCCTCGCGGTAGGGGGCGTTAGAAGATGCTGACGCTTCTCACCGACAATCTCGCCCTATGGGCGCAAGGGCTTCAGAATACGGTTACGCTTACATTGCTGAGCGCGCTCATGGGCTTCAGCTTGGCGCTGCCACTCGCACTGGCCCGGCTCAGTCGCAACCGGACAATCTCCGGCATGGCCTATGGATATATCTACCTCATGCGCGGCACGCCGCTGCTGGTTCAGGTTTTTCTGATCTATTATGGCCTTGGCTCCTTCAGCCGCGAACTGCGGGATATTGGCCTTTGGTGGTTCTTTCGCGATGCGTTCTATTGCGGCCTCCTCGCCTTCGCGCTCAATTCCGCGGCCTATCAGGCGGAAATTTTGCGCGGCGGTATCCAGGCCGTGCCGCGAGGGACGATCGAGGCAGGGCGGGTGCTCGGCCTTTCGACCGTGCAGATTTTCCGCAAGATCGTGCTGCCGATCGCCACGGCACGGATGCTGCCGACCATCGGCAATGAACTGGTGCTGCTGCTCAAGGCCTCGGCCATCGTCAGCGTGATCACCGTGCCCGATATCATGGGCCAGGCGCGATCCCTTTACGCCCAGAGCTTCGACCTCACCGTCTTCTACGTGGCGGCGCTTAACTATCTGGCCGTCGTCCTCCTGATCGAAGCGCTCTGGCGCCGCCTCGAGGGTCGCAACCGATGGCTACATTTCGCAGGAACAGTTTGAAATGAAAATACAATCCAATCAGAGCATCTTCGGCCATGAAGGTGTGTTCCAGACCGCGCCCGGTCCGGACGGGACCTATGTGGAAATGCCTTATTCCGGCATCCGCACCTTCCTTCGGCGCCGTCCCAGCCTGGATTTCACCGGCGTCGATCTTGTCGTCTATGGCATTCCCTTCGATCTGGCGACCTCCGGCCGCTCGGGTGCACGCTTCGGCCCGTCCGCGCTACGCGAAGCCTCGACCCAGTTGGCCTGGGGCGAGGTCTGGCCCTGGGGTTTCGACCCCTTCGACCGGCTCTCGGTGGTGGACGCTGGCGACGTGCCGTTCCGGCGCGGGCAGCCACAAAAGATGCTGGAAAACGCGGTGGAATTCGCCCGCCGGATCGTCGAGGAGGGGGCCGGAACGGTCATGCTGGGCGGCGATCACAGCACCACTTTCACCGCCTTGAAGGCCCATGCCGAGCGGCACGGGAAGCTCGCCTATGTCCAGTTCGACGCCCACCGTGACACGCAGGCGAGCAAGGAATTCGACCATGGCACATTCGTGCATCATGCAATGTGCGATGGATTGATCGACCCCGCTCACGCAATCCAAATCGGTATCCGCACCCATTACGACCATACCGACTCGATCACCGTGCTCTACCGTGACTGGCTGCACGAACATGGTTGGCAGGGTGCCCTTGCTCGCCTGCGCGAAGTGGTGGGTGACAGGCCCACCTATCTGAGCATCGACATCGACTGCCTCGATCCTGCCTTTGCTCCCGGCACAGGCACCCCGGTCGTCGACGGACTGGCGCCGCACGAGATCCTTTCGATCCTGCGCCGGACGACGGATGTCAATTTCGTCGGCATGGACCTCGTCGAGGTGGCGCCACCCTATGATCCGACCGGCGTGACAGCGCTCCTGGGCGCCTCGCTGATCCTGGAATATATCTGCGCCCGCGCGGCAGGCCGGCAAGGAGTATAAGATGGGCTTTCGCGTCGCTCTGATCGAATTCTCTCACGAAGGAAACACCTTCACCATTCGCTCGACCCCGATCGAGGCCTTCCATGCCAGTCGCTATTTCCAAGGTGTCGAGATTGTCACGAAGATGCGCGGCACCAATTCCGAGATTGGCGGCGCCCTCGATCTGGCCGAGGCGAGGGGTTGGGAGGTTGTGCCGATTCTTGCCGCTCATGCTCAGCCGGGCGGCACGGTCACCGAAGCCGCGCGCCGCACGATTACCGCAGATGTCGTTCACGGCCTTGAAACGGCCGGGCCGATCGACGGGATTTTCGTCGCACTCCACGGCGCGATGGTCACCGAGACATCCGAGGATGGAGAGAGCCAGTTTCTCGCCGCCATCCGTTCGGTGGTAGGGGCCGATCTCCCGATTGCGGTGACGCTCGATCTGCATGCCAATATCTTCGATGCAATGGCAGGGCTTGCCGATATCGCGGTAAGCTTCAGGACCTACCCTCATGTCGACATGCGTGAGCGCGGACGCGAGGCCTGCACGCTGCTTCATGCGGCAATGGCAGGCGAGACGGCGCCGCGCCTGCTCATCGCCCGGCCGGCGATGCTGGTCGGCTGTGACGACGGACGAACGACGCAGGACGGGCCGATGTGCCGGCTGCTGGAAGATGCAGCGCTGGAAATGATGACGCCGGGCATCCTCAACGTCTCCGTCAACGCCGGTTTCACCGATGCCGATGTCTGGGCGGCAGGCCCGAGCGTTCTCGTAAATTACGACGCAAAGATCGTCTCCGCCGTCACGGCTCAAGCAACTGCCGACAGGATCTGCGCGCGGATATGGGACTTCCGCGACGACTGGGCCCGGCCGATCCCTCTCTGGGAGTGTATCGCCCGGCTGAAGGCGCACAAATCCACCGACAAGCCGGTCGTGGTGGCCGACTTCTCCGACAACCCGGGCTCAGGCGGCTATGGCGACAGCACGACATTGTTGTCTGCACTGCTTGACGCAGGGCTGGGCAATATTGCTCTCGGTGTGCTCTACGACCCGGAGGCGGCTGACCTGCTGGCATCCGCAGGTGTCGACGCAGAATGCACGGTATTGCTCGGCGGCAAGACGGATCCGAGCATGGGCGGTGGGCCGATCGAAGTCACTGGCACTGTTGCGGCCGTCTCCGATGGGGCCTTTACTTTTGAAGGACCGATGTTCACCGGCCTTCCCGGCACGATCGGCCGCTCCGTTTCTTTCCGGGTCGGCGGGATAGAGGTGCTGATCGCATCTGAAAACCAACAGATGCTCGACGCCAACATCTTCCGCGCGCTCGGCATCGAACCGACGGCGAAGGCGGTCCTGGCGGTGAAATCCATGCATCATTTCCGCGGCGCCTTCGCCCCGCTCGCAAGTGAGATCCTGGTGACCGATGCCGGCGGATTATGCTCGCCGGATCTCACCCGCCGCAACTACCGCAATATTCGACGCCCAATTTTTCCACTGGATCCAATCAATGGCTGAACATTTTGACATTGCCATCATCGGCGGCGGCATCGTCGGCGCCGCACTGGCACATACCATCGGCAATCGCCGTTCGGTCGTGCTGCTGGAGCGGGAGGAGGCATGGGGCTATCATTCCACCGGCCGCTCGGCGGCGGAATTCTCGCTGCGCTTCCAGTCCGAAGGCGCGGGGCGGCTGATCCGGGCGAGCGCCGGATTTCTCCAGACGCCTCCGGATGGGTTCTGCGACCTGCCGCTCATCCGGCCGCGCGGAAACCTCTGCATTGCCCAGGCCGAGAAGGCCGGGCATCTCCATCACATCTTCGAAGCCGAGCGCAACAAAAGCGCGCCCATGGCCCGGCCGCTTCAATTGCTCACGGTTGCCGATGCGCTGGCGCTGGTCCCGTTTCTCGACCCCGACTGGGTCGCGGCTGCGCTCTATGACCCGGATTGCTGGGACATCGAGGTCGACAGCCTGCTGCAGTCCTATCTGAAATCGGCGCGACACGCCGGGGCCGACCTGCGCCGCAACGCCGAGGTGACGGGCGCCCGAATGGAAGGATCGGCATGGCGGCTGGAGACGAACGGCGCCGATCTGCTGGCCACGACAGTGGTGAACGCGGCGGGCGGCTGGGCCGATCCCGTGGCGCTCCATTTCGGCGCGACGCCTCTCGGCCTGGTGCCTTATCGCCGAACCGCCATCACCGTGCCAGTTGAGGGTTACGATGTTTCGGCCATGCCCGAAATCAACGAAATCGACGAGGATTTCTACTTCAAACCGGATGCGGGCCGCCTCCTGGTTAGTCCGGCGGATGAGACGCCGGTCACCCCGCATGACGCCTGGCCGGAAGAATTGGATATCGCCCAGGCGGCGCAGTATCTGAGCGACTGCACCAAGCTCGAAATCCATCGGATCTCCCATAGTTGGGCGGGCCTGCGCACCTTCGCACCGGACCGGCTGCCGGTCATCGGTGCCTCAAAGCGGGCGCCGGGCTTCTTTTGGCTGGCCGGGCTCGGCGGGTTCGGTATTCAAAGTTCGCCAGCGGTCGCTGCGCTCGCGTCGTCGCTGCTTCTGGAAACCCCGATTCCGGCAGCCCTGCGTCAGGAGGGGATCACTGCAGAAACTTTCTCGCCGATCCGCTTTGAATAATGGGCTTATCGGCTAAGTCGTTCGTCCAAGGGTGGAAAGTGCGTCCTGTAGCCTGAGTGCTGCCAGTGCCTCGGTTGCCTCCTCGGGAGGCCAGCCCGCTTCCAGCGCCGCAGCGAGGACCAGCGATTCGGTTTGCAGCTCGAGCTTCTCATAAAGCGGCTCGATGGCTTCGCGCGCTGTGACAACATGCTGGTCAGGCGGGGTGATGGGTGTCGCGGCAACCGTAGGCATGAAATGCTCCTCCTATTGAACGCTAAGGTTCGAAACCCGTTAGGGGCATCCTTGTTCCATTTATATCGCCTTTTCGGTGTTCGAGCGGCGATGCGAAAGATGACGACGCCACATCTGGCGGAATTTCCTCCATCGCAGGAACGCGCGAATGAGGATTGCCGGTGGGATCTTCTTGTGGTCGCCGACAGTTCCCTGCCTGGTGATCGCTGCGTTCGGATCGAGCAGAAACGCGACCAACATGCTTGCACTCTGCGCCTCTACTTCGAGCTTGTCATCCAATAAATGCAGCCCCTGCTCGCCTTCGGCGAATGTCTGCTTATCGGCGACGACACAACCGCTGAAGACATAGAAATAGAGGTCTCGGCCTTGCTTGCGCGGAAATTCCACCCTTGCGCCCGCGTCCAGCCGCATATCGAAGACGTCGATCGTGCTGCGGACATAGAAGGGCGCGCCCTCCGCTTCCGGCCCGACCAGGTGTCGCCAGGTGTTTGCCGCGGCAACTGGCACCGGTCCGTGTTGGACCTTCGGTTCGAGGTCGATGGCGCGAGGGCGAATGAGGATTTGCAGCATCCGCAGAGGCGGATCGGATGCCAGCGTTTCTTCGGAATGCCAAAAGCTTGCTCCGGCATTCATCACCATGAGATGGTCGCGGTCGATCACCAGTCGGCCTGCAGCCTTGTCGTCGTGACGCATGACGCCTTCGGGCACCCAGGAAATGATCTCGTCATTTCTATGCTCATGCATCGCGATCAGGCGACCGGGATCGAGGATGGATTCTACGATCATGGCGAGGGGGCCATGGCCGTGATCGGTCGGCTTCGGCGTCAACCAGCCCGGCATGTTGACGTGCGCGACGAAACCTCCCGCATCCCGCACCACGAAGGTTCGTTCGCCCTTGAGCAGCATCTCATCCTCCATGCAAGGCAATGATGACACTAGGCCATTAGCCATCTGCTGGAAGGGCGCGTCAGCGCATTCGTCCAGGCATTATGATGGCTTGAGCGTCGCTCTCAGCTCGAGATAGCGTTCGGTCAATGTCGTCAAGGTGAAGGCTCTGTTGAGGCCACTCGGATTTGGCAACAACCAGACGACGGCGCCGGCAAATTCCTCGGCTTGCCGACCCCATTCGACATTGGCTCGAAGACTGATTGCCGCATATGCAGCCTTTCCAAGAAAGGCCAGATTGGCCGGCGCAAACGTTCGTATCTTGCTTTCCAGAGCAGGTGCTGCGCTGAGGTAATCCTGCTTCTTAAGCTCGCCTGCGCTTTTCGTCGGGCGTGAAACCGCGGACGTCAGGCCACAGCCATATTGCAGCAACGCGCGCTCTTCATCTGCTCGCAGCAAGCGCGGCGTAAATCCAGCCAGATGCAAGACCCGCCAAAAACGGTTGCTCGGGTTCGAGAAATTATGTCCGTCGCGAACTGCGGACAGAGCCGGATTCAATCCGCAGAAAACCACGGAAAGGCCGGGCGCGAGGATTTCCGACAATCCGGTCCGTGGTATTGCAGGGTCGTCTGGACCATCGAGGTCCTCGGACGTGGCATCTGGCATTGTAAAACCATTGTTCGGATTAAATGGGTCGCGTCGATCGAAACGAGCTTCATCAGCGCCATCAAGGAGGGCCGATCCGAGAGACACACGGTGCTAATCATCTTGCTGAAAATGCCGATGAATGGCCTTAGTGGCAATTTGAAAAATATCGGGCGCAATCGATTCTTTGACAGGATCCGCAATGACCACCGAAGCAGCGCGTAATTCGCATCCCATCTATTTCATCGGTGCTTTTGCCACGGGCGGGCTCCTGACGTTCATGGTGCACTTCAACGGGGAATTGGCCCATTATGGCAATCCCCTGTTCTCCTCCTGGACCGCTCATGGCACAGGCATCATCGCAGCCGTCATTCTTCTCTTGCTGGTCCACCGCCGGCGCAGGCCGACGGTGGGAAAAGCCCCCAACGCGCCTTGGTGGGCTTACTTCGGTGGGATATCCGGCGCGGCAACGGTCATTCTGACCTCGACCGCGGTCAACTCGCCGCTCGGGCTCTCCGGCACCTTGGCCTTGGGTTTGGCAGGCCAGGTCGCCTTCAGCGTTGCGGCCGACAGTTGGGGACTGTTCGGTCTGCCGAAGCGGCGTCCAGATATGCGAGACATCGTAGCACTCGGCCTGGTCGTCACCGGGGGTGCGCTCATCATCCTGTTTGGACGAGGTGCGGCGTGACACTATTCATTCTCCTGGCGTGCCTCGGCGGCGCGCTCGTCGGTCTCAGCCGCCAGCTCAATGGGCGGTTGAGCATATCCACCACGCCGCTGATCGCATCCTTCTGGAATCATGCCATAGGCTTTGCCGTTCTCACATGCCTCGGTCTCTTCGTCGGGGGCCTGCTTCCTGCAGGCGCCGCCGAGGCGCCTTGGTATGCCTATCTGGGCGGCTCCATCGGTGTTGTTTTTGTGGCGGCGGGCAGTTGGGCGATTGCGCGCATAGGCGCGGTCAATTCGGCTCTGCTGATCATCGGTGGCCAGATGGTGACAGGGGTGGCGCTTGATTATATCAGCGCCGTTCCAACGTCGTTTTGGGCGAACGCGACCGGAATCGTCCTCATCGTCGGCGGCATGATGGTCAGCCGGAGGCGACGCAAAGGCGACGGCTCGCAATAACCAAGCGCTTCATGCGGTTATTGCCTGCCGATATGCCCAGCTATTCTCCGAGCGGAAGAGTGACGTCCGCTATGGAGGCGCCCAATGTCACACCGTGACTTTCTGCCTGCGCCATCGCCTTCACCAATGCGATGACCGTTTCGCGGATATTGCGGTCGGCGATCTTCAGAAAGGCGCGATTGAGCACCAATCCTTCCTTCGTTCGCAGGAATTCGGCGACCGGATCGGAATTCGCCGACAGATCCAGCCCTTGCAGCGTCAACGGCTCGGAATTCTCCTGTTCGAAAAAGAAACTTACCGAGGTGTGGAGCACATCGGCGATCCGCTGCAGGCGGCTCGCGCCGATGCGGTTGATGCCCTTCTCGTATTTCTGAACCTGCTGAAAGGTTACGCCGATCTGCTCGGCAAGCCGTTCCTGGCTCATCCCGAGCAACTGCCGACGCATTCTTATGCGCGCTCCGACATAGCTGTCTATTGCATTCGGTGTCTTGACATTCATCGCGTGTTTTCAGCCTCGATCGCATTTTCAATCGGCGCAGCTGTAGTATTCCCCGCTTCGGTTTTCCATGGTTGTTTTCATATAGCGTACTCAATATGCGATGATCGCGACTGACTGTGATATGAAAGCCCCCGTCCGGAAAGACATAAAGCCACGCTGGAATCGGTCGACAAAAGGGCAAATCAAACAAAAGCCGTACCAATCCCGATGAAACTGGGCTGTGATTGCCGCCCAGCTTACGCTAAATGCAATTCAGCGACCGCCGCTCGATAGTCTTCCCAGCCCCGATCGCCTAAAATCCATCGAAAAAAGACGCGGCACGGCACCGACCGGCCTGTGCAGGAGGAATATTGATGGCAACGGTTGCCGAAGGCGCGCCCCGTTTCGAAAAAACAACGATGTCTATCCTCATGGCGGTCAGCTTCTGCCACATGCTGAACGACATCATGCAATCGCTGCTCGCCTCGCTCTATCCGCTGTTCAAGGCGAATTACGATCTCGATTTTGTGCAGATCGGCCTCCTCACCATGACGTTCCAGGTCACCGCTTCGCTGTTGCAGCCGCTGGTCGGCATTGTCACCGACCGCTGGCCGATGCCCTATTCGCTGCCGGTCGGCATGGCGAGCACCTTCTGCGGCCTCATCCTGCTCGGAAACGCCGGCAGTTTCGCGCTGCTGCTGGTTGCCGCAAGCCTGATCGGGTTTGGCTCAGCCGTCTTCCATCCGGAATCCTCGCGCGTCGCCCGTCTGGCCTCCGGCGGTCGCCACGGTTTCGCGCAGTCCTTCTTCCAGGTCGGCGGCAATGCCGGCCAGGCGATCGGTCCACTGCTCGCCGCCTTCATCGTGCTGCCGCTCGGGCAACACAGCGTCTCCTGGTTTGCCGCCATCGCCATGGTCGGCATGGTCGTGCTGAGCTGGGTGGGCACCTGGTACATGAGCCACCGACGTCAGAATGCCAGCAAACCGGCGGTGAGCCGGGCCCTGCCGCTGCCGCAGAACAGGGTCGTCTGGGCGCTGCTGATCCTCGTGCTGCTGACGGCGACGAAGAATGTCTACATGGCGAGCGTGTCGAGCTACTTTACCTTCTATGTCATCGACAAGTTCGAGCTCAGCGTGCAGCAGGCACAGCTGATGCTCTTCCTGTTCCTCGGCTCGGTCGCCGTCGGCACATTCCTCGGTGGGCCGATCGGCGATCGCTTCGGTGCGCGGTTCGTCATCTGGTTCTCGATCCTGGGCGTCATTCCCTTCGCGCTCCTGCTTCCTTATGCGAATCTCCTCTGGACGGGCGTGCTCAGCATCGTCATCGGCCTGATCTTCGCTTCGGCCTTCTCGGCGATCGTCGTCTTCGCGCAGGAACTGGTGCCCGGGCGCGTCGGGCTGATTGCCGGCGTCTTCTTCGGCTTCGCCTTCGGGGCGGGGGGGCTTGGTGCTGCGCTGCTCGGCGATTTCGCCGATACCCACGGCATCGATTTCGTCTACCGGATCTGCTCCTACCTGCCGCTGCTCGGTCTCCTGACGGTCTTCCTTCCGCGCATACCCAAGCAGAAATCGGCCTAGAGTATTCCGGCTCGACGCATCATGCGGTTCACACGTCGCTATCGCGACAGGCACGAACGTATTTTTCTCCTCATATGGGGAAGAGGGATCACCATTCCTTTAATCCACTATTTTTATAGATAATATTCGTTGGAGAATGACATCGGTTTCGGCACGATATTGGAAGGAAATGGCATGTCTGCTCACAAACTGGTCGGCCTTGCGGGTAGCTTCAACCGCCCCTCGAAGACCTTCGCGCTCGTCGAAAACGTTGCCGGCCTCGCCGGCGAGAAATACGGCTTCGACAACACCATCTACGACCTGACCGATGTCGGCCCCTCACTTGGCCAGGCGCTGCGGCGTGACGATCTCGACAGCCGTGCCAAGGAGGTCATAGACGACATCGTCAATGCCGACGTGCTGGTCATCGGAGCGCCAACGTACAAGGGCAGCTATCCCGGCCTCTTCAAGCATCTGATCGACCTGATCGACCCGCATGAGCTGCGCGCCAAGCCGATCATCATCACTGCGACCGGCGGCGGCGACCGGCATGCGCTGATGGTCGAGCACCAGCTCCGTCCGCTCTTCGGTTTCTTCATGTCTCACACGCTGCCGACCGCCGTTTACGCGTCCGACCGTGACTTCACCGATTACCGTGTCTCATCCGAACCGCTTTCCAAGCGGATCGGGGAGGTTATCGGTGAGCTCTCGGCCTTCTTTCCCAGCCGGAATCAGGCGCTTATCGCCGCCGAATGAAGAGTTAGGGATAGGCTTGAAACGGCGCCGCGGAGGCGCCGTTTTCGTTTTTGGACCACCCTTCTCACGTCGTCATAATCCACAAATTTGATGGAAATTTATCCTGCCGATACCAATGGCAGGGCAAGAGTTTTTCCGACCTTTCCTCCACATCGGACAATCGTGCTTCGCTACCGATGCGCGCATTTGCCATGATCGGCCTGGTCGGGGCGCATGGCCTCACTCAGTCAGACGGGATATAAAATGACCAAGAATAAAAATCTTCACGACTTCCACCTTTCGCGCCGGGCGGCTCTTGTCGCCGTTTCCGCTGCCGCGCTCTTCACCTTTGCAGCGCCAGCTCCTTCCTTTGCCGAGGACAAGTCGATCAAGGTCGGCATCATGGCCGGCGAGGATGAAGACGTCTGGCGCGTCGTCACCAGCGAGGCGGCCAAGAAAGGCCTGAAGATCGAGACGATCACCTTCAACGATTATACGCAGCCGAATGAAGCGCTGGAGCGCGGCGAAATCGACGCCAACGCCTTCCAGCACCAGCCCTATCTCGACAACCAGATCAAGCAGCACGGCTACCACATCGCTCGCGTCGGTTATACCGGCGTCTGGCCGATCGGCCTCTACACCAAGAAGTACAAGTCCGTCGCCGAGATCCCGGAAGGTGCCGTCATCGGCGTGCCGAACGATCCCTCCAACGAAGGCCGCGCTTTGCGCGTTCTCCAGAACGAAGGCCTGATCAAGCTGAAGGACGGCACCGGCATTCTCGCAACTGTCGCCGACGTCACCGACAATCCGAAGAAGATCGAAATCAAGGAACTCGACGCGGGTATCGTCGGCCGCTCGATCGACGACCTGGATGCTGGTGTCGTCAATACCGACTGGGCGCTGAAGAGCGGCCTTTCGCCGGCCGAGCGCATTGCGCAGGAGCCGATTGCCGACAATCCATATCGCAACTTCATTGCCGTCAAGGCCGACAATAAGGATGCCGAGTGGGTCAAGACGCTTGTCTCTTCCTATCAGAACGAGACCGTCAAGGCCGAGTTCGACAAGGTTTACAAGGGAACGGGTCTCAGCGCCTATTGATCCGAAGCGGGGCGGGGGTTAAGCCCTGCCGAGAGGCGGTCCAGGCGTTCCTTGCCCGGGCCGCCTTCAGTGTTTGTAAGGAAAAGCACATGAATTCCTTTGTTTCTACCACGGCGATCGAGACGCAGCCGCAAGCGGCGGCCGAAGACGTGGTGAGGCTTGCCAATGTGAAGCGGCGGTTCGGAACCACGGCAGCACTCGACGGTATTTCGCTGACGGTGAAGAGAGGTGAGATCCTCGGCATCATCGGCCGCAGCGGCGCCGGCAAATCGACGCTGATCCGTTGCCTCAACGGCCTGGAGCGCGCCGATAGCGGCGAGATTCTCATCGAAGGCCGAGAAATCACCGGACTTTCAGAACAGGAACTGCAGCCGCTGCGCCGCCGCATCGGCATGATCTTCCAGCATTTCAACCTGCTTTCCGCCAAGACCGTCGAGGAAAATGTCGCGCTGCCGCTGAAGAGCGAGGGCGTTGCAAAGAACGAGCGCTTGAAACGGGCGCATGAGCTGCTCGATCTGGTCGGGCTTGCCGACAAGGCGAAAGCCTATCCCTCATCGCTCTCCGGCGGGCAGAAACAACGCGTCGGCATCGCTCGGGCGCTTGCGGCCCGCCCGGCACTGCTTTTGTCCGACGAGGCGACGTCGGCACTCGATCCGGAAACGACCCGGTCGATCCTGGCGCTGTTGAGGGATATCAACCGTAAGCTCGGGCTGACCATTCTGCTGATCACGCATGAGATGGAAGTGGTGCGCGGCATTGCCGATCGCGTCGCAGTCATCGACGCCGGGCGGATCGTGGAGGAAGGGCAGGTCTGGTCGGTCTTCGCCAACCCGCAGGCTGACATCACCGGGAGCCTGCTCGGCGGTATCCGCCCGCAGCTTCCGGATCACATCGCCGGTCGGCTGTCGGCAACGACGGGGAGCGAGGCGATCCTCAGCGTTGATCTCGCCGGGCCGCAGGCGCAGGGCGCGCTGTTTGCCGAACTCTCGGCGGCGCTGCCGCATTCCTTCCGCCTCGTCCATGGTGGCATCGACCACATCCAGAACCAGCCGGTGGCGCGGTTCTTCATCGCCGTTCCCATGCGCGACCCCGCGCTTGCCGGAAAGGTCGAACAATTCCTGACGGCCCGGTCCGCCCGGGTGGAGGTGCTTGGTTATGACACCAATCATGCTTGAACTGCTTCTTCGCTCCCTTTGGGAGACGGTCCTGATGACCGTCGCCTCGGGAATGATCTCGCTCGTCGCCGGCCTGCCGCTCGGCCTTGCCCTGGTGGCGACGGCGCGCGGCGGCATCGCCGAAAATCTGTGGATCAATCGCGTGCTCGGTGGGATCATCAACGGCTTCCGCTCGGTGCCCTTCATCATCCTGCTGGTGGCGCTGATCCCGCTGACGCGGCTGATCGTCGGCACGGCGCTCGGCACCTGGGCGGCCATCGTGCCGCTCGCCATCGCCGCAACGCCCTATTACGCTCGCATCGCCGAAGTGTCGTTGCGCGAGGTCGACCGCGGGCTGATCGATGCCGTCCGCGCCATGGGCGGCAATCGCTGGACGATCATCCGTGAGGTGCTGGTGCCCGAAGCTTTGCCGGGCATCGTCGCCGGCTTCACCGTCACGCTGGTGACGCTGATCGGCGCCTCGGCGATGGCGGGCGCGATCGGCGCCGGCGGTCTCGGCGATCTCGCCATCCGCTATGGCTATCAGCGCTTCGAAACCAATGTGATGATCGCGGTGGTGGCCGTCCTCATCGTCCTCGTCTGCGGCATTCAGTGGCTTGGCGACCGGCTGGTCGCCAAGCTGGACCATCGATAGTCAGTGCCGGAACTGGGTGGCGGGATGCGCGGCGGGCAACCTGCCGTCCCCGCCGCCGAAAAGCTTCTGCCGCAAAGGTCCTTCCACGTAGTCCGCCTTGAAGAGACCGCGCTCCTGCAGCACCGGCACCACCAGGTCGACGAAATCGCGCAGGCTTTCCGGCGCCACGGTCCGCGCCAGATTGAAGCCGTCTATGCCGCCCTCCTCGATCCATGCTTCGAGATGATCGGCGATCTGCTCGGGCGAGCCCACCACCGGCTTCATCCGGCTGCCGAGTATCATCTGGTCGATGATGTCGCGCAGCGTCACCGGCTTCGCCGCCTGTTTCGTGATGGCCGCAAGCGCCGACTGATTGGCGTTCGTCGAGCTTTGGCCGATGACGTCATCGAGCCCATATTTCGAAAAATCGATGCCGACGGAGGCGGAGTAATGCGCAAGAGAGGCCTCGACGCTCGCATGGCGGCGATACTCCTCCAGCCTGTCCCGTGCTTCCTTCTCCGTCCGCCCGACGACAACAGTGATCAGGCTCAGGATCTTCAGTGCGTCGGCGCCGCGGCCGAATTCCTCCGCCTTCGCCCGCAGCGCATCCACCGTCGGCCGCATCGCCCTGGGGTTTGAGCCGGCGAGGAAGACGCATTCGGCGTGCCGGGCGGCAAAGTCCTGGCCGCGTGCGGAGGCGCCGGCCTGGAAGAGCAGGGGCGTGCGCTGTGGAGAAGGTTCGGAGAGATGGATGCCCTCCATCCGGTAATATTGACCGTCATGACGGACAGTGCGCACTTTGGTGGGATCGGCATAGATGCCGCCCACCTTGTCGCGCAGCACCGCATCGTCATCCCAGCTGCCTTCCCAGAGCTTGTAGACGATCTCGAGATATTCCTCGGCTGCGTCGTAACGCGTGTCATGTTCCGGCAGCCTGTCGAAACCCATGCTGCGGGCAGCACTATCGAGATAACCGGTGACGATGTTCCAGCCGATCCGTCCCTTGGTCAGATGATCGAGCGTCGACATGCGCCGCGCCAGCAGGAAGGGTGGCTCATAGGTGGTGTTGACGGTGACGCCAAAACCCAGATGTTTGGTGACATAGGCCATCGCCGAAATCGGAATGAGCGGATCATTGACCGGGATCTGCGCCGCCGTCGTGATCACCGGCGCCGGGCTTCCTCTGAAGATGTCATAGACGCCGACAATATCGGCAAGGAAGATGCCGTCCAGCTTGCCGCGTTCGGCGGTCTTGGCAAACTCCGTCCAATAGTCGAGATCGGTATAATGCGCTGAGCCGTCGCGCGGATGCGTCCACAGGCCGTGGTTGATATGCCCGACGCAGTTCATGTCAAAGGCATAGATCTGCATGGTCTTCATGAGGCGGGTCCCAAAACCGGCAATAGAAATCAAGGATTTGCCGCATTAATTATCCTAGAGCATGATGCCGAAAAGTGTGCGCGGTTTTCGCACGACTTCATGCTCTAACTATATAATGTAGAACAGGATTCAGATTTTAGGCCGGCTCGGCCCAAAATCATCCTGTTCGGGCTCTATCGCACGAAGAGCCTGTGAAATGGTAGGGTTGGGATGAAAAAAGCCGGAGGAAACGCATGACGAAGAAGACGCTGTCGGATTGGGCGGAGCTTGCGCAAAAGGATCTGCGCGCCTCACCTGAAACGCTGACCTGGCAGACGCCGGAAGGCATCGCCGTCAAGCCGCTCTATACGTCCGAGGATCTGGATGGTGCCGAGCATCTCGGCTCGCTTCCCGGTTTTTCACCTTTCACCCGCGGCCCACGCGCGACGATGTATGCCGGCCGGCCCTGGACGATCCGCCAATATGCCGGCTTCTCGACGGCAGAAGAATCGAACGCCTTCTATCGCCGCAATCTGGCAGCCGGCCAGAAGGGCCTGTCGGTCGCCTTCGATCTTGCCACCCATCGCGGTTACGACAGCGACCATCCCCGCGTCGAAGGCGATGTCGGCAAGGCAGGTGTGGCAATCGACAGCGTCGAGGACATGAAAATCCTGTTCGACGGCATTCCGCTCGGAGAAATGTCGGTGTCGATGACCATGAACGGCGCCGTCATTCCGATCCTCGCCTCCTTCATCGTGGCCGGCGAAGAGCAGGGCGTTCCGCAGGCCGAGCTCTCGGGGACCATTCAGAACGACATCCTCAAGGAGTTCATGGTCCGCAACACCTATATCTATCCGCCGGAACCTTCGATGCGGATCGTTGCCGACATCATCGAATATACCGCAAGGGAGATGCCGAAGTTCAATTCGATCTCGATCTCCGGCTATCACATGCAGGAGGCCGGCGCGACGCTCACGCAGGAACTCGCCTTCACGCTTGCCGATGGCCGCGAATATGTCAGGGCGGCGATCGCCAAGGGCCTCAATGTCGATGATTTCGCCGGAAGGCTCTCCTTCTTCTTCGCGATCGGCATGAATTTCTTCATGGAAGCGGCCAAACTTCGCGCCGCCCGGCTGCTCTGGACCCGCATCATGGAAGAGTTCCAGCCGAAGAAAACTTCCTCGCTGATGCTGCGCACCCATTGCCAGACGTCGGGCGTCTCGCTGCAGGAACAGGACCCCTATAACAACATCATCCGCACCGCCTTCGAGGCGATGTCGGCCGTGCTCGGCGGCACGCAGTCGCTGCACACCAATTCCTTCGACGAGGCGATCGCGCTGCCGACGGAGTTTTCCGCCCGCATCGCCCGCAACACGCAGCTCATCCTCCAGCATGAGACCGGCATCACCAAGGTCGTCGATCCGCTCGCCGGATCCTATTACGTCGAAAGCCTGACGAAGGAGCTTGCCGACAAGGCCTGGGCGCTGATCGAGGAGGTGGAAGCGCTCGGCGGCATGACCAAGGCCGTCAATGACGGCCTGCCGAAACGGCTGATCGAGGAAGCGGCCGCGCGCCGCCAGGCGGCCGTCGACAAGGGCGAGGAGGTCATCGTCGGCGTCAACCGCTACAGGCTCGACAACGAACAGCCGATCGACATTCTGGAGATCGACAACAGTGCGGTGCGCATCGCGCAGATCAAACGGATCGAGGAAACCAAACGGCGCCGCGATGGCGGGGCCGTGCGCGAGACGCTGGCCGCCCTGGCGGAGATCGCCCGGACCGGCAAGGGCAACCTGCTGGAAGCCGCCATCGAGGCGGCCCGGGCTCGTGCCACGGTCGGCGAGATATCGGACGCGATGCGCGATGCCTTCGGCGATCATGCCGCGATCCCTAATGTCATCAAAGGCGTCTATGGCGAGGCCTATAGCAACGAGCCGGAACTCGCCGTCTTGCGGACCCGCATGACTGAGGTGACGGAAGCGATGGGCCGCCGGCCGAAAATCATGGTCGCCAAGCTCGGTCAGGACGGGCACGATCGGGGCGCCAAGGTGATCGCCTCGGCCTTCGGTGACATCGGCTTCGATGTGCTCGCCGGTCCCCTGTTCCAGACCCCTGACGAAGCCGCCAGCGTCGCACTCAGCGAAAAGGTCAATGTCGTCGGCGTCTCGTCATTGGCGGCCGGTCACAGGACGCTGCTGCCGCAGCTGATCGACAGGCTGAGGGAAAAGGGCGGTGGCGATATCATCGTCGTCTGCGGCGGCGTCATCCCACGGCAGGACTATGACTTCCTGCACGAACACGGCGTTGCGGCCGTGTTCGGCCCCGGCACGAACGTTCTCGAGGCGGCAAACTCCGTTCTCGACCTGTTAGAGGGTAGGCGGCGAAACCAGTAGCTTACAGCAATCCACGCTTTGCGAGGTTACTCATCAGCGCCGAAATGCCGAAAGTCCAGGGCGGGCATTCGGTGGAGAGCCGAACGGTGTTGACGAGCGCGCCGAGCCCTGCCGAGGAAATCTCGACGACATCGCCGATCTTGTGGGTGAAGCCCTGCTTCGGCGCGTCGCGATCCTGCGTCGGCGCAAACAGCGTGCCAAGAAAGAGCATAAAGCCGTCGGGATATTGGTGATGCGCGCCGACCGTCTGTTTGACGAGATCGGTCGGATCGCGGCTGATCTGCGACATCGAACTCTTGCCGCGCAGCACGAAGCCGTCCCGGCCGGTGACCTTCAGATCGAGTTCGGCCTTGCGAACATCATCCAGGCTGTAGCCGGCATCGAACAGGCGGATGAAAGGACCGATCGAGCAGGAGGCATTGTTGTCCTTGGCTTTACCGAGCAACAGTGCCGAGCGGCCCTCGACGTCGCGCAGATTGACGTCGTTGCCGAGCGTCGCCCCCTTGATTTCGCCGCGGCTATTGACCGCGAGCACGATTTCCGGCTCCGGGTTGTTCCAGGTCGAGATCGGATGCAGGCCGACATCCGCACCCCAGCCGACGGAGGAAAGCACCGGGGCCTTGGTGAAGACTTCGGCATCCGGCCCGATGCCGACTTCGAGATATTGCGACCACATGCGCTCGTCGATCAGCGCCTGCTTGACCGTGGCAGCCTCCGGCGAACCCGCCTTCAGATTGGTGAGGCTGCCGCCGATCAGCGTGCTGACACGTTCACGGATGGAGGCGGCACGTTCCGGATTGCCGGCAGCCTTCTCCTCGATGACGCGCTCGATCATCGACTGGGCGAAGGTGACGCCGCAGGCCTTGACGGCCTGCAGGTCGACGGGCGCCAGGAGATAGGGACGCGCTTCGTCCGGCTTGCCGGTGCTGTTGGCAACGATCTGCTCCACTGAACCGACCGCCTTGCCACTTGCGGCGCGGACGAAGCCGGCGGCGTCCTGCCGCTCGAAGAGAGCGCTCAGCGTCGGCGCCTCGCGAGAGGTGATGTCGACCAGCACGCCCTCGCGTGATGTCACAATGCTCGGTCCGGCAACGTCGGGATTCCAGACGCGGCCGACGAAAAGACCATCCGAAGCGGCGACATCGAGAAGAGCTTGAGACATGGTGATCTTCCGTCAAGGTGAGCGAGAAGCGCTCTTTTGAGAATTGTGGGGTGTTGCCGCCCTCCGACCCGGCGACTGCCGAAATCGATCACATTCATGAAGGCGGGGCAAGATGCACTGGGGAAAAAGACTTTTGCCTGATCGGCTCAAGCCGCGGTATTTCTCGTAAATCCAATCGCTAAAGCCCGCAAAATAACTATTTAGATACAAAATACATATTTTATTTCAAATAGTTAACTACATGGTGCGGCGATTTTTCCCCTCATCTCGCCTTGACAGGAGCCGGCTTTCGTTATCTGTTTTGCCCGACATGGAGGCTGCTGGCGTCAGCCGGCGCTAAGAAAATCCCGGGAGGATATTACAGCGATGTTGAGATTTGCCGTCGTCGGAATCGACCATGGGCATACGTTCGATCACGTGAAGGGATTGCTTGCCTCTGGCGGCGAGTTCGTCGGCTATTGCCCGCAGACTTCGGTGCCGACATTGCGCGAGGCCTTCGAGAAGACCTATCCCGATGCGCCGCAGATCGACCGTGAAAAGCTGTTCGACGATCCGTCGATCGATGTCATCTGCATTTCAGCGATCCCGCGCGATCGTGCCGGGCTTGCCATCCGCGCGATGAGATCGGGCAAGGACGTGATGACCGACAAGCCCGGTGTGACGACCTTCGCCCAGCTTGAGGACGTCAAGCGCACCGTCGCCGAGACCGGCAAGATCTTCTCGATCTGCTTTTCCGAGCGCCACTGCGTGCGCTCCGCCGTCAAGGCCGGCAAGCTCGTCGCCGACGGTGCGATCGGCAAGGTCATCCAGACGCTCGGTGTCGGTCCCCACCGGCTGCAACTGCCGACGCGGCCCGACTGGTTCTTCGATCCGGAAGCCTTCGGCGGCATCATCGTCGATATCGCTTCTCACCAGGTCGACCAGTTCCTGTTCTATACCGGCTCGACCACGGGCGAGGTCATCGCCAGCTCGATCGGCAATTTCGGCATGCCCGACAAGCCGGCCTTCGAGGATTTCGGCGAGGTGCTTCTGCGTTCCGACAAGGCGGCGGGTTATGTCCGCGTCGACTGGTTCACGCCGGAGGCGCTGCCGACCTGGGGTGACGGGCGCCTGACCATTCTCGGCACCGAAGGCTATATCGAGCTGCGCAAATATATCGACATTGCCGGCCGGCCGGGCAAGGATCATCTCTTCCTGGTTAACGGCAAGGAAATGACCCATATCGATTGCAGCGGCGAAAAGCTCGATTATTTCGACGCTTTCACCACCGACGTCGGCAACCGCACGCAGACGGCGATGACGCAGGATCACGTTTTCGAAGTCTGCCGTCTTTCGCTCGAAGCCCAGACGAAAGCCGCGCGCATCGGCGCTCGCTGAGGAGGATATCATGACCAGGAAATTGCGCGTCGGTGTCATCGGCGCAGGCATCGCTGCGCGGCATCTGGCCGGCTTCGGCTGGAACAAGGAGCTTTTCGAGGTTCCCGTGCTCTGCTCGCTCGACGAGGAGCGCGGCAGGGCGCTGTGCGAGGAGTACGGCATAGCCGAATACACCCAGGATGCCGATTCGCTGTTTGCCCGTGACGATCTCGACATCATCGACATTTCGACGCCGCCGAGCTCGCATTTCGAACTCTGCCGCAAGGGCATCGAATCCGGCAAGCACGTGATCTGCGAGAAGCCGCTCTTCGGCTCGATTGCCGAGGTCGACGAGATGGGCCGCATCCTTGCTCGTTTCCCCGGCAGGAAGCTGATGCCGATCTTCCAGTACCGCTACGGCTCCGGCCTGCAGAAGCTGAAGCTGCTGATCGAGCGCGGTCTTGCCGGCAAACCGTTCCTGACGACGATCGAAACCCATTGGTGGCGCGGCCCGGATTATTATGCCGTGCCATGGCGCGGCAAATGGGCAAGCGAACTCGGTGGCGGTCTTCTTGGTCACGCCATCCACGCGCATGACATGCTGAATTATGTCCATGGCCCTTGCGCCGAAGTGTTTTCCTATGGCGCGACACTGGTCAATCCGATCGAGGTCGAGGACACGGCAGCCCTTTCGGTGAAGATGCAGAACGGCTCGCTGGCGACGCTGTCGATGACGCTGGGTTCGCGCAAGGAGATCTCGCGGCTGCGCTTCTGCTTCAACGACCTCGTCGCCGAAAGCATCATCGAACCCTATACGATGGGCCGTGATCCGTGGACGTTCGTCGCCGGAACGGAGGAGCATCAGGCGCGGATCGACGCGGCGCTCGCTGGCTATGTGCCAGGCGAAGATGGCTACACCCGTCAGTTCGAGCTCTTTCATAAGGCGATCGTTGAGGACAAGGAGCCGCCGGTGACGCTGCAGGATGCCCGCAATTCGCTGGAGCTGGTGACAGCCGCCTATTTCTCGCAGCGCACCGGCCGGCCGACGCCGATGCCGATCGCCGCCGATCATCCGCTCTATCGCTCCTGGCTTCCGGCGGGGGAGTGGCGCAGCGCCGCTACGGTCTGAATCGGGAAGGGCTCTCTCATGCTGAAATCCTTCGAGCATGTCGGCATGACGGTCGGCGATATGGACCGCGCTATCGATTTTTACTGCGGCCTGCTCGGCCTCAGCCTCGTACTGCGCAAGACGATGGCGAATGGCATGCAGGTGGCGTTCCTCGATGCAGGCGGCGGCATGCTGGAGATCTTCGCGCCGCCCGGCGGCGCTTCGCGGGCGGTCGACGTGCCCGAAGATACGGCCGGCGTCCGGCACCTCACCTTCCATTTCGACAATGTCGAGGAGACCTTCGCCCGCCTTGAACAGGCGGGCGTCGAGATCAAGGAGCGGCCGCGCTTCGCCGTCCACTCCGAGATGCTGAACAAGATCGCCTTCGTTCGCGACCCCGACGGCATCATCGTCGAGCTTGCCGAACGCTCCCAGAGCCGCCAGGGTTGACGCAGGTGCTGCCGATCGCTTCGCTGCGGGCGGCCAGACCGTCCCGCAGCAGATCGATCAGGCGCCGGATGAGCTTTGCCGCCATTAAAGGCTCCCCTCAGCTCGCCAATTTGGCGCGGATATAGTTGCGCCAGCCGCCAAGCGCGGTGATTTCCTCGGCACCCTTCACCGCATGCGCTTCGCAGACGAAACCGGAGACGCTGGAGCCATCTTCGAGCACCAGCTTGCCGATGCCGAGGGGTGCCGGAATCTTCTGGACGAACCTGCCGAAAGCATCGGCCGGCAATGCCCAGACCTCGACCTCCAGCCCCTGACCCTTATGGCCGGGTTCGCGCAGCAGCCCCGGCTTCGGCGGCGTGGTATTGGGAAGAACGAAGAGGCGATAATCGCCTGATGTGCGGCAGGTCTTGACCAGACGCCCGCCGGCCAGTTCGTGATTGAGCGGCATGCCGGTCAGATGCGCCCCGACGACCGCGATTTCGATGAAACCGTCATCGCCAGGCGCAACACGACTGGCTTCGGGGATCGCCGCCTGCCGGTCGATGCCCATGCCGGAACCTGCGGCACGGTGCAGCGCATCGGCAAGCGGCGCCAGCGCATCGTCGGTGAAGGCAGGGGCGATCACCGTCACCCCGCCTGGCAGGCCACCCTTTCCGAAACCGGCCGGAACGGCGATCGCCGCGCAATCGAGCAGGTTGACGAAATTGGTATAGCGGCCGAGGCGGCCGTTGAGCACGACGGGATTGGCCTGCATGTCGGCAACCGTATAGGTGGTCGGTGCGGTCGGCAGCAGAAGCACATCGGCCTTTTCCCATTCGGCTTCGGTCTTGCGGCGCAATTCTTCCAGCCGGTATCGGCCGTTGAAGGCCTCGACCGCTGTCTTGCCTCTGGCGCCTTCGATAATCCCGCGCACCGTCGGATCGAAATCGGCCGCGTTCGTGGCGAGGAAGGCCTCGACCGCCGCCAGGCGTTCGGCGACCCACGGGCCGTCATAGAGAAGGGCAGCCGCCTCGCGGAACGGCGCGTAATCGAACGGCACGATGGTCGCGCCGAGCGCTCTGGCCCGCTCGATCGCCTGATCGTAGAGCGCCTCCACCTCCTTGTCGCCGAAGAATTCCCGCTCGGCGCCAGCAAGGACGCCGATGCGCAACCCCGATACCCGCAGGTTCGCCGGCTTGGCGTGGCGGGAAAAAGCATCGGCGGCATCGAAGCCTTCGGCGACTTTGCGGATCGCAACACCGTCGCCGACGGTCGCGGCAAAGATCGTTATGCAGTCGACGCTCTTGCAGGCCGGTATGGCGCCGGTATTCGGCAAGAGACCCGGGGTCGGCTTGATGCCGACCAGATTGTTGAAGGCAGCCGGCACACGGCCGGAGCCGGCCGTATCGGTGCCGAGCGCAAAGGTCGCAAGGCCGGAGGCCACGGTGACCGCCGATCCGGAACTCGAACCGCCTGAGATATAGGCCGCATCGAAGACCGAACGCGGCGCGCCATAGGGCGAGCGCGTGCCGTTGAGGCCGGTCGCGAACTGGTCGAGATTGGTCTTGCCGATGATGAGCGCGCCGGCGGCCTTCAACCGGGCAACGACGGTGGAGTCCGCCTCCGGCTGATACGCATAGGCCGGGCAGGCAGCAGTCGTCGGCAGGCCGGCGGCATCGATATTGTCTTTCACCGCGAAGGGCACGCCCCAGAGCGGCAGGCTGTTTGCCTCGGGCGCACGTGCCATCAAGGCTTTGGCGGCGGCGCGCAGCTCTTCGTCGGGCACCGGGGTGATGAAGATTGCCGGATCTTTCGAGGCGGCACGCCGCGCAATCACCTCTTCGATGGCGTCGAGCGGCGTCAGGCCGGATTGATAGGCGGCGCGAAGGCTTGAGAGATCGAGAATGGTCGGCAGCATGTCAGCATTCCTCCAGGATGACGATGATATCGCCCGCTTTGACGTTTCTTCCCGGCCCGGCGCGCAGGTCGCGGACGCGGCCTGCCGCATGGGCGGTGACGTTGATTTCCATTTTCATCGATTCGATGATGGCGAGTGTATCGCCGGCCGCAACCGGGGCGCCCGGCTCGACCAGCAATTTCCAGATATTGCCGGGCACGGCGCTGGCAACTCCGAAGCAGCCGTCGGGAATATCCCCATCCGGGCTTTCGCCGGTGCCTTCATCGGTGACGAAGCTGTCGAGCCCGGCGTCCTTCCAGCGCTGGCGTTCGGCCTCGAAGGCGGCCTGCTGCGTTGCCTTGAAGCGGCCGATCGAGGCCGCATTCGCCTGCAATTCCTTCTCATAGGCGGCATAGGAGAATTCCGTCTCCTCGATCCGGATCGGATAACCGCCATGCGGGAAGGCGGCGCGCGCCTCCGTCAGCTCCTGATTGCTCACGGGGAAGAAACGGATCTGGTCGAAGAAATTCAGCAACCAGGGTTTTCCCTTGGCAAAGGCCGGTGTCTCCCGCCATGTGTTCCAGACCTGGATGGTGCGGCCAAAGAGCTGGTAGCCGCCCGGTCCTTCCATGCCGTAGATGCACATATAGGCGCCGCCGATGCCGACGGCATTTTCCGGCGTCCAGGTGCGGGCGGGATTATATTTTGTCGTCACGAGGCGGTGGCGCGGATCCGTCGGGGTCGCAACCGGCGCGCCGAGATAGACGTCGCCGAGACCCAGCACCAAGTAGCTGGCATCAAAGACGATATCGCGAACGGCCTGTTCATCGGCAAGACCATTGATGCGGCGGATGAACTCGATATTCGAGGGGCACCAGGGCGCATTCGGGCGCACGAGCTCCTGATATTTGCTCATGGCAAGCTCCGCATCCGGATCGTTCCAGGAAAGCGGCAGATGCACGATGCGGCTCGGCACCGTGACCTCCTGGGCCGCCGGAAGCGTCGCCTCGATCTCGGAGAGCAGCCCGAGCAGGCGCCGGCGCGTCAACTGCGTGCCGTCATAATGGATCTGCAGCGACCGGATACCGGGGGTGAGGTCGATGACGCCGGGGAGGCGGGCCTCCACGACCGCCTGCATCAATAGATGCACCCGCAGCCGCAGCGCGATATCGAGCGTCATCGGCCCATATTCGACGAGCAGATTGTCGTCGCCCTGACGGCGATAGACGACCGAAACCGGGCCATCCTCGCTGGCGCCGACGATCGGCGAACCTGTTTCTTCCGGGGGGCGCCGGACAGCCGGACCGGCGATCGGGTCTTCCGGCCGTGCCAAGGCATGAAAACGGATGCGGTCGCCGGGTTTGAACTGACCCATCTTCCATTGCTCGTCTCGGGCAATCACCGCCGGGCAGACGAAGCCGCCAAGGCTCGGACCGTCAGGGCCGAGAATGATCGGCATGTCGCCGGTAAAATCGATCGCCCCGATCGCATAGGCATTGTCGTGCAGGTTGGAGGGGTGCAGCCCCGCTTCGCCGCCATCGCGGCGCGCCCAATGCGGGGCCGGGCCGATCAGGCGCACCCCGGTGCGGGCGCTGTTGAAATGCACTTCGTAGGCTGTCGAAAACAACGTCTCGATATCGCTGTTCTCGAAGAAATCGGGCGCACCATGCGGGCCATAGACGACGCCGACATCCCATTCGCGCGTCAAGGCGGCGGGCTCCGTCGCAGGTCTTACCGGTTCGACCGGTGCCTGGCGCGCAAAATGCAGCACATGCCCTGTCTTCAGCGTGCCAGTGGCGCTGCCGCCGAACTGGCCGAGGCCGAAGGTCGCGCGCGAGCCGAGCACAACGGGAGCGGCAAAACCACCGGCGACGGCGAGATAGGCGCGTTGTCCCGGTCCTTCGATCGAACCGATCGACAGAACCTGACCCGCCCGGATTGTCACCGGGGCGTCATATGGCAATTTTACGCCGTCGCATGTCATTGGCATCCGCGCGCCGGCAAGCGCGATCGTCTGGTCGGCATAAAACCGCAATGTCGGACCGGAAACGGTCAACTCCAGCGCAGCCGTCACGTCGTCATTGCCGACCAGCCGGTTGGCATGGCGGAAGGAGCGCTCGTCCATCGGTCCGCTCGGCGGCACGCCGACATGCCAAAGGCCGAGCCGGCCCGGCAGTTCCTGGATGCTCGACTGTGCGCCGGGCGCGAGTACCTCGACGACATCGGGAACGAAGGCAAAATCGCGTAGTGCCGTCGTCGCCACCTTGGCTTCGGCAAGCAGTTCGGAAGCGGCGATCGCCCTGAGATAGGCGAGATTGGTCTCGATGCCGGATATCGATGTTTCGGCGAGGGCTGCCTTCAGCTTCGCGATCGCCGCCGGCCGGTCTTCCGCCGCCACGATCAGCTTGGCGAGCATCGGGTCGTAAAAGGGCGTGACCTCGGTTCCCGTCTCGATCCAACCGTCGACGCGGGCATTGTTGGGGAAAACGACTTCGGTCAGCAGGCCGGCGCTCGGGCGGAAATCGGCATGCGGCATCTCCGCATAGATCCGCATCTCGATCGCCGCCCCCTTCGGCGTCAGGGCCTGAGCACCCGAGAGCACATCCTCGCCCGCCGCCTGACGGATCATCCATTCGACGAGGTCGATGCCGAAGACGGCTTCGGTGACGGGATGCTCGACCTGCAGGCGGGTATTGACCTCGAGGAAATAGAATTCCTCGCGCTGCGGATCATAGATGAATTCGACGGTGCCGGCCGATTCATAGGACACCGAGCGTCCCAAATCGACCGCCGCCTTGTGCAGTCGCGCCCTTGTCTCCGCGGAAAGGCCAGGCGCAGGCGTCTCCTCGACGACCTTCTGGTTCCGTCGCTGCAGCGAGCAGTCGCGTTCGCCGAGCGCAATCACTCCGCCCTTGCCGTCGCCGAAGATCTGCACCTCGACATGGCGCGCTTCGGCAACGAAACGCTCGATATAGACCCGCGCGTCGCCGAAGCTGGCGCGCGCGGTCCGCTGCACGCTTTCGAAAGAGGTCTTGAGAGCCGCCGCATCGGTGCAGAGCTGCATGCCGATACCGCCGCCGCCCGCCGTGCTTTTCAGCATGACGGGATAACCGACGGTCTCGGCAGACGAAAGCGCCTCTTCGACGCTCTGCAAGAGATCGGTACCGGGCAGCAGCGGCACGCCGCTCGCTTTCGCCAATTCGCGCGCCGTGTGCTTCAGGCCGAAGGCCGACAAATGCTCCGGCCGCGGGCCGATGAAGGCGATGCCTTCGGCGGCGAGCCGCTCGGCAAAGCCGATATTCTCCGACAGGAACCCATAGCCCGGATGCACGGCCTCAGCGCCCGTCGCCTTGCAGGCGGCGATGACGGCATCGACGTTCAGATAGCTTTCCCCGGCAGGCGCCGGGCCGAGGCGGACGGCCTCGTCGGCGGTCAGCGCCGGCTTTGAGAACCGGTCGGCATCGGAATAGACGGCGACCGAGGCGATGCCCATCTGCTTCAATGTGCGAATGACTCGGACGGCGATTTCGCCGCGATTGGCGATAAGGACCTTGGTGAACATCGGTCAGTCCTCGCCGTCCCAGATCAGCACCCGGATCGGCGTCGGATCGAAGCCATTGCAGGGATTGTTGATCTGCGGGCAATTGGAGATGACGCAGAGCACGTCGATCTCGGCCACCAGCTCAACATAGTCACCCGGTGCCGAGATGCCGTCGACGATGGTCATCTCGCCGTTCGGCTTGATCGGCACGTTCATGAAGAAATTGATGTTCGGCACGATGTCGCGCTTGCTCATGCCGTGCTTGGTCACCTCGAGCACGAAATTGTCGCGGCAGGCATGCAGGTATTTCGTGCCGTGGCCGAAGCGCACGGTGTTGCTCTCGCAGGAGCAGGCGCCGGCTGATGTATCGTGCCGGCCGCAGCTGTCGGCCGTCATGACCAGCATGACGTTGCCTTCGTTCGAGATGATCTTCGTGCCGGTGCCGATATAGGCGCCACCCTGCGCCCGCATCGTATCCTGGTTGGAATAACGCTCGGCAAAATCATCGGCGCGATAAAACAGCGTGTCGATCGCCTGCTGGCCGTAGCTGTCCTCGATGCGGATGGTCTGGCCCTTGCGGATGATACCGGACCACGGCGCCTCGGCCGGAATGAAATGATCCTGCACGGCGTTTTCGAGGCTGCGCGAAGCTGAAGTCTTGATGAAATCGGTCATTACAATCCTCCCTCAGGCCAGCATCGCGGCATTGTTCTCAAAGCCGCGAAGGGCTTCAGCGGTCGCGGTGCGCGAGAGATCGTCGGCCGCGGGCGAAGGCGCGCGATAGCGCGTGACGATCACCGGCTTCGGCGCGTAGACCGGGTCGGGATCGAGCGGATGCGGGCAATTCGAGAAGCCGACGATCATGTCCATTTCGGCGCGCAGCTCGGCATAATCGCCGCTGTTGGAGAGCTTGCCGCGCCAGTGGAAGCCGCCGGCGTCGTCGACGCGGACAGGCGCAAAGAGATTGAGAATCCCCGGGATGTCACGCCTGGCAAGACCAAGCTTGCCGGCGACGAGCACGAGATTGTCGCGGGTGTTGCGGGTCCTGACGTGAGGATATTTTGTGGCATTCGAAGCTGCCGTCGATCCGCCCATCAGGCAGTCATGGGCGCCCGAACTGTCCTCGATCAGCGAAAACATCACCCGGCCCATATCCGAGAAGATGACGCGGCCCTTGCCGAGGGCGGTTGTCCACTGCACCTTGACCGTATCGACGAGATTGAGCCGTTCGCTGGTGTCAGCGGCGTTCCAGGCAACCAGCGCCACGGTCGATCCGCCTTCGCCCTGGTCGATGCGGAGCGCTTCGCCGCGCTTGACCGCAGTCGACCAATACCAGCCGCCGGGGATGGTTTCCTGATGGATGATCGCAGCCGCATCGATTGCGGGGGCGGGCAGGGGGCTCGGCGCCGGCAGGGCCTTCGGCGCAAATTCCAGCCCCTTCTTCTGATGTTCTTCGTAACGCTGCCGGTTGGCGGCGATCTCTTCGGGCGAACGTCTGACATGCATCATGGTTATTCTCCTGACGGACTGGAAGCCGGGTCGTCCCGGCGAGGGCCCAGAGAAATGACCGGGCCGTCCCGGTCGGGGCTGAAGACGGAGGGCGCGCCGGCAAGCCTGGGCGGCCAGATCGAAATGTCCTTGGTGATCGTCGCGCCGTAGCGCTCCTTTTCCTCCGGGCGGTCACGCCGACGCTCGAAGGCGACGACGCGCGTCGCCAGCGTGAAGGCCTCGCGCATGTCGTGCGTTACCATGACGACGGTCATCTGCGTTTCGTGCCAGAGCCGCTTCATCAAGGTGTGGATCTCGGCGCGGATGCCGGGGTCGAGCGCGCCGAAGGGCTCATCGAGCAGCAACACCTTCGGTTTCATGATCAGCGCCTGCGCCAGCGCCAGGCGCTGCTGCATGCCGCCTGACAGTTGCGCCGGATATTTGTCCTCGGCGCCGGAAAGGCCGACTTCACCGATCAGCCGCCGGGCTTCGTCAATGGCGTTGCGACGGGCAGCGCCGAAAAGCTTGGCCTTATAGCGAGACCCCGAGAGTTCCCGCCCCAGCAGCACATTGCCGAGCACAGTCAGATGCGGGAAAACCGAATAGCGCTGGAAGACGACGCCCCGATCCGGACCTGGCTCCTGCGGCAGAGCTTCGCCGTCCAGCAGGATCGTGCCGCGCGTTGGCCGTTCCTGGCCGAGCAGCATGCGCAGGAACGTCGACTTGCCGCAGCCGGAGGGACCGACGAGGGCGACGAAGGCGCGCGAGGCGACAGTCAGCGACACATCTTCCAGGACGATCTGGTCGCCGTATTCCTTCCAGACCTTTTCGATCACCAACTCGCTCATGCCTGCTTCTCCAGTTCCGACCAGGGGAAGACGGCAATGCGGATGCGATCGAGAATGTAATTCATGACCACGGCGAGCAGCGTGATCCAGACGACATAGGGAAAGATGACGTCCATCGAGAGGTAGCGGCGCACGAGGAAGATGCGGTAACCGAGGCCGGAATCCGACGAGATCGCCTCGGCCGCAATCAGGAACAGCCAGGCGGGGCCGAGCTGAAGCCGGAGGCAGGTGATCAGCCGGGGCAGGATCTGCGGCAGCACGACACGGAGGCCGATCTGCCAGGAGGAGCCGCCGAGCGTTTCAGCTTTGACGATCTGCTCACGCGGCAGCTCCAGCGCCTTCAGCGCAAGGTCGCGGATCATCGTCGGCGCAACGCCGATGACAATGAGCGCGATCTTCGAGGCTTCGCCGAGCCCCATGGCAATGAACAGGATCGGCAGCAGCGCCAGCGGCGGCACCATCGAGATGACGGCGACGAAGGGGGAGAGCAGCGCCCGGAGATATGGCAGCATGCCGATCAGCATGCCGATGACGAGCGCGGTGATCGTGGAGATGCCGAGACCTGCAAGCAGGCGGATCAGGCTCGCCCCCGTATCGGACCAGAGCAGATATTCGCCGGTGCGCGGATCGGCGACGAAGGCCAGGCGATCGATCGCATCGGCAAACCCGGCAAGACCGGGCAACAGCTTGTCATTGGCGTTTTCCGCCAGCCGTGCCGCCGAGCCCATCGTGTAGGCAACGATCAGCAGCACGAAGGGCAGCAGCGTCAAGGCAAGCTGCGCGCCCCGGCTCGGCCTCGTGTTGATCCAGCGCATGAGGAAAGCTCCGCTGATGAAGATTGGGCGGCGCGGTCAAGACCGCACCGCTGCTTGGACATCGCTCAGAGCGAACCGTCGGCCGCCGCCTTCATGTAAGTGTCGGTGAAGCGCAACTTGACGTTGCCACTGTCGCCGAGGATCTTGCCATCCGGCATTTCGATGCCGATGACGTCGGCCGATGGCGCGCCATTGCCGAGCAAGCCTTTTTCGAACAGGAAGTTGCGGACAAGATCCATTGTCTTCGGCAGGCTGCCTGAGGCAGTGAAGGCAACGGCATCGGCCGGCTTGGCAAACAGCTTGGTGGCGGCAAGCTGGGATTCGAAACCCTTGAGATCGGTGCCCGATGCCTGGCCCATCGCTTCGCGCGCAGCCTTGCCGTCGGCACTGTCGGCAGTCAGCAGTGCAGCGGTTTCATACCAGATGCCGGCGAGTGCCTTGCCGAAATTTGGATTGTCCTTCAGCACGCCTGAATTGGCGACCATCAGGTCGATGATCTCGCCCGGCACCTGCGAGCTGTCGAACACCTTCTTGGCGGTGGGATCCTCGAGGATGGTCGAGACCAGCGGGTTCCAGGTGACAACTGCGGTCACGTCAGCCGTCTTATAGGCGGCGACCATGTCGGCATCGGAGGTGTTGACCACCTTGACGTCGCGCTCGGTCAGCTTGATGCTTTCGAGCGCGCGGGCCAGCAGATAGTGCGAAACGGAAAATTCGACGAGATTGACGTTCTGTCCCTTGATGTCGGCAAGGCTCGCCTTGTCCTTGAGGATAACGGCATCATTGCCGTTCGAGAAATCGCCGACGATGACCGCTGTCGTATCAACGCCGCCGGCGGCCGGGATCGACAGGCCGTCCATATTGGTCAACGTCACGGCGTCGAAGGCGCCTGCGGTATATTGGTTCATCGATTCGACATAGTCGTTGAACTGGGTGACCTCGATCTTGATGCCGTATTTGTCGGCCCATTTCTTGACGATGCCGTGATCAGCAGCATAACCCCAGGGCATCCAGCCGACATAGATCGACCAGGCGACCTTGAAATCGGCCTTCTGTTCGGCCTTGGCGATGGAGCCGAGCCCGAGCGCCAGGGACGCCGTCAGGGCGGTGATCGATAGGATCTTCGAAAAAGTCTGCATTGAAATTCCCCTTTTGCTTTTCTTCAAAAGGGATCGGCAATGACCATCGTGCCGCCAATCCCTTGGCTTACGAGGTCTCCCGGGCTTTTGTCCCGCCGTGCACCCGGCGGGATGTCTCCCCTGCCGGTGGTAGCTCTCGGACCAGCCACGCCTTGCGACGCCGGAACCCTAGCCACCAACTCTGCAACTATCGAAGCAAAGTGCGTGCCAAATTATAAACCGTTGATTTTATTAAGAGGTCGATGGCGCCAATTCCCCAACAAATGCAATAGTGCATGCACTTGCACAGAAAATGTGCGTATTCTGCCGCCAGCTTAGGCGCTGGTTATTTTTTGCCCAGCGGAAAACAAGGCCCCAGGCAGAACGGACAGAACACCGAATTGCGGCTGCCCTGAGTTAGTTCCGGAAAGCGCCGGCCGGGACCGTCGTCACCAGCCGGATGTCACGGCGGAAGTCCGACGGCGACATGCCGGCGATGTGGCGGAAGGATTTGTTGAAGGCGCTGATCGAGCCGAAGCCGCTGTCCATCGCCACCTGCAGCACGTTGGCGCCCTCGCTCATCAGCATCGCCTGAGCGCGCGACAGCCGCAGCAGCGTCACGTATTTGCTGAGCGTCATGCCAGTCGATCGCTTGAACAGGTTCATCGCATATTTCGGATGCAGATCGGCGGCGCGGGCGATATCGACCGAATCGATGTCCTGCAGGAAATTGGCGGCGATGAAATCGCACATGCGCGCGACGCTGCGCGAGGAATGCGGATACGGGTGATCGCCGTCGAGATTGATGGCCGCCTGCGACGTCATCGAATAGGGTTCGAGCGCGATCCGCTCGATGCGCAGCAGCAGCTCGTCGACGGCGTGCTGGGCCTTGGCGGGATCGCCTGAGTTGGCATAGCGGAACCAGCGGGTGAAGTTCTCGCTGTCGGCGGCATCGGTTGCCGAAGTCAGCAGCGTCTCGCCCTTCATCAGTCGGCTGGAAACGCTGATCGGCAAGCGCAGCCGGAAGAAATAGACGAGCGGCAGATGGGCGCCAGCATAGAGCGAATCATCCGAGGATTCATCCATCTGATGCGGCTGACCACCCCAAAACAGGCACATTTCGCCGGCGTTCAGCCGGAATTCGTGGTCGCTCATCCGGTAGTGAACGGTTCCGCGCATCACGTAGTTGACCTCGACCTGCGCGTGCCAGTGCGGCATCGCCATAACAGGCGGATGGGCATGAAACATCTGCAGCGCTGTCGGCAAACCCTCGATGCTGCTCGCGCCGGGCTGGTAGATTGCACGTGTGCCGACCTTACTTTCCGCCAAATTCATGTTCCCTTTTTAGGAGACACCCGCTCCCTTACAGATAGTCTAACCGCGTTCGTGAAAGATCGGCAATTGAAAAGGGAGGATTTTCAATGCGCTTCAAACTTCTCGCTGCGACCGCAGCTGTTGCATTGCTTGCTTCCGGCTCCGCATTCGCGCAGTCGGCCAATCTCACCATCTGGAGCTGGAATGTCGCCGCATCGGCATTGAAGTCCACGCTTCCAGGCTTCAACAAGCAGTTTCCCGATATCAAAATCACCGTTGAGGACCTCGGCAACAGCCAGGTCTTCGACAAGACGCTCGCTGCCTGCGCCGCCGGCGGCGACGGCTTGCCTGACATCGTCAGCATCGAGAATTTCGAGGCTGAAATCTTCTGGAGCCGATTCCCGGATTGTTTTGCCAATCTGAAAGAGCTCGGCTATACGCCCGAGATCCAGGCAAAATTCCCTGACTTCAAGCGCACTGAGCTCGAGGTCGGCGATGTCGCTTACGCCATGCCGTGGGATTCCGGCCCTGTCGCCGTCTTCTACCGCCGCGACCTCTACGAAAAGGCCGGCGTCGATCCGAGCACCATCAGCACCTGGGACGATTTCATTGCCGCCGGCAAGAAGATTTCCGCCGCCAATCCCGGCGTGGTCATGGCGCAGGCAGACTTCAATGGCGACAGCGAATGGTTCCGCATGATCGCCAATGAACAGGGCTGCGGCTATTACTCGACCGACGGCCAGAACATCACCATCAACCAGCCGGCCTGCGTCGCTTCGCTGCAAAAAGTGAAGGAAATGAAGGACGCCGGCACGCTGACGGCGGCCAACTGGGACGAAAAGATCCAGGCCAATACCGCCGGCAAGGCCGCAAGCCAGTTGTATGGCGGTTGGTATGAGGGCACCGTGCGCTCGACCTCTCCCGATCTCAAGGGCAAGTGGGGCGTCTACAGAATGCCAAGCCTGACGGCTGATGGCCCGCATGCGGCCAATCTCGGCGGTTCGTCGCTCGCCATTTCGGCGACGTCCGCCAATAAGGAAGCCGCCTGGAAATTCGTCAACTACGCCCTCGGCACGGATGAGGGTCAGATCACTATGCTGAAGGAGTTCGGTCTGGTTCCGTCGCTGCTTTCGGCCGAGAAGGATCCCTTCGTCAATGAGCCGCAACCCTATTGGGGCGGCCAGAAGGTCTGGGCTGATATCCTGGCGACACTGCCGAAGATCGTGCCGAGCCGCGGTACCGCCTTCCAAAGTGATGCCGAAGCCATCTTCAAGGCGACGCAGGCGAAGTTCTTTGCCGGCGGCTATCCCGATGCGAAGGCGGCTCTCGACGATGCCGCCAAGCAGATCGCTTCAGCGACCGGCCTTCCGATCGCGCAATGAATGACGATGCCGGGCGCTTGAGGCGCCCGGCTTTCCCCCGGCTTGCAAAGCGGCCGGTCATTCGTTCGTGAGGAGGAGGCTTGATGCCGTTCAGAACCCGGAGCGCCTATGCGTTCCTTGCCCCCTATCTGCTGGTCTTTGCCACCTTCTGGGTCTGGCCGATCATCAATTCGTTCCTGATTTCCTTTCAGAACACCCGCATCAACCCGTGGAAATACAGTTTCCAGGCCAATTGGGGCCGGCTCTTCTACGACCCGGCCTTCTACAATGCTCTTTACAACACGCTGATCATCCTGCTGATTCAGGTGCCGGTGATGATCGCGCTTGCGACGGTCATGGCCGTAATGCTCAATTCGCCGCTGCTGAAAGCGCGGCCGCTTTTCCGCTTCGCCTTCTTTGCGCCTGTCGTCGTCGGCGAGGTCGCCTATGCTGCCGTCTTCCGGCTGATGTTCAGCCTCGATTTCGGGATCATCAACAAGCTGATTTCCGCCGTCGGTCTCAGCCCGGTCTCCTGGTTCGACAACGCGAATGCCGCCATGGCGCTGATCATCCTCGCCGTCACATGGCGCTGGGCGGGCTACAACGCCATCATCATTCTCGCCGGGCTGCAGTCGATTCCCGACGATGTCTACGAGGCGGCGACACTCGACCGGGTGAACAAGATCCAGCAATTCTTTCATATCACCCTGCCACTTCTGAAGCCGATCATCCTCTTCTGCGTGGTTCTTTCGGTGATCGGCACCATGCAGCTCTTCACCGAGCCCTTCCTGATCACCAATCGCGGCGGTCCCGGCGGCGGCACCGAGACCCTCGGTCTGCTGCTCTACCGCCAGGGCTTCACTTCGCTGAACTTCGGCTATGCCTCGGCGATCGCCTATACGATGGCTGCCCTTGCCGTGGCGATCTCGCTTCTCAATCTCTGGGTCGGGAGGGATCCGAAATGAAATCCAAATCGCAATCCCTTCTGCTGCGCCAGATTGCGTTGCATGCCGCACTGGCGCCGCTTGCGGTAATCTGGCTGTTTCCGCTCTGGATGATGTTCGTCTTCTCGACCATGCCCGACAACGGCATCTTCAGCCCTGATATCGTGCTCTGGCCATCGACCAATTTCGTCGAGAATTTCAAGAACCTGCAGGCCGATACCGATTTCATCGGCGCCATGGTGATCTCCGTCGGCGTCGCGCTCATCTATACGGTCCTGTCGGTACTGCTGACCTCGATGGCGGGCTGGGCGCTGGCGCGTTACCGTTTCGTCGGCCGCTCCATCGTCATCGCCATCATCCTCGGCACGATCACGCTGCCGTTTTCGGTGGTCGTCATCCCGCAATTCATCATGGTGGCACGCGAATTCAAGCTGGCAAACACCTGGGTGGCGCTGATTGTGCCACCGTTGTTCAATTCGCTCGGCGTGCTGTTCATGCGGCAATCCTTCTCGATGATGCCGGGCGAACTCTTTGATGCGGCCCGGGTCGAAGGCGTCAAGGAATGGCAGATCTTCCTGCGCATCGCGCTGCCGCTGGCGCGTCCGACCATGGCCGCACTGGCGATCATCCTGTTCCTGGCCTCGTGGAACAACTACCTCTGGCCGCTTCTGATCAATTCCAAACCGGGAATGATGACGGCGCCGGTGGCATTGGGAACGCTGATCGGCCTCACCAAGGTCTCCTGGGGCGGCATCATGGCCGGCGCGGTGCTGCTGACGGCGCCGATCCTCGTCGTCTTCGTGGCTCTCCAGCGCCATTTCATCGCCGGCATCGCGGCCGGCGCAATCAAATAATCGAACAATAGGGAGGCCGCATGGCAGAGCTTTCACTCAGCAACATCGTCAAGCGCTTCGGCGGCTTTGAGATCATCCACGGCGCCAATCTGGAGGTGAAGGACGGCGAATTCGTCGTCTTCGTCGGCCCCTCCGGCTGCGGCAAGTCCACGCTGCTCAGGATGATCGCCGGCCTCGAGGACATCACCTCGGGCGAGCTTCAGATCGGCGGCAGGGTCGTCAATGATGTCGAGCCGGCCGATCGCGGCATCGCCATGGTGTTCCAGTCCTATGCGCTCTATCCGCACCTGACCGTCGAGGAAAATCTGAGCTTCGGCCTGCGCATGAACGGCAATCCGAAAGCCGACACTGAACGGCGCGTGCGCCATGTCGCCGAGATCCTGCAGATCACCGAGTTGATGAAGCGGCGGCCGAAGCAGCTTTCCGGCGGCCAGCGCCAGCGCGTCGCCATCGGCCGCGCCATCGTCCGCGAACCCCAGGTCTTCCTGTTCGACGAACCCTTGTCGAACCTCGATGCGGAACTGCGCGTGCAGATGCGCGTCGAAATCTCCCGGCTGCACAAGCAGCTCGGCACAACGATGATTTATGTCACCCACGACCAGACCGAGGCGATGACGCTCGCCGACAGGATCGTCGTGTTGCGCGCCGGCAATATCGAGCAGATCGGCGCGCCGCTCGACCTTTACGACGACCCCGCCAACCAGTTCGTCGCCGGTTTCGTCGGCTCGCCAAAGATGAATTTTCTGAAGGCCGTGGTGATCGAGACGCAGCCGGGCAGGGCGGTGATCGCGCTGGAAAGTGATACCAATACACGGCTGTCGCTGCCCGTCACCGATCCGATCGAAGCCGGCGCGAAGGTGACGCTCGGCATTCGTCCCGAACATTTCGTCGATGCGGGCATGAGCGATGCCGACCTCACCGTCACCATCGACGTCGCCGAACACCTCGGCAATACCAGCTACATCTACGCCACCATCGGCCCCGAGCAACTGATCATCGAGCGGCCGGAATCCCGCGTCGCCGGCAATCGCGAGACGCTGACGGTCGGCCTTCCCGCCAACCGCACATTCCTTTTCGACGGCGCCGGCAGGCGGCTTCGCTAACCTATCCCAAGACCGAAAGACGAAAGAGGATTTTCCATGAGTTCAGATCAACCGATCCGCTGGGGCATCATCGGCCCCGGCACCATCGCCCGCACCTTTGCCGACGGCGTCGCCCATTCTCGCACGGGAAAGCTGGTGGCGATCGCCACCCGCAATCCTGCAAAACCCGGCCTTGCCGAAAATTTCCCCGGCGCCCGCATCGTCAATGGCTACGAGGCGCTGCTTTCCGACCCTGAGGTTGATGCCGTCTATATCTCCGTGCCCCATACCGGCCATGCCGAATGGGCGATCAAGGCCGCCCGCGCCGGCAAGCACATCCTGGTGGAAAAGCCGATCGCGCTGTCGGCCTATGATGCCGAAGCCGTTTACTACGAGGCGAAAAAGGCCGGCGTCTTTGCCGGCGAGGCCTTCATGTACCGCGTGCATCCGCAGACGGAGAAGCTGGTCGAGCTCGTCAAAAGCGGCGTCATCGGCACCGCCCGCATCATCCGTTCGAGCTTCGGCTTCAACATGGGCAGCTATAGGCCGGAACACCGGCTTTTCGCCAATGATACCGCCGGCGGCGGCATTCTCGATGTCGGCGGTTATCCGGTTTCGATGGCCCGGCTGATTGCCGGCGCGGCGCAGGGCAAGGCCTTCCTCGAACCGGAGAAGGTCTCGGGCGTCGCCCATCTCGGAGAGAGCGGCGTCGATGAATGGGCCTCTGCCGTGCTGAAGTTCCCGAACGAGATCATCGCCGAAGTCTCTTGCTCGATCATGGCGAATCAGGACAATGTGCTGCGCATCATCGGCTCGGAAGGCCGGATCGAGGTCCAGGACTTCTGGTTCGCCTCCGGCCACAAGGGCGGCGTCGGCAAGATCGAGATCTTCAAGGGCGGCAGCCGGGAAACCGTCGAGCTCAGGGAAGACCGCTGGCTTTACTCCTTCGAGGCCGATGCGGCGGGTGACGCCATCCGCGCCGGTAAGACGGAATTCAGCTCTCCCGGCATGAGCTGGGCGGATTCGATCGGAAACCTGCGCGTGCTCGACCAATGGCGTGCCTCGGTCGGTCTGGAATACGGCGTTGAGAAAGCCAGTAAGCGCACGGCAAACATATCAGGCGGCACGGTCGCGCGTGGCAACAGCATTCCGCAGCGTCAGATCCCCGGCATTTCCAAGCCGGCCTCGGTCGTCACGCTCGGCTTCGAGTTCTTCCCGAACTTCGCCTCTGCCTCGCTGACGCTCGACGCCTTCTACGAAGCCGGCGGCAATGCCTTCGACACGGCCTATGTCTATGGCGGCGGCAAGACGGAAGCGATCTTCGGCGACTGGCACACGAGCCGAAAGGTGCCGCGCGAAGAGATCGTGCTGATCGGCAAGGGTGCGCATTCGCCGCTCTGCTATCCCGATATGATCGCAAAGCAGCTCGACCAGTCGCTTTCCCGGCTGAAGACCGATTATGTCGACATCTATTTCATGCATCGCGACAACACCGACGTGCCCGTCAGCGAGTTCGTCGATGCCATGGATGCCGAGGTCAAGCGTGGCCGCATCCGCGGCATCTTCGGTGGCTCGAACTGGACAAGGGCGCGTTTCGACGAGGCGATCGCCTATGCCGAAAAGACCGGCAAGGCGGCGCCGGCAGCACTCTCCAACAACTTCTCGCTCGCCGAGATGCTCGATCCGATCTGGGCCGGTTGTGTCGCCGCTTCCGACGACGACTGGAAGAAGTGGCTGAACGAGAAGCAGATCCCGAATTTTGCCTGGTCGAGCCAGGGTCGTGGCTTCTTTACCGACCGCGCCGGCCGCGACAAGCGGGATGATGAGGAGATCGTGCGGGTCTGGTATTCCGAGCGCAACTTCGGACGCCGCGACCGCGCCATCGAGCTGGCCAACAAGCTCGGCCGCAATCCGATCCATATCGCGCTCGCCTATGTGATCGCCCAGCCTTTCCCGGTCATTCCGCTGATCGGGCCGCGCACCGTCGCCGAGCTGGAAGACAGTCTCTCGGCGCTCGACATCAAGCTGACGCCCGATCAGGTGAAGTGGCTGGAAGGTTGACCAATAGGAAAGGGCGCCGTTCAAGCCGCGCCCTTTCCATTCTACTTGCGTGACGCGGAAGCCCTCTTCCGGGCGGCATCGTCCATCAGCTCATACCACATGGCGTTGAGGACGGCGAAGGCGGCGGCCAGCGGCAGGCCGAGCATCCATGCAAAATACCACATCGTTTCGTCTCCTTCAGAGCAATTCCAGGCAAAGCGTGAAGCGCTTTTGCCGGGAATTGCGTAAAAACAAAAGGTTAGAGCGGTTCTACTGAGCCGCTCTAGTAAGCGTGGCTATTTTTGTCGGTGATGGACTTCTCATCGACCTTGCCCCACAGAACCTTGTAGACCCAGGCCGTGTAGGCGAAGATGATCGGCAGGAAGATCACCGTCACCACCAGCATGATGAACAGCGTCATGTGGCTGGAGGATGCATCCCAGACCGTCAGGCTCGATCGCGGATCGAGTGAGGAGGGCAGGATGAACGGGAACATCGACAGGCCGACCGTGGAGATGATGCCAAGGATCGCCACCTTGCTGAACAGCAGCGTCATGACCTCGCGCTTTGCCCGCATGGCAATGAAGGCCAGTGCCGCGCCGACGAAGCCGAGCACGGGCGCGATGATCATCCACGCATGGGCAGCGTAGTTGGTCAGCCATGCCCCTTTCTCCAGCGCCACGGTCTTCAGCAGCGGGTTGGAGGGACCGATCGGGCTGATATCGCTGGTGATGCGATAGCCGCCGACACCGATCCACAGGAAGAGGCCGCCGAGTGCGAAAAGCACGATGACGGCAAGAGCGGCGATGCTGCCATAGCGTCTGGCACGTTCGGCCACCGGGCCGCTTGCCTTCAACACCAGCCATGCCGCTCCATGCATCGTCAACATGGCTAGGGAAAGCAGGCCGCAGAGCAGCGCATAGGGGTTGAGCAGGGCGAAGAACGAACCTTCGTAGAAGATCCGCATATCGTCGGCAAAGCGGAAGGGCACGCCCTGCAGCACATTGCCGACGGCAACGCCGAAGATCAGCGACGGCACGAAACCGCCGATGAAGAGCGCCCAGTCCCAGCCGCTCCGCCACGTGGCGCTTTCCCGCTTCGACCGGTATTTAAAACCGACCGGGCGCAGGATGAGCGCGAAGAGGATCGCAAACATCGCCAGGTAAAAGCCCGAGAAGGAAACCGCATAGAGCGGCGGCCAGGCGGCGAAAATGGCGCCGCCGCCGAGGATCAGCCAGACCTGGTTGCCCTCCCAGGTGGCGCCGATGGTGTTGATCGCCACGCGCCGTTCCGTGTCGGTCCTGGCGACGAAAGGCAGAAGCGTGCCGACGCCGAGGTCGAAGCCGCCCGTCGTTGCAAAGGCGATCAGCAATATGCCGAGCAGCAGCCACCAGATGAGACGCAGGCTTTCATAATCGATGAGTTCGTGAAGGATCATGACAGTCACTCCGCGGCGGGGACGAGGGTTTCGGAAATCAGAACGGCTTCCGGCTCGTCGTCCGGCTCCGGTCCTTGGCGGATCGCCTTGATCATCAGGCTCATCTCGATGACGATCAGCACCGTATAAAGTGCGCCAAAACCGATGATGGTCAGAAGCACCGTGCTGGCGCCGAGACTGGAGACGGCGGCAGCCGTCGGCAACACGCCTTCGATCACCCAGGGCTGGCGGCCGAACTCGGCGACGACCCAGCCGAGTTCGATGGCGACCCAGGGCAGGGGGATCGCCAGCACGGCAATCTTCAGAAGCAGCGGATATTTGTCGAGATGGCGGCGCGCCGAAAGCCAGAAGAAGGTGGCGGTCAACAGGATGAAGAAGATGCCGAGGCCGACCATGATGCGGAACGACCAGAACAGCGTCGGCACGTGCGGGATCGTATCACGCGCGGCCTGGACGATCTGCTCGTCGGTCGCCTGGCGAGGATCGTCAACGTAGCGCTTCAGAAGAAGGGCATAACCGAGATCATGGCCGAGATCCTCGAAGGAGCTGCGCGCTTCCTGCGCAACCTGATCCTGCGCCGGTGCCGAACGGATCTGCATCAGCGCGTCGTAAGCCTTGATGCCGTCGCGGATGCGGGTTTCGGCTTGCTGTTCGAGCTTGTCGATGCCGGGGATCTCGGTCGTCAGCGACCGTGTGCCGATCAGGCCCATGACCCAGGGAATATGCACGGCAAAATGCGTTTCGCGCGCCTCCTGATCGGGAAAACCAAAGGCGGTGAAGGCCGCCGGAGCGGGCTCCGTCTTCCACATGCCCTCGATCGCGGCGAGCTTCATCTTCTGGTTTTCGGTGGCGAGATAACCGCTCTCATCGCCGAGCACGACGACGGAAAGTGCCGAGGCGAGGCCGAAGGAGGCGGCCACCGTCATCGAGCGCTTGGCAAGCTCGATATGCCGGCCCTTCAACACATACCAGGCCGAGACGCCGAGCACGAAGATCGAGGCGCAGACGTAACCCGCCGACACCGTGTGGACGAATTTCGCCTGGGCCACCGGGTTAAAGACCACGTCGAAAAAGCTGGTGATCTCCATACGCATCGTCTGCGGGTTGAGCGCCGATCCCACCGGGTTCTGCATCCAGCCATTGGCGATGAGGATCCAGAGTGCCGAAAAATTCGAGCCGAGCGCCACCGCCCAGGTGGCAACGAGATGCCCGACCTTCGACAGCTTGTCCCAGCCGAAGAAGAACAGCCCGACGAAGGTCGCCTCGAGGAAGAAGGCCATGAGGCCTTCGATCGCCAGCGGCGCCCCGAAGATGTCGCCGACATAATAGCTGTAATAGCTCCAGTTCATGCCGAACTGGAATTCCATGACGATGCCGGTAGCGACGCCGATCACGAAGTTGATGCCGAACAGCGTGCCCCAGAATTTCGTCATCTGCCGCCAGATCTGGCGGCCGGTCATGACATAGACGGTTTCCATGATCGCCAGGAGCACGGACAGGCCGAGCGTCAAGGGCACAAACAGGAAGTGGTAAAGCGCCGTCAGCGCGAATTGGAAGCGCGATAGCGCGACGATATCTAGTTCCATTGTCTTTCTCCCACGGTCCCACGGGATACAAAGCGTTCCTCCGCGCCGGCCGGCGCGTGAGGGCATGCTTGCTCAATCCGGCCGAAGCCGGTTAAGCGCCTTTTCGAACGCCGCCTCTCCGCGGCGCGAAATCTCTGAGATGCGGCCGTCTTCGATGACGGCGATGCGGTCGGCGATATCAGCCTCGCGGCGGATATGCGTGGCGATCACCAGCGACCGGCCTGCCGCCATGTTCGACAGCCGGCCGATCACGTCACGGGCGGTGGCGCCGTCGAGACCCTCTGTCGGCTCATCGAGCAGCCAGAGCGGCGTGTCGCGCAGGAAGAGCCGGGCAAGCGCCAGCCGGCGCGACTGGCCGCCGGAAAGACCGATCCCGCCTTCGCCGAGCGGCGTATCGATCCCCCGCGGCATGGCCTCGATATCGGCAAGCAGGCCGGCGGCGGCGAGCACCTCAAGAAGACGGGCCTCGCTGGCATCCGGGTTCGCAAGACAGAGGTTGCCGCGCAGGCTGTCCTCGAAGAGTTCCGTCCGTTGCGTCAGCAGGGTCGCCGTTGTCACGGCAACACTTCCCGTCCGGGCCGGCAACTCGCCGGAAAGGAGAGCAAGCAGACTCGACTTGCCGGCGCCGCTGCTGCCGATGACGGCGAGACGTTCGCCCTGTTGAAGCGTGAGTTCGATACCCTCAAGCGCCGGCGCGGCGGAGTTTTCATGGAAGGCTGACACATCAGCCAGTGAGAAAGCATATCCCGGCAAAGGCGCTGCCAATGGTTCGGGTTCTGTCGCGGCGACAAGCCGCGGCGCGATCCGCGCTGCCGCGAGCAGCGTTCTGCCGAGTTCCAGGGCGCCGCGGCGTAGTGCTGCAAAAGGTTCGACCGCGGCAAAGGCGACGAGCAGGCCGAGCGCGGCGACGGGAGCCGTAATCACCTTGGCTTCCGCAAGCGCTGCAACGGCAAGCAGCGATGCCGTCAACAGCAGCGTCGAAACGAGGCCGAAGCCGAATGTCAGGCCGGTTTCGACGCGGTTCAGCCGGTCGTCGGCGTGGGCGGCATAGCTGTCGGCTGCCATGATCGCGTGTCTCTGTGCGGCAAGCCGACCGGCCATCAGGAGATCGGTCTGGCCGGCGACGAGATCGATCGTCCGCGACCGCAACCCCTCAATGCCATGGGCGCGCCTGCGGGCATGTTTGCGCGCCCCCCGGCCGGCGATCAGAGGCAGGCCGAGCCCGGCGCCGGCGAGAAAAAGGCCGAAACACAGACCGAACACGGGATGCATCAGCCCCAGTGCGAGGCTTGCTGCCAGCGCTGCGCCGATCGCCACCGTAGCCGGCACGAGAATGCGCAAATAGAGGGAATCGAGTGCATCGATATCGGCCGTCAGCCGGAAGAGCAGCCTTGCGGGACGATAGAGCAGGGTGCGAGCCGCACTCGGTTCGGCAAAGCCGCGAAACAGCCTTTCGCGCAGGGCGGCGAGCACGCCGAGCGTTGCATCATGCGTCGCAAGCCTCTCGCCGTAGCGCGCGGCCGTCCGGACGATGGCGAGCAGGCGGATGCCGGCCGACGGCGCAAAGAAGTCGAAGGTGATGGCGGCGGCGGAAAGACCGGCGAGCGAGGTGGCGGTGATGAACCAGCCGGACAGGCCGAGCAGGGCGATGCCGGCCGTCACCGTCGCCGCTGAAAGTGCTGCGCCCAGCAGCAGCGCACGCCGGCGTTCGGCAAAGAAGAGTCGCAGGAGCGGCTTGAGGTTTGTAGCAAATGTGCTCATTCGGCGGCCTCCCTCATGACGAGGTCAGTGTCGATGCGCATGATGCGATGCATGCGGGCGGCAAGCAGCGGATCGTGGGTCGCAACGATCAAGATACGGTCCCTGGCGAGCGAAAGTAGGCTCTCGGTCACCTCGGCGGCGGTGGCGGCGTCGAGATGCGCAGTCGGCTCGTCGGCAAGGATGATCCTAAGATGCGGATTGCAGGCGGCCCGCGCGATCGCCAGCCGCAGCGCCTCGCCGCCGGAAAGTCCGATTCCGCCCTCGCCGAGCGGCCGGCTGCCATAGGCCTCGGCAACCTTCCGCAGTCTCGCGGCATCGAGCGCATCCGTCAGATCGCCGCGCAGCATGCCGGGCCTGCCGAGCGCGATATTGCTAGCGATGGTACCGGCAAAAATATGCGGTCTCTGGCCGATCCACGCCATGCTGCCGCGCAGGACGGCGGCGGTATCGTCCGCAAGCTCGATGCCACCGATGACGATCCGGCCACCGGTGCAGGGCGCCAGTCCTGAAATCAACGAAAGAAGCGTCGACTTACCGGAACCGCTGGCGCCGAGAAGCGCCAGATGTTCGCCGGCTACGATATCGAGGTTGAAATCGTCGAGCACCAACGGTTCGTCGGCGGCGTAGCGAAAGGCGAGATTTTCAAGGTGGATATCAGGCGCTTTGGCGACGGCAGGTACCGCCGGCGCGACTTCGACTGCTCCTTGGATGGACAGGCCGTCGGCAGCGATGGCGTCCATGGCTTTCAGCGCCGCTTCGCCCGCCGCCCGATCGTGCCAGACGGCCGAAAGTTCACGCAACGGTTCGAAGAAGGCCGGCGCCAGCAGCAGGATGAACAATCCCTCCGTCAGGTCGAGCCGGCCTACCCAAGTGCCGAAGCGGATTTCGCCGAGCAGGCTGAAGCCGACGTAGACGGCTATCATCGCCACGCCGAGGGCTGCGAAAAGCTCAAGCACGGCCGAGGACAGAAAGGCGATCTTCAGAACCGCCATGGTGCGCACTCGCAGCGACTCCGCTTCCGAACGCAGCCGCAGGGCGGTTGCATCCACCGCGTCGAGCGCGCGGATCGTCGCCAGTCCACGCAGCCGATCGAGCAGGAAGCCGTTGAGGCCGCCGGTCGCAACCAGCTGTCTTTCGCTGGCCGCCTGGGCACGCCAGCCGATCAACGCCATGAAGATCGGGATCAGCGGCGCGGCGAACAGCAAAACCAGCGTGGCGATCCAGGAGACCGGAAGGATGAAGGCAAGGATGATGAGCGGCACGAGGCTCGCCTTCATGCGCGCCGGCTGAAAACGGGCGAGGTAAGGCACGATGAGTTCGGCCTGTTCGCCAAGCACACTTGCGGCTTTGCCGGAGGCCGGCCGGCTGCGATCGATCGGCGACGACATGGAAAGTGCCGCGGCGGCAATCTTCCGCCTGCGGCTGAGCTCGCCGCGCGCGGCATGAAAGGCCAGGCGGCCGCCGGCCGCGTCGAGACAGCTTCTTGCAAACCCGAGGACAAGGATGCCGAGGGCCGGCCATAGAACGTCATGCCATCCGCCGCCATCGGCGATGCGGCCGACCGAGACGGCCAGCAACCCGGCCTGCGGGATCCAGATGGCGGCGCCCAGCGCCTGCAGCATTGCCGCTCTGCGCAGCCCGCCTTTCGTACCGTTGGGACCTGTGACAGGCGAGACAGGATCGCCCTCCGGCATTGGCTCGGCCTCTTGTCTGTCCTTCGCGTCGAAGAAAGCAGTGCCCATGGCGCTAACTCTTGTTCGCAGGATTTGGCCGGCGGCTGCGGCCGAGCGAAACGACCCGGTCCTTGGCCTCCAGAAGCTTGGTCACTTTCGCACCCAGCGAGAGTAGCGTTGCGAGCCTTTCCGTTTCAAGTTGTTTTACGTCGTCATACCAATGCGTCAGCTGCTCGATCAGCGTGTGCATCTCGCTCATCCGCTGCTGCGCATGGCGCTCGGCGTCGCTCGCCGGCCGCTGCATCAGGATTTCGCGCAGAACAGACAGCGTCGGATCGACTTCCCGCTTCTTTCTCTCCTCGGCAAGCGTCCTCAATATGTGCCAGACATCATCTGGCGTCGTGAAGAAATCGCGGCGATCATCCGGCCTGTGTTTGAGAAGAACGAGGTTCCAGGCTTGCAGTTCGCGCAGGCTCATCGACACATTGGAGCGCGAGATACCGAGCGACTCGGCAATCTCCTCGGCGCAGAGCGGCGCCGGAGAAACGAAGAGCAGGGCGTAGATCTGGCCGACCGTGCGGTTGATTCCCCAGCGGGATCCCATTTCGCCGAAATGGAGAACAAAGGACTGGACGAGAGGCGGAAGGTTCATGGTCGTTTCCGTTGCGTCTGAGATTTCAGAAATTTCTGAAATTACTATACTGACTTTCGCGTCTCGCCGGCAATCGGCAAGGCGGCCCTGCGTCAATTTGGGTGTCCCGTCGTTGATCGTTGGCTATCTATAGCCGGGCGCAACGCCGCTGAATTTGACTTGGGTCAAATCCGGAGCCCTTTGCAGCGAGACGCAGAAACGCCCGGCGATGCGCTAGGCATGCCGGGCGTTCTGTCGGATTGAGATGTCTAGGACGCCGCCTCGTATTTGTTCAGAAATGCCAGGCTCAGATCAAGCCGGCCAGGATACCGACGCCCGATATGGCGGCAATGCCGCCTGCCGTACGCGTCACAAAAAGCCCCTGACGTTCACCGGCGCGGCCGATGAGGTAACCAAGCGTGAGGCCGGCGGCATGCAGCAGTGCGGTCGCGATCATGAAGCCGGCAGCATAGGCAGCACCGGCGGCATTTTCCGGCATTTCGGCACCATGTGCATGACCGTGGAAGATGGCGAAGAGGCCGATGACACCGAGTGTTGCGGCGAGCGGCGCCTTGACATTGAGCGCAACGATGGCGCCGAGGACGACGACGGAAAGCGCGATGCCGGTTTCAACGAAGGGAATATTGACGCCGGTAGCGCCGAGGAAACCACCAAGTGCCATCACCAAGACGAAGGTCGTCGGCACGAGCCAGGTGGCGCGGCCGCCCAGCTGAAATGCGAAAACACCGACCATCACCATGGCGAGGACATGATCGAGGCCAGAGATCGGATGGGCAAAGCCATGGCTGAAGCCGGCGGCTTCGCCGATGGCGGGATGGGCGTAGGCGGCGGCTGGAAGCGCTGCGGCAGCCAAGGCAAGCAGACCGCTCTTGAGTGCTGATTTCATTGCTCATTCCCTCATGAGTTTTCGAATATCCTGCGGCCGCCGAACACAGGTATGGTTCCAAGTCGCGTGCACCACGCTAGTTCAAAGAATTCCCGCCGTCAACGAAAATGCCGCGAAATAACAAGCCAATTCAATTGCTTATCTGATAGGCAGATGCCGCTTTCGACAGCGCCTCCCAACGCCGAGCGCCCCTCGTTTTCTAAAGTTCTTTTCCGCGAACTGGAAACGATCCCGCACAGCGGCTATCAATCGTCCGGCGGAGATGGCGAAAGCCGCCGCGATGGAGGAGATGCCTATGACGAATACCGAACGGCCGTTGGCAATCAGCGCCCCCGAGCCGCGCACGCTCGACCTGATCTTCAGCGACAAGGCGCGGGCCGAACTGCATGTGAAATACGAGATCGTCGAGGCCGACCCCGAGAATATCGCCGGGCTCGGCGACGGGATCCTCGGCAAGGCGCGCTACATCATCGGCCAGCCGCCGCTTTCGGCGGAAACGCTGGGACGTATGCCGGCCTTGCGCTCGATCCTCAACGTCGAAAGCAATCTTCTCAACAACATGCCCTATGAGGTGCTCTTCGAGCGCGGCATCCACGTTGTGACCACAGGCCAGGTCTTTGCCGAGCCGGTCGCCGAAATCGGTCTCGGTTTCGCGCTGGCCTTGGCGCGCGGCATCGTCGATGCGGATGTCGCCTTCCGCCAGGGCAGCGAACTCTGGGGCGGGGAGGGCAATTCGAGTGCGCGGCTGCTCGCCGGCTCCGAGATCGGCATTGTCGGCTTCGGCGATCTCGGCAAGGCGCTGCGACGAGTGCTGTCCGGCTTCAGAACCCGCATCCGGGTGTTCGATCCCTGGCTGCCGCAATCGATCCTCGAGGAAAACGGCGTCGAGCCGGCAAGCCTGGAGGACGTTCTGACGAAGAGCGATTTCATCTTCGTCGTCGCCGCCGTCACCAGCGAGAACAGGGGATTTCTCGGCGCGGAGGCTTTCGCCAGCATGCGCAAGGGCGCCGCCTTCATCCTGCTCAGCCGCGCCGATGTCGTCGATTTCGATGCGCTGATGGCGGCCGTCTCGTCAGGCCATATCGTCGCGGCGAGCGACGTCTACCCTGAAGAGCCGTTGCCGGCCGATCATCCGGTGCGGCGCCTGAAGGGCTTCATCCGCTCGGCGCATCGCGCCGGCGCACTCGACAGCGCCTTCAAGAAGATGGGCGAGATGGTGCTCGAAGACATGGACCTGATGGATCGCGGCCTGCCGCCGATGCGCTGCAAGCGGGCGGAACGCGAGACGGTTTCCCGCATGCGTTCCAAACCGGTCGCAGTGAATTAAAGAGAGTATCGGCTTTGCGCGCCGCATCACGCGGCGCGTTGCTCCGTGCCCTGGATCGCGGCGAGCTTCCAGTCGGCGCCCGGCTTGCGCACGAAGGTCCAGACCTCGACGCTTTCGCTCGGGCGGCGGTCGTCGCCGGAAACGACACGGCCGCTGTCGCGTTCGATCATGGCGTCGATCGAGGAGTAGCGCATGGCGAGCGTGGCAAATTCCTGCCCGTCCTCGCGCCAGGCTTCGGCAATGTCTCCCTGCAGCAGCTTGACGTCGGAAACGCGGTTGCGCACGCCGTTGGTGGCGTTTTCGCCGAGTTCCTCGGCAAGATAGGACATGGCCTCGGGCGTCGTCAGGCGCCGCAACGTGCCGTAATCTTCGGCGCCGTAGGCGGTCTGAACGCTGGTCAACAGTTCCTCGAACTGATCGAGATCGGCCTGCGCCAGCCCGATCTCGTCGCTCGGGCGGTTGCCGCGCGAAGACGAAGCTGAACCGGCGCCCGAACCGATCGCCGGGATGTGGAAGGACGAATTGCCGGCAGGCGACATGCTATAGGATTGCTGGCCATAGGACTGTGGCGAGGATCGGCTCTGGCCGCCGACGCCGTAGGAAGGCTGGCGGCGATTGGCGAAATAACGCATGGCGAGCATGACGGCGCCGCCGATCAGCGCGATCTGCAGCAGCATGCCGAGAAAGCCGAAGCCGCCGCCGAAACCGTGACCGAGCAGCATGCCGAGAAGGCCGCCGGCAATCAAGCCGCCGATCATCGAACGGCCGAAGCCGCCGAAGAGACCAGGGCGCTGGGTGCCGAAGGGTTGCTGCGCGGTCGCCGGTGCCGTGGTCGGTGGACGCGGCGTCATCGATCTTTCGATCGGTGCCGCAGTCCCGGGCGCGGTGCTGGTGACGGGCGGAGCCTGGAAGGTGCGCGTGCCGCGACTTCCGAAACCGCCGCTACCGGCGCGGCGCGCCTCGGCATCGTCGAGGGAAGCAAAAACGGTAGCGCTCGTCAGTGCGGCAATTGCCGCGATCTTGGCAAAACGCGAAACGGCACTCGGCATTCCTGATCTCCTGTCATGCACAATGACGGCATGTCGAGAGGTAATATAGGTAGTCTTTCCCCGGTGTGAAGTTCTTCGGCCATTTTACTGGCAGACATCGACCCAGCTGGCGCCTGTCAGCTCCGCCAGCCGTCCGGTTTCGATGCGCACGGCCGAATTCGTCGAGCCGGCCGCCGGCACGACTTCATCGAAGCGTTTCAGCGAGATATCGCAATAGATGGGCAGCGGCGAGGGCAGGCCGAAAGGGCAGACGCCGCCGACCGGATGGCTGGTGACCGCCACCACCTCTTCGGCGTCGAGCATGCGCCCCTTGGCTCCGAAGGTGTCCTTGAACTTGCGATTGTCGAGCCTTGCCGTGCCGCCGGCAACGACCAACATCATCTGCTCGCCGACGCGCAAGCAGATCGTCTTGGCGATCTGGGCCGGCTCGACGCCGTGGGCTTCGGCGGCAAGCGCCACCGTCGAGGAGCTCTCGGCGGTTTCGATGATTTCGATATCGGGTGCGTGGACGCTGAGAAAGGCGCGGACGGATTCGAGGCTCATGGCGGGACGTTAACGCAGGAAAAGCGCAATTTGAAGCGTAAAAGACGCCCGTCGAAAACCGCCGCTTGCAAGTCTTCCGGACATCGTCATAATAAATTTGCACACGTGCTCAATTTTGTCATTCGGCCGTTACGTTCAGTCCATAAAGCGGACATTGTCACGTTTTCGTGGGGTTTCGGAGCGGTCATCATCAGCAGTGCTGACCCGTCAAGAGGCTTCACACTGCTCTTCTAGGGAGACGAAGAAGATGACTATTCTGCCGAGCTTGAAATCCCTCACGATCGCGGCCACCATTCTGGCCTCGACCCCCGCTTTCGCCTTTGCCAAGGACGTTGCCATCAGCGTCTGGGCCGGCGGTACCGGCCCGAACGACGTCTATCGCCTCGACGCCATCGAGATCGCGGCCCAGCAGCTGCAGCGCCAGGCCGCCCTCAAGGGCGAAGACCTGAAGATCACCGTCGACAAGAAATCCTACTCCGCCTGGGAGGACTTCAAGCAGGCGCTGACCCTTGCCGCGGAAGCCAAGACCGCGCCGAACATCGTCGTCAGCGGCCATGAAGACATCGCGCCCTGGTCGCAGGCCGGCCTTATCGTCCCGATCGAGGATTACGTCGATCTCGACTCCTGGCCGCTCAACGGCATCTATGAAAATCTGCTGCAGATCGCCTCCTACAACGGCACCGTCTACGGCATTCCGCAGGATGCCGAATCCCGCCCGATGTTCTTCTGGAAGCCTTACATGAAGGCGATCGGCTACAGCGACGCCGATCTGGATGCGTTGCCGCAGAGCGTTCAGGACGGCAAGTACACCATGAAGAACCTCCTTGAAGACGCCAAGAAGATGCAGGACAAGGGCCTGGTCCAGGCCGGCTACGGTTTCTATCCGCGCGCTAGCAACGGACCCGATTACTGGCAGTTCTACACCAGCTTCGGCGGCACGATGGAAGAAGGCGGCAAGCTCGTTTTCGACAAGGCGGCAATGACCCGCACCTACCAGTTCTTCGCCGATGCCGTTAAATCAGGCGTCACCAAGAAGAACCACATCGGCATGCCGGGCGACCAGTGGTGGAAGGAAGTCGCCACCGGCAAGGCCGGCATCTGGGACGGCGGCACCTGGCACTATGCCCGCCTTGTCAACCAGGAAGGTCTCAAGGATTTCTTCGGCAACGTGATCTTCACGCTGATCCCGGCCGGCGAAGGCGGAAAGGCCAACACGCTGACTCACCCGCTCGTCTACCTGCTGACAGCGGGTCACGACAAGGAAGACACCGATATCGCCGCCCAGCTGATCACGATCGCCTCCGAGCCGCGCATCAACGCGCTGCATGCGGTCAAATCGGCCCATCTCGGCATTTCCGAGGCGGAATCGCAAGTCGATTTCTACTCGGCCGACCGCTGGACCCGCGAAGCCACCGAGCGCCTGCTGCCGCATGCCAATGCCATGCCGAACAATTCCGATTTCGGCAAATATTGGAACATCATGTGGAAGAACCTCGAAGCATCCTGGACCGGCGCCAAGACCGTCGACGCCGCCATTGGTGATGCCGAGAGCGAGCTGAAGAGCACGCTCGGCGACAAGATCGTCATCCGCTAAGATCGAAGCTCCGGGCGGCGGCACCCGCCGCCCGGTCGGTTCGCGATGAGGGGCTTCCATGAAATCGTCCAGAACGCTCGGACTGGTGATGATCGCGCCTGCGGCGATCATGATCGTCCTGTTCTTCCTGATGCCGGTCGTTCTGACGGCAGTCTTCTCGATGACCAGCATGACGACGGCGACCGGCATATCAGGCGGTGTCTACCAGATCGCGCCCAATTCCCTGATCGCGCTGAAATCGGCGCTGCCCGACATCGCCGCCGAGATGGCCGAACCGCGTTACACGGTCGACGAAGCTGGCCTCAAGGCCGTCGAGGGCCTCGGACTTGCGCCTGGGATCGCGGCGGAATTGCGTGCCAAACATATGGGCGAGGTCTTTCCAGCGCGCCGGGACGTCGAGCGCATGCTCAAGGATCTCGCCGAGCGGCCTTCGACGCGCGAGGTCAAGCAGATCTCCGAACAGTTCAACCGCTCCGTCCTCAACACTCGCTTCGATAGCAAGGGGCAGCTCTTTTCGGCGCTGGATTCTCTGGGTTTCAAGCTGACCCCGGAAGAGAAGGAAACCGTCGCCACGGCCACCTATACCGGCTGGATCTGGACGACCGACAATTTCTCGCGCCTGGTCACTTCACCCGACATGGCGCGCGTGCTCTTGAATACCGTGCTCTATGTCGCGCTGGTGCTGACGCTTTTCAATGTCGGCTATGCGCTGCTACTGGCGATCTGGACGCATTACATGCCGCCGACGCCAGCCTCGATCTTCCGCGGCATCTGGCTCCTGCCACGCATCACCCCCGTCGTCATCTATGTGATGCTGTGGAAATGGCTTGCCTGGGATACCGGCTTCATTTCGATCCTGATGGGCAAGTTCGGCTATCCCCCGAAGAACTATCTGCTCGACAACGCCTATAATGCCTGGATCTTCGTTGTGCTGATCAACGGCTTCATCGGCGCCTCGATGGGCATGCTGGTCTTCTCCTCGGCGATGAAAGCCATTCCGAAGAGCCAGTTCTATGCGAGCGAGGTCGACGGCGCCTCACGCTGGCAGCAGATCCGCTACATCATTCTGCCGCAGATGCGCTGGCCGATCCTCTTCGTCACCTGCTATCAGACGCTGTCGCTGCTCGCCTCCTTCAATGAAATCCTGCTTGCCACCAATGGCGGACCGGGCAACTCGACCGAGGTCTGGGCGCTGGCCGCCTATCACACCGCGCTCAGGAATTATGCCGGCAATCTCGAATATGGGCTGGGTGCCGCCATGGCGCTGGTGCTCGTCGTCATCGGCGTGGTGCTGTCGCTCCTCTATCTGCGCGTCTTCAACTACGGCACGCTTGTCGCCAAGCCCCTGATCGAGGATTGACCATGGCCGAACAATCGCAGCCCTCGGCAAATTACCGCAGCTGGCCCGTCATATCGGCACTGACAATCGTCAGCCTGCCGCTGCTCCTGATGTATGCCTATCTCTTCCTCGACACCGTGACGGTAAGGCAGCCGGATGCCTTGCTGCCCTCCGGCTTGACGCTCGAGCACTGGCGTTTCCTGTGGCAGACGACGGCGGGCAAGGCGAACATCTGGCAAGTGACGGTGAATACGCTGCTCTTTGCAGCCTGCACCACCAGCGTCGTGCTCATCGTCTCGTCGATGGCGGGCTATGTGCTATCGCGGCTGAACGTCCCGGCGCGCGGCTTCTTCCTTGCCGGCGTCATGGTGCTGCATGCCTTCCCCTCGGTGACGCTGATCATCGCCATCTTCATCGTGCTGCAGATGATCGGCCTCTACAATTCGCTGATCGGCGTCATCCTGGTAAAGGCGGCGATCGACCTGCCGCTCGGCATCTGGCTGATGAAAGGCTTCTACGACACCGTGCCGTGGGAAATCGAAATGGCCGGCGTCGTCGACGGCGCCTCGCGTTTCCGCGTCTGGCGCAGCCTTGTGCTGCCGCAAGTCAAGCCCGGCATCATGGCGCTCGGCTTGTTCTCCTTCCTCTCCGGTTGGGGTGAATTTATCCTGCCGCAGGTGCTGGCGCCTGGCAATCAGGTGCAGGTGCTGTCGGTCTATCTCGCCGGCTTCCTCGTCGACGACAATAATTATGATTTCAACATGTTCAAAGCGGTCGGCATCTTCTACTTCCTCCCGGTTCTGATCGCCTATGCACTCTTCAACAAATATCTCATGAACATCTACGGCGGCGGGAGCAAAGGCTGATGCGCATCCTCCTCGACAATTTTTCGAAGAGCTTCGGCTCCACCAAGGTCATCGAGAACATGCGGCTCGAAGTCGGCGACGGCGAGATGCTGGCGCTGCTCGGGCCTTCCGGCTGCGGCAAATCGACGACGCTTTTTGCGGTCTGTGGCATTCACCGGCCGACCGGCGGACGCATCCTCTTCGGTGACCGCGACGTCACCGATCTGCCGAGCCAGGCCCGCAATGTCGGCGTCGTCTTCCAATCCTATGCGCTCTACCCGCACATGACGGTTGCAGAAAACATCGGCTTTCCCCTGAAGGTGAAGGGCGTGTCCGCCGCCGAAATCCGAAAGGAGGTCGACCAGATCGCAGCCCTCGTGCAGATCGGCAACCTGATGGGGCGCCGGCCGGCCCAGCTTTCCGGCGGCCAGCAGCAGCGCGTGGCGCTCGCCCGCGCGCTGATCCGCAAACCCGACGTGCTGCTGCTCGACGAACCGCTCGCCAATCTCGACGCCAAGCTGCGCCTCGAAATGCGCTCGGAAATCCGCCGCCTGCAGCGCGAGACCGGCATCACCGCCATTCTCGTCACCCATGACCAGGTGGAGGCGATGAGCATGTGCGACCGCATCGCCATCATGAAGGAAGGCGAGATCGTTCAGATCGCCACGCCGGCCCAAATGTACAACGATCCGAAGACAGCCTTCGTCGCCGGCTTTCTCGGCAACCCGCCGATCACCTTCCTGCGCGGCGTCGTCGACAAGGGCGCCTTCACGATCCCGGAAAGCGAGATCCGCGTGCCGCTGCCCGATACCATCGGCGCTGCCGAGGGCACGAAGCTGATGCTCGGCGTCCGGCCAGAGCATTTCACGCCGGCGGGCGACATCCCCGTGCCCGGCAAGATCACCTTCGCCGAAACGCAAGGCCGCGAGAACCTCTACGATGTGGCTCTTGCCGGCGGACCGCTGCTGCGCTCCATCCAGCCGGTACGCAGCGATATCCATGTCGGCGACGACGTCCGCTGGGCGATCGACAGCCGCGGCATATTCGTCTTCGATGAACATGGCAGGAGGCTCTGATGCCCCGCGATTTTTCGAGATTTTTCGAGCGTTACGGCTGGCCAGCGGCCAAGGGCCGGCTTCCCTTTTGCATCGGCCATCGTGGCGCCAGCGGCCATGAACCCGAGAACACGCTTGCCGCCTTTCGCCGCGCCGCCGAACTCGGCGCTGAGATGTGGGAGCTCGACACGCAGCTGACCAGCGACGGCGTGGTCGTCGTCTCGCATGACGATCATCTCGAGCGCGTCTTCGGCATCGACCGCCGCATTTCCGAAATGACGGCAGCGGAGCTTGCCGGACTCGATGGTGTCGACGTGCCGAGTTTTTCGGAGGTCGCCGCTCTCGGCCGCGAGACCGGGACCGGTCTCTATGTCGAGCTGAAAGCGCCTGGGACCGGCATGCGCTGCTGGCGGCATCTTGCCGAGATGAACCAGCGTTTCGCCTGTCTCGGCTCCTTCGACACGGCGCAGGTGCGCGAACTCCGTGACGCGGCCTGCGATTTTCCGCTCTCGGTGCTGATCCGCGTCGGCCACGATCCGCATGTGCTCGGCGACGAGGCCGGCGCCGATATCCTGCATCTGTGCTGGGAGAGGGCAGGCGAGCGTCCGCAGGATCTGGTCACCGAGGCGCTGATGCGCCGCGCCTTCGAGGCGGGCCGCGAGATCGTGCTCTGGCACGAGGAGCGACCGGCCATTCTCGACGACATCATGAAGCTTCCCGTTCTCGGCATCTGCACGGATCTGCCCGATCTGATGCGGTCGCCTGCGGTTAAGGAAAAAGCAGTTGGCAGACAGGGATAAGGGACCGCGCAAGGTAACCTCCTTCGATGTGGCGCGTGTGGCCGGCGTCTCGCGCGCCGCCGTGTCGCGCGCCTTCACGCCGGATGCCAGCGTCTCGCCGAAGACGCGCGAGAAAGTCTACCAGGCCGCCAAGGAACTCGGCTACCGGGTGAACTATCTTGCTCGAAGCCTGACCAACAAACGCTCCGATCTCGTCGGCGTTGTCGCTGCCGGCCTCGACAACCCGTTCCGCACGCTACAGATCGAGAATCTCGCAAGAGTGCTGCTCGCCCGCAATTTCCGTCCCATCCTGCTGCCGACCTCGCCGGAGGCCGATACTTCGACGGTCATCGGTCAGCTGCTGCATTACGCCGTGTCAGGCGTCATCGTCACCTCGGACGCACCGCCGACCGAGATCTGCGAGCAGTGCGCGGCCGAAGGCGTGCCGATCGTGCTGATCAACAAGGGCAATGACATCCCCTTCGTCGACCGCATCATTTCCGACGACCGGATGGCCGGCCATCTCGCCGCCACCCAGCTGATCGACAGCGGCGTGCGAAAGCCCGCCGTGATGGCCGCACCTGCCGTATCCTATACGGCGCGACGGCGCAGCGAGGCCTTCATCGCGCGTTGCAGGCAGCTCGGCGTCGAGGCGCAATTCCTGCAGGTAAGGATCAACAACTACCGGAGCGGTTATGATGCGGCAGCCGAACTTGCCGCATCGGGCATCGACGGACTGTTCTGCGCCAACGACTACATGGCCTGCGGCGTGATCGACCGCGTCATGCAGGGCCGCGGCCGCGATGACGCGCCGCCGCTCCGCATCATCGGCCATGACGACATTCCGCAAGCGAGCTGGACCGCTTACGATCTCACGACCATCCGCCAGCCCTGCGACGTCCAGGCTGAAAAGACGGTCGACCTGCTGATGAGCCGGATGGCCGAGCCGGACCTGACGGCGCGTGTCGAATTCACGCCGGTGACATTGATCAGAAGAAGGACGGCCTGATGAATTCCGCATTCGATGCCGCCGCCATCCGCGCTCGGGCGGAGGTCGCCATGTCAGTTGCCCTCGAGGTCGGACGGGAAGCGGCCCGGTTTCGGCGCGACTCTGACCCCGGCATTCTCGCCGTCGAGAACAAGGGATTGCAGGATTTCGTCACCATCGCCGACAGAAAGGCCGAGCAGGCAATCCGCGACGGGCTGTTGTCGCGCTTTCCGGACGATACTTTCATGGGCGAAGAGAGCGGCGGACGATCGGGCGAGGGCGGCACCTGGGTCGTCGATCCGATCGACGGCACCACCAATTATATCAGGGGTTTCCGGCACTGGGGCGTATCGATCGCCTTCGTCGTCTCGGGAAAGGTTGAGATCGGCGTGGTCTATGACGCCGCCGCCGACAAGGTCGTTCACGCCGTGCGCGGCGGCGGCGCCTTCAAGGACGGGCTTCCGGTGCACGCGGCTGCGACCGTCGATCCGGCCAATGCGCTCGTCATTCTCGGTCATTCCCGCAAGACGAGCTTTGAAGACCATCTCGCGCTTTCGCGGCGGCTCCACGAACGCGGCATGGATTATCGCCGCATGGGCGCGGCCGCGATCGACCTCGTCCGCGTCGCCGAGGGCGCTGCCGATCTCTATTACGAACGCCACCTCAATGCCTGGGACATGCTCGCCGGCGCGCTGATCGCCGAAGAGGCCGGCGCTGTGGTGGCGATGCCGCCGGTCGACAGGCTGCTTGCGCAAGGCGGGCCTGTCATAGCCCACGCGCCGGGGCTTGCCGGCGAATTCGCCTTCATCCTCGACATTGAAGGGCTATAAATAGACCATTCCCAAAGAGGCGACCCGCCCGATTTGGCGTAACTGCGACGTTGACCCGAAAGCTGCGGAAACGCCGGTTACGAAACAACGCGATTGCGGCCGCTCTTTTTCGCCGCATAGAGATTCTGATCGGCGATCGCCAGGATCTCGTTCGGAGAAGTGGCAGACAGGGTGCCGGCGACACCGATGCTGATCGTAATGTGCAACCCGTTGCAGATCTCGGACCAGGCCCACTGTTCAACGGCCAAACGCAGCCGCTCGCAGACATCGGCGGCGCCCCGGGGAGCGCCGGCGAGCAGGACGACGAATTCCTCGCCGCCAAAGCGAATTGCCTGATCGGTAATGCGCAGTTGGCCGCGCAATATGGTGCCAATGGCACTGAGGACCTGGTCGCCGATCATGTGAGAGAAGTTGTCGTTGACCGACTTGAAGTGATCGACATCCAGCATAGCGATGGAATATGGGCGCTTCTCGGACGTCAGCTCTTTGAAACGGCTGTCGAGATATTTGCGGTTATAGAGGCCGGTCAGCGGGTCCACATAGACGGCACTGGCAAGGATATCGGTTTGCTCCTGCAGCTTCTGATAGGAGGCCTCCAGCGTTTCTGCGCGCTTCGTCTCCGTTTCGGCAACTTCCTTGAACCGCTTGGTTTCATAGTAGATTTCGGCAAGGCGGGCGCGCTGCTGGGTTCTCTCGGCGCTATTGCGCAAATAGGCTTGGTGATATTTTTTATGGGCCGCCAGCGCCGGATCGAACTGTCCCAGCCCCTCATAGGCTTGCGACAGATGAAGATAGATCTGGATATAGGAATCGAAACTGCCGCCATCGTCTATCAGCTCCACCGCCTCGAGCAGCGGCGCTAGAGCTTCCGCGAATTTGCCGGAATTGTTGTAGATCTGGCCCAAGGTGTAGAGATATTGCTGCCTGTCCCTGACATAGCTGTTCTCCTGCAACAGCCGGTAGCGGACCATGCACTGGAGCGCCTTGTCATGCTCGCCCAGGTGGCTGTGGAACTCGGCTTTGTTGCCGAGACAGATGCGGGCAGCCCAGCGATCGCCAGTCTCGGTTGCGATGTCGAGCGCCTGTTCGGTCAGTTCCAGCGCTCTCACCAGCATCTGGTGGCCTTGCTCCGGCTGATCGAGCGCCTGCGCGATATATCCGGCTTCCGAATGAGCGCCGCCGAGATTGATGAGCCACCAGCATTCATAGGTCTTGTCGCCGATCGATCTGGCGAGTTCGACAGACCTCTCGCTCATCAGGATGGCCCGGTCGGGCTGCTTGTTGTACCAGAAGATAATTCCAATGACGTTGGTGGCCAGGCTTTGCGCTTTCGGGTCTGCTGTCTTGTCGGCCAGATCCAACGCGTGCGTGGCTTCTTCGATCGCTTCCTCCGGCAGGCCCAATTCCAGCAGCAGCCATCCGAAATAGGCCCGGGCATAGGCTTCCTGTCTGGGCTCCCCGTTCGTTTTCCAGAAGTCTACCGCCCGGCGGACATGCGTCAGGCCAAGTTCGGCCTTGCCGATCTGAAAACAGTACCAGCCAATGTCGGTGTCGCATTGAGCAGCGAGCCGATCGTCGCCCCGCGCCGTGGCATCCGCAAGGATCTGGCCGGCCAGTGTGAGTGCCTCGACGGAGCGGCCTGTGCACCCAAGATGCCACGCTTCCTGCAAGCTGGAATTTGCTTGTTGCGCAATTGCTTTAGTATCAACAACTTGCATATCGAACACCAACATTTGTCTGCTGGATATGGATAGCATCAGAAGTTTAAAATGATGCAAATTACGCAAAACATGCGACAGGCCGAGAAATAGAGTCCCGACAGCGGCTCACACCTTTCGAAATGATACTCCGATGCTTGTTGTTAGACTGCCATGCGGCGGCGCCAGGCGCGTTCGGTCGCCGGTGCCTCGTCGGTCGTGATCTGATCCGGCTTCAGGGCCATCAGCGCCGAGAAATTCAACCGTTCCTCTTCGCTGAAACCAGCCTCCGGATCCTTCAGGGTGAAGGTCCAGGCATCGACGCGTTTGCCTTGGTCCTGGCAGAGCGCGATCATGTCGAGACCGTCCCTGGCGGCGTCCAGGATCAGTGACCACTGCAAATAAATCGTGTCCGGTTCGGTCGGGCCGCGCAGGTCGGCGCGCAATTCCGCCTCGACAGCCTTCCAGCCGCGAGCCTTGCTGATATCGTAGAGCTTGTCGGTGGGATCGATGCCACGCAGCAGATGCGGAAGCTTCTCCTTGACCGCGACGATGAGATCGAGACTGCCGCCGCTAACGATCACCGAGGCGGCGATATCGCGGAAATGCGCGGCAAGATGCTCAATGCCCCTGGCGCCGATCGCCTCGTAGTCGTCCTTCATGTCGAATTGCAGCAGCGCGGCCGGATGGGCCGATTGCAGCATGGCGGCGAGATCTTCGCTGAGGATCAGCGGCCGGTCGCCCTCCTGCATCCTGATATCGCCGAGGTCACCAAGGCTTTTTTCGGCAATCGGTCCATGCCCGGTCGTTTCACCTTCGAGGTCCTCGTCGTGCAGCACGACGAAACCGCTATCGGCGCGCACGCGCAGATCGAGCTCCATCGAAGCGCCGGCGGCAAATCCTTCCGCCATGACCTCGGCTGAGAACAGCGGATCGGCAAACCGTTTGCGCAACCTATGCCATTTCAGGCGGGTGCGGTGCCCCCCATGCGAAATCTCCAGGCCCTGCGCATCCAGCAATCTCGTCATCTGCACCAAGTCTCCACGATGCCTCTCTCCTGCCTTGGCGAGCGACGATTATCAAGGACTGAATACGGCTTTATCGGGATGCCGGAGGGTTTTTGCCGGGCCAAGCGTAAGCCGGGCGGCGGCCTTGTGGTCATCGACATGCCGTCCCGGTTCCGGGAACATCTCTCAGCGGCTATAGGCCGACGAAATCGCCTCGGAAGCGGCTGATATATCCGCGAGATGACCGGCCTGCCTGAGGGCCGCGCCATAGGCCACGACATTCGACAGCACCGTCTGGAATGTGGCGCGCGGACCTGTGTGGTTCAGCCGCACGAGACGGGCCGGCGCGGTTCCGACACCTTCGGTCAGCTCGACCCCCAGTCGTCCGGCGGCAGTGATCAGCACGGCAGGTGCCAGCGCCTCCGGCACCGGCACCGCCGTCACCAGGTTCGACGCCTTTGCTGCCGGCACCCAGACCGGAGTTCCGAGTGCCGCAAGCCCCGCCCGTGTTGCCGATGCGGCAAGCGCATGGCGGGCGACCACATTCTCCAGGCCTTCGGCTTCGATGCGGTCGAGCGACGTTTCCAGCGCGAAGAATTCCAGCGGCGCCGGCGTTCCCGGCAGGCCGAACCGGCCGCTATCGACCCAGCTCTTCATGTCCGCCAAAGACAAGATCGAATCGCGCGGTGCGCCATCTCGGAGAATGAAATCCCAGGCACGGCGGCTGACCGAGAGCGCGGAGACACCAGCCGGACCGCCGAGTGCCTTCTGCGGGCCGATCACCGCGATGTCGATGCCGAGATCGTCGACATCGAGCCCGTGGCCGCCGACCGAGGCGACCGCATCGACGACGGTGACGATGCCGTGATCACGCGCAAGCGCCAGTATCTCGGGCAGGGGATTGAGAATGCCGCTGGCGGATTCGGCATGAACCAGAGCGAGCACATCGATGCGAGAACCGGCGTCGAGTGCTTTGGCGACGGCATCGATCTCGATCGGCAGGCCTGGTTCGGCGACGATATCGGCAACCGTTGCACCGCCCCGCCGCAGCCATTGCCCGAACCAACCGCCATAGAGGCTGGTGACGATGTTGAGTGCGGTAAGGCCGGGGCGCGCAAGGCTGACCGCTGCCGCCTCCAGCGCCACCACTGCCTCTGCCTGCACAAGCAATATGTCGCCACGGCTGCGCAATAGGCGGCCGATCCTGTCGGCAAGGGCTGCGTAGCGTTCCGCGGGATAGGAGGGTACGCCATGCAGGGGATTCCAACCAAGATCGGACATGGATACTTCCTTCAGCAGGGATCGGTCGCGAGACGGGGGACGGCGGCAACGAGCGCGCGAGCGGCATCGGATTGCGGCGCGGCAACGAGCGCCGCGGCCGGACCGGTCTCGACGATCCGCCCGCCATCCATGACGGCGATGCGGTGGGAAACGGCGCGGACGACGGCAAGATCGTGTGAAATGAACAGACAGGCAATGCCCTGTTCTTTCTGCAGATCGACCAGAAGTTCCAGGATCCTGCCGCGCACGGTGACGTCGAGGGCCGATACGGCTTCGTCCAGCACCAGCAGCGAGGGCCGTGCCGCAATCGCCCGGGCGATCGCCACGCGTTGGCGCTGGCCGCCGGAGAGCGAACGGACCGGCCGACCGGCATAATCGGCAGGCAGGCCGACGCGTTCGAGCAGCATGACGATCTCGTCGCGGCGGCGGTCTTTCGCGACGACCCCGTGGATGCGAAGCGGATCGTCGAGCACGGCGCCAACGCTCGCCAGCGGATTGAAGACTGCGAGCGGGTCCTGGAACACCATCTGCATGCGCGCCCGCCGGCGGCGCAACGACGCACCGTTCAGGGCAAGCCAATCCACCCCCTCGAAGCGGATCGACCCGGCATCGGCGCTGAGAAGCCGCAGCAGGAGGCGCGACAGCGTCGATTTCCCGCTGCCGGAGGCGCCGACGAGGCCGAGCGTTTCGCCGGCTGAGATCGTCAGCGACACATTGTCGAGGGCTGCAACCTGGCGCGCGCCGGAAGAAAACCCTTTCGACAGGTTCTCGACGGAAAGCAGCGCATCGTTCATGGCTGCACCTCTGCGATCAGCGGCGGCGTCGCGAGGTCGCGATGGCTGGCAATGAGGGCGGCGGTGTAGTCGCTTTTCGGCGCCGAAAGCACGGAACGGACGGGGCCAGCCTCGACCAGCCTCGCATTGCGGAAGACGGCGATGCGGTCGACGAAACCGGAGGCAAGCGCGATGTCGTGGGTGATGAACAGCAGCGTCATGCCGTCCTCGCGCACCAGCCCGTCGAGCAGACGGACGATCTCGGCCTGGACGACCACGTCGAGCGCGCTGGTCGCCTCGTCGGCGATCAGCAGCGCAGGCCTCGCAGCAATGGCCGCGGCGATCGCCACGCGCTGGCGCTGGCCACCGGAAAGCTGATGCGGAAAGGCCCGCATGGTCCTGTCAGGCTGCGGTATCCGCACCCGTCCGAGCAATTCCTCGGCCCTGACATAGGCTTGTTTCCAGCTGAGACCGAGATGGCGCCTGGCGCCCTCGGCGACCTGTTCGCCAATCGTCAGGACGGGATTGAGGCTGGAACCGGGATCCTGGAAGACGAAGCCGAAATCGCGCCCCGGGCGAGGCGGATGGCCGAGTCCGGGCCACAGCATCTCGCCACCGACCCTTGTGCCCTCCGGCAGCAGGCCGGTAAGGGCGCGGGCGAGCGTGCTCTTGCCGGAGCCGCTTTCGCCGATGATCGCCAGCCTTTCACCGGCTGTGATATCGAGATCGATACCGTCGAGCGCGGCTACGCCGTTCCTCCTGCGCTCATAGGTGACCGAAAGCTGTCTGAGGCTGCAGAAAATGCTGCTCATGGCGCGCTCCCGCCGTCATGACCAAGCGCCTTGCCGAGACCCTCGCTGAAGAGATGGACGCCGAGCACGGTCACGGCAAGGGCAGCGCCCGGTATCACCGAGAGATAGGATGCCGAACGCAGTACGCTGCGGCCCTCGGCAATCATCGAACCCCAGGTGGCGATATTGGGATTGCCGAGGCCAAGGAAGGACAGCGCGGCCTCGGTGAGAACAGCACCGGCGACGTTGGTGGCGGAAAGCGCCAGTACCGGCGGCAGCGCGTTCGGCAGGATTTCCCGAAAGGCGATCTCGGCCGGATGCATGCCGATCACCCTTGCCGAGGCGACATAATCCTGCTCGCGGATCGCAAGCACCTGCGCTCGCGTCAGCCGTGCCGGATCGGCCCAGGTCCCGAGTGCGATGGCAAGGACGACAATGGGCGTCGACACCCCGATGGTGCTGACGAAGGCAAGGGCGAGCAGGAAAGCCGGCACGATCTGGAAGGCGTCGACCACCCGCATCAGCGCCTCGTCAATAAGCCCGCCGGCAAAACCGGCCGCCATGCCGACGCAGAGCCCCAGCACCATGGCTGAAAACGCCGCCGCCAGACCGACGGCAAGCGACGTTCTGGCGCCGTAGAGCAGTCCCGCCAGGACGTCGCGGCCGAGACGGTCGGTGCCGAGCGGAAAAGCCGGATCGGTGAACGGCGCCAGCAGCGCGCGGCCGGCGATCCTCAGCGGATCGCCCGGCGAAACGACGGGAGCGAGCAGCCCGGCCGAAAGCAGGATGAGAAGGATCGCAAGTCCGGCCGCACCTTCCGGCGTGCGCAGCAGGCGCCGCAGCCAGTTCATACGCCGCCCTCCGATGCGCCGATGCGCGGGTCGAGCGCGGCATAGACGAGATCGACGAGGACATTGACCGATATGACGAGGACGGCACTGGTGACGACGATGCCCATCAACAGCGGCGCGTCGCGACCGTTGACCGCCTCCTGCGCCAGCCGGCCGAAACCGGGGATCGCAAAGACACTCTCGATCACCACGCTGCCGCCGAGCATGGCCGCCGATTGCAGCCCGAGCATGGTGACGAGCGGCAGCAGCGCATTGCGCGCCACGTGACGCAGCACGATACGGCTGCGCGACAGGCCCTTGGCGCGGGCGAAGAGCACGAAATCGAGCTTCCAGGCCTCGGCCATACCGCTGCGCATCACCCGCAGGAACAAGGCGAGATAGATCAGCGCGAGCGCGCCCACCGGCAGAACCAAATGATCAGCAATGTCGAGCGCGCGGGCAAATCCCGTCTTGCCGGAAGCGATTGTTTCCACGCCGGCGATCGGAAACCAACGCAGCTTCACCGAGAAAACGATACTGAGAACCAGGCCGAGCCAGAAACTCGGAATGGCATAGACGATCAGTGAGCCGATCGACAGCATCCGATCTCGCACGCTACCCGGCCGCGCCCCGGCAAGGATGCCGAGCGCCGAACCGACGCCGAAGGAAAGTGCCGTCGCGCTGCCCATCAGCAGCAGCGTATTGGGCAGGCGTTCTGTGATGAGCGCCCCGACCGGCCGGTTGAAGGCGACCGACCAGCCGAGATCGAGCCGCGCCAGCGAGGAAAGATAGAGCCAGAGGCGCGCAAACATCGACTGGTCGAGGCCGTAGCTCTCGCGCAGCGACTGCCTGAGTGCCGCATCGCCGCCGCCGATCGAGCCGAGATAGGCGTCGACGGCATCGCCCGAGGCGGATTCGAGCAGGAAAAAGGTGAAGATCACCACGATCAGCAGCACCGGAATGCTGCTGATTGCCCTGCGCCTCAGGAGGATGATGGCTCGTTTCACGCCGGACAGGGCCTCTGGAAGAGAATTGCTGCCGATCCTATCACGATTGCAGCGCGGTATCGCCCCAGTTCGAGACCGCCCAGCGCGGATTGTCCGCAACATTGAGCACGGTGTCGCGCGCGACGGTGATGAACCCCCATTCCACCACGTTGATCAGCGGCAGATCGGCGACGACGAGCTGCTGAAACTTGCGGTAGAGATCCGTGCGCGCCGCCGTGTCGACCGTCTCGGAGGCCTGTTTGATGACCTTGTCGAGCTCCGGATTGACGTAGCCGCCCTGGTTGGAGAAGGGCACGCCGGCTGGCGTCCCGGACTGAACGAGAATCGTGGTGGAGATCGCCGGATCGCCGCGGAAGACCGGCGGGCCGACGGCAAGGTCGAAGTCGTGGTCGGTATAAACAGCCTTCTGGTGCGCGGCCGCATCGGCATTAACGATCTCGGCATCGATGCCGATGACGGCGAGCGCTTGGCGAAGGTAATCGCCGAACTGGCGGGTCTCGTTGAAATAGGGTGCGGGGCGCAGCTTCAGCGAGAAACGGTTACCATCAGGCCCTTGTTTGTAACCGGCCTTGTCGAGAATATCGTTGGCGGCGGAGGGGTCGAACGCATAGGTCGCGACATCGGATGTATAGAATTCCGGCGCATTCTTCGGCACCGGGCCGGTCGCAGCGGCGGCGTAACCGAGGAAGATGGTGTCGACCACGAATTTCTTGTCGATCGCCTGGGCGATCGCCTGACGGACCCGGAGATCGGCCAGTTCCTTGCGGCGGTGATTGATCTCGACGACGAGCTGGTAGGTCAAAGCCTCGTAGCCTTTGGAGATCACCTTGATGCCCTCGACCTTGGAGATGCGGTCGAGATCGGCAAGCGGCACCGCCGAAAAGGCGGCAAGCTGGATTTCGTCAGCCTCGAGTGCTGCACCCGCAGCCTCGCGATCGGGCAGCACGCGGAAGATGATCTCGTCGAGTTTCGGCTGCTCCTTGTCCCAGTAACTCTCATTGCGCACCAGCCGGTAATATTCGCCGGATTTGTGTTCGGCGAACTTGAACGGCCCGGTACCGACAAGCGTGGTGTTAGCCGGATTGGTGGCAATATCGGTACCGTCGAAGATGTGTTTGGCGACGACGCTGGTGACGACAGGCAGGGCGTTACGGATCAGCTGGAACGGCGTCGGCTTGGAGAAGCGGAAGATGGCGGTGTAGTCATCGGGCGTATCGACGGCTTCGAGATTGGCAAAGACCAGACGGCCGAGATTCTGCAGCGGCTTCCAGATGTTGAGCGCCGAGAAGGCGACATCGACCGAGGTGAACGGCTTGCCGTCGTGCCAGGTCACGCCGTCGCGCAGCTTGAAGGTGACGGAGAGGCCGTCGGCCGACCCCTCCCAGGCGGTGGCGAGACGCGGCGCAAGCCCGTCCTTGCCGTCGAACGAGGCTTCGGCAAGCGGCTCGATCACCTTGCTCGCAACGAAGAAGACGCCGTTGGAGGCGACGATCGCCGGATTGAGGTTCTTCGGTTCGGAATCGGCCGCAACGATCAGCCGGCCACCGGCAGGCGCCGCCTGCGCCAGCGCCTGGCGAGCGAGCGCCGTCGAAGCGAGGAGCAGGGCGGTGCCCTTCATCAGTGTGCGCCGCGAGATAGATGGTACGGTCATGACCCCTCCTGATCGATCGAATTTCAAGCGCCCATATTCAGGGTGAAACGCCGATTGTCATAGAGGTTAAATTCTAAACCTCGGACACCGCGAGACATTTTTTGTCACCCAGAGCGCCGCGCGTCCAACAGGACGCGCTAAGGACGCTCTATCACTTTGATTGGCGCATCATCCTCCCCGAAAATCGGATCCGATTTTCGGGGAGGATGATGCGCCGGTCATTATTCACTCAGCCACTGGCGGCGACGCGGGTGGGCTCGCCGAAGAGATTGCGATAGGCAGCCCCGGGATGCGGCGCAACGAGCCGCGGCCCCGCTCCCCCGAGTTTTTCCCGCAGCGTTCCCTTGGCATAGTCGGTCTTGTAGACGCCGCGCTTTTGCAGTTCCGGCACCAGCAGATCGACGGCATCCTCGAAACTTTCGGGTGTCACGGCATAGGCGAGGTTGAAGCCGTCGACATCGGTGTCCTCGACCCATTCCTGCATCAGATCGGCAACCGTCTGCGGCGAGCCGACGAAGACCGGGCCGAAACCGCCGACGCCGACCCAGTCGGCCATTTCGCGCACCGTCCATTCCTTGGTGGGATCGATGGTGGTGAAGGTTTCGACAGCCGATTGCACCGCATTGGTATGGCGGTGCCGCAGCACCTCGTCCGGCCCGAACTGGCCGAAATCGATGCCGGTCCAGCCGGAGATCAGCGTCAGCGCGCCTTCGAAGGAGGCGTATTTGCGGTATTCGTTGAATTTCCGCTGTGCCTCCGCATCCGTTTCACCCAGGATCACGGTCTGCAGATTGAAAGCAAGGATTTCGCGCGGGTTGCGGCCGACGCGTTCGGCCGCCTCGCGGACATTGGCGACGTAACGCTTCAGCACGGCTTTCGACGGGGAGGCGACGAAGATGCATTCGGCATGGGCGCCGGCGAAATCCTTGCCGCGGCTGGAGGCGCCGGCCTGGTAGAGCACCGGCGTGCGCTGCGGCGAGGGTTCGCTCAGGTGAATGCCGGGCACGTTGAAATGCCTGCCGGAATGGCGGATCGGATGGACCTTTTCCGGATGGGTGAAGATGCCGGTTTCGCGGTCGCGCACGACGGCGCCATCCTCCCAGCTTCCCTCCCAGAGCTTGTAGCAGACTTCCAGATATTCCTCGGCGAGATCGTAGCGGTCATCGTGCTTCGTCTGCGCCGGCTGGCCGATATTGAGCGCGCCGCTGTTGAGGTAGGAGGTGACGATATTCCAGCCGACGCGCCCCTTGGTCAGATGGTCGAGCGTCGAGATGCGGCGGGCGAAGGTGTAGGGGTGCTCGAAGGAGAGCGACGCCGTCAGGCCGAAGCCGAGATGTTCGGTCTCGTAGGACATGGTGGGGATCAGCTGTAGCGGGTCGTTGACCGGCACCTGCGCCGAATGGCGAAGGGCGGCATCGACATTGCCGTTCAGCACATCATAGACTCCGAGCACGTCGGCGATGAACAGCCCGTCGAACTTGCCGCGTTCCAGCGTCTTGGCCAGATGCACCCAGTAGTCGAGATCCTTGTAGGTCCAGGACTTGTCGCGCGGATGGCGCCAGAGCCCCGGCGACTGGTGTCCGACGCAATTCATGTCGAAGGCGTTGAGCCTGATTTCGCGGGTCATGTCTTTCTTCCTTGGAATTAGGGATTGCTGCGGCCAAGGCCGTAGGTCAGCGCTAAGGCGCCGACGAGCACGGCACCCTTGACGAAATCCTGGGTGTAATAAGGGGCGTTCAGCATGGTGAGACCGTTCAGCAGCACCCCGACGAAGACGGCGCCGGCAATGGTGCCGAGCACGTTTGGACGCCTGAGGTTGAGGACGGCAAAACCGATCAGCGCGGCGGCGACCGAATCCATCAGCAACGAGCCGCCGGAGGAGACATCGCCACGCCCGACGCGGGCGGCGATGACGATGCCGCCCAGCGCCGCCAGCGTGCCCGAAATCACATAGGCGAGCGTCTTCAGCCGGACTGTGGACGCGCCGGCAAGACGGGTCGCGACCTCGTTGCCGCCGGTCGCAAACAGCAGCCGGCCGATGCGGGTGCGTTCGGTGAGAATGAAGAGTGCGACGGCGACCACCGCCATCAGCACCACGGAGACGGGCAGGGTGCCGAGGATGCTATAGCGGCCGATCAGCAGAAAGGCCGGGTCGTAGGCGCCGGTCGCCTTCGAGCCGTCGGGCAGGGTGAGGCCTGCCGAAATCGACCGGCCCGCGGTCGGGATCAGTTGCAGACCGGAAAGCAGGAACATCATCGCCAGCGTCGCCAGGAGATCTGGCACCTTCAGGCGCACGATCAGGAAGGCGTTGACGAGACCGATCAGGGCGCCGAAGGCGAGCACCAGCGGCACCGTCACATAGGCATCGAGGTGCCAGACGATCATCGCATAACTCGCCGCCATCACGCTCGATGCGGCGACCGCGCCGATCGACAGGTCGAAACCGCCGACGGCCAGCGTCACGGTGACGCCGGCGCCAAGAATGGCAACGACCGATACCGCCTGCAGAATGCTCATCAGATTGGCGATATTGATGAAGGCGGGCTCGGCGATGGTGAAGCCGATGACGAGAGCCGTAAGCAGGATGAACACCGCACCCGCCCGGAGGAACGCCCCGAAGGCGGCAAGACGACCATTATCGGCTTGCGGTGATGCCTTCGGCCGGGCGCTTGCCTGCGGAAGAGTGTCGTCGTCGATCGTCGTCATGCGGGTATTCCCTGGATTGCGGAGGCAAAAGCGGCCCCGTGTGCCGCGGGCCTCAACACGTGGCGGTCGATGACGAGGATGCGGTCGGCCACTTCATAGGCCTCCTCCGGGTCGGAGGTCGCGATCAGCGTCGCCCGGTCGGTGCGGGCGCGGATTGCCCGGATGATGTCATGACGGGCGCCGACGTCGACACCCTGGAAGGGTTCGTCGAGCAGCAGCAGCCGGCTCGGTTCCGCCTCCCAGCGGGCGATCACCGCCTTCTGCTGGTTGCCGCCGGAGAGCGACCAGATCGAGGCGAGGGGACCGGCGGCCTTGATGCCGAGACGGACGATCGCCTGCTCGGCCTCGCGTCGTTCACGGCCACCGACCAGGAAACCGCGCGGATACCATTTGCCAAGATGCGGCAGGCTGATCGTCGCCGACAGCGAATGGCCGGGCCACGCCGGCGGCATCAGCGATGAACGGTGCCGGTCTTCGGCCGCCATCGCCACACCGGCGGCGATCGCTTCGGCCGCGTTTTTTGGCCGGTAAGGCCGGCCGTCGAGGAACATCGCGCCGCGCTCAAGCGCCGTCACGCCGAAGATCGCCTGGAGCAACCGGCTCTTGCCGGCGCCGAGCACGCCGGTAACCGCCACCACCTCGCCCTCATGCAAGGACAGATCGAAGGGCTCAGCTTCGGGGAGCAGGCTGATGTCGCGCATCTCGAAAATCGCCGGATCGGTCGCAGGCCGCGCATCCGGCCGGGCCGCATCCAGTCTGCGGCCGATCATCGTCTCGATGGCGCTCGAAAAATCGATCGGTCGCGAGAACATGCCGACGACGCGGCCGCCGCGCATGACGAGCGCACGGTCGGCGATGGCTTCGAGATCGGCGGTGCGGTGCGAGATATAGAGGATCGCCAGGCCGCGCTTGCGCAGGCTGAGAAGAATGTCGAAGAGGCGGCGGCTTTCCTCTCCGGAAAGGCTCGCCGTCGGCTCGTCGAGGATGAGCAGATCGGCGCGGTTGGCAAGCGCCCGGGCGATCGCCACCAGTTGCCGGTCGGCGCTGCCGAGGTCGCCGAAATCACGATCGAGCGGCAGGCTGAAGCCGGCGGCATCGAGCATTGCCTGCGCGGCGCGGCGGATGCCGGCGCGCGAGACGAAGAAGGGTGTGCTGCGATCGGCGAACCGGTTGAGCAGCAGGGCATCGGCAACGCTCAGGCCAGCCGCGCCGACGAGATCCGTCGATTGATGCACCGTGACGACGCCGGCCTTTGCCGCGTCGGCCGGGCTGCGCGGCGCAAAGGGGCGGCCATCGAAACTGACCGTGCCGCCATCGGCCGGAAGGACGCCGGACAGGATCTTTACCAGCGTCGATTTGCCCGCACCGTTGGCACCCATCAGCGCCACGATCTCACCGCGCTCCATCGACAGATCAGCACCGGCAAGTGCCCGCGTCGACCCGAAACTGCGGGTGATGTTTTCAATGTGAAGAAGCGGCATCGATCATGTCCGGGACTGCATTTGTATCAGGAGTGTGCCCCGTCCGGGTGGTCGAACTCCAGGCACGCCTTTCCCTCATAAACTGTCCTCGGGAAACAAAGAATCTCCCCCAGCCCGGAAAATCGGATCATTTACTCTACTAAAAACATAGAGATTATATCTAAATAATCCGATGCGTCGCGGGGCTCCCAACCCGTCAGACGACGCTTCCGATTGCTAGAAGGAACGCGACGATGAAATCCCTCGCACGGCTCGCACTGTCTGCCGCCGTCATTCCGTTCATTTTCATTCAAGGCGCAAAAGCCGACGGCCTGTCCGGCGCTCCGGCCCCCTTTGATAAGGGCGGGGTCAAGGTGGCTCTGATCAGCTACATCTCGGCCGGCGATTTCTTCCAGGCCTACCAGGCCGGTGCGGAAGCCCAGGCCAAGGCGCTGGATATCGACCTGCGCGTCTTCCCCGGCCGGCAGGACGCCGCCGAGCAGCGCGAGCAGATCCTGCAGGCGATCAATCTCGGCGTCTCCGGCATCGTCATCGACCACGGCCTTCCGGAATCGCTCGGCGACGTCGTGCAGCAGGCGCTCGACAAGGGCATCAAGGTCGTGGCCTTCGACGTCAACCTCAACAACCCCAAGATCCCGCAGGTGGAACAGAGCGATCACGAGCTCGCCTCGCTGGCGCTCGAACAGGTGGTGAAGGACAACGGCAAAGACTTCAACGCCGGTTATGTCTATGTCGCGGGTTTTGCGCCGCTCGACCGCCGCAATGAGGTCTGGGACAAGTTCAAGTCGGAGAATAAGGACGTGGTCGAAAAGGCCCGTTTCGGCAATGTCAGCGACACGACGGCGACCTCGACCGCCGACCAGGCGAAGGCCGCGCTCACCGCCAATCCCGATATATCGGTCGTTTTTGCCCCCTATGATGAATTCGCCCGCGGTGTGAAGCTCGCCGCCAACGATCTCGGCATTTCAGCTAAGCTGAAGATCTATTCGGCCGACGTCTCGACCGCCGATATCCAGGAAATCACCGAGGAAGGCAGCCCCTGGGTTGCGACCGTCGCGACCAATCCGGCCGTCGTCGGCGCCGTCTCCATCCGTGCCGCTGCACTCGAGATCGCCGGTCAGACGGTTCCCCATCAGATTACCGTGAAGCCGACGCTTCTGACGCAGGAGAGCCTGCGGGCGGCCGGCGTCAAGACGATCGAGGAACTGGCTGCGAAGGTCCCGGCCTTCAGCACGAGCGATGCGGCAACCGCGAGCTGGATTCCGGACAAGCTTTTCTGAGGAGGTCACCCTCGATCCTTCCGGCGGGAGCTTGACGCTCCCGCCGGATCATCTTTTTGGAGAATTGGAGTCCCGCCCATGAGCCAGTCCAATGTCGTCTTCGCGGTGAACCGCAATCCGACGCGAGAAGACCTCTTTGCCCGTGCCGAGGAGATCTCTGCCGACCTTTCCCGGCGCGCCGCAGACCTCGACCGTGAAGGCCGTCCGCCGCTCGCCGAGATCGTCAAATTGAAGAATGCCGGGCTGCTCAATGCGTTGCATCCCACCCAAATCGGTGGCGGCGGCCTCGACTGGGTCGATGGACTGAGGCTGGTGCGCATTCTCGCCCGCGGCGAAAGCTCGATCGGTCAGCTGCTCGGCTACCACTATGTCAACAGCCAGTATATCTATTGGGCCCTCGATGCCGCCCGTGCCCATGCGCTGGGCAGCGATACCGTCGCCAGGAACCTCTATTGGGGTGCGGCGGTCAATCCGCGCGATCCCGGGCTGATGCTGACTCGTCGTGGCAACGGCTATGTGCTGAACGGACGCAAATCCTTCTCCACGGCGGCACGGGTCTCCGACTACATCAACGCCAATGCCACGCTCGACGACAAGATCGCCGGCTTCGCCGTGCCGACCAATCGCCCCGGCTATGTCGCCAATGACGACTGGGACAATATCGGCCAGCGCCTGTCCGACAGCGGCAGCGTCGAGTTCCGCGACTTCCCGGTCTACGAGGAGGATTTCGTCGGTGCGCCAGCTGCCCCCGACGCAGCGCCGCCTGTATTGTCGACCTTCAACACGCCGTTCATCCAGCTGGTCTTCGTCAACTTTTATCTCGGCACCGCCGAAGGCGCGCTGCAGGCGGCCGTCGATTACGTCAGAACCACCACCCGGCCGTGGATCACGTCAGGCGTCGAGCGGGCGGCCGACGATCCCTATATCCTCGAACGCGTCGGCGAATTCACCGCGGCGCTGAAGGCCTCGGCAGCCCTTGCCGACCATGCGGCGTCAGCCGTGCAGGCGGGTCTTGCCCGTGGCAGCGACGTGACGGCGCGCGAGCGCGGCGAGGCGGCGGCGGAAGCTTATACCGCCAAGGTGCACGCCACCCATGTCGCGCTCGACATCACCTCGCGCGTCTTCGAGCTGACCGGCGCCCGCTCGACGGCAGACAAATACCGTTTCGACCGGTTCTGGCGCAATGTCCGTACCCACACGCTGCACGACCCAGTCTTCTACAAGGCGAAAGAAGTCGGTGAATTCGTGCTGAACGACCGGATACCGGAGGTCAGCCTCTATAGCTGAGGCGGCCACGGCTTCATCGACAATGAAAAACCCCACTGCCGGCAGCGGCGGTGGGGTTTTCGTTTGAAAGCGACGAAGGCTTCAGAGCGCACCGTTCTTCGGCGGCGTCACGCCGTTCAGATGGTAGTTGCCGACGACATGGTATTTCCAGCGCACGGGATCGTGCAGCGTATGGGTGCGGGCATTGCGCCAATGGCGGTCGAGATTGAGACCTGTTTGTACCGACGAGGTTCCGGCAAGCTCGAAGAGCGTATTCGCCGCCTCGATCGCCACCTCTGTTGTCAGCACCTTGGCGGCGGCAACCGCAAGTGTGGCCTCAACCACCTTTTCCTCGGTCGTCTCGACCTGCGCGGCATCGACCTTGTGGCCAGCGCGCTCGACAAGAGCGGTTGCGGCTTCCAGCCGGATGGCGATCTGGCCGACCTTGGCGATCGTCAGCGGGTCGTCGGAAGCGCGATCGAGGCCGCTATCCATCCACGGGCGGGATTTCGTCCTGACGAAATCAAGCGTTTCGGCAAAGGCCGCCCGCGCGATCCCGAGATCGACACCGGCATGGATGATCTGGCCGACGGAACCGATCGTCGTCGGCCGCTCGAAACCCTTGTGATGGAAGACCACGGAATCGGCGCTGACATAGACATTGTCGAGGATCGTCGTGCCGCTGCCGGTGGTGCGCTGGCCGAAGCCGTCCCAGTCGTCGACGATCTCGACGCCTTCGGTGCCCTTCGGCACGAAGGCCATTGTCAGCCGATCCTCCGGATCGAGCGCGAAGACGGTGACCCAGTCGGCGAAGAGAACGCCGGTCGAATAGAATTTGCGGCCGTTGATCCGGTAGCCCGGACCATCGCGGGTGATGCGCGTGTTGTAATGGCCGACCGTCTTGGTGCCGCGCTCGGAAAGCGCATTGCCGAAACGATCGCCGGCCAGCACACGGCCGAAGAAATAGCGCTGCTGCTCCTCGCCGCCATCGGTTCTAAGCGCCTCAAGAATATAGAAATGGTTCTGCGGGATCTGGCCGATCGAACCATCCGCCTCCGACAGGATCGCAGTGATCTCGGCAAGCACGGCGTTGGAGACGTCGAGCCCGCCATATTGCGCAGGCACGGTGATCGCGAGCAGACCGGACTGGGCGAGAAGATCGAGTTCGGTAAACGGCAGGATCCGGTCGGCATCGCGCTCGGCGGCGCGCGCGGCAAATTGCGCCGCCAGTCTGCGGGCGGTGGCGATCGCTTCCTCGTCGCTGCCGATACGGGCGGCCACGGGCCGGATCTGATCTGTTGACCTCAGCACTGTGTTCATCGATGTCTCCAATTCTGACGAGCCTATCGGTGAAAGAAATCGAGCGTCGAGATAAGAGCACAAATTCTATAGAAGCCATCGAAAATGAAAAGTGTTTGCTTATCAGTCTCCAACCGCCGCGATTAGGGTTTGCGTTCTGCACCGGCGCGGCCAAGGTAGCTTGGCAAGCGATAAAATTCCCACCCGGAATTGCCGCTTCCGGTCTCGATTTGATTTCGGCGACTTCCTACGTAACCGATATCCCGCTGCGTCGCCGCGACGGTTGCAGAAAGAACGCCCAATGCGGGGCAGGCGACCGCCTTGCCCGATCCATGAGGAAAGTCATGACCCCACGGCAGTTGCGCCTCGGCGCCTTCATGCGTCCCGTCAGCCTGCACACCGGCGCGTGGCGCTATCCCGGTTCCTATCCCGACGCCAATTTCAATTTCGCCCATCTGAAGTCCTTCGCGCAGGCGCTGGAACGGGCGAAATTCGACGCCTTCTTCATGGCCGATCACCTTGCCGTGCTCAACATGCCTGTGGAGGCGCTGAGGCGCAGCCACACCGTGACCTCCTTCGAGCCCTTCACGCTGCTATCGGCGCTGGCGGCGGTGACGGAGCGTATCGGCCTCGTCGCCACCGCTTCCACCACTTTCGACGAGCCCTATCACATCGCTCGTCGCTTCGCCTCGCTCGACCATATCAGTGGCGGCCGCGCCGGCTGGAATATCGTCACGACGTCCAACCCCGACGCCGCGCTCAATTTCGGCCTGGACGAACATGTGGAGCATGGCGAACGTTATCACCGTGCGCGGGAATTCTACGATGTCGTGACCGGGCTGTGGGACAGTTTCGCCGACGATGCCTTCATCCGCGACCGGGAGAGCGGCCAGTTCTTCGATCCGGAAAAGATGCATGTGCTCGCCCACAAAGGCGAGGAACTCAGCGTCCGCGGGCCGCTCAATATCGCCCGGCCGCCGCAGGGCTGGCCCGTCATCGTCCAGGCCGGCCAGTCCGATCCCGGCCGCCAGCTTGCCGCGGAGACCGCCGAGATGGTCTTCTGTTCGCCGCGCGATCTTGCCGCCGGCAAGGCGCTCTATGCCGACATCAAGTCCCGCATGGAAGCCATCGGCCGCAAGCGCGACCATCTGAAGATCCTGCCCGCCGCCTTCGTCATCGTCGGCGACAGCATCGAGGAGGCGCGCGCCAAACGCGCCACGCTCGACAGTCTGGTGCATTACGACAGCGCCATCGCGTCGCTTTCGATCGCGCTCGGTCACGACGCTTCGGGCTTCGATCCCGATGCGCCGCTGCCGGCCGATATTCCCGACACCAATGCCAGCAAGACCGGCCGCGCTCAGGTGCTGAAGCTTGCGGCGGAGGAAAATCTGACCGTGCGTCAGCTGGCGCAGCGCTATGGCGGCTATGCCGGCCTTGCCTTCGTCGGTACCGCGGCCAGTATCGCCGACGAGATGGAACGCTGGCTCGACGAGGAAGGTTCGGACGGCTTCAACGTCGTCTTCCCCTATCTGCCGCAGGGTCTCCTCGACGTCACCGAACGGCTGGTTCCCGAGCTGCAGCGCCGCGGTCTGTTCCGCAGCGAATACGAAGGCACGACACTGCGCGAACATCTCGGATTGCCGCGGCCGGAAAACCGGTTCTTCCCTGCTGGCACATGAGGCGTCGCCGCCGCTGGAATGGACGAACCTCGCTTCCGCTTTCCGGAAGCGAGCCGATAGCGCTCAGGCCATGACCCCGACCTGAAACGCATCGCTCTCACCCATTATCAGTTCGAGAGGCCAGACGATGTTGCGGCTCTCGTTCGGATAGAATTCCCGATAGGCCTGCATGTTGGCGAGAAGCATCCGGCCGAGCGCGACGCCGAGATCGTAGAGCGAGATACGGAAGCAGCTGAGCGACGGCTGCAAGAACCGTGCACGAGGAGCGTCGCGGAAGCCGATCACCGCAAGATCGCGGCCGGGCATGACACCTGATTCCATCAGGCGGCGGTAAAGGCCGATCGCCATCAGCTCATAGATCAGGATCACCGCCGTCGGCCGTTCTTCGAGCAGCAGCAGTTCATGGGCCGCCTGGTAACCACCCCGTTCGCTCGACTTGACGCGGATGACGAGTGCCGGGTTGAATGCGATACCGTGTCGTTCGAGTGCGCGGCGATAACTTTCGACAAAGAGATAACCGAGATTGGCTTCGCTCGACGGCGCGGTGATCGCGATCCGACGATGCCCCAGCGCGACCAGCCGCTCGACGGCATGGTCGGCCACGCCCTCGAAATCGAGATCGATCCATGGAAAATCGCCGGCCGAAAGGCTGCGGCCGAGCGCCACGAAGGGGATCTTCGCCCGCGACAGAAAGTCGATGCGCCGGTCGACGCGCTGCGTGTCCGCGATGATCATCGCATCGACGATGCGCCGTGCCACCATCCGCTTCAGATATTCGTGCGGGTCCTCGTCGCTCGGGCAGGGCAGCATCACGAGGTCGAGCTTGTGGCGGGCAAAGACGCTCTGCAGGCCGCTGGTGACGCCAAGGAAGAAGTTGTCGGCATTCTCGACCGTCTCCTTGCTGGATTCGATCATCAACCCGATGACCTTCGTCTCTCCCTGACGCAGGCTCCGCCCAGACTGGTTGGCGACATAGCCGAGTTCCTCGGCCGCAGCCAGCACGCGCCGGCGGGTTTCCTCGTTGACATCGGGCTTGCCGTTCAGGGCGCGCGAGACCGTGCCGATCGAAATATCCAGGTGGTCGGCGAGCTGGCGAATCCCTTTCATCGGTGGCGATTTTCCCCAGAGCATGATGCCGAAAAGTGTGCGCGGTTTTCGGACGACATCATGCTCTGTTTCTTTGGTTTAGATCAGGATTCAGATTTTAGGCCGACCCGGCCTAAAATCGTCCGGATCAATTTGGCATCTGACCTCTATTGACACGGCAAAAAGTTTCCGCATACAGTCGTAAACGTTTACGGAGTGCGTGTCACTAGGAGTTGGCGCCATTCTCTCGGAGGAAATCGTGAAATTTAGTGCCATTCTGTGCGGGTGCGGAGCTATGTCCAAAGGTTGGTTGCGCGCGATCGCTTCCAACCCTCTGCTGGCCGATGCCATCACCATTGTCGGCCTCGTCGACCTGAACCGGAAGACGGCGGAAACGCTTGCCGCGGAATTCGGCCTCGAGGACGCCGTCATCGGTTCGGACCTGGCTGACGTCATCGCCGCCACCAAGGCCGATCTGGTCTTCGACATCGTCATTCCCTCGGCTCGATACGACGTCGTCTCGACGGCGCTGAAGGCCGGCTGCCATGTGCTCAGTGAAAAGCCGATGGCCGCTTCGCTTGCCGAGGGCGCTACGCTGATCGATCTTGCCGCCGAGACCGGGCGCATCCACGCTGTCATCCAGAACCGCCGCTTCATATCGGGGGTCCGGCGTCTTCGCCGTTTCGTCGACAGCGGCGCGATCGGCGACCTTACCGGCATCCATTGCGACTTCTTCATCGCGCCGCATTTCGGCGGCTTCCGCGAAGAGATGGACAACGTCCTGCTTCTCGACATGGCGATCCACACCTTCGATGCGGCGCGCTACGTCGCCGATAGGAAGCCGCTCGCCGTCTATTGCGTCGAGCGCAATCCAAAGGGTTCGTGGTATCGGCACGGCGCCTCGGCCAACGCCATTTTCGAATTTTCCGACGACATCGTCTTCACCTATCGCGGCTCCTGGTGCGCCGAGGGTGAGCGAACCAGCTGGGAAAGCCAGTGGCGCCTCGTCGGCTCGAAGGGAATGCTCACCTGGGATGGCGAAGAGAATTTCAAGGCGGCCGTTGCCGGCGAAGAGCCCGGCCTTCTGCATGGCTTTGCAGCCGTAAACGTTCCCGGTCCGGAACACGATGAAGAAACCCATGGCCATGCCAGCGTCATCGCCGATTTCATCGCGGCGATCAGCACCGGCAAGCAGCCCGAGACGGTCAATTCCGACAATATCAGAAGCCTTGCCATGGTCTTCGGCGCAATCGAAAGCGCTAAGACCGGCAAGCGCGTCGAAATTTCAGCATAGGATGACATGACGTGAGCAACCCTGCAAAATCCATTCGCATCGGCACCATGGTCAGCGGCAACAAGGGCGATACCGCAAGCCGCATCGGCGATATCGCCGATATGGGCTTCGAAAGCTTCGAACCCTTCTTCTGGCAAACGACCAAGGGCCAGGACCTTGCCGAACTCGGCAAGCGTTGCCTCGATGCGATCGGCAACCGCGACATCACCATCTCGACGCTCGGCATGTTCGGCAATCCGCTTGAGGAAACCGAAATCGACCTCGAAACGCTGCAGGGCTGGAAGGATTGCATCGACAATGCCCATCACTTCGGCGCCACCTGCGTTGCCGGCTTCACCGGCCGCATCCGCGGCAAACCGCTGACCGACAGCCTGCCGCGCTACAAGCAGATCTGGAGCGAGCTTGCCAAGCGCGCCGCCGACAAGGGCATCAAGATCGCCTTTGAAAACTGCGCCATGGACGGCAATTGGGCGACCGGCGACTGGAACATCGCCCACAATCCCGATGCGTGGGAACTGATCTTCAACGAGACCCCTGATGATAATATCGGCCTGGAATGGGAACCGTGCCATCAGATGGTCTATCTGATCGACCCCTTGCCGCAGATCCGCAAATGGGCGCACAAGTTCTTCCATGTCCACGGCAAGGACGCGACCATCCGCTGGGAGGTCATCAAGGAACACGGTATCTTCGGCAAGGAGAAGTTCGTCTTCATGCGCACGCCGGGCTTCGGCGACAGCAACTGGACCGACATCATTTCCGAGCTGCGCCTGGCCGGCTGGTCGGGCTCGATCGACATCGAGGGCTGGCACGACCCTGTCTATCGCGACGCGCTTGAAATGACCGGCCAGGTCTATGCGCTCAACCACCTCAAGCATGCCCGGGGCGGCGAATTCGTCGTCGATCCGGCCTGATGACATCGTTTCCGGCAAGGAGGAATTGCCGGACACGGGGATAACCACAAAGGAGGAGAACCATGGCTATCCGCAAATATGCAATTCTGGGAGCGCTTGCCCTTGCAGGCGTCTCGCTGTTCGGTCTTTCGGCCAAGGCCGAGGACGTCACGCTGACGCTCTGGTCGCTTGACAAGGACACCCAGCCGGCGCCGAACCTCGTCAAGGAGTTCAACGCCCAGAACAACGGCATCAAGATCGAATACCGGCTGATCCAGTTCGACGACGTCGTCACCGAGGCGATGCGCGCCTATGCCACCGGCCAGGCGCCCGATATCATCGCCGTCGACAATCCCGAGCATGCGCTGTTCTCGTCGCGCGGCGCCTTCCTCGATCTTACCGACATGATCGCCAAGTCGACCGTCATCAAGCCGGAGAATTATTTCCCCGGACCGCTGAAATCGGTCGAGTGGGACGGCAAGTATTTTGGTGTGCCGAAGGCGACCAACACGATCGCGCTTTACTACAACAAGGATATGTTCAAGGCGAAGGGCCTCGATCCGGCGAAGCCGCCGCAGACCTGGGACGAGCTGGTCGAGGATGCGCGCAAGCTGACCGACCCCGCCAAGAACGTCTACGGTCTCGCCTTCTCGGCCAAGGCCAACGAGGAGGGCACCTTCCAGTTCCTTCCCTGGGCCCAGATGGGCGGCGGCAGCTATGAGCACATCAATGCCGACGGCGCGGTGAAGGCGCTGGAGATCTGGAAGACGATCATGGACGAGAAGCTCGCTTCTCCCGATACGCTGACGCGCGGTCAGTGGGATTCGACCGGAACCTTCAACTCGGGCAATGCGGCCATGGCGATCTCCGGTCCGTGGGAACTCGACCGTATGACGCAGGAAGCGAAATTCGATTGGGGCGTCACTCTGCTCCCAGTTCCGAAGGAAGGGGCCGAACGCTCCTCGGCCATGGGCGACTTCAACTGGGCGATCTTCGCCACCAGTAAACATCCGGCCGAAGCCTTCAAGGCGCTCGAATATTTCGCCTCGCAGGACGACAAGATGTTCAAGAACTTCGGCCAGCTTCCGGCCCGTTCCGACATCTCGATCCCCGAAAGCGGCCAACCGCTGAAGGATGCCGCCCTCAAGGTCTTCCTCGAACAGCTGAAATACGCCAAGCCGCGCGGTCCGCATCCGCAATGGCCGAAGATCTCCAAGGCGATTCAGGACGCCATCCAGGCGGCATTGACCGGCCAGATGAGCCCGAAGGACGCGCTCGACCAGGCCGCCGACAAGATCAAGGCAGTACTAGGCTGATCATTGGCTGCGAGCGAGCCGCTTGCTCCCTCTTCTCCCCGCGGGGAGAAGAGGGACCGGAAGCAACGCGTCTTTTAACCGGATGAGCCTCGGTTCATCTCTTCATTTCCTCCCGGCAGGGGCCGTCTTCCGCATCATGCGCCAGGCGGCCCCGTTCGGAGTATCGGAGGACCCATGAAAAGGATCCTGATGAGCGTCAGGGACGGTCGCGGTTTCGATATCGTGCTGGTCGCTTTCCCGCTCGGCTTTCTGTTCCTGATGGCGGGGCTGCCGCTGATCTACAATGTCGTGATGAGCTTCCAGGAGGTCGACATGTTCAGCCTCGGGACCTTCTCGCGTCCTTTCGTCGGCTTCAAGAATTATACTGACCTCTTCGCGCAGCCGGAAACGCTGCCGATCCTCTACAACACCATCATCTTCGTCACCGGCTCCATCGCCGGCCAGTTCCTGATCGGCTTCGGGCTGGCGCTGTTCTTCTGGGTCAATTTCCCCGGCGCCTCATGGATGCGCGGACTGTTCCTCGTCTCCTGGGTGATGCCCGGCCTCGTCGTCGGCGCCATCTGGAACTGGATTCTCTCGGGCGATTTCGGCGTGCTGAACTTCATCCTCAGGGAAAGCGGCATCATCTCCGGCAATATCTTCTGGCGCTCGGACCCGCATTATTCGCTCTATGCCGTCATCATCGCCAATATCTGGCTCGGCACCTCCTTCAACATGATCCTGTTGTCCGTCGGTCTCGCCGGCATTCCCGCCGATCTCTACGAAGCGGCCGAACTCGACGGCGCCAATATCTGGCAGCGCTTCTGGACGATCACGCTGCCGATGATGCGCTCGACCATCGGCGCGATCATCGCGCTCGGTCTGATCTTCACCCTGCAGCAGTTCGATCTCTTCGCCGCGATCACCTCGGGCGGGCCGAACAACTCGTCGAACGTCACACAATACTGGGCCTGGGATCTCTCCTTCCGACAATACGACTTCGCCAAGGGTGCGACGATCTCCGTCATCATGATTGTCTTCGTCATGTTCGCCTCCGTCGTCTATGTCCGGTCCACACGCCACGAGGTGCGCGGATGAATACGACCAACCGCGACCGCCTGATGCTCGCCATATCGGTCGTCATGGCGGCGATCTATCTCTTCCCGCTCTACTGGATGTACATCACCGCGCTAAAAAGCGGCTCGGAGATGTTCGCGACGCCGCCGAGCTTCTGGCCGGCCGCGCCGCAATGGGCCACCTATGCCTATGTCTGGGAAAGCCGTGACATGGGCCGCTATCTCTGGAATTCCCTGGTGATCGCACTCGGCTCCATGGCGCTCATCACCCTGCTCGGGGTCGGCTGCGCCTATGTGCTCGCCAGATACCGCAATGTCTGGGTGGATATCGGCCTGTTCCTCATCCTCATGCTGCAGGTCTTGCCGGCCTCGCTGATGATCACGCCGATCTTCGTCGGCTTTTCGCAGATCGGCATGCTGGACTATCCAAGGCTTGCCGTCATCATCGCGGTCGCGGCAAAGAGCATGCCCTTCTTCGTCATCCTGGTGCGCGCCACCTTCATGAGCGTTCCCCAGGAGCTCGAGGAGGCGGCCCTCGTCGACGGCAATTCACGTGTCGGCGCTTTCTTCAACATCGTCCTGCCGCTTGCCCGCAACGGCATCCTGGTCAGCGCCATCCTGATCTTCATGCAGGCCTTCGGCGAATTCGTCTATTCGAAGTCGATGATCCAGGCGGTCGAGCTTCAGCCGGCAAGCGTCGGCCTCAATTCCTTCATGGGGCCGAACACCAACGAGTGGAACAACATCATGGCCTACGCCACGATGTATGTGACGCCGATCCTCGCCATCTTCGTTCTCTTGCAGCGCCGCATCGTATCCGGCCTCACCTCTGGAGCCCTCAAATGACCACGCAGATCGAGCTCAGAGGCGTCAACAAATATTACGGCGCCTTCCATGCCCTGAAGAATATCGACCTTTCGATCGCCAAGGGCACCTTCGTCGCGCTCGTCGGCCCGTCGGGCTGCGGCAAGTCCACGCTGCTGCGCTCGCTTGCGGGCCTCGAAAGCATTTCGACGGGCGATCTGAGGATCGCCGGCGAGTTGATGAACGGCGTGCCGCCGCGCAAGCGCGATGTCGCCATGGTCTTCCAGTCCTATGCGCTCTATCCGCATATGACGGTCGAGGAGAACCTGACCTACAGTCTGCGCATCCGCGGCATCGCCAAGGCAGAGGCCAAGAAAGCCGCCGAGGACGTGGCGGCGACGACAGGTCTTTCACATCTGCTGAAGCGCTATCCGCGTGAGCTTTCCGGCGGTCAGCGCCAGCGTGTTGCCATGAGCCGGGCCATCATCCGCCATCCCAAGGCCTTCCTGTTCGACGAGCCGCTGTCCAACCTCGATGCTGCGCTGCGCGTCCACATGCGCAAGGAAATCCGGTCGCTGCACGACCGGCTGCACGCAACCTTTGTCTACGTCACGCACGACCAGGTCGAAGCGATGACGATGGCCGACCATGTGGTGGTGATGCGCGACGGCATCATCGAACAGCAGGGCGCGCCGCTCGATCTCTACGACCGGCCGGCGAACCGCTTCGTCGCCGGTTTCATCGGTTCGCCGGCGATGAATTTCATTCCCGCGATCGCTGCAGAAGACGGCAGGAACCTGATCCTGGATTTTGGCGCGGTGAAGCAAAAGCTTGCGATATCCCGCGCCATCGAACCCGGCCGCAAGCTCATCGCCGGCATCCGCCCGGAGCATATCGGCGTCGTCGCGCCCGGGCAGGGCAGTTTCGATATACCGATCGCCTTCGTCGAATCGACAGGCTCCTCGACCTTCATCGTCGCGGAGACCCAGCCGGAGCTGACGATCGTCGAAACGCGGCGCGACAGGGTCAAGGCGGGAGACACGATCGGCGTGTCGGTCGATCCGGATCAGATCCATCTCTTCGACGCCTCGACGGACCGTGCCATATAAGGGCAACGGCCTGTCGGCTGTAATTGTCATAAAATCGAACCGGGCACCACCGGCGCCCGGTTGCGCGACAAGCTCGACCCGACGATTGCCAACGAGGATCGCCGGTCGAGCTTCCATCGGTTTATAAGAAAACAGATCCCGCACAGTCATTGCTGTTGACAACAGCGAACATTCGATATTGTCTTGTAAAGCGTTTTACTAAACCGCTTTACAACAGGTCCAGTCAATGGCCAAGGGAACGACCCCAAGCTTGAAGGATGTTGCGGCCGCCGCCGGCGTGTCGGTCACCACGGTGTCCCGTTTCGTCAACGGAAGCCTCGATCTTCCCTTTCAGACGAAGAAGCGCATCGAGGATGCGATCCAGACGCTGAACTACCGGCCGAACCCGCATGCGCGCCGCTTAAGCAGGGGCCGCTCCGACACGATCGGCCTTGTCGTGCCCGATATCGCCAATCCCTTCTTCTCGACCCTTGTCGCCGCTGTAGAGCAGGCGGCCGATGAAAGGAAACTCGCCGTCTCGCTGCATGCCACCCTCAATCGGCCGGGGCGCGAAATCGAATATCTGCAGCTGATCGAGCGCAATCACGTCGACGGCTTGATCTTCATCACCAACCATCCGGATGACGGTGCGCTGGCCGCCCTCATCAACGGCACCGGCAAGGTCATCATCGTCGACGAGGACATTCCCGATTCGAAGGCGCCGAAGCTGTTCTGCGACAACGAGCAGGGCGGTTATCTCGCCGGCCTGCATCTGGCCGAGCAGGGTCATCGCCATGTCCTCTTCATTGGCGGCGACGAGCGCATGATCAGCGCCCGCAGGCGTTATGGCGGCCTGCTGAAGGCGCTCAAGGAGCGGCATGGCGGCGAGGCCCGGGCCGACCGCTATGCCGGCGAATATACGATCGAATACGGCCGGGCGGCGGCGGTCGACTATCTCGCCGGAGACCGAAAAGCGACGGCGATCTTCGCCAGCTCCGACGAGATCGCCATCGGGCTGGTCGAGGTCTTCAGAAGCCAGGGCGTCTCGATCCCTGATGACATCTCGGTCATCGGCTTCGACGATGTCGGCCCGCTTCATCTCTTTGCGCCACCGCTGACGGCCATCCGCCAACCGGTGCGCCAGATCGGCCGGCGGTCGCTGGAGCTGCTTCTGGAAACCAATTGGCACGAGTGGAAACCATCCGCTTCGGAGGAACTGGTGCCTGTCGAAATCGTGGTGCGGAACTCCGTTGCGCCGCCTGCGAAATAACAATCAGCAACGTCAAAAAACCAAAAGAGGATGAGAACATGACATTGAATTTGACGAGACGAACGATGATCGCAGCCGCCGGCTTCACGGCATTGACCTTTATCGGCCTGTCCAGCGCCGCGGCACAGGAAAAGAAGACCATCGCATTGGTGCAGATCAACCAGCAGGCGCTTTTCTTCAATCAGATGAATGAGGGCGCCCAGAAGGCGGCCGACGCCGCCGGCGTCAAACTGGTGATCTTCAACGCCAATAACGAGACAACAGCGCAGAACAGCGCCATCGAAACCTACGTCCAGGAAAAGGTCTCCGGCCTTGCCGTCGTGGCGATCGACGTCAACGGCATCATGCCGGCGGTCAAGCAGGCCGCCGATGCCGGCATTCCGGTCGTCGCCATCGACGCGATCCTGCCTGATGGTCCGCAGAAGGCGCAGATCGGTGTGGACAATGCCGCAGCCGGCGCCGACATGGGCAAATACTTCCTCGACTACGTCAAGGCGAACATGGGCGGCAAGGCCAAGCTCGGCGTCGTCGGCGCGCTGAACTCGTTCATTCAGAACATCCGCCAGGAGGGCTTCGAGAAGACCCTGAAAGGCGTCGACGGCATCGAAATGGCCGGCGTCGTCGACGGCCAGAACATCCAGGACAACGCTCTTGCGGCGGCCGAAAACCTGATCACTGCCAATCCTGACCTGACCGCGATCTACGCCACTGGCGAACCGGCCCTGATGGGAGCGATCGCCGCCGTCCAGAGCCAGGGCAAGCAGGACAAGATCAAGGTATTCGGCTGGGATCTGACTGCCGAAGCCATTGCCGGCATCGATGCCGGCTTCGTCGTCGCGGTCGTCCAGCAGGATCCGGCCGCAATGGGCGGTGCCGCCGTCGACGCGCTCGTCAAGGCTTCGGCCGGCGAAGCCGTCACCAAGACGATCTCTGTGCCGATCACCATCGTGACCAAGGAGAATGTCGAGCCGTATCGGGCCGTCTTCAAATGATCGAAAGCGGACAGCGTGACATCGCTGCCGCCGGTTCCGGAGGGGTCGCATCCTCCGGAACCGGAACATCCGGCGGCCCCCGATCCGACCCGCGCATCTCGCTGCGCGGCATCCGCAAGTCCTTCGGCTCGCACCAGGCCCTGCGCGGCGTCGATCTCGATATCTTCCCCGGCGAATGCCTGGGGCTTGTCGGCGATAACGCCGCCGGCAAGTCGACGCTGACGAAAATCATCTCGGGAACCTATATTCCCGATGCCGGCACCATCACCATGGAAGGCGAAGAGGTTCGCTTCTCCGGTCCCGCGGATGCGCGCGGCAGAAACATCGAAATGGTGTTCCAGGATCTCAGCCTCTGCGACCATATCGATGTCGTCGGCAATCTCTTCCTCGGCCGCGAACTCAGCCGCGGGCCGTTTCTCGACACCAGGACGATGCTGTCGGAAGCCCGTAAGATGCTGGATTCGCTTGAGATCCGTATCCCTAGACTGACCGGCAAGGTCGCCCAGCTCTCCGGCGGACAGCGTCAGGCGATCGCCATCGCACGCGCCGCCTCCTTCAAGCCGAAGGTGCTGATCATGGACGAGCCGACGTCAGCGCTTGCCGTCGCCGAGGTCGAGGCGGTTCTGGCCCTGATCAACCGCGTCAAGGCGAACGGGGTCTCGGTGATCCTTATCACCCACCGGCTGCAGGACCTCTTCCGGGTCTGCGACCGCATTGCGGTGATGTACGAGGGCACGAAGGTGGCTGAACGGCAGATCGGCAGCACCAACCTTGAGGATCTCGTTCATTTGATCGTCGGTGAAGGAGCCAGGCAATGACGGCTTATACGGAACGCGGCCATGGTTCGCGCGTCGCCGATTTCTTCGGCGAACATGCGCAGGTCCTGTCGATCGCCATCTTCTTCCTGGCCTGCATGATCTTCTTCTCGATCGGCAGTGAAACCTTCTTCACGCTCGGCAACATCCTGAACATCGTCCGGCAGGCGGCACCCATCCTGATCGTCGCCATCGCCATGACCTTCGTCATCATCACCGGCGGCATCGATCTTTCGGTCGGCTCGCAGGTCGCCCTCGTCAATGCGGTCGCAGCGATCGTCATGGCGATGGGGATACCCTGGCCATCCGTCGTCATCGGCATGCTCGTGCTGGGCGCCTTCATGGGATTGGTCCAGGGCTGGTTCACCGCCTATCAGGGCATTCCAGCCTTCATCGTGACGCTCGCTGGCCTCTCGATCCTGCGCGGCCTGGCGCTCTATCTGACCCAGGGCTATTCTATCCCGATCAAGGACGCGCCGGGCTTCTTCGCGCTCGGCCGGGGCGAAATCCTCAGCTTCCCGATCCCGGCCATCATCGCCGTCATCATCGCCATTCTCGGCTATGTCGTCATCACCGCGACCAAATACGGCCGGCAGGTCGTGGCGGTCGGTTCCAACATGGAGGCGGCGCGGCGTGTCGGCATGCCCGCCAAATGGATCATCGCCTCGGTCTATATCATCTCCGGCGTCGCCTGCGCGGTCGCCGGCCTGCTGATTGCCGCCCGGCTCGGTTCCGGATCGTCCAATGCCGCTGTCGGTTTCGAGCTGCAGGTGATCGCTGCCGTGGTGCTCGGCGGAACGTCACTGATGGGCGGACGCGGCACCATCCTCGGCACCGTACTCGGCACGCTGACCATCGCGGTCATCGGCAACGGCCTGATCCTGATGCACATATCGCCGTTCTTCACCCAGATCGTTACCGGTGCCATCATCCTCGTCGCCATCTGGCTGAACACGCGCATCTTCACGGCCAATTTCCATTTCGGAATGCGCAGGAAAGGATGAGGCGATGAGCGAGCAGACAGCTGAGAGCCTCTCCGAAGCGCATATCCGATCCGGCAAGGTGATGACCGTCACCGGCCCCGTTTCGGCCGATGCGCTCGGCGTGACACTGATGCACGAGCATATCCTCAACGACTGCCGCTGCTGGTGGCATGCGCCGAAGACCCCGGAGCGGCAATATCTCGCCGAAAGCTTCGTCTGCATGGAGATCCTCGGCGAACTCCGGCAGGATCCCTTCGTCAACAAGCACAATATCACGCTCGACGACGAACATCTGGCGATCTCCGAACTCCAGGATTTCGCAACAGCCGGCGGCCGCACGGTGGTGGAGCCGACCTGCAAGGGCATCGGCCGCAATCCGCTGGCGCTGCAGCGCATCTCGAAAGCATCCGGTCTGAACATCGTGATGGGGGCGGGTTATTACCTCGGTTCCTCGCATCCGGAAGGCGTCGCGGCAATGGGCGTCGATGACATCGCATCGGAAATTGTCCGCGAGGCACGGGAGGGCGTCGACGGCACCGGCGTCAGGATCGGCCTGATCGGCGAGATCGGCGTCTCCTCGGATTTCACCGCCGAGGAAGAGAAATCGCTGCGCGGCGCGGCGCGGGCGCAGGTGCTGACCGGACTTCCCCTGATGGTGCATCTGCCGGGCTGGTTCCGTCTCGGCCATCGCGTTCTCGACGTGGTCGCCGAAGAAGGGGCAAATCTCCGCCACACCGTGCTTTGCCACATGAACCCGTCGCATGACGACATCGCCTATCAGAGCGAGCTGGCGGAGCGCGGCTCCTTCATCGAATACGACATGATCGGCATGGATTTCTTCTATGCCGACCAGCAGGTGCAATGCCCGAGCGACGAGCAGGCGGCGCGCGCGATCGTGCGTCTCATCGAGGCTGGTTATCTCGACCGGATTTTGCTGTCGCACGACGTCTTTCTGAAGATGATGCTGACGCATTACGGCGGCAACGGCTACGCCTACATCCTTCGCCACTTCCTTCCCCGTCTTCAGCGCCACGGCATCGACAGGACGGTTCTCGACGAGATGATGCGCAGCAATCCGCGCCGCGTCTTTTGTGCCGGAGCCTAGCTCCACCAATTCAATCGATCACAGGTACGGCAGACCATGACAAAAAAAATCCTCCTTGTCGGCGAGAGCTGGGTCAGCTCCGCCACGCACTACAAAGGCTTCGATCAGTTCGGCAGCGTCACTTTCCATCTCGGCGCCGAACCGCTGGTCAAGGCACTCGCCGGCAGCGCCTTCGAGCTCACCTATATGCCGGCGCACGAGGCGGTGGAGAAATTCCCTTTCGAGATGACCGGGCTCGACGCCTATGACGCCATCATCCTCTCCGATATCGGCGCCAATTCGCTGCTGCTGCCGCCGGACGTGTGGCTGCACTCACGCACCGTGCCGAACCGGCTGAAACTTCTGAAGGCCTGGGTGGAGAAGGGCGGCGGCCTGCTGATGGTCGGCGGCTATTTCTCCTTCCAGGGCATCGACGGCAAGGCACGCTGGCGGCGTACCCCGGTCGAAGACACGCTGCCCGTCACGTGCCTGCCTTACGACGACCGCGTCGAAATCCCCGAGGGAACCGTCGCCGAAGTGCTGAAGCCTGAGCATCCGACGATGCGGGGTCTCGAAGGCGCCTGGCCGGTGCTTCTCGGCGTCAACGAGGTCGAAGTGCGCGACCGGGCCGATGTCGAGATCGTTGCACGCCTGCCTGACGATCAGGGCGGCCATCCGCTGCTCGTCCTCGGCACGCATGGCACCGGCCGGACGGCCGCCTGGACGTCGGATATCGGCCCGCACTGGCTGTCGCCTGCTTTCTGCGAATGGGAAGGTTATGGCCGGCTGTGGAAAAACATCCTCGGCTGGCTCACCGAAAAGCAGGCGTGATGCCTGCACGCGGCGGGAAATGGAAAGGGAATGACATGCAGGAAATTTCAGACAGGCCGTCCAACGCCATCCGGGACATCTTCGGCAGGGACAAGGTTCTGATCGGCATGATCCATTGCCCGGCCTTTCCGGGCGCCCCCCGCTATAGGGGTGCGGCAATGGACGCGATCTACGATGCGTGTATGCGTGACGCCGAAGCCTGCGTGGAAGGCGGCCTGCATGGGCTGATCATCGAAAATCATGGCGACGTGCCGTTCTCGAAGCCCGAAGATATCGGCCCCGAGACGACGGGTTTCATGTCCGTCGTCACCGACCGGATCGCGCAGGCGGCCGGCATCCCGCTTGGTATCAACGTGCTTGCCAACGCGCCGATCCCGGCTTTCGCCATCGCCATGGCCGGCGGGGCCAAATTCATCCGCGTCAATCAATGGGCCAATGCCTATGTCGCCAATGAAGGTTTCATGGAGGGCAGGGCGGCCGAGGCCATGCGCTACCGCTCGCTGCTCAGGGCCGAGCATATCAAGGTCTTCGCCGACAGCCACGTCAAGCATGGCAGCCACGCCATCGTCGCCGACCGCTCGATCCAGGAGCTGACGCGCGACCTCGCCTTCTTCGATGCCGATGGCGTCATCGCCACCGGCCAGCGAACCGGCCATTCGGCGACGATGGAGGAGATCGAGGAGATCGGCGCCGCCACGCATCTGCCGCTGCTCGTCGGCTCCGGCGTCAACAAGGACAATATCGTCGATATTCTGAGCCGCACCAATGGCGTCATCGTCGCCTCCTCGCTGAAGCACGGCGGCGTCTGGTGGAACCCTGTCGATATCGAACGCGTGCGGGCCTTCCGGGCAGCAGCCGAGCCAGGACTGGAGGGCTGAGCATGGCGGCAGAGAGCCTTTCAGCCCGCATCCTGCGCGAGAACGATGCCGTCTTCCGCGCGATGCTGAGCCACCGCTTCGTTGAGGACGTCAAAAGCGGCACGTTGAGCAGGGAGGCTTTCGAACGGTACCTCGTCTATGAAGGCGCTTTCGTCGACAGCGCCATCTCGATCTTTGCCTATGCGGCGGCGACCGCCAGGACGATGGCGCAGAAGCGCTGGCTGATCGCGGTTCTCGATGCGCTTGCCAACGAGCAGATCAGCTATTTCGAACGCACCTTCGCCAGCCGCGGCATCGATCCCTCGTCCTTCGACACCGGCATCGCCGAGGTCGAGGCCTTTCGCGCCGGCATGTTGGAGATCGCCCGCCGAGGCGGCTTCCTCGACACCGTCGCGGCGATGTTTGCAGCCGAGTGGATGTACTGGACCTGGTCGAAGGAAGCCGCCAATTGCCCGATCGGCGATCCGCTGCTGAAGGAATGGGTCGACCTGCATGTCGATCCGAATTTCGCCGCCCAGGCGCAATGGCTGAAGAATGAACTCGACATGGCAGGAGAAACGCTGGAAGAGGATGAAAAAGCGCGGCTCAGCGCGATCTTCGGCCGGGCGATGCAGCTCGAGATCGATTTTCACGATGCGCCTTACCTTTAGCTTCACCTTGCGAAAGCAGATGCATGCGCGCCTACATAGTCGGTAACGTCGCCATCGACGAAACCATCGCCGTTTCCGAACTTCCCGTCATCGGTGCCTCCATCCTTGGCAATGCCGGTGGCAGCGATCTTGGCGGCAAAGGCACGAACCAGGCTGTTGTCATGGCCCGCTGCGGCGTTCCGACAACGCTGGTGGCGCCTATTGGCAGGGATGCGCGGGCCGATACGATCCGCCATTATCTCGCCGACGAGCCGCTTCGGAGTGAACTGATCGAAATGGACGGTGTATCGAGTGATGTCTCGATCATCTTCCGGCTGCCCGGCGGCGAAAATGCCATCGTCACGACGACGGAATCGGCGCAGAGCCTGTCCCTCTCCCATGTCAGACGGATCCTGTCGACGGCCCGTCCCGGCGATCTGATGATGCTGCAGGGCAATCTGTCCGACCAGTCGACCCGCGACATCCTCGAACATACAAGAGCGATCGGCATGGTCACCGCCTTCAATCCCTCGCCGGTGCGTTCCTATTTCTCCGATCTCTGGCACCTCATCGACATCGCCTTCCTCAACAAGGGTGAGGCACAGGCTTTGACGGGAACGACAGGTGGGGATGCTGCCCAATATCTGCTCGGCCGGGGTCTGCGTGAAATCGTCCTGACGCTGGGCGGAGACGGCGCGACGCTCGTGAACCGGAACGGCAGCATCGACGTGCCGGCCCGCGCCTGCGATGTTGTGGATACGACGGGTGCGGGCGATACCTTCATGGCCGCAGCCCTGGCATCCTGCGCGTTGCGCGATCAGCGGCTGGACAGGCTGGCCATCGAGCACGCGGCCGCAGCCGCGGCCATCACCGTCTCAAGGCATGGAACAAGAAAGGCGTTTCCGACCATTTCCGAGCTTGAAGCGATCCTGAGATAACCGCCCCGCTATGGCGGGCAGCTTCATAAAACTATCATCAGCCTCTGCGAAGGGATGGGCTTCTCGCGATTCCCTCCGTTACATCCGGACATTACCCATGACATCACTCTCAATTTCCGCGCGTCTTTCCCCGACTGCCTCGTCCCGCCTCGTCGTACTTGCCGAAACCGCATTGAAGGCGGGCGAAACCGCCCGCGGCTCGTTGCGGCGGCGGACATCCCAGGAAATGCTCGCCAAGGCGCCGCGCGACTATCAGACCGAAATCGATGTCGCCGTCGAGCGGATCATCGTCGACGAGATGACGATAGCCTTCCCGGATTATGCCATCCAGGGCGAGGAAGCTGTCGGCAACCGCACGGCCGCACCGGAAACGCCGATCATCTATATCGACCCGATCGACGGCACCACCAATTACGCCTGGGGCATTCCGCATTTCGGCATGACGATCTCGATCGTCGAAAACGGCAGGCTGGTCATCGGCGTCGTCTATGACGCCATGCAGGACGAACTCTTCAGCGCCGAAATCGGCGGCGGCGCCTATCTCAACGGCGAACGCATCCGCTGCGCCAATGTCGGCGACATCGAGAACGTGCTTGTCGGCGCCGGCCTGCCGATCCCCGGCCAGGTCAAGGCGGTTGCCGAAGACACCTATTTCGACGCCATCAAACGCCTGATGGCCAACACGGCAGGCGTGCGCCGCCTCGGCTCGGCGGCGCTGTCGATCGCCTATGTCGCCTGCGGCCGTCTGGACGGGTTCTTCGAAGACGGGCTCGCGATCCATGATTTCGGCGCGTCAGCGCTGCTGGTCGAAGAGGCGGGCGGCATCGTCACCCGGTTTTCCGGGGCCGAAATCGACGGGCGAGGCGATATCCTGGCTGCCAGCAAGGCGCTGCATCCCTGGCTGCTGGAAGGTTTCCAGAGCAAGGCGTGAACCTGTGCATTCCGGCGGTTCAAACCCGCTGGAGCGCCTCGATCTCGGCTTTGGCGGCGGCCGGCATCGACTGATGGACGAGTTCATTGTCGCGGAAGACGAAAAAGCTGGCGAGGCTCGGTTCGACCCTCATCCCGGGCCGGATCCGATCGTCCGGCGCCACCATGGCCTTCAGACGGGTGCCGTCGGCAAGATCGACATCGACCATCTTGTGGGTGCCGAAATCGACGATGCGATGGACAGTCGCGGCCTCCGCCCGATCCGAGGGACGGATCGTCAGCGCTTCCGGGCGGGCTGCCAGCGTCACCGGCCCATCCTCGATGGGGATTGCAAGCGGGAAGAGCGGATGTTCGCAGACCCCATTTCTGGTGCGCCCCTGGACGAAATTCATCGAGCCGATGAAGCCGGCGACGAAGGCCGTCTGCGGCTGCCGGTAGATGGTGCTCGGCGGCGCAATCTGTTCGGTGCGCCCATCGCGCATGACGACGATGCGGTCGGCGAGCGCCAAGGCTTCATCCTGGCCGTGGGTGACGAAGAGCGTGGTGATGCCGAGGCGCTGCTGGATATCGCGCACCTCCTCCCGCAGCCTTTCGCGTAAGTGCTGGTCAAGGCTGGCGAAGGGCTCGTCGAGCAAAAGGATCTTCGGCTCGAGCACCAGCGAGCGGGCAAGGGCGACACGCTGCTGCTGGCCGCCGGACAATTGCGTCGTCATCCGCCTGCTGTAATCGGCAAGGCCGACCAGCGCCAATGCGCTCTCGACACGCTCGCGGACTTCCGCCTTCGGCAGCCGGCGCAGCTTCAGGCCGAAGGCGATATTGTTGAAGACATCCATATGCGTCCAGAGCGCATGGCTCTGGAACACCATGCCGGTCGGGCGCCGCTCGGGCGGCAGCGTCGTCACATCCTTCGCGTCGATGCGGATCGTCCCGCCGCTTGGGCGCTCGAAGCCGCCGATCATTCTGAGCAGCGTCGACTTGCCGGAGCCGGATGGGCCGAGCAGGCAGACGAGCTCGCCGTCGCCGACTTCGAGCGAGAAGTCGCGAACGGCAAAACTGGTCCCGAACAGTTTCGAAACGCCCTCGATCGCCAGATGTGCCATTCTCAAACCCTTCCCTGGACTGACGCGTGGCATTTCATGCGCCGAAACCTCTCGCAAAGGCGCCGGTGCCGATCACGCGGCGTGCAAACATCAGCGCGATGAAGGACGGCACCCACAGCATGACCGAGAGCACGGCGCCGTATTGCACGACGATCTGGTTGTTGATGAAGCTGATCATCAGCACCGGCATGGTGCGAATCTCCGGCGCGCCGATCAACCAGGCGCCTTCGGTCTCGTAGAAGGTGCCGACGAAGGTCAAAAGCAGGGCGGCTGATATCGTCGGTGCCGCCTGCGGCAGGGTGATCGACCAGAAGACGCGCAGCGGTGTGGCGCCGGCATCGCGCGCCGCCTCTTCCATGCGCCGGTCGACATTCTGGAAAGCGGCGACCGGGATCCAGATCATCAGCATCAGCGTGCCGACGAGCTGGATCAGCACGACGCCCCAGAAGGTGCTGATCAGGCCGAGCTGCAGGAAGATGCCGGCAATAGCGACGAGCAGGCCGAATTTCGGAAAGGCATGCGATGCGAGGAACGACAGGAACAGAATGTTCCTGCCGGGAAAACGCATGCGCGCGAAGGCGTAAGCCGCGGGAAGGCAGATGACGGCGGAAAGAACGGTCACCGTCGTCGTCAGCCGCAGGCTGAGGAAGAGCGCGTCCCAGACATCCCGCCGCGCCAGCGTCTGCCCCCAGAAACGCAGGCCGAACTGCTGCGGGATGACCGAGGGATAACGCCAGACTTCGGTGAAGGCCCATGTGCCGACGACGATCAACGGCAGCGCGATGAACAGCGTCAGCAGGCACGCGAAGAGCAAACCGATCCAGTCGAAGCGAAGATCCATGCTCGATCTGCCGGTCGTCATAGCTGGGCCTCGCGGTTGCGGGCGATCGACCGGATGTAGAAAATGCCGAAAACCAGGCAGAAGGCGAATGTGATGACGGCCTGGGTCATGGCATCAAGCGGGTCGTTCATATCAGCGAAGGTGCGCTGCATGAACGGCCCCATCATCTCCGGCGATGCCGAGCCGAGCACATAGGGTAGGGTGAAGGCGGAAAAGATGCCAAGCACCGCAAAGGAAGCCGTCACCAGCAGCGAATTGCCCATGCGCGGCAGGATGATCGAGATGAACACCCGAAACGGCCTTGCGCCGACATCGCGGGCGGCCTCGACGGCGCTGTTCGAGATGGAGGAGAGCCCGGCCGTCAGCATCAGCACCGTCAGCGGAAGATTGTCCCAGACAAGGCCGATGACCGGTCCCCACGGCGTCAGATAGGGCGTGCGCAGCTTGGGCAGGCCGACTGAATTCAGCAACAGGTCGACGGTGCCGTTCGGCCCGATCGTCCGGATCAGCGCATAGGCGAGGATGATCGACGGCACGAACATCGGGAAGATCGCAAGAGCCTGCACATAGGCGGCAAGACGCCCCTGCGAGAAGCGAAGGTAAAGCGCGATCGGAAGGCCGATCGCCAGAAGCAGGATGCCGCAGACGGCGGTCGTCCAAAGCGTCAGCCAGAGATTGCCGAGGCTGTAGCCGTCGGTGAAGAAGAAGCGATAGGAGGCAAGCGAGACTTCTGTCGCTCCGTCAGGACCGCGAACGAAGATCGTGCGGACGACAGCCGAAAAGATCGGAAAGATGATCAGCCATGCGAGCAGGAAGACCGGCAGGGCGACGAGGAGGAGCCCGATGGAGCTCCCCCTGGTGATGGACGGGTGACGGCTGGGAACCGCCGGCGCAGTGTCGGTGGACATCAGGTTCGGCTGATGCCCGGAGCGACGTCGCGGTACCAGCCGTCGGCGATTGCCTTTTCCCAGTCGCCGCCCGGGAAGGTCGGGATGGTCGATGGAATGACGTCGGCATATTTCTTGCGGAGATCGTCGGAGATATGGTCCCAGGAGATACCGGGGAAGCCGCCGATCTGAGTGATGATCGCTTCCTGCATTTCCTTCGTCAGCATGAAGGCGGCCAGCTTCAGCGCCGCATCCTTGTTGGCGCCATTCGAGAATACGGTGATGCCGGAAAAGCCGCCGCAAAGGGCGAGATCGGAAAGCTGCACGAGGCCGGTCGTCTCCGGCAGCACGCCCTGGGAGATCGCCTGCAGCACCTGGTCGGACCAGACCGGCACCATGGTGACGACGCCCTGGGCGAGCAGCTGGATCGACTGGGTGTTGCCGGCGGTATAGGCGCCCTTGTCGTAGAGCGCGGGCTCGAGGTCGTTGAGGATCTTCCAGGCCGGCGTCAGCGCTTCCGTGGCGAAGTCGGCGGTGAAATTGTCGATCTTGAACTTCTTCGGATCGCGGCCATTGGCCTCATGGATCGCCCGGCGGACGAAGTTGCCGCCGGAGCCGCCCTTGTCCGGACGGTTGTAGATGAACTGGCCGGGATTGGCCTTGATCCATGCGGTGAGCTTCTCCCAGCTCTTCGGTGCATTCTTCGGATCGAGCTTGGTCGTGTCGTAGGCGAGAAGCACCTGCGAACCGCGATAGGGAAGCGAGTAGGGGGTATCGAAGGCTAGCGGATTGATATGGTCGTAGCCTTCGATGTTCTCGGCGGAGAACTTGACCCAGAGGCCGGCATCGATGCCGCCGGACGGCAGGCGCGGATCGAACACCTCGAACAGATCGGCCTGCGGATCGGTCTTCGTCTTCAGTGCGGCGAGCGCACGGTCGGCGATGGCGCGCAAACCGTTATTGTCGCCGGCATCCGTCACCTTCAGGGCAACGCCGGGATGCGCCCTTTCGAAGGCGGGACGGATGGTGTTGTTCCAGAGGTCGACGATATTGGCATCCGAACCGCTGTAGAGATCGATCGTGCCGGCCGCGGCCGATGCGAAACGCGGAAGAGCCAGCAGACCGGCCGCAGCTGATGATGTGATCAGAAATTCGCGTCTATTCATAACCCGTCTCCATCAGGTGTCGAGGCTCAGCCTCCGCAGGAATGTTCAAGGCCTTGCTAGCGCCGGCGCGTAACATCGACATGACAGATCGGGCGTATCTGAGGGAAATTGCACAGCTGTGCTGAATTCCGCCGTATGGAAATCTTCGGCGGGAAACACTATCTCTCGGCAAACAAGGAGATATCCAATGACCGAAGAACGTGCAGTCCTCGCCGGCGGTTGCTTCTGGGGCATGCAGGACCTGATCCGCCGATACAAGGGCGTGATTTCGACCCGCGTCGGCTATACCGGCGGCGATGTGCCGAATGCCACCTACCGCAAGCACGGAACCCATGCCGAGGCGATCGAGATCATCTTCGACCCCTCAAGGATCAGCTATCGGGAAATCCTCGAATTCTTCTTCCAGATCCACGACCCGAGCACGCGCAACCGGCAGGGCAACGATGTTGGCTTGAGCTATCGCTCGGCGATCTTCTACGTCACCCCCGAGCAGGAGCGCGTCGCCAAGGATACGATCGCCGATGTCGACGCATCGGGCCTGTGGCCCGGCAAGGTCGTCACCGAAGTCGTGCCGGTCAGCGATTTCTGGGAGGCCGAACCCGAGCATCAGGATTATCTGGAGCGGATTCCGAACGGCTATACCTGCCATTTCGTCCGGCCGGGCTGGAAACTGCCGGTTCGTCAGAAGATCGCCTAAATTGATCAGGCTCCCATCGCCGCGCGGCTGGTTTCAAGAAGCGCGGCGACGAGATTTGCCCGTGGCGAGGATCGCGTCGCCACGATGCCGACGGTGCGCATAGCGGACGAGCGGGGCAGGGGCAGCTTGAGGATATCAAGGCCAGCCGGCCAGGGCGGCGCCCAATCCGGCACGATCGAGATCCCGAGACCGCGGTCTACCATCACCGCGATCGCCTCCAGCGCGTCGAGTTCGTAACGCTCGACCGGATGGATGCCGATCTCGCGCAGATATTCATCGGCGATGTGACCACCCCATTGGTTGCGGTCGTAGCGGATGAAGGGCAGGGTCTTCAACAGTTCGAGCGGATCCACCCCCTTACAGTCCGGCGGAGCGATCAGCACCAGGGGTTCCTCGCGCAGGTTGTTGAAGGTCAGCGTCTTCTGCATCGGAAATCGCGGTTCGATGATGAAGGCCGCGTCCAGCGCGCCGTTCAGAACCTCGGCATAGAGATCCATCGAAGAGCCCGGCTTGAGGAAGATCTCGATCAGCGGGTAATCCTGGGCGAGGCGGTGGAGAATGTCGGGAACGAGACCGGTCAGCGCCGTATTGATCGCCCCGATCCGCATCTCGCCCGAAATCGTCGCGGTACCGGCCATCGCCTTCAGGTCGCGTGTATCGCGCACCAGCTCCCCGCAACGTTCGAGAATGGCAAAACCCGCCTCCGTCGGCCGCATGACGCGACCGGAACGCACCAGCAGCCGCACCCCGAGCTCGGCCTCCAATGCGCGGATGCGCTGGGCGACGGCCGCAGGCGTGAGGTTCAGCCGCTGCGCCGCCTCCGCCAGCGAGTGCCGCTCGGCAACGATAATGAAGGTTTCGAGAAAGCGTGTGTCCATCGATAGTTTTTCTATCTCTTGAACGAAGCAGAAGCCATATTTTATTTACGATCCATTGCTCCGAAAGATGGCCCGACCATATGAGGAGATGAAATGGATTTCGGCCTGAAGGACAAGACGGCCCTGGTGCTTGGCGCCGGCGGCGGACTGGGCAGCGCGATTGCCGTCAAGCTTGCGCGTGAAGGCGCCAGAATTGCCGCGGCGGATATCGATCTCGCCGCCGCTGAGAAGACCACGGCTGCGATCGAATCCGAAGGTGGCAAGGCGCTGGCGCTGCAATGGAACCTTTCCGATCTCGGTTCGATCGATGCGCATGTCGCTGCAATCGAGCGCCAGTTCGGACCGGTCGATGTCCTCGTCAACAATACCGGCGGCCCACCGCCGACCACCGTCTCCGGCCAGGATCCGATGCTCTGGAACCAGTATTTCCAGAGCATGGTACTCTCCGTCATCGCCATTTCCGATCGCGTGTTGCCGCAGATGCGGGCGCGCAAATGGGGGCGCATTGTCACCTCGACCTCGTCGGGCGTGGTCGCGCCGATTCCCAATCTCGGCATCTCGAATGCGCTGCGCCTTTCGTTGGTCGGCTGGTCGAAGACGCTGGCGCGCGAGGTCGGGCGTGACGGCATCACCGTCAACATCGTCCTGCCGGGCCGCATCGCCACCGGCCGCATCGCCATCCTCGACGAGCAGAAGGCCAAACGCGAAAACCGCCCCATCGATGACGTCGTCACTGAGAGCACCGGCAGCATTCCGCTCGGCCGCTATGGCCGGCCGGAAGAATATGGCAATGTCGTCACCTTCCTGGCGAGCGAGCCTGCTTCCTATCTCACCGGATCGGTGATCCGCGTCGATGGCGGCATGATCCAAAGCATCTGACAGAAACCCAATTGGAACTGACAACCGATGGCCCTTAGCGCTGAAGCGATAGCAACCCTCAAGACCGTTTCCACCGCGACAGTGACGACCGTTCTTCTGAAGAAGGGCCTGCGAAACGTCTGGATCCGCGGCGCCACTCCCTTGAAGCCCGGCCAACCGCGCATCGTCGGTCCGGCCTTCACGCTACGCTTCGTACCGGCCCGCGAGGATCTGGCTACGCCGGCATCCTGGGCCTCGCCGATTTCGACGCGCGCTGCGATCGAGGCGATGCCGGAAGGGTGCGTCGCCGTGGTCGATGCGATGGGAGTCACCGAGGCCGGCATCTTCGGCGATATCCTCTGCGCCCGCATGCAGAAGAGAGGCGTTGCCGCACTCGTCACAGACGGCGTGGTGCGCGACCTTGCCGGCGTGCTCGACACCGGCCTGCCGGTCTGGTGCCGCGGCGTCGCAGCCCCCCCTTCGGTCGCCGGTCTGACCTTCGTCGCCTGGCAGCAGCCGATCGGCTGCGGCGGCGTGGCGGTCTTTCCCGACGACATCATCGTCGTCGACCAGGACGGCGCGGTGCTAATCCCGGCCGATATGCTCGACGCCGTGCTTGATGAAGCGCCGGAACAGGAGCGGATGGAAGCCTGGATCATGACCAGGATCGATGAAGGCGTGCCGCTGCCCGGCCTCTATCCGATGAACGCCGAAACCAAGGCGCTCTACGAGGCCTCGAAGAAATAGGCTCCGGGCCAGGTGGATCGAGGAGGGTCCGCGGTTCTGCGGCCCTTTTGCCGCCACGACACCTCAATAACGAGGCACGTAATCCAGACCGCTGTCGATCCGGGCTGGGCGCCCGTCCAGGAAAAGTTCGCCGATGCGCGGCGCCGAGCGGGCGATGACCTTGCCGCGACGGATCACCGCCAGCCGATTCGGCTTCAGCCGCAGCGCTTCCAGCGTGTCGCTCGCCTGAAGGATGACCAGGTCGGCCTTGCATCCCTTTTCCAGGCCGTAGCCTTCAAGCCCCATCGTCTTCGCCGAATTGACGGTCAGCGCGTCGAAGATCCTCTTCTTGTCGTCGATGCCGGCCATCTGTGCGACATGGATTGCCATATGGCCGACCTCCAGCATGTCGCCCGATCCCATCGAATACCAGGGGTCCATGACGCAGTCGTGCCCGAAGGAAACATTGAGCCCGGCATCCATCAATTCCCGCACGCGGGTCATGCCGCGGCGTTTTGGATAGGTGTCGTGCCGGCCCTGCAGCATGATGTTGATCAGCGGATTGGGGATGACGTTGATCTCGGCCTCCGCCATCAGCGGAATGAGCTTGGAGACATAATAATTGTCCATCGAGTGCATCGAGGTCAGATGCGAGCCGGCGACGCGCCCCTGTAAGCCGAAGCGGATGGTTTCAGCCGCCAGCGTCTCGATATGGCGCGAGAGCGGATCGTCGGTTTCGTCGCAATGCATATCGACCGGCAGGCCGCGATCGGCGGCGATGCGGCAGAGCGCCTCGACCGACGCCGTGCCTTCACCCATCGTCCGTTCGAAGTGGGGAATGCCGCCGACGATATCAACGCCCATGTCGAGGGCGCGGTTGAGTGCGTCGATCGCGCCCGGCGAGCGGTAATATCCGTCCTGGGGGAAGGCGACCAGCTGCAGATCGATATAGGGCGCGACCTTCTCGCGCACCTCGATCATCGCCTCGACGGTCACAAGCTTGGGATCGCTGGTGTCGACATGGCTGCGGATGAAGAGCAGGCCCTGCGTGACCGCCAGATCGCAATAGCGCAGTGCACGATCGACCAGTTCCTCCTTCGTCACGATCGGGCGCAACTCTCCCCAGAGCGCGATGCCCTCGAGCAGGGTGCCGGAAACGTTCATGCGCGGAAGGCCGAGCGACAGGGTCGCGTCCATGTGGAAATGCGGATCGACGAAGGGCGGGCTGACCAGCCGGCCTGACGCGTCGATTTCTTCCCTCGGCTGCGCCTGGAGATTGGGCTCGACCGCGATGATCTTGCCGCCCTGGATGCCGATATCGACGCCCTTTCGGCCATCAGCGAGATTTGCATTTCTGACGATCAGATCGAACATCGGAGCCTCATTGGACAGAAGTGGTTCAGCGTTCGCCGCGGCGATAGGGCTGCATCAGTGCCTGCGGTACGCGGGCGCGGCGGGCCATGACCGCAAGGGCGGCAATGGAAAGGATATAGGGCGTCATCAAAAAGAGCTGATAGGGTACAAGCCCGCTCAGCGCGGTTTGCAGCCGCAGCTGGAAGGCATCGAAGAAAGCGAAGAGCAGGGCGCCGAACAGCGCGCGACCGGGCCGCCAGGAAGCGAAGACGACGAGCGCGATGCAGATCCAGCCGCGCCCCTGCACCATGGTCGGGAAAAAGCTGTTGAACGCCGACAGGGTCAGGAAGGCGCCGCCCATTCCCATCAGTGCGCTTCCGGCAATCACCGCGCCATAGCGCACCTTCATCGGATTGACGCCCTGCGCTTCCGCCGCATGCGGATTTTCACCGGTCATGCGGATCGCAAGCCCAACGGGCGTGCGGAAGATGATGTAGGCCATCAGCAAAGCGATGGCGATCGCGAGATAGGTCGGCGCCGTCTGCGTGAAGAAGGCCGGCCCGATGAAGGGCAGCTTCGAAAGACCCGGAATGGCGATCGGCTGGAACGGCACGATGGTGGGCGGCGTATTGGCAAGCGGCACGATCAGCCGGAAGACATAATAACTGAAGCTGGAGGCAAACAGCGTGACGCCGAGGCCAGCGACATGTTGGGACAGCCCGAGCGTCACAGTCAGGCCCGCATGCAGCAGGCCGAAGACGCCGCCGGCAATGGCGGCAATCAGTAGGCCCGTCCAGAGATCGGCGCCGTGATAGACGGAAAGCCAGCCGATCATCGCGCCGAAGGTCATGATGCCCTCGATGCCGAGATTGAGCACGCCGGCCCGTTCGCAGAGCAGGGCGCCGAGCGTGCCGAAAATCAGCGGTGTGGCGATCCGCAGGATTGCCGCCCAGAGCCCGGCGGAGGCGATGATATCGAAGAGCTGCATCATCGCCGGATCCTGTATTGGGTGAAGAACAATGCGATCAGCATCGTCAGCAGCGACAGCGCCACGGTGACGTCGGCGATATAGGTCGGGATGCCGAGGCCGCGGCTCATGCCATCGGCGCCCACGAACATGGTGGCGGTGAAAATGGCGGCGAAGACGACGCCGAGCGGATTGAGGTTGGCGAGCATGGCGACGACGATACCGGCATAGCCGAAACCGGGCGACAGGTCGGTCGTCACGTAACCCTTGACCCCCATCACCTCGATCGCTCCTGCCAACCCTGCAAGCCCGCCGGAGAGGCAGGCGACCTTCACCAGCGTTCTGCCGAGGGGCACGCCCGCAAAAACAGCGCCGCCCGGATTGAGGCCGGCCGCGCGCGACTGCATGCCGAACACGGTGCGCGACTGGATGAAATGGACGAGGATCGCCAGCGCGATTGCGATCGCAAAGCCGATATGCAGGCGCGAACGGGCGATCAGCTTCGGCAGCATGGCGTGATCGCTGACCGATTGCGACTGCGGCCAGCCGAAGGCGAGCGGATCCTTGAGAACGCCATCGATCAGCATCGAGACGAAGAGCACGGCGATGAAGTTCAACAGCAGGCTGGTGACGACTTCATCGACCGAGAAGCGCAGCCTGAGCCAGAGCGGGATCAGGATCAGCACCATGCCGGCAATGGCGCCGATCAGCAGTAGCAATGGAATGAGAATGGGGGCGGGAAGATTGCCGAGCGGTTTCGAGCTTGCCGCCGCAACGGCGATGGCGCCGAGATAGAACTGGCCCTCGGCGCCGATATTCCAGAGCCGTGCCCGGAAGGCGACGGCCGCGGCAAGCCCGGTCAGCATCAGCGGCGTTGCCCGCGTCAGCGTTTCGGTTGCCGACAGCCGCGAGCCGAAAGCACCGGTCAGGATGCGCCAATAGGCATCGAGCACGGGCGCGCCGGCAATTGATATCAGGATGCCCGAAAGCGCCAGGGCTGCGATCACCGCGATGACGGGCGTGACGATCAGCAGGGAAAGCGGACGGTGTTCGCGGCGCTCAAATCGCATGGCCGGCCTCTGGGTTTTGCTGCCATTCGCCGGCCATCATCAGCCCCAGCCTGCGCGCATCGGCGTCTTCAGCCTCGACGGGCGGCGACAGCCGGCCGCCGACGATCGCCTGTATGCGATCGGCAAGCGCGATCACCTCGTCGAGGTCTTCGGAGATCAGCAGCACGGCGGTCCCTTGCCTGCGGGCTTCGAGCAGGCGGGCGTGCACGGCTGCCACCGCCCCTTCATCGAGACCGCGCGCCGGCTGCGCCGCAATCAGGATCCGCGGCCGCCGATGCAGGTTGCGGCCGAGAATGAGCTTTTGCATATTGCCGCCGGAGAGCAGCCGGGTGCGAATGGCCGGGCCGCCGCCGCGGACATCGAATCCGTCGATGATCTCCCTGGCGAAGGCCATGCCCGCTTTGCGGTTGACGAGACCACGGCGCGAAAAGGCCGATGAGGCGATGCGCTCCAGCACGGCGTTTTCCCAGATCGCCATTTCGCCGATCACGCCTTCCTCGTTGCGATCCTCGGGAATGCGGCCGATGCCGGCGTCGACGACATCGGCGACACCGAGATTGCCGACGGCTTCCCCGAACAGCAGAAGGTCGCCGGCGCTGCGCGCCAGCATGCCGGAGAGAAGATGCGCCAATGTCGCCTGACCATTGCCCGAAACACCGATGATGCCGAGGATTTCTCCCGCGTGCAGCCGGAAGCTGATCGACTTCAGCCGATCGACGCCGCCGCTGCGCACCGTCACATCGGCCGCTTCGAGGGCAACGGCGCCGGGTGTCGACGGCTCGCGTACGGGCCGCGTCACACGGTGCCCGACCATCAGTTCGGCGAGTTCCGCCTTGCTGGTGTCCGACGCCTTGCGTTCGGCGACCATCTTGCCACCGCGTAAGACCACGATGCGGTCGGCCGCTGCCATCACCTCGTCGAGCTTGTGCGAGATGAAGATCAGCGACAGGCCCTGGCGGGCCATTTCCCTCAGCGTCGTGAACAGCCGTTCGGCCTCGATATTTGTCAACACCGCCGTCGGCTCATCGAGGATCAGGATGCGGGCATCGTTATAGAGCGCCTTGAGGATCTCGACGCGTTGCTGCTCACCGACCGAGAGGTCACCAAGGCGCGCATCCGGATCGACCTTGAGGCCGAAGCGCTCGGATATATCAAGCAGCTTCTTGCGCGCCGCGGATGTTCCCGAGCGCCAGGACCACAGTCTTTCCGTGCCGGTCATGACATTTTCAAGAACGGTCAGATTGGGCGCGAGCGAGAAATGCTGATGCACCATGCCGACGCCGGCCTGGATCGCCGCACGCGGCTTGCCCTGCGGCACCTCTCTGCCTTCGATCAGAATTCGGCCGGCATCCGGCATGTAATGGCCGAAAAGGATGCTCATCAGCGTGGTCTTGCCCGCACCGTTCTCGCCAAGCAGCGCCACGACCTCACCCTTGGCAAGAGTCATGGAAATATCGTCATTGGCGAGATTGGCGCCGAAACGCTTGCTGACGCCTGTGATCTCCAGCACCGGCCCGGTCATGACGGCAGTCCTGCGACGGTAAACCGATGCTGCCACCGCCCCTCGGCCTCCAGGCGTGCGGCAAGCGACAGGAGGCGCGGTTCGTGACCCATCGGCGCCATGATCTGCACCGGCAGCGGCAGGGCGTGCTCATCCTGTCCGAAAGGCAGCGTCAAAGCAGGAAAACCCGAAATATTGGCGAGGCAGGCAAGCGGCGCAAAGACCGCCATCCGCTCGCGATGCAGATCCGTGTCGGCATGATCGGACGGAAAGGAGCCGATCGCAAGAGGCGCAGACGAAAGCATCGGCATGAGGATGCAATCGACCTTGTCGAACAGCGTCCAGAGCTTATGGCTCACCAGAACGGCCTCGTTCAGCGTGTTCCATAGCGATGTGGCCGAAAGCCCTCGTCCGCGCGCAACAAAGGCCTGCGTCAGAGGCTCGGCCCTGCTTTCATCCAGAGCCGCCGCCTCGATGAGCGCCGCAAGGTTGGCGGAGACGATATCGGCAAAGGCGCGGCCGCTTGACGTGACGCTTCCTTCGAACTCGGCCCAGCTCAACGGAACGATCAGGTGTCCGTCATTCTCGAGCGCACGAGCCGCATCCTCGACGGCTGCGAGCCGATCACCATCCGTCGGATAGGCCGAACCGGTATCGATCAACAGGCCGATCCGCAAACGGCCGCTGCCGATATCGACAGGGGAGGGATCGGCAAAGGGACCTCGTGAATTGCCGCTCAGGCTGCCGAAGATCAGCGCCGTATCCCGCACCGAACGGCAGACCGCGAGTTCGCTGGCGATACCGGCGAGGTGGTTGCCAAAGGAGGGGGCGCCCGGGATGGCGCCGCGCGTCGGCTTCATCCCGACAAGGCCGCAGCAGGCGGCGGGCACACGGATCGAGCCGCCGGCATCGGTCGCATGCGCGATCGCAACGATCCCGGCGGCGACCGCTGCCGCCGCACCGCCGGAGGAGCCGCCGGCGGTGCGGGCCGGATCGAGCGGGTTGCGGCAGAGAGGCCCGATTGCCGGTTCGCTGGCAAGCGACAGACCGAATTCCGGGCTCGTCGTCAGGCCGAACAGGCAGAAGCCGGCGTCGCGGAAACGAGCAGCCAGATCGGAATCCGCTTCGCCGCCCTTTCTTTCGAAGAGACGGGAACCGGCGGTGACCGGCAACCCGGCGAAGGGGCCGCCAAGATCCTTCGCCAAACTCGGCACACCGGCAAAGGGCCTGATGGAAAAGCGACCGGGCACGCTGCGCCGCTCCCGGTCACGCTCCTCTGCCGAGGCGAGGCCCATGGCGGCATCGAGATAGGCGAGTGCGCCGAGCGGTGCCTGCCGCGCGGCGGCCTCAAGAGAAGCCTGCATCGCTTCAGTTGCGCTCAGCTTGCCATGCCGGATCGCTGCCGCCAGGTCGGTCGCATCGCTTTGCATGAGCCGAATTACTTCGGCTCGTCCATCATCTTCGGAACCTCGAAGGTGCCGGCCTTGATCTCCGCCCGCTTGGCTTCCATCGCAGCCTCGGCATCGGCGGGTGCCACGCCCTTCACGAAGACGATATCGCTGCCGCCTTCCTTCATCAGGCCGTAGGAGGTGTAGTTCCGACCGACCGGTTTTCCGGCCGCGACATCGGCGATCGCAGCGTTGAGGATCGGGCGGAAATACCACATGGCGTTGGCAAACACCGTGTCAGGGTAGCGCGGTGTATAGTCGATCAGCGAGCCGACCGATTTGATGCCGCGCTCCTTGGCGGCATCGGCGCTACCGATACGTTCGCCGAACAGGATGTCGGCGCCGGCGTCGATCTGGGCGAGACCGGCTTCGCGGGCCTTCGGCGGATCGAAGAAGGTGCCGATGAAGGAGACGAGGTGTTTTGCCTCCGGGTTGACGGCCTTGACGCCGGCCGCGAAGGCGTTGATCAGCATGTTGACCTCGGGGATCGGAATGGCGCCGACCGAACCGACGATATTCGACTTGGTCATCTTGCCCGCCAGCATGCCGGCAAGATAGGCGCCGTCATGGTTCCAGGTGCCGAAGACGCCGAAATTGTCGCCGGCCTGCTCGCCGCTCGAACCCAGCACGAAGGCGGTATCGGGATAGTCGGCCGCGACCTGCCGGGCCTCTTTCTCCACCGCATAGGCCTCGCCGATGATCAGCTTGTTGCCCTGTTCGGCATATTCGCGCATGGCGCGGGGATAATCGGTGCCGGAAACACCTTCGGAGAAGACATATTCGATAACGCCTTCCTTGGCCGCGTCCTGCAGGGCCTTGTGCAGACAGGAGTTCCAGGCATTTTCAACCGGCGAGGCATGAATGCCGGCAACTTTCAGCGGCGCGGCCGCTCTTGCCAGCGGGGCAAAGCCGCTGACCCCAAGCGCAATGCCGGATGCGATCACTGCCCGGCGTGAAATCAGGATATCTTTGGTCATTGATTGCTCCCCTTTTTTACCATTTGGTTCAAAAATCATAGTAGCGCCTAAAAATGTGTCAAGCCGCGACTGGGCTTAAAAATCAGGCTGATCGGCCACCGCGACCTGACTGAAAAAACGAGGCAGGACAGGCTGCACGCCCGGCGCCACCGTGCTTGCCGGGCAGGATCTACAGGGGCTTGGCGCGACGACTCCGGCAGGATATGCATAGAACTATCGGGTTGGGGAAATTGAAATGGGTGATGAAGAAGACGCCTCGCGGCGGCCGATCGCGAGCCGGTCGTCGTCCTGGGCGATCGGCCTGAGTGCGTGGCTGGCACGCACCGGTGTCACGCCAAACAGCATTTCGCTTTTCTCGATCCTGTTTGCCGGCCTCGGCGCGGCGCTCATCCTCTTCACGGCCCATCCGATCGCCATGGTTTGCGCCGCGATCTCGGTGCAGATGCGGCTCGTCTGCAATCTGCTGGACGGCATGGTCGCGATCGAAGGCGGCAAGAAAACCAAGAGCGGGCCGCTCTACAATGAATTCCCCGACCGGATCGCCGACAGCCTGCTTCTCGTCGCAGCCGGTTATGCCTGCGGCTTTGCCTGGCTCGGCTGGCTGGCTGCGCTGCTTGCGGCACTCACCGCCTATATCAGGGTCTTCGGAGGAGCGGTCGGCCTTCCCCAGGACTTCAGCGGCATCATGGCCAAACAGCGCCGCATGGCGGTACTGACGGCGGGCCTCGTCGCCCAGAGCGTGGAGACGCTGATATCCACCAGCCGTTGGTCGCTGCTCCTTGCCTCCGTCATCATCGCGGCGGGAAGCCTCGTCACCTGCACCACGCGCACGATAAGACTTGCCCGCTCGCTGGAGAGATTATGATCGCACTCATCCGTCGCCTTCTCGTGCTCTTCGTCCGCATCGTGGTCGGCGCCCGCAGCGAGTGGCGGGGCTGTTCGCCCGACCCCCGCCGCCGCATCTATTTCGCCAATCACAACAGCCATGTCGACACCGTCGCCGTCATGGCCGCCCTACCGTGGCCGGTGCGACGACTGACCCATCCGGTTGCGGCGCGCGATTATTGGGGAACGACCGCCTTTCGCCGTTTCATCGCCGAGAAAGGCCTGCGCGCCGTCCTGATAGACCGCAAGCCTCTGCCCGACAGCAACCCGCTGGCGCCGGTCGAGCGCCTGCTTGATGAGGGGCGCTCAGTCCTGATCTTCCCGGAAGGCACGAGAAGCGGCAGCGATGAGATCGCTCCGTTCCGCAGCGGCATCTATCGCCTTGCATGCCGTTTCCCCGATGTCGATCTCGTGCCCATCCATCTCGACAATCTTCAGCGCATCCTGCCCAAGGGAAGCTGGCTGATCGTCCCGATCACCTGCACGGCGCGCTTCGGCAAGCCGCTGCGCGTCGAACCGGGCGAAGGAAAAGACGCGTTCCTGGCCCGCGCCCGTGCCGCGGTCATCGAGCTAGCAGACGGAGAGCGCATCGCATGACCAGCCATTTCTCCATCGTGCTTGCCGCGATCCTCGGCCTGTTGGCGGTCGCCTCGGCCATTGGCTTCACCCTTCAGCGGCGGGCGACCGAGCCCGGATCCGTCGCTACCGTCCACAATCTCAATGCCCGAATTCGCTCATGGTGGATCATGGTCGCGATATTCGGCGGCGCGATTCTGCTCGGCGATACCGCGGTGGTCGTCCTGTTCGCATTCCTGTCCTTCATGGCGCTTCGCGAATTCTGGACGCTGACGCCATCGCGGCGCGGCGATCACCTGGCGCTGTTCCTGTCCTTCTTCGTCGTCCTGCCACTTCATTACCTGTTGCTCGGAACAGCGTGGTACGGCCTGTTTGCGATCTTCATCCCGGTCTATGCCTTCTTGATCCTGCCGGCGGTGGCGACCTTGACGGGCGACGTCAACGAATTCCTGGCGCGGACCGCCAGGGTGCAATGGGGATTGATGCTGACGGTCTATTCGATCAGCCATGCTCCCGCACTTCTGATGCTGCAGACCGGTACGCCATCCGCCCTTCTTCTCGTCTATCTCGTCATCGTGGTGCAGCTCAGTGACGTCTTCCAGTATGTCTGGGGCAAGCTCCTGGGAAAGCATCGCTTCTCGCCGAACATCAGTCCATCGAAGACGCTCGAAGGCCTCTTCGGCGGCGGCGCCTCGGCCATCCTTGTGGGAACGCTGCTCTATCGCCTGACGCCGTTCTCACCGCTGCAGGCGGCGGCCATCAGCACGGTCATCGTCGTCGCGGGCTTCTTCGGCGGCTTCGTGCTCTCGGCCATCAAACGCGACCTCAACGCCAAGGACTGGGGCTATGTGATCGAGGGCCACGGCGGCGTGCTCGACCGGCTGGATTCCATTACCTTCGCAGCGCCGCTATTCTTCCACATCGTCCGCTACTGGTACACAGCATAGGAACGGGGAGGCGGCGGGTCGCCTGGCGCCCGTTAAAATCTGTCGATTTCCTCAAGGCTGTCGAACAGCCGGCGCTGAACATCCCGCTCCTGCCTGCCGATGGCGGTCAGCAGCCTGCCCATCGTTCCTCGCAGGCCGTGCAACTCGTCGACCAGCTCCATGACGATATCGACGCCGGCTTCGTTGACGCCCATGTTTCCCATGAGGTCCAGGATCAGCCGTGCACGCGCGACGTCGGCGTCGCGAAATTGCCGTTGGCCGCCTGAGGTCTCGGGGATCAACCAACCCTGTTCGATCCAGAGGTCGAGCTGGTCGATGTCGATTTTCAAGTAAAGACTGAATTCGAGATCATCCATGATCAAGCCTCCATGTTCTTTCTCGGATCATACGAGTTTGTCGTCGCCCATTCCTTCACCAGGTCCGTCAGCCGCTCGTTGGGATTGTCAGGCAGCACGATCTTCAGGGAGACATAAACGTCGCCATGTCCGCCGCTGCGTTTTGCAACACCCTTGCCCTTGAGGCGCAGGACCTTGCCGGTGTTCGAATGCGGCGGCAGCGTCAGATTGACCGGCCCAGACGGCGTCGGCACACGAACCTTGCCGCCGAGCACGGCCTCATTGAACGTGATCGGCAGTTCCAGGCGGATATCGTCGCCGTCTCGCGTGAAGAAGCGGTGCGGGCCTACACGGATTTCGATCAGGACATCACCCGCCGGACCGCCTCCGATCCCCGGCTCGCCCTTGCCGCGCAGCCGTAAAGTCTGGCCATCGCGCGTTCCCGGCGGGATCTGCACGTCAAGCGTTGGGCCGCCAGGAAGCTTGACCTCGGTCCTGGTGCCGTTGACGGCCTCGAGAAAATCGACCTCCATCGAGAATTGGCGGTCCCGGCCACGACCACGGCTCTGGCCGCCTCCGGCCCGGCGTGAAAAGAAGTTGGCAAAGACATCGTCGGCATCGCCGAAATCGGCAAAGCCGGCACTGTTGTGGTAGGGATCGCCAGGGCCGCTCTTCGAGGCATAGTCGCGGTAATAATTGCGCTGCGCCCGCTCGGCGCCTGAAATATCGATCTCGCCGCGGTCGAAACGCCCGCGTTTTTCCTCGTCGCTCAAGATCTCATAAGCGGTTGAAATTTCCTTGAACCGCTCCTCTGCCTTTTTGTCGCCGGGGTTGAGGTCGGGGTGAAGTTTCTTGGCGAGCTTGCGGAACGCGCTTTGAATATCCTTTTGCGTCGCATCCCGTTTCACGCCCAGAAGCTCATAGGGATCCTGGCTCATACATATCTCCTGAGGGCAGCAAATACTGCTGGTTGGCTTGGGGATGATATAGGTTGCCGGGCCGCCGCCGGGGAGGGGAAATTGGTCGCCCGGGCGATATCAACGCGATAAAGCCACTGCGGTCACGCTGGCGCAGTGGAGATTAGAGCAATGCCACGTCTTCGGCTTGAGACGCCGCGCCCTCATATGCGTGATCTAAACGCCGATCGATGAGAACCGAGCACCCGGCGTGGCGCACGACTTTGTCGACAATCGAGGAGAAGACGTAGTCGGTGATATCGGTCACATGCGACGACAGCAGGATGAGATCGGCCGACTTCTCCCTTGCGACGGAAACGAGCTGGGAAGCGGCAATGCCGATGCGAACCTCGATCGTCGCCAAAATCCCCATTTCCTTACAGAGCGATGCAAGTTTCTTTTCGGCGTCGACGATGGCGGTCGTTTCGAATGCCTCGGGAAGCTCCGTCAGGTGACGGCGCGGGATATTCTCGATGACATGCATGACGACGATGCTTCCGCCTTCATCCGCCAATGCCGCAGCCCGGCGCAAAAGCCGGATTGCCGTTTGCCTCGAACCCGTGCCGATGCCGCAGATGATTGTTCGATACATTGAAATCCATATCCTCGAATGCGAATGATAGCGCCGATCATACCGGTCTCAACCGTCGCGGCATTGACGAATGTCAAGGAAAGGCCTCGCAACGGTAGCCCTCGCAAAACCGCCATTTGCTTAGAACGGGACCTCCGGCTGAATCGTCGCAGTTGACGATATGGCCATCAGCAACAGTTCTAACCCGATGTCGTCACTTATTGAGGTTCACATGCCGCATTTTGCGATTATCGGATCGGGTGCGATGGGAAGTGCTGTCGCCAAACGGCTGATCGACCGCGGCGCCACGGTGCTGACCCATCTCGAGGGCAGAAGCGAGCAGACGATTGCGCGGGCAATGGCAGCCGGCATGGTGCCGGTCGGACGCCAGGAGCTGACAAAGGCCGAGCTGATCCTGTCGATCGTTCCGCCGGCGCAGGCGATCAAGGTCGCCGAATTCGTCGCGGGCATATCGTCGGGGATGCCGGCGCCGCCGCCCTTCATCGACCTCAACGCGATTGCGCCAAAAACCATGCAGGCTTTGGCGGCACGGTTCGACGGCAGCGGCGTGGAGGTGCTCGATGGCGCGATCATCGGCGGGCCGCCGGTTCCCGGCAAATCAGGTCCGACCATCTATATCAGCGGCGATCGTGCCGAGCGGAGCCGGCTGCTTGATGATTGCGGCCTCAGGATCCGCAGGCTCGACGGACCGCTCGGCGCCGCCTCGGCACTGAAGATGTGTTATGCCGGCATCAACAAGGGATTTATCGGCCTCGGCACTGCCATGCTGCTTGCCGCATCGCGTTCGGGTGCTGCCGAAAGCCTGAAAGCCGAACTCTCCGAAAGCCTTCCCGACGTCGACCGCAAGCTGTCGAAATCCATTCCCGACATGTACCCGAAAGCCTATCGATGGGTCGCCGAAATGCAGGAGATTGCCGATTTCCTGGGAGAAGATGATCCGGCGGCGACCATCTTCCGCGGCATGGCGGAGCTCTTCTCCAGGATGGCTTCCGACGTGGAGGGCAGCCGTGTTCTTGTCGGGCAGCTGGACGAGATCCTTGGCTCCAGGGAAACCCGCGACGCGATGGTCATGCCATAATGTCGCTGCCGGCGCTGGCAATGGAGGCACCGGCAGCTGGTGTACGGCCGGTCCAAGCCGCGCCTATATCTTCACGAAGTCCTCGACCTGCGCCCTGATCGCGACCTCGGTCGGCAAACGCTCCATCGAACTCGCGCCGTAAAAGCCGTTGCAACCCTTGCAGCGTGCAAGCACATAGGCCGCGTCCGCGGGCATGGCGATCGGCCCGCCATGGCAGAGCACGATGACGTCGTCGCGGATCGACCTTGCGGCATCCGACCATTCGTTGATCTTCTCCACGCATCCATCGAGGGTCAGCGCCGTTTCAGCGCCGATCGCGCCGCCTGTGGTCAGGCCGAGATGGCAGACGACGATGTCGGCGCCGGCTTTGGTCATCGCGATCGCGTCCTCGCTGCTGAAGACATAGGGTGTCGTCAGCATGTCCTTGGCGTTGGCGCGGGCGATAATGTCGATTTCCAGATCGAAGCCCATGCCGGTCTCTTCGAGATTGGCGCGAAACGTGCCGTCGATCAGCCCGACGGTCGGGAAGTTCTGGATGCCGGCAAAACCCATTGCCTTCAGCTCGTCGAGGAAGTGATCGGGCAGCATGAAAGGATCGGTGCCGTTGACGCCGGCAAGCACCGGCGTGTGGCGCACGACCGGCAGGACCTCGCGGCCCATCTCCTCGACGATCTCGTTGGCATTGCCATAGGCGAGCAGGCCGGCAAGCGAGCCGCGGCCGGCCATGCGGTAGCGGCCGGAATTATAGATCACGATCAGATCGATGCCGCCGGCCTCTTCGCTCTTGGCGGAAAGGCCGGTGCCGGCGCCACCGCCGATGATCGGCAGGCCTTCGGCGATCTTGCGGCGAAGCTTGCTCAGAATGTCGTTTCTGTCGATGCGGGTCAAAACTCTCTCCTCAGGCATGGATCTCATGGAAGCCGGCAACGAGTGCCGTGGCGAATTCCGGACTGTTGACATGGGCGTCTATCTCGACGAGGCGCCTGTTCGGCGCCTCGCGCCAGCCGCCACGAATGGCAGAAAACAGCGCCTCGTCGGCATCGGGATCATGGAATGGCTGACCGGCGGCGTCGATCGCCGAAACGCCCTGAAGCGGCAGCAGGAAGCGGACCGGACCCTGCATCCGGTTGAGCCGCTCGACGATGAAAGCGCCGATCCTGCGGTTTTCCTCCGGGGTGGTGCGCATCAGGGTCACCTGTGCATTGTGGACGTGCAGCCTGCGGTCGCGGAAGGGCGCCGGCACGGTGTCCCGCGCGCCGAAATTCACCATATCGACGGCGCCGACCGAGCCGATATAGGGCAGGCCGGTGCGGATAATGGCGCCGAAGCGATCCTCGGTCGCCGGAAAGACGCCACCGATGAGAAGGTCGGGCACCTCCGTCGTCGTCACATCGATTACGCCCTGCAACAGACCGGAATCGGCAAGCTTCTCCATCGACTGGCCACCGACGCCGGTCGCATGGAAGACGTAGATTTCATGCGTCTTGCCGAGCATTTCGCGGAGCTGGGTGACGCAGGAGGTGGTGACGCCGAACATGGTCATGCCGATGCCCGGCCGATCATCGCTGGAGACGGGGATGGGGTTGCGGGCCATGCCGGCCGCCGCATTTGCCGCATTGCCGATTACCTTGCGCGAGATGGCGTTCAAGCCGGCGATGTCGACGACCGAATACATCATGGTGAGATCATTCGGGCCGACATAGGGCGCCACATTGCCCGAGGCGACCGTCGAGACCATCAGTTTCGGCAGGCCGATCGGAAGCGTTCGCATCGCCTCAGTCACCAGCGCGGTATTGCCGGTGCCGCCAAGGCCGAGCACGGCGCCGATGTCGTTGCGCGATTTCAGGAATGCCGTCAGCGCTTCGGCCATGGCCGAAACCGCCGCTCCCCGATCGGTCTGCCCGAGCACGGCCGCAGCGCCCTCAGGATGAAATGCGGCGACGTCACGCGCCTGGACATCGGCGCCGGTGCCTTCCCCAAGCGTGCCGACATCGACCAGAACAGCCTCGGTTCCGGCCGAAAGAACCACCTCCCTGGCGTAGCTCAGTTCAGCACCCTTGGTGTCGCAAGTGCCGACGATATAGACCTTTCCCATTGGTTTTCCTCCCTTTTTGATCGATCTCCGACATTCTCTAGATAAAATTCCCGATTTTGTATTTTCCATATTGTATATTCTTTCGTATATTGCATACTTAAATCACGAATGCCAGACGGAAATGGAGACCATGAACGCACCGCGCCACCTCACCCTTCGCGAGCGGATTTACGAGGAAATCGTTCGCCTGATCGTCTCCGGCGAGCTGCCGAGCGGCGTCTCGATCGATGAAAAGGAACTGACGGAGCGCCTGCAGGTCAGCCGCACACCGTTTCGCGAAGCGATCGGCACGCTCGCCAAGGAAGGGCTGATCGAGATCAAGCCGTATCGCGGCTTCTTCGTGCGCAGCTTCACGCCGAAGGAGATCGACGATCTCTACGATCTACGCAAGACGCTTGAATGCTTCGCCGTCGAGCTCGCCGTTCCACAGATGAGCGACCGGCACATCGCCGGTTTCGAGCGCATCCTCGATGAGGCGGTGGCGGCACTTCGCCGCGGCGACATGGAGACCTACGGCATTCGCGACAAGGAGTTTCACGAGACCATCGCCGAGCTTTCGGGAAGCGCGCCGTTGATCGAAACGCTGGCGCGGCTCGCGCTGCAGATCCAGATTTGCCGCTCGATCGCCAACGAGAGCCGCGATCTGGCCGAGAGGGCGGCCGAGGAGCGCGATCAGATCCTGCAGGCGTTCCGGGCACGCGACATTACCCGCGCAAAGACCCTGATGCACGCTCATATCAGCGACGTCCAGCAGGCCGTCATGGCTCGGTTTCAGAGGGAAAATCCAGCGCGTTAGCCGGATGAAATGCCAGTGGAGCGAAGGAGAGGGAGGTCTCCTTTTCGACAAGTGAAAAACGTGGCCGTGGAGCGGCCGGAGGAGGGAGCAATGCTGAAATTTCTTGCCTGCAGCACGGCACTGGCGGCGATGATCGCCGCAAGTTCGCTGGCGCATGCCGAAACCCTGAAAATGTGGGGTCCGGAACAGATCACCGAACCGCTGGTGGCCCAGCTGTGGAACGGCATCAAGGCCGATTTCGAAAAGGCCAATCTCGGCGTGACCGTCGAATTCATGCCGCCGACCGGGACGATCAGCAACGGCGCGGTGCAGGCGGCCATCCAGTCGGACGCCGGCCCCGACGTGATCCTCACCAACTCCGGCATCGGCCGCATCAGCGTCGTCAAGAACGCCAAGCAGGTCATGCCGCTCACCGAGCAATATGAAAAACGCGGCTGGAAGGACCAGATCTATCCCTGGCTCTACACCGAGCTGAAGGGCCAGTTCGGCGGCGAAATCTACGAGGTTCCCGATGGCCTCGATGCGCTTGGCATCTGGTATCACAAGGATATTTTTGAGCAGGCCGGCTGGAAGATTCCGGCGACCTGGACCGAGTTCGAAGCACTGTTGAAATCGATCGGTGAGACCGGTCTGCAGCCGATCGCCATCGGCCCGCGTACCACCGGCAGTGCCGGCCACCTCTTCGGCAATCTGCTACAATCGGCGAGCGGTAAAGAGGTGATCGGCAAGGCGCTACGCCGCGAAATCGCCTGGGACGATCCTTCGGTCGCCGCCGGCGCCGTCCGGCTACAGAAGCTGGTCGAGGCGGGCGACATCAGGAAGGAAATGGCCGGCCTCGATCTCGATGGAGCCTCCCGCCTCTGGTTCAACAAGCGCGCGGCGATGTTCGTTGCCGGCCCGTGGTTCACCGCCAATGCCCGCAAGGCCGGCTATGACCTCGCCAATGCCGGTTACGCGCCCATGCCTTCCGACATCAAGGGTGCGGCGATACCGACCGGCGGCGTCGGCTGGAGCTGGCTGGTGCCGGTCAACTCCAGACAGCCGGAACTCGCGATGAAATGGATCGACTTCATGCTGTCCGATGCGGTGATGAAGAAGCGCGCGCAGGATCCGGCAAGCACGATGATCTATCCGCGCGAAATCCCGGGCGTCGAGCCGCCGACGCCCGTGCTGAAGGACATCTTCGCGGCTGCCGCCGGCGGCGTCGGCTACAATCCGAGCGTCTATCTGCCCGGCCCGGTACTCGACACCTACTTCCAGGTCATCCAGGGCCTGATCTCCGGCCAGATCGGCGGCGAGGACGGCATGAAGCAGATCCAGGCAAAGATGGCAGAGGCGAAATAGTGGTCATTCCAGAAACGCCCGGAAGCAAGGTCGTGGCTCCTCTCAGGGATGCGCCTGCCGTGGCGGGACATACGGGCGGCCTGTCCGTCCGTATGTCCAAACGCCGGACGACGGGGGCTGCCACATCTGACTCATCCGCTGGCGATGCCCGCACCGCATTGTGGCTGATGGCGCCGGCGCTCGGCCTTTATGCCGTCTTCACCCTGCTGCCGATCGCCGCCACCTTCTGGCTGAGCTTCAACAGTTCAGCCGGCTTCAATACCTCCGCCAGTTTCGTCGGCTTCGACAATTACGCCAAGGCCGCACACGATCCGATCGTCTGGAAGAGCCTCGTCCATACCTTCCTCTGGCTGGCCTATCATGTGGTGATGGCAGGCGGGCTCGGTCTTCTGCTGGCGCTTGCCGTCAGCAGGCTGCGGATCACCCAGGTCTTCTTCCGCACCGCCTTCTTCCTGCCGCATCTGGTGTCGCTGGCAGTGGTCGGCGTCATCTGGGCCAATATCTACGATCCGTTCTTCGGCCTGCTGAATACCGCGCTGACGCGGATCGGGCTCGGCGCCTTCACCCAAGGCTGGCTGTCCGATCCCGCTTTGGTGCTCTTTTCCGTCAATATCGCAAGCTCGTGGCAGGGCTTCGGCCTCTACATGCTGCTCTTCATCGCCGGCCTGCAGAACATCGACCGCTCGCTCTACGACGCGGCCGAAGTGGACGGCGCCAACGCCTTCCAGAAACTGATCTACGTGACGCTGCCGGGGCTTCGTGAGGTGACGACCTTCGTCGTCTCGCTGGCAATGATCAACGGGCTGAAAGGCTTCGCCACGGTCTTCGTCATGACCAATGGCGGGCCGTTCTACCAGAGCGAGCTGATCACCACCTATATCTACCGGCTTGCCTTCCAGTCCCAGGATCACGGGCTTGCGGCGGTACTCTGCATCCTGCTCAGCCTGCTTGCGATCACCATCACCATCGTCTTCAACCGCTGGCGTGCGAGGCTTTCGCAATGAGCGTCCGTCATCGCGAATGGCCGGTGGCGCTGGCCCTGACCCCGGCACTGATCCTGATCCTAGCCCCCTTCGTCTGGCTTGTGGTCTCGAGTTTCAAGACCGAGGCCGAGATCGGCCAGGCCGACCCCTTCACCTGGCCCGCCGACCTGATGTGGCGGAACTATCTGGATGCATGGCAGATCGGCGGGTTCGGCGAACTCGTCGGCAACAGCCTCATCAATCTCATCGGCGTCGTCGCCCTGTCGCTGATCACCTGTGCGCCGGCCGGCTATGCGCTTGCCAAGATCCGTTTTCCCGGCCGGGAATGGCTGTTCTACGCCTTCATCCTCGGCTTGACCGTGCCCGTCCAGGCGATCGTCATCCCGCTCTATCAGGTGCTTTTCGGGCTGAACCTCGTCAACACGCTTGCTGGTATCGTGCTGGTGCAGGTCAGCAACGGCATTCCCTTCGGCATATTCCTGATGCGGAGCTTCTTCATCGGCGTGCCTGATGATCTGATCGAGGCCGCCAAGATCGACGGCGCCTCGCATCTGCAGATCCTCACCAAGGTCTTTCTGCCGATCTCGACGCCGGCGGTGCAGGCGCTCGTCATCATCAGCGCGCTCTCCACCTGGAACGATTTCTTCCTGCCGCTGATCGTGCTGATCAGTCCCGAGGTGCAGACGCTTCCGCTCGGGCTCGTCCGCTTCGCCAGCACCTATGCTTCCGATTACCGCCTGGTTTTTTCCGGGACCGTCATTTCATTCCTGCCGATCATTCTTCTCTACATCCTGATGCAGCGCCGCTTCACCGAGGGGCTAACGCAGGGGGCAATCAAGGGCTGACCATGTCGCATCATGTCCAGCGGGAAATCCGCTACAATTTCGAATTCGATCACCGCATCAAGGCTTGCTTCATCGGCGCCGGCGGTCATGCCTATCGCAATGTCTATCCGGCGCTGCGTTACGCGCCGGTCGAGCTTGCCGGCATCTGCGATCTCGATCTCGGCCGCGCCGAGAAATTCGCAAAACTCTTCGGCGCCGGAAAAGCCTATACCGACCATCGCGAGATGCTCGAACGGGAAAAGCCTGAGCTGGTCTTTCTCGTCACCGCCTATCATCCCGACGGCCGGGTGCAGGCGACCGACCTGGCGCTCGACGCGCTTGCATCAGGCGCTCACGTCTGGATGGAAAAACCGACGGCGGCAAGCCTTGCGGACATCGAAAGGCTGCAGGCGGCAAGTAGCGCGGCCGGCCGCATGGTGATGACCGGCCTGAAGAAGACCTTTTTCCCCACAATCGAAAAGCTCAAGGATCTGATCGGCTCGCCGGGTTTCGGCCGGCTAACCTCGATCAATGCCCGCTATCCCCAGAGCCTGCCGAGCCAGGAAGACCGCGCCGATCTCGTCAAGATGCAGAGCTTTCTCGACCATATCTACCATCCGGGCGCGATCCTCAACTTCCTCGGCGGCGAGATCGAACGGGCTGGTTATGAATGGGAAGCGTCGACGGGCGCGACCGTCACCAGCCTGCGCTTCCGCTCCGGGGCAATCGGCACGCTGCATCTTGCCGCCGGCCAGTCGGGCGGCAGCATCTTCGAGCGGGTCGAAATCATCGGCGAAGGCGCCAACGCCATCGTCGAAAACGGCAGCCGGCTGACCTACTTCCGCAAGGCCGACTTGCCGTCCTATGGCCGTGCCGCGAGCTTCATCCAGCCGGACGAGAATGCGGCGCTGTTCTACGAGCCGGAGCATTCGCTCGGCCAGCTCTACAACAACAACCTGTTTTATCTCGGTTATGTGCCCGAAATCCTGCATCTGACGGATGCGATCCTCTCCGGCACGCCGATAACAAGGGGCACGCTCGAAATCGCCCGCGAGATCATGAGGCTCTTCGAATTCTACAGACGCGCGGATGCCGGCGTCACCACCAATCTCTGACAGGGGAGCGACAGCCTTGACCGATAGCGATGTCATTTTCAGGAAAGCCGGCGGCGAATTCATGCCGACCAGCTGGGGCGAACTCAACTGGAAGATCACTGGTGACGGCACGCCCGGCGCCGAGATGACCTTCGGCACCTGCCGGATCAATCCCGGCGAGCGCAACCAGCTGCACTCGCATCCCGATTGCGAGGAAATCCTCTACGTCGTTTCCGGCCATTGCGAGCACAAGCTCGGCGATGCGCTCTACCGGCTCGAAGCCGGCGACGCCATCCGGATTCCCCGCAATATCAGGCACTGGGCGCGCGCGCTCGGTACCGAACCGCTCTTCGCCTTGATCATGTTCTCCTCCGGCACCCGCACGGCGGTCAATCATGAGGGCGAGGGCGCGGCCTGAAATCATCCTGTTCTCGTGGGGGAGGGAATATCATGGCGTCGATTGCGCTTCACAACATCCGCAAGTCCTACGGCAACCTGCCGGTTATTCACGGCGTCGACGTCGATATCGAGGATGGTGAATTCATCGTGCTCGTCGGACCGTCCGGCTGCGGCAAGTCCACGCTGCTGCGCATGATCGCCGGCCTGGAGACGATCTCGGGCGGCCGGCTTTCAATCGGCAACCGCATGGTCAACGACCTGCCGTCGAAGGAGCGCGACATTGCCATGGTGTTCCAAAGCTATGCGCTCTATCCGCATCTGACGGTGGCCGAGAATATGGGCTTTTCCCTGAAGCTGCGCGGCACGGCCAAGGACGAGATCGGCCACCGAGTGCAGTCCGCCGCAAAGATCCTGGCGCTGGAACCCTATCTCGACCGCCTTCCGCGTCATCTCTCGGGCGGCCAGCGCCAGCGCGTCGCCATGGGCCGCGCGATCGTGCGCGATCCGAAAGTGTTCCTCTTCGACGAACCGCTTTCCAATCTCGACGCCAAGCTGCGCGTGGCGATGCGCGCCGAGATCAAGGAGCTTCACCAGCGGCTGAAGATCACCACCGTCTATGTCACCCATGACCAGACCGAGGCGATGACCATGGCCGACCGCATCGTCGTGATGCGCGACGGCATTGTCGAACAGATCGGAACCCCGCTGGAAATCTATGATCGCCCCGCAACCACCTTCGTCGCCGGCTTCATCGGCATGCCGGCGATGAACCTGCTCAAGGGCCGCATCCAGGCCGACGCGCCTTCGATCTTTCGCACCGACAGCGGCGTCGCCATGCCGCTGTCGCTGCGTCCCGGGACGGCCGATCCCGGCGAAGAACTCATCTATGGCATCAGGCCGGAACAGTTCGTCATCGCCGATGATGGAACACCGGCGAAGGTCGTGGTCGTCGAGCCCACAGGCGCGGAAACGCAGGTCGTTGCCCGGATCGAGGGGGCCCGGATCGGGGAAGAAAACGTCAATATGTTGTTTCGCGAGCGCATCGCCGTAAGGCCGGGCGACACGATCCGCTTCGCCTTGCGGTCTGCCAGCGAACATCTGTTTTCAGCGACAACAGGCAGGCGTCTTCCCGACGCGGATGCCTGAAGCAGCGGTTTTCTTCAGCTTTGCCAAGACTCTGACGATTGCGTGAAACCGCGCCGACACCTGTGACAAAACCTCATCGCCTCTGCTATGTCAGGAAAAATGCGGCAACCCAACCTGCGCCGCACTCTGTCTGACCAATCCCAGGAGTTTGAAAGATGAGCGGTTCTTCCGATTATACACCCCCGAAGGTCTGGACCTGGAACAAGGCGAATGGCGGCCAGTTCGCCAGCATCAACCGCCCGATCGCGGGAGCGACGCATGACAAGGAACTGCCGATCGGCCGTCATCCGCTGCAGCTCTATTCGCTCGGCACCCCGAACGGCCAGAAGGTCACCATCATGCTCGAGGAACTGCTGGCGCTCGGCCACAGCGGCGCCGAATATGACGCCTGGCTGATCAAGATCGGCGATGGCGACCAGTTCGGCAGCGGCTTCGTCGCGGTCAACCCCAATTCCAAGATCCCGGCGCTGATGGACCGCAGTGGTCCGAAGCCGATCCGTGTCTTCGAATCCGGCGCCATCCTCACCTATCTCGCCGAGAAGTTCGGCGCCTTCCTGCCGACCGAGCCAGCCGACCGCGCCGAATGCCTGTCCTGGCTGTTCTGGCAGATGGGAAGCGCCCCCTATCTCGGCGGCGGCTTCGGCCATTTCTACGCCTATGCGCCTGTCAAGATCGAATATGCGATCGACCGCTTCGCCATGGAGGTGAAGCGGCAGCTCGACGTGCTCGATCGTCGCCTTGCCGAAAGCGAGTATCTGGCGGGCAGCCAATATACGATCGCCGATATTGCCGTCTGGCCCTGGTATGGCGGCTTGGTGAAGGGCTGGACCTACGGCGCGGCCGAGTTTCTGCAGGTCGAGGACTATAAGAACGTGCTGCGCTGGGCCGACGCCATTCATAGCAGGCCGGCCGTGCAACGCGGCCGGATGGTCAACCGCCTCTCCGGCGAGCCCGCAAGCCAGTTGCACGAGCGCCACGACGCCAGCGACTTCGACACCAGGACGCAGGACAAGCTCGCGGCCGCCGAGTAGCAAGCGGCCTCATCCACGTGTCGCAGCAATAAATGAGGCTCCGCCGCCTTTACGGCGGCGGAGCATTTGCATGCTGCCCGAACTCAGTTCTTGACCGTATCTTCCAGGAAAAAACGGCCGAGCGGGTTCTGGTAGAAGTTCTCGATATTCTTGCGCGAGACGTTGATATAGGGGCTGTAATAGAGGTCGATCCAGTTGACGTCGTCCTTCGCCATCTTCTGCAATTCGACATACATCTGTTCGCGCTTCTTCGGGTCGAGCTCGAGACGAGCCTTGGCCACCAGTTCTTTCACCGCCTCGTTCTTGTAATTGGTCGAGTAGTTGTTGTTGGAATCGTGGCCGAGGACGAAGGTGGTCTTCTGGTCCGGATCGAGAATGTCGTTGGTCCAGTAGTTGACAGAGACGTCGTAGTCGCCGGCAACGATCATGTCCCATTCCTGGCTCGGGTCGACCTTCTGCAGATTGGCGGTGATGCCGGCCTTCTGCAGCTGCTGCTGGACGAGCACGGCCGTCTGTTCGTCGACTTCGTCGCCGGCGCGCACCAGATAGTTCAGCGTCAGGTCGGAGGCGCCAGCAGCAGCCAGCATCTCCTTTGCCTTTTCGGGATCATAAGGCCGCTGCAGATTGTCGGCATAGTAATAGAGCGCGCCCTTCGGAACGTAGGAATTGGCGACCGTGCCCTGGCCGAAGGTGACGGTATCGACGATCGCCTTCTTGTCGATCGCAAGATCCAGCGCCTGGCGGACTTCCTTCTTGCCGAGCGCGCCATGCGCATGGTTGATCAGAAGATGATCCTCGCGGGTCGAGGCATCGATATCGACGTTGAGGTTCGGGTCCTTCTTCAGCTCCTCGACGCGGGAGAAGGGAACGAAGATCGCCGTGTCCAGCTCGCCGGCCTGAACGTTCAGCATGCGGGTGTTGTCGTCAGGCACCGAGATCCACTCGACGCCGTCGAGCTTGACGCGGTCGGCCTGCCAGAAGTTCGGGTTCTTCTTCAGAATGACGCGGTCGCCGCGCCGCCATTCCTCGACCACGAAGGCGCCGGATGCGATCGGCTTCTCGCCGTAGGCATCGGCACCCAGCGTTTCCATGCCCTTCTTGGAGATGACGGAGGCATTCGGAAGCGCCAGCGTCGAAAGGAACGGCGCAGACGGGTTCTTGAGCTTGATCGTCAGCGTGTGCGCGTCGGTCGCGACCGCCGTATCGATCACCTTGTAGGAATCGCTCCAGAGCGAGGCGGGGTCGTCGCGGATGCGCAGCAGGCTGTAGGCGGCATCTTCCGCGGTCAGCGGCGAACCGTCGGAGAATTTCGCGTCGCGGATCTTGAACGTGTAGGTCAGCCCGTCATCCGAGGCGGTCCAGCTTTCGGCAAGGCCCGGCTCCAGTTTCGTGCCCGTCTTGTCGACGCGGATCAGCACGTCGTAGACGTTGGAGAACACCCAGTTGTCGATGTTCTGCGCGGTTTTGATCGGATCGAATGTCGTCGAATCCTCGCGGCGGCCGATGGTCAGCACACCGGCGGCTTCGGCATAACTTGCACTGAGCGTCAGGCCGGCGAGCAAGGCTGCAAGCCCGATTGATTTCCACCTGTTTGTCATGAATTCGTTCCCTTCGTTGTTATGGCATGCGTTTGATGGGCTGGATCGGTATCGATTGCGGATCGTCCTTGCCACCGGCGCCTTGCAGCAGCGGTTTGTCAGGATCGATGTCGGGAATGGCGGCGATCAGCGCCGCCGTATAAGGATGCTTCGGCCGCGCGAACACCTCTTCGGAACGGCCTTCCTCAACGATCTCGCCGCGATACATCACAACCACGCGTTCGCAGAGATTGCGGACGATCGCGAGATCGTGGGCGATAAACATCAGCGTGAGGTTCATCTTCGCCGTGAGCTCGCGGAAGAGCTCGATGATCTGCGCCTGGATGGTGACGTCGAGGGCGGCGACGCACTCGTCGGCGATGATCAGTTTCGGGTCGACGGCCAGCGCGCGGGCGATGCCGGCGCGTTGGCACTGGCCACCGCTCATGCTGCGCGGCTTGCGGCCGGCAAATTCGCGTTCGAGGCCGACGAGGTCGAGCAGAGCATTGATCCGCGCCGGGATATCGGCTTTGGCGACCTTGCCCTGCACCTTCAGGACCTCGGCCAGCATCTGCCCGATGGTCAGCCGCGGATTGAGCGCGTTATAGGGGTCCTGGAAGACCATCGCCGTCTCGCGTCTCAGCTTTGCGAGGCCCGCGCTCTTCTGCAGCGCCAGATCGACGCCGTCGAAAGTGACGTGGCCTGAGGAAAGCGGTGTGAGGCCGAGCACGGCGCGGGCAAGCGTGCTCTTGCCGCTGCCGGATTCGCCGACGATGCCGACCGTCTCGCCCGGCATGATCTGCAGGCTGACGCCGGCAACGGCGCTCACCGTCTTGGCGCCGCCCTTAAGCAGGGCGCCACCGGCTCTGAAACGTACGTGGAGATCATCGATTTCGAGCAAGGGCCTCGCCGGCTGGCCGGCCTCGGCAATTTCGGGCAGCGGCGCCGCTGTCTCGCCCGGCAGGGAAGGGTGGCTGTTGATCAGGTTGATCGTATAGGGATGCTGCGGCCGCGCCAGGATCGTCCGCTTCGGCCCCTCTTCGAGCAGTTTGCCGCCGCGCAGCACGGCGATGCGGTCGCAGGTCTGGGCGACGATGCCGAGATCGTGGGTGATCAGAATAATCGAAAGGCCGCGCCGGTCGCGAATGTCGATCAACAACCGCAGGATCTGCGCCTGGATGGTCACGTCGAGCGCCGTCGTCGGCTCGTCGGCGATCAGTACCTTCGGATTGCAGGACAGCGCCACGCCGATCATCGCCCGCTGCCGCATGCCGCCGGAAAATTCATGCGGATAGCTGTCGTACTGGCGCGCGGGATCGGGGAAGCCGACCTGCGCCAGGATATCTGTCGCCGCGGCGCGGGCCTCGCGGGCGCCGAGACCCTGATGATAGCGGATGCCCTCGGCAATCTGATCGCCGATCCGCATCACCGGGTCGAGATGGCTGGTCGGGTTCTGGAAGATCATGCCGATCTCGCCGCCGCGCACTTTCAGCATCTCGCCATCATCGACCCGCATGAGGTCGCGCCCTTCGAGCAGCACGCTGCCGCTCTCGATCTTCAGCAGCGAAGAGGGCAGCAGGCGCACCAGGGAGCGGCAGAACAGGCTCTTGCCCGAGCCGCTTTCGCCGACGAGACCGAGGATCTCGCCTTTGCCGAGATCGAGCGAGACGGCATCGAGCAGCGTGCGCGGGCCGGAATCGACATGCGCCCTGACGGTAAGATCACGGACGGAGAGTACGGAGCCGCTCATTCGTGCACCCCCAGCAGCTCGCCGAGCGCATCGCCCAGCATGCTGAAGCCGAAGGCGAGACAGACGATGGAAAGGCCGGGAAACAGCGTGATCCACCAGGCCGTGGTGATGAAACTCTGTCCTTCCGCGACCATGACGCCCCATTCGGCGATCGGCGGCTGGACGCCGAGGCCGAGATAGCTGACGGCGGCGCCGCTAAGCAGCACCAGCGTCGCATCCGACATCGAAAAGACGATCGAGCCGGCGATCGCGTTCGGCAGCAGATGGCGAAACATGATGCGCGTGCGGCTGAAGCCGAGGCTGACGGCGGCGACGGCATAGTCGCTGCTTTTCAGCACCAGCATCTGCGCCCGGATCAGCCGCGCATAGGAGACCCAGCCGACCAGCGCCATGGCGATATAGAAGCTGCCGAGGCCAGGGCCGAGAATTGCGATGATCGACAGCATCAGCACCAGGATGGGGAAGGCAAGAATGATATCGACAAGACGCATGAACAGCGCATCGACGATCCCACCGAAGAAGCCGGCAATCGTGCCGACCGTCGTGCCGATCAGGAAGGGAAAAATGACGCCGATCAGCGCCATCTGCAGGTCGAGGCGCGCGCCCCAGATAACGCGAGAGAGGATATCGCGGCCGAAATTGTCGGTGCCGAAGGGATGCAACAGCGAAGGCGCCTGCAGCCGCACATCGGCATTCTGCATGATCGGATCGTAGGGTGCGACAATGGGCGCGCCGATCGCCAGCAGGACGAAGAACAACAGCAGGCCGGCACCGACGGCAAGCATCAGCCGCCGGCCGAAGAACCGGCGCCAGCCGAGAGATGCGGGAGCAATCGCCTCGATGCTCATAGCTTCACCCTCGGATCGACGGCGACGGTGACTATGTCGGCGATGAAGTTGATGAGCACGGTGGCGCAGGCAAAGACCATGGCGACACCCTGGACCACCATATAGTCGCGCGAGAAGATCGCCCTGACGAGCAGCTGTCCCATGCCGGGCAGCGCAAAGACGCTCTCGACCACCACCGTGCCGCCGATCAGCCAGCCGATGTTGACGGCAAGCAGGTTGATCGTCGGTACCAACGAATTCGGCAGCACATGTCGCCAGAAGACGATGCCTTCGGGCATGCCACGGGCGCGCGCCGCCGTCGCGACATCCGATTTCAGCTGCTCGATCATCGCCGCCCGCAGGCTGCGCGTCAGCACGGTCGAAAGCGACAGCGCCACCGTCAGGCTCGGCAGCACGAGATGCGACAGCTTTTCGCCAATCGTCGCGCCGTAGCCCGAAACCGGCAACACGCCGAGTTCGACGCTGAAGAGGATGATCAGCATCAGTCCCAGCCAGAAGGGCGGAAAGCCGATGCCGAAGGTCGAGACGATGCGCACCGCATGGTCCGGCGCCCGGCCGGCATTGCGCGCAGCGATCGCCGCCATCGGCACCGCGATCAGCACCGACAGCACGACGCTCGCGGCGACGAGCGCAAGCGTCGGCTCGATGCGGGTAACGATCAGCTTCAGCACGTCGATCTTGTAGAGGATCGACTTGCCCATCTCGCCATTGGCGAGGTTCTTGAGGAAATAGACATATTGCAGCCACATCGGCTGATCGAGGCCGTATTGGGCGCGGATGCTGGCAAGGGCCGCCGGCGTGGCGCGCGTGCCGAGGATGTTGCGCGCCGGGTCTCCGGGGATCAGCCGGACCAGAATGAAAGTGATGATGCTGATGCCGAAAATGACGGGCAGGAACTGCAGCGGTCGCGTCAGAACGAATTTATAGCGATGCATGACGGCGATCGCCTCTCTGTTTTCGTCGGCTTCGCTCCGCTTTGTGCTGCATCAGTGTGCCTCGTGCCGGGCGAGAAAATCGAGAAGCGCCGGATAATAATCCTGCGGGTTCTCATAGAACGGCATATGGCTGGCATTGGCAAATACCTTCAGCTCGGCATTCGGCAGCGCAAGCTTCATCCTGAGCGCACAGGCCGGCGTCAACTCGTCATGCTCTCCCGTCGTGATGAGCACCGGCAGCGTCAGCCGCGGCAGATCGGGGATGCGGTTCCAGTCCTTGAGGTTGCCGATATAGAGAAACTCGTTCGGTCCCTGCATCGTCTCGTAGGGCGCCATGTTCCAATCGTCGAGCGAGCGGCGCACCGGCGCCGGCCATTCCGGCAGACGGCAGACGTGGCGGTAGTTGAGGATCGTGACGGCGGCGAGATATTCCGAATGATTGTAGGTGCCCTGCGCCTCGTGTTTCTGCATCATCGATACGGTTTCGGGACCGAGTGCTGCACGCAGCCGTTCCAGCTCCGAGATCAGATGCGGCATGTCGGCGACGGTATCCTCGAGAATCAGCGTCTTCAGGTTCTGAGCGTAAGTCAGCGCATATTCGATCGCCAGCCACCCGCCCCAGGAATGGCCGAGCATGTGGACCTTACCGAGCCCCAGCGCCTTGCGCACCGTTTCCGTCTCCTCGACATAACGGCCGATTGTCCAGAGCGAGAGATCGTCCGGCCGGTCGGAAGCGCCGGTGCCGAGCTGATCGAAAGCGACGACACGATAGCCCTTGTCGACGAGACAGGAATGCGCCTCGCGCAGGTAATCGCAGGGCAGACCCGGCCCGCCGTTCAGGCAGAAAACCGTCTCACTGCCGGCTCCGAAACTGTAAGCAACGATGCGATAACCATCGACATCGATCTCGAATCGCTCGTCCGGCTGTATTTCACGCCACATTGATCGCTCCGGCAGAAGGTTTCACTTGCTCAATATTTGGGCGTGGTTATTTTTTTATCGTAAATCGCGTTCCGTGCCAGCTATAAGAAGTGATAGGGTAGGGCGCCACGTCGAAACTGGAGCAGCCCGTGCTTGACGATATCGGAACGATCAGAGCGCAGTTCACAGCGCATGAAACGCTGGACGGCCGGATCGATCAGGCCTTCGAGGCGATGAAGCAGATCGGCTTCGAGGCGCTGATCTACGACTACACGCCGGTGCCCTACGATCTCGACGGCGCGATCATGATACCGTCGCTGCTGAAGCTCAGGAACATTTCCGACGACATGCACGACTACTGGTTCAATCAGGGCTATTTCCGTATCGATCCGGTGCAACAGGTGGCGCTGCGCACCTCCGCACCCTTCTTCTGGAACTACGACCCGGACGCCGACACGCTGATCAGGGGTTTCATCAACGAGGACACGGCGCCGGTGACGCGCTATTTGAGCGAACGCGACATGTCGACCGGCGTCACCGTCCCGGTCCATATGCCACGCGGCGACTATGCGACGGTCACCGGCATCCGCTTCGGCGGTAACGACGAGTTCGAACGGCACGCCCTGCGTTATATCGCCGACTTCAACCTGCTGGCCCACGTCTTCCATGAGAGCGCCTATACGCTTTTCGACACGCGGGCGAAAAGCGTCGGCACGATCCGGCTGACCGAGCGGGAACGCGAATGCCTGCGCCATTCGGCGGAAGGTTATTCCGCCAAGGAAATTTCCCGCATCATCGATCGTTCCGTGCCGACCGTCGTCATGCATCTGAACGCCGCGGCCAAGAAACTCGGCGCCCGCAACCGCACCCAGGCCGTGGTGCGCGCCACCCATTACCGCCTGCTCGAAGACCGGCCGACCCATCATTGGCCACCCTATAACTTGTGATAGCTGCCTTCACCGTTGCCGCCGCGTTATGCTTTTTTCATACGGCCAAGAGATGGAGACGCCCGTGGGCGAAGTCACGACCAAAGAAGCCTATTTGCCCTTTCGCGACTATCGCACCTGGTATCGCGTCACCGGTTCGCTTGCCAGTGGCAAGCTGCCGCTCGTCGTCGCCCATGGCGGACCTGGCTGCACCCATGATTATGTCGATTCCTTCAAGGATATCGCCGCTCTCGACGGCCGCCCGGTCATCCATTACGACCAGCTCGGCAATGGCAATTCCACCCGCCTTCCGGAAAAGGGTCCGGATTTCTGGACGGTCGGCCTGTTCCTCGAAGAACTGGATGCGCTGCTTTCCCATCTCGGCATTCAGCATCGTTATGCCTTTCTCGGCCAGTCCTGGGGCGGCATGCTCGGCGCCGAACATGCGGTGCGCCGGCCTGAAGGCCTGAAGGCGCTTGTTATCGCCAATTCGCCGGCCAACATGCACACCTGGGTTTCGGAGGCGAACCGGCTAAGGCAGGAACTGCCACAGGAGGTGCAGGACACGCTGCTGAAGCATGAGCTGGCGGGAAGCCTCGCCGATCCGGACTATATCGCCGCCTCGCGCGTCTTCTATGACCGCCATGTCTGCCGCGTGGTGCCGTGGCCGCCTGAAGTGGCGCGCACCTTCGCGATCATGGACGAGGACAATACCGTCTACCGCAACATGAACGGCCCGACCGAGTTTCACGTCATCGGCACGATGAAGGACTGGACGATCGAAACAAGGCTCGACCGCATCGAGGCCCCGACGCTGCTGATCTCGGGAAAATACGACGAGGCGACACCCCTGGTGGTAAGGCCCTATCTCGAACACGTTCCCGGCTGCGAATGGGTGCTCTTCGAAAATTCCAGCCATATGCCGCATGTCGAGGAAAAGCAGCTTTGCCTGACGACCGTTTCCACTTTCCTGTCACGGCACGATTGAGAACTCACCCAATCCGCTTCTTGCCGCGGAAATGACGCTTGGGATAGTCTCCGTCCCATTCGAAAGCGAATGGGACGGACCAATGAACGATCATCCGCAAGCAGGAAGCGCGACCATCCTTGCAACGAGCAGGGGGCGTGGCTGGCGCGGCTTGGAGGCCGAGCTGCTGCGCATTCCGCCCGGCCGCACCCATATTGCAGGGACACCCTATCATCGCCTCGGAATCCACGTCGGCCGACCTGTGCGAGCGCAATGCCGCTGTGACGGGCGGGAGCATCGCCGGCTGCAGAAGCATGGCGATATCGATGTGGTGCCAGCCGGCCTGGATGGCGTCTGGGAGGACGACGGCGAATGCATGATCCTGCGGCTGAAGATCAGCAAGGATCTTTTCCATCAGGCTGCCATCGACCTCGGACGCGATCCCGCGGAAGCGATGGCGCCGAAATTTCAGCTCCGCGATCAGCGGCTCGAGGCAATCGCCTGGGCCTTGAAAGCGGAGCTCGAAGCGGACGAGCCGTCCGACCATCTCCATGCCGATACGCTGGCAACAGCCTTGGCGCTCCGTCTGGTCGAGGCCGGCAGCGGCAGTTCTCGCCCGGCGGATGCCGGTAGAGCGCTCTCGCCCCGGCAGAAGCGGATACTTACCGACTACATCGAGGACAATCTCGACGCGCTGCTTTCGCTTGCCGAACTTGCCGGTCTTGCCGGACTCAGCCTCTCGCACCTGAAGACGCAATTTCGAAATAGTTTCGGCATACCGCCGCATCAATATGTGATGCAACGCCGGGTCTCGCGCGCCGAGGCATTGATTCGGACCTCCGGCCTGCCGCTGAGCCAGATCGCGCTGGCGGCAGGCTTTGCGCATCAAAGCCATATGGCAAACAGCATGAAGCGGCTGCTCGGCATCAGCCCAGGCACCATCGCCCGCTTGGTCAATTGACGAAAAATGGCCGATCCTGCAACGGATCGGCCGAATGCGCAGGCCAGATCCACGACATCAAGGCATCCTCTTTCGATAGCGAACAAGCGAAGGAGAGAACCATGTTTGTCATCTTCGGCGCCACCGGCAAGGTCGGCAAGGCAACGATAACAAAGCTTTCGGCCGAGGGCGCTCCCGTCAGGGCGGTGCTCCGTGATCCCGGCAAGGCTGCACCACTTGCAGCACTCGGATGCGAGATCGCCATTGCCGAGATTGGCGATGCCGATGCCATGGCCGGCGCGATGAGGAATGCGACAGCCGTCCAGCTCATCTGCCCAATCAATCCGCATGCTGCCGATGTCAGACGCCAGATGCTGCGATCAATCGAGCGGATGGCGGACGCGATCGACGCCGCCCGGCCGCCGCGCGTCCTGGCGATCTCGGATTACGGCGCACATCTGACGATCGATACCGGCATTACCAGCCTGTTCCATGCGATGGAGGAACGGTTCCGGCAATGCGCTACCGAGATGGTCTTTCTGCGCTCGGCCGAACATATGGAAAACTGGGCACGCTACCTGAAGATCGCTGGCGAGACCGGCATAATGCCGAGCATGCACCAGCCGCTATCGCGGCCTTTCCCGACGGTCTCCGCCGCCGATATTGGCGGTATGGCAGCCGACCTTCTGCTGGCCGGCGAGGAACACGGACATTCGCCGCGGATCGTCCATGGCGAGGGGCCGCGCGAATACACGGCGCTCGAGATCGCTGCGGCCTTGGGGCGGTTAATGACCCGGAGCGTCGTCGCACGCGAACTGCCGCGTGCCGATTGGCCGGCAACGCTGACGCGCGCAGGACTTTCGTACAATTACGCCGATCTGATCGTCAGGCTCGCCGATGTGCACAATAAAGGCCTGATCGGAGTGGAAGCCGGCGACGGCGAAATCCGCCGCGGCCGCACGGACCTTTCCGCTGCTCTTGAACTGTTTCTTCCCCATGCTCCGCGGGCTGAGGTAGTCGATCATGTCAGGCGTGGAGAGGAGCCCAACCAGGGATGGTAGGTTCCGATGATCTCTATCAGCCGACCAGCCATTTCTTGGCGACACGGCATGCCATCGTATAGGCCGGATCGAAGACGTTGCCGACGTCATAGCGCACCACCTGGCCGAGCAGATGGCTGGCCGCCGTCCTGTCCAGGCCATAGTCCGATGCCAGCCAGGTCAGCATTTCGCTGGTCGCATGCTGGAGCGCCTGATCGAGGGGCCGGGCATTGCCGATGGTGAAGATATCGTCGGCGGTTTCCCCGCGCGGCCAGACCAGGCCGGCCTTCTTCTCCACCGTCAGCCGCACCGTGACGTCGAAGGTGGTCTCGACACCGGTGCCGACGATCTCGCCATCCCCTTGCACCGCATGGCAGTCACCGAGAAAGAACAAGGCGCCGGGCGCCGCGACCGGGAAGCGGACCGTGGTGCCCGGGCCGAACAGCCGATAATCCATGTTGCCGCCATATTCGCCGCTGGTCGCGGTCGATATCGCCTGGCCGAGGCTGGGCGCCACGCCGAAACAGCCGATCATGGGGGCGAGAGGCAGAACGAAATTTTCGAGGCCGGAGACGGGCTCGGAAAGCCGGACGGTCAATGCCTCGCGGTCGATGGCCCAGATGGCGACATCGCGCGGCGGCAGGTCACGAACCGCTTCGGGATCGACGACATTGGCCGCGACGACGCTGCGTGTAAAACCCGTATCCCTGGTCGGGGTCATGCTGATGATCTCGACTCGCAACGCATCTCCGGGCTCAGCCCCTTCCACGAAGATCGGGCCGTTCATCGGATTGCCGCCAGGCGCCTGCTTGATACCGTCCTTGTCATGCCCGGCAGCGTCGAGCGTCTCGGTGACGACCGTATCGCCGTCGGCAATATGCAGGGCCGGCTGAAGAGAGCCGATGACATTGTGAAAGCTTGTCGGAATGAAGCGGTGCGTGGTCATGAGAATACAGCTCTCGCTCGTTTCGAATATCAGGAGCCTGCGGCTGGACTGCCCGGCGGAGAGAGTTCGAGACTAGATCAGAGATTGCCTGCAATGCCAATATTCGCACACCAGGAGATGATCACGCCTCAACCGATGTCGAGGCGTGATCGGATCGACGTTCAGAATTTGAAGCTGGTGCCGACCGTGACCTTTTGCTGATTGACCTCGAAATCGCCAAGCGCCGAGCCGAAATCCTTGCGTCCGAAGTCGTCATAACGATATTCGGCGCGCATCACTATATTGTCGGTCAGGGCATGTTCCACGCCGCCGCCGGCTGTCCAGCCGATCAGAATGTCGTCCTTCTTGCCAACGCCGGGCACGTCGACTTCTCCACCGGCCGCGGCCAAACCTCCGGTTCCGTAGATCAGTGTACGGTCCAAGGCATATCCCACGCGCCCGCGCGCCGAGCCGTCCCATTTGAGGGAAACGTCGCTCCCGTCCTTCCAGTTGTAGTTGAAGTCATTCTCGATACCGAAGACGAAGGGACCGTGCTGGAAATTATATCCACCATAGATACCCGTCGAACCTCCATCCAGATCCTGCTCGGAACCGTTGAGATAGCTCGCATGTGTCGAGGTGTATCCGCCTTGAAGCCCGAGATAAAATCCCGACCAGTCGAAGGCCGACTGGGTCTGTGCCTGCTGGATGTAAGCGGGATCTTGAACCACGGCATCGGCGGCAAAAGCCGGCACGGCCGAGAAAGCCACGGCGGCCAGCGTGATTATCTTTGTGTACATTAAAGTGCCTCGTCATTTCGATGATTGGAAAGGGCGTCAGCAAACCGGCAAGTCGGCTGGGAGCGATGCATTATGCTGCGGTTCGGTGTTGCGGTTTGCGCTTTATTGTTGCGATATGTTGTGACGGGGAGCGTCTTGGAACGCGGGGCGGCCGCGCGCGATTTAATACAAGCTATTGTAATTTAAAATATATTTTAGTTCCATAACATGCATTATGCAACTTTTGCATGTAGCGGGGTGGATTCAAGGATGAAGTGCGACCCATCGGGTGTCGCTTCACCCGCGCCCTCGCCGCTTGCCAAAATCTGCTCCGCGCAGGAACTCCCTCGTCGCCCATTTGTTTTACAGTCTGCACCACCCGGACGTTTGCCCAAGGTGCAATCGGCGACAGTGGAGCTGATCCGTGGACATGACGCGCATCCGAGAACGCATGGTGGAGCACCAGGTGTCAGGTCGTGGTATTCGCGATCAAAACGTCACCAGGGCAATGCGCCTGGTGCCGCGCGAAAAATTCGTTCCTCCAGGCTCCGAGGAATTCGCCTATGAGGATGCGCCGGTGTCGATTGGCGAAGGCCAGACGATCTCGCAGCCGTTCATCGTGGCTCTCATGCTCGAAAAGGCCGATCTGGATGCCGGCGACAAAGTGCTCGAGGTCGGAACGGGCTCCGGCTATGCTTCAGCCCTGATGAGCCGGATAGCAGGCCACGTCTATTCCATCGAGCGCCATGAAAGACTGGCGCTTCAGGCCAAGGAACGCTTCGAGAAGCTGGGATACGACAACATTGACGTTCGCGTCGGCGACGGCAGCAAAGGGTGGGCGGAAGCCGCTCCGTTCGATGCCATTATCGTTTCTGCGAGTGCACCCGAGGTGCCAACCGCCTTGAAAGAACAGCTGACCCTCGGAGGGCGGCTGATCATTCCGGTCGGACGTAGTGAAGCGCAGCGCCTGAAACGCCTCACCCGTACCGGGGCCAGCGCCTTCGAGAAAGAGGATCTCGGCGGGGTGCGCTTCGTTCCCTTGATCGGCGAAGGCGCCTGGACTGCTACCCATCCGATGTACACGGCGACGGCCCCGTCATCACCGGAAACTTTTGCGTCCGCGCTGACACTCTTTACGACCGACATCGGCCTGTCCTACGTCAAGAGGTGGTGGCCTCGCGCAGCTCATATCATCGATGGCGTTCCGACTGTTCTCGTAACGGATGGCGTCTACGACGAACGCGCGCTCAAAGGAGCCCGGCTGCAGAAGGAAGATGTCATGCAGGCAGCGCGAAGCCAGGAAGGTATCGAGAGCGTGACGGAGATAAAATCTGCCATCCTCGAAGTGAGCGGCAACATCAGCATCATCAAGAAGCAGAAATCCGGCTGACTCATTTCGAGCGGATAGCCGCCTGGGAATGCGCTTCAGAAGGACAGGTCAAGCACCCTGCCCTCGAACAGGCGGTCCCGGGAGCCTTCGAGATGCGCCTTCATCAGCCTCTGCGCATCGTCAGGCCGGCCATCGGCGATCGCCTTGTAGATGGCGTTGTGCTCTTCATAGACCTGTTCCAGCCCCTGGCGCGGGCCGAGCAGGGAGAGGCCGTGGAGATGCATGCCGACGGCGATATGGGCCTTCAGCGCATCGATCGAGGCCGTGTAATAATGATTGTTGGCGGCTTCGGTGACGGCACGATGGAACATGAAATCGGCGTCGGTGCGGTGAAGCTGATGGCTGGTCGCTTCACGCAGATCCGCAAGCGCGCTGGCGATCTTCTGGATCGCCTGCTCATTGCGGCGCTTGGCAGCGAAATAGGCGGCCGCCGGCTCGATCGTCAGGCGGAATTCGTAACAGCGCTGAATATCGGCGATCGTCTTGACTGGCGAATAGGCAAGCTGCGTCGTCGGCGATCCATGCGCGCTGACGAAAGTGCCGGCGCCCTGCCGGGCATAGACCATGCCCTGATCACGCAGGCGCGCCAGCGCATCGCGGACGATCGGCCGCGACACACCCAGCATCGAGGCAAGCTCATGCTCGCCGGGAAGGCGTGAATCCGGCGGATAGTTTCCGCCGCGGATACGCTCGAGCAACTGGTCGAAGACGCGATCGACCAACTTGACGGCCTTGCCGCGTTCCGGCTTGCCCGGCGGGCCGGCTTCCGCGTTCAAAGATTCGCCATTCACTTCAGCCACGTCATTCTCCCCGGCGGTATCTTACTAGAGCATGATGCCGAAAAGCGTGAGCCGTTTTCGGACGACATCATGCTCTCATCCTGTTCTATGCCGCCCGATTCCAACGAACCAGTCTTAGCAAACTATCGGGCTTGCCGAAGCCCCCGGACTTCACGGCGCACCGAAAATGCCGACCGTCGGCGGCCGTGACATCGAACCATGGCACGCCAGCTTCGATCTCGCCCTTCGGGGCGAGCACCCTGACCCCGAGCGCATGGAAAACGGCAAGCGCCGTGTCGCCACCACCGAGCATCAGCATGTCAGGCCCGGTATCGTCGATAACCGTTTTGACGCCTGCCGCAAAACGGTGGGCGACCAGTGTTGCATCGGCTGCCATATCGCCGGAGCAGCGCAGCAGCGCCGGCAGCGCCATGCCCTCCCCGCCTTCGATCTCCCCCATCGGCGCGTCCACAACCATGCGCAGAACGCCCGAAGCTTCGAGCCGGTCCATCTGGGCTATGGTAATCGGGTCGCGCGAGCCGAAGGCAAATAGCGTACGTGGGGTCGCTGCAAATTCCGGCATTGGCTGTCGCTCCTCTTCGCCAAGCCGGCGGGCAAGTGCGGCGCCGAGACCCCGGGCGCCCACCGCAAGTGTCAGCCGCCAGTCATGATCGGCAACGATCTGGTCGAGATCCATATCGTCCTCCGCATCGGCAACGGCAACATTGCCCGCGCGGCCCTTGAACAGATCGGCGATCGGCAGCGGCCCGTCGACGCCGCGGCCAACGACGCAGCCCCGGTAGGTCACGCGCTCCTGATCGGGAATGGCGGGCGCCACGAGAATGGTCTCCAGGCCGAGCACCTCCGCCAGCGCCAGGCTTTCCGCCGCGACATTACCCTTCAACCGGGAGTCGATCTTCTTCATGACGATATCAGGCTTTGCGCCGCGAAGCGCCCCAGTCGCGTGGCGCACCCTCTCGGCAGCTTCGCGCTCGCCAATGGCGCGCGATGCGGTATTGACGACGACGACATCACAACCGGTGGCGACCGCATCCTGAGCAGCCTCGACATCGACGGCGACCGAAACCGAGAGGCCGGCTTCGACAAAGGGCGTGCCGGTATCGAGCGCACCCGTCAGATCATCGGCGATGATAACGGCCTTCAGCGTCATGCGGTCTGTCCGGTGTTGACGGCGTGGCAGGCGACGAGATGGCCGGGTTTCGCCTCCTTCCACGCGGGAATGATTTTGCTGCAGACATCCATGGCGATCGGGCAGCGCGTGTGGAAACGGCAGCCCGACGGCGGGTTCAGCGGGCTCGGCACGTCGCCCTGCAGGATCTGGCGCTGACGCGTGCGCTCATGCTCCGGATCGGTATCCGGAACGGCCGACAGCAGCGCTTTGGTATAGGGGTGCAGCGGATTGTCGAAGAGTTCCTCGCGGGTGGCAAGTTCGGCCAGCCGCCCGAGATACATGACGCCGACGCGGGTGCTGATGTGGCGCACCACGGCGAGGTCATGGGCGATGAAGAGATAGGTCAGCCCATATTTTTCCTGCAGATCCAGCAGCAGATTGATGATCTGTGCCTGGATCGACACGTCGAGCGCCGAGATCGCCTCGTCGCAGACGATGAATTTCGGCTGGCAGGCGAGCGCGCGGGCGATGACGACGCGCTGGCGCTGGCCGCCGGAAAGCTCGTGCGGGTAACGTTGGGCAAATCGCTTGGGCAGGCCGACATCGGTGAGCAGCGTCGCCACCCTCTCCTTCAGCTCCGCCTTGGTGCAGAGCTTGTGGAAGAGGATCGGCTCGCCGATCGCTTCGCCCACCGTCATCCGCGGATTGAGCGTCGAATACGGATCCTGGAAGACGATCTGCAGGTCGCGGCGGAAGGGCCGCATCTGCTTTTCGTCGAGCGTCGCGAGATCCTGGCCCTTGTAGACGACCTTGCCGCTGGTCGCCTTGTAGAGGTTGAGGATGGTGAAACCGGTCGTGGACTTGCCGCAGCCGGATTCACCGACAAGGCTCAGCGTCTCGCCTTCCATAATGTCGAGGTTGACATTGTCGAGCGCATAAACAGTCGCCGAACGCTCCCCGAAGGCGCCGAGCTTGACGTGGAAATGCTTGACCAGGTTTTCGACCTTGAGCAGCGGTTCGGCACCCATCATGCGGCCTCCTGCATTCTCTGGACGACGAAACAGGCGGCGCGATGATTGCTGCTGCCGCTCAGCGGTTCGAGTTGCGGCACCTTCTCGTGACAGATGTTTTCCACAAGCGGACAACGCGGCGCAAACGGGCAGCCCTTCGGCCGGCGGCCAGGCTCCGGCGGCGTGCCGCCGATCGAGCTCAACCGGCTTGCCGGCGGGTCTGACAGTTTCGGGATCGAGGACAGCAGACCGCGCGTATAGGGATGGCTCGGGCGGGCATAGAGTTCGTCGACCGGCGCGTCCTCGACCACGGTGCCGGCATAGAGCACGGCGACGCGATCGACGAGGCCGGCGATCAGCGCCAGGTCATGGGTGATCCAGACCACCGACATGCCGAGCTTGGCGCGCAGATCCTTCACCAGATCAACGATCTGGGCCTGGATGGTGACGTCAAGCGCCGTCGTCGGCTCATCGGCGATCAGAAGTTTCGGGTTGCAGGCAAGGCCGATCGCGATCATCACCCGCTGGCGCATGCCGCCGGAAAGTTCGTGCGGATAGGCCTGCAGGCGCTCCTCTGGGCCGGGAATGCCGACCAGGCGCAGAAGCTCGACAGCGCGCGTGCGGGCTTCGGCCTTTTTCATGCCGCGGTGGTAGATCAGCGGCTCGCAGATCTGGTCGCCGACGCGCATGACGGGATTGAGCGAGGTCATCGGATCCTGAAAAACGAAGCCGATATCGCCGCCGCGCACCTTGCGCAGCTCTCGATTGGACATTGTCTGCAGGTCGCGCCCGTCGAACGTCGCCGATCCCCTGGTGACCTTGATCTTGTTCGGCAGCAGGCGCATCAGGCTCAACATGGTCAGGCTCTTGCCGCAGCCGGATTCGCCGACGACGCCGAGGGTCTCGCCCTTGTCGACATGGAGATCGATGCCGTCGACGACGACGGCCGGGCCGTTGCGGCCGTCGATTTCGACGGTAAGGCCTCTGACATCGAGCAGGCGGTCGGTGCTTTTGGTGTCCATCATTTGCTGCCCCGCGGATTGAGCGCGTCGTTGAGGCCGTCGCCGAGGAAGCTGAAGGCAACCGAGGCAAGGCCAAGCACGGCCGCCGGAGCGGCGAGAAGATGCGGATAATGCTGCCAGACGCGAAGCCCGTCCGAGATCATGTTGCCCCAGCTGGGCGTCGGCGGATTGACACCCACGCCGAGGAAGCTGAAGGCGCTTTCCAGCACCATCGCCGTGCCGAGACCGGCGCTGACCGAGACGATCAACGGCCCCAGCGCATTCGGAATGACATAACGCTTGATGATGATCCAGTTCGACAGGCCGAGCGCCTGGGCCGCGGTGATATAGGGCCGGCTGCGGATCGACAGCACCTGGGCGCGGACGAGACGGGCATAGGGCGGCCAGGAGATCAACGCCATCGACCCGAAGACGAGGATGAAATCCACCCATATCGTCTGGCGGTAGAAGGGATTGAGGGTCTCGAGGTAGCGCGCCTCCATCCATTTGCTGATCGGCGATTTCAGCGAGGCGTTGATGACGACGACGAGCAGCAGGTTGGGAACCGACATCGTCACATCGGTCAGCCACATGATGGCGCGATCGAAGGGATTGCCGAAGAAACCGGCCACCGCGCCGAGCGTGAGGCCGATCACCACCGCGAAAAAGGTGACGATGACGGCGACGAGGAAAGCGGTGCGCGTGCCGAAGACCACACGGCTGAAGACGTCGCGGCCGAGATCGTCGGTGCCGAAGAGATGACTCATCGACGGCAGTGCGTTGCGGGCGTTGAGGTCCTGGCTCAGATAGTCGTAGGGCGTGAGATAGGGCCCAAAGATCGCCGTGAAGGCGAGGATCAGGACGACGACGAGGCCGAAGATGGCAAGCTTGTTGCGCTTCAGCCGGTACCAAGCGTCGCGCCAGAGGCTGACCGGCGGCTCCTCGATGGTTTCAGCGGTGGAAAGAGGGACGGCGGACATGGTCAGCGGCTCCTTCTTGAATCATTGGCGCGTGGATCGAGCAGCGGGTAGAGCACATCCACCAGCAGGTTCGACACCATCACCAGGAACGATCCGATCAGCGTGATGGCCAGAATGACCGGATAATCGGAATTGATCAGCGCCTGCACGGTCAAGCGGCCAAGGCCCGGCAGGCCGAAAACGAGTTCGACGAAGATCGCGCCGTTGACGATGGTGATCATGATCAGGCCGAGCTGGGTGACTACGGGTGTGAGCACCGGCCGCAGGATATGGCGCAGCGCCACGACGATCTCAGGCACGCCCTTGGCGCGGGCGGTCCGGACGAAATCCTCAGACAGCACCTCGATGACGGCGGCGCGCGTCTGGCGCACGATCAACGCGATCGGCTGGAAGGACAGGACGAGCAGCGGCAGCAGGATCCGGACATCGAATATGCCGCCCCAGCCGTAGGGCACGCTTGCACCCGGCAGCAGCACGATGAGGCCGACCATCAGCAGCGGACCGGCGACATAGGCCGGGATCGCCCAGAGGAAGAGCGCCGAGCCCAGAATGGCATAGTCGATGCGCGAATTCTGGTTCAGCGCCGCGATCATGCCGAGCGGAATCGCAACGACGGCTGTCAGGATGATCGAACAGAGGGCCAGCTGGAAGGAGACGGGTGCAGCCGCCGAAACCATTGCCCAGACGGAGCGGCCCGAGGTCAGCGAATTGCCGAACTGGCCGTGCAGCAGGTTCCAGATGTAAAGGCCGAACTGTTCGATGAAGGGCTTGTTGAGGCCGGCACTTTCGCGAATGGCTTCGATGCGCTGCGGATTATAGGCGACATCACCGGGCGCGCGCAGGAAGATCAGCTTGATCGGATCGCCGGCGCCATAGAAGGCTAGCGCATAGACGGCCAGCATTACCACCAGAACCGACGGAATCCAGATGGCAAACCGGGTTAGCACGTAGCGCAGCAAGGCCACCTCCCACCTGTTGTTCGATGCGTTCCCGCTTTTGGCTGCGATCGCATCTCTTCTTCTTGAAACTTGCGCGAAGGCCTTGCAGCCTTCGCGCGGGTTAGTGCCGACAGGGACGGTTTCCGCCGATCAACCGATGGAAATGTTCCAGGGTTCGACCACCTGCCAGTCGAGGTTCTTTTCCAGGCCCTTGACGTCCTTGGTGGCCCAGCGCGACATCGCCTGAGAATACCACGGGATGAAGGCCCAATCGTCGCGGAACGCCTTCTGGGCTTGCTGGGCGAGAGCGATGCGCTGCGGATCATCCGCAGCCTTGGTCGTCGCTTCGGCAAGGGCGCTGTCGACCTTGTCGTTCTTGTATCCGCCGAGCTTGTTCTGTGCGTTCGACGAGGTCGAGGCGATGGAGCCCGCGAGATAAGAGACCGCATCGGGCACGCGGGTGCCGACGTCGTCGCGGAAGATCTGGACCGAGTTCTGGTCCGGACCGGCATAAGAGTCCTGTTGCGGCTTCATGTCGACGGCCGTGATGCCGAGATTCTGGCGCCACTGCTCGGCAATGAACTGGGCGGCCGCTTGAATGGCCGGCCCCGAGATGCCGACGAACAGGATCTTCGGCAGGCGCTCCGGCCCGCCATAGGTCGATTCCGCAAGCAGCTTTTTTGCGCCTTCCGGATCATAGGGATAGGGCTCGAAGCCGGAATTGTCAGCGCCCGGAACCGAATTGAGGATCTGGTCGGCCTTCTTGTGCGGCCCATCGGGATAGGACGCCTTGAACAGCCCGTCGCGATCGACCGCCATGATCAGCGCCTGGCGGACCTTCGGATCGTCCATCGGCGCACGGGAGATGTTGAACCAGAAGTGCTGGCTCGTCGGAATCAGTGGTCCTGCCGAGAATTCCGGGCCGAGATCCTGGATGATGGTCGAGGTGATGAGTTCGGTATGGGCGTTGAACTCTCCCGACTTGATCAGCGACGTCGCGCTGACATTGTCTTCGATCGAGGTGATGTCGATGCGTGCAAGCTTCGGCTTCGGCCCGAAGAAATTCTCGTTCGGCTCGAAAGAAAGCTTGCCGGCGTCGATATCGAGGCTCGTGAGCTTGAAGGGGCCGGAGAAGACCGGCTTACTATCCGGCTTGTACCAGTCGATGATCTCCTCGCCGTCGCTGCCGCGCGACTGCGATGCCTTAGTGATCGGCGCGATGTGGTTTGCGAGCCGCATGAAGAAGATCGGATCGGCGGCCGCCAGCGTCACGACGACCGTTCCCTCGTCGGGCGTTGCGACACCCGTCAGCTCGTTGCCGGAACCGGCGGCGATTTCGGCATAACCCTTGACCTTGCTCAGCACCTGGTCGGCGCGCTGGTTCTTGGTGTTCGGCATCGAGGCGACTTCCCACGATCCCTTGACGTCGGCCGCGGTGATCTTGCTGCCGTCGGAGAAGACGGCCTTGGGGTCGATCTTGAAGGTCCAGACGGTGTTGTCGGCCGATTCCCAGCTGGTGAAGACGTAAGGCTTGATATTGCCTTGGCTGTCGAAATACATCGGCGAGGCCCACCAGATCGAATTCCAGCGGAATGTCCTGCCGCCGCCGCGCAGCGGCGACCAGTCCTGGTCGAAGGCCGGATGCGCGACCTTCAACACCTGGCCTTCATCGGCCATCACGATGCGGGCATTCATCCCGAACACGGTCAGGCCGACGCCGGCCGCAAGGCCGAGCTTCAGCGCGTTGCGACGCGATAGATTGGTTTTATCCGTTTGGTCAAAAGACATGGCATTCCCTCCCACGGTGAATTCGGCAGCGCTCTCCCTGCACCTGCCAGGCGCAGCACAATCCGTCCCGTATCGTTCTCTCGTTATTGTAAATATGTCAACAAAAAATCGTTATTTTGATCCGAACAAAATTTCGCTGTAAAAATATATAAATATTAACAGATAGATAGCTTTTCTAATCTGCACCGCAGCACTTTGTCTTCTTGACAAAAGAGCCGCAATGGAAAAGTTCTTTGCACTCCATCACGACAGATGAATGACATTTCCATGCGCCATCGGGCGGTTCATCGCCCCCAGACAGGACGCGCCGAGGAGGGCGGAATGAGCCATCACAGGATTACAGGCGTTTTCAGCGCATCGGCTACGCCGCTGACGGCAGACAATACACCTGATCTCGCCCTTTTCACCGATCATTGCCGGCAGTTGCTGGCCGAGGGATGTCATGGCGTGGCGCTGCTCGGCACGACGGGCGAGGCCAATTCCTTCTCCGCAGCCGAGCGCCGCACGATTCTGGAAGCGGCATTGAAGGCCGGCATTCCGGCCGACAGGCTTTTGCCGGGCACCGGTGTCGTCGCCATCCCCGAGACCGTGGAACTGACCCGGCACGCGCTGTCGCTTGGCGTGACCAAGGTGGTGATGCTGCCGCCCTTCTACTACAAGGGCGTCACCGACGATGGGCTCTTCGCCGCCTATTCGCAGGTGCTGGAAAAGGTCGCCGATACCCGCCTGCAGGTCATCCTCTATCATATCCCGCAGGTCTCCGGCGTGCCGCTCTCCCTTCCGCTGATCGGCCGGCTGATTGCCGCCTTCCCGGAAACGGTCGTCGGCATCAAAGAATCTGCCGGTGATTTCAATAACATGCAGGCAATCATCGCCGCCCATCCCAGTTTTTCGGTGTTGGCGGGCGCCGATCCGCTGCTGCTGCCGCTCTTGAAGGCGGGCGGGGCCGGCTGCATCACCGCCACCTCCAATCTTGTGGCGAATTCGCTGCGCACCGTCTACGACCATGTCCATGACGAGACGCGTGCTGGCGATGTCGCGGCGGCGCAGGCCCGCATCAACGCCTATCGCACGCTGTCCAATTCCTACGTCCAGATCCCGACCATCAAGGCGATGGTGGGGCTGAAAACCGGCAATCCCGCGTGGAGGCGCACGCGCGCGCCGCTGATGCCGCTCGGCGATGCCGACTATGCCGCACTCGCCGATAGCTACGCCAAGCTGCCTTGAGGAGATCCGTCATGCGTTTTACCGGCCTGCCCCCGGAAGCCGTTCCGGCCCTGATGACCGGGACCATCGCCCCTCACCCCACGATCGAGGGCCGCGCCGAGGCCTACCTGCCCTCCCCTTGCATCCAGAACCATGCGGCCAATCTTGCCTTTCTGCCCGACGGCACGCTGACCTGCGTCTGGTTCGGCGGCACCATGGAGGGCATGGGTGACATCTCGATTTACATGTCGCGGCTGGCGCCCGACTCCGAGTGCTGGTCCGCACCGGAAAAGATGAGCGACGATCCGCAGAAATCCGAGCAAAATCCGTTGATTTTCAATGCTCCGGAGGGAAAGATCTGGCTGCTCTATACCTCGCAGACCTCGGGCAATCAGGACGGTTCCATTGTCAAATGCCGGATTTCAAGTGATGGCGGCCGGAGCTTCGGCGCTGTCCGAATCCTCTGCGACAGCCCCGGCACCTTCGTTCGCCAGCAGATCGTCGTCAACGGCAGGGGCGACTGGCTGCTTCCGGTATTCCGCTGCGTCGGCCTGAACGGCCAGCGCTGGAGCGGCGATGCCGACACGGCTGCCGTGCTGATATCGCGCGATGGCGGCGCGAGTTGGCAGATGCGGGATATTCCGGACAGTCTCGGCGCCGTACATATGAACATCCTGCCGCTCGGCGGCGACGAGATGATCGCCTTCTATCGCAACCGTTTCGCCGTAAACATCCTGTCGAGCCGATCTTCCGATGGTGGCGAGAACTGGAGTGCGCCCGAACCCACCGACCTGCCGAACAACAATTCCTCGATCCAGGCCGCGATCCTGAATGATGGAGCAATCGCAATGGTTTACAACCATTCGAATGCCGGCATGTCGGATGCGCGGCGCCAGTCGCTCTATGATGAAATCGAGGATGGCGCTGCCGGCGAGACCGTCGTTGCAGCCGATGGCGGCCGCAAAGCCATTTGGGGTGTTCCGCGGGCGCCGCTGAGCCTGGCGATATCGCGGGATGGCGGCAAGAGCTTTCCACACCACATCGATCTCGATACCGGCGACGGCTTCTGCCTCAGCAACAATTCGAAGGATTCGCTGAACCGCGAATTCTCCTATCCCTCGGTCCTCCAGGGTCGCAACGGCACGCTCCATATCGCCTACACCTACTACCGGCGCGCCATCAAATATGTCAGCCTCGCCCCGCAATCCCTGCCGTGAGCAAAGCGGCAGCCGGAAAATTGTAAACCTGCATCCAATCGCATGCGAAAAATGCAGGATACAACGGCCGTCGACCGGCAGCGGGATGGTAGTTGACAACAGGATCGGATTATTCGCCGCCGTCGGCGTGGCGGTCGGCCCTTTGCGCCGAACTGCAGTCGCCATCGATATATACTCTATAAACCACTGATATATTTATTGATACTGACACGGAGCCCCCGTCTCAAGGCGCAGCAAGCCCATATCTGCCGATAAAAATCTCCACCCTTTGGAATGCCGGCTTGACATTGATCTTACAACTTTACATTAAAGAGAGCGACGATATTGCAGGGAGGACTGGTTCATGGCCAGCTTGGGTTCGCCAATCACGATCGTTCGGCCGCATCTGATCGAATTCGGCGTCGGCACGGCGGGAAAGCTCGGCAAATGGGCCGCCGATAAGGGCTATCGGCGCGCACTTGTCATCTCCGATGCCTTCAACGCCTCGCGCATCGACGTGCTGGAGCTGAAGGGTGAGGTGGCAGTCTTCTCCGATGTGATGCCTGAACCGGATACGGCCAATCTCGAAAAGGTCCTGGCGGCGGCAAACGCCGCCAATGCCGAGCTGGTCGTCGGCTTCGGCGGCGGCAGCGCCATGGATCTGGCAAAACTGGCGGCCGTGCTTGCTGGCTCCACGCAGACGCTGCATGAGGTCGTCGGCCCAAACAGGGTGCATGGGCCGCGCAAGGTCGCTCTCGCCCAGGTGCCGACGACATCGGGCACCGGCAGCGAGGCCGGCATCCGCGCGCTGGTCACCGATCCCACCACGAAGGCAAAGCTTGCGGTGGAAAGCCTGCACATGCTGGCCGATATCGCCGTCATAGATCCGGCTTTGACGTTCAGCGTACCCGCCCGTACGACGGCCGCCACCGGCGTCGACGCGATGGCCCATTGCGTCGAGGCCTTCACTAACCGCAAAGCCCATCCGATGGTCGATATCTATGCGATCGAGGGAACGCGCCTCGTCGGCAAATATCTCGCCCGTGCCGTCAAGGACGGCAACGACGCCGAAGCGCGCGCCGGCCTGTCACTCGCCTCGCTATACGGCGGCCTTTGCCTAGGCCCGGTCAACACCGCCGGCGGCCATGCGCTCGCCTATCCCCTCGGTACACGCTGGCATGTGGCCCATGGCGCGGCCAATGCGCTGATCTTCCCGCATGTGCTCGCCTTCAACACGCCGGCTGCCCCGGAAAAGACGAAGGCGGTGATGGAAGCGCTCGGTTATGAGACCTCGGAGAACACCGCATCCGTCTTCGATGCGGCTTACGCTTTCTGCGCCGAGCTCGGCATCGAAATGAAGCTCTCCGGCCTTGGCGTGCCGGAGAGCGATCTCGATGCCATGGCCGACGACGCCTTTGCCATTCGCCGTCTGCTCGATAACAATCCGCGCGACCTCTCGCGCGCCGACATTCGCTCGATTTACGCCGCCGCTTTTTAGGCGGCAAAGTTTTCAGAAGGGACTCGCTCGATGGACAGGAATGCGAAAGTCGCCGTGACGCTGGGCGATCCGGCAGGCGTCGGCCCCGAAGTGATCGTCAAAGCCTTGGCAGCTCTTCCGAGAGAAGAGCGCCGCGATTTCGTCATTGTCGGCAATGTCGAAGCACTGGAACGTGCCGACCGCGTCACCGGCGCCGGGCTGAAATTCGGCCCGGCCGATGCCGCCGGTGACGACAGGATCGCCGTCGACGAAGTCGCGCTCGGCGCTGATCTACCCGAAATCGGCAAGGTCAGCCCTGTCGCCGGCGATGCCTCGGTGCGTTATATCACCCGCGCCGTCGAGCTCGCCATGTCAGGGCAAGCCGATGTCATCGTCACCGCGCCGATCAACAAGGAAGCGATGAACCTTGCCGGCCATCACCATGATGGCCACACCGGGCTGCTTGCGCATCTCACCGGTTCGAAAAGCTCCTTCATGCTGCTCGCTTCCGAGCGGCTGAACACCATCCACGTCTCCACCCATATCTCGCTGAAGGGCGCGATCGAGCGCGCCAAGACCGAGCGGGTGCTCGCCACCATCGAAGCCGGACACAGGCACTTTCTGCGGCTCGGCCGCAAGGCGCGCATCGCCGTCGCCGGCCTCAACCCGCATTGCGGCGAAAACGGTCTGTTCGGCACCGAGGACATGGAATTCCTGGCACCGGCCGTCGAGCAGGCACAGGCAAAAGGCATCGACGTCGTCGGGCCGATCTCGGCCGATACGGTGTTTGCCCGCGCCTATAACGGGGCTTTCGATCTGGTCATCGCCCAGTATCACGACCAGGGCCATATCCCGATCAAGCTCGTCGCCTTCGAGACGGCGGTCAACGTCTCCCTCGGCCTGCCGATCGACCGCGTCTCCGTCGACCACGGCACCGCCTTCGACATTGCCGGCACCGGCAAGGCCAACCACGTCAACATGCTGTCGGCCATCGCCTATGCCAGACTGATGGCCCGCTCGCCGCGGCGGGAGGCGTGATTGCGGCAATCCGGGAGAAATGCGGCGCCGGTCGTCACCGAAACGTTGATTGCGCCCCCAACCCATCACATGCCGAACAAACGGCGATCCCAGAAGACGGGCTGGTGGAGGCTCGCGGTGATCGAGGGGAATTCCGGGTGGGCCGGGTTGATCAATATGTTGCAGTCGACGCGGGCGACGACACTTGGCACCAGCAGGATGGCGCTGCGTTTTTCCTTGCACCATTTTTCGCCGAAAGCCTTGCTGACAACAGCCGGCATGCTGTCCCAGCCCGGCAGCGCGGGCTCGGAGAAGACCTCGTAGCTTAGCCCACGCGGTATGGTGATCGTCACATAGTGCTGGTTGGGCGGCAGCCTTCCGCTGCCGTGAACGAGCTTTTCAAGCAGCGCCGTCGAATAATGCTCGCTCGTATAGATGATCGGGCTGCCCGATGTGTTCCACCTTCCCGGCGCGATGGTCGCGCCGGTGGCGTCGAAGATCGGATAGGTTCCGGCGGGATCGCCGATGCGGACGGATGTCAGCGTCCGGTCGAGATGCTGTGCGCTCACGCAGCGCTGCCGTATTTTAGGCTTCCGAGGATATCGAGCACGAGCTCGCCGCCGATCTCGCTCTGGATGACCACGTCGATCGGCCGCCTGTCCTCCAGCATCGCATGCGGGCGAAACAGGAAGTCACGGGCCTCGGCCTCGCTCTGCCAGACATCGAGCGCCAGGCCCCAGACCCGGGCGAGGCGGGCGAGCTTTATGCCCTCGTCCGAGGAGAGCCGATGCTTGGACTTGCGCCGCTCATAGGTGGCCTTCGGAACGAGCCTATATTTGAACTGGACATCATCGGGCGCCAGAAGCAGCGCCATGCGATCGAGCGCCTTGACCGGCAACCCTTCCTCGATGCTCGAGAGCAGACCAAAGGCCGAACGCGATGCCGGTTCCCTCGAGGGCAGACCGAGAACATCGGCGATGGCTGCAAATCCCATCATGGTCATGGATCCTTTTCACTTGAGGTTATACTTAGTCTCAAGTGAGACAATGTTCAATAGCGCGATCCGGCTTATCTTCGATCGCAGCGGATTGCCCTGCGCGCCGGCGACCTCTATATTTTTCGAAGGCACGAACAACGAAGGAGGTTGCCTATGTCACCGCGGGACGCCTGATCCAGCAATATCAAGACTTCTGCCTTTCCAAGGGCATCAATTTCATCCGCATCGAATCCGTACGGCCGCATGACGATACCACGCTCTTCTGCAGCGCTGGAATGCAGCAGTACAAGCCCCTCTTCTCCGATCCCTCCCATAGTGGAACCGTCGCAAACAGCCAGGCCTGCCTGCGCATGGGCGACCTCGACGAGATCGGCGACGGAACGCATCTTCTCCATTTCACCATGCTCGGCCTTTTCTCCTTCCGGGAAATGACCGTCGGTGGCGCCATCGATTTCTGGCTCGAATTTCTGGGAACGCTGGGACTCGTGCCGGAGCATGTGACAATCCATCCGGACCGTCTGATCGAATGGACGCCGCTCTATGACGGGCGCGTGCCCATCGTGCCGGATGCGGAATGCATGTGGAGTGATGGCAGCATCAGCGGATATTGCACCGAGTTCTACAAGGATGGCGTCGAGATCGGAAACATCGTCAATCCGCTCGGAACTTGCATCGACGTCGGCTTCGGCCTCGAGCGTCTCGACATGATCGTCAACGGCACGCCGCAAGACGATGCGCTCGGGACACTGTGCGAGACGGTTATGACGATCGTGGCGAGCGGCTACCGGCCGGGCAACAAGGAGCAAGGATACGTCTTGCGAAAACTGCTCCGGCGCATCCACAAGATGGGTGGTACGTTCGATCATCCCTTCTTCAAGGAAGAGGTCGAACGCCAAAAGCGGCTGCGCGCCAAATATCTGCGTCTGCGTGACCGCCATTCCGAGATGAGTCCCGGCTGGTGGTTCGACACTCACGGCATCGATCTCTCCGACATCAATGAGAGCATGGAGGAGTAGCAACGGACAAGGCCTCCCGCAGATAACAGCGGGAGGCCTTGCCATATCCTGGAAAGCGTCAGCGTTTCGGCCACCTCCTTGCGCACGCAAGGCGCAGTCATGGAGATGTGTTGCGCGCATTGAACGCTTTCAGAGGCGCCCCGCGACGCACTGTGCCCGTCGCGGGCGTGACCTACAAGTCGCGCCGAATTAAAAGCCTGCTCGAATTGTGCGCAAATCTTGGATAAAGTCATCCAGCCACTGACTCCGACAGTGACTTTTTGTCCATTCGCTGTTTTTTCATTATCAGAGTCAGCATCGCTTACACTTCGGTTTTAAATGTCGATATCTTTACGTCCAGCCACATTTCAGAATAGATGCCGCAGCTATAGTGTCGAAGATCTCATGGCGGACGCCTCTTTTGCTGCGGCTCTTCGCGAATCCGCATCCGAGTTACTGGCAATCCATCGCAGAGCGCCCAGAGTAGTGCGCTATGTTGCTGATCTGCAGAAGTGGCTGCTCAGCCAAGCGGCCTTGGCATTGCATTTTGAGCGGAAGCTTAACCCGTCCTGCCTCCCGTTGACCGCTTCCAACCTTGCAAAGTTTTTGGTTGAGAACCGCATCGCCAGCCACAACACCGCAGTCTCACATCTGAAGGAGATGGCGTATTACAAATTATTCGAGCCAGCGGAAGCCACCGATCGGCGCGCCAACCCGTTACAAGCAACCGCTTATGCTGAAAGCCTCATTCGGCAATGGTTCGAAGGGCACCTTCGTTCCTTGGATCGCATCGACGCGGGAGATCGGTATCGGCGGTCCGAGGTTGACGAGACAATTCTGTATCGCGCTCAGCCGCGTATCGCACGTCGGCTGTTTCACGATCCTGACTGGTATAATCCGCCCGAAAGCATTGCGCTGTTCGTGAGGTCCGAATCCGGAAGCAATATATTGCATGACCTTATGTCGCGTGTGCCACTGGCCCCGGTGCCAGATGAACGCTCCTGGGTGGGCGATGTCTCTGCACGACTTACCGCTATCAGATATGTAATTTCCCGCAGCCATGCCGGCAGATTGCTTGCCGCTGCGCAAAATCGAGGTTTACTGGGATGGGAGGCTACCCGAATGAGCGGGGATTGTTGGATTTCCGCGCAATTCGTCCTCGATTACAGACGGTGGCAGGCCACGAAATTCTCCGTTATCTCTGAGGTTTTGGCGAGCATTCAATAGATGCATGCTTGTGATCACGTGGGCGAACGTTTTCCAAACGTCGTCTCCTCAGGTTTGCGGAATCCATGTTGAGTGGGCGCAGGCGTCGCCCTCGGCAAATTTGGTCGCATGCGCGAGAATCATGCGGCGCGCGTTTCTTTCTGATCGGTGGCTTTTAGACCGATCCGATCGCTCTGAAAAACCAACGCGGCATCCGAAATCATTCCCGGTCGTGGGAAAACCGCAGCCAGGGATGCGCTTTGCTCCCTCCACTCTTTTCCCCGGAGATCGTTCTTTTGGAAATTCCTTCCTCCCCATTCATATTAATCCATTTAATCTATAGACATAATTAATTGGAGAGAATGGCAATGAGCATCGAAAAATCCGGAAGCGGTCTCGGAAGACGAGACCTGTTGAAACTGTCCGCCGCGGCCGGGGTTGTCGTCGCCGGTGCTTCACTCATCGGGCAGAAGCCGGTTTTTGCAGCCGAAGAGCCGTCGCTGAAAGGCAAGCGCATCGCCATCAGCGCCACCGGCACCGATCACTTCTTCGACCTGCAGGCCTATAATGCCCAGATCGAAGAGGTAAAGCGCCTCGGCGGCGAGCCGATCGCCGTCGATGCCGGGCGCAATGACGGCAAGCTGGTTTCGCAATTGCAGACGCTGATCGCCCAGAAGCCGGATGCGATCGTGCAGATCCTCGGCACGCTCAGCGTCATCGATCCCTGGCTGAAGAAGGCGCGCGATGCCGGGATCCCGGTCCTGACCGTCGACGTCGGCTCGACCAATTCCATCAACAACACCACCTCCGACAATTGGGGCATCGGCAAGGACCTGGCGCTGCAGCTCGTCTCCGATATCGGTGGCGAAGGCAATATCGTTGTCTTCAACGGCTTCTACGGCGTGACCCCCTGTGCGATCCGCTACGACCAGTTGGTCAATGTCGTCAAATATTTCCCGAAGGTGAAAATCCTGCAGCCGGAACTGCGCGACGTCATCCCGAACACCGTGCAGGACGCCTTCACGCAGATCACGGCCATCCTCAACAAATATCCGGAAAAGGGTTCGATCAAGGCGATCTGGTCGGCCTGGGACATTCCGCAGCTGGGCGCGACCCAGGCTCTGACGGCCGCCGGGCGGACCGAGATCCGCACCTACGGCGTCGACGGCAGCCCGGAAGTCTTGCAGCTCATCGCCGATCCGAATTCGCCGGCCGGCGCCGATGTCGCCCAGCAGCCGGCGGAAATCGGCCGCACCGCCATCCGCAACGTCGCCAAGCTGCTCGCCGGCCAGACCCTGCCGCGCGAAACCTATGTTCCGGCGCTGCTCGCCAACAAGACCAATGTCGGCGAAGTCACCAAGAAGCTCGGCATTGGCTGACACTGAACACGAGCGAGCCGGCCATGACCGGATCGCTCGGAATTTGCCCGGAGAGATCGACATGACGGCCATTTCGTTGAAGCAGCCGGTGACGGCACGCAACGACATCCTCCGCTTCGAAGCCATCGTCAAGCACTTCGGCGGGGCACAGGCGCTTGCCGGCGCGTCGCTGATCGTCAGGCGCGGTACCATCCACGGTCTCGTCGGCCAGAACGGCGCCGGCAAGTCGACATTGATCAAGCTGCTGGCCGGTCTTCACCAGCCGGATGGCGGCCGGATCGAGATCGAAGGGCAAACTTTCGACAGGCTGACGCCGCATCTTGCCGAAGAGCTCGGCATCCACTTCATTCACCAGGACCGGCTGCTGGTGCCGACCTTCACTGTCGGCGAAGCCTTGTTCCTCGGCCGGGAACCGCGCATATCAGGTACGCCCTTCCTCGACCGGCGACTGATGCAGCGGCGCGCATCCGACATTCTCAACGACTATTTCGGTATCCGCTTGCCGAACAGCGCGCTGATCGGCGAATTGTCGACCGCCGAAAAGCAGATCGTGCAGATCACCCGCGCCCTCCTCAATCAGCCGAAAGTGCTCGTCTTCGACGAGCCGACCGCCGCCTTGGTGCGCCGCGAGGCCGATATCCTCTTCCGGCTGATCCGTCGTCTGCGCGACGAGGGCGTCACCATCATCTATATCTCGCATTACCTGAACGAAATCGAAGAACTCTGCGACCACGTCACCGTGCTGCGCAATGGGCTTGATGTCGCCTCCCTGCCGATCGGCGACACCTCGGCTGGTGCGATTGCGCGGCTGATGGTCGAGCGAGACATCCAGGAGATGTTTCCGAAGCCGCAGGTGACGCCGGGCGAGGAAATCCTCAAGGTCGAGCAACTGTCGGCGCCGGCGAAATATAGCGACGTCAGTTTCACGCTTCGCCGCGGCGAGGTGCTCGGCCTCACCGGCCTGCTCGGCTCCGGCGCCAAGGAGCTGGTCCGCACGCTCTTCGGTCTGGAGACAGCGGCGTCCGGCCGTATCGAGATCAGCGGCGAGGCTGCCCGTTTCACCAATCCCACCCAGGCGGCCGGCCGCGAAATCGCGCTGGTGCCGGAAGATCGGCGTCGCCACGGCGTCGCGCTCGACCTCAGCGTCGCGGAAAATATCAGCCTTTCGAGCCTTGGCCGCTTCACGCGCTTCGGCTTTGTCGATCGCAGGCGCGAACGGGATGAAGTCGATGCCCTGATTAGTCGGCTGCAGGTGAAAACCAATGGGCGCGATGCCCTGCTGCGCACGCTGTCAGGCGGCAACCAGCAGAAGATCGCCATTGCCAAGTGGCTGAGCCGCCGCTCCGAGGTCTATCTCCTCGACGAGCCAACGGTTGGCGTCGATATCGGTTCCAAGGTCGAGATCTATACGTTGATCGGCGAACTCGCGGCGCGCGGCGCCGGCGTCATCGTGCTGTCTTCGGATCTGCCCGAACTCGTTGGCATCACCGATCGCATCCTTGTGCTTTTCCGCGGCCGCGTGGTGCGGGAATTCATCTCGTCGGAGACCACGGCGGATGCCGTGCTGGCGCAATCGACGGGATCATCCGAGGGACAGCGTCATGTCGGCTGAAGTGGAATTCGCGCCTTCCGGTTTTTCTGCTGCGGAACCGCCTCCCCGGCCGGCCGGCAATATTGCAGCGGCCGCGCTACGCTTCGGATCGTTGATCGCCTTCGCCGCCATCCTGATCGTCTTCTCTCTGACCGCCCCCTATTTCCTCAGCATCGGCAATATCGGCAACGTGCTTGGCCAATCGGCCATCTCAGGCGTGCTTGCCATCGGATTGACGATCGTGCTGATCGCAGGCGGCTCCAATGTCGTCACCGGCGGCATCGACCTGTCGCTTGCTGCCAATATGGGCCTCAGCGCCGCCGTCTATGCGAGCCTGACGCAGCTCGGCTACGGCGACGCGACGGCGATCGCGGCGGCGATCCTCACCGGGGCGCTGATCGGCACGGTCAATGCCATTGCCGTCGTCTATGCCGGCATCGTGCCGCTGCTCGCCACGCTTGCCGTCATGAACGTCGTCGCCGGCCTGGAATTGGTGCTGACCGGCAATACCGTCCTACCGGCCTCGACGCCCTTCCTCTCAGCACTTTCGGCCTCGGATCCTTTCGGCATACCGGTTCTTGCCTATGTGCTCCTCGGCTTTACGGCGATCGCGACGGCGATCGTGCAATATACCCCGCTCGGCCTGCGCCTCTATGCTGTCGGTGAGTTTCCGGATGCGGCGCGTGCCGCCGGCCTGCCGCTTCGCCGGTTACTATCAGGCGCCTTCGTCGCCAGCGGCGTTTCCGGCGGCATCGCCGGCATCCTGTCCGTTTCCTATCTGAGCGGCAGCACGACCGGCGCCGGCGAGATGCTGCTGCCCGTCGTCGTGACCGCCCTGCTCGGCTCGATCTTTTCGCGCCGGCTGGTTCCGACAGTCACCGGGACGCTGCTTTCGGCCCTTTTGGTCGGCTTCCTGGTCAACGGTTTCCAGCTGCTGAATATTTCGAGCACCCTGGTCAGCGGCGTCCAGGGCGTGCTCATTCTCATCGTCGTTTCCGCGACGACGCTGCTGCGCCGGCAGGAGGTCTGACCATGTCGCTCCATACCCCTACCCCCGCCACGACAGGCTTGCCGCGTCTGATCGCCGGCGGCCTGGTGCGTTATGGGCTGATCCTCGCCCTGGTTGCGGTATTCGCCGCCTTTTCCCTGACAACGCCGACATTCACAACGCTGGCGAACCTGCAGAGCATACTGGTCAACAATTTCACGCTGCTTGCCATCGTCTCCATCGCCATGACCTTCGCCGTCGCCTCAGGCGGCATCGATCTTTCCGTGGGAACGGCAATGGATTTCGCCAGCTTCGCCTTCGTTTCGCTGGTTCTCGCCGGGCAGCCGGTGGCACTCGCCGCGCTCGCAGGACTGGCGGCCGGGGCGGTCGTCGGCGCCTTCAACGCGCTCTTGATCTCCGGAATCGGCGTGTCGCCGTTCCTCGCCACGCTCGGCACGCTGTTCATCGGCCGCAGCGTTCAGCAACTGCTGACCAATGGCGGCAATCCGGTCTATCTGCCGCCGAACGGCGTGCCGGAGGCCTTCCGCTTCCTCGGCCACGGCACGGTCGCCGGCTTTCCGGTGCCGCTGGCCGCGGCCATCGTCGTCATCGCAGCCGCAGCGGTGGTTTTTGCCCGCACGCGTTTCGGCCGTGTCATTCTGTCGATCGGCATCCAGCCGGGTGTCGTGCGCTATTCCGGTATCGCAGCGCCGGCTCATGTCGCGGTGACCTTCATCCTGGTCGGGTTGATCGCGGCCATCGCCGGCCTGATCCTGACGGCAACCGTCACCACCTACATTCCATCCTCCGGCAATGCCTTCCTGCTCAATGCCATCGGCGCCACCTTCATCGGCACGACGCTCAGCCCGCTCGGGCGCCCGAATGTCGGCGGGAGCGTCCTCGGCGCGCTGCTGCTCAGCATCGTCGCCAACGGGCTGCTGCTGACCGACCTGAACTTCTATTGGCAGCAGGTCGGCACGGGAACGCTGATCTTCGCCGTGCTCGCCCTGAGCTTCATCAACAGAAAGGCTGCGGGCGGCGCGTAAGAGCCGGGAGCGGTTCTATCCCGCCGAGGCGTCCGAAATCATTCTGGAGACGGCATTCTTCCAGCCGATGATCTTGGTCTGCCGCTCGGTCTCCTCCATCGAAGGGCTGAAGCGGCGGTCGCAGGCCCAGGCCTGCGCAAACTCCCGCCTGCCGGGCCAGATGCCGGCTTTCGAGCCGGCAAGCCAGGCAGCACCCAGCGCCGTCGTCTCGCGGATCGCCGAGCGGTCGACGGGGTTGCCCGTCATGTCGGCGAGGCACTGCATGGTCCAATCCGAAGCCGCCATGCCGCCATCGACACGCAGCACCGTTTCCAGCTGGTTGACGCCCCAGTCCTTCTTCATCGCCACCAGCAGATCGAGCGTCTGGTAGGCGACGGATTCGAGCACGGCGCGGGCAAATTCCGCCGGCCCGCTGTTGCGCGTCAGGCCGAAGATCGCGCCGCGCGCGGCCGGATCCCAATAGGGGGCGCCGAGGCCGGTGAAGGCCGGAACGATATAGACCTGCTGTCCGGGATCGGCCTTGGCCGCAAGCACCCCCGCCTCCGACGCCTGGCCGATGATGCCGAGGCCATCGCGCAGCCATTGCACGGCGGCGCCGGCGATGAAGATCGAACCTTCGAGGGCATAGGTCGTCTCGCCGTCGAGCCGGTAGGCGATCGTCGTCAGCATCCGGTTGGAAGAGGAAACACGGTCCCGGCCGGTGTTCAGCAGGGCAAAGCAGCCGGTGCCGTAGGTAGATTTCATCATGCCGGGCTCGAAGCAGGCATTGCCCATCGCCGCCGCCTGCTGGTCGCCGGCAACGCCGAGGATCGGAAGCTCCGCACCAAACAACGCCTTGTCGACGCGGCCGAAATCATCGGCGCATTCCCTGACCTCGGGAAGCACCGCAGGGGGAATACCGAGAATGCCGAGAAGCTCCTCGTCCCAGGCACCGTCATCGATATTATAGAGCAGCGTTCTCGATGCATTGGTCGCATCGGTGGCATGCACACGGCCGCCCGTCAGATTGTAGATCAGCCAGCTGTCGATCGTGCCGAAGCAGACATCGCCTGCCTCCGCCTTCTCACGCAGACCGTCGACATTGTCGAGCAGCCAGCGCAGCTTCGTTCCGGAAAAATAAGGGTCGAGCAACAGCCCGGTCTTGGCGCTGAACAGCTTCTCGTAGCCGTCGGCCTTCAGGCTCTCGCACATTTCAGCCGTGCGCCTGTCCTGCCAGACGATCGCGCGATGAAGCGGTGTTCCGGAATTGCGATCCCAAACGACCGCCGTCTCGCGTTGGTTGGTGATGCCGATCGCGGTAATGTCGCCGGGCTGTATGCCGGCATCTGCAATCGCCTTGCGCACCGTGTCGATCACGGACAGCCAGATCTCCGTGGCGTCATGTTCCACCCATCCGGGCTGCGGATAATATTGGGTGATCTCCGCCTGCGCGGAGCCGGCCATTTTCATGTCGCCGTCGAAGATGATCGCGCGCGAAGACGTCGTGCCCTGGTCGATTGAAAGAATATAGCCGCTCATATCCGTCTCCGGCTCGCACGAAACCGCTCCGCCCGGCAAGGAGGGCAGACGCGGAGGTTTCATGAGAGAAAGATTGTGGGTGCCACCGGCCGTAGCCGGTGGCGGGAAGTGATGGCCGGAAGCCTCGTTGCCCCCGGCCGAGGTCCGCCTTACTTCGACTGCCAGCTCTTGACGAGTTCGTCGTAGTTGACAGTGACCGGCTTTTCCTTCTCATTCTCGATCTTCAGCTGCGGTGCAAGGTTGCCCTTCTTCACCGCATCCGCGTTCCAATAAGCGAGGTCATGCTCCTCGGCGAGTTTCGGGCCGATATCGCCCTGGACGCCCGATTTCTCGATGCGACCCATGACCTTCTCCTGCTCACCGCAAAGAGAGTCCATGGCTTCCTGCGGTGTCTTGGCGCCGGCAGCGGCGTCACCGATAGCCTGCCACCAAAGCTGAGCCAGCTTCGGATAGTCGGGAACGTTGGTGCCGGTTGGCGACCATTGAACACGGGCCGGCGAACGATAGAACTCGATCAGACCGCCGAGCTTCGGAGCGCGCTCCGTAAAGCTCTTGTCGCGAATGGTGGATTCGCGGATGAAGGTGAGACCGAGTTGGCTCTTCTTCACGTCAACAGTCTTGGAGGTCACGAACTGTGCATAGAGCCAGGCAGCTTTCGCGCGGTCCGTCGGGGTCGACTTCATCAACGTCCACGAGCCGACGTCCTGATAACCAAGCTTCATGCCGTCTTTCCAGTAAACGCCATGCGGGCTCGGTGCCATGCGCCATTTTGGCGTACCGTCCTCATTCATAACAGGCAGGCCAGGCTTGACCATGTCTGCGGTAAACGCCGTGTACCAGAAGATCTGCTGCGCGACGTTACCCTGTGCCGGCACCGGACCGGATTCCGAGAAGGTCATGCCCTGAGCTTCCGGCGGTGCGTACGCCTTCAACCAATCGAGATACTTCTGGATCGAATAGACCGATGCCGGGCCGTTAGTATCGCCGCCACGCGCGACGCACGAACCGACTGGACGCGAATTCTCGTCGACCTTGATGCCCCATTCGTCGACCGGAAGACCGTTCGGCAGGCCCTTGTCGCCGTTGCCGGCCATCGACAGCCAGGCGTCGGTGAAGCGCCAGCCGAGCGACGGGTCCTTCTTGCCGTAGTCCATATGGCCGAAGACCTTCTTGCCGTTGACGTCACGGCCGGTAAAGAATTCGGCAATGTCTTCATAGGCCGACCAGTTGACCGGAACGCCGAGATCGTAGCCGTATTTCGCCTTGAAATCGGCCTTGTTCTTCTCGTCGTTGAACCAGTCGTAGCGGAACCAATAGAGGTTGGCGAACTGCTGGTCGGGAAGCTGGTAGAGCTTCTTGTCCGGCGCGGTCGTGAACTTGGTGCCGATGAAGTCGTCGATATCGAGGCCGGGATTGGTAACGTCCTTGCCTTCGCCGGCCATCCAGTCGGTCAGATTGCGCACCTGCTGATAGCGCCAGTGCGTACCGATCAAGTCGGAGTCGTTGACCCAGCCATCATACAGGTTCTGCCCGGTCTGCATCTGCGTCTGGATCTTCTCGACAACGTCACCCTCTTGAATGACGTCGTGCGTGACCTTGATGCCGGTGATCGCAGTGAAGGCCGGAGCCAGAACCTCGGACTCATACTTGTGAGTGGTCAAGGTTTCCGAAACAACCTTGATGTCCATACCCTGGAAAGGCTTCGCCGCATCGACGAACCATTGCATTTCCTTTTCCTGGTCGGCACGAGAGAGCGTCGACACGTCGCCGATCTCTTTGTCCAGGAAAGTCTTTGCCTCGTCCATGCCGGCATAGGCCGACCCGGTCATGGCCAGCAGTACCGCTGCTGTCGTCGTCAATAAATGCCTTCGCATGATATCCTCCCAGGGTTTTGCGATTGCAGTCTTCACGTCTCAGGCGGCCAGAAAAACCCCGGCCATCTGCATCAGTTTGCCTCACACGTAACGGAATACGCCGACGGCGTAGACAACGGAGAGAGCGAGAGCCCACCAGAGGCTTGATCCCGCGAGACCAAGCCAGGCAAGATGGATAAAGGCGCTGCCGAGCAGCGAAAGGAAAAGCCGGTCACCGCGCGTCGTCTCGAAGCGCAGGATTCCGATCCGCGGGTTGCCGCCCGGCACGGCATACTCCCAGACCCCCATGCCGATCAGCAGCAATGCGATAACGATGAAGAACGCGGCCGTCGGCCAGGTCCATGCCATCCATGAAAAATCGGGAAGCGAAAAGCCCATCAAACCCTCCCCAGGGCGAAGCCCTTGGCGATGTAATTGCGCACAAACCAGATCACCAGCGCCCCTGGGATCAAGGTCAGAACACCCGCGGCGGCGAGCAAGCCCCAATCCATGCCGGATGCGGAGACGGTACGGGTCATGGTGGCAGCGATCGGCTTCGCGTCGGTAGTCGTCAACGTTCGTGCGATCAGCAACTCGACCCAAGAGAACATGAAGCAGAAGAAGCAGGCGACACCTATGCCGCTCGCAATCAGCGGCGTGAAGATCTTCAGGAAAAACCGCGGGAACGAATAGCCATCAATATAGGCCGTTTCGTCGATTTCCTTCGGCACGCCGGACATGAAGCCTTCAAGGATCCAGACCGCAAGCGGCACGTTGAAGAGGCAATGCGCCAATGCCACGGCGATGTGCGTATCGATCAGTCCAAAGGCTGAGTAGAGCTGGAAGAACGGCAGGGCAAAAACCGCCGGCGGCGCCATCCGGTTCGTCAGCAACCAGAAGAAAAGATGCTTGTCACCAAGGAACCGATAACGGGAAAAGGCATAGGCCGCCGGCAGCGCGGCTGCCACCGAGATCACCATGTTGATCACGACATAGGTGATTGAATTGATGTAGCCGGAATACCACGCCTTCTCCGTGAAGATCGTCACGTAATTGGCGATCGTCGGGTTATGAGGATAAAGCGTCAGAGAATTGACGATTTCCGCATTGGTCTTGAAGCTCATATTGACGAGCCAATAGATCGGCAGCAGGAGCACGATGATATAGATCGTCGGAACCAGCCACCACCAGCGCGATTCCTCGCCGCGCCGGCGCATCAGACGGCTTACTTCATCGGAGGAGAGACCGCTTGCGACACTGGTAACGCCTGAGATTTTTCGGCTCGCTGTCGTTTCGTTGGAGGCGCTCATTTCAATTCTCCGCGTCGTGGCTTGTCATGACGGTGTAGAACACCCACGAAAGCAGCAGGATGATCAGGAAATAGATCAGCGACATAGCAGCGGCCGGACCGAGGTCAAACTGTCCGAGGGCGGTCTTGACCAGATCGATCGACAGGAAAGTGGTCGCGTTGCCGGGACCGCCGCCCGTGACGACAAAAGGCTCGGTGTAGATCATGAAACTATCCATGAAACGCAGCAGCACGGCGATCAGAAGAACGCGTTTCATCTTTGGCAGCTGGATATAGCGGAATACGGCCCAACGAGACGCACCGTCGATCTTGGCTGCCTGATAGAAAGCATCCGGAATGGAAACGAGGCCGGCGTAGCAGAGCAAGACGACCAGGCTCGTCCAGTGCCAGACGTCCATGATGATGATCGTCACCCAGGCGTCGAGCGGATCCTGCACATAGTTGTAATCGATGCCGATGGCATTGAGGGAATAGCCGAACAAACCAATGTCGTTGCGGCCGAACACCTGCCAGATCGTGCCGACAACGTTCCACGGGATCAGCAGTGGCAGCGCCATCAGAACCAGGCACACCGGCACGCCGATGCCCGATTTCGGCATGTTGAGCGCAATGAAGATACCGAGCGGGATCTCAATAGCGAGAATGATCAACGAAAAAACCAGATTTCGCTGCAGGGCGGCCCAGAAACGGTCGGAATGCAGGATCTGGGTAAACCAGTCCGTTCCGTTCCAGAAGAACTGGTTGTTTCCGAAAGTGTCCTGAACGGAATAGTTCACAACCGTCATCAAGGGAATGACGGCCGAGAATGCCACCAGCACGAGGACCGGCAGGACCAGAAACCACGCTTTGTTGTTCCAGGTTTTTTCCATGATCAAGCCTCCGGTCCGGCGCGCCAAGAGTCGGCATAGATACTGATACCCGACGGTTCGAAGGTCACCCGGGGATCAGCCGGAATTTCCCCGTCTTCAGGGACGACGATCGCGATCGGCTGGCCGGCAAACTGCGCGCGGACGATCTTCTGCCGGCCGATATCTTCCACCTTGCTGACGGTTACAGGCATGCCCTCGCGGCCGACCCTGATAAACTCGGGCCGGATTCCAAGCTCTACCTTGGCCGCTGCCGCAGTCTTTGGCGCATAGTCGAGCGTCAGCGCGTGCTCGCCGACCCGAACCGTGCGGCCTTCCACCTTGGCTGGCATGAAGTTCATGCCTGGAGAACCGATGAAGTAGCCGACGAAGGTATGGCTCGGACGCTCGAAGAGCTCGGCCGGCGTGCCGATCTGCACGATCTCGCCATCGTACATCACCACGACTTTGTCGGCGAAGGTCAGCGCCTCCGTCTGGTCATGCGTGACATAGACCATCGTAAAGCCGAACTGCTTATGCAGCCGCTTCAGCTGCGACCGCAGCACCCACTTCATATGCGGATCGATAACGGTGAGCGGCTCATCGAAGAGAATCGCGTTCACATCCGAGCGCACAAGGCCGCGGCCGAGCGAAATCTTCTGCTTTTGGTCCGCCGTCAAACCGCGCGCGCGCCGCTTGGCCCAGTCTGAAAGATCAATCATCTCCAGTATTTCGCGGACACGACGATCAACATCAGGCTCCGCGACTCCGCGGTTGCGCAAGGGGAAAGCCAGATTGTCATAGACGGTCATCGTGTCGTAGATCACCGGAAACTGGAATACCTGCGCAATATTTCGCTGCTGCGTCGGCAGGTTCGTAACATCCTGTCCGTCGAAGAGAATTCGCCCTTCGGACGGTTGAATAAGGCCGGAAATGATATTGAGCAGCGAGGTCTTTCCGCAGCCTGAAGGTCCGAGCAGCGCATAGGCACCGCCGTCGTTCCACTCGTGGTGCACTTCCTTGAGAGCGTAGTCCTTCTCGCTCTTCGGGGTCGGCCCATAGGCATGTCGAATATGATCGAGGGTGATACGTGCCATGATCTTCTCCTAGCCCCTCTGCCCGGCAATGGTGATCGCCCGGCCGTCCGCGCCGAACGCCATCAGGTGGCGCGTATCGATGAAAACGGAGAGGTCCGTGTCCGGATCGATATTGTGGATGCCGTGCGCAAGCATCACCCAGCGGGTGCCGGCAAATTGTAGATGCACGAAACTTTCCGATCCCGTGATCTCCGAAATCTGTGTCCGTGCTATCAGCTGCGCCGAATCAGCCGTCTGGGCGGTTGGTGCAAGATGATGCGGGTGAAACGCGATCGTTGCCGGCCCGTCCGGCACGTTCTGAAGATGCGGCGGCACGGCAAAAATCACGGCGCCATCGCGCAGGAAATTGCCTTCCGATTTGACCAGATCAATAAAATTCAGCGGCGGGTCGGCAAAGGTTTTCGCCGTCGTCAGATCGAGCGGATTGCGATAGACCTCGATCGTCGGGCCGAACTGCGTGATCCGGCCCTCGTTGAGCGCTGCCGTATTGCCACCCAGCAACAAGGCCTCGGAAGGTTCCGTCGTGGCATAAACGAAGATCGCGCCGGACTGGGCGAAGATGCGCGGCAATTCCTGCCTCAGCTCTTCACGCAGCTTGTAATCGAGATTGGCGAGCGGCTCGTCCATCAGCACCAGGCTGGCATTTTTGACGAGGGCGCGGGCCAGCGCCGTGCGCTGCTGCTGGCCGCCGGACAGATTGAGCGGCGTGCGGTCGAGATAGGGCGTGAGCTTCAGGAGCTCTGCCGCCTTGCGCACGTCGCGGTCGATCGTGGCGGCATCCTTGCCCGATATGCGCATCGGCGAGGCGATGTTCTCGTAGACGGTCAGCGCCGGATAGTTGATGAATTGCTGGTAGACCATGGCAACGTTGCGCTTCTGCACCGGCATGCCGGTGACATCGACGCCGTCGAAATGGACGGAGCCGCCCGTCGGCCGGTCGAGGCCGGCCATCAGCCGCATCAGCGACGTCTTGCCCGACAGCGTCGGCCCGAGCAGGACGTTCAGCGTGCCTCGCTCGAGGACCAGATCGGTCGGATAAATGTGATAGTCCGCGCCCACCATCTTGGCGGCGTTCCGCAGTTCCAGCATTCCGATTCCCGTGCCTCCACGCAGCGGGGACCACAGGGCTCCTATCCGGCCATCGCCGGCATGGCAGCCATGTACTCCTCCAGTGACTGAGCCTGCTCCTTCGAAAGGCGCAGGCCATCCTTTGTTCTCCTCCACAGCACGTCTTCGGCGTGCCGGGCCCATTCCTGTTTAACGAGATAGGTGACCTCCGCCTCGTAGAGATCGCCGCCGAACAGCCGTCCGAGATCGTCGATGCCGCGGGCATCGCCGAGCAGCGCCTCGGCCCTGGTGCCATAGCGGCGCACCAGGCGGCGGGCATGCTGATCGGCGAGGAACTGATAACGCCGTTTCAGCTTGTCAACTTGTGCCTCATAGCCCCGGACCGGGAAGTCGCCGCCCGGCAGATGGCTTTTGGCCGTCCACGGGGCGCCCTTGACGCCGATGGCAGCACCGATCTTCTCCAGCGCATGTTCGGAAAGCCGGCGATAGGTGGTGAGCTTGCCGCCGAAGACGTTGAGCAACGGTGCGGCACCTTCGCCTTCCAGCTTCAGCACATAGTCGCGCGTCGCCTCCTGTGCCTTCGAGGCACCGTCGTCATAAAGCGGCCTGACCGCCGAATAGGTCCAGACGATATCTTCCGGCTTGACCGGCTCTTTGAAATATTCCGACGCCGCATTGCAGAGATAGACGGTCTCCTCTTCGGAGATCCTGACATCCTTGGGATCGGCGGTATAGTCGCGGTCGGTGGTGCCGATCAGTGTGAAGTCGCCCTCGTAGGGGATGGCGAAGATGATGCGGTTGTCGGGGTTCTGAAAGAAATAGGCTCTCACATCGTCGAACTTCTTTTTCACGACGATATGGCTGCCTTGGACGAGGCGCACATGATGGGCTTCGTTCTGGCCGAAGGCGGAACGAATGACATGGTCGACCCAGGGACCGGCGGCATTGACCAGCATGCGGGCCTGATGGCTGTCATTGCGGCCGGTGACCGTATCGGTGGTCTCGATATGCCACAGGCCCTTCTCGCGCCTTGCCGACACGACTTTGGTGCGCGGCATGATGGCCGCCCCCTTGTCGGCGGCGTCGCGGGCGTTCAGCACCACCATCCGGGCATCGTCGACCCAGCCGTCGGAATATTCGAAGGCCTTGGCAAACAGCGCCTTCAGCGGCTTGCCGGCCGGATCGCGGCGCATGTCGAGCACCGAGGTCGGCGGCAGCAGCTTGCGGCCGCCAAGGTGGTCGTAGAGGAAGAGGCCGAGCCGGATCAGCCAGGCCGGACGGATGCCGCCCTTGTGATAGGGCAGCACGAAGCGCAGCGGCCAGATGATGTGCGGCGCCATCGCCCAGAGGATTTCGCGCTCCATCAGCGATTCGCGCACCAGGCGGAATTCGTAATGCTCGAGATAACGCAGGCCGCCATGGATCAGCTTGGTGGCGCCCGACGAGGTGCCCGAGGCGAAATCGTTCATCTCCGCCAGCGCCACCGAATAGCCGCGCCCAACAGCATCGCGCGCAATGCCGCAGCCGTTGATGCCGCCACCGATGACGAATATGTCGTGAATCTCCCGGCCCAATATCCCCTCCGAGCCCCGCTGCAGATTTCGCATCGCACAAAACTTGCGCAATTGCGAAAGTGACATCAGTTAAAACGAAAGAAATACGAATGTCAAACGAATGTTTCGTAGATCACCACCTTGATCTGGACGATTTTTAGGCTGGATCAGGATAAAATGAGAATTGTCATCTGAATCAAAGGCATAGAGCATCGTGCGCTTTCGAAAGGCGCTGACGCTTTTCAGCCCTATCCGCTAGCGCGATCTGCCGTTCGTTTCGATCAGCTTCACATTGTTTTCGAGGCAGAGATTGCGGATCGACGCCACCGGACAGTGGTCGGTGATGAAGGTATGAACCTGCGAAAGCTGGCCGATCCTGACCGGTGCAGTGCGTTCGAACTTCGTCGAATCGGCAACCAGGATGACATGCCTGGCATTGGCGATGATCGCTTGAGCCACCTTCACCTCGCGAAAATCATAGTCGAGAAGCGCGCCGTCCACGTCGATCGCCGACGCGCCGATCACGGCGTAATCGACCTTGAACTGACGGATGAAATCGACGGCCGCTTCACCGACGATCCCGCCGTCCGAACCACGCACGACCCCGCCGGCGATCACCACCTCGATCGCCGGAAAGGAGCGCAACCTGTTGGCAACGTTGATATTATTGGTGATCACCATCAACTCGTGGTGATTGGCGAGCGCCTCGCCCACCGCCTCGGTCGTCGTTCCGATATTGATGAAGAGCGAGGCGCCGCTCGGGATCAGCTCGACCGCGGCAATGCCGATCGCCTGCTTCTCGGAAGCGGCGATCTGGCGGCGGGCCTCGTATTTGACGTTCTCGGTGCCGCTCGGGAATGTGGCACCGCCATGAATACGTGTCAGCACCTGTGCGTCGCAGAGATCGTTCAGATCCTTGCGGATCGTCTGCCGCGTCACGGAAAAGCGAGAGGCAAGCTCCTCGACCAGAACCCTGCCGCTCGATTTCGCAATCGCCACGATTTCGGTTTGCCGGTCGGTCAAGAACATGGGCGCATACCTTTCGTATCTGCTTTCGTTTTAAAGAAAGCGAAGGGCAGCGCAATGCCTATCTGTTACCAGTTCGCCCTCGCGGCTCGAATCTCACGCTATCGCTTCCGCATCACGTTGACGATCAGCACACCGAGGATTGCCATGACGCCACCGACTGCACCGAGCACTGTTGGCGTTTCGCCCAACCAGACAAAACCGATCAGCGTGGCGACCGGCGGAACGCCGTAGAGGAAATTCGAAGCGCGGGCGGCCGTCAGCCGCTTCAATGCGATCGCCCAGGTGAGATAGCCGATCACAGTGGGGAAAATGACGAGATAGGCAACGCCCCAGTTCACTTCGGCCGGTGCGGCCGCGAGCGCCTGGATCGTTGCCGGGACGGCCGGAAACAGCGGCACGGAACCGATGAGCAGGATCCAGGCGGTGACGGCAAGCGCCGGCAGCCGCCCAAGCAGCGGCTTCTGCAGCACGCTTGCGATCGCCGAGCAGAGCGCTGCACCAAGGATCATGACTGCATTTGGATCGAGCTTGAAACCGTCGTCGGAAGCGACTGCAATCAGCGCTACGCCGCCGAAGGAAACCGCCGTACCCGCCCAGCCCCAGCGGCCAAAGCGCTCGCCGAGCGCGAATGTGGCAATCAGGGCAGTGAAGACGGGCATGGTGTTGATGATGAAGCTCGCCGGCCCTGCCGCAACCGTCTGCTCGCCGGTGTTCAACAAAACCGCATAGGCGGCGATGAAGAGCACGGCGGCAATGGAGAGGCGGAGGAAATCGCGCCTTTCCGGCATCGGCCGGTAGATGACGAGGTAGACGAGGGCGATGGCGCCGGCTGCCACATAACGCGCCGTCGCCAGTTCGATCGGCGTCAGCGGTCCGAGACAGATGCGGATCACCACGAAGGAGGACGCCCAGAAGAGGATGGTAACGAGGATCGCCGCAAAGGCCACCATATCGAACCCGCCTTGCTGTTTCGCCGTAACCGGTGCGCTTGCTGCCATGCTCATTTTCGCCTCCATCTGTTTCTGTGAAATGGATTAGGCCTTCGATCCGTGCTTGAAAAGCATCGCAATCGATGATCAAATGTGCGTATGGTTCACAGCTCGCCCGTGCTTCCGCCCCTCGACACGCTCGAGACCTTTGCCCGCGCCGCCCGGCTCGGATCGTTTTCGGCCGCGGCCGAGGAAAGCGGCATCACCCATGGCGCGGTGTCGCGGCAGGTCTCGCGCCTGGAGCGCTGGATGGGCGTGCGGCTGTTTGCCCGCGAAGCCCGAGGTGTGCGCCTGACGCCGGAAGGTATGCGGTTTTTCGCGCGGGCGGAGGAAGCGCTGGCGCTGCTCGGCAATAGTGGCGAGCGCTGGCTGCCCCGCCGCAACAAGGCGGTAGTGCGCCTCTCGGTAACACCCTCCGTCGCCTCGCTATGGCTGTTTCAGCGCCTGCCGAAGCTTGAGGGAAACGAGTTGCATGTCGAGTTGACGCTCGAACACCGGCTGGCGGATTTCGGCGAAGGCACGGATCTTGCCATCCGCTGCGGAAAGGGGCCGTGGGCGGGCGTGCGCGCCCTGCCGCTCTGGCAGGAGAAATCGTGTCCGATCGCTGCCCCTGCGCTGGCGGACCGGCTCGGACAGCGCTCAGATGCCTTGTCGCTGCTCGAACTGCCGATCCTGCACGATTCGAACATCGAAGGCTGGCGCCGCTGGCTCGCCCGCGAGGGTGTCGACTATACGCCGCGCGGCCATGACCGGCGCTTCGAAGACTATAATCTGGTGATCGACGCCTGTGCGCAGGGGCTCGGCATCGCGCTGGCGCGACCGCCGCTGTCGGATGCGGCGCTGGCGGCCGGGCGCGTCGTCACTGTCTCGGAACGGACGCTCGATTATCACGTGGCCTTTCACCTGATCCGCCCGGACGATGCGCTTCGAGGCCCCGCCATCGAATTTGCCAGCCGCTTCCTGCGTGAAGCCGGCCATGACGCGGCGACGATCGCCGCCTTTATCGCACCCGGCCGGCCAAAGACGTAAGCGGAAGATGCGGCACCGGCCGCATCCGGGTCGTTATTCCTCCGGGAACTTCAGGCGCATTTCCTTCGCCAGTTCGAAACCGGCAGTCCTATAAACGGGTTCGCCGGCATCCGAGGCATGGATGACGGCCGTCGTGCAGCCGATCGATTTCAAATAATCGACGGCCTTATTGGTCAGCGCCAATGCGATGCCGCGCCGACGAAAAGCTTCGGCGACATAGACGGACCAGATATAACCGAACAGCCGCTGTTCCGGACGGATAACCTCCGGAAACGGCGATTGGTGCAGCTGGCAGGATGCAGAACCGGCGATTTCACCGTCGACGATCGCAAGGAAGGAGGTCAGGCGGCGCTCTTCGCGACCGCTTCCGATGAAAGAAAAGATCCGCGCCGCCGCATCGGAGCTGTAGTGTTCCGGTGGTGTGCCGTAGCTGTCCCAGATCTTCAGATAGTGCCCCACCAGGACCTCGTCCTCGTCGGGCGTTGCCATTCGAATATCCATCATGTCGTGATCCGGCTTGGGCATGCGAGGGCGCGAAATCGCTCCTCAGAAGAGTTGGCGCCTCCCCACCGCCATGGGCAGGAGGCGCCAAAAGAGAACATCAATTCGCTGCCGTCAGCGTCATCGAGGCACTGCCGGCTGCAACGTTGAGGCCGAGCTGGCCGGTCAGGCTGACCGTCTGCAGATGGATCGAGCCGGAGGTACCGCCGACCAGGAGATTGGCGCCCACACCGGCGCCGAGCGTGGCTTCGGCGCTAGCGCCGACATAGAGACCGGCGAGCGAGCCGCGGTGATAGCCGGCGGTCGGCGCAAACACGGCCCAGATCAGGCGGCTGCGCGTGGTGAAACCAAGGTCGATGCCAAGTTTTCTCACTTCGCCGGTATAACGATCCGAAAGCTCGTTGCCGACGGTCGACTGGAAGATGCAATCGGCTTCCTTGGATGAACCGAGCACATAACCCGTGCCGCCGCCGATATCGCAGGTGAGATAACCGATCTTCACGCCATTGCGCAGGTCCGGCTCTTCATATGTCCTAGTGGCGAGGTCGGCGGCATTGGCCACCCCCGCTCCGACAAAGGTCAACGATACCGCGGCAAAGGCCGTCGCAAGAATTTTGTTCATAAGTCTCTCCTTCTCAAATCGTGACGGGAGCATACCCGGCTACTCGCCACCAGATTCGGCAACAGATAACGGACGGAACCGCAAAACGATCCCGAACCGGCATCATTTACGCATCGCAAGTCAAAGCGCATGGGAAGGCGCAAGCGACAAACAAGCCTACGGTTCAGCCCCCATTGGGACATTTCGAAGGCACCTTTTCGCGGCATTCGATTATTTCATGATCTTATCCGGAATGGTTGCCAGAAAGGCACATCGATCTCCACCGGTGACATCCGGCTGAGCGGCCGGTGACCACAAGGCTCGCTCTGGCCGCCTCTGTTCATTTGCGGCGCTACTATTTCTGCCGAAGCCAGAGTGTCAGGAAACCGGCAACGACAGCGGCAGCCGCGCTGAACAGTATGGGGCCCAGATAGCTACCGGTTTTATCGAATACGAGCCCCGCCATTGTTGGCCCCAGCAAAGCTGCCACACCCACGGCCGTATAGAGATAGCCCAGTATCGTTCCGATATGACGGGTGCCGAAGAGATTGGCGGCGACGGCCGGATAAAGGCCGACGCAGCCACCATAACTCGCCCCGAACAACAGGGCGAAAAGCACCATCATGGCCAGGCCGTTGGCAGCGGACCACAGGACGAATGAGCCGGCAACAGCAAAGGTAAGAATTGTCAAAAGGCGCAAGGAACCGATGCGGTCGCCCAAACCGGCCAGCACGAAACGCCCAAAGATGTTTCCGACGCCGATGAGCGCTATAAGGATTGTACCGCTTTCGAGCGACAGACCCATGTCATGCGCGGCCGGGACGATATGCACATAGGGAATGAATGTGCAGAACGACACCAAGAGCAGCATGATGTAGAACAGGCTGAAACGGCCATTGCGCCATACCGTGAAAGGGCTGGGCCGGCCGCTGGAAGGCAGCTCTGAAGGAATGCTGCTGTCTTGGCGTCTACGCACGAGCATTGCCGCCGGCAGACCGATTGCTGCTATGACAACCGCCAAACCGATGAAACATCCACGCCAACCAAGCCCGGAGACAAGCCGGCCGATCGTAAACGGCAGCAACAGCGTGCCGAGGCCGAGGCCGGCCGTAGCAATGCCTGACGCGCGGCTCCGCTTGAGGATAAACCAAGACTGCACAGCTCCAATCGCCGGAACATAAGAGAGGCCGATTCCAAGCCCCACTCCGGCTCCGTACCAAACGTAGAGCGAGGTCAGGGACTGTGCCTGGCTGGCTCCGGCGTAACCGATGATCATTGCCACCAAACCGGTCGCTATGACGGCGCGGGACGGCCAACGATCGGCAAGCGGGCCGGCGATTGCGCCCAGCGAATAGAACACCAAAGCCGAGATGGAGAAGACAAGCGCGATCTGGCCACGCGATGCCGCGAATTCCTCGGAAAGACCGGGAAACACAGCGGAGAAGGCGTAGGCTGATCCGAAGGTTACAGCTGTCAGCGCATGCGCTCCACCGACGACCCACCATCCGCTTGGTGAGTCTGCGTCGTCGGACAGTGAAACAGGTGAAAATATGGATGGCAAAATCAATCGGCCTTTCAGATATTTATCGCTCGGAGTATTGCGCAGTCCCGCACCGACGCAAGCCGCAACGCAATGCCTGCATGACTTTCTCACGCGCGAGTTGTCACACCATCTGCAACGATAAATTCCTCGCGCAGGTCAGCGGTTCATGCGATGCAAGAAATCGACGGGAGGGCAGCGGATCGCAATTGGGTGATGGCTATGGAAACTGTTGAAAAATCGAATAATTCCAATCCACATTTGCCCGTGGGATATTCTTTGGTCCCCAAGGGTAAACTTGCAAATGCCGTCACCTGTCTGGAGATGACGGAGAAGCCGGCCTCCAGGGAAGCCAAGCTTATCCCTGGGATCTCTCTCGAGCGGATGACAGCTCCCGATCTTGTGGCATATCGGCAGCTTTTCCGGCTGGTCGGAGAGGACTGGATGTGGGTTTCACGCTTGGTCATGCCCGATGACAGGCTGACGGTCATTCTCAACGACCCGCTGGTGGAAATATACGTGCTGCTGGCGGAAGGAAGGCCGTCCGGCATGCTGGAGCTTGATTTCCGGCAACATGGCCAGTGTGAACTGGTTTTCTTTGGAGTTGCCAAAAGTTCGATCGGAACCGGTGCGGGGCGCTATCTCATGGACAAGGCGTTATCGATCGCCTGGGCGCATCCCATCGAAAGGCTTTGGGTCCACACCTGCCATTTCGATCATCCGAATGCATTGCCGTTCTATCAGCGGTCCGGCTTCAAGCCATATGCTTTCATGGTCGAAGTGACGGATGACCCAAGACTGACCGGCGTGCTGCCAAGGACGGCAGCACCTCATATCCCAATCCTTGGCTAGGTGCCATTTATCGCAAAACGGCAACCAGACGCATTACGAAGCTCGTTCCTGACGCGCATGATGGCCTGGGCAATCCGTGGTCACGTTTCATTCTGCCTTAGCGCAGAATTTTTAACTGCCCGCATCCCGGCACCAGTAAAAGAAAAACCCGGCGATGAGTTTCGCCGGGTTTTTCTACTTGATCTGTCCGCGTTATACTTTTCGCATTAGGCGCATGACGATCGATACGACGAACAGCACCAGGAAAATGAAGAACAGAACCTGGGCAATGGAAGCTGAGGCCCCTGCGATGCCGCCAAATCCGAGGACGCCGGCAATCAAAGCCACAACGAGAAACACCAGAGCGTAATAAAGCATCGCAATCTCCTTTTACGTTGCTGCGGAGATAACGGAGGCCGCCCCATTTGGTTCCCGTCGGCCTTGCCGCGGGTAGATGCACCGTCGCGCCGACCCCATTCAGCCGAGATGAAAGACGCCGCTATACGTCCGATCGCCTTCATTCGGTTCGGGAGGTTCGGCCGCATCGAGATAGGCCTTGAGCGGGCCGGTCAATACGAACCAGATGCTTGCTCCGAGCATGAAATAGGCTCCCACCGGATCGTCGATGCGGGCGATGAACGGAAGGCAGGCGGATGCGAACAACACGATGATGCGCACCGACCACTCCGCCTCGCGTTTGGCGATGGCGCGCGCTCTCAGCGACTTGTATTCCCGTGCGCCGTAACCGCCTCCCCCTGCCTTTACCGCCGAAAGCAGCTTTCGCACGGAGGGCAGCGCCAGCATGACCAGTGCGGCAATGCTGAGCGCGAAAGGCTTGCCGGACACGACCTGCCCGCTCGCGATCAGCAGAAAGGAGAGCACGACGAGATTCCATGTCGGCTCCAGCAGCTCCGGCGGTTGCCGCGTGCGCAGATGCCAACTCCGCAGCAAGCCCGCCGCGCCGTGCAGTAGCGGCTGATCGATATAGCGATTGATCCAGTCCATGCCGATGCGCCCGTCCCCGATTGCATGAAGAGGGCTCCGAACACCACGGAATTTGGTCATCATCGTGGCGATAGCCGCCGAATCTGTTCTTCGCGTGAACGAAACTTGCCGAGACGCATCACAGTCGCAAAATCTGAAGGCGACCTCGGAACGCGGCGACACCAGCTTAGCGCAACTCCTGCGCGACCTCCCAGACATGGCCCGACGGATCCGCAAAGGCCGCCGTCCGGCGGCCCCATGGACGATCGACGGGACCATTGAGCAGCGTTACCCCGAGTTTGCGCAGTTCTGCGCAAACTGCATCGACATCATCGACCTTGATCGTCAGCAGGACGCGTGCCCCCGAACCGGGGGACGACACGGCGGATGGCTCGACCAGCTGAGGCGCTTGCGCAGCATCGAGCAAGTTGAGCATCGTTCCCGAGAATTTCAGTACGCAGGATACTGCGTCCTGATAGACGACATCAGGTGCAAAGACCTTTTGGTAGAAAGAGTTGGCCTCGTCGATATCATCGACGAACAGGGTGACGATTTCGATCCGATCCAGCTGCATGGGCATTTCTCCTCCGTTGCTCCAAGCGGCCAACGATATCGCTGGCCAGCTCTTCACTGGTCGTTTCGACGCCAACGGTTTCGACATGCCGGGGCAAAAATACCGGTCAGCTTCGCAGGCCGGGCGCCTCCTGGCCGGTGCGCGCCACATATTCGGTATAGCCGCCGCCATATTGATGGATGCCGTCGGGCGTCAGCTCCAGCACCCGGTTGGAGAGCGCGGCCAGGAAATGCCGGTCGTGCGAGACGAACAGCATCGTGCCCTCATATTGCAACAGCGCCTTGATGAGCATTTCCTTGGTGTCGAGGTCGAGATGGTTGGTCGGTTCGTCGAGCACGAGCAGGTTCGGCGGGTCGAACAGCATCATCGCCATGACGAGGCGCGCCTTCTCACCACCTGACAGCACGCGGCACCGCTTCTCGACATCGTCGCCGGAGAAGCCGAAACACCCGGCCAGCGCCCGCAAAGGCCCCTGCCCCGCCTGAGGAAACCGGTCTTCCAACGCTTTGAAGACGGTATGCTCGCCGTCGAGAATATCCATGGCGTGCTGGGCGAAATAGCCCATCTTGACGCTGGCGCCGAGAGCCACACTGCCTTGGTCAGGCTCGGCGGTGCCCGTCACCAGCTTCAGCAGCGTCGATTTGCCGGCGCCGTTGATGCCCATGATGCACCAACGTTCCCGCCGCCGCACCATGAAATCCAGCCCCTCATAGATGCTTCGACTGCCGTATTTCTTATGCACGTTCTTCAGGCTGACCACGTCCTCGCCGGATCGCGGCGCCGGCTGGAACTCGAAGGAGACGGCCTGGCGGCGCTTGGGCGGCTCCACCCGGTCGATCTTCTCCAGCTTCTTGACGCGGCTCTGCACCTGCGAGGCATGCGAGGCGCGGGCCTTGAAGCGCTCGATGAACTTGATTTCCTTGGCGAGCATTGCTTGCTGGCGCTCGAACTGGGCCTGTTGCTGCTTCTCGTTCTGCGCCCGCTGCTGCTCATAGAATTCGTAGTCGCCGGAATAGGCCGTCAACGTGCCGCCGTCGATCTCGATGATCTTGGTGACGATGCGGTTCATGAATTCGCGGTCATGCGAGGTCATCAGCAGCGCGCCCTCGTAACCTTTCAGGAACTCCTCCAGCCAGATCAGGCTTTCCAGATCCAGATGGTTGCTCGGCTCGTCGAGCAGCATGACGTCAGGGCGCATGAGCAGGATGCGGGCCAGCGCCACGCGCATCTTCCAGCCACCCGACAGCGCGCCGACATCACCGTCCATCATCTCCTGGCTGAAGCTCAGGCCCGCAAGCACTTCGCGCGCCCGTCCCTCCAGCGCATAACCGTCCAATTCCTCATAGCGCGCCTGCACCTCGCCGTAGCGCTCGATGATCTCCTCCATATTGTCGGCCTGCTCGGGATCGGCCATGGCCGCTTCGAGCTCGCGCAATTCGCCGGCAACGATGCTGACGGGACCTGCGCCATTCATCACCTCGGCAACGGCGCTGTGCCCGGCCATCTCGCCGACATCCTGGTTAAAGTAGCCGATGGTGACGCCCCTCTCGACGGAGACCTGCCCCTCATCGGGCTGCTCCTCGCCGTTGATCATCCGGAAGACGGTCGTCTTGCCGGCGCCGTTCGGACCAACCAGGCCGATCTTCTCGCCTCGATTGAGGGCCGCGGACGCCTCGATGAAGAGGATACGGTGGCTGAGCTGCTTGCTGATATTTTCGATACGGATCATGATTTGCGCGGCGCCTGGAGAAGGAGATTTTGGCGCGCTTATGCCATGCAAGGAAACCGCAGGATAGCCCTGTTTCCTGCCCTCTCGATCAAGAGTACGACGCCGAAAAGCGAGAGCGGATTTCGGACGGCATCTTGCTCACCTTCTTTAATTTGGAACAGGATTGGATAATATCGGAACTCACGCCAACGGAGACCTGTGCCAATGAGCGTTCGTCCGCCGCAGTCCTTCCGACAATCCCAGCAGGATAAAAGCGGCTTCAACGTCCTCGAATACGAGCTGATGTCGGAACGCGCGGATTCGCTCGGACGTCACGGGCTGAAGGTGGAGGCGGCACTTGCCGCCCTGAAGGCCTGGGCTCCCGATCACCAGACCGCTGAGGAACGCGAGAGGCTTCTCAATGAAGCATCCGACGCCGTCTGGGCATTCTTCATCCAGCGTGAGATATGCGGGTTGCGGAACAACCGTGACGCTATTCAGCGCTACGGCATTCCGAATGAAGTGATCGCGAGATTAGGCGCGGTGCGGAAATAAGCACCGCGACGGCACTGCTATTGTCATCGTGGCTGCCGTCCCGCCTCTCTCTATGGGGTGGAAATACCCGGTGCGGAAAGGTATGGCTTGGTGCCGCACCAATGCGAAAGGGAGCCGCGATGCCAAGCTCAATCCGGATCGGCAATCAAGATCTCGCCGTCGAAGTCTCCTCGCTCGGCGCCGAGATGCAGGCGCTGACGACAAGCGACGGACGCTCGTGGTTGTGGACCGGCGATGCGGCCTTCTGGACCGGGCGGTCGCCGATCCTGTTTCCGATCGTCGGCAAGGCGCCGGACGACAAGATAGCGATCGACGGCACGGTCTATCCGATGGCCCAGCATGGCTTTGCCCGCCGCAGCGAATTTGCGCTTGCGGCATCCACCGCAACGATGTGCCGCTACGAACTCATCGCCTCGGAGGCGACGCGGGCGGTCTATCCCTTCGATTTTCAGCTGGCTGTGGTGCACGCGGTCGAGGGCCGGGCGTTGACGGTGACGGCGGAGGTCACCAATCGCGATCAGAAGCCAATGCCGTTCGGCCTCGGGTTCCATTCGGCTTTCGCCTGGCCGCTGCCCGGTGCTGCCGGGCGCAACCATATCGTGACGCTCGCCAATGAAGGCGAGCCGGCGCTTGTGCGGCTGGCGGGTGGCCTGATCAACCCTGCGCCTCTGCCCTCGCCGTTTGATGCCGGCCGGCTGGTGCTGGATCACGCGATGTTCGAACAGGATGCGATGATCTTTCCGAGTGGGGCTGGCGAAGGCTTGAGTTATGGCGCCGAAGGCGGGCCGGCCATGCAGTTCCATTTCGAAAACCTGCCCAATCTCGCGCTCTGGACCAAGCCGGGCGCGCCTTTCCTCTGCATCGAGCCCTGGCATGGAACGGCCGCGGAAGCTGGAGCATCGAACGAGCTTTCGGCGAGGCCGTCCACCACGATACTGGCGCCGGGCGCTGTGGCCCGCTTCGCCTTTACGGTCGAAATTCCGCAATAGTGAGAGCGCTCGCCGGGAAGTCGGGCGAGCGCTGCCGTTTCAGTGAGCGCCGGCGCCACCGCCGGCACGCGGTTTTTGGGTAAGCAGCAGCGCGACGGCTGCAATGGCAAGAACCACGCCGATAACGGCGAAGGTATCGCTGAAACCCATGATCAGAGCCTGGCGTTTGACGACCTGCCCCAGCGCCACGACAGCCTTCTGGGCTGCAACGGCATGGTCGGAGACGCCGTGCGACAGGAAGTAGCCGGTCATCTGCTCGAGGCGGTTGCGGACTTCGTCGCGGCCGAGCGTCACCGACTGGCCGATGATGTTGGAATGGAACTGTTCGCGTTTGGTCAGCACTGTGCCGAGTGTCGCGGTGCCGACGGCGCCGCCGAGATTGCGCAGCATGTTGGTCAGGCCGGAAGCGGCGGCGGCATCTGAAGGGGCAATGCCGGCAGTGGTGATGGCGGTAATCGGGGTCAGCACCAGAGCCTGGCCAATGGCGCGGACAATGTTGGGGATCCAGAACTGATCACCCGCGGTATCGGCCGAAAGCATGATGTTCATGAAGCAGCTGATCGCAAAGATCGAAATGCCGAGGAAGCCGATGTAACGGGCATCGAAGCGCTTCATCATCATCGGCACGAGCGGGATCAACAGCAGCTGCGGCAGACCGGTCCAGGCCAGCACGTTGCCGATCTGCTCGGCATTGTACCGCTGCACCTGGCCGAGATATTGCGGCAGGATATAGACGGTGCCGAAAAGGGCGACGCCGACCAGCACGTTGACCGCAACGCCGATGCCGAAATTGCGCTGCTTCAGCAGGCTGAGCTTGACCAGCGGCTTCTTCACGGTGAGCTCGATCCAGATGAAGGCGACGAGAAAGACGAAAGCGAGGATGCTGAGTTTGACGATGAACGGCGAGGAGAACCAGTCCTCCTTGTTGCCTTCTTCAAGCACCGTCTGCAACGCCGACAAACCGATCGCCATCGTGACGATGCCCGCCCAGTCGCCTTCCCTCAGCAGGCCGAGCTGCATCGGCTGCTTGTCGAGCGTCAGGGCAAGGGCGACTGCCATGATGGCGCTCGGGACGGCGTTGATGAAGAAGATCGTCTGCCAGCCGTAATTTTCGGTGAGATAGCCGCCGATGGTCGGGCCGATTGCCGGCGCGAAGGTGACCGAAAGCGCGAAGATCGCCAGGCCGAGCGGCTGCTGGTTCTTCGGCAGCTTGGTCAGCACCATGGTGAAGGCCATCGGGATCAGCACGCCGCCGGCAAAACCCTGCAGACCGCGCAGCAGGATCATCGTGCCGAGATCATGGGCGAAGGCGCAGGCGATCGAAAACAGCGGGAAGAGGATCGAATTGACCAGGATATAGCGGCGGAACGAGAAGACGTTGCTGAAATAGGCCGTCAGCGGAATGACGACGATCTCGCCGATCAGATAGGAGGTGGAAATCCAGGCGCCGTTGTCGACGCCTGTTCCGATCCCGCCCTCGATGTCGAGAAGCGAGGCATTGGTGATCTGGATGTTGAGGATCGCCATGAAGGCGCCGATCATGCCGGCGAGAACGGCGATCCAGTCCCGGGTGCTAGCCCCGGTCCTTTGTTGCGGAACGGCGATGGCTGTTGCTGTGATGGTGGACATGACACAAACTCCTCGCCGCTGGGCTAGCTGCGATCGTTCTTGGTATTGATATCAGGCTGAACGGACATGCCGGGGCGCAGATCGCCGTTTGCGGCGGCATCGCCGTCGAGCAGGATCTTCACCGGAATGCGCTGAACGACCTTGGTGAAGTTGCCGGTGGCGTTATCGGGCGGCAGCAGCGCGAATTCCTGGCCGCTTGCCGGAGCGAGGCTGTCGACATGGCCGTGATAGGTGCGGCCGGGGAACATATCGACCTCGATCTCAACCGGCTGGCCGGCCCGGACGTCGGTCAACTGCGTTTCCTTGTAGTTGGCGATGACATAGGCAGCCGTCGTCGGCACGACCGACATCAGCTGAGTGCCGGCCTGGACATATTGTCCGACGCGCAGCGTCCGGTTGCCGACGGTGCCGTCGACCGGGGCTGTTATCGTCGCATAGGAAAGGCTGAGCTCGGCCTGGCGCTGGACGGCCTGGCTGCGCGCAAGAGAGGCCCTCGCCTGGGCAAGCTCGGCATTGAGAAGATCGACCTGCTTGACGGCGGCATCGAGCGAGGCGCTGTCGCGCACGATGGTGGCCTGAGCGGCGGCGATCTGCGAGGCGGCCTGCTGGGCGGTCTGGACCGGGGCATAACCGCTGGTGGCAAGGTTCGAATAACGCTTGTTGTTCTGCTCGGCGAAGGTCTCGTTGGCGCGATCGACGTCGACGGTCGCGCGGGCCGCAGCGATCGTCGACTGCTGAATCTCGAGCGACGCCTGCTTGGCGCTGACGGTAGCTTCCGCGGCAGCGACATCGGCCTTGGCCTGATCGAGGGCCGCCTTGAAGTCGCGATCGTCGATGCGGGCAAGCGGCTGGCCGGCCTTGACGGTCTCGTTGTCCATGACGAGGACCTCGGCGAGATAGCCGGAAACCTTCGGGGCAATCGTGCTGTTGTCGGCCTTCACATAGGCATCGTCGGTCGAGATATGGAAGCGGCCGACCGTCCAGTAATCATGGCCGTAATAGGCGCCGGCGGCGATTAGCACCAGTGCGGTGGCGCCAAGTAGCAGCGATCGGCCGCCGCGCTTGCGGGCAGGCTTTTTCTCGGAAATCGGAGCGGCAGCTTCGGCGATGCGCGGCGGCTGGCCCGCGTCCAGGCTGGCCGGGGCGGCTTCGGCGACAGTTTCGGGAGCAGCGTTGTTGTTGAGGGCATGCAGCGTCTTGATGGTCATTGTCTTTCTCCGGATGACGGTCGCCGTCTCTTGGGCTGCGGCCTCTGAAGTCAGGTGGAATCCTAATTAGGAAACTTGATGTTTTCCAAAATATGCTCTATAAAATCGATGTCAACAAGAATTTGGAAAATTGCGATGGTCCAAAATCAACAAATCGAGAAGAGGCCGCGCGGCAGGCCGCAGATACGCTGTGACGACGACACCAAGGGTCTGATCATCAAGGCAGCAAACACCCAGTTTCACGAGAATGGCTACGCGGCGGCAAGCATCGCCACGATCGCCCAGGAGGCCGGTGTTTCCACAAAGACCCTCTACCGGCTGTTTCCGACCAAGGCCGATCTCTTCGCCAGCATGATCTCCGAGCGTATCGTCGGTTTCCTGCTTGCGCTCGATCCCGCAACGCTCGCCACTGCAGACCTGAGGGACGGGCTGGAGCGCATGCTGATGGCCTATGGCATGCTGTCGCTCTCGGACGAGACGGTCACCATCATGCGCCTCGTGATCGGCGAATCGGACCGCTTTCCGGAGATCGCCACGTCCTTCTACGAACAGGCGATCCTGCGCACCAATGAGCTGATGGAGGACTGGCTGCGCCGCCAGGTCGAGCGCGGCCTCATTGCGCTCGACGATCCGCATTTGGCCTGCGGCATGCTGCGCGGCATGATGGCCATGGAGCCGCAGCGTGCGGCGATCCTGCGCCAGGAACCGCCGCCCAAGATCGAGGCGATCCAGGCGCGGGCAAAGATGTGCGCCGATCTTTTCTTGAAGGGTTGCGCGCTCTGAAGCGTCCTTCGGGCTTCAGAGCGCGATAATTTCCGCCGAAGGGCGCTGCGCGAACAGGGGACGCCCTCAGTTCGGCGGGGCGCCCAGCGCATGCAGGATGCCGCGCAGCTCGGCAAGGCCGCGCATGCGGCCGATGGCGGGGTAGCCTGGTGTGACGACCTTGTCGAGATCGTCGAGCATGCGGTGGCCATGGTCCGAGCGGAAGACAATGGTGTCCTGCGCGCCGCGGCGGCGGTCTTCCGCCACCAGTTCCCGGAGGACCGCGACCATATCGACGTCGCCTTCCAAATGCGCGCTTTCATGGAACGTCCGGCCGTCGCCTTCGCGCGTCGTGGCGCGCAGATGGGCAAAATGAATGCGCGAAGCAAAACGCCGGGCGATCGCCGGCAGATCGTTTTCGGCACGCACGCCGAGACTGCCGGTGCAATAACACATGCCGTTCGCCGCCGACGGCACCGCATCGAAAAGAGCGGCATAATCATCGGCCGTCGAGGCGATGCGCGGCAGGCCGAACAGCGAACGCGGCGGATCATCGGGATGCAGCGTCAGCTTGACACCGCGCGCTTCGGCAACAGGCGTCACCGCCTCCAGGAATTCGATCAGGTGCCGGCGGAGCCTGGCGGCATCGATACCGCTATAGGCGACCAGCTTTTCGCGGAAGGCCGGAATGGTCAGAGGTTCGGTGGTTGAGCCAGGCAGAGCCGAGGTGATGATACGGGTGATGTCGGCGATCTCGTCGTCCCTCATCGCCTCGAAGACGATACGCGCCCGTTCGCGGTCCTCCGCGGAATAGTGCTGCGCCGCATCCGGCCGTTCCAGAATGAAGAGATCGAAGGCCGCGAAGCGCTCGTGGTCGAAGCGCATGGCGGTGGCACCCGTCGGCGTCACGAAATCGAGTTCGGTGCGGGTCCAGTCCACCACCGGCATGAAATTATAGCAGACAATCGGAATGCCGCAGGCGGCCACCGCTTCGAGGCTGGCGATCCACGCCTCGATTTCGGCTTTGGCCTCCCCACCCTTGCGTTTGACCGCGTCGGGGATCGGGATGCTTTCGACGACCGACCAGACGAGCGGCGAACGGTCGCCAGGCGTCGTCTCGATCAGAGACTGGCGCTCGCGCACTTCCGTTTCCGTCCAGGCCCTGCCGATCGGCACCTGATGCAGCGAAGAGACAATATTCGTCGCACCCGTCTGTCGGACGTCATCCAGCGTCACCGGCGCTTCCGGTCCGAACCATCTCCAACCCTGTCGCATCCTTCTTCCTTCCCTCGCCTTTTCGTTTCATGTTGGCCTGCCGTCAGCAGAAATAATCGGGGTAACGTGCGCGCAGTTCGTCGACATCGGGAATGACGGCGCTCAGGTGATGGGTCATCGCGCTGCGTGCCGCCACCGCATCATGGGCGGCGAGCGCATCGCGGATGATCATATGTTCGTGCACCACATTGTCCATGCGCCCGAGAACCGGCAGCGTCAGCCGTCGTGCTCGGTCGAGCTGCACCTTGACCGTTTTCAGGGTCGCCCAGATGCCGGGATAACCAGAGATCTGTGCGATTGCCTCGTGAAAGGCCTCATCGTCCTCATGGAAATTCGAGGCATTGCCGGCCGCAGCATGGGTCTGCTGCCGCGCGATGATGGCGTCGAGACGGGCAATGTCCGCGGCGGTGGCGGTAAGGGCCGCGGTCTCGACAGTCGCGCCTTCGAGCGCCTTGCGTACGACGACCGCCTCGGGGATCGCCGAAACCGGCACCCGCGACACGACGGTGCTCGACTGCGGATAGATATCGACCAGTCCGCCTTCGGAAAGCCGGAGCAGCGCCTCACGGACCGGCGTGCGGCTGACGCCGAAATCATCGGCGATCCGCTTTTCCTGCAGCAGCATGCCGGGCGGCATTCGCAATGACACGATGTCGGCATGCAGGCGCTCGTAGATTGCGCCGGCCGCGGTGATACGGCGCAACCTGCCGGCAACCTCTTGCGGGGCCGGGACGACCAAAACTTCGGTTTCTGATGCCTGCCGCATAACGATACCGGGACGCTGAACCTATCTGGCATACTAGTATATTAGATTTATCCCCATGCCAAGACGCACTGCGGTCGAGTGACGGCATGAACCTGACGAAATCAGAAGCAAACTTTGTTTGGAACTTAGGTCGGTCGAGTTGGTTGAGAACTCCAAGGAGGCGCTCATGAAAAACCCAGCACGACGCAAGATACGCGAAAGCGCGACCGACGGTGACCGGCCGGAAGTTCCGTCCGCCACGAAAACAAGCGGACGGAAGATGGTTCGGCGAGCCGCAACCGATATCAACAAGCAGAGCGTCGCGTCGCCGGCAGCCACCCGCGAGGAGGAGATCCGAAAAAGGGCCCATTCTCTGTGGGAGAAGGAAGGAAGGCCGGACGGCAAGCATCAGCATCACTGGAGCCTGGCTGAACATGAACTCGATGCACAGCAGGGCGAGGCTGACAATCCTCCAAACCTTGCAGCATTGCGAGAGGCCTCACGCGAACATACGGATGCATTCCTCGTCAAGACGGATCTCGAAGACGCGGATCAACGCGAAGCCTCCCCCGGCACACGCGAGCAGGATTGAACTTTCTGCTTCGCGCCACTCTCAGGAAAGGTTCTCGACATGGCCGACAAACAGAACTTGAACGCCGGATTCACCGGCACGCCCACCGAGCAGCCGGAGGGATTGACCAAGGTCGCGAAGTCGGCCGCCAACGAGGTGAAGCGCGAGGTCTATGCCGTCGCCTCCGGCGCGAGGCATCACCCGCAAGCAGCAAGCGCATTGTTGCTCGCCACCGGCATGCTGGCATTCGGCCTCGGTTACTTCCTCGGTCGATCATCGGCGGAAAGTTCGACTCGCGCATACTGGCGATAATAACGGACAGGTCGATGAAGCACATGAATTGGCTCTTCAGCTAGCCCACTCGGCTGCCCACAACGGCTTTCCGACCGTGGGAACAACACCGGCGTTCGCGGCTGAGCGTCTGTCAGCCGGAACCAGCTGCCGGATGTCTCAGGCGGCGGTAGTGGTTTCGGCACCGGTGAACGCGAGATCCGAGACCTCGCCCGTTGATGAATAGCCAGAGACGAGCTCCGCCAACATCGACCGCGCTGCGGTCATATCGTTCCGATCCAAGACGACATTGAGTGAGGTGAGCTTTTTCGAAAGCTCCGGCCAGAAGAGGAAATCCTCGCGCGCCTTCATGATCCGGGGATGTTCGGTCGTTTCTGGATTATCCCCGATCAACAGTTCTTCATAGAGTTTCTCACCGGGCCTGAGGCCGGTGACGGAAAGCTCGATGTCCCCTTCGGCATTGTCCTCGTCGCGAACCGTCAGCCCGGAAAGCTCCACCATCTTGCGGGCGAGATCTGCGATGCGAACGGGCTCACCCATGTCGAGCAGGAAAACATCTCCGCCCTCGGCCATCGCGCCAGCCTGGATAACGAGTTGCGAGGCTTCCGAAATGGTCATGAAATAGCGGGTTATATCAGGGTGTGTCAGCGTCACGGGACCACCTTCCTTGATCTGCTGCCGGAAAAGCGGCACGACCGAACCGGAGGAGCCAAGGACGTTTCCGAAACGCACCATGGAGAAATTCGTTTGCAGTCTGTCAGTCGTCGACTCTGCTGCGAGCGCCTGCAGAACCATCTCCGCCAGCCGCTTGCTGGCGCCCATCACATTTGTCGGACGCACGGCCTTGTCCGTGCTGATCAGCACGAAATTCGAGACGCCGTTCTTGTTCGCCGCGCGTGCCGTAACCAGCGTCCCCATGACGTTATTCTTGATGCCTTCCACGGCATTATGTTCGACAAGAGGCACATGCTTGTAGGCGGCGGCATGATAAAGCGTCTGAGGTCGCCAGCTCTGCATGATATGCTCGATGCGATCCTGATCACGGACGGAACAGAGAATCGGGACAATCTGCAGATTTTCATGCTTGTACAGTTCGGCCAGCTTCTGCAGCTCGGCATGGATATTATAAAGCGCAAACTCATTCTGATCGACGAGGATCAGGCTGGAAGGGCTATTACGCAAAATCTGACGGCATAATTCGCCGCCGATCGAGCCGCCGGCACCCGTGACCATCACAACCTTGTTGCGCATCGCCTTGTCGAGCAAGGCCTGCCGCGGCGCAACCGCTTCTCTTCCGAGCAGATCTTCGATCTCCAGTTCACGGATGTCGGAGACGGCGATACGCCCCTGAGCCAGGGCCGTAAGATCCGGCAATGTGCGAACGTTCACCCTGGCTGTGCGAATATGCTCCAGGATTTCGTTGCGGCGCTGCCGCGATGCCGATGGAAGAGCAAGAAGCACATTGTGCACGCCAAGCGTTTCGGCGATCACCGGAAGATCCGAGGGATCGTAGATCGGCAGGCCGCCCATGATACCGCCCTTGAGGCGCGGATCATCGTCGAGATAGCCGACAACATTGAGTTCGGCACTGTTCGTCAGGGCACCCGCCAGCTGCCGCCCGGCACTCCCTGCCCCGTAGATCAGCACCTTGGCGACCGTATTCTTGTTAAGGATGCGCTGGTAGGCATCCCCGAGCCAGTAACGGATACCCAACCTCGACAGGCCGATCCCGATCAGCAGCAGGAAGGGCTGGAGAATGCCGACGGTTCTCGGAACGCCCGGGACGCTGAGCGCCGTAAATATCGTCATGAAGGCGACGCCGTAGATGGCAATGGCCTTCAGAACTGCGATGAAAGCCGCCAGGCCGGCATAACGGAAGATCGCCCGATACATGCCCATGACGATGAAGATCGGAAGTGCCATGCACAACGAAACAAAGACCGGCAACCACTGCACGCCGGTCAGCACCGTCCATTCGTTCAGGCGGAAGCAATAGGCGAGCCAGATCGTCAGAATGCAAAAGCAGGAATCCACCAGCAAAGCCAGTGCGCGTTTGGCAACACGCGGCATCGCCAGGAGAGGAGCGACGAGCGCTTGCATCGGCAGTAACAACCATCCTGAGCGCGGCGTCCCAGCGGGGGTATTTTCAGGCATTGCTTACCAGCGTCTCGCAGATCAATCAGACAACCACCTTCTTGTCACTTTCTCCAACGAGCGCAACTGAAATAATCGGAAATCAAGGCCTTCTGCACCGCTAGTCTATCAGAAGTAGGTAACTTAATGCCTGATACCCTTGCGGCGAATGACCTTCTCGGCGGTCAAGAACAGGATGCGCATATCGAAGCCGAATGAGCGCCGCTCGAGATATTCGACATCGAATTTCACCTTCTCCGGGATCGGCAATTCGTCGCGCCCGTTGATCTGCGCCCATCCCGTCAATCCAGGCAGGAGCTTGTCGACACCGTGCGCAGTGCGCAACTCCATCAGATCATATTGGTTGTAGAGCGCCGGCCGCGGACCGACGAAGCTCATCTTCCCCTCGAGAATGCACCAAAGCTGCGGCAGTTCGTCGAGGCTGGATTTGCGCAGAAACGAGCCGATGGGTGTCAGAAACCGATCCGGATTGTCGAGCAGATGCGTGGCAACCGTCGGCGTGTCGACACGCATGCTCCGGAATTTCGGCATCAGGAAGATCTGGTTGAAACGACCGATCCGTTTTGACCAGTAGAGAACCGGTCCTGGCGAGGTTAAGCGAACACAAAGAGCGACGATCAGGATCGGAACGAGCAGGACCACCGATGCAAGCAAAGCCAGGAAAAAATCCACCGCCCGTTTCAAACCCATGCTCCGCAGCTCTTCCGCCCCACCGACGACCATCCGCCATTTGCGTTTTCGCCTTGCCGTATCGTCAAAAAGCGTTTCGCGTCAACTGCGGGACGCAGTGTTTCCGCAGTTTGTGGCGGCGGGCAGTTGGGCGATTGCCCGCATAGGTGCGGTCAATTCGGCTCTGCTGATCACCGGTGGCCAGATGGACGGGCGGCGCGAAGGCGGCAGCACGCAATAGCCAAGCGCCATGCCGCGATTCCGGTGCCATTGCTGCGGCAATTTCATCGGCCGGTCGCAAGTCACGGGGACGGATGGACGGCGGGAAGGCCTCCCGGCCGCATTTGCTCTTTCACTCAGCCCTTAATCGCCCGGCCACATTCATAAGCATCCTGTCGGCGCTCCTTGCGCCTAACAAGGAAAGCGAAACTTTCCCCAGGTAACCGGCAATTGGAAAAGCCAGTTGCGGACAGCCACTAAGGCCCGAAAGACACAGAAGCTCGATGCAGGCGGAACGGAATCTAGCGAAACTTTCTGCGCCGGCATCGCGCGCTGGCGGGCTCATGGCCAAGGTCGGAAGAGCGACAATCACATCTTCGCACAGCAATCGGTCGATCTCCGCGGAAAAGAGCTTGGCGATCGCACGTGCCTCACGCACCTCCTCGTCATCCAGACGAGATCCTGACAGAAGGCGCGCAGCAATATCGGGAGCAATGGCTTCCGGGCTCCGCTCGAAGAGTGTTTTGTTGCTGTCCCAGGCTTCCCTTTGCAGGATGGTGATGAACGCCGAAGCAAGGTCGGCGAGGCTGAACGAGGAGATCGCATCTATCCTGCGGACAGGTATGGCCGCCGATCGAAGGCCGGCGATCATCTCGTCGGCAACCGCGTCGTCGATGGTTGCGAAGATATCCGCGGAAATGAGGATAGATGATGGTCGGTCATCTGCCGCGGGCATGCCGACGGCGCTCATCACCGCAGCCATTGGTTCCAGGCTTCTCGTCATGAAACCCGGCACGTCAAAGCTTGGCGCCAGCGGACGCAGTGCCTGGTTGTCGAGGCTTCCATGTGTCGGGCGCCAGCCGATGAGGCCGTTGACGGCGGCCGGCAGCCGGATGGAGCCGGACGTGTCTGTTCCAAGCCCGATATCCGCAAGGCCCGCGGCAACCGCGACGGCCGAGCCCGACGACGACCCGCCGGGGATGAGATTGGGATCGCGCGGATTGATCGGCATGCCGAAATGGATGTTGCCGCCGATCAGGGAATAGGCGAGCTCATCCGTATTGGTTTTGCCGACGAAGCAGGCGCCGGCATCGAGCAGCGTCCGGACCAGAGGCGCCGTCGATGTCTTGATGCCGGAGGCAGCGAGTACCGTGGCGTTGCCGGCCGCTGTGGGATAGCCGGCAACGTCGAAAAGGTCTTTGACCGCCAGTCGAAGGCCGGAAAGCGGGCCGATGGCCGCGTGCCCGACATCTGCATCCGGATAGGGTATAAAAGCGCTCCATGGGTCTCGCACTTGCGCCGGCCCCTAGATCTTCAGATGTTGCAGGACACGGGCGCGGCTCTCCGGACCATTGAGGCTTTCGTCTTCGATCGCCCCGAGTTTGAGAATGGCCCAGCGGTCCGCCACCGAAAGGGCAAAATCCAGATTCTGTTCGACCAGCAGGATGGTCGTGCCGCGCTTTTCGCGGTCGTCCCTCAATGCCTTGGCGATGTTCTGAACAACGGAGGGCTGCAGACCTTCGGAGATTTCGTCGATCAGCAGCAGTTTCGGACGCAGCATCAGCGCCCGCGCGAGGATCAGCATTTTCTGCTCCCCGCCCGACAGCGTGCCGGCTTTCTGTGCCAGCCGATCCCTCAGGAACGGGAAATAGGCGTAGACCCGCTCCAGGGCAGATGCCAGATCCCGATCGCCTTTGAGCGCGAGGCGCAGATTGTCGCGGATGGAGAGGTCCTGAAACAACGGCAATTCCTGAGGGGCGTAGCCGATGCCGGAAGCGATCAACTCGGCGGGCTTCCTGTCGGTGATGGCAGCGCCATCGACCTCGATCTTGCCCTTGCCGACGCGCAGGAAGCCAAGGATTGTCTTCAGCAGCGTCGTTTTGCCCATGCCGTTCTTGCCCATGAGGGCGAAGATTTCGCCGGGCCGGATGGCAAGCGACACGCCATTGACGACATCCACCGCGCCATATCCGCTCGATACGCCGCTGAGTTTGAGTTTGAACGCGTCAGCCATGGGCGCCTCCTGCGTAGATGGTGCGAACCGTTTCGGAATTGACCACGTCATTCACCGTGCCGTCGAGAACGAGCTTGCCCTGGTGGAGAACCACGATGCGACTCGATATGTCGCGCACGAAATCCAGATCGTGTTCGACCAGGATGGCGGCGAAACCCATCTCGTCCGTCAGTTTCTTGAGGATGGCTCCGATGGTCATGCGCTCGGTCTTGGTAAGACCCGCCGTCGGTTCGTCGAGAAGAATGATGCGTGGTTCTAGAGCGACGACCATCGCCAGTTCGAGAGCCTGCCTTTGACCATGCGACAGCAGCAAGACCGGCTTGTCCAACATGTCGGCCATGCCGGTGAGCGTCAGGATCTCAGCTGCGGCGGCCGGCAGCATGATCTTGGCGAGCGATCGCATCGGACTGGGTGTCTCGCGGCTGAAACGCGCCATCTTGAGGCATTCGCCGATGGTCATGCTGTCGAAGATGCTGGCAACCTGGAATTTGCGGCCGACGCCGAGGGCGACGATCCGTTCCGGTGCATGACCGGCGATATTCGTGCCGATGATATCCACTTGACCTTCGATCTGCTGGGTACCGTCCGACAGGCAACGCATCAGCGTGGTCTTGCCGGCGCCATTGGGGCCGACCAGGCTGACGAGTTCTCCGGCGCCGATTTCGAGGTCGATGCCCTTGAGGACGGAGAAGCTGCCATAGGACTTGCCGAGACTGCGGATCGACAGAAGGCTTTTGCCTGCCACCGCGCCATCCTCGGCGACGATGCGCGTCGGAAAGGACGTCAGAGTGCTGCTGGAGTTCGTCGACAGCAGGAATCGCGTCACCAGGGAAGCGAGGCCGCCCGGCAAAAGGATGATCATGGCGACGAAGAGCGCACCGATGATCAATTGCCACAGGAAGGGCAGATCGCCCGAAAGGCTGGCGCTCAGATAATCGATGCCGATTGCGCCGAACAAGGGTCCGATGATCGTTCCCCGGCCACCGAGCGCCGTCCAGACGACGAGTTCGGTTCCGAATACGAAGCCGGTATTCTCGGGTGCGACGACACCGGATGCGTTGGCATAAAGGAAGCCGGCCAGGCCGCATACGCCAGCCAGAACGGCCGTCAGGACGATCTTCAGCCGAGCGGGGTTCATGCCGAGATAGGCGATGCGGGCTTCGTTGTCGCGAATTGCAACGAGCAGACGGCCGGCGTCCGACCGGACGAAGATGATGGCAAGAACGGCCAAGACCAGCAGGCACGCGCCCGACAGGCGAAAATAGCCAGGAAGCCCGAGCGGGAGGGTTTCGTAACTGACAAGGCCGCTCGACGAACCGGTCCAGGTGCCGCCGGAAAAGATGAGTTGGGTGACGACGATCGGCACCACGAGCGAGATCACGGTGGCATAGAGCGGTGTCGATCCGTGATAGAACGACAGCCAGCCGACGGCGAGGCCAAGCAGGAGCGGAACGAGCACGGCGGCGACAAGGGCGACGACGAAAAGCGCCGGGCTTGCGCCGATATGGGTGAGAACCATGGCGGTGGCATAGGCACCCACGCCAAAGAATGCCGCCTGCCCGAAGGTGAGAACGCCCGTATAGCCCCAGAGCAAGTCGACGGTAATCGCCAGCATGGCGTAGATCATCGAACGCGTTAGCACGTTGAGGCTGAAGCGGCCGAGAAACATCGGTCCGAAGACGATCATCAGGAGAGCCGCGAGCGCCAGCGTCAGAAGAAGGACAAGCCGGAGTTTTTGTCTATCAGGCACGGGCAAATCCCTTCGGACGTATGCGCAGTGTGATCGCGCAGAGGACGGCCACGGTGATGCCGCCGAGGATTGGGCTGAAATAGGTACTGACGAGCACCTGAGCGGCCCCGAAGATGAGGCAGGCGGCAGCAAGCGCAGTGAAAGAAGAGCCTGCGACCATCACCAGCATGAAGGCGCCCGTCAGCCAGGCGACGCCCATATTGGGATCGACGCTGGTCAGCGGCGCGAGCAGCACGCCGGCAAGGGCCGCAAGGCCGGTGCCGATCATGAAGGTCGCGAGCCGCACCTTTTCGGTATCGATACCGAGCCCGCGCGCCAGGGTTTCGTTCATGATGACTGCCCGTGCGGAGAGACCAAGCCTTGTCCCATCGAGCAGCAAGGTGAAGCCGAGACCCAGACAGATGGCGGCGACAATGGCGAAAAGACGGTAGGCCGAGTAGCCGGTGCCAAAGAGATCGAAGGTGCCCGGCAGCAGCGCCGGCGTGAACTGCACGTCGCGGCCAAACCACAGCGTGATCAGCTGACCGATGACGATGCCAAGGCCCCAGGTTGCAAGAATGGCGTCGAGCGGGCGGCGATAGAGAGGCCGTACGATGAACCGTTCGGCAACACCGCCGAAGATCGCGCCAACCAGAAACGCAAAGGGGATGGCAAGCCATGGATTGAGGCCTAACCCGCTGACGATAACAGCGCAGTAAGCCCCGATGGTCAGCCATGCGCCATGCGCGAAATTGATGATCTTCAGCACGCCGAAGATCGCAAGCAGCCCGGCGGCAACGATGAAGAGAATGGCCGCAGTGCTGACGATATCGAGAAAAAGCGTCATTTCTAGAACTCCGATGCTGGAGGCGGGGCGCCCTGCCCCGCCACGCTGGTTTCAGAGATTCGGGCACTGATCGCCGGGATCGACGTCCTTGAAGCTATCGACGACTGCAACGCTGCCGTCGTCCTTGACCTGGCCAAGATACATCGTCAGCGGCGCGTGGTGTTGCTTGTTCATGGAGATCTTGCCGCGCGGACCGGTGAAGGAGACGTCAGGAAGGGCTTTGAGCACGTCCGCCGTATCCGTGCTGCCGGCCTTTTCGACGGCTGCCTTGTAAAGGTAGATCGCTTCATATTGCGGCACGGAAAGATCGTTCGGCGTGCGCAGTTCCTTGCCGAACTTCTTGTCCATGGCCGAGAGAAAAGCCTTGTTTTCCGGGCTGTCGATGCCGGTGACGTAGGAGGCGGAGAGGAAGATGTCCTTGGCATCCGCGCCCATGCTCTTGGCGGTGCCTTCGTCGACCGCGAGATTGCCGTAAGGCAGGGTGACGCCAGACGAACGCAACTGCTTGGTCAAGGTCACGTTCGGTGCGCCGCCGGCCGTCGAGGTGATGATCGCATCGGCGCCGGAGGAGCGGACCTTGGAGATGATGGCCGTCCAATCGCTGCCGTCGATCGGCAGATATTCCTCGCCGACGATCTGAGCACCGGCTTTTTCGATATAGCCCTTGGCGAAGGTCAGCATGCCGCGTCCGAAGGCATAGTCCGAACCGATCAGGAAGAACTTCTTTGCGCCCTGTTTGCTGATGAAATTGTCGACGACAGGCGGCACCTGCTGTTCTGGAACCCAGGCATCGACGAAAAGATTGGCGTTGCAGGATTTGCCTTCGTAGAAGGACGTGTAGATGTATGGCACCTCACCCTTGGAAACGATCGGCAGGCCGGCATTGCGCGCAGCACTCGTCTCCATGGAGATGATGACGTTCACCTCCTTCTGGAAAACCAGGGAATCGAAGGCCTTCTGCGCGCCGGCCGCCCCTGATGCATCGTCGGCGATCTCAAGCTCCAATGGCCGCCCGAGCACGCCGCCTTTGGCATTGATTTCTTCGACGGCGAGCTCCGCAGCTTGGACGACGGACGGCGCAACCACGCTGTTTGCGCCTGAAAGCCCGACCGGCACGCCGATCTTGATCGGATCCTCGGCGAAAGCTGCGGTGGCGAATGCCGCAGATGCCAGTGTCAGGATTATGGTTTTCATTTGCATTTTGTTCCCCTTTCTTGAGTGGGTTGACATTACCCGTAGACATCGGCTCGGCGGTCGCCGAGCAGATGATTGAAGCTGTTGAGCGTGCGGGTTTCCGTCACGCTCGACAGATCGATTTGCGCAAGGAGGATTTCCTCGCGATCGGCACTGGCCGGACCGGAGATCGGCCAACCCTGCGGGCCGACGATCAGGCTGCGGCCGATGAAGGACTGGCCGCGCTCGATGCCGATCCGGTCGGCGCAGGCGATGTAAAGGCCATTGGTGTGGGCGGCCGCCTTATGGAGGATATTGGCCATCGGCTCGGGAACGCCTTCGGCACCGGCCATCGGGACCCAGTTGGTGGGCACGCAGACCAGCTCGGCGCCGGCCAGGGCCAACTGACGAAACGTTTCCGGAAACCAGCCATCGTAGCAGATGGCAATGCCGATACGGCCAAAAGGCAGGTCGAATATCGGCAGTCCGAGATCGCCTTTTCTGAAAAGACGGTTTTCGTTGTTCCACAGATGAAGCTTGCGGTATTTGCCGATATATCCCTCGGGGCCGCAAAGAAGAGCACTGTTGTAAAACCGGTCGCCATCCTGCTCGGCAATGCCGCTGACGATGTAAAGGCCAAGCTCCTCGGCAAGGCGGCGAAGCGTCTCGGCACTCGGGCCGCCGGGTACCGGGCCGGCCAATGCGGCAACCTCGTCGCCGTCACGGAAGGTGTAGCCGCTATCGGCCAGTTCCGGCAGAACGACGATCTCCGCGCCTTGGGTCTTCGCCGCCTTCGCCAGCCGCTCGACGGCCGCGAGATTACCGGCGCGATCACCGATGATCGGTTCGAACTGGACGGTTGCGACGGTTACCGTCCGTGCGGTTGAGGTCTTGACACTCAATCTTGTCTCCAAACGCAAAAAACCTCTGGCACGGAATTCAATCCGTGAACCAGAGGCTACATAGCCATGATGTGCATGCGGCAGCCCTGCCGCTGAGCAAACCTGCTCGTTGTCTTTAGGCTTGCACGAAAGAATGTGACCGTCAAGCCGCTTCAGCAGGCATTTTCAGCGACGCAAGCGTTAGCAACTTAAGGTTGAGTTTTTGCGCCAATGGAAAGTCCGAGGCTTTTCATGGTGTCTTGCGCGGCAATGATGGATTCGGCGATCGTCGCCATCGGAACGCGCTTTGACGTCGCCTGATCGCGCAAGAGCTTATAGGCCGCGGCCTCGTCGAGACCATTCATGGCCCGCAGCGCTGAAACGGCTTTTTCGACTAGCCGGCGACTTTTCAAGGTTTCCTCGAGTTTCTGCACCTTGCCGGCGAGCCGCTTTTCGTAGCTCTGCCGATAGCGTGCAAGCGCAAATTGCGTCAGGATGCCGAGCGGCCGCAACGGTTTGCTGATAACGCCGTGGGCGTTGAGATCGATAATCGCCTGGAGGGCTGTCGGGCTCTCATAGGTCACGATGGCGATGATCGCCGTCTGCTGGAGGTCGATGATCTCAAGCGCGTGCTCGACATGCACATCCTCGACATGCAGGAAGACGGTATCCACGTCGGGAGGCAAGGCTGGCGGAAGCGGCCAGGTGGCCCGGACCTCGCAACCAAGGCGCTTGAGGTGAGCGATCAGCACGTTGCCGTCCTCGTCACGCGGATGGACAACCAGAACGCGTGCGCGCCGCAGATCCTGAACGATCCTACTCGGTCCCGCCATCTCAGGCCTCCAGCCAGACGTCTTCGAACCGCGACGCCGTCAGATACGGGTCCGGCCGGATCGGGCCAGGCGCCTGCCAGGCGATGTCGAAGAGCCCATCGGCGCGCGCCACGCCGATGCGGGGATGCAACCAGAGGTGACGAGTATCGGCGTCGAAGTTGATCCGGCCCTCTGGAGCAAGATAATCCTCCAGAAGGATTTCTTCGGAAATACGATGGGTCTCGAGCGAGCCGGCCCGGGCAAGTGCGCGGGCGAAAAGGTGAACCTGCGCATAGGCCGGTTGCGACCAGACGCTCGTGGTGAAGTCCTGGCCGAAACGGGCCTTGAATGCCCCCACGAAGCGCTCGTTCGCCTCGTTCTCGACCGTCTGGAAATAGGTCGCCGAAAGAATATGGCCGGTGCAGGCGTCGGCTCCGATCTCGCGAATTTCACTCTCGGCCATGGTCAGGCTGGCAATCGGAACCCGCGTCCGATCGATTCCGGCCTCGGCATACATGCGGTAGAAACACTGTGCCGGCCGGCCGATGATCGTCGAGAAGATGGCATCGGGCTTGAGACGGACGATATCGGAAATAACCGAACGCAAGGTCTGTTCGTCGGCATGAAGAGGAAGATATCGCTCGCTGACGACTTCACCGCCCTTTGCCTCTACCACATCCCGCATGACCCGATTGGATTCGCGCGGATAAATATAATCCGCGCCGACGAAGTAGATCCGGCGTCCATGGTGGCGCAGAAGGTATTCCGCAAGCGCGAAGGTGTTCTGATTGAGGGTGGCGCCGGTATACACCACATTCTCCGAATATTCGAAACCTTCATACATCGACGGATAAAACAGCAGTCCGTTGTGCCGTTCGACGATCGGCAGCACCGCCTTTCGGCTGGCCGACATCGAGGCACCGAAAATGATGTTGACGTCGTCATCGGCCAGCAGGCGCCGGGCCAGATTGCGATAGGCGGTTTGGTCCCCGCCCGGATCATAGGCGATCGGAACGATGGGCTTGCCAAGCACGCCCCCCGCCGCATTGACTTCCTCGATCGCAAGTGCGGTGCCAAGAAAGTGCTCGGTTTCCGTAATTTCGCTAATTCCGCTTCTGGAAAACAGCACTCCCACCCGCCATTCGGAGCTTGTCATCTTTGCCTTTTCCGACGTGTTGGAGGTTCGAAAGCGGTGAATGCCTCAGTTCCGCGCTTTCGACTTCCATACCCTTAGTGCTTTTTCATGGGATCCTGCAAGCGGGTGCGATGCAGGTCGCTGTCACAGCAGACGGAGACGGGAACTATCGGCCATGAACCGTTGCGGGCATCACATTGTCGGGGATCGGACATGTATAGGCTTTGCCGCTGGTCTTTTCGCGCCACTCGTCCGTCGCGGCTGCCAGGAGGTCGGGTGACGACATCAATGCGAGCCCCGTTGTCGCAAGCGTCTTGGCCGCATGTGCCATAGCCTTGTGCGCGGCCGGGCTTTTTCCCTGCGCGACGACCTGCCAGGTATGGGGATTGGTGCCGATCGCCCAGGCTGGCGCCCAGCATTGCGCGGTCGGCGTCACCCAGCTGACGTCGCCGACATCGGTCGATCCGGCCCGGAAATGCGATTGTCCTTCGAAATCGCGCAGACCGGTGTGCAAGGGCGTCGAGCCATCGACCTTGGCATTGGAGAACACATCGCCCTTGATCTGATAGAGGCGGATGCTGCTCCTGATTGCTTCCTCAGTGAAGGTAGCCTGGATTTTCCTGGCGAAGGCGATGTCGGCCTCGTCGAAGGCTATCGGCCCGAGCGCGACCATGTTCTCGTGCATCGCCGTTTCCAGCGTGATGTTGGGAAGAAGGTTGGTCGAGGCGGTGTCGAACACGATCTCGACTTCGGTTTCGGTCATCATCGCCGCACCTCGTGCAACTTTCTCGACGCGCCCGGCAAGCTCAAGCGCCTGCGGCATGTCGGGCGCCCTGATCAGATAGAGAACCTCGGCGCTAGCCTGCACGACATTGGCCGCCCTGCCGCCGGTGTCGGTGATCGCGTAGTGAACGCGGCAATCCTGCGGCATGTGTTCGCGCAGGAAATTGACGCCGACATTCATGAGTTCGACCGCATCGAGCGCCGAACGGCCGAGATGGGCGCTGTTGGCGGCATGTGCCGCGACACCCCTGAAGCGATAGTAATATTCGAGAACGGCAAGATTGTTCGTCGAGCGAACACCGTTGAACGGAGCCGGATGCCAGGTCAGGGCGGCATCGACATCATCGAATGCGCCGGCACGAACCATGAAGGTCTTGCCGGAACCGCCCTCCTCTCCCGGGCAGCCGTAATAGCGCACCGTCCCGGGTAGATTGTTCTCCTTGAGGTGGCGGGCAAGTGCAACCGCCGCCATCAACGACCCGACACCAAGCAGATTATGCCCGCAGCCGTGACCGGTTGCTCCCGCCGCCTGGGGATGCGGCTCGGCCACGTCGGCGGTCTGGCTCATTCCGGCCAGGGCATCGAATTCGCCGAGGAAAGCAATCACCGGCTTGCCGCTGCCGGATTCGCCGATGAAGGCCGTTTCCATGCCTGCGACGCCGCGGCGCACGGCAAAGCCGTTTTCCTCGAGTGCCCTGGCCAGCAATTGCGACGAGCGCCGCTCCTCGAACTTCAGCTCCGCGAAATCCCAGATACCGTCGCTGAGGGTGATATAATCCGGTTTCATCTTTTCGATCGTCGCGGCAATGGAGCTGATCGCGTCAAGATTCATGGCATTTCCTCGCTGTCTGTCCTGCCGCCACAGGGATGTGTTTCACCGGACCCGGCAGGGCTGCCTGCCGGCTCTCCTGTTCACTGTCGAAACGGGATCGCGGCGCCCGACCCACCGGGCGCGGCCGTTCATGCTCAATTGTCGAGCGAAACTTCCCAAAGACGGGCATTCGATTGCCAGACGGGCTGGCCCTTCAGCTTCTTGGTCGCGCCCCAGACATCGACCATGTCATAGAGGAAGATGCCCGGCATTTCCTTGAGCATCAGCGTGTGAAACTCGTCGAAGATCGCCTGACGCTTCGCCTGGTCGGGCTCCCCATAGGCCGCCTTCATCAACTCGACTGCCTTCGGGTCATCCCACATCAACGAAGCGTTCTTGTCCTTGTTGCCGACATAGAAGCCGTACATCAGCGCCGGATCGAGCCGCGGCGCGACCGATTGCGAGATGATCTGGTAGTTGCCGGAGCGGCGACGATCGACCTGCGTCGCATAGTCGAGCACCTCGATCTGCACGTTGAGACCTGCCTGCTGCATCATGGCCTGCGCCATCACCGCGGCCGGGAAGCTTGGCACGTTGCTGCGCTTGTTGGCGATGATGGTGATCGGCTCGCCCTTGTAGCCGGCGGCCGCAAGCTCCTTCTTTGCGGCCTCGATGTCGTAGGGCAGACGCTCCTTCTGGACATCGTCGAAGTAGAGCGAGTCTTGCGAAACCATCGAACCGTTGGCGGTGCCGGTGCCATTGGAGGCTGCCTCGACGAGCTGGTCGAGATCGAGTGCCATCGCCATCGCGCGGCGCACGCCGGGATTGCTCAGAACCTTGTCGCGCGTCTGGATGTAGAAGAGATTTTTGCCGTTGTTGCGCGCCACGATCAGTTGCATCGTGTCGCTCGTCTTGAATTCGGGAATGAGATCCGGCGAAATCTCCGCGGTATCGAGCACGCCGGACTGAAGCCCGGCCTTTACGGTCGAAGCATCGGGAATGACCATGAACTTGATGCCATCGACGAGAGGGCGTTTCGAGCCGACCATGCCGTCGGGTTTGCCGTCGTTCTGGGGCGAGACATAATCGTCGAACTTGGCGAGATGGATATATTCGCCCTTCTTCCATTCATCCCATTTGAAGGGACCGGTGCCGATCGGCTTGATGAAGCTTCCGTCCGCACCGACCGATTCCGGGGAGATGATCCCGGTGTAACCGCATTCGGGGCGCGACATCAGGCCAAGAAAGACCGCGGATGGCCTTTCCAGCGTGATGGTGACGGTCGAAGCATCGACTGCCTTGACCCCGGTAACATGCACGCTGCCGCTGCCGTCGAAGTCAGGAAGGCAGGTCCATTTCGTTTCGGGCTTGAGATAGCGGTTCCAGTTCCACACGACGTCATCGGCGGTCAATTTCTTGCCGTTGTGGAATTTGACGTCGTCACGCAGTTTGAAGCTGTAGCTCAGCCCATCCGCCGAGACTTCGAAGCTCTTTGCCAGCAGCGGCTTGACCTCGCCGTTGTTGGCATAGCCGACGAGCCCTTCGACAATATGCAGGATGACGCCATCGGTATTGCCGTCGCGATTGACGCCTGGATTGGCGCTGCGCAAATCGGAACTTTGCGCCACGACGATATCGCGGGCATCGACCACGCCGGCCATCGCCATCAACATGGTGCCTGCGAGAAGAAGCTTATGCATTGTTCTACCCTCTTTTATGGATTGTTAGGATCGGAGTTCATCCCAGCAGGCGCGTGAAAGCCTGCCGATGGTTTCGAGCGCGACCGTATAGCCAGGTGTGCCGTCCGGCATTTCCTGCGGCACGTCGTCGGTATAGGCGGCGATGATGTAGAAGGGGGTCCCGTCGCGATAGACGATGCCGGCATTCATGCGGCCACGCTTTCCCGTGCCGCCCTTATGGGCGACGAGCACCCCGAACGGCAGCCGGGAAGGAATGGCATAGCGCAGGATCTGGTTCTTCAGGGTTTGAAGCGCGTAAGCGCACAGCGCCTGCGAGCAGCCGAGCCGGTCCGCAGCGTCCCGCGAATCCTGCGCATCCAGGATGGTCTGCAGCAGATAGACCTGATCCCGCGCCGTCGTCGTGGTGACGGCCTTCAAGGAATGATCGGGCGACAGCGCCAAGGGAGGGATGAGGAAGCGATGGTTGGTGCCTGTCATGCCGATCGACTTGCAATAATTGTCGACCTCTTCGAGCGTCAGCCTTTCGAAGACCATCTTGGTGCAGACATTGTCGCTCAGCACCATCATGCCGGTGATGGCATCGCGCAGCGATATGACGATTCCGGGGCTGAGATAGCGGAACATCCCGCTTGCCACTTCCTCGGCGAAACGCTTTTCGTAGGTAATCCGTTCGTCCAGATCCAGGCGGCCTTCATGCGCGGCCTTCAAGGCTGCCATCATGATCGAGGTCTTTCGGGTGCTGGCGGAGGGCGTTTCCTCGTCCGCGCCTCTGCCGATCGTTTCTCCGCTGCCGAGCGCACGCACCATGAAGCGTGTCACGAAAGGCTGGGCATCGCAGATCGCATTCAATCGCTCCGCAAGCTTTGCGGATTCAATCATCGTCGTCATATCAGTTCTCCAGGCGCCATTTGAGGATCACGCCGCCCTGAGCATTGTGGTCCAGAGCGGGGATGGCCGAGAGAAGCCGTTGTGTGTAGGCCTCCTTCGGGCTGTCGAAAACCGTATCGCGGTCGCCCTGCTCGATGATCCGGCCGTCCTGCATGACGACGACACGATCGGCCACCTGTTCGACCACGCCGAGATCGTGGCTGATGAACAGGCAGGAAAAGCCGTAGCGTTTTTGCAGATCGGACAGGAGTTCGAGCACCTGCGCCCTGACCGTCACGTCGAGGGCCGATACCGGTTCGTCGGCGATCAGGAATTTCGGCCGGCGCGCAATGGCCCGGGCAATCGCCACGCGCTGACGCTGGCCGCCCGAAAGCTCATGCGGGTAGCGCCCGGCGTAGTCGGCCCCAAGCCCGACTTCCTCCAGCGTCTCCAGGGCGCGCTTGCGCTTTGCCGCAGCGTCGAGATCGGGAACGAGCCGCAGCGCTTCTTCCACAAGCGCGACGATGGTCATGCGCGGATCGAGCGAGGAATAAGGATCCTGGAACACCATCTGGCAATTCAGCCGATAGTCCATCCAGTTGTCGTCGCGGCTGCGTCCTCTGAACCGGATATCGCCTTCGCTCTCCCGGACCAGTCCGGCAATGGTGCGGCCGAGCGTGGTCTTGCCGGAACCCGAACCGCCGACCAGTGCCACGACTTCGCCCTCGTGGATATCGATGCTGACGCCATGCAGCGCCCGCTTTGGCGTTGCCTTCTTCATCAGCGACCGCCGGCCCGGATAATCGACGACGATATCCCGTGCCGAGACCATCGGCGCCTTGGTCTTGTCGATCGTCCGGGTCTCTCCGCGGAACGGCAGGGAGCAAAGCAGTTTCTTCGTATAGGCACGCTGTGGTGCGTCGAGCAGCTCGGCGGTGCGTCCTTCTTCGACGATCACGCCCTTTTCCATGACAACGATGCGGTTGGTGTAGCGGGCAACCATCGGCAGGTCGTGACTGATCAGCAGCACGGCGGTGCCTTCCGCCTGCGTCAGTTCCACCATCAATTCCATGACATCGCGCTGGATCACGGCATCGAGCGCCGTCGTCGGCTCGTCGGCGATCAACAGCGCCGGTTTCAGCAGCATGACCGATGCCAGCATGATGCGCTGGCGCATGCCGCCCGAGAATTCATGCGGATAGGAAGTGAGCGCCCCGGCGGGATCGCGGATCCCGACCCGGTTCAGCATGTCAAGGATCCGGCTGCGCCGCTCTTCCTGCGAAAATTTCGTATGCAGCTGCAACCCTTCTTCGAGTTGGCGGCCGACGGTCATCGAGGGATTGAGCGAGGTCATCGGTTCCTGGAAGACGACACCGATTTCCGCACCGCGCAATTGGCGCAATTGCGCAGCTCTCATCGCAAGCACGTCGCGTCCCTTATAGGCAACGGAGCCGCCGATCACCTTGATCGGCGCCGGCAGCAGCGAGATCAGGGCGCGTGTTGCCAGCGTCTTGCCCGATCCGCTTTCCCCGACGATGCCGAAGATCTCGCCTGGCGCGATGTCGAAGCTCAAGTTCTTGACGACCTGCACACCGGTGCCGGCGACCTGAAGCGACAGGTTGCGGACATTCAAAAGCGTTTCCTTGGTCATTTCAGTCCCCTCATCCGCGGATCAAGCTTGTCTCGAAGAGCGTCGCCCAGAAGATTGATGCCGAGGAGCGTCAGGGCGATCGCCAGGCCCGGGAAGAGACCCAGCCAGACCGCCTGCTCGATGAATGGCCGGCCGGCGGCCAGCATGTTGCCCCAGGTGGGCGCCGGTGGCGGCACGCCGAGGCCGAGAAAGCTGAGCGCGCTTTCCGAAAGGATCGCCCAGCCGAACATCGAGGTCGCAAGCACGGTGATCGGGGCGATGCAATTGGGGAGGATATGGCGGAACATGGTGTAGAGCTCGCCATTGCCCATCACCTTGGAAGCCTCGATGAATTCCCGCTCGCGCAGCGACAGAACGGCACCCCGGACAACCCGGGCCATCGAGGGCGAATAGGCAATGCCCAGCGCGAAGATGATGCCATATTGGTTGGCGCCGAAGACGGCGAGCAAACCGAGCGCCAGAAGGATGCCCGGAAAGGCGAGAAGCGCATTGTTGACGGCCATGATGACTGCATCGATCCAACCGCGGGCGTAACCGCTGACGAGACCGATCAACGTACCGCAGACCGTCGCGAATGTGACCGTCAAGGTGCCGATCCAGACGCTCGCCCGGGCGCCGACGATCAGGCGGCTGAGTACGTCGCGGCCGAATTCGTCGGTTCCGAGCCAGTGGGCGCTGCTTGGCGCCGCCAGCCGCGCGGTGAAGCCGAGCTTCATCGGATCATAGGGGGTCCAGAAAAGGCCGATCGCAGCGGAGATGAGCAATGCGGCAATCAGAATGCTGCCGATGAAGCCGTTGAACGTGACGTTTTTCATTCGGCGACTACCCGCGGATCGAACAAGGGATAGAGCAGGTCGACGACCAAATTGACCAGCACATAGGAAAGCGAGACGAACAGCAGACACCCCTGGATCACCGGGTAATCGCGGGCAAAAATACTGTCGACCATCAGTCGCCCGAGCCCCGGAATGGTGAAGACCGTCTCGATGACGGCAATGCCGCCGAGCAGATTGCCGAGGATCAGACCGATGACTGTCCAGGTCGGGCCGAAGGCATTCTTGAAGGCGTGCCGCCAGAGGACGGCGCTTTCGGAAAGCCCCTTGGCCCGGGCGTGGGTGATATAGTCGAGACGCAGCACTTCCAGCGTCGAGGCGCGTGCCATGCGGATCAACACACCCATCTCGTGAATGACCAGGGTCATGATCGGCAGCACGAGATAGAGCAGGCCGCCGGTGAGGTTGCTGCCGATCGAGACATAGCCGAGCACCGGCAGCCAGCTGAGTTTCAAGCCGAAGAAAAGCAGAAGCAGGAGGCCGAGCCAGAATGTCGGGATCGACAGCAGGATCGTGGCCGTGCCGACCAGCGCAAGGTCCGTCAGACTGTTTTGCCGCCAGGCGGCGATGACGCCGGCCGGCACGGCGATGAGGCTTGCCAGAAGCACGGCGACGACGACGACTTCGGCGCTGACCAGAAAACGTGAAGCGACGAGCGGCAGCACCGCCTCGTCATTGACGATCGAGCGGCCGAAGTCACCCTGCACGACATTGGCGGTCCAGATCAGGAACTGCTCAGGCAGCGATTTGTCGAGGCCGAGTTCCGAGCGCATTGCCGCGATCTGATCCGGCTCAGCCATATCCCCCAGCATCAGTGCCGCCGGATCGCCGGGTATGAAGCGGATCAGGGTGAAGACAGTCACCGAAACGAGGACGATCGTCGGCAATGCCATCAGGAGGCGGTTCAGGACGAATTTCAGCATTTTTGTTCCCCGCGATGGGCGACGGACTGTGCCCGGCGCCATCGGTTTCGTTGCCGCAGACTATGATCGAATGAAGAAATATCCGCAATATTATGCGATTCCGTCATAAGTCTATGCGGAATACGACCGCAACCAAAGCGACTGCGTTCGCGTAAGGTTTCAGGCTAAAAATTTGATTTCAAACGCCTTTTTGCGAAAGCCGGATCTGTCGCTTCAAGGCGTCGCTCAGAGCGTGGGCAGCAATCGAGAGTGGCGTCCCGACCGCCCTCGCCAATCCGAATTCCTGGGTCGCGCGTGGCACGAAAGGACGGTGAACCACCGGCAGGTGGCGATAGAGATTGGCATAAAAGCTGCTGATGATCGTGACCCCAAGGCCATGCGCGACATAGGAACAGGCGGAACTGTTGGTATGTGTCTCGATCTTGACGATCTGCTTGATGCCGGCTCGCCGGAAGGTCTGGTCGAGCGCCATGCGGTTCGGCCGTTGGCGCCCGATCAGAATGAGAGGAACGTCGCGCAAATTCTTGACCGTGATTTCCTCCAGTTTCGCAAGAGGATGATCCTTCGGAACGACGCAGACGCTTTCGCCGGTGGCGACCCGCTCGACCTCGATGCCCGGTCCGCTCTCGCCCTCCATGCGCAGAAAGCCGAAATCGATCACCCTCTGCTCGACGAGCTTGTTGATCGCAGTCGTCGTCTCGAAGAAGGTTTCGATTCGCACACCGGGGAAATCGTTGATGTAATCGACCAGCATGGCCGGCGCGAAATGCTCCCACATGCTGCTCGGCAGGCCGATGCGGACGATCTCCGGACCGGCGGCGCCGCTTCTTAGGTCCTCCGCATGACCCGACATCCGATCGACCGCCAGCAAGATGTTCTCGGCATCGCGGGCAAGAAGCAGGGCCTCGGGGGTGGGGATGAGACGGCCTTTGTCGCGGACGAAAAGCGACATCGAAAGGTCCGCCTCGAGCTGCTGGAGGAGGCGGCTGACGCCGGACTGGCTGAGACCCATCGTCTTTGCGGTGGCAATCGTCGACCCCGTCGCCAGAAGCGTGCGCAGGACTTCCAGTTGCTTGATATTCATGCGCTTGCGATCCCCCGGGACAGTCCAAGCACCGTCATCATGCCCAGTCCGAAATGCTTTGAAGGAAAAGGCTGGCGGCCTTGGGCATCGGAAATTTCTCTCCGCTGATCAGCGCGTAGGCAACCGGCAGTTCCGGTTCGAGCGCAATGAACTGCAGCGGCAGCGTCGCATATTCGCGGGCGATGATCTCGCCGACCAGCGCAATGCCGAGCCCTTGGGCGGCCAGAGCGCAGGCACTCGCCACCGAATGCGCCTCGAGCAGGGGGCGTTGGCGGATGCCGGCCTTGTAGAACAACGCCTCCAGCTCATGGCGAACCGGCCGCTCCCTGTTCAGCATGATCAGATCCTGCCCCTTCAGCTCGCCGACCGACAATAGGCGGCTGCCGGCCTTGGGATGATCATTATGCAGGACGCAAACAATCCGCGACGACAGGATCTTCTCCTGTTTCAACCCCGGGCTCATCAGCGGCAGACGCGCGAAACCGAGATCGGCCTCGCCGTCGGCCACCATCCGTTCAATTGCCAGATAACTGCCGGACGCGACTTCGACGCGCATCGGACCATTGGCGGCGAGAAAATTCTTCACCAGCTTCGGAATGCGCGTCGAGGAAAGGCTGGAGGGAAAGGCGAGCCGCAGCATGATCTCGCGCGAGCGACCGCTCTCGAGCTCCATCGCCGCGGTTTTCAAGGCCCGCAGCCGGTCGGAAATGGCCCGGATTTCCGGGCCGAGCTGCAGCCCCTCGCGGGTCGGTTGAAGCCGGTTCTTTTCCCGGTCGAAAAGCCGGACGCCGAGATACTCTTCCAGTTGCTGCAGCAAGCGGCTGGCGTTCGATTGCGAGATCCCGAGCTCGACGGAAGCGGCGATCGTCGAGCCCGTCGCGGCGATGGCGTCATAGGCCTCGATATGCTTCAGGCTGATCGCCGCACTCGTGTCTCGCGCCATTCTATCTCCAATGTCGATAGCCCTACCCGCGATCCGCATAAGATTGCGGCGCTGCGGAAAGTTGAACATTTTCCGCGGAGAACCAAACTCACGGAAAGACTTTCGTCAATGGCCACCATTCTCCGGAAGATCGCGGAACAGCTCCTGTCGCGAACGGCGTTCTCAAACCGCGCGATGGACCGGGCAAGAGATGCTGTGGTGGACACCATCGGCTGCATGATTGCAGGCAGCAGCGATCAAAGCGTTGCCGCACTCATCCGCGCCTTCGACGGGGAAATCACCCAAGGCGGCGAAGCGCGGCTCGTCACCGGCGGCTCCGCCTCGCCCTCTTTCGCCGCGCTCATCAACGCAACCGCGGCGCATGCGCTGGATTTCGATGACAATTTCCATCCGGCGAGGGCGCATGCTTCCGCGGTGCTGGTGCCCGCACTGCTGGCGGTTCTGACCAGCGGCAAGGTGACAAGCGGAAGACGGTTTCTCGAGGCCTATTTGGCCGGGCTGGAAGCGCAGGCGGCGGTCGGCTTTGGCGTCAATCCCTCTCACTACAACAGGGGCTGGCACGCAACGGCGACGGTCGGCAGCATCGGGGCTGCGGCTGGCGTGGCACGGCTTCTCGGCGCCGACGAAGAGAGACTCGTCGCGGCGATGAGCCTGGCGACGAGCTTCGCCTGCGGCCCGAAAGGGCAATTCGGCACGACCGCCAAACCGCTTCACGCCGGCATTGCCGCGCGCCATGCCGTGGACGCGGCGCGCATGGCGCTGGCCGGCATGAGCGGGCGGCCGGATATCCTCGAGCGGCCGCAAGGTTTCCTCGATCTTTTCGGGGACGATGATGCCAAGGGCTGGCAGGGCCTGACCTTCGAGGAGGAACATATCATCGAATGCCGAGGCGTGGTGACCAAGCGCCATCCCTGTTGCGCCTCGACCCATCGCGCCATCGACGCGCTTCTGGATCTGAAGCAGGAGCATGGGCTTCTGGCTGGCGACATTGCCAGGATCGAGACGAAAGTCGGCATATCCGCTGCCCGCAACCTCGCTTATCCCAACCCTGCCGACGAGATGCAGGCCCGCTTCTCGATGCAGTACTGCCTGGCGACAGCCTTCCTCAAGGGATCTCTTAGCCTTTCGGACTTTACGCGGCAGGAGATTGGGCGACCGGAAATCCGGGAATTCATGCCGTGCATCGAAATGCAGTCCTATTCGGCCGAAGAGGAAAAAGGCGTGGAGCGCCTCCCGCACGTCGTCACCGTCACGACGCGCGATGGGGGCATCTTGAGCAAGTCTCGCTTGCATGCAAAGGGATCGCTCGAAGCGCCGATGAGTGTGCATGAACGCGAAGTCAAGTTCATGGACTGCTTGCGCTGGGGAAATCGGAATGTGTCCGAGGCCTCTTTCCTGCAGCTTCGCAAGCTTGCCGATTTTGAAAACCTGTCCGGCGACGATGCCGTCTGGAGACTGATCACCGACCATCAGTCGCCTTGACAAGCCACGGCGGCGGATCGGCGGCGGGGAAAATCTCCCCGCCAACATCAACGTTCAGGCCGCGGACTTCTAGGCGAGGTATTTCGTAAACCAGTCGACCGTTCGCTGCCAGGCGAGCTTGGCTGCCGCTTCGTCGTAGCGAGGGGTGGAATCATTGTGAAAGCCGTGATTGACGTCGGGATAGATGTAGCCCTCGAATGTTTTTCCCGATGCCTTCAGCGCAGCTTCATAGGCCGGCCAGCCTTCGTTGATCCCCTTGTCCAGCCCGGCATAATGGAGAAGCAAGGGCGCCTTGATCTTCGGCACGTCCTCGGCGCGCGGCTGCCTGCCGTAAAAGGGCACGGCTGCGGCAAGTTCCGGATAGGCCACCGCCGCGGCGTTGGCGACGCCGCCGCCATAGCAGAAGCCGGTGATGCCGACCTTGCCGGTGGTGAGATCGTTATGCATCAAAAATTCGACCGCCGCGAAGAAGTCGTTCATCAGCTTTTCCGGGTCGACCTTCTGCTGAAGCTCCCGCCCCTTTTCGTCATTGCCGGGGTAGCCTCCGACCGACGTCAGGCCATCCGGGGCAAGTGCTACGAAACCCGCCTTTGCCACGCGGCGCGCCACATCCTCGATATAGGGGTTCAGGCCCCTGTTCTCGTGAACGACCACCACGGCCGCAACTTTGCCGGTCACGTTTTTCGGGCGGACGAGATAGGCGCGCACATCTCCATTTCCCTTTGGCGAGGGATAGGTGATGTATTCGGCTGATATATCGGGATCGGTGAACTCGACCTGGGTCGCCAGCGCATAGTCAGGGCTCAGCGACGCAAGAATGGCGGCGGCCGTCACGCCGCCGACGGCGAATTTGCCGGCCCGGTCGAGAAACTCACGCTTGGTAATTCTCCCGTGGGCGTAATAATCGTAGAGTTCGAGAAGTTCCTGAGGGAAATCCTTGGCTGTCATACGCGTCATGATGGCTCCTCCTGCCTCCTTGTTCTCGCACCATCCTACACAGGTAAGCTCGCGACTCTTTTCAACATTTCGCGAGTTTCGCGTGAGCTTGTCGGCTGGGGCAACCGGCGCTGAATGACTGACTTGGCTTCGGGAGGATGCGCGCCAACGTCCATCTGGCGAACCGCGTCCGCCCAGTTGTTGCAAGCAATGGGCCGCCGGCTATCGATCTATGAAAATTAATTTCATACTCGCGCTATGAGGCCCGTTTTCTATTGACGCCTCTCGATTTTTGTCCCAACTTAAAGAAAATAAATTACTAAATGGGAACTTGATCGGCATGAAAGTGGGAATCATTGGGCTAGGATTCCGGCTCGGCTATCTCGGCTATGTTTTCAAGGCAATCGATAGCAGCTTCGACATTGTCGGCTATGTGGATCCGGAACCCGCCGGACTTCCCGGATTGACGGAAAAGGGCATTTCAGTCGGCAAGGCCTATGGTTCGCCGGAAGAACTCCTCGCTTCCGAACAGCTCGATCTGCTGATGATCGGCTCCCCCAATCACCTCCATCTCGACCATATCAGGCTCGGCCTTCAGGCCGGTCTCAAGGTCTTCTGTGAAAAGCCGATCGTCACGACCATCGCAGAAAGCATCGAGCTTGCCCATCTGATGGCAAAATTCGGCCACGAGCGGCTGATGGTCGGTCTCGTGCTGCGTTATTCCCCTCTCTATAAGGATCTCCGCGCCATCCAGGCCGAGGGCAAGCTCGGTCAGATCGTGTCGATCGAGGCCTCCGAACATATCGAGCCTTATCACGGCGCCTTCTTCATGCGCGACTGGCGCCGCTATGAGCGTTATTCCGGCAGCTTCATGCTGGAGAAATGCTGCCACGACCTCGATCTTTACAATGGCGTCGTCGGCGCGCGGCCCGAACGCGTCGCCAGTTTTGGCGGTCGCAAGAGCTTCATTCCGGCCAACGATCCGGCGCGCGAGGGCATCAACGACCTCGAACTCTTCCACCGCAAGCCGAGCGGATGGATGGGCTCGGACAAGGTCTTCGACAGCGATGCCGATATCATCGACTATCAGGTGGCGATCGTCGAATATGCCAATGGCGTCGGCATGAACTTTCACACCAATCTGAACGTGCCCGACCAGTTCCGCCGTTTCGCCATCATGGGGTCGCGCGGCATGGCCGAAGGCGATTTCGTGCGCGGCTATCTCGACGTTCACGAACAGCTGACCGGCAACAAGGTGGTCGAAAACAAATATGCCGCCACCGAGCTCTCCCAGCATTACGGCGCCGATGAACAGATGGCGAGCGACCTGCTTGAAAGCGTGCGCACCGGGCTCGAACTTCCCGTTTCCACGCTGAATGCGCTCGAAGCCGGCATTCTGGCTCTGGCGATGGACGAGGCGAGGATGAAGAAAACGGTCGTCGATCTCAGACCGATCTGGGACCGTTTCGACGAAGCCCTTCACGCAAGAGCGGCTTGAGGAGAGCGGCAAGATGAGTGTTCAAAGAAGCACGGTCATCTTCGCCTGGATCCTTCTTCTCCCGGCTGTCCTCTATGTTCTGGCGATCGTCGCCTATCCGCTGGTCGATACGTTCATTCTCTCCTTCACCGATGCATCGCTGAGGAAGACCACCAATTGGGTGGGCTGGATCAACTACGAGAAGATCTTCAATGAGCGGTTTGCGGAAGTCATCTTCCGGACCTTCATCTGGACGTTCTTCTCGGTCGCCCTGAAAATGGTGATCGGCACGTTCGGCGCATGCATGCTGAATGCGGCGGTGCCGGGGCGCTCATTATTCCGGCTTTTGACCATGCCGCCATGGATCGTGCCGATGGCCATTGGCATCTTCATGTGGGGCTGGATGTATAACGGCCAGTTCGGAATGATATCAGGCCTGTTGCAGCGCTTCGGTCTCGTCGACGGCCCGGTCGCCTTCCTCGCCTATGGCAGTACCGCCTTCTGGGCAACGATCATCACCGATGTGTGGATTGGTGTGCCGCTGGTGACGATCTACTTCCTGGCGGCGATCCAATCCATTCCGAAGGATCTCTACGAGGCTGCCTGGACCGACGGCGCCGGCCGCTGGTACCGCTTCCGCCGCATCACCCTGCCGCTGATGGTTCCGGCGATCATCACCATGTCGATGCTGTCGCTGATCGCCACCTTCAACTCGTTCGACATCATCTGGATCCTGACGCAGGGCGGACCGAGCGGCGAGACGACGACGATGATCATCGATACCTATCAGACGGCGATCGGTTCGAAGAAATACGGGGAAGGTGCAGCGCGCGCCGTGTTGATCTGCATCTTCCTGTCGCTCTTCTGCTTCGCCTATTTCCGCGTCACCCGCCGTCTCAATCCGGAGAAGCGCGCATGAGCAGTGCCGCCATGATCGACCGTTACCGCTGGTGGGAAATCATCCTGATCTATTGCGGCATCGCAATGTTTCTGTTCTTCGTGCTGTCGCCCTTCGTCGAGGGCTTCCTGGTGTCGCTGAAGCCGCTCGCCCAGCTCTTTTCCTCGCCCTACCGTTTCTGGCCGGAGAACGGCTCGTTCGAAGCCTACCGGACAATGTGGATCAGCGTGCCGGGCTTCGGGCGCTATATCTTCAACTCGTTCTTCATCTCGATCATCGTCACGCTGATCGTGCTCTGCCTCGTCATTCCGGCGGCTTACGCCTTCGCGAAGTTCGAATTCAAGGGCATGGGGATCCTGCTCGGCGCGTTCCTGACGGTGAACATGTTCTCCGGCGCCGTGCTGTTGATCCCGCTCTTCCGGCTGATGCGCAGCATGGGCGTGCTCAACACCTATCTCGCCATGATCGTGCCGGGCGTCGCCTTCCTGATCCCGTCGGCGATCTGGCTGTTGCGCACCTATATGATCCGCATTCCACAGGAGCTCAACGAAGCGGCCTACATGGATGGCGCCAGCCATTTCTACACGCTGCGCCGTGTCATCCTGCCCATTGCGATGCCGGGGATTATCGTCGTCGCCATAACCACCTTCATCGGCGCTTATGCCCAGCAATTCATCTTCGCGCTGACGTTCAACTCGAAGAGCGAATACATGCCCTTGCCGGTGGGGCTCTTTGCTTACTTCGGCAAGCAGGAGGTCATCTGGAACGAACTGATGGCGGCTTCCTTCGTCGGTATCGCGCCGGCGATGGTCGTCATCTTCTTCCTTCAGCGCTACCTTGTCGGCGGGCTGACCGCCGGTGCGGTGAAACAATAAGACCAAAAAACGAGTGAACAGCTAACACAAGAATGGGAGTCACGACGTGAGCATTACCATCAAGACAGGCCTGATGGCCCTCGCCTTGCTCGGTTCGACGGCATTGACCGCAGTCACTGCCCAGGCGGCCGACAAGGAAATCAGCTGGATCTATTGCGGCGACACGATCGACCCGGTCCACACCAAATACATCAAGCAGTGGGAAGAAAAGAACGCAGGTTGGAAGGTCACGCCCGAAGTTGTCGGCTGGGCGCAGTGCCAGGACAAGGCAACGACGCTCGCCGCCGCCGGCACGCCCGTTGCCATGGCCTATGTCGGCTCGCGCACGCTGAAGGAATTCGCGCAGAACGACTTGATCGTCCCGGTGCCGATGACCGATGACGAAAAGAAGAGCTACTATCCGCACATCGTCGACACGGTGACCTTCGAGGATACCCAGTGGGGCGTCCCGATCGCTTTCTCCACCAAGGCGCTTTACTGGAACAAGGACCTCTTCAAGCAGGCCGGCCTCGATCCCGAGAAGCCGCCGAAGACCTGGGCTGAAGAAATCGAGATGGCCAAGACCATCAAGGAAAAGACCGGCATTCCGGGCTTCGGTCTCTCCGCCAAGACCTTCGACAACACGATGCACCAGTTCATGCATTGGGTTTACACCAACAACGGCGCGGTGACGGATGCCGAAGGCAAGGTCACGCTCGACAGCCCGCAGATTCTCGCCGCGCTGAAGGCCTACAAGGATATCGTCCCCTACTCCGAGGAAGGCCCGACGGCCTATGAGCAGAACGAAGTCCGCGCCATCTTCCTCGACGGCAAGGTCGCCATGATCCAGGCAGGATCGGGCGCCGCCTCCAGGCTGAAGGAGACGAAGATTGCCTGGGGCATTGCGACGCTGCCGCTCGGTCCCGACGCCAAGGGGCCCGGCACGCTGCTGATCACCGACAGCCTGGCGATCTTCAAGGGTTCGGGGGTCGAGGAGAAGGCGACGGAATTCGCCAAGTTCATCACCTCGCCCGACGTCCAGTCGGAATACGAGCTGCAGGGCGGTGCCGGCCTGACCCCGCTGCGCCCGTCGGCAAAGGTCGACGAGTTCGTCGCCAAGGATCCTTACTGGAAGCCGCTCATCGAGGGTATCAACTATGGTGGTCCCGAACCGCTCTTCACCGACTACAAGGGCTTCCAGAACTCGATCATCGAGATGATTCAGTCGGTGGTGACGGGCAAGGCCGAACCGGAAGCTGCGCTGAAGAAGGCTGCCGGCGAAATCGAAGCGTTCAAGTAAACCGCTTTGGACTCTTTGGGATCGCGGGTGCACAGCCCGCGATCCCTCCCCGATCGAATGTGCGACAAGGCCGCCGGTGGAGACAGATTTTTGGGACAGCTCCTTCTCAACAAAGTTCAGAAGTTCTATGGCGACTACGAAGTTCTGAAGGGCGTGCAGCTCGAGGTGAGGAACGGCGAGTTCGTCGTCTTCGTCGGCCCGTCAGGCTGCGGCAAATCCACCCTGCTGCGCATGATTGCCGGTCTCGACGCGACGAGCGCGGGCGATATCGTTATCGATGGTATCAGGGTCAATGACCTGCCGCCGGTCAAGCGCGGCATCGCTATGGTGTTCCAGTCCTACGCGCTCTATCCGCACATGACTGTTTTCGAAAACATTGCCTTCCCGCTTCGCGTCGAAAGGATGGAAGAGGAAAAGCTCAAGGCCAAGGTGGAAAATGCCGCCCGCATCCTTCACCTCGAACAGCGTCTGCAGCAGAAACCCGGCATGCTGTCCGGTGGCCAGCGCCAGCGCGTCGCGATCGGCCGCGCCATCGTGCGCGAACCGAAGATCTTCCTGTTCGACGAGCCGCTTTCCAACCTCGACGCAGCACTGCGCGCCGACATGCGCATCGAGCTTGCCAAGCTGCACAGGCAGTTGAAGGCGACGATGATCTATGTGACGCACGACCAGGTCGAGGCGATGACCATGGCCGACCGTATCGTCGTGCTGGATTCCGGCGATATCTCCCAGACGGGCGCGCCGCTGGAGCTTTATCACAAGCCGGCAAACCAGTTTGTCGCCGGCTTCATCGGCAATCCGAAAATGAATTTTCTTCCCGTGACCTGCAAGGGCGTCAGCGCCAATGGCGTCGAGGTTGATTATCAAGGCCAGACAGCCGTTCTGCCCGTGACGCCGCGTGACGGCATGGCCGGCAAGGCTTTGACGCTCGGCATCCGGCCGGAGCATATCCAGCTCGGCGGCGGCGACATCGTCTTTACCGTGACGCCGACGGTCATCGAGCGCCTCGGGGCAAATACGGTCGCTTACGCCTCGCTGAACGGCGAGTCCGAGAATTTCTGCGCCATGCTGCCCGGCAGCGTCGGCATCCGCGCGGATGCGCCTGTCGCAACCGGCATCAATGCTGCGGACTGCCACCTGTTCGACGAGACGGGCATTGCCTTCGAGCGGCGCGTGGAACTGACCGAAATCGATATGAACCTCATCAATCCGACGGCCGCCTAGGACGGATACATGCCGCGCGGGCAAACAAGCGATGATTTTGAGCCGATCGATCAGTTTGTGCGAAGCGTGATGTCACGCGCAGATCTCGATGCTGAATCCGTTGAGGCCATTGGGCTTTATCTGGACAATCGAGAATATGAAATGGCTTTCGAGGGTCTGTTTTTAGAGCTTATCAAATCTCGAAAAACGATCAAACTAAACGCCAGTGAATGCATCGGCATGGCACGGCAGCTAAAGCTCGACAAAGAAACTGTATTTGACCACCAGTTCTGGTCAAAGTTTGAAACATACCTTCACGATATGCCCAAGTGACGCACTGAGCCCCGCCGAGCGACGTTCCTCCCTTACCAGACGAGGCCGCGGGCCGCGACTTCCTCGACGCGGGTGACGACGCCGCCGCGATGGAAGACCATCGTATCGAACAGGTTTGATACCACGCAGGTGTGGTTCGGGATGATGAAGAGCTTCTCGCCGATCTGCGGCCGGGGGCCGGTGCAATTCGCGAGGTCGATGACGCCGTGTTCTTCCGAGAGGCTGCTGATCCGCGCTTGGGGATAACCGACGATCAGGCCGTAATCGCTGAAGCCTTGAAGATCCGAGGTCAGCGCCTTTGAGCCGGCATCGATGACGGCGCGGTCGGCATTTGGGCGTGACACCACGGTCGCCAGCACATGCATGGCGCAATCGTCCTCGGTGCAATGGCCCATGCGCACCATCTGGCGGTCGTTGTAGATATAGGTGCCGGCGCGGTGTTCGGTGGCCGATTTGACGAGATGGGCCTCGAAGAGGCTGGGTGTGCCGCCATTGCTGACGATCGGGCAGGCAATGCCTTCGGCTTTCAGCTGTGCCAGCGTTTCAGCGATGAAGGCTTCCACGGCGGCCGCCGATTGCGGCTTCGGATAGGTCACGATGCCGCCGAAGGTCAGTCCGTCGGCGGCGGCGATGCGCTTGGCGAGCGAGGCCGCCTCCCCCGGCGTCTGTACGCCGCAGCGGCCGCCGCCGGTATCGCATTCGACGAGGACGTTCAGCGGCTTGTGGCCGGAGAAATGTGCTGCCAGCCCATTGACCGTCACTTCGCTGTCGGCGACGACCTTCAGCGCTGAAATCCTGTCGTTCAGCCTGGCCAGCCGCTCGATTTTCTGCGGTCCGAGGATATTGAAGGTGATGAGGATGTCCTCGAAGCCGGCCGCGGCAAAGACTTCGGCTTCCGTCACCTTCTGGCAATTGATGCCCTTGGCGCCTGCGGCAGTCTGCGCGACGGCCAGGGCCGGGATCTTGTGCGTCTTGATATGCGGCCGGAAGTTCAGCCCGTGCTGATCCATATAGGATTGAACGCGGGCGATGTTTGCCGCCAGCCTGTCTTCGTCGATCACGGGACGCGGCGTCGAGAGATCGGCGATCCTGTCGCCTGCCTTGGCGACGACGGCGAAGCTGTTGTCAGGCATCTAGGCGGCTCCGCGTTCTATCCCATGTGGATCGGCGACGATCGGCCAGATGGTCTTCGGTGCCCGCTGGTACGGCGTCGTTGCCGGATTATTGGGATAGGGCGTTCCGGCGGAGCAGTAAAGGATTTCCGCTGCGATCTTCGAGAAGGACGCGAAGAAGTGGTTGGTGGATTTGATCACCAGGATCTTCTGCCTCGTGGGATCGATGCCCATCACCGAAAAAAGGCTCGGATCGAAGCTTTGGGCGCGGGTGGAATTGAGGATGATGTCGATGCCGTCAAGCACGATATGGGCGGCATCGCCGAAAGGTGCGAGGCTCTCGCCGAACTGCATCTCGGCGTTCTTCAAGAGCTTGACGATCTTCACGGTGCCGTCGATGGGGTTGCCGGTGCCGGGCGCCGACTTGGCGCCGAAGCGCAGCGGAATCTCCGCCCCCTCGCCCGCCGCAAAACAGATCTGCACGGCCACCGGATCCCAGATCGTGCCGATCGCGGCGCTGGTGATGCCGCGGGCCAGGAGTTCGCCGAGGACGACGGTCGCATCCCCTGCCGTGCCGCCGCCCGGATTGTCCCAGACGTCGGCAATGACGACGGGCCATGCGGTGGCGGCCATCGCCCGCGACACGGCTTCCTTCTCGTCGATTTGCGGGACCATGAAGGTGCCGCGCTTGGAAAACAGTTCCAGGCCGAGTTCGCGCGCCAGAGCCGCGCCCTTTTCCGGCTTGTCGTCGGTGACGACAAGCAGCTTCGTTCCCATTTCGGGAACGTCGCCCACCATGAAGCCGTGGATCACCGAGATCGACAGGATGTCCGGATCATCCTTCTCGATCCGCATGATCTTGTCGACGAAGGAGCGCATCGGCTCGCGCGATGTCGGGAAGACGTCGATCATCTTGCAGTCGAATACCGACATATCAGGCTTGACCCGGCCTTCCAGTGTTTCCACGGCGATGCGCCAGAGATCCTCGGCGCGATCGACGAAATCCGTATGCGGAAATTCCTTGAAATAGACGGCGAAATCGAGTGCCGCGACGCGTTTTGCCGTGAGATGGCTGTGCGGATCGAGTTCGGCGCAGATTAGCACGTCGGGCCCGACCATCTCGCGCATGCGCGCGAGAAGATCGCCTTCCGTGTCCTCGTATCCGGCGGCCACCATGGCGCCATGCAGGCCCATGACGACAGCGTCGACCGGCATTGCCGCGCGGAGTTGATCGAGGATTTCGTCACGCAATTCTTCGTAGGTCGCCCGGTTGACGAGACCGGCGGGATCGGCCCAGGTGGCGGTTCCCTCGATCAACTCCCAACCTTTTTCTCGGGTGACGCGCCTTCCGACGGTGATCGGCGCGGTGCAGAGCGTCGGCGTTTCCGGATGTTGGCCGGGCGGGGCATAAAGCGAGGCTTCGAATGCGCGGCGATCCACGCAGATCGGGGAAAAGGTGTTGGTCTCGGTCGCCAGTGCTGCGGTGAAAATGCGCAAGAAAGTGGCCTTCGTGTTGTCGTCCCCGCGTCAACCCATCGGGTTCGGCAGGTAGCCGGTGAAACCTGAGATTTTCCAGCGTCCTTGGTGAAGCCTGCAATAATAAAGCGTCTGCCATTGCATGATATCGCGGGTGCCATCAGGCTTGGAAATGCCGCCGTCGAATTTCTTGCGGACAAGCGCCATGTCGCCTTCGATCTCGATATCCTCAAGCGTCGTCGTGGTGAAGATCGCCGTGCGCGCATCTTCCGCGAAACTCTGTGCGGCGAAATCCCTGGCCTGCCTTAGCCATTCCTCGCGATAGGCCGACAGCGTCGGAAATGCGAGGCGCCACTTGTCGGGGCTGACGGCCTTCTGACCGTCGATGCCGATGAACCCCTCTTCGACGAAGTCATGCTCGACCATCGACCAGTCGGCGGCCAGAAAGGCATCGATATCGCGCGGAACGAGCATTTCCCAGATCGCAGACCGGGCGCTGTCGGACGGGAAAGGATTTAGGAAAGGATCGCGCATGTTTGCCCCGGATTGAAATTCTTTTCATAAATCGCGTTTTTCACTGGTCAAATTCTGCTTTCTATGGTCATTTGTCAACTTATCAAGAAAATAATTTGCAAGGACTTCAGCATGCCCATCAAGCGCTATGGCACTGTTCAAACCGGCGCCGGCGGCAAGGCGCTGCCTTTCGCGCGTGCGGTCGAAGCCGACGGATGGCTGTATGTTTCCGGGCAGGTTGCGATGGAAGATGGCGAAATCATCGACGGTAACATCATTGCCCAGACCCACAAGACGATCGCCAATGTGATGGCGATCCTCGATGAGGCCGGATACGGCGTCGAGGACGTCGTGCGCGTCGGCGTCTGGCTCGACGATCCGCGCGACTTCTGGACCTTCAATAAAATCTATCAGGAGTATTTCGGCGAACATCCGCCGGCACGCGCCTGTGTGCAATCGTCGATGATGGTCGATTGCAAGGTTGAGATCGACTGCGTGGCCTATAAGAAGAAGGATGGATAGCGCGCCATCGGGGGGACGGGTTTGGATATCTTTTCGACATTGCAGGAAGACAAGAGCCGGCTCTCCCCCTCCGAGAGCCGCATCGCGGAAATCATCGTCAACGACTTCGAGTTTGCCGTGAACGCCTCGATCATCGAGCTGGCGGAACGGGCCGAGGTATCACCGCCGACCGTCACCCGCTTTTGCCGTCGGCTGGGTTGCGAAAGTTTCTCCGACTTCAAGGTGCAGCTCGCCCGGACCGCCCATATCGGCGTGCGTTATCTGAAACCGGAATCGAAAAGCACCGATCCGGCCGATGTCGCCCAGGATATCATCACCAAGGCCCAGAACGCGCTGTTCCTCCTGCACCGGTCGCTTGATCTCGCCGCGATCGAAGCCGCCGTTTCGCATATCGCCAAGGCCGATATGATCTACGCCTTCGGCTCGGGCGGCAATTCGTCGATGATCGCCGACGAACTCCAGAATCGCCTCTTCCGTCTCGGGCTGCGCATCACGGCAAGTTCCGACCACAGCATGCAGCTGATGATGGCTGCCGCGGCAAGGCCCGGCGACGTGTTGATCGGCTCCTCCTTCTCGGGACGCAATACGGAGTTGGTGCGGGCCTTCGAGCTTGCCCGCCAGGCCAAGGTGAAGACGATCGCCCTGACCCAGACGGCAAGCCCGGTTGCCAAGGCTGCCGAGATCGTCGTGCCGATCGACCTTCCCGAAGGCAGCAATATCTATCGCCCGACCTCCACGCGCATCGCCTACATCGCGACGGTCGATATTCTGTCGAGCCTGGTCGCCTACGCCGTTCAGCCAAAGGCGACGACCACGCTTCGGCGCATCAAGCAGCAGCTGGTCATTCACCGCGACGGCGACGACCGGCAATTGCTTGGAGATTGAGGTTCATGAACGGGAGCGACAGGAAATGACGCAGTCGATAGCCATCGTGACCGGCGCTGCAGGCGATATCGGCGCGGCGATCGCCGCACGGCTCGCCGATGACCACGACGTCGTGCTGCTCGCCGACATCGATGCTGCCGCTGCGGCTGCCGTGGCGTCAAAACTCGGGCCGGGCAACCGTTTCGTGGCCGTCGGATGCGACGTGACCAGCGAGACGAGCATTGCCGAATTGGCAAGGCGTGCGGCGGAGATCGGAGTGGTCCGGACCCTCGTCAACAATGCCGGTGCGGCCCGCGCCACCAACCTGCACGAGACGACGCCGGAGATCTGGCGGGCGGACGTTGCGCTCAATCTCGAAGCGGCATTCTTATGTTTCCGCGCATGCGAGCCCATGCTGAAGGCCTCGAAGGGCTCCGTCGTCAACATCGCCTCGGTCAACGGCCTGCATGTCTTCGGACACCCTGCCTATAGCGCCGCCAAGGCAGGCCTTCTGCATTTTACCCGGTTGGTTGCCGTGGAATACGGCAAGTTCGGCATCCGCTCCAATGCCGTCGCACCCGGCACGGTGAAGACGCAGGCCTGGGAAGCACGCGCAAGCGCCAATCCAAATGTTTTCGAGGAAGCTCGCCGCTGGTATCCGCTGCAGCGCGTCGTCGATCCGAAAGACGTCGCCAATGCCGTGGCCTTCCTTGCCGGTCCTCTTGCCGCAGCGATCACAGGCGTCTGCCTGCCAGTCGATTGCGGCCTCACGGCTGGCCAAGCCGAACTGGCGCGGACCTTCTCGCAATCGGAACATTATTGAAATCCAGAGCGGTTCATCTTTTCATGGAAGCGCCGAACCGCTCTAACTTTTTGTTTTTACGCAATTCCGGACGAAAAACCGCTTCGTACTTTTCCTGGAATTGCTCTAGAGGAATACGAGAGGAGCAGGTTGTGAAGCCGGCTTACTTCGGATCGATGACCGCATGAGCCGCCTTTTTCCCGATGTCTTCCGCAATCCGGCGATCCGCGCCAGCATGATCGCCATTTTTACCTTCGGGATGGCGGGGGCGATGACTGCACCCTACCGTTCGATCGTCGGTATCCGCGAATTGGGCTTGAGCGACGGCCTCTATTCCTTCCTGAGTTTCGTCTCGGCGGCGGTGAACGTCGTCATCAGCATCCTGCTCGGCAATCTCGCCGATCGGCTGGGCGAGTACAGGTCGACGATGATCGGCGCCTGCCTGTTCGGCATCGCCGGCTACGGCATGGTCTACGCTTTTCCCACAGCCGCCGTCTTCGTCATCAGCGGCTTGCTGCCGCTGCCGATTTACGGGGCGCTGAACTCGCTGCTGTTTGCCAATGCACGCGCGGCGATGCACGGCATGAACCGAAGCGACATGGTGACGGCCAACTCCGGTGTGCGCGCCATGATCTCGCTGTCCTGGGTGCTGATCCCGGGGATAACAGGCCTCATGCTGTCCGGCGCATCGAGCATGCTGCCGGCCTATCTCTTTGCCGCCATCTCATGTCTGCTCTGCCAGGCGATCATCATCTTCGCCCTGCCCAAGCGGTCGGCAACGGAGATGGCCGCGGTCCATCATCTCAGCTATCTCGGCGCGCTGCGCCAGGTGGTTTCGCCGCGCATCTCCGCGCATATTTGCGGGGTGGCGCTGATTACCAGCACGCTGCATCTCAATGACGCCCTTCTGCCGTTGATCGCCACCGGTGCTGCGCATGGCAAGCTCAGCGACGTCGGCATTCTTGTCGGCATCGTCGCATTGCTGGAGGTCGTCTTCATCATCATCTGGTCGCGGATTGCCCGGAAGACCGGGCAGATGACGGCGCTTGCCGCCGGCACCGTCATCTATGCCGTATTCCTCAGCCTTCTCGGCTTTGCCTCGCAGCCGTGGCACCTCTATGGGCTCACCTTGCTCGCAGGCATTGGAGCGGCCGCGATCATCAGCTTTCCGATCACCTATCTGCAGGATCTCATCGCCGACCGGCCGGGGCTCGGCAGCGCACTGATCTCCGTCAACATCTTTGCCAGCGCCGGGATCGGCGCGCTGGTCTTTGCCGCCGGCACATTCATGACAGGCTATTCGGGAACCGCCATCCTGAGCGCCGTCACCGGATTATCCGGCATAGCGCTCCTCGGCTTCCTGCAAGGACGCAGAGCCCGTTGAGCAAATAAGACGTTGCGAAGAATGGAGCTTTCATCGCTGTTCGTCTTGTGACAAGGGTGACGCACCATTTCCTTTGAAGGCGACATGAAGGCGATCTCTGGCACGAATCTCGAGCAGGCCAAGTCTCACAACCGGCGTGTGGTGATCGAGGCTGTCCGCACGCACGGCCCCTTGTCGCGCGCGGCGATCGCCCGGATGACGGCGCTGACCGCCCAGACCGTCTCGAATATCGTCGAGGAACTGGAGAGATCGCACCTTCTCGTCCCGTCCGAGGCGCAGAAGCTGGCGCGCGGCCAGCCGATCATCCCCTACACCATCAATCCACGCGGTGCCTATTCGATTGGCCTCGAACTCGGCCGCCAGCGCGCAAGCGGCGTTCTGACGGATCTGTCCGGCGCCGTTTGCGCACGCATCGAGCGCCATGTCGAACACCCCGATCCGCAAAGGGCCATGCCGGCTCTCCAGACAATCGTCGAGGATCTTCAGCAGGCCTTCGCATTCGACCGGAACCGGCTGCTCGGCGTCGGCATGGCCCTGCCCGGCCGTTATGCCGATGGCGGCACAACCTCTCTCAGCCCGCAGAGCCTGCCCGGCTGGCAGGACTTTCCTGTCGGGCATGAGCTGGAACAGCGGGTGAAGGTGCCGGTGCTCGTCGAGAACGATGCGACGGCAGCGGCGATCGGCGAGCGTCTTCACGGCGTCGCCCGCGGTTTGGGCAGCTTCGTCTATCTCTTCCTCGCCGGCGGCGGCGGCATCGGTGCGGGAATGTTCCTCGACGGCCACCTCTACAAGGGCAGCCGCAACAATGCCGGCGAGATCGGGCATATCATCGTCGAACCGCATGGCAAGCTCTGCAGCTGCGGCAAGCGCGGTTGTCTGGATCGCTACATCTCGCCGACCGTTGCCTACGAATTCATGGGCATTGCCAATGCCGAGGAGCTTTCGCCTGACGATCTCGACGCACTGATCGCCAGGGGCGGTGAGGGTCTCGATGCCTGGCTCGATCAGGCCGTCCAGCCGCTGCGGCAGACTGTCGATTTTCTGGAACTGGCCTTCGATCCGCAGACCATCGTGCTCGGCGGCAGCATATCGACATCGCTGATGCTTCGGCTGGCAGAGCGGCTGGAGCCGCTGTACACCCCGATCGACCCCAGCCAGAAGCGCACCGCGCCTCGCGTCATGATCGGCATGACCGGCAAGGATACGGCCATCCTCGGCGCCGCCGCGCTGCCGATCTTTTCCGAAACCAATCCGCGCTTCGACGTCCTGCAAAAACCGCTCGGCTAGCGCATCGGCCCGAAAATCGGAATCGATTTTCGGAAAGCGCGATGCGTAGATTCAAAGTGCTAGAGCGCCCGGGAGGTTGCCGATGCCGGCCTCATCCGCCGGCCGGCTGCCTCGCATCTGCTTGCAGCGGGCGACGGGCGAGAGGTCGCGCAAAGATGACCACGTTCCCGAGAAGCGTCAGCGCCAGGCCGATCAGGCCGAGACCGCTCCAGTGGTAGCCTTCAAAGACCGTCGACAATGACAGGGCAACGATCGGGAACAGGACGGTGGCATAGGCAGCGCGTGAGGAACCGATGCGGGACACCAGCATCAGGTAGGTGGTGAAACCGATCACCGATCCGATTGCCGCGAGATAGAACAGGGCGGCAATATAGGTGATGTTGGGCGGCGCCACGATCGGCGTTTGCGTCACGGCAATCAGGAAGAGGAGGATGATCGCGCCATAGGTCATGCCCCATGCATTGGCGGTCAGCGGTGAGATTCCGACCGCGCTGTTTCGACGCGATGCCATATTGCCCAGCGAGAAGAAGAGCGTGCCAAGCGCTGCGAGCCCGATCCCTTTCAACGTGCCCGTATCGAAATCGACGACAACCTCCTCGCCGAAAAGCAGGAGGAGCCCGGTTGCTCCGAGCGCCGCTGCGAGAAGCGTGCGGCCCGTAATGCGGTCGCCGAAGAACAGGCGCGCATTGACGGCGTTGTAGATCGTTGCGAGCGAAAAGATCACGGAGATAAGCCCGGACGGGATGGAGGCGGCGGCGCTGTAGAAACAGATGAAATTGAGGCTGAACAGGCAGAGCGCTTGCGCAAGGATGAAAGGTTGATCGCGCAAGGCAGGGAGCTTGAGCCGCCGCATGACAGCCAGGATGGCGACGAGGATCACTGCTGCGACTGCAAATCTGTAAAAGACCGAGACCAGGACCGGCACGGGACCGACCTGCATCGCAATGGCGATCCAGGTCGTCCCCCATATGAGGACGGTCGCGATGAAGAGAGCGGCATTTGCCATGGAGTGATCCTCGTTTTCGCGACCAATAGGCGAACCGCGTGCAGGGCTCTTGCACATTCTTGCTATGAAATCGCTTTGCCCGGACTTCCTGCTCGCCATGCGGGTCGTCGACCAGTATTGTTCGCAAGGCGTGGCCAGGCATGGGGAAGTATTGGTGAAAGATAGCCGACTCTCGGTTTTCAGGTTTTTGTCCGCATCTCCCAATGCGCGGATGTCACAATCCATCGATTTGGGTTTTGGGCGATCAGCGGCCATCTGGAACAATGCACACGACAGGATGAGCTATGAGCGGCCGAACGGTCATACGTTCAGTCTTTATCTCAGAGGCGGCGCCGGAACGCGTCGTCTGGACGGCAGCCCTGTGCGCGGCCGTCCAGGGGTCCTGTGCATCATGCCACAGGGGCACTCGTCCGAATGGGAAATCACCGACTTCTTCGAATTCGTGCATCTGTATGTTCCCGACGATCAAATGCGCCGGATGTTTTCCGAGACGTTTGACCGCGATGCTCGGCTCATGGCTCTTCCCGAAGTGACCTTCGCAGAGGCACCCGCCTTGGCGCACACGCTGCGGCAGATGACGAAAGCGATGTTGGCGGGCGGTCATCTGTTGGCTGAAGAAGCAATGACGCAGGCGATCAACGATCTTTTCGTTGATCCGCGTTTTGGCGGGATGCGTCCCTGCGCAATCAGCGGCGGGCTCGCTCCTCATGTGCGACGCCGTATTCTCGAGTATATCGAGGCCCATCTCGGTGAGACGATCCGCCTACAGGATCTGGCGACGATCGGGCAGCTCAGCGCCTTTCATTTTCAGCGGATGTTCCGGGCAAGCTATGGTGTTTCCCCGCATGGGTGGGTGGCCCATCGGCGTGTCGAGCGCGCCAAATCGATGTTGTGCGGCATGGACCCGATCGCGCAGATCGCTTCGGCCTGCGGTTTCAGCAGCCAGAGCCATATGACACGGGCATTCAAGTTGGGCACAGGCGTCACACCCTCTGCCTACCGGCAACGACAGTGAAGTCCTTCGCTCGACCGCACTTGTCTTTTCCGCAGCCAATCCGCGCTTGATGTCCTGCAAAAGCCCCTCGGCTAAAGACCTCACTTCACCGCGATGACGACCTTACCCTTCGCGCGTCCCGTTTCCACATAGTCCAGCGCCTCGTTGGTCTTCTCGAACGGGAAGGCCCGGTCGATGACGGGGCGGATGGCGCCCGCCTCGATCAGCGCGGTGATCTTGCCGAGTTGCGCGCCGTTTGCCGTCATGAAGAGGAAGGAATAGCCTATCCCCAGGCCTTTCGATTTCCGCCTGATGCCGAAGCTCAAGAAGCGCATGACCTGCTGCAGCAGCCAGCCGAAGCCGTTTTCCCTGCCGAAGTCGGGATCGGGGGGACCTGATATCGAGATCAGCTTGCCGCCCGGCTTGAGGACGGCGAGCGATTTCTCCAGCGTATCCTTGCCGAGGCTGTTCAGCACGACGTCATAACCCTTCAGCACCTTTTCGAAGTCGTCCTTCTTGTAATCGACCACGAAATCGGCGCCGAGGCTTTTCACCAGATCGACATTTGCCGTGCTCACGGTCGTCGCCACATGGGCGCCGAGATGTTTGGCAAGCTGGATCGCGATGGTGCCGACGCCGCCCGAGCCCGCATGGATCAGCACCCGCTGCCCCTTCTGCAGCTTGGCGCGCTCGACCAGCGCCTGCCATGCGGTCAGCGCCACAAGCGGAATGGATGCGGCCTCTTCCATGCTCAGATTGGCGGGCTTCAGGGCGATATCGGCAGCGTCGATGGCAATATACTCGGCGAAGGTGCCGATGCGATCCTTGCCGGGGCGCGCATAGACCTCGTCGCCGGGCTTGAATTGCCGGACATTGGCGCCCACCCGGACCACTACACCAGCGACATCATTGCCGAGCACCAACGGAAGCCGGTAAGGCAGGATCAGCTTGAACTCTCCGTCCCGGATCTTGGCATCCAGCGGGTTCACGCTAGCGGCATGGATCTCGACCATGACGTCATTCTCGCGCAGCTGCGGTTCAGGGCTCTGGCCGAGCCTGAGGGCGCCGCCTTTCTTGTAGCGATCGATCAGGAATGCTTTCATGAAGGCGAACTTTCGTGTTTGTGATGAGCCGACAATGCGCGGCAAGCCAGGATCAATCGGGAAGTTTGTTGAATTTCCGCAGGCTCTTGTCGACGAAGGACTCGGGCAGGAAGCGGCGGATGAAACGCACCTGTCCTGCTGCTTTCCCGGCCGTGTAACGTCTCTTGGGCGATGGCGCATTGGCAGCCCGGACGACGGTTGCGGCGACCACTTCGGGCGCATCGCCCTTCGAGACGATCTCGCGCATCAGCTTCTCTGCATCGGCACGCACCGCATCATAGACGGCAAGCGGCTTGTCCGGCCGGGTGATGTTCTCCTCGAAAGAGGTGCGAGTGACGCCCGGTTCGACGAGCACGACGCGGATGCCCTGCGTTCGCACCTCATGGTCGAGGGATTCCGAATAGCCTTCGATCGCGTGTTTGGTTGCTGCGTAGAGCGCGTTGAAGGGCGCCGGGATCAGCCCGAGGATCGAGCTCAGGTTGATGATCCGGCCGCTACGCTGCCGCCGCATCACCGGCAGCACTGCATTGGTCATGCGCATCGTGCCGAAGACGTTGACGTCGAAGACGGCTTTGGCCTGCGCCGTCGTCGACTCCTCGGCACCGCCGAGCAGGCCGATCCCGGCATTGTTGACGAGCAGATCGATCCGTCCCGTGCGTTTCAGAACCTCGTCGACGACGCCCTGCACGGATTGATCGTCGATGACGTCGCAGACCAGCATGGTGATGCCATCGGCGGTATCAGACATCGGCTTCCGGCTGGTGCCGAACACACGGTAACCGTCGTGCCGCAGCGCTTTCGCCGTCACCAGCCCGATGCCGGAGGAAGCCCCGGTGACCAGGGCAACGCCGCGTTCTCTCTTGCTCATCAATGTCTGCCTTCGTTTTTGTCATGGAACATCTATGCGCAACCTGTTACTATCAAATTGATAGCAAGTCACTACTAAAAAGATATCGACATGAAGAATCTTTCGAATCAACCCTGTCTGATCGCCCGCAGCCTGGCGCTCGTCGGCGATGCGTGGAGCATGCTGATCATGCGCGACGCCCATGCCGGGCTGACCCGCTTCGATGAATTTCGCAAAAGCCTCGGCATCGTCCCGACGATGCTGACGGGGCGGCTGTCATCGTTGACCGAGGAAGGGCTCTTGGAAAAACACCGCTATTCCGAGCGCCCGCCGCGCGATGAATATGTGCTGACGGAGGCTGGCCGCGACTTTCTGCCGGTGCTGTTTGCGATCGGTGCCTGGGGCCGCAAGCATCGCGGCGGCGGTGACGTCACCCGCTTCTTCGACGCCGAGACCGGAACCGAGATCGATCCCGTCACCATCGACCGCGCGACCGGCGCGCCGATTGGAACACGTCCGATTCGTATCGCCGCAGCCGAATGTCAGCCGCCCGCGGCAGATGAAGCGGCACCGGACAATTCCCTTTGAAAGCAATGTCAGTATCCCCCGCCATCACCGCCTCCGGCGATGGCAAGGGTGGTCGGCAAATCAAAACCCGTGGCCGATCCGGGCGCTACGACTGCTGCAGCCCGTAGAGCAGCGGCATCAGTCCTGCTAGCGCCCTGAAACGCTCCCACGACTTGGATGACGGCTTCGTCCAGCCCGTTTCAGCAAGGGCGGAAAGGCGGGGGAAGACGAGGCGGTCGAAAACGGCGCGATCCGTCATCGGCTCGGACCAGATGCAGGCCTGGATGCCGAGGAGCTTCTGTTTCTGTGCTGTCGTCCAGCCGCCGATGGGGTCGAAATTGTAGAGCTTTTCCGCATCCGAAGTCCCCGCCCAGCTGGCGCCGGGCTCGTCCCAATCGGGCCTGAGCGCCATGTCGAGGTAATAGACCTGCCCGGGGCAGACCACCATTTGATAGCCGCGTTCGGCAAGTTCGGCCGAGACCTCGACGTTGCGCCAGCTGCAGAGATAGCTCTTCGATTTGTCGATGACATCGCCGTGGGCGGCCTCTTCCCAGCCGCCGGTGATGCAGCCCTTGCTCGCAAGGAAGCGCTGGACACGATTCAGGAACTCCGCCTGCAGGATGGCGGCGCCCGAGCCGTGGATGTCGTCGGCGCCATGGGTATTGGTCACGACGTTCAGCCGCTTGGCATGCGCATCGGCCACCTCGTCGCCCGCCACGGTGCGCAGGCGCTCGAGCGCTTCCGGCGAGCCGGACCACGCGCCGAGCGGAACTTCGTCGGCGCCGAGATGGATGGTCTTGAACGGAAAGAGCTCGATGAGTTCCGAGAGGATCGTCTCGATGATCTCGTAGGTCTTCTCGCGGGCCGGGTTGATGCAATTGTCGGGAAAGCCCTGAACCGAATAGTAGCTGCCGACCTCGGCCGGGTCGCGCAGCTCCGGTATCGCCTGTAGCATGGCGTAGCAATGGCCGGGGACATCGATCTCCGGCACGATCTCGACGCCGAAGCTCTTAGCCTGGGCGACGATCTCGCGGATCGCAGCCTTGGTGTAATAACCGCCGGTGCGGGCAGGGCTCGAACCGAGCAGCGGCGGAACGGCCAGGCCATGGCCGCGCCAGGCGCCGACCGCGGTCAGGGCGGGATAGGCGTCGATCTCGACGCGCCAGGCTTCGTCGTCGGAAAGGTGCCAGTGGAAGCGGTTGAGCTTGTTCCAGGCCAGCACCGCCACGAGCTTCTTGACCTCGGCAGCACCGTAGAACTGGCGGGCGACATCGAGATGCAGCCCGCGCCAGCCCATCGACGGTTCGTCGACGATCTCGCCTGCGGCCGGAAACTGGAAGACTTGGGGATGCAGCCTTGCGCCGCGCCAGATCTGGCCGAGCGTGACGAGACCGTAGAAGAAGCCGCTCTGGCGGCTTGCCTCGATGGTGATCGTCTCACCTTCGAAACTCAGCCGGTAAGCCTCTGGTCCGAACCCGGTGGCCTCCTTCAGGACAACCGGAACCGCGCCTTCCGCCTCGCGCCGCACGATGCCTTCAACGGCGAAGAGATGCTCGACCAGCGCTGCGAAGCTGCGTGCTGCCGCCTCCCCTTCAGCGCTTTGCGCCTGCGGCGCAAAACCGGCCGGCAGCGGCCGGCGGGCAGTGACGGCCACATGGTTCGGCCAGGGGATGATTGACACCTGAACCGGCGCGTTGACGGGAACCGGATAGATCTCGGCGCCACGCTTCAGCGGCGCGTTGCTGACCGAAGATCGCGTCGGCTCTATGGTGAGCACGATCGTGCTGCCGTCGGAAAGCGCGAGATAGCCGCTCGTCGCGCCGTCCGTCCAGTGGCGGAACTGCCAGCTCAGCGCATAGACCGAGATCGTCCACGTCTCGCCGGCGCCGAGAACGAAATTGGCCGGCGGCTGGAATTCGGTGAAATTCGAGAGCCGCTGCGAAACCGTGGCGCCTTCGACACGACCTGCCGGATCGACACGACCCGGGCCGCTGACGCAAAGCGAGAAATTCGAAAGCGGCTCGGTGCCGAGGTTCTTGAGGCGCAGGACGTAGGAAAACTCCTTGCCGTCGGCAGGCGGGTTCCAAAGGGTTTCAAGCCGCAGGGCTTTCGGTCGTGATGTGGACATGGTCACTCTTTCCTTTTGAGGATTGGCCTTTTGAGAATTGGCCTTTTGAAAATCAGCTCTCGAGCATTCCGGCATTCGAGCCGCCAAGCGCGCGCATGAAATGATTGGGGCCGACCTGCTCGACGACGGTGGACTCAGGACGGCTGAGCGAGCGCACCTTTTCCGCCTGTTCGAGGAAACGCGCGCTTCCGCCCGTCACGAACGGCCGGCTGCCATCCGGAACGGCTGAAAGCAGCAACCGCGTATAGGGATGGCGGGGATCGGAGAGGACGGCATCGGTATCGCCCCATTCGACCATTTGACCGGCGAACATCACGACGATCTCCTCGGCCACATGTGCGGCCGTCGCGATGTCGTGGGTGATATAGAGCATGGCCAAGTCGTTTTCACGCTTCACTGTGGCGAGCAGATCGAGAATGTCCTTGCGGATGGAGACATCGAGCATCGAGGTCGGCTCATCCGCGACCAACACGCTCGGCGCGACCGCCAACGCGCGGGCGATGTTGACGCGCTGCCGCTGCCCGCCCGAAAGCTCATGCGGGAATTTTTGCCGGGTCAAATCGGGTTCCAGCCCCACGCTTGCCAGCAGGCTGGCAATCTCTTCGGCAAGATCCGCCCTCGCGCCGTTCTGCCGGTGCAATTGCAGCGGCCGCGCCAGATGATGGCTGACGGTGAAGGCCGGGTTGAGCGACGAGAACGGATCCTGGAAGACCATCTGCACCTCTCGGCGGTAGCGATGCTCATCCTTGGCCTCGCCGCGGGCGGTCAGATCCTGTCCGCGGAAAAACAGCCTGCCGCCGGTCGGCTTGTCCAGACGCGCGATGATGCGGGCGCAGGTCGTCTTGCCGCAGCCGGATTCGCCGACCAGCGCCAATGCCCGGCCGGGAAAGAGCGAGAAGGACACACTTTTCAGCGCCTGGACCGGGCCGAAATTGCGCTTGATGTCTTCGAGCCGGATCACGGCATCCGTGACAACAGCATCAGTCTCCGCTTTCATGCCAGGACCCCCGAGAGATGCGGATTGCCCGGAAGCTGTGGAATGGCATTCCAGAGCTTGCGGGTATAGGCGTGCAGCGGCGCCTGGGCGACCTGCCGCACGTCGCCCACTTCAACGAGTTCGCCCTTCAGCATGACGCCGATGCGCTGGCAGAGCTGCGCCATCAGATGCAGGTCATGGGTGATGAAGAGCACCGAGAAACCATAGCTCCGCTGCAGATCGACGACCTGCTCGAGGATCTCCCGCTGCACGACGACGTCGAGCGCCGTCGTCGGCTCGTCCATGATGATGAGTTCGGGCCTCAGCGCCAGGCAGATCGCAATGACGATGCGCTGACGCATGCCGCCGGAGAACTGGTGCGGGTAATCGCCGATGCGATGGGTGGGGATGCCGACGAGACGGAACATCTCCTCGGCCCGCGCCCTTGATTCCTCGCGCGAACAACCGGTGTGCCGGGAGAGAACGTCGTGGAACTGCGCCTCGACCCGCATCAGTGGATTGAGCGAATTCATCGCGCTCTGAAAGAGCATGCCGATGCGCTTCCAGCGGATACGCTGCAGCTCGCGTTCCGGCAGCCTCAGGAGATCCTGTCCGGTGAGCCGGATGCTGCCGCCGCTGATCCAGGCCGGCGCCTTGGAAAGACGGGTGATGGCATAGGCGATCGTGCTCTTGCCGCAGCCGGATTCACCGGCCAGCCCGAAGATCTCGCCGCGGCCGATAGTGAAGGAGACGTCCTTGACGGCGCGAAACTCTCCCTTGTCGACGAGGTAGTCGACATTGAGCTTGTCGATTTCCAGCAGATTGTCGCTCATCGGCCAAGCTCCAGTTCCCGGTTGCGGGCGCGGGTGAGGCGGAACCAACGTGTCAGCGCCGGGCCGGAGCGCAGCTGCGGATTGGCGATCTCGTCGAAGGTGAAATTCAAAAGCGCAAGGCCAAGCCCCGTCAGTGCGATGCCTGCTGCCGGCACGCCGATGTCCCACCATGCGCCGACCATGATCGCCGAGGAATTCTGGGCATTGTAGAGCATCGTGCCCCAGGAGACCTTCAAGGGATCGCCAAAGCCGAGATATTCGAGCGTCGTCTGGGCAACGATGGCGTAGATGATGCTGCCGACGAGGTTGATGCCGATCAGCGTCGTCAGGTTCGGCAGGATTTCCACGAAGATGATGCGCCAGGCCGGCTCTCCGATCATCTTGGAGGCCGTGACGAAATCACGGTTGCGAAGCGCCATCGTCTGCGAGCGCGTCATGCGGGCGCCCCAGGGCCAGGAGGTCAGCGCGATGATCGCCATGATCGTCATCGGCCCCACCGTGCCGGCGAAGGAGGCGAGCAGGATTAAGAGCGGCATGTTCGGCACGACAAGCACGGCGTTGGTCGCAAGGTCGAGCACCGCATCGGTCCTGCCGCCGGCATAACCGGCGACGAGGCCGATGGCCGTGCCGAGAACGGTGATGGCAATCCCCGTGGCAAAGCCGACGGAGAGAGAACTGCGGGCGCCCCAGACGAACTGGCGATAGACGTCCCGCCCCATCTTCGTGGTGCCCATGACATGTTCGATCGATGGCGGTTGGTGCGACCGCCCGACACGCGCTCCCGGCTCGCCGGGCGCGACGATCGGCGCAAACAGCGCCATCAGCCACAGGGCAACAATGATGACGAGGCCGGCCAGCGCCTTCTTCTGCCTGAGAATAGGCCGGAGTCCGAAGCCCATTATACGGCCTCCCGCAATCTGGGATCGACGAGCCCATAAATGAGGTCGACGAGGAAATTGGCGCCGAGCGTCGCGAGCGTCATCAGCAGTAGCTGTCCCTGGATGACCGGGTAATCGCGGGCGATGCTCGCAGTATAGAGCGTCAGTCCCAAGCCGGGATAGTTGAAGACGATCTCGGTAACGATCGAGCCGCCGAAGACGGCGCCGAGCATCAGCGCCAGGTTGGTCAGCACCGGAAGCATGGCATTGCGCGCGCCGTAACCGAACATGACCGTGAGGTGGCTGAGGCCCTTGGCACGCCCCATAGTCACATAATCCTCGCCGAGCACCGAGATCATCGACGAGCGCATCGTCGTCTGGAATTCGCCGATCAGGAACGGTGACAGCGTCAGCACCGGCAGGATCGCATGGGCAAAGACGCTGCCGACGAAGGTGAAATCGAAGGCAGGATCGAGGTTCGGATCATAGGCATAGCCGACAGGAAACCAGCGCAGCGAGACCGCGAAGACGAACAGCGTCGTCAGCGCCACGATGACAGGCGGCACCGAAATCATGATCACGGAGAGCGGCGAGACGATCGTGTCGAAGCGCCCGCCGCGGCGCCAGGCCGAGATCGCGCCAAGCACGACACCGACGCAGAGCGAAAAGATGATCGCGGTCGTCACGAGAAAGACCGTCCAGAGCGTCGAGCGGCCAAGAACCTGGACGACGGTCTGGGGATAATATTTGACCGAGACGCCGAGATCGAAGGTCGCAAGCCCCTTCACGTAATCGACGAACTGCCAGAGCATCGGCTGGTCGACCGCGCCGAAGCGCGCCTTGATCGCCTCAACGGCCGCGGGTGTCGCCCGCGGGCCGAGCTGGGCGACCATGGCATCGACCGGACTCCCCGGCATGAGCCGGGGAAGGATGAAGTTCATGACGATCGCGAACGCCAGGGCGACCGCATAGACGCCGAGGCGCCGGCTCGAAACGCGCATTTCCGCTCCTTCGCGAGGCTCAGCTGACCGGCTTGAGGCGCAGCAAATGCATCAGGCGCATGCGGTTATTGTCATGATCCTCCGGATTCATGACGGGATCCTTGTCGGTGACCCAGCCGGTGAAGCGTTTGCTGGAGAACTGATACCAGGTCGGCCCGTTGAACACCGGCACGACGGGGAAGTCGTCGGCAATCAGCAGCTGGATGTCGTTGAAGATCTTCTTGTGATCATCCTCCGACGTTGCCTTCAGATATTGATCGAAAAGGGCGTCCAGCTTCGGGTTCGAATAGCGCGAGGGCGCGCCGGTGATGCGCCCGCCATAGGCGGTCGACAGGCTCTGATAATAGCCGCGGAACGGGGTTGCGCCGTCGGCGCGGGAGTTCATGACGACCTCGAAGCTGCCGTCGATGATCTGCTTGCGCCATTGTTCGTATTCCGGCGTGGCAACCGACGCGTTGATGCCGGCGGCGCGCAGCCCTTCGACCGCGATCTGCACCGCGTCGATCCAGTCCGTCCAGCCGTTCGGAACGATGATCGGGAAGGCGATTGGCTTGCCGCCTGGCGTCGTGCGGAAACCGTCGGCGCCTTTCTTGTAGCCGGCATCGTCGAGGATCTTGTTGGCCTTCTCGGTATCGAAGCCCATGAAGGCGTCCTTGTCGCCTTCGGCGCCCTTGTTGCGCCAGGTCTCGAAGCGCGGCGGCAGGCCGGTCGCATGTTCGTTGACGACGGGATAGCCGAAGCCGGCAATATCGACCATCGATGCGCGGTCCATGGCAAGGCTGAAGGCGTGACGGAAATTCAGGTCCTTATAGGCCTCGAGGTTGCCTTCATTGCCGCTCTTGAAGTTCATCTGGAAGGCGACGGTTTCGGCCGGCGGCTGCCAATAGCCGTTGTGATCGGCATCGAGCGCGACGAAGGTCTTGTCGATCTGCGGGATGAAGGAGCCGATCCAGTCCATATTGCCTTCCGGCAGGATGGCAAGCATCTGGTCGTTGCCCGAAATCTGCGGCAGCCGGAGGCAGTCGACGTGCAGCGAGGCAGCATCCCAGTAATTCGGGTTGCGGCACTGCTCGTAGACCTGCGGCGTGAAGCGGCGCAGCTCCGTCATCGGGCCGGAGCCCACAGGCTTCTCGTTTTTGAAGGCGACCGGATCGGAAACGTCCTTCCAGATATGCTCGGGAACGACGGCCAGATCCGCAAGCGATTCCGGGAAATCGGAATTCACCGCCTTGAGATCGATCCTGACCTCGGTCGGCGACGGCGTTTCGACGGAGGCAACGCTCTCGCCGACGCCGACAGTGTCGAGGGCGGCGTTCTTCAGCATCAGATCGATCGTGTATTTCACGTCGGCCGACGTCAGCGGTTGGCCGTCTGACCACTTCACGCCTGACCGCAGCGTATAGGTCACCGATTTCATATCCTCGGAGAATTTATAATCAGTCGCCAGGCGAAACACCGGCTTGCCGCCATCCTCGGCATTGAAGATGACCAGGGGCTCGTAGATGAAATCCATCGTGCTCTGCCGGCGGCCGGCCAGGTCGAAGGGATTGAAGTTCTGCACCCAGCTGGTCTGCTCTTCGATGTGCATCGTCAGCACCGATTCAGCGGCTGCACCCCCCGCTCCAAAAACGACGAATGCCGTCAGGGCGGTTGCTACTGCCCAGCCGGCACACACGGAAATATTGCGGATTGCCCTCTTGCTCGATCTCATTCCAACGTTCCCCTTGTGCTTTATTTTTGGAGTCAATCAAATTGATTTAATATTGATAGTCAGTTTCCCGCCGACCCGTCAATTGCCGATCTCAAATTTCTGCAGCGACCTTTCGGCTCAGCTCTTCGGCAGAAATCAATGCAGGATTCGCCCGTGAGATGGCCGGCGGATCAGGGTCTTCCGAGGTTTCACGTCCCGTTTCGAGAAAAATATCGGGCCATGCGCGCCGCGTTAACCATTAAGGTACTTTTAAGTACGATAATTAACCCAACGGTGGCGAATTGATCGGAAACACGGATCGATAAGCATGAGGCTGCTCGCCACGGCCGGGATGTTCCCCGGGATGCAACACATTCAACCTCCGAAGCAGGCGAATTTCCCATGACGAGCATCAATACGAACAATTCAGCGATGTCTGCCCTTCAGACGCTGCGCAGCATCAACTCCAATCTCGAAACGACACAGAACAGTGTTTCCACCGGTTACCGGGTCGACACCGCATCCGACAACGCCGCTTACTGGTCGATCGCAACCACGATGCGGTCCGACAACAAGGCGCTCTCCGCCGTGTCCGACGCGCTCGGCCTCGGCGCAGCAAAGGTCGATACGGCCTATACGGCCATGGACAATGCGATCGACGTCGTCGACGAGATCAAATCCAAGCTCGTCGCAGCAACTGAGGACGGTGTCGACAAGTCCAAGGTCCAGGAAGAAATCAGCCAGTTGCAGGAACAGCTGGCGAGCATTGCCCAGTCGGCGTCGTTCTCGGGCGAGAACTGGGTTGCGGGCGCGGATGGCACGAAAAGTGTCGTATCCTCCTTCGTTCGCGACGGTTCCGGCGCCGTTTCCGTTAAAATGACGGAATACACCCTGGATACCAGCTCCGTGGGCAATGTGTTGTTCGGCATGAGCGGCGGGTCGATCGAAACCTCCACGGGGATTCTCGGAACGGCTGATGCATATGGCAATTCCGTCTATTCGCTCGATATCACGAACTTCACCACCGGTCAGATCCAGTCGGCCCTGTCGACCATCGAATCCGCGCTATCGGCAATGACCTCTGCCGGTGCGCAACTGGGTTCGATCTCGACGCGCATCGACCTGCAGGAAGACTTCGTCGGTGCGCTTTCCGATTCGATCGACTCGGGCGTGGGCCGGCTGGTCGATGCCGATATGGAGGAGGAGTCGAGCAAACTCTCCGCCTTGCAAACACAACAGCAGCTGGCGATCCAGTCGCTGTCGATCGCGAATTCGTCGTCGCAGAACATCCTGTCGCTCTTCCGCGGCTAATCGTCCTGGCCGCAAAAGGAGCCGGGCGCATAGAACGCCCGGACCGCATTCGCCGATCGAACATCGAGCCTGGCCTTCCCGGTCAGGCTCGATTGCGTTGGTGACGTATTTGTGTGGGCAGGCTCTATCGCTTCCGTCCTCATCCGAACTATGGTGTCGCGATTGGCGGAATCGCGGTCCATTTCTTTGCTTGAACCATGCCGTCGGTCGTCTCGATCGTAAACGCGATCAGCCTTGGCTTTCGCAGTCGGGAGCGAAGAATGCAGTGCGCGGGATCATCGCATGTCGGAACGACTTGAATCTGCCCGTTCTGGTGAAACGCCCGCCATCGTCTGGCTCGGCTTTCTGGCGATGTGCGTCGGCATGTTCATGGCGATCCTCGACGTCCAGGTGGTGGCGACATCGCTGCCGACCATTCAGTCGGCGCTCGGCATCGATCCGGATCAGATGAGCTGGATACAGACGGCCTATCTCATCGCCGAAGTGGTGGCGATCCCGCTCACCGGCCTGTTGACGCGGCTTCTGACGATGCGGTGGCTGTTCGTCACCGCCATCAGCCTGTTCGTCGCCGCCTCCGCCGGCTGCGCGGCCAGCGGCAGTTTCGGTGAGCTGGTCGCCTGGCGGGTGCTGCAGGGTTTTTCCGGTGGAACCCTGATCCCCTCGGTATTTTCAGCCGTGTTCATCCTCTTTCCGAACGAGCGACAGGCGCTGGCGACGACCATCGCCGGCGTGCTGGCGGTGCTGGCGCCGACCGTCGGGCCGATCGTCGGCGGATGGTTGACGCAGACCTATTCCTGGCATTGGCTGTTCCTTATCAACATCATCCCCGGCATCGTCTCGGCAATTCTGGCGGCGCGCTTCCTGCCGCGGCAGGCGGCCGATCCGTCCGAGCTTGGGCATCTCGACGTTCTGTCGCTTCTCTTGATGGCGACCGCGTTGACGAGCCTGGAACTCAGCCTGAAAGAGGCGCCGACCAGCGGCTGGACCTCGGCCTATGTGCTCGGCCTGCTGGCCCTCTGTCTTGCGTCGGGAGGCGCGTTCATAGGGCGAACGCTCTACCGAAGCCGGCCGATCGTCGATCTCGGCAATTTCGGCGACCGGAACTTTCTCGTCGGCTCGGTGCTGAGCTTCGTGCTCGGCATCGGCCTCTTCGGCTCGGTTTATCTCATGCCGGTCTTTCTCGCTTTCATCAGGGGACATGACGCGCTCGCAATCGGCATGACGATGCTGGTCACCGGCATTGCGCAACTGATCACCGCGCCGATCGCGGTGGCGCTGGAGAAGCGCATGGATGCGCGGCTGCTGTCGGCCGCCGGTTTCGCCCTGTTTGCGATCGGTGTCGGAATGAGCGCGTTTCAGGATCCCCGCTCCGATTATGACGCGATGTTCTGGCCGCAGGTCGTGCGCGGCGTCGCCATCATGTTCTGCCTGCTGCCGCCGACGCGGCTGGCGCTCGGCACGCTTCCGCCGGATCGCATCCCCGATGCGAGCGGTCTTTTCAATCTGATGCGCAATCTCGGCGGGGCGATCGGCATCGCGCTGATCGACACCATCATCTACACGCGCTCGGAACCGCTGGGACAAAGCCTCTGGACCCGTCTTCAAACCGGCGATATCGAGGCTGCGACATTTGTCGGCGCACCTCTCCAGGCCATATCGGGACATAGCGGCAGCTTCGATGCGGACACGACGGCGGTGCTCGATCCGCTGGTCCAGACCGCGGCAAGCGTCCAGGCGATCAACGAAGCCTGGCTGGTCATCGCCGTCCTGACCGGCTGCGCCCTGCTCTCAGTCCCCTTCGCCAGGCGGCCGGCGTCAACGTGAAAACCAAGGTGATAAGTTGCCGATCTTCCGATCGCCGGTAAGATTTCTCTCAATCATTTTGCGTCATCCTCCAGTTCCCCTCTGAAGCCAATCGACGAGATCTCAATGGCCCCGGACCTTACGCGCAGTTTTCAAATGCCCCGACGCGAGGAGCTTGGCCTCGTCACGATCAGCAACGGGTCCGGCCTGTCGGTATCGGCCCTGCCGAACGGCACGCTGTTTGCCATCGAATATGCCGACGACAAGGGATCGGTGCAGATCAACCAGATCCAGGGCTCGCCGCTGTTTGGCGGCATCGGTCGCCTTTATCTGCGCATCGGCGGCGCGGCACCCGAGGTCGTCGAGATTGTCGGGCCACGCGCCAATGGCGGCTTCGGGCACGATGTGACGAGCCTTTCCTGGAGCGGCGAAACAGGCGATATCGGCTACGCCGTCCGTCTTGAGCTGCATCCTTCCGAAACGGCCTGGTTCTGGCGCGTCTCCATCCGGCATCTGAAGGAGGGAACGCTGCCGGCGGATCTGGTGCTGATCCAGGACGTCGGTCTCGGCGATCGCGGCTTCCTGATGAACAGCGAAGCCTATGCCTCGCAATATGTCGATCACCATATTGCCGATCATCAGACACTCGGCCCTGTGGTGATGAACCGGCAAAATCTCAAGCAGTCGGGCGCCCGCAATCCCTGGCTCGCGCAGGGCTGCGTCGATGGCGCGGCTGCCTATGCCACGGATGCGATCCAGCTGGTGCAGGCGAAGAACCGTCTCGATGATCTGCTGGTCGGCCCCTTCGGCACCAGCCTGCCAAGCAAACGGCGCCAGCAGGAGACGGCATGTCCCGCCATCCAGTCGAAAGCGCTCTCCGTGCCGGCAAGCGGTGTGACCGCGACCTTCTTTGCCGTCTTTGCCGCCGATCATCCCGAGGCGTCGAGCGATGCCGATCTTTCGCGGCTCGATGGGCTGGCGACGACGGACAATACGGCCGCCGATATCGCAGAGGCGGCGCCGGTGCGCAGCCTGCTGCAGGATGCCGCCCTGCTGAAGGCCGAAACGCTCGACAAAAACGCGATCAGCCAGCTTTATCCCCAGCGCAGCCTCGAAGAGCGGGGCGGCGGAAAGCTGTTGTCGTTTTTTGTCTCCGACGGCGTTTTGAACCGCCATGTCGTGCTGCGCGACAAGGAACTCATGGTGGCCCGCCGCCACGGCGCGATCGTTCGTAGCGGCCAGAATATGCTGCTCGACGATGCGACGCTTGCCGCGACCTGCTGGATGCAGGGCATTTTCGCCGCGCAGCTGACGATCGGCAATACCTCCTTTCACAAACTCTTTTCCGTGTCCCGCGACCCCTACAATCTGACGCGCGCCAGCGGGCTGCGCATCATGGTGGATCTTGGCGCCGGCTGGCAGCTGCTGGCGGTACCGTCGGCTTTCGACATGGGTCTCAGCGATTGCCGCTGGATCTATCGCCTCCCCGAACGCACGATCATCGTTTCGGCGGTCGCCTCCGGCGAGGATGCGGCGATGCAGTGGACCATTTCCGTCGAGGGCACGCCGTGCCGCTTCCTGGTGTTCGGCCATGTCGTGCTCGGCGAGCGCGAATATGATGCGGGCGGCCAGATCGAATTCGACACCTCGGGCAAACGCATCCTTTTCCGGCCGGACCCGGCCTGGCTCTGGGGCGAGCGTTATCCCGATGCCAGCTATTGGCTGGTAAGTTCGACACCCGATGCCATCGAGGAGATCGGCGGCGACGAACTGCTTTATAGCGGTGGGGTGGCGCGCAACGGCGCCTTCGTCGCGCTCCGATCCCGACCGACGCGGGGGCTTTCCTTCGCCGTCGTCGGTTCGATGACCGATGCGGCGGAAGCCGAGCGCCTGGCGCAGCGTTATGAGGCCGGCGTCACCGACGAGGCCATGCTTGCGCCGGCATCAAAATTCTGGCGCAACGCCGTCCGCGGCGTAACGATCGGCAGCACCTCGCCCGATCTTGCGGCGCAGACGGCCCTGCTACCCTGGCTCGCGCATGACGCCATCGTGCATTTGAGCGTGCCGCATGGCCTCGAACAATATACCGGCGCTGCCTGGGGTACACGCGACGCCTGCCAGGGGCCGATCGAATTCCTGCTCGCCTATGAGCATGACCGCGAAGCCAAAGAGGTGTTGAAGACCGTCCTCAGCGAACAATATCTGGAGAAAGGCGACTGGCCGCAATGGTTCATGCTGGAGCCCTATGCCAATATCCGGGCGGGCGATAGCCACGGCGATATCGTCGTCTGGCCGCTGAAGGCGCTCTGCGACTATATCGAGGCGACCGGCGATCTCGGCTTCCTCGACGAGAAAGTCTCCTGGCGCGATGAGAAGACGATGGCCAGGGCGCCGGAGCTCGATACCATCGAGATCCATGTCGAGAAGCTGCTCGATACCGTCCGCGAAGCGTTCATCCCGGGAACGCATCTGATCCGCTATGGCGAGGGAGACTGGAACGATTCGCTGCAGCCGGCCGATCCGCATCTGCGCGACTGGATGGTCAGCAGTTGGACCGTCGCCCTGCTCTATGAGCAGATCGTCCGTTATTCCGCGATCCTGCGCCGCCTCGGCCATGGCAACAAGGCCAAGGGACTGCGGAAGATCGCAACCGCGATGCGCCGGGATTTCAACCGCCATCTCGTGCGTGACGGCGTCGTTGCCGGCTACGGTATCTTCGATCCCGCCCATGACGGCGTCGAATTGCTGCTGCACCCGAGCGACCGGCGCACCGGCCTGCACTTCTCGCTGATCTCGATGACGCAGGCAATGCTCGGCGGCCTGTTCACGCCGGCGCAGAGACGCGATCATATGAAGCTGATTAAAGAGCATCTGCTCTTCCCCGACGGCGTGCGGCTGATGGAGAAGCCGGCGACCTATGCCGGCGGACCCGAGACGCTGTTTCGCCGGGCCGAATCCTCCTCCTTCTTCGGCCGCGAGATCGGCTTGATGTATGTGCATGCGCATCTGCGCTATTGCGAAACGCTGGCGCTGGAGGCCGAAGCGGAAGAGCTCTGGAAGGCGATCGCCGTCGTCAATCCGATTTCGATCACGTCAGCGCTGCCGCATGCGTCGCTGCGCCAGCGCAATACCTATTTCAGCAGCAGCGATGCGGCTTTCCATGACCGCTACCAGGCGGCGGCCGAATGGGAGCGCGTCAAGGCGGGAGAGATCGCCGTCGACGGCGGATGGCGCATCTATTCGAGCGGCCCCGGCCTCTACACCAGGAGCTTCGTCGAAAACATCCTGGGCTTCAAACGGCGCTTCGGCCGGCGCAAACGCAAACCGCTTCTTCCCGCGATCCACGCTTCCGTCGATCTGCACACCGACCACGCCGCCTGGCGGCGGCTGATGAAGCCGAAGCCTGAGCTGTAAGAAGGATTATACCGTAGCGTCGCGCAACTCTTCGAAGCGCGCCGCACTTTTCGACAGGTGGGTCCGGATGGCACGGCGTGCGGCGGCCTCCTCTCGGTCACGGATCGCCGCGAATATCGCGTGGTGTTCCCGGCGCATGCGTGCCGCATGGCGCTTGCGCTCGACTGCCGTCATCTTGTCCAGGCGCGCCCATTGCCGCGGCACCATGATGTCCCCGAACGTATCGAAGAGGCGGCTGTAATAGGAGTTCTGCGTCGCGACCAGAATGGACCTGTGGAAGGCGTAATCCTCCTGCGCGCCGTAACCGCCCTCCTCGAGCGCCTTGTCGAGGGCATCGAGACGATCCTGCATGCGGTCGATATCGTCCTGCGTGCGTCGCAATGCGGCAAGGCCAGCGGCTTCGTATTCGATCCCCATGCGCAGCTCCAGCACGCGCAGAACCTCGTCGATCGATTGCAGGTCGTTGGGAATGATGGAGAAGGATCGGGTCGTCGGATCGTTCGCGACGAACGCCCCAAGGCCTTGCCGCGTGGTGATCAGGCCTTTCGCGCGCAGCGCGGCGAGCGCTTCGCGAACGATCGTCCGGCTGACGCCGGTCGCCTGCATGATCGCCTGTTCGGTCGGCAGACGCTGGCCGGGTTTCAGGTCGCCGGACTCGATCTGCGCCGTCAACGTATCCGCAAGGCCGCTGCGCAGGTTATTAGCCGGCTGCCGCATGGTGTTGAAGACCGCCTTGTCCCTGTCCGTCATGCCTATTGAATCCTGCGTGTCGATGCGGCTGCGCCGGCCTCATTTCCTTTTGCTAACGCATGCCGGCAGGAAAGGCAAAACGACGCCGGTCACGGCTGTGGCTTTTGGTTTGTGATTTCAAACCGGCGGCGGCCGAGTTGCGGCTAACTGGCCGAACAGACAATCCTTGCGCCTGAGGTTATTAGTGGCACTTCCTCCTTTCTAAAAGCAATGCAGTTTCGCTCTTCGATGAGTAAAGACGTGGTCTCATCGCAGTCGGCCGACCATGGTTTGTGATCAGTGGGCACTGCGGAAACGAGAGCCGTCACTGTTACTTCTCTATCTTCACGAGAAAGGCCTAGACCTAGCGGGACGGAAGCAGTGCCTGGGCTGCAAATTCGTCTTTCGTGATCTCGTAAAAGACGTGGAGGACTGGCGTTCCGTCAGGCATTCTGATGATTTCCGTCTTTTCGATCAGGCGCGTGCCGAGCTTTTCAGTTGCCCGGCGCGAACGCATGTTTGCCTCCGCAATGCGGAAGTAGACAGTATCGACGAACCGGAATGCATGACTCATCAAAATCCGCTTAATTTCGCGGTTCCAAGCGCCGCCCCAATAATCCCTCGCGAGATAGGACCAACCGATTTCCGCCTTGGAAGATTTCACATTGGGCATGTTAAAGCGAGACGAACCAATGATCCGGTTCGCAGCCTTGTCTATCACGGCCAGCGCCCCGCCTGAATCAATGGCGGCATTAAAAAGCTCAATGAAAACGTCTTTCTGCCAGCGATTTGATGCCGGATGCAACTCCCAAAGCAGCGGATCGGATGCGACCGCATAAAGTGCGTCAAAATCCCCTTGGGTAAGCGGACGAATATGGACGCGCTGATTTTCGAGAACCGGTTGCCTGTCAAACATGTTTGCCTTCCTGAATATTCCGCGGAAGTCGAACGAATGTTAATGGAGAATCGCCGGGCGACATAAATATACCACGACCACATTTCGCCTTCAGCGCTCAGACGCGCAATCGTGGATGCCGCCTATGCCGCGGCCCTCGCAGCTGGAGGAGTGGACAATGGTGCGGTCGCCTTGGCATAGGTTTCCGGTCGCAGGTGTCGGTCTATCATCAGCATCATCTCGTGAATCGTAACGCTGGGCGGAGCTCTTCGCCATGTTTTCCGCCGGCATCACCACGGATAGCGGCGGCCATCAGCGTCGCTTCATTGCGCTGACGATATAGTCGGCATCCGGGCCGACGCCGCGCAGGGTGGCGGATGCAAGATTCCGCTGATTGGGGATGCCGACAAAGAACAGACCCGGCAGCAGATCGGCAATCCCGTCGTGCTGCCTGGGCCTGCCGTCCATATCGAGCGCGCCCGGCAGCTCTGCGAGGAAGCCGGCTGTGGGGCGGTAGCCGGTTGCATAGATCACCGTATTGATCTCATTCTCCTCGCCATCCGGCCAAACGACCCCGTTTTCGGTATAGTAGCTGAACATTGCGCGGTGTCGCGGACGGCCCGCCGCGATGGTGGCCTTGTAGGTGCCGTCATCGAGGACCGGCGTTCCCCCGCCATTGAACAGGCGGGTACGATCAAGGCGCGTCAACCAGAGCCAATAGTGCAGGTCCAGGCCAAGCACGCGCTGAGGCAGATATTTGATGGGCTCCCGCGTGGTGAGGGTCACGTCCGCGCAATCCGCCAGCTCGGCCGCGATCTGGACGGCGGAGTTGCCCCCTCCCACCACAACGATGCGCTTTCCCTCGTATCCTGTCGGGTTACGGTAGGCGTAGGCGTGGAGGGTTGTTCCCTTGAATGTGTTTTCGCCGGGAATCTTCGGCCAGTTTGGCGTGGCGAAACCGCCTGCTGCGACGATCACGTTGGCAGCTTCGAACACGTTGCCGCCATCGTTCAGAGCCGTGAATAGCCGACCATCATGCCGCACCGATACGATGTTGCAGCGCGTGCGGATTGGGAAGCCGAAACTGTCGGCATAGGCCGCAAGATAGGCGCTGACCTCATTCTTGCGCGGATATTCACCTGCCGCCTTGGGGAAGGCCATTCCGGGCAACTCGGAGAAGCGCCGCGGCGAAAAGAGTGTGAGGCTGTCATAGTAGAGGTTCCACGCTCCACCGACGGCGTCGGACGCTTCCAGAACAAGGAAGTTCAGACCCGCGCGTTGTAGGTGCCAGGCGGCCGCGAGCCCCGCCTGACCTGCGCCGATGACCAGTACATCCAGATTTTGAACAGCTGTCATTTGGAAAATACCTCTTTTGCAACCTACGTCGCGATAAGCGTTCTTCAGAATGGAGAGGGAGCGTAGAAATTCCTGATCCCGACCACAGGGTGGTCACAGCAGGCCGCGAACCTCCCGAGCGATTGCACGCGTCGGCAAGATGGATCGGTGCGGTAGAGATGCGCCGCCAGGAAGGACTGGAATGCCAGTGCTTGTGCAGCTCACGAAAGTTGTCGCGGCGATCAACATGGCGCGCCTGCGATCCGAGGCTGCACGGGAGCAATAAATAGTACATGCATCTGTGCGTCCTTATGCATATTTATGGCAAAACTCTATCGATCTATCGCGGCTTGGCCGGGCAACACAGCGGCAGCAGAGCTCTGAGCTGGCCCAGGATTGCCTCAAAGCGCTGGACGCTGGCGGAAGCGTCAAGTTCATAGAACACATGCCGCCCTTCCTGGCTGGCGCACACGATCCCCCCGCGTTCGAGCACTTGGAGATGCCGAGAGATCACCGAGCGGTCCTGCGGAAGCTCTTCGGCGATGGCACCAACATCCGATCGACCCTTTCGGATCAGGACCAATATGATCTCGATGCGGACGGGTTCGCACAGAGCGCGGAAGAACTGCGCATCGAGGATGCGGGCAATTTTGTCGGCCGCAGCTTGGCGACTCATACAGGAACTATCGATTGTGGTGGAATTCTCCGTCATAAAGAATGTATATGTGCACATTCATGCACGCGTCAATAGGTCAGACGATGTAGTCACCCAAAAGTGGCGCCTAGGCTGTGCCAGCATAGGCGTTAGTCCTCCTCCAGCGCTTGTTCCTCACGCTCCGCCAAGCCCTCAAGCTCGCGATCGAGCAACAGCAGCTCTATGCCGACAGCGCCGCGTATCTTCTCAGACGCGCGGCGCTGTCGCACTTTGAATGATGCAGTCGTCGTTCAATGGGCGGATCACCGCGCCAGCCAACCGCCATCGACGGGTAGCACCGTTCCATGCACGTAGTCGGACGCCGACGATGCCAGGAATACGGCCGCACCGCCGAGTTCGGACGGCGTTCCCCAGCGCCCGGCCGGGATGCGGGCAAGGATGGCGGCATTGCGGTCGGCATCCTCGCGCAGCGCCGTGGTGTTGTTGGTAACGAAGTAGCCGGGGGCGATGGCGTTGACGTTGACGCCCTTGCCGGCCCATTCGCAGGCCAGCAGCTTGGTCAGTCCGGCAAGCCCGCTTTTCGAGGCCGTATAGGACGGGATCCGGATGCCGCCCTGGAAGGAGAGCAGCGAGGCGATGTTGATGATCTTGCCCCTGCCCTTCTCGACCATATGGCGGCCGGCCGCCTGCGACAGGAAGAAGGCGGTCTTCAGATTGACGTCGATCACCGCATCCCAGTCCTCCTCGGTGAAGTCGAGCGCATCGGCACGGCGGATGATGCCGGCATTGTTGACGAGGATGTCGAGGCCGCCGAAAGTCTGGATGGTCTCGGCGACGATCCCCTTTACCGGTTCGATGCTGGCGAGATCGGCCTTGATGACATGGAAGCGGCTTCCCGCTTGCTTCACCAGCGCCTCGGTTTCGTCCATCGAGGAGCGGCCGACGGCGACGATCGACGCGCCGGCCTCGGCCAGCGCCGCCGCGATCGCCTGGCCGAGGCCGGTATTGGCGCCGGTAACGACGGCAGTCCTGCCGGACAGGTCGAAGGGATTGGCCACGGCGCTCACCTCAGATCCGCAATGGCGATATGGTCCATGTCGGTGAAGCTCTTATTGTCGCCGGCCATCGCCCAGATGAAGCTGTAGTTCTTGGTGCCGGCGCCCGAATGGATCGACCAGGGCGGCGAGATGACCGCCTGCTCGTTGGCGACGAGCATATGCCGGGTCTGTTGCGGCTCGCCCATGAAGTGGAAGACGCGCTGCTCGGCTTCGAGATCGAAATAGAGATAGGCTTCCATGCGGCGGTCATGCGTATGGGCCGGCATGGTGTTCCAGACGCTGCCCGGCTCGATCATGGTGAAGCCGAGCGTGAGCTGGCAGGACTGGCAGACGTCCGGATGGATGAACTGGTAGATCGACCGCTTGTTGGCCGTCGCGGCTTCGCCGGGCGTCAGGTGACGGGCCTTTTCGCGGGTGAGCAACACGGTCGGGTGCGTTTGATGGGCCGGAGTCGAGACCAGATAGAACTTTGCCGGATTGGCGGCATCGGCGCTCTCGAACCGGATATCCTTGGCACCCTTGCCAGCATAGAGGCAATCATACTTGGCGAGATCGTAGCTGGTACCGTCGACGACGATACGGCCGGCGCCGCCGATGTTCAGCGCGCCGAGTTCACGCTCGGCAAGGAAGGTTTCCTGTCCGATCGCCGTCGGCGCCGTCAGTGTCAGCCCGGTATCGAGCGGTGTGGCGCCGCCGATGACCATGCGGTCGTAATGGGAATAGGTGAGCCGGATCTCGCCGCCCTCGAAGATGGTCTCGACCAGAAAGTGACGCCGCAGCGTTTCGGTGTCGAAATTGCGCACTGCCTCGGGATGGGAGGCATGTCTGACGTCGGTCTGCATGTCGAATTCCTCAGTTTTCGTTGTCGTCAAGCGTTGTTGCTGTCGCGAAAGCCGGCTCGGTTCGACCGTCCGCTCCGCTCGGCAATGAACCATACGGTTACATAGTTGTACGACAAGTTCGGAGTCAATATGTTTCTGCAGGCTCGCGCGCGGCAGCAAGCGGACCGGGAAAATAGGGAATAAAATCAACAATAAACGGGAAAACTGTCATCTCCCAAGCGACGGATCGCAGGTGCTCGTTTCTCAGCCCCGCTAGAATTTCTGTCGGCCAAAACGAAAAAGCCTGCCGCGGGAGGAGGTGCGGCAGGCTTTCGAAAAGAACCGAACGACAGCTGGGAGGAGGAGTGCTGTCGTTCCACAGACGACCCTGGGAGGAGGATGGGGCGCCTGTATATCGAAGGGATGCGGGAGGAGGTGCATCGCTTCGATAGAAATAATCATACTTATTTCTTGCCCAGTTGATAGGCATTTCTTTGCAAGGCAGCTATGCGTTATGCGAAAAGCGGGCGGCTCGACTGCCCGTGATCCATCCACCGGAAACACAAAAGCAAAGCGCCCGCTCGGGAGGAAGCAGGCGCTGGGCACAGTCTCGAAAATGCGTAGTCTTAGTTGCCGTTAGCGGGCGATGGCTGCGCGGGCGACATTGCGGATTTCGCTGCGGCCGATGCCGAGGTCGTCCAGTTCGCGTGCGGACATGCGACCCAGTTCAGCGACCGTCTGACGGTACTTGCGCCAGTTGTTAAAAGAGCGTGCTACGTTCATAATGATCCCCTTTCCGTGGGCTTTCGAAGCCTAGCTGCCAGTCCTTGGCGCTTCGTTCGCTTCGATGAGTTCTATATAGTACGAGACCTTCGATTGTTGCAGCGCCAATGCATCACTGCACCTATGCGGTGCCTGCATGGGTCGCTATCTATGGGCGATTTCGCGGTCACGATCGGAACCGCTTCGCGATCAGGATTTGAAGCGATCGAAGGCCGTCAGCCGCACGAGCGGTGGTTCTGCTTCTTTCCACCGGTAAATCTCCGCGCGCAGATAGGAAAGCTCGTCGCCGAGGCCGTCTTCGTCGACCTCGATCCACCACGACTTCAGCCGGCCATCGCTTCCATCAGACCAGCGATAGCCCCTCGCCTTCAGGTGGTCCTTCATCTCGAACGGGCTGTGTTCGGCAAAGATACGGATGCGCGAACGCTGGCTGGCGCGATAAAGCTCGGTGAACGGGCTTTCACTCTCGCCCTGCTCTCGATCGAGAATTTCCAGCAGCGCGTGGCAATCGTCCACCGCGCGATGGCCGTCATGGAAATATCCGGCCTGGCCGACGAGATAGCCGAGCTTCGTGCCCTCGAAACCCCGGGCGCTCCAGTCGATCTCCGACACCGAGCATGCCCAGGCCTTGCCGGCGAAAATTGTCGAGAAGGCCTCGCAGAACGGCCGGTCGAAACCGGCATTGTGGGCAATGATCAGATCCGCCGGCTCGATCAGGGACCGCAACGCCTGGATATCGATGACCTGTTCTTCGACCATCGCATCGGTGATGCCCGTCAGCCGGGTGATCTCGGGCGGGATCGGCCGGGACGGTTGTTGCAGGCCGCCATAAATGCCGACGATGTCGCCGATCGCGCCGTCATCGTTGAAGGTGAAGGCGACGGCGCCGATTTCGATGATCTCGTCGTTGCGGTGGCTGAGACCTGTCGTCTCGGTGTCGAGAACGACGCCGAGCCGCGAAAATCCCGGCCGTCTGACGGGCGCAATCGGCCGGGCGGCGAGTTTTCTCAGGATGCGATAATTGCCGCTCTCTTCCAGCGTCCGCGCCATGTCTTCTTGGGAAGAGCCGGCCGGCTGCGACGGCGGCCGGCGCGATGGACCGCGCGCCTTGGCGATCGCGGGCGATGCCTTAGCAAACATGTCGAGTTGCGAATCTCTATGCACGCTCATCGAATCTATATGTCACGGAGAGGCGATTGAATCCATCACTCGCGCCAGCCGCTGTGGAGTGTCCCCACCTGCGGCCCTCTCCAGCGGGAAGCTCAACCGGCAGACCGCGCCGGGATTGCGGTTGTCGATCGTCACCTCGCCGCCATGCAAACGGATGATGTCGCGAACCAGATTGAGGCCGAGGCCAGCGCCGCGTCCGTCATGATGGCGCTTGAAGAAGGGCTCGAATATCCGATCCCGGACATCGGCGGGAATGCCTGGTCCCTCGTCGCTGACCTCGATCCAGTTGCAGCCTGACGTCAGCGAGATGATGCCTTTCCTGCCGCCGTGGTTGATCGCGTTCTGCAGGATGTTCATCAGGGCGCGCTGCAGCGCCAGAGGATCGCCGTCGATCTCTCCGGCGCCGTCGACCTCGAACTGCACCGTATAACCGGCGGCAAAGGCCAGCGGCGCCATCTCGATGATGACCTTGCGCGCCAGCTGCCCCAAATCGACCTTGCTGAACTGGACCTTGCCCTGTTTCAGCCGCTGAAGATCGAGCATCTGCTCGGTGAGGACGGCGAGCCTTGCGGCATCTTCCAGAAGGTCGGTCTTGATCGAACTGTGCGGCAGGGATCCAATTCTCGTATTCAGAATGGCGATTGGCGTGCGCAGTTCATGGGCGGCGTCGGTCAGAAACCGTTCCTGCCGCTCATACCCCTCGTCGAGACGGCCGAGCGCGCGGTTGACGGCACGCACCAGCGGCGCGATCTCGTCGGGAATATCGTCTGCCGAGAGCCGGCCGCCGCGCTGGTCGATATCGATCGTATCGGCCTGCAACGCGGCCTGGTCGATCCCGACCAGCGACCTTCGCACGACGAGCGGCGTTGCGATCAGCGCTCCCAACGCCATCACCGCAACGATGGGAATCACCATTTTCGCAAGGATCAGCGAAACGCCGAACAGGAAAGGGGCGAGCGGGTTGGGGCCGTCGGTGCCGGTCAGGAACTGCACCTGTCCCCCATCCATCGCAATCCACTTCATCCTTGCCGCCGGACGGTCGTGGTCGCCGAGATTCTCGCCGAAGCGCGCCTGGCCGACATGATCGAGCGTATTGCCGATGCTGGCATATTCTTCCGGAATCCGGCCCTCGGTCAAAACATGCCCCTGCATGTCGCGAATGGTGTACCAGAGATCGGGCGCATCTTTCCGCAACTGCCTGATATCCTCGGTCTCCCTCAGGCCCAACGCTCCGGTGGGCTGGCGGAAGACGGCCTGGCGCAGAATCTCGATCGTACCTTCCGTCGACCGGTAATCCCATATCTTGGCCACCGAGATCAGCACGATCATCACCAGGATGAGCACGACCGACTGGACGGCAAGAAGCCGCCAGAACAGCCGCTTGTGCAGCGAATAGGAGCAATGTTTGCTCATGATGCCTCACGCAGGAGATAACCCACGCCCCGGATAACGTTGATGACCACGCCCGCCTGCGACGCTGCCAGCTTGCGCCGCAGCCGCGATATGTGGGAATCGAGCGCGTTCGACTGGATCTCGTCGTCGAAGCCGAAAACCGCTTCCATCAAGGCCGGTCGCGGCACCATGCGGCCGGCCCGGCGCACGAGGCATTCGAGCACCAGCGCTTCCCGGCGCGGCATTTCCAGACGCCGGCCGGAGACGATGATCTCGCAATAGGTCGGATCGAATGAAAGCCGGCCGATCGAGATCAGCGCGGGGCGCAAGGTTTCGGAGCGGCGCATGACGGCACGCAGCCGCGCCAGAAGTTCGTCGAAGACGAAGGGCTTGGCGAGGTAATCGTCGGCGCCGGTCTCCAGGCCGGTGATCCTGTCTGGAACCTCTCCCTTGGCGGTGATGACGATGACCGGTAGCGTCAATCCCCTTTTGCGGATCTTCGGAATAAGCTCAAGACCGTCGCCGTCTGGCAGCTGCCGATCCAGGAGGACGGCGTCATAGGCGCCGTCGCCGATCACCAGTTCGGCGTCGCCCAAGCTCGAAACGTGGTCCATCACCATGTCGTGCCTGGTGAGCGCCCCTCGGAGTGCTGCGGCCATTTGAGGTTCATCCTCGATCAGTAATATGCGCATCTCACATTCCTGTCGCAGGGCCTATGGGGGCTTGTCGGGGCCGTCGATCCATAGGTGGAAACCATATCACCCTCAAGCAAGTCTGCGGTGCCCGTGGCGTATCGAATGCAAGAGCGCCGCTTCGTCGCAAAGGATCCTATCCGTCATCATGCGCGGCGCTGCTCGATCAGGGCCATTGGCTGGTAGCGGCGGCTGATGCGATAGACCGCGGCCGGCGGAATATTGCGCAACGTCCAGCCGATCTTTTTTGAGACAAGGCCGAGGGCGTCGAGGATTTCGGCAGGCACCGGGCATTTCGGCCCGTAGGTGAATTGATAGAAGGCGCCGTGCGGCCTGAGGTTGGCAAAGCAGTCCTCGAGCAGCGCCTGCACGTCGTCCGGCCGCATGGCAAGAAGCGGAAGCCCGCTGACGACGCCGCCGAAGAAACTTCCGGAAAGCGACGTCTTCCACATCTGCCGCACGTCCACCTGCAGCACCCTGGCATCGGGAAAGCGGTCCTGCAACAGCGTGGCGAAATCACGCTCGTATTCCACCAGCGTCAGATCCCGCTCGGCAATGCCGCGTTGCAAAAGGGCCGCGGTGAAAACGCCGGTGCCCGGACCGAGTTCGAGAACCGGCCCGGTGAGCGCAGAAATTTCCTTGGTCATCAGGCCCGCAAGGCGGGGGCCTGATGGTGTGATCGAAGCGATGCGCAGCGGTGCGCGAAGCCAGGCGAGAAGAAAGCGTCGTCGATCGAAACGGGGCATTGGACCTTCACAGCGGCTGATTGATCCCGCCCATGAACCGGCTCAACATTGCAACAGTCTGTCATGGCGCAGTCACGGTGACGCAGACGCAGATTTTATACCTGAGACTCGACCTTCGGCTGCGCTGCCCTGAGACCCCTCCTGTCGATCCAGCTTTTGATTTCGGCGGCAATCGCCTCGGGCTGGTCCTCAGGGGCAATGTGGCGCGAAGGCCCGCACCCCCTGGTCTCCAGGCCTGCGATGTTGTCGCGGCACCACGAAATCATCTCGCTGCCGATCAACAGCGTTTCGGCAGGCCCGTCGAAGGTCAGCAGCAGCTTGGGAGTCTGAGGACTGGCGGAAAGCCAGCGGTCATAGTTCTCGATCCTGGCGACCACATCGGCCGGCTCGCCGTTGATGGGCATGGCCCGCGGCCATTCCAGCAGCGGGCGCCGGCTGTTACGGTCCGGATAGGGAGCGCGGTAGACATCCCAGTCGGCATCGCTAAGCCCTTTCAGCGTGGTTGCACGCAAGGCCTGCTCAATGAAGAAATTTTCATCGAGGACCTTGGCCTCGCCTGTTCCGGCGCCCCGCAACAGTTCATAACGCGCCTTTCCGCCGCCTGGCAGATCCTCCCAACTCATCGGCCGCAGGATGGTTTCCATGAAGGCGATGCCGCGCACACGTTCGGCGTGGCGCGAAGCCCAGTCGAATGCCAGCGCACCGCCCCAGTCGTGGCCGACGAGCACGACGTCGTCGAGGTCAAGCGCCTCGAACCAGGCGTCGAGATAGGCGATGTGATCGCCATAGCGATAGTCGATATCGGGTTTGCCGGAGCGTCCCATGCCGATCAGATCGGGCGCCAGGCAACGGCCTGGCCCGACGCCTGGCATGATGTTCCGCCAGAGATGCGATGAAGTGGGATTGCCGTGGAGGAAGACAATCGGGTCGCCCTCCCCCAGTTCCTCGTAGGAGATGAACGAGGTGAGAATATCGATGGTCGGCATATGGAGCTCCGCGCTTTCGTGCTATATAGGCAGGCAACTGTCCATTTATCATATAGACAGGTAACTGTCTATATTGCCGCGGGGGTTTCATGGCGTCTTCGTCCCTTGGCCTGTTGTTGCGTCTGGTCCATCAGCATTGGACACAGGCTGTCGAAGCGGCACTCGATGAGGCCGGCTACGGAGATATCCGCCCGCCGCACGCCAACGTCTTCACCTTCGCGCGACCCGAGGGCATTCAGGTCAGCGAGCTGACCAAGCTCGCCCGTGTTCGCAAGCAGACGATGACCCAGGCCGTGGAAGAACTCGAGCGCTTGGGTTATGTCGAGCGCCGGCCCGATCCGAACGATCGGCGCGGCCGGCTGGTGTTTCTGACGGAAAAAGGCCAAGGAGTCAGGCCGATAGCGATGGCGGCGGGCCGGCGCGTCGATGAAAGCTGGGCCGCCTTGACCAGCCAGCAGCAAATGGACGATCTGCGGACAGCGCTCCGGCGGCTGCTGGCACAGTTGCAATAGCGAAGCGGCACTGCCTTGCCCCTTTCCACTTAACCGTCGCACGACCGAAGGAAAATAGATGCCTGGTGACGATAGCAAGGGTGCCGACGCGGATGTCGTCATCATCGGCGGTGGAGCTGCCGGTATTGCCGCCGCCCGTCGCCTGCAGGCGCTCCGCCCGGACCTGTCCATCCTCCTGCTTGAAGCCGGCGATCGTCTCGGCGGGCGCGCCTGGACGGTTGGACTGCCTGACGCCGATATTGCGCTCGATCTCGGCTGCGGCTGGCTGCATGGCGCGCGGACCAATGCCTGGACTGCGATCGCCGGCGAGGTCGGACTGACGGTCGACCGCACGCCGGCGCCCTGGAACGACGGCGGACGCCAGCTTCAGCGTGATGGCGCGGAGGCGCGTGCCGCAAGGCAGGCGATCGGCGCCTATTTCGAGCGTCTCGAGAGCCATGAGGGGAATGACGCCGCCATGGCCGAATTGCTCGAGCCCGACAATCCCTGGAACGGCCAGATCCGTGCGATCGGCACTTATATCACCGGCGCCGAGCTGGAGCGGTCGTCAATCGTCGATTACAACAGATATGATCCCGGCCCCGGTCCCGACTGGCGGGTGCGCGAGGGTTATGGAACGCTGGTCTCGCGTTACGGCAAGCCGGTTCCGGCAAGGCTCGGCACCGAGGTGACGCGCATCGACCACCGTCATGCCGGCCGTATCGGCATCGAGACGAACCAGGGTGTGCTCCGTGCCCGCGCCGTGCTGGTGACCGTGTCGACGAATGTGCTTGCCGCCGGCAGGATCGCCTTCGACCCGCCTGTGCCTGATAAGATCGAGGCGGCAGCCCGTTTGCCGCTCGGCCTCGCCGACAAGCTCTTCCTGAGGCTCGCAAATCCGGAGGCGCTGCCGGCGGATACGCATATGCTCGGTTCCACCAGTCGTGGCGCGACCGGCACCTATCAGCTCCGGCCGTTCGGCGCGCCTGTCGTCGAGGCCTATTTCGCCGGCGACCTCGCGCATGATCTGGAAGGGCAAGGCAGCGAGGCCGCCTTTTCCTTCGCGTGCAACGAATTGGCAGCGCATTTCGGCGCTGACATTCGCAAGCAATTGTCGGTCGCCGCACTGTCGGCCTGGGCCGCTGTGCCCCATATCGGCGGCTCCTATTCCTATGCCGAACCCGGCGCGTCCAATTTGCGCGGCCGTCTCGCCGCGCCGCATGACGGGCGGATCTTCTTTGCCGGCGAAGCCTGTTCGACGTCGCGCTATTCAACGGCGCACGGCGCCTACGAGACCGGGGTTGCTGCGGCCGATCTGATCGCCGGCTCGTTTTCGCAAAATCCGTAACCGTCGCCGGCTGCGACGGCAGGCGGGAAAATTTTTTCTCACTTGTCGCGAGGGCGGGATTGGCTATGCTCCCCCTCGCCCCTGCGCTGCGAGCTCAGGGCGCGGTACGTCATCCGGCGGCAAGCGGCCGCCTCAAGCTCAATATTGTCATTGATTGCAGGAGCCCCGGCTTCTACCCCGACCGTTTGCGCGTCGGCTGCGGGTATCCGCATGAGGAGGAAGAAATGGACTATCGCAAGCTCGGTCCCAGCGGGACCGTCGTCACCGCCTATTGCCTCGGCACCATGACGTTCGGCGCGGAGGCTGACGAGGCCGCCTCGCATAAACTGCTCGACGATTATTTCGCCTGGGGCGGCAATTTCATCGATACCGCCGATGTCTACAGCGCCGGCAAGTCGGAAGAGATCATCGGAGGCTGGCTTAAAGCGCGCCCGACCGAGGCCCGCCAGGCGATCGTCGCCACCAAGGGGCGTTTCCCGATGGGCAACGGACCCAACGATATCGGCCTGTCGCGCCGGCATCTCGGCCAGGCGCTCGACGATTCTCTGCGCCGCCTCGGCCTTGAGCAGATCGATCTCTATCAGATGCATGCCTGGGATGCGCTGACGCCGATCGAAGAGACGCTGCGCTTTCTCGACGATGCGGTTTCCTCCGGCAAGATCGCCTATTACGGCTTCTCCAATTATGTCGGCTGGCACATCGCCAAGGCCTCGGAAATCGCCAAGGCACGCGGTTATACCCGCCCGGTGACGCTGCAGCCGCAATATAACCTGCTGGTGCGCGACATCGAACTTGAGATTGTCGCGGCCTGCCAGGATGCCGGCATGGGCCTGCTGCCGTGGTCGCCGCTCGGCGGCGGCTGGCTGACCGGCAAGTACAAGCGCGACGAGATGCCGACGGGTGCTACCCGCCTCGGTGAAAACCCCAATCGCGGCGGCGAATCCTATGCGCCGCGCAATGCGCTGGAGCGAACCTGGGCGATCATCGCTGTTGTCGAAGAGATCGCCAAGGGGCATGGCGTCAGCATGGCGCAGGTGGCGCTCGCCTGGACGGCGGCACAGCCGGCGATCACCTCGGTCATCCTCGGCGCCCGTACGCCCGAACAGCTCGCCGACAATCTCGGCGCCATGAAGCTCAAGCTCTCCGATGATGACATGGCAAGATTGAACGAGGTGAGCGCCCCTCAGCCGTTCGACTATCCCTACGGCAAGGGCGGCATCAACCAGCGCCACCGCAAGATCGAGGGCGGCCGCTGAGTCTCCGCCCATAACCGGATGAGTCGTCTCGCCCGGTCTGCAACACCAACGAAGAAAGCCGCCATGTTTCCATGGCGGCTTTTCGGCCTTGCTGCTTGGGAGGCGATTTTAGGCCGGAAGCTGGAAGATCACGTTGGCGATCAGGACGATCGCCAAGCCGCCAGCGAGCGCCAGGTAAGGCAGGATGCCGGCTTTCTTGACGCCGAGATCCTGGCCGACCAGACCGAGATCCTCCATCGCGCCGGCCGGGAACTTGCCGCCGTCGCGCACATAGTGGCGATAGGCGAAGACGGGCAGGATCAGGGCGGCGAAGATGAAGCCGACCCAGAGCGCATTGGAATAGCCCCATACCTTGGCGCCGGCGCCGAGGAAGAGGGCGTTGACGAAGGCGAGCACGGTGTTGAGGCCGATCAGCCACGTCGGCGCCTTCCAGGGGCGTTCGATATGGCCGGAATCCACCCGGTGGATCCAGCCGGAGTTGAGGTTCAGGAAGTTGAAGATGATGTAGCCGACATTCGAGACGGCGAGCACGAAGAAATAGCCGCCGACATCCGAGGCGATTGCCAGCAGGAAGAGATTGAAGGCGAAATCGGTCCACATCGCCCGCGTCGGCGCGCCATTCTCATTGACGTGGTCGAGGTATTTCGGCAGCCAGCCGTCCTTCGAGCCCTGGTAGAGCGTGCGCGAAGAGCCGGCCATCGCCGTCATGATGGCGAGGAAGAGCGCCATGATCATCAACACGACGAGCAGTTGGGTGACGACCCGGCCGGCGCCGATCAGGCCGCCGAGCGCTTCGGCAACGCCGGTGCCGTCGACGATGCCGGGGGCGAGCATGCCTGCATGGCCGAGAACGCCCTGGAAGGCGAAGGGGACGAGGAAGAAGAACAGGCAACAGGCAAGGCCGGAATAGAAGATCGCCTTGAAGGTGTCGGTCTTCGGGTTCTTCAGTTCGCGGGTGTAGCAGACCGCCGTCTCGAAGCCGTAGGTCGACCAGGCGGCGATATAGAGGCCGCCGAGGAAGAGCGTCCAGCCGCCGTTGCTCCAGGTGCCGTCGGCGGCGGCATAGGCTGCCGTCGGCGGCACGAGGCCGGTGACGTTGGTGGCAAGGATCTGGCCGCTGACGATCGGGTAAAGACCGATGATCAGCAGCGGCACCAGCACGATGATTGCCAGCCACTTCTGTACGCTGGCCGTTTCCGAGATGCCGCGATGCTGGATCGCGAAGATGATCAGCATCAGGATGCCGCCGATGAAGAAGGTGGCATTGATATTGGCGGTGGCAAGGAAGGGGATGTTGAAGGTGACGAGCGACCAGTTGCGGATCGCCGGCGTGAGCGCCGCGACACCGTCGGTGCTGAGCAATGCCTTGACGGCGTCATCGGGGGTGGTGCCGGCATGGGCGGCGATATATTCGGCGACGCGGGGGCTATCGGCCGTGATGGAAGCGGCATGGGCGGCGATCCAGTCGAGGACCATTTGCGAATCCGCCGCCGGAATCGGGTAGAAGGCATTGAGGATGTAGCCGGCGGCGATGGCGCAGCCGAGCGACAGCACCGGCGACCAGGCAAACCAGTTGCACCAGACCGACAGCGGCGCGATGAATTTCGAATAACGCAGCCAGGCGGTGGCGCCATAGACCGAGGCGCCGCCGGATTTGTTGCCGAACATGCCGGCGATTTCGGCATAGGTGAAGGATTGCAGGAAACCCATCACCATCGAGATGATCCAGACGACGAAGGCGAGCTTGCCCGTCGTGCCCGCGATACCGCCGATGGAGAAAAGAACGAGCGGCGGCACGCCCGCAGCCACCCAGAATGCGCCCTTCCAATCGAGCGCGCGTACAAGCTTACCCTCGGTGCCGGATGCAATTCCGGCCTCCACAACATCTGTCATCGGTGAAATTCCCCATTCGATTTGTTCCGGACGTATCTTTGTACGTCTCCCTGAACGTGTCTCCCTGACAGTCTCAAGCCGGCCCGGATGATTTTGGCGATCCGTGTTCCCGACGGATTCCCCGAGTCTCAACTCTTTATGCATAGTGAAGATATTTTCTTTTTAGTCAACATGACTTTACTTTCCCGAGGCATTTTGTAACCTGTATGGGTGTGCCCCAGGGTACGCCGATCCCCCATGAGGGCAGCATGCGAGAACTTCATCCTGCTACGAGCGGCCTGCGCCCGGCGACTGCGAGCCTCGTGCATTATCCCGGCATTCCCACCCTGCCGGAGGGAACCGAGCGCTACCGGGCAAAGGGCGGCGGATCGGTCGTCCTGCGCGTCGCGCCGGGCGACCGCGTCAGCGTCATCGACAGCGAGGGCGGGCAGGTCTGCGAGATCTCTTTCCTCGACGAAAAGGGACGATTCCGGGCGGCCGGTCTTGGTGCGGCATTCAGCAATTCAGCCGAGGGTTTGAAGGCCATTCTTCAGGCAGAGCATGAGAGCGCCGCACGCACGCGCGTAGCGCTTCAGCGCCGCGGCGCCGATCTGGCTTCGGCCGGAGCGCTTCGCATTTTCGGGGCGGGATCGACCCCGGGCAGCCAAGCGGATTTCACGATTGCCATGAAGGGCCTGCTGATTGTCGCGGCACCCGCCGCAGCCATGTCGCCGGAGGCGCAGGATACGGCGACGCCGATCGAGATCAGGATCAAGCGCAGCCTGCTGATCCGCGATTACGCCTCGGCCCTGCCGGAACCGGTCGCCGATCCGGTCGAGGATATCCGCATCCGGGCGGCGACCGCCGCTGCCTATTTCGTACGTGCCGGCGAATTCATCCAGATCATCGACGTCTATGGACGCCAGTGCACCGATTTCCAGGCGTTTGCCGCCCGCAAGGTCGACAAAGGCCTCGATCTCGCGCTTGATTCCACCGTCACCCGCACGCTGCTCGGCCGCAGCTATCCCATGCCTGGCCTGCCCTCCAAGGCCTTCGACCGCGACTTCGAGCCGCTGGTCGAGATCGTCCAGGATACGGTCGGGCGCCACGACGCTTTCGCGACCGCCTGCAATGCGCGTTACTACGACGACATGGGCTATCCCGGCCACGTCAACTGCACGGATAATTTCAACGCGGCGCTGGCGCCCTACGGCATTGCCGGCCGCAAGGGCTGGGAAGCGCTGAACTATTTCTACAACACCAATATCGACCACAACAACCAGCTCTATCTCGACGAGCCATGGTCGCGTCCCGGCGATTACGTGCTGATGCGGGCGCTGACCGATCTCGTCTGCGTCTCCTCGTCCTGTCCCGACGATATCGACGCGGCGAACGGCTGGGATCCGACGGATATCCACGTCCGCACCTTTTCCGGAAAAGAGAAATTCTCACGAGCGGTAGCCTATCGCATGACCCCAGATGCCGACGCCGAACTGACGCGCGAAACCGCCTTCCATCCTCGCCTCTCCGCCTTGACGCGGGACTACGCCGAATATCGCGGCTACTGGCTGCCGAACCGCTTTTCCAGCGAAGGGCCGGTCGAGGAATATTGGGCCTGCCGCGAGCGCGCCGCCGTCATCGATCTCTCGCCCTTGCGGAAGTTCGAGGTGACGGGGCCGGATGCCGAGGAACTGCTGCAATATTGCCTGACGCGCGACGTGCGCAAACTGTCGACCGGCCAGGTCGTCTATTCCGCCATGTGCTACGAAAACGGCGGCATGATCGATGACGGCACGCTGTTCAGGCTCGGCGACAAGAATTTCCGCTGGATCGGCGGCGATGATTTCAGCGGCATATGGCTGCGTCAACAGGCCGAGAAGAAGGGCTTCAAGGCCTGGGTCCGCTCCTCGACCGACCAGATGCACAATATCGCCCTCCAGGGGCCGAAGAGCCGCGATATCCTGAAGCAGATCATCTGGACGGCGCCGCGCCAGCCTGAAATCGGCGAGCTCGAATGGTTCCGCTTCACCGTCGGTCGCATCGGCGGCTTCGAGGGCGCCCCTGTCGTCGTCTCGCGCACGGGCTATACCGGCGAGCTCGGCTATGAGATCTTCTGTCATCCGAAGGATGCGCTGACGGTGTTCGACGCCGTCTGGGAGGCAGGCCAGCCGCACGGGTTGAAGCCGATGGGGCTGGAGGCGCTCGACATGGTCCGCATCGAGGCGGGCCTGATTTTCGCCCATCACGAATTCACCGACCAGACGGACCCGTTCGAGGCCGGCATCGGTTTCACCGTGCCGCTGAAATCCAAGCAGGATGATTTCATCGGCCGCGAGGCATTGATCCGGCGCAAGGAGCATCCGCGCCACCTGCTCGTCGGCCTCGACATCAAGGCCAACGAGGCCGTCGGTCATGGCGATTGCGTCCATATCGGCCGGGCCCAGGTCGGCGTCGTCACCAGTGCCACGCGCTCGCCTGTTCTCGGCAAGACCATCGCGCTCGCCCGCATCGACGTGATGCATGCAAGCCCCGGCACCGAGGTCGAAATCGGCAAGCTCGACGGCCACCAGAAGCGCCTGCCGGCGACGATCGTGCCGCTTTCGCACTACGACCCGCAGAAGACACGGCCGCGCTCGTAACCCCTGTTTTTTGAGGGCGGAGGCGGCGATCGGCCTTTTTGGCATGCAAGGCGGCCGATATACAACCTGGCGGAGATTTCACTACTCTGAAAAACTAAAAGTTGACAAACTCGGCTTGGATGACTATATCCCGGTTGTCGATATTGCTTGTTTGACTTTTGTTATCGCACGCTGGCAACGTGCCCTGGACGAACTTCCCTCTTCAAAATCGAGATCATCATCCGTCGTGCTTGCGCACGTGCGGTCTGTCAATTGCTATGAAAGGGTTTGTTATGACCACTGGCACAGTTAAATGGTTCAATTCCACCAAGGGCTTCGGCTTCATTCAGCCTGATGACGGCGGCGCTGACGCCTTCGTTCACATCTCTGCCGTCGAGCGCGCCGGAATGCGCGAAATCGTCGAGGGCCAGAAGATCGGCTACGAGCTCGAGCGCGATAACAAGTCGGGCAAAATGTCCGCTTGCAATCTCCAGGCTGGCTGAGCTGAAATCTGCTTTCCTTTGACCGCGGATGTACCGGCACTGCCGAAAGCATGATACTATCAAGGTCAGGCAATTTGCCTGGCCTTTTTGCTGCGTTCGCTGAGCGGCGCATGAATCCAGGACGGATATGACAGAGTCACATAGCAAATCACGCAAGCAGGCGGAGATTGCCTTTGGAAACGCGCAATCGCAATTCCTGGCGCGAAGCCGTGCGGTTGAGGAAGTCGATCAGACGGTGCGGGCCCGCGAAGAAAAGACCTTGCGGTTACGCGAAGCCCGCGAGGCCAAGGAGTTGCAGGATCGCTTGACAGCGGTTACCGCTCTTGCCGCAAAGAAAAAGAAAATCTGACCTTCGGGCCAGACATCCAACAGTCAGGAAACAGATTTGAAAAACGCCAGAAACAACGAGCTTGCCGATCGCCGCAGCGCCGCTGCCGAAGCCAAGGCCGCTCTCCTCAATGCGTATCGTACCGCCAAGGATACGGCTGAACCCACCCGGCTCGCCAAGCAGGCGGAGCGCCAGGCCATTGCCGCGGCCAGGGAAGAACGGCGTGCTGCGCGCGAACGGGTCAAGCTCGAGGAACTGGAGCGGGCTCAGGCCGCAGAAGCCGAGCGTCAGGCTGCCGCCGAGGCCGCCGCACGCGCCGAGGCCGACGCGCGCGAAGCGGCTGACAAAGACCGGATCGCCCGCGTGATTGCCGATGAAGCGGCCCGAAAGGCCGAACGCGACCTGCGCTACGCCAATCGCAAAGCCAGAAAGTCCTGACTGTCGGCGCCGCCTGTCGACACGACAGGCAGCGCTATCTTCAAGCCGCCTGCACGGCTGCATTCAGCGGGATTTCGACGTCGATTTCCAGCGTCGAGACGTACTCGTTGCGATCGATCGTCACCTGCACCTTGTCATGGTCGAGCTGCACGTGTTTTGCGATCACCGCCAGGATTTCCTCACGCAGCAGCGAGACCAGGTCCGACCCCGCCGAGGAGCGTTCATGGGCGAGAAGGACCTGCAGCCGTTCGCGGGCGGCCGGTGCTGTTCTCTGCTTGTTGAAAAGACGGAAAATATTCATGCTGCCCTCCGTCCGAAGATCTTGCCGAAAATATTCCTCTTTTCCTCTGGGATCGCGATCGGCACCGTCTCGCCGGCGAGCCGGCGAGCGGCATCGAAATAGGCCATAGCAGCCGCGCTGCGGCTGTCTGCCAGCGTGACTGGCGCGCCGATGTTGGAGGCACGCAGGACATCCATGCTTTCGGGTATGATGCCGAGCAGCGGGATGGAAAGGATTTCCAGGACGTCGTCGACCTTGAGCATGTCGCCACGTTCGGCGCGGTTGGCGTCGTAGCGGGTGAGCAGCAGGTGCTTTTCCATCCGCTCGCCGCGTTCGGCCTTGGCGGTCTTGGCATCCAGCAGGCCGATGATGCGATCGGAATCGCGCACCGACGAGACTTCCGGATTGGTGACGACCACGGCAACATCGGCGTGGCGCATGGCAAGCGTCGCGCCGCGTTCGATCCCTGCGGGGCTGTCGCAGATGATCCAGTCGAAATAGCGCTTCAGGTCGTTGATGACGCGCTCGACGCCCTCGGCCGTCAGATTGTCCTTGTCGCGCGTCTGCGAGGCCGGCAGCAGGAACAGCGTTTCCAGCCGCTTGTCGCGGATCAGCGCCTGGGTAAGCTTGGCGTCGCCCTGGATCACGTTGATCAGGTCGTAGACGACCCTGCGTTCGGCGCCCATCACGAGGTCGAGATTGCGCAAGCCCACGTCGAAATCGACGACGACGACTTTTTCATTGCGTTGCGCCAGCGCCGCTCCCAATGCGGCGGTCGAGGTGGTCTTGCCAACCCCGCCCTTGCCTGACGTGACGACGATCACTTTCCCCATCATTGTCTCTCCTTTGCCGTGGCCCCAGTAATTCAAAGTGTTACAGCGTCCTTTGCGGCTCTCGAAGAGACGCGCAGCGCTGCCGTCAGATCAGTTTCTCTGCCATGATCGCGTCCTCTTCGAGCCAGAGCTGAACAGCCTGTCCGCGAAGATTGGGGGCCATGTCTTCCGCCATTTTGTAGATGCCGTCGATTGCAACCAGCTCGGCCTCGAGCTTGCGGCAAAAGATCCGCGCCGATGCGTTTCCGATGGACCCCGCCATGGCTCGGCCACGCAGGGCGCCATAGATATGCACGGACCCTCCGGCGATGACCTCGGCACCCGAGGCGACCGATCCGATGACGGTGACGTCACCTTCCGGGAATATTACCGATTGTCCGGAGCGCACCGGCTCCCGGATGACGATCGATTGCATGGCCGGACGCGTCTCCGCCGCTGCCGGTTTGACCGGCGTATCGACGCTCTCTTTGGCCGGAACCTCGATATCGGAAACCGACCGGCCGCCTTTGAGCGCCGGCGGCATGCCGGAGCCGAGGATCGAAGGCCGCGCGCCTTCGATGCCCATGATGCTGACATTGCGCTTGGCAAGTTCGGCAATCAGGTCCTTCAGCTGCGAGCGGTCGATCTGCAGGTCGGTCAGGTCGAGCACGACAGGCCGGCCGAGGAAGAACCCGGCCGAACGCGCGGCCAGATCGTCCAGCCTGATCAACCAATCATCGATGGGAAGATCCGGGGACAGCATGACCGCGAGGAAAGAGCGGCCCTTGATGCGGATAGAGCGAGCGTCTGTTAGCACTTTGGTCATCTATGTGAAGAAATCGTTGACCATGTCTAGCGCTGCTATGGTTAACAAAAAGTTAACGCGGCCTTAACATTACCCATAATGACGTGAGGGTTTTCAAGGGCGAGATTGCGCCAAGCCATTGCAAACGCTTTGTATTCTCCAGCAGTGCCGAACAGTTAATAATGCGGCTTTCGACGTCAGCCGCAAATCTGCCGCTGCGCCGGGTGACGCTCAGCCTTCCGCCTTGCGTTGCGCGTTGGAAATGGCGCGTGCGGCCTCTTCCGAGGAGTTGGCGAGCGTGCGCATCTCGGCGGCCAGCACGGCAAAGCCTGATCCGGCGGTGCCGGCGCGGGCGGCCTCGATGCCGGCATTGACGGCGAGCAGCTTCAGGTAACGCAGCGATTGCAGGATCTCATTGGTCTTCGAGGCGGTGACGCGCATGTCGGCGGTCTGCTCATCGATTCGCTGATAGAGTGATTCGATGTTGATGATGCTGCCTTCGAGATAGAGAAGCTCGCCTTTCTCGTCCCAGATGCCGCCGCCGGTCTCGGTGACCCAGATGAGATGACCCATGGCGTGACGGATGCGGTATTCCATCGTCCAGTCCGTGCGCTTCTCCAGCGCCCGACCGACGATCTCGTCCATCAGAGGCACGTCTTCCTCGTACATGATCGAGGTGAAGGTCCGCGTGCGATTGCCGATGATCTCGTCGGTGGGATAACCGAAGATGCGCTCGATGCCGTCGGTCATTTCAAGCATGGTGTAGTTTTCGTCGGCGCGGCAGCGGTAGAGAAAACCGTTCATGCGCCCGAGAATGCTCGTTTGAAAATCCATGAAGGCCACATCCGAAGAGAAGAGTTGCAGATGGATTTATGTCGTCTCATTTAATACGGCGCATGCGCCGGAAGAGAATGCACGACCACCCTCCTCCGGCAATGCAGGCCTGCCTCATCAGTTGCGCAGATATTCTTCCATGGAATCGTCGAGCGCCTCGACCCAGGGCGTGTGATGCGTCGGCGACATGTTGCCGGTCATCAGCGACCGGTAGGCATGATCGCGGAAGCCCATGATATTGTGGGCCTTGTGATGTTCCCACTCCATGAAGGTCCGGTTGGTGCCCTCGATGTCGAAGGAGGGATAGTCGGTTTCATCAAGCAGTTCCTTCACATAGTCGCCCTGATACCAGATCATCTGCTCGGCATCTTCAAGCGTTTCCTCGCGGGCGCGCCACATGTCGAAATTGGCCTTCAGCGCCTCTTCCGACGGCAGGGTGATGCGCCCCATCATTACGTCGCGCGCCCACCAGGCCTGCACGTCGAACATGTTGAAGGTGTAGAACTGGTCCTGCATGCCGATATAGAAAAGCTGCGGGTTCTTGTCGAAGATCACCCCCTTGTAGAGGCTGTCGGCCCAGAGGCGGTTGGCGGTCTTCAGCCGGAGATCGTCGGGCAGGAAGGGGAAGTGGTGCTGGTATCCGGTGCAGAGGATCACAGCATCGACCTCCTTGCTCGAGCCGTCGAGGAAATGCGCCGTGCGGTTTTCGAGCTTGGTCAGCAGCGGCCGTTCCTCGAAATTCTCCGGCCATTTGAAGCCCATCGGTTTTGAACGGTAGCTCGTCGTCACCGATTTCGCGCCGTATTTCCAGCATTGCGAGCCGATGTCTTCGGCCGAATAGCTGCGGCCGACGATGAGGATATCCTTGCCCTTGAACTCCAGCGCGTCGCGGAAATCATGGGCATGCAGCACGCGGCCGTTGAAGGTCTTCACACCCTCGAAATAGGGCACGTTCGGCGTCGAGAAATGGCCGCTTGCGACGACGACATAATCGAATTCCTCGTCATACATCCGGTCCTCGATGCGGTTATGCGCCGTCACCGTGAATTTCTTCGTCTGATCGTCGAAGCGGACCATGCGCACCGGCGTGCTGAAGCGCACCCAGTGGCGGACATTCGCCTTCTCGACGCGGCCCTTGATGTAATCCCAGAGCACGGCGCGCGGCGGATAGGAGGCGATCGGCTTGCCGAAATGCTCCTCGAAGGAATAATCGGCGAATTCCAGGCATTCCTTCGGGCCGTTCGACCAGAGGTAACGATACATGCTGCCATGGACCGGCTCGCCATATTCGTCGAGGCCGGTGCGCCAGGTATAGTTCCAGAGCCCGCCCCAATCCGACTGTTTTTCGAAGCAGACGATCTCCGGGATCTCGGCACCCTTCTGGGCGGCCGATTGAAAGGCGCGCAGCTGCGCAAGCCCGGAAGGACCGGCACCGATGACGGCTACTCTTGTCATGAAGCATTCCCCTCTTGATTATATGTCATTGCCTGTTTTGCGCGTCTGAAACCGCACGCGGCGCTGGTGCGCACCGCTGCGCGTCAGTCGGGATAGATGCCGGGGCTGGTCGGAGCTCCGTCGTCATATTTGGAAAGCCAGTCGATCGTCGTCTCGCGGAAGCGGGTGAGGCCCTTGTAGTCGATGAGCTCTGGCGGCAGCGTCTTCAGCACGCGCGGAAAGCGGCGCGCCCATTTCGGCACGGTGGCGAGCTCTTCCATGTTCATCAGGTAGCAGCGGATGACGAAGAGGATGGCGTTCGAGCGCGGCAGGCGCCAGAGGCTCTGCAGTTCGACGCGCAGATGCACCTTCTCGCCGACATTGTCAGGCGTCACCGTGGTGCGATCGGGACCCCATTTGTGGTAGTTCTCCGGGCTGGTGTCGAGCCGCGGATTGATCGTCATCGTCCAGTTGAAACGCCGTGTCGGTTTGCCCTGCTGCAGGTTCAACAGGAATTTCAGCGCCCGGTCGAAGACGCCGATCTGGTGGGCGAGCGGCACCGGCCCGTGCCATTCCATGAAATTCATGCCGATATCGAAATCGAGCGACCAGTCGGCCTGCGTCGTCACCATGCCGGCGTCCATCCAGAGATTGCCGTCGCGCTGATCGACGATGCAGAAGTCGCCCTGGGCCTGGCGGGTGATATATTCGAAGGGTTCGCAGGGCAGCGTCGAGGCATCGCCGAAGGTGAAGCTGTCGTCGATGCCGAGCGGGCGGTTGATCCAGCGCCACTGATCGCCGTTGCGGATCAGCGTGAAATGGTCGGGGTAACCCGCCGCCTGCTCTTCCATCAAAAGTTCGAGCGTATCCCATTGCGCGCTCATCATGTGCGGCAGCGCCTGATAACGCAGCGGATCCTCCTTCAGAACCAATGCCCGGTCGTGCATTTCGGCGACGTAATGCTCGTCGACGTCGATCAGGTTTTCGTAGACGGTGCCCGTCCGGCCGCGCACATGCGGCTCCATGTTGACGGAATACATGTATTCGTCGCGGTCGAAGGGAAACGGGAAACGCCGGATGTTTTCGGGGCTGTTGCGGTAGCTGAAGTCGTTCCGGAAGGTTTCCTGCTTGAAGGCGATTGCCATGTTCGGTCTCCTTGTCCCGCTTTATCAGATGCCGCTAGAGATCGAGATGCAGCGTGTTTCCCTCGAAGCGGGACACGCAGATCATCACCTTGCGGCCGGATGCTTTTTCTTCGTTCGTCAGATAGACGTCATGGTGCAACAGCTTGCCGTCGCAGGTGACGACACCCGTCTCGCATTGACCGCAGGCGCCGCCGCGACAGAGGAAGGGCGCGTCGACGCCCGCCGCCTCGATCGCCTCCAGCATGCTTTCGTGATGGCCGACCTTCACGGTCTTGCCGGAGCGAATCAGTTCCATCGTGAACGGTTTGCCGGGCAGAGATGACAGGAACCGTTCCGAATGCAGGTTCTGTTCCGGCCAGCCGGCGTTAAGGCCTGTTTTCAGCACGCCGTCGATCATGCCTGTGGGGCCGCAGACATAGAGATGCGTGCCAAGCGGCTGGCTGTCGAGCAGGCGAGTCAACGGGATGGTGCCGCCTTCGGCGTCGCAATAGATCTTGATGCGATGCCCGCCGTAGCGCTCCAGCAGTTCCCGCCAATAGGCGCCGCGGTCACGCGTGCGGATGGCGTAGTGCAGCTCGAAATTGGCGCCTTCGCGGGAAAACTGTTCCATCATCGCGATGAAGGGGGTGATGCCGATGCCGCCGGCGATCAGAAGATGCTTGCGCCCGCGCCAGTCCGGCTGGAACAGGTTGACGGGGTAGCTGACCTTCAGCTCGTCGCCTTCGCTGACCTTCTCATGCATGAAGGTGGAGCCGCCGCGTGAATCCTCGACATGCAGCACGCTGATCTCATAGGCCGTGCAGTCATGCGGCGGCGACATCAGCGAATAGGCGTTGCGGCGCATGTGGCCACCATCGTTCATCGAGACGATGACATGCGCGCCGCCGGAGAAATAGGGCAGCGGCTTGCCGTCCAGGCGCTCGAAGCGAAATCGTTTGACGCGCTCGGCGATCGGCGTGATCCGCGCCACGCGAACCGGAATTTCAGTACCACCGCTCAAAGGAACAACTCCTCCGGATCAGGCGCGCTGCCGGGCTCTTCGGCATCGATATTGACGCCCTGGAAGGCCGCAAGCCGGCGTGAATAATGGTCGCGCACCAGAAGCGGGAGCCCGCAATGGCTGCAGGCAAAGGGGCTGGTGGTGACGTCGTCGGTGATGCCCTTGCAATGGACGCATTGCACGCGTCGGGCCAGCGAGCCGCGATGCTCGGTGATGACGGAGGCATGGTCCATGCCGTATTCGAGCGCCAAGAGCATCGCCTGACCGATGAAGCCTTCGGTGCCCGAGATATAAAGCCGCGTGCCCATATGGGCGGTGGCGAGCGAGCCTTTCAACCGGAAGAGCAGCGTTGCGATGGTCGGGGCGGTGAAGAACATGTCGGCGCCGAGGTGGCGCAGCGCCTCGTCCAGGCCGGACCCTTGCGAGCCGCGGGCGACATAGAGGATTTCGCTACGGGAAAGCGCCGTGTCGTCAAGCGCCGGCTGCTGATCGAGGAGAGCCTTGGCGCCCTCCCCTTCGAGCGCGAAAATGTGCCGCCGGGCGTTGGGCTGGATGGTCAGTCCCGTGTAGACTGGTCGGCTCTTGATGCCTGCAACGAGCATTCGCGTGCTCCTTAACCTACGGCAGTCCTCTTCTTCTTCTCCGGATCGTCGAAGGGAAGCGTATGGGCGGTGGCGCCCGCCTTGAGGGTCTTGCCGCGGACTTCGAGTTTCGTCCCATGCACCGCCTTGTCAACGTCGAGACGGGCGATCGCCATGGATTTCTTCGTCAGCGACGAATAGCTCGGGCAGCTGATGACGCCGACCTTCTTGCCGTCGGCAAAGACCTCGTCGCCGAGATCGGCCGGTCCGTCGGCATCGATCAGCATGCCGAAGATCTTGAAGCGTTCCCTACCCTTGAGGCGGGCATGTTCCTCGGCGCCGCGAAAGCCCGTCTTGCCGGGGCTGACGGTAAAGTCGAGGCCGAGTTCCCAGAGGCTGTCGCCGGGCGGCTGATCGGCGAAGGGATACATCTGCGAATTGTCGTAGGGGTAGAAGAGCAGGTAGCTTTCGACGCGCAGCATGTCGAGAACCGAGAAGCAGCAGGGGATGATGCCCATCTCCTTGCCTTCCTCGACAATCCGGTCCCAGACCATCACGGCGTCCTGGCCGCGCACGAAGATCTCGTAGCCGCGCTCGCCGGTATAGCCAGTGCGAGAGATCATCACCGGCGCGCCGAATAGCGTCGTCTGCATGTGGTGGAAATATTTGAGGTCGCGGATGCCGGGCACGTATTTGGCGAGATAGTCGACCGCGAGCGGACCCTGCAGCGACAGGTCATGCAGGTCGTCGTCGAAGAGCACGGCGCAATTGCGGCCTGCCGCCTGGCGAACGACTTCCTCGTGGCCGGAGCCGGAGCCATGCACCAGCATCCAGGAATTCGGGCCGGTGCGATAGACGATGCAGTCGTCGGTGAAGTGACCGCGCTCGTTCAGCATGGTCGCATAGACCGAGCGGCCGGGATAGATCTTCGTCAGGTCGCGGGTGGTGATGTAGTCGAGCACGGCGATGGCGTGCGGGCCGACCAGGTGCACTTTCTTCAGGCCCGAGACATCCATGATGCCGGCCTTGGTGCGGACCGCGACATGTTCTTCCGACATGTCCTTGTCGTAGGTCCAGGCGGTTCCCATGCCGCTCCAGTCCTCGAGCTTCGATCCCAGAGCGCGATGCCGATCCGCCAAGACGGAGAAACGCCATGATAAAGCCATTTCCGTTCCCTCTTATTTCCTCTACGGAATATTTATTTCCTGACTATATAAGTCTTTCGCGCCGTGGCAAGCCCGCCCGGCATGCATTTCCCAAACTTTCGGCGGCACTCGCCGCAGCTTTAACGTCCTGCATGACCGATGCGACTGCGTGCTGCCGTCGATGGCCGTCTCTCTCAACCCATGCGTTCGGAGGCGTAGCTGCCGGGGCTTGCCGGGAAGACCACGGTGCGGTTGCCGTTGATGAAGGTGCGGTGATGGATATGGGCGTGGATGGCGCGCGCCAGCACCTGGCTTTCGACGTCGCGACCGATCGAGACATAGTCGTCGGGCGACTGCGCATGGGTGATGCGCGCCGTGTCCTGCTCGATGATCGGGCCTTCGTCGAGATCGGCGGTGACGTAATGCGCCGTCGCCCCGATCAGCTTGACGCCGCGGCCATAGGCCTGCTTGTAGGGATTGGCGCCCTTGAAGCTCGGCAGGAAGGAATGATGGATGTTGATGATCCGGCCGGACATTTTCTGGCACATCTCGTCCGACAGGATCTGCATGTAGCGGGCGAGCACGATCAGTTCGGTGCCGGTCTGCTCGGCCACCTCCATGATCCGGGCCTCGGCCTGCACCTTGTTGGCCTTGGTGACCGGAATATGGTGGAAGGGGATGTCGTGATTGACCACGACCTTCTGGTAGTCGAAATGGTTGGAGACGACGCCGACGATGTCGATCGGCAGCGCGCCGATCTTCCAGCGGTAGAGCAGGTCGTTGAGACAATGGCCGAAGCGCGACACCATCAGCAGCACCTTCATGCGCTTCTCGCTGTCGTGAAACTCGTAATCCATCTCGAAGGGCGCGGCGACGGCTGTAAAACCGGCGTCGATATCGGCCCCCGAAAGCCCTTCTTCCGAAATGAAGCTGACGCGCATGAAGAACTTGCCGGTATCGAGATCGTCGAACTGCGAGCTGTCGATGATGTTGCAGCCCTTCTCCGCCAGATAGCTCGAAATCGCCGCAACGATGCCGCGCGTCGATTTGCAGGATACGGTGAGTACGAAGTTCTTCATGCGGTCTTTTCCTTCGCCGTTTCAAGCGCAGAGAACCTGGGCGCGCCGGCGCTTTTCCGTCCGGCGTGCCTATTGCAGGTCTGCCCGCTCCTCAGATGTCGAGCGTGTTGTCGCGTTCCCACTGGGTGAAATGCGAGCAGTAGGCATTCCATTCCCGATGCTTGAGCTTGAGGTAGGCGGCGGAAAACTCAGCCCCGATGGCCGCCTTCAAGCCCTCGTCGGCATCATAGGCCCGCAGCGCGTCGAGCAGGTTGAGCGGCAGGCGCGGTGCGTCCTTCACCAGATGCCCCTCGGCATACATGTCGATATCGTAATGCCGGCCGGGATCGGCCTGGCTGCGGATGCCGTCGAGGCCGGCGGCGATGATGATCGCCTGCAAGAGATACGGGTTGACCGCCCCGTCCGGCAGGCGCAGCTCGAAACGTCCGGGTCCCGGCACACGCACCATGTGGGTGCGGTTGTTGCCCGTCCAGGTCACGGTGTTCGGCGACCAGGTGGCGCCCGATGTGGTGCGCGGCGCGTTGATGCGCTTGTAAGAATTGACCGTCGGATTGGTGATCGCGGCGAGCGCCGAGGCGTGCTTCATGATGCCGCCGAGGAAGGTTTTACCCTGAGCGGAGAGCCCGAAGGCCATTTCCTTGTCCGCGAAGGCGTTGACCTTGCCATCGATGTCCCAGACCGAGATGTGGGCATGGCACCCGTTTCCGGTCAGGCCCTTGAAGGGCTTCGGCATGAAGGTGGCGCGAAGGCCGTGCTTTTCGGCGACCGACTTGACCATGAACTTGAAGAAGGAGTGCTTGTCCGCCGTCTGAAGCGCGTCGTCATATTCCCAGTTCATCTCGAACTGGCCGTTCGCGTCCTCGTGATCGTTCTGATAGGGCTTCCAGCCGAGCTCGAGCATGTAGTCGCAAATCTCGGCGATGACATCATAGCGACGCATCACCGCCTGCTGATCATAGCAGGGCTTCTCGGCGGTATCGAACTGGTCTGAAATCACCGAGCCATCGGCAGAGATGAGAAAGAACTCGGGCTCCACGCCGGTTTTTACCCGCAGCCCTTCTTTCGCAGCTTCGGCGACCAGTTTTTTCAGCAGCACGCGCGGGGCCTGTTCGACAGGCTGATCGTCCATGACGCAGTCGGCGGCAACCCATGCGACGTCCTTTTTCCAGGGCAGCTGGATGACGGAGGAAGCATCGGGAACCGCGAACAGGTCGGGATGGGCAGGCGTCAGATCGAGCCATGTTGCGAAGCCCGCAAAGCCGGCGCCATCTTTCTGCATGTCGGCGATGGCTTCGGCGGGAACCAGCTTGGCGCGTTGGCCGCCGAACAGGTCGGTATAGCTGATCATGAAATATTTGATGCCTTTTTCGGAGGCGTATTGCGAGAGGTCCAGTGTCACGTTTGTCCCCTTGTATTGACCTTATGTAATGATCTTAGACACTTGATGGTGAAGCCGGCCGCATCCTCCCAAACGCGCCCGGCCGGCGTTTTTAGAAACCGGTCTTGCCGGGGATCCAGTTGGTGCCGGCGAGCGGCACCTGCGCCATGGCCGATGCCTCGATCGTCAGTGCGACGAGGTCTTCCGGCTCAAGGTTGTGCAGATGGTTCTTGCCGCAGGCACGCGCGATCGTCTGGGCCTCGAGCGTCATGACCTTGAGGTAGTTGGCGAGGCGGCGGCCGGCCGCAACCGGGTCGAGGCGTTTGGCAAGCTCCGGGTCCTGGGTGGTGATGCCGGCCGGATCCTTGCCTTCATGCCAATCGTCATAGGCGCCGGCCGTCGTGCCGAGCTTTTGGTATTCCTCTTCCCAATGCGGATCGTTGTCGCCGATCGCGACGAGCGCCGCCGTGCCGATCGCGACCGCGTCGGCGCCCAGCGCCAGCGCCTTGGCAACGTCGGCGCCGGAGCGGATGCCGCCCGAAACGATGAGCTGCACCTTGCGGTGCATGCCGAGATCCTGCAGCGCCTGGACAGCCGGACGAATGCAGGCGAGCGTCGGCATGCCGACATTCTCGATGAAGACGTCCTGGGTCGCCGCCGTGCCGCCCTGCATGCCGTCGAGCACGACGACATCGGCGCCCGCCTTCACCGCAAGAGCGGTGTCATAGTACGGACGCGCGCCGCCGACCTTGACGTAGATCGGCTTTTCCCAGTCGGTGATCTCACGCAGCTCCATGATCTTGATTTCCAGATCGTCGGGGCCGGTCCAGTCCGGATGGCGGCAGGCCGAGCGCTGGTCGATGCCCTTGGGCAGGTTGCGCATATTGGCGACGCGGTCGGAGATCTTCTGGCCGAGCAGCATGCCGCCGCCGCCGGGCTTGGCGCCCTGGCCGACCACGACTTCGATCGCGTCGGCGCGGCGCAGGTCCTTCGGATTCATGCCGTAGCGCGACGGCAGATATTGGTAGACCAGCGTTTGCGAATGGCCGCGCTCTTCATCGGTCATGCCGCCGTCGCCTGTCGTGGTTGAGGTCCCGGCGATCGTCGCGCCGCGGCCGAGCGCTTCCTTGGCATTGCCGGACAGCGCGCCGAAGCTCATGCCAGCAATGGTGATCGGCGTCTTCAGCGTGATCGGCTTCTTGGCGAAACGTGAGCCGAGCACCACAGTCGTGTCGCATTTCTCGCGGTAACCTTCGAGCGGATAACGCGAGATGGAGGCGCCGAGAAACAGCAGGTCGTCGAAATGCGGAACCTTGCGTTTGGTGCCGGCGCCGCGGATGTCATAGATACCGGTCGCGGCCGCGCGGCGGATTTCGGCAAGCGTATAGTCGTCGAATGTCGCGGACTTGCGCGGCGGGGTATAGGGGTTGTGATAGCTCATGGGGGTCCCTCGCCTTAATACGCGTCGGCGTTGTCGATGTTGAAATTGTAAAGCTTACGGGCGGAGCCGTAGCGCTTGAACTCTTCGGGCCTGACGTCCGTGACCCCGGCGCGATCGAGCAGTTCGGCAAGCTTGTCCAGATGCTCCGGCCGCATCTCTTTCTCGATGCAGTCGGAGCCGAGGCTTTTGACCTCGCCGCGGACGAACAGCTTGGCTTCGTAGAGCGAATCCCCCAACGCATCGCCGGCGTCGCCCAGCACGACCAGATGGCCGGATTGACCCATGAAGGCCGACATGTGGCCGATGCTGCCATGAACGACGATGTCGATGCCCTTCATCGAAATGCCGCAACGCGACGCCGCGTTGCCCTTGATGACGAGCAGGCCGCCGCGGCCGGTGGCGCCGGCATATTGGCTGGCGTCGCCCTCTATGACGACGGTGCCGGACATCATGTTTTCGGCAACGCCCGGACCGGCCGAACCATGAACCGTCACCCTGCCGCCGTCATTCATGCCGGCGCAGTAATAGCCAACCGATCCTCTGACAGCGACCGTGACGGGGCTGTCGATACCAACGGCGACGGCATGGCTGCCGCGCGGGTTGATGACTTCGAATTCAGTGTCGTTGGCACCCTGGGAAAGGGCGTGCAGCGCGCTGTTCAGTTCGCGAAGAGGCGTGTTGGAAAGATCGAATGTGGGCATTTATTCCTCGTTGGTCCGAGACGGTTTGCGCCGGCTCCTGCTTTTCAGGCGTCCTTCAGGCGGCCTTGTCGTGATCCCAGAAGTAAACGGTTGCCGGCTCCGGCTCCCAGACACGGGCATTCTCGATGCCGGGAAGGTTGACCAGCGCGCGATATTCCGAGCCGAAGGCGACATACTGATCCGTCTCGGCCATGACGGCGGGCTTGCAGGCGATCGGGTCGCGCACCACGCCGAAGCCGGACTTGGTGCCGACGACGAAGGTGAAGAAGCCGTCGAGATCGTCGAGCGCGCCCGTCAGCGCCTGACCGAGATCCTTGCCCTTGGCCATTTCGGCCGTCAGATAAGCGGCGGCGACTTCGGAATCGTTCTGCGTCTCGAAGGTCATGCCTTCGCGCACCAGTTCGCGACGCAGGTTGTTGTGGTTGGACAGCGAACCGTTGTGCACGAGGCACTGGTCGGCGCCGGTCGAAAACGGATGCGCGCCGAGCGTGGTGACCGCGGATTCCGTCGCCATGCGGGTATGGCCGATGCCGTGGGTTCCGCTCATCGCGCGGACGCCGAAGCGCGCCACGACGTCTTTCGGAAGGCCGATCTCCTTGTAGATTTCGACGCTTTCGCCCGATCCCATCAGACGGACCGCCGGGCGGATCTCTTCAAGCGCCTTGCGCACATTGCCAAGCTTGGACGCGTCCAGCTCGATGACCGCATGCGTGCTCTTGATCGAGACGTCGGCTTTGATGCCGGCCTTCTCAAGGTCGCCGGCGAGGCCGTCGAAATCCGCGCCGGGATTGGCCGACTGGATGGTGATTTTTGCCCTGCCTTCGGCGGAGCCGCCATAGATGGCGATGCCGGCCGAGTCCGGACCGCGATCGGTCATGGTTATCAGCATATCCGAGAGCAGATTTCCCAGCTGAGGCTCAAGGCTCTTGTCCTTGAGGAACAGTCCAACGATGCCGCACATAGGTGTGCCTCCTTTCATGTTGAGAAAGGACTAGCAGGTCTACATCAGGACATCAACTGGGAGGAATAAACTTTTCTTCTAAGGCAAGTCAGCTCTTGGAGTTCTGCTGGGGATAACTGATGATCGAGAGGTACTTGCTCGGCAACTTCATCAACTGCTCCGGCCCATGGGGCGCGTCGGCGTCGAAGAACAGGCTGTCGCCCGGCTGCATCTGGAAAAGCTGGTCGCCGTGGCGATAGATCACCTCGCCTTCGAGCATGTAGAGAAACTCCATGCCCTCGTGCTGGAAGGTCGGGAAAATATCGGAATCGGCCGTCAGCGTGATCAGATAGGGCTCGACGATGACGCCGCTGGTATTGTTGTCGATATGGCCGAGCAGATTATATTGATGGCCGGCGCGCGTGCCGCGCCGTTCGAGCTCGATGCCCTGCCCCGCCTTGACGAAGACGGCATTGCGCGGTTCCTCGAAGCGGCGAAAAAAGGCGGTCAGCGGCACGCCGAGCGCCCGCGACAGCGATTGCAGCGTCGTCAGCGACGGCGAGATGTTGCCGTTCTCGATCTTCGACAGCATGCCGAGCGAAATGCCGGTCGCGGCCGCCAGATCGGTGACCGTGATGCCGAGTTTCTTGCGGTAGGCGCGCACCTCGTGGCCGATCGCCATTTCGAGGTTGTTCTCCTTCGGCTCCCGGACGGCGTGCGGATCCTGGGAAAAGGGCGCGCGTCCACTATGCGCCTGTTCCGGTTGCTCTGCCGCTTCACGCTTGGATTTCATGGATTTTCCACCGCCGCCTTCTCTTTGATCTGAAGGCAACCCTATCGCCATAGTGAAAATTCCTCAACCGTGAAGAAAACCTATTCCCGCCGCGCCGCGCGCGGAGCGATGCCGTAGACGGCGCGGAACATCCGGGAAAAATGGCTCAGACTGGAAAAACCGGTGGCGACCGCGATTTCCGAGACCGAAAGCGGGCTCTGTTTCAGCAGGCGATGGGCATGCTGCAGCCTGATCCTGCGATACTGATCGAGGAAGGTGGTGCCGAGGTGGGTGGCAAAGAGCCGGTCGAGATGGCGTGCGGTGACGCCGGCGATGCGCGCCATGGCGGCACGTTCGAGCGGCATCTCGATCGTCTCCTCCATCCGTTCGAGAACACTGAGCAGGCCGGGATGATGGACCCCGTAACGTTCGGCCAGCGAGGCGCGCTGCGGGGCTGCCGGCTCGTTGACCTCGGTATGAAGGTACCAGTCGCTGACCCGGCGGGCGAAATCCGGTCCCATGCGCTCGGCGATTAGCACATGCATCATGTCGAGGGGCGCGATGCCGCCGCCGCAGGTGATCCGGTTGCCGTCGATCATGAAGCGCGCCTGGCGCGGCGTGAGGTCCGGGAAGGCTTCGAGAAGGGCGGCTGCATGCTCCCAGTGGATGGTGAAGTCGCGGCCGCCCAGCAATCCGGCGGCGGCCATCAGATAGGGGCCACCCGAGATGCCGCCGATCCGCACACCTTCGCGCGACAGCTGCCGCAAGCAGGCAAGCACACCGGGATATCGCCAGTCGCGCGGTGACCCGCCGGCGCAGACAAAGGCTGTTCCAAGTCCCGAGCCTCTGACCGGCAAAAGTTCGGCGGGAACGCTGGTGCCCGAGGAGGAAAGCGCCGCTGCACCATCCGGCGAGAAGATCCGCAGCCGATAGATCTCGCGCCCGGCCAGAAGATTTGCCGCCCTGAGCGGCTCTGTGGCCGAGGCATAGGACATCAGCGCAAATCCCGGGATGAGGATGAAGCCGATTGTCTGGACATTTTTGCTATCAAATGAAGACATGTCTCTTTCTTAGCGATTTATGTCCTTATCGTGCAAGTACATGCGTCTCTTTCTGGCATCATGCTCCTGTTCTTTCCGGGTGACCCATGCGCTATTCCGCTCTTTCGATTTTTCTGAACGGCCTTCGCGGCAACAAGGGCTGGGCGCCTGCCTGGCGCGATCCGGCGCCGAAGCCGCATTACGACGTCATCATCGTCGGCGGCGGCGGCCATGGTCTTGCCACCGCCTATTATCTCGCCAAGGAGTTCGGCGTCACCAATGTCGCCGTCCTCGAAAAGGGCTATCTCGGCTCCGGCAATATCGGCAGGAACACGACGATCATCCGTTCGAACTACCTGCTATCAGGCAACAATCCCTTCTACGAGCTGTCGATGAAGCTTTGGGAAGGGCTGGAGCAGGACTTCAACTTCAACGCCATGGTCTCGCAGCGCGGCGTGCTCAACCTCTTCCATTCCGATGCGCAGCGTGACGCCTATACGCGCCGCGGCAACGCCATGCGGCTGCACGGCGTCGACGCCGAGCTTCTCGACCGGCAGGCAGTGCGCCGGAAATTGCCCTTCCTCGATTTCGACAATGCCCGTTTCCCCATTATGGGCGGCCTGTTCCACCCGCGCGGCGGCACGGTGCGTCACGATGCGGTCGCCTGGGGTTATGCGCGCGGCGCAGACAGCCGCGGCGTCGACATCATCACCCAGTGCGAGGTGACCGGTATCCGCCGCGAAAATGGTCAGGTGACCGGCGTCGAGACCAGCAAGGGCTTCATCGGCTGCGGCAAGCTGGCGCTCGCAGCCGCCGGCAACTCCACCGTCGTCGCCGATATGGCCGGCCTGCGGCTGCCGATTGAAAGCCATGTGCTGCAGGCCTTCGTCTCCGAAGGCCTGAAACCCTTCATCGACACGGTCGTCACCTTCGGCGCCGGGCATTTCTATGTCTCCCAGTCCGATAAGGGCGGCCTCGTCTTCGGCGGCGATATCGACGGCTATAATTCCTATGCCCAGCGCGGCAATCTCGCTTCGGTCGAACATGTCGCCGAGGCCGGGCTGGCGATGATCCCGTCGCTTTCGCGCGTGCGCTATCTGCGCTCCTGGGGCGGCGTCATGGATATGAGCATGGACGGCTCGCCGATCATCGACCGCACCCATATCGACAATCTCTACCTCAATACCGGCTGGTGTTACGGCGGCTTCAAGGCGACACCCGCCTCCGGCTTCTGCTACGCCCATCTGATCGCCCGCAACACGCCGCATCAGACCGCCCGCGCCTTCCGGCTCGACCGTTTCGCGCGCGGTTATCCGATCGACGAAAAGGGCGTCGGCGCCCAGCCCAATCTGCACTAAGGACATTCGACCATGGCAAGCCTGATTTCATGTCCCCATTGCGGTGCCCGGCCCAAGGAGGAATTTTCGATCCGCGGCGATGCCAGCCTTGCCAGGCCGGCGCCGGATGCCGGCGCGGATGCCTGGTTCGACTATGTCTATCTCCGTGACAATCCGCGCGGCCGGCACAGCGAATACTGGCATCACACCTCCGGATGCCGCCGCTGGCTGATCGTCGAGCGCGACACCGTCACCCATGCGGTCCACCGCGTCAGGGATGCCGCCCTTTCCAAGCTCGGCGGAGAACCGGCATGACGAGTTTCCGTCTCTCCTCCGGCGGCCGGATCGACCGCGCCACAACGCTCGGCTTCACCTTCGACGGCAGGCCGCTCGAAGGCCATCCGGGCGACACGCTCGCCTCGGCGCTGCTCGCCAACGGCGTCCAGCTCGTCGGCCGCAGCTTCAAATATCACCGCCCGCGCGGCATTCTGACGGCGGGGGCCGCCGAACCGAACGCGCTGGTGACGACAGGCAGCGGCGGGCGCACCGAACCGAATACACGCGCGACGATGATCGAGCTTTATCAGGGGTTGACGGCAAAGAGCCAGAACCGCTGGCCCTCTCTCGGCTTCGATATCGGCGCGGTCAACGGGCTGCTGTCGCCCTTCCTCAGCGCCGGCTTCTATTACAAGACCTTCATGTGGCCGGCGGCCCTCTGGGAAAAGCTCTACGAGCCGGTGATCCGCAAGGCGGCGGGCCTCGGCAGAGCCTCCTACGAAGCCGATCCTGATTCCTACGAGAAATGCTGGGCGCATTGCGATCTGCTGGTGATCGGCGCCGGCCCTGCCGGCCTTGCCGCAGCGCTGACCGCCGGCCGGGCCGGCGCACGCGTCATCCTCGCCGACGAGGGGCCGGAACTCGGCGGTAGCCTGCTTTCCGAGACCGGCACCGTCGACGGCAAGCCGGCGGGCACTGTTCTCAACGAGCTGCTTGCCGAGCTGGAGGGCCTGGAGAACGTGCGCCGCATGCCGCGCATGACGGTGTTCGGCTGGTACGACGACAATGTCTTCGGCGCCGTCGAGCGGGTGCAGAAGCATGTAGCGATGCCCGATCCGGATCGTCCGGTCGAACGGTTGTGGCGCATCGTCGCCCGCCAGGCGATCCTGGCGACCGGCGCCGAAGAGCGGCCGCTCGTCTTTGGCGGCAACGATATTCCCGGTGTGATGATGGCAGGCGCCATGCGCAGCTATCTCAACCGGCAGGCGGTGGCGCCGGGCCAAAGCACGGTGATCTTCACCACCAATGATGCCGGATATGACACCGCCGCCGACCTTGAAGCCTCCGGCCTTCGAGTTGCGGCGATCATCGACAGTCGCGCCGATGGCGGCAAGAGCTGGCAGGGCCGTGCCGAGGTTCTGCGGGGCGCCCGGGTGATCGATGCGTTCGGCGGCAAGCGCCTGCACAGCGTCGGCGTCGAAACCGCAGGCGGCCTTCGCCGGATCGACGCGGATGCGCTCGCGATGTCGGGTGGCTGGAGCCCGGTCATTCATCTTGCCTGCCATCGCGGCGGCAAGCCGCGATGGTCGGAGGAGACTTCGGGGTTTCTGGCGCCGACTGCACAGGAAGGCCTCGCGGTTGCGGGCGCCGCAGACGGCCTTGCGCAGACCACAGCCTGCCTCGGCGATGGCGCCGCAAAGGCCGCCGCCGCATTGCAGGCAATCGGCCTCGCCGCGGAACCGGCCTTTGCTTCCGCCACCGAGACGGCTCAGCACGCAAAGCCGCTCTGGTCGGTCAAAGGTTCAAAGGGCAAGGCCTTCGTCGACTATCAGAACGACGTGCATCTCAAGGACCTTGGGCTGGCCGTGCGCGAAGGCTACGGCCATGTCGAGCTCGCCAAGCGTTATACCACCAGCGGCATGGCGACCGACCAGGGCAAGCTTTCCAACATCAACGCCATCGGCATTCTCGCCGAGACGCGTGGCGTGTCGCCCGCCGAGGTGGGAACGACGACCTTCCGGCCCTTCTATACGCCGGTCTCCTTCGGCGCTTTGACCGGGGCATCGCGCGGCAAACATTTCCAGCCGGCGCGCAAATCGCCGCTGCATGGCTGGGCCGAGAAAAACGGCGCGGTCTTCGTCGAAACCGGCCTCTGGTATCGTTCTTCCTGGTTCCCGCGCGTGGGCGAAACGACGTGGCGCGAAAGCGTCGACCGCGAAGTATTGAACATCCGCAAAAATGCCGGCCTCTGCGACGTCTCGACCCTCGGCAAGATCGAAATCTTCGGCAGGGATGCCGCGACCTTCCTCGATCGCATCTATTGCAACGGCTTCGCCAAGCTTGCCGTCGGCAAGGCGCGTTACGGCATCATGCTGCGCGAGGATGGCTTCATCTATGACGACGGCACCACCAGCCGGTTCAGCGACGATCATTTCTTCATGACGACGACGACCGCACTTGCCGCCGGCGTGCTCACCCATCTCGAATTCTGCGCCCAGACGCTCTGGCCGGAGCTCGACGTCTGCTTCGCCTCCTCCACCGATCAATGGGCGCAGATGGCCGTTGCCGGGCCGAAGTCGCGCGACATCCTCTCCGAGATCGTCGACGAGGATCTGTCGGATGCGGCCTTCCCCTTCATGAGCGCCCGCAAGGTCTCGCTCTTCGGCGGCGGGCTCGAAGGCCGGCTCTTCCGGATCTCCTTCTCCGGCGAACTCGCCTACGAGCTGGCAGTACCGGCCGGCTACGGCGAAGGCGTTGCCGACGCGATCATGGCAGCCGGTGAGAAACATGGCATCTGCGCCTATGGCGCCGAAGCGCTCGGCGTCATGCGCATCGAGAAGGGCCACGTCACCCATGCCGAGATCAACGGCACGGTCACCCCAGGCGATCTCGGTTTCGGCCGCATGGTTTCATCAACCAAGCCGGATTTCATCGGCAAGGCCATGCTTGCCCGCGACGGCCTGCAGGATCCCGAGCGCCCGCGCCTCGTCGGCGTCAAACCGCTCAATCCGACAAGCGGCTTCCGCACCGGCTCGCATATCCTTGCCGAGGGCGCTGCGGCGACGCTCGAAAACGATCAGGGCTACGTCACATCGAGCGCCTTTTCGCCGGGGCTCGGCCATACGATCGGCCTGGCGCTCGTCAAGCGCGGGCCGGAGCGTATCGGCGAAAAGGTGACGGTCTGGAACGGCCTGCGCAATGAATTCACCGATGCGGTGCTCTGCCATCCCGTCTTCATCGATCCCGAAAACGAGAAGCTTCATGCCTGATCTTCCGCAACACAAACCGGTTCTGGCCGGAACGGTTTATAACGGCATCTCGGAGGCCGGCATCCGCCTGCAAGCCCTGCCGGAGGGGCATCTCCTGCATGTGCTCGGCGCGATAGAGCCATCCGCGCTCGCTGCGGAATTGGCAAAGGCAGGCTTTGCAAAAAGTTCGATCCGCAAGGCGGGCTTCGGTCAATGGTTCGTCGCCGGCGACGAACCACTCGTCCCTGCCAGCCTTGATGCCCTCGCCGCAGCGCTTGCCGGAAAAGCCTACGTCATGGACCAGAGCCACGGGCGTGTGCGCATCGGCGTTTCCGGCCGCTCTTCGCGGGCGCTTCTCTCAAAGGGCACCGCCGTCAATCTCGATCCCGGCGTCTTCCCGGAAGGCCATTCGGCCATGACCATGGTTGGTCATCTCTCCGTGCAGATCGTCCGCACCGGCGATGACAGCTTCGAACTCACGGTCCTGCGCAGCTTTGCCGAAAGCCTCTGGGACGAACTCACCCATATGGCGGCGAGCGCCGAAAAGGACGACGCATAGGGGCCATCCGTGTCGGCAATGGCGCCATTTCCAGGATACTTGGCAGGAGGTCGAGGCGGTGGTAATCTTTACCACCGCGGGGAAATGGAGCTGCTTGTGCCCAACGTCGAAAAGATTAGTGTCTCGATGACGCCACAGCAGGCGGATTTGCTGCGCGATGCCGTGGAAAGCGGCGCATACGCCAGCAGCAGCGAAGTAATCCGTGAAGCTATCCGCGACTGGTCTGCAAAATGGGAATCCCGTAAGGGCGACATTGAGCGCTTGCGCGCATTCTGGGCCGAAGGCAAGGCAAGCGGCGGCATTGAGCCCGTAGATTTCGATCGGCTGCTCGACGAGGCACGCCAGGAAGCCAAGCTCGCCGCCCAGCATGCCCGCTCGTCTGGACTGTCGCCGCCCGCGCCGGCGTGAAAAAAATCTACGCTGACATCGCCCGGGAACAGCCTCAGGCGGCGGAGCGATATTTCCGCCGTTTCCGAGAGAAGGCGATGCTTTTGATCGACCAGCCGCGTCTCGGCTCACGCCAACGGGATATCAGTCCCTCGGCGCGCATGCTCGTTGAGGCTCCCTATGTAATCCTCTACGAGACCCATCCGGACACCGACCAAGGGCCGGTGGAATTGGTTGAGAGAGAGCGGTTCCGGCTGGGGGCGAATGACACTCTAACGACGGTGATCGAGTGGTCGGATGAAAAATATGGCAGGTGCGATTTCCTGCACGTCGCATGGAAGCTACCGAGCGTGCTGTTTCCTGTCGGCGGCGATCGGGAGCAGAATCAGCCCGCCCGCCAGGACCATGATGGCTGCAACTAGGATGGGACCTCGATAGCTTGCAAAATAAAGTGTTGACGTGCCGATAACTGGTGCCGCGACCAATGCGCTTAGACGCGAAGCGTTGGAAAAAAGTCCCGTCATGAATCCAATCTTCGCCGGGTGAATTTCCTGGAACCAGGCAAGCCCCATTCCTATCACGGATGCAACGAATACGGCGTTAAGAGCCTGTAAGAGCAGAACTTGCAGGTAGTTTTGTGAGGCTGAAAGGCCGATGCAGTAAAGGAGCCCTGCTAGACAGCCAATTTTAAACACGAATGCGCGTCCACGTCTTTCTGCGACAATTGGCAATAAAAAGAACAGCGGTATCTCAAACGCGGCGGCCAAGCTTGCGACGAGGCCGATCTGAAACAGAGTTGAGTGAAACTCATCCCTTAGCAACAAGGAGACCACGTTGCCCGTGATATAGTTGGTGCCCAGAAGGAGCACAAAACCAGCGAACATCAAGATAACAGTAATTTTTCCGTTTTGACCGTTGTCCCTCTTAGCTCGGGGAAACGGTGGGTTGGATGACGGCATCCACCAAATAAACATGCTGTTGGCTAAACAAAGAGTCGCGGCAATCCAAAATATGCTTGATAGACCGAAACTGGTCATCGCTGTGGTGGCTGCTGCTGGTCCCACGACCCATGCGACAGAAAACAGGCTCCGTAATTTCACAACGAGCGATGGGTTGGAATGCGTCCGTCGAATGTATGCGAAAAAGAGGCTCGATAACGCGCTGTATGGTCCCAGCAACAGAACAAACAGCAGGCCAAGCGTGTGCGGGTCTGACACGAAAGGAATGCTAGCCAACCCGAAAAATGCAACGCAATTCACCGTGGAAAGCATTCTTCGGAGGTCTGAAACGCGATCGGAGATCGCCGGTATAATCAATGTGAAAACCAAGCCGGCAATACTGTTCAGACCCAAAAGCCAGCTTAGCGTGGTGGGGTCGACGCGAAATCTCTCATACAGATACAAGGAAAGATTGGGATTTACTGACGCCGTTAGCAGGCCGATGGACAGAGCATAGGCGACATTATTCCACCGAGTTGACGTGGTCTCGGCGTCACTCATAGACATTGCGATCCCTTAAATCTCTTTGTCGAAGGATTGATGATGCGGCCAGCGCAATGGCGTCAGCGGCTTCATCTGCATAAAGATGGGAAAATCCCGTGGAAGCAGGGCTCGCTCGCTTCGATCGCGGGTCCGATATTTGAACTGCACCGGCAAGTCCGGCTCGCGCAGCTGCTTCAACATCAGAGAGCCGATCTCCGACAAGCCAACACCGGTCCGCGCGTAACTCCAACCGGTCACAAATTGCCTGTATCATGCCCGGGCCTGGCTTCCTCCATTCGAACTCCTCCACTAAGTCCGGATTTGGAACCTGAGCGCAGGCTGCAATAGCTTCGAACATTGGAGCATCTCTTGAGATCGATTGCTCTATGTGATGGCACACCAACTCGAAATCAGCCCAGGAGTAATACTTTCTTCCAATGCCGCTTTGATTTGTCACGAGAGCGACGAAGATTCCTGACCGGCGACAAAATTGGATCGCATTGATCACCCCGGGCAGGAGTTCAACTTGCCGAATACTCCCCACATATCCGCTATCGACGTTGAGGACGCCATCCCGGTCCAAGAATAGAATTTCCTGCCGCGGTCGGCTTTGTCGTTCGCGTCGCCAGTATATGCGAGAATGGAATTTCTCGTATTCCTGCCGCTTATAACCGGCCAGTGGTTTCAACATGGCGTCTCGCGAAGTTAATGCCTCTGATATAGCTCCACGTCCTCGGAAAAGTCGCCAGTTGCTTCACATCCTCTGATAGAACGGCATCAAATGGATGCGTAAAGATGCTGTTTGCCTCATTCCGATCATCCGCATCCCGGCTGAGGCTCACAATCTCCGCCGCAGTGTGACCGGCCCTCATAACGAAGAACAGCTCCGGATGGCAGTAGACAGGATCATACGCTAGGCCGATCAGCCATGATCGGTCTGGATCAACATCCAGAACCCCAAGTTCTTCTTTCACTTCGCGCGTGGCTTCTTCGAATAGATTGATCTCTCCATCGCGCGCGGTCGGCTCGGCATATCCGCCGACGAAATAGAGACCACCCGGGTTTTGCTCGGCTGTTAGGCTCCGCTGAGTGAGGACAAGGTGGTTATCGCGGCTGACAAGAAGAACAGTCAAGCCCAGGGGGTCTGCTCTTCCTGACGCTGGAAACTCATCAGAAAACGACGGCTGGCGTGATGTGATGTAAGCGGAGAAGGATGTCCGCTCTGCCTCGATTGCCGCGATGCCCTTTGCGCTCGCAAAAGATTTGAGCCTGAGAAGTGCGCCATCGAACGCGCTCGGCCGAGTCCGTGTGAAATCTGACCAAATGCGGAACTGTTCCGATCGACCTGCGTCATCGAACTCGAAACTACCAGCGAGCTTGCAGCGGACATTTCGAGCTACCACTGAAAGATGGGTCTCTTCCGGGAATCTGTGTTTCACCATGAATATGTGTCTCCCGGCCGTTTCGTTATTGAATACGTGAGCATGGCTTGTAATTTGGCGGCTACCTCTGCTGCCATGAGGGGAGCTTCCGTTGCTTTGCCTGGAAGGGCGAGGATCTCATTTTCAGAAAGCTCTATGACATGCACGTCAACTGATCGTGGGCCGGCGCTGCTGACATGAATGCTCGGCTTCAGGCAGGCATTGGACTGATAAGCTGCGAAATGCGGGACGTTATAGGTTGTATTCAGCCGGTCTTTGATGCCGGCAACAGTGGAGGGCACCTGGTCATAGTTGGGCGCTTCGATTTCCAAATCCTCCTGGCTCTGACATACAACGCAGTAGTCGCCTTGGGGCATCACCGAAACGTCACCGGGATCGACGATCATGTATCCAAATTTCGTGAAACGCTTCGTCAAAACAACATGACTTTTCCATAGTTTAACAGTCGTATCCCCGAGTGAACTCCACCGGTCTCTGTTTCGCTCCAACAAGCCTTTTGTTTCGAAACCTGCGCAATAGACGACCTGCTTTACCCTCACGCGCTTGGTCTCACCCGCGACCGTGATTGTTGCAATGCCATCGACGTATGAAGACAGGCGATGTCCCACCCACGTGGTGACGCCTCTATGAAGCATCCGGGATAGGAGCTTCTGGTAGACCATTGCGTAGTTGATCGGCAGGTCCTTCACGTATGCAGCAACCGTGGCGTTTCCGCGGAATTCAAATTCAGGGTTGGCCAATTGGGCAGAAGAAAGAGGGATCGCTTCTATCTGAAAAGAGGCCCATCTTTCCAGGGCTCGGTCTGCGAGAACCTTGTCGCGGACAAGAAGGCGAACCGGCGCTGCGTTGTGATGGATCGCCGTCCAATGATGCGTGCGGTAAAATTCGCACCCTTCCCTGCATCGTTGCGCAGTGCGGGCCGCCCGTATCGGATCATCGATCACAGCGGCATGAAAACCGCCACCGTGAACATAGCCCCCGTTCCGAGTGCTTGGACCAGGAGCGATTTTATCTCCTTGCTCGATGAGGAGGACTTTTGCGCCAAGTTCGCTTAGAACGTCGGCAGTTGTGAGCCCTGCGCAGCCAGCTCCCACGACCAAAACATCAAAGTGATCTGCACCTTCCATTAAGACGCTCCCACGCCAGAGTAGTCAATCTTGTCGGCACGAGAGCCTTCGCTATGGATGGAAACCTTGTGCAAGGCTTTGCTGTGAAAGGCATCCTGGAGCTGAGCATGTGCGCTAGGGGGCGCTAGAAACAGGAAATATCCTCCTCCGCCGGCTCCCAGAATTTTCGCACCTAAAGCCCCGCAACGCTTGGCTCGATTGTAAATCTCCGCCAGCTCAGATTTGCCATCTAAAGCGCCAAGGCGCTCTTTGAGATGCCACGCCTCGTCGAAGTAATTTCCGACGTTCGATAGATCCGAACGTTCCAAGTCCAATGCCAAGTCTTCAGCAAGGTGGACCATCCTTGCCAGAACCTCGTCGCGTGCAACGGGCGACACAAGAACCCTTTGTGTTGCCAATGTTTTCGACGCGTCCCGGCGATAACCGCTGTCGAGCAGCATAAGCCAGCTTGACAATTCTGCTTGCACATCAGGCGAAAGGTCGAGGCCACGGCATTCGACCGTTTCGTTAGACAGAAACCGATAATGTCGAAGACCGCCAAAGGCCGGAGGGTAGGCATCCTGCTTCCCGATCTCGCGGCCAGCAATTATCATTTCGGCGTGCGCAGCGCGCGCTGCTAGCTCATTCGGTTCGAGAAAATGACCGGCGAGTTGCACAAGTGCATTGAACAGGCCAACGGCAACGGCACTGGATGCTCCAAGGCCGCTTCCGCTTGATGTGACGTCCGACATGATCGAAACGTCAACTCCCCCTCGCCAGTTGAGAGACTGGAAAACCGATCGTAGGATCGGATCGCTTATCTTATGCCAGGTTGAGAATAGCTGTTCCGAATGAGTAACCAACCTGATTTTGCTATCGCGTCGCCATTTGGCGGTCACGAACACAAACTTGTCGATGGCGGTGCTCACGACGCCGCCATTCATTTTCTTATAGAAGCTTGGCACATCACTTCCTCCACCCAGGAAGCTCACCCTCAATGGGGTTTTTGAAACTATTAAGTCGGGCGGTACGTCAGGCGATTTGAGATGGCTCATGCAGCAGCAATAGGGGGAGTGTGCCGCTTGATCAGTATGCGCAGGATCATGTGTCCGACCATCATGTGAATGTCTTCACATATTTGCATGTCGGAACGCGAAACGTGAAGAATCCGGTCGGACAACGATACCAGTGCTCCGCCATCAAACCCGACGATCGAGGCGACCGTTGCGCCAAGGGACTTTGCGACTTTCGCCCCTTGGACGACGTTGGCGGAGTTGCCACTACCGGAAATCAGCAGAACAACGTCGCCGGGATCGACTACATTGCGGATCTGCTCGGCAAAACTTTCTGGATAGGATTGGTCGTTCGCGTGGGCAGTCAGCAAACCAATATTGTCAAGAACGGACCGACCACGAAACCGCCTCCCTGTCGCGAGTGGGAGCGATTTGTTCCAGTCAGTAACGTAATGGAGCGCCGTCAAAGCACTGCCGCCATTGCCGCAAACTATGATTTGCTTATCCCGCTGCCAAGCGTCATCGATCAGATCAACGAAAGAGGCAATCGAATTTAAATGCACTGACGCCAAAGCGCTATTAAAATCCGTTATATATTCGGATATCGCATTTTGCACTATAAATTTCCTTCACTTATACTTTAGGTGGCAGAGGCTCTATAGTCATTTTCCCATGGCTTTCCTGAATTCATCGATATTTTTATTTCTGGGGCTCGTTCGTGATAGAGATGGGCAAAAATGCCGGGAAGGCGGGCGATTTTCTCAATCGCTTCAACCCGGCTGAAGAAGTCACGGTCTTCTCCTCCCCAGCCGACAAAGCCTGCGTCGAATCCGCCAACGGCGTCGAATGTTTCTTGAAATAACCAGACACAGCCTCCTGGTGCATTCTTCGAAACGTACCCGAAGATTGGGCAGGCAGACCGAAATCCCTTTTCGTATATTCGGCCCGTATCTTCCGGCTGAATGAAGTACATGTCCGTGTAGGGAAAGAGTACCTTGCAGCCCGACTCAATGAGGCAACCTATCGACTGATCGACAAATGTTTCATCTAGGTAGGCATCACCGTCGAGAATGCAGAGAATCCCATCATCCGATCTGCAAATTGATGAGCCGAAATTAATCGCTGCTGATTTGTTGAATTTGCCGGTGTTCAGCCGATGATGATATTGGATGTCGTAGTGCTCCAGTGCCCCCCTGTTGCGGGGAATCTCATCATCTTCGACAACGACGATGGATACTGCTCCAGCGCTCTGTCGGGTAAGTACCCTCAAACACGAAAGCAGGTTTCGCAGCCGGCCGTCATGAGGGACGGTTGCTCGAAAAGGAATTATAACGCTGACTTTACCGGGGTGATCTGATCGCCGCTTGCTCGGAGACGCCGAATTTGCGTCAAAATTTTGCATGGCAAAAAGCAGCCTCGTTTCAGAAAGGACACGACTCGCTACAATAGTTGCCTGGTTGACCGGCATGCCGGGCCGTTCAAGGGCATCTTTGATGCTCGACAAAACACCCCTAAAAAAAGAAGGCACCGAAGGAGAGATAGACCACGCTTCGGCTACCTCGATTTCCAATCCCTGCCGCACAAATTCGACTGTCGACTTATGGAGTTCCCGCTCTTTCTCCCAACGAGGAGGGCTGATTGCTTTGGACTCGGGGTCAAAGTACGACACAACAGATGCCGCCAAGGCCGTTGCACAGTCGAACATTGGGGGCGTGCTATATCGGAACATCGGCTCACATTGAAATAAAACAATCAATCTACCCATGATTGCGGATTATGACAGTTTTGTGAACCCTTTAAATTGTAGGGGATAGCGAACAAGAGTATCGGCCCGGCATTAATGGCGATTCGATTTCCGCAGAAAAATCTGCGCGGCCGGTGCATGCTATCGACGCTCGGCGCGATCTCCGGGCCTTTTACCAAGCGTCGAAAGTCGGGCAGACAGTTCCCAAGTAGCGTCCGCCAACAGATTTCAAGCCGTTGCCCGCGCGGTGGCTTCGGCCGTCATCCACTCCGCGCGCTCTGCGCCTTGCAGTTCTTCCATCGCATCGGTGGCGAAGCTCGGCACGACGCCGGTCCACAGCAGTGCGCCATCGGAATTGGAATGGCCGTCGCCCTCGAGTTTGTAGATGCTTTCGACGATATACTGGCCGTCATTGTTCAGGCCCTTGATCTCGGAAATCTCGATCACCCGGCGCCTTCCGGTGCGCTTGAAGCGGGCGATCTGCACGACGACGTCGACCGCCGAGGCGATCTGGGCGCGCAACGGCCGCAGCGGCATGTCGATATCCGACATCAGCGCCAGCGTTTCCAGCCGGTGCAGGGCATCGTAGGGCGTGTTCGCATGCACTGTCGAAAGGCTGCCGCTGTGCCCCGAAGTCATTGCCTGGATCATATCGAGGGCCTCGCCGCCACGGCATTCGCCGACGATGATGCGATCGGGCCGCATGCGCAGCGACGAGCGGAACAGGTCGCGGATGCTGGCGCCGCCGCGGCCGAAACGGTCAGGCTTCGTCACTTCGAGATAGACCACGTGCTCCTTGCGGATCTGCAGTTCCGAGGTGTCCTCGATGACGATGATGCGTTCGTGGTCGGCAAAGGCTTCCGACAGCGCGTTCAGCATCGTCGTCTTGCCGGTGCCGGTGCCGCCGGAGATGATGACGTTCTTCTGCAGCCCGACGGCCGCCTGCAGCAGCGACAGCGACTCCTCGGTCAGGCTGCCCTGTGTGACGAGATCGCGGATGCTGCGATGTTCTTTCAGAAAGCGGCGGATGGAGATGCAGAGCCCGGTGCGGGCCGCCGGCGGCTGGATCATCTGGACGCGTGAACCATCCGGCAGGCGGGCCTCCACGCTCGGCTCCTCCGGCGTCAGCCGCTTGCCGGAGAATTGCGCGATGCTGCGCGCGGCCGATTCCAGGTCCTCGCGACTGGCGAAACGCGTATCGGCGCGTTCGAGCTTGCCTCGCCTTTCGACGAAGATGTCGGATGTCCCGTTGATCAGGATTTCGGAAACGCTCGGATCCTCGAGGAGAAAACGGATCGGCCCGAGCAGCTTGTCCAGCGCCCGGGTCAGAACCTGGAAGGTTGCCTGTTCGGCAGCGTCGTCGGAAACGGCTTTCATCAGAGCGGCATCCCGACCAGAACCGTGCTCATGCCGAAGAGTGTCGCCATCATCTGAACGGCGGTCGGAAAGAACATCATCAGTGGAATGAGGACCAATCCAAGTATCAAGATGCTGCTCATCGTTTCCATCGTTTTCTCTCCGGATCGACTGGCGGACCATGTCCACCATTTGAGGAAAGCTTAATCCAGATCCTCAAATAACACCATGGTTGGGCTCGACGAAGACGGCCGCTATGAGTGAAGCGCGCCACTTCTTCTATCGCTTTGAAAGAATTGACCAATTATGGAGCAGTAGACGAGGTGCCGCAACAGCGCCAAAAACTTCATCTCGGCAGGTAAAACTGCAGACGGTTCAAACGGTTAGTTGAAAAACTCCGCCGTCAACTGCGGCTTTGCCGGCGACGTCTCCAAGTCAATTGGAACCCTTCGTTTCGTTTGCTTGACGGAGGGCTGGCCTTGGGCGCACTCTTGGGTCTTAATGGTGTTGCTCAACAAGCGTTGGCCGCTGGGGAAGATAAGCTGAAGCAGAAAATATCATTGGAACGAGCAACGTGCTGGTTCGGATCGATAGCGTATGCTTGCTTCATCTTCGCCAAGGTCTTCGATCCGAAACAAACCTAGGAACGAGGAATACGCAGATGTTTGGAAAACTCAAGACTATCGCAATTGCACTTCACAAGGACGAGCGCGGCGACATGGCCCAGATCGTCCTGGCCGTCGCTTTGATCGTCATTCCGCTGATGCTGCTTTTGCTCGCATTCGGCAAACAGATCGGCGAATGGTTCAACGAAAAGAACACGGCTCTCTCCGACGCTGAGAGAATTCCCGAGCCGGGTCAATAAGCGGATCAGTGTCATGGACATGACCTACGATCTGACCCTGATGCCTGCAGCGGCGGCTCTTGCCGTCGCCTGCACCATGACCGCGGCGGTGCTCGACCATCGCCACGGTCATATCCCGAACGCCGTCACCTATCCCTGCCTGCTTGGCGGGTTCATGCTGGCAGCGCTCAGTGGCGGTCTGACCGGGATCGGCCTGGCCTTTGCCGGGCTCCTCGCAGCCGGCCTGATCTTTTTCATCGCCTTCGCAGCCGGAAGCTGCGGCGGCGGCGATGTCAAGCTGATGGCGGCGCTCGGCGCCATTCTCGGCCTGTGGCCCGCCATCGACGTGACCCTCGCATCGCTTATGATCGGCGGCGTGATCGCCGTTTTCTCGATGGCGCGGCGTGTTCAGTGGAGCGTGCTGGCCCGAACTGTCGGACTGTTTGCGCTGCTCCTGCCCGCCGGTTTCCGCGATGCCGCTTCGGTGCTGAAGCCGCGCGAAACCCATCATACCGTCCGCTTCGGCGTTGCCGCTGCGCTCGGACTTCTCTGGTGCCTTTTCATGCCCGATTTCACCCCTCTCTCACTCGTGAGGTAACGGCAATGCGCGCGGAACTCGAACGCCCCATCTTCGACGGTGCTTTCTGGAGTTCGATCCTGCACTCACGGACCTTCTGGATCCCTGAGGATCACGGCGCGCTCTTCGGCACCTTCGCGATCGCCATGATCTTGCTTGCCTCGATGCTGCTGCTGCCGCGGCTTTCCGCCCGCCGGCGCCGGATATCCGAGCTGCACGGCGATACATCAGGCAGCACGACAATGATGGATTTCGTGCTCGTCACGCCGGTCTTCGTCTTCTTCATGTTCGTGGTCTTCCAGTTCACGATCCTGGCTAAAAACCACCTCTTCACCCATTACGCCGCCTATGCGGCGGCGCGCAGCGCCCGCGTCTATTTCTGCCCGGCCCTGCCGATCACCATCCGAAGCTTGATCGACGCCAAGACCTGCGACGACGATGCCGCCGCCGGCAAGGCCGATCTTGCCGCCCGCCTGGCGCTGATCCCGGCCGCTCCCTACGACCAGCTGAAATGCGTCGGCGCCTGCCAGCCGCCGGAAGACGCACTGAAAAGCCTCGCCGACGCCTCGGGCCTTTCGAAGAACTGGCGCGCGATGCGCAACCAGGCCCGTTATATGTTCGATCCGCAGAACGTCACCGTGACTGTCGACCGTGCGCCGATGGCGCTTTATGCCGCCATCAATCGCTCGCCGCACGTGCCGGTGACCGCCAAGGTGGAAGCGCGTTTCCTGCTGCTCGAATATGCCGGCTGGGTCTTTGCCCGCGGCCAAAGGAAGGACGGCCGCTACTACACGATTTCGACGGCGGAGGTGAACTTGCTATGACACCGACCTTCATCAAACGTCTGCACCGCGACGAACGCGGCTTCCTCTCGCCGATCATTCTCTACATGACGATCGCGCTCGCTTTGATGATCGTCTGGATCCTGAACACCGGACAGATGATCTACGACAAGCAGCGCACGCAGGATACGGCCGACGCCGCCGCCCTCGTCCACGCCGACTGGGAAGCGCGCTATCTCAACATCATGGCGATGAACAACGTCGCCTCGTCGCAGGCAACCGTCGTCATGGCGACCTCGGTCGCCTTCCAACTTACGACGGCGGAACTGGCCCTGCGCTCGGGTGTCATTCTGGCGAAACTCGCCGAATATTCCTTCACGGAAGGCTTTGGGCCGGCATCCCTGCTGCCGCCGCTTCCGCCGATGCCCTATTGCCCCGGCTGGCAAAAGGTGCCGATCGTCGGCGGCATAATCTACGGCGCTTGCTTGGCGTTCCAGGGATTCCGGGCGACGGAAGCCACCAAGGCGATTGCCTATACGGTGGCGGCGCAAGTCAAATACGATCCCTGGGGTCTTATCAACAAGTCCAGTGACATCATCGATGCGATGAACGATCTGAACGACTACCTCGTCGAAAGCTTTCCGCAGCGCGTCGGCAACGAAGCCCTGCACCTCGTGCGCCTCAACAAGTCGGATCACGTCGTCTTCCATCCCCCGTGCGAATCCTGCGGCCAGGCCGGAGAAGGTGCCGGCGGCAACCTGCCGGTGGACCGTGATGGCGTCAATCCCGCCGCGGCCTATACCGAAATGTGCCTTGCCATGTCCTATGGGACTCAGGGACAGGATCCGCTCCTCATGCGCGGCGAGTTCGCCAATCGTGGCTTCCCCAACGGCAAGGGTCCGCTGACGGCAGGCGGGGTCGACGGCAGCCATATTCGCGACTGGGTCAACCACGAGAGCGGCATCGACGATCAACTGGTGGAATTCTACATCTTTTATGAAGCCTTCGGCCCGGCTTACCTGAGCAAGGTTCCGTTCAAGGCGATTGTCGAGCAATATGCCGGCGACCTCGGCTTTTGGGAAGAATTGGCGCTCGATGTCAGTTTCTGGCTGGCAGACAAGGTCTTCGGCGTCGGCTTCGGCATCACCAACCCCTTCCAGCTGCCGATCGACGTGCCGCCGCGTTATTCGGATGCGCAGACAAAGGACGAGAACGACTTCACCCGCAAGTTCGACATGATCTGGAACCAGGTCTGCGGCCCGGCGGGCGGTGCGATCTCCGTGGCGGGCGCTAGTCTGCCCGTCGTCTCCTTCCCGAAGCCCTATTGGCTGAAGGGACGCATACCCTTCAACTTCACGCCCTTCGGGGGCGACCAGCTCACCGACTACCAGACGCTGGCGGTCGTTTCGCGCGCACCGCGCGCCCGGCTGCAGGTCCGCATCTTCAAGGACAAGACGCCATCCGCCTATGCCTTGGCGCAGAGCTGGGTCCACAATTACACGGCCTTCGACCTCTATACCCAGGACTGGCTCGCATCGCTGGCTCCCGCCACGCTTGCCGACGATATGGGCGAGGTCTCGAACACCATCAAGCAGAGCCCGGCCGCCGACAGTTTCACCGGCCTGACGCGCGTCTTCGATCAGGGAGGAGCCAATGCCTGGGCTGCCGTCAACACACACTGAGCCAATGGGCGGTCCTCCGGGCCGCGGGCTGCTGATGCGGCTGCACCGCGACAGTCGCGGGCTTGCCTCGATTGAATTCGTGCTCGCCGCGCCGGTCATCCTGCTGATCGTGATTTTCGTGATCCACGCGAACAGGATTTCCACCAAGAAGGTCGGGACCATGCTCGCCATGCGCAACGCCGCCTTCGCCGAGGCGAATGGGCTCACCTGCACCTCCGACTTCTCGAACGTCTTCCCGATCCCGGCCTTGCCGGCCCTGCCCGGCCGCGACGCCATGAACTGCTCGCGCACCCCGTCGCATGAAGGCGACGGCGAACCGCAACGCACCTTTGTCTGGGACGACGTGCAAAATACCCTGAAGAGCGACGGTCGCGACTTCGGCGATATGGTCGGCGACCTCGCCAACGAAAAGCCGCAGCTGGTCACCGCGACCGCCGACCGGGTCTACAAGTTCAGGGATTCCGACGATCTCGATACGATCAGGAGCATCCGCTGGAAGGATGCGTTCACGGTGGATGACTCGACGCTGTTTGCCTCGCACAACAACGATACCACGCGCCGCGGCTACGATCCGACGCTGCGCCGGGAAATCCGCGATGTGGCCGACGATTCCGGCGATCTCTTCGACGGCGTCTTTCCGGGAGCGAAATGAGATGGGACAGGGCTCGCGCATCTCCTTCCGTTTTGCCGGCCATCTCACGAGTTTGGCGCTGGTCATCAGCCTCGCCACCGTGGTGGCCACGCCGGGCCGTGCCGAGATCTACAAGGATTTCAGGGTGACGCTGAATTCGATGTTGGCCGGCATTCTCGGCGCGCCGGAACGTTCGCCGCGCGATCTCGCCATCAACGGCCAGCCGCTAGAATTCACGCCCTACCAGAGCGACCGCAGCATTTCCGATATCACCGACGAGTGGCTGCGGGTGCTGGCCGTCAATACAAGACCTGCCCTGCCGAAGAGCAATGACAGGCAAGAGCTGACCGCCGTCATCGCCGCCAACATGCTGATCGTCCCGAAGGTAAGCCGCATCCGCGATGACCTCGCCGTGGTGGTGCGCTTCTTCGACGGCGACGGCGAGGCCGCCCTCGATTATCTCAGGCGGCAGGATCCGGCCAATCCTTCGGCAAGAGCGGCGATCCCGGGCGTCTCGATCATGATCCGCCGTCCCGCCGATGCGCCGATGACCGAGGTGCTGATGAGCCGCTTCGAGGATGTCGCCTCGACGCTGCCGGCCTTTGCGGCGCCTGCCGATGTCAGCAAGCTGCCGATGTCGCTGCGTCCGCCGGCCGGCGTCGAGGTGCTGAGCGATATCGGCGATCGCGACAAGGGCCACACCTCGCGCACGGTCGTGTCGAAAGGCACCATTTCGGCCTCGCGCTGGTCGGATCAGCGCGCCGATCTTCTTGCCCGCGACGGCTTCACCATCGAGACGCCGCCGGCTGAGCGCGGCGGGGTCACCGCCCTTTACGGCCGGCGCGGCAGCGTCGAGGCCAATGTCTTGTACACGCGCAGCAAAACCGACGGCAGGACCGTCGAGGTCATTCAAATCCGGCAACCCTTCGTCGAAGGAATAACACCATGAACTGGAAGCTCATTGCGGCCGTCATCGTCGGGCTCATCACCGGCGTTCTGCTTTACTTCTGGACCGAGAGCGTCAAGAACGAGCAGGTGGCCTATGCCTTCATGCGGCTCCAGCCAGACCGGAAGGTGACGCGAGGCCAGGCGATCACGCCCGATATGCTCGCCGAACCGGTGATGCTGCCGGAAAGTTTCGGGGCGCTTGCCAAACTCGCGGTTCCCGCTGCCAGCGCCTACCAGGAATGGCTGAAGGACAGGACGGCTGCGAGCGACATTCCGGCCGGCTCGGTGCTGCTCTTCCAGTATTTCGACGATACCGATGGCGGGCGCCTGACGACGATGATTGCGCCCGGCAAGCGGGCGCTGACCCTTCCCGTCAACGCTGCCGCGGCCGTCGGCCATTTCGTCGAGCCGGGCAGCTATGTCGATATCCTCGGCACGGTCGACGAACCGGTCGAGCCGGTGGCGCCCGCCGCCGCGACCCAGCCCGGAACACCTGGCCAGACGCCTGCCGTTCCGGGCCAGCAGCCTGCCGCGACTGGGCAACCGCCGGCTCCGGCCCAGCCGCCGTCGCCGGTCGAGCAGATGCTGAAGAACTACCTCACCCAGTATCCGGGCGCCGACGAGAACGATGTCAACGCCTACCGGAAGCAGGCGCAGGATTACAAGCTCGGCATCAGCTCACGCACCCGCGTCGTCACCCGCACCTTCCTGCAGAACGTCAAGGTTCTGGCCGTCGGTGCGGCGACGACCCCGGAGGGTGCGGTGACCAAGGCCAACAGCACTTACAACAATGTGACCGTCGAAGTGACGCCGTCGGAAGCCGAGATGCTGATCTTCGCCATGGGCCAGTCGAACGGCAGCCTCAATCTCGTGCTGCGCAATCCGACCGACAATACCGTCGAGGACCTGCCGAGCATCAACTGGACGCGCATGTGACCGTCGCGGGGGAATGAGCCATGCTGTTGAAAATTTCCTATGAGGACGGCAGCGGTCGGGAGGTGATCCCGCTCTCGGCGAATGAGACCTATTTTGTCGGCGAAAGCAGCACGCTGACGCTGCCGGCCGGTGCGGGCGTCGTGCGGTTGCGCGGCAGCCATGTCTCCTCGCCGCAATTCGTGCTGCGGAAATCGGGCCAGGGCTGGTCGGTGCAGCATCATGGGCGCAACCCGACGCGCGTCGACGACCAGCCGCTTCGGGCCGGCACGCCGGTCGCGGTCTCGGCCGGCATGTCGATCTGGGTGCCGAACGTCACGATCGAACTCGTCGAGCCGGTGGCAGCGCCTGAGGCGGTCACGCAGTTTCCGGACCAGGAACGGGTGCTGGCGCTGCAGATGGAGATACATGAGCGACTGCTAAAAGACACGCAGTATGACCGGCTGGTGAAATCTTCCGATTTCGGCCGCGAGGAGACGCGCGGCCGCATCCGCGAGCGTCTCGACATGTTCATCAAGGAGGCGCTCGACAGCGCGCCGCAGGATCTTGTCATCCTCGTCATCAAGAACGCCGTCTATCGATGGCTGGCAAAACGCATCGCCCGGACCGGCCGGCGCGACGCCTCGTCGAATGCCGCAAGCCTGGCGCGCGAGGAACAGGACAACCGCCGCCTGTTCGACGTCGGCAAGGCGCTGATCTCGGCGCTGCAGCTGAAGCTGAACTTCGAATCCACCCGCGCGGACTTCGCCCAGCTCGATACCCGTTTCAGCGCCGCCTTCCAGGCCCGGCAGGCGCTTTTCAATGCCGGCGACCGCTACGAGATCGCCCATATGCACCTGCGCTCCAATATCGAGGAGCTGATGTATCGCTGGGGGACGATCTCGGAGCTGATGGATCTCGACGTCATCTCGGAAATCATGGTGACGCGCTACGACGAGATCTATGTCGAAAAATTCGGCCTGCTGGAGCGCTACCCCTTCGCCTTTGCCAATGAGCGGCAGCTGATGAAGGTGATCGAGCGCATCGCCGTCGATTCCAACCGCTCGATCAACGAGAGCGAGGCGATGGCCGACTTCCGCATGCCGGACGGTTCGCGCGTCAACGCCGTCATTCCGCCGCTTGCGGTCAAGGGCGCCTGCCTGACCATCCGCAAATTCGGCGGCAAGTCGCGGCTCGACATTAGCAAGCTGGTCACGGCAGGTGCGCTCAGCGAGCCGATGCGCGCCTTCCTCGAGGCGGCCGTCCGCGCCCGCAAGAACATCGTCGTCTCGGGCGGCACCGGCTCCGGCAAGACGACGCTGTTGAACAGCCTGTCGCAGTTCATCCCGGTCGGCGAGCGCGTCGTGGCGGTCGAGGACACGTCGGAACTGCAGCTCGACGGCATCCATGTCGTTTACCTGCAATCGCGGCCGAAGACGGCGGAATCCGAGACCAGCGTCACCATCCGCGACCTGGTGCGCAACGCGCTGCGCATGCGGCCCGACCGCATCATCGTCGGCGAGTGCCGCGGTGCCGAGGCAATCGACATGCTGCAGGCGATGAACACCGGCCATGCCGGCTCGATGACGACGGCGCATGCCAATACGCCGCAGGACATGATGACCCGCCTGGAGGTGATGGTGCTGCAGGGCCAGAGCTCGCTGCCTGTCATGGCGATCCGCCAGCAGATCGTCGCCGCCGTCGAACTCGTCGTGCAGCTCAACCGTCTGGAGAGCGGCCGGCGCGCCGTCACCGAGATATCCGAGGTGATCGGCATCGATCCGGATACCGGCCTTGTCATCGTCGAGCCGATCTTCCATCTCGTCGGCCGCGCCGGCGGCCAGGCAGTGCATGCCTTCACCGGTTACCTGCCGAGCTTCGTCGCCGAGCTCGTCGAGTTCAACGACGACGGCGAAATCGAAAAATTGGACATGTTCGTTTGAGGGGGAAACCATGAATATCAGCATTCTGCAGATCTTTACGGTCGCCCTCGGCGCGGTGACGGCGGGACTGCTCGTCTGGGGCGCGCCGGTGCGCTGGCCGGCGCCGCTGTTGCGCGCCACCGAACGCGACATCGCGCTCGCCAGCGAGGCGGCCCAGGTCTTCGGGCGCGATGCCGTTCCGCCCTATACGATGATCCTCGCCTACGGCATCACCGCGATCTTCGTCTTCGTGGTGGTCTCGCTGATCTTCGGGCCGATCGCCGGCATCGTCATCGCCATCCCGGTCGCCTTCTTCCTGCCGAAAGCGATCATCCGCTATTTCCTGCAGCGCCGCTGGCTGCAGATCGAATCGCAGCTTCCCTATGCCGTCGACCAGATCGTCTCGGCGGTGCGCACCGGCAAGCCGCTTGCCATTGCCGTCAATGCGGTGGCCGATACCGGCCAGATGCCGGCCTCACGCGAATTCGAGCGCATCGCCCGCGAACAGAAGCTTGGCATCGGCCTGGTCGAGGCGCTCGACCGCCACGGCCGCAACGTGCCGAGCCTGCATTTCAAGATGGTCGATGCGGCCCTCGGCCTCTTTGCCCGCCAGGGCGGCGACATTTCCGAGCCGCTGACGGAAATGTCGAAATCCTTCAAGGAAATCTGGAAGCTCGACCAGAAGATCACGACTTCGTCGTCGCAGGCTCGCATGAACTTCCGCGTCGTCAACGGCGGCGCGCTGTTCATGATCCTGATGATCTTCTTCGGCCAGCCGGAACTGATCGACAAGGTGTTCGGCAATGCCATCGGCATCGTCATCGCGATCGTCGGCGCCATTCTCTACGCCACCGGTTTCTTCTGGATGCGCTCGATGATGAAGGTGTCGGTATGATGTCTCACATACCCCTCGCCCCGATCGCCGTCGTCTTTGCCGGCATCACCGCCGCCCTCTTCGTTTGGTGGATCGGCGATCTGCTCGGCAGCATCCAGGTGGTGCGCCGGTCCGCGGGCGGCGATGGTCCGCCGCCGAATATCGTCGACAGCATCGGCATGCGCACGCCAGTCGAATTCGTGCTGACCCATTTCGAGCCGCTGCTGGCCGATTACGGCGCTCAGCTCGAGCAGAAGCTGATCTATGGCGGCCGGCCCTTCGGCGGCGTGACGGGGCGGGAATATATCGCCCTTCTCGTGGTTCTCAGTCTCTTCGGCTTCGTCCTGCTCGGCGTGCTGTTCGGCATTGCCAGCGGCAGCGTGATCGGCGGGCTGGTGGCCGGGCTGATCCTCGGCCTGATCCCCGCCATCTATTTCTGGGTCGTCGCCGACGACAAGATGCAGGACCGCAAGGAGCGCATCTCACGCGAATTTCCCTATTTTCTCGATCTCGTCGTCATGACGCAGCAGGCGCAGGCGACGCTGCCGGAAAGCCTGAGGCTTTATGCCGAGGCCGCACCCGGCACCGTCATGAGCGAGGAGATCGAACAGACGCTGAAGGACGTCGCGCTCGGCACCGGCATGGTCGAGGCCCTGCAGCGGCTGGAGCGCCGCATGACCGCCGAGGAGGTCGTGCGCGTCATCCGTGCGGTGATTCAGGGCGAAGTCGAGGGCAGCAACCGCGTCGAGCTGCTGCGCGAACATGCGCGCGACCTGCGCTTCCGCCGCTGGGAAAAGGCCGACAGGGCCAGTGAAAAGCTGAAGGCCAAGATCGTCATGCCGGCGATGATGATCGTCGTGTCGATCCTTCTTCTGGTGCTGGCGCCGGCAATCGTCGAGATGATGTCGAGTGGGATGTTCTGATCATGGCCTTTTCCTTCTTTCGCGGAAACAAACCAAGCCTGCTGCAGACCGGGCCCGGCGGCCAGAGCCGCAGCCATGTGCTCGACCGGCCGGAAATGTCGATCGGCCGGGCTTCCAACGCCGATATCGTCGTCGACGATCCGTTCCTGGCGCCGATCCATGCGCGCATCGAGCGCCAGAGCGACGGCGGCTTCATCATTCGCCGCATGGGGCTGAACCCGATCATGCTGCGCGGCGAAGCGCTGCTGCAGACGGCCTCGCTGAAAGCTGGCGACAGCTTCCGTCTCGGCAAGGACGTCGAATTCCAGTTCGTCGTCAAAGCCGCCGCCAAGGAGGCGCCGAAGAAGGAGGCCTCCAAGGCCGGTGACGACAAGCCGAAGAAATCGCTGCTCAAGCAGCCGGCCTTCCTCGCCGGCATGGGGGTCGCCTATCTCGCCATCGTCGGCATCATCGGCTACGTCATCCTGTCCGACAGCGGCAGCGCGGACGGCGGCCCGACGGCGGAACGCATCAACGCGGAAGCCGCCCGCATCCCCACATGCATCAAGAATGCCCGGCGCATGCGCCAGGTTTCCGAGCAAAGCTTCAACGGCGCCGTCGGCGGCCGCGTCGGCAGGGATGGCGACGCAACCTATGCCGCCCTTTCGCTGAGCGCCGAACCATCCGACGATGCGGCGCTGGCAAAGGCCGCCGAACCGATCGTCGAGGCTTACAAGCGCACAGCGCTCGCAGCCCTTGCCTCGGAAACCCGCGGCAACAATACGCTGGCGCAGAGCCTCTACCAGCAGACCTACGATCTCGTGCCCGACGTCAACTGCTCGGCTGCACGTTTCGCGCTGCAGCGCCGCGCCGCCACGAAGCCGGTCGCCCGCCGCTGACAGCGGTCCCGCAGCGCTGTTTGCTGACGTTCAAGCCGGGGGACGATATCAAGGACTTGCCGGAATGCGGGCGATGACCTTGATCTCGAAATCGAAACCGGCGAGCCAGTTCACCCCGAGCGCCGTCCAATTCGGATAGGGTGGCTTGCTGAAGATCTCCTGCTTGACCGCCATGATCGTTCCGAACTGGTTTTCAGGGTCGGTGTGGAAGGTGGTGACGTCAACGATGTCATCCAGCGTGCAGCCGGCGGCGCTCAGCGTCGCCTTCAGGTTTTCAAAGGCGAGCCGCACCTGACGTTCGAAATCGGGTTCGGCTGTTCCATCCGAACGGCTGCCGACCTGCCCTGATACAAACAGCAGATCGCCGGACCGGATGGCGGCGGAATAGCCGTGCTCCTCATACAGAGCATGCCTGTCGGCAGGAAAGATTGCTTCGCGTTGGGTCATTCTGATCTCTCTTGATGTTGGCAACGACCGGTGAGCGCGGGGAATGCTTCACAAGCGCGCTCTATTTGATATACGGTACGTATGTGAAATAACTGACATACGCATCGTATGTCAAGCCCATATACGCTTCGTATGTGAATTGAGGAATCGAATGGCGAAGACACGCAGCGAAACGATGCAGGAAAATCGCGTCAAGCTAATCGCGGCGGCGCGAAAGGCTTTTGCCGAAAAGGGATACGCCGCAGCGTCGATGGACGAGCTGACGGCTGACGCCGGCCTGACACGCGGCGCGCTTTACCACAACTTCGGAGACAAGCGCGGGCTTCTGGCGGCGGTTGTCGATCAGATCGACACGGAGATGGCGGTGCGCGCTCAAGAGATTGGGGCGCGGGCAGGTGACGATTGGCAGGGCCTGCTCGCCGAGGGCGCGGCCTATATCGAAATGGCGCTCAATCCGGAAGTCCAGCGCATCGTTCTGCTCGACGGACCCGCGGTGTTGGGAGATCCCTCGCAATGGCCCAGCCAGAACAACTGTCTACAGGTGACCAAGAGCACGGTGGAGCGCCTGACCGCCCAAGGCATCCTTAAACCGCTCGACGCAGAGGCGGCGGCCCGATTGCTGAGCGGCGCGGCTCTCAATGCCGCTCTCTGGATCGCCGCCAGCGAAAACCCGAAGACCGTGTTGCCGAAGGCGGTCGAGGCCTTTCATGCCTTGGCGGCAGGTCTGCTTTTGGAGCGTTTGTGATCGTAGCGAGAGGCTCTCTCGCCAAACAGAAAGCCCATGGCATAGCGGACGCAAAACTTATCGAGCGCGACGAGTCCGTGTCGCCATCGTTTTGTCAACGAGACGAGCGGTCACATAAGCGAAACATAGGACCGCGCTGAGAAATACTAAGAATGCGAGAGGGCCATTCAATCCAATCGACGCCGCAACCGGCTTGAAGACGCCGATCGCACCGCGGTGCAAGATGTAGACAGGATAGGAAATATAGCCAATCCACGTCGCCAATGTCTCGGCTTTTGCGGGCATCTCCAGAAAGAGGCCGAGCATCACGATGAGCGGGGCCAAGGCCATCGCGAACATCAAGTCGTAGTAAGGCCGCAACACGACAGGAACCGGCGCCGCAATGCAAATCATCAGAAGAAGGCATGGCACAATGGCGACCCAACCCTTCCTCCAGGCGGGCATGCCGCCGAAGAGGCGGCTTATCACCACCCCTGCCGTAAACGAAAACATCACCCTTGGCAGTCCACCGACCGCTGAGGGCCACTCCCAGCCAATATTCAACATGCCGTATTTAAGGCCGACAAAAACCAAACATGCAGCCGAGACCAATGCAACTCCGCAGAGCGCGCGGATAGAGAGCCGAAAAAGCCACAGGGCGAAGACTATATTCACCAGCAGCTCCCAGAACATCGACCATGCCGGGCCGTTGATGGGGAACATTCCTTGCATCGGGTTCGCTTGAAGGAAATACATCGGGCTCGGCAGAAAGAACGTGTTCGCAGTCGTCGACACCAGCAGGTCGATGACACTTTGATTTCTCAGCCCCCAGTTTGTTAACAGAATGATCTGTATCAGGCCGACCACAATTCCGATGAAATAGAGCGGATAAAGGCGCTTGATGCGGGCCGCCATAAACGACTGGAACAGCAGACCGCGCGAGAGCCGTTTGCTATAAATATCCGCGATAATAAATCCACTGAGAACGAAGAAAAAATCGACTGCCAGATAGGCTGAAGGCGCATAGCTTTCCCGGAAATGTGTAGCGACAACACAGATAGCGGCAAATCCTCGCATTGCATCGAGCGTATAGTAACGGCTGCGCTCGGCAATCGAGACTCCTACGTCGTCCGTCACCGATGGCGAATAACCGCGGTCGAGGCTAGTCATCTTATGAATTATCCTATTGCGCGTTGCGTCTGAGGGGCGTTCGGATGCGGTGGATGAGAACGTCACCAAAGCGACGTTCTGATAATTTCAGATGACAGCTTGAGCACCAGATCCCTCAAATCGCGACACAGGTCTATGCGGGTATGGCCTGGAAATCATGCAGGGTTGGCAACCGCACCCCTGTTACTCTTGCGCTGCCGTGCCTGCTTTATACTGCCGATCAAGACATTTAAACGAGCTCTGCACAGAACGAATATCAGACCGCAGTAAGCCATGCCGCCTGCCAGGATTTCCACGGCCAAGCGTGGATACGGGGACCAATGAATGAGCAATTCATGGAGGAGGAAAATGACTGCAACCATTCCTGCAGAGGCCATGGTAGGCCGCAGGAATTGCGCCAGATATGCCGGGATACTCAGCTCTATATGCTGCGAAACCTTCCAGCTGGTGATCGGCCAAAACAACAGAACTTCGATCATGATGGCGAAAACGATTGTCGTGACGCCGTAGGGATAGAGAATTGCGATCGTCAGGAGTGTGAGGAGGTTTCGTGCCAGCTGGTAGTAAAACCACCAATCCATCTCTCCTTGGCTCTTGATCAAGGATGCCTGCACGTAGCCGATCCCAGCCATCAATCCTATGACGCAGTAGAACCGAACCGGCCAAACGGCCGCGATCCAATGTGCACCGAAAATTGTCGTGATCGCATCATCGGCGACGGCAGCAAGGCCTATGAAGACGGGGTAGGAAACCAGAGCGCAGCCAAACGTCGCCATGAGAAATGCTTCTCGCACTTTCTTCGGATCGGCCCGCAATGAAGAAAGCAAGACGTGCGTGACGGATGTTAAGCCCCCGGCGATGACGTTGTTGATCATATCGAACAAACGCTTGGAAAAATTATAGATCCCGAGCGCTGATGGGCTCAAGAGCACCCCGATGAGCAGGTTGTCCAAGCTCATTGTCTGTAAAAACCGAGTGCCGGATGCAAAAAACCCATAGTGAAGGAGCTCGTTGAGGCTTGCTCTTTTCAGGTGAAGCCCGGGCCGCCACCCGGCGCCCCAGAAAGCGGCGCCGCATGATGCCGCTGTGGCCGCGATCTGCGCAATCGCAAGCCCCCACAAGCCGAAACCCGCGAGAACCAAAACTAGGCAAATGCAGGCAGAAGTGATCGTCGCAATCACAGTGCGGACAGCCACCAGATGAAACGACATCTTCCGATTGACAATTGCATTCGGAACGACGGCCGTGAAGTCGAAGAAAACCTTCAATCCCATGATGTAAATCAGGGGTGTGATTTGCTCATGCCCCACATAGGCCGCGATTGGCGAAGCGGCGATACACAAAGCACCATAGATCAAAAATGAAAAAGCGAGCGAAAGCAGGAATATCGTATCCAGATGGCTGCGCCTGATTTCGGCTTTTTGGATGATCGCTTCGCCAAATGCCGTCGGTCCAAAGCTGCCGGCAAACGACACGATGCTGAAGGCCAGCGCAACAAGGCCGAAATCCTGAGGCTGGAGAACGCGAGACGTCACCACAAAGACTGCGAAGGTCAGGACTGTCGGGATAAGCGTGCTCAGCGCCGACCAGAAAGCACCCGTAACGGCTGCGGCGGATCGGTTCTCACTGACATGGCTGAACAGAATATCGTCGTCTCGTAAAACCGACAAAGTGAACTCCTACCGGGAATCAGACTATAGAGGGTTGAGGTATTAGATCTGGGGCCGGAACAGCGGGACTTGGATGCATGGGTTTACTCGACTTGTACCAAGTTCCTCCCAGCTCATACGGCAGGCGAGACATTGCTGCCAAAAGCTCACCGGCATTTGTCGCCTTCTCCACCAGAGGGCTATCGCCAGTCTGGCTACCGATGACGTCGTGCAGATTGCTTCCGTCAATCGCAACCGCGATATGCGGCTTATTCAGCAAAAGACAGAGAATATGACCGTGCAGATGGTTGGTGATGATCCGTTGTGCGCCGGAGAGGATCTTCACGCCGTAATCGACATATCGAGCCGCGACATCCTGACGATGCTGGGCGATCATCTCTGTGCGGCTAAAGCCATGCCGCAACGCCGACTTGACGACGCTCGACTTGCGCATGCGCGACAAACTGTTCGGACCGTTGATCCAATTGGTAAGAGGTCCGTCAACGATCGCTCGCGCTTTCGCTATATCGACTTCGTCCTCTCCGAGAGGCTGCATGACATATAATACCCGGAGAGGATCGGCTTCGAACGGTTTCAGCGCTCCCATGCCGAATGCCGTGTCCGGGCCGGCCTCGACATCACAATCGAAGTTGGCTTTCGCCAGCTCGAAACTCTGACGATCGCGCGTCATGCAAAAAAAATTGCGATGCCTTCCGATCGTACGTTTCGCATATTCCTTGAGGGACTCGTTTGCGAAATGGATCGTTTGCGGCATCTGGATGATCGTTCGATCCGGATATTTCCACATCAAACGGTAGCGAACATCATCCCTGCCCGCCTGCGCGTCGCCAAGGTCGGCCCCACCGCAAATGAATATTGGGGCGTCGCCTGGTGTTGTTTTTATCTCATCTATACTTTGCGTTGCGCTGCCCGTCAGCACCGGGAGGCGCCCCGTTACTTCACGCAATACTATCGCCAATCCAAGCCAACTCGCGTGATGGCCAGGATCTTTATTTGATGGAAAGTTTATTAAAACGTAAGGCTGTCCCCGGCTTACAAATTTCCTTACTATTTCAATCAACTTTTCTTTTTGTCTTCGTATTACAACTTCGCCGAGGTGATGCATATACTCAACTTGTATTTTCAAAACTCAAACAGCAATTACAACCGCGATTCTGAAGAGTCAATTGGAGGATGAATTACTTTTAGGTCATAGTTAAGTGGGCAAATTGTCTCACGTCTTGGCCACCAGCGATCACGAGGTTCGAGCGTCGCGCCTGGGCTTGGCAAATGCCCGTGACGCGGGCGAGCGGCTCCTGAGGAATGGTCGTGGATGACGAAGTGTTGATCAGACGGGACCGTCGAAGAAGGAGATCAGGGAGAGCGGCGCGGCTCTCAACGCTGCCCTCTAGGTCGCCGCGAGCGAAAACCCGCAGAGCGTGCAGCCGAAGGCGGTCGAGGCCTTTCATGCCTTGGCGGGAGGCCTGCTTTTGGAGCGTTTGTGATCTAATTCACAGTGATCGTTCGAAAAGAAGCTCATTGTCCTTTTCGCCGACGTGTTCCCAACCAGCCGCGCGATAAAATCTCTCGGCTCGGGTGTTTCGATCGGTGGTGAGCCAAGCGCGTCCGATGCCTGCAGACTTGAGACAGGCACAGGCTTCGGCCAGCAGGATCGAGCCGATCCCGTTTCTTTCAAATCCGGGAACCACAAAAAGCGCCCAAATGTTTCCGTTGCGTGGGTCGGCCGCAGAAAAGCCGACGACCTCGCCGTTCTCTTCCCAAACGGCCACTCCCGGATTGGCTACATACAAATCGTAATCATCATCGGTAACCTTTGTGGGGTCGCTCAATATGTTTTCGACGACTGAGGAACGGACAGCTTTCAGCGCCAAGAGGTCACTCGGAACCGCTTTTCGGAGCATGCAATGATCTCTCGATATGTTGCGAAGGCTTGCACAATGCCTCTTAGCGGCCATCGGTTCAATGACCGCTCTCAGTACAAAGCGGACGCGATCCGCTGACTGCTCTCGGCCCGAAGCGGTCATTGGGCGTCGCAGAAATTTAAATTTTCCGCGACACCGCATGGATGAGAAGATGCCGAATAGGCTCCCGATTCACAAATTCTGCCTCTACATGTTTTAGAACATGGCGCTGCCCTGCGAATGGCACCATTTCCATCGCCTCGGCGAATGATACCCACTGAAATTCGCTGTGTTCGTCGTTGAGAAAAACTGGCTGCTCGGCATCCACAATGCCGACGAAGACGGGCAGCATGCTGATGGCATTGCGATCAGCCTCATAGAATTGCTCGCAGATATCTGCGGAATAGAGAAAGTCGCAGATCAGGCCCGTCTCTTCACGGACCTCTCGTAGCGCAGTTTCCCAGGCTTTCTCGCCGTCCTCGATGCCGCCGGCTACCTGGCACCACTCACCAATCAACGTGTGATTTCTGCGTAAAAGCAGCACCTCATGTCGAGCAGTTCTTTTGCGGATGACGACGACCGATACAGCAAAACAACGGATTGGAATTTCGATCATGAGCCTCTCCGCCAAGTGATCCGCTGGATCTGTCCGACGGCATAATAGGAAGTTCCGCAACGCGCACAACGTTCGCTATTGGCGCATTCCAGCCGAGGCCGGTCTTCCGCTCTCGGCCCGAAGCGGACGTTCGAAGTCCTCTGACCTTTCGGGGCCGACAAGCCGTTGATGCCAGTCAGCCATCCCCGCACGTTCTCTTATCGCATCGTGGGCTTCCGTCATCGCGTCACTATTCGGGGCTACGCCTTCGAGGCGGCATCATCTGCTGGCGACAAGCACCCCTGCCCCGACCATCAAAGCTCCAGCGCCACGGTTGAGGATGCCGATCTTTTTCGGATCGGCCAGTGCCGTTTTCGCTTTATAGCCGATGAGCACATGTCCTCCGACCACGACCACCTCTATCAGGGCTATGACCGCCAGCAGTTCCACGGTGTCGGGGATGGTCAGTGGCCGGATGCCCAAGACGCCCGGCAGTAGCGCCAGATAGAAAATCGGCATTTTGGGATTGGAGATATTGAGAAGAAAACCCGTAATGAACAGGCGGATCAGGCCGCCCCTCATCACACGAGGTTTGATGTTCGGCTTCGAACGCCACATCGTGACCCCTGTGTAAATCAGGTAGATAGCGCCGACATATTGGATCAAACGCAGATTTTCGTTCATGTATTGAGCAATGGCGTTGAAACCGATGGCCGCGAAGATGACGAACAGGAAGATGCTGCAAACGACGCCGCCCCCGTAGGCGACGCCGTGCGCCGGGCCGCTGGACACGGTCTTCGACAGGATCGTCAGGTTGTCAGGGCCAGGGCTTGCCGCGAATACGAAGAAGGCCAAGCTAAACGTCAGAACTGTTTGTAGGTCCATCATGCGCTCCTTTGCTCCGTTAACTCGTCGAACTTGAAATATCCGCCTTGAAAGTACTCCGCTCCTATCTGCTTGTAGCGCTCAGCGGGCGCATTATTACGTGTAAAAAATTCTAGAATCAACACTTATGGTTGCGTATAAATTCGTCAGGAGGTGTGCTGAAATTAGGCAGTACGTCTGATTTATTTGCTGCTCCTGCGATCAATTGGCGGCGGGGCAAGTATGAAGCACAGGAAGCATTGACACTCCGGTGCAACGCCCGACCGACCAGAGGCGCTCTCCACTCGCAACTGTCCCAAATTAACCCATAATTTAGCATTCGCTTGCATGCGCGGACTTCGATGCTACCGTCGACGCCATCGTGGGGGATCGCGTATGACAATTGAAGAGCTGATCGATTTACAGGAAGCAGGCTCGAGGGCGCGGGTGCTCGGACTGAAGGCTCACGAGAACCCATACCTCGCGGCCCATAGGATGCCCACCGGTGATAGCGCTGCTCTGGGGGATTGGCTTGCGCGTCACGACGCGTGGAAGTTCGGTTGGGAAGCGGAGGACGCCAGCCGCGAAGGTAGAATCGTGACACACTTCAAGGAGCTGATCTCGATTGCCAAACGAGGTGCGCTCGATGCGTGACGTTGTTGATTTTGGCTACGATGCCTGAGTTAAACGCCAAGCGTCGTGTTCGGGCGCTGGTGAAACAATGCGACATCACCCTCGAAGCAGCCCGCGATCCGTTGTTTCTCAGCAGCAAACATAGACGGCCAGCGGCTGTCATAATCTGAGATTTTGCTGGTTACAGCCATCGTTGCTCCTTGAAGCAGCCCTTACCCTTTTGTGACATAGTTCACCAATCGACCCGGCACCGCTATTTCCTTCACAACGGTCTTGCCGGCAAGCAAAGTCACCACCTCAGGCTCTGATCGAGCTGCCGCCAGCAAACCCTCCCGCAGATCGGACGCCGCTCGGAAACGGTGACGAACCTTGCCGTTGATCTGCACCACGTACTCGCGCATCTCCTCCTCCGCCAATTCAGGATCGAAACTTGGCCATGGAACGAAAGCCAGTGTCCCTTCATGACCAAGCTTGCTCCACAACTCCTCGGCAATGTGAGGAGCGAACGGGGACAACAATAAAATCAATGTCTCGACGACCTCGCGCGGCCGCTCGGTCGCTGCCACAAGGGCGTTAGACAATTCCATCAGACGGGCGATGGCCGTGTTGAAGCGCATGGCTTCTATATCTTCGGTGACGAACTTCACCGTCTGATGGCGCAAGCGCAGCAGTTCCGAACCAGGGATGGCGTCCCGCACGGCTGGATGCAGTCCATCAGTCTCATCACAGACCATGCGCCATGCTCGATCCAGGAACCGGCGCACACCCTTCACACCCTCCGTCTGCCAGGGTTTGGTTCCGTCCAGTGGCCCCATGAACATCTCGTAAAGCCGCAGCGCATCAGCCCCATATTCGTCGACGACGTCATCAGGGTTGACGACGTTCAAACGCGACTTGGACATCTTCTCGACGGCGCGATGGACCTCGACCGAGCCCGCAAACCATCGTCCGCCCTTTTCGGTTACGGAAGACGGCTCGTAATATCGGCCAGCCACATCCCGATAGGAGTGGGCGAGGATCATTCCCTGATTGAACAGGCGCTGAAATGGTTCTTCGGTCGATACGACCCCGATATCGTAAAGCACCTTGTGCCAGAAGCGAGCGTAGAGCAGGTGCAAGACGGCGTGCTCCGCCCCGCCGACGTAGATATCGACGGGCATCCAGTAGCGTTCGGCCTCATGCCCCACCAGTTCACGCTTATTGTGGGGATCGAGGAACCGCAAATAGTACCAGCATGAGCCGGCCCATTGCGGCATCGTGTTGGTCTCCCGCCTTGCCGGGAGGTCGGTGCCAGGCACCGTCGTTTGCACCCAGTCCTCCGCCCGGGCGAGTGGCGGTTCTCCGTCAGCCGTCGGTGCATAGTCATCCAATTCCGGCGGCAGCAGCGGCAGGCATTCTTCAGGCAAAGGCACCACCGAACCGTCGGCCAGATGCAGCACCGGAATCGGCTCACCCCAATAACGCTGACGCGAGAAAAGCCAGTCCCGCAGGCGATAGGTGACCTTCGCTTTACCTGCCCCGTTGGCCTGCAGCCAGGCAACCATCGTCTGCCTGGCTGCAGGCGCGTCCAGGCCATCCAGAAAACCGGAACCGACCATCCGCCCATTGCCCTCGTAGGCCACGCGCTCGACGTCCTGGTCGCTCTCGATCACACGCGTGATCGGCAGGCCGTGAGCAACAGCAAAAGCATGATCACGCGCATCATGGGCTGGAACCGCCATGAGGGCACCAGTGCCGTACCCACTCAGAACATAATCTGCCACCCAGATCGGCAGCCGGATCCCTGTTGCCGGATTGACTGCGTAAGCACCCGTGAAAACGCCGGTCTTTTCGCGTCCTGCATCGGCGCGCGACGTCTCATCTAGGACTGCAGACTGCTCAACATAGCTTTCCACCGCAGCTCGGGCCTCCCCCGTCACGATAGCAGGCAGCAACGGATGCTCCGGCGCGACGACGATATAGCTCACACCAAACAGGGTTTCGGGTCGTGTTGTGAAGGTCACGATCTCCGTGCCGCCAGGATCGACAGTAAAGGCAATCTCGGCTCCTTCCGAACGGCCGATCCAATTGCGCTGCATCGCCTTCAGGCTTTCTGGCCAATTGAGATCATCCAGGCCATCCAACAACCGGTCGGCATATGCGATGATGCGCAGCATCCATTGACGCATCTGACGGCGGACCACCGGATCGCCCGTCTCGACGTAGCGCCCGTCTTTGACTTCCTCGTCGGCGAGCACGGCATTCTGAGCCGGACACCAATTGACCGCCACCTCCGCCTGGTACGCAAGACCCCGCTCTAACAGCTTCAGGAAAATCCACTGCGTCCACCTGACATAGTTGGGATCGGTGGTGGCGAGTTCGCGGCTCCAGTCGTAGGAAAAACCCAGTCGTTGCACCTGGCCGCGAAACGTCTCGATATTGCGCTTGGTCGTGATAGCCGGATGAACGCCTGTGCGCATCGCATGGCGCTCCGCTGGCAGGCCGAAGCTATCCCATCCCATCGGGTGCAACACACTGAATCCGCACATGCGCTTGTAGCGGCACAGGATGTCAGTCGCCGTATAACCCAGGGGATGGCCGACATGCAGCCCAGCGCCTGACGGATACGGAAACATATCGAGTGCATAGAATTTCGGCTTGGTCGGCTCGAACTCCGCTCGAAAGATATCGTGCTCGGCCCAATAGGCCTGCCATTTGGGCTCAATGGCCCGTGGATCGTAGGGCATGCGCCGCTCCTCGCGCCGACCAACTCATTGGTGGCGTCTTTCGAATGTGGCTCGCTTTTAAGGATGTCAGGAGCAGCTACGGCTGCCGGTACTGCGATGATTTCCGGCAGCCGCCGCTAAGTCGACATGCATGCGAATTCGCCAGCCGCAGCCGCGCTTCGACGGTGATTGAATGATGAGGCGAGGAAGACGTTCCAACGTCCATGGATGACGACCCAGGCAGATGAAATGAAAGGCAAATAGCAGGATTGACCCGGCTCCAGTCAGGAGGCCGGGTTGGTAAGTCGTGCGCCGAGAATACGCACGCGTGCTGCTTTGCTCGCGAAGGTCATCTGAACTAAGAATGCCCTATATGATTGCTTCTGCCAAGAGTGTATCCCTTGACTACAGCCGGATACATAGATCCACCCGTCGCATGGTGGTGTCTACATCTGTCAATCCGGCCATCGATCCGCTGGCCTACCTGACGGCCATGCAGTTGGGCCAGCGGCAACGGCCACAATCCGGTTTTTTTAAGTGCTCACGATGACTGCCGTCATCCCAACCGTCCCCTCGATGTGCTGATCGCCAAATACTATGATCACCTCCCACTCTATCGCCAGTCAGAGATTTATGCTCGGGAAGGCGTCGATCTGAGCCGTTCAACTATGCCAGACTGGATCGGCAAGGCCAGCACATTGCTGGAGCCGCTGCTGGTGAAGCTTCAAGAGCATGTATTCGCAGGTCATCGACTTCATGGCGATGATACAGTGTTCCTGTGCTGGAGCCTGGAAGGGACAAGACCAAGACTGGCCGACTGTGGACCTATGTTCGCGACGGTCGTCCCCACGGTGACACGACACCACCGGCAGCCTGCTACTTCTTCAGTCCGGATCGTAAGGGGCAACATCCCAAGCAGCAATTGGCCACCTTCTCTGTTCGCCGGATCAGAAAAAGGCGGAGAACGGGCCGCCGCCATCCTGTCACTGATCGAAACCGCAAAGCTCAATGGTCTCGATCCAGAGGCCTATCTGCGGGACATCCTTACCCGCATCGCCGATCATCCCATCTACACAATCGGTGAGCTATTGCCATGGAACACCGCAGCTAACCGAATCTAACCAGGAAAGCGCTGGTCGCAACGTCGGGCAAAATTGATTACGAGCGCGGCGTCTTTCTCAGCAATAGCGGCCAAGGAATCTACAGGCTTCTGCATGTAGGCTTCTGCATCGCTTTTAGGTCGATGAGATTGTTCGAAAATGCCTTCAGCCTGGACAGCTAGCTTATCGAATTTTGTTTGGTAATCTCCGGCTTTGTTGGCATCTCCGGCTTCCTGATAGACCTTAGCCATGATCGCAAAGGCCGCTCCACACTGGAAAGGATGCTCGTTTGTATTCGGTCCAAGCTCCGCCGAACCCTGGCCGTAACTCGGCGTTGCCAGAGTCCCGATCAAAAGCAAAACAATCGCACGCACCACAAGCTCAACCTCTTCACGCCGGAGCTGTTATCGTAGCATTACAGCCTCAGGAAACGCCATCATGCACTTGGAAAACCAGTTAACCGGACGCTTACTCGCCGATTATCCGATCAACCGAATTGACGCCTTGTTGCCGTGAAACATCACACCGGAGCCCTGATTTGATCATTATCGACTTTATTTTTGAGGTGATTGGCTACACTACCGCCAGGCTCGTGTTGCCGCTCATCACCGGCAGGAAGGTGCGCGTGCAAGCCATATCCTCGACCGAGACGGGATTTAATTGGCTGGGCTTCAAACGCGTCCCCGATGGCTCACTGATCTGCCAAGCTCCTATGGCAGGATGGATCGGTTTGATCCCGTGGGTGGTTGTGGTCGCCGTTCTTATCCTCACAATCGCATAGCCGTCACCACCGGACGCTTACTTCCTATCCGCGTTCGTTGTGAAAGCTATGTCTAGCGGAAAACTGCTAAGCAAGCTTTCCCAAACAGCTTCAACCTGTCTACTTTCGCAAAGCGGGCTTGTAACTGTCTGTCGTGGGACAGGCATCTCGACCAGTCCTCGGGATGAATTGGGCATGTTTCAGCCCACGGACGGGGGATTCGAGAACTCCACACTCAGTGCGGCCTGGATATTCCGCAATCGCCGTATGCAGAAGGCGATCACCGGACGTTGCCAATACCAAAAGTTGTACTATTGTCTGTCCCGCACGAGAAAACCTGATGGTGGTTATGCCGGTAGTAACTCGACATCTCATTGATCGGGGTGACGGAGCCACGGTCGAGCTCTTTCAAGCTCAGGTCGCAAGCGAAACGCCCGCAGGCGCAATCCTGTTTGTCCACGGCAACCAGGGTGGCCGTCTGCTTGGAGGGATAGAGGCGGTCGATAGCGGCGCGTTGCTTCGGTTCTGTTCTGGTTTGAATATCACTGCGGCGGCAGTCTCGCAGCCCGGTTTTGGGGCGTCAGATGGGCCTCCAGATTTCTGCGGTCCCAAAACTCAGCAGGCGATCATTGCGGCTCTCGGCTTCCTGAGGGAACAGCCTTCCGTCGACCCTAGCCGAATGGTCCTCTATGGAAACAGTCGTGGCGCCGTTGCATCGGCAATGGTTGCCACCCAGATTTCTGATCTGCGGGGAGTCATTCTCTCGGGCGGCGTCTACGATCTTGAAGTCGCTTATCACGCGAGTTCAGACGGTTTGCGGTGGGCTATCGAGAAGGAGGCGGGCCTGTCGAGAGAGGCCTTTCTGGCTCGCTCTGCGCTGCATTACGCGCCCGAAGTTCGGTCGGAGACGCTGTTGCTGCATGGAAAGCATGACGACCGTGCGTCGGTTGCCCATGCTGAACTGTTCTCAAAAGCTCTATCCAATGCAGGCGTCCCGGTGACGCTTCACGTGTTTGAGTGTGGGCATCAAATTCCAAGGAGCCACGTGCAGGAAGCTCTCCGCCCCTTCCTGAAAAGGATGTACCATCCCATCGTGACCTATCACTAAGGCGGCACGTAGCTTCGGCTTCAGATTGCCGACAGGAAGGTTGCAACATCCGAGCGGCTGGACAGCCTTACCTTTTGCAACGGATGCTCCTCGAAAAAACATTGATGTGCGTCGAAGGAATTCATGTGGTTCTTCCGAAGACGGTAACCACGCGTGTATTCCAGCAATTCCTCGAGCTGTTCCACGGTCCCGCCGCCGGTTTGGCCTCGTTGCAGAAGGTTTGAAATACACTCATCGTCAGAGACGTCGAGCCAAATCAGAGTTGTCACACGCGTCATCACCTGCCTGAGGATCGAACCGTAAATACCCTCCATCACCCAAGAGCTGTTGCCCGCAGCCTGGGTCACCAGTCGGTCGCGCTCATCACGCGGACGCTCTCCGGCAAAATTCGGTAGCCAATGAAGATCGTCGAGATGAACTGCTGGGATTTGCAATTTATGGGCTAGTTGCCCGGCCAGCCAGGACTTGCCACTTCCGCCATTGCCTACGATGAATATTCTGTCCATCTCTTGTCCTGCTTCAATGAGGGTAGATTGCTGATGGGCTTCAAACGTGAAGCCGATCGGTGAACTTTATTGCATCGAATCCGAGTTGAGTAGTCTCAGCCCCGAAGCTTGCCTGACTGGAAGGCGAGAACGATCAGCACCGCTGATCGCCGGCAAGCGAACCTGACTGACGCATCATCGAGCCCGCGTCGCCGCCAAATTGCCGCCAGTTCGTTCAGTTCGAGAGATACTCGTGCAGGAATGCCTTCACTCTGATGAAGGACTGCTCAGCAGCAGGCGCGTTATATTCTTCCCGATGACCGAATGCCGTCTTTGCCACTGTGACGTCTGGAGCATCGAAGGCATGGTACGCACCTGGATAGATATCGAGTTCGATCGGCGGACCTTTGCCACTGATGTGAGAAACCCTCTGCCGACACCTTTCGGCTGGGCTCCAATCGTCCACGTCGCCAATGAGGATCAAAGTTGGCACCGTCGCATCGCCCTCGTGGGGAGCGCAAACCGGATAGTACCCGACTGCAGCCTCGAACTTCCGATCCATGAACTGTTCGTTGCCCTCGGTTTTCGTGGCTTCCAGCGTCGCGATGCCACCAGCGGAAAAGCCCATCAGCCCCACATGTCGGGCATCAACGAAGGTGTATGTTGATAGGAAATCGAGAGCCCCGTAGGCATCGAATACCCGGTCAGGAAGATAGCTCTCACAGGTGTTGTCGATGTTGCGGGTCGTGAAGCTGTCGACCACCAGCACGACATATCCCCATGAGGTCAACCGCTGCGGCCAGTAAGTCTTGACGTTCTCATGGATACCGCCACAACCGTGCATGACGACGATAGCCGGAAAGGGACCATCTCCCTGTGGTCGGCTTAGATATCCCAGCAAGTGCGTGACTTGGGCCTGCGGGAGACTGACACCTTGTTCCCTTGCCTTGCGTTCCAGGAATGGACTTGGCTTTACGACTGCGCTGTCGAATCGCACCAACTCGTCGGCGTGAGCCGAAGGGTCAGGCTGCACGATAGCGATGAGCAAAAGTCCGAAAACAAGCTTTGTGATTTGCATTGAGTTGCTCCGCTGGGAGACAGGCAGTTGATCAAACGCTATCCACAACCGATCATCATCTAGATGCGGAAACTTCGACGTCCATAGGCTTTAAAGCGGCGCGGCAAATAGTCGCCTTCAATGATTATCCCCAGGCGTAAGTCCGGAGCCGGGGACAGAGCTCAAGGCTAAACCTTACGAGCGACATCGGCCTTGGCCGAGCGTCGTCAGCCAAACCGTTCCACCAGGAAATCGATCACCGTCCGCAACATCGCTGTCGGCCGCCGGTTCGGCGCATAGACGAGGTGCATCGGGACGGGCTTGTAGGACCATTCCGGCAGTACCCGTTCAAGCCGTCCTTCAGTGATATCGGCGGCGAGCAGCAGTTCCGGCTGAAGCGCAATTCCCGCGCCGCTGAGTGCTGCCATGCGCAGCGCCGCTCCCTGGTTGGTCGAGAATTTTCCGGAGATCAACACATCGCGCAGTTCGCCGCCCGGCCCGACCAGGTGCCAGCGATCCTGCATGCGCCAATAGGAGTGGCCGAGGCAGAGGTGGTTCGCCAGAGCCTCCGGCGAGGCCGGCCGGCCATGGCGGGCAAGATAGTCCGGCGAGGCAGCGAGAATCCGCCGGTAGGGCGTGAGCGGGCGGGCGACCAGGCCGCTGTCGGCGAGCGGGCCGATGTGGATACCGAGCTCGAACCCCTCGCCGACGAGATCATGGACATTGTTGTCGAGCGACAGTTCGATGCTGACGTCGGGATAGGCGTTCTGGTAATCGATCAGCGCCGGCACCAGGACTTGCGTGCCGAAGCTGACCGGCGCCACCAACCGAAGCCGGCCGCGCGGCGCCGATTGCAGCTCGCTCGCCGAAGCCTCGGCCAGCGCCACTTCGGAAAGCGCGCGTTTGCAGCGCTCGTAATAGAGCTGGCCGACCTCTGTAAGCTGATGGCGCCGCGTGGTGCGATGGATCAGCTTCGCCCCGAGCCGGGTCTCGATCGTCTTGATGTGCTTGGCAACCATGGCAGGCGACACTTGCGCGATCTCCGCGGCCGCCGCGAAACTGCCATTGTCGATGACCCTGACGAACATCGCCATGCCGGCCAGCTTGTCCACGATTGCCTACCTGTTGGTTTCGAATGACGATACCAACAGCTTATTTATCAACCGACGAATTTACAACATGGTCGCCATGCCCGCGCCAAGACGACGGACATCACCAACCTGACCAAGGAAGAGACCATGCCCATTCTTCACCTGCAGATGCATCCCGGCCGCACCGACGATCAGAAACGCGCCTTCGCGCGCGAAGCAACCAAGGCCGCCGTCGAGACCCTCGCGTGCCCGCCGGAATCGCTGGAAATCCTGATAACGGAGATCGCCAAGGATTCCTGGGCGGTCGGCGGCAAGCTGAAATCCGAGGCCTGACAGACGACCCGCTATGCCGAAGGCTCGAGCTGCGGGCCGCCGCCGCCATGGTATAGGACGGGGAGCCGGCCCTCGGCTCCCTGCTGAATGTGAAGGGCGGCCGGTGATTTTACTGGCCGCCGCCACTCCACCGCACGCAAGCCTTTGGACAGCCGACCTCACCGGGGAGTTTGCTTTTGGTCCATCTGAGCCATGGCGGAGTTCGGTCCTAAGCGGACCTTTCGGTGTCGAAGGCGAAGGCTGCTTGGCGTCCTCAAAACAGTCGTAGAGCCAAGCGGTGGCTTGAAAGCGGACAACGCATCGGAGTGGCGAGGCGGCATGTTTGCATCAAAAGCGGATTTTACGTTGAACGTGATTGCATCTTTGATGCCTGCGCCTGTTTTTGGCCCTGTGTCCAGCGGGTCACTCGTTCGCAAGCACTGTCTTTCCAGATGCAAATTGGCGATTATAGAAAATCCGAACCGACAGAACGACGCCGGCGATCAGGACGACAACCCCAGCGACTTCGATCGGAGTTGGCCAGCGGGCATGCACGACAAGTCCGCCGATCACGCCGAAGGCAGTCTCTGAGACGATCAATTGCGCGGCCAAGGCAACCGGCAGGCTGCGGGAGGCGATATTCCAGGCCCAGACGCCGCCTACGGTGGCCAGCAGCGCGAGAGTTGTGCCCCAGACATAGAGGTTGCCGGCAGCGCTCCAGCCGAATCCCAATATAGGAAGCCGGAAGAGGTCCATCGCGGCACCGATGGGATAGAAGGCCAGCATCAAGACGCCGCCGCCCACCAGTATCAGCGCCGACCACACGCCGGAGGGCATGTCCGGCCGTGCGGCGAGTGCCGCCTGATTGGAAAGCGCGAACCAGACCCAAAGGCCCACGGCAGCAAGCGCCAGCGGCACGCCAATCCACAATGATTGCACAGAGTCCAGTCCTTCGGCCGTGAATGCCGTGCCATTGACGAGAACAAGACCCACCAGCACCAGTGCCAGAGGCACCATGAGGGATCGCCAAGGCAATGATGCCTGACGCTGATTGCCAATGACCATCAATACGATTGGCACCAGCCCGAGAAAGGCCGGAGCGATGACTGGGCCGGCAAAGAGGGCCGCTCCGGTCACTGTCAGGAAGTAGCCGACATAGCCGACGAAGGCGAGCCAGATGGCTTGCAGGCAGTTTCGAAGCGTGAGGTGGCGCATGACACCCTTCTCGGAAAACAGAATGTAAAGCCCGACGAGTGCCGAGACGACGTGACGGATGAGGGCAAAATCAAAGGTGGAATAGTCACCGATGATGAAGGGCACGACGAAATTGAGCGAAAAGGCAAAGGCCGCAAAGAGAGCGGCCGACACGCCAACATAGAAAAGTCTGTCCATATGCTCACCCCTTTTGACATTGCGTCACCGAGCCCTGGTCTCCGCGACGCCGAGTATGCCGTTTGGCAGTCAAGCGAAATGCTTGATCGAATGGATAAAATTTACCGGCCACGCGCCCTGGTCGGTAGCCGGGGAAAATGAGAGCCAGCCTCTCGATACGCATCACCCGGATCATGAAACGGTGCAGAATCGCAGGGGCCGCGATGCGTGTGCAACGCTTCGAAGCGGTCATCGCTGCTTCATCGGGATGGGATTCACGCAGACGGCCGTGCCGCCTCTTCAGGAGAGCCGATTTCCCGCCGCAACTGCTCAGACCGGGCGAACTTCGGCAAGCCGCTTGACTGCATACTCGTCCCGCCAGCAGACGGCGGCTTAGCAACCAGGGATACCGCCGCCTTCATCTGTGCAGCGCACGGGAATTGTGGCATAACTGGGCCATGGCGATACATGTCTTGGCGGTCCATCGCGACACGGTCGGGACGGAACAGGCGGCGGGCGGTTCGCTTGCAGCCGCCTATTCCGTGGGGGTTTTCTGCTGGCTGCTGTCGGCCGGCGTCTATATCGCCGCGAAATGGGTCTCTTCGGAGATGCCGCCCTGGGCGCTTTGCTTCTGGCGCGTGCTGATCGCCTGGGCGATCCTGATGCCCATCGTGTACCGGCATTTCGGCGCCATGGTCGCGCTGGTGCGGGCTCGCGGCCTCGAGCTGCTCGCCATCGGCGGTGTGGGGCTTGGCGTCTGCCAGGGCCTGATTTTTGTCGGCCTTGAACATGCCGATGCCACGACCGCCGGCATCATCATCGCCCTGATCCCGATCATCACCATGATTCTTGCCCGTTTCATTCTGGCTGAGCCGATGGGACGCTGGCAGGTGATCGGATCGATCCTCGCCTTTTTCGGGATCGTGGTCATCATCGTCAAGGGCAGCCCGGCTGCGCTCTTGCGTCTCGACCTCAATCCCGGGGAGTTGTGGATCGTCGCTGGCGCGTTCTGTTTCAGCCTCTATACCGTCCTGCTCCGCCGGGCGAAATTCGATGTGAATCGCCTTGCGCTCCTGGTGCTGCTCCTCGGTGCAGCGGTGCTGACGGCGCTGCCCTTCTACCTGTTTGAGCTTGTCTCCGACGAGCGCTCGACGCTGAATGCCAGCGGCCTTATCGCGCTCGGCTATGTCGCGATCCCGGGTGGCGCGGTTATGTATTATCTCTTCAATCGCAGCATCGAGGCCCGGGGGGCGGCGCGGGCGGGCGTGCTGCTTTACATCCAGACGATCTTTATCGCCGTGCTCGCCTACCTGTTCCTCGGCGAACAGTTGCAACGCTATCATCTCGAAGGCGCGGCACTCATCGTCGCCGGCTTGCTTCTCATCATCTTGCTGAAGCCAACGACCAGAGCGGAGGCGACCAAAGCCTGAGTACGAACGCAATGGCTTTCCCAATGACCGCTTCTCAAACCTGTGCCATGTCCGCTTTCGGAAAAAGGAAACAGGTGGTTCTATGAGCAATATGGGGCGCAATGCGACCGGGTGTTGTCCCGATCCTGCGCTTGGTTTACCCAAGTCTCAATCGGGTTGATCGAGGGTGCCGCGAGTGGGATGGGAAGCACTGGAGCTGTGGGGCAAGGACGCGGTTCGCATCGAACGGCTGGCTGGCGGGGTCGCCAATGATGTCTGGAGCGTGCACATCCACGGGCAACTTGCAGTCGGTCGTCTGGGTACCAGGAGCAATGCTGATCTGGCGTGGGAGGTTGAACTCCTCCGGCACCTTGACCGTGAAGGTCTGAGCGTGCCGGTGCCGATCCCGGCAGACGACGGCCGGCTATTCGCGGATGGCCTGATGGTTATGACATACATGCATGGCGGACCACCCGAGACCGAGGGCGACTGGCGTCGTGTCGCCGAGACCCTCCGCGAACTGCATCGTTTGACGCAAGGCTGGCCGCAGCGCCCAGGGTGGCGATCCTCGACGGACCTCCTGCATGCCGAGACGGGGACGAGGATCGACCTTGCCGCGATGCCGCCAGATGGCGTCGCTCGATGCCGCGCGGCGTGGGCACGGCTTATCGGACGTGAGGCAAGCGTCGTCCACGGTAATCCCAACAACCCTGCCAACATCCGCATGACCACGGACCGCGTCGCACTGATCGACTGGGATGAGTCGCATATCGACGTCCCCGACCTTGACCTCGTCTTGCCCCATAATGCTGCCGATCTGGAAGCCGGGGCGTATGACATCGCCGCGCAAGCATCGGCCGCATGGGAAGCCGCCGTCTGTTGGGATGACGAATACGCGAAACAGCGACTTGCCGAAGTTCGAGCGGTCTAGAGCGGTTCAGCTTTTAACGGAAGCGCAGAACCGCTCTATTCTTTTGTTTTTACGCAATTCCCGGCAAAAGCGCTTCGCGCTTTGCCTGGGAAACCCGCTTCGCACTTTTCCTGGAATTGCTCTAAAGCGCGTCGCATGAAACGTGGTTCAAGCGACGTGCTTTAGCTCTTTGTTTTTATGCATGTCGTACCTCCGGAACCGCTGCACACTTCCGGGCGACATGCATCAGCGACGGCCGCTCCCGGCGCAAGCCTGACGTCGATAGGCAGGTAGCCCCTGGAAATACGGCCTAGGTTAGCATCATCGGAGGAAGGTCCGGCCGCCGCTCTCCCAGTCCCCGCGGGACGAGCGATAGAGCCGCGATCCCCGCCTCATCGGCCGCACGCAGAAGCGCCTCCCGGAATTGTTCCGGGGCAATCTTCCCGCTCAATGCGTCGACGCAGGCTTTCACGGCAGCCACATATTCCTCGCCGTCATCGCAAGGCCAGTCGTTGATCAGGAGACGCGCCGCGTCGCCCAGCGTCCATACGATCTTGCGAGATGCCGGTCCTCGCAAAGCGAATCCGACCGGCGTAAATGCTGATGATGTATTCCAGCACATTGTCCTCGACCCCTCAAGGCACGGGTACTACAGTCCCCGCGATCAATATACGCGCGTATTTTGAAATTTGGAATTGAAAACTGTCGAGAGGCACCGCTTGAACGCGAGGCTGTGGAATCAGGAAAAATGGCGCCCATGGCTTTATCTCGGAGCGCCCTGCGTTGCGTCGACAGGTGACATCCCTGGGGCGGAAAGGCCGTCCACATGATCGGAAATCATGGAAGGCGTTTTTGAACCATGCTTTCCGACGAAGCGTAGCAACTGCCACCAGTAGGGACCTTATCCAGCCAGCATACGTGCGAGCATATGTCTGATATGGTCCTGCGCGCCGTAGAAAATTGCAGCGATAGTGATCGTGCGACGACTTTCCACCGGCACGAACCAGATAGCCGCCTTATCCCGCCGAAGAAACCGGATTCCAGGGTCAATGTCGGCCCGCAATGTGCCGGTATAAGGCGTATCGACGAGACGATCGATTTCGACACGCAACTTGCGGATTCGTTCAGCGGTACGCTCCAACGCCTCGTCGGCCAAGTCTCCGAGTTCGACGTGGGACTCGAAGAGATGATCGAAAATCAGCTCAAAATCGCGTTCGGCATCCTCGGAATATTCAAGGCTCCACACGAACAGCCCGCCGCTTCCGCTCGATCATCGCCTCGACGCGGCTTTCCATTTCCGTCGTGGAAATCATCGGGCCTTTCAGACGCCGCTGGACCAATTCGCGAAGCGCTGCCGTTTCGACGGCCTCAGCCTCCGTCTTTTGGCGGAGGAGTTCCAAGCCCTGCTGAAGAACGGAACTCATGCTGGAATACCGGCCGCTTTCCACCAGCGAACGGGCAAAGGCGTCCTGCTGGTCGGTCAGCGAGATCGACGATTTGACACTCATCGGTTTATCTCCATTGAGCCGAATTTGCTACTCAGTAGCATATTTGTCGATCTGCCGGAACCCCTCCCTCTATTCGTCATGACGGTGACGACCCATAGGCCATGGTGCAGTCACGGCAAGCCAGTATACACTCAAGCGAATCCCCTTTGTCGAAAGCCATACATGCAGCGCCTGCCCCGTGCCCCCAAAGCCGTTCTGTTCGACATGGACGGTTTGATGTTCGATACCGAGGCGCTGTATCGGGATGCGACGATCACGGCTGCACGGAATGCGGGTTTCGAATTGCCTCTCTCGGCCTATCTCGAAACCATCGGTTTGCCGGCTTCCCGTGTGCGCGAACTCCTGTTGGCCCGGTTCGGCAAGGATGCCCCTCTGGAGGATCTCTGGAGGCAGGCTTCGGAACTCTTCACGCAGATGGTGCAAACGGATTTACGAACGAAGGCAGGCTTGCCGGAAATCCTATCCTTCCTCGAAGCGGCGCGGATCCCTTCGGCCATCGTCACCTCATCGGATCGGACGGCCGTCGAGGCGCATCTTTCGGCCGCCGGGCTGCAAGGCCGCCGGTTCCAAACCATTATTGCCTATGGCGATTACACGGTGGGAAAACCGGATCCCGCTCCATACCTGCTGGCCGCCGAGCGGCTCAACCTGCCCATATCGGAATGCGTTGCCCTGGAAGACTCCCGAAATGGAGTTCTCTCCGCATCAGGCGCCGGAGCGATGACCATCATGGTGCCTGATCTGGTTCAGCCCGCTCCGGATATTCCTGGCCGCTGCGCTTGCATCTTGGCGGATCTTCACGCCGTTCGGGATTTGATCGCCATCTCGATGGCGGGAGCCGCCGTGGAGCCGTGAGGGAACAAAACTGCAAGCCTACAGATGCACTCTGCACGTCATGCAGTTGACAGGTCGGGACGGTTCTTTCATCTGGAGCGCCAGATCAGGAGCCTCTCACATGACCCTTAACATACGCCCCGCGACGCCTTCAGATGCGGCAACGATCCTGCGATTCGTCCGCGAATTGGCCGACTATGAAAAGGCGATCCACGAGGTCGAGGCGACCGAGGAGAGCACGCGTGCGGCGATCTTCGGCGACGGTTCGGTCACGCATGCGCTGATCTGCGAACGCGAAGGCCAAGCGATCGGCATGGCGGTCTATTTCTTCAGCTATTCGACTTGGCAGGCGAAGAACGGCCTTTATCTGGAAGATCTCTACGTAACACCGGACGCGCGCGGCTCGGGAGCCGGCAAGGCGCTGTTGCGGCGCCTGGCACAGATCGCGCTGGAAAAGAACTGCGGCCGCTTTGAATGGAGTGTGCTCGACTGGAACGAACCTTCGATCCGCGTCTATGAGGCGATCGGCGCGGAGCCGCAGAAGGAATGGATCCGCTATCGGATGGCGGGAGAGACGCTGGCGGCGTTTGCCCGCGGCTAGAATTCTCTATTTTTTCTTGGCCGCGGCGCTTGCGTCTTGACGGACTTGCACGCCGTTCGGGATTTGATCGCCATCAGCCTGGCTGACCGCGACGCGGCCCGAACGGGACATTGCCGATAATCGACATTGTCCCATCGCGGTCGGGCGGGCGCATCATCCCGCGCAGCCGATAGTCAGCGGCACCCAGCTTTCCCCCTTCAATCTCCACCCTTCCGATCCTCACCGCAATTCTGCAGTAACCCGGAAAATCCCGCCGGCCGAAGCATCCGAGCAGACGACGAAGGTGGAGCCCTCCTGCGCCATGAAGGCGACGTTGCCGCCGGCTTCGCAGGGGGTGGCGCTCCATTGCAGGATAATATCGCCGTTGTCGGGCAGTTTTTCCGTGGGGGTCTTCGTTGCACTTGCCATCCATTCGGTTGCCGACGGCAGGTGGACGGGTGTGTTCAGCTGTTTCGACAGCCAGGCGGTATAGTTCTGCGCCACGGCGAGCGGCACGTCGTCGGCCGGCTGCTGCGGATTGTCGGCATAGGCCTGGGCGGCGGCCTGATCTGAGATGGCGGTGTAATATTGCGCCATCTCGGCGCGGGTCACCGCCTTTGCCTGCATGCAGAAGGACTTGTCGATCTTCACCGCGCCATTGGCAACGCCGAGCATGCCGCCGAGCTCCTTCATCGAGGAGGTCATCAGCCGCACATTCTCCAGCGAATAGCTTCCGGCCGGCACGGTTTCGAAGGCAAGGGTCGGCGAAACCGGGCAGAAGCCGCGCGCCGACAGCGCCTCGAGTTCGGCAAGGATCGGCTGGTAGGCTGCGACCGCCAGCTTGTAGGCCTCGGCGGTGTAGCGGCCGTCGGCCTCGCCGATCTTCGGCGCAAGGGCTGCAAGCGTCGGATCGGCAGCCCCTGCGCGAGTGGCGATCGAGGCGTTGAGATCGGTGACCTTCTGCTTCAGCGCGGTGGCCTCGTCCTTCGCCGCCATGACATCGGCGATGACGGCGTCGAACAGTTTGGCGGCGTCGCCATAGCCTGAGGTCGCGGCCGGCGTCTGCCATTGCTCGGCCTTGGCCTTGGCTTCGGTCATCAGCCCGCTCGCCTTGGCGACGTCGGGGCTATCGCCGGCGCCGATGCGGTTGACGGTTTCGCGTTTGGCCGCCGCGTCTTTTTCGGCTGCGGTGAGCGCGGTGAGCGCCTTGGCGAGATCGTCAAACGTCGTTTTCGACTCGTCATAGGCGCCGACGGCAGCGTGCATCTGTTTGGCGGCGGCGGCCTCGGCGGCAGTCTTCATCTTGGTATCGGCCTCGGCAAAACCCGGCGCCTTGTCGCCGCCTGCGGCAGAGGCGGCAGCTTTTGCCTTCTCGGCATTCTCCTTGGAGATGGCGATCAGCGCATTGCCGAGATTGATGGCGGCCGTCTGATAGCCCGGAAGGGCCTTGTCGTAGTCTTCGTCCTTGAGCAGCGCATCGGCCGAGGTCAGCGCCGCAGCACCGGTGTCATAGGCGAGTTTCGCCTGGTCACCGGAAGGGCGCTCCGGCGCCTTGGCGGCGATCGCCTTCTGTTTGCGGCTTTCGGCCTCCTTCTTCCAGGTGCCGACATCGGCGACGAGCTTCGGATCCGGGCGCAGCAGTTTGGGGATGGTGACGACACCGACGCCGATGCAGATCAGGAGCAGCGCTCCGATCATCGAGAGCTTGGCCAGCGTCCACTTTTTCGGCTTCGGCGGTTCCGGCTGCTGCACGCCGCCGCGCGGATCCCATGACATCGGCTGGATGCCTGTGGTCACCCGGGCGAATTCGCCGAGCGCATCGGCGCCCGTGCGCGGTCGCCCGGCCGGGTCGCGGCTCAGCATCCTTTCCACAAGACTTGCAAGCCCCTCGGGAAAACCGGGGATCAGCACATCCAGGCGAGGAAAGATGTTGGACGGGTCGAGATGGATGTTCTTCCAGCTCTGCTCGCGCTGGTGCTCGTCTTCCCAGACCATGACGCTGTCGAAGACGCTGGCATAGGTCTGCCGCGGCAGGAAGAGCTTGTAGGCGATCATGCCCATGGCGTAGATATCGAGCGCCGGCGAGGCGGAGAAGGTGCCGCTGGCATAGATCTCCGGCGCCCCGAATTCCGGCAGATAGGGCGGGATGATGTGTTCGCCGATCTTGGAGATCAGGTGCAGGTTGCCGATCCGCACCGACAGGCCGGAATAATCCTCGGAGACATAGATGCACTGGTCCGTCAGGGCATTGTGGGCGTAACCGGCGCCGTGCAGCGTCGCCAGGCCCTCGAGGATGTGGCGGCCGATCTCGACGGCGCGCTCGTAGGCCACCATCTCCGTCTCGTCGAGATACTGGTGCAGCGTTTTCGACGGCCGCTTCTCGACGATATAGAAATTGTCATCTTCCGGCGACGGCGGGATGAGGTCCTCGATTTCGACGAAGCGCCGCGCCGTCAGCGATTTGGCCTCGTTGATCGAGGTCCAGACGCGCTCGAAACGGGCCTTGTCCAGTTTCAGCGCCATATCGGGCGTGACGATGAAGACCGCATGGCCCATCCGCTTGTCCTCAGCGGGATAGACGATGAATTCGTTTTCATAGATCGGCTCGCCGATCGTGTAGCGGGCGATCAGATCACTTCTCATGCACGTGTCCCCCTGCATTCATTCATGAAACCGAATTCTATTCACCCGCCAGTAATGGATCGCCGATCAGGCCCGCGGCGAGCAGCAGGCCGGTCTTCGTATCGCGAAGCGCGAAGGCGAAACGGGCATCGGCGACGACGCGAACAAGTGTCGGATCGATGCTGCGTTCCGTGATGACAGCCGTGGCTGCCGCCGCCTCCGTGCCGTTTTCGTCAACCTTGATCATGGTCTTCTGCAGAACATGGGACAAGCGGATGTTTTCCTTGGTGAAACCCGGAAAACCCGCATCCCCAGTCTTCTCAGTCTTTGGGGCCTTTTCTGGCGCCACACCCATCGCATTGAGAACCGGCATCAAATCACGCCCGTCGTTGAGGGAAAAGCGGGGCAGAAAGATTTCGCCCTTGGCGGCCTCGAATTTCTCGCCCTGAAGCCAGGAAGCGAGCGCCTTCAGATCCGCGCCGCCGACACCCTTGCCGGAGCGCGCCGCCACCACGACCATGCTGTAGCTCTCGCCGGCATAGGCAAGATCGACGGCGGTGAATTTTTCATCGGAGCGAAACCTCTGCCCGTCGCCGGCAAGATGCATCATCGGCACCGAAATCGTCGAGCCATCCGGGCGCTGAAAGGGGCTTGCCGGGCTCTCCTTCTCGAAGGAGGTCTTCCAGCGCGCCTTGAAGGAGAGTGCGCCGAGGCTGACGAAGCCGCCGCCGGGCGGCGCGTCGAGGATCGACGAAATGGCGCCCCGCGTGGCGTTCTTCACCCAGGCATTGATGTGCTCGACCGATGTCGGCCCGTCGAGATCCTCGATCGACGGCTTGATGCGGTGGCTGGCGAGCATCGCAAGCGCATCGGGAACGAGTACCAGCCTGTCGTCGAAGACGATCGCAACCGCCGTCGCCAAAGGCGCGTCGGCCGCGGCCGGCTTTTCCCCTGTCATGGCGTCGAGCACCTTTTCCGGTCCCTTCACTTCGCCGGCGAAGCCGAGGCTCTTGGCGATTGCCGCCTTGCCCTCATCGGAGGCGCCGAGGCTTGCGAGACCGAGGGCGGCCGCAAGGCTTGCCGGCGACACCATGATATTGGCCGCCCCTTCCTTTGCCAGGGTGCGGTCGATGAGCTCGGCGGCAAGCCCCGCCTGGGCGGCAAGCACCACCTTGCTGTCACCGGTCTCGCCGGCGTTGGCTGGGGCAAGCGCCATCAGGGAAGCGGCAAGACCGGCCAGCAGAGTGGATTTCGGCATGGTTCGCTCCTCTTCAGCGGATGCGATAGAATTTGGAATCGAACGACCACTTGCCCTGGGTGCCGGTCTCGTCGTCGCCGACGATCCTGAGGCTTCGGGCGAGGTCGTAGACATAGTTGAAGGCGGCGCGCTGGCCGACGAGCGGTGTCGGCACATCCGGCAGGTCGAGCACTTCGATCGGCTTGTCGCTGAGGATGGCGACGACCATACCGACGCCGGCCGGACCCTCGACCTGATATTCGAAGCCGATATAGGGATTGCGCGCATCGGGCACGACGACCGGCCGGGCCGGATCGAGCCGGTTGTCGCCGCTCTTGGCCGTCGGCTTCAGGCCCATCGAGCGCTTGTTCGGGTAGAGCTGCGTCAGCTTGCCGGCGGCGTCGATATCGACCAGGATCAGGTAACCGGACTTCTTGGTAGAGACGCGCATCGCCACCTTGTCGCCGATGCTGACGGCGGTGCCGGGCAGCATGTCGACGGCAACACCGGCCTCATTGTCGCTCTTCAGCGTATTTTCGACGGCGGCGACCGGCGTCTTCGCCTCCTCGCCGGTGATCACGTCGCGGCCTAGCGCATCCGGCAGGCCGTAGAATTGCGGGACCGGCGTGAAGCGGCAATCCTCGGCATGCGTCCGGCAATATTCGTCGGATTTGCGCCGGACATAATCGAGAAGGGCGGCATTGCTGACATTCGGCTTGTCGGCGGCGCGTGCCACGCCATCCTGCACGCCTTCGATGAAGTGGCGGGTGAAAACACCGAGCGCCGGCTTGGCCTCGCGATCGACGAGCGCCCACTGCCCTGCATTGACGGCCGACCAGACCATGGCGCTTTCGCCACCGAAGGAGAATTTCGCTTCCTTGCCTGACTTGTTCGGCGGTTCGATGGCTGCCAGTGCCGGGCCGAGGCAGCGCACGGTGCCGGAGGGTGCTGCGACCGCGCTGCGGCTGCCGGGGCCGACATGGCAGGCGTCGATCAGCAGGGTGACGCGGCGGTCCTTGAGGCTGTTCAGCCGTGCGGCGATCTCGGTTTCGCGGATCTGGTTGGTGACCGTCACCTTGCCACCCTCGCGCACCAGTTTCGCATCGGCGGCAACCAGCGTCGGGCTCGTCGTTTCCTCGGCGCCCATTTCCTCCGAGCCCTGGCCGCTGAAATAGAGGAAGACACGGCTTCCCGGCGTCGACTGGCGCACCAGCCAGTCGTCGATCTCGGCCAGGATCGCCTCGCGGGTCGCCTTGCGGTTGGTCAATGTGTGGATCTGTTCCGGGCGGTAGGCGAGCGTCTTGGCGAGGAAGACCTGCATCGCCTTCACGTCGCTGGCGGAGCCGGTCAATTTGGCCTCGCGCATCTCGTAATCGTCGATGCCTATCAGCAGCGCGCGATCGCCGGGGGAGCCTTGGATCACTGGCGTCTGGACGGTCGGGGATTGGACGTCGGGTTCGGCGTCTGCAGGCCCGGTGACGGGTTTGTCCGCGGGCATGTCGGGGCTTGGCGTTTCAGTCGTGCCGGCAGGCGCGCTATTGCCGGCGGGCGGGGTATCGCCGGCGGGCGGCGACGTGATGGTGAGGTTGGCCTCTTCCTGCCCGGATTTTTGCTGCTTCGTTCCGGCGCCGGTGGTGGTGGACGCGACCTGATCGCCTGTCGCCGATCCTTCGACATCAGGCACGTCGCCGTCGGTCTTTGCGGCGATCCAGCCGCGGAAGGCAGCGACGCGGGTATAGACGCCGTAATGTTCGGCCTCGGCGCAGCCGGCGCCCCAGCTGACGATGCCGAGCTGGATCCAGCTTTTGTTGGGACGCTGGGCGACGAGCGGTCCGCCGCTGTCGCCCTGGCAGGCATCCTTGCCGCCTTCGGCATAACCGGCGCAGACATTGCGCTCGTCGATCGGGTTCATCCGCATCGAGCTGTCACGATAGGCGGCGCGGCAGTCCTCGCGCGGCACGATCGGCAGTTCGACTTCCTGCAGTTCGGTCGGCAGATATTTGTCATCCCAGCCGTGATCGGCCTTAGTGTAACCCCAGCCGGTGACGACGGCGGGGTGGCCGGCGGCCTCCACCGCCTCATCCGAGGCCGAGGCAAGGATCGCCGGCTTCGATTTGGCGGGCTCGGCGAGCTTGATGAGGGCAATGTCGTTGGCGAAGACCTTGCGGTCGAAATCCTCGTGGATAACAACGTCATCAACGGCAAGGCCGGGCTTGTCGGGCCCGTCGACCGCGATCACCTTGTCGATCTTCGACTTGCCCTCGACGATCAGCAGATCCCGGGCGAAGAGATCCTGCTTGCCGGAGCGGCCGCTGGTGACGCAATGGGCGGCCGTCAAGATCCAGCGCGGCGCGATCAGCGAGCCGCCGCAATGGCCGCCGAAGCGGCCGCGCTGTTCGGGGTCGGGCGCCAGGATCTTCACCTGCCAGGGCCATTCGCCTTTTCTCGCCGCCTGGCCGCCGATGACGCGCCCGCCATCCTCGCCGGCAAAATCGGTATCCTGCTGCGCAAGAGCTGGAGAGGTCAGAAGCAGCATGACGGAGGCAATCGTGAGGACCCTGCTGATCGACGTGCTCATAGCTTGGCTCCGGCGGAGGTATAGAGGACCGTAAATCCGACGCGGGCGCCCTCGGGGAGGAATTCGCCGAGGCGCCTGGCGATATTGCCGGCGGTGCGGCGCCTGTCGTTTTGCTTCAGGAACTCCACAAGCTGCGGCATCGGGGTTTCAGAGGTGACGGCGACGAGCAGGTCGGTGCCAAACGGCGCGACGACCGAAAGATCGAGGTCGAAGGTCTGAGACATCTCGGCATCGGCCTCCTTCTCGTTGGGATAGAGGAACTGCACGGTGCCATCGCCGGTGACGTCGAAGAGCACGAGCTTGCGGCCCGATAGATCCGAAACCGTGACGCCGACGCGCTCGCCTTCGCCATGGACGGTGTCGGAGGGCGTCACGCGCACGGTTTGCGGGTTTGTCTCCGACAGCCGCTTCAGCGTGTCGAGCGCGGCCATCCGGTCAACGACAAAAGGCATGTCGCCGGCGCCGACGCCGGAGGCGACGACATCGCCGCCGGCAATCGCCTCGCGATTTTCCGGATCGAAGACGAGTTCGGCATCGGCACCCTCGGTCACCTTGAATGGCGTGACGGCTGCGTCGATCCCCTGCAGAACCGGTTCGGACCCCAGGGCGGCGACGCTGATCGGCGCAGGCTCGGTGGGCAGCGGAGTGTTTGATTTCTCCGCCACCGCCTGCGCCCCCGCCCCTTCGTAGGCATAGACGACCACACGGTCGAGATCGGTTCCGGGCGGGCTTTCGGTAAAGATGTTCTGCCGCTGGTCGGTGAACTGATAGACCGCCTGGCGCACATATTCGAAGAGTTCGCGGCGGCTGACGGCGCCGTCGCCGTTGCGGTCCGCAGCCCCCTCGAAGGCGCGGGCGGTGGCATAACTCAGCGCGCCGCGCTTCTGCGGAATGCCGGGGATCGTGATCTCGGGCGACTTGGTGTTCTCGTCGACGGCGGCAAGGAAGGTCAGCCGCTCGAAATCGAAGCCGGTGGATAACGCATCCGCCGTCGTCGAGATCGGCGCGAGGTCATCCTCCTCGATCGTATAGGACGGCGCCTGACGCCAGGTGATCTCGGCGCCGCGCGGATCGACGTCGCGGGTCATGCCGCCGGCATGGCAGGTATCGGCGATGAAGACGACATCGGCGCCCTTGGCCTCGAGGTTGCGGATCAGCACCTTGAACTCGTCGCCGAAGATGCGCTCGCGCGATCCGGGCAGCCGGGTGTCGAAGCCGGCCAGCACATAGACCTCGTCGCGGCCGCTCGGTTTCGAGCCCTTGACGCGTTCCGGCTCGCTCGACCCGTGACCGGCAATGCCGAGCACGACGAGGTCGCCAGGCCCTGCCCGCTCCGTCACGGCCCCGATCGCTTGAAAAATGCCCTCGCGATCGGCTGCGCCATTCTTCAGGAGCGTCATGTCTTCGACGCCGACCGAGCGCAGCGACAGGGAAAGGTCCTCGGCATCGGCGACGGCGCCATGCAGCGGCGGGACATTGCGATAGAGATCGATGCCGACCAGCACCGCCCGGACCGCGCCGCGCTCGGGCGCCTCGATCGTCCTTGCCAGGCTGTCGGTGGCCGCCAGGATGAGGAGGGCTAATGCGGCGGCCATGGAAACGGATGCGGACATGGCCAAACTCCCCTCGCCCCCGCTATTCACGGCGCCATTCGACGCGCCGGTTCAACGCATCGACATCGTCTTCGGTGAGGTTTGCGGTTGCGGTCACGTCGACCGGCTCGGAGGCGCCGCGGCCCTCGGCATCGATCGTCGCGTCGATGCCGTGGCTCTTCAGGAAATCGGCGACGGCCTGGGCGCGGCGCTCGGACAGCTTCTGATTATAATCGTCAGCGCCGCGCCGGTCGGTATGGCCGACGAGGATGATGCGGCCGGGCTTCTGCTCCTTCAGCGCTTCCAGCAATTCCTCGGCGGCCTCGGTGCCGATCGAGGTGAAGCTCGACTTGTCGAAATCGAAGGTGATCGGCACCGGAATGGAGACCGGCACGATGCCGCGCACATTCTCGGAATAGATGCCGCCGAGCACGCCGCTGCGGTGATCCTTCTCGGCCGGCACGAAGCTGCCTTGCGGATTGTCGCTCGAAGGATTCGCGGCAAGGATGCGGGCCTGGGCGGCGCGCTGGATGAGATCGGAAATCGTTTCGGCCGGCGGCGCCTTCGGCGTGCGGGTCTCGTTCTTGATGATCTCGATCGCCTGCTGGTAATCGGCGGCGGCATCGGCGAAGCGGCGAGCGGAGAAATAGATCTCGCCGAGCGTGGCGGAAGCCTGCCACAGCACCTGCGGACTGTCGGCAGCGACAAGCAGCGGTTCGTAATCGGCGACCGGTCTATCGGCGGCCATCATCTCCTGCGCGGCGGAAAGCCTGAGGGCTGCGACGCGGCGCTGGGCATTCACCTGGAACTGGCCGCAATCGGCGCTGACGGCGATCGCATCGGCCTCGGAAGCGGCAGCGGTGATATCCTTGGCGGCAACGGCCGTGTTCAGCTTGTCGAGAAGCGCGGTGCAAACCGGCGTATCGGCGTTGGCGACCTCGATCTCCTCGCCGGCCTGATCCGGTTCGGCCGAGCGGCCGAGGTTCAGCTGCGGCATCTTGATGCTGAAGCCGCCGGGCAGCTTGAATTGCGGCATCTTGATCTGCGGCATCGGCAGTTTCGGCATCTTGGTCTGAGAAGACTGGGCCGGCTGCTTGTACTGCGTCGGCTGCTTATATTGGGTCGGCCGGGTGGACGACGTGGTGTCGGCAGGGCCGATCAGTTCCAGTTCGTCGGCGGCAAGTTCCTGGCCGGGCGCCAGATTGGTGACGATCTTGTATTTCTTCGGCGGCTGTGTGGTGGCCTGCTCGACGGGTTTCGGCGCCACCTTTTTCGGCGCAGCGGGCTTCGGTTTTTCCACCGCCGTTTCCGGCTTCTTGGCAACTTCCTGTTTCGTCACCGGCTTCGGCGCGGCTGCCGGTTTCGGTGCAACGGGCGGCTTTGCAGCCTGCTCGACCGGTGCGGGTTTTGCGGCAGGGGCAGTTGCGACGGGAGGAGCCGCGGACAGACTATCGACCGTCGTTAGCATCAGCGTCTTGCTGCTGATCTTGGTGCCGAGGCTGCGGGCTTCCTCAAGGCTGCGGGACACGGCATCCATGCCGCCGTCGATTGAGCGGAACATGCCGCTGCCGCTGCCGCCGAGATCGGCGAAGATGGTCAGCGGCTTGGAGGAATAAAAGACCTTGATCTGCTCCTGGCCGACCGGACCTGAAACCTGCAGCCGGGCGCCGCTTGCCGGATCCGGCACCTGCACACGCTTGCCGGCGCCGATGAGCGCATCGGTCTGGTACTTGTTTGGGAAAAGCTTCACCACCGCGCCGTTCGGCGAAACGTTCAGCACCGTGACATAGGCGTTTTCGCTCGACTGGATGAAGAGGCCGACCACTTCGCCGATGGCGTATTTGGCCTCGGCGCGATCGAAGGTGATGCTGACGGGGCCGGTCTGGGCCGGCGCTTCGGTCAGTGTGCGTTCGTTCTGCGCCTCGACGGCGGGAACCACCGAAAAGAATGAAAGAAAGGTGGCTGCTGCTAGGATGGCTTTACGGTTCAGCATTGGAAAACCTCCTCTTCGAACAATCTCACACTGTGTTGAAGATGAGAATAGCACTGACCGGCGAAATTGGGATGGTTTCACCCGTCTTGCTTGAGGGAGGGTTACAAATTATTTGGAGCCCGAAAGAATCCATCAAGGCAAAGAGGTAAGCAAGACTCATGCTCGGCAATATCCGGTGGCTATTATAGTCCGTTCGGATGGCTGGGATGCGGTTAGTTCTTGGGTTTCTGCCCGGCTGATTTCAAAATCGAGATCAGGTCGCTCATTCCCTCGGGCGAGGAATTGTAGAGCCAGAGAATATCCGGATTGTCGATCGCGAATTCCTTGCCGGGGCCGGAGCCCATGTCGCGGCCGGGCGAGGTCGCATCGGGCAGCTTGCCTTCGCCGGGCGCCAGCCCCTCGGCGCGCTCATGTTCGGCGATGATGGCGGTCGCCGCAGCAAAGGCCTTTTCGTCCTGCTGGCGCAACGCTGCCAGCGCGGGGTTGCGCGCCGCCAGCGCATCCTCGACCGGGCCGGCCTGACTAAGCTCAGGCATTTGCAGCGCCAGCAGCAGGCCGATCGACAGGGTTATGAGCCAGGATTTCGTCATCGTCGTCACATCCGTCTTATGGGCGCCATTACGCGACAAGCGCCCCGACAATAGGGAGAGGCTGGGAGGATGGCAACGGCGCTTGGCGCCAATCGATTGGGAGGGTTGAAATCGACTGGCAGAGGCGCTTTCGCTCTTTGTTTTATGCATGTCGTTGCCCCGGAACCGCTGCACACTTCCGGGCGACATGCATTAGAGGATCTTCAATTGCTGCAGACTGAGGCGCAGGTCGCGCAGCATCTCGCCGAAGATCTCCTCGATCATCCCCGTCGACCAGACGACCATGGTGCCGTAGGGCGAGCGCTTGCGCTGCATGAAGCCCGCCGTCTCGAAATCGATCAGCGTCTTGCGGCAGGTCTCGCTCGACATCACCGCGACCAGGAAACGGGCGAGATTGGACTGGTCGATCGCGCCTGATTTTTCCGCCCAGTTCTGGATCAGCCGCGGCTTGGTGTCGGCGGTGAACATCGAGGCGAGCGCCCGATCCTGCGACAGCCCCAGGCGCTGCAGCTTGGCCGGATCGCGGGTCAGTGAAACCACGTAGTCATTGTGCAGATCGGCGAAGCGTTCGATATCCTCGGCCGTGTTGATGCCGAAGACCTTCATCGAATAGAGGAACTCGGCCATCAGATAAGTCGGCTCGGAGCGCAGCTGCGCCAGATGCTTGTCGTCCTTGCTGGCAGATGCCGCGCAGACGCGATCAGAAAAACCTATCCGTGCGGCGCGCACCTGCTCCAGCAGGCTGATGTCGAGCGCCAGTTCGTCACCGTTCCATTCCAGCATAAGCATTTCCTGCCAGCAAATCTTCGAGACGATGATCTTGTACTATTCCAGGCGCAGATCTCCAAATCGTTTGGAAAGCAACAGCTTGCTGATGGGGCGCATCTATCTTACCATTTTGAATGGCTTGGCAGTCTTTTCGAGGGTCGAGGCAATGCGTGGTTTGGGGTCGCATATTCTGTTTGCCGCGGCACTTGCAGTCGCCTCGCCAGGTTTTGCCAAAGACACGACAATCATAGAGCTTCGCAGCGGCGGCGGCGCGCGTTCGGTCGGCATCATCTCGTCCAACGAGGAAGTGGAGGCCTCCGGGCCTGCGGCGATCACCGTCGGTGACGATGGCACCATCTACATTCTCGACCAGAACAACGGCCGCGTGCTCGCCGTCGACGCCGAACGTTCGCAGGCCGATCCGGAGATCCTGCCGCTGCCGGAGAATGCCACGCCGGAGGATCTCGCCGTCGTCCACAACGAACTCTACCTCTGGTCCGATGGCGTCGTGCCGCTCGAGCGCGCCACCGATGCCGACGGTCGGTCGCAGACGCTGCGCGCCGTCGACGGCGGCGGCGATGCCGACGACTACACCCGCTCGGTCTTCGCCTCGATGGGCTCGGTATCGCCCGGGCCGCTGAACAGCATCATCGACGAGATCGGCCGCAGCGTGAGCCGGCCCGAGGTCCGCCCGCCGGTCAAGCAATATGTGCCGAGCCGCGGGCTCGGCGATATCGTCGCCGAAGTCTCGGCTGCCAACGACAAGGCGGAGATCCTGCTGCGGCGCAGCAGCTCGGAGGAGAATTTCCTGTCGCTGCAGCTGACCTCCGAAGGGCGGATCGGCACCGTCGAACTGCTCGACATCGACACAACAGGCAGGCCCTATGCGCTGGTCGAGCTGGTGCCGGCCGACCGGCCCGAACGCACCGGCATGCTGGTGGTGCGATTCACGCCGAACGGGGCAATCGACCGGGTCTACGACCTGCCGATCGAACCGGGTACGGTATTCTCCAGGCGTTTCGTGGCGATCGGCCCGCGTGGCGACGTGCTCTATTTAAGATCGCTGGAGAGCCGGGCGCAGGTGCTGCGGCTCGATGGCCGGGAGCCCGGCCGCAAGCTTGCCGTCGCCAGCCCCGCCAAGCAGCCGAATGCCGGCAAACCCGGCAAGACGCCGAAGGTGGCGATCGTGCCGAAATCGCGCAGCGACGTCATCGAGCGGGCCATCGGCTTCGAGACGCTGAACTGGCTGGTGACGCCGACGGCCTATGGCAAGGATCCGGGTCCGGGCTGCATCAACATGAACCGGCTGCGCCGCCCGACCTACCTGATCGGCAAGCGCGGCCAGACGGTCAAGGGTGTTCCCTATTGCTGGGGCTGCAAGACGCCGCTCGAGAATTTCATCGGCGGGGTGGAAAAGGGCCAGACTGCCGGCAATGTCTGCACCAAGAGCGCGCCGCAATCCAACATCCTCGGTGTCGACTGCTCCGGCTTCGTCAGCGACGCCTGGGGCCTGAAGATGCATGTGACGACGCGCGCCATCCCCGGCATCACCAAGCGCCTTTCCGACCCCTGGTCGATGCGGCCGGGCGACGCGCTGAACAAGCCGGGGTCGCATGTGCTGCTGTTCATGCGTTTCACCGACGACCGCAAGGTGGAGGTGATGGAGGCCTCGCCGAATGCCTGCAAGGGCCGCGTCTGCCGCAACACCTATTCGCTCGGCAGCCTGTTGATGCGCGGCTACCAGCCGGTGCGCTTCAGGGGGCTGGATGGTTGAATGAAAGGCAGCGTCAGGCTGCCGGCTTTGACGCCAATCGGCGCTTCGCCATCGCCAGAAGGCCATGCGCGGCAACGCTCTCGGCATAGTCCCGATAGGCGGGATCCCGGCTCAGCATGCGCTCTTCGGCGCGGGCGCGCATGACGTAGATAAGGCTGACGATCGCCAGCATGCCGGCCCGGGCAAGTCCTTCCGCAAGGCCGCTGGTAATGAAGCTGGGAAATGCAAACAGCCACCAGGAGATGTTCTTCGAGACGTAGGCTGGGTGTTTGATGAAACGATAGGGACCTGAGGTGATGATGCCGCGATGAGTGAGGTTGGAAAATCGCGGCCCGAAAGCGACAGTCGCCCAAACGTAGATCACGGTGCAGGCCAGCGTCGCGACGCTCCAGAGGATGAAGATGGCCGACCCCTCCTGGATCACCGTCTCCCAGCCCGGCCCGTCGCCATAGGGCACGAAAGCATGCGAAATCGCCGGGAAGAACGGCTCATAACAGATGAGGCAGACCAGCCAGCCGAGCGCCGTCGTCTCCGTCGCCCTGACATGCCAGCCGAAAAGCTTGAAGGTGGCAATATAACCACCGGCGGCAAGCACGACGTCGAGGAGAAAGACAAGCCGCATGAGACCTTCGAACCATGCCGCCGAGAGCGGCGAATAAGCCCAAGCCGGCTTGTCGGCGAGATCGGCAAGAGCGGTCATGCCGCCCGAGAACATCAGCACGAGAAAGAAGCATTTGATTGCGAGCAGGCGCAATGCGAACAGCACGTCCTCCTCACGAAAATCCTGGATCAGCACCGCGCGCCCGACCTGATGGAGGTAATCGTCGGGCTCTTCGGCGATCTGATCGGTGGCTACGATGTAGAGGATGGTAGCAGCAGCCAGCGCGACGGAAATGGGGATGGTCGTATGGCCGGCCTCGATGAACCATCGGACCGCCGCCGACTCTGTGAAAAACGGAAAGACCGAACAGGCGATGACAACCACACCCAAAAGTGCTGCGAGGCCGACAAGCTTGGTTCCGATGCGGCGCCAGAAGATGGCGGAAGCCTCGTTCCGTCTTTCTCGCGACGCCCAAGCCCGACGAGCGGCTGGCGTACCTTCGACGAGAATCCATGCCAGGAGAAGGCAGAACACGACAAGCGCCATCGCCTTGCCGGGCTCAAGCTGCAGATAGGCCGAGAGCGCAATGCCGATGAGAACGCCGACAAGGGTCCCAGCCTGGCTGACGAGAGGGCTCCCGGTAACGGTATCCCTGTCCTGGGGGATCGGCACGCGCTTGGCTTTCTCGACTACATTGCCGGCTGCATGGAAGGTTGTCGAACGGAGACCGGAGAGCGTATCCGCGACGCCTGCGCCGCAAGCATCATGGTTGCTTCATCCGTTAGCCGAGGCGCATCCTCCGGCAGCGAGATCATCGCAATGTCGAGCTTGTCATAGTCGACCATATAGTAACCCGATCCGGTGGCGATGACGGCCTCAGGCCTGATTGCCAGAAGATCCTGGGCCATCGTGCCGACGAACATCGGGCCGCCCCAGATGTACCGGAAAGCATAGACCGGTATGCCCTCAGCCGAGGTGCCGAGCCTACGGATATCAGTCTTCAAGCGGCGATCGGACCAGCCTCCGCTGGAGCTCGATGAACCGCTGGAGCTCGATGAACTGCTCGAACCAGAAGAACTGCTTGAACCAGAAGAACCGCTAGAGCCAGAGGAACCGCTAGAGCCAGAGGAACCGCTGGAACCAGAGGAACCGCTAGAGCTAGAGGAGCCGCTGGAGCCAGAGCCGGCATTCCCACCGGAACGGTTCTCAGAGCGGGCGAAAGCCGGTTGATTGATCGTTGTGGGCACTTTTCTGACGGTGGAAGTGGGATTCCTGGCCGGCGTGGCGTTCCTAGCCGGCTCTTCACTGGCGAACAGTGTCCTGGCGCCAGGGTCGAAGATGCAGCTCTGCAAGATCGCGCCTGAGCCTGCGATGAATGTCGAGCAAAGCAGAACACGGATGATGAGCTTTCTTGTCATGAAGGGCGCCCCCAGATCGCCGGTTTAGAAGAGATCGTACCTCGGATTTCGCTTTACCCATGTCGCCTTAGCGAGCTGAACGAGCCTGTCGTCGAGCGACTTGGTCTTCGGAAGCGCCTTTTGCTCCTGAGTGGTCAACTCAGCGACGAAGGTTTTTTCCGCTTTCTTCTTTGCAGCATTGGGCAAGGTCTTGAGTTCCGCCTTTGCCTGGTTCTTCGGGTCGCCGCTGCCCGGCATGTTGATGGCGGTGGCCAGCGCGAAATAACGTGCCGCCGTTGCAAGGCTGTCAGCGTCCGTGCCTGCTTCTTTCGCCAGAATGGCGCGGTCGAGTGCACCCCAATAGTCGCCGCGTTCTGCGCCCATCTCGAGCCACTTCACCGCTTCCGCCTTGTCGGCGGCAACGCCGACACCGTCGCGGTACATGCGTCCGAGGTTTGTCGGGGCATAGGGCTGACCGCCCTCTGCCGCCCGCGTGAATAGCTCGATCGCTTTGGGAAGATCCTCCGGTGCGCCCTTTCCGAAGCGGTAGACGAGCGCAAGATTGTTCAACGAATAGATGTCGTTGCGCTGGACGCCAGCCTCGTAGAAGCGGATAGCCCGCTCCGGATCGGCTGGAACGTTGACGCCGTTGAGGAAGATATAGCCGAGCTCGTTCATCGCGTAGGTATGGCCGAGATCTGCGGCCTGGAGCATCAGGCGTAACCCCAGTTGCTGATCGGCCTTGGTGCCACGGCCGTAGTAGAGGGCTTTGCCGTAGCTGTGCAGGGCGAAGGGATCGCCCTTGGCCGCACCACCCTTGGCGATCTCGCTTGCCTTGGCTGCGTCACGCGGGACGGAAGCACCGAATTCGTAAAGGCTCGACAGTTCATAGATCGCCCGGACATGCCCGGCATCCATCGCCTTCGTGATCGTGGCAAAAGCCGTCTTCGTATCGCGGTTGGCAAGCTGGGCGCGGCCGAGTTGATAGACGAAGCGCGCCACCTTGGGATAGGCCTTGACCGCCTCCGCGCAGGCCGGCAGTGCGGAGGCGGGGTCGATCTCGTTCGGCAGTTTTCCGGCGGTCACGCCCTGCAGGTCGAGGGGTGCCGCGGCCGCGGTGTCGCAGGCGTCGAGCGCCGGTTTGAAGGTGATGGTGGCCGGCGCTAGGTCGTCATTGGCGGCCTGCACCGTCAGGGCGAAAGGCTGGTTTTCGGTGCCGATCTGCGGCTCGTAGGAAAGGGTCGGAATATCGGCGGCCTCCAGCACGTGGCCAAGCCCGATCACCCGGTCACCGGCGCGCAGTGTGCCCTTGTCGGGCAGGGCCGCGACCTTGAAGGTCATTTCGGTGGCCGATGCCGGGACGGCAGGCAGGCCGGCTTCGACGGGGCCGACGCCGATCGTTGCGCTGACGTCGCGCGGCAAGGTCTTCAAATAGGCATCGACATCGGCAAGCCGCACCTGTTTTTGCTGTTCCAGCTGGGCGAGCTTGGCGCCGGCATCCGCCGAGACGGTGATCGCCACCACGCCCTGCGTCGCCTGGCCATAGGGGTCGCTGACGGTATAGCCGATCAGGCCGACGGTGCCGGCGGCAACGCCGGATGAATCATAGGTCAGCGCCGTCAGGGCTGCGGCCGGTATCTTCGCGCCCTGCTCCACGGGCTTGCCGTCGAAGCTGAGTTTGCCGGTCTTCGGAAGCTGGTTGAGGGTGACGAGCAACGCCGAGCCGGTCTCGTCATGCGGCGGGGCGATCGGCAGTTTGGTGGCAGCGGCTCCCTCCGGCACGCTCACCTGCTGCATCGGTTCGACGCTCGGCGGCGGTGGCGCAGGAATGAAATAGAAGCTGTCGGTCAGCGAGGAGTTTTCCCAGGGAACCTGCTTGCCGCCGGTCATGGCGATCACATCGCGGCGCACATCGGTGAGGACCTGGCGGATTTCCTTGTTGGGTTCGCTGGCGCGCTTGATGAAGGATTCGGAATAGGGGCTGAGAGCACCTGTGCCGTCGAGCGCCACCTGGCCCGGTTCGGTGGAGAAGGCGATCAGGCTGCCGAGATCGCTGTCGATGCGCGCCAGTCCGCGCGTGGCGCCGACCGGTTCCAGCTTTTCGGCCATCCAGAATTTCTGGGCGTTGAAGGGATTGTTGCGGCAGGCGTCGAGGAAGATCAGCTGCACCCGCGAATTCTGCTTGAGATGGTTGAGGATCAGGTCGAGCGGCATGGTCTGCGTCTCGACGTCATAGGGCGTCTCCAGTGTCGCATCGACCGGCACGATGAAATTCTGCCCGCCGACCTGGATGCCGTGGCCCGAATAATAGATCAGGCCGGCCTCGGCATTGCTGGTCGAACGCAGGAAACGGCGCACCGTATCCTCAAGCCCGATGCGGTCGACATTGACGCCGATCGTCACGTCGAAACCGGCCGCGCGCAACGTGCTGGCGACCTCTTCGACATCATTGGCGGGATTGGGAAGCGAAGGCAGCGTCTTGTAGACCGAGTTGCCGATGACCAGGGCGACGCGGCGCCCGCTCTCTTCCGTGATGGCGGCATGTACGGTGCCGATCGACAGCAGCATTGCCGCGACGATCAGCAAATAAGTGCACAGTCTCCTGACGTGGTGAAACTTGGGCATGGCTCGATCGCAAACATCTATTGTCCAGAGTTCAATAAAATTTGCTGGCCTGCTGGTGCTGGGCCCCCTCCGCATTCACAGTTTGAAAATATTCCTCGGCGCTTCAAAAATCAAGCTTCGCCGCCTCCAAGTGAATTGGAGCAGTCCCGTCAGATTGGAAGCCCGTCATCCACAAGAAAGACTGTCGAAATCAGGAATTTAACATGCGGCGGCGAAGTTTCCTTAACCTCGAAACGTATAGTTGCTGATCGAGGCCGGTTTCATCTCGATAGAGAAGCCCGGCAAGGTGGGCGGCATATAGGCGGCGTTCTCGATCCGGCAGGGTTCGAGGAAGTGTTCGTGCAGATGGTCGACATATTCGATGACCCGGCCGTCCTTGGTGCCGGACACGGCGACATAGTCGATCATCGACAGATGCTGCACATATTCGCAGAGGCCGACGCCGCCGGCATGCGGCCAGACCGGCAGACCGAATTTGGCGGCGATCAGCAGCACCGAGAGGACCTCGTTCAGCCCGCCCATGCGGCAGGAATCGATTTGCACGATGTCGATCGCGCCCTCGGCGATGAACTGCTTGAACATGATGCGGTTCTGGCACATCTCGCCGGTCGCGACCTTCACCGGGCTGATCGCCTGGCGGATCTTGCGGTGGCCCGCGACATCATCGGGGCTCGTGGGTTCCTCGATGAAGAAAGGCTTGGCGAAGGAGAGCGCCTTGACCCAGTCGATCGCCTGGCCGACATCCCAGACCTGGTTGGCGTCGATCATCAGGTAACGATCGGGACCGATCACCTCGCGAGCGATCCTGAGGCGGCGGATATCGTCTTCCAGGTCGCGGCCGACCTTCATCTTGATATGGTCGAAGCCGGCGTCGATCGCCTCCTGGCAGAGGCGGCGGAGCTTTTCGTCGCCATAGCCGAGCCAGCCGGCCGAAGTCGTGTAGCAGGCATAGCCGTCTTTTTCGAGGATGGCGATGCGTTCGGCCTTGTCCGCCTCGGCGCGCTTCAGGATCTCGACCGCTTCGTCGCGGGTCAGCACATCGGTGAGATAGCGGTAATCGACGATATCGGCGATCTCTTCCGGCGACATTTCGGCGACGAGCCGCCAGACCGGCTTGCCGGCCTGTTTGGCCAGCAGATCCCAGACGGCATTGACGACCGCGCCGGTCGCCAGATGAATGGCGCCCTTGTCCGGGCCGATCCAGCGCAGCTGGCTATCGCTGGTCAGATGCCGCCAGAACCGGCCGGGATGGGCAAGAATCTCGGCAAGATCGGCGCCGACGACGAGGTGGCGCATCGCCTTGATCGCCATGCAGCAGATGTCGTTGCCACGGCCGATGGTGAAGGTCAGGCCATGGCCGGCAAGATCAGGCGCGTCCGTATCGAGAATGACATAGGCGGCCGAATAGTCCGGATCGGGGTTCATCGCATCGGATCCGTCCAGGCTTTGCGACGTGGGAAAGCGAAGATCGAAGACGCGAAGATCGGTGATGCGGGTCATGATTGTTCCTCCCGATTATAATTGTATGGGGCCGATGGCGGCGGCCGGATCGGCCGGCGGTGCCGCCGGCCGCGTGATCGGCTAAAGCGCGTTGCGATCTTTCAGATTCGCTTCTCACGCTTTAGGTCTTTGTTTTACGCAATTCCCGGCAAAACCGCTTCGCGCTTTGCCTGGGAAAACCGCTGCGCATTTCCCCTGGAACTGCTCTCAATCAGATCGTCCAGCCGCCGTCGATGGCGATCGCCTGGCCCGACGTATAGGTCGCGCCGGCGAGATAGACGGCGAGATCGGCGATCTCCTCCGGCGAGCCCAGCCGGCCCATCGGCTGGCGGGCGATGAAGGCGGCGCGCGCCGCATCGTAATCGCCCTGGGCGCGCATGCGGTCCTGCAGCGACGGGCTTTCAACCGTGCCGGGGCAGATGGCGTTGCAGCGAATGCCCTGGCCGACGTAATCGGCGGCGACGGATTTGGTGAGCCCGATTACCGCCGCCTTCGTGACGCCATAAGCGAAGCGGTTCGGCACGCCCTTGATGCTGGAGGCGACAGAGGCCATGTTGACGATGGACCCGTCCTTGCGTTCGATCATGCCCGGCAGCACGGCCCGGATGGTGCGGATCATCGCCTTGACGTTGAGGTCGAAGGCGAATTCGAGATCGGAATCCTTCATCTCGAGGATAGAGCCGGCATGAACGAAGCCGGCGCAGTTGAACAGCACGTCGACAGCGCCGATCTCGGCGACGAGGGCCGTGACCGCATCGTCTTCGAGCACGTTCAGTCTGTGGGTGGAAACGCCGGTTTCGGCGGCCAGCGTCGCCAGCGCCTCGGTGTTGATGTCGGTCGCGTGGACCTTGGCGCCGACCGCGGCAAAGGCTGTCGCCGTCGCCCGGCCGATGCCCTGGCCGGCGGCGGTGATGAGAACGGTCTTGCCGGAAAGTCTGTTTGTCATATCACGGGCCTTTTCTGGAATTGTCTATGCTGGACGACGGAATGCGGTTTGTCTTGATGAGGCTCGGGGGCGAGGCTCGGGCCTTTTCTCATTTTGCGCGCTTCGACGGTCGTCCGGCAAGATATTGTTGGCGGCTTGCCGCCCAGTCCTGGTGCCGGGAAGGCCACGCGGTTTCACCTGATATCGGGCGACGTCTTCAGTCATGATTTGTCTGTTTATAGACAAACAGACGATTGGCCAAGGGTCAAGCGTGAAGTTTTCCTTTTCCGGCTGCAGTTCTGCGTATATGCAGAATGGTATTCACAGGAGGAAGGAATGGAGACCGACGAGTCAGACCGCTACCGCGCTCCTGCCCTCGACAAGGGCCTCGATATCCTGGAACTGCTCGCCGGTGTCGATACCGGCCTCACCCAGGCCGATATCGCCAAGCGGCTCGACCGCAGCCCCAATGAATTCTACCGCATGCTCGATCGCCTGGTGCGCCGCGGTTACGTCACCCGGCTGGACGGCGATCGCTATTCGCTGACATTGAAGCTCTTCGGTCTTGCCCAGTTGCACGCGCCGGTGCGCCGGCTCGCCTCCTATGCCACGCCGCTGATGCGCGATCTCGCCCAGCGGACGCGCCAGGCCAATCACCTTGCCGTCTTCGATCGCGGTGCGGCGGTTGTCATCGCTCAACAGGAGGCGCCTGACTATTGGGGGTTCTCGATCCGCATCGGCGCCCATATCAGCCTCTTCGACACCGGTTCGGGGCATGTGCTGCTCGCCTTCCGCAGCGAGGAGGAGCGGGAGATGATGATCTCGGAACATGTGCGCAGCCGCGCCGACATCGAACTCGGGCCCGATTTCTACGACCGCCTCGAGCAGATCCGCGAGCGCGGCTACGAGATGATGGCAAGCGCCCAGACGGCGGGCGTCTACAACCTTTCCGCCCCGGTGCTCGGGCCGGACCGACGCTGCATCGCCGCCCTCACCTGCCCCTTCATCGCGCTCGTTAATGCGCCGTCCGCGCCCGATATCACCCAGACGATCATGCTGGTGCAGAAGACCGCCGCGCAGCTTTCGCTGCTCGCCGGCGCCGATGTCGGCCATTCCGGCTGACGGGTCCCCTCGGAAAAGCCCGTCGCGAAGCAGACTTGCGAATCGCATAAGTTCGTGCTTATGTGTCGACATGATCGAGAACGACATTTTCCGAGCCTTGGCCGACCCAACCCGCCGCGCGATCTTCGAGAAGCTGGCGGCGGGCGGCATGAACGCCAGCGCCTTGCGCGCGGGCATGGAGATCAGTCAACCGGCAATGTCGCAACATCTCTCGGTTTTGCGGAACGCAAAGCTCGTGAGGGAAGAACGGCAGGGGCGTTTCGTGAATTACGAAGTCGATCCGGAGGGACTGGCTCTCATCGCGCAATGGTTGGCGAAATATCGTGCCTACTGGCCTGCCCGCATCGAAGCTCTCAAGGTCTTGCTGAAGGATATGGACCAATGAACGACGGAAAGGCCACCGAGCATAAAGACGGCATCGAACTGGAATTCGATCTGGATGAACCGCCGCACAAAGTCTGGCGTGCAATCAGCATCCCCGAATTTCGGGAAAACTGGTTGCCAAAAGACGCTTTGGCCGATCCCGAACCGGCCACTGTCACACCTGGCGAGGAAGTCCGTTATAGCCTGCGCGACAACGCTCCACCTTTCCTTGAAAGCTCGGTGACGTTCACGATCGTCCCGAACGCGACCGGCGGCACCCGCCTGCGCATTATCCACGAACTGACCGACGCGAGGCTCGACCGGATGGCGAAAGCGGCCGCGAACAGCAACAGTCCGCCCGTCATGCTCGCCGCCTGACGCGGCAAGCCCCGTTAAATTCTGGAAGATTGGAGTTCGCCGATGCGCGAAGCGATGCAACTCGTCCCTATGGTCATAGAACAATCCAGCAGAGGAGAGAGATCTTTTGACATTTACTCCCGTCTTCTGCGCGAACGCATCATTTTCCTCAACGGCGAGGTTAACGACACCGTTTCCGCTCTGGTCTGCGCGCAATTGCTGTTTCTTGAGGCCGAGAATCCAAAGAAGCCGATCAATCTTTACATCAATTCGCCGGGCGGTGCCGTGACCAGCGGCCTCGCCATGTATGACACCATGCGCTTTATCCGCGCGCCGGTTCATACGCTTTGCATGGGGACAGCCCGGTCAATGGGATCGTTCCTGCTGATGGCAGGCGAGGCCGGCGAAAGAGCTGCATTGCCCAACGCCAGTATCCTCATTCACCAGCCCTCCGGTGGCTTCCAAGGGCAGGCTTCGGACATGCTGATTCACGCCGAAGAAATCCTCAAGACCAAGCAGCGCATGACGCGGCTCTATGCGGAGCATTGCGGACGCTCCTATGAAGACTTCGAGCGCGGGATGGATCGCGACCGCTTCATGACGGCGGAAGAAGCATTGGAATGGGGTCTTATCGACCGTATTCTATCGGTTCGGGAAGACACGGCCAGCCTATAAGCTGTCGCGGAAATCCAACAAAAGTTGGAATTTTAAACCGCCGGGAATTTCTATTTGAACAATCCATTCACCAGGGATAGGTTGCCGCAAAACCACTCTTGGAGGAGAGAGCGTGTTCATCGACACCCATCTGCACATCATCGATCGGTCGGCGCTGCCCTATCCCTGGCTTTCCCAGGCGCCCGCTCTCGATCGTGATTTCCTCTACGAGACCTATGCGACTGAGGCCCGGCGCTGCGGCATCACCACGGCGCTGCATATGGAGGTCGACGTCGATCCCGCCGCCATGCAGGCCGAGACCGATCACGTCGCCGGCATCTCCAAAAAGGAAGGCAGTCTGCTTGCCGGCGCCATCGTCTCCTGCCGACCGGAGGAGCAAGGTTTTGCCGCCTATCTCGAGCGACAGAAGGCCGATCCTTTCGTCAAGGGGTTCCGCCGCGTGCTGCATGTCGTGCCCGACGATGTCTCCGAAGGCGCCCTGTTCCGCGAAAACATCCGGCGCATCGGCGGCAGCGGCCTGACCTTCGACCTCTGCACCTTGCCGCATCAGGCAGGCCGGGTGGCGGCCCTCGTCGATCTCGCGCCCGATGTGCAGTTCGTGCTCGACCATTGCGGCGTGCCCGATATCCGCTCGGATGCCTTTGAGCCCTGGAAGGCCGGCATATCCGAAATTGCCCGGCGGCCGAACGTCGTCTGCAAGGTCTCGGGCGTCGTTGCCTATGCGGATGCCGAGACCTGGACCGCGCAAACGCTGCGGCCCTATATCGAACATGTGATCGCAAGTTTCGGCTGGGATCGTGTCGTCTGGGGCAGCGACTGGCCGGTCTGCACGCTCGGCGGCGGCCTCTCCACCTGGGTCGCGGCGACCCATGCTATGCTTTCCGGCGTTGATGAGGCCGAGCGCTCGAAGCTGCTTTTCGCCAATGCGCAGCGTCTCTGGGCGTTCTAAAAAGCACCACCCCAAAAGAGCGCAGTGGTTATCAAAGACTTAAAGCGCATTTGCATGGACCGGGTGAGGCAACGCTCTTCGCTCATTGTTTTTATGCATATCACCCCCGGATTCGCTGCACACGCCCCGCCGACAGGCGTCAACATCACGAAAATAATGACGTGCCCGGCAAAAGTGCTACTTTGGCATGTTTTTTGCTGGTGATGTGTGGTGAGATAATGACGCAGACGCGTTGTATCGGTTTGGGACGACTTACAACCGAGCAATTGCTAGCTTTATTCATCTCGGGTAAAAGTTGTCAGGCGGAGATATGGCAAATGGCCTGATCTCCGCTGTATCAGGAGGGAAATAAATGAAAGAAGAACCGCACTCAGTAGATGTTCACGTCGGAAAGACGATCCGCATCCAGCGTCTGTTGAGGAAAGTTTCTCAGACGGAACTGGGAGATCGTGTCGGCGTAACGTTCCAGCAGATCCAGAAATACGAAAAGGGTTCCAACCGCGTTTCCGCCAGCATGCTGGTCGAAATCGCCGGCGCGCTGAAGGTCGATGTCAGGACGTTTTTCGACGACCTGTCGACCCCTGCTACGGCCAACGACAACCCTGCTCCAAGCGAGGAATTCGTTATTTCGCGCGAAGGCGTCCTTCTCAATGCGGCGTTCTTTTCGATCAAGAACGAAGCTCTTCGCAAGAAGATTCTGAAGCTCGTCCAGGCGATCGCCAACACCGAACAGTTGGACGCTGACGCGGCCGAATAAACCGGTCCTTCACGCAATCCAACGGGCCGCATGAGGGTCAATGGCGATCGATCAGAATTAGATTCTCGCTGGCATCCTTCATTGCGATCTTGGCTTTGCTGCCGAGCAGCTTCTCGAGATTGACGTCAAGCTCCCTGTCGGGATCTATGCCGTCCCAATCGATAACGACCTGCAGCAGCGCCATGTTCGTCAGGTGCATCAGATTACGCAGCTGAAGCTTTTCAGCCTCCTCCTTGGCTGCCGACAGCAGCCGGAAGATCCTTGCGTATTCGCTGCCTGTACCTTCGTTGTGTTGTTCAAACATCGTTCCCGCCTTCGTTGGCCGTGAAACCCTACGATTCCATCCACTACTGCATCTTTGTGCCGCGACCGTTATTCAAGCGTTACAGCAACCGCATTGCGCGTGACTTCGGCGTGCAGGAGCTCCCAGTGCGAGGTTGCGGCAAAGCGCCAGTCACGGTTGACGGGAAGGAATTTGTCCCTGCGCAGCCATTCCAATACCAGCCGCGCGTCGTTGCGCTTGCGCTCGACGCGGTTGCCGCGAATGGCGGCGAGGATGTGGTCGCGGCGCGGTTTACGGAAATGGCACTCGTCGGCCACCTTCGCATAGGTGCGCTCGGAAAAATGCAGGAAACGGCCGGCAAGCAGAAGCTTCTTGCGCTCGCCGGGTGAAATCTCGCCGCTGGCGTAAAGCGCATCGATCGTCGGCTCGAAATCGACCCAGGGCACGGAAAGCGGCAGCCAGCCAAGTTCCTGCGGCGCATGCACCAGCGCGACGGCCTCGTCGTCGAGCAGCCGCCCGGACTCATAATCCTCGAAGATCGAGCCGAGCCCGACCATGCCGAAGGGGGCGCATTCGGCTGCCCGCAACGCGCCCATGCTGGCGCCGCCGGCAACGGCGACATCGTGTTCGAGCGCGTACAGAATTTCCTTGTGCCAGACCGAAGGCAGATCGCCGAAATAGCCGTCGACGAGGCCGATCGCGGTGGCGCCGTCCTCAACGGCTTTCAGAATGTCGCCGGCGGCGGCCGGCGGCCGGAAGTCGATGCAGGAAGACATCGCCCTTGCCGCGGCAAGATCGCTGCCCAGGCTCGGGCCGACGAACAGCACCTTCATGATTCGGCTCCTCTTATGGTGTTGACGGCGCGCATGCCGAGCTGGATGTACTGGCCTGAGATATCGACCTCCAGGCCGGGCACGATCACTCTGACGACGGAGACCGGCAGGGCCGGGTGCGGAAACGGCACGACGACGATCTGCTCGATGCCGGTGGCCACCAGCCGGTCGGCAATATGGCCGATGGTCTCCTGGATCGTCGCCTTGCGGTGATGACGGGGCTGGAACGGGCGCATCCGGCCGTCGCCCTCGCACAGTTCGACCACCTGCTGCATCGCCGCACTCCTGTCGAGCCGCTGATAGATGCGCGGCGAGAAATCGTCGCGGCTGCCGGCAATCGCAGTCAGCCGGCTCTGCGCCGCTTCGGTGATGGCGCGCAGCGCGGCGCGCACGGGATCGGGGTGGCAGCCGCAACCGCCGCAGACATGCGACCAGCGTGCGTCGACACGGTCGGAAAGATTGCCAGGCATGATGACGGCCAGAAAGGCGGGAATACCGATATCCGTTGTCATGTCGAGCAACAGCAGTTTCATGCCGGCGCGGGTGATCCGGTCGGTCATGACGTCGATCACCGCATCGCCGAAGGAGGCCGGGTCGATGCGGCTTTCCTTCAGGCGCTCCGGCGATTTCAGCTGGGTCAGGGCCCAGGCGTCGCGCTCCACCAGCTCGCAAAGCCCATGCAGGACCGCCTCGGACGGCGTGTTGCCGGAGGCCAGCCCATCGCTCGACTGCTCGAAGCCCGGCGGCCTCTCGCCGCGATGGTCGAGACCGACAAGCCACCAGGGTACGAAGACGCTGCTGCCGGACAGGATGTCGAGCCCGGAGCACCAGGGAATGGGACGGCTGCCGATCTCGTCGGGCGCGCAGCGTGCGACATTGTCGAGGTCGATCATGGCGGCACGCTCCGCCCGCATGCTTTCGACGGTCGCCTGCGTCAGGTCGGCGGGGGCAATTTCGGCGATCCGCGTCTCGACCGCCTCCATCGCCGCCGAGGTCATGGCGGCCTCGTTGTCGATGCCCTTGCCCTGAAAGACCGAGAGCGTATGACTGTTCGGCCTCGTTGCGAAGGCGACGGGGATGTTCAGGACGTCGAGCGCGGTCAACAGACCGACGCGGGTGATGCCGAAATCGCGCAGATGCGGCCTGATGGCCGCGAAGGTCTGCGCCGGCGTGACGGCGCGGTCATGATAATCGCTGACGCCTGCCGATGATCGTTTGAGGTCACCGGCAAGCGTTTCAAGGTCGGTGAAAGCGGACATACCGATTTGTTCCTTAGCGGAACCTCAGCGCATGCGTCAGGCTCTCGAGCGCATTGGCGGAAACGTTGAGTTCATCCTGCTTCATGGCTGCTCTGGCAGCTGCAGAGAAGCGCAGCGACGGTGTCTGAACTGCAGTGCTTTCAGCATTCGTCTTCATGTTCCATCTCCGATTGGTTGGGCAGCGCCTTGCTGCCGTTAACCATCAGAGGGAAACATTACCTGCGTCATTTAAGCGTTACAGGCTTCGTTAAAAGGCCGCGCAATCAGGGAAGACCGGCAAGATGCAGGCCCTGTATCAGCGGTTCGGTATAGGCGGGATCGCGATCGGGGACGAAATGGCGGATATCCTCGCTGCGGAAATCGGGGAAGTTTTCCAGCACCACCCTGGCATAATTCCTGGCCTTGGCCGTATCGCCCGCCATAGCATGCGAGGCGGCGAGCAGGCGGGCGGTTGCCTGCTTGGCCTTCACCGGTTCCAGCGCCTCGATCGCCATTTCATACTCTTCGCGCATGAAATGGATGCCGCCGAGGTTCCAGTAATAATAGTCCGGCGGCAGCGGATTGAGTTTGAAGGCCGCGCGGCTGAGCTCCAGCGCCCGATCGAAATCGCCATCATGGGAAAGCGCGTCGGCGAAATCGGCGAGGATGTCGGCATCATTGGGATTGAGATCCTGGGCCTGCTGGAAATATTCCAGGCTTTCGTCGAAGCGGCGGCGATAGAGCGCCACGAATCCGAGCTCGCGGTAGGCCCGGCCGCTGTTCGGGTCGGACTGCTGCGCCTGCCGGGCAGCGCCGTTCGCCTCATCGAGCAGTTCCTTGTCGCGCATGCCGCGAATCAGCCATTCCATACCGAGCGCGCGCGACACGCCGGCATGCGCAGCCGAGAAATGCTCATAACGATTGAGCGAGGATTTGAACCATTTGCGCGCCTGGCGCAGATGCTGCAGATCGGTCTGGGCGATCAGCCGCTTGCCTTCCAGATAGAGACGATAGGCGGACGGCGGCGCCTCGCCGATCGGCATCGCCAGTTCGTGGCGCTCGATCGTGTCGGCGAGCGAGGAAACGATGCGCCGCGTCAGATGCGCGAAGGATTCGCTGATCTTCTGCATGACCAGCGGCAACTCGATGGCCCAGATCACCTCCGATGTCGTCGTCCGTGTCAGGCGGCAGGTCGCAAAGACATCCTCGTCGCGACCCTGGATGGTGACGTAGACCGCATAGTCGAAGCTGAGGTCGAGCGGACCGGACACGGCGCGCGACGGATCGATCGAACGGCTGAGGATTTCCAGACTCGTATGCGCCGCGATCACCTTGAAGCCGCGCTGCTGACTGAGGCCGATGGTGACGTCTTCGAGAAGCGCCCTGCCGACGCGCTCCATCAGCGGATCGGTAAAAATGCTTTCCGGCGGCAGGATGATGATGCGCGGCTGACCGAGCAGAGTGATCGCGAGGTTCGGCCCCGGCTGAGAATGACCTGAAGCCGCTTGTGCCGCCGGCACCAGGTTCAGTTCGCGGGCAAGAGCGGTGGTGCTTTCCTCCGGCTCGGTGTCGAAGTCGTCCTTCAGCTGGCTTTTGCACTTCAGATAGGCCTGACGCGCCGCTGCCGGATCGTTCATCCTGACATAGGTGCGCATCAGGGCACGATAAGCAGTCTCACTGGCAGGATCGAGTTCCAGCAGGCGCCTGGCAAGCGTGACCTGCTCTTCATCAGATCTATCGTCTGATGTTTCGACCAGCCGGGCGAGATGGGTGGAGCGCAATTCGTCGATGCGCTGGCGCTCGAAGGTCAGCCAGTCCTCGGCGCCCTGCGTCGGCGATTTGACGCCTTCGAGCAATTCGCCGTTCAGGAGGCCGCCGTCTTCGGGTGCGAGCGGCCCTTTCTGTTTCAGGATATGAACATCGACCTCCCAGCCGGCGGCAAGGCCGATATGGGTTCGGGTCGCGGCCAGCAGCGGCGGAAGGTCGGCGGGAATGCTCTGTTCGATGCGCGCCAGGAGCTGGCGCAGACTACCTGCCCGCTTTTCCGGCAGCTCCGATTGCCAGAGTTGCCGCCTGACGGTTTCGCGGTCGAGTTCGAGATCGGCTTCGGCAGCGAGCATGGCGAGAAGAAAATAAGACTTCTCCGGCAAGGGGAGTTCCTTCCCCGCCGCCAGCAATCGCGGTCTTCCGAGCAGGCACAGCCTGTTCGTCGACATTTGCCCGGATGTCCGTTGCATCTCGGTTCTCACCCCCGAAAGCCAAGGCGCGCAAACGCACCGGCGGTCAAGACATCATGTTAAAGCTATAAAGCCGCCGCGCATAGCGGCTTTGCTATAAAAAAGAAGAAATTTCATCGATTATTTGCATTTTCGCATGTCGCTCGCCGAGAAGATGCTTTGCCAACACTTCCGTGAGGATGCGGCTTGCGTTCCCTGGCGGCAGGTTATTGAGCAAACGACGGCCCGTATTACGGGCTGTCCCCGACAAAATCGGCGCCGCGCTACAGGCCAAGCGTCTTGATGTGGGCTTCGCCGGTCCGTTTTTTGTCTCCCAGGGAGCGGCTCAAGGGGTCGGGAAATCTGTGAGCATGCTGTAGGAGGGCAATGTCCTGTTGGCGAAGATCCCCTTGCGGAGGAGGACGCGGTCGGAGTGCGGACGGGCGATAACCTGGTCGAGGCTCCAGGCTTCGAGGATCATCAGGTCTGCCGGCCGACCGGCGCCGATCGTACCGACGTCGATGCCCATGACGCCAGCAGGTGCCGGGCCGGCAAGAGCGGGCGCATCCGCGTAAGGGTGGTCGAGATGAAGGATGCGCACCGCTTGCCGCCAGGTGTCCAGCATGTCGTGATCGCCATAGGCAAAGAACGGATCGCGGCAATTGTCGCCGGCCGCGGCGACCGGAATGCCAGCCGCCTGCAATTCCTGCACGGGCGTGACCCCGCGCCAGCGCGGCGTGCGGCCGTCTTCGCGATCCTGGAGATACATGTTGACGGTTGGCAGCGTGATGATCGAGAGGCCGGCATCGGCGATCAGCGCGATCGTGTCCCGCAATTCTTGCTCGCCCAGAAGCGCAAGCGAACAGCAGTGGCCGCATGTCACGCGCCCCTCGTAACCGTGGCGGATGGCGGCACGTGCCACATGCGGCAGGGAATCCGCCTGTGCCGCCTCGTCGACATGGAGATCGACATCCAGTCCCCGTTCCTTGGCCAGCGCAAACAACCGGTCGAGCAGCAGATCGATATCGTCGAGGCCTGCCCCATGGGTGCCCCCGGAGGCGCGGGTGACGCCGCCGAGCAAGCCGCCGTGGGCGGCAACGATATCGGCAAGGCGGGCGCCATAGTCGCCGCGATAGGCATCCAGCGGCACGAGGCCGGCAGCCTGCAAGGTGATGCGGCCTTTCCAACGTTCGCGCATTTCGGCAAATGCGCTCCAGGTGATTTCCGCCTGCCCCTCGTGGCTGTCGAGATGGGTGCGGATAGCGGCCACGCCATGGGCGTCGGCCGTTGCAAGACCGAATTCCATCCGTCGCAGGAGATCGTCGGCATTCCAGTGGGCAAGCCGGTCCGCCGTCGTCGCGGCGCGCGCGCCGGGATGCGTGCCGCCGGAATCGGGCGCACGTCCCATGGTGTGACCCTTGTCGAGATGGGCGTGCGCGTCGATCAGAAGCGGCCAGACGTGGCGGCCGTCGAGCGCGACTGCATCTTCGCCACCATCGGCAAGGGCCGGCGTTATCGCGGCGATCTTGCCGTTCTCGACCAGAATATCGACGAGGGCGGAGCCGTCCCGATCCACCTCCGCAGCACCAGGCACGTCATTTGCAAGCAGCGCGACCGGAACGCGCGCCTTCGCAAGACGAATGCGCTCCGGTCTCGCCAGACGGGCGGCAAAGCTGGGAAACAGCGAAAGATCGTTCATGGTGAGTCTCGATTGGATGGGTTACCGAGCGGTCAGTTCTCGTCAAACGAGGCGAGCAGACGCTCCTGCGCGAATTGCATGAAATGGCTGCCTGCGGGCGAAAGCGAGCCGCGGGCGCGGTGGAGGATATTCAGCCGTTGCAGCGAGCCGGTTCCCGTCAGCGGAATGAAGACCAGGTCGCCGGTCGCCATTTCGCGGTCGACATCGAGCCGGTTGAGGAAGGTGATGTGAGGCGTTGTCCGGGCAAGGCGCTTCATCAGTTCCATCGAATTGGTCTCGACGACGGGAACAAGGGTGGCACGCGCCGGGGCAGTCGCCTCGACGACCTCGCGCAGCGACAGCGATCGATCCGCCAGAACCAACGGATAGAGCAGGCAATCGGACATGCGCACGGTCCTGCGGTTTGCGAGGGGATGGGCGGGCGCCACGACGGCTCCCAGCGCATGGTGGAATTCGGCGGCGCGTTGCAGCCGAGTATCGTCCGGCAGGTTGTAGGCAATGGCGATATCGGCCTGGCCGAGTGCAACCATCTCCGCAACAGTCGTCCGGTCGCCGACCATGATGCGCAGGCTGACCTGCGGATGTTCTTCTCGGTAAGCGGCAACGATTTCGGCAATCCGACCCGCAGCGAGCGTTGCCATGGTCGCCAGCGCCACCTCGCCGCGATTGAGCCCCTTGAGGGACTGGATCTGCGACCGCATCCGCTGATGCGCCTGCAGTGTCTCGCGAATGTGCTGGATGAGGATTTCGCCGGAACTCGTGAGCTTCAGGCCGCGCGGCAGGCGCTCGAAAATGGGTGCCTGCAGCTCTTCCTCAAGCTCCAGGATATAGCGGTTCACCGCGGAGGCGGCGACATGCAATGTCCTTGCCGCCTTGCGGATGGAGCCCTGTCGGGCCACCTCGTCTATATAACGCAGCGCGCGTCCATGAAGCATGATGGGTCCGTTGCCTGACGGGAGTCGGATTGACCGTTCCACGATGTCACCGCAACGGCCCATCTTCAACGTCACTTCTTGGCGAAATTGGCGTTGATGCGCCGGGTCAGGTATTCGCCGGCGGTGATCGCCTCGTATTTGCCGAGCGGACCCTCAATGACGGCATCGCGGTTTGCCTGGCAGAAGAAGGGCAGGGACAGTCGGCGGCCCATGTATTCATTCTCGCGCGGCATACGCACCCGGTGCAGCGTCGACTGCAACTGGTCGTCCGACCAGCGCATCAGCATGTCGCCGATGTTGCAGGTGATATAGCCCTTGCGCGGCGGAACGTCCGTCCATTCCTTCAGGGCTGCATCCTTGCCCGGGCACACCTGGAGCCCGCCTTCGCCCTCCTTCTGGTGAAGAATGGTCAAGCAATCGAAGTCCGAATGCGCGCCGGCACGCCACGACGTGAAGTCTTCCGGCTTGGCGCCTTCCATCGACATGTAGTGGATGAGGCGCAGCGTCGATTGATATTGGTCCGAAGACGGGTCATGCGCCTTGGTGAAGAAATCCTCGGCAAAGCCCATCTTCAGCGCGAAGCAGGAGAGGATGCGCATGCCGAGTTCCCAGTTCTGTCGCTCGAAGCGGAGCATCTTTTCGCGGAAGCCCGGAAGATCGTCTTCGCTCGGCCACAGATTGAGGCGGATCATGTCCGGCAGGGTGAGCTGGAAGCTCTCCTTGTTATCCGGCGTACCGGTGGAGGGACGGACCTGCGCCCTGAACTCCCAGCCGGCATTGATGCCCTTCGGCATCGGGGTTTTCGCCTTAACCTCCACCGGCAGTTCGAAGAATGTCCAGGCCGTGTCGAAGGCCGCGTCAATATCGTCCTGGGCGATGCCGTGATTGTAGACCTGGAAGAAACCGATATCGACCGAGGCCTGCCAGAGTTCATCGGCGATCTCGTGCTTGCGGTGGTCGAAGTCAGAAAGGTCGATGACGGGGATTTCCCGGTCAACGGTCGTGCCCATGCCGCCGATGGTCGCTTCCTTGGCGAGTTCCGCGAGGGTGTCTGTCTGGATATTCATATTATTCTCCTTACGTGAGTGCCGGCGAACCGGCGGTTGAGGAGCAATGTCCGGGCAGGGCCCGACTGCTTCTACTCCGGATGGATTTCAGCCGTTTTTCGGCAGGCTCCAGGGAAAGAGGAGCTTCTGCGTCAGGACCACGGCCTGAAATAGCAAGAGCGACATGGCGGCGAGCAGCAGCAAGCCGGCCCAGGCCTGTGGCAGCTTGAACAGGGAGGTCGACAGTTGGATGAAATAGCCGACGCCGGCTTCGGATGCGCAGAACTCCGCAACCACGGCGCCGATGACGGCAAGCGTGATCGAGATTTTCAGCGCCGAGAAGATGTAGGGCACCGCAAACGGCAAGCGTATCTGGGTGATCTCGCGGAAGCCCGAGGCGCGCAGGCTTCGCGACAGCTCGATCAGATCCGGCGGGGTTGCCGCAAGGCCCGTTGCGGTCGAGACGACGAGCGGAAAAAAGGTGATGAGACAGGTGATAACGATACGTGGCGCATCGCCGGCTCCGAGCACGACGATCATGATCGGCGCAATCGCCACCACCGGCGTCGACTGCACTACGACGAGCAGCGGATAGAGCGTTCGCGACAGGAATGGCGAGCGCATCATGACCACCGCGAGCGGAATGGCGATAAAGATGGACATCGCATAACCGATCAGCGCCACCCGCAACGTCGCGGCGATGTGCCCGATCCAGCGCTCGAAGCCGATGGAGGAGAACGAGCCGAGGATCGCGCTTGGCGGCGGCAGCAGATAGGTCGGGATCGACAGGAGCCGCGCGACCGCTTCCCACAGCAGCACCGTGCCGATCAGGGCCGCGGCGGTCGCAATGCCCGGCAACGCCAGCACCTGCTTGAGGAGAGCAACCGGTGTGCGGCTCCGCATGGCCTCACGCCGCCTGACGGGTGAGGAGGAGATCGCGGAGGTAATTGGAGAGGTCATGGATCGCCTTGTCCTTTGCAGTTTCAGGGCCGCGTGGCCGGCCGACGGGGACGGTGACTTCGGTCAGGATCGAGCCCGGACGTCCGGTCATCACCAAAACGCGGTCGGACAGAAGCGCCGCCTCACTGACGGAGTGGGTGATGAAGACCACGGTCTTCGGGCGTTGGGAAAAGATGCGCAGCAGATCGAAGCCCATCACCTCGCGTGTCAGGGCATCCAGCGCCGAAAAGGGTTCGTCCATCAGCAGGATATCCGGATCCATGAGCAGCGCGCGGGCGATGCCGACACGCTGCTGCATGCCGCCGGACAGTTCGTCCGGCAGGCGTTTCTCGAAGCCGGCAAGCCCGACCATGCTCAGCAATTCACCCGCCCGCCCGCGCTCCTCTGCCGTTACCCGGCCGGTCTTGTGGCGGGCGGGAAATACGACATTGTCTTCGACAGTCGCCCAGGGAAGCAGCGTCGGCTTCTGGAAGACGATCCCGATGTCGTCACGCGGGGCCGTCACCGGCAGACCGAAGACGTCTACCGAGCCGGATGTCGGCTTCAACAGGCCGGCGATCATGCGCAGCAGGGTCGATTTCCCGCAGCCCGAAGGGCCGAGGATCGAGACAAATTCATGCCGGACCACATCGAAACTGACGTCTCGCAGGGCTTCCGTGCGCCCGGACCGAGTTTCGAAAACTTGTCCCAGCCTGTCGAAGCGGATAGCGGGCATCGCCATCGAGGTTACTCCGTTACGGCGAAGGTGCGGTTGACCATGGTTTCCGGATCGAGCTTGGCCGGATCGATATCCTGCGCTTCAGAGACACGGCGCCAGGTTTCGGCGAGACGGGCGGCTTCGAAGCCGCCGAGGCCGTCCTTCTCCGTCACCTCGTTGAAGATCAACGGCAGCGTGTCCTTGAGCGAACCCTGGACGTCCTCCGAGCCGAGTTCCGGTACCATGGTGGTGACAGCGGCGGCAGCCTTCTCCGGATTGTCCTTGGCGAATTCGACCGATTTCTTGTAGGCGGCGATAAAGCGGGCGGCGACCTGCGGACGCTTGGCGAGGAAATCGTCGCTGGCGATGAGGGATGCGGAATAGAGCTCGAGCCCGGCTGCCGACCATGGCAGGGCAACGATCTCCTTGCCAGCTTCCTTGCCTTGGTTACTGTAGCGCGTCAGGTCGGTCATCCAGGCGATGATGCCATCGGCATTGCCGGTCATCAGCATCGGGCCAAGTGCGCCGGGATCGGCTTTGATGAGCTTGATATCCGCCATGTCGATGCCGGCATCCTTGAGCACCAGCGGCAGGTAGACATTCGACGATGTGAAGGGCGACGTCGCGATCGTCTTGCCCTTGACGTCAGCGACGCTTGCGATCGAACCGCCCTTGGCGACGTAGAAGGCATGCGGCCCCTTGTTGAACAGCGACATGACGGCGGTTACCTTGACGCCCTCATTGGCGCGCGCGGCCATCAGGGCGCCGATATCGGAAATACCGATGTCGGAGGACGCCGAGGCAAGGCGCGATATGGCGTCGGTCGAGCCGCGACCGGAGGCGATCTCCACCTCAAGGCCGGCGTCCGAACAGAAACCTTCCTGGATACAGACGTAGATCGGCGCCTTGTCGCCACCCGGCAGCCAATCGAGCTGAAAGATCACCTTGTCGGCGGCGGAGGCGGCGCCGGCAGAAAGGATTGCGGCAAGTGCATAAAAGGCAAGCTTGGTGCGGGACATGGGTCGACCTTTCGCAATTGGTGTTCGATTTTTAAGGACGGATAGTGATCGGCGACGCGCTCCGGATCGAAGCCATCTGCGACGAGCCCGGCAATTGCGCAATCGCGTTTTTCAGGGCGCTTGCTGGCCAGGCATACAAAACAACGCTGCGCGCGAAGATGATCAGGTCCAGCGTCGATCTCTGCGGATTTCGGGGCGAGATCACTGGTTTTTTCCTGCATTAGGACATCCTCTCGACAGGTTTACCCGTCGAGCAATGTCCAGAACCGAGGCTCAGACCGCTTCTACTCGCAGGTCGTTTGTCTCATGAATATCCGGCGTTCTGCAAGATTTTAAACGCTTCAATTCTTGTGCTGAAAAAACAGGCGAAGTCCACGGTATCGAGATCGAAGTGGGCAGGATCGTCAATTATGTGATTGAAATAACGGAAAAAATTTCTCTGTAATCGAGCGGTCCGGCGGCTGAAAAATAAGCGTTCTAATATTTAGAGCGCTTAGCTCGTAATTTTCTTGCCGCACCTTCAGCTGGCATCTGCGTTTTCCGGCGCATTTTTCTTGTGAGCGACCAGCATCTGAACAGTTTCCAATGCCTCCTTCGTATGCAGGCGATCGCCCAGACGACCATGAATTGGCGTTTCAGCCGTAGTCGAGAAGGGCTTCGAGGCCGTAACGTTTACGATTGAGCTGTTTCAAGGGCAGGCGTAAATCGCTCCGCCATGAACCGTCGAGGCGCGGCCAGTCTAGAATTGCCTTGCGATCGTTCGTTCACGAAGCCCGCGCCGCCTGCTCCAGAGTGGTGAATTCGATGGCGGCCACGGGCGGTATGCCTATTATGACACGGTGCCCGATCTCGGCGTGATGATCGAGTTGCTGGAATTCGACAGCGACAAGGAAGCCCAGCCGAAACACGCCTGACGGGTCACAGGACCTGTGCAATCCGTTTCGGGCCTGTTACCGCTGTGGACGCGGCCGCGACGAAATCGAGCCCGATATCCAGTACCGGCGCGCTGTGCGTCAGCCATCCAACGGAAATGAGATCGACGCCGGAGGCCGCGATCGCGGCGGCCGTTGCCGGCGTGACGCGGCCGGATGCCTCGGTGATGGCCCGGCCGGCGACGATGGCGACCGCCTCACGCAGCTGATCCGGCGTCATATTGTCGAGCAGGACGGCGTCGACGCCGGTCTCCATCGCTTCACGCAGCTGATCGAGGGTGTCCACTTCGACCTCGATCTTCACCATATGGCCGACGCCGGCCCGCGCCCGGCGGATCGCCTCGGCGACGCCGCCGGCGATGGCGACGTGATTGTCCTTGATCAGCACCGCGTCGTAAAGGGCGAAACGGTGGTTCATGCCGCCGCCGGCCCGCACCGCATATTTCTCCAGCGCCCTCAACCCCGGCGTCGTCTTGCGCGTGCAGGCGACGGAAGCCTTGGTGCCCCTGATGGCGGTGGCAATCCCGGCCGTCACCGTCGCAATGCCCGAGAGATGGCCGAGAAAATTCAGCGCGGTGCGCTCGGCGCTCAGCAGACCGCGCGACGGGCCTTCGATGGTGGCGATCACGTCACCCGGCTTGGCCGCATCGCCGTCCTGGAGATGGCGGCGCATGACGATCTCCGGATCGACGAGGGAAAAGGCCAGTTCCGCGGCATCGAGGCCGGCGATCACGCCCGGCTGCCGGGCGGCCATCACCACCGTCGAGCGGTGATCTGCAGGGATGACCGAGGCCGAGGTGATGTCGCCGGCAAGACCGAGATCTTCGAGCAGCGCTTGCCTGACCAAGGGTTCGACGATCAGGCGCGGAAGGGGAACGAGGCTCATCAGGCACTCCTTGCAAGGGAATAGGGCGGGGTCGCGCGGGCGATCTCCAGCACTTGGGAAAGGCGCATCCGGCGGCGGTTTGCATCGCCGAGCTTCAGCGGAAAATCGGTGCGGGCATGGGCGCCGCGTGATTCCGTCCGCAAGCTGGCGAAAACCGCGATCGAGAGCGCGACGATGGCCGGATCGGCGGCAGGGCTGTTCCCTTCGGCAAGCGGCAGCAGGGCGGCGATGGCGCCATGAATGGCGCCGGCATTGCGCAGCACGCCGAGATGGCGCGAGACGATCGACCGGACGAGCGATGCATCGGCAGGCACCGGCAGGCTCTCGGTGAAGGCGCTTCCGGCAGCACTTGCGGGCATGCCCGATATGTCGCGTGCCGCCCGCATGCCCATCACAGCCGCCTCCAGCAGCGAATTGCTGGCAAGCCGGTTGGCGCCGTGCAGGCCGGTCGAAGCCGCTTCGCCTGCGACCCAGAGACCGGGCACCGAGCTGCGGCCATTTGCAACCGTGGCCACGCCGCCCATGTGATAGTGAACTGCCGGGCGTACCGGGATGAGGTCTTTTGCCGGATCGATGCCGGCCTCGCCGCAAAGGGCGGCGATGACGGGAAAGCGCGTGGCAAAGCGGTGGCCGAGAGCAATGCGGGCATCGAGGAAGACTTTGCCGCCGCGGGCAATTTCGACGCTGATCGCCCGCGCCACCACGTCGCGCGGCGCAAGCTCGGCGCCTGGAGTGCGGGCCATGAAACGTTCGCCTCGTTCGTTGACGAGCAAGGCCCCCTCGCCGCGCACCGCCTCGCTGATGAGCGCCAGCGGCCTGCGGCGGGAATCGAGTGCTGTCGGATGGAACTGGACGAATTCCATATCGGCGAGATCAGCGCCCGCCCTTGCCGCAAGCGCGATCCCCTGGCCGAAATTGCCCATCGGATTGGTGGTGGCGTCGTAGAGCCCGCCAATGCCGCCGGTGGCGAGCACCACCTTCGATGTCGGCAGAATGGCAGCCCCGTTCGCGGTCGCGCAGAGCAGGCCGGCGACCTTTTCGCCTTCCATCAGAATCCGCCGCGCCTCGAAGCCTTCGAGGACTGTTATCACAGGTGTTTTCATCACCGCCTCGATCAGCGCGGTGATGATCGCAGCACCCGACCCGTCGCCTTCGGCATGGACGATGCGGCGGCGGTTATGGGCCGCCTCCAGCCCGAGCGACAGTTGGCCGGCGGCATTCCGGTCGAAACGCACACCGGCTCGCTCCAGCGCGGCAATTGCGGCTGGTGCTTCGGCGATGATGCAGGCGGTGGTCACGGGATCGCAGAGCCCGTCACCGGCGGCAAGCGTATCGGCAAGGTGCAGCGCCGCGCTGTCGTCGGCGCCCATGCTGGCGGCGATGCCGCCCTGCGCCCAGGCGCTCGACGTCTCCGCGCCAAGGGCGGCGCGGGTGACGATCACGGAGGGCTCGGGCGCCAACGTCAGTGCGGTCATCAGCCCCGCAAGGCCGCTACCGACGATCACCGTGCGTCCGGCAAGATGCTCGAGGACTTCGGTCATATCGCCAGCATCCTCTCGACGGCGCGGCGCGCAGCCACGGCAATTGCCGGATCGACCGTCACCTCGTGGCGGTTTTCCTCAAGGGCGGCGCGGATATTGGCCAGCGTGATCCGCTTCATATGCGGGCAGAGATTGCAGGGGCGAATGAACTCGACATCGGGATGGTGCACGGCGACATTGTCGCTCATCGAGCATTCGGTGAGCAGCACGACGCGCGCCGGCTTCTGCCTGCCGACATAGTCCGACATGACGGCGGTGGAGCCGGCGAAATCGGCTTCGGCCACGACGTCGGGCGGGCATTCCGGATGGGCGAGCACTGTTACGCCGGGATGGTTTTCACGCAGCTGGCGCACATCCTCGGCGGTGAAGAGTTCATGCACCTCGCAATGGCCATGCCAGGCGATGATCTCGACATCCGTCTCGCGGGCGACGTTGCGCGCCAGATATTCGTCCGGGATCATCAGCACCTTCGGCACGCCGAGCGATTCCACGACCTGTTTGGCGTTGCCGGATGTGCAGCAGATGTCGGAGGCGGCCTTCACCGCGGCCGATGTGTTGACATAGGTGATGATGGGCACGCCGGGATGGGCCTGGCGCAGCAGCGCAATATCCTCGGGCGTGATCGAGTCCGCCAGCGAACAGCCGGCGCCGAGATCGGGGATCAGCACGGTTTTTTCGGGGTTCAGCAGCTTGGCGGTCTCGGCCATAAAATGTACGCCGGCCAGCACGACGACATCGGCATCAACCTCGATCGCCTTGCGGGCGAGCGCCAGACTGTCGCCGACGATATCGGCCACGCCGTGGAAGATCTCCGGCGTCTGGTAATTGTGCGCGAGAATGACGGCGTTGCGGCGGCGCTTGAGCTCGAGGATCGCGTCGACGTCATTTTCGAACGTCATCCATTCGGCTTTGGGAATGACGCGGCTGACGCGCTCATAGAGCGAGGATGCGGAAACAGGATAATTCATGACCGGCTCCTAATTATGCTCTCTTTGAGCATATCATAGGCAAAGAGATATTCTCACAGTGAGCATATGTCAATTGCGGGAGAGCGGTAATTTCGTTCCGGCAAGCGCCCGTTCTTCGAGCACCGTGTGGCGGAAGCGGAAGAGCTTCGCCGGCCGGCCGCCGGTTTCGCTTTCGGTTCCGCCGGTTTCCTCGACCAATTCCTGCTGTTCGATGAGCCGGCGGAAGTTCTGCTTGTGCAGCGTCAGCCCGGCCAAGGCCTCGATGGTACGCTGCAGTCTCAGCAGGGTAAAGCTCTCCGGCATCAGCTCGAAGACGACGGGACGGTATTTGATCTTGGCTCGCAGCCGGGCGATCCCGGTCGCAAGAATGCGGCGGTGATCGGCAAACATCGCCCGGCCGAGATTGGCCTCCACCCCGCATCCGGCCTCCGAGACGAGCCCCGCCTCGTAGAGTAATTCGTAGCGCTGCAGCGCCAGATCTTCGTTCCAGCCGCCGCCGTCGAGGCCGAAGGTGAAATCCGCCCGGCGATGGCGATGGTCGCGCCTTGCCGGATCGGCATCGGCCCAGATCTTCAGACGCGTCATGATTTCATTGAGCACTGCTGGGCGCCCCTGGCGATGGTCTTCCCAGGGGAAATATTCGTACCAGCCGTGCCATCCCGGCCGGCCGGCGCCCGACTGCTCGTTGACGAGGCCGAGATAGCTGATCGAGATCGTCCGTCCGCCTGGGATGTCGTTGTTCCGGTCGCGGTCGGCGAAGGTATAGAGCTGTTCGAGATAGCCGACGGGATGTTCCGTCTGCTCCTGCACCCACTCGCGCAGCCCCGATTGCAGCGTGCGATGCCCCATTTCGAAGGGGCCTGACGGCAGCGCATTGCCGGAGCGGATGGTCATCACGCGCGGCTCGTCCCCCGTCACCGCGACGAGCACCGCAATCAATTCCGCATGCGCAAAGCCGATCGTCACAGGGGACCGAATACTCCGTTCCGAATGGGTCGAACGGATCATTCCTGACACAGGCCGGGACGGAAGCCAATGGAAAGGAAGCGGGTTTGCCCCTAGCTATTGCCCGTCTCACTCCGCAGCCGGTCCAGGAAAACCTTCAGCTCCGCGTCGTCGACGCTGACGAGATGGCGCTTTTCCGGATAGGCGCCGGTCCTGACATCCTCGGCGAACTCGGTGAAGGCGGCGATGCGTTCGCGCTGTAGCCGGTCATGTTCGGCGGCGAAGTTGCGATAGACCTTGGCATGGCGCGGATAGTGATCGCGATTGGTGCCAAGCACGTCGTCGGCGAAGAGATATTGGGCGTCGCAGCCGCTGCCGGCCCCCATGGAGATCATCAGCATCGAGGTGTTGCTGCTGATGGCGGCAGCGACATCCCCCGGCACGACTTCGATTTCGGCGGCGAAGGCGCCGGCCTCTTCCAGCGCCTTGGTCTGCCGCCAGATCTCGGCCGCACTCGCCGCGGTCTTGCCGACGGCGCGAAAGCCGCCGGTCCAGGTCGCCTTCGAAGGGATCAGCCCGAGATGGCCGCAGACGGGGATGCCCTCGTCCCGCATGCGCCGGATCGTCTGCAGGCTTGCGGCGCAATAGACCGCATCGCCACCGGCCTTCAGCGCCGCGAAAGCCGCGCGCAGATAATCCTCCGCCGAGACATGGTCGCCATATTCGAGCCCCGGAATGGCAAAGGGAGTGGGCGCGGCCTCGCGAAAGACCGGCCCGAGCAGCGAGGGCGGCACCGAGACGATATCGATGCCCGCTTTTTCGGCGGCTTCCGCCTCCTCCAGCGTGGTGACGCGCAGCATGGTGAGCTGGCGCTTGCCTTTTTCCGCAAGCAGATCGGCGACGGTTGCGCGTCTATGTTTCTTCATCGTCAAATTCCTTCGAAAAAAGCGGTGAAAATATCGGCCAGCTCACGCGGCCAGCAGGGATTTCAGCTTGATGTCGCTGGTTGCGAGCGCTGCCGGGTCCGGATGGGCACGCGCGGCGATCAGCATTTCGGCGAGCCTGATGTCACGCGCCACGGCATTGCCTGGCCCGATGCCGCTTGCGGCGATCAGTCGCCCGGTGGCGTCGAGATGGAAAAGAATGAAGGCGCCTGCGCCGAGATCGCGGCGCTGATGCGTGGCGGCTCCTTCGGCAAGGCCCGCAATCTGCAGCGTCATGTCGTATTGATCCGACCAGAACCACGGCACGGCCGATACGGCCTCGTCGAGGCCGAGCATGTTGGCCGCAGCCAATGTGCCCTGCTCCTGGGCGTTGCGCCAGGATTCGAGCCGCACCCGCCGGCCGCCATAGATCGACAGCGGAAAGGAGCAGCAGTCGCCGGCGGCAAAGACATCCGGCGCCGAGGTCTGCAGATGAATATCGACGGCAATGCCGTTTTCGATAGTAAGCCCCGCTCTTTCGGCGATCTCGACATTCGGCCGGGCACCGATGCCGACAAGGGCGAGATCGGCTTCGATCGCCTCACCGCTCGACAATCTGATCTGGGCTTTGCCGTTTTCCGCAGTCAGCGCCTCGATGGAGACACCGCAGCGGATATCGACGCCCTCGGCGCGGTGGCGCTCGGTGATGAGATGGGCGATCTCCTCCGGCACGCCGCGCTTCAGCACGCGTTCCAGCCCTTCGATGACCGTGACCTCGGCGCCGAGCAGCCGCGCCGTTGCCGCAAGTTCCAGTCCGATGAACCCGCCACCGATGATGGCGATATGCCGTCCCGGCTTCATGACATCACGCAGCGCCGCCGCATCGTGATGGGTCCTCAGCGCGCGAATATGCGGGCTGCCCTGCGGCGCGCCGGGGAAGGAGCGTGCAGCGGCACCCGTCGCAAGCAGAAGCTTGTCGTAGGAAAGCACGGTACCGTCCGAAAGCGTGACGGTCCTGGACGCGGGGTCGAGATCCCTTGCCTCGAGGCCGGTCAGCAGCCGGATGCCGTTTTCGACATATTTTTCCGCCGTCGCGATGAATTTCGGATCGCTTGCATCGGTGGAGCCGGCCTTCGACAGCGGCGGCCGTTCATAGGGCGGAAGCGGCTCGGCGCCGACTAGCGTTACTTCGCCGGCAAAGCCCTTTTCCCGCAAGGCGAAGGCGGCGCGCGCACCGCATTCGCCCGCGCCCAGGATAACGAAATGAGCCACGTCCAGCTCCCTCAGAGCGAGATGAAGACGGCGCCGTCTTCGATCTTGACCGGATAGGTCTTGAGATTGACGCAGACCGGCGCACCCTTGGCTTCGCCCGTCTTGTAGTTGAAGCGGCCGTTATGTTTCGGACATTCGATGATCTCATCCATGACAAGCCCGTCGGCGAGATGGATATGTTCGTGTGTGCAGAGCCCGTCGGTGGCGAAGAATTCGTCATCCGGGCTGCGATAGACCGCGAAGGTGCGCCCGTCGTGATCGAAGCGGATGACATCCTCCTCGTCGATCTCGTCCTTGCCGCAAACCTCAATCCAGTTTCCGCTCATCTTATCCTCCCTCGATTGTCGTTATTGCGCGGCCGGAGCCAGCTCGTTGTGGAATTCCTCGCGATACGGCCGCGCGGTGGCCGGCAATTCGCGCTTCAGGAAATAGTCCTCGTTGCGCAGCTGGCGCAGGAAGGCCGGGATCATCTCGCGATAACCGGACAAGATCGACGGGTTCGGCGCCGGCAGGTCGTGCTTGATCATCGCATGCAGCTGCGGCAGCGCGTGGTAGGGCACCATCGGAAACATGTGATGTTCGACGTGGTAGTTCATGTTCCAGTAGATGAAGCGGCTGATCGGGTTCATGTAGACAGTGCGGCTGTTCAGCCTGTGGTCGGTGACATTGTCGGCAAGGCCGCCATGCTGCAGCAGTCCGGTCAGCACATGGTGCCAGGCGCCGTAAAGGCGCGGCAGGCCGATCAGCATCAGCGGCAGGATCGAGCCCGTGGCGATCGCCGCGGCGATTGTCGCGACATAGATCGCCAGCCAGATGCGGGCGAAACGGATCGCCTTCGGCTGCTCCATCTCGGGAATGAAGGTTTTTTCCGCCGCGCTGACGCCGCCGAAGGCATTGCGCAGCATGTCGACGACGGCATGCCAGGCGTCGAGGATGCCGAAGAAATTGAGCACCAGCCGCAAGAGATCCGGCGGCCGCATGACGGCGATCTCGGGATCGCGGCCGACGATCACCGTGTCGGTGTGGTGGCGCGCATGGCTCCAGCGCCAGGTCACCGGATTGCGCATGATCATGAAGCAGGCAATCTGATAGACGGCATCGTTCATCCAGCGCGTCTTGAAGGCGGTGCCATGACCGCATTCGTGCCAGCGGCTGTCGGAGGCCGAGCCGTAGAGCACGCCATAGGCAAGGAAGAAGGGCAGCGCGATCCACGAGCCCCAGAAATAGATGCCAAGCCCGGCCAAGACCGCCATGCTGCCGAGCCAGATGACCGTGTCGCGGATCGCCGGCGCATCGGAGCGCTGCATCAGCGCCTTCATGTCCTTGCGCGGAATGTCGGTGTGATACCATTCGGCTGCCGCCAGCCCCGTCTCGACGGCTGTGCGGCCGCTTTCGCCGAGCAGGTCGTAGTCACGTTTCTTTGTCTGGGTCGCCATTATCCGCCTCCCGTTATGCCCTTGCCTGGGAGAATAGGTTGACTTTGGCAGGCGCTCAATGCAGGCTTGATATATTCTATCAAAAGCCATCATGAATGGCTTGCATTCATGATTGAATACATCAGGAACGCTCATGCGCCGTCCAACCATATCCGATCTTGCCCGCGCCTCCGGCGTCAGCGTCGCCACCGTCGACCGTGTTCTCAACGCGCGCCACCGGGTGCGCGAGGAAACAGCACGGCGGGTCTATGATGCGGCGCAGTCGATCGGCTATCACGCCGTCGGCCTGATCAAGCAGCGTGTCTTCGAGGATCTGCCGCAATACAAGCTCGCCTTCCTGCTGCAGAAACCAACGCAGTCCTTCTACCAGAGCTTCGCGCGCGAGATCGAAACGGCAGCGCGGGCGCTGACGACGGCGCGCATCCAGACGCAGATCGAATTTCCCTCCGCCGCGACACCGGCTGCGATCGTCGAAAAGATCAAGACGCTCGGCGCCCGCAACCAGGCCGTTGCCCTCGTCGGCCCGGACTATCCGGCGGTGACGACGGCGGTGGAAGAACTGAAGGAGCGCGGCATTCCTGTCTTCTCGCTGCTCTCCGATCTCGCCACGGGCGTGCGCGACGCCTATGTCGGGGTCAATAACCGCAAGGTCGGGCGCACCGCCGCCTGGACGATCGCGCGCACGGCGCGCCAGCCCGGCAAGGTCGCCTGTTTCGTCGGCAGCCACCGTTTTCACGGCCATGAGTTGCGGGAAATCGGCTTCCGCTCCTATTTTCGCGAGAATGCACCGGAGTTCGATGTCGTCGACACGCTGATCAATCTCGAGACCGCCGAAATCACCCATGAGGCAACCTTGACGTTGCTGCAGAAACATCCCGATCTCGTCGGCCTCTATGTCTGCGGCGGCGGCATGGAGGGGGCAATCTCGGCGTTTCGCGAAGAAAGCGTCGGCGGCAAGGTCGTTCTCGTGGTCAACGAGCTGACCCCCGACAGCAAAGCCGGTCTTGCCGACGATATCGTCGCCATGGCGATCGGCACGCCCCTGCCTGCCCTCTGCAAGGAGCTGATGGTGCTGATGACGAGCGCTATCGAAAACGGCGAAACGGCGGTTCCCGGACAACTCTTCCTGCCTTTCGATATTCATATCTCGGAGAACATCTAAACAATGATGGAATTCCATCATTTCGTTGGAAATTCTCTCAGCAATGAAAGCGGCCGCCGGCAATGACGGATGGATTGCGACGCGAATTCCGATAGAGATTCGCTGACCCATTCACGAGGACTGCTCCGCCGTGACGCGGAGATCAGGAGGAGAACCAGTCATGACTACGATCCGTTTTGCGCTCAACCACATGGCCGCCCCGTCGCTTGCCATCGACGATTTTTTCGCGCTGGCCCAATCGCTCGGCATCGATGCCGTCGAGATCCGCAACGACCTTTCCGGCAATGCCATCCTTGACGGCACCAAACCCGAAACGATCAAGGACGCGGCTGCCCGCCATGGGCTGACGATCATCTCGATCAACGCCCTGCAGCGCTTCAACGAGTGGAACGCGACCAGGGCTGCCGAAGCGCAGGAACTGATCGACTATGCCAGCGCGTCGGGCGCCAAGGCGCTCGTCCTCGTTCCGAAGAACGACGGCACCGGCTGCGCCGATGGCGAACGGCAGGCCAATCTGCGCCGGTCTCTGGCGGCGCTGAAGCCGATGCTCGAGAAGGCCGGCATCATCGGTCTCGTCGAGCCGCTCGGTTTCGAGATCTGCTCGCTTCGCTCGAAGACCGAGGCGGCCGAGGCAATCAGGGAGCTCGGCGCGGAATCGACCTTCAGGCTTGTCCACGACACCTTCCACCATCACCTTGCCGGCGAAGCGGCGACCTTCCCTGAGCTGGCCGGCCTCGTGCACATCTCCGGCGTCAGTGATCCCACAGTTTCCGTTGCCGAGATGCGCGATTCCCATCGCGTGCTCGTGGACGGCGACGACCGGCTCGATAATGCCGGGCAGATCAGAGCGCTGCTGCAGGCTGGCTATAAGGGTCCGTTCTCTTTTGAGCCCTTTGCAGCGGAAGTTCATGCGGTCAAGGACCCGGCCGGGGCGCTTCGCACCAGCATGGACTATCTCAGCGCGCGGGTTTGAGACCTGAGTGAAACGTCGCCTGATACTGTTTTTGGTGTCAGGACGGCGGGGGAACGATTGTCACGATACGCTGGCGCGGCCAATCGCTTGAAGTTATTCCCTGCCTCTGAACCGGCGTTGATAGGCCGGATCATAAAGTGAACTCTCGCGGAAATCCTCGGCCGCGAGCGAAGGGCCGACGAAGATGATCGCCGTGCGTTCGATCGGTTCGACCGCAACCTTTGCTTCGATATCGGCAAGCGTGCCGCGCAGGATGCGCTCGTCCGGCCAGGAGGCCTTGACGACAATGGCGACCGGGCAGTCGACGCCGTAAAGCGGGGTCAATTCCTCCACCACTTGGCTCAGCGCATGGATGGCCAGATGGATCGCCAGCGTGGCGCCCGTCGCGCCGAATTTTGCCAGCGTCTCGTCGTTCGGCATCGGTGATGCGCGGCCGGAAACGCGGGTCAGCACCAGGCTCTGCGCCACTGCCGGGATCGTCAGCTCGCGCCCAAGCGTCGAGGCGGCGGCGGCAAAGGCTGGAACACCTGGCGTCATCGTATAGTCGATGCCGTGTTTTTGCAGCCGGCGCACCTGTTCGGCCACCGCACTCCAGACGGAGAGATCGCCAGAATGCAGCCGGGCGACATCCTGGCCGGCCGCGGCAGCGCGAAGATATTCCGCCTCGATCTCGTCAAGCGACATCGGCGCCGTATCGACGATGCGTGCGCCCGGCGGACAATATTGCAGCAGTTCGGGCGAGACGATCGAGCCGGCATAGAGACAGACCGGGCATTGGGTGATGAGATCGCGGCCGCGCACCGTGATCAGATCCGCAGCACCTGGGCCAGCGCCGATGAAATGCACCGTCATCTCGTCATCCTTTCGTCCAGCGCCACTGCGTCACCGGCATCGCCGGCCGCCAGCCGCTCATGCCGCCGACGGGCTGGGCGCGCGATATTTCGATCCGCGTGAGGGAGCCGCCGCGTTTGGCATGTTCGCCGAGCAGCGCGGCTTCCATCTCCAGCGTCACGGCATTGGCAACGAGCCGCCCTCCCCGCTTCAGCGCGGCGATCGCAGTCTCGATAACACCCGGTTCGCTGCCGCCGCCCCCGAGGAAAATCACATCCGGTTCCGGCAGGCCCTTCAGCGCGAGGGGCGCTGTCCCCTCGACAACGGCAAGATGCGGCACGCCGAAGGCGGTTGCATTGCGGGCGACCCGTGCGGCCCGCTCCGGCGATTGCTCGACAGCGATTGCCTTCAGACTGGGATCGGCGAGCATCCATTCGATGCCGATCGAGCCCGCGCCGGCGCCGATATCCCAGAGCAGTTCGCCGTGACGCGGCGCGAGCGCCGAAAGCGTCATCGCCCGGATTTCACGCTTGGTGATTTGTCCGTCATGCTCGAACAGCTCGTCCTCGATCCCTGCAGCATAAGGCAGGATGCGAGCCCCCTCCCCTGCCGCAACATCGACGGCGCAGACATTCAGAGGATCGATGTCCACGAGATCGAAATCCGCCGCCACAGCACGTCTTTGCCGCTCCCGCGCGCCGCCAAGCGCCTCGAGCACGGTAAGCTGCGACTGACCGAAGCCGGTCGCGGCAAGCAGGGCAGCCAGGTCGCCGGGGCCTTTTTCGTCCGAGGTGAGCGCGAGGATGCGCCGCCCGGGATGCAGATGCGGCCGGATCAGGTCGATCGGCCGTCCATGCAGCGAGACCGTCGCGACCTCCTGCAGCGGCCAGCCAAGGCGGGAGGCAGCAAGGCTGAAGGCCGAGGGCGCCGGAATGATGCGCATCTCGTGCGCCGCCACGTGGCGGGAGAGCGTTGCGCCGACGCCGTAGAGGAAGGGGTCGCCGGAGGCGAGCACGACAACAGGCGTGCCGCGCCTTTCAAGAATGGCGTCGACCGAGCGTTCGAACGGGCTCTGCCAGGAAAGCTTTTCGCCTGATATCAGCGAGGCCGCGAGTGCATGATGGCGCGCACCGCCGAAGACGGCAGGTGCTGCCGCGATCAGCCTCTTCGCCTCCTCACCCAACCCTTCTGGACCATCTTCGCCGATGCCGATAATAGTCAGCCAGCGCTGGCCGGACGCAGGAGAGATATCAGACATGGGAAGACCCCGCATCCTGATCCTGGGCGGCACCAGCGAGGCGCGCTTGTTGGCCGCGGCGCTCGCGGTGCGCGACGATTGCGATGTTATGCTGTCGCTTGCCGGACGCACCGAGAAACCGGCCGTACAGCCTGTTCCGGTCCGCATCGGCGGTTTCGGCGGCGCTGCCGCACTCGCCGATTTCCTGACGGCCGGCGGCTATCATCTGCTGATCGACGCCACACATCCTTTTGCCGAACGGATTTCGGCCAATGCCGCTTTTGCCGCTGAGGTCACCGGTATCGCTGCGATCGCTCTGCGCCGTCCCGAATGGCAACGCGAAGCCGGCGATCGCTGGCGGGAGGTGCAGAGCATTGCGGCGGCTATCGAAGCGCTCGGCCCTTCCCCCCGCCATGTCTTCCTGGCGACGGGCCGGCAGGGCGCGCATCATGCGGAAGCCGCGCCGCAACATCACTATCTTGTCCGCAGCGTCGATCCTGTCGAGCCGCCGCTTGCGCTTGATCATGTCGATTATCTGCTTGATCGCGGTCCGTTCACGCTGGAAGGCGAATGCGATCTCCTGAGGCAGCACCAAATCGACGTCATCGTCGCCAAAAACAGCGGCGGTGCCGCCACCTATGCGAAGATCGAGGCAGCCCGGCTGCTCGGCATCGAGGTGTTGATGGTCGCGCGTGCGCCGGCCTCCGCGGTCACGACGGTCGACACGGTCGAAGCGGCGCTGGCAGTGATCGATCACCTGTTTCCTCCCGCCATGAACCGCGGGGTATAGACGAGGTCCAGCCTGCCCGGCCGCGCGACGACGCGTGTCTCGGCGGAGCCGATGATGATGCAGGTCGCCATATCGGCAATCGACGCGTCCGCTTGCGACAGCTGCTGTAATGCGATGCGTTCGTCCGGGCGCCCGGCGGCGCGCCCGAAAATAACCGGCGTTGTTGCCGGCAGATGGTTGCGCAACAGCTTGAAGGCATCGCCGAGTTGCCACGGCCGCGCCCGGCTGATCGGATTGTAGAGCGCGATGACGAAACCCGCTTTCGCCGCCAGCTCAAGGCGGGTTTCGATTATATTCCAAGGCTTTAGATTATCAGACAGCGATATGGCGCAGAAATCGTGACCAAGCGGGGCGCCGGCTCTTGCCGCCACGGCCAGCATTGCCGTGATGCCGGGCAGAATGGTGAGATCGACCGAGCGCCAGGCGGCCGGCCCGTTCTCGATCGCCTCGCAGACGGCGGCGGCCATGGCAAAGACGCCGGGGTCGCCGCCGGAGACGACGCAGACTTTCGCGCCGTCAGCCGCCATGGCCAGGGCTGCCCCCGCCCGGTCGAGTTCCTCGCGATTGTCCGAGGCATGGCGCAGCTGATCGTCGCGGAGTTGCAGCCTGTCGAGATAGGGTCCGTAGCCGAAGAAATCCGTTGCCTGGTCGACGACGGCCAAAGCCTCCGGCGTCATCTGCTCGGGATTGCCGGGGCCGGTGCCGATCACGAAAAGCCTGCCGCTCATCGGCTCGCCTCCCAGCCAGGCACCAGCACGAGCGAAAAATACGGCGCATCGCCATCGCTCCTGTCGGCAAGCTTTTCCATCGCCGCATTGGCCATGGTGCCGCGCTCGACATAGACGGCTTCCGCAAGCCGGCCGGCTGCCGCCAAGGCCCGGCGGATCTTCGGCAGATTGCGGCCGACCTTCATGATGACGGCGGCTTGCGTGTCGGCAAGACGACGTGTCAGCTCGGTTTCGGGCATCGTACCCGGCAGTACGGAAAGCACATCGTCACCCTGGACGATCGGCATGCCGGCCAGCGACCAGCAGCCCGACATGGCGCTGATGCCCGGAATCACTTCCGTCGGGTAGCGCTGGGAAAGTCTGACATGCAGATGCATATAGGAGCCATAGAAGAGCGGATCGCCTTCACTGAGAACGGCGACTGTCAGCCCGGCATCGAGATGGTCGGCCACCGACTTGGCGGACTGATCGTAGAATTCAGTGATCAGCCTCTGGTAGCGTTCGTCGTTCTTGTCGATCTCGGTTGTCACCGGATAATAGAGCGGCAGCAGCGTCACCCCGGATTTCAGCAGCGGTTCGACGATCGCCTTGCCGTTGCCGCCCCTGCCCTGTTTGGCGAAATAGGCGATGACGTCAGCGGCTTCGATGGCGCGCACGGCTTTGAGGGTGAGGAGCTCCGGGTCGCCGGGACCCGTCCCGACGCCGATGAGACGGCCGCTTGTGGTCATAGGCCGGGCCTCGCCAGTGCATTGATGGCGGCTGCCGTCATGGCGCTGCCGCCGAGCCGGCCGCGGACGATGGCGAAGGGGACGCCGTAGGAATTCTCCGCCAGCGCATCCTTGGATTCGGCGGCACCGACGAAGCCCACAGGCATGCCGAGGATCGCCGCAGGTTTCGGGGCGCCGTCGCGCAGGAGTTCGAGCAGATGGAAGAGGGCGGTCGGCGCATTGCCGATGGCGACAACGCTTCCGCCGAGCCGATCGAGCCAGAGATGCATGGCGGCGGCCGAGCGGGTATTGCCGGTCTCGCGTGCAAGCTCCGGTGTCGCGGGATCACGCAGCGTACAGATCACCTCGTTCAGCGCGGGCAGCCGCGCCCGGGTGACACCATGGGATACCATTTCCGCGTCGCAGAAGATCGGCGCCCCACCTTTCAGCGCATCGCGCGCCGCGCCGACGACATCGGCGGAGAACAGGAAATGCTCCGCCGCCTCGACGAGCCCGCAGGCATGGATCATGCGCACGGCGATTTCGGCTTGATCTTCGGTAAAGCGCGAAAGATCGGCCTCGGCGCGGATGATCGCAAAGGAACGCTCGTAAATCGCGTCGCCGCTGCGGATATAATCGTAGTCTGGCATTCCTATTCCTGTCGCAGCGCCTTTGAAACGCCGGTTGTGCCAAGCCGTGTAAGGCAGGCCGCGGCCGATTCGCCAGCGCCTCGGTTGTCTTCGATGGAGCGGGCGAGCCTCTCTATAGCGAAATCGATCCGACCGCCAGCGATCCGTTCGTCCGGCCGATCCGCAGCAAGCCCATTGAGGATGAGGTCATAACCCTCCGGCGAGCCCGTCAGGGTCAGCGCCGGCCGTGCATGGGCGCAGCCCTTGGCGCAGCCGGACAGATGCAGCGTCAGCGAACCGTCGAAGAGGGCAGGTGCCGCAGCGATGATGCGGCGCGCCAGAGTTCTCGTCTCGTAGAAGGCGGAGCCGCAGGCGCCGGCGCCGGCGCAGGCGGCGATATGCTCGCTGTTGTCGCCGGGTTGGGCGCTGAAGCCAAGTCTGGCCGCGGCAATCTGCATAGCCAGCACGGTATCAGCCGGAAGTCCGATCAAGAAGAAACCGCGACCCGGCGCAAGCCGGATGGCTATCGCGCCCTGGCTCTCTGCGAGATCGAGCAGGGCGGAGAGATCGGACGTCCTCATCTGTCCGAATTCCGGCCTGACGCCGAGCAGGGTTTTGCCGTCGGCGAGCCTGTGCGGTCCGGAAAGCGGCACCCCTGCCGCGCGGGACGGAAAGAACTGAATGCCATCCATCGCCGGAAAACGCGCCCGCAGCAGCGCCGGATCGATATCGCGTGCCCGCCTGGCCTGCCCGAGATCTGCCAACAGGCTCAGAATGTCGCCGACGGCCGATATCGCCGCCTGCGCAGAACCGATCGCGACCGGCGTTGCGCTTTCACCGTCGCCATTGATCGCCACAAGCCAATCTGCGGGGGATTGCGCGACGATACGGATATCGGCGGAAAGCGCCGCCAAGCCGAAGGCTCCCCCGCCGTCGACGACGAGCGATAGTTTTGGCGCGAGCCGTGGCGAGCGAAGCTGATCGCGGAGCGTGCGGCGCAATGCCAATTCCATTGCGGCCGGATCGTTTATTTCTTCCGGATCGATGCCGTGCAGCGGCGAGATCTCGATCGCCGGCCCCTCCGGCACGACAATGCCGGCGGCATCGATATCGGCAGCGAGCGGTCCGACCGTCTCGGCGCTGAGCCCGCGGATCTGCAGATTGCCGCGTGCAGTGATTTCCAGAATGCCGTTTCCATGAACTGCGGCTAAGCGGGCAAGGCTTGCAAATTGCGGCAGCGTCAACGCGCCGCCGGCTGGCCGCAGCCGCACCAGCAGGCCGTCGCCGGTCGGCATCGGCGCTGACAGGGCGGGGCAGGCGCCGCGTGCGCGCATTTTTGCTGCCAGGTGATCGTGCAGATCCGCCTCGCCTGTCCTGTTGTTTGCCCTTGCGGCCTCAACACTCATTCTCAATCCTCTGAGCATTTCTTACATGATCGCGGCCGGGCCGGCAAAGCATGAGAGAAACGGGTCGGAACGGCTATTCCTCGAAATCGCGTCCCTTGCGCAGGAGATAGATGTCCATGATCCAGCCGTGCCGCTGCCTGGCCTCGGCCCTCAGCGTCACAATGTCGGCGGCGATATCGCCAAGCCGGCCCGATCTGACGATTTCATCCTGGGTGCCGAGATAGGCGCCCCAGAAGATCTCGGCATCGGGATCGTCGATCTTGGCAAAAGCCTGTTCGCCGTCGAGCATCACGATGGTGCTGTCGCTCCGAAGCCCGTCCTGCGCCAGCCGGCGCCCCGTGGTGATCTCGATCGGCTTGCCGACGAGGTTGATCGGGATCCTGTGGCTGGCAGCCAGGGCCTGGATGCTGGTGATGCCGGGAATGACGGTGTAATCGAAATCCAGGCCGCTTTCCCGTCGCACGCGTTCGATGATGCGGATCGTGCTGTCGTAGAGACTGGGATCGCCCCAGACGAGAAAGGCGCCGCTGCCCTCATCCGGCAGACTAGCGATCAGCTCTCCATAGATACCGGCGATCTCGCCATGCCAGGCATCGACGCTTTGCGCATAGCTCCTCTCTGCCGTCTGCCGTTGCGGCACGGCGAACTCCGAAATTCGGGCAGCTGGCCGCGTGATATAGCGTTGGCAGATCTCGCGGCGGATATCGGCAAGTTCTTCCTTGCCGGCGCCCTTGACCGGCAGGAAGACCACGTCGGCCGCGTTCATGGCGTTGATCGCCTGTATGGTGAGGTGCTCCGGGTTGCCCGTGCCGATGCCGATGATTTGGATATGCTTCAAGCGGATGCTCCCTTTGCGTCCTGGCGGTCTTGCCGAAAAAGCCCGGTCGTAGCAAGGGCGGAGCGGGAGTCGGCCGTGCCAACCTGAAGCTCCTCCGCGACAAGCTGCTTCCGCCGCTCTCGCAGAAGACACTGCGAACGTTCTTCTACGGCGAGGCGGCGCAGAGGAGGCCTGCAACAGCCTGTGCACCTGACTTCGGTTGAGCCCAAGCAGCTCAGCGGCCTGGACGACGCTCAGGCGCTGATCACGGATCGTCTGAATAAACTTTGAGGCGATGCAATTCTTTATGCGACATGGTGGTCAAACAGGGCATCAAGATTCCGACCCCTCATGGTCTCGACCGGGCCGGAGGTCGTCATCCTTGCGCTCAACGTTGACCTTGATCAGAACGTCGAGAGGCGAGACTGTCGCATCTCTAAATAGCCCCTACACGAATTAGCTGCGTAGCAAGTATTATCGAACAACCACCCCGGGACGCTGGTTTCACTGCGAGGGCGCAGTTTGCGCATCGCTGCCACGCAGCGAAATCCAGCGGAAGCTACTCCTTCACTGCACCGGTCATCGAGGAGACATAGTAGTCCACGAAGAACGAATAGAGGATGACCACGGGCAGCGAGCCGAACAGTGCACCGGCCATCAGCGCCCCCCATTCGAACACGTCGCCGCGCACCAGTTCGGTCAGGACGCCGACCGGAATGGTTTTGTTTTCCGATGACTGGATGAAGGTGAGCGCATAGATGAATTCGTTCCAGGACAGCGTGAAGGCGAAGATGCCGGCCGAAATCAGCCCGGGGACGGCCAGCGGCAGGATGATCTTGGTGAGGATCTGCCACCTGTTGGCGCCATCCACCAGTGCGCTTTCCTCCAGCTCGAAGGGGATCGAGCGGAAATAGCCCATCAGCAGCCAGGTGCAGAAGGGAATGAGGAAGGTCGGATAGGTGAAGATCAGCGCCAGCCGCGAGTCGTAGATCCCGAGCTTGAAGACGATGAAGGCAAGCGGGATGAAGAGGATCGACGGCGGCACGAGATAGGCGAGGAAGATCACCAGGCCGACCGATCGGGAGCCGGTGAAGCGGACGCGCTCGATGGCATAGGCGCCCAAGACTGAGGCCACCAGCGAGAGGAAGGTGGAGCAGACCGCCACCAGCATCGTGTTCCACAGCCAGCCCGGATAGGAGGTTTCGAGGAACAGATATTTGATATGCGCGAGCGTTGCTCCTACCACCCAGAACGGGCTGTAATTGGTATAGTCGGTCAGCTGCTCGTTCGGCTTCACCGCAGTGATCGCCATCCAGTAGAACGGGAAGAGCAGCACGAAGACGAAGATGGCCATCGGCAGGTAGAGCATCACGATCCGCCGCGGCAGGCGGTTCAGATAGCTCATGCCTTCGGCATTATCGGTCAGGGCCTGATCGGCAGTGTTGGAAGGTGTCGACATCGTTATTCTCCTAATCTTGGCTCCTAATCCTGGCCGCCCTGCTGCCATTTGCGCCGTTGCAGGCCGAAGAAGCTGAACATGATCGCGCCGAGCAGGAAGGGCACCATGGCGACCGCGATGGCCGCCCCCTCGCCGAGTTGGCCGCCGGGAATGCCGCGTTGGAACGACAGCGTCGCCATCAGATGCGTGGCGTTGACCGGCCCGCCCTTGGTCAGCACGTAGATGAGCTGGAAATCGGTAAAGGTGAAAAGCACCGAGAAGGTCATGACGACGGCGATGATCGGCGTCAGCATGGGCAGCGTCACATAGCGGAAACGCTGCCAGCTGGTGGCGCCGTCGAGCGAGGCAGCCTCCTGCAGCGATGCTGGAATGGTCTGCAGGCCGGCAAGCAGCGAGATCGCCACGAAGGGAATGCCGCGCCAGACATTGGCGACGATAACGGAGATGCGCGCATTGATCGGGTCGCCGAGGAAGTTGATCGGTCCGCTGATCAGCCCGAGCTGCATCAGCGACCAGGAGATGATCGAAAACTGGGTATCGTAGATCCACCAGAAGGCGAGCGCCGAAAGCACCGTCGGCACCACCCAGGGAAGCAATACGATTGCCCGGAAGAAGGATTTGAACGGCAGGTGCTGGTTGAGCAGCATCGCCAGCCAGAGGCCGAGCGCGAATTTCAGCACGGAGGCGACGAAGGTATAGAGAACGGTGTTGAAGACCGACAGCCAGAAGACGCTGTCGTCCATCAGGAACTGGTAGTTCTCCAGTCCGATAAAGATGCCGTCGCGGCCGATCCTCGTATCGGTGAAGCCGAGCCAGACGCCGAGCCCCAGCGGATAGGTCAGAAAACAGACGAGGAATACTGCCGCCGGCAGCATGAACAGGAAGCCGAGCACATTGTTGTTCTGCAGGAGCGAAGAGACCGGCCCACGTCTATCCCCCGAATTTGCCATCGACATTGCTTATCTCCCAGATCGCCTTTTGAACCCCCAGATCTTGCGGCATGCCGAAGGCCGGCATGCCGCTTGTTCGAGGTGTGGCTCAGACGCGATAGTAGCGGTTTGCCCGGCGTTCGGCTTCCTTCATCGCGTCTTCCGGCGACATCTGGCCGGTAACGGCAGCCGCATACATGTCGACCAGAACGTAGTCGGCCATGGTCGCTGCCGAGGCATAACCGAGCGGGCCGGCATAGCCGTTCGGGCGCAGCTTTTCCGAGGCGCGCGCATAGGGCGCGTGGACCGGATCGGCTGTCCAGATCGGGTTCTTGGCGAAGGCCTTGAGCGGCTGGCAGCAATAGGCGCTGGAGCCCTGGATCCACGCATTCATCTGGTCGGCTTCCATCATGAACTTGATGTAGGCCTTGGCCGCTTCCGGATATTTGCTGTGCTTGAAGAGAAGCAGCGAACTCGTCTGGCAAAGTTCCACGCTTTTGCCGACAGGACCAATCGGGAAGTTCGTCGTGCGGATGTCCTTGGCGATCTCGGCGAGCTTCGGGTCGTTCTTGGCGGTGTAATAGACCGAGACGCCGTTGGCGATCAGCGAAACCTGGCCGGCGAGGAAGGCGCGGTTGTTGTTGACGTCCTGCCAGCTTTCGGTGCCGGGGATGAAGGTCGCATAGAGCTCCTTGGCATAGTTGATCGACGCCAGCGTTTCCGGGCTGTTGATCGTTACCTTGCCGCTTTCGTCGACCATCATGCCGTTATGGCTCCACAGCAGCCAATGGGCATAGTTGTTGCCGTCGCCGACTGCCTTGCCGTGCGGGAAGCCGGCCGGCGTGCCCTTTGCCTTCATCGCCTTGCAAAGCTCGAGGAAGCCTGCGGTATCATTGGGGAATTCGTTGAAACCGGCAGCCTTCACGTGGCTGTCGCGATAGACGACGGCATTGCCGATCGCCGTCAGCGGCATGGCGATGAAGGTGTCGCCGCGTGTGGCATAACCCTTCACGCCGTCGTACCAACCCTCATACTTGTTGCCGAGATAATTGCCGAGTTCGGTCAGATCGACCAGCTTGTCGGGATATTGGTGGGCGTCGTCGAACCAGCACATGATGAGGTCGGGGCCGGAGCCGACATTGGCGGCGACGGCGGCCTTCGGGCGGATGTCCTCCCAGCTTTCCTTGTCGATGCGCACCTCGACGCCGGTCGCTTCGGTGAATTTCTTGGTGTTGGCAAGCCATGCCTCCTCGTCGCCCTTGACGAACGGTGTCCAGCGCAGCAGGCGAAGGCTGGCGCCGCTTTCCGGCGTGTAAGTCGGCTCGGCCTGCGCCAGGGATGGCCGGATGCCGAGGCCGGCGGCGCCGGCGACGGCAGCCGAGGCGGCAAGAAAGTCACGTCTTCTGATCCTCATGAGATTCCTCCTCATCAAAAAAAGCGGGTACGAACTTGCCGGCACTCACCTCCCGCTTGGTGAACGCCGCTCATTGCATCCCTGAGAGGGGATGTGTGCCTGCCTGCAGGCAACGAGAGGGCTCCTCCGCCCCGCGCCGCCGCCGGCCGGCCTCAGTCGGTCAATCTCCGGCCGCTCTCGGCATCGAAGAGATGAACATGCGCGGCGTCGATCGCAACGCGCAGGGTTTCGCCCGGCCGCGCGTTGACACGTTCGCGGAAGACGCAGCTGAGGTGGCTGCCGCCGAGCTTGAGGATAAGATGCGTCTCGTAGCCGGTCGGCTCGATCACCACGATTTCACCGGGCAGGCCATTGGCATCGAGCAGGATGTATTCCGGGCGAAGCCCATAGACGAGATCGCGGCCGATGGCGTCGGCGGGCGGATTGGCGACCGGCAGCGCGGTGCCGTCGGGTGCCCTGAATCGTGTCGGGTTCTCCGGATCGAGCCGGCCCTTGATCATGTTCATCGCCGGCGAGCCGATGAAGCCGCCGACGAAGAGATTGGCCGGTTTGTCGTAGAGCTCGAGCGGCGTGCCGACCTGCTCGACGACGCCGTCATGCATGACGACGATCTTGTCGGCCATGGTCATCGCTTCGATCTGGTCGTGGGTGACGTAGACTGTCGTCGTTTTCAGCCGCTGGTGCAGCTCCTTGATCTCGGCGCGCATGGCGACGCGCAGCTTGGCGTCGAGATTGGAGAGCGGTTCGTCGAACAGGAAGACTTCCGGATCGCGCACGATCGCCCGCCCCATGGCGACACGCTGGCGCTGGCCGCCGGAAAGCTGGCGCGGATAACGGTCGAGCAATTTGTCGAGACCAAGGATGCCGGCGGCATATTTCACCCGCTTCTCGGCTTCCGCCTTCGGCGCCTTGTTCAGCATCAGCGAGAAGCCCATGTTCTGCTGCACCGTCATATGCGGATAGAGCGCATAGTTCTGGAACACCATGGCGATGTCGCGATCCTTGGGCGGCAGCGTGTTGACCACGCGCCCGCCGATCTTGATCTCGCCGCCGGAAATGTTCTCAAGTCCGGCCAGCATCCGCAGCAGGGTGGATTTGCCGCAACCCGAGGGGCCGACCAGGATCACGAACTCACCGTCGGCGATATCGATATCCACGCCTTTGATGACCGGAAATGCACCGAATGATTTCCGCACATCCGCGAATTGAACGCCTGCCATACTCTCTCCTCCCAGATATCGAGCGCTACATGCTATGTATTCGTATTGTCGTTATGTCTTGCCGGCGGCCGTAATCTTCTCTCTCAAGTTCTTCAAGCACGGCAATCCCGCATCTGTGGGGGTGCCTGGTCAGGCCCCTGCCGCATGATCCGGGTCGCGCCGTCTCCCCAACCTCATCGGGATGCACCCGGAGCATCTTCGGCGAGGTAGACCTCGATCAGCTCGTCGACGCTGCTTTCAGCGGTAAATCCGAGTTGCGCCGCGCGTTGCGGCGTAAAGGATTTCGGCCACCCGGCGACGATCTCCTCAATGACCTCGTCGCGGCGCCGATCGATCAAATCCGCCGCTTCGGGGCCGGCGGCACGGCGCAGCGCATCAATCTGGTCGGCAACGGTGGCGGCAACCCCTGGCATGGTGAGCGTGCGCCGGACACCGAGCGACGCTGTATCGAGCGTGGCGGCATGGATCAGGAAGTTGACGGCCGAACGCGGGCTCGCCAGCCAGTGCTTGACGGTTTCTTCGACCGGCAGAACGGCACGCTGGCCTGCGAGCGGTTCCCGCAGGATTCCGGAAAAGAAGCCCGATGCGGCGGCGTTCGGCGCGCCGGGGCGGATGACGATGGTCGGCAACCGAATTCCGATGCCATCGACGAAGCCGCGGCGCGAATAGTCGGCAAGCAGAAGCTCCGATATCGCTTTCTGGACTCCGTAGCTGGTGAGGGGCGCCAGCACGTAGTCATCGGGAATGGGATCGGGAAAGGGCGCGCCATAGACCGCGATCGACGAGGAGAAGACGAAACGGGGGACATAGGCTTGGCGACTGCCTTCCCGGCGGATCGCTTCCAGCAAGGCTCGCGTGCCGTCGAGATTGACCCGATAGCCGAGGTCGAAATTGCGCTCGGCTTCGCCGGAAACGATCGCGGCGAGATGGAAGATCACATCGGCCCGACCCGCCGCAAGTGCTGCCGCTGCGTCGCTTTCGGAAATATCGGCCGCCAGCGCTTCCGCCGGCACGGAGATGTCGGCGGGCACCGGCGGAGGCGTTACATCCACAAGCGTCATGCGCGTGATTGTATCGCCGCCGAGGGAACCGCTGCGCCCCAGTGTGGCGGCGAGCTTCCGGCCGATCATTCCTCCCGCGCCGATAATGAGAATATGCATCGTGTTTCGCCTCCCTGCGAACTACGAGAAGAGTAACTTGGTCGTCGTATAAATACGGGTTTCGTGGATTGCGAAGGCCGCGGCCGCAGCATCCGGGTCCCGCGTCTCCAGGCCGGCAAGGATCATCCGGTGATCGGCGATGCTGGTGGCGATGCTTCCGGGCTGCGATACGACGCGCCTTCGGTGGCTGAGAAGGTAGGAATAGAGGTCGGCGGCCATATCAGCCAGCACCGCGTTGCCGCTGGAACGGTAGATAGCGGTGTGAAATTCCCGGTCACATATCAAAAAACGGACAGGATCGTCACAGGCGGCCTCCTGTGCTGCGATCGACTTGCGGAGATAATCAAGCGTCGAGGGCTCCATCTTGACCGCGGCAGCCCTGACGACCTGCGCTTCGATGAGAAGTCGCGCCTCATGAACATTGTCGAGACTGTAGGCCGCAATGTCGCGATACCGCGCAGCCTGGACAGCCAATTCGCCGACATCCTCCGATGCCACCACGGTTCGGGTCCCATGGGCGACGGAGAGAATCCCATGCGTGGAAAGGATGAGGATCGCGCCACGGACGGTCTCGCGGCTGACCGACAGCGCGGAAGCCAATTCGCGCTCGCTTGGCAAGGGATCGCCCACTTTGAGGATGCCCGTCGCTATGAACGTCGCAATCTTCTGGACGACGAAGTCTTTCATCGACTTCTTCGGCGCTCCGCCGAGCGTCGCAACGTCGTCTTCGAGCATTGCTCGAACATCCATTGCTTTCCCCTCCCCGCGCTCAGGTCTACTGGTCCGGTAAGTGAACCAGTAGACCTGGGCGGAAGAGGCTTGTCAATGCGGCACGTCATGATCGGCCGAGCATCCTCGCCTTGACGATGACCCCTTCCGCACGGTCATCCAGGCGTTATAGTGTGGGGAAGCAAGAGCGAGCGTGATGACGGGACAAGATACAAGCCACCTCCTGGAACGGATGACGATCGTCGGTGATCTCGAGGCCACCTCCTTTGTCCCCTGGATCCGGCGCCACGCCGCCAAGCTTGGGCTGTCGCACACCATCTCTCATACGAGTCCCATGCGGATCGAACTTGAGGTTGGCGGGCCGGAGGAGCTGATCGACATGATGGAGATGGGATGCTCTCTCGGGCCTATCGACGTATGGGTCGAGGGCATAGAGCGCACGACGATCATCGGCGAAAGAGCCTAGTACCGGCTACCGTGTATTTTGCGCCGTGCATATTATTTACTCAATGTTGCCAATGCGAAATAATTATGCAAACCTGATAAGGTTGAGCGGAATTGCCTCGATGCGGAGGCGGGACGTGCTCGGCAAGCATATGATTTTGTTTGGGAACTCTAGTCATGCCATCCGCTACGACCGGCTTTTGGACGCCAGTCGCTCTGTCCCGGGATTTGCCAGCCGGCACCGTCATGCCGGCACGGACGGCAGCCGGATCGATTGCCCTGTGGCGCAGCGCTTCCGGGCGCATATCGGCATCGGCCGATCGCTGTCCGCATCGCGGCATGCGTCTGTCTCACGGCTTCGTGCGCGGCGAGGCGCTCTCCTGCATCTATCACGGCTGGAGTTATGGTCAGGCCGGAAACTGTCTCCGCATTCCGGCCCATCCAGGGCTGGCGCCACCGGAAACCATCCGCGTCGCCACCCATGACGTAGAGGAGGCGGACAACGTGATCTGGGTCGCCGTGGGCACGCCGGCTGCGAAGCCGCCGCGGCTTGAGGGCCTCATTCCCCTGCGTTCGCTGACGGCGTTGGCCGGCATTGAGGCGATTGAGGCGGCTGCTGGCGCGAAGGCAAGTCCCGAGGGTTTGCTCGAGTTCGACGTAACAACCGGGACCGTCTGTCTGCTATTGTCCGCTCAAGAAGATGGACAGACGCTGATGCACGTGCTGCTGAAGGCGGACACCGGCCCCGCGGCGGGCATTGGCGCTTCGCGGGCCGCCGAGAGCCTGCGCCGCCGGGCCGAGGATCTTCAGAGGAAGGAGATCGGCCAATGACCATGCAGGCGATGACCGACGAATGGTATCCGGTCGGGCTCTTCAGCCAGCTCGACGGCGCTGGTCGCAGGACGGCACTGATGGGCGAGCCGATCGAAGTGGCGCGCGATGGCGACGGTAATGCCAAGGTGACGTGCGGCGACGGCCGTGTACTGCCGGTGCGCGTGCGTTACGGTCATGTCTGGTCCTCCCTCGGCGCGCCGAAGAAGGAACTTTTCCCGATTCCCGAGGCCGACCAGCCCGGCCGCCGCTTCGTCGATGTCGGCGTGGTGCGGGTGCGCTGCTCGCCGCTGCGTGCCGTCGAGAATTTTCTCGACATCGCCCATTTCCCCTTCGTCCACACCGACATTCTCGGCGCGGAGCCGCACACCGAGGTTCAGAACTACAAGGTCGATATCCGCGAGGAAGAAGACGAGGTCTGGGCGACGCAGGTGAAATTTTACCAGCCGCAGGCTGCCAAGTCGGCAAGCGGCGGCATCACCACGGAATATATGTACCGCGTGCCGGCACCGACCTGCTCCGTGCTTTACAAAACCTGCCCGCCGCGCCCGAGCGAATGGGATGTCATCACGCTTTTCGTGCAGCCGCTGGCCGAGGACCTCTGCGACGTCTGGCCATGGATGGCGCTCTTTGACGACGAGACCGCGATGACCGACCTCATCCACTTCCAGCAGACGATCTTTCTGCAGGACCGTTCGATCCTCGAAAATCAGATTCCGCGGCTGCTGCCGCTCGACCCCGGCATGGAAATCCCGACGCGGGCCGATCTGACATCGATCGCCTATCGGCGCTGGCTGAAGCGCCACAATTATACCTATGGCGCACAGCTGGTGGCGCAATGAAGCTCTACGACTTCATTCTCTCGCCGAGCTGCTACAAGGTGCGCCTGATGGCGGCGCTGACCGGCGTGAAGCTGGAACTCCGCCCGGTCGATTTTCATCCCGGCGCCGAGCATCGCGGCCCCGAGCTGCTTGCGCTCAATCCGGCAGGCTCGATTCCGATCCTGGAGGATGGCGAGCTGATCCTGACCGAATCCTCGGCCATTCTCGTCTATCTCGCCGCCAAGGCAGCACCCGAATGGCTCGGCGGCGGCAGGGCCGAGGAAGCGGCGCGGGTGCAGCAATGGCTGTCGTTCTCCGGCCGGCTGACGGCAAGCCTCGGGGCAGCGCGGCTTCACGAAATGCTGCTGCGGCCGGGCGATATCGGCGCGCTGCAGGCCCAGGGCATCGCCGCGCTTCGCGAACTTGAGGCCGGGCTTGTCGAGCAGGGCCTTCGCGGCATGCGTTTCCTCGCAGCCGACCGGCCGACAATTGCCGATATCGCCTGCTTCCCCTATGTGGCGCTGGCTCCCGATGGCGGTGTCATACTGGATTCCTATCCCGCCATCCGGCTCTGGTCCCGCGCGCTGCGCGCCCTCGACAACTTCATCGAGATGCCAGGCATTCACCGGCTGCACGAATTGAAGCCCGAACCCCAGATCGAACCGGGCGAGGCGTGATGATGGCCGGCTACCTCCTGAAGAATTGCGCGGCCGTGATCGTCGACGAGGGCAAGGGACCGGTCGTCCATCGCAATGTCGATCTGCTGACCAGCGGCCCAGAGATCGTGGCGATCGGCGAAAATCTCGCGGCGGACGCACTGCCTGCCGGCACGACCGTTCAGGATGCTGCCGGCTGGTTCGTCTATCCAGGCCTGGTCAACACCCATCATCACTTCTTCCAGTGCTTCGTGCGCAACCGCGCCGATCTCGACTGGACGAAGCTGTCGGTGATCGAGTGGCTCGACCGCATCTACCCGATCTTTTCGCAGCTCAACGAGGAGTGCTTTTACCACTCCTCCGTCACGGCGATGGCCGAGATGATCAAGCATGGCTGCACCACGGCCTTGGATCACCAGTATAATTTCCCCCGGCATGCCGGGAAGCGGCTGATCGATCGCCAGTTCGAAGCGGCCGAGCTGCTCGGCATGCGTTTCCATGCCGGCCGCGGCGGCAACACCCTGCCGAAGTCGGAAGGCTCGACCATTCCCGACGAGATGCTGGAAACGACGGACGAATTCATCGCCGACTGCGGCCGGCTGATCGAGACCTATCACGATACCAGCCGCTTCAGCATGCGCCAGGTCGTGGTCGCACCCTGCCAGCCGGTGAACTGCTACCGTGAGACGTTCGTGGAATCGGTGGCATTGGCGCGTGATCGCGGGGTCATGATGCACACGCATGTCGGCGAGGGCGAAAGTCCGGTCATTCAGGCGCGCCATGGCATGCGCACGGTGGATTATCTCGAAGACCTCGGTTTTGCCGGACCCGACGCCTTCTATGCCCATTGCTGGGAGTTGACCCACGACGAACTCAGGAAGATGGCGGCCAGTGGCACCGGGGTGGCGCACTGCCCGGAACCCGTCTATCTGGTCGGCGCAGAAGTCACCGATATTCCCGCCATGGCCGCTTTCGGCCTGCGCGTCGGCCTCGGCTGCGACGGTGCTGCCTCCAACGACAATTCCAACCTGATGCACTGCCTGCACTCCGCCTACATGCTGCAGTGCCTCGTCTCCTCCACCCGCACCCACCCCGTGCCGCCGCCGGTCGATTTCCTCGGCTACGGCACGTCAGGGGGTGCCAGCCTGCTTGGCCGGCGCGATATCGGCCGACTGGCGCCCGGCATGGCCGCCGACCTGTTTGCGATCGACACCCGCCGCATGGATTATGTCGGCACGCGGCACGACCCGCTGAGCCTGATTGCCCGCGTCGGCATCGGCATGGCGACCGACATAACCATGATCAATGGCCGCATCGTCTGGCAGAAGGGCGAATTCCCCGGGCTCGACGAGGCCAAGCTGGCTGCCGAAGCGGAAGCTGCCCTATCCGCCGTGAAATTCTAGAAAACCAAAAGAGGGAACTGAGACCATGACCAAACTGACCCGCAGAAACCTGATGACGGCCGCTGCCGCCACCGGCCTTGCCGGTGTGCTCGGCAGCCGCCTTGCTTTGGCCGCCGACGCGCCGCTCGGCATCACCCTCGTCGTCCCTTCGCCGATCGGCGATGTCGGCTGGGGACATGCACTGGCCGCCGGCCTCGAGCCGATCAAGGCCGCTTACGGCGACAAGGTGAAGGTCACCGTGCTTGAGAATATCGCCGAAGGCCCGGATGCCGACCGCATCATGAACAAGACTGTCGCCGACGGAAACAAGTTCCTGGTCGCCGGCTCTTTCGGCTATCAGAACGGCGCCCTGCAGATCGCCCGCCGCGATCCGAGCGTTACGGTCCTGCATGCTTCCGGCTTCCAGGTCGCTCCGAACTTCTCGCCTTTCGCCGCCAAATATTTCCAGGGTACCTATCTGCTCGGCATGGCAGCGGCAGCGCTTTCCAAGACCGGCAAGCTCGGCTCCGTTTCGGCTTTTGCCATCCCCGAGCTCATCACCTCGATCAATGCCTTCACGCTCGGCGCCCAGGCGGTCAAGCCCGACATCGAAGTCTCGGTCGTCTGGGTCAACTCCTGGTTCGACCCGGCCAAGGAGCAGGAAGCCGCCAAGGCGCTGATTGCGCAGAAGTGCGACGTGATCTTCTCCAACGCCCAGGACACGCCGTCCGTCATCTCGGCCTGCGAGGAAGCCGGCGTCTATGCCTTCAACCTCAATTCTTCGATGAAGAAATATGCGCCGAAGACCTATCTCGGCTGCGTCGCGACGGATTGGTCACCATTCTTCAAAGCTTCGGTCGATGCCCATCTCGCCGGTACCTTCAAGGGCGCCAATGCCTTCCTCGGCGTCGCCGACAAGGTCGTCGAGGTGGTCGACTGGAATCCGGATATTCCGGCTGACGTCATGACCAAGATCAAGGAAATCGAGGCAAAGATCGCCGACGGCAGCTTCTCGCCGTTCACCGGGCCGATCGCCAAGGCCGACGGCAGCGAAGGTGTTGCATCCGGCGCGACCATGGCCGACCCCGAGATCATCGCCATGAATTGGCACGTCAAGGGCGTGTCCACGCCGCTGCCGAAATAAGTCATGACGACCCCGCTCCTGTCGCTGCGCGGCATTTCGAAGAGCTACGGCCAGATCCACGCCAACCAGGCCATCGATCTGGACGTGGCTCCGCAATCGATCCATGCGATTCTCGGAGAAAATGGCGCGGGAAAATCGACGCTGATGAAGCTGATCTACGGCGTCGAGCAACCGGATGATGGAGACGTCGTCTGGGAAGGAAAACCCTTGCGCCTCGCCTCTCCGGCGGAGGCAAGGCGCAACGGCATCGGCATGGTCTTCCAGCATTTTTCGCTGTTCGAGACCCTGACCGTCCTGGAGAATATTCGGCTGGTCGTGCCGGGCCGCAAGGCTGAGCTCAACGAACGCATCCGGACGCTTGGACGGGAGTTCGGCCTGGAAGTCGACCCGCTCGCCCACGTGCATGCGCTGTCCGTCGGCGAGCGGCAACGGGTGGAGATCATCCGAAGCCTGATGACCGATCCGAAGCTGCTGATCCTCGACGAACCCACCTCCGTCCTGCCGCCGCAACTGGTGGAGAAGCTGTTCGACACGCTGCGCCGGCTGCGCGACGGCGGCGTTTCCATCCTGTTGATCTCCCACAAGCTCGAGGAAATCCGGGCAATCTGCGACCGGGCGACCATTCTGCGCGGCGGCCGCGTGACCGGGAATGTCGACCCGCGTGAACATGATGCCCATGACCTTGCCCGCATGATGATCGGCCGCGACATGCCCGAACCCTTGTCGGCGCTGCCGCTGTCCGGCGGGGAAAAGCGGCTGGAGATCATCGGTCTGGACTATCAGCCGGACGATCCCTTTGCGGTGTCGCTCTCCGGCATCAGCCTCGAAGTGCATGCCGGTGAAATTCTGGGGATCGCCGGTATTTCGGGCAACGGCCAAAGCGAGCTTGCCGCGTTGGTCTCGGGCGAGACGGTGCTGGGGCGCGACCAGCGCGACCGGATCTACATGATGGGGATGGATGTCGGCAGGCTCGATGCCGCGGCGCGACGGACGCTTGGATTTGCCTTCGTTCCGGAGGACCGGCTCGGACGCGGCGCCGTGCCCGAAATGTCGCTTATCCTCAACAGCCTGCTGACGGCCCATCCGCTGAAGCTTTTGCGCCATGGTCTTCTCGACAAGGCGCGGGCGACGGCGTTCACCGAGGATTGTATCCGTCAGTATGATGTCCGCACACCCGGCCCGGATGCGGAAGCCGGGACGCTTTCCGGCGGCAATCTGCAGAAATTCATCGTCGGCCGGGAAATCATGCTGGCTCCCAAATTGCTGTTCGTGGCGCAGCCGACCTGGGGCGTCGATATCGGCGCCGCATCCGCCATTCGCAGCCGTCTGGTCGCATTGCGCAATCAGGGCATGGCGATCCTTGTTATTTCCGAAGAGCTGGAAGAGCTGTTCGAGCTCTGCGATTCCATCCAGGTGCTGCATCACGGCCGGCTCAGCCCGCCGCTAAAAACGCGGGACACACAGCCCGAAGAGATCGGCCGATACATGATCGGGGCACAAGCCTCACCCGAGAAAGTCCGTCTATGAGCGCTTGGTCCCCTGCTTTCGTTCCCACCCTGGTGCGCCGGGAGCGCGCCTCGCTTGCCGCGAGCCTGCTTGCGCCCGTCATGGCGCTTGTCATAGCGATCGCGCTCAACCTCGGCCTTTACATCCTGATGGGCCGTGACCCGGTCGCGGTCCTCTACGCGATGCTTTTCGAGCCCTTCCTCTCCTGGGCGTCATTTTCGGAAGTGCTCTTAAAGGCAGGCCCGCTCCTGCTGATCGCGCAGGGACTGGCGATCGGCTTTCGCGCCAAGGTCTTCAATATCGGCGCCGAAGGCCAGTTCATTCTCGGCGCGATCTTCGCCTCGGCCATTCCGGTCTGGTTTCCTCAGGCAACGGGCCAGTGGATCTGGCCGGCGATGCTGCTGCTCGGCGCCATCGGCGGCGCGCTCTGGGCCTCTCTCACCGCCTTCTGGCGCGTGCGCCTCAACGCCAACGAGATCCTCGTTTCGCTGATGCTGAGCCTCGTTGCGGCGCAGCTGCTGAACTATCTGCTGCTCGGCCCCTGGAAGGATCCGAACGGCTTCAACTTCCCCCAGTCGGTGATGTTCCAGTATGATGCGATGGTCCCGACCCTGATTTCCGGGACCCGCCTCAACGTCTCTTTCCTGATTACGCTCGCTTTGTCGGTTGCCGCCTGGGTCTTCATGCAGAAGAGCTTCATCGGCTACAAGCTGCAGGTCGGCGGCTTGGCGCCGCGGGCTGCCGGCTATGCCGGCTTCAAGGAGGGTTGGGCAATCTGGCTGTCGCTGCTGATCGGCGGCTTTGCCGCCGGTCTTGCCGGTGCTGCCGAAGTCGCCGGTCCGCTCGGCCAGCTGCAGCGTTCGGTCGCGAGCGGTTATGGCTATGCGGCCATCATCGTCGCCTATCTCGGTGGCCTGCACCCGATCGGCATCGTGGTCTCGGCGCTGGTCATGGCGGTCATCTATATCGGTGGCGACAATGCCATGGTCTCGGCCGGCCTGCCGATCGCCGCCGTCCGCGTCTTCCAAGGCAGTCTGCTGCTCGCCTATCTCATCGCCGTCGCCTTCGTGCGCTACCGCCTCGAATGGCGCCGCGCCGCCCACCGGAGCCCGTCATGAACGCCATCGAGTTCATTCTTGCCGGCATGCTTGCGGCGGCGACACCGTTTCTTCTCGCAGCCCTCGGCGAACTGGTGGCCGAGCGCGCCGGCGTCCTCAACCTCGGGGTCGAGGGATTGATGGCCTTCGGCGCCGTGCTCGCCTTCATCGTCGTCTATCAGGGCGGCGGACATCTCCTGGGCTTCGTCGTCGCCGGGTTCGGCGGCGCTGTCCTTTCCCTGCTCTTCGCCTTCGTCACCCTCGGATTCCGGGCAAACCAGGTGGCGGCGGGCCTTGCCATCGGCATTCTCGGCCAGGGCCTCTCGGCACTTTTCGGCAAGACCTATGAAAGCCTCACCGTCAGAGGACTTCCGAAGCTCGCCCTTCCCGGACTTTCGGAACTGCCGGTTATCGGCGGCCTTTTCGTCCAGGACATCGTCGTGTGGATTTCGCTCGCCGCGACCCTCGCCCTCTGGGCCATATTTGCCTACACCAAGCTCGGTCTCATCGTCCGCGCTGTCGGCGAGAACCCCAAGGCCGCGCATGCCATCGGTTATCCGGTCATCTCAGTCCGCGTCCTCGCCATCGCCTTCGGCGGCGCCATGGCGGGCTTCGCCGGTGCCTATGCGTCGGTGGTCTACACACCGCTCTGGGCCGATGGAATGATCGCCGGCCGCGGCTGGATCGCCATCGCCCTTGTCGTCTTCGGGACTTGGCTCACCGGCCGTATCTTCCTCGGCGCCTGCCTCTTCGGGGCGGTCTCGCTGATGGGGCTTGCAGCCCAGGCAACCGGACTGGATGTTCCCTCGCAGCTGCTGTCGAGCCTGCCCTATCTTGTCACGATCATCGTGCTCGGCATCATCTCCGCCGACCGTCGCCTGCTGAAACTGAACGGCGTTGCTTCGCTCGGCGAACCATTCGAGCGATAAAGACGCGCGGCGCTGCTATCTGCCGGCGAAGATGGTCAGCCGCGATCGAGCTTCTTTCCGCCGCGCGCTTCGAATTGGACGAGCAGCGACTTGAGTTCGATCTCGCGAACGCGGCGTGCCGCTTCATCCGGGCTAACCCATTCGAGGATACGCTGGCCCCGCTCCTTGAAATCGCCGCTGATATCAGTGACTTCAATCTGAAACATGTCGACGATACAGGGGGCCACATCGCCATTGTCGAGTTCTTTCAGATAGGTATAACGGCCGACCGGCTTCTTCTTCACCACCCCGCGCACGCCTGCCTCCTCCCACGCCTCGATTGCCGCTGCTTCGAAAGGCTTTTTCCCTTTCATCGGCCATCCTTTTGGGATGACCCAGCGTGCGCTCTCACGCGATGTGATCACCAGGATTTCGATCGCGGATCCGGCATCGCCGTAGCGAAAGCAAAGAGCGCCGTACTGTTGACGGAATGCACCGGCGAACAGCGTTTCAGGAACAGCAGCGAGCTGCCGTAGCAGTGACTGGGACTTGTCCGGTCGGGGCTTCCTGCTTTTCTTGCTCGGCGTCATAGTAGATGAATTACCGAATTTGCATGTTGCTTCAATTGCCTGAGCGTGTTTATGACAGATTTATGACAATCGGCCGCACGAGGAAGGTTCCCAGGCATGATGAGCATTTTTCGCAAGCTGATGCCACGGGAAGACAGATTCTTCGACATGTTTTCCAAGCACTCGAAGACCGTCGTTGCCGCAGCCTACGCCCTCGACCAACTCCTGAAGGGCAATGACGTCGAGAAAAACTGCGAACGTATCGTCACATTGGAAGACGAGGCCGACGACATCACGCGTGACGTTCTTCTTGCCGTTCGCCGAAGCTTCATCACGCCCTTCGACCGGGGAGACATCAAGGACCTTATCCAGTCGATGGATGATTCGATCGACATGATGCACAAGACAGTCAAGACGATCCGCTTGTTCGAGCAATCCAGCTTCGATCCGCTCATGCAGGAGATGGGCAGCGAAATCGTCAAGGCGGCAAATCTTGTCGCGGAAGCGATACCCCTGCTCGACAGATTGGGGGCCAATGCGCAGCGTCTCGCCGCCATCGCGGAGGAAGTCACCCGAGTGGAGGGACGTTCCGATGAGCTCCACGACCAGGGTTTGAAGGATCTGTTCTTGCGTCATGGCGCCAGCGGCAATGCGATGGCCTACATGATCGGCAGCGAAATCTACGGAGAGCTGGAGAAAGTCGTCGACCGCTTCGAGGATGTCGCCAACGAGATCAGCGGCATTCTCATCGAGAACGTCTGATGGATGCCTCCCTCGCTCTGCCGCTGCTGGTCGGCCTTATCGTCGTCGCTTTGTTCTTCGACTTTCTCAACGGCCTTCATGATGCGGCCAATTCCATTGCCACGATCGTCTCGACCCGCGTCCTGCGGCCGCAATATGCGGTCGCCTGGGCGGCGTTCTTCAATTTCATCGCTTTCCTGTTCTTCGGCTTGCATGTCGCCGAGACGCTGGGGACCGGCATCATCGATCCCGCGATCGTCTCGCCCCAACTGATCTTCGCCGCGCTCATGGGCGCCATCATCTGGAATATCCTCACCTGGATTTTCGGGATTCCATCGAGTTCGTCGCATGCGCTTGTCGGTGGGCTGGTGGGGGCCGGTCTGGCAAAGGTGGGCTTCAGCTCGATCGTCTGGAATGGTCTCCTAAAGACGGTCGGCGCCATTTTCCTTTCACCAGCCATCGGCTTCCTGCTTGCGCTGGTGCTGGTACTCGCCGTCTCCTGGTTGTTCGTCCGGCAGACGCCATTTGCGGTGGATCGGACCTTTCGCATCATGCAGTTCGTGTCCGCTTCGCTCTATTCGCTCGGCCACGGCGGAAACGATGCGCAGAAGACGATGGGCATCATCGCGGTGCTCCTGTTCAGTCAGGGATATCTCGGCCCGACATTCTACGTGCCGTTCTGGGTGGTCATTACCTGCCAATCGGCAATGGCTCTCGGTACGCTGTTTGGCGGATGGCGGATCGTTCATACCATGGGGTCGAAGATCACCCGGCTCAACCCCATGCAAGGTTTCTGCGCGGAGACGGGCGGAGCGCTGACGCTGTTCGGAGCGACGTGGCTCGGCATTCCCGTTTCGACGACGCATACCATCACCGGAGCAATCGTTGGAGTGGGCGCGGCTCGCCGTGTTTCCGCCGTGCGCTGGGGATTGGCCGGCAACATCGTGATAGCCTGGATCGTCACGATGCCGGCGGCGGCAGCAATATCCGCAGCGTTCTACGGACTTGTATCTTTGCTGCACTGAATGAGGTGAGAGCGAAGGCAATCGCCACGCATTACCCCTCTCCTGTTGAGCTTTGCCGCTGGAAAGACATCCATCCGGCCAGCTGCATCGCGGCTTTAATGTTGCGTGCACTGCACAAATAGAGCGCTTCCATGGCTGTGACTATCGTGGCAATCGCACAAAAAGGAAGCAGAAAACGATAGCGCCCAAGAAATAGGCAATCGTTAATTCTTCGCATTTCTCCTTTTGCTTCATGCTGTTACCAACTCCTCTCGAAATTGGCACGCTGCTTGCAGGTTCTTAGATGCACCGGTCAACGGCGACCGGGGCGGATAGGCGCGGCATAAGCGCCTGCATTAGACACCGACGTCGCAAGGTCTTTGCAATCCGGGATCTCTCATCCCTTGGACGCAATTTCCGGCGGCGTTTTTTTGTGTCCAAATTCAGCCAGCAGAGGGAACCTGCGCATGACAAAAAATTCGACGACTGGGATTTCGACAACCGGCATGACCCGCCGCGGCATGCTCAAGACGACTGCAGCGGCTGCCCTCATCGGCGCCGTCAAGACTGCCTTTCCATCGGGCGCCTTCGCAGCCGGAGCAGGGCCCGAGGTGAAAGGTGTCAAGCTCGGCTTTATCGCGCTCACCGATTCCGCACCGCTGATCATCGCCAAGGAAAAGGGATTTTTCGACAAGCATGGCCTTCCGGAAGCGGATGTGGCCAAACAGGCTTCCTGGGGTGCGACCCGCGATAATCTCGTGCTGGGCGGCGCAGCCAATGGCATTGACGGCGCCCATATTCTCTCGCCGCTCCCCTATCTCATGCACACCGGCAAGGTGACGCAGAACAATAAGCCGGTGCCGATGGCAATCCTCGCCCGGCTCAACCTCGACAGCCAGGGCATTTCCGTCGCCAAGGAATATGCCGAAACCGGCGTGCAGCTCGATGCCTCTAAGCTGAAGGCCGCCTTCGAGAAAAAGAAGACGGAAGGCAAGGAGATCAAGGCCGCGATGACCTTCCCGGGCGGCACCCATGACCTCTGGATCCGTTACTGGCTCGCCGCCGGCGGCATCGATCCGAACAAGGACGTTTCGACCATCGTCGTGCCGCCGCCGCAGATGGTTGCCAATATGAAGGTTGGCAACATGGACGTCTTCTGTGTGGGCGAACCGTGGAACGAGCAGCTCGTCAATCAGGGCATCGGCTTCACCGCCGCCACCACCGGCGAGCTCTGGAAGGGCCATCCCGAAAAAGCGCTCGGGCTGCGCGCCGACTGGATCGAAAAGAATCCCAATGCTGCCAAGGCGCTGCTGATGGCTGTCATGGAAGCTCAGCAATGGTGCGAAAGCATGGACAACAAGGCGGAGATGGCCGACATTCTCGGCAAGCGCCAGTGGTTCAACGTTCCGACCAAGGACGTGCTCGGCCGCCTCAAGGGCGATATCAATTATGGCAACGGCCGCGAGGTCAAGGCCACCGACCTCTACATGAAGTTCTGGAAGGACGGTGCCTCCTACCCGTTCAAGAGCCACGATACCTGGTTCATGACGGAAAACATCCGCTGGGGAAATCTGCCGGCGAGCACCGACGTCAAGGCGCTGGTCAACCAGGTGAATCGCGAAGACATCTGGCGCGAGGCCGCCAAGGATCTCGGCGTCGCGGCGGCCGATATTCCCGCATCGTCGTCTCGCGGCAAGGAGACTTTCTTCGACGGCAAGGTCTTCGACCCTGAAAATCCCTCCGCCTATCTCGACAGCCTTTCGATCAAGGCCGTCGCCTGACCCGCTCCGGCGCGCGATCGGCGCGCCGGCCTTTCATTCGTATGAGGAGCGCGTCGATGTCCGCCCTGGCAAATAAACAAAATCCCTCCACGGTCGCCTCTGCCAAGCCGGCGGCAAAGGTTCTGCCATTTTCCGGCAAGCATGGATCGCGGATCGATTTTCGTCGAGCGGCGCTGACCGCACTTCGCAATGTCGTTCCGCCGGCCGTGGTGCTGGCGCTCATCCTGCTCGTCTGGCAGGTGCTCTGTTCATCGACGGATGCGTCCTTGCCCTCGCCGCATCAGGTCTGGCAGGAGAGCTACGACCTGATCGCCTATCCGTTCTTCAACTACGGCTCCCAGGATATCGGGCTTGGCTGGCGCGTGCTCGTTTCGCTGCAGCGCGTCGTGTATGGCTTTGGCCTTGCCGCAGTCGCCGGCGTCATCATCGGGGCGATCATCGGTCAGTCGATCTGGGCGATGCGCGGCCTCGATCCGATCTTCCAGGTGCTGCGCACGGTCCCGCCGCTCGCCTGGCTGCCGCTGTCGCTGGCAGCCTTCCAGGATTCCAATCCTTCGGCAATCTTCGTGATCTTCATCACGTCGATCTGGCCTGTCATCATCAACACCGCCGTCGGCGTCCGCAATATCCCGCAGGACTACCGCAACGTCGCCGAAGTGCTGCGCCTCAACCAGTTCGAGTTTTTCTGGAAGATCATGCTGCCTTCGGCAGCGCCCTATATCTTCACCGGCCTCAGGATCGGCGTCGGCCTCTCCTGGCTCGCCATCGTCGCGGCCGAAATGCTGACGGGCGGCGTCGGCATCGGCTTCTTCATCTGGGACGCATGGAACTCGTCGCGCCTTCCGGACATCATCGTCGCGCTCGCCTATATCGGCATCGTCGGCTTCGCCCTTGACAAGCTGGTGGCTGCGCTCGGCAAACTCGTCACCCGCGGCGCCATGGCCAACTGAGGAACGCACCTATGAACGCCTATCTCAAACTCGACCATATCGACAAACATTTCGATCGGGGCGGCGTGCGCGCCGAGGTGCTGAAGGACATCAACCTGACGATTTCCGAGGGTGAATTCGTCTCGATCATCGGCCATTCCGGCTGCGGCAAGTCTACCCTGCTCAACCTGATTGCCGGCCTGACTCCGGTATCCGCAGGCGCCGTGCTGCTTGAAAACCGCGAGGTCAACGAACCGGGTCCGGAACGCGCCGTCGTCTTCCAGAACCATTCGCTGCTGCCCTGGCTGACGGTCTACGAGAACGTCAATCTCGCCGTCACCAAGGTCTTCAGCCGAACAAAGACCAAGGCCGAGCGGCACGACTGGGTCATGGCCAACCTCGACCTCGTGCAGATGGCGCATGCCAGGGATAAGCGGCCTTCGGAAATATCAGGGGGCATGAAACAGCGCGTCGGCATTGCCCGCGCGCTGTCAATGGAGCCGAAGATCCTGTTGCTGGACGAGCCTTTCGGCGCGCTCGACGCGCTGACCCGCGCCCATCTTCAGGACGCGGTGATGGAAATCCACGCCCGGCTTGGCAATACGATGGTGATGATCACCCATGACGTCGACGAAGCGGTATTGTTGTCCGATCGCATCGTCATGATGACCAATGGCCCGGCGGCCCGGATCGGTGAAGTGCTCGATGTGACCATGTCTCGTCCGCGCCATCGCATCGAACTCGCCTCCGACCGGACATATCTCAAATGCCGCGAGGCCGTGCTGAAGTTCCTCTACGAACGCCACCGTTTCGTCGAAGCCGCGGAGTAGACGCCGCGAAACAACTGGAGCGTTTGGTTGTCGGAGCCCTTTGTCTTGTAGCGGGGGCGGCGCTTGATTTCGGGCGCCGCGTCCTCTCTACTCCCCGGCCGTTGCAAATACCGCGCTGGCATCGCTGACAATTTCCACATGGGAATAGGCCGCCTGCCCCGCGGCCGCGGCGTCCGCGCGCATGATCGCGGTCACGATCCGGCCGTGCTCCTCATAGGATTTTGCCAAGCGCCCCGGCAAACGGAACTGTGCCCGTCGAAAAGGTGCCAGCCGCGCCCTGGTCTGCGTCACCATCTCGAAGACATGATCATTATGCGCACCTCGATAAAGCCGGGTGTGGAATTCGGTATTGTGAGCCGAATATTCCTCTTCGGCGCCGGCATGCACCAGCCTCACCGATGCCCGATGCTCCAACTCCAGCGCGCGCCGCTCATCGACCGTCATGCGCTCGGCCGACAGCCTGGCGCAGATTGCTTCAAGCTCCGCCATCGCCTCGAACATCGAATGCAGATAGGCCTCGGTGACATTGGTCACGAGGGCACTGCGGTTTGGCTCGCGGACGACCAATCCCATGGCGCCCAGCTCACGCAAGGCCTCGCGTACCGGCGTGCGCGAAACCTCGAAACGAACCGCGAGCGACACCTCGTCCAACTTCGCGCCCGGCAGGATTTCACCTGTGACGATCATGTCGGAAATCGCCCGCACCATCTGTTCGACGGTGGTTCCGGTGCGGATCACTTCTCTGCGCCTAGTCTGCTTCACAATACGAATCTGCTCACATCAACACTCTGCATACAGATGCCGTCCGAGACTCGATAAGTCAAATTGAGCAGGGAAGATATTGTTAAATTTTCGCTTTCTGATGAATAAGAGAGCTTGGCCTGCGCGAAGTATCAGCAATCACGCAGTCACGATGACCAAGAAATACCTGTTGATTACTTTTTGCGCAAGAAATCGATCAATCTGCATGCACTTTTCGGAGTGTGCATTTTGCAGAAACAAATAAATTATAAAAAACAATAGATTGATTTCTGGCACGCACATTGCATGCACTTTTCTGTACCCGTTCGAAACCGGCCCAGCGCCGCAAGGAGCATTCCGATGACCAAACTCCTTTCCATGAACCGCCGCAATTTCCTTCAGGCTTCCGCCGCCGGTGCGCTCGCCGGCGCCATGCCGGGCCTGATCGGCTCGCCAGCCGCAGCCCAGACCGCGCTGACCGTCGGCTTCATCTATGTCGGCCCCAAAGACGACTACGGCTACAACCAGGCGCATGCGGAAGGTGCCGCCGTGGTCAAGGCGCTGCCGGGCGTGACGCTGGTCGAAGAAGAGAATGTGCCGGAAACCGTCGATGTCCAGAAGACCATGGAGTCGATGATCAATCTCGACGGTGCGACCCTGCTCTTTCCGACCTCCTTCGGCTATTTCGATCCCCACATGCTGGCCATGGCCGCCAAATATCCCGATATCCAGTTCCGCCATTGCGGCGGCCTCTGGCAGGAAGGCAAGAACCCCGCCAATACCGGCTCCTATTTCGGCTATATCTTCCAGGGCCAGTATCTGAACGGCATCGCCGCCGGTCATGCGACGAAAAGCAAAAAGATCGGCTTCGTCGCCGCTAAGCCGATCCCGCAAGTTCTGCAGAACATCAACGCCTTCCTGCTTGGCGCGCGCACGGTCGATCCCGCTATCACCTGCCAGGTGATCTTCACCGGTGAATGGTCGCTCGCCGTCAAGGAAGCCGAAGCCACCAATGCGCTGGTCGATCAGGGCGCCGACGTCATCACCTGCCACGTCGACAGCCCCAAAGTGGTCGTCGAGACGGCGGCCGGCCGCGGCGCCTTCGTCTGCGGCTATCACGCCAATCAGAGCCCACTTGCTCCCGAAAAATACCTCACCGGCGCCGAATGGGCCTGGGGCAACGTCTACAGCGATTTCGTCAAGAAGGCGCAGGCCGGCGAAAAGCTCGGCAACTTCGTGCGCGGCGGCCTGAAGGACGGCTTCGTGAAGATGAGCGCGCTTGGCCCCGCCGTGTCGGCGGAGGGCCGCAAGGCTTTCGAAGCCACGCAGGCGGAGATGATGAAGGGCGGCTTCTCGGTCTTCAAGGGCCCGTTGAAGGACAATAAGGGCGACACCGTCGTGGCTGCCGACAAGAGCTACGCCGAAGATGCGATCGAGCTCGAGAGCATGAATTACCTGGTTGAGGGCGTCGTCGGGTCCACGGCGTAAACCGCGAAGGGAGAAGCGCCATGACCATCGAGGCCAATGATCCCGCACTCGCCATCGCGGAAAAACCGGCTTCGCTGCGCCCCGTCCTCGAATGGATCGCGCGGCGAGCCGAACCTGTCGTCATCGGCCTTGCGGCCATACTGATCGGTCTTGCGCTCTTCTCCCTCTTCATCCTGGCGGTCGGCAAGTCGCCGGTCACCCTCTTCCAACTGATGTATACCGGCGGCTTCGGCAGCTGGTTTTCGGTGCAGAACAGCTTAAGCCGCGCCGCACCCCTTCTCCTGACGGCGCTCTGCGTCGCCCTGCCCGCCCGTCTCGGCCTCGTCATCATCGGCGGGGAAGGAGCGGTCGTGCTGGGCGGCGTTGCGGCCGCAGCCATGGCTCTGCCGCTTGCCGGCACCGCGCCTGTCTTCCTCACCCTCATTCTGATGGCGATCGCCGCCATGTTGGTCGGCGGCATCTGGATCGGCCTTGCCGGTTTCCTGCGCCACTACCGCGGCGTCAACGAAACCATCTCGTCGCTGCTGCTATCCTATATCGCCATTGCCCTGATGAACCAGTTCGTCGAAGGGATGCTCCGCGATCCTGCAAGCCTCAACAAGCCGTCGACCAGGCCGTTGCCGGCGGACTATATGCTCGGCAAGATTCCCGGCATGGACGTGCATTGGGGTCTCGTCATCGGCATCCTCGCCTGCATTGTGTCCTGGATCGTGATCGAGGCGACGAGCTACGGTTTTGCCGCCCGCATCGCCGGCGGCAACGTGCGCGCCGCCCAGATCCAGGGACTTCCTGTGGGCAAACTGATCGCGGGATTTACCGCACTTGCCGGCAGCTTTGCCGGTCTGGCGGGCATGATTGAAGTGGCGGCGGTGCAGGGAAGCGCCAACGCCTCGCTTGCCGCCGGCTACGGTTATACCGGCATCCTCGTCGCCTTCCTCGCCAGGCACAATCCGCTGGCGATCATTCCGGTCGCGATCCTGCTCGGCGGCATCGACGCCTCGGGCGGCCTCATCCAGCGGCGCATGGGCCTGCCGGATGCGACGGTTCTGGTGCTGCAGGGGACGCTCTTCATCGTCATTCTCTTCTGCGAGACCTTCTACGGCCGCTTCAAGATCTTCAATCCCGACCTCTGGAAAAGGAGCCTCTGATGGAAGAGACAGGCATCGGCATCTGGGGCGTGCCGCTGGCGATCTTCGCAGGCGCCATCCGCGTGTCCACACCATTCATTTTCGTCAGCCTCGGCGAGACGATCACCGAGCGCTCCGGCCGCATCAATCTCGGCCTGGAAGGCACGCTGGTCTTCGGCGCCATGACGGCCTATGCGGTGGCCGTCATCACCGGCTCGCCGACCCTCGGCGTGCTCGCCGCCATGGCGGCGGGCGCAGTCTTCGGCCTCATCCACGGCTGGATCTGCAAATTCCCGAAGGTCAACGACATCGCCATCGGCATCGCGATGATGCAGTTCGGTCTCGGCATGGCGTTTTTCCTCGGCAAATCCTTCATCCAGCCGGTGGCGCCGAAACTGCCCTCGATTGCGCTCGGCGGCTGGTCGAGCACTCCGCAGATCCAGGCGGCACTCAATATCAACGTGCTGTTCTTCATCGGCGCAGCGCTGGCTCTCTTCCTGTTCTGGGCCTTCAAGAACACTCGCATCGGCCTGATCCTGCGCGTTGTCGGCGACAGCACCGACGCGGCCCGAGCCATGGGCATCGACCCGGACCGGGTTCGCCTGCTGGCGACCGCCGCTGGCGGCTCGCTGGCGGCGATCGGCGGCGCCTATCTGTCGCTCTACTATCCGGGCTCGTGGAACGAAGGCATCTCGTCGGGTCAGGGCCTGATGGCCGTGGCGCTCGTGATCTTTGCCCGCTGGAACCCGATCGGCTGCTTTCTCGCTGCCCTGCTTTTCGGCGGCGCCGGCGCGCTCGGCCCGGCGCTGCAATCGGTCGGCGTCACGCAAGGCTACTACCTCTTCTACGCGGCACCTTACGTGCTTACCCTCATCATCCTGATCGCCACGTCCTCGCCCACCCGCTCGCTCGCCGGTGCGCCGGGTGCGCTGTCGCTTACGAAATAACGGAGCTTGCCGATGAACGGACTTGGCGGCCTCAACAAATCCGAACACGGTGTGGGTATCGGCCTGGTACAACTCCAGCTGCCGGTGACGGTCACCAAAGCGGATCTGGCAAAACAGACGCAGGTGATCGTCGATCTGGTGGCCAAAGCGCGGCGCAACCAGCCGGGCATGGACCTCGTCGTCTTTCCCGAATATGCGCTGCACGGCCTCTCCATGGACATCAATCCGGAGATCATGTGCACGCTCGACGGGCCGGAGGTCGCGGCCTTCAGGAAGGCTTGCAGGGACAATGCGATCTGGGGCTGCTTCTCGATCATGGAGCTGAACCCTGGCGGCATGCCCTACAATTCCGGCATCGTCATCGACGATCAAGGCGAGTTGAAGCTCTATTACCGCAAGATGCATCCCTGGATCCCCGTCGAGCCCTGGGAGCCCGGCGATCTTGGCATCCCTGTCATCGAAGGCCCGCGAGGCGCCAGGCTCGCACTGATCATCTGCCATGACGGCATGTTCCCGGAGATGGCGCGCGAATGCGCCTATAAGGGCGCCGAAATCATGATCCGCACAGCCGGCTACACGGCGCCGATCCGCGAGGCCTGGCGCTTCACCAACCAGGCCAATGCCTTCTGCAACCTGATGATCACCGCCAATGTCTGTATGTGCGGCTCGGACGGCACGTTCGATTCCATGGGTGAAGGCATGATCTGCAATTTCGACGGCACGATCATCGCCCACGGCACCTCCGGCCGCGTCAACGAGATCATCACCGCCGAGGTGCGTCCTGACCTGGTGCGCGAGGCCCGGCTCGGCTGGGGCGTGGAGAACAATATCTACCAGTTCGGCCATCGCGGTTATGTCGCCGTCGCCGGCGGCGCGCAGGATGCGCCCTACACCTACATGCACGACCTCGTCGCCGGCAAATACCGCCTGCCATGGGAAGACGAGATAAAGGTCAAGGACGGCACGTCCTGCGGATTTGACAAGCCGATGCGCCGCTACGGCGAACCCCTCAAACCTGCCGCGGAATAGGAGAGAGAATGATGGACGCGATGGTCGAAACCGAAGGGCATTTTATCGACGCCGATCCGTATCCGTGGCCCTATAACGGCGCTCTAAGGCCTGATAACACCGCCCTTATCATCATCGACATGCAGACGGATTTCTGCGGCAAGGGCGGCTATGTCGACCATATGGGCTACGACCTGTCGCTGGTGCAGGCGCCGATCGAACCGATCAAACGCGTGCTTGCCGCTATGCGGGCCAAGGGCTACCACATTATCCACACCCGCGAGGGCCATCGTCCCGACCTCGCCGATCTGCCGGCCAACAAACGCTGGCGCTCGCAGCGGATCGGCGCCGGTATCGGCGATCCCGGCCCCTGCGGCCGCATCCTGACGCGGGGCGAACCCGGCTGGGACATCATCCCCGAACTCTACCCGGTCGAAGGCGAGACGATCATCGACAAGCCCGGCAAGGGTTCGTTCTGCGCCACCGACCTCGAACTCATCCTCAACCGGAAGCGCATCGAGAACATCATCCTCACCGGCATCACCACCGATGTCTGCGTCTCGACGACGATGCGCGAGGCGAACGACCGCGGCTACGAATGCCTGCTGCTGGAGGACTGCTGCGGCGCGACCGACTACGGAAACCACCTCGCCGCCATCAAGATGGTGAAGATGCAGGGCGGCGTCTTCGGCGCCGTCTCCAATTCCGAAACCTTTGTGAGCCAGCTGCCATGAGCACCGTTCGCGACACGCCCCTCCCCAAGGCCGGCAAGGCGGTCGGTATCGATACGCTCGGGATGACCATGCGCTTCGGTTCGTTCACCGCGCTCGACAACGTCTCGATGGCCGTTCCGGCCGGCTCTTTCCACGCCCTTCTCGGCGAAAACGGCGCCGGCAAGTCGACACTGGTCAAATGCATCATGGGTTTCTATCACGCGACCTCAGGTTCGCTGTCGGTCGACGGCCGCGAGGTGGCGGTCGCCTCCCCCAAGGATGCCGCAGCCTATGGGCTCGGCATGGTCTACCAGCATTTCACCCTGGTTCCCTCTCTGACTGGCGCGGAAAACCTGGTCATCAGCCGCACCGAAGTCCCCGCGGTGATCAACTGGGCCAAGGAGCGCAAGGACCTGGCGGGTTTCATGGAGCGCATGCCGTTCAAGATCCCGCTCGACAGGCCGGTAAGTGAACTTGCCGCCGGCGAAAAACAGAAGCTCGAAATCGTCAAGCAGCTCTATCTCGGCCGCTCCTTCCTCGTGCTCGACGAGCCGACTTCGGTGCTGACGCCGGCCGAAGCCGACGAGATGCTCGGCATCGTGCGCGGAATGACCGAGCGCGGCGAACTCACCGTGCTGATGATTTCCCACAAGTTCCACGAGGTGACGAAGTTCGCCGATGCCGTCTCGATCCTGCGGCGCGGCAAGCTGGTCGGCACCGGCAAGGTCGGCGAACTCTCCACCGCCGAGATGGCGGCGATGATGATCGGCGACGTCAAGCTCGCCGAGCTCGACAGCCGCCTGCCGGTGGCCGAAGCGGCAAGACCGGTGCTGACCGTCAGCCAGGTGAAGGCCCCCGATCGCTCCGGCCTGAAGACGATCGAGATCGACGCGCTGACGGTCCGCTCCGGCGAGATCGTTGGCATTGCCGGCATATCGGGCAACGGCCAGAAGGAGCTGACGGAGATTCTCGCCGGCCAGCGCCCGACCGATACCGGTGAGGTCATGGTCAATGGCGAGGCTTACGGCGCCACCCGTGACGAGACCCGCAAGAACAAGGTGCGTTTCATCCCCGAAGAGCCGTTGCAGAATGCCTGCGCGCCCAAGATGAGCGTGAGCGAGAACCTTGCGTTTCGCACCTTCGACTTGAAGCCGGACGGCAAGGACGCGATCTGGCTGAACAGGGGCGGCATGAAGAAGCGCGCCTCGGCGCTGATCTCCGATTTCAAGGTCAAGACCGCCTCTTCCTCCTCGCCGATCGCAGCGCTTTCGGGCGGCAACGTGCAGCGGGCGGTGCTCGCCCGCGAACTGACCGGCGATGTCGATCTGCTGATCGTCTCGAACCCCTGTTTCGGTCTGGATTTCTCGGCCGTTGCCGAAATCCGCGCCCGCATCATGAAGGCACGCAATTTGGGTGCCGCCGTGCTGCTGCTGTCCGAAGACCTCGACGAACTGCTCGAGATGTCCGACCGCATCATGGTCATTTCGGAAGGCAAGCTGGTTTACGAAACACCGGCACGCTCGGCCGATATCGGCGTGATCGGCGCCCACATGGCGGGACATCATTGATGGTGAAGATCAAGGCCGAACCTTTTGCCTTTCCGGTGAAGCACGACGAGCTCGCCCTCATCGTCATCGACATGCAGCGCGATTTCGCCGAGCCCGGCGGTTTCGGTGCAAGCCTCGGCAACGATGTCAGCCGCATCACCAGGATCGTTCCCGATGTCAAACGCCTCATCCAGGGCTTCCGCAATGCCGGCCTGCCTGTGATCCATACGATGGAGTGCCATCGGCCGGACCTTTCCGACCTGCCGCCGGCCAAACGCGACCGCGGCAATCCTGCGCTCAGGATCGGCGACGAAGGCCCGATGGGCCGCATCCTGATCTCGGGCGAGCCCGGCACGGCAATCCTGCCGGAACTCGCGCCCGTGAAGGGCGAAGTCGTCATCGAAAAACCCGGTAAGGGCGCCTTTTACGCCACCGAACTCGGCACCGTGCTGCAGCAGAAGGGTATCAAACAACTCGTCTTTGCCGGCGTTACCACCGAAGTCTGCGTGCAGACGACGATGCGTGAAGCAAACGACCGCGGTTATGAGTGCCTGCTCGCCGAGGAGGCGACGGAAAGCTATTTCCCGGAATTCAAAGCCGCAGCCATCGCCATGATCCGCGCTCAGGGCGCGATCGTCGGCTGGACCGCCCATGTCGACGACATACTGGAAAGCATTATCCATGCCTGACACGACCCGCGAACTGCTGACCTCGGGCGGCTGGAAGGCGCTGGAATTCGGCCCTTTTCGCGACGCGGTCACCATTCACTGGATCCGGCCCTTCGAGGGCGATCAGCCGGGCGTGGCGCTGTTGAAATATGAGCCTGGCGCCTCCGTTCCCCGTCATCGTCACGAGGGGCTCGAGACCATCCTGGTGCTCGATGGCGTTCAATCCGACGAGACGGGCGATTACTCCAGCGGCAGTTATATCGTCAATGCGCCGGGCAGCGAACACTCGGTCTGGAGTGACCCCGGCTGTGTCGTTCTCATCCAGTGGGACCGGCCCGTGAAGATACTCGAAGACGATATTGCCTGAACCCGACGTCGGAATTGGAGGTCTTTCCGACGATCAGGAAGGACATGAACGTCAGAGCAGCATCGAGGCTCCGCGATCGATATAGGTGTCCAGGAACTGTTCGAGCCGGGGGTTTCTCGGCCGTTTGAAGACGTCCTGCGGCGGGCCGGTGAACAGCACCTTGCCGTGATCGAGAAAGACGATCTGCTGGCCGACCGTCGCGGCAAATCCGATCTCGTGGGAAACGACGACCATCGTCATGCCCTCGGCGGCGAGATCGCGCATGACGTTCAGCACTTCGCCGGTCAGCTCGGGATCGAGCGATGAGGTCGGCTCGTCAAACAGCATGATCTTCGGGTTGAGGGCGAGTGCCCGGGCGATGGCGACGCGTTGCTGCTGACCTCCGGAAAGCTGCGACGGATAGTGCCCTGCCCTGGCCTCGAGGCCGACCTTGACGAGCTGGGCCATGGCCCGCTCCTCTGCATCCCTACGGCTCATCTTGTGAACGGTCTTCAGCGCTTCGCTGACATTGCCGAGCGCCGTCATATGCGGCCAGAGATTGAACTGCTGAAAAACCATCCCGATCTGCGATCGTATCCGCCGGTTCGCCGCCGCCGGCACCCGCTCACGGACGCCTTTGGCGTTTTCCGTAAAGCCAAGCACCTCGCCATTGATGGCGATCGTCCCCTTCGTCGATTCCTCGAGAAAGGCCATGCAGCGCAGCAACGTACTCTTGCCGGAGCCGGACGGGCCGATGACGCAGGAAACCTGTCCCTGCACGATATCGAGGTCGATGCCGTGCAACACGGTGGAACCGCCGAACGTCTTGACGAGATTTTTGACTGCGATCGCAGGAACGCTCATATGTTGAAAAACCTGAATCTGGAGAGTTTCGTTTCGGCGAGATGACCGAGCCAGCCGGTGATTTCGACGAGCGCCCAATAGAATAGGGCAAGCACGAAGAGCGCCTCGACGAAGGCATATTGCTGCGAGCCGATCGCACTCAGCGTCGCCGTCAATTCCGGCACGGTGATGATGGACAGCACGGCCGTCTCCTTCATGAGGATGATCGTCATGTTGATCGAAGGCGGCAGCACCAGCATGGTCATCTCCGGCAGCAATATGCGCCGGATGATCTGCCCTTGTGTCAGGCCGACGCACAGGCCGGCCTCGATATGTCCCTTCGGGACGGCGGCAAAACCCGAGCGGAAGATCTCGCTGAAATAAGCCGCGCCGTAGATGGAAAGGCCGATGATGCCGGCCGGGATCGGATCGAGTGACAAGCCGACGAAGGGCCCGCCGTAGTAGACGAGGAATATCTGGATGAGGAAGGGCGTGCCGCGCAGCACCGCAATGACAATGCCGAACGCCTTGTCCGGGATGACGCCGCCAAAACGTCTGGCAACGGCGATAAGGAAGCCGAGCGCAGCAGCGACTGGCGTGGTGACGATCCAGATGAGGAGGGTAAGCCATGCACCGCTGACGATATCGGGCAGGTTGTTGAAAATCACATTGATGTCGAAGGTCATCGCGGCACTCCCGGCAGGGAGCGTTCGATCAGGCCGCCCGCAAGGGCGACGATCCAATTGATGACGAAATAGATCAGCCCTGCGGACGCGAAAATCTCGAGCGGCAGGAAGGTGCTGCCGGCAAGGTCCTGGGCCATGCGCGTCAGCTCGATGACCCCGACGACCGAGACCAGCGACGACGCCTTCAGGATAAGGATCGCTTCGTTGACGAGCGCCGGGAAAGTCAGGCGCAGGGCGATCGGGGCCTTGATCCGGCGGAAGATCTGAACGGGAGTCATGCCGACCATTTCGGCAGACTCGACAAGACCCATGGGAACGCTGGCAAAACCGCCACGCAGATTTTCAGCCTGATAGGCTGCCGTACACAGCGAAAGACCAACGACGGCCGCAACGATACTCGGCACGTTGAGGCCAATCGCCGGCAGCAGGTTATAGATCAGCAGCAGTTGCACCAGCAGCGGCACGCCACGAAAAAAACTGATGAAAATTTGCGCCGGCAGGACGAAGAGCTGCTGTCGCGACAGCAGCATGGCGGAAATAACGATCGCGATCGCAAAGCCGATCAGGATAGAAACCACGCTGATCGTTACCGTGTAGATCGACGCTTGCAGAAGCAGTTCGAAAAGTTTGATGGACATGGGCGGTGTTTGCCTGGCGCTGCGGCCGTGAGCTCTGATGCCACGGCAGATTGCGCCCCGACCATTGGCGGGGCGCGTTCGTTCACCGGTGGCTCATCAGAATGCCGGATCCTTGACAGCATCAGGCGTATCGAAAGACGCACCAAACCACTTCTTCTGCAGCTCCGCCATGCGTCCATCTGCCTTGATCTTGAGCATCGCGGCATCGATCGCATCCATCAGGGGCGCATGATCGGCATCCTTGAGGCCGATAAAGCCGAAATAAGACTTCTTGCCGAATGGCGGCAGAACGACTTCGAACGTGCCCTTTCGCTGGCTGGCGACGAAGGCGATATTCGGTAGCGAATTGGCAACGCCGGCAATACGGCCGGCGGCGAGATCGGCGTAGGATTCGGTAAAGGCGGGATATTCACGCACGTCAACTTTGGTCGGCAGGGTGGCGGAGAACTCCTTCAACTGGTCGAGCTGAGCGGTTGCCTTGCCGACACCGATCGTCTTGCCGGCAATATCCTCCGGCTTGCTGATCGTCGTATCGCCAGCCTTCTTCAAAATGGCAATCGTCGCTTCGGCGATCGGCGGCGTGAAGCGATAGCGCTCCAAGCGCTTCTTGGTAATTGTTGCAGGACCTGCGACGACATCGAATTTGCCGGCCTCGAGCGCGGGGAAGACACCGTCCCAGGGAAGGGCGACCCACTCGATCTTGACGCCGAGTTCCTTGCCGATCTCGGCAAAGAGGTCGACGTTCAAGCCCGTATGTTCCCCGGCATCGATATAATCGAACGGGGCAAAAGCTGTTTCGGTGCCAACCTTGAGGGTGCCGGCTGCCTTGACGGCCGCAAGCGTGTCGGCTGCGTGGGCGGAAACGGCTGCTCCGATGAGGAACGCAGCGCCGACCAGACCCTTCAGCAGTGAATTTGCCTTCATGATCATCTCTCCAGTTTTCATTCCCCCGGTGGAGGAGTTTTGGTTCTCGACTTCGATTTCCTCTGCGCGGATTTCTATGCTCCGCTTTTGACTATACAAATAGATATAGGCGGGCCTAGAGTGTCAATGTAAAAGACGAGGAACGCAAAATTTGTGCCGGGCGGCAGCGATCTGCACCGGCGCGACCCGACCGTTCCGGAACTTATGATCGTTGACGCCGGATGAGGTGCGGACTTGGTATCGATTTACCAGCGTATTTTTACGGATATCGAGACGAAGATCATCAGCGGCATTTGGCGGCCGGGTGACTGCATTCCCGTCGAGCGCGAACTCGTGGCGCAATATCAATGCTCGCGCATGACGGTCAGCAAGGCGCTGTCGGCGCTGGCCGAGCGCGGCATGATCGTCAGAAGGCGCAAGACCGGTTCGTTCGTCGCCTCCCCCCAGATCGACCGCACGGTGATGGATATCCAGGATATCAGCACCGAGGCGGAACTGGCCGGGCACGAACACCACTTCGAAATCCTCGCCCGCAAGATCGAGCGCCTCGGAGAGGTGGAAGCGCAGCAGCTGTCGGAAGCTGCCGATGCAGAAGTCCTCAGGCTTCAATGCCTGCATATCGTCGACGGCAGACCGAATGCCATCGAGCGGCGCATCATCATGCTTGATGCCGTCCCGCGGGCGAGAGAAGAAAGCTTTGCCTCGACTCCCCCCGGCAAATGGCTGCTGCAGGAGGTTCCCTGGTCCAAGGCCAAACATGTCATTCGTGCCGTTTCGGCCGATAGTGCGACCGCCCGAATCCTGCAGACAGAGAAAGGCGAGGCCTGCCTTAGCCTCGTCCGCCAGACCTGGCAGAATGGCCGCACGGTGACTTATGTCGAGTTTGTCCATCCAGGCGACCGGTTCCAGTTTGCGGGGACCTTTCATCCGATGGCAAATTGAGTGGCGCAAATCACGAGAGGCTCTGCAAGTGACCGATGAGCGCTTCAAGACGATCCCGCTGAAGAGTTTGCAAGCCTTCGAGGCCGTGGGGCGCTGCGGCGGCGTGACGGCTGCGGCACTGGAGCTCAAGGTTTCGCCAGGGGCCATCAGCCAGCAGATTCGCAAGATCGAGAGCTTTCTGGGAGTTTCACTTCTGGAGCGCAGCGGACGAACCGTCGAGTTGACCGCCTGGGGCCGGCTCTATCATCAGGAGATATCGAAGGGGTTCGAGCAATTTGCGCGCGCCGAACAACTGCTGGAAAAGGCGCGCAATGAGACGGCACTGGTCCTCAGTGCGCTGTCCTCTGTCGTCAACAAATGGATCGGCAGGCGCATCTTCGACTGGCAGGCCCTTCATCCCGACGTGCAGGTGAGAATCATCGGACGCGACAAAGAGCCCCGGATCGGCTTCGATGATGTCGATTTCCGCGTGAGCTATGGGTCGGACGTGCTGCAGCACGAACATTATACCGAACTGTTTCGGGATTGGGTCGTGCCGGCCTGCTCGCCGGCGCTGATGCAGGATCGCGCGCATGCGGCTCGCGATCTCTTCGAACAGCCCTTGCTGCATGTCGAGTGGGAACGACACTTCACTCCCTATCCCAGCTGGGCGGAGTTTGCCGCCAAGGCCGGCATTTCCTTCGATGCGTCGACATCAGGCCTCTCTTTCACCCTGTCGAGCAGTGCGATTGACGCGGCCGTCAACAAACGCGGCGTCGTGCTGGCGCAAATGTCGATGATATCAGATGAGCTCGCGGCGCAAACGCTCGTCATTCCGGTCGACATACGCATTGCACTGCGTGAAAGCTATTTCCTCGCCTGGGATCGTGCGGCGTTGCAGAAGCCCCATGGGCGCGAATTCCGCGATTGGCTCATCGCTATTTCCCGTCAGCAGGCCGTGGCATCGGCACCCAAGCCAATGCTTTAGAAAAACTAAAATGGAACCCAGCTGGGCGATATTGATGAAAATTTGCGCTGGGCGATAATTCGCTCAGTCGCCCTGCGTTGGCGGCATGACCCGACAAAGCAGGAGAGCTCAATGGCGCGCACCGACAAGATGAAACTCGGGACTTTCGTCTATACCTTCGGCTTTCATCCTGCCTCCTGGCTGCATCCGGCAAGCGACGTCAAGGGCGCCAACGACTTCGCCCATCTGCTCGATGTCGCCAAACGATCCCAAGCGGCGAAATTCGATTTCATGTTCATGGCGGATTCCCCCGCCGCTGCCGTCGGCGACGCCAATGCGCTTGCCCGCATTCCGACCAAGATGAACCGTTTCGAACCCCTCTCGCTGCTTTCGGCTCTGGCGGTCACCACCAGCGATCTCGGTCTCGTGGCGACCGTCTCGACCAGTTACTACGAGCCATACAATGTCGCGCGTCTGTTCGCCTCGATCGACCATCTGAGCCAGGGCCGCGTCTGCTGGAACGTCGTCACGTCAGATCACGACGAAACCGGCTACAACTTCAACCGCGAGGGGCTCGACCCGCATGCTCTACGCTATGAGCGCGGCAACGAATTCGTCGATGTCGTGTTCGGTCTTTGGGACAGCTTCGAGGAAGGCGCACTGCTTCTCGACCGTGAAAACGGTGTCTATTATGACAAGGACAAGCACCATACGCTCAATCACAAAGGTAAGCACTTCCAGGTTCGCGGCCCCCTCAACATCGCGCGAACGCCCCAGGGCCGCCCCGTCATCGCCCAGGCGGGCGGTTCGGAACCCGGAATAGACATGGCGGCGCGAACCGCCGAGATCGTCTTCAGCCTCGCATCGAATATCGAGCGTAACCGGGCCTTCTACGAAAACGTCAAGCGCCGGATGCCGGCCTATGGACGCGATCCGGACGATCTGAAAATCATGCCGGGCATCGTGATCAATGTCGGTGAAACCGAGGCCGAGGCAAAGGCCAAGGTCGATTATCTGATCGACAAGATGCATCCGGATGTCGGCCGATTGATGCTCTCCGAATTCCTGGAAGCGGACCTGCACGACGTCGCTCTCGACAAGCCCTTCCCTATGGATCGGCTGCCGGCGGCGCCGAAGGGGTCACGCGCTCTGTTCGACGAGCTGGTCGATTTCGTGAAAGGCGGCCACACCGTCGGCGAACTCATCCGGCACTATGCCGAGAAACATACTGGAAATGGCATCACGGGCACGCCGTCCCAGATTGCCGACTTCATGGAGGAATGGTTCGAGACGCGCGCCGCCGACGGCTTCATCCTGATGTTTCCGACCTTGCCGTCGAGTCTCGACGACTTCGTGCGGCTGGTCCTGCCCGAGCTTCGCCGCCGCGGGCTGTTCCGCGAGGAATACGAGGGCAAGACCTTGCGTGAAAACCTCGGTCTTTCAATGCCTGTAAACCGCTTTGCCAAAACGAAAGAGTCAGCCCGATGAGTGCCGAGGCTTTGATCAGCGAGGCGGACTTCAAGCTTTCGATGCGTCATCTGGCAGGGGCGGTCAGCGTGATTACGGTCGGCGACGGGCAAGACCGCACCGGCTTCACCGCAACCTCGGTGTCCTCGCTTTCGGCGGCGTTGCCTTCCGTCATCGTCAGTGTCAACCGCGCGTCTTCCTCATGGCCGGCGCTGCAGCGGTACGGCTGCTTCTGTGTCAACGTGCTCGCCGCCGACCAGCAGCAGGTGGCCCAATCCTTTGCCGGTCTCGACGGGCGAAAAGGCGCCGAACGTTACGGCGACGCGGGATGGTATCGCCTCAAGACGGGTGCCGCCGCCCTTGAAAATGCCCTGACGGTCCTGGACTGCAAGCTCGAAACCGCATTCCACTACAATTCTCATGCGATTTTGGTCGGACATGTCTGCGCTATCGAAATCCGGCAGGACATGGGACCCCTGCTTTACTGGCGCGGTGGCTATCATCAACTTCCGGCGGAGGCCGATCGCAGCGGTCTAGCGAAGGCGCTCGGATAATAATCCGATCGAGGCCACATCCGCGTTGGCGAAGGCAAGTCTGAGGTAGCGCTCCTGTCCCTCCCCGAAATAGGCGCCGGGCAAACAAACTATGCCGGCTTCCCTGGCGAGCTTTTCGGCAACCTCTGAAGACGATCGATCGGCGTGGGGATGGCGGACAAAGGCAAAATAGGCGCCGATCGCTCCGATCTTCCAATCCGGCAGCCCGGAAAAGACCTGCCTCAACGCATCGGCCCGGCGGGCGATCTCCAGCCGATTGCCGGCCCGCCAATCGGCAAGCGCCGGGAGGGCCAATGCAACGGCGATCTGAGCCGAGCGCGGCGCGCAGATCTGCATATTGTCCATGACCTTGGCGATCTCGGCGATGAGCTTGGGGCCTGCCGTGATCGCACCCAGTCTATGACCGGGAATGCAGAAGGATTTCGAAAAACTGTAGAGAAGAACGAGCGTGTCCTCCCAGTCCGGCTCGGACAGCAAAGAGTGCGGCCGCCCATAATCCTCGCCAAGGAAATCGCGATAGGTTTCATCGAGGATCAGCCAGGCGCCATATTTCCGGCAGAGGACGAAAAGCTCGTGCAGCAGGCTTGGCGGATACACCGCTCCGGTGGGATTGTTGGGTGTTACGACGGCAAGCATCTTCGCGCCGGCCGCAAGTGCAGCCTCGGCCGAACGCGGATCGGGAAGGAACCCGCCGGCGGCGGCGCAATCGACCAATCGACGCCCGATGCCCAGCATCGACAGCGTTGTGTCGTGATTGAAATAAAAGGGATTGGTGAGCGCCACCGTATCGCCGGCGCCCGCAAGCGCGATCGCCGCACACATGAAGGCCTGATTGCAGCCGGCGGTGATATGGATATTGCCGGCGGAAAGCTCGGCGCCGTAAAGCTCGGCAAGGTGAGCCGCATAGGTCTTGCGCAACAGAGGTTCGCCCTCGATCGGCCCGTATCCGGTCATCGCCTGTTGACCGGCCGCCTCGGCCAGAAGACGAAGCATTTCCGGATGCGCGGGATAGCCGGGGACGGCTTGCGACAGATCGATGAGCGGTCCTTTTTCGCCCTTGTATTCGCGGCTCCAGGCGACGACCGAAGGAATAGGCGGGGCAGAGAGGCGGGCAACGAGGGAATTGGGTTTTGCAGCGATCATGTCGATTTCTCTTTGATACCGATTGCTACAACGATACCAATTGCTTTCTCAACCTCTTTGTCTGACGAGACGGACCTGAAGCGGAGACGCAAGCGCATGGTGTGGGACAAAACGCGGCTGGAACAACTGCGGGCAGAATTTGCGGACGCCAATGGCGGCGAGATCTTCGACGAGAAGTTTCGGAAAGTGGCGGAGAAGATCATCTCCAAGAACGGCACGAGACTGGCGCCCTATGCCGGAATACCGACTTTCCTCAGCGCGCCTTACATGCAGGTTGCGGCCGAGGATCCGGACTTCGGCAATCTCCAGGTTGCGATCACCGGCATCCCCATGGATCTTGGCGTCACCAATCGTCCAGGCTCGCACTTCGGACCGAGAGCGCTTCGCGCTATCGAAAGGATCGGCCCCTACAATCACGTTCTCGCCACGGCGCCGGTCTTCGATCTTCGGGTCGCCGACATTGGCGACGTGCCGTTCCAGAGCCGTTACCGGCTGGAGCTCAGCCACGACGACATCGAAAAACGCGTCGGCCAGATCGTCGATGCCGGCGTTGCCCCGCTTTCCGTCGGAGGCGATCATTCCATCAGCCAACCGATTTTGAAGGCCATCGGTCGGCAGCAACCGGTCGGCCTCATTCACATCGATGCCCATTGCGACACAAGCGGCGCCTTCGATCAGACGAAGTTTCATCACGGCGGACCGTTCCGCAATGCGGTGCTGGACGGCGTGCTCGATCCGACAAGGACGATCCAGATCGGCATCCGGGGTTCGGCGGAATATTTGTGGGAATTCTCCTATGCGTCGGGAATGACGGTGATCCACGCAGAAGACATCAGCGGAATGGGGATTGCCGCTGTCATTGCCAAGGCAAAATCCATCGTCGGCGATGGCCCGACTTATCTTTCTTTCGACGTCGACAGCCTTGATCCGAGCTTTGCGCCCGGCACGGGCACGCCCGAGGTCGGTGGATTGACCACGCGTGAAGTCCTGGAACTGATACGCGGGCTGAAAGGGATCAACCTGGTGGGTGGGGACGTCGTCGAAGTCGCCCCGCAATATGACGCAACGACCAACACGGCCCACGCCGCAGCACAGGTGCTCTTCGAAATTCTGAGCCTCATGGTGTTTAGTCCGTCGATCGGCAAACGCTAAGGCCGACCTCTCGGTCAACTCTGGCAATTGGACGGATGGGCCACCGCGGCACCTTTTCGCGACATGCTTAGTGAAGCGTGCCGCTGATCACCATTTTTGACACGAACGCGGATAGCAGCTGGCTGTCAAAATGACCTGGCGAATTCATCATGATGTTGATCGCCTCAGCTTGTGAGAAAGCGCGCTTATACGGCCTGATTGTCGTCAGGGCTTCATACACGTCGCAGATGGCCGCGAGCCGGGCTACGTATGGGATATTCTTTCCCGCGAGCCGACTAGGATAGCCGGAGCCGTCGAATTTCTCGTGGTGATGGCGGCAAATGTCGAGCACCTGCTTGGGCACATCGGCGACATGAGAAACCAGCTCATATCCCCGCTGAGGATGCCCGCGAACGAGACTCATTTCCTCAGCCGTCAGCTTGCCGGGTTTCGTTAAAATTTCGTCGGGGAGCGCCATTTTTCCAAGATCATGAACCAGGCCGCCAAGTCCCAGTACCCGTACCTCCTCTTCACCATGACCGAGGCCGCGCCCGAGAGTGATCATCAACGCGCTAACCGCCAGCGAGTGGAGGAACGTCAACTCATCCTTGTCCTTCAGCCTCGCGATTGCGATGAGTGCACCGGCGTTGTCGAGGGCTGCAGACATGATCCTCTCCACAGCAGAGCTTGCCGCATCACTGGCAAAAGTGGCTTTGATCCTGGCGTCAGCCAGCATGTGGCGAATTTGCGGTCTCGTATCCTCTACGCATTGTCTCGCCTGCTTGATTTCCCGCGCCGAAAACACGGCGCGGAGCTGGGCGTCAAACGCAACCCGATCGATTTCCTGTGGCCCACCTGGTTCGACATCCGAGCCTTTTCTGACGTCAATGACGACAGTCATCAGGCGACGTGCCATCAAGCTCTCAACCTGACCGGCCGATGAGATCAGGAACGGTTTGAACCGGCGTGTCGTATCTTCTCCATGAATTTCAACATCCTCGACATACATTCCCACCCGCAATTGACTCACATGTATTCTTTTTCGCATTTCTAATCCGATTCAGAATGACCTTGGTATCAGCGTAGTGTCGGGTATCGGATGGTCCTGGCGCGGAAATCCCGCCATCCGGGGTCAAGAGGGGCTGAAGGCTCTCGCAGAGGTGTTATTGTTGCTGAGCCGCTGTCCATGCTCCCTACCAAACCGACTTTCAGATCAGGTTACGAGGTTGATTAGATTTTGATCGAATGGACGCCGGAAGCCGAGCTTCGCGTATGAAAGGTTTTCTCCACCATTCTGACTCCTTTTCGAAAGCAGTGAGATTGACCTGATGTCACGTCATTCTCTAAAGACTGTGAACATACAATCCTAAGTCGTACCCTTGAGAGCGCCGGAGCGTGAGCCGCATAATTTTCGAGAGTAAGAAATCAGCTTATCGGATATGGTTCGGAATGCGTTGCAATGTCCCCATCTGGCCGTCGCCGCACAATGGAATTTGGCGTAAGAGATGATCGGTGGCGATAAATATGTTGGCTCCGTAGGAAAAGCATCGCTCGCGATCATCGCGCTGATGTTTCTGTCGCTGATCACCCTCTTGTCGCTCTGGCTGGTATCCAGCTACGAGACAACTGTGCGCCGTGGCGACGAGCGTGTCAGCGCCGCTTCCAAAATCGTTGCAGCCAACGCGAACTGGTTGAATTCCCTTGCTCGTGAGACCCTGCACCGGATCGATGATACTCTGGGGCCGAGCACATCTTTGCCCGGCCCGGATCGCCTGCGCGATCTTGCCGCTGCCGTCAACGACCTCCCGCCTCTGGCGACTGCCTATGTCATCGGGGCCGACGGAAAAACGCTCTTCTCGAATGATCGCGATATCAAGCCGATCGACGTTAGAGACCGCGACTACTTCGTCCGGCTGAGAAACGGTGCCGACGAATATACATCTTCGCTGATCATCAGCCGCCTTAGCCAGCGGCAGATATTCGTCTTCAGCCGCAGGCTAGAACGAAACGGCGTGTTCGCCGGCGTCGCCGTGATTGCCTTCGACGCGAGCATTCTAAGGCCAATATGGGACGCAGTCGCGTTAGGCGAGAACTCGATCGTCAGCCTCATCAGACGCGACGGGCAACTTATCGCCCGATACCCGGAACCCGACGGACCGGTCGATATGCGAAACCACAAGCTGTTTACCGACTATATGAGGAAGGCGACATCAGGCACCTACCGCTCCGTGTCGCCAGTCGACCATGAGGATCGCTTGGTCGCATACCGGATCCTCGAACGCACCCCTTTTGTGGCCATTGCGTCGGCAGACATCCATGTAATCATGCAGCCCTTCTGGGAGGATGCCAAAATTGCGGCTTCGTTGATCGCCTTCGCCCTCATCGGAGCTTTGGCAGCCGCTTTGTGGATCCAGAATCTCATCAAGGTCGACACATTGCACACCAGGCAGCTTGCGGATGCGTTGCGGTCAAATGAAACGCTCATGCGGGAGATACATCACCGAGTGAAGAACAACCTGCAGACGGTGATGGCCCTGTTGCGCTTACAGGGTTTTGAGCAGGAAGCCGTTCAAAAACTAAATCAGCGCATTTCTGCGATGTCCGCCGTTCACGAGCAGATGTACGGCTTCGACCAGTTTAGCGGGATATCCGCGCGCGAATTCATTCCATCCTTCGTCAAGACGCTGGTCGACGTCCATGGTCGCGCCGTGTCCGTCGCCTTTGAAATCGACGACATCGTCATTGCTGCTGACAAGGCAACGCCGTTTGCCCTCCTGCTCAACGAGTTGATTGCCAACAGCATGAAATACGCGTTCGAGGGCCGAGAATCCGGAAATATTCGCGTCATGCTGCACGCGACAGAGGGAGAGCAATCCAGGCTGACCGTCGCAGATAACGGGATCGGATTCGACGGTCGATCGGACGAACCCGGAATGGGGACAAGGCTGATTAAAGCCTTTGTAAATCAACTGCATGGCGAGGCGGAATACTACCGCGAGGACGGGACGCAGTTTACGGCGACACTCAAGCTCACTGATTGAGCGAGCATCAACTCGATGCCTGCGTCCCTGCGCATGCAGGCCTTCTATGCCTGCTGCATCGGGGAACACTTTTCGTCGCGCTTGGGCGACCCATCTTCCAGAATGCACTGCCGCTGGTGCGCGATTTCCTCGACCGCAGCTTGTCAGATGTCACCGGGAGAAAGACATGACGAATGTTCCAAGCATAGCTCGCATCTGGCGCGCCCGCACGAAGCCGGAATTCGCTGACGAATATGAAGCCTACAACCGGGCAGTGGGAATTCCTCCCCTGTTAAAGACAGCGCTTGGCGTTCAACTGCTGCGCGAAGACCGTGAGGATGAGACGTGGTTCACGACAATTTCGTATTGGGCCGACATGGAATCGATGACCGCGTTTACGAAAGGCGATCCACAGCAGGTTCACCATTTGGAACGGGACGCAGAACTACTGTGCGAACTTCCCGAGCGTATCCAGATACACAAGATAGTGGTTCCGCCTAGGCTGCGTTGAGAAGACCCGCCCTTCGCATATCTCCGTGACGTCTCTGCTCATATGGAAAGATCATACGCATGACGTCGCCAAGAAATCCAAAACGTTTTGGCTTGACTCCCAAAACGTTTTGGAGAATCTTTTTCTCACTTCGGGAGGAAGACCTTGGCCAATCTCAAACAACTCGCGCAATCGCTGGGACTGTCGATCACCACTGTGTCGCGTGCGCTTGACGGTTATGCCGATGTGTCGGCGGCCACGCGCGAGCGGGTTCGCGAGGCTGCCGACAAGGTTGGTTACCGGCCGAATGCTTCGGCCCGCCGTCTGCGCAGGCAGCGCGCCGAACTGGTCGCCGTCACGCTGCCGAGCGATCCCGGCCATATCGGCCCTCCGCATTTCCTCGATATGTTGTCGGGCTGCGCCGAACATCTTGCTGCTGCCGGCCTCAATCTGGTGATTGCGCCGGTGCCGCGCGGCGAGAGCGAACTCGATATCTGCCGCCGCTTCGTCGATGGCCGGCGCGTCGACGCCATGCTTCTCGTCCGCACCAAGCGGAGGGACGAGCGCGTCGAATTCCTGCAGTCGCGCGGTATTCCCTTCGTTACCAACGGCCGCACCGAAAGCCTGCTGCCGCATCCGTTTATCGACGGTGACGGCTTTGCCGGTTTTCGGGCCGCGACGCTGCGTTTTCATGCCACCGGCCACCGCCGTATCGGCCATATCGCCGGCCCGCAGGAATATTATTTCGCACATGACCGCTGCTGCGGCTGGCGGGCGGCGATGGAGGAATGCGGCCTAGCCACCGACCTCTGCGCCGAAGGTGCGCCGTTGGAACAGGGCGGTTATCTCGCGGCGCTCGAACTACTGCGCCAGCCGTCGCGTCCGACCGCGCTCGTCTGCGCCACCGACGAAATGGCGATCGGGGCGCTGAGGGCACTGCGCGAGGTCGATGGCGGCAATCAGATCAGCATCGTCGGCCATGATGACCTGCCGATGGGCGCCTTTACCAGTCCTCCGCTCTCGACCATGCGCATGACCGGCGAAAATCTCGGCGCGAGCTTCGCCTCGCTGCTGTTGCGCGCCATTGCCGGGGAACCCGCCGAAGAACTCCAGGAGCTTCACGCGATCGAATTCGTCGATCGCGACAGCCATCGCCGTCCCCTGAAGGCGGCATAGACAGCAGTGCATCTCAAACAAAAACAATGAAGGAGGAGAAGATGAAACATATCATGTCATTTGGAATTCTGGCTTCCACCGTGCTGGCCTTCGCCTCGCCGGTGCTTGCCCAGACGGTGTTCGTGTCCACCCAGCTTCGCCCGATCGAGGAGGCGACGGTTGTGCGCGAGGAACTCCTGAAGGACGTCGGCGCGGTTGATTACGTGGTCGAAGAGCCGCCGCAGTTTGCTGTCCGCATGGAAGCCGAGCGCCAGGCCGGCAAGCGCACCGTCAGCCTCGTCGGCGCGCTGCATGGCGAGCTTTCGCCGCTCGCCGACAAGGACACGCTCGAACCGCTCGACGATCTCGCCACGAAGCTGGCAGCGAGCGGCATGCCGCAGTCGCTGCTCGATCTCGGCAAGCTCGGCAAGTCCACCCAGCAGTACATTCCGTGGATGCAGGCGACCTATGTGATGGCCGCCAAAAAGGAGGCGCTGCAATACCTGCCTGATGGCGCCGACGTAAACGCGCTGAACTATGACCAGTTGATCGCGTGGGGCAAGAATATGCAGGAGGCGACCGGCCAGCCGCAGATCGGCTTCCCGGCCGGCCCGAAGGGGCTGATGGCGCGGTACTTCCAGGGCTATTTCTATCCATCCTTCACAGGGGGTGTCGTGCGCACCTTCCAAAGTGCGGACGCCGCGGCCGGCTGGGAGAAGCTGAAGGCGCTATGGACCTATGTGACACCGAACTCGACCAGCTACGACTTCATGCAGGAGCCGCTGGCTGCCGGCGAAGTCATGGTCGCCTGGGACCATATCGCCCGACTGAAGAATGCCATTTCCGCCGCACCGGATGATTATGTGGTCTTCCCCGCTCCCGCGGGTCCCAAGGGCCGCGGCTACATGCCAGTCGTTGCTGGTCTCGCCATTCCGAAGGGCGCGCCTGACAAGGCCGGCGCAGAAAAAATCATCGAGCACCTTTCCATGCCGGAGACGCAGTTGCTGACCGCCTCCAAGGTCGGCTTCTTCCCGACCCTCAGCGTCAAGCTGCCGCCGGATCTCGATGCCGGCGTCGCGCTGCTCGCCGGGGCGGTCACGGCCACCCAGGCTTCCAAGGACGCGGTCATCTCGCTGCTGCCGGTCGGCCTCGGCGACAAGGGCGGCGAATTCAACAAGGTCTACATGGACAGTTTTCAGCGCATCGTGCTGCAGAACGAGCCCGTCGCAGACGTGCTGAAGGCCCAGGGCGCCACGATGGCCAAGCTGATGACCGACACAAAGGCTGCCTGCTGGGCTCCCGATGCCAAGAGCGACGGCCCCTGCCCGGTCGAATAAATCCGCCCGCGACGCGTCCGGGCGAAATGCCCGGGCGCTCTTTCAACCCTCTGCTCGTCGAGGCGGAAGCCGATGACCAATAGCCGACCTTGGATCCCCTATCTGCTGATCCTGCCATCCGTCGCCTTTCTGGCGCTGCTGTTCGTCATGCCGCTGGTGCAGACGATCTGGCTGGCGGTTTCGGACAATGGCGCGCCGTCGCTGGCGAATGCCGAGCGCATGGTCACCGACATCAATTTCACCCGCTCCGTGAAGAACACCTTCCTGCTGACGATCGCGGTCGTGCCGGTGCAGATCGCCATTGCGCTTGCCATGGGCACGATGGTCGCCAAAGTCGGCCGCGGCCGCGAGACGATCCTCTGGATCTGGACAATCCCGCTCGGCATTTCCGATCTCGCCGCCGGTCTCGTCTGGCTGTCGATCCTGCAGAATACCGGCTATCTGAATTCGCTACTCTTCGGCCTCGGCATCATCGGCAGGCAGGCAAGCTGGCTTTCCTACCAGACGCCGGTCGCGCTCTTCATCGCCATTGCGGTTGCCGAAATCTGGCGCGGCACGGCCATCGTCATGGTCATCATCGTCGCCGGCCTGAACCAGGTGCCGAAGGAATTCAAAGAAGCCGCCGAAATCTTCGGGGCTGGTCCGTGGACGCGCTTCTGGCGCATCACCCTGCCGCTGATCCGCCCCGCCCTGCAATCGGCGCTGATCCTGCGCACCGTGCTCGCCTTCGAGGTCTTCGCGGTGGTCTATGCGCTCGGCGGGCGCAATTTCCCGGTCCTCGTCGGTGAGGCCTACAACTGGCAGAACCAGAACCAGAACTACAGCGTCGCTGCCGCCTATGCGGTGCTGATCATGATCATCTCGCTCGCCGCCACGCTCATCTATCTGAAGGCCTTGAAGGTCGATCCGGAGCGCCTGCCATGACCACGGACACCATCAGCGCGGCCGCAGACACACCCAAAGCCGCCGGCTTCATCTCTTCACAACGCTGGCTGCTCTGGAGCGGCATTGCCGCACTCTGCGCCTGGGTGCTGGTGCCGATCTATCTGGTGGCGCTCGGCGCACTCGGCGGTCGCCAGGGCGTCTATGTCTGGCCGAAGACCGGCCTTCCCACCGGTCTATCCCTCGAGCCCTTTTTTCTCTTCCTGAAGACCGAAGGCGTCGTCCAGTCCTTTCTCAACTCGCTTGGTGCGGCCGGCATCACGGTGGCGCTTTCGATCCTGCTCGGCGCGCCGGCCGGTTACGCACTCGCCCGCTACGATTTCCGCGGCAAGGACAGTTACCGCCTTCTGGTGCTGCTGACCCGCGCCTTCCCGCTGGCAATCCTGGCGCTGCCGCTGACCGTCTCCTTCATCCGGCTCGGCCTTTACGATACGATCGTCGGCGTCGGCCTCATCCATACGGTCCTGGCGCTTCCGTTCGCCGCGCTCGTCACCCAGGGCATTTTCCTCGGCGTGCCCAGAGAGTTGGAAGAAGCCGCCTGGGTGTTCGGCTGCACCCGCATCCAGGCCTTCTTCAAGGTGGTCGCGCCCCTGGCTTTGCCCGGCATCGTCGCGACAGCGGTCTTTGCCTTCGTCATCTCGTGGAACGAGGTCTTTGCCGCGTCGGTGCTGACGGTGCGCAACCGCACGCTGACCGCCTACCTGCTGACGGTGCTCTCGGAAAGCCCGATGCACTACCGCTTTGCCGGCGGCCTGATGCTCATCCTTCCCTCGGTTGTCTTCATCTTCGCGGTCAGGCGTTACCTCTTCGCGATCTGGGGCATTTCCTCCAAATAACGGGACCATCGACATGGCCAATATTGTCATCGACCGCATCCGCAAAAGCTTCGGAGCCTTCCAGGCGCTGAAAGAGGTCTCGCTGACGATCAACGACGGCGAATTCGTCTCGCTGCTCGGTCCGTCCGGCTGCGGCAAGACCACGCTGCTGCGCATCATCGCCGGCCTCGAGACCGCAACATCAGGCGATGTCCGTATCGGCGACAAGTCGGTGATCGGTCTACCGCCTAAGGATCGCGGCCTGGCGATGGTCTTCCAGAACTACGCCGTCTTTCCGCATATGACGGTCTATGAGAACGTCGCCTTCGGGCTGCGGATGCAGAAGGCCGACGACACCAGGGTGAAGGCGCAGGTCGAAAAGGCCGCCGGCCTGTTGCATATCGAGCAATATCTCGACCGCTACCCGAACAAGCTTTCCGGCGGCCAGCGCCAGCGCGTCGCGGTCGCTCGTGCCCTTGCCGTCGAACCGAAGGTTCTCCTGATGGACGAGCCGCTTTCGAACCTCGATGCGCTGCTCCGCCTCGAAATGCGCACGGAACTCAAGACCGTGCTGCAATCGGCGGGGACCACGACGATCTACGTCACCCACGACCAGACGGAAGCCATGGGCCTTTCCGACCGCATCGCCGTCATGCATGGCGGCGTGGTCGAACAGGTCGGCCATCCGGTCGAGATCTACAATCACCCGGCAACACGTTTTGTCGGCGGTTTTATCGGCAATCCGCCGATGAACTTCATCAAGGTGCCGGTTTCGAACGGCCAGGTGGCGGCAGGGTCCGAGCAGTTTGCAGCGCCTGGGGAATCCGGCAATGAAGTCATCCTTGGCCTGCGTGGCGAGGCCGTCGAACTCGCGCCGTTGCCGCAGGGTCTCGAAATGAGAGTGCGCGTTGCCGAGCCGATGGGCTCGCATCTGCTTCTGACCGGTTCGATCCACGATCAGCCGGTCCGCGTCATCCTGCCGGCCTCGGAAACCGTGAAGAGCGGCGAGACGATTGGCCTGAAGCTCGACCAGAAGCGCATCACCTGGCTTTCGCCCGAAAGCGGCAAGTCGTTTCCGGCCGTCTTGGCCTGAGAATACCGGAGTTCCCGAAATGAACATGCATGTCGACCAAGCCAAGCGCATCCTCGCCGCCAACGATCGCGGCGGCTATACGGTGCCGACCGACCGGCTCTACCCTTTCCAGTGGAACTGGGATTCCGCCTTCGTCGCCATGGGCTTCGCGCTCTACGACACCGACCGCGCCTATCGCGAGCTGGAGCGGCTGGTCGAGGGCCAGTGGGCGGACGGGATGATCCCGCATATCGTCTTCCACGCCCCAAGCGAAACCTATTTTCCTGGACCGGATGTCTGGCGCACGAAGCACACGATCGCGACCTCCGGCATAACCCAGCCGCCGGTCTTCGCGATCGCACTGCGCAAGCTGCATGAAGCCGCCGGCAAGGGTGCCGAAGCCCGTACCCTGCCACTTTACGAAGCGGCGCTGAAATGGCATCGCTGGTGGTATTCCGCCCGCGATCCCGATGGCACCGGCTTGGTCGCGCTGCTGCATCCCTGGGAAAGCGGCAGCGACAATTCTCCCGCCTGGGACATCGCGCTCGCTCGTGTACCCACCACCACCGATACCCCTGTCGTGCGCAAGGATACCGGCCATGTCGATGCCGACATGCGTCCGCGTGACGAGGATTACCGCCGCTTCATTCATCTGGTCGATACCTATGCCGCCTGCGGCTGGGATCCGGCGAAACAATGGGAAAAGGCGTCCTTCAAGGTCGCCGAGATCCAGACGACCGCTATCCTGCTCAAGGCCGGCGAAGACCTCGAGCACCTTGCCCGGCTGTTCGACCGGACCGAGGACGCGATCGAGACCGCTGCCTTCAACAACCGCACTCGCAAGGCGATCATGGCCCAATGGCGGCCGGACCTCGCGCGCTTCGTCTCGCAAGACTTGATCTCGGGAGAAGATGTCGAAGCGGCGACGCAAGCCGGTTTCATCCCCCTCCTCTCACTGGATCTCGACAAGCAGATTGCCGACGCGCTGGTTGCGGAAATGAAGGCCTGGTCGAAGGATCTCAAGGTCGCCTTTCCGACGACGAAGCCGGGCATCGCCAGCTGGGAGCCGAAGCGTTACTGGCGCGGTCCCGCCTGGGCAATCATCAACTGGCTTCTGATCGACGGATTGAAGCGCAACGGCCACACGGCTGTCGCCGAAAAGCTGCGGCGATCCACGATCACAGCGATCGAAACGGAAGGTTTTGCAGAATATTTCGACCCGGTCACCGGCCAAGGCTGCGGTGGCCTCGGCTTTTCCTGGACGGCTGCCGCCTATCTGTGGCTTGAGCGACGCGTCGGCGTTACCTGAGCATCGATCTAGATCAATCCGGCTGCCATGGCTGCATGGTCAGCACGTTTCCGCCAAGCTTGGCGAAGGCGCGTTGGCGACAGGAGAAGACGAGGATCTGCTGGTCGCGCGATTGGCGGTGCAGCGCATCGAACATCCGCTCGATCCGGTCGTCGTCGGAATAAACAAGCGCATCGTCGAGGATGACAGGCGCCGGCCGGCCGTCGCGGGCAAGCAGCCGGGCGAATGCAAGGCGGGTCAGCACCGAGAGCTGCTCCCGCATGCCGCCGCTCAACCGATCGACATCCTCGTCCTGGCCGTTGCGGCGCACGATCTGCGGTAGCAGCGTGTCGCCGTCGAAGGTGATCGAGATATCGTCGAACAGCAGGCCGAGCAGCGGGGCGAGTTCGTTCATGATCGGCTTGAGATAGAGGTCGCGCGCCGCCGCCCGCGTCGCCGTCAGCGCCTTGCGCAGGCGATCGAGCACGCCGACCTCCGTCTCGAAACGCTTCACCTGCTCGCGCGCCGCTGCAAGCAAATCCCGGCTTTCCAACCAGTTTTCTTCTACCGCGCTGTCCGAGCGGGTGCGGATCTGACCGCCGAGATCGGCAAGCTCCTCGCGAAGCCTGGCAATTTCGCGTCCTGCGGCGTCGGCAACCGAGCGCGCCCGGGCAAGGGCGGCCTCTGCGCCTGCGAGGTCCCGCGCTGTCCGGCGCAAAGGTCCGGCCCGGAGCTCGACCGCATCGAACCGCTCTTTGGCGCTGGACAATTTTACGGCAAGGTCCTGTTGCACGGCATTTCGGCCGGCTTCGGGACCGATGATCGCCTCGATGGCCTCGAGTTCCTGACCAAGCCTGGCGTGCTCTGTCTGCGCGCGCAATATCGCCTCGCCGGCCTCGGTGCGCATCACCGATGCCTCCCGCGCCCGGTTCCGCGCCAGTTCGATGCGCCGCGTCGCATCCGCGAGACGGGCGCGCACCTCTTCCGGGTCGGCGTCGAGTTCGATCGGACCCTGGCTGAGTTCGGCAAATCGGGCGGCGTCGAGGTGAAGGGCGTCGATGCCCTTCGGGGCGAGATCGGCGAGCCGCTGGCGCGCCCGCACCAGCTCCTCGTGTTTGCTCCGCGCGGCAATGTCGCGCTGCCGCGCCGCGAGCAGACTGTCGACACCGAGCTTGGCAAGCAATGTTTGGCGGGCGGATTGCGCGGTCTCCAGCGCTCCGTCCTGCTCAACCTGCCGGCTGGAATGAATGGTCAGGGTGCCGACGCCTGCTATGTCGAGCCTCGCCATTCCGGCAAAGCTCCTATCCTCGCCCCCAGGCAAAGGCTGGTGGTCCATGCTCACCGATCCGGAGGCGTCTTTCAGGTAGTCGATCCGGAGCGTGGGAAGGTCGACTTCGGCGGCTGCGCGCAGTCCAACGATCTTGAGATCCAGCGCTTCGAGCCGTTCGATCCCATCGGCTGGAATGGCGAGCAATGCATGCGCCGCCTCCCCGTCCTCGATCTGCTGCCGCGCCGCTTCCGCCTGTTCGAGACGCAGACGAACCTCGGCCAGACGCTCGGCGGCGTGGCGCGAACGCAGTGCCGCCTCCAGCCGCGCGAGTAATTCGCGGTTGACCCGCTCGTCTTCTTCGGCCGCCTGCACCTCCGCCGTTGCGGCCTCGCTTTCAACAAGCGATGCCGTGCGTCGCTCGGCTGCATTGGAAAGCTCGTTCGCCGCCAAGGCGAAACGCCGCGCGAGTTCGCCGCTGCGGTTCAATGCGGCCTGGAAGCGCTCATATGCCTGCTGCGCCTCCTCGCGGCGGCTGGCGGCCAAGGCAGCCTCGGCATCGAGCGCCTTGAGTTCCCTCTCGTGCAGCTTGGCGGCTTCGAGCACCGCCTCGGCATTGGAAATAGCCGCCTTCCGGCCGGCCTCCTCGTCCGGATTTTCCAACTCGTTCAGTCTCGCCTGCACTGAGCGGCGGCGGTCGAGCGCGCCGTGCAGCATCTCCACCTCCTTGGCCAGCCGCGCCTCCTCCTCCTGCAGCCGGTCACGCTCCTCGAGAGCGGCGGCAAAGCGGCCTCCGGTCTTCGGCCGGAGCGTCGCGGTGACCAGGCGATTGAGTTCTTCCTCACAGGCTTCAAGCACCGCCGACATGCGCCGTCCGCCGGTCAGCGCCTCCACTTCGCCCTGCACCGACGACAGCAGGCTTTCGCGCACCCGCTTGTCGTTTTCTTCCTCACTCTTGCTGCGATTTTCGATGCCGGTGACGCCCTGGCGCACCCAGAGCAGGCCTGCCGGGCCGGAGGTTCCACCGGAAATGAGATCGCCGATGAAAGCCTCGGCTTCGTCGGCCTGAGCGACGAGCCGACCGCTGCCGAGATCGGTGACGCTGGCGCGCCGTCCGCCATAGAATTGCTTGGTCAGGCGGTAGCGGCCGGCGTCGATCGTGATATCGGCCTCGACGATCGGATTGCCGCCGCTATAGGGACGCAGCATCTGCACGTTCTTTGGCGTGCCGCTGTGCGGCTGGAAAAACAGGGCATGCAGCGCCTCGAAACAGGTTGATTTGCCATGTTCGTTGGCGGCGCTCAGCACATTGACGCCGTCGGTGATTCCTTCGACTGATATGCCGCGGCCGGCAAAGCGTTTGACATTGTGGAGGCGAAGGGCGGTCAGTTTCATCGATCGATCGCCTCGCAATAAGAAAACAGCCGGATTAATGCTTGACGCGCCACGGTCCTGTCGTCGCCGGAACGGGCCTCGTCGAGGCTTTCGGCAAGCAGCAAGTCCGCAGCATCGCGCAGCGCACCGGCTCGGTCGATGGTCTCGAGATCATCGCTCTCGCAATCGGTCCCTAGGAGGTCGGTATCGATCTCCAGATGTGCAAATTCCGGCGCGACCTGCTCCAGCAGGCTGATCATTGCCGTCCGCCCGTTCAACCGGGCACGGCCGGACAGCGCGACGCGCAACAGGGTTTGTCGCCGCGCGAACGGTTCCGGCAATGCGGCCTTCAGCGCTTCAACACCGTCTTCCGATGCCAGCAGCGGAAGCTGCAATGTCTGCCAGGAAAAGCTGGCGGTCGTCACCGCCGTCGTTGTCGGCATCGCCCCCTGTCCGGCAATGGAAACGACCATCGCCTGCCCTGGCCGGTCATGCTTGAAACGGTCCGGCTCGGGAGCGCCGCTGTAATATGTTCTGGCGTCCACCGCCACCAATCCGTGCCAATCGCCAAGCGCCATATAGTCGAGGCCGGCCAACGCCGCGCGGTTCGGCGCAATCACGTTCGTGGCCGTGGCATCCTCCGAAAATTCCTGGATCGGGCCATGGGCGAGGCCGATGCGGATAGCGCCGTCCGGCGTGTCGGCACCGGTCATCCATTCGGTCAGGTCGCGGCCCGGCCTCCTGGTCGTGCAAGGCGCCGGCAGCAGGACGACGTCAGGTCCAAGCGCAAGGGGTGCTGCTTCCGTCGCCAGAGTGACATTGTCGGGCAACACGCCGCGCGCCGCGCTCCAGAGCTGGTCCGCCAGCAGCGAATCGTGATTGCCCGGAAGCAGGACCCAGCGCAGCGGCGTATTCCGGGCCATCTCGCCAAGCGCCTGCCGAAGCACGGCGGGTGTCGGCGTCTCGGTATCGAATGTATCGCCCGCCAGCAGGACAACGCCCGCCCCATGCTCTCGCGCCGCATTGGCAAGCCTGGTGATCACGCCATGCCGGGCCTCACGCAGGCGCCCTCTCAAATCCTCCGGAAGATTGCCAAATCGCTTGCCAATATGAAGGTCCGAACTGTGCAGAAAGGAAAACATTAGCCAGCCATGTCTACGATGTGCCGCGAGCTTCCCAGCATGGCCAAGGGCTTCGCCCGCAGTGTCGTGATTCCGTTGTTCAGGGACAGACCATGCCTCCCGATAACTGGCGAGGCAAGCTTATCCTGGACAAACGCACTGTTATCCAATGCTTGTCTAACTCTCAGCGATATACGACATCGCATTGCCCAGCCGCCACCGTCCCTTGTCCGCTATTGTCAGCTGCCAACAGCGACGGAATGCCGGCGTTGAGGAACCTGGTCGAACACCACCAGCGCTCAGCTCACCTGCTCGTCCTGCCAGGAATCGAACGTTGCCGCCTGACCGTGACGGCGTCCGTTGCGGTCGACGAGATTCCAGACGATGGCTTTCTCGATATAGAAACGCCGCCCTGACTTGGCGATGCGAAGTCCGCGGTAGTCGGCGATAAAGCCGTTGGCTGCCACGGCATTCAGCAATCTCTCGCGCTCCGCACGGTCCGGCGCCTCTGCGGAAAGACGCGACGGCAAAGTGATGAACTCGTCCCATGAATATTCAAAGCAGGCCTGGGCCGCACGGTTGGCGTAGATGAAGCGTGGATCGGCTTCGGTGTTGTGAGCAAGGACTACGGCCGGCGACGTGTGGTAAAGCCATTCGGCCCCTTGGCCCTCCGGCGCCAGGCGGCGTCCGACGCTTCGTTCGAAGCTTTCCGCCATCAGGGCGTAAAATTCGAGATCGCAGGACAAGTCGAGTCCGGCGTCGTGATAGTTGGCAATCATGCTGCGCATCCTGGATTGCGACGAGAGATCCTGAAGGGATGTTCTCGCATGAAAAAGGACTAGGAAATCCTTTCGCGCTACAAAAAAGTGCAAGCTCCAAATGGGACGCCGTAAAAGCTGGGCAGCCGGGATTTCAGGTGTCGTCCCGGAGGTAACGCTCCGCGAGCCTTGCCCACATTGCCGCACCGACCGTCAGGCTGGCATCGGCGAAGTCATATTTGGCACTATGCAGGATGGCGGAATTCATGCCGTTGCCGAGGCGCAGGAAGCTGCCCGGCTTATGCTCGAGAAAGTGTGAAAAATCCTCGCTGCCGGGAATGAGCGGGCAGGTCGCGACCTTGTCTTCGCCGATCAGTTCGGCCGCGACGATGCGGGCAAAATCCGTCTCGGCAGGCGAGTTGACGACGACAGGATTGCCGCGATCATAGTCGATCTCGATCAAAGCACCGTGACCCTCGGCCACCGAGTGGGCAAGCTTGGTGATGCGCTCCTGTAAGAGATCGCGAATGCCAGGTTCGAAGGAGCGCACGCTCAAGGCGAGCTTGGCATATTCCGGAATGACGTTGACGGCATCGCCGGCATGGATGGTGCCGACGGTGATGACCGCCGTCTGGGTTGGATCCAGGTTGCGCGAGATGATCGTCTGCAGCGAGACGACGAGGTTGCACGCCACGACCACCGGATCGATGGTCAGGTGCGGCCGTGAGGCATGGCCGCCCTTGCCCTTGATGGTAATCTCGACGGTATCGGACGCCGCCATCATCGGGCCGGATCGCAGCAGGATGGTGCCTTCGGGAGCACCAGGATGATTGTGCAGGCCGAAGATGGCGTCGAACGGAAACCGCTCGAACAGGCCGTCGGCGATCATCGCCTGGGCGCCGCTATTCTTGCCCGCCTCTTCCGCCGGCTGGAAAATCAGCGTCACCGTGCCGTTGAAGCGACGGGTGCGGGCAAGATATTCGGCCGCCCCAAGCAGCACAGTGGTGTGGCCGTCATGGCCGCAGGCATGCATCTTGCCGGGCGTGCTGCTGGCATAGGGAAGTCCGGTTGCCTCGATGATCGGCAATGCATCCATATCGGCGCGAATGGCGATGCCCTTGTTACCCCGGCCGGCGCTGAGCCGCGCGACGACGCCATGGCCACCGACATTGCGGGTCACATCATAACCCCAGCCTTCCAGCTTTTCTGCGACATAACGCGCCGTTTCCGCCTCTTCGAAGGAGAGTTCCGGATGGGCATGCAGGTACTGGCGGGTCGCCTTCAACTGCGCTTCCATGGCTTCGAAATCGGAAAGGCGGGCATAGGCATTGTCGAGCGTGGGCATGAAAACATCCAGTATTGATCGAAAGAACCGTTGCTCCGGCCCGAGGGTCGAAGCAACCGACTGACATCGCTCAGAGAAAACGGGCGAGAAAGGCCTGGGTCCGGGGATGTTGCGGATTGCCGATGACATCCTCTGGCTTGCCCATCTCGACGACATTGCCGCCGTCCATGAACACCACCCGATCGGCCGCCTCGCGGGCGAAACCGATCTCGTGGGTAACGACGATCATGGTCAGGCCCTGTTTGGCGAGATCGCGCATGGTGGACAGGACTTCGCCGACGAGCTCCGGGTCGAGCGCAGAGGTGGGTTCGTCGAACAGCATCAGCTTCGGCTTGATCGCAAGCGCGCGGGCGATGGCGACGCGCTGCTGCTGACCGCCGGAGAGCTGGCGGGGATAGCTCCCCGCCTTTTCCGACAGGCCGACCCGCTCCAAAAGCCGCATGGCGTTCTCGGTCGCGGCCTTGCGGCTTTCTCCGTGCACGCCGACCGGGGCCTCGATGATGTTCTGCAGCACCGTCATATGCGGATAGAGATTGAACTGCTGGAACACCATGCCGATCTTGCGCCGCTGATGAGCGATCCTGTTGCTGGACAGCTTTTCCAGCCGGTCCTTGCGCAGGCGATAGCCGATCTGTTCGCCATCGACTTCGATGAACCCTTTATTGATCGCTTCGAGATGGTTGATGCAGCGCAGGAAGGTCGATTTTCCCGAGCCGGACGGGCCGAGCACGACGACGACTTCACCCGGCATGACGTCGAGGTCGATCCCCTTCAGCACTTCGAGCTGGTCGAAGGACTTGTGGACGTTGCGGGCTCTGACGAGCGGCTTTGCAATCGCGGCGGCGGTCAATGGCTTGCCTCCTCGACAAGGGTCTCGGATTTGGCGGCGACGGCATTGTTGCGCCGTTCGCTGCGGCCGTAATAGGCCTCGATATAGCTCTGGCCGAGATTGAGGATCGAGGTGATGAACAGGTACCAGAGGACCGCGACAAGCAGCATCGGCACGATCTCGAAGGTGCGATTGTAGATCGACTGGACGGAATAGAGCAGATCGGCCATGGCGATGACGCTGACGAGCGAGGTCGCCTTGATCATGCTGATCAGCTGGTTGCCCGTCGGCGGCACGATCGAGCGCATCGCCTGCGGAATGATGATCCGCCACAGCGCCCTGCCCTTGGTCATGCCGAAGGCTTCCGCCGTCTCGAACTGGCCGCGATCGACCGAGAGCAGGCCGCCGCGAATGATCTCGGCCATATAGGCCGCTTCGTTCAAGGCAAGACCGACGATCGCCGCCGTCATCGGCGTGATCACCGAATTGGTCTCCCAGCTCGCCAGCGTCGGGCCGAACGGAATGGCGATCGAAAGTTCAGGAAAAAGGGTCGAGAGATTGTACCAGAAGATCAGTTGCACCAAGAGCGGCGTGCCGCGAAAGAACCAGATGAACAGCGATGCCAGCGACTTTGCGAGCCGGTCGTTCGACAGCCGGGCGATTGCCAGCCCGAGGCCGAGAACGATGCCGATGGCCATGGCGATCACAGTCAGACCCAGGCTGACATAGAGGCCGCTGATGACAGTCGGATCGAAGAAATAGGCCGCGACGACGGGCCAGCCGAAATTCTCGTTATGGGCGACGATCCACAGGAAGTTCGCGGCAATGAGGAGCACGGCCATCCATAGGACGAGCCGACCCGTTCGAAAGGGCTTGTGGGCGTGGGCAACATCCCGGAAGTCCGCACCGCCCGAAGGCGATGCGGCAGTCACGCCGTGATTGCTCATTTCGGCAGGGCTCCACCAAGATTGAGGCCGGGCTGCTTGATCATGTTGTTCTCAAGACCCCACTTCTTCATGATGGCGGCATAGGTGCCGTTATCCATCAACGCCTTGATCGAGTCGAGCAAAACGGGGCCGAGCGGCGAGCCTTTCGGCACGACGGCGCCCTGATAGAGGTCGTCGAAGCCGTTCTTCTGGCCGACGCCGCTCAGTTCCAGCTGGCCGTTTGCCTGAGACACGAAATAGGTCAACGGTGCCTGCGACGAGAAGAAGGCATCGGCGCGTTTGGAGCGGACCGCCAGGATCGAGCTCGGCTGGTCGGTATAGGACTGCACTTCGGGCGCTGGCTTGCCCGCCGTCTTGCACTTTTCGACCTGAGCCTGGATCACCTTTTCGGCGGAGCCGCCGGCCATGACGGCGATGCGATTGCCGCAGGCGCTGTCGAGCGAAGCGATGGCCTTCGGATTGCCTTTCTGGACGGAGAAGACCACGTATTCCTGAACCCAGTCGACGAAGTCATTGGCCTCTTCACGGGTCTTGAAGTCACCGATCGGACCGAAGGCGAACTGGTATCGGCCGGAATTGATGCCGGCGAGCAATGCGGTCAGTCCGCTGACAGTTTCGTGCTCGATCGTGACGCCGAGCATCTGGCCGATCGCATCGGTCAGATCGGCGCTGGCGCCGGTCAGTTCCGTGCCGGTGACGATCTCATAGGGAGGAAAAGAACCGTTGTTGACGGAGATCATCTTGCCGTCCGTGCGGATCTTCTCCGGCAGGCGAGCGCGAAGCGCGTCGTTGACGGTCTGCTTGGCGACGGCGGACTCCTCGGCGAAGACCGACGTCGTCATCATCAAGCCCATCAGGGCGGCGGAGGCGATCAGTTTCGAATGCATGTCATTCCCCTTTTTTGGTTTTGCGAAAATGTTAATTCAACGTCGAGGCCTGTGAGGGAGTTTCGCTGGCCTCGTTCACCGGGCCTTGGCGTGCCACGGAAACAGCTCGGCGGGCGTCAAACGGCGCGGCATGATCTTCTGTTCGTAAAGCTCCTCGGCAAAGTCGGCGATCATCGCCTCGTTCTCGGCAAACCCGCTGACGTTCCAGTTCGGCGGCAGGTCGGCCGCGCAGCGGCGCAATTCGTCGATCATCCAGGGCGTGGTGTCGGCATATTTCTCACGCTTCTCCAGCCAGAGACGCTGGGACTCGTCGATCAGCCCGCTGAGTTCATCCATGATCCAGGGATGCTCCCTGACGATATCAGCCTTGAAGCCGATCAGATGCATGCCCGGGACGTAACCGACCTCGTGGAAGTAGGCGACTTCAGCGGCGCGGAAATCATCCAGCACTTGGCGCAGGGGCGATTCCTGCTCGAAAAAACCCTTCGGCATGAAAGGCGTGAAGACGGCATCCAGCCCGCCATCCAGCAAGAGATCGACCATCGGGCGCTCGCCGGGGGCCGCCTCGATGCGGCCCGGCCGTCCAAAACCATCGAGCCGGTCGGCGATCGGATGGGCCTCCGTCAGGCGTCCGGCATACCACATGGCATCCTCGACTCCGACGCCTTCGCGGCGCAGCGCGGCCCGGGTCCATGTATTTCCGGAATCGCGCCAGCCAGTCACCCCGATCTTCTTGCCGGCCAAATCGGACAGCGTGCGGATCGGGCTGCCCTTGGCGGTAATGATGCAGCGATGGCGGAAGCCGCGCATGATGAAGTTCGGCATGCCGAATATCCGATCATCGCCGTCATGACGCATCTGCGAATAGCGGCTGAAGGACATTTCCGCGGCGTCATGAGCCTGGTCATCGCCAAGGCTGGAGACCAGCGTGCCGACGCGATCCACTTTGATGTCGAGACGGGACGAACTGACATCGCCGAGAACAAGCGGCGTCATGTAATCCCAGTCTCTGAGGGCGATGCGAAGCGTCACAGGCATGCAAAAACTCACTGAAATGGCTCGACGAGCGGGAAATTAAATGTTCAAAATGGTGAGTACAAATGTTATTACGTTATTGAACATTTAAAGTGAGAGAAAAATGGGCGATACGATCGAAGCCTCCTGGTTTGCCGAAAAAATAGCCGATCGCAGCATGCGGGGGATTGCCCTCGAAACGAGTGCACTGATCCGCGCCGGTGCCCTGCCGGTCGGCACGCGCATGCCGGCGATCCGCGATATCGCCTACGAATTGCATGTCAGCCCAGCGACGATCTCCCAGGCCTGGAGTGAATTGCGGCGACAGAAAATTATCAGCGGCCGGGGGCGAAACGGCACCTGGGTCAGCGGCGACCGCTTTGTCGCCAGGCCGGAGCGTCTTGCGAGTTCGGGAAATTATGCCGCTGGTGTGCTCGACCTCACCTTGGCCGGGCCGGATGCTGCACTTCTTCCCCGCCTTTCCGAAGCAATGGCCTATGGCGCGTCAGCCGCCGACCTCAACAGCTATGAGCGCAGCCGTATCGTGCCGGAACTGAAGGACGCCGTTTCTGTGCGATGGCCCCATGAGGCGGAAGCCTTTCTGGCCACCAATGGCGGCTACAATGCCGTCTATACGGTGTTGCATGCGCTGGTCTCTCCGGGTTCGTCAGTCGCGATCGAACATCCGACCGCGATGCGGCTGCTCGATATCCTGGAAGATCTCGGGGTAAAAATCATCCCCGTCGCCTGCGACGGCGACGGCCCCTTGCCGGATTCGCTGCGCGAAGCATTGCAGCAACGTCCGGCGGCCTTCCTGTTCCAGCCGCGGCTGCATTCCGTGACCGGCACGACGGTCAGTGCATCCCGCCTCCATCAGCTCGGAGATGTGCTGGAAGGCAGCGATACGCTTGTCATCGAGGACGACGGCGTCGGCGACGTGTCGGCAGCGCCTCCGCATTCGCTGGGTGGCCGATTTGCGGAGCGGACGATCCATATCGTCTCACTCTCGAAAAGCCTCGGTCCGGATCTGCGTCTCGCCGTCCTGTCGAGCTCCGCGCCGATCGTCGACCAGATCCAGTCCTACCGTTCCTTCAGCGCCGGCTGGACCAGCCGCATCCTGCAGAGTGCCGCCGCCTGGCTGTTGCGCGATCCGGCAACCTGGCGGCTCATCGGCGGGGCGCGCGCGATCTATCAGCAGAGGCGCGACGCTCTTGCCGACGCACTCTGCGAACGGGGAATGGCGATACCGCCAGGCCAGGGCCTGTGCCTGTGGGTGCCCGTCGTCTCCGAACCATTCGCGATGGTGACGCTCGCCGCACGCAATATCGCCGTCAATCCGGGCAGCAAATTCTCCGTCCTGCCCAGCAGTCATATTCGCGTGGCGACCAGCACGCTTGTGGATCGTTGCGAGGAAGCTGCCGACGCGATCGCGCTGGCGCATGCGCCGTGAAAGGCAGGCGCCGCGGGGACACTACTTTCCGTCAAGCCACTCCTGCAGCTCTGCCTCCGCCCGCTCCAGTGCGCTGTAATTCAGCAGTTTGCGCAGGAAAGCGACGGTGACGGCGCGGGCGCGCAGATTGAAGCGGCCGTCCTCGTGGTCGTCGCCGGCGCTCTGGTAGACGTCGAGCTTGTCGTAGAGCTGTTGCAGGCGGTTCTGCACGCTGCGCAGCGACAGACCCCGGCGTTTGGCGATGGCCCGGTCGGTGAGGCCGAGCGCGATATCGACGAGGATCTCATATTCGGAATCGGTGAAGCCGTTCGTCTGGCCGAGGCTCTTCTGCTGCAGGCCCCGCACCTCGCGGTCGATGACGCACTGGCTCTCGATGAAGATCGAACGCAGCGCAAGCTTCAGCCGCTCGTCGGAGGCGGATTTCAGCACATAGCCATAGGCGGCGCCATCCGGCACGATGCGCGAGACGCCGCGCACATAGGCCTCGTCCGAATAATTCGACCAGAACAGGATGCGGGTCTCCGGCCGCTCCTTCCAGATGGTGCGCGCCGCCTCGATGCCGTTGCGGTTCGCCATCTGCAGGTCCATGACGATATGTGCCGACTTGTGGTCGCGGGCGAGCTTCTCGCCGACGGTTCCGTTCTCCGCCTCGATCACCGTGTCGCATTCCGGCAGGGCCGCGTTGACGGCCTCGTGCAGATAGGACCGGTGCAGCGGGTCGTCCTCGACGATCAGAACTTTCATCGTGCCCTTCTCCTCAGTTTGGCCCGTTCGCCGGGTCGTGTGGGCCAAGCGGCAGCACGACACGCACCACGGTGCCGCGATTGTTGTGGCCAGGCCCGGTGGTGAAGCGCGCCGAAATCAGCCGCGCCCGGGTCTTCATATTGTCGATGCCGCCGCCGATCCGTCCCCGCGCCTTGGCGAGCCCGGTTCCGTCGTCAAAGATTTCGATCGACAGCCGTTCGTCGTCGGCCTCGAGCCGCACCGTGACGGTGAGCGGAGCGGCATGGCGCACCGCATTGTTGATCGCTTCCTGGGCGATGCGAAACAGCGCGACGCTGACGGTCGGCTCCAGTCGTTCCAACGCGCCGTGGGTCTCGTCGACGAGGCCCCATTCGATGGCCGATCCGGTGTCGCGGGTCGACCGGTCGAGATGATGCTCGATCGCCTGGGCGAGGCCGAAGAGCTGGAGCACGGAGGGTTTCGCCTGCTCGATGATCTGCCGCAGATCCTGCATGCAATGCTGGAGTGAACGGGAAACGGGCTCCAGTGCCTCGGACGCCACTTCGCCGTTGCGCGACAGCCGATCGATGCGCCGGGCAAGCCGCGTCAGGTCGGCAAGCGTCTGGTCGTGCAGGTCCATGCCGATGCGTTGGCGTTCCTGCTCCAGGGCTTCGGTAAGCTTCAGCGCGCCTTGCCGCAATCCCTCCTCGCGGGCGCGGGCTTCGGCCTCGACGATGGCCGAGCGTTGCGCCTGCTCGGCCGCCTGCAGCGCGAAGAAATAGGGCGTCAGCAGGTCGGCGATGATGCGGGCGCGTTCAATATCCTCCATCGTATAGACGCCCGCCCGGTGCGACGAACAGGACAGTGCCGCGATGATCGTGCCCTGCACCTTCATCGGCACATGCAGGCGGCTCCTCAGCGATTGTTCGACGATCGGCCGCTTGAACGCACCCTCGAAGTGGAAACGCGGATCCGTCATGGCGTCGTCCGCCAGCAGAAAGTCCACCTCGCCCCGGAGCAGCGAGCGGATGGGGCTGTTGACGACGGGCGCGCCGGCCAGATCGCCCCAGGCGGTCTCGATCCCCGTCTCGTAGGCCGTGTGGTAATTGCCGCCCTCCAGCAGCACGCAGACATCGAGATGGTCGTGCGGGATGATATGGGCGACCTCGGCGGCGACGGAACGGATGGCCGAGCGGAAATCGAGCTGGCCCGCGAGCAGCCGGGAAATGCCGAGATAGTGGTCGAACATGGCTGCGGGTGAAAGATGCAGCATCGTCAGTTCCTCCCCGAGATGGCAGCAGGCTCCTCAACCCGCCGCGATCCCTTCCCAGTAAGCGCCCGCGGAAGGGCCGCCGTCTTGCGTAAACCCGCAGCTTGTTGCGCAAAACCCGCAAACGACTTGCCGCCTTGACACTGTACAGGCCGATCGATCTCCCGCATCCTGCCCTTACTGAGAGGAGGAAGCTCAGTGCAAGAACAATTTTCACTCGGGCCTGATTGGGCCGGCAGGAGTGAAGCGATCCGCCGTCGGCGCGATCATCAGGGAGGAAGACATGACAATCCGCAAGATGCTTCTGGCATCGGCCGCTATTGCTTGCGCCGCGATGCCCGTTTCCGCCTTTGCCGACACGTCGGCCAAGAAAATCGCCCTTTCCAACAACTATGCCGGCAACTCGTGGCGCCAGGCCATGCTGACGAGCTGGGGCAAGGTGACGGGCGAGGCCGTGAAGGCCGGCACCGTTGCCGCAGCCGACCCCTTCACCACCGCCGAGAACCAGGCGACGGAGCAGGCCGCGCAGATCCAGAACATGATCCTGCAGGGCTATGACGCCATCGTGCTGAACGCCGCCTCGCCGACGGCGCTGAACGGTGCGGTCAAGGAAGCCTGCGACGCCGGCATCACCGTCGTTTCCTTCGACGGCATCGTGACCGAACCCTGCGCCTGGCGGATCGCCGTCAACTTCAAGGAAATGGGCCGCAGCGAAGTCGAGTACCTGTCGAAGAAGATTCCGGACGGCGGCAACCTGCTCGAGATCCGCGGCCTTGCCGGTGTCTTCGTCGACGACGAGATCTCGGCTGGCATTCACGAGGGCGTCAAGCAGTTCCCGCAGTTCAAGATTGTTGGCTCCGTTCACGGCGACTGGGCGCAGGACGTGGCGCAGAAGGCTGTTGCCGGCATTCTGCCGAGCCTGCCCGACATCGCCGGCGTGGTGACGCAGGGCGGCGACGGTTATGGCGCCGCACAGGCGATTGCCGCGACCGATCGGAAGATGCCGATCATCATCATGGGCAACCGCGAAGACGAGCTGAAATGGTGGAAGGAGCAGAAGGACGCGAAGGGCTACGAGACCATGTCCGTGTCGATCGCACCCGGCGTCTCGACGCTCGCATTCTGGGTGGCGCAGCAGATCCTCGACGGCAAAGAGGTGAAGAAGGACCTCGTCGTGCCCTTCCTGCGCATCGACCAGGACAATCTCGAAACCAACCTCGCCAATACCCAGGCCGGCGGCGTCGCCAATGTGGAATACACGCAGGCGGACGCAATCAAGGTCATCGAGTCGGCAAAGTAAATCTCCCGACGACTGCCGCGCGGCCGCAATTGGCCGCGCGGCATTCTTTGCGAAGCAGGCATGGCGGGCAGCATGGACGAGGTTTTGAAGGCGGTGATCGCCGTCGAGGGCGCCAAGGTGAGCTTCGGCGCGGTCAGGGCACTCGACGGCGTGACCCTCCGCGTCATGCCGGGCGAATGCGTCGGGCTGGTGGGACACAATGGCGCCGGCAAGTCCACCATCGTCAGCGTGATCAACGGCGGCCTCACGCCGCAAGAAGGAAGCGTGGCGAGCGACGGCGAGCGGCTGGAGCGCTACGGTATCAACGCGGCGCGTGCCCGCGGCGTACGCTGCGTCTTCCAGGAGCTATCGCTCTGCCCAAACCTTTCGATCGTCGAGAACACGCGTATCATGCATCGCCATCTCGGCGGCTTCGGCTGGCGCAGGCGCGCCGCAGAGATCATCGAGAAAAGCCTCGATGCCGTCTTTCCCCGCCACGGCATCGACAGCAGCCGGACTGTGGACGATCTTTCGATCGCCGAGCGGCAGATGGTCGAGATATCAATGGCCTTTTCCGACGCCGGCATTGCGCCGCGTCTGGTGATCCTCGACGAACCCACTTCGTCGCTCGATGCAAGCCTTGCCCGGCAGATGCTCGATCATGTCCGCCGCTTCATCGCCACGGGCGGGTCCGTCATCTTCATCTCGCATATCCTGCACGAGATCCTCGAAACCTCCGATCGCATCGTCGTCATGAAGGACGGCCGTGTCGTCGCCGAGCGCCCGGCGCAGGGCTTCGACCATCACGGCCTGGTGGAAGCGATGGGCACCGTTGCGAAGGAGGAGACCAAGCAGCGCTCGGCGCGCGAACACTCCACCGCCCCGCTCATTCTGTCCCATCAGGCCAAAGGCCTGCCCTTTGCGGCGCGCAAGGGTGAGATCATCGGACTGGCGGGTCTGGCCGGCCACGGGCAGACCGAGCTGCTGCTCGCCCTGCATGCCGCCCAATCCGGCAATTGGCTGCCGGAGCGCGATCCGCTCGTCACCTTCGTCGCCGGCGATCGACGCCTCAACGGCGTCTTCGAGCTGTGGAGCATCCTGCGCAATTTCTCCATCGCCTCGCTCGGTGACCTCTCCCGGCGCGGCCTCATCCGCGCGGGCGAAGAGGAGACGAAGGGCGCTGACTGGAAGCGGCGGATCGAGATCCGCACGCCCGATATGGACAATCGCATCCTGTCGCTTTCCGGCGGCAACCAGCAGAAGGTGCTCTTTGCCCGGGCGTTGGCGACACGCGCGCCTGTCGTCTTGATGGACGATCCGATGCGCGGCGTCGACGTCGGCACCAAGCAGGAGGTCTACGCGATCATCCGCGAGGAAGCGGCGCATGGCCGGACCTTCATCTGGTACTCGACCGAAATGGACGAGGTCCGCCTCTGCGACCGTGTCTATGTCTTCCGCGAAGGCCGCATCACGGCCGAACTTGCCGGCGACGCCGTCAACGAGAAGAATATCATCGCCGCCTCCTTCGAAGGGGTCGCCGCATGACGGTCCGGCTGTCGTCCGACGCGATGCGTCTTGCCATTCCCGCCTTGTCGCTGACGCTGCTGCTTGCCGCCGTCTTCTGGCTGCAGCCGCGCGCCATGAGCTATGTCGGACTCAACCTGCTGTTCAACCTGGCTGTGCCGATCGCGCTGGCGACGATCGCCCAGATGATCGTGATGGCGGTGAACGATCTCGATCTCTCGATGGGCACATTCGTCAGCTTCGTCGCCTGCGTCACCGCAACCTTTTTGCGGGATGCTCCCGTGACCGGCGTGCTGATCCTTGCCGGGGCGATCGCAACCTATGCGGCCCTTGGCGTCGTCATCTATCTGCGCGACCTGCCCTCCATCGTCGTGACCCTCGGCATGAGCTTCGTCTGGGGCGGCCTTGCCGTATTGCTGCTGCCGGCGCCGGGCGGGCAGGCGCCCGATTGGGTACGCTGGCTGATGACCGTCAAGCCGCCGCTGGCGCCGATGGCGATCGTCGCCAGCATCGTCATCGCCGTGGTTGCCCATCTCCTCGTCATGCGCTCCTCGCTCGGCGTGCTGATGCGCGGCATCGGCGGCAACCAGCGCTCGGTCGAGCGCGCCGGCTGGTCGATCGTCGCGGCGCGCGCCGCCGCCTATGGCCTTGCCGGACTCTTCGCTGTGCTCGCCGGCATAGCCCTCGTCGGCCTGACCACCTCGGCCGATGCCAATATCGCGCTGCGCTACACGCTGCTGTCGATCGCCGGCGTGATCCTCGGCGGCGGCGAGTTCATCGGCGGCCGCGTCTCCCCGATCGGCGCCGTCATCGGCGCGCTGACGCTGACGCTCGCCGGCTCGTTCCTGTCCTTCCTGCGGATCTCGCCGGACTGGCAGATCGGGGCGCAGGGCGCAATCCTGATCATCGTGCTTGGACTTCGTCTGATGTTGAACCGCCTGGAAAAGCGGGAGAAGCGCCGATGACCCCTCTCCTTCGCCTCTTTCGCAAACCGTGGATCTGGTCGTGGCTTGCCGCCTTCATCGTCTGGTTCCTGACGATCATGGTGACGCTCGGCGCCAGCACACTCGGCCTGTCGCAGGCAGCCCTCACCTTCGCGGCCTTCTCGGTCATCGTCGGCATCGGCCAGATGTTCGTCATCACGCTCGGCCCCGGCAATATCGACCTCTCGGTTCCCGCCACCATGACGCTTGCCGGCACGGTGGCGCTGAAGCTGATGAATGTCGAAAACGGCATGATCCTGCCCGGTCTTCTCGTCGCCATCGTCATCGGCCTCGTGGTCGGCCTCGGCAACTATGCGCTCATCAAGGCGCTGCGCATTCCGCCGATCATCGCCACGCTGTCCATGAGCTTCATCGTGCAGTCCGCCGCGATCTGGACGAACCGGGGACTGCGCATCAAGCCGCCGAGCATGCTGGCGGAATTCACCACGTCGCACACGCTCGGCGTGCCGAATGTGGCGATCGTCGCACTCCTCATCTCGCTGCTGGCCTGGTTCCTGCTCGAGAAGACCATCTATGGGCGCTGGATCTCGGCGATCGGCCAGAGCATGCCGGCAGCCCGCATGGCCGGCATTCCGGTCGACGGCACGCGTTTCGTCACCTACCTCTTCTGCGCCGTTCTTGCCTCGGTCGCGGGCTATCTGCTGGCGTGCTTTTCCGGCGGCGCGGCGCTCAACATGGGCTCGGAATATCTCTTGATGTCGATCGCCGTCGTCGTGATCGGCGGCACGGCGGTCGCCGGCGGCGATTCCAACGTGCCGGGGATCTGGGGCGCATCGCTCTTCATGTTCCTGGTCGTCTCCATGCTCAACACCTACGGGCTCGGCGCAGGCATCCGCCTGATCATGACCGGCCTCATCATCATCAGCGTCATCATGCTCGCCGGCGGCCGCCGGGCCGGCATGCGATAATTGGGAAGACCGCCATGGCCGAGGCCAGCATCTACGAAATTCACGACCCGCGCTTCCGGCAGTTGATCGTCACGAGCGCCGGCCTCGACGAACTCTATTCCGGCTGCCGCTGGGCGGAGGGGCCTGTCTGGTTCAACGACGCGAACCAGCTCTTATGGAGCGATATTCCCAACCAGCGCATGCTGCGATGGACGCCGGAGAGCGGCATCTCCGTCTATCGCCAACCCTCCAACTTCACCAACGGCCATACACGCGACCGGCAGGGACGGCTGATTTCCTGTGAACATGGGACGCGCCGCGTCACCCGCACCGAGGTCGACGGCTCGATCACCGTGCTCGCCGATCGTTTCGAGGGCGCCAGGCTCAATTCGCCGAACGACGTGGTGGTGAAATCGGACGGCTCGATCTGGTTCACCGATCCCACCTACGGCATCATGTCGGACTATGAAGGCTATCGCGCCGTGCCGGAGCAGCCGACCCGCAACGTCTACCGGCTCGATCCGGCGACCGGCGCGCTTTCCGCCGTCGTCACCGATTTTACCCAGCCGAACGGCCTTGCCTTCTCGCCCGACGAGACCATTCTCTACGTCGCGGATTCGGCAGCCAGCCACGACGAAAACCTGCCGCGCCACATCCGCGCCTTCGACGTGGTCGACGGCGCAAGCCTCGCCAACGGCCGCGTCTTCTGCCAGATCGACACCGGCATCCCGGACGGCATCCGCACCGATATGAACGGGAACCTCTGGTCGAGTGCCGCCGATGGCGTCCATTGCTTCGACCCCGCAGGCAAACTGATCGGCAAGATCCGCATCCCCCAAACCGTCGCCAACCTCACCTTCGGCGGGCCGAGACGCAACCGGCTGTTTATTGCGGCAACACGGTCTGTTTATGCGGTGTACGTTGCTGTGAGTGGGGCTCAGATGCCGTGAGGGTTTGGCCTTGGCCGGATTCGAACCGCGGACCCTCAGTGACGACGCTCGCGGCTAGCCAGTTCTTTGTTTTAGGCTACTATCTTATCTCTAACCTGACCAGCATATGACGAGGCCTCAGGCGATCGCCCGAGGCCCGATAATATCAGGCGACTATGTGTTCTGCGCCATCGCCAATGCGAAAAGCCTGGCTTGTCTCTCAGCAAACGCGCGCGGGTTTGTTGGCCTGTCGCCGTCCAAGATTCGCGCTTCATCGAGGAGAAGCCAGGCAGCATCTTCCCGAAAGGCCTGGTCTTTCATCGCGGCGATGGCCTTCACCAGACTACTCTGCGCATTGACCTCGAGGACCGGTTTCGATGCGGTCTGTAGCCTGCCTGCCCCCTGGAGTATTTTCTCGAGTTGTCGATCCGGGCCATGTTCAGAGGCGACAAGGCAAACCGCACTCTCGGTCAATCGGCCAGAGACGCGGACATCGGCGACTTCCTGCCCAAGGAACCCTCGAGCAAAGTCGATAAACGCGGCAACTTCCGGAGAGGCTTCATGCTTGTCGCCGCCGCCCTCATCGTTGCCAGCTATGTCGTCCAGATCGGACAGGCCCTGCGTGATCGATTTGAACGGCTTGCCTTCAAAGTCCCGGGCATTTGTCGTCCAGAAGCTATCGACGGAATCTGTGAGCAGGAGGACTTCGATCCCCTTGGCGCGGAAGCCTTCGAGCTGTGGCGATGCATTCAGTTGATCAAGGGAAAGGCCCGTGATGTAGTAGATCGCCGATTGCCCCTCTTTCATGTCACGCAGGTAGTCGGCCAGACTGCGCGTTGCCTCGTTCGACGCGGTGCTGCGGAAACGAGACAGCTTGAGCAGCTGGGAGCGGCGTTCAAAATCGTCGTAGATCCCCTCCTTGACGATTGCCCCAAATAGATCCCAGAATTTACCGAACGTCTCGGCATCACCCTCGCCCATCTTTTCCAGCGCCGTCAGCACGCGACTGGTGACACCTTTGCGGATGGCGGCAAGGATCGGGCTATCCTGGATCATCTCGCGCGAGATGTTCAGCGGCAGATCCGACGTATCGACGATACCTCGCACGAAACGCAGATAGCGTGGCAGCAACTCTGCTTCATCGGTGATGAAGACGCGCTTCACGTAGAGTTTCATGCGACCGTGACGATCTGCATCGAAAAGATCGAACGGCTGCGAGCCGGGTATAAAGGCAAGCGCCGTATATTCATGGCGGCCCTCGGCGCGGAAATGGATATTGGTCAGCGGCTCGTCGTACTGGCCGGATACACCGCGATAAAAATCGTCGTAATCCTGCTTTGATATCTCGCTCTTGGGCTTGGTCCACAGCGCCGCACCATCGGTGACTTGAGAAGCCTCGGCACCTTCCTTCTCCGCGAGGCGGATGGGAACCGGCACATGGCCGGACTGGTCGCGGATGATCTTTTCGACCGTCCATTTGCTGGTATATTTTTTTGCGTCGTCCATCAGATGCAGCACGACACGCGTTCCCGTGACGGGCGCTTCGCTGAGGTCAACAGCCACGATCTCATAGCTGCCCTTGCCATCGGACGACCATTTCCAGGCTTGCTCCTCCCCGGCGCGCCGGGAGATTACATCGACCTTGTCGGCAACCATGAACGAAGAATAGAAACCAACGCCGAACTGGCCGATCAATTCGGCTTTCTCCCCCGCTTTGGCCGCCTCCAGCCGCTCCATGAAAGCGCGAGTTCCAGACCGCGCGATCGTGCCGAGCGCGTCGATCATCTCGTCGCGGCTCATTCCGATGCCATTATCCTCGACGACAAGGGTCGAAGCCTCATCATTGAGCGTGACCCGAATTTCCGGCTGAGCTCCATCTGTCGAGAGCTGCGGCCGGGAAATCGACTCGTAACGCAGCTTTTCGCAGGCGTCCGCCGCGTTGGAAATCAGCTCTCGGAGGAAGACGTCCTTGTCCGAATAAACCGAGTGCACCATCATGTGCAGCAGCCGGCTGACATCAGCTTCGAATGCATGTTGTTCAGGCTGCCGTTCTTGTACCGTGGTCATCGATAATCCCCATTTCGCAGAAACCGGGCGTCAGATGGTTTCCGTGCCGGTAAATGTCAAGCGGTGGCGGCGGGTAACATTATCGGTCGCCAGCGATGGCCTATCCTGCACCGTGAACCTACCAGTTCGCGCCGTTGCGCAATGGCGCGCGAGACCCGCGAGCGCTCTACCTTGACATCTTCGCTCTTGAAGAGATTCGAACTGTGGCAGCAGATCGCCGCGCAATTGGTCCATTCGATCAACTGAAGGGCCGACCACCCCAAAACCAAGACGCAAGGCTGGATGGTACCGGAACCGAACCGCGCCCGTCAAATGACGGACGCGGCTCAGCGGGAGGCGCCGGAGGATCAGTCTATCCGATTGCCTTCGGCGGAGAAGAGGTGGATTTTCTCGGATTTGGGCGCGAGGTGAATTTGCTGGTCGGGCTTTAAATCGACCCGCCGGTGCAGCACGATGGTTGCCGTCTGCGTGCCGACACGCACCGAAAGATGGGTCTCCGCACCAGTCGGCTCGACAGTCAGCACGGTGGCCGGAATGCCTGTCTCAGCAATGTCGAGGTCTTCCGGGCGGATGCCGTAGGTGCGCGCCGCGCTTTGGCTCAATTGCGGCGGAAGTGGCAGGGAAACGCCGCCTTCGATACGGAAGCCGCCGTCGCTGACGCCACCCTCGAAGAGGTTCATCGACGGCGAGCCGATGAAGGCGGCGACGAAGGTGTTATCCGGACGGTCGTAGAGATCGAGCGGTTTGCCGATCTGCTCGATGCGGCCGGCACGCATGACGACGATCTTGTCGGCCATGGTCATCGCCTCGATCTGGTCGTGGGTGACGTAAACGATGGTCGTGCCAAGGCGCTGATGCAGCTCCTTGATCTCGCTGCGCATGGTCACCCGCAGTTTGGCGTCGAGGTTGGACAGCGGCTCGTCAAACAGGAACACTTTCGGATGGCGTACGATGGCGCGGCCCATGGCGACGCGCTGGCGCTGGCCGCCGGAAAGCTGTTTCGGCAGGCGCTCCAGCAGGGGTTCAAGTGCGAGAATGCCGGCGGCTTCGCTCACCAGCTTGTTAATTGTCGCCTTGTCGCGCCCCTGCAGCTTGAGGGCAAAGCCCATATTTTCGCGCACCGTCATGTGCGGATAGAGCGCGTAGGACTGGAACACCATGGCGATATCGCGCTCCTTCGGCGCGACGTCGTTGACGACGCGGCCGTCGATACGGATTTCACCGCCGCTGATATCCTCCAGCCCCGCCAGCATGCGCAGAAGCGTGGACTTGCCGCAGCCCGACGGTCCGACGAGCGTGACGAACTCACCGTCCTCGATATCCGCGGAAACCCCGTGGATTACCGAGGCTGCGCCGTATTGTTTCAGAACCCGGTCGATTGCTACCGATGCCATTGTCTGTCCTCCCTTACAGTTTCAATTGCCAGACGCCGGCCTCGGCGACGACGCCGGTGAGCGTTGCCGAACGTGCGGCGGCAAAGCCCGGAATGCGTTTGGACCCCGTCCAGCGGCCGTTGTCAGCGAAGACCTCGATGGAACCGGCATCGAGGAAGATGCGCAGGCTCGACGGTTTCGCGCCGGTGGCGATGTAACGCGGCGGCGTCTTATCGGTGCGGGCGTCGAAGACAATCGCCAGACCATCGGCATCGAGTTTCACACCGAGATCGACATCCGGATGATCGAAGGTGAGATCGAAGGCGGCGCCCGGCTCGGTGAGATCAAGTGTGATCTCGACGGCGCCGGTGCCGAGCGGCACGGTCTTGCCGGCGGCAAGCGCGGTGTCGTCCAGCAACTGATGGCGCAGGCTTTCGACGGCTGCGACCGGCGGGGTCAGCACGGTGTCGCCATCGAGAAGCACGCGGCGCGGCAGGGTCATGGCCGTCGGGAAATCGTCCTTCTTGGAAAAATCCGTCCAGTTGGCGAGCCAGGCGATGCCGACCGGCTCGTCGCCATCAACGAAGGCCTGGAAGGCATAGGCATCCGAACCGAAATCCAACTCCTGTTCGAACTCCGCGGTGAAGGTGCGGCCATCGAAACCGCCGACGGTGACGGAAGTGAGGTTGCGGCGGCCGGTGGCCGGGTCGCGGCTGGTGAGCAGACCGAAGATCAGCGCCCAGCGGGTCTGTCCGTTTTTGCCGGAAAGCGGCACCATGCAGGGGCATTCCGCCGCCGTCATGCCGAAACCGTCCTCGCGATGGATGATGCCGAGGAAGGTCCAGCCATCGGCACCTTGCGCGTCTGCGGTCTCATAGAGCAGTACTACGCCGCCCTGCCTGTCGCGGCTGCCGAGCAGCATCTTCAAGCGGCCGTCCGGGCCTTTGAAGACATAGGGGTCGCGGAAATCGGTGGTGAGGTTCAAGCCTTCCGGGCGCAGCGGCAATATGGTTTCCGGCGGGCGGGCGACGATGCCGTCGCGACTGACGGCGGAAAGCTGGATTTGCTCTTCCGGTTGCCGGTCACGCACATGCTCGGTGTAGAAGACGCGGATTTCCTCGCCTTCCGGGCCGGCGCCTGGGATCGCTGAGCCGGAGAAGGCGCCGCCACGGCCATCGTCCTTTTCCGATAGATGCGCCGCCGGGAAGAGGAAGATGGGCAGATGCGTCCAGCGGACGAAATCCTTCGAGACGGCATGGCCCCAGTGCATGGTGTTCCACCGCGGCTCATGAGGATAATGCTGGTAGAAGAGGTGGGCGTTTCCGCCGAACCGTCCAAAACCGTTCGGATCGTTCATCCAGCCAAAGGGCGGGCGGAAGTGGTAACTGTCGGGCACGTCGGGGGCGGCGGTGCGGGCATCGCTGTGGAGGACGCTGATGCCCTCCTTCATCACGGTTTCCGGCCGGAAGACATAAGCGACGGAGAGCGCTGTGGTTGCCGCATCATAAGACAGCGTGGCCCAACCGCCTTTCGCGAGCGTCACAGCGAAGAACTCAAATTCCCCCGTGCGGCGGGTCGAGGGCTCGCCGATGTCGTTGCCATCAACGGCGACGCAGAGCTTCGCCTCGCCGCCGGCATGGCGCGCCTTCAGCCAGAGATGCAGCACCGTGCCTTCGGGGAGCGCCGCTTCGATGGTTTCAGGTGCTGACGTTTCGGACTTGGCCTGCAGAGACATAATCAACCTTTCACGGCGGAGCCGACGAATGAACTGACGAACCAGCGCTGGAAAGCCAGATAGAGAATGAGGACCGGGATCATCATCAGCACCGAGGCGGCCATGGCGCGGTCCCAGTAGATGCTGTCCTGTCCGAAGAAGGTGGCGATGGCGACGGCGATTGGCCGAGCATAGTCGGTCTGGGTGACCAGCGTCGGCCAGAGATACTGGTTCCAGCTTTCGATGCCCATGAGGATCGAGACGGTGGCGAGCGCCGGCAGGCTGAGCGGCATGTAGATCGACCGGTAGATGCGGAAGGCCGATGCGCCATCCATTTCCGCCGCTTCATAGAGTTCCTTCGGCAGCTGCGCGAAGAACTGGTAGAAGAGGAAGACATAGAGCGGGCTTGCCACCCAGGGCAGGATCTGCACCGCGAAGGTATCCGTCAGCCCCGCCCGCGACATCATGACGACGAGCGGCATGATGATGCTTTCCTGCGGGATGACATAGAGCGCGACGACCAGCGCCAAGAGGACCGCCTTGCCGCGCAGCGAGCCCCAGGCCAGAACGAAGCCCGCCATGGAATTGATGACCAGACCCGAGACGACTGTGGCGACGAGGATCACCAGCGAATTGAAGAGATATCGGCCATAGGCCAGCTCGCCGGAGAAATGGGCGATCTCCTTGTAGTTCGACAGCGTCGGGTCGCTGACCCAGAAGGCGCGGAAACTGCCCATGTCGGCGAGGATGCGGAAGCGGTCGTCCTTCAGGCTGGCGATCAGCAACATGAACAGCGGCGAGATCATCACCAGCGCGATGACCAGGATGCAGAGGCTCTGCACGATGCGCAGGCTTCTCTTGCCGTTGCCCGTTGCGATTGCCAGCGGGGCTGGCTGGCTCAAAGCGATATCAGACATCGAAGCGCCTCAGGAGTTTGCGTTGCAGGAGCGCGATCAGAAGAACGATGACGAAGAGGATGACGGAAACGGCCGATGCGTAGCCGAGTTTCTGCTCCTCGAAGCCGGCGCGCACCATGTAGTGGACAACGGTTTCGGTGCTTTCCTTCGGGCCACCCTGGGTGAGGATCGCCACCTGCGTATAGAGCTTGAAGGCCTGGATGGTGGTGATAACAAGCACGAAGACATGGGTCGGGCGAAGGCCGGGCATGGTGACGTGCCAGAAGCGGCGCAGCGCGCTTGCCCCGTCGATGCGGGCGGCATCGTATAGTTCTTCGGGAATGCCCTGCAGGCCGGCGAGATAGATGATCATCTGAAAGCCATAGGCCTGCCAGGCCGAAAGCAACACGATGGAGAACATCGCCCAGTTGGGGTCGCCGAGCCAGTCGATCGGCTGAATCGTGCCGCCGGAAAGGAACCCGACGATCTGGTTGAGCGGGCCGCTCGGATACTGAAACAGCGTGCCCCAGATGACGCAGACCACCACCATGGAGGTGATCGCCGGCAGGAAGAACAGGCCGCGCAGCAGGTTCTGCATCGGCAGCTTCTGATGCAAGAGCAGCGCGGTCAGGAAGGCGAGGCCGCACTGCACCGGCAGCACCCAGATGGTGAAGCGCGTAACGTTCCACAGCGCGGTCCAGAACAGCGGATCGGTGAAGACGCGCTCGAAATTCAGGAGGCCGACGAAGCGCACCGGCGTCGGGCGCGGCACGAGCGGCTGGTTGGTCATCGCCGTCCAGAAGGACAAAAGGAACGGCGTGATCAGGAATATCGTCAGAAGCAGAACGGCAGGCGCGATCATCGCCATTTCCTGCCAGAGCCGCTGCTTGTCGCGGCGTCTTGCCGGACGCCGCAAAGCGGGCGTGGAGGTCTGTTGCAAAGTCATTGTTTCCTCCTCATCGGTATCGTCCGGAGATTGCCCAGGGCCGGCCCGAGAACCGGCCCCGTCAAAACCTCTTACTGCTGCTCGTCGAAGGGCGGGTAGCCGGCGTTGTCCTCGATATCCGCGTCGATCTTCTTGGCAGCGGCCGTCAGCGCCTCCTGCGCGTCACCACCGTTGAAGATCTTGTCGACGGCCTGCATGAAGGCCGAGGTGATCGTCGGATAGGCCGGGTGCGGCGGACGGGCGATCGCGGTCTTGGAAGCCTGCTCAAAGGCGATGGCGAGCGGACCGCCTTCCGCATAGAGCGGGGATGCGGCGGCGAAGCTCTTCAGGCCCGGATAGGCAGACTGGGTTTTGGCGTACTCCCGGTACTCCTTGTCCTTCAGCAGGAAGCTCAGGAACTTGCCGGCGATCTCAGGGTTTTCCGAGGTTGCGGAAATGCCCCAGATCCACGTTCCGTTCGGGCTCACGCCCTTGTCGCCGATCTTCGGCAGCGGCATGACGACGATATTGTCCTTCATCGCTGCAGATGCCTCGGCGTAGAACCAGTGGCCGCCCATGGCGAGCGCGGCCGGCTGTCCCTCGGCGTAGAACTGGTTGGTGCCCGACGACGTCGGTACCACCCAGCCCTTCTTCACCCAGTCCTGCATCATCGTCAGCGCCTTGACGCAGGCCTCGCCATCGAGCGTGCCGCTGGCCTTCCAGGTCTTGCGGTCGATCAGGTCGCAGCCGGCGCTTTCGAGCAGGGGGCCATAGGCATAGGTGATCCACTCGGTCTTGATGCCGTAACCCCGGAAGGTGTCGATCGGCCACTTCACGCCTTCGAGCTTGGAAAGCTTCTCGAGATAGCCTTCGAACTCCTCGCGGGTCCAGGCATCGTCGACCGATTTCGGAATGCGGGCGCCAATGGCTTCTAGATATTTCTTGTTGCCGTAGAGCACGACCGAGGAGTCGGTGAGGCCGAGCGCATAGAGGTCCTTGTCGATCGGATAGGTGCCCTGGGCGATATTCGAATCCGTCATGTCATCGAGCAGATCCTTGTCAATGAGCGGCTTGACGGGCTGCAGATAGCCGGACCAGACATAGTTGGCGAGGAACGGAGCATCGAGCTCCATGATATCGGGCAGCTGCTTGGCCATGACGGCGGCGCTGAACTTTTCGTTATAGGCATCATGCGGCGCGTAGATCATCTCGATGTCGACATCGGGATTGGCGGCCTCGAAGCGGGCGGCAACGTCGCCATAGGCCTTCACCCAGCCGGGATCGCCCTGGTGCATAACGTGGATGACGGTCTTCGCCTCGGCAAAACCGGCGGTTGCGACCAGCGCGGCGGACGCGAAGAGCGCGGAAAGTAAACGATTACCCATCGAAGTCTTCATTGATATTCTCCTCCTGTTAGACACTATTCGATGTTCAGACGGATGCCCGTTCGACCAGATGGAACGGCAGTTTCCGCAGATGCGGCGGTTCGGGCTGCTCGGCCAGGAGGATCTCCATGGCAAGGCGGCCCATGGCGCGGTGCGGCAGGGCCATCGTCGTCAATGGCGGGTCCAGCCGCGAGGCAAGCTCGACCTGGTTGTCGAAGCTTGCAACCGCGATATCATCCGGAATGCGAAGGCCGGCGCGGGCAAGCGCCGCATAGACTTCCATCGCCACGCGGTCATTGCCGCACAGGATGGCATCAGGCCGTTGACCGGATTTCAGAAGCGCCTCCACATGAGAAGCAACAAGGCTTGGTGCGCGGTCGCTGTAGACGCTGCGGCGCACCGCCGGCAACACGCCGACGGGGTCGATGCCCCCCTCCTCCAGCGCCGCACGAAACCCCATCTCGCGTAGCGTGCCGGCGAGAATGCCCGGCAGGTTGATGAAGGCGATGCGCCGGCGGCCGGCGGCGAGGAGATAACGCACGATCTCCCGCGCGCCGCCCTCTTCGTCCGGCACCAGCGCGGTGACGCGGCCGGCCGCCTCGCGGCAGTTGATCATGACGCCGACCGTGCCCGCCAACCTGTCCGACAGGGCGACTTCCTTATGGTACATGGCGGCATAAGCAACGGCGCGCGGCCGGAACTGCTGCACCTCGTCGAGCACCGAGCCGATAGACTGGCCGCTGCTGTGGTTGATCGCAAAGACCGCCATGCCGGCGCCGCGGGCCGCCCCGTCGAGGCCGCGCACGATCTCGGTGGCGAAGGGCGAAGTGATGAGGCCGTCGGAGACGACACCGACCAGCGGCAGCCAGCCCTGACGAACGCCACGCGCCGCAAAGTTGGTCACGTAGCCGAGTTCTTCCGCGATGGCCTTGATCTTCTGGCGCGTATCGTCCGACATGCGGGCGGAGCCGCCGTGCAATGCGCCGGAAACCGTCTTCACCGAGACGCCCGCACGTTCCGCGATGTCTGAAAGCGATACTGCCACGATCCTCACCATCCTCCTTGGGTGATCGATTACCCAATAGTGGCAGCGGACGCGTTTTGTCAAGCGGCTTTTATGCGCACGCTCGGAGTTCCGAACACCTATCTGTCGACATCAATCCTTACCGATCTCCTCGACAACCAGCGCCGACACGCTGCTTGCAGTGGCGCAGTTGGCGACGCCGTGAACGACAAAGGAACGAATAGCGGTCGGCGAGGCGGGGCTTTGTCAGTCATTTGCCTGGCATTTGCCCCACAACGCACATCAAAAAGTGTCGCCGCTTCCTCTCTGCCACGCAGCGTTTACATCTCGGGAACGTCACGTCTTGTTCGCATGTGGCATCGGCACCTTGGACAGACTTTCCGGAAGCCCCAGGAACTCGGCGATATTTTCGATGGTCTCGGCCGTGGTCATGTCAATTTCAAGCAGTTGATGTGGCCGGCCGCGAAAAAACCGTCTGATCAACTCGTTTCTGGTCAGATAGGCCCGGATATACTCGTCTTTATTGAAGAGTTTTTCCCATTCAATCGCATCCTCGCCGATGTCGAATGATGAATGAAACTTGTAGTCCGGCGTACGCATCAGGAAGGCGTAGGCATGAGCTTCCGCACAGTAGCCCCTAAAAATATATTGGTCTTGCTGAATATGTTCCTTGGTTATCTGGTTGCCGTCGGCGAGGCCAAAACGCTTGGCCGTAAACCGCATTTGGGAGCGAAACCAGTCTTCCGGATCTCGGACCGTCAGGATGAAACGCGAATTGGGGAAGAGCGCGTCGAGAGCGATGAAAACTTCGCTTTCGGCAAACGGACTGTCCTGAAAAGCATCGGCATTTTGCACATAAGCAATGAGCTTACTGTAATCTCCGCGGCGAGCCGAGTAGCTTGTCAACTCGCCCTCAACCTGATTTCCGACTTTCAGGCCGCAGAGCGTAAAAACGTCGGCCAGAGTCGTCGTCCCGGTCTTGTGACCGCCTATCCCGAATACCTTGTTGAAACTCCGTCGGGATGCAAGGGCGCTTCGAGCTTCAGCGATATGCCTTGCTAATAGGTTGTTCAAAAAGCATCTCCTGTGCAATCGCTCCGCTGAGGGCGGGCGTCGAGCAATGTCTCGATCTGGATGGCAAGCTGATCGGGATCGGAACCCACCGTGCGAAGACAGAGCTCCGGATTCTCTGGCGGCTCATAGGGGGAGCTGATTCCGGTGAAGTGTCTGATCTCGCCGGCGATCGCGCGCCTATAGAGTCCCTTCGGATCGCGCTTGGCGCATTCCTCTATCGGTGTGTCGATGAACACTTCGAAGAACTCGCCTTTTTCCATCATCTCGCGGGCAAGCTGCCGTTCTGCACGGAACGGCGAGATGAAGGAGACGAGCACAATGAGGCCTGCATCGGCCATCAGCTTGGCCACTTCCGCAACGCGGCGGATGTTTTCGATGCGGTCCTCATTGGTGAAGCCAAGGTCGCGGTTGAGACCGTGGCGAATATTGTCGCCATCCAGCACATAAGTCGAGCGCCCTTTGCCGTGGAGCAGTTTCTCGACACTATTGGCAATGGTCGACTTGCCGGATCCTGAAAGCCCGGTAAGCCAAACGACGGCTGGTCGCTGATTCAGCAGGGCCGCACGCGACTTGCGGCTAACCTCAAGCGCCTGCCAACGAATATTTTCCGTTCGACGCAGGGAAAGATCGATCATAGCGGCGCCGACAGTCAGATTGGCCGTCGGTCGATCAGAATGAAATTGCAGGCGTTACGTTTGCCATGATGGCGTTCACGCTGCAGCTTCCGCCCTCGATCCGGTGTTCAAGACGAAATGAGATGGTCGACCAAAGATATGACGTGGCGGCGGATGTTGACGTGCTTGTGATCACGGGCGCTCCTCTATGATGGATAAGGGAGGTGTGAACGCATTACAGAACCTTTAGGTACTGTAAATAAGAAGCTACCCAATTGCAATAGCGATCTTTGGTAGCGCGGGGCGTGAGGGAAGCGGCCCATTGTGTACCACGGCGTCGATTTTCGGCTCTGACGCAGATTTGGTGCAATTCTCTCATGTCGCGCCGATTAGGCGGGCTTGAAGAAGATCAAGCTTTCCGCGACCGTACATCTGGCGCTTCACCAGCTTGAGCTTGGTGATCTGCCCCTCGGTTTGTCCGTTGGACCACGGTGAGACGATCGCTGCCCGGACTGCCTGTATGTCTTTGGCAACGCCATTGCCAAAGGAGGCAACCAGACTTTCGCGAGCGCGGTCGATCCACGATGCAAGCTCGTTTTCCGATTTGCGCCGGATCATAAGATGAAAGTCGGCGATGATATTGCGAGCCGCAACGAGCAAGGGAACGCCGGTTTCGATCGCGGCGATGGTGACGGTCTCGGATTTCGTCAGGTTGTCTCTGCTGGTTGTCAAAAGGCGGGCAATCATTCGGGCAGAGGGGATGCGGGCCAACGATCCAGCATCCGCCTTGTCGGCCCGCTTCCGCCGTGTGGCCCATTCACTCACGACGCGACGCGAACCTCGAAAGCCCTGTGTTCTCAATCGCCGCCAAAGCTCAGTGCCGTTCCGCTTACCGGCAGCCCATTGCGAGTCGAGCCATTCGAGATAGGGCTCCAACGAACTTTCTCTTGACCGAAAGACGTCGTTGCGGTGCCCTCTGAGCACCTGGCGGACCAAGCCGCGGCTATGACCAGTACGGCGCACGATTTCCTTGATCGTGACACCGTCCTTTGCGAGCGCCATGATCGCCGCGTTAGTCTGTTCGCGTCTGAGATAGCCTTCGAACTGAAGGCGTTCGGCCGCGGTCAGAAGTTTAGGATCGACGCGCGTCGCACCGAGTGTCTTGCGAATTTGCCGCATCGATTTGCGGACGGAATCCAGGAATGCACGGCTGGCATTCTCCATCAGATGCCATCGATCAGCGACCTGCACTGCATCGGGCAACGCCTTTGCCGCCGCCAGCCCGTAAGCGCCGCCGCGGTCGCGAGCAATGATCTGGATTTGGGGATTTCCCCGCAACCACGCCTCGGCCGTCGCTGGCTCACGGTCGGGCAGTAGACGGATCGGCCGCCGACGCTCTAGGTCACACACAATCGTGCCATAGCGATGGTTGCGCCGCCAGGCCCAGTCGTCGATGCCAATCACCGAGGGCGGGATCGACGGCGGTAATCCTTGCCTGCGGATGACGCGGAGCAAGGTGTCGTTGCTGACGGGAAGCATAAGCCGCTGTGCAAAACGCGCCGCCGGGCGTCCTCCAAGCGCGAGGGCCAGATGGTGGACGAGATGCTCGAGACGCCCGGTTCGCCTGGCGTAGGGAGGTAGCACCTCGCCGAACCGCTCGGCGAATATCTGCCTGCCGCAGAGCACGGCATCACAGGTGAACCTCCGCGTGCGCACGAGAAGCCTGACCCGCCTTCCCGACAGGGGGAGGTCCGCGACCTGGCGGCAATAGCGGCTTCGAACCGTTCGCGACATTCGTCCGCATGCCGGACATGACGCGGTAGCGCCGGCTCGGGAAAGCAAGATGCAGGTCTCATCGTCAATGTGGGTGATGCGTTCGGCGATGAAACCAGCCGGTACCAAATCAGAGGGGCGAAACTTGGTGCTCATCAGGCTGATTCCTTTGTGGAAACCAGCAAAGCAGCATCGTTACAACTGCATCAAAACTGAGTCAGAGCCGATTTTCGACCCCGGTAAACCGTTCTCTGCAGCAGTCAGAAAAGCCCTTTCAATTCTGAAGGATATGCTGCCGGACGAGTTCCTGCAACCGCTCGGCTTCGCCGGCGGCGATGGCGTCGATCATCATGTGATGTTGGCGGCCGGATTGCTCGATGCGGGCGCGGGTGCGCCATTGGGATACCGGGGCAGACGAGGTGCGCTGGCGGATTTCGGTGATCAGGTCGACCAGTTCCAGATTGCCGCCGAGGACAAGCAGGTGGCGGTGGAAGGCGAGGTTTGCCTCGTAGAGCTCCAACATCGTGCCGTTCAGCACCATCTGGTCGAAATGCTCGGCAAGCGTCCTGAGCGTGTCGATGTCCTCGGGCGAGGCATTCTGCACGATCGTTCCGGCAATGGCCGTTTCGAGGATGATGCGGATCTCGCTGACCTCGCGGGCGCGGCGGCCATCCGGCTCGTAGACATGGTAGCCACGGTTCGGCACATGTTCGACCAGCCGCTTCTGTGCGAGGCGATCGAGCGCGCGGCGCACTTCCGGGCGGGTGCAATTGTAGCGCCGCTCCAGATCGATCTGCTTCAGCCAGGTTCCCGGCAACAGCACGCCGGCCAGAATGTCCTGAAGGACAAGGTCCGTCACATCGCGCGTGTCGGAAGCCGCCTGCTGCTGGTCCATCACGACGTCTGCCATTCCAAATCCCCTGTTTCGCATCACCGTTAACACGCCCGATCGAATTTCTGTAGGCGTTCGAACGTCTTAGAAAAATGTCCAAAATTTATTCATGCATACGGATTGCGCAGAAAAATTTTGTAACCTAAATTGGCGCCAATTTTGGATACTATGCGAATCGAAGCCGTTTTGAAAGCCATGAAAAACACCGAAGCCGTCTGGGATATCGTCGAGGCTAAGCGCGAGACCTTCTTTGCGCTGAGCGATCGGATCTGGGACATGCCGGAGACGAATTACGAGGAGTACCGCTCCGTCGCGGAGCATGCGCGCCAGCTCGAAGCCGAAGGTTTTCGCGTCGAGCGCGGTATTGCCGGCCTGCCGACCGCCGTCATGGGTGAAGCCGGCGAAGGCGGTCCTGTTATCGCCATCCTCGGGGAATTCGATGCCCTGCCGGGCTTGAGCCAGGAGGCGGGTGTCGCGGAAAAGCGCGAAGTCACGGCGAATGGCAATGGCCATGGCTGCGGACACAATATGCTCGGCGCCGGCTCGATGCTGGCGGCAGCCGCGGTCAAGGATTTCCTGGCAGCAAACGGCCTGAAGGGCCGCATTCGTTATTACGGTTGCCCGGCGGAAGAAGGCGGCTCCTCGAAGGGCTTCATGGTTCGATCAGGCGTTTTCGACGATGTCGACATTGCCATTTCCTGGCATCCGGCGGCCTTTGCCGGCGTCAACAATCCGGTTTCGCTCGCCTGCAACGAGCTCAATTTCCATTTCACCGGGCGCGCCTCGCATGCTTCGGCGACACCTCATCTTGGCCGCAGCGCACTCGATGCCGTCGAACTGATGAATGTCGGCGTGAACTATATGCGCGAGCATATGCCGTCGACCGCCCGCATCCACTATGCCGTCACCGACACCGGCGGTTCGGCGCCGAATGTCGTGCAGGCGCGCGCCACCGTCCGGTATCTCATCCGTGCGCGCAACCTGCCGGAATTGCTGTCGCTCGTTGCCCGCGTGAAGAAGGTCGCCGAAGGCGCTGCGCTGATGACCGAGACGTCAGTGCGCAGCGAAGTCATCAGCGGCGATGCAAATCTGGTCGGCAACGCACCGCTCGAAGAACTGATGTTTGCCAACCTTCAGCGCCTCGGCCCCCCTGTTTTCGACGACGCCGACCGCGCCACCGCCCGCCAGTTTCAGGCGACGATGAGCGCTGAAGACATCGCCTCTTCCTATGCGCGCTTCGGCCTGAGGCGGAAGAAGGATCAACCGCTCTGCGAAGAGATCTTCCCGCTCTATGCCGGTGACAGCACGATCGTAGGCTCGACCGATGTCGGCAGCGTCAGCTGGGTCGTGCCGACCGTGCAGATGCGTGGCGCGACCTATGCCATCGGCACCTCCGGCCACTCCTGGCAGCTGGTTGCCCAGGGCAAACTTCCGGCGGCGCACAAGGGCACCGAACATGCGGCCAAGGTCATGGCAAGCACGGCCATAGAGCTGATTTGCAATCCCGGTCTCATCGAGGCCGCCAAGGCCGATCTCAAGGAGCGCCTCGACGGCATGCCCTTCGTCAATCCGATCCCGGACGATGTCCAACCGCCGCTGCCGGAAAGGCAGGCGCCATGAGCCAGCCCGGCATCCTCGAGCTCATCAGCTTCGGCTCCGATGGTTGGGGCAAGGCGCTGCTTGCCGGCGCGTGGATGACGATACTGATTGCTCTGGCCGGCTATACGATCGGCGCCGTGATCGGCTCATTCGGCGCCTGGGCGAAAATTTCGGGCGGTCGCAGCCTTCGGATCGCCGCCGACGCCTATACGACGGTACTGCGCGGCATCCCCGATCTCCTGGTCATCTACCTCTTCTATTTCGGCGGCAGCGCCGTCGTCACGGCTGTCGGCCGGCTGTTGGGCGCCGAGGGTTTTCTCGGTTTTCCGGGTTTTCTTGCCGGGTCGCTCGCCGTCGGCGTCACCTCGGGCGCGCAGTTCACCGAAATCTTTCGCGGCGCCTTCAAGGCCGTGCATGCGGGTGAGATCGAGGCGGCGATTGCCTGCGGCATGGGCCGGTTGCTGCGCTTTCGTCGCATCATTGCGCCGTTGACGCTTCGCCACGCACTGCCGGGGATGGGCAATGTCTGGCAGGTGGTGCTGAAGGAATCCGCCCTCGTCTCGATCACCGGCGTTGCCGAGCTGCTGCGGCAGACGCAGGTGGCGGCCGGCTCGACGGGCCTTCCCTTCGACTTCTACGTCATTGCCGGGGCGATCTATCTGATGATCTCCACCGGTTCCGGCCTCTTTCTCAGGCGCGCCGAAAGGCACTTCTCGCGCGGCGTCAGGAGGGGCTGATGGACTGGCAATTCCTGTTCGAAACCTTCGTAAGCCTCATCTCCGCCATTCCGCTGACGCTGGAACTTGCCGCCACCTCGATTGCGCTCGGCGCCGTTCTGGCGCTTAGCCTCGCCCTCTGCCGGCTTTCCGGCATCATCGTGCTCGAATGGTTCGCCCGTGCCTATGTCTTCGTGTTCCGCGGAACGCCGCTGCTCGTCCAGATCTTCCTGATCTATTACGGCCTTGGCCAGTTTCCGGAGGTGCGCCACAGTTTCCTCTGGCCATTCCTGCGCGAGCCCTACTGGTGCGCGGTCCTGGCGCTCACCCTGAATACCGCCGCCTATGCCGGCGAGATCATCCGCGGCGGGCTTTTGTCGGTGCCCTTCGGCCAGATCGAAGCCGCGCGCGCCTGCGGCATGCCACGATTGATGCAGTTCCGGCGCATCGTCCTGCCGCTTGCCATCCGCCAGGCACTGCCAGGCTACAGCAACGAAATGATCGCCATGGTAAAGGCCACCTCGCTCGCCTCGATCATCACGCTGATGGAAGTCACCGGCGTTGCCGCCAGGATCATTTCGGAAAGCTATCGGGCGATCGAAGTGTTCATCGTCGCTGGCGCCATCTATCTCACGATCAATTTCCTGCTGACGCGTCTCGTCCATCTCGCCGAATATTGGCTGAGCCCGCATTTGCGCCAGCCCGCTCCATACCATCCGGTTGCGACATCCGTATCTCCACTTGAAGGAAACGCCCGATGACAGCGGCGAATGCTTCCCCTTCCCCGATCGCGCTCAGCGTCAAGGATCTGCACAAGAGCTTCGGCCCGGTCGAAGTCCTCAAGGGCATCTCGCTCGACGCTCGTGAAGGCGATGTGGTGTCGATCCTCGGCTCCTCGGGTTCGGGAAAATCCACTTTCCTGCGCTGCATCAACCTGCTGGAGACACCGAATTCCGGGGAAGTCACCGTCGCCGGTGAAACGATCCGCATGCTTCCCGACGCGAGAGGCGGCAGTCGGCCAGCCGACCGCAGGCAGGTGGACCGCATCCGTTCGCAGCTCGGCATGGTCTTCCAGAGCTTCAATCTCTGGTCCCACAAGACCGTGCTCGAAAATGTCGTCGAGGCGCCGGTTCATGTGCTCGGCCGCTCCCGGAGCGAATGCATCGAAGAGGCGGAAGCCCTGCTTGCCAAGGTGGGCATTGCCGAGAAGCGCAATTTCTATCCCTCGCATCTTTCCGGCGGCCAGCAACAGCGCGCTGCAATCGCCCGCGCCCTGGCGATGCGGCCGAAGGTGATGCTGTTCGACGAACCGACCTCGGCGCTGGATCCGGAGCTCGTCGGCGAAGTGCTGCGGGTCATGCGCGCGCTGGCAGAAGAAGGCCGCACCATGCTGGTCGTCACCCATGAAATGGGCTTTGCCCGCGATGTCTCCAGCCGCGTCGTCTTTCTGCACAAGGGCGTCGTCGAAGAAGACGGCAGGCCGCAGGATGTCTTCGCCCATTCGCAGTCGGATCGTTTCCGGCAGTTCATCAGCCAATAATTCCATCAGCTCAAACGAAGAAAAGGGGAACAAAACATGACATTCATTTCACGGGTTCTGACCGCCCTGTCGGCTACCGCGGTACTGGCCCTGTCAGGCACGGCGCATGCGGAAGACAAGACCTGGAAGACGGTGACGATCGCCACCGAAGGCGCCTTCAAGCCCTACAACTTCACCAAGCCGGACGGCACGCTGGACGGCTACGAGATCGAGCTGACGAAATATCTTTGCGACCATATGAAGGTCGAGTGCAAGATCGTCGTGCAGAACTTCGACGGCATGATCCCGGCGCTCAATGCCGGCAAGTTCGATGCCATCATCTCCGGCATGTCGGCAACGGCCAAGCGCGAGGAAGTGATCGCCTTCAGCGATTCCTACGGCTCCACCGGCCAGGCCTTCGCAACCTCCAGGGAAAGCGACCTCGTCAACCTGCCGGAAAAGGGCGAGGTCTTTTCGCTTGGCAGCAACGAAGCCGGGGCGATCGCCGAGATCGACAAGATCAAGCCGATGCTGCAGGGCAAGACGATCGGCGTGCAGACCGCCTCCACCGGCGCCGCCTTCGTCGATAGATATCTCAAGGGTGTGCTTGAGGTGCGCGAATACAAGACGACCGAGGAGCACGACCTCGACCTCAAGGCCGGCCGCGTCGATCTGGTGATGGCATCCATGGCCTATCTCACCACCGCTTCGCAGAAGCCGGGCAATGAAGACATGACGACGGCCGGTCCGCGCTTCCAGGGTGGTTTCCTCGGCCGCGGCAGCTCCGTCGGCCTGCGCAAGGACGACACCAAGCTGAAGGCGATGTTCAACGACGCGATTGCCGCGGCAAAGGCCGACGGCACGATCAAGACGCTGTCGGAAAAGTGGTTCGGCTTCGACGTGACGCCGAAGTGAACGGCTGATTCCTCCAAGACATCAAGCCCGGCGAGCAGCATCGCCGGGCAACCGCAGAGCGCCCTACGTAAAGACCCTCAAAAATTCTTCGGTCTCCATGAGTTCGAGCTGCACGGAAAACCGATCGTGCAGGAGTTCCAGTGACGCGTCATGCGTATCGTCGGCGCCGCTGCAGACGGCGTCCTTCAGCACGATGACACGATAGGCGAGATCGATCGCACCGAGCGTCGTGGCCAGCACGCAGACATCGGTTTCACCCCCTGTTATGACAAGCGTGTCGACTTGCTCCGATTGAAGGATCGGATGCAGGCGCCCGTCGATCCAGGGGGAATAGGTGCGTTTGTCGAAGTGCCTTGCCGGCGGAACCAGTGCTGCCAGCGACGAGGCCAGATCGATGAAGCCGCGGGGAAGATGTTCGCCCGTCATCATCCACCATTTGCGGTAATAATCCCGCCATTTCCCCGGCATGTCGTCGGCGCGCTCGGGTGGCAGGAAGCGGGTGAAGATCGTTCGGGACGGATGCCGCCCGGCCAGTTCTTCGATCTGCGGAGAGATCCGCACCATCCAGGGAACGTGCCACGGCGTGTCCTCGGAAAACATCCGCTGCATGTCGACGCAAAGGTGCCGCCACTCCCCGACCTCGCCCATCAGATCCTCCATCCGGTCTTCGGGCGTCAACCGCCGTGCGCGGCGAAAGTTCCTGGCGGAAGATCAAAAGCCTCTCAGGCGACGGCGCTCTCGGCTTTGCGAAAACAATCGAGGTCGCCAACAGGAACCGGTTTGGAGAAGAAATAGCCTTGGAGATCGGTGCAGCCGAGGGCGGCTAGAAAGTCGCGTTGATATTCGGTTTCGACGCCTTCCGCCGTCGTCGAGATCCCGAGGTTGCGGCTGAGCGCGACGATGGCGCCGATGATGGCCGCTCCGTTGGCTTTTGTGCCGAGTTGCGAGACGAAGGATCGGTCGATCTTGATACGGTCGATATCGAAACGCACCAGATGGCTGAGGCAGGAAAAGCCGGTTCCGAAATCATCCAGCGAAATCTGAACACCTCGGCTGCGCAGCGACCTCAGCACGGTATAGACATCCGAATTATCCTCGATGAGCGAGGACTCGGTGAGCTCCAACTCGAGCTGGGACGGCGGCAGGCCGCTCTCCTGCAGCACGGCGAAGACTTCCTCGGCAAAATTCGGCCTTCTCAACTGGGCGGGAGACACGTTGACCGCAACAAATGTGCCTTCCGGCCATTTGCGGGCAGCCCTGCAGGCTTCGCGCAATACCCAGAAACCGAGAGCGTCGATGAGGCCGCCTTCCTCGGCGACTGGGATGAAGCTCGCAGGCGTCAACAATCCGCGCTGACTGTGACGCCAGCGCACCAGAGCCTCCGCGCCAGACGCCGTATATCCCGGCTCTGCACGATGTACCGTCTGGTAGTAGACCTCGAGCGATCCGTAGTCCGGCCTGTTCGCAAGCGGTTCGGATGGTGAACCGTCCGCGGAGGAGGCCGCACTTTTGGCCAGAACGTCCCGCAATTCGTTCTTGAGAATGTCGCGCGCATTCCTGCCGCCGTCCATGGATGGGGAATAGATGCGCCACTGGCCTCTCCCGCCCATCTTTGCCTCGTATAGCGCGACATCGGCGTAGCGCATGATGTCATCGGCATTCCGTCCGGCGTCCGGTACGACGGTCACGCCGATCGAGCCGCCGACCCGTGCGACGGCCTCGCCCCGCAAAAGCGGGAAGGGCTTGCCGAGTTCGGCAACGATCGCGTCGCATATTGCCGGCAAAACCTGATCATCATCCTTGATATCACGCAGAAGCAGGGCGAACTCGTCCCCTCCGAGCCGGGCAAGCGTGTCGCCCGGACGAAGCAGGGCGCGAATCCGTTCCGCAGCCATCCTGATGAGTTCATCGCCGGCGGCATGGCCGAACGTGTCGTTCACGGCCTTGAAGCGGTCGAGGTCGAGAAGGGCGACCGCCGAGCGCTCGGTCGAATTCTGCGTCTCGGCCAGGCACTCCTCAAACCGCATCGCGAACAAGGCGCGATTGGGAAGGTTGGTCAGCACATCATGCAAGGCGAGCTGCCTTGCGTGCAGCTCGCTTTTCTTCAACTCGCCGAGACTGCTTCGCAGGCGCACCAGCAGGACCGAGAACAGGATCGCGATCACCAGGGCGGCAATCGAAAGCGCCGGCATCAACCGGCCGATCACCCTCGAACCCGGAAGATCGGGCCGCCACACGATGAAGCCGATCGGCTCGCCGTTTGCCGTGGCGTCGATCTGGAAGGCAACTTCGTTTTCGTCTGCGTCGGCCGTGCGCGCGAAGCGCGCGCCGTTGAGGCCCTGTTGCCGGCTCAATTCGTCCAGCGCCGCACCGTCGATAAACCGCACGACGATCAGGAATTGCCGCATCGTCTGCCGTTGCCCCTCATCGGGTTCGTTGATGGCGACGACGCCGACGATCGTCGGCCGACCTTCCAGCCGCATCAGATTGGCGAGCGCTGGGTTGGAGCTGCCAGTGCTTGCAAGGCGGCTTTCCATTGAGGACGGTGTTCTCTCGTTGGAAACCGTGCCTTGTCTCAACCCAAGGCGGGCATCCTGAAGCAGCGGCAAAAACAGAGGCTTCATCCAGCGATAACGCTTTTCCGTTTGGGCGTCCGCCAGCATGAGCAACTGCGCCTTCTCGTCGACGACGAAGGCCTGATCGTAGCCGAAGGCGGACATCGCGGTCTGGCTGATCGCACTGCCGGCCGCCGCCGTCAGAACCGCGTCGAGGCTGGAGGAACCTCCGGCCGAACGGGCGGCGGGATAAACACGGGTGAGATAGCCGTTGCCGAACTGGCCGATGACATGCGCGACTTGATCGACCTGTTCGCGCAAGCGGGCATTGACAAGGTGGCGCTGTCGATCAAGGGCGGCAGCATCGCTCTCGGTTCCCGCCCACAGTGCCGACAGCACGACCAGTCCGATCGCTCCAAGCCCGCTGACGGCAATCAGAAACAGAATTCTCCCCGAAGCAATCCAGGACTGCTGAAACGTGTTGGAGCTGGAAGGAAGAACGATGTGCAAGCCTGGACCCCTGAACACCACGACACGGGCGCATTGGCCGAGGCTAACAAAGAAGCGTTCACGTAGAATTAAAAGCTGCGGCGCACTATGGGCGAGATCGATACGCCCCAAGGAGCTCCCGACGATGCGCATATCCATTCAGACTATCGTGCGCGGCGCGCTGATGACGGGCGCGGTGGGTGTCTTTCTGGCGATCTCGCCGCTCGAGGTGGCTGCGCAAGATCGCATGCCGATGAGAATTGCCGTCGAAGGTGCATTTCCGCCCTTCAATTATCTCGATGCGAATAACAAGCTGCAAGGCTTCGACATCGATATAGCCAATGCCCTCTGCGAGGTCGGCAAGTTCGAATGCGAATTCATCATCGAGAAGTGGGACGACATCATTCCCAATCTCGTTGCCGGGAAATACGACTCGATCATCTCATCCATGTCGATGAGCCTTGAGCGGCGTCAAAAGGTTGCCTTCACTGAAAAATACTACAACAGTCCGTCGGTATTTATTGCCCGGAAGGATTCCGCAATCAGCGATGTCAGCCCCGCCGCTCTCAGCGACAAAATTCTTGGCGTGACGTCGTCGACGGCGCAGGAATCCTATGCCAACCATCTTTATCCGGACATGAAAAAGACGGTGTTTCGGTCTTCGCCGGAATTATACAAAGGCCTGGCGGATGGGAGCGTGGACATTATTCTCGAGGATAAACTCGCCATCTACGACTGGATTGCGAACACGAAGGCGGGAAGCTGCTGCGAGTTCAAGGGGCCGGATCTGGTCGATATCACCTATTTTGGCGAAGGTGCCGGGATCGCGCTGCGCCTCGATGACAAGGAGCGCCTTGCGCGCCTAAACGAAGCGTTGAAGAGCATCAAGGCGGACGGGACCTACGACATGATCAACGCAAAATATTTTCCGTTCAGCATTCAGTAGTTCGTCACTCAAATTGTCATGTGACAAATGCGGAATGGCCGGTTTTCCGCCGGCCATCCCTGTCAGGTAAAGTTCCTCGGTCGCAATCGCTAGGCGGCTTTCGCGACCTCGCCGTGCGGATCGAGGACATATTTCGTCGCCGCGCCCTGGTCGAAGCTCTCATATCCACTGGCGGCATCGTCGAGCGGGATGACCTTGGCGTTGACGATATCGGCAATCGGCAGCCGGTCATGGAGGATCGCCTGCATGAGCTGGCGATTGTATTTGAGCACCGGGGTCTGGCCGGTGTGGAACGACTGCGCCTTGGCCCATCCGAGACCGAAACGCAGCGACAGATTGCCGTGTTTGGCGGCATTGTCGACGGCGCCCGGGTCTTCGGTGACATAGAGGCCGGGAATACCGATCGAACCTGCGGCGCGGGTAATCTCCATCATCTGGTTGAGCACGATCGCCGGCTGTTCGCCGCCCGAGTGGCCGCGGGCCTCGAAGCCGACCGCATCAATGGCGCTGTCCACCTCGTTGGTGCCGACGACCTGCGCGATCATATCGCCAAGACGGTCGCTCTTCGACAGGTCGATCGGCTCGAAGCCGACCTTGGCCGCATGCGCCAGACGATCCTTGTTGAAATCGCCGATCATCACGACAGCAGCGCCGAGAATGCGAGCCGAAGCTGCAGCCGCAAGGCCGACAGGGCCGGCGCCTGCCACATAGACGGTCGAGCCGACACCGACGCCTGCCCGCACGGCGCCATGGAAGCCGGTGGGCAGAATGTCGGAGAGCATGGTGAGATCGCGGATCTTCGCCATCGCCTTGTCCCGATCGGGGATTTTCAGCAGGTTGAAATCCGCGTAGGGAATGGTGACGTAGCGTGCCTGCCCGCCGATCCAGCCGCCCATGTCGACATAACCGTAAGCACCGCCGGCGCGGGCCGGGTTCACCGTCAGGCAGACACCGGTGTCTTGAGACTTGCAGCAGCGGCAACGGCCGCAGGCGACATTGAACGGCACCGAGACGATATCGCCGACGTCGAGCATCTCGACGTCGATGCCTTTCTCGATGATTTCGCCGGTGATTTCATGACCGAGGACCAGGCCCGGCATCGCCGTCGTGCGGCCGCGGACCATGTGCTGGTCGGAGCCGCAGATATTGGTCGAGATCACCTTCAGGATCACACCGTGCTCGATGCGGCGGCCGTCGGGCGCTTCCAGCTTCGGGTCGTCGATGTCGCGAACTTCGACCTTGCCCGGCCGGAGATAGACGACGCCTCTATTCTTGCTCATGGATTCCTCCCACTTGTTTGAATGCCTCGATCTGCAACCGATGCAGCCGATGGCAACCTTCCCTCCGGCCTGCCTCCTCTGCAGCCCGGTCTACAACACAGGATACCGCCGCATCGGGCGATATTCGGATTTTGCAAAAACAGATTGGATGGAGAAGAGAAGTGAACGCCCGGGTTTTGCCTGTCGTTCTGCTCGCGATCGCCCGCCGCAATCCGTCGATTTGCTGTGCCAAGAGCTGGTTTCCGGCTCCAGAATCTCCTTTCGATCCGTCTCGATATCTCTCCGGATCTCTATCCGGCGATTTCCTTGAGGATTTCAGTTCTTCTACCGCTGCGGAACAGCGCCGGCGTCAGACCGGTGTCCCAAGGTCCATTTCGCCAGTTTGCGAGATAGCGCTTTGAACACCACAAGCAAACCACGACTGACGGAAAACAGCGATCAAGAAAACGACATGGGCGCAACTCAAAGACGACAGTCGGCAAGGTCGCAATGGCTCGCTGCGTAGCGGAAATAATTGATCCCGCGAATACGGCGGTTTTCCGGATCGTCGGGGAAGATTTGATATGGGAGACTTAGGCGCGATGTGGCCGCCGGCTGCGGTTGACGTCGATGGCCGTATGCCAGAGCACGGCGCCGAGGATGATCGCACCGCCGAAAAAGGTGGCGACGGGCGGCTGTTCGGAAAACAGCAGCCAGACCCAGAAGGGCGTGAGCACGATTTCCATCGTGCCGATCAGCGCCGCTTCTGCCGGCGGCATCCGCTTTGCCCCGGCAAGAAAGAGCACCAGCGCCAGGGAAAAATTGGTCGCGCCGAAGGCGGCAAGGACGATCCAGTTGTGCAGGTCGAGCGAGCCGACCGAACCGAACGGCGCGAAGAGAACGAGGGTCAGGAAAGCGCTGACCACGGTCGGCGGCAGGCTCGGCACCTGCGGACTGATGCGCGGAATGATGATGACGAGCGCGAAGGACGCCGTCATGCCGAGCGCCAGCAGATCGCCCCACCCCGTCCCGCCCCCGATCGACGAGGCGACGATGACCGCGACGCCGAGGAGCGAGACGCCGCCGGCAATCAGCGTCCGCCTGGCGACCCTCTCCTTGAGGATGAGCCAGCCGAGCAGAGCCGCGATGAAGGGCGCGGTCGCATAGATCATCGTCACATTGGCGACGGTGGTCATGTAAAGCGACCCGATGAAGCATCCCTGACTGAAGGTCTGGCATGCGATCATCGCAAGTCCGGACGGATGGAAGACGGAACGCCATTGCTGCCGTGAAATACCCCCCTCGAGGAAAAGGCAGGGGATCAGCAGGAACAGGCCGCCGAACAACGACCGCCAGGCGATCGCCGTCCATACGTCAGTGGTGAGCAGCCGCGAATAGACGCCGCTCGCGCTCCAGGCAAGCGTCGCGGCAATGATGAGAAGCACACCCTTCTCGTGCTCGCTGCCTGCGAGGTGTCTGGCCGGATTTTCAATGGTCACGCGGATATTCTCAAAGAAGGAAGTCGAACGCGGCTCTTTTCTGCCTCAAGAATTGACATTAGACAAACGAATAGTAGAGATAGCTATCATCGATTTTTTCTATGGCTATTCCCATGCACGAGCCGATTGAGAGCGACCTGCTGAGGACCTTTCTTGTCGTCGCCGAGACCTCGAATTTCTCCGCGGCTGCCCAGCGCATCGGGCGGACGCAGTCGGCTGTCAGCACCCAGATCAAGAGGCTCGAGCAGACGATCGGCGAAGCTCTGTTCGAGCGCGGCGCCCGCGGTGTGCTGCTTACACGCCAGGGCATACAACTCGTGCCCTATGCCCGCCGGATCATCGACCTGCTAAGCGAGGCCGCCGCGACGATCCGCAGCAAACCGCTGGATGGGCCGGTGCGCATCGGAATTCCCGAGGAATACAGCCAGACGGTGCTGCCGGCGGCCCTTGCGGCTTTCGCCGTACGCCATCCGGCCGTCGAGGTCACGGTGTCCTGTGACTATACCGTCCGCAACCTCGCCGCCCTCGAGCGGGACGAACTCGATCTGGCCGTGGTCTTCGACTGGAGCGACCAGACGAAAGGCGAGGTCCTCTGTATCGACCCGACCGTCTGGGTCACATCCATGGTTCACCGGCTGCACGATATCGATCCCCTGCCGATTGCGACCTATCGTAACTCCACCTGGTCGCGCGATTATGCGCTCCGGTCGCTGGAGCAGATCGGGCGCCATTACCGGATCGCCTTCATCGCCGATACCGGCTCGGGGCTGAAGAATGCCGTGACCGCGGGCCTTGCCGTCACCACGCTGTGTCGCAGCAACATTCCGCCCGGCTGCCGCGAGTTGACTGCCGAAGACGGCTTCCCACCGGTCGATTCCTCGAAAGTCGTGCTCCGGCGCAATCCCTACCGATCCAGTGAGGCAGTTCGCGAACTCGCGGATATGTTACGAGACGCCTTCCAGCCTACGTCGGTGTGATGCGGCGGCGCAGACGGCGCCGGGTCTCGGACGGGCTTTCTGAAAAACTCGCGCGGTAGCTTCTCGCAAATGCCGAGGCCGAGTTGAAGCCGGTCGCCGCCGCGATGTCGGCGAAGGAGGCGGTCGTCTCGATCACCTTGCGGCGCGCCGCGTTCAGGCGCAGCGCGAGATAATGCACATGCGGCGGCGCGCCGATGTTCTGTTGGAAAAGATCCTGCAGATGCCGGGCGCTGATGCCCACCTTGCGGGCGAGCCGCGTGAGAATCAGAGGCTGCTCGATATGCTCCTCCATGAGCTTTACTGCCTGCGCCACGCGGGGATCGTGCATGCGCAATCCCGCCGAGGCTGCCGAAAGCGGCTCATCGGCATGGAAGGACGGCTGCTCGTAGCGAAACAGCCGGCTGACTTCGAGCGCCAGCGAATAACCCTGCCGCTGCCGGATCACCTCCAGCATCAGGTCGACGGTCGGAAGCGAACCTGAGGTCGTCAGCCGCTTGCCGTCGATGACAAAGCGATCCTTGACCGCTCGCACTTGCGGATAGGCCAGCGCAAAATCCTCGTAGTCCTCCCAATGAACGGTCGCCGGCAGTCCGTCGAGCAGGCTTGCTTCCGCCAGCAGCCATGTGCCGGATTCGATGCCGGCAATCACCGTACGGTAGCGGGCAGCCTGGGAGAGCTGCATCTTCAGCGCCGGCGTAGCACTTCGGCGCCAGTTGTAGCTGGCAAGCACGAAAAGCGGCGTATCCTCGGTCGTCGCCTTGAAAGCGCCTTGGGCGGGCACGGCAATATCGCTGGTGGTCGGGACCGGTGCTCCATCCGGCGTCAGCAGCCGCCAGCGATAGAGCTCGCTGCCGGAAATGCGGTTGGCGCCGCGCAGCGGCTCGATGACCGAGGCGATCAGGATCAAATTCGCGTCCGGCAGGACGAGAAGGTCAATGTCGAGCCGTTCCGTCGATCGCTGCAGCAAGGTCGCCTCCGTCGAGTTCCGATAATGTATCGATTACTTCCGAAAGTGCAACGCATCGCCATCCATCCTGTCGCGTAATGCTGACAAGACGAGGGAGAACAAAAACATGCCTCTTGCGATGAACCGCGATGTTTTCATCACCTGTGCCGTCACCGGCGCCGGCGATACGGTTTCCAAATCCAGCCACGTGCCGATCACGCCCAAGCAGATCGCCGAGTCCGCCATCGACGCGGCAAAGGCCGGGGCTGCGGTGGTCCACTGCCATGTCCGGGATCCGGACACGGGTGCCGCCAGCCGCCGCAACGACCTCTACAGGGAAGTCACCGACCGCATCCGCTCGGCCGATATCGACGTCGTCCTCAACCTCACCGCCGGCATGGGCGGGGACCTGATCTTCGGCGATGTCGAAAGCCCCCTTCCCCTCAATCCGAAGGGCACCGATATGGCCGGCGCCACCGAGCGCGTCAGCCATGTCGCCGAATGCCTGCCTGAGATCTGCACGCTCGACTGCGGCACGATGAACTTCAACCTCGGCGACTATGTCATGACCAATACGCCAGCCATGCTGCGGGCGATGGCGAAGAAGATAACCGATCTCGGTGTGCGGCCGGAGATCGAGGCCTTCGACACCGGCCATCTCTGGTTTGCCAAGCAGCTTGCCGAGGAAGGCCTGATCGAAGACCCGGTGCTGATCCAGCTCTGCATGGGCATTCCCTGGGGCGCGCCCGATGATCTCAATACCTTCATGGCGATGGTCAACAACGTTCCGCAGAGTTGGACCTTCTCGGCCTTTTCGATCGGCCGTAACGCCATGGCCTATCCGGCGGCCGCGGTTCTCGCCGGCGGCAACGTGCGCGTCGGCCTGGAGGACAACCTTTTCGTCGGCAAGGGCCAGCTCGCCACCAATGCGCAGCTGGTCGCAAAGGCGGTGCAGGTGGTCGAAGGCATGGGTGCCCGGATCATCGGTCCGGAAGACGTTCGCAAGAAACTCAAACTGACGAAGCGCTGAGGACGGCATGACACGGATCAACAAGGCGGCCTGTATCGGCGGCGGCGTCATCGGCGGCGGATGGATCGCGCGTTTCCTGCTGGCCGGCATCGACGTCGATGTGTTCGACCCGCATCCGGAGGCGAGCCGCATCGTCGGCGAGGTGCTCGCCAACGCCGAAAAAGCCTATGCCATGCTGACCGGCGCGCCCCTGCCGCCGCGCGGCAGGCTGACCTTCTGCACGACGCTCGCGGAAGCCGTCGCCGGCGCCGACTGGATTCAGGAAAGCGTGCCGGAACGTCTCGACCTCAAGCGCGGAGTCCTGACCGAGATCGATGCCTCGGCGCGCCCGGACGCCCTGATCGGCTCTTCCACTTCGGGCCTGCTGCCGACCGATCTGCAGCGCGACATGAAGCATCCCGAGCGCCTATTCGTCGCCCATCCCTATAACCCCGTCTATCTCTTGCCGCTCGTCGAAATCGTCGGCGGTGAAAAGACCTCGGCGGCGACCATCCAGGCGGCGATGGAAAGACTGGCGCCGATCGGCATGAAGGGCGTCCACATCGCCAAGGAGATCGAGGCCTTCGTCGGCGACCGGCTGCTCGAAGCTCTGTGGCGCGAGGCTCTGTGGCTGATCCATGACGATATCTGCACCGTCGAGACGCTCGATGACGTCATCCGCTACTCTTTCGGCCTGCGTTGGGCGCAGATGGGCCTGTTCCAGACCTACCGCATCGCCGGCGGCGAGGCCGGCATGCGCCACTTCCTCGCCCAGTTCGGTCCCTGCCTCGCCTGGCCCTGGACCAAGCTCACCGATGTCGTCGATCTCGACGATGCGCTGATCGAAAAGATCGGCCGGCAATCCGACGAACAGGCGGCCGGCCTGTCGATCCGCGAGCTTGAACGCATCCGTGACGAAAACCTCGTCGGCATCCTGCAGGCCCTCAAGGGCGGCGATGGCGGCAAGGGCTGGGGCGCCGGCAAGCTCTTGAAGGACTTCGAGCAATCGCTCTGGGCACAAGGCGGCGGGACGACCGCGTCTGTCGACCTGTCGAAACCGCTGAGGCTCGTCGAGACGAAAGTCAGCCCTGCCTGGGTCGACTATAACGGCCATATGACCGAACACCGCTACCTTCAGGTTTTCGGCGATACCTCGGATGCGCTGCTGCGCCTCATCGGCGTCGACGTCGCCTATGTCGAGGCGGGACACAGCTACTATACGGTGGAAACCCACATCCGCCATCTCGGCGAGGCAAAGCTCGGCCAGACGATCCATTCGACCTGCCGGATCCTCTCCGTCGACGACAAGCGGCTGCATGTCTTCCATACGTTGCACGATACGACGACGGGCGAGGCCATTGCCACCGCCGAGCACATGTTGCTGCATGTCGACAGCAAGGCCGGCAAGGCCACGCCGGCGCCGGCCGTCATTGTCGACAAGGTCAAGGCGATCGCCGAAGCGCATGCGATTTTGGCCGCGCCTGAAGGCGTCGGCCGTCACGTCGGCCAGAAACGGTAGGAGGATCGGCATGGATTTCGGATTGAGCGAAGAACAGGAAATGATCGTCGAGACGGTCCGCGCCTTCGTCGAGACCGAAATTTATCCGCACGAAAACGAGGTCGAGCGCACAGGCATCGTCCCGCCGGAGCTCGGAGACGAGATCCGGCGCAAATGCATCGATCTCGGCTTCTACGCCTGCAATTTCCCGGAGGAGGTCGGCGGCGCCGGTCTCGATCACGTCACCTTCACGCTGGTCGAGCGGGAGCTCGGGCGCGGTTCCCTGGGGCTGACGGTTTTCTTCGGCCGGCCGTCCGGCATCCTGATGGCTTGCGAGGGCGAGCAGCGAGAGCGCTACCTCCTGCCCGCCGTGCGCGGCGAGAAGATCGACGCGCTTGCGATCACCGAACCGGACGCCGGTTCCGATATGCGCGGGATGAAATGCGCCGCCCGCCGCGACGGCGGCGACTTCGTCCTCAATGGCACGAAACACTTTATTTCGCATGCCGATGTCGCCGATTTCGTCATTGTCTTTGCCGCGACGGGTGAGGAAGAAACGCCGAAAGGCATCAAGAAGAAGATCACCGCCTTCCTGGTGGATCGCGGCACGCCGGGCTTCGAAATCCGCAAGGGCTATGATTCCGTTTCGCATCGTGGCTACCACAACTCGACGCTCAGCTTCGAAGATTGCCGGATACCCGAAGCCCAGGTGCTGGGCGAGGTGCATCGCGGCTTCGACATAGCCAATCAATGGCTCTACGGCACGCGGCTGACGGTTGCCGCCACCTGCGTCGGCCGGGCACGGCGCGTCTTCGACATGACGCTGCCCTATGCCGCCGAGCGCAAGCAGTTCGGCAAGCCGATCGGCGCCAATCAGGGGGTGTCGTTCAAGCTCGCCGATATGATCACCGAGATCGACGCAGCCGATTGGCTGACACTTGCCGCCGCCTGGCGGCTTGATGCCGGGCTGCCTGCAGACCGGCAGATCGCCTCGGCCAAGCTTTACTCCTCGGAAATGCTCGCCCGGGTCACTGATGAGGCGATCCAGATCTTCGGCGGCATGGGCCTGATGGACGACCTGCCGCTCGCCCGCTTCTGGCGCGATGCGCGCGTCGAGCGCATCTGGGATGGCACCTCCGAAATCCAGCGGCATATCATCAGCCGCGACCTGCTTAGACCTTTGGGAGCGTGAGCCGATGACATCTCGCCCGCTCGACCGCCTGCTCAGACCGCAAACGATCGCCGTCTTCGGTGGCCGCGAGGCGCGCAGGGTGATCGAGCAGTGTGATCGTATGGGTTTTGCCGGCGGGATCTGGCCTGTCCATCCGAAGCTCGACGAGGTGCTCGGACGGCGCTGCTATCGCTCGGTCTCGGATCTGCCGTCAGCGCCGGATGCCGCCTTCGTCGGCGTCAACAGGACGCTGACCGTCGAGATCGTCCGCAGCCTTTCTGAAGCCGGTGCCGGCGGGGCGGTCTGTTATGCATCGGGTTTCAGCGAGGCGACGGGTGAACTTGAGGATGGCGCCGAGCTGCAGCGGGCCCTGCTGGAGGCAGCGGGCGATATGCCGATCCTCGGGCCGAATTGCTACGGGCTGATCAACGGTCTGGACGGCGCGCTGCTCTGGCCCGATCAGCATGGCATGCAGCGCATCGAACGTGGCGTCGCGATTCTCACGCAGTCCTCCAATATCGCCATCAACCTGACCATGCAGACCCGTGGGCTGCCGATCGCCTATGTGGTCACGGCCGGCAACCAGGCGCAGACATCGCTTGCCGATGTCGCCTGCGCATTGATCGACGACCCACGCGTTACAGCGGTCGGCCTTCATGTCGAAGGCTTCGGCGATCTCGCTGCTCTCGAACGCCTGGCCGCCATCGCCCGGTGGTCGAGGAAGCCGGTCGTCGTGCTGAAGGTCGGCAGATCGGAACAGGCAAAACGTGCGGCCGTATCACACACCGCCTCGCTTGCCGGCAGCGATGCCGTCGCCGATGCCGTACTGGCCCGTCTCGGCCTTGGCCGTGTCCAGACCTTGCCGGCACTGCTCGAAACCCTGAAGCTGCTGCATGTCGCCGGCCCGCTTGCAAGCCATTCGATCTCGTCGATGAGCTGCTCGGGGGGCGAAGCCTCGCTGATGGCGGATGCCGCCGTCGGTCGCAAGGTGGAATTCCCGGCGCTGCAGCCGCAACAGCTACCGCGTCTGCGGCGGGTGCTGGGCGAGATGGTGACGCTTTCCAATCCGCTCGACTACCACACCTTCGTCTGGGGCGATCTCGCACGCCAGACCGAAGCCTTCGGCGCCATGTTCGAAGGCGGCTATGCCCTCAATCTCGTCGTGCTCGACTTCCCGCGTGGCGACCGCTGCGATGCCTCCGAATGGGCGATGACGGCGGATGCGGTCATTGCGGCCGCCGCCGCAACCGGTGCGCTGGCCGGCGTGCTGGCGACCCTTCCGGAAAACATGCCCGAGCCGATCGCAGATCGGCTGATGGCGAATGGCATCGTCGCCTTCTGCGGCATCGACGAAACCATCATTGCAGCGGAAGTCGCCGCCGGCATCGGCCAAGCCTGGGAAGCGCCGCCTCCCTTGCCGCTGCTCGACGTGCCGTCCATGGGCGGCGAGATCGAGACGCTGACGGAAGCCGATGCAAAGACGGAACTTGCTGCCTGCGGCCTCCCTGTTCCTCGGGGGCTGCAGGCTTTTTCGTCCCGGGAAGCTGCCGAGCAGGCCGAGCGGCTCGGTTTCCCCGTCGTGCTGAAAGCTCTCGGCATTGCCCACAAGACCGAGGCCGGCGCTGTCGCACTCAACCTTAGGAATAGTGAGGCAGTGTCGGATGCGGCGGCGGCCATGCCGCCGAATTCAGGTTATCTCGTCGAGAAGATGATCAATCCGCCGGTTGCCGAGCTCATTGTCGGCGCCATCCGCGACCCCGTCTTCGGATTGTCACTTACGCTTGGAGCGGGCGGAATCTTCGTTGAATTGCTTGAAGATTCTATCCTTTTGCCGCTTCCGGCGACAAAAACCGACATTCACGCGGCGATTTCACGGCTTAAACTTGCAAAATTGATCTATGGCTATCGTGGGCGACCAAAAGGCGACCTCGAGGCCGTCGTCGATGCTGTCTCAGCAGCGGCAGATTATGTCGTAATGAACGCGGCACGCCTGGAGGAACTGGACATTAATCCGTTGATGGTTCTTCCCGAAGGGGACGGCGTTGTCGCAGTCGATGCCCTGATACGGCGGAGGAGGTAGCATAGGTTGAGCGATCCCATTCGCACACGACAGGACGGCGGAGTCCTCGAAGTCGTCATCGACCGGCCGAAGGCGAACGCCATCGACCTTTCGACCAGCCGTGCCCTGGGCTTGATCTTCCGGGATTTCCGCGACGATCCGGCATTGCGTGTCGCCATCGTCTCGGGTGCCGGCGAGAAGTTTTTCTGTGCCGGATGGGATCTCAAGGCGGCGGCATCAGGCGATGCAGTCGACGGGGATTACGGTGTCGGCGGCTTCGGTGGGCTGCAGGAACTGCGCGACCTCAACAAGCCGGTCATTTGTGCGGTCAACGGCATCTGTTGCGGCGGCGGACTGGAGATTGCGCTTTCTGCCGACCTGATCATCGCCGCCGAGCATGCGACCTTCGCTCTGCCGGAAATCCGCTCGGGCACGGTTGCCGATGCGGCTTCGATCAAGCTGCCGAAGCGCATCCCCTACCACATCGCCATGGACATGCTTTTGACGGGGCGCTGGCTCGACGTTCACGAGGCGCATCGCTGGGGTTTCGTCAACGAGGTCCTGCCGGCCGACAGACTGATGGAGAGAGCATGGGAGCTTGCCCGGCTGCTCGAAAGCGGGCCGCCGCTCGTCTATGCCGCCATCAAGGAAATCGTGCGCGAAGCGGAGGGTTCGACATTCCAGACTGCCATGAACAAGGTCACCAAGCGGCAGTTTGCGACGGTCGACAAACTCTATTCGAGCGAGGACCAATTGGAAGGCGCGCGGGCCTTCGCCGAGAAGCGAAGCCCCATTTGGAAAGGAAAATGACTAGGCGGCAGCAACCGCACTATTTTCCCGCATGATGCGGGCGACGGAGGTGGAGAGGAAACCGCCTGCGGATCTGCCCGGAAGTTCTGTCAACGCACCATAAAGAAGGAACTGGGGAATGAACGACTACACCAAATATCTCGCAAGCCGTGTCACCGCCGGCGGGCTCAGCCGCCGCGAATTCATGGGACGCGCCATGGCGGCGGGCATCACACTTGCCGTCGCCGACAAGCTCTTCACCGAAAGTGCACAAGCCGCCGAACCGAAACGCGGTGGCCACTTGAAGCTCGGCCTCGAAGGAGGTGCCGCCACCGATTCGAAGGATCCGGCAAAGTTCCTGTCGCAGGTCATGTTCTGTATCGGCCGCTGCTGGGGCGACATGCTGGTCGAGTCCGACCCGCTGACGGGTGCCGCCGTGCCCTCGCTTGCCGAATCCTGGGAGCCCTCGAAGGACGCTGTCACCTGGACCTTCAAGATCCGCAAGGGCGTCAAGTTCCACGATGGCAAGGAACTGACGATCGACGACGTCGTTGCGACGCTGAAGCGCCACACCGACGCAAAGTCGGAATCCGGTGCGCTCGGTGTTCTCGGCTCGATCAAGGAGATCAAGGCCGACGGCGGCAATCTCGTGCTGACGCTCAGCGAAGGCAATGCCGACATGCCGCTTCTGCTGTCGGACTACCACCTGGTCATCCAGCCGAACGGCGGCGTCGACGATCCGCTGGCCTCGATCGGCACCGGCCCCTACAAGATGACGAGCTTCGAGCCCGGCGTCCGCGCCACCTTCGAAAGGAACAAGGACGACTGGCGCACCGACCGGGGCTATGTCGATTCGATCGAAATCATCGGCATGAACGATGCCACTGCCCGCATCGCGGCGCTTTCGTCCGGTCAGGTGCACTACATCAACCGCGTCGACCCGAAGACCGTCAGCCTGCTGAAGCGTGCGCCGAATGTCGAGATCCTCTCGACCGCCGGCCGTGGGCACTACGTCTTCATCATGCATTGCGACAAGGCGCCGTTCGACAATAACGACCTGCGCCTGGCTCTCAAATACGCCATGGACCGCGAGACCATGGTGCAGAAGATCCTCGGCGGCTACGGCAAGGTCGGCAACGACTTCCCGATCAACAGCACCTATGCGCTGTTCCCCGAGGGCATCGAGCAGCGCGTTTACGATCCCGACAAGGCCGCCTTCCACTACAAGAAGTCCGGCCATAGCGGCTCGGTCCTCCTGCGCACCTCCGAAGTCGCCTTCCCCGGCGCCGTCGACGCGGCCGTCCTCTATCAGGAAAGCTGCAAGAAGGCCGGCATCGAGATCGAGGTCAAGCGCGAGCCGGGCGACGGCTACTGGACCAACGTCTGGAACGTTCAGCCCTTCTCGACCTCCTATTGGGGTGGCCGTCCGACGCAGGACCAGATGTATTCCACCGCCTATCTCTCGACGGCGGATTGGAACGACACCAAGTTCAAGCGTCCTGACTTCGACAAGCTGCTGCTGCAGGCCCGCTCCGAATTGGACGAAGCCAAGCGCAAGGACATGTACCGCACCATGGCGATGATGGTGCGCGACGAGGGCGGGGTGATCCTGCCGATGTTCAACGATTTCGTGAACGCCTCCACCAAGCAGGTGAAGGGTTATGTCCACGACATCGGCAACGACATGTCGAACGGCTACGTCGCAACCCGCGTCTGGCTGGACGCCTGAGGATAAAGGGGCGTTTGCCCCCTCCGATCTCCAACGAAGCCGGGACCGTGGGATGAAACCCGCGGTCCTCCCGCCGTTTTAGCGCGAGGTCCTCGCCATGACCAATCCTGCCCCCAGCATCTTGCCCGGCCTCGGGTTGCGGCAGCGTTTTCCGCTGCTGGCCCTCATCCTCGAGCGCTTCGTGCTCAGTCTCGTCCTGCTTTTTGCCGTTTCCATCCTGATCTTCGGCGGCCTGGAAGCCCTGCCCGGCGATTTTGCCACCACCTATCTCGGCCAGTCGGCGACGCCGCAGGCGGTTGCCAATATTCGTCAGGATCTCGGGCTGAACCGTCCGGTCACGACGCGCTACGTCGAGTGGCTCGGCAATGCCGTCCAGGGAGACTTCGGCACCTCCTGGGCCAGCAAGAATTCGGTGAGCGAGCAGATCGGCAAACGCCTTGGCAATTCGCTTTTCCTGGCGGGTTTCGCAGCGGTGATCTCGGTGCCGCTCGCCGTCGGCCTTGGCATGCTGTCGGTGCATTTCCGCAATCGGCTACCGGATAAGATCATCAACGTGATCTCGCTTGCGGCGATCTCGCTGCCGGAATTCTTCATCGGCTACCTGCTGATCCTCTTCTTCGCGGTGAACCTTGGCATGGCGACCTTCCCGGCGACGGTCTATGACAGCATGGGTTTCGGCGAGCGGTTGAAGGCGATCGCGCTGCCGACGGCGACGCTCGTGCTCGTCGTGCTTGCGCACATGATGCGCATGACGCGGGCGGCGATCCTCTCCGTCATGTCGTCGGCCTATATGGAGACGGCAGAGCTGAAGGGCCTCAGCGCCTTCCGCGCGATCGTCAAGCACGCCGCTCCCAATGCGCTCGCCCCGATCATCAATGTCATCGCGCTGAACCTTGCCTATCTCGTGGTCGGCGTCGTCGTTGTCGAAGTGGTCTTCGTCTATCCCGGCATGGGGCAATATATGGTCGATGCGGTCACCGTGCGCGATATGCCCGTCGTGCAGGCCTGCGGCCTAATCTTCGCGGCCGTCTACATCTTCCTCAACATGACGGCCGATATCCTTGCGATTATCGCCAATCCCCGGCTGAGGCATCCGCGATGAGATTGAGAGACATCCCCATCACCGCCTGGATCGGCATGGCCGGTATCGCCATCGCCTTCATCTTCGCTATCTTTGCACCCTGGCTCGCCCCCTATGGCGAGACGCAGGTCGTCGGCGACGTCTGGCAGCTGCCGGATAATCAATATATCTTCGGCCTCGACAATCTCGGCCGCGATATCCTCTCGCGCCTGATCTACGGCGCGCGCACGACGCTGCTGGTCTCGTCCGCCGCCACCGTCATCTCCTTCTCGCTCGGCATTATCCTGAGCTTCACCGCTGCCGTCTCGCGCGGCATCATCGACACGGTGTTTTCCCGCTTCAACGATCTGATGATGTCGATCCCGACGCTGATCTTCGCGCTGGTCGTTCTGGCGGTCCTGCCGCAAAATATCGTCGTGCTGATCCTTGTCATGGCGATCCTCGATTCCACCCGCGTCTACCGTCTCGGCCGCGCTGTGGCGCTCGATGTCGCGGTGATGGAATTCGTCGAGGCGGCCAAGCTGCGCGGCGAAGGCAAGCTCTGGATCATCTTCCGCGAAATCCTGCCAAACACGCTGTCGCCGCTGCTGGCCGAGTTCGGGCTGCGCTTCGCCTTCTCGATCCTGTTCCTCTCGACGCTTTCCTTCCTCGGCCTCGGCATTCAGCCGCCGGCGGCCGATTGGGGCGGCATGGTCAAGGACAACAAGGACGGCATCATCTTCGGCATATCGGCAGCATTGGTGCCGGGCACGGCGATCGCCGTGCTTGCCGTCTGTGTCAACCTCGTCGTCGACTGGCTCCTGAAACGCACATCCAGCCTCAAGGGAGGGCGCGGCGATGCCTGAGCTTCTTTCCGTTCGCAATCTGAAGATCGAAGCAACCAGCTACCCGCCGGGCGAACCGCCCAGGCGGGTGACGATCGTCGACGGCGTTTCCTTCGATCTGCAAAAGGGCAAGGTTCTCGGCCTCATCGGGGAATCGGGCGCCGGCAAGTCGACGATCGGCCTTTCCGCACTCGCCTATGGCCGGGGTGGAGCCGAAATCACCGGCGGCGAGGTCTTGCTCGACGGTGCCAATATCCTGGCGCTCGGCAAGAACGGCATCCGTCAAATCCGCGGCGCGCGGGTCTGCTATGTGGCGCAGTCTGCGGCCGCTGCCTTCAATCCCGCCCATCGACTCGGCGATCAGGTGATTGAAGCCTCTGTCAAGCATGGTTTGATGACGAAGGACGAGGCGCGCAAGCGTGCGCTTTATCTGTTCGGGGTTCTCGGCCTGCCCAATCCCCAAACCTTCGGCGAGCGCTTTCCCCATCAGGTCTCCGGCGGCCAGTTGCAGCGGGCGATGACGGCGATGGCGCTCTGCTCCAACCCCGAACTGATCGTCTTCGACGAGCCGACCACGGCGCTCGACGTCACCACGCAGATCGACGTGCTGGCGGCGATCAAGCATGCGATCGAGGAAACGCATACCGCCGCCCTCTACATCACCCACGATCTCGCCGTCGTCGCCCAGATCTCGGACGACATCATGGTTCTGCGCTATGGCAAGCAAGTGGAATATGGCAGCGTCGAGCAGATCATCGAGGCACCGCGGGAGGATTATACGCGCGCCCTCGTCAATGTCAGACAGGCCTATCGCGAGGAAGCCGCCGATCAGTCCACGGCACTCCTTAAGGTGGAAAATGTCAGCGCCGAATATTCCAACGGCTTCAAGGTGCTGCACGATGTCTCGCTGCACGTGCCGAAGGGCCAGACACTCGCGGTCGTCGGCGAGTCCGGCTCGGGCAAGTCGACCCTGGCGCGCGTCATCACCGGCCTGTTGCCGCCGAGCAGCGGACGCATCGTCTTTGACGGCAAACCGCTGATGCCAGGCCTCAAGAGCCGGCCGAACGACGACCTGAGGCGCATCCAGCTGATCTACCAGATGGCCGATACGGCGATGAACCCGCGGCAGACGGTCCGCGACATCATCGGCCGGCCGCTGACCTTCTATTATGGCCTCAGAGGTGCCGAGAAGACCGCCCGGGTCAAGGAACTGCTCGACCAGATCGAAATGGGCAAGGGCTTCGTCGATCGCTACCCCGCCGAACTCTCCGGCGGCCAGAAGCAACGCGTGGCGATCGCCAGAGCGCTGGCCGCCAAGCCCGAACTCATCCTCTGCGACGAGCCGACCTCGGCGCTCGATCCGCTGGTGGCGGACGGTATCCTCAAGCTGCTCCTGCGCCTGCAGGAAGAAGAGCAGTTGTCCTATGTCTTCATCACCCACGATATCGCGATCGTCCGGGCGATCGCCGACAGCGTGGCGGTGATGCATCGCGGCAAGCTGGTGCGGTTCGGCCCGAAATCGACGGCGCTGTCGCCGCCCTTTGACGATTACACCGATCTGCTGTTGAAATCCGTACCGGAAATGGAAATCGGCTGGCTGGAACGGGTGCTCGCCACGCGTCGCATGGAGAGCGCCGGTAACTGAGTTGACTAGGTGACTTGACGAGGGGCGGAACCCTCGTCGCATGCAATGTGCATCAAGGAATGAGCATGACCTCGCGCGGCTTTACCACCATCGAGAATGAATGGATCATGCTGAAGGATGGGACGCGGCTTGCCGCGCGCATCTGGATGCCGGACGGCGCGGACGAAGATCCCGTTCCCGCCGTCTTCGAATTCCTGCCCTACCGCAAGCGGGACGGAACCTGCCTCAGGGACGAGTCGACCTACCCGGTCTTTGCTGCGGCCGGTATTGCTGGCGTGCGCGTCGATATCCGCGGCTCCGGCGAATCCGATGGTGTCATCGATGGCGAATATACAGAATGCGAGCTTGCCAATGCCTGCGAGCTGATTGCCTGGATTGCCGCGCAGCCATGGTCGAACGGCGCGGTCGGCATGATGGGCATCTCCTGGGGCGGCTTCAACAGCCTGCAGGTCGCGGCATTGCGTCCGCCGGCGCTGAAGGCCGTCATATCGATCGCCTCGACCGTCGACCGCTACAATGACGACATCCATTACAAGAACGGTTGCCATCTCTCCGCCCAGCTCTCATGGGCGGCGACGATGCTCGGCTACCAGTCGCGCCCGCCCGATCCGGCACTGGTCGGCGAGCACTGGAAGCAGATGTGGCTGGAACGCCTGGCAGGCGAACCCTTCTTCATGGAGGCGTGGCTGGCCCACCAGCGGCGCGACGATTTCTGGCGTCACGGCTCGATCTCAGAGGATTTTTCGAGCGTGGAGATTCCGGCACTTGTCATCGCCGGCTGGGCGGACGGCTACCGCAATACGCCTCTGATGGCGATTGAAGGTCTGGGCCGCAAAGCGAAGGCGCTGATCGGGCCGTGGGTGCACAAATATCCGCATTTCGCCTGGCCGAAGCCGCGCACGGATTTCCACGGCGAGGCGATTGGCTGGTGGAACAAATGGCTGCGCGGCGACGATAACGGGATCGACGGGCTGCCGCAGGCCCGCGCCTATATTCTCGATGCCATCCGCCCTGCCCCGCGACGTGACAGCGATCCGGGTTTCTGGGTTGCCAAGGACGTCTGGTCGCCGCCGCGGATGCAGTGTTTTTATGTCGAGCAATTCGGCAAGCTGACGGAAGGCATGCCGATCCCGCACGCGCCCGAGCATCCCGTCTATCTCCGCTCTCCGCTCGACACCGGGACGGCATCCGGCGAATATTTTACGCTGAAACCCGACGCCGAAATGGCGATCGATCAGCGTTCGGACGATGCCGGCTCGCTGGTCTTCGATACGATGCCGCTTGCCGGCGATTGCGACTATCTCGGCCGGCCCGTGCTGACGCTTGCACTGCGCTCCCGGGCGACGGGCGGAAATCTCTGCGCCCGGCTCGTCGATGTCCATCCGGATGGCACGGCGACGCGTGTCGCCTTCGGCGTCGTCAACCTCACCCACCGCGACGGCAATGCAGATCCCAAGCCGCTGGTGCCAGGCGAAAGGGTGTCGATCCGGCTCGTGCTCGATGCCTGCGGTTATCGCTTCCGCAAGGGACATCGCATCCGCCTTTCGCTTTCCACCGCCTATTGGCCGATGATCCTGCCGCCGCCTGATGACGAGGGCATCGAGGTCGACATCGCGGCACTCGGTCTGGGGTTGCCGATGCTCGGCGAGCATCAGAGGATCGACATCAAGGAACCGGCCAATCCCGATCCGCTGCCGAAATACATCGAGCACGCGGCGGCCGCGACGAAGCGGCAGGTCGTCCGCGATCTCTCGGCCAACCGGACGGAGTATCACATCCACGAGGATACCGGGCTCACCGAACACCCGGGGACAGGTCTCTCGACCCGGCAACTGCGGGAGGAAGTCTGGTCGATTTCACCCGATAATCCCCAGTCGATGACCGGGATGTCGACCTGGACCTGCGACATGCGCCGCCCCGGCTGGTTCGTCCGCACGGTCGCGACCGCGCATATTGCCTGCACCCGGACCGAGTGGATCATCAGCGCCGTCGTCACCGCGTTCGAGGACGACGTACAGGTCTTCGAAAAGGTCTTTGCGGAAAAGCGGATCGCGCGTGACCTGATGTGATCGTCAGGTCTGCGCAAAACGCCTTGTGGCCTCGCAGACGGCACGGAAGCCGTCGCGGGCGCCATCGCTCATGTGGCGGGCGCGCAGCCATGCATGCACCATCTGCGGCTCCTCCCGGAACCAGACGTCGACGCCCTCTTCGGTGAGCCGGGCGGCATAGTGCCGGCCGTCGTCCCGAAGCGGATCGAAATGCGCGACCGTGATGAAGGCCGGCGGCAGCCCTGCAAGCGAAGCTGCCTGCAGCGGCTCGGCGATCTCATTGCCTGCCGGCGCCTGCAGGATCTCGCGGTAATAGGCGACATCCGCCGTCGTCAGGCCGGGGGCTGCGGCCATTTCGACATAGGAGCCTGCGGCAAGATCGCCACCGAGCGCCGGGTAGATCAGGACCTGGCCGACGACACCGGACAGGCCCTCGTCGCGCGCCCGCAATGCAAGACCGGCGGCAAGATTGGCGCCGGCGCTGTCCCCGATCAGCACGACCTTGCTGTTGGCGGACAGCAGATGCTTCAACACTGCAAAGCCGTCATCCGTCTGTGCCGGCCAGCGATACTCAGGCGCCAGCCGGTAATCGACGGAAACGAGTTCCGCTCCGGCGAAATCGGCGATCTCGGCGCAGATGGCATGATGGCTTTCGAGCGAACCGACGACGAAGCCGCCGCCATGAAGATAGAGCAGAATGGTGCGCGTGCTGATTTTGCGCGGACGGTAGCGCCGGATCGGTATGCGCTGCAGCATGCCGTCGGCAAAGATCATCTCCGGGGGCAGCGGCCGGTCGAAACGCGCGCAAAGAGCATCGTACCAATGGCGTTGCTGCTCGATCGATGCTTGAACGGCGTCCGGCGGATAGAAGGAATCGCAAATCGCCAGAAACTGCAGGATGCCCTTTTCGGTGGGGACAGGCGGTTGAGCGGACATGGAGGTCCTTTCGCGATTTGGGGCATGACAGATCATGTCCCTGGCCGACTTTATCCTCATCATGCGCCTTTGTGACCGAGCCGATCTGTCTGGCCGCGACCCATGAATGTCGCGACTTTCAAAATTCGCGATAATTTTTTCAGCGCCGACCCAAGGAAAGCCATCCGAGAAACGTCTCAATCTCGAAATAGCATCTTGCTGGTCGGTTTGGGGTAGGTGCGGAATTGGATGCGGAGCTCATAGAACGAGCGCAGGGCGGCGACCGGGAGGCCTTCGGGCAACTGGTCTCGCGTCATTATGATTTCGTCCACGCGACGGCGTGGCGCTGGTCGGGCAGTTCCACGGATGCCGACGACATCGCCCAGGAGGTCTGCGTCAAGCTCGGCGCGGCCATCCGCAGCTTTCGCGGCGCCAGTCGCTTCAGGACCTGGCTCTATACGCTGACGCTGAACGCCGCCCGCGACCACCGACGCAAGCTTGCCCGAGAGGAGCAGACATTCCGCGCTTATGCCGCCGAACCGCAGCCGGATGCGCCTGATGGAAATGACGACGAGCTATCGGGCGAATTATGGGCCGCCGTGCGCGCCTTGCCGGAAAGGCAATGCGACGCGGTGCTGCTCGTCTATGGCGAAGGCCTCAGCCATTCTGCTGCCGCCGATGTCATGGGCTGCTCGGAGGCGACCGTGTCCTGGCAGGTCCACGAGGCGCGTAAGAGGCTGAAAACAGTGCTCGGCAAGGAAGAGGTATGACCGTGGACAAGGAACTGGAAAAGCTCTCCCGCCTCACACCGCCGGCACCCGATCCGGAGGCGCGCGCGCGTGCGCTTGCCGCAGCGATGCAGGCCTTCGACACCGCCGAAAATAATGTGCAGGCGCCCCAAGGAAATGCGAAAGGCTGGCGTCAAAGCTCCATCATCAACTGGATATGGAGCCCTGCCATGAACAAGAAATTCCTCGCCGGTTCAGCCCTTGCGACGCTGCTCGTCATTCCGGCTGCCGGTTATCTCACGATCGAGCTAACCCGCAACGGATCGCCGATCGTCGACCAGACCGAGATCGCCGGCAACCTGTCGCAAGGTGAGGCGTCGAAACAACCGGTCGCAACTGCGGGCCAACCCGTCACGGTCACGCCGGAGATTCCGCCGCAAGCACCGGCCGAGAACGGCCCCCTGACTGAGCAATCTGTCGCTGACGCGCAAGGCCCGCAGGACAAGGAGTCTCAAATCCTCGCAAAGCCCGATGCGGGACGGACGTCCGAATTCGATGCGGACGACATCGCTGCCCTTACGAACAAGTCGGAGAGTTCTGCCGCGGCCCTCGGGGCGGCCAAACGCTCCGCGCCGGCCGCACCCGGCATCGCCCCCCAACAGCAACTGGCCGAACCGATGGCCGTCGCCCCCTCGCCTGCGCCGCCGGCGGACGGACCTATCCAGATCCAGCGCGATCCCGGCCGCGAGCGGTTTGCCAATGCCGCGGCAAATCCGATCAAGAGCGTCGCGACGGATCCGGTTTCGACCTTCTCCGCCGATGTCGACAGCGCCTCCTATTCCTTCGTCCGCCGGTCGTTGACGGGTGGGGCGATGCCCGATCCGCAATCGGTTCGCGTCGAGGAGATGATCAATTATTTCCCCTATGACTGGCCGGGTCCCGACAATGCCGACCAGCCGTTCAAGGCGACGGTGACTGTCATGCCGACCCCGTGGAACCGCGACACGGAATTGATGCATGTGGCGATCAAGGGCTATGACATCGCACCGGCAACCACGCCGCGTGCCAATCTGGTCTTCCTGATCGACGTCTCGGGCTCGATGGACGAGCCGGACAAGCTGCCGCTTCTCAAGAGCGCTTTCCGTCTTCTGGTCAACCGGCTGAAGGCCGACGACACCGTCTCGATCGTCACCTATGCCGGCAATGCCGGCACCGTGCTGGCGCCGACGCGGGTGGCGGAGAAATCGAAGATCCTGTCGGCGATCGACGGACTGGAGCCCGGCGGCTCGACCGGCGGCGCCGAAGGTATCGAGGCCGCCTATGACCTTGCCAAACAGGCCTTCGTCAAGGACGGCGTCAACCGGGTGATGCTGGCGACGGACGGCGATTTCAATGTCGGCCCGTCGAGCGACGAGGACTTGAAGCGCATCATCGAAGAGAAGCGCAAGGACGGCATCTTCCTGACCGTTCTCGGCTTCGGGCGGGGCAATCTCAACGATTCCCTGATGCAAACGCTGGCCCAGAACGGCAATGGCAGTGCGGCCTATATCGACACCTTGGCGGAGGCACAGAAGACGCTGATCGAAGAGGCCGGATCGACGCTGTTTCCGATCGCCAGCGACGTCAAGTTCCAGGTCGAGTTCAACCCGGAAAGGATCGCCGAATACCGCTTGATCGGCTACGAGACGCGGGCACTGAATCGCGAAGATTTCAACAACGATCGTGTCGATGCCGGCGATATCGGCTCCGGCCACAGCGTCACGGCGATTTACGAAATTACGCCCAAGGGAAGCCCCGCGGTCATGAATGACGACCTGCGTTATGGCGACAAGGCGCCGGCCGAGACCGCCGATGCCGCGCGTGAAGACGAGCTTGCCTTCGTCAAGATGCGCTACAAAAGGCCGGGCGAGGACAAGAGCGCTCTCATCACCACGCCTGTCAATGACAGCAACGCGGTCGCCGCCGTCGATGCCGCGCCGCAGGATGTCCGTTTCTCCGTGGCCGTCGCCGCCTTCGGCCAGAAACTGAGCCGCATCGCCGCCCTCGATTCCTATTCCTATCAGGCGATTGCCGATCTCGCCGCGGCATCGCGGGGAACGGATAGCTTCGGCTACAGGTCGGATTTCCTCGGCCTGGTCCGGCTGGCGGACGGCCTCAGCCAGCGGTGAGGTAAGACGTAAATGCCGCCCCAAACGAGAGGCCGTCCCAAAAGGGCGGCCTCGGCTTAGTGATTACCCCGGTCTCGACCCGTTGGCAGTGAGATAGACAGCATAAAGGGACGTGCTTGCGGTGATGAAGAGACGGTTCAATTTCTCTCCGCCGAAGGTGACGTTGGAGACGCCCTCGGGAATATGGATCTTGCCGATCAACGTTCCATCCGGGTCATAGGTGTGGACGCCATCGCCGGCGCTCGTCCATATCCGGCCATTCCGGTCCACGCGAAAACCATCGAACAGGCCTGAGGTACATTCCGCGAAAACGCCGAGATCGCTCAGTCGTCCCTCATTCGAGACTGCGAGCTTCCGGATGTGACGCGGGCCGCCGGGCTGGTGCGTTGCCCCGGTATCGGCGACGTAGAGCACGCTCTCATCCGGGGAAAAAGCCAGTCCGTTCGGCTTGACGAAATCGGAAGTGACCTGATCGGTCGTGCCTGTTGCCGGGTCATGCCGGTAGACGTGGCATCCGCCGATTTCCTCCTCGCCGTAGTCGCCCTCGTAATCGTGAAGAATACCGTAGCTCGGGTCGGTGAACCAGACGGTCCCATCGGATTTGACGGCGACGTCGTTCGGGGAATTCAGCCGTTTGCCTGCAATCCGATCGGCCAGGACGGTAATCCTGCCGTCGAATTCGGTGCGGGTGACACGGCGCGTCAGGTGCTCGCAGGTGATGAGCCGGCCCTGATTGTCGACCGTGTTGCCGTTCGAGTTGTTGCTGGGCGCGCGGAAGACCGACGTATGCCCGCTGGTATCGTCGTAGCGCATCATCCGGTTGTTGGGGATATCCGAGAAAACCAGATACCGCCCGGCGGCAAACCAGGCCGGTCCCTCCAGCCAGCGACCACCCGTCCAAAGCCGCTCGACGCGGGCGTGGCCGACGAAGCAGCTTTCGAAACGCGGGTCGAGAACCTCGAACCCCGTACCGTCAATTTGCCCGAACATGATGCTCCTCCGTTTCATCAATTGTTATCGATATCATATTGTCGTGTTTTGAAGCTGTCGTACAGGTATCGATGCGCCGAGAATCCTGGTTTTTCGACTGCGGAACCGTGCATCACTGCAATAAAATCGATTGTGCGATGATAGCGATAACTTTATCCTGTGTTGAATTGCCCAACTCGGAAGCTTTGTGAAAGCGGAGACCAGTGAAGAACGAGGATGTGCCGAAAGACAAGCGTCTCAAGCCGGGAGAGGCTCAAAAGCTGACGATGGCGGAGGTCGCCAAATATGTCGGCGTCTCCGCCATGACCGTTTCGCGTGCCTTTCGCCAGGATGCGAGTGTTTCCGAGGAGACCCGCAAGCGCATCATGGAAGCCGTCGATGCGCTCGGCTACGTGCTCGATCTGTCGGCCGGCAGCCTGTCGTCGCGGCGCAGCGGCTTCATCGCCGCCCTGGTGCCGTCGATCAACAATTCGAATTTTTCCGACACCGCACGCGGCATTACCGATGCGCTGGAAAATACCGGCCTTCAGCTTCTTCTCGGCTATACCGACTATTCGGCGGAGAAAGAAGAAGAGCTGATCGAAGCGATGCTGCGCCGCCGCCCGGAAGGCATCATCCTGACCGGTGGTTCGCACACGGCGCGCGCACGGCGGATGCTCGCAAAAGCCGGCATTCCCGTTGTCGAGACGTGGGAACTTCCGGAAGATCCGATCAATCAGGTCGTCGGCTTCTCCAACAGCGAGGCGATGTCCTTGCTGGTGCGGACGCTTGCCGGCCAGGGATATCGGAAGTTCGGTTATATCGGCGGAACGACGGCGCGCGATACGCGCGGCAGCCAGCGTCGCAGCGGTTTCCAGAAGACGGTTGAAGAACTCGGCCTCGGACCGGGACGGATGATTTCCTTCGGCGTTCCGCCCATCACCATGGAACAGGGCGGCCAGGCAATCGTCAGCCTGCTGGAGCGCTGGCCGGACACGGAAGTGGTTCTCTGCGTTTCCGACCTCTCCGCCTTCGGCGCCATCATGGAATGCACGCGCAGGGGAATGAAGGTTCCTCGGGACATCGCCGTTGCCGGTTTCGGCGATTATGAGATCTCCTCCATCTGTCATCCGCGCATCACCACCATCAATGTGGACTGTTATGGTATCGGTCGCCAGGCGGCCGGTCGCCTGCTGCACGCCCTGCAAAGCGGCGAGGCGACCGGCGATGAGATCACATTGACCGGCTATAGGGTTGTCCTGCGCGAAAGCACGGACAGGAACGGCACGCCGACAGCTTGAGCACCACAACGCCGCGCGTCTTTCAGATGCGCGGCGTTGCAACAGTTTGAATTTTTGAACATCTATTTCTGAATCGATTCCGATTTAAGGAATGATCCAGCAGGTTCAGAAGGCGATCTGGACTTTCATCGACTTGCTGCGATCGCCGGCCAATTCGAAAGCGGCGACGGCCTCGTCGATTCCGAAGACACCTGTTAGTAGTGGCTTCAGATCGACGCGACGCGCGTTGATCAGTTCGACGGCGAGCGCAAATTCCTCGTGAAAACGGAATGTCCCGCGCATCTCGATCTCTTTCGCAACGATCATGTTCTGCGGAATCGAGACATCGCCGCCAAGGCCGAGCTGAACGAGAACGGCGCGGGGCCTGAGCGTCTCCAGGCCCGCGCGCACCGCCCGTTCATTGCCTGACGCCTCGAACATGACGTCGAAATATCCCTTGTCGGCGCTATAAGCGGCGAGGTCGGCGGCATGCGTGGCAACGTTGATCGTTCTGTCGGCGCCGCTGGTGCGGGCAATCGCCAGAACGCTGTCGGTCACGTCGGTCGCGACGATCTCGCGGGCGCCGAGAACGCGGGCTGCAACGATCGCCAGCATGCCGATGGGGCCGCATCCGGTGACGAGCACCCGTTTGCCCAGCAGCGATCCGGCGCGGTTTGCCGCATGCAGCGTCACGGCAAAGGGTTCGGCAAAGGCGGCCTCGTGGATGGAAATGCCATCGGCGACCTTGTGGCATTGCCAACGTTCCGCCACCAGCCGCTGGCGAAAGCCGCCCTGAATATGCGGCATCGGCATGGCACTGCCGTAAAACCGCATGTTGAGGCAGTGATTCTGCTGTCCCTTCAGGCAATATTGGCAATGGTTGCACGGCCGGCTCGGCGAAACCGCAACGCGGTCTCCGACGGCAAGGTCGGCGACGCCGGAGCCCAGCGCCTTGACCGTGCCGGCGATCTCATGGCCGAGGATCATCGGTTCGCGCAGGCGCACGGTGCCGAAACCGCCATGATTGTAATAATGCAAATCGGAACCGCAGATACCGCCGGCTTCGATGGCGATCTCCACCTGCCCGGCGCCCGCAACCTCCGGCTCGCGCTCCTCGATCCTCAGATCCTTGGCGGCATGGATGACGATGGCTTTCATATCGGGACCCTCACACGACGGGAGTTGGAAGCGGGTTGCCGGCAAAATGCGCGGCGAGATTGTCTCTGACCAACTGGCCCATGGCCTTACGCGTCTCGACGGTACCGGAGCCATGATGGGGCTGCAACACCACGTTTGGGAGCGTCAGGAAACGCGCGTCGATCTTCGGTTCGTTCAGGAAGACATCAAGGCCGGCGGCCTTGATCGTGCCATCCCGAAGGGCTGCGATCAGCGCCTCTTCGTCGACGGTCGTTCCGCGCGAAACATTGATCAACATGCCGTTGGGACCGAGCGCTTTGAGCACATCGGCGTTGATGATCTTCATGGTCGCCTGCCCGCCGGGGACGATGACGATCAGAAAATCGGCCCAATCGGCAAGTGCGACCAAGTCCGGCTGGTAGGCATAGGCAACATCCTTGTGCTCGTTGCGGGCGAAGTAGGAGATCTCACAGCCGAAAGCGGCGGCCCGCTTGGCGATCGCCTTGCCGATCCGCCCCATGCCGGCGACCCCGACTTTCTTGCCGGAGACCCTCGTCACCAGCGGCATGGCGACGCTGCCCCACTGGCCGGAGCGGACGAGAACGTCGGCCTGCGGGATCTGCCTTGCCGTGGCAATCAGCAGTCCGATGGCGATATCGGCGACATCTTCGGTCAGCACGTCAGGCGTGTTGGTGACGCGAATGCCGTTGGCGCGGGCATAGGACAGGTCGATAGCGTCGGTGCCGACGCCATAACAGGAGACGATCTCCAGCTTCGGCAATTGCGCCATCAGCTCTGCGGACGCGCCGAGTTCGCCGCGCGTCGCTATGGCGCGGATATCCTTGCCGACTCTTGCAATCAGTTCCTGCCGGTCGGTTGCTTCCCACAGGCGATGGATGCGGTAGTTCGCCTCCAGATCCACCATGTCCCATTCCGGATAAGCTCCGGCCATCAAGATTTCCATCTCAGGCATTCCGTTTCCATCCCGCATTTTGACAGTTGATTATGTTATCGATAACATATAATTCGAAAAAGGGATGTCAAGTGAGTTTCACCGCCAGCGGCAGCGTCAGCCGTCGCCCGCGGCGAGACCGGAGGAGTTATGAGATGAAGAACTTGTTTGATCTTACCGGACGCCTTGCCCTGATCACCGGCTCGAGCCAGGGGATCGGTTATGCCCTGGCCGAAGGGCTGGCGCAGCATGGCGCCGAGGTCATCATCAACGGCCGCACGCCCGAAAGCGTCAAACGCGCGGTCGCGAGCCTCAAGGATCAAGGCCTGTCGGCCCATGCGGCGATCTTCGACGTCACCAGCAAGGACGCCGCCAAAGAAGGCATAGATGCGATCGAAGCCGATATCGGGCCGCTCGACATCCTGATCAACAATGCCGGCATGCAGTTTCGCACGCCGCTGGAAGACTTCCCGGCGGACAAATGGGAGCTGCTGCTGACCACCAATATTTCGAGCGTGTTTTACGTCGGCCAGGCGGCGGCCAAACCCATGATCGCCCGCGGCCAGGGCAAGATCATCAACATTGCCTCCGTGCAAAGCGAACTGGCGCGCCCCGGCATTGCTCCCTACACGGCGACCAAGGGCGCGGTGCGCAATCTGACCCGCGGCATGTGCGCCGACTGGGCCAAGTACGGCCTGCAGATCAACGCGATTGCGCCGGGCTATTTCAAGACGCCGCTCAACCAGGCGCTCGTCGACAATCCGGAATTCTCTTCATGGCTCGAGAAGCGGACGCCGGCCGGACGATGGGGCAATGTCGAGGAACTGGTCGGCGCTGCCGTCTTCCTCTCGGGCCGCGGCTCGTCCTTCATCAACGGGCACACGCTTTATGTCGACGGCGGCATCACGACCTGCCTCTGATAGAGACGGGACGATGAAGCGCGAGAAAATGGCACCGCCTCTGGCCGTTGTCGTCATGGGCGTCAGTGGCTGCGGCAAATCCTCGGTCGGAGAACGCATTGCTGCCCAAAACGGCATGGCGTTTCTAGAGGGCGACCAGCTCCATCCGCCTCAAAACGTCGAGAAGATGGCGCAGGGCATACCGCTGACCGACGACGACCGCCTGCCCTGGCTCGACCGGATCGGCGCGAAAATCAGCACCGCGCTGGACGCATCGCAAGGATTGGTGATTTCCTGTTCGGCGTTGAAGAGAAGCTATCGGGACAGGTTGCGGCAGGCGGCGGGCGGGCGCCTGGCCTTTGTTTTCCTGGAGGGGTCCCGCGATCTGCTGCTGTCGCGGATGCAGGCGCGTCAGGGCCATTTCATGCCGGCGTCCCTCCTCGACAGCCAGTTGCAGACGCTGGAGCCGCCAGCCGGTGAGCCTGGTGTGGTGACGGTGGCGATCGATAATGCCTTGGATGATATTGTAGCGCTGGCTTGCAAGGGATTGAGCGGCATGGCCGTCAAGGGAGGAGATTAGCATGCAGGATGATCACAGGGCAGATGTCGCCGTCATCGGCGCCGGTATCATGGGAACGGCAATCGTCAGCCGATTGATCGAAACCGGGCACAAGGTCTCGGTCTTCGACCTGGACGCCGAAAAAGTCGCGGCTTTGCAGGCCAAGGGTGCCTATGCGGCAGGCTCCGTGGAGGATGCGGTCTCACGGTCGGCGTTTTGTGTGCTCAGCCTCAATCACGCAAATATCGTCCGGGCCGTCGTCTTCGGCGAAAAAGGTGTTTCGGCGGCTGCCAATGCCGACAAGGTGCTGATCGACATGTCCTCGATCGACCCGGCCGAAACGGCCGACATGGCGACACGGTTGCGCCGGGAAACCGGCATGGCATGGGTGGATTGCCCATTGTCCGGCGGCGTGCCGGGTGCGCTGAGCGGGCGCCTGACGATCATGGCCGGCGGCAGCCCCGAGGATTTCGAGCGGGCGCGCGTGGTGATGCGGCATCTTGCCGCCAATTACACGCTGATGGGCGCATCGGGCGCCGGGCAGACCACGAAGCTGATCAATCAGCTGTTTTGCGCCGTGCTGTTCCAGGCCGTCGCCGAGGCGGTCAAGCTCGCAGAAGCCGGCGGCGTCGATCCGGCTGCCATTCCGGCAGCCCTTGCCGGCGGCAGGGCGGATAGTCGCATATTGCAGGAATTCATGGCGAAATTCGCCGCCCGGGATTTCTCGCCGACAGGCAGGATAGACAATATGTTGAAGGACTTGGATTCGCTTCAGGCCTTTGCGCTGAAGACGAAGACGCCATTGCCGATGACCGGCGCGGTGGTCGAGATTCATCGCCTGCTCTGTGCTGCCGGCCTCGGGCCGAAGGACTCGGCCGAGATGATGCGGCTTCTCGACGGATTTCAGGCCGGCTGACGTCAATTCCTCGAGAAATTCGCGATCGTCATCTTTCCGCTTGACCATCCGTAAATGTTATCGATAACATACAGTCAATGACAACTGCAGCTTTGGGAGGAGCCACAGTGGAAGCCAAGAGACTGCTGGAGTTCCAGTCGATCACCAAGAGCTTCGGCGGCACGCAGGCGCTGCGGGACGTCTCGATCGACCTGCGCGAGGGCGAAATCCTCGCGCTGCTGGGAGAAAACGGCGCCGGCAAATCGACGCTCATCAAGACACTTGCGGGCATCTACAAGCCCGATAGCGGCGACATCCTGTTTCGCGGCCAGAGCTATCATCACCGCCCTCCGAAGCCGAACGAGCGGCAGCCGGTTGCCTTCATCCACCAGGATCTCGGTCTGATCGAGTGGATGACGGTCGGCGAGAACATGGGCCTGTCGCAGGGCTTCTCGATGCGTCGCGGCCTGATCGATTGGAACAGGACGCAGGCGCGTGCCAAGGAAGCCTTGAAGCTGGTTGGCTGCGATTTCGATCCCACCACGCGGGTCTCGGCGCTGTCGCGCACCGAAAAATCGCTTGTCGCCATTGCCCGTGCGCTTGCCGTCGAAGCCGACGTTCTGGTGCTCGACGAGCCGACGGCGAGCCTTCCCGCCGATGAAGTCGATCGGCTGTTCAATGCGATCCGCCCGCTGAAGGACCGCGGCGTCGGCATGATCTACGTCTCCCACAGGCTCGACGAGATTTTCCGCATCGCCGATCGGGTCGCCGTTCTGCGCGACGGCTGCATGGTGGGACAGAAGCCCGTCAGCGAGACGACACCCGACGAGCTGGTGACGATGATCATCGGCCGCAGCGGCGACAGCCTCTTTTCCAAGACGGAGATCAGGCCCGGCAAGGCAATCGTCGAGGTTCGCGATCTCGTTTGCGCCGGCACGAGCCCGATATCCTTCGATATAAGAGAGGGCGAGCTCCTGGGCCTGGCTGGATTGCGTGGCGCCGGGCAGGAAAGGATCGGCCGCGCGCTGTTCGGTTGCGAGCCCTTCAACGGCTCGGTTCTGCTGCATGGCGAGGCCCCGGACCTTTCGAGCCCGCTGCGGGCCATGGCGTCGGGCATCGGTTTGATTGCCCGTGACCGGACGGAGGAGTCCGTGGCGCTGTCGCTCTCCATTCGGGAAAATACCTATCTCAACCCGGGCGCCGTCGGACGTGGGCTTTTGTCCTTCCTGTCGCCGCGCGGCGAGGCCGATCTTGCCCATAAGATCGGCCATTCCGTCGGCCTGCGCCCGAACGACCCGGATCTGCCGGTGGAGGCCCTGTCGGGCGGCAATCAGCAGAAAGTGGTCGTCGGCCGCTGGCTGGCGACCGGCCGCAAGCTGCTGATCGCCGAAGATCCGACTGCCGGCGTCGACATCGGCGCACGTGCGGAGATCTACCGTCTGATCACCCAGGCGCTCGAGGCCGGTCTCGCGGTTGTCGTGGTGTCGACGGATTTCGAGGAAATCGCCCATATCTGCCACCGCGCGCTGGTCTTCTCGCGCGGCAAAATCGTCAGTGAACTGATTGGAAGCGCCCTGACGACGGAGGCGGTCATCACAGCCGCATCCGCATCGGAAGCCGCTTGAGCCATCGGGAGAACAGCCATGCAATCCATTGAATCCACGGCGCTGGAGCCGACCAAGAGCGAAATGGCCGGCCTGTCCACAGGCCAGAAGATCGGACGCCTGATCCCGGTTTACGGGCTGGTGATCCTGACCGTCGGCCTGATCGTGATCTTCTCGATCCTGCTGCCCGATACGTTCCCGACCGTGTTGAATATCCGCTCGATCGTCTCCGACAAGGCAATCATTGCGCTTCTGTCGCTCGCCGCGATGATCCCGATGGCGTCGGGCCGCATCGATCTCACCGTCGGCTATGGCATCGTGCTCTGGCACATTCTCGCCATCAGCCTGCAGACGGCCTACGGCCTGCCCTGGCCGGTCGCAGTCCTCATCGTTCTCGCACTCGGCGTCTTCACCGGCTTCATAAACGGCCTGCTGGTCGAAGTCGCGAAGATCGACAGCTTCATCGCGACGCTCGGCACCGGAACGGTTCTTTACGCGCTTGCCCTCTGGCACACCGGTGGGCGGCAGGTGGTCGGCGTCCTGCCGGAAGGTTTCTATGCGCTGAACGGCACCATGCTGTTCGGCCTGCCGATCACCGGCTTCTACGTGCTGCTGATCGCCATCTGCATGTGGATCGTGCTCGAATACCTGCCGATCGGCCGGTATCTCTACGCCATCGGCGCCAATCCGAAGGCCGCCGCCCTCAATGGCATTCCGGTCCGCAAATTCGTGATCGGCGCCTTCGTCACCTCGGGGCTGCTGGCGGCCCTGACCGGGGTCCTTCTCGCCTCGAAGCTGCGGATCGGCCAGGCAAGCGTCGGCCTCGAATATCTGCTGCCGGCGCTTGTTGGCGCATTTCTCGGATCGACGACGATCAAGCCCGGACGGGTGAACGTCTGGGGCACCTTGATCGGCGTCATCATCCTGGCGGTCGGAATTTCCGGAATTCAGCAATTCGGCGGGTCGTTCTTCGTCGAACCGCTGTTCAACGGCGTCACCCTGCTGATTGCCATCGGCATAGCAGGTTACGCCCAGCGCAAACGCGGAGCTGTGAGGAGGATCACACCCGCATCCAAATGAGGATGCCGGCTCATGTCGGCATTTCACAACAAACAAAATGGAGGAGTGAACATGAAGCGCAGAATGTTATTGCAGGCAACGGTCGCAACCGTCGCCGTTATGCTGAGCATCCCGGCATTGGCCGATTCCATGGCCGACGCCAAGGCCGTGGTCGACAAGTATGCTTCCAAGGTGAGCGCCTGGGATGGTCCGACGAGCGGCCCCAAGGGCGCGACCGGAAAGAACATCGTCATTCTTGCCGCCGATATGAAGAACGGCGGCGTCCTCGGCGTGGTCAATGGCGTTCAGGAAGCGGCAGGCGCGCTGGGCTGGACGGTGAAGGCGCTCGACGGCGCCGGTTCGATCGGCGGGCGGACCGCCGCCTTCGGCCAGGCCATGGCGCTGAAGCCGGATGGCATCATCATCAACGGCTTTGACGCGGTCGAGCAGAAGCCGGCGATGGAAGCGGCCAAGGCTGCCGGCATTCCGATGGTTTCCTGGCATGCGGCGTCGGCTGTCGGTCCGGTTCCCGAAGTCGGCGTCTTCGCCAACGTCACCACCGATGCGATGGAAGTGTCGAAGTCCGCGGCGGATTGGGCCTTTGCCGATGCCGGCGGCAAGCCTGGCGTCATCATCTTCACCGACTCCACCTATGCGATCGCGATCGCCAAGGCCGATCGCATGAAGAAGGAGATCGAGGATCTCGGCGGCACGGTGCTCGAATATGTCGACACGCCGATTGCCGAAACCTCTCAGCGCATGCCGCAGCTCACCACCTCGCTTCTGCAGAAATATGGCGCGAAGTGGACGCATTCCCTGGCGATCAACGACCTCTACTACGACTTCATGGGACCTTCGCTCGCCTCGGCCGGTATTGCAGGCGACGGAAAACCGGTGAACGTCGCCGCCGGCGACGGTTCGGAGAGCGCCTATCAGCGGATCCGCGCCAAGCAGTTTCAGGCCGTCACGGTCGCCGAGCCGCTCAACCTTCAGGGCTGGCAACTCGTCGACGAATTGAACCGCGCCTTTGCCGGCGCTCCCTGGTCGGGCTACGTCTCGCCGCTGCATGTGGTAACGAGCGCAAACGTCGAGTTTGACGGCGGACCGAAGAACAGCTTCGATCCCGACAACGGCTACCGCGATCAATACAAGAAAATCTGGGGCAAATAAGCCTCTCAGCCAGGGCGTATCGACCGATACGCCCTGATACTCCGACAACACACCACCATCGATCCAGCTCCGGCGAGTTTTGGAAAAGAGACCCCATGATCATTCGTTATGCTTTGTTTGAAGGCGAAATCCATCCCGGCAGAGAAGCGGAATTCCGCGCATTCGTGCGGCAGCGGCTCGTCCCTCTCTGGACGAAGTTTCCGGGCGCCGAGGAAATCCGGGTGCTGGACGGAATGGAACGAGACGAAGGCGCCCCGGTATATGCCATGGCGCTCGCCATTCGTTATCCCGATATGGATGCGGTAAAGGCGGCACTGCTTTCCGATGTGCGGTCCGAGAGCCGCGAAGTCACCGGCGAACTCCTGCAACTCTTCACCGGCAAGGTGCATCACCACGTATTCTCGGCCAACGAATACGCACCGGCCTGACATCAGGCGAGTTTGACGTCGACGCCGGTTCGGGCGAAGGTCGGTTACTCCGGCCGTCGCCTGCTCTTATCAACAGAAGAGACCTATTAAGCGCCGCGGACGATGTCCCAGGCGCTTTTTTTACGCCTGCTCACCCCGATCATCCTGCGAAGGTGCCGGATACGATCGTTCCGGATGCTCGACTTTTGGGGACAATTTTCCACCAGCGACGCTTTTATTAAACTAAATAGTCTACCGATTTAGTAGATTATCCGCCATTTTACCGTGCATCGTTCCTGCAAACAACAATCCGAAACGGGAAGATCGACGATGACATTGGCAAAGACATTCAAAATTGCGTTGTTCAGTCTGTTTGGTCTCAGTGCCGTTCATGGTCCGGCGGCGGCCCAGGCAGATGCCCCCCTGCTTGCCAAAGTGCCGCCAGGCACGGTGCTGACGATCGGCGATCCGGTCACCCAGAAAGCCCTCGAAGTGTCCGGCCTCGACAAAGAGCTCAGTTTTGAAGTGAAATGGGCCAATATCAGCGGCGGGCCGCAGACGTCGGAAGCTTTCCGCGCCCATGCGCTCGATGTCGGATCGGTGGCCGAGATCCCCTCGATTTTCGCCAACTGGAACAACCTGCCCGTCCGCAATATCGCCTATCGCGAACGCCGTGACCCGATCGCCAATCCCATCTACCGCTTCGGCATTGCACCAGGCGCAGCCGTCAAGACGCTCGCCGATTTCCGCGGCAAACGCATCGCTTTCAGCCCGGGCCAGGCCCAGGGCACGCTCGTCCTTCGGGCGCTGCATGCGGCAGGTCTGAAGAGCAGCGACGTCACCCTGGTGGAACTGCCGAGCACCGGCGACGTCTACCCGAAGGCGTTGTCGAGCAAGCAGGTCGACATCGCACCGCTCGGCACCGTCTATATCAGGCGCTATATCACCCAATACGGACCTGATGGCGCGACCCTCCTGGAGCACGGCCTGCGGGATGATCCGAGCCATCTCTATGCACCGCAATGGGTTCTGGATGATCCCGCCAAGGCGGCAGCTCTCGCCGAATATGTCGGCCTGTGGGCCCGCGCCACCGAATGGGTGAACCGGAACCCGGACCTCTGGATCAAAGAATATTACGTCGGCCAGCAGGGACTCAGCCGGGAGGACGGGGAATATCTGGTCAAGATGACCGGCGAACAGATCGTTCCCAGCGATTGGAGCGAAGTGAAGAAGCGCCACCAGGAAACCATCAATCTGCTTGCGGACGAGCTCGGTTACAAGTCGTTCAATGTCGAACAGCTTTTCGACAATCGCTTCGAAAAGCTCGGCGCCGAAGCTTTGGCCAAGAGCCAGTAACGTTCGACATCCCTTCGGAGAGGAGATCTGAAGCATGGCAACCACTTGGGATGCAGATGAGGCGAAACTGTCCCTGACATCGGGCGGGAGAGTTGCGCATGCAGGCTCACGCGCGGCAAAGCCGGTTGGCCCGGCCAGCTTTGCTGGCCCGGTGAGCTCCGCCGGCCCTCGCGCCCGGCGCCGGCTGGGTCCCGGACCCGCGATCCCTTTCGGGCTGCAGATCGGGCCGGCACTGCTTGTCCTGACCTGGGTCGTCGGCTCGGCATTGGGATGGATCGACACGCGCATCCTGTCGGCGCCGTGGACGGTCATCGAGGCTTTCGCAAGGCTGATAGAGCAGGGCCGCCTGCAGGACAATTTCGTGACGTCGGCGACGCGCGCCCTGCTCGGCCTGAGCATCGGATTGCTGATCGGTACGCTCCTGGCGGTTGTCGCCGGCCTGTCCCGGATCGGCGAAGCCCTGATCGATGGTCCGGTACAGATCAAACGCGCGATACCGACGCTGGCCCTGATCCCCTTGCTGATCCTATGGTTCGGCATCGGCGAGGGCATGAAGGTCACCACCATCGTGCTTGCCGTCATCGTGCCGATTTACATCCACACCCATAATGCGCTCCGCAGCATCGACAGCCGTTATGTCGAACTGGCCGAGACGCTGCGCATGAGCCAGAAGGACTTCATCCTTCAGGTGGTGCTGCCGGGCGCCTTGCCGGGTTTCCTCTTAGGCCTGCGGTTTGCCGTTACCCTCTGCTGGGTCTCTCTCGTCGTGGTCGAGCAGATCAACGCCACCAGCGGGCTCGGCTACATGATCGATCTTGCCCGCAATTACGGGCAGACCGACGTCATTCTCGTCGGCCTGGTGGTCTATGTGCTGTTGGGTCTCGTTTCGGACGGTCTCGTCCGTCTGCTCGAACGGAGGGTCCTCTCATGGCGCCGCACCCTGGCAAACTGAAGCCAGCGACCAAGGCCGTCCACGTGCGAAACCTCGTACGCCGGTTTGCGAAAAAGACCATCCTTGACGGCGTCGATCTCGACATCGAGGAAGGCGAATTCGTCGCCCTGCTCGGCCGCAGCGGCTCCGGCAAAAGCACGTTTTTGAGGGCTCTTGCCGGTCTCGATCACGATGTCGAGGGCACCGGCACCCTCGAGACGCCGGAAAGCCTTTCGGTGGTTTTCCAGGATGCCCGCCTGCTGCCGTGGCGCAGCGTGATCCAGAACGTCACGCTCGGCCTGGCCGGCACCACCGGTCAGGAAGCCGGTAGGAAGGCTTTGGCGGAAGTGGGACTTGAAGGGCGGGAAACGGCGTGGCCGAACCAGCTTTCGGGCGGCGAGCAGCAGAGGGTCGCCCTTGCCCGTTCCCTGGTGCGGGAGCCGGCCCTGCTTCTCGCCGATGAGCCGTTCGGCGCGCTCGACGCGCTGACCCGGCTGAAGATGCACGATCTGCTGCGGGAATTGTGTGCAAGGCACCGTCCTGCGGTGCTGCTCGTCACCCACGACGTCGACGAGGCGATTTCGCTGGCCGACCGGATACTGGTCCTCGACGAAGGCCGTCTCATCGAGGATCTCAAGATCGATCTGCCGACGCCGCGCGATCATGGCGATCCGCGCTTTGCACAATTCCGCGCCCACCTCCTCAGCCGGCTCGGGGTCGACCTCCCGGGCCGCAAGGCTGCCTGAAACGAGCAGCTGCTCAATTTGATCTGGAGATAAGCCAATGAGCACATCGAAACGGCAAATGCGGCTTGGCGCGTTCATCATGGCGACGGGCCATCATATCGCCGCCTGGCGCCATCCGGAGGCGCAGGCCGATGCCGGCCTCAATATCGATCACTACCGGGAGCTCGCCCAAACCGCCGAGCGCGGCAAATTCGATCTCGTCTTCGTCGCCGATAGTCCTGCGGGATGGGACCGCACCAAGGACCCGGAAGCGCTTCGCCGCACCGCCCAGGGCGCGCATTTCGAGCCCCTGACCCTCTGGGCCGCCCTCTCGCAGGTCACCAAGCATATCGGCTTCGTCGCGACCGCATCGACGACCTATGAGGATCCCTATCTTCTCGCCCGCAGGTTTGCGTCGCTGGACTATATCTCCAAGGGCCGTGCGGCCTGGAACGTCGTCACGACGGGCGCGGATGTTTCGAAGAATTTTTCGATCGCCGGCCATCCCGCCCATGACGATCGTTATGAGCGGGCCGAGGAATTCGTCGATCTGGTGAAGGGCCTGTGGGATTCCTATGAAGACGACGCCTTCATCCGCGATAAGGAAAGCGGCGTCTATCTCGATCCCGACAAGGTGCATCTCGTCGATCACAAGGGCAAGTTCTTCTCGGTGGCCGGTCCGCTCAACGTCGGCCGTCCGGTTCAGGGCTATCCTGTCATCGTGCAGGCCGGCGCATCCGAACCGGGACGCGAGCTTGCCGCCCGCACGGCCGAGATGATCTTTACCGCCAACCAGACTCTCGAGGATGCGCAGGAATTCTACTCCGACGTCAAAGGCCGGCTCGCCCGCTACGGCCGCCGGCCGGACGAACTGCTGATCAGTCCCGGGATATTCCCCGTTCTCGGCGGCACGGAAGCCGAAGCCCAGGCGAATTACGACTATATCCAATCCCTGGTTCATCCCTCCATTGCCTGGAATATCCTCGCCCGCCACTACAGGGGCGTCGATCTTTCCGGCTACTCGCTTGACGACCCCGCCCCGCCCCTGCCCGATAATACCGAACTCAACAAAAGCCGCCTCAAGCTGGTTTCCGACCTGGTGTCGCGCAACAATCTGACACTGCGCCAGTTCTATCTGGCGGTCGCCACCGCTCGCGGCCACCGGACGGTTGTCGGAACACCCGAGCAGATCGCCGATGCGATGCAATCATGGTTCGAGAACGGAGCCGCCGACGCCTTCAACATCATGCCGCCGGTGCTGCCCACGGCGCTGACCGATTTCGTCGATCAGGTCGTCCCCATCCTGCGCAAGCGCGGCCTGTTCCGGCACGAATATGAAGGCACGACGCTGCGGGAGAACCTCGGCCTCCAGCGCCCGCCGAACGGCTTCGCACTTCAGGTGCAGCAGCAAAAGGCGCAGGCCGCCGTATGATCTCCCGGGGGCTTCCCGGTTTCCGTGTTCCGATCACCGACAGAACTGCAGCATCGCATGAGCAATCATTCCGAATTTCTCTGGTATATTCCCAACGACGTCAGACCCGGTCATCGCGGCGATTCCGCCGTCGAGAACCACAACAGCCTGGATACGCTGACCAGCCATGCGCGGGCGCTCGAAGAGCATGGCTGGAAGGGGGCGCTCATCGGCACCGGTTGGGGCCGCCCCGACACGTTCACCGTCGCGGCCTCGCTCGCCGCACGGACCACCACCTTCGAACCGCTCATCGCGATCCGCCCTGGCTATTGGCGACCGGCGAATTTCGCATCCGCGGCGGCGACACTGGACCACCTCACAGGTGGGCGGGTGCGGATCAACATTGTGTCGGGCAAGGACAACTTAGCCGCCTACGGCGACAGCGAGGGCGATCAGGCGCATCGTTATAGCAGAACCAGGGAGTTCATGCGTCTGGTCCGCCGATTGTGGACGGAAGAAAACGTCACCTCGGCGGGCGAGCACTTCCGGGTCGCCGAATCCACCGTGGTGCCGCGCATCGAGGTTCGTGGCGACCGTCGGCACCCCAAATTCTATTTTGGCGGTGCCTCGGAGGCGGCCGAGCGGGTGGCCGCGACCGAGGCCGATGTCCAGCTTTTCTGGGGTGAGCCGTTGGATGGTGTCCGCGAGCGGATCGACCGGCTCAAGGCGCTGAGCCGGGAGCTGGACCGCGACCTCCCGCCGCTGGAATTCGGCCTGCGGATCACGACGCTGGTCCGCGACACCACGGAACAGGCCTGGGCCGATGCCGAGGCGAAGGTCGCCGAGATGGCGAGAAACAAAGGTACCGGCTGGCACGATCACCAGCGCGTGCTCGCCGTCGGCCAGCAGCGGCTGCTTGAGCTCCATGAGCGCGGCGACGTCCTCGACGACAACCTCTATACGGCGCCGGGAAAGTTCGGCGGCGGCGGTGCCGGCACCACCTGGCTGGTCGGCTCGGCGGCGGATGTCGCCCGCTCGCTGCGCAAATACCAGGATCTCGGCATCACCCACTTCGTACTGTCCGACACGCCCTATCTCTCCGAGATCAGGCGGCAGGGCGATCAGCTCCTGCCGCTGCTACGCGGCTGAGGCAGAAGCAGGAATTCCTCGCCGCCCATGCGGATTGCCAGGCTACCTTCCCTCCCGGCATCGCCCAGCAAGCCGGCACCGTGGCGCAGAACGATATCGCCGATGGAATGAAAAGATGCCGTTGATGCTTTTGAAATGGTCGATGTCGACCGATAACAGGGCGGCATGGGTCAGGCTGGATCCGACCCAGTCCGGGTGCGGCATTCCCAATCCAGGGCACGGCGCTGTCGAGCAGTTCCCGCCAGCTCGCTGCCGGGTTCTCGTCATGCTTTGACTCGGAAGAAGCCCGGCGTGCCACCTCCGCCCCATTTCTTTCCACGCCGCATCGTCCATGAGAACCTCTAACAATTCTCAAAGTGTTGGGCTTAACAACCGGCGAACTCCGCTGATCGGCATCGACTCGCTATCCTAATACAACCGGAAAGACTCGTAATTATTGTTGGTCATTCGCCGAGATCGTCGCTCGAATCGGGCGCAAGAAAAGTGCTACGGTCTAATCCTACAACATAAGATCTGTGCAAATTCTGCCGGACAACTTATCATATTCTCTTGATGCGGGCATATGCCCAGCGAATGTGCAAATTTCCGCGAAAATATACGAAAAGCGCTGCAGAATGGCGCCCTGTCGGCTCCGTTTACACTCTATAAAATATATTCGCCTAAATTTTTTGATGTCGGAGCGACGGTCTCAGGATCGTCACCTATGCCATGATGGCGCACCAGGCCCCGAAATCTCGCATAATATCGACGTTGTTACTTTGACACACCGCCTCGCATCTTGGGCGCGATGGCTCCGCGCACTCACAGGGTAAACGCGCAAGGGCATGCAAATGGCATCGTTCCGGCGCGCAAACGCGCCTTTCGGCGCATTCGGGGAAAGATCGAGGGCCTCGCATTTGCACAAGATATGACGCGCGGCCCTGGCGACCAGACACGTTTCAACAAACCTCGCCCACACGATGGAGAGTGCGAATGAAGAGCATTAAGAGTTTCGGGATCGCGATGCGTCTCACCCTTGGCTTCAGCTTCCTGGTTCTGCTGATGGCCGGCCTGACCATCTATTCGGCGGTCAAGGTCGCTGAGATCAACGACAATCTTGAAACGATCAACGACGTCAACAGCGTCAAACAGCGCTTTGCCATCAACTACCGCGGCAGCGTGCACGATCGGGCGATCGCGATCCGTGACGTCACTCTGGTGACCTCTGCCGATGAGCGGAAGACTGCCGAGGCATTGATCGAAAAGCTGGCCGCGTCTTACGCCGAGAATGAAAAGCGCATGGCGGAGATGGTTGCATCGCCGGCAGGTGCGACGGAACAGGAAAAGACCATTCTCAGCGAAATCGCCGACATCCAGGCGAAGACCAATCCGCTGGTCGCCCAGATCATTGCGCTGCAGGAGAAGGGCGACGGCGAGGCAGCCCGCAAGATCCTGCTCGAACAGGCGAGGCCGGCCTTCGTTGCCTGGCTTGGCGCCATCAACAAATTCATCGACTATCAGGAAGCGCTGAACAAATCGATCGGCGGCGAGGTTCGCAGCGCGGCGAGCGGCTTCAAGCCGATAGCGATGACTGCGCTCGGCATTGCGGCTGTTCTGTCCATCATTGCCGCTGCCATCACCGCACGCACGATCGTCGGCCCGCTGGCAAAACTTCAGCTTTCGCTGAAGGCTATGGCCGAGGGCAATCTCGACGGCGACCGTCGCCTCGAAGCGCGTGGCGACGAGATCGGCAGGCTCGCACGGGCCGTGGCCGGCTTGCGCGACGCCATTTCGGCAAAGGCCGAACGGGAAGCCGATGCGGAAGCCAAGAGGTCGGTGGCGGAACGGCACCGGCTCGAGCAGGATGCCGGCGAACGCCGCACCCTGGCCGAGCAGACGGACCAGGCTGTCGGCCGGCTGGGCACCGCATTGCAGGCGCTGGCCGACGGTGACCTCACGCAGCAGATCGACACGCCGTTCATTCCGTCTCTGGAAAAGCTCAGAGCCGACTTCAATTCCGCGGTCGAAAAGCTCCGCGCCGCCATGCAGAAGGTTGCCCAGAACGCCAGCGCCATCGCCGGCGGCGCGCAGGAGATCCGCTCCGCCTCGGATGATCTCGCCAAGCGGACCGAACAGCAGGCTGCATCCGTCGAGGAAACGGCGGCTGCGCTGGAGGAGATCACCACCACCGTCGCCGACTCGAGCAACCGGGCTCAGGAAGCCGGCCAGCTCGTTCGTAAGACGAAGGAAAATGCGGAACGCTCGGGCAGCGTCGTTCGCGATGCGGTCGACGCCATGGGCAAGATCGAATCCTCCGCCACCGAAATCGGCAGCATCATCGGCGTCATCGATGAAATCGCCTTCCAGACGAACCTGCTGGCGCTGAATGCCGGCGTCGAAGCGGCGCGCGCCGGCGAAGCAGGCAAGGGCTTTGCCGTCGTCGCCCAGGAAGTGCGCGAGTTGGCGCAGCGTTCGGCCAAGGCGGCCAAGGAAATCAAGGAACTGATCAACGCGTCGAATGGCCATGTGAAAAGCGGTGTCGCCCTGGTTGGCGAGACCGGAAAAGCCCTGCAGGAAATTGCAGTGCAGGTACAGCAGGTCGACGGCAATGTCGTGGCGATCGTCGGCGCTTCGCAGGAGCAGGCGACGGGGTTGAAGGAGATCAATGCCGCCGTCAACAAGATGGATCAGGGCACCCAGCAGAACGCCGCCATGGTGGAAGAAGCGACAGCCGCCGCCCATAGCCTCGCCAAGGAAGCCGACGCGCTGTTCCAGTTGCTGGGCCAGTTCAACATCGGCGGAGCGGTGGCACCGAAGCGGATATCGCAGCCCGCCGCCGTGGCACAGCATGCTCAACCGGTGGCCTCGCCGGCGCGCCAGATGATTGCCAAGGTGGGCAAGTCGCTCCAGGCGAATGGGAATGCGGCATTGGCCGGCGATTGGGAAGAGTTTTAAGTCGAGCTCATCCCCCTCCAGCTTGTGCTGGAAAGCAAATGGTTACGAAGGGCAGCGTTTGCTGCCCTTCTATTTTCATCCTAGGCCCGAGCCGGAACCTTGGCCGGAAGCAGGGCGTTGACCACGACCGCAACACCGATGTTTGCCGCAAGCGCCAGCAGTCCCGTGTAGACGGTGAAGGGTTCGCCGCCGAGGCTGATCAGGTGCAGAGGTTTCCAGCCGGCATCCCAGACGAGGAAGGTGCCGCCGCAGAAGCCGACGAACCAGCCGGCAAGCAGGCCGGGTGCGCGGAACCAGTTGGTATAGAGACCGAACACCAGGGCCGGAAGTGTCTGCAGGATCCAGATGCCGCCGAGCAGCTGCAGGTCGAGGGCGAATTGCGTCGGCAGGAAGATGATGACGAGAAGCGCGCCGACCTTCACCACCAGCGACGTCACCTTCGCGACCTTGGCCTCACCCGCATCGCTGACATTGGGATCGACATAGGCTTTCCAGAAATTGCGGGTGAACAGATTGGCGGCGCCGATGCTCATCACCGCTGCCGGCACCAGCGCGCCGATGGCGATCGCCGCAAAGGCGAAGCCGGAGAACCAACCCGAAAACAGCGTCTTGAACAGCGTCGGAACGACGTCATTGGCGCTGTCGAGCTTCAGGTTGGCGGCGTGGCCCATATAGCCGAGCAGCGCCAGAAGGCCGAGCAGCAGCGTATAGGCGGGCAGCATGATCGCATTCTTGCGGATCGTCTTGCCGCTGTTGGAGGCAAAGATACCCGTCAGCGTATGCGGATACATGAAAGCCGCGAGCGCCGAACCCAAAGCGAGCGTGGCATAGGCGACATACTGGTTGCCGCCGAGCAGCAGGCTGCCGGAACCCTTGGCCTGGAAGGCCGCGTCAGCCGAGGCAAAGACATTGGCGTAGCCTCCGAGCTTCGACGGGATCAATGCGACGGCTGCGATCACGACGATATAGATCATGATGTCCTTGACGAAGGCGATCAGAGCCGGCGCGCGCAGACCCGCTGAATAGGTGTAGAGCGCCAGCACGATGAAGGCGATCGCCAGCGGCAGTTCGCCATGCAGCCCGAGTGCCTTCAGCACCGCCGTCATGCCGACGAGCTGCAGGGCGATGTAGGGCATGGTGGCGATGACGCCGGTTGCCGCCACCGCGAGTTCGAGACTGCGCGATCCGTATTGACCGTGAACGACGTCGGCCGCCGTCACATAGCCGAAATCCTTGGCGCGTTTCCACAGGACCGGCATGACCATGAAGACGAATGGATAGACGACGATGGTATAGGGCAGCGCGAAGAAGCCATAGGCGCCGACGGTATAGACCAGTGCCGGGACGGCGATCACGGTATAGGCGGTATAGAAATCGCCGCCGACGAGGAACCAGGTGATCCAGGTGCCGAAGTTGCGTCCGCCAAGGCCCCATTCATCGATATGGGCGAGTGTCTCCGGTTTGCGCCAGCGGCTGGCGACGAAGCCCATGACGGTGACGAGTGCGAAAAAGAAGATGAAGACGGCAAGCGCCGTGCCGTTGATGTCAGTCGTCATGGCGGGTGCTCCGATAGGCGATCCAGGTCAGCGTCGCGGTGATCGGCACCCAGAGAAGCTGATACCAGTAGAAGAACGGAAAGCCGAAAAGAGACGGCTCGCGGAGATTGTAGAATGGCGGCCAGAGCAGACCTATAAACGGAATGACAAGCAGCCAGAGCGCTGCCTTGCTACGTGGTTTTTCCATGTCGGGATCCCTTTCAGGCGCCGCGGGCGGCGGTCGCCATGTTCCAGTTGTCGGCGTGGAAGGCAGGTCTGTCAGCCGGCGGCCGCGGCAGGCCCGGTTCGGGTCGCTTGCGGTTTTCCGGTCGATCGGAAGCTGATGTAACGCATGTGAATTCCTCCCAACGGCTCGCACTCGGCCAGCCGTGAGGGGAGTCCTAGGGCGCTGGTTTCATCCCCACAAGATGGGTGCAAGGGTGAAATGCCGGGGCCTACCCAGAAGTGGGTAGGCGCGAATTCACGTCGACTTTTGCAACGATGCCGTGGTCGAGCGCATAGCGGATGAGGCCGGCCGTGGTTGCGATGCCGAGCTTTTTCTTGAGATTCTTGCGATGGGTTTCCGCCGTGGCGGAGCTTATCCCGAGCGCCTCGGCGATCTCCCGGTTGCTCCTGCCGGCAACGATCAGCCCGAGAATGTCGCGTTCGCGCGGTGTCAGGGGATCGCTCCCCTCCTCCACCCGCTCGCCCATCAGCGCGTCGAAGACACCGGAGGAGAAATAGGTGCCGCCACCTGCCACGGTCTCGATGGCCGAGACGATCTCGTCGGTCGAGACGTCCTTCAGGATATAGCCGGCAGCGCCATGCATGACCGAGGAGGAAATATATTCGCGGCTCTCATGCATCGAGAGCATCACCACCCGCGCCTGGGGCAGTTCGTTCCGGAACAATTCGATCGCATCGATGCCGCTCAGCTTCGGCATGTTGATATCCATCAGCACCACTTGCGGCAGCACCTGCCGGCCGATGTCGAGCCCCGTTTGCGCAAGCCCGGCCGTGCCGGCGACTTCGATATGGTCGAATGTTTCGAGCACTGCCTTCAACCCGTCCAGCACCAGCGGATGGTTGTCGATCAACAGCACCTTGATTTTCAGGCGTTCCGTCATGCGGCTTCCGCCTGCCGATCGGCGGGACGATTGGCCGATTTCGGCAGCATCGCCGTCAGCGTCGTGCCGGTCTCGCTGCTGTTGATCAGCAACAGACCGCGGAAGTGGGCCATCCGTTCCTGCATGTTGCGCAGGCCAAGACCCGATCTGCCGGATAAGTCGCCCCTGGCGCCGTCGAAGCCGGTGCCGTTGTCGGTGACGGTCATGCGGGCGCGGCCGCCGTCGCTCCAGAGCTTGACCGAGAGTTTGGAGGCGCCCGAGTGGCGTTCGACATTGTTGAAGGCTTCCTGGGCGACGCGATAAAGCGCAGTGCTCGCCTCGGCCTTCAGCGTGTCGGTGAAGCCCGAAGCATCGATCTTCGTCTCGATCCCCGTCCGCTCGGCGAAATGATAACACAGCGCCTCTAACGCCGCCGTCAGGCCGAGATCGTCGAGCACACGCGGCCGCAGATCGTGCGACAGCCGCCTGATCTCCTTGATGGCGCCGTTCAGCGCCTCGACGCCGCGGTCGATGGTAAGAGCGGCATCGTCGACATTGGTCCTGACCTTGCGGCCGGCAAGGTCCATCGCATAGCGCACGCCGACGAGATTCTGGGAAATGCCGTCATGCAGCTCGCGCGCAAGCCGCGCGCGCTCTTCTTCCTGGGTGTCGATGACCCGCTGCGTCAGCGCCTTGAGCCGGCTGTCGGCCATGCGGCGCTCGTGGAAAGTCAGCAGCATGCAGGTGGTGAAAACGACGAGCACCGAAGGCACGGCGATCAGCGCGACGATGATGAAGGTCCGTCTGATGTTGGCGCGCATGTCGGCATTGGCGGCGGCACTCTGGGCAAAGACATCGTCGAGGTAAACGCCGGTGCCGACCACCCAGTGCCACTTGTCGAGACTGACGACGAAGGAGAGCTTGTCGGCGATCTGTCCGGTCGATGGTTTCTGCCATTTGTACTGATGCAGGCCGCCGCCCGCTTTTGCCGTGGCGATCAGTTCGGCAATGACCTTGTCGCCATCCGGATCGGTCAGGTCGAGCCAATTGTGCCCGTGCCGGAACGTCTGGCGCGGATGGACGATATTGTTGCCGTCATAGTCGTAGACGAAGAAATATCCGTCCTTGCCGTAGTCGAGCGAGGTCAGAATCGCCGCCACCTGCTGCTTGGCAGCCTCGTCGTCGGCGCCGGCCTTGTCGTAGATCGTCTGGATGGCGGACAGGGCAAGGTTGGTCAGATTGAGGATTTCGGCTTCCTTGGTCTTCAGCATGTTCTGCTCGAACGTATCGATGCTGTTCTTGGCGAGGTTTGCCGATTGCCATGTGATGAAGGTGGTGATCGCAAGGATCGAAATGACGAGCGGGACGATCGCCAATGCGATGATCTGGTGTCGTAGCGTCAACGATCATTCCTCCCGAGAATGTGTGCCCGGAATTATGCCCTTTGCCGAATGCGAGTCCAGCGGCTTGTCCGCGCGGCCGCGCCAGCGCTATTCCAGCGGCACGAACAGACCGAGCTTGACGTCGCGCAGCACGACATTCGTGTGCATGCGGCGGATCTGCGGATTGTCTGCCATGATCAGCGCAGCGATATCGTCATAATGTTCGACGTCGCGGGCGGTGACGATCGCGATCAGATCGACCGCGCCCGTGACGTAATAGACCTGCTGTATGTGATCCTGCTTCTCCGCCCACAGGCGGAACTTCGCCAGCGCGTCGTAATTGTCCCGCTCGATCTCCATCCCGACGATGAACACCATCGCCGTTCCCGTCGCCTTGCGGTCGACGACGGCCACCTCCGCCTTGATGATCCCCTCCTCACGCAGCCGCTTCAACCGTCTTTGCACGGCCGAGACCGACAGCCCGATCCGTTCGGCGATCGTTTCGGCTTTCAGCTGGCAGTCGCGCTGAACGATATCGAGAATGTCACGGTCAAAACGATCCAGTTGTTCCATTGTTCAGTCCAATTCTCGCTGCGGCACTTCGCGGTTTCTGCCGCATTCGCCGCGTGAGGAAGATTATTTTGCACAAATTATGCAGAAGAGACAAAAATTGCGCGAAAAAACCGCGTTATTTTATCATTATCCTTCGCAAATCCAGTCCAGCCGGAACCATGCATGTCGGATCAACCCTTTCCTGCTCTTCGCGTCGAAGATCTTCATAAAAGCTTCGGCTCGCAAGAGGTTCTCAAGGGTATTTCGGCGCAAGCCCACAAGTCTGATGTGATTTCGATCATCGGCTCGTCGGGCTCCGGCAAGAGCACCTTTCTCCGATGCATTAATTTCCTGGAAACGCCGGATCGTGGCCGCATCGCCGTGAACGGCGAGGAGATCGCGCTGAAGATGGGGCGGGACGGCCGGCTGCAGCCGCGCAGCTGGCGGCAGATCGAACGGCTCCGGACCGGGCTCGGAATGGTCTTCCAGAGCTTCAATCTCTGGGCTCATCGGACGGTGCTGGAAAACGTCATCGAGGCGCCGGTGCACGTGATGGGCATTTCCCGGCGCGAGGCCGTCGAAAAAGCCGAGGCCCTGCTCCACAAGGTCGGGCTCTTCGACAAGCGTCACGCCTATCCGGCTTTCCTCTCGGGCGGCCAGCAGCAGCGCGCGGCGATTGCCAGAGCCCTCTGCGTCGATCCCGATGTCATGCTGTTCGACGAACCGACATCGGCGCTTGATCCGGAGCTGGTCGGCGAGGTCCTGAAAGTCATCCGCGATCTCGCGGAAGAAGGCCGGACCATGCTGATCGTCACGCATGAAATGCGCTTTGCCCGCGATGTCTCGAGCCGTGTTCTCTTCCTGCATCAAGGACGGATCGAGGAGGAAGGTCCGCCGGAGCAGATATTCGGGGCGCCGGTCAGCGCCCGCTGCCGGGAATTCACCGGTCTCAGCGCCCACTGATGCCGACCGCTCTCTCATCGACAACACAAACCAGGAGAATCCTGCGAATGAAACTGCTCCCCACGCTTTTCGCCGGCGCGGCACTCGTGCTTTCCGCCGTCACCGCACAGGCCGAAGTCCGCTTCGGCGTCATGAACGAATCCTATCCGCCCTTCTTCGCCAAGGACGCGTCGGGCCAATGGCAGGGATGGGAAATCGACCTGATGAATGCCGTCTGCGAAGAGGTGAAGGAGAAATGCTCGATCGTCGACATTTCCTGGGACGGTCTCATTCCGGCGCTCCAGAGCAAGAAGTTCGACGTGATCTGGTCGTCGATGTCGAACACCGCGGAACGCTCGAAGGTGATCGACTTCACCGACAAATATTACAACACGCCAAGCACCCTGATCGGTCCCAAGGACCAGAAGCCGGGCGCCACCGCCGAGGACGTGAAGGGCAAGACCATCGGCATCCAGGTGTCGACGATCCAGTCGGAATATTACAAGAAGTATTTCGCCGGCGCTGCCGAGGAAAAGACCTACCAGACGCTCGACGAGGCTTTTCAGGACCTCGCCTCCGGCCGTATCGACTATGTCTTCGGCGATTCACTGGCGCTTGACGCTTTCCTGAAAAGCGATGGCGGCAAGGATTGCTGCGCAAAGGCGGGCGACGTCGCCGACGACAAGGAGATCCTCGGCGCCGGCGTTTCGGGCGGCCTGCGCAAGGAAGACACGGAGCTGAAGGCCAAGCTGAACGCGGCCATCGCTGCAGTCCGTGCCAACGGCCAGTATGACGCCATCACCAAGAAATACTTCGATTTCGACATCTACGGCGCGAAGTAAGCAATCCCGATAATGGCGACCGCGCAACAAGGTATTCTGGACCTGCTGTCTCCCTATCCTCCGGGATGGGGCGGCGTTCTCTTGGCAGGTGCGGTCTCCACGGTCGCCATCTCGGCTTGCGCTTTCGCGATCGGCCTCCTGCTCGGCACGGGCGGCGCGCTGGGGAAGCTTTCGGGCAATCGCCTGCTCCGCCTGCTGCTCGATCTCTATACCACGCTGATCCGCGCCGTTCCCGAACTGATCCTGATCGTCGGGCTCTATTATGCCGGCACCGACGGCCTCAACCGGCTGCTCGCCGTGTTCGACCTGCCGCCGGTCAATGTGAATGGTTTCGTCGCGGCCGTTGCGGTGCTGGGCTTCGTGCAGGGCGCCTACATGACGGAGGTGCTGCGCGGCGCGATCCTCGCCATTCCCGTCGGCCAGATCGAAGCTGCCAAGGCCTTCGGCATGGGGCCGGTGCTGCGGTTTCGCCGCGTCCTGCTGCCGGCGCTCTTGCCGAACGCCCTGCCGGGTCTTGCCAATCTGTGGATGTCGGTCACCAAGGACAGCGCGCTGGTCGCCGTCGTCGGCTATCAGGAATTGGCGCTCGCCACCCGTCTTGCCGGGGCAAGCACAAAACACTACTTCGTCTTTTTCCTTGCTTCGGCCCTTCTCTACCTCGCTATCACGCTCGTTTCCAACCTCGTCTTCAAACTGATCGAGGGGCGGGTACGGCGGGGGCAGCCGCGCCTTGCCTGAAGAAAGCGCCCCATGAGTTTCACCTGGATCTCTTCCTATTGGCCGCTGCTTCTGACGGGCGCCTGGCAGACCATTTGCCTGCTGGTGATCTCTGTGGTGTTCGGCTTTGCCCTCGCCATCGGCCTCGCCTTCGCGCAAGTCAGCGGCGGCAGGCTGACGCGGCTACTGGCGCGGGGCTACTGCACCTTCTTCCGCGGCACGCCGCTGCTGATACAGCTGTGGCTTCTCTACTATGGGGTGGGATCGCTGCTGCCGATGATCCCCGGTATCCGCCAGAGCCTGTTCTGGCCGATCCTGCGCGAGGGCTTCTTCTTCGCCGCCGTCAGTTTCACCCTGAACTATGCGGCCTATGAGGCGGAGGTATTGCGCGGCGCGCTGCTCGCCGTTCCCAAGGGTGAGCTCGAAGCCGGCCGGGCCTTCGGCCTGTCGCCCTGGATGCTGACCCGCCGCATCTGGCTGCCGCGCGCCATTCGCATCGCCCTGCCGACCATTGCCGGAGAGATCGTCATGCAGCTCAAGGCGACGCCGCTCGCCTTTACGGTGACAGTGATGGATCTCTATGCCGTGGCGAACAAGGTCCGGCAGGACACGCTGCTCGTCTATGAACCGCTGCTGGTCGTCACCCTCTTTTATCTCGCCTTGACCGCAGTGGTCGCCCGCGTCTTCCGAGGTCTCGAAGCGCAGGTGCCGGTTCGCCGTTAGGCGGACGGAAAGGGACTGGCCCATGAACTACCTCGCGCACGAACCACGTGCATCTCGCCCACTTTGTTATGAAAAGCCCGCCGCCGGCCACGGCGCGACGGCCTGAATGGAGACCTCTTCATGAGCACGACGCGAATTCTCGATGGCGGCATGAGCCGCGAGCTGCTGCGGCTGGGCGCCGAACTGAAACAGCCGGAATGGTCGGCATTGGCGCTGATCAACGCGCCTGATATCGTTCGCAAGGTCCACCAGGAATTCATTGCCGCCGGCTCCGAGGTCGTGACGACGAACAGCTATGCGCTGGTGCCCTTTCACATCGGCGAGGATCGGTTTTGGAAGGAAGGGCCGGCGTTGATCCGTCTCGCCGGTCGGTTAGCCCGCGAGGCGGCAGATGCCGTCTCGCATCGCAAGGTGCTGGTCGCCGGCTCGCTGCCACCGATCTTCGGCTCATACGAGCCACAGAACTTTCAGCCGTCGCGGGTGCAGGACTATCTCGAGGTGCTCGTCGAGAACCTCGGCCCCTTCGTCGATATATGGCTCGGCGAGACGCTGAGCCTGATCGCCGAGGCGGAGGCCGTCCGCAACGCGGTGGCGGCATCAGGCAAGCCGTTCTGGATTTCCTTCACATTGGCGGATGACGAGGCAGCCATCGAAGGCGGCGAACCGAAGCTTCGCTCCGGCGAAACCGTCGCTGACGCGGCGTCCTGGGCGGTGTCATCGGGCGCTGAAGCCTTCCTGTTCAATTGCAGCAAGCCCGAGGTCATGCAGGCGGCCGTGGAGACGGCGGCGCGCGTCTTCCGGACAATGGACGCTTCCATCGAGATCGGCGTCTATGCCAACGCCTTCGAAGGGGAAACAGGCGAAGCGGCCGCCAATGAAGGGCTGCATGAAACCCGCAACGATCTGAATGACGATGCCTATTCGCGTTACGCCTGCTCCTGGGCCGAAGCCGGCGCGACGATCATCGGCGGCTGCTGCGGGATCGGCGCCGCCCATATCCATCGGCTCAAGAAGACGCTCTTGAGTTGACGCGGCACGTAGGCCGCGCCGCGGCGACTGTTATTCAGCTTTCGGCGCCGTTTTCTGCAGTTCGAGGAGGAGCTTGATCAGCTTCGGCGCCATCTCCCGTATTTCTGAAAGATGGACGGCGCTCAGCCGCGTCAGCAGCGCGTCCGCCTTGTCGGTCAGCAGAATCGTCTGGCGGCGCCTGTCGGCCGGATCGGCATGACGTTCGACCAATCCGGCATCCGACAGCCGCCCGACAAGTTCGGTCGCCGTATGCGGCGCGATGATCAGCCGCTCGGCCAACATGCCGATGGTTACGGCACCGCCGCGTTGTCCCTTGATCGCCAGCAGCGCCTGATGCTGTTGCGTCGGCAGTCCTTCCGACTGGGCGGCGGAGGCGCTGAAGTCCATGAACTGGCGAAGCGCGAACCGGAGGTCGGCGAGAGCCTGGTAATCTTCCTGTCTGAGCGGCGGCGCGGTCTTCTTCAAAGCCATTCTCCTTTGCCGCAGCGGCTGCCCAGGTTGGAAGCCATTCGGCCATCTCGAATAGAGGGGCAGTCGCCAGCCGGTCAAGGGAGGCATCTTATGAGACATGATCGTCTTCATGTTTTCGTCCCTTGATTTATATCGTATCACGATATATTGACGCCCCTCAAGCGTATCCGTTCCGCGTAGCAGAGGCTTCCATGGCGCAGCATCAACCAAGCAACCGGCCGCACGATTTCACCGGCGGTCTTTCCCGGCGTGAGGCCGGAGATTTCACCACCGACCGGCGGGTCCTCCTGCTGGTTGGCATGTCCATCATTGTCGGCACGGCAGGCGCGTTTGCCGCCTGGTGTCTCGTCAGCCTCATCGCGCTGGTGACGAATGCCATCTGGTTCGGGCAGATCGGCATCCGGCCCGCCTCTCTGGCTGCGGTGCCGCGCTCGCTATGGGTGGTTCTGGTTCCGCCGCTCGGCGGACTGGTCATCGGGCTCATGGCCCGCTTCGGGTCGGAGAAGATACGCGGCCACGGCATTCCGGAGGCGATCGAGGCCATCCTGATCGGCGGCAGCCGGATGTCACCGAAGGTCGCGATCCTCAAGCCGCTGTCATCGGCAATCTCCATCGGAACCGGCGGTCCGTTCGGCGCCGAGGGGCCGATCATCATGACCGGCGGTGCGATCGGCTCGCTGTTCGCCCAATTCTTCCACATGAGTGCCGCAGAGCGGAAGACGCTGCTCGTCGCGGGTGCCGCCGCAGGCATGACGGCGATCTTCGGCTCGCCGATCGCCGCGGTCATGCTGGCGGTCGAACTCTTATTGTTCGAATGGAAGCCGCGCAGCTTCATTCCGGTCGCCGTCGCCGCTTGCGTATCGATCTGCTGGCGTCCGCTGCTGTTCGGTACCGGTCCGCTGTTCCCGACCCACTTTCAGCCAGACTTGCCCTGGTGGGGGATTTTCGCCTGTGCGGCGATGGGCATCATCTCAGGCCTGCAATCGGGATTGCTGACGACACTGCTCTACCGGATCGAGGATCTGTTCGAGGCCTTGCCGATCCACTGGATGTGGTGGCCGATGCTCGGCGGTCTCGTCATCGGCCTCGGCGGCCTGATTGAACCGCGAGCAATGGGCGTCGGCTACGACATCATCGATGGCTTGCTCAACAACCGGCTGCTCGCGCCGGCTGTGATGTCGATCCTGCTGGTGAAGACGGTCATCTGGCTGTTTGCCCTGTCGTCGGGCACCTCGGGCGGCGTGCTTGCACCGCTTCTGATTTTCGGCGGCGCTCTCGGATGGCTGGTCGGGCTTGTTATGCCGTGCAACGATCCCGGCTTCTGGGCGCTGCTCGGCATGGCGGCGATGATGGGCGGAACCATGCGCGCGCCGCTGACGGGAACCTTCTTCGCGATGGAGATCACCGGCGACATCAGCACGCTCGTTCCGCTGCTTGCCGCAACGGTTACGGCCTATGCCGTCACGGTTTTGCTGCTGCGCCGCTCGATCCTCACCGAGAAGATCGCACGCCGCGGCCAGCATATCACCCGCGAATATGGCGTCGATCCGTTCGAGCTATCGCGGGCAAGGGAGATCATGATCAGCGATGTCGATACGCTTCCGGTCACCATGACGGTGGGAGAGGCGTGCGACTTCTTTGCCTCGCTGGAGAAAACGCACCGGATCTATCCGGTGGTCGATGCAGGAGGCAAATTGGCAGGCATCGTATCGAGGGCTGACGCCCTGCTCTGGCAGGGGAATTTGGACCTCGCCGGACAGACGCTTGCGGAAAATGTGACAGACGCGTCCGTTCCTGTCGGGCATCCGGATGATACGGTCGCATTCATCGCCGACCTGATGCTGTCGACCGGCGACGGACGCATTCCGATCGTCGATCCGACCTCAGGGAAATTGTGCGGCCTGATCGCCCGCAAGGATCTCCTGCGGCTGCGCAGTTCCTACCGGTCGGCGGAACTGGATCGGCGGCCGTATCTCACCGCCGGCTCAAAGAGCAGGGCGCAATAGCGGTCCGCTGATGTTCTCTCCCTCGCTCCTGCTACTGCGGCGCGCCACATGGAACAGGTTCCATGTGGCGCGCGCTGACGACTGAAGATGTCAGTGCAGTCCGAACAGGTTCAGCAACTCTTCGCGGTGTCGGACGAATTCCGGGGCGCTGCGGTCGCGAGGACGGGGCAGATCGATTTCGATCAGGCGCGGCTCGCTGCCTTTTTCCCGTGGCAGGATCAGGATCCGGTCGGCGAGATAAATCGCTTCCTCGAGATCGTGGGTCACGAGAATGGTGGTGACATCCTCATCGCGCCAGATCCGTGCTAGCTCCTGCTGCATGCCGATCTTGGTCATTGCGTCGAGCGCGCCGAGCGGTTCGTCGAGCAGCAGGATCTCCGGCTGGACGGCAAGCGCCCGGGCGATCCCGACGCGTTGGGCCATGCCGCCGGAGAGCTGCCGGGGATAGGCCGCCTCGAATTGCTGCAGGCCGACGAGCTTGACATAATGGCGCGCCCGCGCCCTCGCCTGCTCACGTGACAGACCTCTTGTTTCCAGCCCGAAGGAGACATTGTCGAGCACATCAAGCCAGGGAAGCAGCCGCGGTTCCTGGAAGATGACGGCGCGCTCCGCGCCGACGCCGCACACCGCCTTGCCGTCGACGAGAACCTCTCCCGTGTCGGAATCCTCAAGACCTGCCAGAACCCTGAGCAGGGTCGTCTTGCCCGAGCCGCTGGCGCCGACAATGGCGAGGCTTTCGCCGGAGCGGATGTGGAGGTTGATATCCTTGAGAACCTCTAGCTGTGTCCCGTTCAACTTGTAGGATTTGGAGAGGTGACGGATCGTTACCTCTCCGCGGCTCGTGTCCTCAGCGATGCTCATCACGGTTCCTCAGTTGCTTGCCGGCTTGGCGTCGGCGGCAAAGAGGATGTCCTTGGCCGCCAGCTGGCCTTGCTTCAGCTTGCCTTCGCGAACCAGGACGTCGATCCAGAACTGGATGTCGCGCTCGACCGGCAGGCCGCCGGCGCGCACGCCGTAGCCGCGGAAATACTGTGCGATATCCGCGTTCTCGCCACGCTCGCTGAGCGCCTTGGCCAGGATCTTCTTGGTTTCCTCAGGATGCTCGCGGGCATAGTCGAGGGCGCGGGCCGACTGCTCGACGAAAATCTTCGAAGCCTCCGGATGCTGCTGAATGAAATCGCGGCGCAGTACCACAAAGCCGCCGGCAATGTCTCCAAGCACGTCGGTATCGTCGAAAATCGCCCGCAGACCGCCGTTCTTCAGCGCTGCACCCTCGAAGGTCGTCTGCCAATAGCCGAAGGCGGCGATATCGACCTGCTTGGAACGCAGCACCTGCTCGAGCTGCGGCCCGGGGACGACGACCTGATTGGCGACGTCGGTCGGCAGGTCGACGGAATGCAAGGCCTCGCGGATGGTATAGTCGAGATGGGCGCCGAGCGTATTGACCGCGATGCTCTTGCCGGCAATGTCCTTGATGCCTTTGATCGGGCTGTCTTCCAGCACGTAGAAGGTCGACTGCACCTCGTCGTTGATGCCGTTCGAAGGATAGGCGGCGACGAAATCATTGCCGCCGATGATCGAGTTCAGGACGGCGGAGGTTGCAGCGCTGCCAATCTCGACGTCACCGGATGCCAGAGCGATGAGGGAGGCCGGGCCGCCCTGGGCATAGCCGACATTTTCCAGCGTGATGCCCGTGCCTTCGAAATAGCCGAGCTCGGCGGCGAGTTCATGGGCGGCAAGGCCGCCCTGGCTGGCGAGGTAGCGCAGCTTCACCGTGTCGGTGGCTGCGGCCGGTGTGGCAAGGCCGAGAGCGATCACGGCCGGCAGAAGGAGGTTGCGGGGATGGAATGTCATGTGGTGGTCCTTTTCGGAAGAGGAAAATCGGTGGAAGCAGTCAACGGCCCGGCTGAGACCAGCGGCAGAGGCGGCGCTGCAGGAGAACGAGCAAGGCATTGGCGGCAAGCCCGAGGAAGGCGAGCAGAAGGATCGCCGCAAACATCAGCGGAATCTGGAAATTGTACTGGGCGTTCATGACCTGGAAACCGATGCCCTTGTTGGCGCCGATCATCTCGGCGGCAATCAACAGCAGAAGCGCAGTCGTCGCCGAAAGGCGCAGGCCGACGAAGATTGCAGGCACCGAGGCCGGCAGGATGACGCGGCGGAAGATGGTCAGCGGCCCGGCGCCGTAGGTCCGCGCCATCTCGATCAGCTTCTTGTCCACTTCCTTGACGCCGCCGATCGTAGCGAGCAGGACCGGAAACAGCGTCGCCCAGAAGATCACGAAGATCTTCGATGTTTCGCCGAGGCCGAGCAGCAGGATGAAGACCGGGTAGAGCGCCAGCGCCGAGGTCTGGCGGAAGAGCTGCAGGATCGGATCGAGCGCCTGTTCGACCAAGCGAAACTGGCCCATGAACAGGCCGAGCGGAATGCCGATTGCGACGGCAAAGGCAAAAGCGGTTCCCGATCGCTGCAGACTGATGGCGATGTCATCGAGCAGCGCGCCGTTGGCCAGATTGGTCCAAAGGGCCGACAGGATCACGTTCAAGGGCGGGAAGACGGCGGGATTGACCCAGCCCCTGGTGCTCGACACCTGCCAGAACAGGAGGAAGCCGATGAGAAGGCCGTAGCGCGGCAAAAGCGATGCGAGCACTCCGCGCAGGCGGGAGGCGAGAATGGAAATATGGCTTTCGCTGTTTTTCAGGCGGCCAAAGCTTCTCGGGAGAGTCTGGTTGATTTCATAGGTCATGGCCGCTCCTCACTCTGCCGCCTGGAGAGCTGCATGTCCTGCAGTCCACCGATTGGTCGGGAAAGGCAGGCCGAGGTTCTCCCGCAGCGTCTTGCCCTCATAGGCGGTGCGGAACAGGCCGCGGCGCTGCAGTTCCGGGATGACCAGATCGACGAAATCGTCGAGCGCCGTCGGCAGCCAGGGCGGCAGAATGTTGAAGCCGTCGGCGGCTTCGTTCTCGAACCAGTTCTCCAGCGTATCGGCGATCTGCTCGGGCGTTCCGACGATGGTGTAGTGACCGCGGGCGGATGCGATCCACTGATAGAGCTGGCGAATGGTGAAGTTGTTTTCATCGGCGATCTGGCGGATGAGCGCCTGGCGGCTCTTCATGCCTTCGGTCGGCGGCGCCGGCGGCAGAGGCCCGTCGAGGTCATAACCGTGCAGATCGAGCGTGCCGCCGGTCAGGCCATTGAGGAGGCCGATCCCGTCCTCTTCGACGATGAGCGAGGTCAGGCGGTCGTATTTCTCGCGTGCCTCCGCCTCGGTCCTGCCGACGAAAGCGGATACGCCGGGCATGACCAGGATGTGATCCGGGTTTCGGCCGAGACCGCGGGCGCGGGCCTTGATGTCCCGGTAGAACTCCTGGGCGGTTTCGATATGCTGGTGGGCGGTGAAGATGACCTCGGCCGTTGCCGCGGCGAGTCCGCGTCCGTCTTCGGATTGGCCGGCCTGGACGATGACGGGATGCCCCTGCGGCGACCGCGAGACGTTGAGCGGACCGCGCACGCTGAAATGTTCGCCGCGGTGGTCGGTGTCGTGCAGCTTCGACGGGTCGAAGAATACGCCGGTATCCTTGTCCCGGATGAAGGCGTCGTCTTCGAAGCTTTCCCAGAGTTTGCGGACGACGTCGACATGCTCGGCGGCACGGCGATATCGGTCGGCATGCGGAAGCTGGGTGTCGCGGTTGAAGTTCTGCGCCGTCAGGTCGCCCGTCGTGGTGACGACGTTCCAGCCGGCGCGGCCATCCGAGATCAGATCCAGCGAGGCGAATTTGCGGGCGGTCGTGTAAGGCTCCTCGTAGGTCGTCGAGGACGTGGCGATAAAGCCGAGATGGGTGGTGAAAGGCGCAAGGGCGGAAAACAGGGTCACCGGTTCGAAGCCGGCGACGCGGGCATTGCCGCCTTCACGCGCCCCGCCGAAACCGACGGCCAGTCCGTCGGCGAGGAAATAGGCATCGAAGAGCCCGCGCTCGGCCGTCAAAGCGAGGCGTTTGTGGAACTCGAAACTGGTCGCGCCGTCGGCCGGCTGGTCGGGATGCCGCCATGAGGCAACATGCTGTCCGCCACCGGGAAGAAATGCCCCAAGCCTGATTTTCCGTGTCATGTCGCGTCCTCTCCGGTTGCCGTCAACAGTCTGGCCTTCCCCAAGGCCAAGTATAAATGCGCTGTTGGACCACTAAGATACGTTCTCCATAAATTTTATAGAGAAACTTAATTTCATAGTTTCGGAGGAAGCGTGAATAGATTTCCGGGATCGGCTTGAAACGAGAAATTGAACGATCGAGGCCGCCGCCCCTCGAATTATAGGGCAGGCCGACAGGCGGCATTCTACAGGCGTGACAAAGAGCCGCCTGGGGCGGTGATAAGGAGATCATCCGGCGTTCCCTCGCACGAATGTCCGTGCCGCCGGATATCAATATCCTGATTTGCTCAGGCTTCAGCCTCGTTTGGGCCGGGTCGGAGCATGATCCAGTCCGGCGGCGGCCTTCTTCAGGCAGTCGAGGTAGCGGTCGCGGTTGGCGATGCCGTCGTCGCGCGGGGTGACGAGGCAGAGCGTTGCGGCGGCATGGCCTTCTTCGCCGCGCACCGGCACGGCAAAACAATGGGTGAAGCTGTCGACGATGCTGTTGAAGGTGAAGAGACCTTCACGCTCGGCTTGGCGCACTTGGGCGATGAAGGTTTGCGGCTCCAGCCATTCGCCGTTCGGCAGGCGGAAATCCTGCGGCGGAATGAAGTTCAGAATGTCCTGATCGGACAGATGCGCGACGAGCAAGCGGCCTGACGCCGTCCACGGGATCGGCACCGATTGGCCGACATCCGTCGAAATGCGGAAGGGGCGTGCGCCTTCGCGCATGCGCACGACCGTATATCTGTTTCCATCCAGCATGCAGAACTGCGCCGTTTCCCGCGTCTCGTCGGCAAGCTGTTCCAGTACGGCCTCGCATTCGCGGGTGAAATCGAAATGGTTCTCATAGGCTGCGCCGAGGAAATAGAGCTTGCGGCCGAGATAGACACGCCCCTCGCCGCCGGTGAATTCCAGAATGCCGTTGCTCAGCAGCAGGTTGACGAGTTCGTAAACCGATGAACGCGGCGCGCCGATCTGCGCGGCAATTTCGTTTGGCTTCAAGGCCTGCCGCTTCTGGCGCAGGAAATCGAGGATCTCGAAGGCGCGGTCGAGCCCTCGGGCGCGCTTGCCGGCTGCTTCGTCCTGAACTGCATCCATTCTTTCGATCCTTTTTTGTCCGGCCAAGCTTTTCAAGCCCTCTGCCGCATCTGTCAATCGATCCGGTCATTCATCGCGGATGAAATTTTTCCACCCCTCTTGCGGGGTAGAAAAATCAGCATAAGATCACCTCGTCCGGTATATAGATCATATGTACGATATATTGGACAAAGATGGCAAGCCGTCAACGCTGCCGCTCACAAAAAAGGGGATCGACATGAAGAATTTTGAAAACAGCATTTCTGCTTCGCTGCGCCGCCTTCTTGCGGGCGCTGCCGCCGCGGCGGCCCTCCTCGTCTTTTCCACAGGCACGGCCTCGGCCGCCGCCAATTGCATCAAAGGTGACAGGAAGGCGCCCTATACGATCGGCTGGGCGAACATCTATTCGGTGCCGACCTGGATGAAGCAGACCGAAGGCACCATCACGGCTGAAGTGGAGGAGCTGAAGAAGGCGGGCCTGGTGAAGGACCTGATGATCACGGACGCGCAGGGCAACGCCCAGACGCAGATCCAGCATATTCAGTCGATGATCGACGCCAATGTCGACGCCATCGTCGTGATCGCCGGTTCCTCCAATGCGCTCGACCGCGTCATATCGGATGCCTGCGACAAGGGCATCGCCGTCGTGAATTTCGACAGCCTTGTCAATACCGACAAGGTGACCGCCAAGATCAACACCGATTCCAACGAATGGGGCGCGACCGCTGCCAAGTGGATGGTCAGCCAGCTCGGCGGCAAGGGCAAGATCATCATCATGAACGGCCCGGCCGGCATTTCGGTGAGCGACGACCGCCGCAAAGGCGCCCAGCCGGTCCTCGATGCCAATCCGGGTCTCCAGGTGATCACCGAGACGAATACGGAATACAATGTCGCGCCGGCGCAGGAAGCGATGACCAGCCTGCTCTTTGCCAATCCCGAAATCGACGGCGTGCTGTCGCTCGGTGGCGCGCTGTCGGCCGGCTCGGTCCTTGCCTTCGAGCGTCAGGGCCGCGAGCAGGTGCCGACGACCGGTGAAAACGCCCGGCAGTTCCTGGAACTCTGGAAGGAGAAGGGCCTGAAGGGCTGGGCGACGATGCAGCCCAACTGGCTCGGCGCGCTTTCCGTCTATACCGCCGTGCAGGCGCTGCAAGGCAAGGATGTCCCGGCCTTCGTCAAGGTGCCGCTGCCCGTCATCGACGACAGCACGATCGGCAGCTACCTCGCCCGGGCCGACAAGTTCCCGGCTGACGGCTATATCTACTCCGATTACGACCAGGCGCTCTTCGACAAGCTGCTCGCCAAGTAATCCGCCCAAATAATCCGACCAAGTAACTCGGGTTGAGGAAAGCCGTCATGACGGAAGAACGACCCCTGCTGGAAGCCCGGCAGGTGTTCAGGGGATTTTTCGGCAATCCCGTTTTGAAGGGCGTCGATATCGCCCTTCTGCCGGGCAGGGTTCACGCCCTGCTCGGCGAAAACGGCGCCGGCAAATCCACATTGATCAACCTCCTGTCCGGTGCTCTCCAGCCGGACAGCGGTTCCATCCTCGTCGATGGCAAGCCCGTCGGGCGCTTCAGCCCGGCGGCGGCGCGCGCGGCAGGTATCGCCGTCGTTCAGCAGGAGCTGAGCCTGACGGCCAGTCTGTCGATTGCCGAAAACATCGGGCTCGGTGCATTTCCGCGCCGCTTCGGTCTGATCGATTACAAAGCGCTTCATCGCGGCGTGTCGGATGTCTGCGACATGGTCGGGCTTACCGAAGCGCTCGACATGCCGGTCGCCGATCTCGCGCTCGGCCGCCGTCAGATGGTCGAGATCGCCAAGGCGCTGTTCCGCAAGCCGCGCGTGCTGATCCTGGACGAGCCGACTTCGTCGCTCTCCGCCCACGAAGCCGGCATCCTTGCCCGTCTGATCGAGACGCTCAAGGACCGCGGCACGGCACTTCTTTATATTTCCCACCGCCTCAATGAGGTGCAGGCGCTCTGCTCGCATGTCACGGTGCTGAAGGACGGCCTGGTCACCGCCGACCAGTCGCTCTCCGGCATCGACGGCGAGGGCCTGGTGCGCCTCATGGTCGGCCGCGAGACCGGCGACCTGTTCCCGCCGCGCGCCGCCACCAAGTCCGGCGAAACACGCATCAGCGTCGAAGGTTTCTCCGCCGGCATGGTGCGTGACGTCGGCTTCTCCGCCCGCGCCGGCGAGATCGTCGGCATTGGCGGGCTCGTCGGACAAGGGCAGGAAGACCTGCTGCTCGGCCTTTACGGCGCGATTCCAGCCTCAGCCGCTCGCGCGGAAGTATCCGGCAAACCCGCCCTGCCCGCCGATGTCGGCGAGGCGAATACGGCGGGCATCGTCTATGTCCCTGCCGACCGCAAGCATGAGGGGCTGGTGCTGCCCCACTCCATCGCATCCAATCTCATCCTGCCCTCGCTCGGACGGCTCGCTCGCAACGGCTTACGCGACCGGCCGGCGGAAAACGGCCTGGTCGCCGATCTCGCGCGCAGGCTGACGATCAAGGGCGACACGGCCCGCCCGGTGCAGGCGCTTTCCGGCGGCAACCAGCAGAAGGTGGCGCTCGCCAAATGGCTGCCGCTCGATCCTTCCGTTCTGCTGCTCAACGATCCGACGCGCGGCGTCGACATCGAGACCAAGCGGGAAATTTACCTCATGCTCCGCGCTTTCGCCGCCGAGGGGCGGCTCGTCATCCTGGCCAGTTCCGATACGCCGGAGCTCGTGCATCTTTGCGACCGTGTCGTGGTTCTGCGCGAGGGGCGCGTCGCGGCGGTGCTGTCGCAGGATGCGATCAGCGAAGGGGCGATCGTCGGCGCGGCCATGGGCATCGCGACCGCGACGCAGGGAGAGGCGGCATGAGCACAATTTCATCATCCCGGCTCTACGGCTCGATCCAGCTCCGCCGCAACCGCGGCCTTGCCGGTCTCTATCTGGTCGTCGCCGCCTTTCTCATCCTCTATGCGCTGCTCTTTCCCGGCATCCTTTCCATCGGCGGCTTCTCCAAGTTCACGCAGAACTGGTTCCCGCTGGCGCTCGTCACCATGGCGCAGGCGCTGCTCATGCTGAACGGCGGCATCACGCTGGCGATCGGCCCGCTCGTCAGCCTTGGAGCGGTGATCGCCGCGACGACGATGGAAGGAGCGCTCGGCGTGCCGGGCGGCATTCTCGCGGTCTCGCTCGCCGGTCTTTCGATCGGCGCCGTCATCGGCGCCATCGTCACGTATCTGAGGCTGCCGGCGATCATCGTCACGCTTGCCGGCTCCTTCATCATCGGCGGTGTGGCACTCATCCTGCTGCCGCGGCCGGGCGGGTTCATTCCCGACTGGCTGTCGACCACGCTGGCCGGCCACACGCCCGTCGCTTTCCTGCTGCTCATCGTGATCCTCGTGCTCTGGAAGGTCTTTCTCGCAACCCCGCTCGGCCTCGGCATCTACGCGGCCGGCGACAATCCGGTCGGCGCATTCCGCTCCGGCGTCCCGGTCGAGCGGGTGAAGGTCGCAGCCTTCGCGCTGTCCGGTCTGCTTGCAACGCTGACCGGTTTGTTCGTCGCCGCGCAGACCGGCTCGGGTGATCCGGTGATCGGCACGCCCTTCACGCTGAACTCGATCGCCGCCGCCGTGCTCGGCGGCGTCGGTTTCCTCGGCGGCAAGGGCACGATGCGCGGCGCGATCTGCGGCAGCCTGCTGCTCTCGGTCATGATCAACGTCATGTTCTTCCTGGGTTTCCCGCCGGTCGCGCAATATGTCGCGCAAGGGCTGATCATCGTTGGGGCGGTCGCTGTTCCGGAACTTCTTGGGGTATGGAGGGCAAGGCGATGAACATGATCCGATCCGCGTTCCGCAATCCGCCGCTCCTGACCCTGCTTCTGGTCGCACTCGTCTGGATCGTCGCAAGCCTCTCGCTGCGTGGTTTCGGCGCCTATGGCCACCTGCGCTACCTGCTCGAACTCGCCGCGGTGATCGGCATTGCCGCCGCCGGGCAGACGCTCGTCATCCTGATGGGCGGCATCGATCTCTCCGTCGGAGCGGTCATCACCGTCACGGCGATCCTGCTGCCGCTGATTTCGCCGGCCTGGGACCCGACCGGCCTTGCCGGCATCGTGGCGGCCCTTGCCATCGCCACCGGCATCGGCCTGATGAACGGCGCCGGTGCTGCCTATCTTCGCGTGCCGCCGATCATCATGACGCTTGCCATGGCGACCTTCCTGCAGGGCCTGCTCGTCATCATCGCCGGCGGCAGCGCCGTCACTGTCAGCAATCCGGCGGTCATCCTGCTCGGGCAGGCGCGGCCGCTCGGCATCCCCTCGGGCATCATCCTGTGGCTCGTCGTTTCGATCGTCGTCCTGCTGCTCGTCCACCGCATGCCGATCGGCGCCCGTTTCCTGGCGCTTGGGGCGAACCCGCTGGCGGCCCGGCTTTCCGGCGTCAGCGTCACGCGCAACACGCTGGTCGGCCATACCCTGTCGGGCTTTTTCGCCGGTCTTGCCGGCATTCTCGTCCTCGGCATGAACCGGCAGGGCTATGTCGGCATCGGCGACCCCTATCTCTTGACCTCGATCGCCGCCGTCGTGCTCGGCGGCACCTCCATCCTCGGCGGCCGCGGCACCTATGCCGGGACCGTTCCGGGGGCGATCCTGCTTGTGACGACGACGGCGCTGATCACGGTCGTCAATGCCTCGCCCGGCTGGCGGTCGATCATGTTCGGCACGTTGATCCTCGCCCTTCTGCTGGTTTCCGGCCGGGAGGCGCGCCGATGACGGAACTCTATCACGGGCCGGTGATCGACGCGCACCATCACCTCTGGGACCTTAGGATGGAACGTCATCCCTGGCTTCAGAAGGCGCGGGCATCAGGCGAAGAGATGGCTTTCGGAAGCCTGGCGCCGATCCTGCGCAACTACGGCATCGACGATTATCGCGCCGATGCTGCCCGCCAGAATGTGGTTGCCACGGTGCATGTCGAGGCCGGCTGGTCCGTTGCGTATCCGCTGGAAGAGAGCCGCTGGCTGGATGGCCTCGACCGCAGTTCCGGCGTGGCGCACCGTTATATCGCGCGCGTTCCCCTCGACGGGCCGGACGCCATGCGCCTGCTCGAGGCGGAAGCGGCAAATCCCAACGTCGTCGGCATCCGCGATATTTTGAGCTGGCATCCCGATGTGGCGAAGAGTTTTGCGTCGCGCGCCAACTGCATGAGCGATCCCGCCTGGCGGGCGGGCCTGGCGCACGCCACGCGGCTCGGGCTGGTCTTCGACCTGATGCTCTATCCCTGGCAGATGAGCGAGGCGCTCGACCTGGTGCGCGCCTTTCCGCAAACGCTTTTCGTGCTCAATCACGGCGGTAGCCCCACCGACCGGACGGCGGATGGCATGACGCTCTGGCGCGGTGGCCTGCGGGCGCTCGGCAGCGAGCCGAACCTGCGCCTGAAGATCTCCGACCTCGTCGCCTACGACAACCAATGGACGCTCGAAAGCCTGCGGCCGGTGATCGAGCATTGTCTCGATTGTTTCGGCCCGACACGCGCCATGTTCGCAAGCGACTTTCCGGTCGCCGGCCTGCACGCCTCTTTCGACGAGGTCTATCAGGTTTTCCGCACGGTCGCCGCGCAGCTCTCTTACGACGAGCAGCGCGCTTTGTTCTTTGCCACCGCCAATGACACCTATCGCCTCGGCATCGCCGATCCGGCCGAGATCAGGGACTGCCATGTCTGACCTTCATACCACGACCGAAAACCTACTGATCGACGAGCAGGTGCGCGGCTTTCCGCCAGGCAATCCGCCGCTCCCGCTGGATGCCATCGGCAAGCAAGGATGGAAGCCCTATGACGGCAGGATGGCCCTGCCACTGATCTCGCTCGACCAGCAGGCTTTCTCCGACAATGCCGAACTGATGATGATCTATGTGAAGAGCCATGGCGCCGAAATCGCCCCGCACGCCAAGACGCCGATGTCGACGGCGCTGTCGGCGGCGCTTCTGGCCGCAGGCGCCTGGGGCACGACGGTCGCCGATATCCGTCAGGCGGCCGTGTTGCTCAAGGCCGGACAGCGTCGGCTGATCCTCGCCAATGAGATCGGTGGAGCTGCCGCCGCCCGACGGCTGGCGGCCCTGCTCGGCCAATATCCCGATGCGGAACTGCATATTTTCGTGGATTCGACGGCGCTCGTCGAGGCTCTTTGCGCCGCATGGCGGGAACGTGCCGATCTGCCGCCTCTCGGCCTGCTGGTGGAGTTCGGCGCCGGCCGCGCCGGTGCCCGAAGCGCCGACGCCGCCGAGGCAATTCTCGAGGCGATCCTTGCCGTGGAGACTCCGACCTTCCGGCTGACCGGCATCGCCGCCTATGAGGGCGCGGCGGCGACCGCCGATGCGCAAGAGACGATGCGTCGCATCGACTCGCTGATGGCGGTGACATCCGATTTCCTGCCGAAGCTGCGCGCCTGCATCGGCGACGAGCGGCCGCTCCTCGTCACGGCAGGCGGCTCGGTGTTTTTCGACCTTGTGGTTGCCAGGCTTTCAGCCGCCGTTGCGGCCGATCCGGCCTGTCGGCTGGTGCTGCGCAGCGGCGCGATCTTCTTCCACGATCACGGCATCTACGAGCGCGGCCTTGCCGGCCTCGATGCACGCGGCGGCTTGCGCATCGGCGGCGAGATGATTTCCGCGGCTGCGGGTTTCCGTCCGGCGCTGCGGGTTTGGGCCGAGGTGCTGTCGCGGCCGGAGCCGCGGCTTGCAATCTGCGGCATGGGCATGCGCGACGTGGCGATGGACCAGGGCCTGCCGCGGCCGCTGGCGCTCTACCGCAATGGTGCGCATCTTGCCGATCTCGAAGGCGCCGAAGTGTTTCGCCTTAACGATCAGCACGCCTTCGTGGCACTTGCCGATGGCAGCGACGTTTCGGTCGGCGACGTCATCGAGTACGGCATCTCGCATCCCTGCACCTGCCTTGACCGGCATGCCATCCTTTACGGGCTCGATCCGGACCATTCGGTGACGGCGGCCTATCTGACCAGCTTCGGCTGAACTCTCCCTCCAAAAAGCAAGAAAAGGAAAACCCGCTTATGATCCAGCGTTATCAGAAAGGTTCGCGTATGAGCCAAGCCGTCAGCTACGGCGGTCTCGTCTATATTGCCGGCCAGGTCGCGGAAAATCGCAAGGCGGGCATTGAGGACCAGACCCGCGATGTGCTCGGCAAGATCGACGCCCTGTTGAAGGAGGCTGGGATCGACCGTTCGCGCCTCATCGCCGTCAACGTCTTCCTGCCGGCGATCGTCGATTTCGAGGCGATGAACAGCGTCTATGATAGCTGGATCGACATCGAAAATCCGCCGGCCCGCGCCTGCACCGAAGCTCGTCTCGCCGATCCCGATCTGCGTGTTGAAATGACCGCGATCGCCGCGCTGTAACGGTATCGCAACCGTCCGCACTGGAGAGATCATGCATAGCGGCCTCGTCAATCCGATCGACTTTTCGTGCGAGGGCCGGCAGGCCGGTCACCTCGCCATTCCCTATTCGGTCGACCGTTCGCCCTATTATCAGATCCGCATTCCGGTCCTTCGCCTCAAAAATGGCGAGGGGCCGTCCTTGCTGCTGATGGCGGGCAATCATGGCGACGAGTATGAGGGTGAACTGCAGCTCGGACGGTTGATGCGGCTGTTGGATGCCGCCGAAATCCGCGGCGCCGTCACCATCCTGCCGATGGCGAACCTGCCGGCGGTGATGGCGGCCAAGCGCTGTTCGCCCTTCGACGGCGGCAACCTCAATCGGGCCTTTCCCGGTGATCCAACCGGTTCGCCGACGGCGCGGATGGCGCATTTCCTCGAACATGAACTCTTTCCGCGTCATGACGCCGTGCTCGACCTGCATTCGGGCGGCACCTCCATGGCGCACCTTCCCTGCACGCTGATCGAGCGGCAGGCCGATGCCGCCCGCTTCGAGCGGTCCGTTTCGCTGATGCGTGCAATGGGTGCGTCGCATGCCTTCATCGCCGATAACGGGCCGACGGCGCCGACATCGATGGGCGCTGCGGCAAGGGCCGGAACCGTCGGTCTTTCCGGCGAGTTCGGCGGCGGCGGCACCGTGACGCCTGAGACAATGGCTTTCACGGCGGTGGCGATCGATCGGCTGCTCGTCACACTTGGCATCGTGAAGCGTCCGGTCCTGTCGCGCGTTCCGCTCGCCGAGCCCGGGCCGTTACAGTTGCTGTCGCTATCGCGGCACAGCCAAGGCATCTATGCGCACCGCCGAGGCTGGTTCGAGCCGGCTGTTGCCCTCGGCGCCACCGTTGCCGCCGGCGATCTGGCAGGATGGTATCATGATCTCGAACGGCTGGAGCAGCCGGAGGAAGAGTTGCGTTTTGCCGAGAGCGGCATCGTCATTTCCCACAGGCTGCATTGCGACAGCCAGGCCGGCGACTGCCTGATCCAGGTCGCCGAACCCATCACATCCTGAAGAGCGCCGATCTGCTCAAGTGATGGCATCGACTGCCGCCTTGACCCAGTCGAGACGTTTGGCCGGGATCAGGCCGTAATTGTAGAAGTTCACGCCGTCAGCGCCGGCATCGACGGCGGCCCTGGCACGCGCTGCCAGCACCGCAGCCGCGCTCACCTCGGGATAGAAGACGCGCAGGCCCACCCCGAGAAATTTGTCCGGCCCGATTGCCGCCCGGCCGGTCCGGATGACATCGCCGATGGCATCAGGCGCCATGTCGTAGCAGCATAGGATCGCCCCGTCGCAGAGCTTGCCGGCGGCTGCGAGATCGACGCCGCCGAGCCAGCCGTCCTTCAGGTCGATCAGCACGACGCGTGTCGCCGGGTCGGCGGCCGCCTTGATTTCGCCGATCAGGCTGGTCACCGGCTCGCTGCGCCAGGTGAGATAGGCATGCAGGTCGGGATGGTCGCGGAAGGCATAGATGCCGGCTGCCGGGAAGTCCGGGAACTGCGGTTCCGGGACAGCCCTTTCGCAGAGCTCGGCGATGAAGCGCGCGACCGAGCGGCGCGCGCCTTCGACCGGCACGCCGGCCTTTTCGGCGCGCGCCGTGCAATGGTCGCAGAAGCAGAGCGACAGCAGGAAGTCGTCTTCGGCGTTCAGGCCGACGCCGTCTTTTTCGTGATGGTATTCATGCGCGAAGCCCATGAAGTTCGGGCTCTCGAGTTCCACCATGTCGGGCCGGTAGTTCGTCGTGATGTCGCGCACGAGGGTGACGGCATAGTCCCGCGCCGCCGGGCTGGAGGGGCAGAGATTGTAGTAGTTGGCATTGCCGAAGGCGTTTCGCGTCACATGATCGGGATGCAGCATGCCGAGGCGGCTATTGTGCAGGCAGACCGTCCAGCAGGAGACCTTGAGGCCCGTCGCATCGCGCGCCCTGACGAGCGCATCCAGCATGTCGCCGCGCTCAGTGACATTCCCGGCCATCAGCGGCCGGATCAGCTTGTCCTGCCAGAGATTTTCATCCGGCCGGAAATAGACCGTTCCGTCCTCGGGAAAATAGGCCTTCTGCTGCGGGCTGCGCGGCTGAAGGAAACGGCCGGCATGATAGGAGGTCGCCAGGCTGACCGTGTTCAGGCCCGCGCGGCCGTCAAGCTCGGCGGCAAACGCACCAAGCCCCTGATCCTGGATGTCCCAGGGATAAGTCCACATGGAAAGATGCATCGCCCGCTCCCGTCAAATCTGTCCACTTTATAGAACATGTGTCCATAATAGTGTCCAGATGGATCTTTGCGCGCAGGCATCTGAAGGCACTCCCGCTGCACAGCGGGAGTGCGGAGGTCGAGGGCTTAGGCTCTCGCGAGCGACGTCTGCTTCGCTGCATTGTCGATTGCCAGGCGGCCAGGGCCGGCAAAGGCGAGATAAAGGAAAACGAAGCAGAACAGGATGGCGGACTCGCCCATGTTGAGCGCCGGCCAGAAGCTTTGCGGCGCATGCGCCATCCAGTAAGCGGCCGCCATTTCGCCCGAAGCGATGAAGGCGGCGACACGGGTGTAGTAGCCGACCGTCATCAGCAGGCCAGTGATGACCTCGATTGCACCGGCGACGAGGATCATCGTGGGCAAAGGCGACGGTATGCCCGGGATGGCGGCCGGGAATTGAAAGAATTTCATCGTGGCATGTTCAAGGAACAGCAGCGCGGTGACGATCCGCAAAATGGCGAGGATATAAGGCGTCCACTTGGTCGTGTCTGGCATCGTTATTTCTCCTGGATGATGGTTTTGATGTTCAAGCGGCGGCCGCCTTGAGCTCTATGTTCTCTTTCCAGAGGTTCATCACGAGCTTCAGAGGGCCTTCGACATAGTTGGTGAATGCCGGCATGGAAGCCGGTTCGCGGCCGGCCTTTGCCGCCAGGAAGGCGACGATGTCATCCGACTCGGCAATGTAACGGCCAGGCTCGATCCGGGCGGCGGGGAAACTCACCTTGTCCAAATGCGGGCTGAGCTCGGCTCGAATGTCCTCCTCGGCTGGCGATCCGGAGACAAATTCGCGGATCTCGACGTCTTCGTTCAAGCCTGCTTCGAGCAGGAACAGCCGGACCTTCAAGCAGAACGGGCAGTTCTGCTTGAAGTAGAGTATCGGTTTCAGGGTATTGTCGGTCATTGCAGGTCTCCCTTGGAAAGGACGGGCCGTGGTGCTGCGCCGAAACGGAAGCTGGATGCGGTGAGCCCGCCGGCAAAATCGGTCTGGTGATAGGTGACGGCGCCCGGTTCGCTCCCTGCGGCGCCGACCGCGACCATCAGCGGGATGAGATGATCTTCTCTTGGATGCGCGGCGCGGGCGAGCGGCGCCCGCTCCCAGTCCAGCAACCGCTCGGCACGTTCTTCGGGCGGCGAACGCAGCAGCGTCTGATGGAGCCAGGCATCGAATTGCCGGGATGGCTCGCGTCCGCTGCCATCCTGGAAAGCCCTCAGATTGTGATAGCTGAGACCGCCGCCGATGATCAGCACGCCCTCGTCGCGCAACGGCGCCAGCGCCCGCCCGACCTTAAGGTGGACGGCGGGATCGTAGCTGGCATGGATGGAGAGCTGGACCACGGGCATGTCTTCTTCGGGGTAGAGCGGCTGCATGATGCCGTAGGTGCCGTGATCGAAGCCGCGGGCGGGATCGAGCCAGGCGTCGATGCCGCCGGTCTTCAGCAATTCCCGGACATGCCGCGCGAGTTCGGGAGAGCCCGGAGCACCGTACTTGACGTGGTAGAGATATTCCGGGAAGCCGTAAAAGTCGTACAGCATCCCCGGTCTTTCGCCGGAGGAGACGGCAAAGCCCTGCTCCTCCCAATGCGCCGAGACCATGAGGATCGCCTTGGGCGCATCGCCGAGTTCGGCCCGCATCTCGATCAGCGACTGCTCGAGCTTGTCGAAATTGCGACGGAACTCGCCGCTCATATAGGGCCAGGGGCCGCCGCCATGACTGACGAAATAGGTGGGAAGACGAAGACTGGTCACGGATTGCATTCTTTCGAAGCGATGCTGGCATGGGACCAGGAAATCTGGTTTCGTCGACCAAATTCGTCGTTTCGTAGCAATTGATCAATCACGCTTTCATTGAGCGAACGTTTCCTCTATGTTGATGATCGATGGATACGTTAACGAGCCTGCGCGTCTTCTGCACTGTGGCGGAACTGAAGAACTTCACGGCCGCCGCCGATCGTCTCGGTCTCTCGCCAGCGATGGCAAGCAAACATGTGATGCACTTGGAGAAACGGCTGGGAAGCCGGTTGCTCAACCGTACCAGCCGCTCTGTCAGCATGACCGAGACCGGCACGCTCTATTTCAACCAGGCCAGGCTGTTGCTCGACGGCCTGGACGAGGTGGAAGACGCCGTCAGCAATGTCACGGTGACGCCGCGCGGGACCTTGAGGCTAAGTGTCCCGATGTGGTTTGCGAACACCCCGATTGCCCGCGTGATCGCCGAATATCATCAGCGCTATCCCGACGTGTGCTTCGACATGGATTTCAGCGGCCGGCTGGTCAATCTCGTCGACGAGGGCTTTGACCTGGCACTCCGCGCCACGTCGCCCGACCGGCTCGATCCCGGCCTGATCGCGCGGCCGGTGATGGACGCCCCTTTTCATCTTGTCGCGTCCCCTGCCTATCTCACGCGCACCGGCCGGCCATCGAAAGTCGGCGATCTCAACGGGCATTCGATCTTGCTCTACAAAGGCATGAATCCCAGCGGCAGCATGACCCTCGACGGACCGAAGGGCCAGGCGACGGTGAAGTTCCGCCCCGTCATGCTGAGCGAAAACGAGATCATGCTGCACCTGGCCGCATTGGAGGGCATGGGTCTGGTCTTCCTGCCGGCGTGGATGACGCAGACCGATATCGCCGAGGGCCGGCTGGAAGTGGTGCTCCCCGAAGAGGTGATGTTCAGCACGACCCTGCACGCCGTCTATCCCAGCAGGAAATATCTGTCCGCCAAGGTCCGCACCTTCATCGACTTCCTGGCTTCGCGAAAGAACCTCTGCTCTGAGACCGGCGAGGACTGGCCGGCAGGTTGACCTGCATCAATCGAACACGCGTTGATTGGCGGCATTCTCGGTGTAACGCGCGCGGGCTCGCTCGAGCCGCTCCGGGCCGCCGACCTGCGGAACGGCGACATCCCACCAATGGCCGCCTGCGTCGGTTCCAGGAACCGCATCGGTGTCGATCACCAGAACGCTCGGAATGTTCCGTCCCCGCGCGGCGGCGATGCGTGCCTCGAGTTCGGCGATCGACCCTATCTTTTCGGCATGGGCGCCCATCGAGGCGGCGTGCGCGACAAAGTCGATCTCGGGCTGCACATCGACATTGCAGTCCTTGTACATGTTGTTGAACTCGGCGCCGCCGCACTCGATCTGGAGACGGTTGATGCAGCCGTAGCCGCGATTGTCGGTCAACACGACGGTGAACGGCACCCGCCGCATGACGGCGGTGGCGAGTTCCGAATTGGCCATCATGTAGGAACCATCGCCGACGAAGCAGATGACGTCCTTGTCGGGGCGCGCGAGCTTGATGCCCATGGCGCCTGCCACTTCGTAACCCATGCAGGAGAAGCCATATTCCATGTGGTATCCGCCCTTGGCGGACTGCCACAGCACCTGCAGTGCGCCCGGCATGGTGCCGGCCGCGCACATGACCACGGAGGTTTCCGTCGCCGCCCGCTGCACGGCGCCGATGACCTGTGCGTCGGTGGGCAGGTTTCCCGGCCCGTCCGTTTCCGGTGCCGCCGTCACGCGCTCGACCGTTCTATGCCAATCGGTCCTGATCCCGGCATCGACCTCAGGCCCGCGATAGGCCTTGAGTGCTGCGGAAAGGCGCGTGAGCGTGATCCTGGCATCGCCGACGCAGGGCAATGCCGAATGCTTGGTGGCATCGTATCCGGCAAGGTTGATCGAGGCGAGCCGCCGCGTGGGATTGCGGAAAAGCGCCCAGCTGCCGGTGGTGAAATCCTGGAAACGCGTGCCGATGCCGATCACGAGATCCGCCTCGGCGCAAAGGGCGTTGGCCGACGCCGATCCGGTCACGCCAGGCGACCCGAAATTCAGCGGGTGCTCCCAGCTGTTGGCGCCCTTCCCGGCTTGCGTTTCGACAAAGGGGATATGGTGCTTCTCCGCGAATGCGGCGAGCTCGGCCTCGGCCTCAGAATAGATGACGCCGCCGCCTGATATGATGACCGGCCTGCGCGCGGCCCGGATGGCGTCGGCAAGATCTTCGACCTCCCGCGGGTCCGGTTCGGGACGGCGGATGCGCCAAGCTTTCGGTTCGAAAAAGGCTTCCGGGTAGTCGTAGAGTTCTGCCTGCACATCCTGGCAGAATGCCAGCGTGACCGGGCCGCAACTGCCCGGATCGGTCATGACCGCCAGGGCGCGCGGCAGGCAGGTCAGGAGATGCTCGGGACGGGCGACCCGGTCGAAATAGGCCGAGACCGGCCGGAAGCAATCATTGGCGCTGACGGTTCCGTCGTTGATGTCCTCGATCTGCTGCAGCACCGGCTCGGGGCGGCGGTTGGCAAAGATGTCGCCGGGTATGAACAGCACGGGCAGTCTGTTGACATGGGCAAGCGCGCAGGCCGTAATCAGATTGGTGGCGCCCGGGCCGATCGAGGACGTCACCGCCTGGGCGCGCCGGCGCTTCAGCGTCTTCGAATAAGCGATCGCCGCATGCGCCATGGTCTGTTCGTTCTGGCCGCGCCAAGTGGGAAGGGCATCGCCGATCCCATGCAGGGCCTCTCCGATACCGGCGACGTTGCCGTGACCGAAGATCGCCCAGACGCCTTCGATGAAGCGCTCGCCATCCTCCGTCATCTGCACCGAAAGCCATTTCACCATAGCCTGCGCCGCGGTCAGTCGTATCGTTCTCATTCTGCTGCCTCCCGTACGCGCGCCCGTGCGCCGTCCCAGACCGCGCAGAGCCTGGAGTATCGTATCGCCATCTCCTCGACGGCCTCTTCGTCACCGATCGTGCCTTCGAACCAGCCGCGGGCGACCGAGCCGAAGATCGTCCGGCCGACGGCAAATCCCTTGACGAGCGGGAAGCGCGCGGCAACTTCGAAGCTCGCCTTCAAGAGGTCCTCCGGCGCATCCAGGCCGAGGACGACGATCCCTCTGGTATGACGATCGTTTTCCTCGATGGCGGCGCAGACCCGCGCCCATGCTTCGGGTTCGTCCAGCGGCTCGAGCTTCCACCAATCGGGATAAATGCCTTCGGCATAGAAGCGGCGGATCAGTGTCGCGGTCGTATCCGTGGTGACGCTTGCGACCTTGGACGGGATGACCTCGAGCAGGAATTCCAACCTGTTGCGGCGCGACGCCACGTAAAGCCGACGCACTTCCGCCAGTTGCCGGTCCCAGGTCGAATCGTCGTCATCAGGGTGGCAGAAGCAGAGCACCTTGACGACGTTCTCGCGCGCCCATTCCGACAGCCCGCCGCAATCGGGACCGAGGGACGGCTCCAAGGTCAGAGGCCGCGACCCCGGCCATTCGCAGGGTCTGCCGATCCACAGGCCGGTGCCGGAGGCGGTATGGAGCGCGCGCCGGCCAATCCGGTCGTCGCAGAGGATCCCGTAGCCGGTTCGCCCCTTCTGCACTTCCAGGGCTGCCTGAAGGCAAAGCTCCTTGAAGGCGCCGCCCTTCGACGGCGTGTAACCCGTCATGCTTTCGAGCTGCATCCGGTGATCGAAGGCGAAGACGCGCATCTCGGACCAGTCGCCATGCCGGTTGGTCGACCAGTGCATCTGCTCCAGCGCGGCATCATTGCGCAGGTCGGGGCGCATCATGCCGCGCTTAAGGAAGAAATTCAGCTCCTCAAGTGACGGATAGGCCGGCGTGCAGCCGTGACGGGAGACGGCAAAAGCGCCGCAGGCATTGGCGTATCGGAGCGCGGTCGGCCAATCCTCGCCATCGAGCCAGCCTTTCAGCAGCCCGGCGAAAAAGCCGTCTCCGGCGCCGAGAACGTTGAAGACTTCGACCGGGAAACCCTCGCCCGAAATTGCGTCGTCGAGATTATCCGGTATCGCGTCTTCGAATGCGACCGCCCCCTTGGCGCCGCGTTTGCAGACGAGCGTCGCCGCGGTGACGGCGCGTACCGCCCTGAGCGCCGCCACGGTATCGGTCGTCCCGCCGGCGATGTGGAATTCTTCCTCGGTTCCAACGATCAAATCGAACAGATGAAGCGTCGCCTGCAGTTTTTCGGTCACCTGCCCACTTGCCACATAGCGGCTTTCCCCCTCGCCATGACCGGCCACACCCCAAAGGTTCGGACGATAGTCGATGTCGAGAGCCGTCCGGGCGCCATGCTTGCGAGCAAAGGCGAGCGCCTTCAGCACGGCGGCTTCCGTGCGCGGATGCGACAGATGTGTTCCCGTCACCAACACCGAGCGGGCGCTGGCAACGAAGGCCTCGTCGATATCCTCCTCGCAAAGCGCCATGTCGGCGCAGTTTTCCCGGTAGAATATGAGCGGGAACCGTTCCTCGTCGCGGATGCCGAGGATGACGAGTGCCGTCAGGCGCTCGGGATCGGTCACCACGCCCCTACCGTCGACACCATGCCGGGCAAGCTCCTCCCGGATGAACCGGCCCATATGCTCATCGCCCACCCGGGAGATCAGCGCCGAGTTGAGGCCCAGTCGCGCGGTGCCGCAGGCGATGTTGGTCGGACTGCCGCCGATATATTTTTCGAAGGATCCCATATCCTCCAGCCGTCCTCCGACCTGTGCGCCATAGAGGTCGACGCCGGCTCGCCCGATCGTGATCACGTCCAATGTCTTGGTCATGTCGGTTTCCTCGCAGTCCTATTGAAATCTGTCATGGTGATCGGTTTGGACATCGCCGGCCTCTTCGCAGGAAACGACGAATGCAGGGGGGCGCGGGCGAATGTCGCCCGCGCCTGCCCATCAGCGGCTGATCGTTGCCTGCAGCGCATCGATGGAGGACTGGATGCCGGCCTCGGTCGACATGCTGAAGTCTTCCATTTCCAGGCTGACCCAACCGTTGTAACCGACCATGCGGACAACGGAGAAGAATTCCTTCCACCACTGCAGATCATGTCCGGCACCGACGGCAACGTAGTTCCAGGTGCGGTTGGCGACGTCCGTGACGTCCCTGAGTTCAAGGAGACCGTTGACATCGGCAAGCCCGCGTTCGATGCGCGTGTCCTTGCCATGGCAATGGTGGATTGCGTTTCCAAGCGCCCGGGCGGAGGCGATCGGGTCGGCACCCTTCCAGAACAGGTGACTGGGGTCGAGGTTCATGCCGACGGTCGGGCCGACCTCGTTGCGCAGACGGAACAGAGTCTCGGGGTTCCAGACGAGCATGGCCGAGAAGTTTTCCAGCGCATACTTCTCGACGCCCACTTCCTTGGCAAGCTTCACGAGATCATGCCAGAGTGGGAATGCGCGATCCTCCCACTGGTAGCGATCGCGCTCGGGCATCTCCTCCGGCCAGCTTTTCGTGTAGACCAGCCAATTCGGAACCATGTCGCCGGGTGCTGCTTCCGGCAGTCCGGACATGGTGACGATGGTCTTCACGCCGATTTCACCGGCGAGACGGATCGTCTGCTCCATCTCCTTGCGGTGGCGCTTGCCCATGTCACCCGGATCGAGCGGGTTGGCCGAGCAATTGAGGGCAGCGATTTCCAGGCCCCGCGCTTCAATTTCCTTGAGCTTCGTCTTCAAGAGACCCTTGTCGGCAAGCAGTTCGTCGGCGCGGAAATGCGGCGCACGAGACCAGCCGCCGCCGGTCATCTCGATGCCTTCGACACCCAGTTTGACGCATTTGTCGAGCATGTCGGTGAAGGAAAGGTCGCCCATCACGTCGGTGCAGATCGATAGTTTCATGTCATTGTCTTTCTAAAAGCGGGGTTGGGGACGCGCCTGGGAGGAGGATGGAGGAGATCCGGCACGTCCCCTGGTTGATCAATTGAACTCGACCCAAGCCGAACCTGCGTCTGCCGAGCGGACGCAGTTTTCCAGCCAGCGCACACCTTCGGTGCCGGCTTCGATGCCGGGATAATGATGGTTCTTGAGGAAGGCTTCGTCGCCGCGGCGTTTTGCGTCGATCGCCTGGGCGATCCAGAGGTAGATGTTCGCCCAGCTGTCACCGAGGCCCTCGGTATGCAGCGCGCCCATGCGATCGCAGGCGAGGCTTTCCTCTTCGAGGTAGGGCATGCCGTGGTGCAGGGTGCGGTTCGGTTCGCCCTGCACTTCGTAAATCAGCTGGTCGGGATGGGAATCGGACCATTCGATCGAGGCCTTGGAACCGACGAAACGGTAGCGCTGCGAACCCATATTGCCGGCATTCACCGAGGACACCCAAAGACGGCCCCGGGCGCCGTTGTCGTAATGCATGAGAACGGTCGCGTGGTCTTCGAGCGGCGCACGGGTCGGAATGAAGGCCTTGCGGTCGCAGAGCAGCTTTTCGATCTTCATATGCGGCAGCACCACTTCGGAGAGATAGTAGAGGTGCGTGCCGATATCGCCGAGAACGAAGGTCGGACCGGCGGTCTTGGGATTGGTGCGCCACTTCACGGCTTCGCCGGCGCCGATATCGTCGCCGGCGTTGAAGCCGTGGGTATATTGCATGTCGACAATTCTTATATCGCCGAGCATGCCCTTCTTGACCATCGCCGCCATCTGATGAACCAGCGGATGGCCGGTGAAGCCGTAGGTGACGCCGACGATCAGGCCCTTCTGTTCGGCGAGTCTCGCGACCTCGTCACATTCGGCGACGGTGAAGAACAGCGGCTTTTCGCAGATCACATGAAGGCCGGCTTCGAGGCATGCCTTGGTGATCTCGTAATGGGTGAAGTTCGGGGTGGCGATCGAGACAACCTCGACACCGTCCTCGCGTCCGGCCTCCTTGGCGAGCAACTCCTTATAGTCATCGTAGCACCGGTCGGCGGCGACGCCGAGCTTCGTGCCGAAGTCGCGCCCGCGCTCGGCGTCGAGATCGAAGGCGCCGCAGACGAGCCGGTATGTGCCATCGCGCTGGGCGCCGGTTCTGTGCTTGTAGCCCACCTGCCCGGTGCGGCCGCCGCCGACCATGCCCCAGCGCAGCGGGCGCTCGATGGTTCTTTCTCCGTTGATCATCTTCTGTCCTTCCAGGAATGAATGTCTGTGATGTTTGAGCGTTCTGGGCAGAACCCCGGTCGCGGTCGCTCGCGCCAATCGCTTGGCTGCATCGCAAGCGCTGGAGGGGCATCGCGCGTTATTTCGCGGTCCAGTACTTGTCGACAAAGCGCTGCATTTCGGCGCGCATGAACTTGCCGGAGTGGTCGGCCTTATCCTCCCAGGCGAAAACACATGCGGTCATGATGCCGTCGAACCCGATCTCGGCCAGCGTGCTGAAGAAATCCTCCCAGGGAACCTCGCCCTGGCCGATGTTCAGGTGCTGGTGCACCCTGGCCTGCGTGCCCGGAGGGTTGAGGATGTAGCGGAGCCCGGAGGAGGCCTTGTGATTGAAGGTGTCGCCGACATGGACATGGGCGAGCACGTCCTTTGCTTCCCGGAGCATCGCCTTGGTGTCGTCACCGAAATAGAAGGTATGCGGCGCGCAATAGAGAAACTTGACGTTCTTCGAGTTGACCGTCCTGATGATATCGAGTGCTGGCTGCAGGGTTTCGCACCAATCCTCGGGGTGCGGTTCGACGTGCAGATTTATGCCTTCCTTTTCAAAGATCGGCACCAACTCTTCCATCGAACGCCACCAGGCGTCTTCGCAGGCCTCGATCATGGAACCGGTATGGCAGCAGTAGCACGAACCCTTGTCCGGGTGGGGCCCGCGGCCGAATTCCGAATTCATCGTGTCGACGCCGAGTTCGACACTGATCTCAATGGCGCGCTTCCAGTGCTTGACGGCAGCTTGCCGCTCATTTTCATCGTTCGAAGCCCACCGGTACATCGGCAAGATCGAGGCAATGCCGACCTTGGCGTCGGAAAGTGCTTTCTTGAATGCTTTGGCGCGGGCCGAAAACACCCGCGGCGCCTTGAACCACTCGAGAAAATCGGCCCGCGGGCTGAGTTCTATCCACTCGTATCCGAGTTCGGCCACTTTCGAGGGCAATTCTTCGAGTGAGAGGTGGCGATGCATAAAGGGGTCGATTGCTATCTTCATGGCTGTTACCTGTCCGATGATTGTGCTGGGCCATCCCGCCGGCGTAGGCGAGCTCATTAGAGTTTCTGGAGTTCATCCGTTGCGGCGGTCGCTCAGACCGGCGGGGGATGTCCGCTGTGCGCCGTCGAATACGCTTCGATTTCGGCTTCGAGTTCGGCCATGGCCTCGCCTCCTGCCATCAGGTCGGTGATCTCTTCGCGTGTCTTTTCGCCCTTGCGGAAATCTGCCGCCTTCGCACCCTTGATGAGCACCGCGAAGTGGTCTCCCACCGTCATGGCGTGAATGACGTTGTGGGTGATGAAAATGACGGCGAGGCCGCGACGGCGCGCTTCCAGGACAATGCGCAGCACATGCGCCGCCTCCTTGACGCCGAGAGCCGCGGTCGGCTCGTCGAGGATCAGCACTCGGGCGCCGAAGTGGACGGCTCGGGCGATTGCCAGGGATTGCCGCTCCCCGCCCGACAGACCGCCGATCAGGCGATCGCCATCGTCGATACGGGTGATGCCGAACTCGCGCACGGCCTTGACGGCGATTTCATTTGCGGCTTTGCGGTCGTAGATCTTGAACGGTCCGAAGCCCTTGGTCAGCTCCCGCCCCACGAAGAACGAACGGCCGATGCTCATCAGCGGAAAGGTGCCGCCGAACTGATGCACCGTTGCGATGCCGAGGTCTGCAGCTTCGCGCGGATTCTGGAAGACGATCGGCCGGCCTTCGAACTTCACCGTGCCGCTCGTCGGCTTGTAGACACCGGCAAAGGTCTTGATCAGGGTGGACTTTCCCGCGCCGTTGTCACCCAGCAGGCAAAGCACTTCACCGGGATGAACGCTCAATGTGATGTCGTAGAGCACATCGATCGGGCCGAAGGACTTGTTGACGTTTTCAAGTTCAAGAATTGGGCCAGCCATGTCTCAGCTCTCACTTCTTCTTCTTGGGTGAATAGGTCAGCGCCATCTGGCGGAACGTATTGTTCATCAGGACGGCCACGAGCAGCATCACGCCGATGATCAGGCTCGACCAATTGCGGTCGAAGGTCGTGAAATAGATGCCCTGGTTGACGACGGCGAAGGTGATCGTGCCGAAGAAGATCCCGATCACCGACCCGAAGCCTCCGGTCAGCAGCACACCTCCGACGACGACCGAGATGATCGAGTTGAAGATGAATGTCATCCCGCCCGAAACCTGCGCGGAATTGAACAGGATGGCTTGGCACATGCCGACGAAGGACGCGCTCATCGCCGAGAGGACGAAGAGAACCATCGTCAGGCGGGTCGTCGGAATGCCGGCGTTGCGGGCACTGACCTTGTCGCCGCCCATCGCGAAAATCCAGTTTCCGTAAGGCGAGAAGTGAATGAAGAAGATGAAGATCGCGGTGATGGCCACCCACCACAGAATGATCACCTGAAACGATCCGCCCAGGAATTGCCCGAAAAGGAACTTTGCCCAAGGGTCGGCCGTCAGTGCCACGCTCGTCGTGCCGGTGACGAGAACCGAGGTGCCAAGCATCAGGCCCTGTACCGCAAAGAGGGTGCCGAGCGTAACGATCAGCGAAGGCACGGCGGTGTGCACGACGAGGTAGCCGTTGACCAGCCCGACGATGAGGCCGAAGGCAAGCGCACCGAACATTCCGACCCATATGGGAAGATCGTAGTAGCCCGAGAGGACCGCGACGGTCATCGAGCCGGCGGGGATCATCGCGCCAATCGAAATGTCGAGATCGCCTGCGATCATCAAAAGTCCGATGGGAAGAGCGATAATGCCGAGATTGGCGGCGACGTTGAGCCAACTTGCGGCGCCGGCGGGCTCCAGGAATTTGGTGCTGCCGAACACGACGAAGAACAGGAGGACGCCGACAAGTCCGAGGAATGCACCCGCCTCGGGACGGCGCAACAGGTTGCCGAATGAAAGATTGTTCATATGCCTATCCCAGTTTGGGCGTGAATCTCCAGGCGTGCGGACGCGGTGGTCCGCACGCCCGATAGACTTCGACCCGCGGATTTTCCGCGGGCCGGAGCCCGGTTCGAACGATCAGCGAGCGCCTTCCTTGACGCCGGCCAGGGTGGCGTCGATGTTCGACGCATCGACGATGCCCGGGCCGGTCAGCACCGGTGCGGTCGGCAGGTTGGTGCCGTAGTCGATATGCGCGGCGAGAAGCGAAACCCCCAGCAGCGACTGCAGGTAAGGCTGCTGGTCGATCGCAAAGGTCTGCGAACCGTCCTTGATGCGGGCAAGCCCCGAGGCATTGAGGTCGAAGGTGCCATGCGCGACCTTGCCGACCTTGTTCGCCTGAGCGATCCCGCTCGCAGCCGCATCAGCATCGGAAGCCCCAACATTGAGGACGCCGTCGATGGTGTCGTCCTGGAGCAGCGTCGCCTTGACGGCCTCGGCGATCGCCGTCTGATCGCCGAAGCTGGTCGCCGGCAACGGCAGCTGCTTGCCAGTGCCGCCCTTTCCGGTGATGCCGTCGATGACACCCTTGCAACGGGCCTCCTGGTTTGCCGCACCCGGGAGCGTATTGACGCAAATGACATTTTTCGCACCCTTGGACGCGAAATATTCGCCGCCTGCCTTGCCGGCCGTGTATTCATCCGAGCCGACATAGTTGATCGCGCCAAGCTCGCGAGCCTTGTCGATGTTGCCGGCATTCATAAGGATGACTTTGATGCCCGCGGCGACGGCAGCCTTGATGGCCTCGTCTTCGGCCTCGGGCACCCAGTCGGGCACCACGATGCCGGTCACGCCCTGGCTGATGGCCGTGCGGACGAGCTGTGCGGCGTCAGGCCCGAGATTGTCGTAGGTCTGCAGCTGCAGATAGCTGACGGAGCCACCGTTCTTCTCGACGACGAGCCGGGCGTCGTCGACGCCCTTCTTGATGCGGCTCCAGAATTCGTCGTCGGTCTTGCCGCCGACGACGGCAATATTCGCGGCCAGGACAGAAGAAGCGCCAAGAACGAAAACAGCGCCAGCCAGCAGCCCGCGTACGGCGCGCATTGAAAAACTCATGTGATTTCCTCCCAAAAAGGCGGTCGAGAGTAACAATTCCTCAAAGCAAGGCTCCCAACTCGCTGGAATATTTGTATCAACTGACATCTGAAAATGGAATGTCTATTGCGTTTCTGTGAAATTAATATATCATTTCGTTTCATCCAAGAATGGAACAAAATATATCATGAAGAGACCGACCATTGCCGATCTTGCCCAGGCCTCCGGCGTCAGCATCGCCACGGTCAACCGTATCCTCGGAGGGACCGGCGCAGTGCGTGCGGAAACGATCGAGAGGGTGCAAAATGCCGCGGAAGAGATTGGATTTTATGGCCGCGGCGTGATCGAGGACCGCCGGCAGCGGCTGCTGCCGAATTATCGTTTCGGCTTTCTTCTCCAGCAGTCGAGCCGCGAGCTTTACCGGCTCTTCGGCTCCAAGATCACGGAGGCCGCCGCGAGACGCCAGCACGAGAAAATCGTGGCAGTGGTCGATTTCGTCGATGTCCTCGAGCCACAAAATATTGCAGATCGGCTCGAAGCGCTCGGAAAACGCTGTGATGCAGTTGCTGTCATTGCGGGTGACCACCCGTTAATCGGGCAGACCATCCAATCCCTCAAGGAGAGGGGAAAGCCGGTTGTTGCCTATATAACCGATCAGTCCGCCAGGGATCGCGCCGGCTTCGTCGGCACCGACAATTGGAAACTCGGGCGGACCGCCGCATGGTTTCTGGCTCAGACCACGCCGATGCCCGGCCGGATCGCCGTGTTCATCGGCAATCATCGTTATCAGTGCCAGGATGTCTCCGATGCGAGCTTTCGATCCTATATGCGCGAGCACGCGCCCCATCTTCAGGTCGATGACAGCAGGCCGACACATGAGGAGCCGCAGGAAGCCTACCGGATCGTGAGCCAGCTGCTTTCCGAACTCGATGACCTCAGAGGCATTTTCATCGTTGGAGGGGGAATTTCCGGGGTGCTGCGTGCTCTTCGCGAAGCCCCTGCCGAAAAACGGGATCAGGTCAGGGTCGTCTGCCGCGACATCGGCCCGGAAACGCGCAAGGGCCTGACGGAAGGCCTGATCATGGCGGCCTTGTGCCATCCCTTGGATCAGATATCAGACGAATTGATTGCCACGATGATCGCAGCGCTCGAACACCGCGACAGTACAACCATCCTTCAGCGCGTGGTTCCCTTTGAAACGATCACGCCCGAAAGTGTTTGACCCGTTCTAGTTTTGCATAAGGCGGCTGGCCGAAAAGACCAGCCGCCCTATAAGGTGGCAGGGCTGATAGCTATTGCGCTGTCGCGTCAGATGTCGACGACGAGGCCCTTGGCTGTCAGCACCGGTTCGAGATTGCTGACCTCGATGACCGATTTACCCTGCTTATATGCCGCGATATAGCCGGCCTCGGCATCTTCGCGGGCCTGTGACAGCCTGGCGACTTCCTGCGCTTCCTGGCGACGCACTACCACCAGGCCGTCGGCATCGCCGGCGATGATGTCGCCGGGATGGATGATTTCGCCGCCGACGATGATCGTGTCGTTCACCGCCGCGATGGTTTCCTTCACTGTTCCCTTGATGCAGACGCTCAGCGAGAAGACCGGGAAGCCAAGCTCCCTCAGTTGAAGCGTGTCGCGCACGCCGGTGTCGGTCACGAGACCACCGATGCCCTTTGCCAGGCAGGCGTTGGCGAGGACATCGCCGAAGGATCCGGCCTCTTCATATTCGCCCGCCGAGACGACGATGATATCGCCCGGCTTTGCGTAATTGATGGCAAGCTGCAGCATGATGTTGTCACGCGGCGCGCATTTCACCGTAAAGGCCGGACCGCAGAGTTTCATGCGGTAGTCGACGGGCTTCAGTCGGGAGGAAAGGGCTCCGCGGCGCCCTTGGGCTTCGTGGATCGTCGCGGGCGAAAACTTGGAAACGGCGTCGATATCGGCTTTGCTTGGCCGTTCGGCAATATCTTTAATATGGATCATGGATGCCTCCCTTCGTTGGCCGACGGCGGGCATGTCCCGCCGTCTGATTTCGTTTGGATATCGTCATCTGATGACGCCGAGGTCTTAAGGGATCGGGTCGAACTTCAGCTCGGAGAGCGATACGACCTTGTCGGTGCGCTTCATCTTGTATTCGGTATCCGGGCCGAGCCACTTGTCCCAGATCTTGTTGATCTCGCCCGATGTGTCCAGCTTGCGAAGGATCTCGTTGATCTTGGCGGTCAGCGCCGGCTGATCCTTGGCCATGCCGATGCCGATCGGCTGGTAGAGCATCGGCTCCTCGATCATCCGCATCGGCTTGCCCTTGCTCTTCGATTCATTGACGAACTTGGTCGTCGTCATGGTGTTGGCCACCATGCCGCGGGCCTTGCCCTGCTGGACGGCGAGATAGGCCGAGGCGGTATCCTGGAAGGTCAGCGGATCGGATTTGTTGAGCTTGATCGACATTTCCGACGTCGAGCCCTTGGTCGAAGCGATACGCTGGCCGGCGAAATCGGCCTTCGTCTTGCCGGCGTCGTCCGCCGGCACGATCAGCATTTCCTTGGCGAGATAATAGGGATCGCTGAACTGGATCTGCTCGGCGCGGCTGAGCGTATAGGCAAGGTTGGCAACGGTGATGTCGACGCGGCCGAGCTTGACCTCGGGCACACGCGCCTCGACCGAAACCGGCTTGATTTCAGCCTTGACGCCCAGTTCCTTGGCGATAGCGCCGCAGAGGTCGACGTCGAAACCGGCCATTTCGCGGGTCTTCGGATCGGGCGAGGCAAAGGGAGGAACGTCGGCGAATGTCGCGCAGCGCAGGGTTTTCGCCGAGATGATGTTGTCGAGCTGATCGGCTTTCGCGGGCACGGCGGCCGCCATGCCGGCAAATGCGACGGTGAGGGTTAGGCATTTCCAGTTCATTGCTGTTCTCCTTTGTTTTTGGTGGTTGGTATCAATGCCGGAGATCAGCGAGAAAACGCTGAGCCCGGGGATGGCGTGGATTGTTGAAGAATTCTTCGGGTGTCGCCATTTCGATGATCTGGCCGGCATCGATGAACCAGATCCGATCCGCGACGTCGCGCGCGAAACCCATTTCATGGGTGACGCAGAGCATGGTCATGCCTTCGGACGCCAGGCTCTTCATGACGGCGAGCACTTCGCCGACCATTTCGGGATCGAGTGCGCTGGTCGGCTCGTCGAACAGCATGACCGGCGGTTCCATGGCAAGGGCGCGGGCGATCGCCACCCGCTGCTGCTGGCCGCCTGACAGCTGACCGGGATAGGCCCGGGCCTTGTCGGCAAGACCGACCCGATCGAGAAGCTTGAGCGCCTTCTCCTCGGCGACGTCGGGCGCCACGCCTTTCACCCGGATCGGCGACATCGACACGTTTTCGACCACCGAAAGATGCGGAAACAGGTTGAAGTTCTGAAACACAAAGCCGATCCGGCTGCGCAGCGCGTTGAGTTCCTTTGCCCGCATGGCGGCGTGAATGTTTTGCCCGTCGAGCGTGATCGAGCCGCTGTTGATCTCTTCGAGGCGATTGATCGTGCGGATCAGCGTCGATTTCCCCGAGCCGGACGGTCCGCAGATGACCACGACCTCGCCGCGCGCCACCTGCGCATCGATATCCTTGAGGACCGGATAGTCGCCGTAGCTCTTGCAGACCTGGGAAAGCCGGATCGTCTGCTGTTCCTGTGCTGGGACTGTCATGGTCATAGCTGCTCCGAGATGATTTTCGATGGCGCGACCAGAGAGGCGGCGGGAAGGCCGGAAAGTCCCGCACGCCGCCGCGTGATGCGCCGCTCGAGGCGATTTGCGAAGTGGGTGAGCGTCCAGCAGATGGCGAAGTAGACGATCGCCAGGATGAGGAAGACCTGGAAAGGCTGCGTCAGCAGCTGGTTGTTGACCTGGCTTGCGGCAAAGGTCAGGTCCGGCACGTTGATCACGTAGCCGAGCGTCGTGTCCTTGATCGTCGAGACGAAGGTGGAGATGATGCTCGGGATCATGTTGTAGAGCGCCTGCGGCAGGATGATGAAGCGCATTGCACCGATATAGCTGTGGCCAAGCGCACGCCCCGCATCCATCTGGCCCGGTCCGAGCGCGACGATGCCGGCACGGACCACTTCGCTCAGGAACGCGCTTTGATAGACAACGAGCGTCGTCAACATCGTGACGAAGCTCGGCACATCGGCGCCGGTCATGAGCGGAACCAGGAAATAGCTCCACAGGATGAGCATCAACAGCGGCACGCCCCGGGTGAAATAGACGAGTGCCGTGACCGGCCAGCGCAGCAGCGCCGACTTGGAGAGCCGCGCCAATGCGAAGAGGATGCTGACCGGAAAGGCGAGAGCGATGCTGAGCGCCGACAGGATCAGCGTGTTGGCGAGCCCGCCGAGCGGTCCGTTCGGATATTGGCCGATCAAGAGCAGCAGCCAGTAGTCCCGGACGATGGCGATCATGTCGTGGATCATGCGCGCGCACTCCTGGCAGGATCGGTGCGCATCGATACATAGGCGCCGATGCTCATGATCACGAGCGAGAAGAAAAGGTAGAGAACTGTGCCGATCAGGTAGATCTCGAAGGTCCGGAAGCTGAGGTTCTCGATTTCCTTGACGGCATGCGTCAGTTCCGAGGCCCCGATGACGACGGCCAGACTGCTGTTCTTGAACAGGGAAACGCTGTGATTGATGAGCGGCGGCAATGCGTTGCGCACGCCCTGCGGCATGATGACGAAACGCATCGCCGAGATATAACCGTGGCCGAGGGCGCGGGCCGCCTGCATCTGGCCGGGGCTGACCGAGCGCACGCCCGACCGAAGATCCTCGCTGAAATAAGCCGCCTGGCAGAGGCCGAGCCCGATCACCGCGAAAATGGCCTCGGCATTATGGATGGCGAGCCACGACGACACCCCGCTTGGCATCAGGGTGAAAATCCCGAAATACCACAGCATCAGCTGAACCAGGGTGGGGACGTTGCGGTGATAGGAGACGTAAGCGGCGACTAACGGATCGCCAAAGCGAAAGGGCGACAAACGCAAAGCCAACAGCAGAAGCGCCAGCACCATCGCCATCGACCAGGAACCGGCATAGATGATGAAGGTCATCTCGATGCCATGCAGCAGCATGGCGGTATATTCCGGATTTGCCAGGATTGCCGAAAGGTCGAAACCGCTCACGGGTTTGGCTCCCCGGATTGAGCCGTCTTTGCCGGAGTCTGGGGCTTTGCCGTCTGCAGGCCACCCATGACCTGCAGTGTCGGCGTGATCTCCATGTGTCCGATGTTGACGGCGACGGGGGCTGCGATGGCGAAGGCAATCGCGTCTGCTATATCGGCTGCCTGCGGCAGTTCGAAGCCGTCGATGAACCGTTCGCGGATGCTCGGGTCATCGCCGTGGACGTGATTGAAAATATCCGTGGCGACCCGGCCGGGGCAGATTTCCGTGACCCGCACCCGCTTGCCGAAGGCGTCGATGCGCAGCTGGTTGGACAGCATGCTCACCCCTGCCTTGGCGGCGTGATAGGACGAGTTGCCACCGAAATTATAGGCGCCGGCGATCGACGAGATGTTGATGACATGGCCGCGATCCCGCGCCACCATGCCGGGCACGACCAGGCGGCAGAGATGCAGGACTGCGCGGAGATTGACGTCGACGATGAGATCGATATCGCCCTCTTCGGCTTCCAGGAACTTCTTCGGCCGATCGACGCCGGCATTGTTGACGAGAATATCGAACTCCACCCGGCGGGTGAGCTCGGCCATGGCCTGACGGTCGGTCACATCGGTGACATGGGCGATGCAGCCCGTGCGTGCGGCCAGCTGCTGCAGCGCGTCGGCGCTGCGGGCAATGGCATGGACCTCGATGTTCTCCCGGCGGAGCCGCTCAACCACGGCTGCGCCGATACCGGAGGATGCGCCGGTCACCAGTGCGGTCTTGTAGTCGGAGAATGGCATTGTCGTTCCCTTGTTGTTGATCGAGACAGTAGCGAAGCTTTAACCCCTTGCCTAAGACCGATTATCTCTGGAGCAATAAGCAACGGTTATGGAGGCGAGACGGCTGCCGAAGAAGAGAAACAGGTGATGTCGGCATCACCGGTCCCTCGGGCTGTCAGAGACCGTGTCGCGTTGCAAAAGCATTGCGCGTCTGCAAACATGTAAGCCACGCACATCAGAACGGTACCCCGATCCTCATGGACATCAGACGCCTCAAATCTTTCATCGTGATCGTCGACAGCGGCAGCATCACGCGAGCGGCGGATCTTTTGCACATTGCCCAACCCGCGCTCAGCCAGCAGCTTGCGGCACTGGAGGAACATTTCGGCCACAAGCTGCTGATCCGCAGCCAGCAGGGCGTCAGCATGACCGATGCGGGGCATGCGGTGTATCGCCATGCGCAGATCATCCTTCGGCAGATGGAGCAGGCGCAAGCGGATGCGTCGGCAGCCGGCAATTCGCTTGCCGGGCGCGTCTCCGTCGGTCTCGTGCCGTTCAGCAGTGCCGCCACGCTATCGGTCGACCTCCTGGCGGAGACCCGTAAACGCCATCCTGGCATCCTGCTGCATCTGACCGAAAGCGTCGGGCAGACCTATAGCCAGATGATCATGAACGGCCGGCTGGAGATGGCGCTTCTCCACGGAACCGGACCGATCAAGGGCGTCCGGTTCGAACCGATCCTCAGCGAAGAGTTTTTTCTTGTCGCGCATCGCGACTTTGCCATCGAAGCGGATGCGAAACCCGTTCCGGTCAATGCGCTCGACGGAATACCGCTGCTGTTGCCGCCGGCCTATAATTTCGTCCGCCGCGCAGTCGACACCGCCTTCACGCGCACCCGCACCAATCTGAAGGTCGTGGCCGAAGTCGAAATCGTCCGCACGCTGGCCCGCGCGGTCGGCAGCGGCCTCGGCGCGACGATCATGCCTAAAGCCATTGCCGATCGTATCGTGTCGGAATCGAGCGAGCCGCTGATCTGCCGGCTCGTCTCACCACGGATCGAGGAAACTCTGTCGCTATGCGTTTCCGACCAGAATCCCCTGTCGGAACCGGCCCTTGCCGTCCGCGACATCCTTCTCGAGCTGACGGCACGGCTGAAAGTCTGAGGAGGCTACGCTCAGCGCATATCCCTGCAGAACTGAGCTATGCGCTCGCAGCCTTCGCCGAGCTTTTCCATGCTGGTCGCATAGGAAATACGGAAGAAGGGGCTCATTCCGTAAGCCGCCCCTTGCACGGTCGCGACATGATGCTCTTCGACGAGTGCCATGACGAAATCGACGTCGGTCTCGATCTTTCGCCCGCCCTTGCTGGTCTTGCCGATCAGCCCGGAGATATTGGGGTAGATGTAGAAGGCGCCTTCGGGCCGATGGCACCGCAGCCCTTCCACCTCAGACAATCTGTCGAGGACGAAGTCGCGTCTTTCCTTGTAGATCGCGGCACGCTCCTTCAAGAGATCCTGAGGACCATCAAGCGCCGCGGTCGCCGCTGCCTGCGTCAGCGTCGCGATACCGCCGCCATTCTGGCCGTTGACGTTGCTGACGGCGGAGATCAGGTCTTTCGGCCCGGCGCAGAAGCCGAGCCGCCAGCCTGTCATCGCGTAAGCCTTGGAGACGCCGTTCATCGTTAAAACGCGCTCATAGAGCCTGGGCTCGACTTCGGCGATCGTGCAGAACTGGAAGTCGTCATAGACCAGGTGTTCGTAGATGTCGTCGGTCATGATCCAGACGTTGGGATGGCGCAGCATAACCTCGGCGATGGCGGCCATCTCCGCCCGGGAGCAGGCCGCGCCGGTGGGATTGTTCGGGAAATTCAGGAAGAGCCATTTGGTGCGCGGCGTGATCGCCGCCTCCAGATCCTCCGGACGCAGCTTGAAGCCGGCCTGCTCGTAGCAGGGGACCGGAACCGGGACGCCGCCGGCGAATTTGACGATATCGGCATAGCTGACCCAGGAGGGCGTGGGAATAACGACCTCGTCGCCCGGATTGCAGGTGGCCAGCATGGCATTGAAGATCACCTGCTTGCCGCCGCCGGAGACGACGATCTGGCTGGCATCGTAGTCGAGATTATTGTCGCGTTTGAACTTCCGGATGATGGCGGCCTTCAGCGCCGGCGTGCCGTCCATCGGCGGATATTTCGTATCGCCGGCAAGAGCTGCCGCATGGGCCGCTTCGATTGCGTGCGCCGGGGTGGGGAAATCCGGCTCGCCGGATGACAGGCTGACGACCTTGATGCCCTTGGCGGCAAGTTCCCTGGCGCGCTGGGTCATGGCGGCGGATGCGGAGATGGAGACGTTTTTCAGGCGGTCAGCGATGACGGACATCGACATGGTCCTTCGATGAGAGATGGGAACGGGAGACCGCCCGCAGGCGATCGGGATTGCGTCAGTCGGCGAGTTCGGCGGCGGGCGCGAGCGCGGCACCCGTGGCTTCGATCTCGCCGCGCACGATGCCGGCAAGTTCCAGGGCGCCCGGCGTGTCGCTGTGGACGAGAATGGAGCGGGCCGGCATGGCGATTACGGCTCCGTCGATCGTCTGAACGGTTCCGTCGAGCAGGAATTGTCGGACACGCGCACGTACGGCGGCTTCATCCTTAATGACGGCCCCAGGCAGCCCGCGCGCGACGAGTTTCCCGCCGGCGTCATAGGCCCGGTCGGCGAGGAAAAGCGCCAGCGTCTTCAAACGCGCGCGTTTCGCCGCCTGCTGAATCTCGCTGCCATGGGTGACGAAGACGACGAGACCGGCATCGACCGTGGCGATTGCATCCATCATCAGGTCGGCTAGCACAGGATCGCGATTGACCATATTGCCCATCGCCGCGTGGAAGCTGATATGGGAGACAGTGACACCCTCGGCTTTGGCGATCGCCATCAGTGCGCCGAGCTGATAGAGCATCTGCTGGCGAAGCTCGTCTGCCGGAAACGGTATTTCGCGCCGGCCGAAGCCGAGCCGATCAGGCAGGCCGGGATGCGCGCCGATGCCGACGCCGTTCAGCTTCGCGAGCCGGACCATGCGCCCCATGATCTCGGGGTCGCCGCCGTGGAAACCGCAGGCGATGTTGGCCGACGAGACGAGTTTCATCATCGCTTCGTCGTCGCACAGCCGGTAGGGGCCAAATCCTTCGCCCATGTCGGAATTCAGATCGATCTTCATCGGTTCCTCCTTTTGACGGCCTTTTGGGAGACACCCATTAGGCCATCGCCTTCAGGGCGCGCTTGACCATCCGGCATGTCTGCCTGACGTCGCCGACATAGCGGGCGACTGCCTGTTCCACCGCGCGGGCCTCCGCATGCGTCGAGCGAACGAAGCGCAGGCGGGCGCCGATGCGGGCTTGGCCGAGCCGCCACAGGTCGCATTCGATCACGCCAGCGATCTTCGGATAGCCGCCGGCGGTGTTCGCATCGCTCATCTGCACGATCGGTTCGCCACCGGGCGGAACCTGGATCACGCCGGGCACGACGCCGTGGGAGCGCATCTCGATGGACGCCGTCGGCTTGATCGGTTCGCCGGACAGGCGATAGCCCGTCCGGTCGCTGCGGGAGGAAATCCTCCAGGTCTGGCTCCAGAAGGCTTCGCCATCTCCGGCGAAAAGATCATGCTCGCCGGCCGGCAGCGCGCGGATCGGCAATGCGCCGTCGACAGGTGCGGGGAAGACATCGCGCAGTGCCACGGCCGGTTCGACGACGGCGAGACCCGAGGCCGGCAGCATGGCGATCTCGGCGTCCTCGCCGACCGCGATCCGATCGCCCTTCGCCAGAGGCCGGCCGGCATTGCCACCGAAACCACCGCGCAGCGACGTGCTGCGCGAACCCATGACAACGGGAATATCCAGCCCGCCTCCGAGCGAAATATAGGCACGTGCGAGCCGCGGCGGCTGCTTCAGTTCGAGAACCTCTCCGGGCTCTGCCGTATAGGCGCACCAGGCAAGCAGTTCCGATCCGTTGAGATGAGGATTGCCGTCGGCGCCGGTCACGGCAAAGACCACACGCTGCTCGAAACGCAGGCTGAACGGGAAGGTCTGCACCTCGATCACAGCCGCATTGTCGTCATTGCCGACGAGAATGTTGCCGATCCGGACCGCCAGCGGATCCATGGCGCCGCTCGCCGACACGCCGATGTCGCGATAGCCGGGGCGGCCAAGATCCTGCACCGTGTTGAACGGGCCGCTTTCCAAAATCTCGATCATAATTCGATCCTCGCCGGCAGGAAGCGCACCGTATCGCCCGGCGCCATCATGGCAGGGCTCGGCGAGGTGGGGTCGAACATCTCAAGCGTGGCAAAGCCGATGGAATTCCAGCCATTCGGACCCGTGAGCATGGCGACGCCGGTCTGCATGCCGCCGATGGTCACGCAGCCCTTCGGCATCTTCAACGAGGGAACGGTCTTTCGCGGCATGTAGATACGCGGATCGAGGCCATGCAGATAACCGAAACCGGGAGCGCTGCCCAAGGCGAAGACACGGTAGGTCGCTTCATGATGGATGCGCACGACCTCGCGGTCGCTGAGCCCCGAGAGATCGCAAAGGGCTGCAAGATCGGTCGCATGTTCGCCGCCGTAATGGACGGGGATCTCGATGGTCTTGCCGTTGAGATCGATGCTGCGCGCATTCTCCCATGCCTCCAGCAGCCGGGCGACCATCGTATCGGGAACTTCGGGCGTCTCCTTGAAGATCACCAGCAGGTTGGTCATGCCGGGAATGTTTTCCGCAAGGTCCGGCCAGCTCTTCACCGTCTGGGACAGAGCCCAGATCCGCCGCTGCGCAACGAGGTCGAAATCGCCTGGTGCCTCGAGCAGGAAGGATCTGGCGCCGATCGAGGAAACTCGCGCCCGGCTGTTGGTGGCCGGAACGATCTCACGTTGCGATGCATGTCTGTTCGTCGTGACGATCATGGCTGGAGCTCGATTTCGAACAGAGGATCACCGAAGCCGACCGGCGCGCCGGGTTCTGCGAGCAGCCTGGTCAAAACACCGGAGCGGCCGGCGCGAAGGGGAAGCAGGATATGCCCTACCCCGATGAAGCCGACGATATCCGCATCGGATACGGAGCGCGGCAGTTTTTGCGGCGCGGCGGAGTCGGCCGGATGCTCGACGCAGAAGCGGCCCGCCATCGGCGCCTTTACGACGGCGGATGCTGAGCCGGGAGCGCGTGGCGTCGCTTCGCTCGAGCTGACACGGGCGCCGCTTTTTCCGGCGACGACGATACGAAGCTGTCCGCCCGGCCGGGAGATTTCAAGGCCGTCCACGCCGGCGGCCGTCAGCGCCTCGGTGAGCAATGCGATGGTCGCCGGATCGCTGAAATCGATCGCGCTCATGCCGCCCTCCGCAGCTTCAGCCATTGTTCGAGATAGTGAATGTCGGTCTCACCGCGCGCGAATGCGTCGTCCTCGAATAAAACGCGCAGGAAGGGGATATTGGTGGAAATCCCTTCGACCTCGGTGCCGGCAAGCGCTTCGCGCATTCTTGCCATCGCTTCGGTCCGCGTCGGCGCATGGACGATCAGCTTGGCGATCAGCGAATCGTAATAGGGCGAAACCTTGTAGCCGGCATGAATATGCGTATCGACACGGATGCCTGGTCCCTCGGGCAAGGCCAGACGGGTGACGACACCCGCCGACGGCAGGAAGGTTTCCGGATCCTCGGCGTTGATGCGGCATTCGAAGGAATGGCCTCCGCATGTCACATCGCCTTGGATGAGATCCAGAACGTGACCCTGAGCCGCCCTGATTTGAGCCTGGACGATATCGACACCGCTCGTCATCTCGGTGACGGGATGTTCGACCTGAAGTCGGGTGTTCATCTCGATGAAATAGAAGGCGCCGTCCTCATAGAGAAATTCGAAAGTTCCGACCCCCCGGTAGCCGATCTGAAGGCAGGCCTGCACGCAGGCCATGCCGACCGGCTGGATGATGTCGGGTGCGATCCCCGGCGCCGGCGCCTCCTCAACCACTTTCTGATGGCGGCGCTGCATCGAGCAATCCCGGTGTCCGAGCCACACGGCATTGCCGTGATCGTCGCAAATGACCTGGATCTCGATGTGGCGCGGATGCTCTAAGAATTTCTCCATGTAGAGGGCGGGGGAGCCGAAGGCCTTGCGAGCCTCTTCCCGCGTCAACGCGATTGCTTCATGCAACATATCGGCCTTTGGCACGACGCGCATGCCGCGTCCGCCGCCACCGCCGGCTGCCTTGATGATAACGGGATATCCGATCTCCAGCGCTGTGCGCTCGATGGTGGCAGGGTCGTCGGGCAGCGCCGTGTCCGGGCCGGGAACGCAGGGTACGCCGGCCGCCATCATCGCCCGCTTTGCCGAGATCTTATCGCCCATGATCGCAATCGATGACGCGGTCGGACCGATGAAAATCAGCCCGGCCTTGTCGACGGCGTCGGCGAAGGCGGCGTTTTCCGACAGAAAACCGTAACCCGGATGGATGGCGCCCGCACCGGCAAGACGCGCCGCCAGAAGGATGGCGTCCTGATTGAGATAGCTCTTGGCGGCGCTCGACGGGCCGATGCAGAGAAAGCTGTCGGCGGTACTGCCGTAAGGCGCTTGCCTATCCGCCTCGGAACAGATGGCGACCGTCTTGAGGCCGAGCTCGCGGCAGGCGCGCTGGATCCGGGCGGCGATCTCGCCGCGATTGGCGATCAGAACGGTATCGAAGCGGCCGGCCGCAGATTGTTCAGGCGTTTCCGGCATCAGCCAATCTCCGCGAGCAGGTCGCCGGTCTCGACCTCGCCATTGTCGATATGGGTTAGGTGCGTGATGCGCCCGGACCGCGGCGCGGCGATCGTGTTGAAGACCTTCATCGCTTCGATGATGAAGAGCGTCTGCCCCTCCTCCACCGCGTCACCGATCGCGACAAATGGCGGCTCCCCGGGCGCCGGGGCCTTGTGCAGAACGCCGAAGACGGGCGCCTTTACCGCATAGGAGGTTTTCTTGACGCTCGAAGGCGCTTGGGAGACGGGATTTGTCGTCGATTCCGGCTCCTTCGAGGGCTCGGCAACAGCCTCCTGACCCGGCGACGTGCGGAAAATCCGCACCGTCACGTCCTTTTCAGTCACGGTCAGCTCGCTAATGTTCGATCGTCCGACAAAGTCGATCAGCGTCTTGATCTTCGAGAGGTCCATGTGCGTGCTCGGAATTTCAGAATTCCACCGCGCGGACCTGACATCGCAAGTCGCTCGGTGTTGTGATTTTTCGTAGCACGACGTGCAGACTGATGGGGTCAGACGAAGTTTTGATGGAGTGCAATCAGCGCCCGATAGGGCATCTCGCCAGCGAGGCCGGTTTCGTCATCATCAGCTCTTCGGGGCGGCGACGCTCTCCCGCAGGATAAGCCTGCTGCGGATGACGGTGCGGACCTCCGCCGTCTTTTGCCGCTGGTCAATGGCGTCGAGCAGCAGATCGACCGCCGCGCGTCCCATCTCTTCCACCGGCTGCTCGATCGTCGAGAGCGGCGGTGAGGAGAATTCGCAGACGGGCGAGCCGTCGAAGGAGACGACGGACAGATCATCGGGAATGCGCAAGCCCCCCCGCTGGATGCAGCTGACAAATGAGATGGCCATGTCGTCGCTGGTGGCGATCACCGCTGTCGGCTTCTCGGTCAGTTGCGCGAAATCGTCCGCTGCCTGCACTCCAATATCGAAGCCGTGTTGATAATCAAGATGACCACCCGAGCGGCGCACCAGCTCGTCGGACAGGCCAGCCGCCTCGAGCGCCTCGAGCACGCCGGCATAACGCTCGACATCGTGATAATTGCCTTCAGGCCCGGCGAGATAGAAGAACCGTCGATGGCCCAGCCGGATCAGTTCGGCCGTGACGTCGCGCACTGCCTCGCGGTCGTTGGTGACCACGCTCTGCAGGCCGGCATCGCTCATGTCGAGCAGCATCGACACGATCGGCAGGCCGGAATTCGCCAGCGAACGCCCGTCCACCTCTGGAAGCTTCGACGACAGGATGATGGCGCCGCGCACGCTGCCGCCGAATGCCAGGTCGAGAATATGCCGTTCGGAAATCTCGTCGCGATCGAGGTTGGCGATCATCAGGTTATAGCCGCCCTGGATCAGCGACTTGTTGATGCTCTGCAGCACCTGCGGAATGATCTGCGAGACGCCGTAATAGAGCGATCCCGGCAGGATGATCATGATGATGTTGGATTTGCCGACCCTGAGGCCGCGCGCCATCGCATTCGGGGTGTAGCCGAGTTGCCTGGCTGCGGCATTGATCTTGGCGCGCGTCTTCTCGTTGACCCGTCCGGGATTGGCGAGCGCCCGGCTGACCGTCGATATCGCCACACCGGCGAGCCTGGCAACATCGGCCATCAAAGCGCCCGATGGTTCCTCTCCGGCCACATCCTTGTTTTTGTTCATGTTTATTTCATTCTCCCGGATGCTTCGATTTGCAACTCTAGGACAGGCGACGGTTTTTAGCAAACGTTTGCCAAAAACCGCTTGCTTAAAAAACCGGCTTGGCTATTATCTAGTCATGGCAAACGATTGCCATTTCTTAATGCGTTGAAAATCCATGGCTTATTGGATGCGGAACTCTCCTTCCGCACGCGGGTAGGTCATGCCTCGAGAAATGGATAGGTTATGGCTTCTGGCGATAGGCTGCGCTTCGGCGTCGATCTCGTGACATTCTTCCATCCCGGCTTCTGGGGCGTCGACAGCCACGATGCGATCGTCGACCATGCACGCGCCGAGCCGCGGGCCTTCTGGGACAAGATCCTCGACAGTGTCCAGGCCTCCGGCGTTACCGGCGTCGAGCTGACCTTTTCTCCCTTCAACTGGCAGGACGCGATCAAGACCTATGGTTCCGTCGATGCTTTCGCAGCCGAGCTGTCAACACGCGGTCTGACGCTGTGCAGCGGTTTCTTTGCGGAACTTGAGGCGGCCGGCGACTTCGCCGAGCCCGCGGCCCAGCGCGCGCTGATCGACAAGGCGGAACGCTATGCCGACTTCCTGAAAGCCTGCGGCAGCGACATCATGGTGATCGGCGCGCCCTTACGCCAGACGCTCGGCGCCCAGCCGGTGCAGTTCCATGATTTCGACCGCGCCAAGGTGATCGCCGATTTTCTGAACCGGCTCGGCGCGACCCTCCATGCCAGGGGCGTACGGCTGGCGCTGCACACCGAGGCGCACTCGATCTTTGCCGCCGCGCGCGACGTCGATCTGATGATGCTTTTGACCGACCCGGCCTATGTGCACATGTGTCCGGACACCGCCCACATCATCGTTGCCGGCTCCGATCCCGTCCAACTCGTCGATCGCCATCACGAGCGCATGATCATCGCCCACTGGAAGGATGCGATCGGCCCGATGCCCGCCGACACGCCGATCGACAAGCATATCCATGAACGCCACCAGCCCTATTTCTGCAGCTTCGGCCTCGGACGGGTCGACTGGCCGGCCTGGATCCGGCTGCTGCGCGACCGGGCCTATGAAGGCTGGGCGATCCTCGAACTCGATGCCGCGCCGGATCCCGTCCGCGACATCGCCAACGGGCTCACGCTCGTCCGGCAGGCGCTCCTGCCGATCTATCGCTGACAACAATTCCGACGACAACAAACGCCCCGCAAAGAGGGCATTTTCAAGAGGTGGAACTATGAAGACCATGATGAAGCTTTTTCTTGCCGGCGTGGCATTCGCCGGTCTCATGACCTCGGCGCATGCCGAGGACAAGCCGACGATCGAGATCATGTCGTCCTGGACGTCGGGCGGCGAAGCGGCGGCCCTCAACGTCATCAAGACCGAGTTCGAAAAACGCGGCGGCGTCTGGAAGGATTCCTCGATCGCCGGCTTCGGCGCCGCCGATGCCGCCTTCCAGAACCGCATCGTCGCCGGTGACGCGCCCGGCGCCAAGCAGGGCGTCATCGGGCTGGCTGCCGCCGATTTCATCAACCAGGGCCTGTTCAATCCGATCGACGACGTGGCCGCCGGCGGCAAATGGGCCGACGCCCTGCCGAAATCGATCCATGATCTCATCTCCTATGACGGCAAGGTCTACCTTGCGCCGACCGGTGCCCATGGCGAAAGCTGGCTCTTTTATTCCAAGGAAGCCTTCGGCAAGGCCGGCATCGCGCAAGAGCCCAAGACTTGGGACGAGCTCTTTGCCGATCTCGACAAGCTGAAGGCTGCCGGTATGGTTCCGGTCGCCTGGGGCGGCCAGCCCTGGCAGCAGACCAAGGTCTTCAACATGATCCTGCTCTCGCAGGTCGGCATCGACGGATTCCTGAAGATCTATGTCGACAAGGACAAGAGCCCGGCATCGGTCGAGGGCGTGAAAAAGACACTTGCAGTCCTCGGTAAGCTGCGCGGCTATGTCGACGCGGGTGCCGCCGGCCGCAACTGGAACGATGCGACCGCCATGCTGATCACCGCCAAAGCCGGCGTGCAGTTCATGGGCGACTGGGCCAAAGGCGAATTCACCGTCGCCGGCAAGGAGCCGGGCAAGGACTACGGCTGCATGATCGTTCCGGAGTCGAAGGGCATGGTCTACATCGCCGACGCCCTCTGGTTCCCCAAAACAGGCAAGGCCGAAACCGACAAGGCCCAGAAACTGCTCGCCGAAGTCGTCATGGACCCGACCATCCAGGTCGAATTTGCTCTCAAGAAGGGCTCGGTTCCGATGCGCGCCGACGTCGACAAGTCGAAGCTGGACGCCTGCGCCCAGAAGGGCGTCGAGCTGATGAGCGCCGGCGCCATCGTGCCGGATCAGGCGATCGTGCTGACGCCCCAGCAGGTCGGTGCGCTCGACGATTTCGTCGACGAATATTGGAGCGGCGGCTCGAACGATGCAGGCGCTGCGGCCGAAAACTTCTTCGCCATCTTCGAGTAGGATAGTGACTGTGGCGTCGGTCTGACCCGACGCCACAGCTGCCGGGCGCCGCCTCGCGCGGCGGCGCCAGCCCTGCTTTCCATTCCGTCAACGAGCTGGCCGATGTCCGTCAAACGCAAGCCCAATCTTTCCGCCACCATCGCGCTGCTGCCGACATGGTTCGTTGCGGTCGTGGTCTTCATCGGCACCATGGCCTGGTCGATCCGGCTGTCCTTTACCAATTCGACGCTCTTTCCGTCCTCGAGCTATGTCGGCTTCGCCCAATATTCGAAGCTCTTCTCTTCCGCCAAATGGCTGGCATCGCTGCAAAACGTGTTGATCTTCGGCGTCCTTTACGTCGCAGGCTGTCTGCTGCTCGGCTTCCTGCTGGCCGCAGCACTGGACCGCAAGATCCGTTTCGAAAGCGCCTTCAGGACCATATTCCTCTATCCCTACGCCATGTCCTTCGTGGTGACGGGACTGATCTGGCAATGGATGCTCAATCCGACGCTCGGCATCCAGGCAAGCGTGCGCTCGCTCGGCTGGGAAAGCTTCGTCCTCGACTGGGTGGTCAACCGCGACATGGCGATCTATGCGCTGGTGCTTGCCGGCGTCTGGCAGGGCGCGGGGCTGGTCATGGTCATTGCGCTCGCCGGCATGCGCGGCATCGAGGCCGAGCAGTGGAAGGCGGCGCGGATCGACGGCATTCCCGTCTGGCGGATCTATGTCTCGATCATCCTGCCGCAGCTCGGGCCGGCGCTGGCCGCCGCCGGCATGCTGCTCGCCATGGGCGTGATCAAGACCTATGACATAGTCGTCGCCATGACCAATGGCGGCCCCGGCAATGCGACCGAGGTGCCTGCGAAATTCATCATGGACAATCTGTTCGGACGCCAGAACCTCGGCCTCGCCACAGCCGGCGCGACGGTGCTTGTCCTCGGCGTGATCATCGCCGTCGCCCCATTCCGCTACATCATGCACATGCGCGACAAAGCGAAGGGAGCCGCGTGATGGCCGATCCTCATCCGAACGGGCCGAAACCGGCACGGATCACCGCCGGGCGCATCGGCCTCTATGCCTTCCTCGTCGTCGCCGCACTGTTCTTCCTTCTGCCGCTCTATACCATGGTCGTCACCTCCTTGAAGTCCATGGACGAAATCCGGCTCGGGCAGATCTTTTCCCTGCCGGCGACGCTCGATTTCTCTGCCTGGATGACCGCCTGGTCGGGCGCCTGCATGGGAACCGTCTGCGTCGGCATTCGCAGCGGCTTCTGGAATTCGGTGGCGATCACCCTTCCCTCGGTCGCGCTCTCGGTCTTCATCGGCGCCGTCAACGGTTATGCGCTGTCGCTTTGGCGGCCGCGCGGGGCAAACCTGCTCTTCGGTCTGCTGATGGCCGGCGGCCTCATCCCCTACCAGATCTTCCTCTATCCGATGGTCCGGGCGATGGCGAATATCGATCTCTACAATTCGCTGGCGGGTATCATCCTCGTGCATGTCATCTTCGGCCTGCCGTTGGTGACGCTGCTCTTCCGCAACTATTTCGTCAGCGTGCCGGAAGAGCTCTGCAAGGCGGCGCGCGTCGACGGCGCGGGCTTCTGGCGCATCTTTTTCGAGATCATGCTGCCGATTGCCGTACCGATGGTCGTCGTGGTCTCCATGCTGCAGTTCACCGGCATCTGGAACGACTTCCTGCTCGGTCTCGTCTTTGCCGGGCGCGACAACCTGCCGATGACCGTGCAGCTCAACAATATCGTCAACACCACGATGGGCGAGCGCACCTACAACGTGAACATGGCGGCGACCATCCTCACCGCCATTGTTCCGCTCGCCATCTATTTCCTGTCCGGCCGCTGGTTCGTGCGCGGCATCGCGGCCGGCGCCGTCAAGGGGTAACGCTTCCATGCAATCTGCCGTCTCCGTCAAGGATCTGAAGATCGCCTATGGCGACCATACGGTGATCGAGAAGATGTCGATCGACATCGCGCCACGAGAGTTCCTGGTGCTGCTCGGCCCTTCCGGCTGCGGCAAGTCCACGCTTCTGAACGCCATTGCCGGCCTTCAGGAGATTACATCAGGTGAGGTCTGGATCTCCGGCAAGAACGTCAGCTGGGAGGAGCCGAAGGATCGCGGCATCGGCATGGTCTTCCAGTCCTACGCGCTCTATCCCCGCATGTCGGTGCGCAAAAACCTCTCCTTCGGACTTCGCGTCGCCGGCCTGCCGAAATCCGAGATCGAGGCGCGTGTTGCCCGCACCGCCGCCCTTCTCCACCTCGACAAGCTGCTCGACCGGCGCCCGGCCGCGCTTTCGGGCGGCCAGCGCCAGCGCGTCGCCATCGGCCGGGCGCTGGTGCGCGAAGTCGATGTTTTCCTGTTCGACGAACCGCTGTCGAACCTCGACGCCAAACTGCGCAACGAATTGCGCGTCGAAATCAAGAAGCTGCATCAGCGCCTCGGCAATACGATGATCTATGTCACCCATGACCAGGTCGAGGCCCTGACGCTTGCCGACCGCATCGCCATCATGCGCGATGGCGTGATCCAGCAGCTCGCCTCCCCGGCCGAGATCTACCGCCGCCCGGCCAATCTGTTCGTTGCCGGTTTCATCGGCGCTCCGGCGATGAATTTTATCGAGGGCCGGATCGAGCGCAGCGTCGGGGCGCCGGTCTTCCGGGGTAACGGGCTGACCATCGATCTTTCCGGTTATTCTTTCCGTGCCGTTGCGGCGGACGGCCCGGCTACACTCGGCTTTCGCCCGGAACACCTTGTGCTCGATGGGTTCACCAGTGGCCTGCCCACCATTCCCGGCCGCGTTTCTGTGGTCGAGCCGATGGGCCCGGATGCTGTTGTCTGGTTCGACTGGGCAGACCAAAGCCTCTCGCTCCGGCTGATGGGCGACGTGACCCTTGAGCCCGGTGATGCTCTGGCTCCCGGGCTCGATATCGCCAAGGCGTCCCTCTTCGGCGCCGATGGATCGCGGCTGTGATGTGCCGTCCCTTTGTTTTCCCGCAATTCCGGGCGCGTTTCGCGCCGTTTTGAGGATTGCCTCCAGGACAGGATTTGAAAAGACATGGCTGAGATCGTCTATGATGCGCTGGTGATCGGCTCCGGCGCCGCGGGTTCATTTGCGGTCAAAGAACTGACGGCCCAAGGACTGTCGGTGCTGCTGCTCGAGGCCGGTCCCGCCGTCGGGCCGAAGGATTTCGATCCCGCCCGCAAGAAGGCGCCGGCAAGCAGCATCAATATCTGGGAGCGCGCGCGCGCCACTCTCAAGGGCCAGCCGATCCAGGCGCGTGCGGCGTTTTTCACCGAGCGTTTCAGCCATTTCTTCGTCAACGACCGCAAGAACCCCTATACGACGCCGAAGGGCGCGCCCTTCCTGTGGATCCGCGGCCGCCAGGGCGGCGGGCGCCTCCACAGTTTCGGCCGGGTGCTGCTGCGCTGGACCGACGACGATTTCAAGCTCCGCTCGCGCACGGGAAAGGGCATCGACTGGCCGGTCTCCTATGAAGAGCTGACGCCTTTCTACGACGAGGTTGAGGGCTATCTCGGGCTCTACGGCAACAAGGACAATGTGGCGACACTGCCGGACGGCGTCTATGCGAAGCCGGCCAGCCTGACGCCGGCCGAACAGACCTTTAAGCAGGCGGTGGAAAGCCGCTGGCCGGAGCGGAACGTCGTCTCCTGGCGTTATATCGCGCCCGATGCCGACCGCATGCCGCGACCGCTGCGCGAAGCAAAGGCGACCGGCCAGCTGAGCGTCCGCTACGACGCCGTCGTTCGTCGCATCACCACGGATGAGAAGACGGGCCGCGCCACCGGCGCGGAGTTCATCGATCGCAATACGGGCGAAGTATCGACCGCGCGGGCTGCGATGGTTGTGCTTTCGGCCTCGCCGATAGAGAGCGTGCGATTGCTGTTGAATTCGGCTTCGGCGAAACATCCGGGCGGGCTTGGCAACGGTTCGGGCGCCCTCGGCCGCTATTTCATGGATCAGCTTCCGTGTCTCGCGTTCGGCTCCTTTTCGAAGGCCAAGGGTTGGGCGACGGACGAGTCCGCGCCGACCGACCCGTTCTACAATCCGTCGGGCGGGATCTTCATTCCCCGCTTCGGCGAGGGCGACGCCGCCCGCGGCGATTTCGACTACCAGGGAAGCGTCGGCCGGGCGCCGGTCTCCGCGGACGCAGATGCGCGTCTCGCCTTCTTTGGTTTCGGCCGAATGCTGCCCTATGCCGACAATCGCATCACGCTCGACGCCAAGCGCAGGGATGCCTGGAACATTCCCGTGCCGCATATCCGCTGCGTCATGCAGGAGGAGGAGCAGGCGCTGCTCAAAAGGCAGGAAGAAACGCTGATTGCCATGATCAAGGAGGTCGGCGGCGACCTCGAATTCATTGGTTCGCCCACCGGCCTCAAGGAGATGGGCAAAGGCGCCTTTCCCGAAGCCGATGCCTTCAGCCGTTTCATGTTCCGCACATGGTTCCGCAAGACCATGTGCATGGGCGCGGCCATTCATGAGACGGGCGGCGCGCGCATGGGCGAAACCCCGGAGGCTTCGGTGCTCAATCCCTACAACCAGGTGTGGGATGCGCCGAACCTGATCGTCACCGATGCCAGCGCCTTTCCCGGCAGCGGCATCGCCGGCACGACGCTCACCGTCATGGCCCTGACGATCCGCGCCTGCCGGAACCTTGTCGACCAGTACCGAGCAGGGCAGCTGTAGACGCACTGATCCCACTCGGCACCTGTTTCTGTCGAGTGCGTGGAACGAGAGAGGCAAGTAGCCGTTTTGGTCTTCGCGAAGTGGTCGTCACACAAACTTCGCACTGACATGCTCCTGTCAAAAGAAGCAAAAGGAAAAGGCCATGTCGCAATCACATCAGGACCAGCTCAACCGGATCAAGGCCGAAATCGCCGACAGCTTCGATGAGGAGCTGGAAATGCAGATGGAGGAAGACCGGCTGGACGATCTGGTCGCCAAAGGAATGTCGGAACCGGCGGAGCAGACGCTCGAGCGAAAGATCTACTTCCGGGAGCTTTTCCGGCTTCAGCATGAACTGGTGCGGCTGCAGGACTGGGTTCAGCATAAGAAGCTGAAAGTGGTGGTACTGTTTGAAGGTCGGGATTCGGCCGGCAAGGGAGGCGCGATCAAGCGCGTGACCCAGCGGCTTAATCCTCGCGTATGCCGGACGGTCGCGCTGCCCGCCCCGACCGAGCGGGAGCGGCATCAATGGTATTTCCAGCGTTATGTCCCGCATCTTCCGACAGCCGGTGAAATGGTGCTCTTCGACCGAAGCTGGTACAATCGCGCCGGTGTCGAGCGCGTCATGGGGTTCTGCACCCCTGATGAACTCGAGGAATTCTTCCGCTCGGTGCCTGAATTCGAGCGGATGCTGGTCCGTTCCGGGATCGTGCTGATCAAGTACTGGTTTTCGATCACCGACGAAGAGCAGGAATTCCGCTTCAAGATGCGCATCCACGATCCGCTGAAGCAGTGGAAGCTCTCGCCGATGGATATGGAGAGCCGTGTCCATTGGGAGGAATATACCAAGGCCAAGGAAGAGATGCTGGCGCGCACGCACACCAAGGATGCACCCTGGTGGGTGGTGCAGGCCGTGGATAAGAAACGGGCGCGGTTGAACTGCATCGCCCATCTTCTCGAGCAGATCCCTTACGAGGATGTTCCGAAACCGGAGATCCAGTTGCCGGACCGCATCCGTCACGCCGATTACAATAGGGCGCCGGTTCCGGCTGAAATGCTCGTGCCGGAGCGCTATTGAAGTGGGACCGCAATCGGCGGCCCAGAATTGTGCCGCTACGCCATGCAATAGCGTGGCGTAGCGATCGGGGATCAGCTGCGATCTTGCGATAACCGTCAGGCGGCGATATCAGCCATGCGGTTCAATTCCCAGACGGCGTCATCCGGCAGTGCGAGGCTGGCGGTGGCGAGGTTCTCCCTGAGATGGCCGACGGACGAGGTGCCCGGGATCAGCAGGATGTTTTCCGCGCGACGCAGCAGCCAGGCGAGCGCCACCTGCATGGGCGTGGCATCAAGGCGGGCGGCGACATCGGACAGGGTGGACGACTGCAGCGGGGTGAACCCGCCGAGCGGGAAGAACGGCACGTAGGCGGTGCCTTCGCGGGCGAGATCGTCGATCAGCTCGTCGTCGGCCCGATACGCCAGATTGTATTGGTTCTGCACGCAGACGATCTCGGTGATCCGGCGGCCCTCGGCGATCTGCCTCGATGTGGCGTTGCTCAGCCCGACGTGACGAACCAGACCTTGCCGCTGCAGGTCGGCGAGGACCGTCAGCGGTGCTTCGATCGACCCTTCGGCTGGGCCGTGCACGTCGAACATGATCCTGAGATTGACGACATCAAGCACATCGAGGCCGAGATTGCGAAGATTGTCGTGGACTGCCTGCGTCAGTTCCTCCCGCGAGAAGGCCGGAATCCATGATCCGTCCGTGCCGCGGCGGGCGCCGATCTTGGTGACGATGACGAGATCGTCGCGATAGGGATGGAGCGCTTCACGGATGATCTGGTTGGTGACGTGCGGGCCATAGAAGTCGCTGGTGTCGATGTGATTGACGCCGCTTTCCACCGCCTCGCGCAGCACGGCCAGGGCCGCGCCATGATTCCTGGGCGGGCCGAACACGCCGGGGCCGGCAAGCTGCATGGCGCCGTAGCCGAGCCGCTTCACGCTGCGACCGCCGAGATTGAAACTGCCGGCCTGATCGATAATGGACATGGTCTCACTCCTTTCAAGAGATGACACCAAGATAGGCGCTGTCGACGCGTGGGATAATCAGGTACAAACCGCACGGGTTGTGCGGAGTGGCGAACAATGAAAGTCGACCTGGGTGATCTGAATGCGTTCGTTGCCGTGGCGCGGGCCGGCGGTTTTCGCGAGGGCGCGCGCGCCAGCGGCGGCAGCGCCTCCTTCCTCAGCGAAGCGGTGCGACGCCTGGAGGCCGAGCTCGGTGTTCGGCTGCTCAACCGCACGACGCGCAGCGTCGTCCCCACCGAAGCGGGCAAGGGACTATTGGATCGGCTTGGCCCTGCCTTGAGCGAGGTGGAGTCTGCCCTCGACGTGGTCAACGGATTTCGGGACAGGCCGGCTGGTGCGTTGCGCCTCAACGTGCCGGTCAGCGCGGCGCGGCTGGTGCTGCCGGCCATCATTCCACCGTTCCTCGCCGCCTATCCCGACATTCGGCTGGAAGTCGTTGCAGAGGAGAGCTTCGTCGACGTGCTGGCTGCCGGCTGCGATGCAGGCATCCGTTATGACGAGCGGCTGGAGCAGGATATGATCGCAGTGCCGATCGGGCCACGCATCCAGCGTTTTGCCACTGCGGCTTCGCCCGACTACCTCGATCGCCGTGGCCGGCCGCAACACCCTCGCGAGTTGCTCGGCCATGCCTGTCTGCTGGGTCGTTTTGCCAGCGGTGCGCTGACGTCCCCATGGGAATTCGAGCGAGACGGCGAGGTGGTACGGGTCGAACCGACCGGACCATTGATCGTCAGGGTCGGCGGGGCAATGGATCTTGCCGTCGACGCCGCAATATCGGGCACGGGGATCATCTCCGTTTTCGAGGACTGGCTGCGCCCGCATCTTGACAGCGGTGCGCTCGAACCCATCCTCGAACCGTGGTGGCAGAGCTTTTCCGGGCCGTTCCTCTATTATCCCGGTCGGCGCCTGGTGCCCGCACCGCTGCGGGCCTTCATCGACTTCGTCAAGGCATCGGCAAACCAGGCCTAAGGCCCGTCGTCTGCAAAACGTATCTCAGCGTCAGAGTTTGACCTCGGCATTGTCGCCCATATCGGGTTTGCTGTTCGAGACCGCGGCGGCCGCCATCTTGATATAGCTGATGATGGTGCCCGGGCTGTCCCAATATTCTGCCGAAGAAGGGGTAATCTTGAGGATGCGGATGGAGGGGTCAGCAGGATTGTCCCACCACGCCTTTGCCGGCGTCGCCCATAATTCCCTGATCTTGTCGCGGTCGTTCTGCACTTCGGCTGTGCCTGACACGGAAACATATTTTTGTCCCTTGGTGTCGGCAAAGGCCAGGCACACATTTGGCCAGCGAACGATCTCATCGTCCTTGTGGCTGCTGACATCCGTCAGAAAATAGATCGCGTTCTCGATTTGCGCGGTATAGGCGGACATCGGGCGGGCTCTGAGATCGTCGCTGCTGCGCGTTGTCAGCATGCAAAACCCGATCTTGTCGATCAGCTCCCATACCCGCATCGCATCGTCATGCTCGGCCATCATCATCTCCATCTGTCAAGGAGACGGAGTAACCATCTGCCGCGACCGATGTTCCGCGCCGGCAGCCACGCTCTGATAGCCACTGCGCCCGCGCCTCAATGGACGCTTGGGGTTTTCATGACCATTGCGAAGTCTTCCGCGACCAGTTCGCTGACGGCGATGAGGATTTCTTCCCGGGAAAAGCCCGATGTCAAAGCACTCTGGATCAGATCCTGCAGATCCGGCTCCACGACATCGCGGCAATCCTCGAGGCGTTCTTCCGAAACGGTGAGGCTATTGAGTTCGTCCATTGTCTGTTCCTTTCAGGGAATGTAACCGCCGAAACCCGGTCGGAATGGGTCGCTAACGGGCGGCCACCGCCCGTTTTGGCGCGGCGATCAGACCTTCACGCTGCATCTTCTTGCGTGCGGCCTTGCGGTGCCGGCTGATCGCCTGCGCCTTTTCCCTGACACGCCGTTCGGACGGCTTCTCATAAGCGCGCCGTTCCTTCATTTCACGAAACAGCCCTTCGCGCTGCATTTTCTTTTTCAAGACCCTGAGTGCTTGATCGACATTATTGTCTCTGACGAGTACCTGCATTTCGAGTTCTCCTTGTTTGGATGGTGCGCCAATCGCACTCAGCCGAGCTGCTCGGCGATCAAAGCCTGCAATTCACGGCGGGTGAGCAGGCAGGGAGACGGCTTCCAAGTCTTGGCAGCGCTACGGACAGCTTCGTCATCCTCACGCGGGCTCGCCGCCGCAACGGCGGTGGCTGTATGTATGTCGTTCAAAATGAAATCCTTCGTCGGCCGTGGCCGCGTCATCGATTGTTTGTGGGATTGCGCATCACCTGGCCCTAGGCGCACCGATGCATAAAGCGCCTCAATCAGGCCAGAAGCGGGCTTCGATTTTGCTTGGATCGGGCACATCCGCAACATAGGTATCGGCGGCTGCGATTGCAACGGATGGCCCAGATAGCACGACGTCGGCATCGCCAGTCGCCTTCAGATATACTTCATACGATTTTATTCAAGTTATCCGGGTGTAGTTCGGGCCGAAATTTCTAAGATTCGGCTCGAATGTGACATTATTTCGCCGGAATGGAAGCAACGTGGAGACCATCAGCCAAATTAACCTTCCGTTAAATAGGCCATTGACTTGTAGTATTAATAGGTTGTTAAAGGAGCGGCTCGCAGAGGTCGAAATTGACCCGATGATAAACAATTTTAGGAGAGAGCGATGGCTTCGCCGATACACGCAACTGATGATAGTGCAACTTTTCTTGAAACTGACGTAATTTCCGGAAATCTTCTTTCCAACGATTCATCCGATAACGGCCACTTGTTCCTGCGTGCCTTCGACGGCGCGAGCGTTGGCGCCAAGAGCGGCAACAGCCAGGTCACCGAGATCCAGGGCGACTACGGCACCTTCTTCGTCAAGCCGGACGGCAGCTACACCTATGTCCTGAGCGACGCTGCCAAGATCGGCTTCGCCAATGGTGAATCCTACCAGGAGAAGGTTTCCTACAAGATCTCCGACGGCAGCGGTCATACCGACGTCGGTCTGTTCACCCTGAACATCCAGGGCGTCACTCAGGTCAAGCCGATCGCGGTCGACGATACTTTCCACTTCACCGAAGGCAGCGCCATCGCTGGTAACGTTCTGGACAACGACATTGCCGGCGATAACGGCAAGATGTTCCTCCGCCAGTTCCTGAGCACCAAGGTCGATGCCAATAATGACGCCGTTACCGACGTCGCCGGCACGTATGGCACGTTCCATGTCAAGTCGAACGGCGAATTCACCTACGAACTGACGAGCGATCTGAATGCGGGCCAGACCTACACGGAAGTTCTGCGCTACTACAAGATCTCCGACGGCGAAGGCCACACGGACACCGCCAAGGTGACGCTCAACATCACCGGCACGGATTTTGATTCTTCCCATATCGCTTGAGCGACAACGGTAGATCAGTAAGACACGACGCCCGCCGCGCAATTGGCGGGCGTTTTCATTTCCGCTTGTCAGAAGGTCTGCAAAGCGGCATAGTTCTTTTTAGCTAGTTCTTATAAACGCCGGAGAGCGGTAGGCTCGATGTATCGGAGGATACGCCGTTGACCGAACATATCGAACCCAGCCAAATCGAAACGGACGATCTGACCAAAGTCTGGTCCGTTACCGAGTTCTGCGCGCGACACCGTATAGACGCCGAGCAACAAGCGCTGTTGCTCAAACTTTTTGGGCCGTTCGCGACCGCCTGCGAACTGCTTCACAATGCCAAACGTGCGCCAAGGTTCCGATGAGGCGTCCTGGCATTCTTCAACGATCCGCTCACAAATCTCGGCAAGCCAGTCAACTGATTGGGTGATGTTCGCTGCGTCCCCTTGCCGAAAACGCTTTTCGGTACGGCGCCAGCCTGTTGGAACTCAGCGTATCGGCCAGCGACCGAACAGCCGTTCTTCTCCACCCGCCGCGAGCAGGGCGGCACGGTATGGGTCTCGGCATCGTCCGCGCCATGCTGAGCTCCCATGGCGGTACGATCCGGCCGCTGCAGACGACCGGCGACGGCGCCGAGCTTGAAATCACCATCCCGGTTCAGTTCTCAAAGGGCTGAGGAGAGATTGCTGAATTGCGCCTCAGACGTGGGCGGCACCGAACCGAGCTCCCCGACCCCGAGGCCTGCGTCTCACCGCGTTGTATAACCGCCGTCGATGACAAGCACTTCGCCGGTGACATAACTTGCCGCGGCCGAGCAGAGAAACAGTGCAGCGCCGGCCACCTCCTCAGGCTGCCCGACGCGTCCCATGGGGGTCATGCTGCGCCAGGTCGGGAACCAGTCGGGATTGTCGATGCCGCCGCGTGACAGATCGGTCTCGATATAGCCGGGTGCGATGGCGTTGACGCGGATGTTTTCGGCGGCAACCTCGCTGGCGATGCTCTTGGTCATCATGTGGACGGCCGCCTTGGAGGTGTTATAGGCGACCTGGTTTTGCGGAATATTGGACACGATGCCCGACATCGAACCGATATTGAGGATCACGCCACCGCGCTGGCGTCGCATGGGGGCGAGCGCGGCGCGGCAGGCGCGGAAGACGGCGTCGAGGTTGATGGTCATGATCTCGCGCCAGATGGCATCGGAGAATTCGCCGCTGTCGCCGTGAATGGCGATGCCGGCATTGTTGACGAGGATGTCGAGCCGGCCCGCGCGCGAAAGGGTTTCGGTGACGAGCTCGTCGGCAGCACTTTCCTTCCTCAGATCGGCGGCGATGAAATCGCATTCGACGCCGGCCTTGGAGAGCCGATCTTCCGCCGCCGCATTGCGGGCCCGGCCCGTAATGATGACTTTGGCGCCCGCCTCGCCGAGCGCCTCGGCGATGGCAAGCCCGATGCCGCGCGTGCCGCCGGTCACCAGCGCCACCTGTCCGTTCAGGCGAAATCTGTCGAAGATCATGTTCGGTTCCTCTTACGTGGGCGTTCGCACTTTCGTCAGATGTCGGCGCTCTGCGGCAGGATGACGAGATCGCGGATGGTGATGTTGCGTGGGCGCGTCAGCATGAAGAGCACCGCTTCGGCCACTTCGTTCGCTTCCATCAGGCCGCCTGCGGCGAGCGCCTCATCCAGCTTCTCCTGCGGCCAATCACTGAGAAGAGCGGTGACCACGGGGCCTGGAGCGACGGCGCCGACGCGCAATCCATGTTTGGCCACCTGCCGCCTCAACGTATGGACGAATGCCTGGACCGCGTGTTTGGACGCCGTGTAAATCGGCTCCCAGACGACAGGGATCATGCCAGCAACGGAACTCGTCAGGATGATATCCCCGGTCTTGCGCTCGACCATATGCGGCAGAACGGCATGCACCGAACGGAAGGCAGCATTGACGTTCAGATTGAGCATCCGATCCCAGGCATCAGGATCGCCACCCAGCACCTCACCGCCGATATAGGAGCCTGCATTGGCGTGGAAGATATCCAGCTGGCCGGCTCTTTCCAGGATCTGCGGCATCATCCGTTCGACGCTTTTCGGATCGGTGAGTTCGATGACCAGTGGAATGGCATTGGCGCCCAGTTTCGAGCAAATTTCCCGCAACGCTTCCTCATTGCGGTCGACCAGCACGACCCGAGCGCCCGCGGCAAGCAAAGCCTTGGCGCATTCAAGTCCGATACCCGACGCCGCCCCGGTGACGGCCGCGACTTTTCCAGACAGATCCTGTCCCATTTTCTTCCTCTGTTTTCCCAGTTGGTGAGAGCATTTCCGTTCTTCTTCGAATCACGGAAGCGCTCTATCTCTTTGTCTTCACGCAATTCCGGACGGCAAAACCGCTGCGCACTTTTGCTGAAATTGCTCTAAGCTCGGCCGTGCGAGATCCGCGATCGGCGTGCCAGCGAGTCGACAATGACGGCGACGGCAAGGACAGCACCGGTGATCATGTATCGAAGCGACGACGACAGATCGAGAAGCGTCAGCCCGCTGGCGATCGACTGGATGACGATGATGCCGAGAAGGGCTGAGTAGGCACTGCCGCGCCCACCGAACAGGCTCGTGCCGCCGATGACGGCTGCCGCAATGGCGTTGAGATTGACGTCGCCGGTGCCGGCCTGCTGGCTTGCCGTCGCCAGCCGTGCGGCCGACAGCACGCCGCCGGCTGCCGCCAGCAGCGCGCACATGACGAAGGCGCTCGTATAGATGCGCGAGACGTTGATGCCGGAGCGGCGGGCCGCTTCCCTGTTGCCGCCGACGGCATGCATGGAGCGCCCCCATTTCGTGCGCGTCAGCGCATAGTTCATTGTGGCGACGAGTCCGACGAAAAGGCCGAACATCCACGGAATGCCGCGCGACTGGTTGAGATAGAATGCGACGGCTTCCAGGGCGACGGTGATGATGACGGCGCGCAGCAGCAGCCCGCCGGTCGATTTTGCCGACAGGCCGGCTGCCCGCCGGCGTGTCGCCGTACGGTAGCCGGAAAAGAAAAAGGCAATGCCGGCAAGTAACACCAGCGCATAGGCGATCGGATCCGGCATGACCATGATCTGGCCGAAACTGACGAGCCAGGAACCGTAGGGGAGATTGATCGAACCGGTCGCTCCCAGGATATAGAGCTGGAGGCCGAGAACCGCGAGTAGCCCGGACAGGGTGGACACGAAACTGGGCATGCCGAAGCGGTTGAAGACAAACGCGTAAAGCGAGCCGATGAGGGCGCCGACAATCATGGCGGCGAGGATTGCCAGGACCACTGGCCAACCCTGGTTGACCCAGAAGACGCCGACCAGCGCCGAGGCGAAGCCGCTGACGGAGCCGACGGAGAGGTCGATCTCACCCACCATCAGGATGCAGACGATACCGAGCGAGATGACCCCGACCGTCGAGCAGTCGAACAGCATGTTGACGAGGTTGCTGCTGGAGAGAAACACCGGATTGAGCGCCTGGAACACCGTCCAGATGATCGCCAGGCCGACAATGACCGGCAGGGAACCGAGATCGCCGGAGCGGATGCGATCCCAAAAGGCCTGGATCGAGCCTCCCAGACTGTCATCGTGGCGCACTCTCTCGTCACGCCGGTCGAGCAGCGCCGGCGCCGCCGGGTCATTCTGGATGGTCTTCATTATGGCCTGCCCTCCTCGTTCTCTCGGCTTTGCGCCTGGCGGCGCGACGCGCGGCGGGAGACGGAATTGTTGGCGGCGCCGGTGATGGCGCTGACCAGCTGTTCGTTGGACGCGTCGGGCGGCATGGTGCCATTGTTGCGGCCGAGACGAAGGACGACGATGCGATCGGCAACGGCGCGCACATCCTCCATATTGTGGCTGATCATGATGACGGCGAGGCCGCGTTCCCGCACACGCTCGATGAGGTCAAGCACTTCGGCGGTCTGAGCAACGCCAAGCGCTGCTGTGGGTTCATCGAGCATGATCAGTTTCGGCTCAAGCAGCAACGATCGGGCGATCGCCACGGTCTGGCGCTGCCCTCCGGAGAGTGAGGCGACCGGCTCGCGCACACTTGGAATGCGAGCCGAAAGCTCGTTCAAGAGCTGCCAGGCGCGGATCTCCATGGCGACCTCATCGAGCTGAAACGGACTGAGTTCCTTGCCGAGAAAGATATTGGCGACGACGTCGAGATTTTCGCAAAGTGCCAAATCCTGGAATACCGTTGCAATGCCGAGCCCGAGAGCAGCACTTGGGCTCGGCAGGTTCACCGGTTTGCCCTCGAACAGGATCGTGCCCGAGCTTGGCTGGTGCACACCGGCCAGGATCTTGACCAATGTCGACTTGCCGGCGCCGTTGTCGCCAACCAGCGCCACAACCTCGCCGGCATGCACGTCGAGTTCGATATCGGTGAGCGCCGACACAGCCCCGAAGTTCTTCGATATGCCGCGCAGGCTGAGGACAGGCTGACGGTAGGGGTGAAGGGTATGGGAGGTTTCAGACATCGCCTGGCCTTTCAGGAAAGCGAAGCGGGAAGCACAACCGGCGAACCGGTCGCGCTTCCCGTTGCGGATTACTTCGTGATGCCGAGCTTCTTGCAGCCGTCAGCATAGCGGCCGGTGCACAGCTCCTCGGCGGTGTTGATCTTCTTGTCGATGATCTCAGCCTTGAGGTTTTCGGCAGTGACGACCGCAGGGACGAAAAGTTGCGCCGGCGTGTCGTACAGCGTCATTTCGGCCTTCGGCGTTTCTCCGGCCAGGAGCTTCACGGCGACGTCGGCAGCGGCAGCGGCAACGATTTCGCTCGGCTTGGAGATCGTATTGTACTGATCCCCTGAGATGATCAGCTGTAGTGCCGCGATCGTCGCGTCATTGCCGGTCACCGGCGGCACGGGATCGACGCCCGCTGCCTTGAAAGCTGCAATTGCGCCGCCGCCGGTACCGTCATTGGCGGCGACCACGCCAACGATCTGCTTGCCGAAACGGGTGATCTGGCCGGCTGCCCATTGCTGCGCATTCGAGGGCTGCCAGTTGGGTGTGTCGAATTCGGCAAGCGTCTTATATCCGCCGCTCGCCAGCCCCTCGTGAATGCCGTCCTTGATCAGCCCGGCAGCCGCATCGGTCGGCGAACCGTTGATCTGCAGGATGCCACCGCCATCGGTCGGCACATTCTGAGCCTTGAGATGCTGAACGAGCGATTCCGCAATTGCCTTGCCGATCGCTTTGTTGTCGAAGGAGACGTAGAAATCGGCCTTGCCTTTTGGAATCGGACGGTCATAGGCAATGACCTTCACGCCCTGGCTCTGTGCGAGCTGGACGAGCGATGCGGCCGCTGCCGAATCCACCGGGTCGAGCACGATGACCTTGGCGCCTTGGGTGATCGCCGAATTGAACTGTTGCTGCTGTTTTGCGATATCGGCATCGGCGTTCTGATAAAGAACCTTGCATGACGCGCAAAGCTTCTTCATCTCCGCGACGAAACCCGGATGGTCGTGCTCCTCATAGCGGGTCGAGCCCTGGTCGGGCATGAGGAATGCAACTGTCGCATCCGAAACGGCTGCTTGCGCAAAGGCGGAAGTACCGCCCAGCAAGGACAGAACGAAGACCGCGGCGCCTGCCGACTTTGTCGAGAATTTCATCATTTCCATCTCCTCCCATTGGTAAAATTGTGTAGGTTCGCGATTGCACTGTTCTGCTCTGGCCGTTCGGCTGAATGAACGGTCGCGCCTGTCCCTGCGGTTTGACGTTTTGAGGACAAGCATCTCCGATCGCGAGCGCGCTCATCGCGCGCCCACGTTCAAGTCAGTGTCAGTTTTGGTTCCTCCTCTTTGTCCTCCCTCGGGCTGTGCCCTTTCGACTCCTCCTCTAGGCCGCCTTTGCCACGTTGATATTGTCACCCAGCAATCGCCGGAAACGAGAAGGCGTCATGCCTTTTTCCGCGAGAAACTGCCGGTTGAAGTTGGACAGATTGTTGAAGCCGACCTCGAAGCAGATATCGGTGATCGATGCATGGTCATCGCTCATCAAAATCTGGCAGGCAAGATTGATGCGCAGGCGTTTCACATACTGTACCAGCGACATGCCGGTATGGCGTCGGAAGGCGCGCGAAAAGGCGCCTGTCGACTGATCGGCAATCGCTGCGAGATCGGCTTCGTCGAAGGACTTCGTCAGATTTTCCCTGATATAGGCGAGCGCCTTGTTGATGCCGGCCGACATGTATCCCGATGGATCGGGCAGATAGCTCGGGCTGGCGAGAAGTTGGGAATCCTGCGCCCGGCTGAGCAGGCCGACGATCATCATGAACAGTTCGATGCGACGCACGCCGTGCGCCTGCTGCACCTCGTTCATCAGGGGAGCAACCTCGCGGCTGGTGTCGGCTCCGAAGAGCACGCCGCGGCGGGAGGCTTCGAGAACCGCATCGAAGGGACCGAGTTCGGCGAACACCTTCATCGTGTCGCTGATGAAATTCTCGCTAAACTGGATGAGCTGGCAGCGAAGCGGAATACTCGATCCTTTCGGGACATCGCTGATCCAGTTGTGAGGAAGGTTAGGCCCCGCCAGCACGAGATTGCCAGGCTCGAACTCGCCGATGAAATCGCCGACGAAATACCGTCCTGTCGTCGCCACGACCAGATGAAGTTCGTATTCGGGGTGAAAATGCCAGCGAACCGTATGGTAGGGATAGCCGTGCGCCTTCGTTGCGAAAGATTCGCCCGGCCTGATCTGAATGACTTCCAAGTCAGGTTCCATTGTTTCCTCCTCCGAGGACGGCTCCACGCCAGCCCGCCAAATTCCCTTTTTGGCTTTATTGTTAAGGGGAGTGTAGTGGTCTCGTTTCACGCCCGCCACCACGATTCCCAGTCAAAACCGATACTTTTTTGACAATTGACGCTGCGGAGCGGACGGAAAGACGGCAACAATCCGCATGCATATCGTCCGAGGACGCAGTTCAGGCTGCCAAGGCGGCAATGACGTTTCTGACCAGTGCAGAGGAGGACAGCCGGCTCGTGGCGCAGCTCGGGGTGCCGATCGCGCCGACACGCACGGAAACGCCGCCGCGGGCATTGGCGATCGCAAACATCGACTCGTCGGTCAGGTCATCGCCGATCGTAATCGGGCAGCGGTTCCTGAAGGGATCGGACTGGAAAAATCGCTCCAGTGCATCGCCCTTGCTCGACCGTGCCGGCCGCAATTCAAATACCCTCTTGCCGAGTTGCAATGCCCAGTTCGGTCCGGCGAGCTCGGCATAGTATTGCATGCGGTCTTCAAGCACCTTTTCATATTCGGGTGCGAGACGGTAATGGGCGGCAACGGCCGCGCCCTTGTCTTCGATCAAGACACCGGGATAGTGCTCGGCTTCCGCGGTCAGCGCATGTTTCAGTGCCTGAAACTCAGGTGTCGCCTCGACCGTCTGCATGCCGGTGGCGCTTCTGATCTCGGCACCGTGCAGGCCGGCTGTCGGAAATTCAAAGGGTTTGAACAGCTCGTCGGCATAAGAAAGTGATCGTCCGGTGACCAGCGCCAGGGCACCGCCGAGCTTGTTCGACAGGCGATGAAGTTGTCCGGGAAGCGCTTCTGGGACCTCGATCGCATCCGGTGTGGGCGCAAGATTGAGCAGCGTCCCGTCGATATCGAGAAACATCGCCCAATGGTCCGGCTCTTCCAAGACCAGTGAAAGCATTTCCTGGGTAGCGGTGTCGTCCTGCACGGTATTCTCCAAACTCTGCAATGATTGAAGCTAGGTCGCCGGCCAACAAGGACAAGGTGGCTTTTCAGACTCCGGAACATCCTGAGGCTAGTCCGCGTTGTATCTCGCCGCCCGTTCGAGCACTCGCGCCGTAGAAGGTACATTGATGGCCAAAAGCAGTTCTGATCCCCGTGATGAGGTCAACGCCCCGCTGGCACATGGCGCTTTCAATCTGCCATTGGTGACGATCGACGACTACAACAACGAACTGCGTGACAAGGATGGTTTCGTTGGCGACAACGCCAACAAGAAGACTTTCCAACAGAAGCTCGACGACTGGAGAAAGCGCATCCGCAAGGTCGGAGATGACCCGATCGGCAAGACCGCGACGGCGAAGCTTTCCAAGAAGAAGATCGATGCCTTTCTGAAAGGCGACGATATGGAGGCGGCGGCATTGGTCATGGGGGCGGTGGAGGACTTTTCCCAGGACTTTGCCGACGTGATCGGAAAGTTCCTCAAAGACAAGCGCTGGGGCAGGACGGAACGCATCGTCGTCGGCGGTGGCTTCCGGCAGAGCCGTTTTGGCGAGCTGGCGATCGCCAGGACCATGGTTCTTCTCAAGGTGGCGGGCATTGATGTCGAGGTGGTGCCGATCGTTCACCATCCCGATGAGGCCGGACTGATCGGCGCGGTTCACCTGATGCCGCCGTGGATTTTCAAAGGCCACGAGGCGATGCTCGCCGTCGACATCGGCGGGACAAATGTTCGCGCCGGCGTCGTTAAATTCGGAAAGAACGACGTACCGAATTTTAAAGATGCGAGCGTCTGGGAATCAGCCATCTGGCGCCACGCCGACGACGAGCCAAGCCGTACCGCAACCATCGAGAGATTGGCCGCGATGTTGCAGGATCTGATTGGCAAGGCTGAGAAAGCCAATCTCAAACCCGCGCCCATCATCGGGATCGCATGCCCCGGAATCATCAAAGCCGATGGCTCCATCGAACGCGGCGGACAGAACCTGCCGGGCGGAAACTGGGAGAGCGACAGCTTCAACCTTCCCGCCGCGCTGATGAAGGCCATTCCCGAGATCGGCGACGACAGCACATTCGTGATGATGCACAACGATGCCGTCGTGCAGGGATTGTCGCAGATCCCTTATATGAACGACGTGTCGAGATGGGCCGTGCTGACCATCGGTACAGGTTTGGGCAACGCGCATTTTACCAATCGCGAGGCAACGAAGGCGCGATAGGCTCACCCCGTTCCTCACGTAGCACCAAATGACAAAGGCGCGCGGATGGGCGGCGATGCGGGCTTGGCGGTGATCGGGGGCGTTATGGTAAACATGCGGTAAACAAAGAAGAATTTCGTATACGGAAGCAAACTCAACAATCAGTTCCGCTAGGAAGGATCGTGGTTTTGCGGAGCGTATCGATGGGGGACTGGCTCGGGAGCTGAACGATACTGCGTGAACCCGCTGGCCTGCCGATCATATCGGCTGATGCCTGATTCGCCTAGCGCGCTATTGCGATCTTCGACGTCGAGGCCGCGTCGTCCCGGCATGATTGCAGCTATGACCCCGTTCTGACGCCGGCACAGGACTAGGTGTGTGATCGATTGGCCATTGACAGGTTCCTGACGCAACCGAAGCCCCACCCCTCTGATACCAGCTGCTCGCCGACTTAGATTGGGGCGGAGAAGACCAAGGCCGAATGTCCCCTCACCCCGATAGGCTGCGCAGCAAAGCGCTTCTGCAGGAAGACCTCCACCGCGATGAAGCACGATCAGCGGCAGTGCCGGCTCGCCCTTGCTATCAAAGATGGGCCGCCTTCCTTTCACGCCCGGCCTGTGTCTGCGAGGCTCCTTTCCAACTTGGTAAGCAGAGTGATCCGAAATCCCCATCGTGGCCGCCGGTCGCTGCATTTTTGAACCACCTGAAAGATGGAGGCCCTCCCCTTCCCGGCCCCAGGAAAAGATGGTGATAACGCTGCCTGGCGGTTATCGGCGGGTTCGAATTACGCTTATCTCTGCGGCTTCACGCAATCTATGACGAAGGATGTGTCAATGAACTTCAAGGGAATAAGCGCTCCGCTCAATGCGGGCCGTCTCGAACAAATGCTGGCCCTTGCAGCGTCACGCCGCGATGCCGAAACCCAGGACGCAAATGACAAGCCTTCCGGCAATGAACCCGTCCGCGGGCTGGAAGCCGAAAACCTGTACCGTTCGTCCGCCTACAAATGAGAAATCGAACAACCTGATCGGTCTATGCCAGGCGTCCGAAGGTGCGCTTGGATGGAGCGCTAGCGACGCTGAGTCGTATCGATTATGTGCCGCGATACTTTGAGGCTGGCTTTCATCGACCCGGAGCAGGCCGTCGTTGTCAGCTGACAATGGTGCTAAGATTCCGGAATTCCACATGATTTTTTTGCAGAATCCATTTTATAATAGATTGGCCATCCAAGAAACCGCTTGACGGAATCAGCAGACTCACGATCATTTGCGCAAAATCACTCGATTTATCAGGATTTGCGTGAATGCCGACCAAGGTCGCGATTGTTGAGAAAGCCAAGAGAGCGAGTCCAGTCTCGATCGACGAGACGATTGCGCAGGACTCGACGATGCTCGGCAGCCAGCTGCAGGTGCTGTTCGAGCGATTGTTTTCACCCAATGCCCGCAAATCGTTGCGGCGGTTCAGCAGCACCGAGGCAGCCAAGCTGCTCGGCGTCACCGACAGCTATGTTCGTCATCTCGCCGCCCAGGTCGAGAGCATCAGTCCGGAAAAGACAGCGGCTGGCCGTCGGGTATTCTCGCTCGAGGAAATCCATGCGATGCGCCAGCACCTAGGGCGCACCAAACCCTCCTATCTGCCGATGCGCCGACCGGGCGACCATCTCCAGGTGATCGCCGTGACCAATTTCAAGGGCGGCTCCGGCAAGACGACGACATCAGTCCACCTGGCGCAGTTCCTGGCTCTGCGTGGCTACCGCGTGCTCGCCGTCGACCTCGATCCGCAGGCGTCGATGTCGGCGATGCTTGGATATCAGCCCGAATTCGATGTCGGCGAAAACGAGACACTTTACGGCGCCATTAAATATGACGAGACGCGCCGCGATGTTAGCGACATCGTCCGTCAGACCTATTTCCCCGGGCTCGATCTCATTCCCGGCAATCTCGAACTGCACGAGTTCGAACACGATACGCCAAAGGCGCTTGCCGACACCAACCGCGACGACAAGGACATGTTCTTCATGCGGGTCGGTAATGCGCTGCATTCGCTGGAGCAGAACTATGACGTCGTCATCATCGATTGCCCACCGACCCTGGGCTTCCTGACGCTGTCTGCCCTCTGCGCCGCAACCTCCGTCCTGATCACCGTCCATCCGCAGATGCTCGACGTGGCGTCGATGAACCAGTTCCTAACGATGACCTCCGACCTGCTGGCCGTAGTCAAACAGGCAGGCGGCAATTTGGATTACGACTGGATGCGTTATCTCATCACCCGCTATGAGCCCAATGATGGGCCGCAGGCGCAGATCGTCGCCTTCTTGCGCAGTCTGTTCGGCGAGCGCGTGCTGACGGCGATGATGGTCAAGTCGACGGCTGTCTCGGATGCGGGACTCTCTAAGCAGACAATCTACGAGGCAGGACGCGAGACGATGCATCGTCAGACCTATGACCGCGGGGTGGAATCCGTCGACAGCGTCAATGCCGAGGTCGAGCAACTCATCCGCAGCGCATGGAGCAGGACATGAGCCCAAAGGGACGCGACATCCTGAAAAGCATGGTCGGCGCCGTCGAGCCGACACGGCCGGAGGCGCCAATCGCGCAGCCGCCGCACCGCCCATCGGGAGCGGTCAAGGCGATGAATTTGTCGCTTGGCCGGTTGGGAGAGGAAGCGGCTGCCGCCAAGGCGCTGCGTGAATCGCTGGCCTCCGGCGACAAGGTACTGGAGATCGATCCGGCTGCCGTCGAAATGTCCTTTATCCGCGACCGTATCCCGGTCGATAGGGATGCAGAGTTCGAGCGATTGAAGCAATCGATCCGGGACAGCGGCCAGCAGGTTCCGATCCTGGTACGGCCGGACCCGGTAAGGGCTGGGCACTACCAGGCCGCCTATGGCCACAGGCGCCTGCGAGCCGCGGCAGAGATCGGGGTTCCCGTCAAGGCCGTCGTGCGAAAGCTCACGGATGAAGAGCTGATCCTCGCACAGGGCCAGGAGAACGGCCCCCGAGTCGACTTGAGTTTTATCGAGCGGGCACTGTTTGCGCGCCGCCTGGATGAGCATGGATTCAGCCGCGAGATGATCGCCACGGCGCTGACAACCGACAAGCCGGAAACCTCACGGCTCCTGCAGGTGGCTCAGACCATCGACCCCGAGATTATTCTCGCCATTGGGCCGGCTCCCAAGGTTGGACGCCCGCGCTGGCTGGCGTTTGCCGAAAAATTCAGGGAGACGGGCGGGCAGAAGAAGGCCCAGGCCGCAATCGGTGCCCGCGGCTTCCTGGCGTTGGACACCAACAGCCGCTTTGATGTCATCTGGAAAGCGCTGGAGGAGAAGACCCCACCGCAGCGGGCCGAGCAGACCCTCCGGGCCCAGGGTGGCGCTCCGCTTGCTTTGGTGGCCCGCTCCGGCAAAACCTTTCGCATCACCGTCAAATCGGCGGCGTTTTCGGAATTCCTGGCTCAGCGGTTGGTAAGCCTCGCCGCCGAGTTCGAAGAGGAGAATGAGGGAAAATGAGGCAGTCAGACCGGATTGTCAGCTGACAATCCGGATAGGAGATAACGCGCAAAAGAAAAAAGCCCCCGAACGTCACCGTCACGGAAGCTTTCCTCGTAGTCTTGAACACCTCCGAGAATCGCACTTCCGAGAATCGCTGTCAAGAGTTTTTGGCGCCGTTTTGGCGAGCGGATTTCTTTTGCCTCGTTGAGGTGGAAGATATGGAAACCGGGAATGTGACGACGCCCTTCGGGCGGCGGTTAATGACGCTTGGCATGCTCACAAGCCAAGTAATGGCACGCGAGATCAAGACTGATCAGTCCGTCGACAAGTGGAGATTGTTTCGCGCGCTCTGCGAAGCAAAGCCGCTTCTCGGCATCAGCGATCGAGCGCTTGCCGTACTCAACGCTCTTTTGAGCTTTTATCCGAAGAACGAGCTGGCGCAGGAAAACGGTTTGATCGTATTCCCATCAAACATCCAGCTTTCGCTCAGAACGCACGGCATGGCCGAGCAGACCGTCCGGCGTCATCTCGCCGCGCTCGTCCAGGCAGGTCTGCTGTTGCGCAAGGACAGCCCCAACGGCAAGCGTTATGTCCGCAGGAACAGGGCAGGGGAGGTCAACGAGGCGTTCGGCTTCTCGCTTGCGCCACTGCTTGCCCGTGCTAGCGAGATCGAACAACTCGCAGCCGAAGTGATGGCCGAGCGGCTGCATGTCCAGCGTCTGCGCGAACGCATCACTCTTTGCCGTCGCGACATCGCAAAATTGATCGAAGCAGCCGTCGAGGAACAGATCCCTGGCGACTGGCAAGGCCTGTACTGCGAGTTCCGAGACCTGATCGAAGGCCTGCCCCGATCCCCGACGGCGTCGCAGCTCGAACTGTTGCTGGATGAATTGACGACTCTGCGGGCAGATGTCCTTAACCGGTTGGAAATTCGGATTGAATCAATAAAAGAGCGCGGCAATGCCAATTATATTGAGCGCCACATACAGAATTCGAATCCCGAATCTAATTCTGAACTTGAACCAGACTTCGACACGAAGCAGGGCGCGATGCCGGAGCAAGACAACGGGCGACGGGCCGCGACGTCAGAAGAGGGTAGAGCTGAGGCAGCCCATTCGACTCGGTGCGAGAAAGAGCACAGTCTACGGACAGGCGGCCGCAATGATGGTGACCGACTGAAATCCTTCCCGCTCGGCTTGGTTCTGCAAGCCTGCCCGGAAATTCTCGCCTATGGTCCGGGCGGTATCATCCGCAACTGGCGCGATCTGATGACCGCGGCGGTCACGGTTCGCTCGATGCTCGGCGTCAGTCCGTCGGCCTACGAAGAGGCGGCCAATGTGATGGGTCCGGAAAACGCGGCAACCGTCATGGCATGCATCCTGGAGCGCGGTGGCCACATTAATTCGGCTGGTGGCTATCTTCGTGGCCTGACACGACGAAGCGAAAAGGGAGAATTCGCGATCGGCCCGATGCTGATGGCTCTTCTGCGGGCAAATGCGTCAGCCGGACGGAAATTTGGATAGGTCTTCGGCTCCGTGTGGGCGGCGGCGGTGGCTAAGCTCGGGCAAAAGTCTCTGCAGGCTGCTACGAAGAGCTCCATCCCCAAAGCCTTCGAAAGAGCTCTTTGGTTTTGCGGATCGTATGGATGAGAGGTGCCACCAATGCAAAGAGGTCCAAGCTTTGCAACGGGCGTGCAGCAGGCCCTTTTCGACAATGTCGTATCGGCTGGACCGATGCGGGCATAGACGGTGTCGGCGCGCATGATGGTAATTTCCTCGCCCTGGTCGGCGCGTTCGAAGAGGTCGGCAAAATTCTTGCGAGCCTCGCTGTTTGTGGCTGGTCTACTGCGTGGTGTCGGCCCCCGCGAAAGAATGTCGCGGCGCGGTGCCACGATCTATGGGAACGTCAGAACACCTTGAAGACCTCACTTCGATAACGAATCCTTCTCGGAAGTGAGGGAGAAATGCACAAGTCCATCCCGTGCGGCGGAAGTAATAGGCGATATCACTTCTGGTTAACGGCACGTTTGCTGTGGCATCAATGGGTTATGAGATACGGGCGGTTAGGGCGGCTTTGTCCTCAGGCAGGAATCGGCCATGGTACTGCCGGATCGTGTCTGGGGGCTGGATCGTATAGCTTGCCTGCTCGTAGAAGCCGGTCAGCTTCAAGATATGGGACAAGGACGTCGCGCACATAATGCACGCCTATGCGGTAAGACGCCCCTGATGGCGGCCAGGCTGGTGTACGGGTTGGGAAATCCCTCAGGCTCGGTGCATGGGCTCTCGATGTCGCGTTCCGCGTCCTCAGCGAAAAGAACACCATAATGAATTAGGATTGGCTGTCGGCCAGACGTTTGCTGATCCGTGCGAAGGATTCCGCAGCGGGGCGCAGTTTGCCCTCCTCGACCTGCCGGTTGGTGAGCGCCAGCGTCTCCTGTGTTCTTCATATTGGCCGACGTCCTGAAGGACAGCTTTCGCTTCTCCGTGAAGCGTAATGACGACCGGCTGCGAATGATCCTTAAGTGTCCGAAGGATCGTCGGCTCATGCGCCTTGAGGTCGCTGATCGGCTTTAGCTGTTTTGACAGCTTCATTCACTTACGCCCTTTCGACCGGAAAATTGATCCTTGAGTGGTCGATTGAAAGAAGCCCTCCGCTGCCGGTGAGACCCAGTTCTGGCAGGCGATTTCCATCTTATGTGCGGCCATCTTTTTTTCACTCAGCGTGTTCGAAAGAGAATGTCATTTCTTATAATTATGTTTGTCTACTGATTTTATAGACTAAGCTTTGCAACCAGGGATCGGATCGTGACGTCATGACCTACCTCCTCAGTCTTCTCGACAAAAGCCCGATCGAACAGGGTTTAACCGCCGCAGATGCGTTGCGGGCGACGGTCAAGATTGCTGCCCGGGCCGAGGAACTTGGTTATCACCGTTTCTGGGTCGCCGAGCATCATAACATGTCCAACCTGGCGAGCTCGGCGCCAGAGGCGCTGATAGCTTACCTTCTCGCAAAGACGTCGAAAATCCGCATCGGCTCCGGTGGCGTCATGCTGCAGCATTACAGCGCATATAAGGTTGCGGAGACCTTCAATCTTCTGGCTTCGCTTGCGCCCGGCCGCGTCGATCTCGGTGTCGGCAAGGCGCCGGGCGGCTTTCCGCTGTCGACGCGCGCTCTCCAGCTAGCCGTCGATCCATCCAGGAAGCCGGATTTTGCCAGCCAGCTTGCCGATCTCAACACCTATCTCGCCGCCGACCCGAATTACGATGGTGCGCAGGCGACCCCTTTCCCGCCGACGGCTCCCGAACGTTTCCTGCTCGGCGCCAGCGTCGAAAGCGCCGAGCTGGCCGCCGAGAAGGGTTGGGAACTTGTCTTTGCCGGTCACCTGAACGGCGATCCGGACAATTTGCGCAGGACCTTCGAGGCCTATGAGCGGGTATCCGGCGGCAAGCGTCCGATCCTGGCGCTCGCAGCCTTTGCCGCCGAAAGCGAGGACTACGCCCGCGAGCGCGTCGGCAAACTGCGCATCGTCAAGGTGTTCCTGCCGAACGGCCAGACCGTGAATGTCGGCAGCGAGGAGCAGGCGGCCGAATTCGCTCGCCAGGCCGGCGTCACCGATTACCGCACTGAGGAAAAGGTGCCGAGCGTGCTGCATGGCACGGCGAAGCAGATCCGCAAGGAGCTGGACGAGCTTCACCGCAGCTACGGGGTCAAGGAGTTCGTGCTCGACACGCCGGCGCTTTCGGTCGCCGAGCGTCTTGCCTCCATCGAACTGCTCGCCGCGGAGCGGCTTTCCCTCGTCGCCTGACCGTTTCCAAGAAGGATTGATCCCATGGCTCAGAAACACGTCACGTTCGGCATCATGCTGCAAGGTCCCGGCGGCCACATGAATGCCTGGAAACATCCAAGCGGACCGGCCGATGCCAGCGTCAATTTCGACTTCGTCGTCAAGACGGCGCGTAAGGCGGAGGCGGCCGGCATCGCCTTCGCCTTCGTTGCCGACGGGCTTTATATCAACGAGCAGTCGATCCCGCATTTCCTCAATCGGTTCGAGCCGATCGCCATCCTCTCGGCGCTTGCCGCCTCGACCTCGAAAATCGGCCTCGTTGGCACGGTCTCGACCTCCTACAGCGATCCCTTCACCATTGCCCGCCAGTTCGCCTCGATCGATCTCATCAGCGGCGGCCGGGCAGGGTGGAATGCCGTGACCTCGCCGCTAGAGGGTTCGGGGCGCAATTACAGCCGCGAACATCCCGAACACGAACTGCGCTACGAGATCGCCGAGGACTATATCGATGCGATCAAGGGTCTATGGGATTCCTGGGACGATGACGCCTTCGTGCGCAATCGCGAGACCGGCGTCTATGCCGACAAGACGAAGATGCATCGCCTCAATCACAAGGGGCGGTTCTTCCGTATCGAGGGACCGCTCAATATCGGCCGTTCCAAGCAGGGCCAGCCGGTCGTGTTCCAGGCGGGCGCCTCGGATTCCGGCATCAGGCTCGCCGGCAAGCATGCCGATGCCGTCTTCACCAATGGCGGGCCGTTCGAGGAGGCGCAGGCCTTTTATCGCCAGTTGAAGGACAGCGTCATCGCTCATGGGCGTCCGGCGGCGGAAGTCGGCATCTATCCGGGTATCGGGCCGATCGTCGGGGCGACGCAGGAAGAGGCGGAAGCCAAGTACCAGGCGATCCGCAACCTCGTCACGATAGAGGAGGCGCTGCTCTATCTCGGCCGCTTCTTCGATCATCATGATTTCAGTGTTTATCCGTTGGACGAGCCGTTCCCCGAACTCGGCGATATCGGCAGGAACAATTTCCGCGCCACCACCGACCGCATCAAACGGACGGCGCGGGAGAAGGGCTTGACGCTCCGCCAGGTCGCGCTCGATTCGGCAACGCCGCGCACCGCCTTCATCGGCACCGCCGAGCATATCGCCGACGAAATCATTCGCTGGGTGGATCAGGGCGCGGCCGACGGCTTCATTCTCGGCTTTCCCGTCATCGCCGAGGGTTTCGACGATTTCTCCAGATACGTTCTGCCGATCCTCACAGAGCGCGGTTATTTCGATCCGGTCCTGAAGGGTGAGACGCTGCGCGACCATCTCGGCCTACCCTTCCGCGAAAGCCGCTATGCGGCGGATGCGGAGCCGCTCGAACGCGGAAAGGCCGTCGGCGCCTGAGGCGCCGGCGAACCGTCATGGATATCATCGCTCAAAACCCGCGCAGCAACGATCCGGTCGAGAAGGGCATCGCCACCTACCTCGATGAAATCATCGCGCTTCGCCACGATCTCCACCAATATCCGGAGCTTGCCTTCCAGGAGCTCAGAACCAGCAAGCTTGTGGCATCTCACCTTTCCGCCTGGGGCTACGAGGTGGTGACGGGCATTGCCGGCACCGGCGTCGTCGCCACCCTCCCGCGCGGCGACGGCAAGAAGCGGATCGGTATTCGCGCCGACATGGATGCGCTGCCGATCGAGGAGGCGACCGGACTGGCCTATGCCAGCAGCAATCCCGGCGTCATGCACGCCTGCGGCCATGACGGACATACCGCGATCCTGCTCGCCGCCGCCCGTTATCTCTCAGAGAACGGCAATTTCAACGGCACGCTGCGGCTGATCTTCCAGCCTGCCGAGGAGATTGGCGCCGGCGCCCGCAAGATGATTTCGGAAGGTCTGTTCGAGCGTTTTCCCGTCGATGCGGTATTCGGGCTGCACAATTGGCCGGGTGTGCCGACGGGCAAATTCGGCTTCGTCGCCGGCCCGGCCATGGCTTCGGTCGACAAGGCGATCATCAAGATCATCGGCAAGGGCGGCCATGGCGCCGAACCGCACCGCACCGTCGATCCGGTGCTCGCTTCGGCCTCCTTCATCACCGCGCTGCAGAGCGTCGTCTCGCGCAATGTCGATCCGCAGGAGATGGCGGTCGTCACCGTCGGCTCGATCCATGCCGGCTCCGCCTCGAACGTCATCCCGGAAAGCGTCGAGATGCAGCTGACCATGCGGGCCTACAGCGAAATCGTCCGTCAACTGTTGCGAGAGCGCATTCCGGCCCTTGCCCATGCCCAGGCCGAAAGCTTCGGCGCCGAGGCCGATGTGAATTATCGCCTCGGCTTTCCGGCGCTGGTCAATCATGCCGGGGAAACCGAATTCGCCAGCCGGGTCGCATATGACGCTCTTGGTCCAGCGGCGATCGAGAAGGATTTCCGACCGAGAACCGCGAGCGAGGATTTCGCCTTCATGCTGCAGGCGAACCCCGGCAGCTACCTCTTCGTCGGGAATGGCGACAGCGCTCCTCTCCACAGCGCCCATTACAATTTCAACGACGCGATCATCGCGCCCGCCGCCCGCTATTGGGTGCGGCTCGCCGAAACCTTCCTCACTGATGACAACGGGTGATGAACGATATGAGCGATACGTTTCTCTATACCAGTCCTCTCGACCCGCGCGCCAAGCCGCTGATTGATGAATTGATCTACGAATATGACAGCCGCTACGGCACCTATTTCAATGCCGAAGGTGCGGCCGCCGAGCTCAACCGCTATCCCCCCGAAGCCTTTGCGCCGCCGGATGGCAATTTTCTGCTGTTGATCCGCGATGGCGAAACCATCGGCGGCGGCGCCTTCAAGCATTATGACGAACGCACGGCCGAGTTCAAACGTATCTGGACGCGCTCCGATCTGCGCCGGCAGGGCCTTGCCCGCAAGGTGCTGGTGGAGCTGGAGGCCCAGGCCGCCCGCCAGGGCTATGCCCGCATCTATCTCACGACAGGCTTTCGCCAACCCGAGGCCGTCGGCCTCTATCTGAACTATGGCTACACCGCGCTCTTCGACACGTCAGCCGATCCCGAGATCTACAAGAGCCTGCCTTTCGAAAAGGACATCACCCATCTCGCCGAGCCTGCTCTCGACGATGCCGAGCCGCGGTTGCGCGTGGCCGGCGCAAATTACTGAAAGCGGCAAAGACCGACAATCATAAAAGGGAAGCACAATGGCACTGACGACGGATTTCGCCGGCATCGACCCCGGCAGCAGGACGGCAGAATCGAAGGACTATTCCCGGTACCGGATCGTGGCGGCGCGCCATCCCGAACGGTTGGCAGGCACGGTGTTCGCCGCCTTCGTCATCATCGCCGTGCTCTATTCCACCTTCACCAATCCGCGCTGGGGTTGGAGCGTCTTTGCCGAATGGTTCTTTGCCGAGCCCGTGCTCGTCGGCCTCGGAAGGACGCTGCTCCTGACCGCGCTTGCCGCCATATCCGGTTCCATTCTCGGAACGGCGCTGGCGCTTGCCCGCGTTTCCAAGTCGCCGCTGCTTTCCGGTCTTTCCTGGGGCTATATCTGGCTGCTGCGCTCGATCCCGGTCATCGTGCTGCTGCTGATCCTGAACAATCTCGGCTATCTCTATGAGACGATCAAGATCGGCATCCCCTTCACCGATACCGTCTTCCTCGATTATCCCACCGTGCAATTGCTGACACCCTTTGCCGCCGCCTTTCTCGGCCTCACGCTCAACCAGTCGGCCTTCTTTGCGGAAATCGTGCGCGGCGGTATCCTTTCAGTCGATCATGGTCAGCTGGAAGCCGCCGCCGCACTCGGCCTGCCGCGCCGCCGCCAGGCTTTCCGCATCGTTCTGCCGCAGGCCATGCGCTCGATCCTGCCGACCGGCTTTAACGAGCTGATCGGATTGGCGAAGAGCACATCCATGGTTTATGTGCTGGCGCTGCCGGAGCTCTTCTATACCGTCCAGGTGATCTACCGCCGCAATCTCGAAGTCATTCCGCTGCTGATGGTCGCGACCGTCTGGTATCTGATCATCATGACGGTGCTGTCGGTCGCCCAGCACTATATCGAGCGCTATTTCTCAAAGGGTGCCGTGCGCAATCCGACACCGCTGCCCTTCCAGGCATTCTTCGAACGCTTCCGCCGTCCGCTGCTAGCTCTCGATACGGCGAGCGAGCGAGTGCGCAGGCCCGGCTTCGATGATGCGGCGGCCCTGCGGACGGGTGGTGCGGTGCGTATCCATGGTATTTCCAAAAGCTTTGGCTCGCTGAAGGTGCTCGATGATGTCGAGCTCAGCCTTCCCGCCGGCAGCGTGACCGCAATCCTCGGCCCGTCCGGTTCCGGCAAGTCGACGCTTCTGCGTGCCATCAACCATCTGGAGCGTGTCGATGAAGGCTTCATCTCGGTCGACGGCGATTTCGTCGGCTACAGCAGGAAGGGCGACACGCTCTACGAGCTCAAGGAAAAGGATATTCTCACCCGCCGCGCCGATATCGGCATGGTCTTCCAGAGCTTCAATCTGTTCCCGCATCTGACCGTGCTTGAAAACCTCATCGAGGCGCCGGTCCAGGTGCGCGGCGTCAGCCGCGAGGAGGCGGTGCAATTGGCGCAGGAGCTGTTGGCCCGCATCGGCCTCAGCGACAAGATCAACGCCTATCCGCGCCAGCTTTCCGGCGGCCAGCAGCAGCGCGTGGCGATCGCCCGCGCCCTGGCGCTCCGTCCCAAGGTGCTGCTCTTCGACGAGCCGACCTCGGCGCTCGATCCGGAACTCGTCGGCGAAGTGCTCGATGTCATCAAGGAGCTTGCCCGCACCGGTACGACGCTCGTCATCGTCACCCATGAAATCGGGTTTGCCCGCGAAGTCGCAGACACCGTCGTCTTCATGGACGGCGGCCGCATTCTGGAGGCCGGCCCGCCGGCCCGCATCTTCACGCAAGCGGAACATCCCCGAACACGGGAATTCCTCGCCAAGGTTCTCTAGCGCCCGATAGCGCTGGCGAAATGCCGGGCCGCGACGGGCTGCTCTGGCTGAATGACAATAACTACAACCCAAAGATGAAATGGAGAAGGGGCATGACATTTACAGATAGGGCAAGGCTGCTGATAACGGGAGCCGTCACCATTGCCGCGATCGGTTTCGGTTCCGCTCAGGCGCAGCAGAAATTCGATCTCAGCCCCGAGCAGCCGAACCGGCTGAGGGTGGAAAAGAACGAGAAGCGCATTGCCGAAGTCAAGGACTTCAAGTTCGTCGAAAACGGCGTCTTCACCGTCGGCATCAGCTCGAGCGGCAATCTGCCGCTGCACGATTATGCCTCCGATTCCAAGACCGTTATCGGTTACGACGTCGATCTGGCGCAGGCGATCGCCGACAGCCTGGGGCTGAAGCTCGAGCTCGTTTCCGTCGCCTGGGCCGATTGGCCGCTGGGGCTGACCTCGGGGAAGTTCGATGCGGTGATCTCCAACGTGACCGTCACGGAAGAGCGCAAGGAGAAATTCGACTTCTCGACCTACCGCAAGGATGAGCTCGGCTTCTACGTCAAGGCCGACAGCCCGATTGCGGCGATCAAGGAGCCGAAGGATATTGCCGGCCTGAAGGTCATCACCGATGCCGGCACCAACCAGGAGAAGATCCTGCTGGAATGGGACCGCCGGAATGTCGCCGCCGGCCTGAAGCCGATCGAGGTGCAATATTATGACGACGATGCGGTCAAGGATCTCGCCGTCCAGTCCGGCAGAGCCGATGCCGTCTTCAGCGTAAACGCGACGCAGGCCTATTCGGCCGGGATAAACGGCAAGACCAAGCTCGTCGGCACCGTCAGCGGCGGTTGGCCGATCACGGCAGAAATTGCCGTCACCACACGCAAGGGCAGTGGCCTGGCAGCGCCCTTGACCGATGTCGTCAACGATCTGATCGCCAGTGGCGCCTATCGCAAGATCCTCGATACGTGGAACCTCGGTCCCGAGGCAATCGACAAGGCTCAGACCAACCCGCCCGGCTTGCCGAAGAGCGGTTCGTAATCTTGGTCTGGTGGACCGGCGTTACAGGGTAGCGCGCCGGTCCGTTCCCACTTCTCGACGCAAACGGAGACATATTGAACGTGACGATCCATCCGACATCTCGCACTTTGCTCTTCGCAGCCCTGGTGTCAGCATTGACTGGTTTCGGTTCCGCCCACGCGGCCGAGGATTTTGACCTGAGCCCGGAACAGCCGGGCCGGCTTCATGCCGCCAGGAACGATGCGGCCATCGCTGCCATTCCTAGGGAATTCAAGTTCGTCACACCCGGCAAGTTCACAATCGCCGTCAGCCCCGGCGGCCCGCCACTTGCCACCTATGCCACGGACGCCAAGTCGGTGGTCGGGGCAGATCCCGACTATGCCTATGCCATTGCCGACAGCCTCGGCCTGACGCTGGAGATCGTGCCCGTCGCCTGGATCGACTGGCCACTCGGCCTGACCTCAGGCAAATATGACGCCGTCATCTCCAATGTCGGCGTCACCGAGCAGCGCAAGGAGAAATTCGATTTCTCCACCTACCGCCAGGGGCTGCATGGTTTCTTCGTGAAATCCGACAGTGCCGTCACCTCGATCAAGGAGCCGAAGGACGCCGCCGGCCTCAGGATCATCGTCGGCGCCGGCACCAACCAGGAGCGTATCCTGGTGAAGTGGAGCCACGAAGATGTCGCCGCCGGCCTGAAGCCGATCGAGCTGCAATATTACGACGACGAGGCAGCAAGTCTTCTCGCGCTGCGGTCCGGCCGGGCCGATGTCATCGTCCAGCCGCATGCGCAGCTCGTCTTCATTGCCGCGCGCGACAAGAACATCAGGCGTGTCGGCACGCTGAGCGCCGGCTGGCCTGATCGCTCGGATGTTGCGATCACCACCCGCAAGGGGAGCGGGCTGGCCGACGCGCTGACTGTCGCCACCAACGGCCTGATCAAGGATGGCACATACGCAAAAATCCTCGACCACTGGCACCTGTCCGAGGAGGCCCTGCCGGCGTCGGAGACCAACCCGCCCGGCCTGCCGAAATATTGATGGGATGGCACGAGTGGGCAATATATCCATCGGCCATATCGGCTTCCTCACCCCCGGCAACTATCCCGACGACGACCCGCTGTCGGGATTGGAGCAGACGCTGCAGCAGCTGCAATATGGCGAGAATCTGGGTTTCGACAGCGCCTGGGTCCGCCAGCGGCACCTGGAGCCTGGAATCTCTTCTGCGAGCGCCTTCCTGGCGGCGGCGACGCAGCGCACCAGCCGGATCGAGCTCGGAACCGCCGTTATTCCGATCGGTTATGAAAGCCCCTATCGGCTGGCTGAAGATCTCGCCACCGTCGATATTCTGTCGCGCGGGCGGCTGAATATCGGCGTCAGCGCCGGCCGGCCGCTGCACGCAGACCTGGTCGCCCCGCTCGTCTTCGACGGCGACTGGACGGGTTACGATTTCTCGCATGATCGCGTGGCGCGTTTTGCCGACAATCTGCGCGGCACCTATCTCGGCGACGAGCAGACCTTGATCAAGACACCGTTCGGCCCGCAGCGGCCGCGGCTGCAGCCTTATGCCAAGGGCCTGATCGACCGGATCTGGTATGGCGGCGGGTCGCAGCGCTCGGCCGAATGGGCCGGCCGCAACGGCTTCAACCTGTTGACCGGCAATGTGATCACGGGGGAGGGAACGGATGATTTCTTCACCGCGCAATCGCGGCTAATCGAAACCTTTCGCGCCGCGGGCAAGCAGCGCCGCGTCGCGCTGGGCCGCGTCATCGTGCCTTTCGACAGCGCCGATGCGGCAACGCGGCGCCGATATCGAGACTATGCCGATGGCCGCCACGAGCGGACCCTTTCGCCACAGGGCGAGCGGCGCACGCTTTTCGCCCGTGATATCGTCGGCACGTCGGACGAGATTTTGGCGCAGCTTTTTGCCGATCCGATCCTGCCCGAGGTCAGCGAGCTGAGGCTGGAACTCCCTTACGAGTTCGAGCACGCGGAATATCGCCAAATTCTCCACGACTTCGTGACGACAATTGCACCGGAGCTCGGATGGAAAGCGCAATCCGGCATCCGTGCCGCTTCCTGAAAGGCGTCGCCCGTACGACGCCGGACCATCACCTCTTAGGGAATATGCATCAGTGACAAAATCGGTAGAATATTTCTTTTCGATCGGCTCGCCCTGGGCCTATATCGGCTTCGACGCCTTTGCCGAACTTGCGGCGAAGAACGATGTCGTCATCACACCCTATCTGACGACGGTGGTCGAGGAAAACGGCGGTATCTTTTCGCGCAATCGCCCGGAGATCCGGCGTGCCTACTGGACGCGGGATCTCAAGCGCTGGGCGCGCGTGCGCGGCAAGGACCTGCGGCTTGAGCATCGCCCGGATTTGAGCGATCCGACGCCTGCATCCCTATTCGTGATTGCCGCCTATCTCGACGGACAGGATTGGATCGGCGTTTCCCGCGCTCTGCAACATGCCTTCTGGAGCGAGGCGGAGGATATCGGCAAGCCCGATGTGCGCGAGGCGATCGTGACCTCGGCAGGTTTCGATGGCGCAGCACTTCTTCGGCGACAAGCCGACGACGATGTCCAGAACAAATGGTCGGCGGACCGCGTGCATGCCCGCGACAGCGGCGTCTTCGGCTTTCCTACCTATGTCTATGATGGCGAGATCTATTGGGGGCAGGACAATTTGTCCTTCCTCGAACGTCATCTTCACGGCGACAAGCCTTAGAGACGGATTTTTTCACATAAGTCTATAAAATAGATGGAATTTATTCCATTCTGCCGATGCCCTGCGATAAATTGGTGTGGTTGATGGGGAAATCACACGCATGCTCGACAGGACTTTGCGGGCCGCCGGGACCATTGTTCCCACGCGTTCGACGGAGTGGCCGACGGTCATTCTTGCACTCGTCATTCATGGCGGGTTTCTGGCGCTCACCTGGTGGTGCCAATCGTTGCCGCCGCTCGTGGTCATGATCGCAGGAGGTTGGCTGATTGCCTGGCACGGATCGCTTCAGCACGAAGTCATTCATGGCCACCCGACGGGAAACCAGGCGATAAACGATGCGATCGGGTCGATACCGCTGTCGCTGTGGCTGCCTTATCCGATCTATCGGGAAAGCCATCTGGAGCATCATCGCGACGAATATCTGACCGATCCGATCGAGGATCCGGAATCTTCCTATTTCACCAAGGCCGCCTGGGAGCAGCTCGGTGCGACCGGGCGGTTGCTGGCCCGGTGGAATACCACCCTGTTCGGCCGATTGACCATCGGTCCTGTGGTGATGCTGTTGAGTTTCCTTGGGCAGGAATGGCGGCTGATACGGGCGGACGAACCGGGACGGCGGCGGATATGGGCAGCGCACGGCATCGGCGTCGTCGGCGTCCTATTCTGGTCGACCGTCGTCTGCGGTATGCCGCTGTCGCTCTATCTTGCTTTCGTCTATACGGGTGCTGCGATGACGCGGCTGAGATCCTATGCCGAGCACAGATATGCTGAAAGCCATGAGGAGCGCACCGCCATCGTCGAAAACAGCCATCTCTTCGGCTTGCTGTTTCTCTACAACAATCTGCACGTTCTCCATCACCGCCGGCCGGGCATCTCATGGTATCGCCTTCCGGCGGTCTATCGCAAAAACCGCGAAACGCTTGTCCGGTTGAATGGCGGGCTTGTCTATGATGGCTATGGGGATATTGCGCGCCGGTTTTTCCTGAAGCCGCACGACGATCCCACGCATCCTCATCATTCCTAAAATTTCTACCTGAGCCGGACCGGGCAATGATGTTTGAAAAGCCGGGATTTGGGGGCTGCTCAGTCGCCCTGTCTTGCGGCTTCCTTTTGCCCCCATTTCACAGCTCTGCAATTTGTACTTTCAGCGGATGTCCAGTGTGATCAGCTACGGCTGGCGGCGATCAGGGCGTGCGCTGCATCGCGCAGCAAACCGGTGGCCTCGCCGGGTTCAAAGAGCTGCATGCTGACAAAGGCGCCGTTGATCAGAACCGCGAGTTGACCGGCGAGCCGATCGGGCGCGGCAACCGCAAGCTCCTCGGCGATGGTCTTCAGACGCCGCCGCATCTCGCGCATGTGGGCTTCGGCGACCTTGCGGGCAGGGTGATCCGCTTCGGGAAATTCGGCTGCGGTGTTGATCTGCGGACAGCCTCGGTAGTTTTCCCGCCCGACCCGTTCGCCGATCCACTCAAAATGTGCATCGAGCTCGGCCTCGGCATCGTCCGGATGCTGTTCCGTCACGCGATCCCAGGTGCTCCAGAAGTCCAGGTCTTCGCGCTTGAGGAAGGCCGCGATGAGGTCGTCCTTCGTGCCGAAATGGCGGTAGAGGCTGGTTTTGGCGACGCCGGATTTTTCGACCACAAGATCGACACCGACAGCACGCACGCCGCGCCGGTAAAAGAGTTCCGACGCCGTCTCGAGAATTCTATCCCGCACCTCGTTGCCGCCAGAGGCACGGGAGTTCGTTGCGCTTTTCGACATTCGTGTACCTCCAAGGTCGCCAGCATAACAGCAAACGGATTGACACGCTACAGACCTGTATGTTGTATTGAATACAGACAGGTCTGTAGCGCAGGAGAAAACAATGACCATCTACGAAGCCGACATCACGAAGACGTCCCAATCTATCGCGGTCTTGGGAGCGAACGGCCATACCGGTCGTTTTGTCGTCGCCGAACTGTTGCGGCGCGGTCTCAAGCCCATCGCGATTGGACGGAATGCCCAGCGGCTGGCGGCTGCGGGCTTTGCAGAGCGCGGCATCGAATGCCGCGAAGCAGCGGTCGAGGATGACGGGGAACTGGACAGGGCGCTAGCCGGCGCGGCGGCGGTCATCAACTGCGCCGGCCCGTTCATGGACACCGCCGACGCAGTGGTGCGTGCCGCATTGCGAGCGGGGATTCATTATCTCGACGTGACGGCCGAGCAACCGAGTGTGCAGGCCACGTTCGAGAGGCATGAGGTTGCGGCCCGGGAAGCGGGCATAGCCGTCATCCCGGCCATGGGTTTCTATGGCGGCTTGGCCGACCTGCTCGTGGCAGCTGTCATGGACGAGTGGGAGCACGCTGACGACATCGAAATTCGAGTTGCGCTTGACAGCTGGCTGCCGACGAGAGGCACACGCGTTACCGGAGAAAGAAACACTGCACGGCGCCTGGCCGTCAGCGGTGGGCAGCTGGAGCCGGTGCCTCAACCGCCTGCTGAAAGGGTGTCGATTTTACCGGCCCCGTTCGGCCGGCAGACTTTCGTCGAGCTTCCCTTTTCGGAAGTGCCGCTGATCGCCCGGCACGTCCGGACGAAGGAACTGCACACCTTCTTGAGCACAACCGCTCTGCGGGATGTTCGCGACTCGTCGACGCCTCCGCCGCAGGCAGTCGACGAATCTGGGCGTTCGGCGCAGCGCTTTGCAGTAGAAGTGATCGTCACGCAGGGTGACGTGCGCCGTCAGATTGTCGCACAGGGACAAGACATCTACGCCGTCACGGCTCCGATCATCTGTGAAGCGGTCCAGCGTATCCTCTCGGGACGCATCCGCGATATCGGCGCAAAGGCGCCGGCAGCCATTTTCGATGCCGCTAGCTTCCTGCAGGCGCTCGGCCCGGATCTGTCGGTCGAGATATCGGAAACTTAGTTCGGAAACGACAGACTTTCAGAAAGTCCTTCACAATGGCGTGGGGGACTTAATTCTCCTGGCGTATTCAGGGAGACTGTTCAGAGCGATCGTCCCGCTCGGGCGATGATAGCGGATGGAATTCCGTTATCTTGGCAATATTGCGCATTCCCATCGAAACCGTTCCATTCTATTGGAGGAAAAGATGGGGGAAGATTTTTTTACATTGTTTGCTCTAATTAGTTCTTTTATCTCCCGTTTCAGCGAAACGCGAAACGCCGCTATATTGATCGGAGAGAGACAATGAACCCCGCCATGAACATGATGCCGATGATGAACAACATGATGCCCGCCATGATGAACCCGATGATGGGTGGAATGATGCCGATGATGTCAGGCATGCCCATGATGAACGGCGCCATGATGCCGATGATGGCCTCCATGCCGATGATGATGATGATGGGCGCCATGAAGTGCACGATGACTGCCGAGGGCATGGTCTGCGAAATGAAGCCGATGGAAGGCATGGACAAGGACATGTTCATGGAATGCTGCAAGCGCATGATGTCGATGATGTCCGGCGGCATGCCTGTCATGATGAACTGCGGCGGCATGATAATGTGCTGCACGATGGCCGCCTGAGCCATTGGCCTCTTAGAGGAAATGACCAAGAGCCTCCGGAGACGGGGGCTCTTTTTGCGTCAGACGCGAACGTCTTCGAGATAGGTCGTCACCAGGTAGAGGATCGCTTCCGTTCCCGTCATGTTGCGGTAGATATGGGGCACGTCGGCATCGAAGATGATGGCGTCGCCTTCGCCCAGGATATGCGGCGCCTGCCTGCCGGCGATGATTTCGACGGTGCCTTGGGCAACGACCAGATTTTCCACCGTTCCATGCTGATGGGCATCGGCACTTTCGCTATGGTGCGGAGCGATCCTCAGCTCGTAGAATTCTACTTTTCGCTCGCCTTCGAAGGGGAAAAGAGCCCGTGTCCGGAAGCGCCCTTCGGACGAGGCGAGGATTTTCGATCTTGCCCGCGGCACTGTAATGATCGAGGTCTCGCCGCGTTCGGCAATCAGTGCTGCGCAGGGAATGCCGAGAGCAAGCGCGATCTTCGAGAGAATGCTGAGCGTCGGGCTGCTTTTGCCCGTTTCGATCTGGCCGAGCATGGCGCGGCTGACGCCAGCGATCTTTGCCAGCCTGTCCAGGGAATAGCCGCGGCGGGTGCGAATGCGCCGCAAATTCTGTCCTGTCTGAACGGTGATCTGCTCGGCGGCGTCTATGGTTTCGACGTCGGAGAGAAGCGCTTGATCAGACGCCATATCCGGCAATGCCCATTGCCATCACCGGGATAAAACCCCAATAGGGCACCCACATCAGAACGGGCTGCATCGCGAAAGATGCCGGCGCGAGCGCCTTTGACGCATCAGCCGCATCTTTGCAGCGCGATTGCCGGTAAGCCTGGAAATCGATGACATCAGCCGTCTGCAATGGCATGAAAAACTCCCGCTAAAATCTATAAGGAATGTATATTTTCTGCGACGGAAAGGGCAGAGCGTGTCATCCAATCGTTCCGCTGAACCGGAAATCTTATACCAATAATATCCAACCTTGCGGCAAAGCCATTTAGCCCGAGCGGTTCACCGGCGCTTTTTGCTGGTGACGGCATTGACCGCCCCCGCGGTGTTTCCATGTTCCACGACGTCTTTCCCCATTGGAGCCGATATCCCGTTTCTGCCTGCGGTCGCGAGAACCGGTGACGATCGCCCTTCAGCCTGTGCGTGCCGGGGCGAGAGCGAACGTTTTTTTCAACCAGCCGAATAAGGAGAGATGCACGTTCCTTTAATCTATCAATTTTGTAGACAATAGTTGAGGCAATCCAAAGAGAGGAAAAACCATGTCAGGTTTCAAACTCGTCGGCATTGCTGGCAGCTTCAACCGTCCTTCGAAGACATTGGCACTCGTGCGCCACGTCGCCGACCGCGCGAGCATTCGTTACGGATTTGCGAGCAAGACCTATGATCTCAATGATGTCGGTCCATCGCTGGGCAGGGCCTTGTGGCGCAAGGACCTCGACGAGCAGGCCAGACATGTCGTCGACGAGATCGTGCAGGCCGATGCCCTGATCATCGGCTCGCCGACCTACAAGGGCTCTTATCCCGGCCATTTCAAGCACCTCATCGATCTGCTCGATCCGCACGAGCTTCGTGGCAAGCCGATCATCATCACCGCGACAGGCGGCGGTGACCGGCATGCCTTGATGGTCGAGCATCAGCTTCGGCCGCTGTTCGGTTTCTTCATGGCCCATACCTTGCCGACTGCCGTTTATGCGGCCGATCGCGATTTTACCGACTATGCGGTCTCATCCGATCCGCTTTTGGCCCGCATCAACGAAGTGATCGGCGAATTGGCTGCCTTCTTCCCGGACGCAAACCCTGCACTGGCGGCGGCCGAGTAAGGGGCGCCGCCATGGTTCGATCTCAGGAGGCGAAAATGGATGATGCGGAAAGGCCGGGGCCAAGCGATCAATTGTGGAGCGTCTTCGAATTCGCCCGACGATATCGCCTCGCCAAACGCGAGGAGAACCGCCTGCTGATGCTCTACGGACCGACAGCATCGCTCCGCGATCTTCTCGCCAATGCGAGCCGTCATTCGCTGATGTCCTAGGGCAATTCCAGCAAAAGTGCACAGCGGTTTGCGTCCGGAATTGCGTGAAAACAAAAGTTCTCGCTGAAAAGTACCAGTCCCTGACAGGAGGTTCGCATGAAGCTTGATTTTCACCTCTGGCTGAAACTGACGATTGGCCGATTGCTCGAGCCGAAGGCGCCGGCTGCGCACGCGCCTGCCAATGGATTGTTCACGCGCGACGAAGAGCGCGATTGGTCCGCACGCGAATACGAGCTCCATTATTGGGGCGCCATGCCAGGCCTTTGGTATTGAGGAGAGCGGTGTGATGGCGATTGTCGTTGAGACCGAGCTGCGTCGGCACAATGCGAGAAGGGCGGGAAGCAGCGTCATGTCGCAGCTCAGGCATGCGGCCGGGATCTGCACGATCGTCAGCTCTTTCACATTCCTGTTCGCTCTGGTGATCGGGTTGATCCGATGAATGGTGCCAGATGTTTGCCCCGATGGGAAAAAGGACCGGCGCGCCGCCCGGGAGAGGATGGCGCCAGATGATCGATGTACTTATTCTTCCCGGGCTTTTCGGCTCGGGAGAAGGGCATTGGCAGCAGCATTGGCTGGAGGATCAGCCGGACAGCCGTTGCGTCGCTCAGGACGATTGGGATCATCCGAATCTGGACAGCTGGCTGTTGCGACTGGAAGGCGCGCTTGAGGAGGCCGGTGAGGCCTATCTGGTTGCCCATAGTCTCGGATGCCTGCTTGCCGCCCGGCTGGCCGGGCGAAGTGCGGCGCGCCGCGTCAAAGGAGCCCTACTCGTCGCTCCGTGCGATCTGCCGGCCACGGAAATTCTGCATCCGGGGCATATCTCGTTTGGCGCCATGCCGACGGCGCCTCTGCCTTTTCCGAGTATCGTCGTCGGCAGCATGAACGATGCCTACATGACGGTCGATCGGTTGACCCTGTTTGGCCGCCTGTGGAATGCCGAGACCAGGAATATCGGCCTTGCCGGCCATATCAATGTTTCCAGCGGCTTCGGCCGCTGGCGCAACGGCTACCGGCTGTTGCAGAACTTGAAGGCGCAGACGCGCGGTCGAAGGCATGTCGCTGCCATGCCGCCGGCTTTTGCGATGTGAGTGGAATCGGATGTCCGACATTGCCGCCGACCTCCTGCGCCTGAGCGAAGATCCGAATGCCGACCCGAGGACCAGGCGCCGGCAAACCATGGAGCGGTTAGTTCAGACGCTGCTTGCCATGGCCGATGCCGAAATCGGATCGGAAGATCCGCAGCATCGCCATTCCATTATCCATTTGACGACAATCATTCGCAATATGACCGGAAGGATCGCAGAGGCCGATGATGCAACATTTTCGGCAATCGTCAGGGAGGCCGTGATGCTGGTCCGCAGCCTGCAGCAGCGCCAGGCCGATGCGGTTACTGTGCACTGACCGATCGCGACATCCACGAGCGATGCCGCGAATTTTCGATACTCGGTGAATCTAGGATGGCCCTAACGGGCGAGCTCGGAGGTTGACGTCAGCCCCCGAGCTGCACCGAATGTCGTGTACGCAAGCCGATGTTTGGATGGCGCGCCATCCCGCCATTCGGTCAGAGCTTGCCTTTCCAGGGCACGAGGAACGCCTCCAGAAAGCGGATGGCGGCCGAGAAGGTGAAGGCGCAGATCGCGATGATGCCGATGCCGACGAAGACGACGTCGGTCGCCAGGAACTGTGAAGCCGACATGATCATGAAACCGATTCCGCGCGTGGAGGCGATCAATTCGGCCGCCACCAGTGTGCCCCAGCCGACACCGAGCGCAATGCGGATGCCGGTGAGAATCTCGGGCAGGGCGGAGGGCAGGACGATGTCCAGGAAGAGCTGCAGCCGGCTCGCGCCCAGCGAACGCGCGGCATTGACCCGCTCGATCGGCAGCGAACGAACGCCGGCCTGGGCCGAGAGGCAGATCGGCGCAAACATCGCCAGCACCAGCAGCGTGATCTTCGACGTCTCGCCGATGCCGAGCCAGATGATCATCAGCGGCAGGTAGGAGAGCGGCGGAAGCGGCCAGTAGAACTCGATCGGTGCGTCGAGCACGCCTTTTGCCCAGCGGTTCAGTCCCATGAGCAAGCCGAGCGGAATGCCGGCGGAAATGGCGATGAGGGCTGCGGCCACGATGCGGAACAGGCTTGCAAAAATATGCTCGGACAGTGACGCGCCGGCGTAACCGTCGCGATAGACGGCGCCGATCTGTGTCAGCACCTCGTCCGGACGCGGCAGGAACAGGTGTGGAACGACGCCGAGCGCGGATACGACCCACCACAGCAGCAGTATGGCAAGCGCCGTGGCAATGCTGATGGCCACCGTCGACTTCTCACCGGCTCCGAAGCTTGCCATTTTCACCAGCTTGACCCGGCGGTCCTCACTACCAGTCGCAATCGGCGATGCCTGGACTATATCGCTCATGCGGCGCTCCTTAAATCTTCGGTGCTGTGCAGAATGGCGCGGATCTCCTCGCGCAGCTCGGCAAATTGCGGCGACGCCTTGATCGATCGGGCGTCGCCGGTTTCGGCGAAGCGGCGAACGAAATCCAGATCGAAACGCGCCACGACGCGTCCCGGTCGAGGCGACATGACCAGGACCTGCGTACCCAGGAACAGGGCCTCTTCGATCGAGTGGGTGATGAAGAAAACCTTCTTTGCCGTTTTATCCCAGATGGAAACCAGCAGTTCCTGCATCTGCTCACGCGTCAGGCTGTCGAGCGCGCCGAACGGCTCATCCATCAGCAGGATGTCGGGATTTGTCGCCAGAGCACGCGCGATGCCGACACGCTGGCGCATGCCGCCAGACAGCTCGTAGGGAAACGCGCCGGCGAATTCATCGAGGCCGACGAGCCTGAGCAACTCCCGGGCGCGCGCTTCGCGCTCCTTGCGCTTGACCCCGGCGAATTTCAAACCGAGCGCGACATTGTCGACGACGGATTTCCACGGCAGCAGCGAGTCCTTCTGAAAGACGACGCCGCGATCGGCACCCGGCCGTTCGACCGCGCGGCCGTCGAGCGTGATCCGGCCTTCCGAAAGCGGAAGGAAACCGGCAATCGCATTGAGAAGAGTTGATTTGCCGCATCCCGACGCTCCGAGTGCGACGACGAAACCCCGTTCGGGAATATCGAAAGACACGCGATCAAGCGCGTGAACGGTCCGCCCGTCGCGGGCTGCGAAGAAAACACTGGCGTGATCGACTTTAAGCATATTCCTGCTCGCATGTTAGACGCCGGTGCGGCAAGCCGCGCCGGCGTCGGGGAGGATCAGTTGCGGACGCCGGTCAGCGCGTCGGCGGTGACGAAGGCGCCGTAATTGGCCAGCACGTCGGAAACCTTGCCCTGTTCCTTCAGGAATGATGCCGTGTCCTTGAGGATCTTGCCGGCACCCGCCTTTTCGCCGCCGCCGAGCCAGGCATCCGATGCCTGAACCTCAGGCGTCAGAAGCGTGAGGTTCTTCAGGGCCGATGCTTGCTGGTCGGCTGTGCCGCCGAGAAGCTTGGCGAGCGACTTGGCGTTGTCGCTGTCGGGACCCCAGGCGGCTTTGTCCGAGGCGAAGGATGCGTAGTATTTGTTGATGACCGACGCGAAGCCCTTCAGGAATGCCGGGTTGTCGGCGGCAAATTTCGAGGTCGCGACCCAGGCCGAAAATGTCGGCGCACCCTTGTCCGCCACGTCCTTGGAGGTGACAAGAACCTTCCCGTTCTTCTTCAGTTCGGTGAGCGCCGGATCCCAGACGAAGCCGCCGTCGATATCGCCGCGGTTATAGCTGGCGACGATTTCGGGCTGAGGGATGGCGAAGACCTGAACGTCCTTTTCGGTCAGGCCCAACGATTTGATCAGCGCCAGCAGCTGATAGTGGTCGGTGGAAACAGGCGCGGCAGCAAGCTTCTTGCCCTTCAGATCGTTCAGGCTTTCGATGCCGGAACCGTTGCGGACGACGAGAGCCTCGTCGATGCCCGAGATGGAGGCGAGGTAAAAGGCCTTGACCTCGAGCCCGCGTGATACTGCAGCCGCAAACGGGCTGGAGCCGACATAACCGACCTGAACGTCACCGGAGGCAATCGCCGCAAAGATCTCGGCGCCCGAATTAAATCTGCGGAAGTCGATGTCATACCCGGTTTCCTTGGCAAATTCGCCATTGGCGATCGCCACGGAAGACGGCAAGGCGTCGGTTTGATAGCCGACCACCACCTTCTTGTCCGCCGCTTCGGCGATAACAGTCGTTGCAAGCGTGCCGACGCCGATAGCGATCGCGGCAACCAAAGTCTTGAAATTCATTTTGAGCCCCTTTGTTCAGGGCCGCACGGCCCTTGATCTCACCCGCAAAAGGGTAATGGTTGGGAACGGGCTAGCGGGAGAAATAACAAACTATATTTATAGACGATAGAGATAATTGTTTCGTGATTCTGCCGCTTGTGCGATCCGTAAGGCACGGCGAGCGCCTCTCGAGGCGTGAATGAGAAATGTCTCGCCGGGCGTTGCGGAGCTTCAGGGAGAATGCGTTGATATACGATGTTATCGTGGTCGGTTCCGGTTTTTCAGCGATTGCCGTGACCTGCAATCTCATCGAGCAGCTTCCCGCCTCGGCGAAGGTTGCCGTCGTCGGCGACGATCCCGGTTTCGGCCGCGGGACGGCGTACCGAACGGAGCTCTATCTCCATCGCCTCAATGTTCCCGCCGGCCGCATGAGCCTGCTGCCGCATCAACCCGACGACTTTGTCGACTGGCTGAAACGTCATGGACGCCTGATGCAGGCAGGCGATTTCGCCTCGCGCAGCGATTACGGTCTTTATGTCCGCGACACACTTGCGCGGCTGCTTCGAAAGCGGGACGGTCGTTGCCGGGTCGATTTCATCAAGGCCAAGGCGGCCGGATGCGTGGAACGTTACAGCAGCACGCTGGCCTTCCATCTCGGTAATGGCGACGAGATTGCCGGCAGGAACGTGGTGCTTTGTCTCGGTGTCGGCAATGCCAGCCTTCCGGTCGATCCGGATGGCGTCCCGCCATCGCTGCGATCACGGATCATCGAGAATCCGTGGCGGCTTTCGTGGCTAAGGCGCGTCGCATCGTCCGATGCGGTGTGCATCCTCGGATCCGGTCTGACGATGATCGATCAGGTTCTGGCGCTACGCGCCCACGGCCATAGCGGCAGGATCGATGTACTTTCGCGGCGCGGGCTCGCACCGCTCGGACATGCGAGGGAATTGCCGGCGCCATTGCCGATCGACGTCGAGGCGCTTCCGGATACGATCAGCGAGATATTGAAGAGCTTGCGGGGCAAGAGCAGGACGGTTGCCGACTGGCGAGGCGTGATGGACGGTCTGAGGCCCGCAACGCAGGCTCTCTGGCAACGGCTTTCCAGCAAGGAACGGTCGCGATTCCTCAGGCATGCGCTTCCCTGGTGGAATATCCATCGCCATCGGGTCGCGCCCGACGTGTTCGACAAGTTTGAGAAGCTGGTCTCGGACGGAATCGTTCGTTTCCACGCGGGTTTCCTGAAATCGCTCGGAGCCCAGGAGGGCAGGCTCCTTGCCAGCTACAGGGTGAGAGCAACGCCGCAGATCGCCGGGATCAATGCGGACTGGCTCGTCAACTGCACGGGAATGGAGCGCGCCGGGATCAGCCACTCACCGCTCCTGAAGGAGATGAGCCGGTTTCAATTGATCGTCCCCGATCCCCTTGGTCTCGGGATCCAGGTGAATGCCGCTTCCGAGGTGACAGCCCCGTCCGAGATCTCGCCGGCCCGACTCTTCGCAGTCGGCGCCCTGACGGCGGGACAATTCTGGGAGATCACCGCCGTTCCGGATATCCGGGTGCAAGCCAAGGCCGTAGCCGAGGAGATCGTTTCGAGAGGCTGAACCTTTCCGGGCGGCACGGCGCTTGTTGAATTGCCGGTCGCCGACAGCTACAGTATCTGGTACGCCATAATACGATTCTTGCATTCGGCTGCCGCTGGGGAATTTGAGCGTGCGAAGTCAGTCCAACACTGAGGTACAGAATGAGCGGTGCTCTGAAGGACGCCATTAGAGTCGAGCGTCCTGCAAAGACCTTGCGGGAATTGGCGCTCGACAAGGTCCGCGAGGCCATCGTCAACGGATATTTCCGTCCCGGAGATCGCCTTGTCGAGCGCGATCTCTGCGCCCAGCTCGGGGTCAGCCGAACGGTGGTGCGCGAGGTTCTGAGACATCTCGAATCGGAAGGGCTTGTCGCCAATCTGCCGAACAAGGGGCCGATCGTCGCGCAGCTCGACATCGAGGAAGCCAAACAGATCTATGAGATCCGCGGCGCGCTCGAAGGCATGGCGGCGCGGCTATGCGCCGAGCGCCGCAGCCCCGAGATCGTCGCCGCGCTGGAAGAATCCCTGAGTGGGATTCGCAACAGTTACCGCGATAACGATATGGCGGGTGTGCTGACCAACACCTCTTCCTTCTATCAAACGCTGTTCACGATGGTCGACAGGCACGTTGCCTGGGGCGTCGTCAACCTCCTCACCGTGCGCATAAACCACTTACGTTCGATGACGATCAAGACGGAGGGGCGCGGCATCGAAGGACCGGCACAGATGTCGAAGATCGTCGATGCCATCCGCCGCGGCGACGGCGAGGGGGCTTACCGGGCGGCGATGGATCACGTCGCCGCTGCGAGCGCGATCGCCGAAGCGGTACTATCCGCCAAGAAGCCGGCCGAATAGGCGAGGCGCAGGCCGCTGCGGTATTGCGGCATATTGCGAGGGTGGCCTCATCCCTGTTCGAGGAATTGCGCGATCTTCTCCCATTCTTGCTCGATATGCCGTCGACGCATCACCCGTTTCAGCCATGACAGAAGACGAAAACGTCGCCGCGACAGCGATTGGAACATGATGGTTTGGACATCGTTCTCGCGCCAACCGGCCCATTCTCCTGCAACGGAGCAGAGGTTTGATGCAAATGCCGGGGCCACCTCGTCCTCCAGGATGGATCGGAGCTCCGCAAGGGAGTATCTGGATATGTCGAGCGCCTTGGCGATCCGGCGATAGTCCTTTGCCTGCAATTCGCTGTCGAGGAACACCTCCGACATCGCGTGCCAAACCGGCAACCTTCTCTGCACATCGAACAAGGGAATTTGCGTCAAAGTGCGGGCACCCCCTGCGAGCTTGCAAGGCGTGCGAGCAGACCGGCTTTGACGCTCTCCGACGCAAAGCTCGCTTCGAGCGATGCGCCACGTTCAGGACGCATGTGGATTTCCGCTTTCGGCAATGTGCGGAAGGAGATAGATCGACGACACGGCTTTTTCCCTCTCCTGACCCGCGGTCATAATCCTTCTGGGAAACATACGCATTCACTGCGCAAGGGCGCGCATTTATCCAAAATTGCCTGTCTTCAGGCGGTAGACGGTGAAGTCCAAAAAGGCGGGGAGCACAATGCCGAAGATCACGACCTGACGGATCATCCGCATGCGTTTTTCTTGTGGCGACAAGCTCATTCCCCGGGCGAGAAAATGATCAAAGCTCGATAGGCGCCCGCAGACAAATGAGTCAAGCCGTATCAAGGTCCCTTGCGGAGCATGGACGTTGGGCGAGCAGCCGCACGGAACTGAATCCACATACCGGCCGAATGCAGACGGCATTCGCCATGATGACCTCGTGCAATTCACGACAATTCATACTCCGCGCTTGACACTCAACTTTGCTCAATGTGATGGTATGCCATAATAAATAATATATGAGGCGGTATCATAGGAACTGGGATGGTTGTGGCGTCCGGCTTCGTTGCGCCTGCGGGCCGCCGTTGCGGGGCCTCTGGCGGTTCACCACAGGCTGAAAGAAGGAAAGTGCTTCCGGAGCGTCGAATGCGCACGCGTGCCGACGTCGAGATTCCAGAGCCGGCCAACATTGGCAGCAGCTGATCTGCGGCGATCGCGTTCAGCGGACAAGTCTTTGTTTTTGAATGAGTATCTTGGGAGGATTGTCTAAGTCCGCGTCTTCGCGGGAACGAACTTGACAGTCGTATATTATGGTATACCATAATACGAAACTGAGAAATGAGGTGTTTGGTGGCCATTCAAATTCGCAAGACGGGACTGCAGATCGAAACGACGTTGATCGAGGGCGGCAAGGCCGCGGCGGTTCCGCTGAAGCTGTTTACCGCCTTCGCGGTCGTGAAGAATCCCTGGGCGGGCCGTGGCTTCGTCGATGACCTCAAGCCTGAAATCCATGCAGGCGCTCCGGTGCTCGGCGAGTTGCTGACCAAGATGATCATCGATGCGGTCGGCTCCGGTGAGGCCGTCGAAGCATATGGAAAGTCCGCGGTCGTCGGCCTGGACGGCGAGATCGAACACGGATCGGCGCTCATCCATACGCTGCGCTTCGGCAATTTCTATCGCCAAGCCGTCGGCGCCAAGTCCTATCTCGCCTTCTGCAACACACGCGGTCCTGCCAACGCGCCGATCATGATCCCGCTGATGGACAAGAACGATGAGGGTCGCCGCTCGCACTACCTGACCATCCAGACGTCGATCCCCGACGCGCCTGCCGCCGACGAGATCGTCGTGGCCCTCGGTGCTTCGATAGGCGGACGCCCCCATCACCGCATCGGCGACCGCTACCAAGATCTGAAGGACCTGGGGCAGGACGTTGCCAATCCTGCGGGCGTTTGAGGGAGCGCTTTGAGATGCTGACAGCCGGATCGACCACAGGCACCGCTGTAGCAACGAACGCCGCCGGTGCCTTGCCCCGAAATAAGACGGCAAGCGGCACGGCCTATCACGAGGCCGGCAGTGGTGAGCCGCTGGTTCTCATTCACGGCGTCGGCATGCGGCTCGAGGCCTGGGCTCCGCAGATCGCATTTCTGTCTGCGGACCATCGCGTCATCGCCGTCGACATGCCGGGACACGGTGAGAGCGCAAAGCTGCCGGCAGGCAGTCGGCTCGAGGAATTCGTCGCCTGGTTCGGCCGCTTTCTCGACGAGATGGCGATCGACGCGGCAAATGTTGCCGGGCACTCGATGGGCGCATTGGTATCGGGAGGGGCGGCAGCGACCTTTGGCAAGCGTATCAGCCGTGTCGCATACCTCAATGGCGTCTACAGGCGCGACCCTGAAGCCAAGGCTGCCGTCTTGGCGCGGGCTGCGGCCATTCCGGTGGCGGGCGTCGACAAGGAAGGGCCTCTGGCCCGCTGGTTCGGCGATGATGCGGACAGCATCGTTGCGCGTGAATTGACACGAAAGTGGCTGAACCTCGTTGATCCCCAGGGCTATGCCGTCGCTTACGCTGCCTTTGCGGGCGGAGACGAGACCTACGCCGATGGCTGGAAGGATGTGGCCGGTCCGGCCCTGTTCCTGACGGGGTCCGATGATCCGAATTCGACACCCCTGATGGCGACGCAAATGGCAGAGCTTGCGCCGCAGGGCTACGTCCGTATCGTCGAAGGTCATCGTCACATGGTGAACCTGACCGCGCCTGATATCGTCAATTCGCTGCTCGCTGAGTGGCTGTCGTTGGGGGAGGATGAACGATGACAATCCAGACTGTCGACCCAAGGGCATTGCGAGATGCATTCGGCGCTTTTCCCACAGGCGTGACCGTCGTCACCGCCTGCGACGGGGATGGAAATCCGATCGGCTTCACGGCGAACTCCTTCACCTCGGTCTCGCTCAATCCACCTCTGCTGCTCGTCTGCCTTGCCAAGACGTCGCGCAATTTCGCCATCATGACCGGAGCGCCGCATTTTGCCATCAACGTGCTTTCGGAAACGCAGAAAGACGTGTCGAACACTTTTGCGCGCCCGGTCGAAGACAGGTTTGCGGCGGTCGAGTGGGCGAGGGGATCGGCAGGCTGCCCGATATTCTCGAATGTGGCGGCCTGGTTCGAATGCGCCATGGAACAGGTCATCGAGGCCGGCGACCACGTCATTTTGATGGGACGCATCGAAGCTTTCGACAATAGCGGCCGCAACGGTCTCGGCTATGCGCGCGGCGGTTATTTCACGCCGACGCTGGCAAGCAAGGCGGTTTCCGCGGCAAGCGAAGGCAATATCGAACTGGCCGCCGTCGTCGAGCGCCGCGGAGAGGTACTGCTGCTCGGCGAGGATGTGCTCTCCCTGCCAAGCGTCGACGCCTATGATGGCAACCCGACCGAGGCGTTGCAAACATACCTGGAGTCGCTCACCGGGCTGAAGGTCAGCATCGGCTTTCTCTATTCGGTCTATGAGGGCAAGAGCGACGGCAAGCAGCACATCGTCTATCACGCCGTTGCCGGCGAGGGCGAGCCTGCCGGCGGCAGGTTCGTAAAACCTGACGCCTTGGTTGCGGCAAAGTTCAAGACCAGTTCGACCGCCGATATCGTCAACCGTTTTGCGATGGAAAGCTCGATCGGCAATTTCGGCGTCTATTTCGGCGACGAGACCGGCGGCACCGTTCATCCCATTCCAGCCAAGGGCGCAAAATCATGAAGTTCTCCCTCTTCGTCCATATGGAACGGCTCGACGCCAGCCAGAGCCACAAAAGCCTCTATGAGGAATTCGTCGCGCTCTGCGAGATTGCCGACAAGGGCGGCATGCATGCGATCTGGACGGGCGAGCACCATGGCATGGATTTCACCATTGCGCCCAACCCGTTCGTGACCATTGCCGATCTGGCGCGCCGCACATCGCGGGCACGGCTTGGGACGGGGACGGTGATCGCCCCCTTCTGGCACCCGATCAAGCTAGCCGGCGAGGCCGCCATGGCCGACATCATCTGCGACGGAAGGCTCGATATCGGTATCGCGCGCGGGGCCTATTCCTTCGAATATGAACGTCTGCTGCCCGGTCTCGATGCCTGGGGCGCCGGCCAGCGCATGCGCGAGCTTATTCCGGCGGTCAAGGGCATATGGGCCGGCGACTATGCCCATGACGGGGAGTTCTTCAAGTTTCCCTCGACCACCTCGGCGCCGAAGCCGCTGCAGCAGCCGAACCCGCCCATCTGGGTTGCGGCGCGCGATCCGAACTCGCATGAATTTGCCGTTGCCAACGGCTGCAACGTTCAGGTGACGCCGCTCTGGCAGGGCGACGACGAGGTCCAGTCGTTGATGGAGCGCTTCAACGACGCCTGCGCCAAGAATCCCGATGTCGAGCGGCCGAAGATCATGCTGCTGCGCCATACCTATGTCGGCTCGTCAGAGGACGATGTCGCCCAGGCCGCCCATGAACTCAGCGTCTACTACAATTATTTCTTCGCCTGGTTCAAGAATGAGAAGCCGGTTACCCAGGGCCTGATTGAACGGATTCCGGACGAACAGATCAGAGCAAACGAGATGCTCTCGGATCAGGTCATGCGCACCAACAATGTGGTTGGCGACGCTGAGACCGTCATCGCCAGGCTCAAGGCGTATGAAGCGCTCGGCTATGACGAATATTCCTTCTGGATCGACACCGGCATGAGCTTCGAGCGCAAGAAGGCGTCGCTCGAACGCTTCATCACCGAGGTCATGCCGGCATTTCAGGAGTAAGACCATGCGGCGTTTCCAGCACTATATCGACGGCGAATTCTCCGATGGCGAGGCCAGCTATCCGAGCATCGATCCCGCCTCTGGCGCGGTCTGGGCTGAGATGCCCGAAGCGCGCGAAGGTGATGTCGATCTGGCTGTCAACGCGGCCGACAGGGCGCTTTACGAAGGCCCCTGGCCGAAAATGACGGCCACGCAACGCGGCAAGCTGCTTTACAGGCTGGCCGATCTGGTCGCCGCCAACGCACAGGTCCTCGCGGAGCTGGAGACGCGCGACACCGGCAAGATCATCCGCGAAACATCGGCGCAGATCGCTTATGTCGCCGAATACTACCGCTATTATGCCGGCATATCAGACAAGATCGAAGGCGCCTATCTGCCGATCGACAAGCCTGACATGGATGTCTGGCTTCGCCGTGAGCCGATCGGCGTCGTTGCGATGGTCGTGCCGTGGAACAGCCAGCTTTTCCTGTCGGCGGTCAAGATCGGCCCGGCGCTGGCGGCCGGCTGCACCATGGTGGTCAAGGCCTCCGAAGACGGGCCGGCGCCGCTTCTCGAATTTGCGCGGCTCGTGCACGAGGCAGGTTTTCCCGCAGGCGTCGTCAACATCATCACCGGTTTCGGCGCCTCCTGCGGTGCGGCCCTCGGGCGGCACCCTAAGGTCGCGCATGTCGCCTTCACCGGCGGTCCTGAAACCGCCCGGCACGTCGTTCGCAACTCGGCCGAAAACCTCGCTTCCACCTCGCTTGAACTTGGCGGCAAGTCACCCTTCATCGTCTTTGCCGATGCGGACCTCGAAAGTGCCGCCAACGCCCAGGTCGCGGGCATCTTTGCGGCAACGGGGCAGAGCTGCGTTGCCGGATCGCGCCTCATCGTCGAGCGCAGCGTCAAGGACAAGTTCGTCGCCCTGCTGCGCGAGAAGGCGGAGGCGATCCGCATCGGTGCGCCGCTCGATATGGCGACCGAAGTCGGCCCGCTTGCCACCAAGCGCCAGCAGGACCATATCGGCGCGCTCGTCGCCAGGTCGATCGAAAGCGGCGCCCGCCTTGTCACGGGCGGCAGCAAGATCGACGGTGCAGGCTATTATTTCCCGCCGACGATCCTCGACTGCGACGATGTCGCCTCGCCCTCGCTGATCGAGGAATTCTTCGGGCCGGTCTTGTCCGTCGTGTCGTTCGAGACCGAGGCCGAGGCGCTGCGCCTTGCCAACGATACCCGTTATGGGCTGGCCTCCGGCGTCTTCACCCAGAATCTCACCCGGGCGCACCGACTGATGAAGGGGATCCGCGCCGGGATCGTCTGGGTCAACACCTACCGCGCCGTATCGCCGATCGCGCCGTTCGGCGGTTTCGGCCTGTCGGGCCATGGCAGGGAAGGCGGCATGGCCGCAGTGCTCGATTATACCCGCACCAAGACGATCTGGCTCAGGACATCGGACGATCCAATCCCCGATCCATTCGTGATGAGGTAGCGCCGATGTTTTACGAAATCCGGACCTATCGGCTGAAGAACGGCACGATCCCGCAATATCTCAAGGTCGTCGAGGAAGAGGGGATCGAGATCCAGAAGGGCCATCTCGGCACGCTCGTCGGCTACTTCTTTTCGGAGATAGGGACGATCAACGAGATCGTCCACATCTGGGCCTTTGCCAGCCTGGACGACCGGGAGGCGCGGCGCCAGAGGCTTATGGCCGATCCCCGGTGGCAGGCCTTCCTGCCCAAGATCCGCGATCTGATCGAAGTGGCGGAAAACAAGATTATGAAGCCAGCTAACTTTTCTCCCAGGAGCGAGGCGCACTGACGGCATAAGGCATACCCGTAGGACAAACCAGAACAAGGATAAGGGAACATGAAAACAACATTTGCTTTCGCGGCGGTTGCCGCATTCGTGGCTGTGTCCGTGCCGGCGCACGCCGACAACATGGTCTTCTCCAGCTGGGGAGGAACGACCCAGGACGCGCAGAAGGCGGCATGGGCAAGCCCGTTCACTGAGAAGACCGGCATCACCGTCGTGCAGGATGGACCGACCGACTACGGCAAGCTCAAGGCGATGGTCGAGGCCGGTGAGGTCACCTGGGACGTCGTCGACGTCGAAGGCGACTATGCCGCCCAGGCCGGCAAGAACGGCCAGCTTGAGAAGCTCGATTTCTCCGTCATCGACAAATCCAAGCTCGATCCGCGCTTCGTCACCGACTATTCGGTCGGCAGCTTCTATTATTCCTTCGTGATCGGCTGCAATGCCGACGCCGTCAGCGCCTGCCCGAAGACCTGGGCCGATCTGTTCGACACCGCCAAGTTTCCGGGCAAGCGTACATTCTACAAATGGTCGGCTCCCGGTGTAATCGAAGCGGCGCTGCTTGCCGACGGCGTGCCTGCCGACAAGCTTTATCCGCTTGATCTCGATCGTGCCTTCAAGAAGCTCGATACGATCAAATCCGATATCATCTGGTGGTCGGGCGGCGCGCAGTCGCAGCAGCTTCTGGCATCCGCCGAGGCTCCCTTCGGCAGTGTCTGGAATGGCCGCATGACCGCACTTGCTGCGACCGGCATCAAGGTTGAGACGTCCTGGGAACAGAACATCACCGCTGCCGATGCGCTCGTCGTGCCGAAGGGTTCGCCGAATGTCGAAGCCGCGATGAAGTTCATTGCCCTGGCGACCGCGGCCAAACCGCAGGCCGCCCTGGCGAAGGCCACCGGATATGCGCCGATCAACGTCGACTCGGCCAAACTGATGGATCCGGAGACGGCCAAGACCCTGCCGGACCAGCAGACGGCAAGCCAGGTCAATGCCGATATGAACTACTGGGCTGAGAACCGCGATGCCATCGGCGAGAAGTGGTACGCTTGGCAGGCGAAATAGCCTGGAAGATGAGATGAACGGGCACGGCGAATGTTCGCCGTGCCTCCCGCAGCGTCAGTGCCCGTTTGTCAGGCCTCGGCGCCTGTGGAAACTGACGGGTGGGAAGGACTGTCATGTCGACGTATAGCGATGCCTCCGCTGCAATAGCGCCCTTGCCAAAGGTGCGCAGGCCAACAGGTTTCGGCGGGGTCGTTCCGGCGCTCGCCTTCGTGGGGATCTTTTTCATCGCACCGGTGGCGGTGCTCCTGTTGCGAAGCGTGCTGGAACCCGTGCCGGGCCTTGGAAACTATGCGCAGCTGATCGGCTCCGCGACCTATCTCAAGATTTTCGCCAACACCTTCATCGTCTCGGGTCTGGTCACGGTGATCTCGCTGCTGATCGGATTCCCGGTGGCCTGGGCGCTGGCCATCATGCCCGGGCGCCTGGCGTCGGTGATCTTTGCCATCCTGCTCCTGTCGATGTGGACCAACCTGCTGGCCCGCACCTATGCCTGGATGGTGCTTTTGCAGCGGACGGGCCTCATCAACAAGATGCTGATCGGAATGGGCCTGATCGACAAGCCCCTGGCACTCGTCAACAACCTGACCGGCGTCACGATCGGCGTGACCTATATCATGCTGCCCTTCGTCATCCTGCCGCTCTACGGCGTGATCAAGAAGATCGATCCGTCGACCCTGCAGGCGGCCGCCCTTTGCGGCGCCAACCGGTGGCAATGCCTGACCCTTGTCCTGCTGCCCCTGGCGATGCCCGGCATGGCGGCCGGCGCCCTCATGGTCTTCGTCATGTCGCTTGGTTATTTCGTCACGCCGTCGCTTCTTGGCGGCACCGCCAACATGATGCTCGCGGAACTGATCGCGCAATTCGTGCAGTCGCTGGTCAACTGGGGCATGGGCGGTGCCGCGGCGCTGGTTCTCCTCGTGGTGACCCTGTCGCTTTATGCCGTGCAACTGCGCTTCTTCGGCAACCAGAACCCGGGAGGGCGCTGACATGCTGCTCAATTTCGACCGCCTCGGCTGGTGGAAATATATCCTGCTGACGATAACGCTTCTGACCGCGGCTTTCCTGCTGCTGCCGATCGTCTTTATCGCGGCGCTCTCCTTCGGCTCCTCCCAGTGGCTGATCTTCCCGCCGCCCGGCTGGACATTTCAATGGTACGGCGAGCTCTTTGCCGATCCGCGCTGGCTGGAATCCGCTTTGACGAGCTTCAAGATCGCGGTCATCGTCACCATCCTGTCGGTGCTGCTCGGGCTTGTGACCTCCTTCGGGCTGGTGCGCGGTTCGTTCCTGTTCCGCGACGCGCTGAAAGCACTGTTCCTGACGCCGATGATCCTTCCCGTCGTGGTCCTTGCGGTTGCCCTCTATGCCTTCTTTCTGAGGATCGGCCTGGGCGGCACCTTGGCGGGCTTCGTCATTTCGCACCTCGTTCTGGCGCTGCCCTTCTCGATCCTCTCCATATCAAGTGCGCTGGAGGGCTTCGACAAGTCGATCGAGGATGCGGCGGTTCTCTGCGGCGCCTCGCCTCTGGAAGCAAAGATCAGGGTCACCCTGCCGGCGATCAGCCATGGGTTGTTTTCGGCTGCCGTCTTCTCGTTCCTGACATCCTGGGATGAGGTGGTGGTGGCGATCTTCATGTCCAGTCCGACCCTGCAGACGCTGCCGGTGAAGGTATGGGCGACGCTGCGGCAAGATCTGACGCCTGTAGTCGCCGCCGCGTCGACCCTTCTCATCCTTTTGACGATCATCTTGATGGCGCTTGTTGCCGTCGTGCGCAAGGTACTGAAACAATGAAAGAACCATTCCTTCAGATCCGCGGAATACGCAAGGAATACGGCCCTGTCGTCGCCGTGCACGACGTCAATCTCGACGTCCGGCGCGGGGAGTTCCTGACCTTTCTCGGACCGTCCGGATCCGGCAAGAGCACGACCCTCTACATCCTGGCCGGCTTTGAAAATCCGACGAAAGGCGACATCACGCTGGAGGGCAAGACCCTGCTGGCCACGCCGTCGCACAAGCGCAACATCGGCATGGTGTTCCAGCGCTACACCCTGTTTCCGCATCTGACGGTGGGGGAAAACATCGCCTTCCCGCTGAAGGTCCGGCGCAAGTCCAAGGCCGAGGTCGACAGCAAGGTGAAGGAGATGCTGCGCCTCGTTCGGCTCGAAGGCTTCGAGGATCGGAAGCCCGCGCAAATGTCCGGCGGCCAGCAACAGCGCGTCGCCCTTGCCAGGGCCCTCGCCTATGATCCGCCGGTGCTTCTGATGGACGAGCCGCTATCGGCGCTCGACAAGAAGCTGCGCGAGGAAATCCAGCATGAGATCCGCCGGATCCACCAGCAGACCGAAGTGACGATCCTCTATGTCACGCACGACCAGGAGGAGGCGCTGCGGCTCTCCGACCGCATCGCCGTCTTTTCCAAGGGCGTCATCGACCAGATCGGGACCGGCCCCGAACTCTATGCCAATCCCAAGACCCGCTTCGTTGCCGAATTCATCGGCGACAGCGACTTCATTTCGTGCGACCTGGTGTCATCTTCCGACGGACAAGCCACCATTACCCTGGGCGGCGGGACCATCTTCAATCAAATTCCGGTGCATGGAAAAGGGACCTCCGGTGCAAGGGCAGCCCTGATGCTGAGGCCCGAGCGCATTCGATTGTCGCGCGCCCGGGCGGCCGGCGCGGGTCTTGCCGCGACGGTCAGCGACATTACCTTTCTCGGCAACAATATCCACGTCTCGACCAAAACGGCGGCAGGCGAGGCGCTTTCGGTCCGCTTGCCGTTCGGTCATGAGGCTATTGCCGGGCTCAGCCGTGGAGATATAGTCCATCTGGATTTCGATCCCGGCGCCGCTCACGTATTCTGTTGAAAGTTGTCCTATGAAGCTCAATGATCCCTCGCTGTTCCGCCAGGCATGCCCCATCGCCGATCGCTGGATCGAAGCCGAAGGCCGCAAGGCGGCGACGGTCCGCAATCCGGCGACGCGCGAGCCGCTGGGGGTGGTCCCAGACCTTGGTGCGGCGGAAACGGAAGACGCGATCCGCGCCGCCGTCATTGCCCAGAAGCTTTGGGCGAAGAAGACCGCCGGGGAGCGCGCCAACGTTCTCAAGGCATGGCACCGCCTGATGATCGAAAACCGCGACGATCTGGCGATGATCCTGACGCTGGAGCAGGGAAAACCCCTTGCCGAGGCCAAGGGCGAAATCACCTATGGTGCGAGCTTCATCGAATGGTTCGCCGAAGAGGCACGGCGAATCAACGGCGAGACCATCCCAGGGCATCAGCCGGACAAGCGGATCCTGGTGCTGCGCCAGCCCGCGGGCGTGGTGGCGGCGATCACGCCCTGGAATTTTCCGAACGCGATGATCACCCGCAAGATCGGTCCCGCGCTTGCCGCCGGCTGTGCCGTCGTCCTCAAGCCGGCGCTGCAGACGCCATTCTCCGCCATTGCAATCGCGGTTCTTGCGGAGCGTGCCGGCCTGCCGCCGGGGCTGCTCAACATCGTGACCGGTGACGCAGCCGCCATTGGCGGTGCGCTGACATCAAGCCGTGACATCAGAGTGCTGACATTCACCGGCTCCACCCGGACGGGCGAACTGCTTTACCGGCAATGCGCGCCGACGATCAAAAAGCTCGGCCTCGAGCTTGGCGGCAATGCCCCCTTCATCGTCTTCGACGATGCCGATCTCGACGCTGCCGTCGAAGGCGCGCTCATCGCCAAGTTCCGCAACAACGGCCAGACATGTGTCTGCGCCAATCGGCTTTATGTCCAGGACGGCGTCTATGAGGCTTTTGCCGTCAAGCTTGCCAAGGCGGTTTCGGGCTTGAAGGTCGGCAATGGTCTGGAGCGCGACGTCGTGCTCGGCCCGCTGATCGACGACAATGCCGTTGCCAAGGTCGAAAGCCATATCAGCGACGCCGTTGCAAAGGGTGCCGGGATCGTCTTAGGCGGCAAGCGCCACGCGCTCGGCGGCCATTTCTTCGAGCCGACGATCCTGCGCGATGTCGCTGCCGGCATGCAGGTCGCCCGCGAGGAAACCTTCGGGCCGCTTGCCCCGCTGTTTCGTTTCCGCGACGAAGAGGACGTCATCGAACAGGCAAATGACACCGAGTTCGGACTGGCCTCCTATTTTTACGCGCGCGATCTGTCGCGGGTATTTCGCGTAGCCGAAGCGCTCGAATATGGCATGGTCGGCGTCAATACCGGTCTCGTCTCCACCGCCGAAGCGCCGTTCGGCGGCGTGAAGATGTCGGGCCTCGGCCGCGAAGGGTCAAGGCACGGGTTGGACGAATATACCGAGCTTAAATACGTATGCCTCGGTGGCATTGCCTAAATTGGCCGGGACCAGAATGCCTGTCGTCAGCATCGACTGTATGTCACATCGGAGCCGCTTGCGGATGTGACGGCTGGGTCGAGGCACGGACTGTCAATTGCCAGTCGCTGCGATAATGCCGATCTCCACGGCGAATTCCGGCCCGGCGAGCCTCGCTTCCACCGTCGCGCGCGCCGGCGCATCACCTGGGGGCATCCAGGCGTCCCAGACGATGTTCATCTCTTCGAACTCGGAGATATCAGCAAGCCAGATGGTTGCGCTGAGGATCCGCGTCGGATTGCTGCCCACGCTTTCTAGAAGCCGCGTGATCCGCGCCAGGATGTTGGTGGTCTGCTCGCGGACGGACGTGCCTGGTGCGTCGATGGCGACCTGGCCTGCGAGGAAGACGAAGCCGCCATAGGTCACGGCCTGGCTCATCCGCTTTCCGGTTTCGTAGCGTTCGATCTGCATGTCCAACCCCCTTGAATTAATCTCTATGCGCAGTCTTCTGTCGTTTGGCGCGGCGCTGCAGCCATTGGATCGTAACGAGGAATAGTGTCGAAAACACAATGAGGAGCGTGGCGACGGCGGCGATCGTCGGGCTCAGCGTTTCCCGTACGCCGCTCCACATCTGGCGCGGCAGCGTGCGTTCTTCGGAACCGGCGATGAAGAGTGCAATCACCACTTCGTCGAACGACGTGACGAAGGCGAAGAGGGCGCCGGACGCCACCCTCGGCGCAATGATGGGCAGCATGATGCGCAAGGTCGCTTCAACCGGGGCGGCGCCGAGGCTGGATGCCGCCCGCATCAGATTGTGATCGAAGCTTGCGAGTGTCGCGGTCACGGAGATCACCACGAAGGGTGCACCGATCGCCGTATGCGCCAGCACCAACCCGGTCAGGCTGTTGAGCAACCGACGGCGGCGAAGGCATAATAGATGCCGACGCCGAAACGATGACCGGCACGATCATCGGTGAAATCAGAATGGCGGTCAGCGTTGCCCGCGCCGGGCAGGATGGCCGGCTGAGGCCGATGGTGGCAAGCGTGCCGAGGAAGGTCGACAGAAGCATGGCTTGGCGGCGAGACCTTTGTTTCTTTCGACAAGTAGGCGTCGCCTGACACTCCACAGACTTTTCAGTGCGATGTTGGCCGGGGCCTTTTCGTCTGGTGCGGAATTGGATCGGGCAGCGCGCCTCAGAATCGATGCTCCGCTCCCTCGACTGGATTTGCCCAGACCGTCATGCCCGGCGTAAACGGCGTCTCGCCTTCGGCGCGCACGACCATCTCGCCGAGTTCGGGGACCTCGAGGTAGAGGATCGCGTCGGCGCCGAGCCGCTCCAAATGCCGGATCCTGCCCTGCCATTGTCCGGCGCCTTCGGACAGCCTGATATGTTCGGGACGGATGCCGTAGGTCGTGCAGTTCAATCGCCGTGCCGTCTCGCCGCCGTATAGGTTCATCTTCGGGCTGCCGATGAAGCCGGCGACGAAGGGTGTCGCGGGGTTACGGTAGAGCTCCATCGGACTGCCGATCTGTTCGACCACCCCGCCATTCAGGACGACGATCTTGTCTGCCATCGTCATGGCTTCGACCTGGTCGTGGGTGACATAGATCATCGTCGATTTCAGCCGGGCGTGCAGATCTGATATTTCGAGGCGCATCTGGGCTCGGAGCGAAGCGTCGAGATTGGAGAGCGGCTCGTCGAACAGGAAGACCTTGGGATCGCGGATGATTGCCCGGCCGATGGCGACGCGCTGCCTCTGGCCGCCGGAGAGGGCTTTCGGTTTTCTCTCCAAGAGCTGGGTGAGTTGCAGCGTTTCCGCCGTCGCCGCGACCTTGGCGGCGATTTCCGCCTTCGGGCGGCGGGCGAGTGAAAGGCCGAAGCCGATATTTTCGGCGACGGTCATATGCGGGTAGAGCGCGTAGCTCTGGAACACCATGGCAATGCCGCGCTCGGAGGGCTCGGCATAGGTGACGTCCTTGCCGCCGATGGTCAGCGTGCCTGAGGTCGTGTCTTCCAGGCCGGCGATGATGCGCAGCAGCGTTGACTTCCCGCATCCTGACGGACCGACGAACACCACGAACTCCCCGGAGGCAACCTCGAGATCGACCCCTTTGATGACTTCGAGGGCGCCGAAGCTCTTGCGAACCTGTTTCAGAGTGAGCTCAGCCATTTGCTACCCCTTTACGCCGCCGGCCGTCATACCCGCGACGATCTGCCGGTTGAAGAAGATGAAGACGATCAGCGGCGGGATCGTCACGAGGAGGATGTTCATGAAGAGCAGGTTGTACTGGCTCGTATACATGCTCTGGAAATTATAGAGCGTCAGCTGCACCGTGACGTTCTCCTTGCCGGGAAGGTAGTAGAGCGGATTGGTGAAATCGTTGAAGATCGCGATTGACTGCACGACGACATTGGTCACGGTCACCGGTTTCAGCAGCGGCAGGACCACTCTGAAAAAAATCTGCCGGGGTTTGGCGCCGTCGATCAGCGCCGCCTCATCGAGATCGCGCGGTATGGTCGAGATGAATGACCGATAAAGCAAAATCGAAAAGGAGAGATTATAGGCGACCTGGATCAGGATCATCCCGGTCATGGTCTTGAACAGGCCGATATCCTGCAACAGGCCGATGGTGGGCACGACCGCCGGCGGCATCATCAGGCCCATGAAGAGGGCAATGGAGGCCACCCTGTTCCAGACGGTCTTGCGGCGCTGCATGACATATCCGACCATCGCCGACAGCAGGATCAGGATGGTGACCGAGACGACCGTGATCAGGGTGGAGTTGAAATAGGCAAGCGCAAGCTGATAGTCGCGGGCCTTGAAGACGGCCACCAGATTATCCCAGAACAGCCAATGCTCGGGCAATTCGAAATCGAGCCGGGACGCTTCGGATTTCGATTTGACCGCCTGGAGAGCGACGAAGACGAACGGCATGACGAAGATGATCGCCGCCACCGCAAGGGCTATCGCGCCGGTCACATAAGGGCGGACGTTTCTCATTCCCCGACCTCGCGCCGGTTGAACCACAGGGTGAAGGGCAGGATGATTGCCGCGATCAGCGCAAACAGGATGACGTTTCCGGCCGTCGACAGGCCATAGAAACCCGCCTGGTATTGCTTGTAGATGACCGAGGCGATCACGTCGGAGGAGAAACCGGGCCCGCCGCGGGTCATGGCCCAGATCAGATCGAAGGAACGGAGCCCGCCGATCAGCGACAATGTCACGACGATGACGGTGGCCGGACGCACGAGCGGCAGAGTGATCCGGGAAAATTGCTGGAGACGCGTGGCGCCGTCAATTCTCGCCGCCTCGTAATAATCGGGGCTGATTGCGGCAAGACCGGCGATGAAGATCAGGGTGGCGAGGCCGACACCCTTCCAGACATCGACCAGAGCCACCGAAAAAAGCGCGAGCGCCGGATTGGTGAGCCATCCAGGTCCCGGAATGCCGAGCGTCTCGAGCGTGACATTGATGATGCCCTTGGTCGGATGCATCATCACCGTGAAGGTGATGCCAATGCCGATCGTCGAGACCAGGACGGGGAAGAAGACCAGCGTGCGCAGGAAACCGCGGGCGAAGATATTGCTGGTTAGCAGCACGCCCAGCAGCAGTCCGCAGACCGTCTTCAGGCCGGAGGTCGTCACGGCGTAGATCAGCGTGTTGACGAGCCCTTTGACCAGGAATGGTTCGGAAAAGAACTGCTGAAAGTTTTCAAGCCCGATGAATTCGGCCGTCGAAAGATCCCAGCGCGTCAGGCTGAACCAGAGAGACGATATCGTCGGAAACAGAAACAGCACGCCGTAGATGATGGCGGCGGGAATGAAAAACCAGAGCGGGTAGGGCGACTTGCGCGAGCGGCGGCGTGTCTCGGTCATCTCAATCTCTTCGATCGGGTGGAGCCTCGCTCCGTCAGGAGCGAGGATAACTGGCCCGAAAGACCGCTACCAGTTGGGCAGGCCGAGCTGCTTGGCCTGCTTGCGGACATCGTCGTCGTAGAGTTTCGTTGCCTCGGCGGGCTGGCGAATGCCGGAGCCGACCTCGACGGTGATCTGCTCGAGAGCCGGTCCCTTGATCGGCGAAACGAATTCCAGCGCCGGCGTCGTCTTGTCCTTGGCCTCGAAATAGGGGAGCATGTCCTTGATCGCAGGCGGTACGCTAGCTGGCAGGTCGCAGCCGTCGATCAGGGAAGGCCCCTGAACGGCGTTGGTTTCCACCATGATCTTGCAGGCCTCGACGCTTCCCGCGAAATCGACGAATTTCCGTGCTTCCTCGGCGTGCTGGCTGGTCACCGGAATGTAAAGGGCTGGCGGCATCCAGACCGTCAAGCCGTTGGTCGCAGCGTCGTCGCTCGGCTGCGCGAAAAAGCCGACATCGTTGAGGTTGTCCGGATAATTCTGTTTGAGGGCGCCGACCGCGAAGCTCAGCATCGGATAATGCGCCGCCTCGCCGGTTGCGACCATTCTCAGGCCATCGTCGTAGCTTGCCGCGCCAAAATCTTCGTTCATCAGACCGGCGTCGTGAACGTCCTTCAGACGTTCGAAGCCCTTCAGGGCCGCAGGCGTCTCGGCGTATTTTGCCTTGTTGGCGGTATAGTCTGCGGCGAAGTTCGGCACGGCCGCATGCAGGTTGTAATAGTCAGCCAGAACGAACAGCTGCGAGGTCCAGGTGTCGCGATAGGTCTGCGCCACGGCGACCTTTCCGGCAGCTTTGACCTTCGCGTTGTTCGCCATGAAGTCGGCCCATGTCTTCGGGACGGAGAGGCCGAGGTCCTGGTAGATTTTCCTGTTGTAGAGGATCCCGCCTGCCATCGCCGTGCCGAAGGGAACGCCATAGAGCTTGCCATCGGCACGCACGACCGCTTTGAAACTTTCGTCGACCTTCGCTTGCGACGACAGGCCGCTCAGATCGACAAGCGTCTGCGTCGGTTTCAGCGCCTGTAAGAGCGAACCGGAATTGTAGAGAAACACATCGGACATCTCGCCGGTCGCCAGCCGCGTCTTGATGATGTTGTCGCCTTCGCCGCCACCGGCCCGCGGCTCGATTTCGATCGTCACGTCGGGTGCCTTTGCCTGATAGGCGGCAACCAGTGCCTCGGCCGCCGCGACTGTGTCCGGGTTATTGTCGATCAGGAATGACAGCGTGACTTCCGCATGCGACGGACCGGCCGCGACCAATGCCAAAAGCGCGGACGTGCCGGCAAGAATGAGCTTTATCCGATGTGTCATGACGTTCCTCCTCTGAACGGTGTGACGTGTATGCTCCTCAAGATTCGGGTAGGGAAAAGACCAGTCTGTGTGTTCCGGCGGGAAGAACGGCTTCCTCGGCCACAGGCGCTCCATTGAGCGACGGGTTTTGATGTCGCTTTCCGGGCCGGAAACGACCGATGCAGCCTTCCGGAAGCGTCAGCACATAGGTGACTTCGTTGCCGTCGCACTGCCAGCCAACCTCGATGCGCCCTTGGCTCACGTCATGATGGGCTGAAACCGGCGAAAGGGACGGAATCGGTGCGGGATCGACGATCACCTCGGCGAATCCCGGTGCGCGCGGGCTCGGCGAAATCCCGGCGACGCTTTCGAACAGCCATTGGCAGACGGCGCCATAGGCATAGTGGTTGTAGCTGTTCATGTCGGGTTCGTAGATGGTGCCGTCGGGCGCCATGGAATCCCAGCGCTCCCAGATCGTCGTCGCTCCCTTCGAGACCTGATAGAGCCAGCCCGGTACATCTTCCTGCAGGAAGACCTTTTCGGCCAGATCGTCCATCCCAAGCTTCGTCAGCGCCGGCAGCAGGGCAGGCGTGCCGATGAAGCCGGTGCCGATCTTGTAGTCGGCATCGATGATCACCTGCCGGAAATGCTGCTGCGCGGCTTGCTTGTGCTCGGCCGGTATCAACTCGTGGAGGAAGGCGAGCGCATAGGACGTCTGGTCGTTATGCGCGAGCCGTCCCGATGGCGTGATGAATTCGTTGGTGAATGCCCGCCGGATCTCGTCGGCGCGGCTTTTCATTCGCTCTTCAAGCGCATGCTCGCCGAGCGTGGCTGCGATCCTTGCCAGAAGGTCGGTCGAGATGAAGTGGTAGAGCGTCGCCGCGCAATCGTCGGCGATCGTCGGGCGAGGCTTCCGGTTGTCGCCGACCGGCTGCAGCCAGTCGCCGAAGGTGAAGCCGCGGGCACCCCAATGCGACGGCGGGCGCACCAGCGGACCGTCCGAGATCGACCAGACGAAATCGACCCAGCGCACCATCGAATCCAGGCATTCCGCCAGGACTGCCCGGTCGCCGTAATGGGTATAGAGTACCCAGGGGATGACGACAATCGCGTCGCCCCAGCCGGTCGAGCCGGCATAGCCCGGGAAATCGGCCGGATGCAGACGTGTCGGATCCGGCGAAAAGTGTGAGACGGCGCCGTCCTCGCGCTGGTCGGCCATCACGTCGCGCAGATATTTCCTCAGGAAGGATTGGCTGTCGCTCAGCCAGCAAGCGGTTGCGGCAAATACCTGGGCGTCGCCCGTCCAGCCCAAACGTTCGTCGCGCTGCGGGCAATCGGTGGGTACTTCGACGAAATTGGCGCGCTGCGACCAGATGGTATTCTCGACGAGGCGATTGACCAGCGCATTGCCCGACGTGAAACCGCCGGCCGGATCGGGGACTGACGAGATCGGGACGGATGCGATCGACAGGATCTTTGCGACGCCTGTGATGGTCACCCGGGCATAACGGAAACCATGGAAGGTGAAATGCGGCGCATAGGTTTCGTCGCCGTCGCCACGTAGCGTGTAGACGGTATGGGCGGCCGCCGTGCGATAGTTGCGATTGTCGAAATGACGGTCGGGGCCGAGAACCTCCGAATGCTCCACCCGAATTTCGGCACCGGCGGTTCCGCGGACCGTATATCTGACATAGCCGCCGACATTCTGGCCGAAATCGTAGACGGTCCTGCCGTTATCGTCGGTCCAGCTGTCAACCGGGGTGAGTGGCCGCAACTCGCGCACTGCAGCCGTTTCATGCGCGACAAGCAGCGCCCTGTCGAAGTCCAGCTTCTCGGTGCCATGGGTCTCGGCGTAATTTTCCTGGCGGGCATCATAGATTTCGCCGAAGTAGATCCCGGACTTCAGGATCGGCAGAAGACCGCTTCGCCATGTGGTGTCGGTGGAAAGAAGGTTGCCATCCGGTCCGAGCAGATCGGCGATGGCGCCGATCCTGTTGCCCCAGCAATTCGGGATCGCCTGGGCGCCCCACATCAAAGGCGACCGATACCATCCGTCGGCAAGCCAGATTTCGATGCGGTTCTGGCCCGGCTTGAGCAGATTCGAGACATCATATCGCTGATAGGCAAGGCGATCGTCGTAGTTGGTCCAGCCGGGTGTCAACAGGTCGTCGCCGACGCGAACGCCGTTGATGAAGCAGCGGTAGAGGCCAAGTGCGGAGATAAAGAGCTCGACGGGAAGCTTGGCGCCATCATGTTCAAAAGTCTTGGAGACGAAGCTTGCGGCCGTTCCCTGACCGCTATCCGATAGTGGCGCGATCATATCCCCGGACCAGGCACGCAAAACGAGGTTGCCGCTGATGGCTGCCGGCTGAAAGTTCATCAAGTCCTCCCGACGAGTTGTAGAACGTTCTCCATATAACGTTCTACATTTTCTTCGGAAGCGCAATAGAATTTTCGTTGCCAGTCTGTCATGGTGGTTCTGCGGGCGATGTTGGCGGCCCGCAGCCGCAAGTCAGAGATTTCATGTCAGTCGAAGAAAAACAAAAGCCGCAACGAAACGATCGCGTGACGATCCGGACCGTAGCAGCTCATGCAGGCGTATCGGTCGCAGCGGTTTCCAAGGTGATGCGAAATGCCTACGGCGTCAGTGACGCACTGCGCGCAAGGGTGATGGATGCCATCGAGGCCCTCGCATATCGCCCCTCGCGGGCGGCGCGCGGGCTGCGCGGCCGGAGTTTCACCATCGGTGTGCTCCTGATCGACATCCGCAATCCCTTTCTTCCGGAGGTGATTGCCGGCGTAAACGGGGTGCTGGCGCCCTCGCACTATCAGGCGATGATCGGCGTCAGCGATGCGCGTGTGCAACTGGAAACGTCGTTGATCGAGTCGATGATCGACTACAAGATGGATGGCCTTATCCTCGTTGCGCCGCGGTTGCCCTCGGAGATCCTCGCTAAATTCGCAGTCCAGATACCGATCGTCGCGGTCGGTTACCACGATGCCAGCGCCACGGCTTTCGATACCGTCAATGCAGACGATCAGCGCGGTGCGGAGATCGCCGTGGAAGCGCTTCTGGCCTGCGGCTATCGCGACGTCGAAATGCTGAGCCTTGGCGAGCGCCAAGGGCACGCGGTCTCCGTCGTGCGCCAGCGTGAGATCGGGTTCCGCCGGGCCATGCAGCGTGGCGGGCTCGGCTCCTCGCCAGCGATCGGCAAAATTCCCATTGCTTCGCCAAAGCGGGAAGAGGCGATGCGAAAATTCCTATCGCGGAAAGACAGGCCGCGCGCCGTATTCTGCTGGAGCGATCTCGACGCGATCACCCTTCTGAGCCTGGCGATGGAATTGGGTGTGCGCGTGCCCGAAGATCTCGCCGTCATCGGATACGACAACTCGTCTACGGCAGCCCTCGGTCTCGTCAACCTCGCAAGCATCGACCAGTCGGGCAGGGAACTCGGTCAGATCGCAACGCGAACCCTCATTTCCAGAATAGAAGGCCGCACCGCTGCCGAGCATATTTTCCAGATACCGTCGCTCGTCAGCCGAAACAGCCTGATCCGTTCCGGAAACTCCAAGAACACGAGATAGGAACGAAAGCCAGAGAGTCTGCCGCGGCCGGGCGGCAACTGGCTCTCGCCCGAAAAGTAGCGAGAATGGAAAGACCGGCAACCGCTTGTCGGCGTTTGCCGGCCCCGTTGTCTCAGGCAGCCTGGCGGATCTTCGAGGGGCGCGTGGCCGCGGCCTTCTCCACCATCGCAGTAACTTCAGCGCGGCGGGCGCCAGAAAGCGGCAGGCGCGGCAGGCGGACACGTTCGGAGCCGCGGCCCATGATCTGTTCGGCGAGTTTGATCGACTGCACGAGATCGTGTTCGGCATCGAGATGCAGGAGCGGCATGAACCAGCGATAGATCTTGCGGGCCTCTTCCCAGTCGCCGCGTTCGGCGGCGGCCACCAGCTGCACGGATTCCTCCGGGAAGGCGCTGGTGAGGCCGGAGACCCAGCCCTTGGCGCCGAGCATCAGGCCTTCGAGCGCGACGTCGTCGAGACCGGCGAAGATATCGAAACGATCGCCGAATTCATTGATGAGATCGGTGAAACGGCGCGGATCCGGCGCGCTTTCCTTGACCGCCTTGATATTCGGCACGTCGGCAAGCACCTTCAGCACATCGGCGCCGATATTGACGCGGTAGGCCGGCGGGTTGTTGTAGAGCATGATCGGCAGCGAGGTCGCCTCGGCGACGGTGCGGAAATGCGCGATCAGCTCTTCCGGCTTCGGCACATAGACCATGGCCGGCAGCAGCATCAGGCCGTCGGCGCCGAGCTTTTCGGCGTCGCGGGCATAGGCGACGGCGCGGCGCGTGTCGAATTCGGACACGCCGGTGACGACGGGAACGCGGCCATTGACGACCTCGACGGCGGCTTCCAGGATCGTGCGCTTCTCATCGGGATCGAGCGAATTGTTCTCGCCGCAGGTGCCCATCACGATCAGCCCGTTGACGCCGTCGTTCACCAGCGCGTCCTGGACGCGCTGGGTCGCAGCCAGATCCACGGAAAGATCTTCGTTGAATTGTGTCGTTACGGCGGGAAATACGCCCTTCCATCCTGTTGTCATCGATCGACCTCCTTGAATTTGATTGCGTTATATACAAACTGTCGACAAGATTCAATCCGGCGCGATCCTAAAATTTGCAGGCGGAAGACTGCCGTTGCGGGAATCGGCCGAAACGCAATACAAGGCTCTCATGACAGCGGAGGCGCGGATGCAGAACGAGGCGGAGAATGTGCGGGTGCGCGGTTCCGGCACGCAGAGCGTCTATATCACGCTGCGCCGGGAAATCCTGTCGATGGCGCTGGAGCCCGGCAGTCCGCTCGATGAAGTGCGGCTGTCTGAACGGTTCGGGATGTCGAGGACTCCCATTCGCGAGGCGCTGTTGCGGCTCGCCGCCGATGGGCTGGTCACGACCCTGCCGAACAGGAACACGATCGTCGCGACGATCGATTTCGCCAGCCTGCCCACCTATTTCGAGGCGTTGACGCTGATGTACCGGGTCACGACGCGCGGCGCCGCCCAGCGGCGTAACCCCGAAGTCATGAAGGTGATCCGGTCGCATCAGAGGGACTTCGCCGATGCCGTTGCCGCGCGCGACGCCTATGCGATGATCGAGGCGAACCGCGAATTTCACGTGGCGATCGCCGAACTGGCCGGCAATTCCTATTATACGGCCTTCTTCGCCAGGCTGCTCGACGAGGGCCGGCGCATTCTTCGCTTGTATTATTCGACCTTCGACGACCGCCTGCCGCGCCAATATGTCGACGAACATGAGGAGATGATCGCCGCGATCGAGGCCGGCGACGCCGAACGGGCCGATCAGCTGGCGATCGCTCACGCCGGGCAGATCGTCCGCCAGATCCAGGATTATATCGCTCGCGATCTCGACCGGCCGGTGGCAATCAGCATATCCTGAAGCAAGCGATAGAGCCGCCGGCGATCGCCTAATCAAGTATCATTAGTAAACGTTACTTGATTTTTCGTGTGTTGCAAGTTTGACTGTGGTCAAACCTCCAACCCCGAGGATAGGGTGATGGATTTGTTCAGGAAGAGGGACGATGACCCTGCTTTGCAGCAGCAAATGCCATTGCCATCACGATATAGAAATATATTAGGGATGCTTTCTATAGCGGTTGTTGTTTTATCTGTATTCTTGATATCGCTTGGCGCTTTAATTGAGGTTTTTGAGCCGGAATTTCCTCCGAACGTCATCCTCGACCAAATTCCCTTGAGCTACATCTCCTGGTTCATGATTACCTTCGGGATAACCATCGTTGTCATCAACGTGATTTTGGCAGCAAGACGGGAGTTTGCTCGAGAGAGAGCGGAAAGGATGCTTCCATCGGATACGGTGGAGATCAAAAGGCAGGCTTTGCGTGACCTGCGGACGCATCGAAACTGGTATGCGCGATCCTCCAGGGTCAACCAGTATCTCTGGAATTTTCTCACAATGGGGATCATCGTTCTGAGCGGCCTCTCTTCGTTGTTTTCGGCCTATGGCACGGCCGTTCCCCAATGGCTTCCTATGATGAGCTCGGCGCTCGCGGCGCTTTTCGGCACGATCATCGTTCAATTCCGCATCCGAGATGCCTGGCAATTGAGAGAGCAGGGAAGGATCGAAGCCGAGATGCTCGTCGCCGAGGCTCATCTCATTGACATAACGGATGAGCTTGAGACGCTCAAACAGGCCGTCGCTCTTAGAAAGCGCGCTCATGCGCTTGAAATGAAGCAGCTCAACCAGTTCTTCGTGGAGACTACCGCAGCCAATCCCTGAGCCCGTTGTCGGCATCCGGCGGCGGGACCGGCCGAGCCATTCTCCTGAGCGGGTATATGTCCGCTCAGGCAAGCTGGTCACCACCTTCTAATCCTGGACGCCTGGGGCACTCCCTGCCTTGAGCTTGACTTCGATGACCGGGACCACGATCTGAGGCCGGCGCACCGGCAGGACGAATGTCAGTTGATCCTCGCCGACGGGGAACTGGGTGTTTGCCCATAACGTATTGGCGGACGGGCGCAGCCAGGTGACCTCGCTGCCATCATGCAGGAATTGCGCATATTCGATCTTGCCCGCCAGCGCATCGAAATGCAGATGGCGATAGGGCCAGTTGAAGAGGTGGATATAGAGACGATCGCCATTCTGGGTCAGGCGGCAATCGGCCGGCGCGGTGAAGTCGGACTGGCTGCAGCCGACAATGCTGCGCTCGTGCAGCGCCATCCATTCCTCATAAGCGGCAAGGGCAGCTATCGCGCGGTGGTCGAGCGTGCCGCGCGCCGTCGGCCCGACATTCATCAGCAGATTGCCGCCCATGGCCACGGTGCCGACCAGCATCTGCACCAGTTGCTCCGTGCTTTTCCAGGTGTCCTCGTCGCGGTGATAACCCCAGGAGCCGCTGAGCGTGTGGCACGCTTCCCAGACGACGCGCTTGCCGTCGCGTAGCGGCCGGGCCCGCGGCATATATTGCTCCGGCGTGACGATATCGGGCTGCAGGCCGGCGAGATCGAGCCGGTTGTTGATGATGATATCAGGGGCGAGTTCGCGCACCAGGCGCACGAGTTTCTCGCTTTCCCAATCCTGATGGCCCTTTCCAACCAGTTCGCCGAGCTTCCACTGCGGATAGCTGAAATCGAACCACATGATGTCGATCTGGCCGAACTCGGTCAGCAACTCGCGCACCTGCTCGCGCATGAAGGCGGCATAGCGGCTGATATCCCGGCCTTCGTTGATTTTCAGCGCATCCGGATGATTGCGCTGCGGGTGGCGCGGATCGACCGTAAAGTCGGGATGATGCCAGTCGATCAGCGAATAGTAGAAGCCGATCCTCAGGCCCTCGGCGCGGAAGGCGTCGACGAAGGGGCGCAACAGATCTTTCCCATAAGGCGTGTTGGTCACCTTGAAGTCGGTGGCCTGGGTATCCCAGAGGCAGAAGCCTTCATGGTGCTTGGTGGTCAGCACCACATATTTCATGCCGGCGGCTTTTGCGCGCCTCGCCCATTCGCGTGGGTCGTAGAGATCGGGATCGAAGTGATCGAAATATTTCTGGTAGTCGGCGTCGTTCAGTTCTTCGCGGCTCTTGACCCATTCATGGCGTGCCGGCAGCGCGTACAGCCCCCAATGCACGAACATGCCGAACCGGTCGTGAACGAACCAGGCCTTCTTCTCCTCAGGCAGGGCCAGTGACTGCAGATTGTCGATATCCATCGGATATTCCTCCCGTTCCAAACTTTAAGATTGGAGCATGATGTCGTCCGAAGACCGCTCACACGTTTCGGCATCATGCTCCGGGGCGTTCAGGTCGTTTCACGGATGATGAGTTCCGGCACGATGACGATGCCGTGCTGGCGGTTTCTGGTGGCGATGCGGCTGAGCAGCAGACGCACAGCTTCCTCCCCCATTTCCCGCTTCTGCACCCGCAAGGTGGTGAGCGCCGGAGACAGCAGTTCGGCCGTCGGAATGTCGTCGAAACCGATCAGGGCAATCTGCCCGGGGATCGAAATGCCGGCGGCCCGGCAGGCCTTCATGGCGCCGATCGCATTAAGATCGTTGTAGCAGACAAGCGCATCGATGCCGGGCGCTTCCGCCAGCAATTGCGCGGCCGCCGTCTGGCCGCCGGCGGCGGTGGGATCGCAATAGACGATGCCTTGCGCCTTCAGCCCGTGGGCCGCCAGCGTCTTGCGAATTCCGACAAGACGGCTCTTGCCGCCAAACGAACTGCGCGGCCCGGCGATGATCGCGATCTTGCGGCGTCCGCGCTCGACCAGATGGTCGATGGCGCGCGATGCTCCTGTCTCGTAGTCGGTGACGATCGTCCCGGCGACCTCGTTGGGCGCCTCGCGGTTGATGAGCACCACGGCCCGGTGGGGCGCAAGCGCCTTATGCAAGGCGGCATCGGGCAGTCGCGGGCTGCAGACGATGATCCCGTCGACCCGATGCCTGAGCAGCGTTTCGATGAGCTCTTCCTCCCGCTTGCTGTTCTCGACGACATTGGACAGAAGCAGGTTGTAGCCGGCAGCGCTCGCGGCATCCTCGGCTCCCCGGATGACTTCGGGAAAAAACGGATTGGTGATGTCGGGAACGAGAAGGCCGATGGCCTTCGATCGATCGGACCGCAATCCGCGCGCAAAGGGATTGGGCCGGTAGTTGAGTTCGCTCGCCGCCAGAATAATCCGTTGACTGGTCTCCGCACTGGCTCCGCCCTGGTCATTGAGCACGCGCGACACCGTCATCGGCGACACTCCTGCGGCGCGGGCAACATCGGCGATGGTTATTTTGGATTCTGGCTCTTTACGGCGGCTCAACGGGACTGTCTCTCGGAGGGGTTAGAAACTTACGATAACGATAACTAGCATAATTTCCCGGAAAGCCAAGGCAACTCCGGCTCAATGCAAGGCAGGGAGAATCTCTTTGACAAGATTGTACGGTAACGATAACGTTCGAGAAAGAGGAGAATACGTTAACGATAACCTAGAGCGGAATATTGGGAGGAAAGAATGCAACACGTCAGAATCTTAAGACAGCAGGTTGTCTCGACCGTTGCCGCGGCGATCCTCATTGGCGCCGGCTGGGCCGGCGCCGCATTCGGCTTTGAAGAATCGCCGGAACTGAAGGCGCTGGTCGATGCCGGCAAGCTGCCGCCTGTGGAAAAACGGCTGCCCAAGGAGCCGCTGGTGCTCACGCCGCTTGAATCGGTCGGTACCTATGGCGGCACCTGGCGCACGGCCACCTTTGGCGGTGGCGACAGCGAGATCGAGCGTTCGATCGGCTATACGAGACTGGTCCGCTGGAACCCGGAATGGACCGAGGTGATCCCCGATATCGCCAAAAGCGTCGAGGTCAATGCCAATGCCACCGAATATACCTTCACCTTGCGCGAAGGCACGCGCTGGTCGGACGGCGAGCCCTTCACCGCCGACGATCTGGTGTGGTGGAACGAGAACGTGCTGCGCAACACCAAGATCACGCCTGCAGCGCCCGACTGGCTGACCGCAGGCGGGGAGACCGTCAAGGTCGAAAAGCTCGCCGACGACAAGGTCGTCTTCAAGTTTGCCGCACCGAACGGCCTGTTCCTGATGAACATGGCCACTGTGCGCGGCTCCGATATTCTGGCAGCCGCACCGGCGCACTACCTCAAGCAATTCCACAAGGATTTCAATCCCGACGGTATCGACGCCCTGGTGAAAGCAGCCGGCGCAACCGACTGGGTCCAGCTCTTCAACAACAAGATCGGCTTTCCCGGCCGCTGGCGCGATCTCGGCCGCCCGACACTCGATGCCTGGGTGCTGACCGCGCCCTATAACGGGACCACGCAGGTCGTTGCCGAACGCAATCCATATTATGCCAAGGTGGATACGGCAGGAAACCAGCTGCCTTACTTCGATCGGATCACCATCGATGTGATGCAGGATACCCAGGCAATCATCCTGAAGGCGATCAGCGGCGAAATCGACATGCAGAATCGCTTCATCGAGACGACCGACGCCCGAACCGTGATCGTGCAGAACCAGGAGAAGGGCGGCTACGGCCTGTTTATCGCCCGGCCGGCGTGGTCGAACGCCCTGCTGATCACCCTCAACCAGACGCACAAGAATCCGGCCTTGCGCGCCGTCTTCTCCAACAAGGATTTCCGCATCGGCCTCAGCTATGCCATCAACCGCGAAGAGCTCAACCAGCTGATCTATGCCGGACAGGCTAAACCCTATCAGGCAGCGCCGCGTGAAGGCACCGCGCTCTACGACGAAAAGATGGCGACGCAGTATCTGGAATATAATGTCGATCTCGCCAATCAATATCTCGACAAGGCGGGCCTGACCAAACATGACGCCGAAGGCTATCGCCTCGGCCAGGACGGCAAGCGGATTACCTTTGCGATCGACGCTTTGACCGGAAGCCCGATCCAGGTGGACGCGCTCGAGATGATCCAGCGCTACTGGCGGGCCGTCGGCATCGACATGCAGCCCCGCCCGGCCGAACGTTCGCTGATCTTCTCCCGGCTGCAGAACAATGAAAATGACGGCCTGGGATGGGTTGGCGGCGGCGGCTACGACTTCCTCGGCCTGCTCGACCCCAAATGGTACTTTCCGCACGAATATGAATCGAGCTTCGCGACGGCCTGGGGCCTCTACTACCAGAACCCCAAGGATCCGAACGCTGAGGAGCCGAGCCCCGCTGCCAAGAAGCAGATGGATCTCTACCGGCAGGTACAGGAAGCGCCGACGCTCGAAAAGCAGCTGGCGGCGATGAAGGAACTGCTGGCGATCACCCGTGACGAATTCTACGTCATCGGCACCAACCTGGAGCCGGACCGCGTCGGCATCGTCAAGACCAATATGCGCAATGTCCCGAAGGTCATCCCCAGCACATCGTTCTACATGACGCCAGGACCGGCAAAGCCGGAGACCTTCTACTACCAGCAGTAACGGCACGCGACCGACAGGGATGGCGTCTCCGGGTGCCGTCCCAGCAATACCAGCCCAGTCCCAATCATCCGATCGGCGATCGGCGATTGAAGGAGCTTGACCATGGCCGGCTTCATCATCAGACGTCTGCTTTATATGATCCCGATGATGTTCGCGATCTCAGTCGTGACCTTCATCATCATCCAGTTGCCGCCCGGCGACTTCCTGACCGCGATGACCGCGCGTCTGGCCTCCCAGAACGAAACGATCGATCCCGGTGTCATCGCCGGCCTGCGCGAACGCTATGGCCTCGATCAGCCCTGGGCGGTCCAATACTGGAAATGGATCAGCGGCATCCTGCTGCGCGGCGATTTCGGCCAGTCCCTCGATTGGAACAAGCCGGTCAGCGAGCTGATCTGGGCCCGCATGGGCCTGACGATGGTGGTATCGGTCACCACGCTGCTGTTTGTCTGGGCGGTCGCCTTTCCAATCGGCATCTATTCGGCCGTGCGGCAATATTCGGCGGGCGATTACGTCGCCACCTTCTTCGGCTTTCTCGGCCTTGCCATCCCGAACTTCCTGCTGGCGCTGGTGCTGATGTATGTTTCGGCACAGTATTTCGGCCAAAGTACCGGCGGGCTGTTTTCGCCCGCCTATATCAACGCCGTCTGGAGCTGGGCCAAGCTCGGCGATCTCATTTCGCATATGTGGATCCCGGTCGTCGTTCTCGGCACCGGCGCCACCGCAGCGCTGATCCGCATCATGCGCGCCAACCTGCTCGACGAGCTCAACAAGCCTTATGTCGACATGGCCCGTGCCCGCGGTTTGAGCGAAATCCGGCTGCTGTTGAAATATCCGGTGCGGGTGGCGCTCAACCCGTTCGTCTCGACCGTCGGCTGGGTGCTGCCGCACCTCGTCTCCGGCTCGGTGGTGGTCTCCATCGTTCTCAGCCTGCCGATCACCGGGCCGCTGCTGCTCAACGCCCTGTTTGCCCAGGACATGTATCTGGCCGGCACCTTCATCCTGCTGATGAGCATGCTGACGCTGATCGGCACGCTGATCTCGGACCTGCTGCTTGCCTGGCTCGATCCACGCATTCGCAACGGCTGAAGGACGAGAGATATGACCGATCAAGCCATCGCGCTATCACCTGAACTGATCCAGAATTCCGACGCGGTCGCCGGGCAGTGGAAGCTCATTTGGCGGCGCTTCTGTCGCCATCGGCTGGCGCTGGCCGCTGGCGTCGTCATCTTCTTGATCTACATGGTCGCCCTGTTTGCCGAGGTTCTCGCTCCGGTTTCATCGCAGACCTATGATTCCCGCTACACCTATGCGCCGCCGCAGCAGATCAGATTCGCCGGCCACGACGCGGCGGGGCAGTTTCATCCCCTCTATGTCAACGGTTATTCGATGAAGGTCGATCCGATCGCGCTCAGCCGCAATTACGTGGCCGATCCGGCCGTCGTCATTCCCATCGGCTTCTTCGTGAAAGGCGAACCCTATCGGCTCTGGGGCCTGTTTAATCTGGACCGGCACTTGATCGGCCCGACCGAGATGGGCAAACCCTTCTACCTGTTCGGCGCCGACCGGTTGGGTCGCGATGTCTTCAGCCGGACGGTCCACGGCACCCGCGTTTCGATGTCCGTCGGACTGATCGGGGTCACAATCAGTCTCATCCTCGGCATCATCCTGGGCGGCATCTCGGGGCTCTACGGCGGCTGGGTCGACGATGTGATCCAGCGCTCCATCGAACTCATCAATTCCATCCCGACCATCCCGCTGTGGATGGGCCTTGCGGCTGCCGTTCCGATCAGCGCCGATCCGATCCTGGTCTATCTCTGGATCACGGTCATCCTGTCGCTGATCGGCTGGACCGATCTGGCGCGGGTGGTGCGCGGGCGCTTCCTGTCGCTGAAGACGGAGGATTTCGTGATTGCCGCACGTCTCGATGGCTGTTCGCAGATGCGCATCATCTGGCGGCACATGGTGCCGTCCTTCATGAGCCACATCATCGCCTCGGTGACGCTCGCCATCCCGACGATGATCCTCGCGGAAACTGCGCTCTCCTTCCTCGGCATCGGACTGCGCCCGCCTGTCGTGAGCTGGGGCGTGCTCCTTCAGGAGGCGCAGAACATTCTCGCGGTCACGAGCGCGCCCTGGCTGTTTCTTCCCGGTCTTGCGGTGATCGTCACCGTGCTCGCCCTCAATTTCCTCGGTGATGGATTACGCGATGCTGCAGATCCCTATGAATACTGATCCTAATTTCGCCACCACCGGCGACCGGCACGGTGCTCGCGACCCGCTGATCGAGGTCGACGATCTCAGGACCCATTTCTTCAGCGGTGCGGGCACGATCAGGGCGGTCGACGGCGTCTCCTTTTCCATTCCGCGCGGCAAGACGGTCTGCGTCGTCGGCGAATCCGGTTCGGGCAAGAGCATTACCGGCCGCTCGATTCTCAATCAGGTTCCGCGCGGAGGGCGGATCGTCTCGGGAGCAATCCGCTACCGGCCGGATCCCGCAGCACCCTCCGTCGACCTGGCGGCGCTCGATCCGCGCGGCCGCGATATGCGGGCGATCCGCGGTGCCCAGATCGGCCTGATCAGCCAGGAGCCGATGGCGGCCCTTTCCCCCGTTCATACGATCGGCAACCAGATGGTGGAAGTGATCCGCCTGCATCTGAAGATGGGAAAGAAGGAGGCGCGCGAGCATGCCATCGAGACATTGGCTCTGGTCGGCATTCCCAGGCCGGCCGAGCGTATGGAAAGTTATGCCTTCCAGTTTTCCGGCGGCATGCGCCAGCGCGTCTGCATCGCGCTCGCGCTCGCCTGCCGCCCCAAGCTCTTGATCGCCGACGAGCCGACGACGGCGCTCGATGTGACCACCCAGGCCAATATCCTCGATCTGCTTGCCTCGCTGCAGGCCGAATTCGGGCTCTCGGTGCTGTTCGTGACCCATGATCTCGGCGTGGTGGCCGAAATCGCCGATGAAGTCGTCGTCATGTATGTCGGCCGGGTCGTGGAGGCGGGCGATGTCGACACGATCTTCCACGCTCCCGCCCACCCCTACACCAAGGCGCTGCTGCAATCGGTGCCGCGCATGCATGGACAACCCAGCGAACGGCTGGCGATCATCGACGGCATGGTGCCCTCGCGTTTCAACCGACCCCAGGGCTGCAGCTTTCATCCTCGATGCAAAGAGGCGAGGGCCGGCCTTTGCGACCAAAGGGATCCGCAGCCCGTCGCCATCGGCGACCGGCATGTCGCCAGCTGTCTGCTTTACGAAGGAGGACGATGATGGCCGATCCCATGATCCAACGAAGCCCTCTGCTCGAACTGAATGATCTCAGGATGCATTTCCCCATTCGCAAGGGCGCGTTCCGGCGTGTGGTCGGCCATGTCAAGGCGGTCGACGGCGTTTCGCTTCGCGTCGAGGATGGCGAAACACTGGGGATTGTCGGCGAGTCCGGCTGCGGCAAGTCGACGCTTGCCCGCACGGTCCTGCGCATCTATCAGCCGACGAGCGGCGAAATCCACTATCGCAGCCGCAGCGGTGGCACGGTCGATCTCGCCACGCTGTCCGGTTCCGCCCTCGACGAAATCCATCGCGACCTGCGCATCGTGTTTCAGGATCCGCAATCCTCGCTCAATCCGCGCCTGCCCGTCATCGACATCATCGGCGAGGTGCTTGCTGTCAACGGCATCGCCAAGGGTCGTGAACTCGAACATCGGGTCGCCGAGTTGATGCAGAGCGTCGGCCTGCGGCCGGAATATATGCACCGCTATCCCCATGCTTTCTCCGGCGGTGAACGCCAGCGCATCGGCATCGCCCGGGCGCTGGCGTCCAATCCGCGCCTGGTGATTGCCGATGAGGCCGTCTCGGCGCTCGACGTCAGCGTCCAGGCGCAAACCATCAACCTGCTGCAGGATCTGCAGGAGCAGTTCGGACTGACCTATCTCTTCGTCGCCCACGACCTCTCGGTGGTCCGGCACATCTCGGACAATATCGCCGTCATGTATGTCGGCCGGGTCGTCGAAAAAGCGCCGACGGAGCAGATCTTCTCGCGCCCGCTCCACCCCTACACCGAGGCGCTGCTCTCGGCGGTGCCGATCGCCGATCCGAGGATGCGCCGCCACGGCCAGCGTATCCGGCTGGCGGGCGAGGTTGCCGACCCCGCTCATCCGCCGCCCGGCTGCGCATTTCATCCGCGCTGCCGCTACGCCACCGGCCTTTGCAAGCAGGAGGTGCCGGGCTTGCGCACCGTCACCGCCGATGGGCACGCCGTGGCCTGTCACCACGCCGAATCCCTGTCGCTTAATCCTTTCGCCGACCGTACCGTTCCGGAGTTCAATTGATGCCTGAATTCATTCCACGCTCCGAGCAGCGTCCCATCGTGGATACCTCCTCCGCGACGCTCGATCTCATCTACTTCGATCTCGTCACGCTCGCCTCCAACGAGCAGGACATCCGGCGGCTGCCCGCGCACGAAAGCCTCTACGTCGTGCTGTCGGGTCAGGTGGATATCGAGGTGGATGGCATCATGTTCGAAGCTGTGGGCCGGCGAGCCGATATCTGGGGAGGCGATGCGGACTCGGTTTACGCGCCGGTCGGCGCCAATGTCCGGATATCGGCTCGTGGCGCGCCGGCCGAGGTCGCCATCGCCGGCGGTCTCTGCGACACGCGCTACGCCCCGTTTCGGGTCACGCCCGATGAGGTCGATGCGGTCAATGTCGGCTCGTCGGACACCCATAGCCAGCGGCGGATCGTCCATCTGCTCGGCCAACGGCAGAACGGGCGCTGCGGCAACCTGCTGGTGAGCGAACTCTATGCCGGCGAAGGCTGCTGGTCCGGCTATCCCCCTCACAAGCACGATACCGAAGACGGCGATGTCGAGACCCGGCACGAAGAACTCTATCACTACCGCTTCCAGCCGGAGACCGGCTTCGGTAGCCAGATCACCTATGACGAGGACGGTCCGGTCAAGATCCTGATGACCCGCAACGGCGACACTGTCCTGGTCGACCGGGGTTACCATCCGACGGTCACCTCGCCGGGGCATCGCGGCTATATCTTCACCATCCTGGTCGGCAAGCACCGCCGCGGGCTGATCCAGCGTTTCGACCCCGCCCATCAGCATCTGACCAAAACCATCCCCGGCATCGATGCGATGCGCGACAAGTTCAAATAATCCGGCTCCTGGCCCCGTGTGCCGGCTTTGCGGCGCGCCGCCAAATTTCCGCCCAAGGAGAGACGACCCATGCGTGAACGTACGCGAATAAATATTGATGCCGGTGAAGCGGTGCGCCCGTTCAACCGGTTCTGGCGCGGCACCGGCTTTTCGCCGGCCGAGCTGCTGCTCGAGCCCGAGATGCGCCAGATGCTCGCCTATATCGGCGGCCTGCCGAATGAGGGCATCAAGTTCCTGCGTGTGCATTATCTCTACAATCTGCTGAGCGCAAAGGGCGGGGCCGGCTACGACTGGTCCCTGCTCGACCGCGCGCTCGACGTGATGATCGAACACCGCCTGAAGCCGTTCTTCGAGCTGATGGGCAACCCGTCGGGTGTGTTCACCGACTATGAGGATATGGATCAGGTCAAGCGCTGGCGCGATCTCGTGACGGTGACGGCAGATCGCTATGGCGCACGTTACGGCATGGACGAATTGCGCACATGGTATTTCGAAACGACGAACGAGGCCGACTCCGGCTGGTGGACCTATGGGATCAAGGGTTACACCAATTACTACGACGCCTGCGTCGCCGGCCTCGATGCCGTCGATCCCAGCCTGCCGATGGGCGGGCCTGGCACCGCCCGCACGCTCTCGCCGATCTTTCGCGCCCTGATGGCGCATTGCGACAGCGGCACGAGCTGCCTGACCGGCAACGGCCCGCCGCGCCTCGACTACATCTCGATCCACGAAAAGGGCGTCAATGGCAGCAAGGAAGATCTGACCCCGAAAACCAACGGCATCGTCGACCGCACGCTTCTCGTCGTCGATTATCTCAAGGAGAATCACCCGCGTCTCGCGGGCCTGCCCATGATCAACGACGAATGCGATCCGCAGCTCGGCTGGAGCGATCATCATAGCTGGCACGGCAAAGCCTATTACGCCGGGATCATCGCCCGCATCATCGAACAGCACGACCGCCGCATCATCGCCCCGAAAGCGGCGAATTTCACCTTCCTCAGCAATGACCATGCCTTTATCGGCGGCTGGAGCCAGCGCACCATCTTTGCCTATTTCGGCCCGCGCAATTTCACCAAGGCGCAATGGGAGCACAAGACCGATCTCAGCACTGTGGTGACGGATGTCGATCGGGCGCCGCCCTTCGACATCATCAAGAAGCCCGGCCTGACATCGATGGAACTGCTCGCAACGCTTGGCGATACCGTCTGCAAGGTGACGGCCGAACCGCCGCTTGCTCCCGACCAGGATGGCCTGGCGATCCTGCCGACACGGCTGCCGGGCGGCGGTGTTTCCATCAGCCTTATCCACAGTGTCGATGCCATCAACCGTTCGGGCCGGACCGCCGTCCGCCTCGAGGTGGGCGGCCTGGTTCCTGGCCGCCATGCGCTTTGCCTGCTGCGCATCGACGAGGAGTTCACCAATCCGATGGAGGTCTGGGAGGCCCAGCGCGACGAAAGCAATCCGCGCGGCCCCTTCGAGCCGGTCGGCGCGCCGCCCGCACCTGATGAAGCGCAGTTTGCCGAACTGCGCCGGGCGCAGGAGCCCGCCTTGCTGCATCCGATCAGCGTCGTCGACTGCGACGACGGCCGGATCAGTGTCGACCTCGATGTGCCGCTGCCGTCGCTGACGCAGGTGCTGGTCGTTCCCGACACCGGTGCGGCCCCGGCTGCACCGACCGGCCTTGCCGTCGAACGCTACCTCGGTCTCGGCGGGCGGGAGGAGCGTATGCTGTTCTGGGCTGCCGGCGATGCCGGCCCTGCCATCTTCTACGATGTTCTGGCCAGTGCCGATGGCGGGACGTTTGAAAAGGTCAGTCCCGCGCCGCTGATCTCGACCGCATTCCTGCATATGTCGCCGCCGCAGGGCGTGCGGTATGCGGTCTGCGCCCGCGATGCATTCGGCCGCCGCAGCGAGCTTTGTATCGCCCGCTCATGAACAGCGCCTTTCTCTCTGGGATCTGATCCATGGATATCGCCTATTTCACCAAGACCCTGGAGGGCCTGCCGCTCGAGAGGGCGGCCGAGATCACTGCCGGCCTGGGATTCGATTGTGCCGATCTTCTCATTCGAGATGGCCATGCCGTTTCCCCAGACAGGCCGGACGAGATCGTCAAGGCCGTAAAACTCTTTGCCGCAGCCGGGGTGCGTGCTCCGATGGCGACCATCGATTCCACACGGCCCGACGATGCCGCATCCCGGCTTCTCGGCTGTTGCGGCGAGGCCGGCATCGGCCAGATCAGGCTTGGCTTCTGGCGTTACGACCCGTTGCGGCGCTGGCAGGTTCAGCTCGATGAGGCGCGGCGTGATCTCGACGGCTTCGAGCGCCTGGCCGAACGCTTCGCCGTCACGCTGACCATCCAGCTCCACGGCGGGACCCTGCACAGCTCGGGCGCGCTGGCGGTGCAATTGTTGGCCGGGCGAGATCCCGTCAGGATCGGCGCCTATGTCGATCCGGCCAATCAGATCATTCGCGAGGGAAGCGAAGACTGGCGTCTGACCCTCGATATTCTTGATCCGTGGTTCTGCTGCATGGGCGTCAAGAACAGCGGTTGGTTCCCCGGCACTTACGGAGCCTACGGCCAGCGCGCATGGCATTCGGACTGGTACGGGCTCGACGAAGGCATGGTGCCGTGGAGCGACATCGTTCCGCATATGGTGACGACAGGATTTACCGGTGTGTTGTCGGTGCATTCGCAATACCGGGTTCCCCGGCAACAGGCGCTCGACAAGGTCCGCGCCGATCTCGCCCATCTCAGGCGCCTGGTCGCCGCAGCGAAAGAGTAGAACCATGAACGAACAGGCTCCCGTCATTGCCGTATTGCTGACCGAAAAGACCCGCCGGATGATGCTGGACGATGCGGCGATAACCCAATTGAACGCCCTTGGCGCGGTGCGCTGGCCGGCCGGCGCCACAATCGACGCCGGCGATGTCGACTACCTGCTGCAAGGCGCCACCGCATGCCTCACCGGATGGGGCACACCGCCCTTCGACCCCGCCGTGCGCGCCCGCCATCCGCAGCTCGCCCTTGTCGCTCATTCGGCAGGCAGTGTCCGCACACTGGTCCCGGCGCGTCTGTTCGACGATGGCCTTCGCGTGACCCATGCCGCCTCGAAAATTGCCGCCTCGGTTGCCGAATTTGTCGTCGCCGAAGCGCTGCTCGCCATGCGCGGCATTCATCGGCTGCATCATCACTTGCGCAATGGCGGTGAATGGCTCGACGTCCGCGCCGCCGTGCCGCAGAGATTGCTGGGCGCCAGAACGGTCGGCATCGTCGGCGCCGGCTATGTCGGGCGGGCGGTGATGCGTCTGCTCGTTCCCTTCGGTTGCCGCGTCCTGGTCGTCGATCCGTTCCTGGATGAGAGCGAGGCCGCAGCCCTCGGCGTTGTCAGCGCCGGGCTGAACGATATGCTCGTGCAAAGCGACGTGATTTCCCTGCATGCGCCTGTCCTGCCCGAAACGCGCCGCATGATCGGCGCCCACGAACTGGCGCTGCTGCGCCCCGGTGCGTTGTTCATCAATACGGCGCGCTCGCAGCTGGTCGACGAGGCAGCGCTGCTCGCCGCGATCCGCTCCGGCCGTATCGAGGCGGCGCTCGACGTCTTTGACGACGAGCCGCTGCCTCCGGATAGCCCGTTCCGCGATCCGGCCCTGGCCAATGTCACCATTTCACCGCATGCTGCCGGCCATACTGAAGAGGCGCATTTCGCGCAGGGACAGACCATGGTGGACGAGATCGGCCGGCTGCTTCGCCGCGAACCGCTCCAGCATGAAGTGACCCGCGCCATGCTCAACCGGATGGCGTGACGGTGGACAGAAGTATTGGAGGTTCCGTGACTGCCCCACGCATCAAAATCATCGAGATCGACGCCTTCGAGCGCGATATCAGCCTGCGTCTGCCGTTCCGCTTTGGCGCGGCCACCCTTGAAAAGGCGCCGCAAGCCTTCCTCGGGGTCCGCGTCGAGGACGAAAAGGGGCGAACCGCCATCGGCGGCGCCGCCGAATTGATGGTGCCGAAATGGTTCGACAAGGATCCGGCGCTGACGCCGGCGCAGAATGTCGATCAGTTGCGCACCTCGATCCGTGCGGCTGCCGCTGCCTCGCTCGAACCGTCTCAGCCGACGACATTGTTTGCCGCAGCCCGCCTGAACGAGATGGAAACGGTGCGGCGCCTGCCTGGAAATCCGCTGGCCGCCGGTTTCGGCCCGTCGCTGATCGCCCGCGCCGCGCTCGATGCCTATTGCCGCCTTGCGGGACTTTCCTTCTTCGAGGCGGTGCGAGGCAATCTCGTCGGCATCGGCGGCCCGATGCTGCCCGGCGATATCGACGCAGACGCCGCCTCGGCGGTGCTGGCCGATCTTCGCCCTGCCGGGGCGATCTCGGCGCGGCATACGATCGGGCTTCTCGACCCGATCACAGAGGGCGATATCGTCCATCCTGTGCACGACGGCCTGCCGGAAAGCCTCGAGGCGGTGATCAGGCGCTATGGCAATCACTGGTTCAAGATCAAGCTTTCGGGCGCTATCGAGGCCGATATCGACCGCCTGCTGCGGATCGCCGCCGTGCTGGAGAGGGTGCCCGACTATCGGGTGACGGTCGACGGCAACGAACAGTTCGGCTCTGCCGAACAGCTTGCCGCCTTGCTGGAGCGGATCGAGGCCATGCCACAGCTCGCCAGGCTGCGCGCGGCCATCGCCTTTGTCGAACAGCCGTTCTCACGCGCGATCACCATGGAAACGCCGCTCGGGGCTCTCGCGGCGCAATTGCCCTTTCTGATCGATGAGAGCGACGACGGCGACGAGGCCTTCGCCCCCGCCCGCGGGCTCGGTTACACCGGCGTCTCCTCGAAAACCTGCAAGGGCATTTATCGCTCGCTCATGAAAGCGATCCGCATCAGAACCGGAGCGGTGCCGGGACTGTTCCTCTCGGGCGAGGATCTGACCTGCCAGGCCGGGCTTGCCGTGCAGCAGGATCTGGCGCTGGTGTCCTTGCTTGGCCTCTCCCATGTCGAGCGCAACGGTCATCACTATGTCGCCGGCATGCAGGGCGCGCCGCAGGCAGAGAAGGCGCGCTTTGCCGCGGCTCATCCCGATCTCTACGAGCAGGGTCCCGATGGACCGCTGCTGTCGATCCGCGACGGCCGGATCGCCATCGCTTCGCTCGGGGCCGTCGGCTATGCGAGCGGCACCTTGCCCGATTTCGAAGCGATGACGCCGCTGTCATGAGGAGTGCTGCCGTGCCAAAGGGTATTGAACTGTTCGATCTGTCCGGCAAAAGGACGCTTATCACCGGATCGAGCCAGGGCATCGGCTTCAGCCTGGCTCAGGGCCTGGCTGCGGCAGGCGCCGAAATCGTCCTCAATGGCCGTGATGCTGGAAAGCTCGCCGCTGCAGCCGAGGGCCTGGGCGGTGCCGGCACGCCGCCGCGGACACTTTTGTTCGATGCGACCGACGCCAAGGCCGTGCGTGCCGCCATCGACGCATTCGAGCAAGCCAGCGGGCCGATCGATATTCTGGTCAACAATGCCGGCATGCAGCATCGCGCGCCCCTGGAGGAGTTCGACCCCGAGATGTTCGAGCTGCTGATGCGCACGAACGTCTCCAGCGCCTTCAATGTCGGGCAAGCCGTCTCCCGCCACATGATCAAGCGCGGGCGCGGCAAGATCATCAACATCGCTTCGATCCAGACGGCGCTCGCCCGGCCGGGAATTGCGCCCTATACCGCAAGCAAGGGTGCGCTTGGCAATCTCACCAAAGGCATGGCGACCGAGTGGGCGCGTTATGGACTGGCGGTCAATGCCATAGCCCCCGGCTATTTCGATACCCCGCTCAATGCCGCGCTCGTCGCCGATGCGGAGTTTTCGAGCTGGATCGAACGGCGCACGCCGGCCGGCCGCTGGGGCAGGCTTGAGGAATTGACGGGCGCCTGTATCTTTCTCGCTTCGGACGCTTCAAGCTATGTCAACGGTCACATAGTTTACGTGGATGGAGGCATGTCGGCATGTCTTTGAAAGTGACGAAGACACGGGAAGACCTGCGATCGGCGCGCTGGTTCGCATCCGAAGACCTGCGCGGCTTCGGCCATCGCTCGCGCCTGATGCAGATGGGCTACGACGCCGGCGATTGGGCCGGCAAGCCGCTGATCGGCATCCTGTCGACCTGGTCGGATCTCAATCCCTGCCACGCCCATTTCAAGCATCGCGTCGAAGACGTGAAGCGCGGCGTGCTCCAGGCCGGCGGCTTTCCGGTGGAAATGCCGGCGCTGGCGCTGTCAGAGAATTTCATGAAGCCCACGACCATGCTCTATCGCAACCTTCTGGCGATGGAGACCGAAGAGCAGATCCGGGCCCACCCGGTCGACGGCGTGGTGTTGATGGGCGGATGCGACAAGACCACGCCGGGCCTCATCATGGGGGCGCTCAGCGCCGGGGTTCCGATGATCTACCTGCCGGCGGGGCCGATGCTGCGCGGCAATTATGCCGGCCAGCAGCTTGGATCGGGATCGGATGCCTGGAAATATTGGGACGAACGGCGCGCCGGAACGATATCCGATAAACAATGGGCCGGCATCGAGGCCGGCATTGCCCGTTCCTACGGCCATTGCATGACGATGGGCACGGCCTCGACCATGACCGCGATTGCTGATGCGATGGGTCTGACGCTGACGGGGGTATCATCCATTCCCGCGCCCGATGCCAATCATATCCGAATGTCGGCCCAGTCAGGACGGCGGATCGTCGACATGGTCTGGGAGGATCTGACGCCGGACCGGATCGTGACGCCGGCGGCGGTGCGCAATGCGGCGACGGTCGCCATGGCGACAGGCTGTTCGACCAACGCGGTCATCCATCTGCTGGCGATGGCGCGCAGGGCAGGGGTCGCGCTGACGCTGGATGATCTGGACGCGCTCGGCCGCACCACGCCTGTCGTGGCCAATATCCGCCCTTCCGGAAAGACCTATCTGATGGAAGACTTCTACTATGCCGGCGGCCTCGCGGCGCTGATGTCGCAGATCAGGGAGCGGCTGGATCTCAGCGCCATGACGGTTTCGGGCGAACCCCTGGGTGCGGCGCTGGCCGACGCGAAGGTCTATAATGACGATGTGATCCGGCCGCTTTCCAACCCGATCTACCCGGAGGGATCGCTGGCCGTGCTCAAGGGCAATCTGGCGCCCGATGGCGCGGTGATCAAGCCGGTGGCCTGCGACCCGCGCTTCCATGTCCATCAAGGTCCCGCCCTGGTTTTCGACAGCTATCCCGACATGAAGGCCGCAGTCGAGGACGAGACGCTTGATGTGACGCCCGATCACGTGATGGTGCTGCGCAATGCCGGGCCGCTCGGCGGTCCCGGCATGCCGGAATGGGGCATGCTGCCGATGCCCAAGGCACTGCTGAAACAAGGGCATCGCGACATGCTGCGGCTCTCGGATGCGCGCATGAGCGGCACCAGCTACGGCGCCTGCGTGCTGCATGTGGCGCCCGAAGCCCATGTCGGCGGCCCGCTCGCCCTTTTGCAGAATGGGGACATCGTCAGGATCGACATTCCCAACCGCCGGCTGGACATGCTGGTCGACGAGGTCGAACTGGCGCGGCGCCGTGCCGCCTGGGTGAAGCCCGCCGACCGTTTCGGTCGTGGCTACGGCTGGATGTACGCGTCGCATGTCAGCCAGGCCGACAAGGGCTGCGATTTCGACTATCTGCTGCCGGAATTTGGCCCGGCGGCAGGGGAACCGGATATTTTCTAGCCAGACATTTTCCAGGAGGACATGCAGGCATGACGACACTTTCGGACAGCACGCGCGACAAACTCATGAAGGTCAGCGTTGCCACCATCAGCACCGCGCTGTTCAAGCGCGGCCTGCGCAACCAGACCATTCAGGATGTGCAGCCGGTCGCCGGCAAAGGCCGGAACATGGTCGGCCCGGCCTATACGCTGCGGTACATTCCGGCGCGCGAAGACCTGAACACGCTCGAGGTTTTCCGCAATCCGGAGCATCCGCAGCGCGCCTGCGTCGAAAGCTGCCCGGCCGGGGCCGTGCTGGTGATGGACAGCCGCAAAAATCCGCGCGCCGCATCCGCCGGCTCTATTCTGGTGACGCGGCTGATGGTGCGGGGCGTGGCAGGCGTCGTCACCGATGGCGGGTTTCGCGACAGCCCGGAAATTGCCGGGCTGGGGATCCCCGCCTATCACAACCGCCCGTCGGCGCCGACCAATCTGACGCTGCATCAAGCGCTCGACATCAATGTGCCGATCGGCTGCGGCGATGTGGCGGTGTGGCCCGGCGATATCATGGTGGGCGACGATGAAGCTGTGATCGTCATTCCGGCCGAATTGGCCGACGAGATTGCCGATGAGGCGGTGGAAATGACGGCTTACGAGGATTTCGTCACAGAACGGGTGCTGGCCGGTCAATCGATCATCGGCCTCTATCCGGCAACACAGCCGGGCAATATCGAGGATTTTGCCGCCTGGCGTGCCAAGCATGGTCGTTAGACCTGGCGATTTTCAGGGATGGGGGTGGTTTTCAATTCGCCCGCGACCCGTCCGTCGATCCCGAAAGCCGGGTCAACGACGGCAGGACGCGCAGGCGGCTGACGCCGCCTGCGGGGGGAATACGTCCCGCGGCCTTGTTCCGGGGAGAGGAACTCGACCGAAGAGGTTGTCACTGAGATCGGCAGGAATCGCCCGTATCGGGTTGCGACCCTCTTGCCATGCAACGCCGCCGATCTTCTCTGCCGCAGTGCGCGCCAAAGCAGCCATCGCTGGCCTTGCCCTCCCTTGGAAAGTTCGGGCTTGAAGGTGATCGTCGTGTGATCGTTGGATGAATGCGCTTCCGTGTCGGCGGTTTCCGGCTCGTTCAGGTCGTCGACGTGTGTGAAAATGACAGGGATGACGATGAGGCTGAGCAGCATCGACATCAACAGCCCACCGGTCACCGCGATCGCCATAGCCAGGGAGTGCTGGCGTCCAAGAGGGTATTGAACTCGATCTAATCCGGAGCATGTCATCAATCACCCCGTTCCACCAATTGAAATGTCTTCCGACAGAGCATCACACCCTTTTCGAGCGTTTTGCATTGGGTCTGATTCGCTCCTAAGTCTTAAGAAACGAGGCGCTGTGTCGCACTGATTTGAAATACAAAACCGAACTACCATAATAACGCGTGCGCTTAATAAAATATAACAATACTCATAACTTGATTTAAACTTGAGAATGCACCGCGAGGCCTCGGCAAGTATGACTTTCCGCTCCGCGAAGCGGCAACGCAGAATATTTCGATGTGCCTTGGACACACGACACTCCGGATTGGGCTGAGGTAGAACTCTAATAGCTGTTCGGATGTTAAGCGCGGTTAAGGAAGTGTAAAGTTTGGTAAAGATTCAGACGAGGGCAGTTGCCACCAAGGCGATGCGTGCCTGGACTGTCCACACGGTGCAGGACGCGCAGGCGGCACGATGCCGCCTGCGGGGGCATTACGTCCCGCGGTCTCGTTCCGGGGGAGAGGAACTCGACCGAAGAGGTTGACGATCGCCAGGCGTCGCCCTTATCGGGCGCGGGACCTTCTGGCCAATAACCCGGCGAGAGCAGTCATCTCTGACCTTGCCCCCGCTTCGAAAGCTCAGGCTTGAAGGTGATCGTCGTGTGATCGTTGGATGGATGCGGTTCGGCCTCGGCGGTTTCCGGGTCGGTCCGGTGAACGAGGCGCCTGAGCGCCTCGTTCAAGTCGTCGACGAAGGTGAAGATGACAGGGATGACGACGAGGCTGAGCAGCGTCGACATCATCACCCCGCCGATCACCACGATCGCCATCGGCTGCCGGAAGCTGGAATCGCCGCCTGTCAGGCTGAGGGCCACCGGCAGCATACCGGATGCCATGGCAATGGTGGTCATGATGATCGGTCGCGCGCGTTTGTGGCATGCATCCACAAGAGCATTGAACCGGGGCATGCCCTGGCGGCGCGACATGATCGCGTATTCGATCAGAAGGATCGAATTCTTCGTCACCACGCCCATGAGCATGAGCAGCCCGATGACGGCCGCCATCGAGAAGCTGGTTCCGGTCACCACCAGCGGCACCAGCGCGCCGCCGAGCGAGAGCGGCAGAGCCATCAGAAGCGTGAGGGGCTGCAGGAAGTCGTGGAAGAGCAGAACGAGGATCGCGTAGATGCAGAAAACCCCGATTGCCATCGCCAGACCAAAGCTCTGGAACAGCTCCGAACTGCGCTGGAGTTCGCCCTGTTCGACAAGGGTGACGCCCGATGGCAGATGCTGAAGCGCCGGCAGCGCCTGCGCCTCGCGGTTGACGTCGCCCAGGATGCGGCCGTTGAGCTCGACTGAAAGAGTGACATTGCGCATCCGATCGATGCGGTCGATTTCCGACGGGCTGCCGCCGATCCGGATATCGGCAATCGACCCGAGATCGACATTGCCGTTCGTCCCAGACACCCGCATGTTCTTGATGTCGTCGAGTTTGGTGCGCGTCTCGGGGCTGAAGCGGACGACGATGGGAACCTGGCGCTGCGGCAGGTTGAGCTTTGGCAAATCGGCGGAATATTCTCCATCCGTCGCCACGCGCACGGCCTCGGCGATGGCGCTCGACGTCACCCCGAGCGCTGCTGCGCGGGCGAAATCGGGCGTGATCTGGATCTCCGGCGCCTGCCTGGCCGCGGTCGATGTCACCGCGCCGATGCCCTGAAGCGTGCGCAGCTGTTCTTCAAGCGCCGTGCTGGCGCTGTCGAGCGCGTTGGCGTCGTCACTGGCAAGGGTGATCTCGAGCTTCGTGCCGTTGCCGCCGCCGCCAACGGCGATCCGCACACCGGGAAGGACCGAGAGAGCCTGCCGGATGTCGTTTTCGATTTCCGACTGTTTGCGGTCGCGCTCGCCGATGGGTGGCAGCATGGCGACGATCGTCGCGGATCCGACGCTGCTCGAGGTGCTGGAATCTGGGCCGCCGCCCGAGGATGCGGAACCGACCGCGGAAAAGACATGCGTCACGTCCTGGAGCTTGCCGACGATATCGGCGGCCTGCCTGGTCGTGGCGTCCGTCTGCTCGATGGTGGCGCCCGGCTGCATGGTGAGCGTGATCTGGGCCCGCGCGTCGTCGGAAGCGGGCAGGAAACCGGATTTCAGGAGCGGGATCGTGGCCAGCGAAAGCCCGACGACGACGACGGTCACGGCCACCGTGATCTTCCTGTGGTTCATGGCGGCTTTCACGACTGCCATATAGGCGCGCATGATGCGGCCGTCCTTTTCCTCTTTCGGATGGGCCTTCATGAAATAGGCGGCCATCATCGGCGTCAGCAGGCGTGCGACAACGAGCGAAACGAGGACGGCGACCGCGGCGGTGATACCGAACTGGCGGAAGATGAGCCCCGGTATGCCGCTCATGAAGGCCGTCGGCAGGAAGACGGCGACCAGGGTGAAGGTGGTGGCGATGACGGCGAGCCCGATCTCGTCGGCCGCCTCCAGAGCGGCGTCGATCGGCCGCTTGCCCATCTGCAAATGGCGGGCGATGTTCTCGACTTCGACGATGGCGTCGTCGACGAGGATGCCGACGACGAGCGACAGCGCAAGCAGGGTGACGATATTAAGGCTGAATCCGGCCAGGTACATGACGAGGAAGGTCGGTATGACGGACAATGGCAGCGCCACGGCCGACAGGATCGTCGCACGCCAGTCCCGAAGGAAGAGCCAGACGACGACGATCGCCAGGATCGCGCCTTCGTACAGCATGTGCATCGAACCGTCGTAATTGTCGAGGATCGGCCCGATCGTGCTGTAGGCCTCCTCGATCTGCACGTTGGAATGCTTGGCCGCAAACTCCTTCATTGCCTTGTCGACGTCCGCGGCGACACCACTGTCCGAAAAGCCGTTCGAGCGCTTGATCTCGACCGCCACCACCGGTTTGCCGTCGAGATAGGCCATCGAAGATCGCTCCGCGAAGCTGTCGGTGACGGATGCGACGTCGTCGAGGCGAACCTGCTGCCCGTTGGCGAGGGGAATTCGCAGTTCCTTCAGCGCGTCGACCGAGGCAACGGCGCCGAGCGTGCGCAAGGTCTGACGGGTGCCGCCAATCTCTCCGAGGCCACCTGAGGTATCGGCCTGAACCGATTTCAACTGCGCCGACACAGTGGTCGCCGTGACGCCGAATGCGGCCATCGTCGTCGGATCGAGGTCGACGTGAACCTCGCGATCGACACCACCGATACGATTGACCTGTCCAACGCCCGGCACCGAGAGCAGCGCCTTGGTCAGATCGTTGTCGATGAACCAGGAGAGCTCGGTTTCGTTGAGGACGGAAGACCGGACAGCATAGGTGACCAGCGCCGAATTCTGCACGGTGACTTTGCTGACGCTTGGCGTCTGCATCTGCGCCGGCAGATCGGACTTTGCGCTGTCCACGGCATTGCGGACTTCGTTCAAGGCGGTCTCGCTGTCCTTCTCCAGTTTGAAGGAGACGCTGATCGACACCGAGCCGTCGGTAATCGTTGTCGTGATGTGGTCGAGATAGCTCAGCGAGGCAAGATTGTCCTCGATCGTGCGGGCGACCTCGGTTTCCAGCTGCGAAGGTGCGGCGCCGTCGAGCGTCGCAGTCACTTTGATGGTCGGAAGATCCATATCAGGGAAGTTCTGCACCGCCAGATGCTTGAAGGCCAGCAGGCCGCCGACGGCAAGCATCGCAAAGAGCAGGATCGCCGGTACGGGATTGCGGATTGAAAATGCGGAAAAGTTCATCAGCCTTCTCCCGCGACTTTCACGAGATCGTTGTCCGACAGAAACGCTCCGCCCGACGTCACCACTCTCGCCGATTTATCAATGCCCGAGATGATCTCGACTTCGCCGTCATTGCGGCGCCCGGTCTCGACCCGCACCCGTTTTACCCGCTTGTCCTCGCCGACCGCAAAGACGTAGTTGATCCCGTCACGGAAAACGATCGCGGTCTCGGGAACCGTCAGCGCTGGCGTGGTCCTGAGTTCGACGGTGCCGGTGACATAAAGACCGGTGCGCGGCTGAACGTCCTGGGGAAGGGTGACATAGACGATCGCCCGGCTCGTATTGGTGTCGATCGAAGGTCCGACGAGCCTCACCTTGCCCTGAATGCAGCGTCCGTCCGGCCCGTCGATGTCGACGCGCAATCCTTCCGAAATGCGCGAGAGGTAGCGGGCGGAAACCTCGGCCTGCCATTCGACCCGCTGCTGGCGGACCATGCGAAACAATTCGCTGCCGGAGGAAACGACGGCGCCGAGCTCGGCCGAGCGCGAGGTTATCAGACCGTCGTCGACGGCCGTGACGGTTGTCTGGTCGAGCTTGATCTTCTGGCTGTCGAGCGCTGCCTCTTCGGATTGGAGACTTGCCGCCGCGGTCTGTTCGTCGGCAAGATATTCGACGATCTTCTCGTCCGAGAGGGCGCCGGAGGGTTGAAGCTGGCGAGCGCGATCGGCATTGGCCTTTGCCTTTGTGAGGTTTGCCTTCGCGGTCACGACGGCCGCCTCCTGCTTGCGAAGATCGGCCTGCACACTGTCCTGCGACATCAGGACGAGGGTCTGCCCCTTCTTAACCACGGAGCCGACATCGGCCAGGATTTCGGTGATGCGAAGTCCGCTCGTCTCGGAGGCGATGATGGCTTCCTGCCAGGGTTTCAGCCAGCCGCTTGCCGGAACGGTTTCCGGCCAGTCCCGCTCAGCCGGCGCCATCAGCGAGACGGTCAGGGCGGGGGCGGCGGCTTGATCCGCCACGGCACTGCGCAGCGGCAGCAGAAGCGCTACCGCAATAAGAGCGGTGGCGAATATTCCAGATGGTTTTCTCAACGATGCACTCCTTGTGGTCAAAGGCATCGCTGCCCTTTCCCGGTCCGCGCCAACTTGGCGGATGATTGCCACTCATGCGCGGCAACCGGCCTCGACGCGCGTCCATGTCATGGCAGGATAAGTAACGGGGCGAACGTTAAGTGCGGTCAAGTTAGTGTTAAGATAGGTAAAACTCGCTCACGCGACGGTGTTTGTGCTGTATGGCTTCATCGAATTAATGACGGACGAAGTGAATGAACAAGGTTCTCCTCATCGACGACGATGCCGAGCTGACGACGCTTCTGCAGGAATATCTCGTTGAAGAGGGATATGACGTCGTAACGGATACGGACGGTCGCGCTGCCATTGCCGCTGCTGCCGGCAATACGGTCGATATCATCGTGCTCGACATCATGATGCCTCGGATGAACGGGATCGAGGTTCTGCAGAGGATCAGGAAGCTCAGCCAGGTTCCGGTGCTGATGCTGACCGCAAGGGGCGATGACGTGGACAGGATATCGGGCCTCAATCTCGGTGCCGACGACTATGTGCCGAAGCCATGCTCGCCGGGCGAACTGGCGGCGAGGCTGCGCGCCATCCTGCGCCGGGCGGGGCAGCCGGCAGCCGGCGCGTCGACCGACACGATCAGGGCGGGGCAGCTCGTGCTCCATCCGGGCAGCAGGATCGCCGAATGGCGCGGAGAAAGCCTGGAGCTGACCGGCACCGAGTTCAGCCTGCTCGAAGTGCTTGCCCGCAGTGCCGGCCAGCTCGTGTCGAAGCAGGACATCTCGAAACGGGCCTTCGGCAAGCCGCTGACCCCGTTCGATCGCCGTATCGACGTCCATATCAGCAGCGTGCGCCAGAAGCTCGGACTGAGGGAGGACGGGCAATCCTGGATCCAGTCCGTTCGCGGCCAGGGCTATCAACTTCTCGTGGACTGACCATGCCTAGGCTTTTCTGGAAATTCTTCGCGACGATCTGGTTGACGCTTGCAACGACGCTCACTGTTATCATCGTGATCGTCAACCTCTTTCAGATCCCGCCGCCTGGCCGCGATCGGGAATACCAGGAGCGAGCGATCATTCTGAAGCTGACCGCGAACGTCCTCGCAAGGGATGGGGAGGACGCCGCAGAGCGCTTCATCCGCTCAAGTGAAGATACGGTGCCGCTGGGCCTGACTCTTTCGAAAACCATGGGGTCGCCTGCGTGCGGAGACGAAGGTAGGGCAGAGACGAAGTCCATTCTGAAGGACGGAATTTGCTACCGGATCTCCGTGGCGCCGGAAGCGAACTTCCTTCTCAACGTGGTGGATAACCTGGCGCTGCTGGTGCCTTGGCTTTCGATTTTCGTTTCGAGTACGGTCGCTGCCGCAGCACTCGCCCGCTATCTCATTCGACCCGTCGTGCATTTGCGCGACGGCCTGAGCGCGCTCGCCCATGGCCGCTTCGACTTCCGTATCGGCGACCAGATGGCCGGCCGAAAGGATGAAGTCACTGCGCTGGCGCATGACTTCGATTCCACCGCCGCGCGGCTTCAGGAGCTTCAGGATGCGCAGCAGCGGCTGTTCCATGATGTCTCCCATGAATTGCGTTCGCCCCTGTCCCGCCTGCAGGCTGCCGTCGGCGTTCTTCGGCAGAGCCCGGCCAAACTCGGCGCCATGCTGGACCGAATGGACCGGGAGGTTGAACGGCTCGACGCGCTGGTCGGCGAAGTTCTGACCCTTGCCAGGCTCACCGCCGGCTCCGGCCTGCCGCTGAAGACCCAGGCCCTGGATGTCATCGAACTGCTGAATGAAATCCTTGGCGACGCCGCATTCGAAGCCCAGGCACGAGATGTGTCGATCACGACAAGCGTCGACGGCAGCTTCCGCGCCGAGGTCGAAGGCGAGCTGCTCTACCGGGCACTCGAAAACGTCGTGCGCAACGCCGTCAAATACACGGCCGAACATTCGCACATATCCGTGTCTTGCGAGGCGGCGGCCGAGCGCCTCAAAATCTGCGTCACCGATCGGGGGCCAGGCGTGAGGCGCGACGAACTCGAACGCATCTTCCAGCCGTTCTCACGCGGGAAAGAGGCGGTGCCAAGAGGCGGATACGGCCTGGGTCTTGCCATCACCCGGCAGGCCATCGAGCGCCATGGCGGGCGTGCGCATGCGTCGTTGCCTGACGCCGGAGGCCTGGCGATCACGCTGGAACTTCCGAGACGGCCGACGCCCTATGGTTCGGTTGATGATCAAGCATCCCGGGATTTTACCTAACTTTACAGTTTCTTTACCGCCATTAACGCTGGCCTCGCTAAGCCTGGATCTCCGATCCCGGTTCAGAAAGCTTGCCAGTGAGTCCGTCGCTCCGCACCAGACTATCATCCCTCCGCTACGCCGCATCCGCCTTCACGCTGCTGCTCGCAGGCTGCGTCAGCGGTCCGGATCACGTTCCCCCTGAGATGCCGCTTCCCGCCAAATTCGAAGAGGGTACCACCAAAAGCAACGGCAATGTCGTGACGGCTGAGTGGTGGAAGGCCTATCGCGACAAGCGGCTCGACGGCCTGGTGGCCCATGGCCTCAGCGAAAACCTCGATGTGCTGCAGGCGCTCGAGAGCATCAATTCGGCTGCCGCCAATGTCACGGTTGCCGGCGCCGGCAGTCTGCCGAGCCTCAGTGTCGACGCATCGCACACGGTATCCGGTGAAAAGGGGCGGCTGCGCACGACGGTCGGCACCACGAATACCACAGGCGGTGAGGCCAGCCTTTCCTGGCTGCTCGACATCTTCGGCCAGTACCGTCGCTCCAAGGAGAGTGCCATCGCCTCGCTGGGAGCCGCCTATGCGACGGCCGACAATGCAAAGCTCACCTTCCTGAAAGACCTGGTCGAGAGTTATATCGACGCCCGCTATTACCAGGAGCGCATCGCGCTTGCACGGGCGAGCCTGAAATCCCGCCAGCAAACTTACGAACTCACGCAGCTGCAGCTCAAGGCAGGTGCGGCCTCCCGCCTCGACGTCGTTCAGGCCGAGGGCCTGGTGCAGTCGACAAAGTCCGACATTCCCGGCCTCGAACAGAGCTTCACCGAATCGGCCCATCACATTGCCACGCTGCTCGGGATGCCGGCGGCCTCGTTGATGGACGAGCTGCAGAAAAGCGCCGGTCAGCCGGTTTTCCGCGGCGATATTCGCGCCGGCATTCCGGCCGATCTCATCCGCAACCGTCCTGATATAAGAAAGGCCGAACGCGAGCTGGCGGCGGCCGTCGCCGATATCGGTGCTGCCGAAGCCCAGCTTTATCCGTCGATCTCGCTCTCCGGTTCGATCTCGCCGAGCTGGGTCAAATCCTCGGGTGCCGGCGGCTCGAGCCTCACCAGCTGGTCCTTCGGACCGACGCTCAACCTGCCGATCTTCGACGGCGGCAAATTGCGCGCGAATGTCGATATCGAGAAATCGGATGCGAGGGCGCAGTATCTCGCCTGGAAAGCGGCGGTGCTGAACGGGGTCGAAGAGGTGGAAAACGCGCTGTCGGCAGTTCGCCGCGACACGCAGACACTGGCGCCGTTGCGCAGGCAGGTGCAGACGGCGGAGGAATCCCTGGCACTGTCGACCGCAAGCTACAAGGACGGCGCCTCGTCGTTGCTCGATGTCCTCGACGCCCAGCGGTCCGTCTCCGATGCTCAGGCAAGCCTTGCCGCTACCGTGCAGCAGGTTGCCAAGGACTATGTGGATCTCTATGTCGCCGTCGGCGCCGGTTACCTCACCCAAGAAGAGCCTGTCGCCTCGAAGCGAGTGGCGAAGTCGGGCTGATCGGCCGCCCGGCTAGAGCAATTCCAGCAAAAGTGTGCAGCGGTTTTGCGCCCGGAATTGCGTGAAAACAAAGAGATAGAGCAATTCCATGATTCGAAGAAAAACGGAATTGCTCTATCCGCGGCGGTGCCGGTCAAATGCTGCCCGCGGCCGTTATATTTCTATATTTTACCCAACTTTACACTGGCTTTACCGCCATTAACGCTGGCCTCTCTAAAAGCTGAATCGATGATCCCGGTTCAGAAGATTCGCCGATGGCTTCCAACATTCAACCCGTGAAAATGCCGACGCAGGCGGCCGTTTGCGCCGTCCTCCTCGCCTTGCTCTCTTCCTGCACGAACGTACCCCTGCAGCAGGGCAGCTCGCTTGGCTCCTATGCGGGAATGGCGGTCTCGGGCGGTTCTCTGACCAACGCAAAATTGCGGGTGAATTCGCCGGCGGTTCTTGCCGCGCAAACGGTGCGCATCGCTCCGACGAGGGTCGAGAATGCCGGCGGCGGTTCTTTCGAACCGAAAGACCTGGCACTCCTGACCAATGCGATCGACCGGGCGCTGTGCAGGGGTCTCAGCGACCGTTTCAAGGTCGTGGGTCCAAACCAGCCGGCGGATCTCGTCGTCCATGCGACCGTCACCGACATCGTCGCCACGAACCGTGCTGTTGCCGCGACCTCCACCGTCGCCACACTCGGCGCTTCGGTGGCAATGGTTCCAATCCCGAGGATTCCGATCGGTCTCGGCGGCTTGTCGGCGGAAGCCGAGGCGGTCGGACAGGACGGTACGCAGCAGGCGGCGATGATCTGGTCGCGCGGCGCGAACATGCTGACGACGAAGGCACGGATATCCTCGGTCGGGGATGCTTATTCCCTGTCATCGGCATTCGGCGCCGATTTCAGCCGCATGCTGATCAAGGGTCAGGATCCGTTCAAGGCAACATCGTCCATCCGGCTGATGCAGAAGATCAAGGCGTCGTTCGACAGCGATCCGAAAGACGACGCCTGCAAGGCCTTCGGACCCGCGCCCGGCATCAAAGGGGCGGTCGCCGGTCAGCTCGGTCTGCCGCCGAGCTGGAGCGATAAGGGCGCGGCGGTCTCTCAATAGCAGCCAGGCGGCGGTCATCTATCACGCGCGGCATGGCGGCTGTGGCATTTCAAAAACCAGCAGAAAGGACATCGACATGAAGACATATCTACGGCTTGCAGGGGCGGTGATGGCAGCACTCGCGGCGAGCCCGGCATTCCCAGCACAGGAACAGTTCCTGCCGTCCGAGAAGGCGGCCGCAATCCTCGCCGATGGAATTCCCTGGTCGGCACTGGCGCCGGATGGCAAGGCACTCAAAGTCACCCTGGAGAAGGACGGCACCGGAAGCATTCGCGGTCCGATGCCCTTTGCGCTCCCCGTCACCTGGACGGTCAAGGACGATGCGATGTGCATATCCGGCAAGATGGGTACGCACTGTCTTCGATTCCGCTCGGTTCCCGGAGGGCTTCAGGGCTGGGACGGCGACAAGCCGGATCTGAAGTTCAGCCGTTGACGTCAGGCGGGCACCTTTCAGAGATGCACCGCAACATGAGGAGTTTCCGATGAATTATTTACTGGTGTTCGCCACGGTCTCGCTGTTTCTGGCAGCGCAATCGGTTGCCATGGCGCAAGTTCCGCCCCCCATCCCGTTGATTCCCGGCCCTCCGGGGCTCCCAACCGTTGTCATGCCGCCACCGCCCGATGCTCCTCCGCCATCGGAGGAATATTCGAATGAATATGACGGGAGACACTATGCTTGGTGCGCGCGCCGGTACCGGTCGTATTCAGCCTATGACAATAGCTTTCAGCCCTCCAGGGGACCGCGCAGGCAATGTTATTCCCCCTACGATTGAGCTGGCATCGTTCCAGGCCCGCCGGAGCGGTTGTCTAACGTCCGACGGCGTTCAGGAGCCGGAGGGCAAGCTTGAGGTGCGGCATATCCAGCATGCGCCCCTCAAGCTGGATGACGCCTGCGTCCGGCCTGGCGGCAAAAGCGGCGGCGACTTTCTCCGCCCAGGCGATCTCGGAAGCGTCAGGCGTGAAAGCGTGGTTGATCGTTTCGACCTGGCTCGGATGGATGGCCATCATGCCGGAAAAGCCGTCGCGCCGCGCGCGGCCGACATAGGCCCTGAGACCGCTATGATCGTGGAAATCGGGATAGACGGTGTCGATGGCCGGAACGGCGGCGGCATGGGCGGCAAATAGCGTCAGCGAGCGGGCAAGCTCGTAAGGCGGCGTGTAACGGCCATCCGTCCGTCGCGCGGTCGCAGCCCCGATCGCGGCAGGCAGATCCTCAGCACCCCAGGTAAGGCCGCAGAGGCTGGCCGCGACGTCCCGGTAGCTGCCGATCTCGAAGATCGCCGACGGCGTTTCGGTTGCGATCGGCAAGATGGGGATTTCAGGTGCAAGTGAGCCTGCGAGCTTCAGCACCGAAGCCGCCCCCTCGGCCTTCGGCAGCATGATCGCGAAAGGATGGAGGCCACTCAGAGCGGCAAGGTCGTTTTCGAACTCCGGGGAGGCGAGGGGATTGATGCGGATCAGGAGATTGGTTTCGCCAGTCTGGCGCAGGACGAATTCTTGGACGGCCTGGCGGGCGCGTGGCTTGTTGGCGGGTGCAACCGAATCTTCGAGATCGAGAATGACGGCATCGGCGCCCGAGGCGAGTGCTTTCTCGAAACGCTCCGGCCGATCGCCGGGCACGAAGAGCAGCGAGCGAAGTCTCATGACGGCTTTACCTTCAGCATGACGGTGCGCAGGCACTGGCAGACGATCTCGCTGCGCTGGTTCAGGGTGATGTGCCGGAAGGTGACGATGCCGGCGTCGGGGCGGGAGTTCGAGCGGCGCAGTTCCGTCACCTCCGTTTCCACCCGCAGCGTGTCGCCGATGAAGACCGGCTTCGGCATCGTCACCTTGTCGTAACCGAGATTGGCGACGAGCGTGCCGAGCGTGGTGTCGCCGACCGAAAGACCGACGGTGAGCGCAAAGGTGAAGGTGCCGTTGACGACGATCCGGCCGAATTCGGTGCCGGCCGCATAATCGGCATCGAGATGCAGCGGCTGCGGATTGTGGGAAAGCGTCGTAAACAGCAGGTTGTCGGTCTCGGTGACCGTGCGGCGGATCTCGTGGGCGATGCGGTCGCCGAGCGTCCATTCGTCGAAATAGCGGCCGGCCATCAATCCTGCTCCTTCGTGACGGTGACGACCAGCTGGTTCTCCGAGACCCTGGCGCCGGTGGAAACCTGCAGTTTTCCGATAATGCCGTCAAAAGGCGCGCGCAGCGAATGCTCCATTTTCATCGCTTCGACCGTCAGCAGACGCTCCCCCTTGGCGACATGATCGCCTTCGGCGACATCCACCGAAATCACGAGGCCGGGCATCGGCGAAAGGATCGCGCCATCGCCCGCACCCTGGCTCGCCTCGATTTCGCTGGCGACGGGCAGGCTGATCGGCCAGGCATTGCCGCCGTCGAAAAGTACGGTCGTTTCACCAATCGTGACGATATTTGCCTCAGGCTTCCGACGTGATTGCCCCCAGAAGAGGTGATCGCCGATACGGATGCGCACCCGATTGTCATCCGCGTCGGCGATGCGGAATCCGGCAAGCGCGGCCCAGGGATCATCATCGGTATTTCTTGAAAGCACGGCGGCTGCGGTGTCGATCGCGATTTCGCTCGGCTCCGTCGCCACAAGGCTATCGCCATGGCGGTCGAGGAAGCCGGTATCGATCTGAGCGGCGCGAAAATCCGGATCGACGGCGATGCGGGCAAGCAGGCCGGCATTGGATCTGACCGGCCAGACCTCGATTTCGGCGCAGGCGGCTGCAAGTTTCGAAAGGGCTGCCTCGCGGTCCGGTCCATGCGCAATGATCTTGGCGATCATCGGATCGTAGAAGGCGGTGATCTCATCGCCCTGTTCGACGCCGCTGTCGACGCGGACGGATTGCGGCAGGCGCAGATGGTCGAGCCGGCCGGTCGAAGGCAGATAACCGGCGGCCGGATTTTCGGCATAGAGCCGGGCTTCGAAGGCCCAGCCATTCATGGCGATCTCGTCCTGGCTTTTCGGCAAGGGCTCGCCGCTCGCGACCTTCAACTGCCAGAGCACCAGATCCTCGCCAGTAATCGCCTCGGTGACGGGGTGTTCTACCTGCAGCCTCGTATTCATCTCCATGAACCAGATACGGTCAGGATGCAGGCCCTGGGAGGCATCGGCGATGAATTCGATGGTGCCGGCGCCGACATAGTTGACCGCTCTTGCGGCCTTGACCGCCGCCTCGCAGATCACCGCCCGGGTGGCGGCATCGAGGCCGGGGGCAGGGGCCTCCTCGATCACCTTTTGATGACGGCGTTGCAGCGAACAATCGCGTTCGAAGAGATGCACGCAATTGCCGAGCTTGTCGGCGAAAACCTGCACCTCGATATGGCGCGGATTGGCGATATAGCGTTCGATCAGAACGCGGTCGTCGCCGAAGGCGGCGGCCGCCTCACGGCGGCAGGAGGCGAGACGTTCGGCGAAATCCTGCGCGCGGTCGACGCGGCGCATGCCCTTGCCGCCGCCGCCGGCAACCGCCTTGATGAGTACGGGATAACCGATGGCCTCGGCTTCCGCCGCCAGCCTCTCTTCGCCCTGGTCCGATCCGAGATAACCGGGGGTCACGGGCACGCCGGCTGCCTGCATCAATTCCTTGGCGGCATCCTTGAGCCCCATCGCCCGGATGGCAGCGGCCGGCGCGCCGACCCAGACGATGCCGGCCTTCTCCACCGCCTCGGCAAAATCGGCATTTTCCGACAGGAAGCCGTAGCCCGGATGGATCGCAGCGGCGCCGCTCTTGCGGGCAGCCTCCAGGATGCGCTGCGGCGAGAGATAGCTTTCGCGGGCCGGCGAGGGGCCGATGGCGATCGCCTCGTCCGCCTCCCTGACAAAGGGCAGGCCGGCATCGGCTTCGGAATAGACGGCAATGGTGCGGATGCCGAGCATCCTGGCCGTGAGGATGACGCGGCGGGCGATTTCGCCCCGGTTGGCAATGAGCAGGCTTTCCATCATCGACGCCTCACATCCTGAACAGGCCGAAGCGCGGCCCTTTCGGGATCGGCGCATTCAGGCAGGCGGAAAAGGCAAGGCCCAGCACGTCCCGCGTCTGGCGTGGATCGATGATGCCGTCGTCCCAAAGGCGGGCGGTGGCATAATAGGGATTGCCCTCGGCCTCGTAGCCGGCGCGGATCGGCGCCTTGAAGGCTTCCTCCTCTTCCATGGGCCAATTCTCACCGCGCGCCTCCATGGAATCTCGGCGAATGGTGGCAAGCACGGAGGCCGCCTGTTCGCCGCCCATCACGCTGATGCGGCTGTTCGGCCAGGTGAAGAGGAAGCGCGGGCGATAGGCGCGGCCGCACATGCCGTAATTGCCGGCACCGAAACTGCCGCCGATGATGACGGTGACCTTCGGCACGGTGGCGGTTGCAACGGCCGTCACCAGCTTGGCCCCGTCCTTGGCGATGCCGCCAGCCTCATAGCGGCCGCCGACCATGAAGCCAGAAATATTCTGCAGGAAAAGCAAGGGTATGCGCCGCTGGCAGGCGAGCTCGATGAAATGGGCGCCCTTCAGCGCACTTTCGGAAAACAGCACGCCGTTATTGGCGATGACGGCGACCGGCATGCCCCAGATGCGGGCGAAACCGCAGACCAGCGTGGTGCCGTAGAGCGGCTTGAACTCATGCAGTTCCGAGCCATCGACGATCCGTCCGATGACCTCGCGCACGTCGTAGGGTGAACGCACATCATCCGGGATGAGACCGCAGAGATCTTCGGGATCGAGTTTCGGCGGTCGCGGCGGCTGGAGGTCGATATCGACTGATTTCACAGTGTTGAGGGTGGCTGCGATATCGCGCACGAGCAGCAGCGCATGTTCATCGTTCTCGGCGACATGATCGACAACGCCGGAGCGGCGGCCATGGGTCTCGGCGCCGCCGAGCTCTTCGGCCGAGATGATCTCGCCGGTCGCGGCCTTCACCAGCGGCGGACCGGCGAGGAAGATCGTGCCCTGATTGCGCACGATGACCGTCTCGTCGGACATGGCGGGCACATAGGCGCCGCCGGCGGTGCAGCTTCCCAACACGCAGGCGATCTGTGGGATTCCCTCGGCCGACATCTGGGCCTGGTTGTAGAAGATCGCGCCGAAATGGTCGCGGTCGGGAAAGACGTCGGCCTGATGCGGGAGATTGGCGCCACCGCTATCGACCAGATAGAGGCATGGCAGCCGGTTCTGCAGAGCAATCTCCTGCGCCCGCAGATGTTTCTTCACCGTCAGGGGGTAATAGGCGCCGCCCTTCACCGTCGCGTCATTGGCGACGATCATCACCTCGCGGCCGCAAACACGGCCGATGCCTGTTATGATGCCGGCGCCGGGCGCCTCATCATCATACATGCCGTTGGCCGCCAGCGTGCCGATCTCCAGGAACGGGCTGCCGGCATCGATGAGCAGCTGGATCCGGTCGCGCGGCAGGAGCTTGCCCTTGCCGGTATGGCGCTCGCGCGCTGCCTGCGATCCACCCTGGCGCGCTTTCGCCGAGCGGTCGTGGAGTTCGTCGCTAAGGGCCTTGTTCTTGGCTGTATTGGCCTTGAAGGTCTCGCTATCGCGGTCGATCGCAGTCGAAATCACCGTCATGATGCGATGAGCTCCCGGCCGATCAGGTAGCGGCGGATCTCGTTGGTACCGGCGCCGATATCGTAGAGCTTGGCGTCGCGCAAAAAGCGTTCGACCGGCCATTCCTTGGTATAGCCGGCGCCGCCGAGTGCCTGGATCGCTTCCAGCGAGACCTTCACGGCATTCTCGCTGGCAAAGAGGATCGCGGCGGCCGCATCCGTGCGCGTCGCGCGGCCGGCATCGCAGGCCCGGGCAACGGTATAGACATAGGCGCGCGCCGAATTCAGCGCGACATACATGTCGGCGATCTTGCCCTGCATCAGCTGGAAGTCACCGATCGGCTTACCGAACTGTTTGCGATCGCTGACATAGGGCAACACGACGTCGAGGCAGGCCTGCATGATGCCAAGCGGCCCGGCGGCGAGCACTGCGCGCTCGTAGTCGAGGCCGGACATCAGGATCTTCACGCCTTCTCCCTCCCGGCCCATCAGCGCCTCGGCCGGCACCTCGCAATCCTGAAAGACCAGTTCGGCGGTATCGCTGCCGCGCATGCCGAGCTTCGAGAGTTTCTTGGAGACGCTGAGGCCCGGCAGGCCCTTTTCGACGATGAAGGCGGAAATGCCTTTCGGGCCGGCTGCGGGATCGGTCTTGGCATAGACGACCAGCACATCGGCATGCGGCGCGTTGGTGATCCAGAATTTGGCGCCGTTCAGAACATAGCGGTCCCCCTTTTTCTCGGCACGCAAGCGCATGGAGACGACATCGGAACCGGAGCCCACCTCGGACATGGCAAGCGAACCCACATGTTCGCCGGAGATCAGTTTCGGCAGATGACGGCGTTTCTGTTCCGGCGAGGCCCAGCGGCGGATCTGGTTGACGCAGAGATTGGAATGGGCACCGTAACTCAAGCCCACGGAAGCCGAGGCCCGTGAAATCTCCTCCATGGCGACGACATGATCGAGATAACCGAGACCGGCGCCGCCGAATTCTTCCTCGACGGTAATCCCATGCAGGCCGAGGGCGCCCATCTCAGGCCAGAGGTGGCGTGGAAACGTGTTGCTTTCGTCGATTTCCGCAGCCAGCGGAGCAATATGAGCGGCAGCAAACCGCGCCGTCGTTTCACGGATCGCGTCCGCGGTTTCGCCGAGCGAAAAATCAAACATGGCACTCCTCCCGCTGAAATATGTAGCGCGGGTTGCGGCGGGGTCAAAGTGCCCTTGAATGATACGGGTGGAGAGCCTTGAGAATTCTCGTCGAGGGCGCGTGAACGCCATTTTCTTGAAAAGATGGAAAATATGGAATATATGGAAATTAAACCGGAGAGTATAGTCATGCGACAGTTCACGACAGGTGATCTCAATAAACAGATTGGTGATGTCACCGATGTCGCGAGCCGCGAGCCGGTTATTCTTACCCGCCACAACAAGCCCCGTTTCGTGCTGATGAGCTATGAACACTATCAGCGGATGCGCAGCGGCGAGGACCCGCGTCGCGCGCATCACATTTCGGAGATGCCGGATGAGCATGCCGAATTGTTCGGCGAGGCGATTGAGCGACTGGCGCGCGGGGAAAGTTACGACGATGAACCATGAGTTTCGCCCTGGCGAGGTGATAACCTATCCCTATCTCTGGGCATGGCAGCAGCAGCGTGGTGAGACGGAGTGGCGCAAACAGCGCCCGGTCTGTGTCATCATTGCGATCCGCAGTGCGAGCGATGGAAATACGCATCTCGCCCTTCTGGCAATCACCACGCAACCGCCGCCGTCGGGAAGGGCTGCGCTGGAAATTCCCGATATCGAACGTCGGCGTGCTGGTCTCGGTGATCTCAAACAAAGTTGGATCGTCGTCGACGAATACAATTACGATATCGTCGAGCGTTCCTGGTACATCGAGCCTCATCAGGAGGTTCTTGGTCGCTTCAGCAAGTCCTTCGTGATGAAGATTGCCGTCATGTTCGCGAACGCGCGGGGCCGGTCAGAACGAGTCAATCGATTCGACTGACATCCTCTCGATTTTCCGTTCCGTCCCGCCGAAAGGCCTCAGGGCTCTTGCCTATCCATTTCCTGAAGGCCCGGAAGAAGGCGCTCGGCTCGGAATAGCCGAGCTGGACGGCGATCTCGCCGATGGTCTTCGGCGTGTTCAGCAGCAGGTCAACGGCGAGATCCCGGCGGATGTCATCCTTGATGGCGGCATAGCTTTGTCCCTCGTCGTGCAGGCGGTGGCGGAGCGTGGAGGGCGGCATGCGCATATCAGCGGCGAGCTCGGCGAAGCTCCGCCACATGGCAGGTGTTGCCTGACTCAAGCGGCGGCGCACGGCTGCGGCGATGCCGGCATCATAGCGGTAGCGCACCAGAATATTGGCGGGCGCGCCGCGCAGGAACTGTTTGAGCGCCTGTTCGCTGCGTGAAATCGGCAGGTCGAGCAGGGTGCTGTCAAAGCCCAGCCGGCTGATGGCTTGCGAGAAACGCACCGGCGCACCGAAGAACAGCCGGTAGTCGGCGCCCTGTTTAGGCTCGGCGCAGCGGAAATCGACGCGCCGGATCGGAATGCGCCGGCCAACCAGCCAGCAGATGATGCCGTGCAGGATGATCCAATAGGTACGGTAGGCGAAGGCCGAACGCGGGCCGCCGGCATCCCGAAGCTCGACCTCGGCCAGACCGTCGCGGATGACGAGCTGTCCCCTGGGATCGTCGAGCACGATATCGAGGAAACGCAGCGCCCGACGAAGCGCATGACCCAGCGTCGGCGCATGCAGCACAGAGTGGCAGAGCAGTGTGAAGCTGCCGCTGCGCATCGGTCGGCCGCCCATGCCGAAGAATTCGTCGTCGAGCTCGGCGGCGATGGCCAGCCACAGCGCGCCGTAGGTTTCTGCCGAGACCGGCTGGTCGACCCGGGGCAGTCCCACGCGCGCAAGAATAGGCTGCGTCGGCTTATCTAGTCGCCGCAGGCTGTCGAGCGCCTCCTCGACAAAGGCCGGCGCAATCATCCGTCGCTCGATTTCGGCCACCCCACCCTCGCTATGGCAAAACTGGCCGAAATAATGGAGCATTTCTGTCATCGCTTGCAATAGGTGGAGCGAATAGAATCGTACCCGTCGGTTGCGCTTGGAGGCGGTCGCCGCCGGCAGGGAGGAACAGATTCATGTTGATCCAAGGAGCAAGCTTCATCGTCACCGGTGGTGGCTCCGGCCTCGGTGCTGCCACGGTGCGCGCGCTTGTCGAGGCAGGCGGGCGCGTGACGATCGCCGATCTCAATGTCGAAGCGGGCGAACATGTCGCCTGGGAATTCGCAAGCGCTGCACAGTTCGTCAAGGCCGACGTGGCCGATGAGAAGCAGGGAGCAGCGGTGGTTGCCGCTGCCGTCGACGCCTTCGGCGGCTTGCGCGGCTTGGTGAATTGCGCCGGCGTCGCACCGGCCGAAAAGGTGATCGGCCGCGACGGGCCGCATCGGCTGGAAAGTTTTGCCCGCACGGTCGGAATCAATCTCATCGGCACGTTCAACATGATCCGGCTTGCCGCCACAGCGATCCAGAAGACCGATCCGGATGCCGAAGGCGAACGCGGCGTCATCGTCAATACGGCCTCGGTCGCCGCCTTCGACGGTCAGATCGGCCAGGCAGCCTATGCCGCCTCCAAGGGTGGGGTGGCGGCGATGACCTTGCCGATCGCCCGCGAGCTTGCGCGTCACGGCATTCGCGTCGTCGCGATCGCGCCCGGCATTTTCGAGACGCCGATGATGGCTGATATGCCGGCTGAGGTTCAGGCCGCACTCGGCAAGAGCGTGCCCTTTCCACCGCGGCTCGGCCGGCCGGCGGAATTTGCCGGGCTGGTGCGCCATATCTTGGAAAACAACATGCTGAACGGCGAGGTCATCCGCCTCGACGGCGCATTGCGGATGGGCGCGCGGTGAACGCGTCGCCCCAAGGAGGAAAGATGGTTTTGCAGGATCCCATCGTCATCGTCGGTGCAGCGCGCACCCCGATCGGCAGCTTTCAGGGAGAGCTGAAAGAGGCGACAGCGCCGGAGCTTGGAGCGACGGCGATCCGCGCAGCGCTTGAGCGCAGCCGCATCGCGGCCGAGGCGATCGAGGAGGTTATCTTCGGTTGTGTCCTGCCGGCCGGGCAGGGCCAGGCGCCGGCGCGCCAGGCGGCGATCCATGCCGGCCTGCCTTTCGCGACGGCGGCCAGCACCGTCAACAAGATGTGCGGCTCGGGCATGAAGGCCGTGATGATGGCGCATGACCTGATCGCCGCAGGCAGCGCCTCGGTGGCGGTTGCAGGCGGCATGGAAAGCATGACGAATGCGCCCTATCTCCTTGACAAGGCCCGTGGCGGCTACAGGCTCGGCCATGGGCGTGTCGTGGATCATATGTTCCTCGACGGGCTGGAGGATGCTTATGACAAGGGGCGCTTGATGGGCAGCTTCGCGGAGGATTGCGCCGAGGCCTATCAGTTCACGCGCGAGGCGCAGGACAGCTACGCCATCGCCTCGCTGACGCGGGCGCAGAAGGCGATTGCCGAAGGCTGTTTCGACCGCGAGATCGTGCCGGTTACGGTGAAATCCGGCAGGACTGAGCAGGTGGCGAGCCGCGACGAACAGCCCGGCAAGGCGAAGCTCGACAAGATCCCGACGCTGAAACCGGCCTTCCGAGACGGCGGCACGGTGACTGCCGCCAATTCCAGCTCGATTTCCGATGGCGCGGCAGCCCTCGTGCTGATGCGCCGTTCCGAGGCGGAGCATCGCGGCCTCAAGCCGCTTGCCACCATCCTTGGCCATGCCACCCATTCGCAGGCGCCCAATCTTTTCGCTACCGCACCGATCGGTGCGCTGCAGAAACTGTCCGATCGCACCGGCTTATCGTTGTCGGAGGTCGATCTTTTCGAAATCAACGAGGCCTTTGCCGTCGTCGCCATGGCGGCGATGCGCGATCTCAACCTGCCGCATGAGAAGGTCAATGTGCATGGCGGCGCCTGCGCGCTCGGCCATCCGATCGGCGCTTCGGGGGCCCGGATCCTGGTGACGCTGCTTGCGGCGCTGGAGCGCTACGATCTGAAGCGCGGCATGGCGGCGCTCTGCATCGGCGGCGGCGAGGCGACCGCCGTCGCCATCGAGCGGCAATAGGAGGAGAGAACAGATGATCCTTTCCGACCTCCAGCAGCAGATTTCAGATCTCGCCCGCGACTTTGCCCGCGACCGGCTGGCGCCGGGGGCAGCCAAACGCGACCGGGAGCATCTCTTTCCGCGCGAGGAACTGAAGGAGATGGGTGAACTCGGGCTGCTCGGCATGCTGGTGCCGGAAGCCTATGGCGGCTCGGATACCGGCGTGGTCGCCTATGCCGCAGCACTTGAGGAGATCGCCGCCGGCGACGGAGCCTGTTCGACGATCATGAGCGTGCACAGTTCCGTTGGCTGTGTGCCGATCCTGAAATTCGGCACCGAGGAGCAGCGGCAGCGTTTCCTGCCGAAACTGGCCAACGGCGAATGGATTGGCGGCTTTGCGCTGACCGAGCCGCAGGCGGGTTCGGATGCCTCGAACCTGAAGACCCGGGCGCGGCGTGACAGTGACCACTATGTGCTCGACGGCTCCAAGCAATTCATCACCTCGGGAAAGAACGGCGATGTCATCATCGTCTTTGCCGTCACCGATCCCGACGCCGGCAAGAAAGGCATTACCGCCTTCATCGTGCCGACGGAGACGCCAGGCTACGAGGTGATCCGCGTCGAAGAGAAGCTTGGGCTGCATTCCACCGATACCTGCCAGATCGCCTTCAACAACATGCGCATCCCGGCCGGGCTGAGGCTCGGTGCGGAAGGTGAAGGTTATCGCATCGCGCTCGCCAATCTCGAGGGCGGGCGGATCGGCATTGCGGCGCAGGCCGTCGGCATGGCGCGGGCGGCCTTCGAGGCGGCGCGCGACTACGCCCGCGAGCGCACGGCCTTCGGCAAACCGATCTTTGAGCACCAGGCCGTGGCCTTCCGCCTTGCCGATATGGCGGTGCGGATCGAGGCGGCGCGGCAGCTCGTCTTTCATGCCGCCTCGCTCCGGGAGGCGGGGCTGCCCTGTCTGTCGGAAGCCTCGATGGCGAAGCTCTTTGCCTCCGAGATGGCCGAGCGTGTCTGCTCCGATGCGATCCAGATCCATGGAGGTTATGGCTACATGGCCGACTATCCGGTCGAGCGCATCTACCGCGATGTGCGCATCTGCCAGATCTACGAAGGAACGAGCGACGTGCAGCGCATGGTGATCGCCCGCAATCTATAGAACGACATCCGGCCCGGCTCTCGGAGGAGAGGGGCAAGGCCGGCAAGGGAGGAAAGAAACGACATGGTGGATTCTGCTCGTTTGAGCCTGCACGTCCCCGAACCCGCCGTCCGACCTGGCGGCCAGCCTGATTTTTCCAATGTCAGGATTGCCAAGGCCGGCGCGGTGCCGCGGCCGGAGGTGGATGTCGCGTCGGAAGACATCCGCGATCTTGCCTATTCCATCATCCGTGTTTTGAACCGCGACGGCGAGGCGGTCGGCCCCTGGGCCGGGTCGCTCTCCGATGAGGAGCTGCTGACCGGGCTTCGCAACATGATGAAACTGCGGGCCTTCGACGCCCGCATGCTGATGGCGCAGCGGCAGGGCAAGACCTCCTTCTATATGCAGCATCTCGGCGAAGAAGCCGTCAGCTGCGCCTTCCGCAAGGCGCTCGAGAAGGGAGACATGAATTTCCCGACCTATCGCCAGGCGGGCCTCTTGATCGCCGACGACTATCCGATGGTCGAGATGATGAACCAGATCTACTCGAACGAGAGCGATCCCCTGCGCGGCCGGCAACTGCCGATCATGTATTCCTCCAAGGAGCACGGCTTCTTCACCATCTCGGGCAATCTCGCTACCCAATATGTGCAGGCCGTCGGCTGGGCGATGGCCTCGGCGATCAAGAACGACAGCCGCATTGCCGCGGCCTGGATCGGCGACGGATCGACGGCGGAATCGGATTTCCACTCGGCGCTGGTCTTTGCCTCGACCTACAAGGCGCCGGTCATCCTCAACATCGTCAACAATCAGTGGGCGATATCCACCTTCCAGGGCATCGCCCGCGGCGGCTCCGGCACCTTCGCCGCCCGCGGCCTTGGCTTCGGCATTCCGGCGCTGCGTGTCGATGGAAACGATTATCTCGCCGTCCATGCGGTCGCCCGCTGGGCGGCCGAGCGCGCGCGGCGCAATCTCGGCCCGACGCTGATCGAATATGTGACCTACCGCGTCGGCGCCCACTCGACCTCCGACGATCCGAGCGCCTACCGGCCGAAGACGGAATCGGAGGCCTGGCCGCTCGGAGATCCCGTGCTGCGGCTGAAGAAACATCTGATCGTCAAGAGTGTCTGGTCGGAGGAGCGGCATGTGCAGGCGGAAGCCGAAATCATGGATGAGGTGATCGAGGCGCAGCGCCAGGCAGAGGCGCACGGCACCCTGCATGCCGGCGGCAGGCCCTCGGTGCGCGACATTTTCGAGGGCGTCTATGCCGAGATGCCGCCGCATATCCGCCGTCAGCGGCAGCAGGCGGGGTACTGACATGGCCAGGATGACGATGATCGAGGCGGTGCGCAGCGCCATGGACGTCTCGATGGCGAAGGACGACAATGTCGTCGTTTTCGGCGAGGACGTCGGCTATTTCGGCGGCGTCTTTCGCTCGACGCAGGGCCTGCAGGCAAAATACGGCAGAACACGCTGCTTCGATACGCCGATCAGCGAATCCGGAATCGTCGGCACGGCGATCGGCATGGCCGCCTACGGGCTGAAGCCCTGTGTCGAAATCCAGTTCGCCGATTACATGTATCCGGCCTATGACCAGCTGACGCAGGAGGCGGCGCGCATCCGCTACCGGTCCAACGGCGATTTCACCTGCCCGATCGTCGTGCGCATGCCGACCGGCGGCGGTATCTTCGGCGGCCAGACGCACAGCCAGAGCCCGGAGGCGCTTTTTACCCACGTCTGCGGGCTGAAGGTGATCGTGCCTTCCAATCCCTACGATGCCAAAGGCCTGCTGATCGCAGCGATCGAGGATCCCGATCCCGTCATGTTCCTGGAGCCGAAGCGGCTCTATAACGGCCCCTTCGACGGCCATCACGAGAAGCCGGTGACGCCCTGGTCGAAGCATGACCTCGGCGAGGTGCCCGATGGCCATTACACTATTCCGATCGGCAAGGCCGAGGTGCGGCGCGTCGGATCGGCGGTGACCGTGATTGCCTACGGCACCATGGTGCATGTGGCGCTTGCCGCAGCCGAAGATGCCGGCATCGATGCCGAGGTGATCGATTTGAGGAGCCTGCTGCCGCTCGATCTCGATGCGATCGTCAAATCGGTCGCCAAGACGGGGCGCTGCGTCGTCGTGCATGAGGCAACCCTGACGTCGGGCTTCGGCGCCGAGGTCGCAGCACTGGTGCAGGAACATTGCTTCTATCATCTCGAGGCGCCGGTCGTGCGTGTCGCCGGCTGGGACACGCCCTATCCGCATGCGCAGGAGTGGGACTATTTCCCCGGTCCCGGCCGTGTCGGGCGGGCGCTTGCCGAAGTCATGGAGGCCTGAGCCGTGGGCGAATTCATCATCAAGATGCCCGATGTCGGGGAAGGGGTCGCCGAGGCCGAGATTGTGGAATGGCACGTGAAGACAGGCGATCCCGTCCGCGAGGACATGGTGATTGCCGCCGTCATGACCGACAAGGCCACCGTGGAAATTCCGTCGCCCGTCCATGGCACCGTCATCTGGCTTGCCGGCGAGGTCGGAGACCGCATCGCGGTCAAGGCCCCGCTGGTGCGGATCGAGACGGCGGGAGATGTCGGCGAGACGCAGCCTGTGGTGATTGGGCAGGCGCCGATTGCCGAAGCCCCCATGGCCGACATTGCAAAACCTACCCCGGCAGCGCCAGCGCCAGCGCCAGTGCCGGCGGCTGCATCGACGGAAAAGCCGCTTGCCGCTCCCTCGGTGCGGCTTTTTGCCAGGGAAAGCGGTGTCGATCTCAGGCAGGTGCAGGGGACAGGACCGGCCGGGCGTATCCTGCGCGAGGATATCGAGCAATTCCTGACCCCAGGAGCCGCTCCCGCAGCAGTGAAGAACGGTTTTGCCAGGAAGACGGCGACCGAGGAGATCAAGCTGACCGGCCTGCGCCGCCGCATCGCCGAGAAGATGGTGCTTTCCGCCTCGCGCATCCCCCACATCACCTATGTGGAGGAAGTGGATATGACCGCGCTCGAGGAGCTTCGCGCCACCATGAACGGCGACCGCAGGCCAGGCCACCCGAAGCTGACTGTTCTGCCCTTCCTGATGCGCGCACTGGTCAAGGCGATTTCCGAGCAGCCTGACGTCAACGCCACCTTCGACGACGATGCCGGCATCATCACCCGCCACGGTGCCGTCCATATCGGCATCGCCACACAGACGCCGGCCGGCCTGACCGTGCCGGTGGTCCGGCATGCGGAAGCCCGCGGCATCTGGGATTGCGCCGCCGAGATGAACCGGCTGGCGGAAGCAGCACGATCCGGGACGGCGACGCGCGATGAGCTTTCCGGCTCCACCATCACCATCAGCTCGCTCGGCGCGCTCGGCGGCATCGTCTCGACACCCATCATCAATCATCCCGAGGTGGCGATCATCGGCGTCAACAAGATCGCCACGCGACCGGTCTGGGACGGCGCGCAATTCGTGCCGCGCAAGATGATGAACCTCTCCTCCAGTTTCGACCATCGCATCATCGACGGCTGGGATGCGGCAAACTTCGTGCAGCGCATCCGCACGCTGATCGAAACGCCGGCGCTCATTTTCATCGAAGGCTGAGATCCATGAAAGAGATCCTCTGCAAGCTCCTCGTCATCGGCGCCGGTCCGGGCGGCTATGTCTGCGCCATCCGCGCCGGACAGCTCGGCATCGATACCGTCATCGTCGAGGCCGGCAAACCGGGTGGCACCTGCCTGACGGTCGGCTGCATTCCCTCCAAAGCGCTGATCCATGCGGCCGAGGAATTCGACGCGACGCAAAAGATGCTGGCTGGCAGGAACCCGATGGGCATCCGCGTCGAAGGCGCCTCGATCGATCTCGGCAGAACGATTGCCTGGAAGGACGGGATCGTCGGCCGGCTCACAGGCGGTGTTTCGGGACTGCTGCAAAAGGCGCGGGTCAAGATCGTCCACGGTCGGGCCCGCTTCCGCGACGGCAAGACGGTGGAGGTGGAGACGGAAACCGGCCAGCAGATCATCCGGGCCGAGACCGTGGTGATCGCCACCGGTTCCGATCCGGTGGAGCTTGCCGATCTGCCTTTCGGCGGCCGCGTCATGTCCTCGACAGAGGCGCTGTCGCTGACCGAGCTGCCGAACAAACTCGTCGTGGTCGGCGGCGGTTATATCGGGCTGGAGCTCGGGACGGCCTTTTCCAAGATGGGATCTGATGTGACGGTCGTCGAGGCGACGCCGCAGGTGCTGCCCCAATATGATGCCGAGCTGGTGCGGCCCGTCATGCGCAAGTTGGCCGAAGGCGGTATCCGGGTGTTGACCGGCGCCAAGGCGATCGGCCTTGCCGACGATGGCGACGCATTGATCGTCGAAACACCGGATGGCCGTCAGCAAAGCCTGCCGGCGGACCGCATCCTCGTCACCGTCGGCCGCCGCCCGAGAACGGCTGGGTCGGGTCTCGAAGAGCTCGATCTCGATCGTGCCGGCCCTTATCTGAGGATCGACGATCGTTGCCGCACGTCGATGCGCGGCATCTATGCGATCGGTGACGTGACCGGCGAGCCGATGCTTGCCCACCGGGCCATGGCGCAAGGCGAGATGGTGGCTGAGATCATTGCGGGCAAGAAGCGGGCCTGGGACAAAAGATGCATTCCCGCCATCTGCTTCACCGACCCGGAGATCGTCAGCGCCGGCCTGTCGCCGGCAGAGGCGAAGGCGCAAGGCTATGAAATCCGCACCGGCCAGTTTCCGTTCAGCGCCAACGGTCGGGCGATGACGATGCTATCCGAAGAGGGCTTCGTGCGCGTGGTGGCCCGCGCCGACACCAATCTCGTGCTCGGCCTGCAGGCGGTGGGCGCCGGGGTCTCCGAGCTCTCGGCGGCTTTTGCGCTGGCCATCGAGATGGGTGCGCGTCTGGAAGACATCGCAGGCACCATCCATGCACATCCGACCCGCAGCGAAGCGGTGATGGAGGCGGCGCTGAAAGCTTTGGGAAGTGCCCTGCATATCTGAGGCCCAAGTCCAGGTCCGGACATTGACAATGCTGGAAGGCGTCGCGATCGGCGGCAAAACCGTCGATCACGGCTCCAATTCCTGGGGTCAAGGGGTCGCTGGTTCGACATCCGTCAGATGCGACGAACCGCGCACGGTCCCAGCGATCATCAACATCAAGGAGAGCGACATCACGATGCTGGCCTCGCGCGGCCGGATCGACGCCGCTCAGCTCGCAGCTGCGACGAGGTTCCCCGCCTTATGGGAAGCGCCATCGACTACGGCCGCGAGCCGTTAGCCGGCGGCAGTCATACGGACCCGATCAGCCACAGGCAGATGCACGCGGCCGAGGAGCTTAGGCGCGTATCCGACCTCGGCTTGGCCCTACATCATTTCGCCAACAGTTAAATTAGGCGCGGTGTTGGAAGTGGCCGGATCCTGGAGATCATCCCGTTTGGCTTCTACGCCAAAGGTGGCTGGGTGGATGAACCCTTCACAACGAAGGGCTATCGGGCGGATTTCGACCTGCTGATCATCGTCAACAACGGGAAGCCCTGCGAGTCCGCCGAGTATTGGTAAAGGCTGCCGACCGTCTGAGGACGGTGGTCGTCGAGATTTTCAGCATCTTATAGATGTGCGACTTGGGAAGCTGCGGACATCAATTCTTCGGGACTCGGCGCCCGGCATAGATTTTGGCCTTCCTCTTCGGCTTCTGTGAAACTCCAGCGCACAGTGCCTTCCCGATCGAGCAGGAACTCGCCGATAAGCGGCATGTGACCGGCGATCATAATCTGCCGGTCGGCCGCCGTAATTTCATACCAGTCCTTTTTCTCAAGAAAGTCGCCCGCCGCAGCCGGGTTCATCGGCACGGGCAACTCCCCCGGCAGATCGATCCGCATTGTCATGACCGCGTCCATTCCGAGCTTGTGCGGCCATTCGGTTTCGTTCTCCGTGAACTCGAGGATGGGTAAACCGAAGGCGCGATGTGAAGCCCCCACCGGGTCGGATGCGCTAAGAAGGTCGGGTAGCGGATGGTAGCGGAAGTAGAGCCGCGCCCGCTCGACTGGCGTCTTGACCACTGCGAGACATTCGATGCCTTTCTCCTTCAGGGCCGGGTTGAGTTGCGCCATCGCCGCGAGATGACGCCGGCAGAACGGACAGTGTAGGCCTCGAAACAAACCGATCAGTAACGGGCTGCGGCCTCGAAAATCATCGAGCGCGATCTTGCCTTCGCGCGAGATCGCGTCGAATACAACATTCGGTGCCCGGTCGCCGGGTTGCAGCGGGCGGTCGACACTACTCGTGGACATGAACAACCTCCTCGCCTCGGATCAGCAAAAAAGGCAACACACCCAGCGCTCCGGGGCTCGAACCCGTGCTGGGCGCAAACTCTCTACGCCGGGGCAAAGTAGCTTTCGGCCATCTGCCATATTGTCGACGTCGAGATTGAGCCGTGCAGGCCCATCATAGCACGTAAAAGCGTCTGCGGGCGAGCATTCAGGCTGGTCAGCAATCCGCGGCGCTATGTCCTCTGTGAGATCTTAGAGGGAAATCTTCTCCGCCGCTCTCGCCGGTTGATCTAAGTTTACAACCTGAGACAGTAAAATCTACCATTAAATCCTACGGTAGTTTTCAATTCGGTGGTCTGATAATTTCGTTGGTCCGCCTTACCCAATCCAACAAGGCGCAACAGTGGAGATCGTGATGACCGATAACTCTAAGACGCCTCCCGCCAAGAAGACAATCCAAGACCCCCCAGAATACGCGGCTGCGCCCGAAGACCCCAGCCAAGCCGCTCCTTCCAACTCGTCTGGCACGGCAAAGCCTCCCCAGCCAGTATCTGAAGATCTTCGGGGCCAGCTTAAATGGAATGAGCAGCGTACCGGCGAGACCGATGATTGGTTGGGCGGGCCGCAAAACGGAGCCGATGCGCCTGGCTCCAAGGAGAGTGGTCCGACAGGCTCGGGGAAAGTGCAGGGCGAAGGGGCAAGAAACCCCCAAACCGGCGAACGAATTGCAAGGAACCCCCAAACGGGAGAGTAGCAGCCGATACTGCTGCGACTTCGCGGTGTCCCACGACGGGCGCCGGTGCGAGCGCGGTTAAAGGCTTATCGAGGATTCTCACGTCAACTTGGATTGACGGATCGGGGCTGGGTTAGTCCCCGATCCGTAGCACCATCGTTTCCCCGAGAACGTGTTAAGTCGATGCGGCCCGGTCTCTGCGGCATGCCCGCGCCAAAGCTTCTCCGGCCCCACGCCGAAGCATCACGATTTCGATTTCCGCCAGCCGGCGGCCCACGCTTCGAATTCTGAGCAGAACCATCTTTCCCCGAACTGGGGGCTGATCTTCGTCTCTGCGTAGCGTCGCTGCCCCGGCAGGTGGAAGATACGCTCGCCCGTGTTGATGGAGATGTTGCCCTTGATCCTGCACGATTGTCCGGAGCCGCCAGAAGCGCTCCATGAGGCCAGCAAGTCGCTCGCGGTCCAGCCGCCGGCCGAACCAAACGCGAGCGCGCCGATGACCAAACCCGGAAACTTGAGAAGCACCGGTCTCTTCTGTGGATTGCGATAACCCTGACGCATCCCCCATCCCCGTCATTTCGCGCGAGGATTGTAGCGACGGATGGAGCACGGCGATATCCGTCCAAAAGGCGTAGTGCGCGGGGGCCTCGCCAACTAACCGCATCAGTCGTTCCGTTCCTTCGGGCTCTAGGGATGATGACGCATAACGTCTCACGTGCCGGAGGTTTGCTACACTCGGCAGGCTCACAACGCGGCTCCTAACGAGAAGGTTGGCCAGACCTTCCCGCTGGGACCAGGATCTCAGGTGGGGATCACGCCTTGCTCTTGCGGATGACGTCCGCAATCTTCACTTGCTTGGGAATGAGCTTCAGTTTGAAAAACGTGTCGGCGATGTTCTGCTGCTGCGCGACGACGGTGTCATCCAGGCTCTTGACCCCGTAGGACTGACGCTCGAGCGCCTTGACGAGCACAGGTTCGGGGATGCCGACCGACGGTGACAGCTCGGCCGCCGCAGCCGCGGTATCGGACTTCGTCCATTCGTCGATCTCGGAAATGGCCTCGATCAAGACATCGATCGCCTCGGCGTGGCCGTCGACCAGCGCCTTGGTGCCGAGATAGAACTGGTGATTGGGAACGATGCCCTCGCCGTTTCTGAGTTCTCGCGCTTCGACCGCCACTTCCGCCGCTGCCTGGAAGGGATCCCAGATGACCCAAGCATCGACCGCGCCCTTTTCGAAGGCGGCGCGACCGTCGGCCGGGGCGAGGAAGGATGCTTCCACGTCCTCATAGCTCAAGCCGGCTTCTTCGAGCGCCTTGACGAGCAGGTAATGCACGTTCGAGCCCTTGTTGAAGGCGACCTTCTTGCCCTTCAGCTCCGCGACCGATTTGATGGGGCTGTCCTTCGGGACAAGTATGGCTTCGCCGCGCCGGGCAGGGGGCTCGTGCGCGATGTAGACGAGCGGAGCGTTGGCGGCCTGGGCGAAGATCGGCGGCGTTTCGCCGGTCGATCCGAAATCGACGGCACCGGCGTTCAGCGCCTCGAGCAGTTGAGGGCCGCCTGGAAACTCGGTCCATTCAACCGTGTAGCCGACCGATTCAAGCTTCTTCTCCAGGGTCCCTTTGCCTTTGAGAAGCACCAGAGTTCCATATTTCTGGTAGCCGATACGCACGACCTTGTCAGCTGCGCCAGCCAGTCGAACATGCGTCAAAGGTGTCGCGATGGCGCCTGCCACCACCGCCGTGAAAGCGCGTCTTGTAATCTTCATCATAGCCTCCGGAATAGGATGAGGCTAAATTAAAGTGTATCTATCTTTCATAGAATATACGTGCTCCGGCATCCGCTTCTTAGGGATTGGCTTTTTTGTTCTGTTGCGACAACGAGCAAAAAGAACCGCGCCGCGAAATAGAAAACGTCAAGGCGATGTTTCAGGGCGCGACGCGCACGATCAGTTTTCCGAAATTCCTCCCTTCCAGAAGGCCAAGAAAAGCCTCTGGAGCGTTTTCAAGTCCGTCAACGATGTCCTCCTTGTATTTGAGCCGTCCCTCGGTGATCCACGCTCCAGCCTGCTGATAGAAGTCAGGACGCTGATCGGCGAATTCGCGCTGGATGAAACCGCGGATGGCGAGGCTTTTGCGCAGGATGGCGCGCATCACCGCAGGAAGCTGATCATGTCCGCTCAAGGCAGAGGATCCTTCGTTATAATGCGCGATCAGCCCGCAGACCGGTATGCGTGCGAAGTCGTTCAGCAATGGAAACACCGCGCTCCAGACGTGGCCACCGACATTCTCGAAATAGACATCGATACCCTTCGGACAAGCGGCTGCAATTTGTGCCGGAAAATCGCTTGCATGATGGTCTATGGCGACATCGAAGCCGAGCGCCTGGCGTATGTAGTCACATTTCTCAGGCCCGCCTGCAATTCCAACGACACGTGCCCCGGAAATCTTTGCCATCTGCCCGACTGCCGAGCCAACCGCGCCGCTCGCCGCGGCGACCACAAGCGTTTCGCCTTCTTTGGGCTTGCCGATATTGCGAAGCCCGGCATAGGCCGTGAAGCCGGGCATTCCGAGAATGCCGAGTGCCGTTGTGATTGGTGCGGTTTGCGGATCGAGCTTCCGCAAGTCCGCACCATCTGAAATCGCATGGCTCTGCCAGCCGGAATGCGAAAGCACGATGTCCCCTGCCTTGAACGCCGCGTTGCGGCTGCGTGCGATCCGCGCGACCGTGCCCCCTTCCATCACGCCGCCGACGTCGACCGGCTTGGCATAGGATTTGGCGTCGTCCATGCGGCCCCGCATGTAAGGGTCCAGGGAAAGATAGAGCGTCTCAAGAAGAACCTCGCCCTCGGCGAGATCCCGAACCGTCTCCCGCTCGAGCCGGAAATTGGCCGCCACCGGCTTTCCGGATGGGCGCGATGCAAGAACGATGCGGGTGGCAACGGGTTGAGCGGTCATGGATGTGTTCCTCTTCTGATTTTTCCTCGGTGTATCAGGGATTTGCTTCGAAAACTGGGCCTCGCCATCCGGACCGTGCCTGCTTGCCGACCGCGCCTTTGCCGTGACGCCCTTACAACCGCTCATCGATCCCACGACCAAACGAGCTCGATCATTGTCATCGAGCTCGATGTCGTGCCATCGGCGGCCGCCAAACGCGAACATCCTCCTTATGTGGATGATCGGCGTGTGCGAAAGGGCAATGACCTCTCCGAGCGGACTTGATGTCGCCGCCCGATTTATCGAATGCGCATGCCTGCCGCTTCATCGTAGTGAAGCGGTTTGTCAAATTTTGCGAGCGGCGCTTCCGGCACCGAGCCGATGGTCACGCCATGCGGCCAATCCGGAGGGCAGATGGCGATATAGCGGGCATAGCCGCCAAGCCCACCCCCGAATTTCGGATAACCGATCGCCACCAAAGCACCCGTTTCCGGGACCTGATCGAGATTGGCAACGCCTTCCGCCTGCGCAAAGCCGTTATGCATCAGCCAATGTTCGCCCTCGAGGTTGGGCGTGGTGTCGGTATCGAGCGGCTCGTGGCCATGAAACAGGATCTTGCGCTCGAGATGGAGGAATTTCAGCGCATCCAGGCTGACGCCCGGAAAAGGCGTGGTGGTCGAGAGCGCCGGGTCCGGCCATGTCTTGGACCAGCCCGAGCGGACGAAGACAACCGATCCTTCGGGAATCGTTCCGTGTTTCGCCTCGAAATCCTTGATGTCGGAGACCTGCAGGTGATAGCCGGGATCGGCCTTCACCTTGTCCTCGATGGAAATGACGACGAGCGGGCGGACCGCGAAGGTCGCCGGCAACTCGTCGATTGCGGCATATTCCGGTGCCCAATGGGCCGGCGGATCGAGCTGCGTGCCGAGCTGATCTGTTGTCAGCAGGTAGCTCGTCGCTTCGAAACCATGCTTGTCGTAGGTGTAGACATCGCCCTGCTTGGCGAAGCCTTCCAAATTCGCACCCGCCTTTGCCGGTGCAAAGCTTGAATTGCCGAAGCCCGCCCAAACGGGGATTTTCGGAGTGATGGTATGGGTCAGATCCACATATTTCGCGCCCTTGAAGGCGTCGTTGTAAACCTTCCAGAGCCCCGGCTCGTCGGCCCGAGCGGCCGCAACGGCCGAGAAAAATGTCATCCCGAAAATCATGGCAACGCGTGTCGCAAACCGCCTCATTGCTAATCTCCCTTCTGCCTCGATGTCATCGATAGTGCGCTCTTGGAATCTCACGACAGCGCCGCGCGTATTTCCACATACGCAGAGGGCGCTGTCGACTTTGACATACTGCATGATGTTATCCTTCAATCGATGCCGATTTAAGGAATTTTGCAGCAACCGACTTCAAGTGGATTCCGGAGCCTGCGCCAGCCGAGGCGATCAGCACGGCAAGCGCTTGCGAGTTTCATGTCCTTCCACTGTCCGGCCGCGCTCATGCGGCATTTGCTTTCGGCCGGGCAGCCTTAACGTGGGTGACGCTGCGGCGACCGTCGACACTGGCAGGGACGTCGCCATCGACGGTGGCGCGGCGCACGACCCGGTGCTGGTCGCCGTAGTCGTTGACCGCATAGTGCTGGGTCGCGCGGTTATCCCAAATTGCGACATCTCCGGCTCTCCAGCGCCAGCGCACGGTATTTTCCGGGGCGGTCACGTAGGACTGGAACACCTCGTAAAGTTTCGCGGAGTCGCTCTTCGACAGGCCGACTAGACGCTGAACGAAATTGCCGAGCAGCAGCGATCTTTCGCCGGTTTCGGGATGGACACGCACGACTGGATGCTCGGTCTCGTAGATGGTCGAGGTGAAGACTTCCTCGAAATGCTTCTTCTCTTCAGCGGTGGCGCGAGGGCGCACGGCTGCGTAGTCATAGGCATTGCTGTGAATGGCCCATAAATTGTCCGCCAGCAATTTGAGCGGCGCCGGCAGACTTTCATATGCGGCATGCGTGTTGGACCAGATCGTATCGCCTCCAGCTGCCGGAATGACGACGCCGCGAAGGACCGAGAATTTAGGATAGGCATCCACGAAGGTGACATCGGTGTGCCATTGGTCCGCCCTGCCGCCGCCGCGGCTGGAATCGAGATTGAGGATGGAAGCCGTGCCGGCCACCGGACCCTGGGTTGGATGCGGTACAAGGTCGCCCAGGCGGCGTGCGAAGGCTTCCTGTTCGGTATCGTCAAGATGTTGCTGGTCGCGGAAGAAGATGACCTTGTGTTTCAGGAGAAGCTGGTTGATGGCTGCCACCGTCGCGTCGGAAAGTTCTCCGCCAAGGCGGATACTCCTGATTTCGGCGCCGACACGGCCGGTCAGCGGCACGACATCGGACTCGGGAATGATCTGATTGACGAGAACTGGATTGCTCATGGAAAGCTCCTGGTTGGTCTTGGAAGAAGACGGCAAGTCACATGCACCCGATGGGCATCCACCGGGCGATCGAAAATCTCATCGCTAAACTCGACAGGGCTAGGGAACAGGATAATCTATAAATTCTATAGATAAATAATTCTAATTTTGCCCGCTTCCCCGAAACGGCTGCGTTAGATATTTCCTCTTGTCGGTGAATTCTCGCCTGCCGACGCAACCGAAGAAAAGATCATGTTTACGGCCGTCCATGGAGGCCGCCGGAAAGGAACTTTCGATGGCAACAGTCAAGCTCCTGTCTGACCAAGAGGCTGCGGCCATTCCGGCCGTTCAAGCCGTGTTCGACGACATCAGGGCGACGCGCAAGACCGACTTCATCAACAACTTCTGGCGTGCGCTTGCGAACGATCCCGCAAACCTCAAGCGGGTATGGGAAACGCTGAAATCGGTCATGACCGTGGAAGGTGCGATCGATCCATTGACACGTGAAATGATCTACATAGCGGTGTCGACGGCGAATGCTTGCCAGTACTGCATTCAATCCCATACCGCAGCGGCCCGTTCGCGCCGCATGACGGATGCACAGCATGGCGAACTTCTAACGATCATCGGGCTTGCGGCGCAGACAAATCATCTTGCGCTGGCCTTGCAGGTCCCGCCGGATCCCGAATTTGAGGTCCGGTAAAACCCGGCTCGGGATTGGGTCGCAACGCCAGCCGATCGATAATGGAAGCGGTCGACAGGTCGATGATGGTGTTGACAGTCACTTCTTGAGGGCGGACGTCGCTGTTCATGCCATGGCGTGAAGAGCGGAAGCGCTATCAATGGCGGTGCCGATACTGGCGCGAAGAGATTTCGATGGTGAGCTCCGCGTATGTCGATTGGAGTTCCCTATCCGTGCCGTCTTCGAAATGGTCGTCGAGAAGCAGGGAGCGATACTCTCGAGCAAGCAACCTCGTTTCGAGCTCGTCGCGCAACGCAGAGAGCCGGAAGAATTGGCGTAGCCTGCCCATGGTGTTTCTCCGATCAGGCGGCGCGATGAATGCCGCCTTGTGATGCCGACATCAATTTGTGGATTGCCCGCTGCACATCCGATGGCGCGGCGAAGTGCTGGCCGTCGAGGTCATGCACATGAAACTTCACGGCGATGAACTTCAGCAGGTCCTTGTCTGGAACGACGATGCCGACCGGAACGCCGGCATATTCGATCACCTGTTTGGCCATTGCGATCATCCGTAAAATGGGTCCTCTTGCGACGCATATTCGGCGGGGGGCATGTTTATAGTCTATTAATTTAATAGACTATATAAGCGGTAAACGGAGATGACTATTCCGATCGATTCCAAATAACTCCTATGATCGGAGAAAATAATTCTAGAACTGCGGCTTTTTTGACCGCTCCCGGGGCTGAGCCGACAGGGCCTCCGTGTCCGGAAAAGACTTCGCTAACGCGTATCGCCACCCTCGCTCGCCCGGCGCAGCGGGATTCGAACGACTGGGACGAGCACTGCCAAAAAAGCATGCTGCAAATTTTTGAAATGACTTCAACGCCGGACTCGGCCGGGTGTCAAAAGGCGGGTTCGCGTCCTCGTTCCGGCGCCAATCAAGGCATCTGGAGCGGCGGATGCAAGAATGCAGGCATGGGCGTCTCACCGGCGCTCGTGGAGAGATATAGCCGTGCGGTGTCCAACGCTTCGCGAATAGTGACGTCCATGTCGAGATAGCGGTAGGTCCCGAGCCGGCCGACGAAGGTGACGGAAGCCTCCTGTAAGGCGCGCCTGACATATTGGCCAAGCTGCTGCTTTTCCTTTATCAGGCGGATCGGATAGTAGGGGATGTCATCCGGACCGCAGGCCCTGGAAAATTCGCGATAACAGACCGAGCCGGCATGATCTTCCCATGGGGAAAAATGCTTGTGTTCCGTCACCCGCGTATGGGGCACGGCGACATCCCCATAATTCATGACCGCGCAGCCCTGGTAGTCGCCCTCATAGGTAAAGCGCTCGAAATCCAGCGTGCGATATCCCAGACGGCCATATTCGTATTCGAAATAGCCGTCGAGCGGACCGGAATAGAATATGTGGTCAAAGCTCTTGCGCAGACCGCTATCGAAGCGCGTTTCCAGATGGACTGTTATATTTGTGTGATCGAGAATTCGCCCGATCATCTCGGTATAGCCGTGCTCCGGCATGCCCTGGTATTTGTGGAAGAAATAATTGTCGTCGTAGTTGAAACGGACTGGAAGCCGTTTCAGGATGGACGCCGGAAGCTCGGCCGGCGAACATCCCCATTGCTTCTGCGTATATCCCTTGAAGAAGGCATCATACAGGTCCTTGCCGACGAAGCGCAGCGCCTGATCCTCGAAGGTCTTCGGATCGCTTATGCTTTTGTCCGAGCAGCTGTCGATGAAAGCGCGCGCCTCGTCAGGCCTGAACACCTTGCCAAAAAACTGATTGATCGTGTGAAGGTTGATGGGCAGGGAATAGACCTGCCCGGAACTGGTCGTCTTGACCCGGTTCTTATAGGGCAGGAAATTCTGAAAGACATTCACATAGTCCCAGACGTCCTTGTCATCGGTGTGAAAAATGTGCGGCCCGTAGACATGAACCATGACGCCGGTCGCCGCGTCGCGCTCCGTGTGGCAATTGCCGGCAATATGGTTTCGCGTTTCGAAGACGTCGACCTCGTGACCTGCCTTGGCCAGTTCACGCCCGATGACTGCACCTGAAAGGCCCGCGCCGACGACGGCAATTTTTTCAATCCGCGGCATTGCCGATCAGCTCTTCCCGGTGGCGCTTATTGTCGAGGCGGTGAACCCTTCCGTCGCCAGGCGGCTGTCGTAGGGGAAAGGCGCATAATCGTGCCATTCGGCCAGCTTGTTGCGGTAAGCCTGCCTGTAAGCCCGATCGTCCGAAAACGCGATATTGTCCTGAACGAGTTCCACCCCGATGTCGTAATAAATGTCGAGGTTGCGCAAGTCCGGCACCGGTGTTTCACCGCCTTCGGATTCTGCTTGCATTTGCCAGAAAAGCGCCTCGAGGCGGGCGGCAAGAGCTGGAATGTCGCGCAACGTGCAGCTCTCCCGTTTTGCCTGCAAGGATTCCCTGATCGTTCTCAGGCTCTTGGGATCGTTTGCAAAGCCAATGGCTCTTTCGATGTAGCTCTGCGGCCCCGAGCAGATCAGTTCCGGGACGCCGGCGGCGGCAACGATGCTATGGCAGAAACGCGCGGCAAAGCTCTTGCCGGGGAATGTCAGGATAGGCAGTCCCATGGTGAGCGCGTCGGCTGCCGTGGAATGCGCTCCATAGGGAAATGTGTCGAGGAACAGCTCGGCGAGCGCGATGCGGGCGAGATGCTTCGCATTCGGCGCCTTGGGCGCGAAAATGAGCCGTTCCGGCGCGACACCGGCTTTCTCCGCTGCCTGGCGCAGGCGTTGATCCACATCGTCGTTTCCAGCGAGCAGCCAGAGCACGCTGCCCGTCGTCGCAAGAAGAATTTTCATCCAGTCGGCGAAGGTTTCCTGCGTGATTTTCTGCATGCCGTTGAAGCAGGCAAAAACGAAGGCGTCTTCCGGCAGTCCGGCTTCTGCTCGCGACGGCCTTTCGGCGATCACCCTGTTGCGATCGATCGGCTGGTTGCAGGCAATCCTGAGCACCTTTTCCGAATAATAGATCTCGTTCTCGGGCGGGATGATGTGTTCGTCGGCGATGATGTAGTGATGGAACGGGCTGCCCATGGTGCCGGGATAACCGCAAAAGTTGACCACCACAGGCGCTGGCCGGTAGGCAAAGATTTTCGTTCGTGCATGCTTGGTGTAGCCGTTGACATCGACAAGAATGTCGATGTCGTCGTCGGCGATCTGCCTTGCAGCGTCGGCATCGCTCAGCGCGGCAATATCGCGCCAACAATCAACGGCAGCTTTCATGCGTGCCTGGGTCGCATCCCCTGCAACCGGCTCGCCGCAATAATAGGCGTAGATTTCGAGGCTCTTCTTGTCATGCAGCTCCAGCACCTCTCTGAGCGCAAAACCGACCGCGTGGTCGCGCAGATCCGAGGAGACATAGCCGACGCGAAGGCGCTGGCCGGTTCCCGTCTTCTGCTTGGGCACCTTGCGTGAGAAGCCGCTGGTATCCGGACGTCCGACAAAGGCCTTGTTGTAGCGGTAGGCTTTGGCGAGCTGGAATAATGGATCATCGGAAAAGCAGGCGAGCGCCAGCGGCGACATGGAATCGAGCAGGTGACGCATGGAGACATGGTCGGACGGCACCAGCGTCGGCCACTTGCACTGGCGCTGGCGGAGCGCGCTCCAATGTTGCCCGGCTTCCGTCTTGTCGGGCCGCAGTTCCATTGCCTGCCACAATGCGGTTTCCGCGTCTTCCAGGAGACCCGCGTTTTCCATGACGCGCCCGATGTGCTGAAGCGCCAACAGGCGATGCAGCAGCCCGTCGGCTGTGCTCTCCGCAGTCATCTCCACGAAACTCTGCCATTGCAGAATGGCCTGCGTGGCAACGCCGCTGTCTTCCAACGCCCGTCCAAGATTGATGTGCGCCGGTCCAAAGCGCGGATTAAGTTTCAAGCAGGCGCGCAATGCGTGGATCGAGCCTGCCACGTCGCCCAACTGCCGCAGGGTGACCGAATAATTGAAATAGACGAGATGCAGGAAAGGATGAGTCTCGTTGAAGGCGATCCAGACCTTGTAGACCTCTGCAGCCTCGAGTCTTTGCCCGACGGCGCTGCGACTTTCGGCGAACTGAAACAAGTCCGTGAAAGAAAGGCGCTGAGTGCGCGCGAGCTCCAGGAGCCCAGCCAGTGACGGAACGGGAATTGGCGCTGATGCATCATTGGTGACCATGGACATCCCACGAATTGACGGCCGGCATTGCTACCATTTGCGAAAGGCTAACGATAGCTAACGGCGATAGCTTGCTCTAAACATGTCGGGCAGACACCTCTTGAAATCAGCGTGGGACTGCGACCCTTGCGATGGCCGAAATCCTTGCGCTGCTCGCTCGCGCTCCCGCCGTGCGATCAGGCATTCAGATAAACCGAAATGACTGCCGCTATCTGGTCCGAACTCAGATTCCCCATCTGGGTTTCCATGAGAGCATTCAGTTGCTCGCTCGACAGGCTCACAATATCGTCCGTGGACAATCCAGCCACACCGGTCGAGCTGAACGATGCGATATCGGCGGTCGAGAAGGTTGCCAGCTCCTCGGTGGTCAGTGCCGCGACTTGGGCCGAAGTCAGGCCGGTGACCTGGCTTGGGGTCAAAGCCTCCGCCTGTTCTGTCGTCAAGGCGGCGATGGCTCTGGTGGTCAGTCCCGAAATCGCACTTGAACCCAAGGCGATGATGTCGTCGGTGGAGAAGAGAGCGAGGTCGTCCGTGTCCAGTGCGGCGAGCTGCACTGCATTCAGGGCACTGATCTGCGCCGTCGACAAGGCCGCGATTTGATCGGCGCTCATGGCCGCCACCTGCTTGTAACCCAGCGAGGCGACCTGGCTTTTTGTCAAAGCGGCGACCTGCTCGCTGGAAAGCGTGGCGACAACGGCTGTGGACAATCCCGATATGGCGCTCGAGCTGATCGCCACCAGTTCTTTTGTCGAGAAGCTTTCCAGATCCTCGGTGGTCAGGCCTGCGACGCCAGCCGAGCTCAATGCTGCAATCTGGGTGGTGGAAAGCGCTTCAACCTGTTCGATACTGAGGGCTGCGACCTGAACGCTGCTCAGACCGGCAATGCTTGCCGTGCCCAGGCCGGCAATTTGAGCCGTGGAGAGAGTGGCGATAAAGTCGGTAGACAATCCCTGTATGGCAGCCGAGCTGATCGCTGCGATATCGGCTGTTGAGAAGGTTGCCAGGTCGTCGGTGGCGAGGCCCGCGATGCCGGCCGAACTCAACCCGGCAATCTGTGTGGTGGAAAGCACCTCAACCTGCTCGATGCTCAAAGCACCGACCTGCGCGCTGCTCAGACCGGCGACGCTGGCGGCGCTCAGAGCCGCGATCTGCGCGGTCGACAAGGCCGCGAGATCATCGGTCGTCAAGACGGCAACCTGTGTGGAACCAAGCGCGCCGACCTGAGCGGTGGTCAGGGCCTCCAGCTGATCGGTGTTCAAGGCCTCGATCTGTGCGGTGGAAAGGCCCGCAATGCCAGCCGTGCCCAGGGCCGCGATCTGACCCGTCGATAAGGCTGCGATGGTGGCCGTGCTCAAACCGGATATGGCAGTCGAGCTGATCGCCGCGATATCGGCAGTCGAGAAGGTCTCGAGATCGTCCGTTCCGAGCGCCGCAATCTGGGCTGAGCTCAGCACGGCAACCTGGGCCGTCGTCAGAGCCTTGGCCTGATCGGTGCTCAATGCGGCAATCTGCGTGGTCGCCAGGCCGGCGATGCCAGCCGTGCTCAGGGCCGCGATCTGGGCGGTCGACAGAGCCGCGATAACGGCCGTGGACAATCCCGATAGTGCGCTCGAACCGATCGCTGCGATATCGGCGGTCGAGAACGCCTCGAGATCGTCCGTTCCGAGCGCCGCGGTCTGCTTGGAGCTGAGAGCCCCGACCTGGGTCGTCGTCAAGGCCTCAACCTGACCTGTGCTGAGTGCTGCAATCTGCGCGCTGCTAAGACCTGTGATGCCGGCGGCACTCAGAGCCGCAATCTGCGCGGTCGACAGTCCCGCGATATCATCGGTACTCAAGGCAGCAACCTGCTTGGAACCAAGCGCGCCGACCTGAGCGGTCGTCAGGGCCTCAAGCTGGCCAGTGCTCAAGGCAACGATCTGCGCGGTGGAAAGGCCCGCAATGCCAGCCGTGCCCAGGGCCGCGATCTGGCCCGTCGAAAAGGCTGCTATCGTGTCTGCGGTCAATCCCGATATTGCGCTCGAACTGATCGCTGCGATATCGGCGGTCGAGAAGGTCTCGAGATCGTCCGTTCCGAGCGCCGCGATCTGGGTCGAGCTCAAGACTGCGACTTGCAGTGTCGTCAGGGCACTGGCCTGATCGGTACTCAATGCGGCAATCTGCGCGGCGCTCAGACCTGCGATGCCGGCCGTGCTGAGTGCCGCGATCTGCGTGGTCGTCAGTCCCGCGATATCAGCGGTCGCCAAGACAGCAACTTGCTTGGAACCAAGCGCGCCGACCTGAGCTGTGGTCAGGGCCTCCAGCTGATCGGTGCTCAAGGCCTCGATCTGCGCGGTGGAAAGGCCCGCAATGCCAGCCGTACCCAGAGCCGCGATCTGGTCCGTCGAAAAGGCTGCGATCGTGTCCGCGCTCAATCCCGAAATGGCACTCGAACTGATCGCCGCGATATCGGCAGTCGAGAAGGTCTCGAGATCGTCCGTTCCGAGCGCCGCAATCTGGGTCGAGCTCAGCTCCGCAACCTGGGGCGTCGTCAGAGCCTCGGCCTGGTCCGTGCTCAATGCGGCAATCTGCGTGGTCGTCAGGCCGGCGATGCCGGTCGTGCTCAGCGCCGCAATCTGGGCGGTTGACAGGGCCGCGATATCATCCGTGCTCAGGGCGACAAGCTGCTTGGAGCTGAGAGCCCCGACCTGTGTCGTCGTCAGGGCCCCAACCTGACCTGTGTTGAGCGCAGCGATCTGCGTGGTGGTCAGACCCGCAATACCGGACGTGCTGAGCGCGGCAACTTGCGTGCTGGAAAGGGAAGCGACCGCAGCGGTGCTCAGGGCGGCGATCTGCGTCGAGTTGAGCACAGCAACCTGCTTGGTCAGCAAGTCGTCGATTTGCCCGGCGTCCAAGGCCGCGATCTGTTTGGTGGAAAGGCCGGCAATCCCGGCCGTGCTCAGGGCAGCGATCTGAGCACTGGACAGCGCGGCGATAACCGTCGTGGACAATCCGGTGATCGCACTCGAACCGATCGCCGCCATATCCTTGGTTGAGAAAGTCGCTATATCGTCCGTATCCAGGGCCGCAAGCTGCGTCGCACTCAGCGCCCCGACCTGGATCGTCGTCAATGCCTCGGCCTGTGCGGTGCTCAGGGCGGCGATCTGTTTGGTGGAAAGCTGTGCGATGCCGGATGTGCTCAGGGCCGCGATCTGATCTGTCGAGAGGACGGCTATGACAGCGGTGGGCAATCCCGCTATGGCGCTCGCACTGAAGGCGGCGATATCCTTGGTCGAGAACGTGGCTATGTCGTCGGCATCCAGCACAGCAAGCTGTGTCGAACTGAGGGCGCCGATCTGAGCGGTGGTCAAAGCGTCAAGCTGTGCTGTGCTCAAAGCGACGATCTGTTTGGTGGAAAGGCCCCCAATGCCTGACGTGCTCAGGGCCGCGACCTGATCCGTCGAGAGGGCCGCGATAACGGCGGTGGACAATCCCGATATGATACCCGAACTGATGGCCGCGATATCCTTGGTGGAGAACGTGGCTATGTCGTCCGGACTCAAAGCAGCGATTTGCTTGGAATTGAGAGCGCCGACCTGCGTGGTCGTCAAGGCCTCGGCCTGGGCGGTGCTCAGCGCCGCAATCTGTGTGGTGGAAAGGCCTGCGATGCCTGATGTGCTCAGGGCTGCGATCTGCTCAGTGGAGAGGGCGGCGAGAAGATCCGTACTCAAGGTGGCGACTTGCGTCGAACTCAGCGCTGCAATCTGCCTGGTGAGCAAGGCGTCGATCTGACCGGAATTCAGCGCATTGATCTGTTCGGTGGTCAGACCCGCAATGCCTGACGTGCTCAGGGCCGCGATTTGATCCGCCGAGAGGGCAGCCATAGCGGTCGTGGACAAGCCTGATACGGCGCTCGAGCCGATCGCCGCGATGTCCTTGGTCGAGAAAGCGGCCAGATCATCCGTCTGCAGGGCGGCTATCTGATTTGAGCTCAGCATGGCGACCTGCGTCGTCGTCAGGGCCTCCGCCTGTACAGTGGAAAGGGCGGCGATCTGCTCGGTGGTCAGACCCGCAATGCCGGATGCGCTCAGAGCGGCGACCTGCGCAGTGGAAAGGGCGGCGATGACATCGGTGCTCAAAACAGCCACCTGCGCTGAGCTGAGCACCCCAACCCGCGCGGTGGTCAAGGCGGCAATCTGCGACGTGCCGAGGGCGGCGATCTGGCTGGTGGTCAGCCCGGCGATCGCGGATGCACTCAAGACGGCGATCTGATCCGTCGAAAGCGCCGCTATGACAGCCGTGCTCAAGCCCGACATGCCTTTACTGGTGATCGCCGCGATATCGGCGGTCGAAAAAGTGGCGACGTCATTGGGTTCCAGAGCACCCACCTGGGTCGAGCTCAGCGCGGCGACCTGAGCCGTCGTCAATGCTTCTGCCTGCGCCGTGCTCAAGGCCTCGACCTGATCGGTTGTCAGACCCGCAATGCCGGATGTGCTCAGGGCGGCAATCTGTGCGGTGGAAAGGGAAGCGACGACATCCGTACCGAGGGTGGCGACTTGCGTTGAACTCAGCGCCGCAACCTGCTTGGTGAGCAGGGAATCAATTTGACCGGTGCTCAGCGCGTCGATCTGTTTGGTGGTCAGGCCTGTGACGCTGGCCGTGCTCAGTGCGGCGATCTGATCCGCCGAGAGGGCTGCTATGGCGGCCGTGCTCAAGCCCGATATGGCTTTGCTGCCGAGCGCCGCAATATCGGCGGTCGAGAATGCGGCGATATCGTTCGCATCCAGGGCCGCAAGCTGGGTCGAGCTCAACATGGCGACCTGCGTCGTCGTCAATGCCGCTGCCTGGGCCGTGCTCAGGGTGTCGATCTGTTCGGTGGTCAGACCCGCAATGCCGGCCGCGCTCAGGGCAGAGATCTGCGCAGTGGAAAGGGAAGCAACGGCGTCCTTGTCGAGAGCCGCCACTTGCGCCGAACTCAGTACCGCAACCCGCGCGGTCGTCAAGGCGGCAATTTGCGCCGGCTTCAGGGACGCGATCTGGCTGCTCGAAAGACCTGCAACCCCTGCTGCGCTCAGGGCAGCGATCTGATCCGTCGAGAGGGCTGCCGTGACGGCCGTGCTCAAGCCCGATATGGCTTTGCTGCCGATCGCCGCAATATCGGCGGTCGAGAAGGTCGCGATATCATCCGTCCCCAGGGCGGAATACTGTGTTGAACTCAGCGCTGCAGCCTGGGTCGTCGTCAATGCTTCCGCCTGCGTCGTGCTCAGGGCGGAGATCTGTTCGGTGGTCAAACCCGCCGTACCGGCGGCGCTGAGGGCCGCAACCTGCGCAGTGGAAAGGGATGCGACGACATTCGCCCCCAGGGCCGCGACTTGCGTTGAACTCAGCACCGCAACGCGAGCGGTGCTCAAGGCGGCAACCTGGCTGGTGTTCAGGGCTGCGATCTGGCTGGTCGTCAGGCCAGTAACCGCGCTCGCGCTGAGGGCCGCAACCTGTGCGGTGGAAAGCTCTGCGATCTGTTCTGCGCTCAAGCCCGATATGGCTTTACTGCTGATCGTCGCGATATCGGCGGTCGAGAAGGTGGCTATGTCATCCGTCCCAAGAGCGCCGAGCTGGGTTGAGCTGAGGACCGCGACCTGGGTCGTCGTCAGCGCGCCAGCCTGGCTGGTGCTCAAGGCGGCGATCTGGCTGGTCGTCAGGGCAACGACGGCGCTCGTGCTCAAGGCGGCGATCTGATCGGTCGAGAGTGCGGCAATGCCGTCTGGGCTCAAGCCGGCCATGGCCTTGCTGGTGATCGCCGCCATATCGGCGGTCGAGAATGTGGCCAAGTCGTCCGTTCCGAGCGCCGCAATCTGGGCGGAGCTCAGCACTTTCACCTGTGAGGCGGACAGTGCCTCGGCCTGCGCCGTGCTCAAGGCGGCGATCTGGTCGGAGGTCAGTCCCGTGACACCGGATGTGCTGAGGGCGGCAACCTGCGCGGTAGAAAGCACCGTGATGTCTTTGGTGTTCACGACCGCGATTTGCGACGCCTTGAGGGCGCCAACTTGTTCCGTCGTCAAGGCGGCAATCTGCGATGTGCCGAGCGCTGCGATCTGACTGGTCGTCAGGGCAACGACGGCGCTCGTGCCCAGGGCAGCGATCCGATCCGTCGAAAGCGCGGCAATGCCGGCCGTGCTCAAGCCGGTTACCGCTTTACTGGTGATCGCCGCCATATCTGCAGTCGAGAAGGTGGCCAAGTCGTCCGTTCCGAGCGCCGCGATCTGGGCGGCGCTGAGTGCCTTCACCTGTGAGGTGGTCAGTGCCTCGGCCTGCGCCGTGCTCAGGGCGACGATCTGATCGGAGGTGAGACCCGTGATGCCTGATGTGCTGAGGGCGGCAAGCTGCGTGGTGGACAGCGCCGCGATGTCGGCCGTGTCCAGGACCGCGATTTGCGATGCCTTGAGGGCGCCAAGCTGGGTCGTCGTCAAGGCGGCGACCTGCGATGGGCTCAAGGCGGCGATCTGACCGGTCGTCAGGGCAACGACAGCGCTCGTGTTCAGAGCAACAAGCTGTTCCGTCGAGAGGGCCTCGACCTGACTGGTCGCCAGACCCGCGATCGCGCTCGTGCTAAGGGCGGCGACCTGCGCGGTGGAAAGCGCCGCGATAAGGCCCGTGCTCAAGCCGGTGACCGCCTTGCCGGTAATTGCCGCGATATCGGCGGTCGAGAAGGTGGCTATGTCGTCCGTTCCGAGCGCCGCGATCTGGGTTGAGCTCAGCGCCTTCACCTGTGCGGCAGACAGGACCTCGGTCTGTGTCGTACTCAAGGCGACGATCTGGTCGGAGGTCAGCCCGGTGATGCCTGATGTGCTGAGCGCGGCAACCTGCGCGGTGGACAGGGATGCGACGATAGCCGTACCTAAAGCCGCAATCTGCCTGGAGCTCAAAACCGCGGCCTGGCTCGCCGTCAATGCTCCAGCCTGCGCCGTGCTCAAGGCGGCGATCTGCTCGCTCGTCAAGCCCGCAATGCCGGCCTTGCTCAGTGCCTCGATCTGGTCCGTCGAGAGGGAGGCGATCACGGCCGTGCTCAGGCCCGGCATGGCTTGACTGGTGATCGCCGCCATATCGGCGGTCGAGAAAGTGGCTATGTCGTCCGTTCCCAGGGCCGCGATCTGGGTCGAGCTCAAGGCTGCGACCTGGATCGTCGTCAATGCCTCGGCCTGTGCCGTGCTCAGGGCGGCGATCTGGCCGGACGTCAGACCCGCAATGCCTGATGTGCCGAGGGCGGCAACCTGCGCGGTGGAAAGCACCGTGATGTCGTTGGTGTCCATCACCGCGATTTGCAACGCCTTGAGGGCGCCGACCTGGGTCGTCGTCAAGGCGGCAATCTGCGCGGTGCTGAGGGCGACGATCTGGCTGGTCGACAGCTCAGCGATCGCGGCTTTGCTCATGGTGGCAACCTGCGCGGTGGAAAGCACCGTGATGTCGTTCGTGTCGAGGACCGCGATTTGCGATGCCTTGAGCGCGCTGACCTGGCTCGTCGTCATGGCGGCAATCTGCGCCGTGCTCAAGGCGACGATCTGGCTGGTCGTCAGACCAGCGATCGCGATCGTGCTCAGGGCAGCCACCTGTTCGGTGGAAAGGGCGGCGACAAGGCCCGTGCTCAAGCCCAATATGGCTTGACTGGTGATCGCCGCCATATCGGCGGTCGAGAAGGTGGCCAAGTCGTCTGTCCCCAGGGCCGCAATCTGGGTAGAGCTCAGCGCCTTTACCTGCGTGGCCGACAGTGCCTCGGCCTGTGCCGTGCTCAGGGCGGCGATCTGGTTGGTCGTCAAGCTCGCAACCGCACCTGTGCTGAGAGCAACAAGCTGGGCGGTGGAAAGCACCACAATGTCTTTCGTGCCCATGGCCGTGATTTGCGATGCCTTGAGGGCGCCGACCTGGGCCGTCGTCAAGGCGGCGACCTGCGATGTGCTCAGCGCCGCGATCTGGCTGGTGGTGAGCCCCGCGATCGCGCTCGCGCTCAAGGCAGAGATCTGATCCGTCGAGAGGGTTGCGATAGCGGCCGTGGACAGGCCCGATATGGCTTTGCTGGTGATCGCCGCGAGATCGGTGGTCGAGAAAGTCGCCACATCCGCGGCGCTTAAAGCGGCGAGCTGCAACGAACTGAGAGCACCCACCTGAGATGAGGTCAGGGCCTGTGCCTGATCTGTCGTCAATGCGCCAATCTGCGCGGTCGTGATTGCCGCAATTTGAAGCGAGCTCAGGCTTTCGATGTCAGTGCTGTTCAAGACAGCCAGTTGATCCACGGTCAAACCGACAATGGCACTTTGTGAAATGGCACTTAATTGCTGCGAGCTGAGAACATCGACATCTTCCGTGTCCAAAGCAGCGATTTGAGACGACGAAAGGGCGCTGATCTGCTTGGTGGTAAGCGAGGCCACATCTTCCGTCGTCCAGGCTGCAACCGTGGACGTTGCAAGAGACCTGATCTGACTGCTGGTAAGGGAGGAAACAATCGACGTCATATGTAAAAACTCTTGCGTTAGCCAATACAATAAAGTTCAGCGTTTCGAAGCCTGCACCGCCTGTTTGGCCGGGCTCTGAAAAGAACCAACGCTCTGAAAATTCACTGCCCAGCAAAGAGGAGTGTAATCAGATTGGCTTGCGCGAACCTGTAGTTGTCAAACTGATCGGTACCGGAATTGTGCGGTGAGCCGCCGCTCGATCCCGTCCCAGGGCCTGATTTGCAGGTCGATGTCACGCGTCGGTTCGAGAAGGTCGTTGGGGAGAGGCGTTGGCAAACAGCTGACGGCTATGCGACGGCTCGCATAAAGGGCTTGATGCAGTTTCGATCGAGATGGCACCCCCACCTCATCGAAACCCGGGCGGAGTGACATTCCAACTTTGCACAAACACGGACACTTCAACTCTAACTTCTAGTCTTAATACAACAGGAGCCTAGGCGCCTGCTGGCAGGGAGACAGCCGCGCTCAAAGACGTCCTGTTCGGGATTGTTAAGCTGTGCCGGGTCGGATCGGGCCGATGTAAAGAAGCTCTGCTCCGAGGATAAAGCTGCCGTGGATTGCCACCCTTAGCGCCTCGCCATCATTGGCAAGATCAGGCCCCACCGAGTTTCCTGAGGCGGTCCGAACGGTTCGAAACCCAGTTTTTTGTAGACGGCAATCGCTCGTTCGTTGCCAGGATGAGGATCGGTTGCGATCACGGCGCCTTCTCATCAAAGAGAGCCTGCATTCTGGCGCCGATAAATGCTGATCCGTGCCCAACACCGATCGTATCGGGGTCGCCAATGTATTGGTCAATTCCCCGCGAAACCCTCGGGAAGTTTGGCAAAATGGTGATCTTCCCACCCATGGACTGTGTAGTCCTGCATGAACGCGAAGGGAAGTCCGAAGGATGAAACAATCCAGCGTGCTACCCGAGGATCAGCTCTTCATCGTATGGCTCATCCGAGTTCCACCATTCACGCAGATGAGGCTTTGATTGCCATTCCATGAGCAAATCGAGGTCGTTCAGTGTCGCTCTGCGAAAACTGTATTGATCGGGTGTCATCATGAGCTCAGTTTACCAGATCATCCGCCGGAGGGTATGGCAGCCGAATGCTGGACGATGTGAAAAACGTCACTTAAATCCGCTGCTCATTCGTTTCCGAACGAACTTAGCTTCTCCAGAAGCGCTTCCGAGATCTCGAACTGACGCGCCGTTCCACGACCCATAGAGTTCTTGACGATCGTCTCGGTCAACATTCCTCGCCTCACCAGAAGGTCCACCGTCTCCTTGACGCCGCTGCGCGTTAGGGCCGTGATTTCCATGATACTGGAAAGAGTTAGCTTCTGGTGCGCTTGGTTCATGCTGTAGAGGACCGTCATCATGCCGACCTGCTTCAGCCTTGCCTGAGGCGTCTCGTCTTCCTGGGGGTGATCGAGGATCTCATGCAGGATAAGGCCTGAGAAAGCCAGATTACGCCACTGGGTTGCAATTGCTCTTGTCATGTCTTTTTACTGTGTTATATAAATCAGTATAAATCGCACTAGCACCACGCTACCTCTTCCGCAATGGGACGTCTTTGAAGGGTCGTGCTCATGAAAAACCTTCTGTTCAACACGGTTGTCGCGGCCTGCTGCATATTGCCACCCTATCTTAATTCACCAGGCAGGGCGCAAGCAAATGAGTGGGGTTGCGAGGTTATTCTGTGCCTTTCCAACCCCGGAGGCCCGACGCAGTTTGCAGAATGCCGCCCGCCGATCGAAAAGCTCTGGCGCGAGCTTGCCGAGGGGCATTCGTTCCCCACTTGCAGCGGCGCCACCTTCCACAGTTCCCGCCCGGGCTATGAGCCGTATTACTGCGAAAGCGGATACCGGCTGCAAAGCGATTATGGTCCGCGCGGGCAGGAAATAACCTGCGTGTCGATCGCCCTTCAGCCGGTGAGCGACGCGTTCTGCCCCGATCTCGGGGAGAGCAGCAGTTCCAGCAACAATTCGGTTTTGGCGCCGCGATGGCAGCTGGTCGATGGTCGGCGCCAATGCATGGGTTATCCGACCGCTCGCCCGATGGTGAGATCGCAGCCCCACTATGTCGACGTCACCATCGATGGGGTGGGCACGCAACGGGTCTGGTACTGAACTATGGCTGTGGCATTCGTTGATCTCGCCCAGAACTGCGCACCCGTGGTGGACGTCAGGACGCTTGCCGCCGTCGTCAGTCTGGAGAGCGGCTTCAATCCACTCGCCATTGCTATCAACAGCGGTCCGCCGCCTGAGCGCCAACCCGCGTCGAAGGCGGAGGCGATCGAGCGCGCGACCTCCCTTGTTGCCGATCGGCAGGACATCCGGATCGGTCTGGGCGGCATTGGGGCGGCGGAGCTGGGCAGACTGAAGCTTTCGATTTCGGATGCGTTCGATCCCTGCTTGAACCTCAAGGCGACGGCCACTCTGCTCGATGGCTACTACCGCCTTGCCTTGCGCTCCGGGGCCGATGCGACGCAAGCCGAAAAGGTGATGCTTCAGTCCTACTACGGGCGTGACGATCCGTCTGTTGGCGAAATGATCAAATATGACGCTGAGGTCCGCCAGGAAATGAGCCGCCTGCCTTCCGACCTTGCGTCTCTCACTATCGCCGAGCCGCGGCAAGAAACCCCTGTCGCGGACCCGTCAGCCAGGCGGGAGATATCGCCGGCTACACAATTGCTTTCCCAATCCGGCGGAGCCGCATCGTGGGACGTCTTCAACGTCCGGCGGTCATCCCAGGTTCTCGTGTTTCAAGACGAACGATCGGAGCAACGAAAATGATCTCAAGAGCAGACTTTCGCCCTGTCGCAGCCCCTCTCCTGATGGCCGCCGTCATCAGCGCCTGCCTGGTAGAGCCGGCCTTCGCGCAGGCGGCCGGCGTCGAAACCGTCCTGCAGAACATCGTCGACATGCTGACCGGCAATATTGCCAGGCTGCTTGCGGTCATCGCCGTCATCATCATCTGCATCGCCTGGATGTTCGGCTACATGGATCTTCGCCGCGCCGGTTTCTGGATTATCGGCATCGGCGGAATCTTTGGTGCGACGGAACTCGTCAATACGATCGTCGGAAGCTGATCATCATGCAAACAGCCGCCGCTATCGAGGAAGATATCTTGTTTCTTGCCTGCACGCGCCCGGCGATGATTGCCGGCGTGACGATGGAGGCGATGGGCGTCAACGTCATGCTGACGACCATCCTCTATATCACCGCGGGATCGATCGCCTACGCACTTGTCGGCGTCGTCTTCCATTTCATATTCCGCACGCTCGTCAAGCATGACCACAACATGTTCCGCATCCTGATCTCCTGGATCGAGACCCGCGGCCGGTCGCGCAACGCCGCCTATTGGGGCGGCGCCAGCTTGTCGCCCCTGAGGCTCATCCGGCGCTATGACGAAAAGGATTTGAGCTTTGCCTAGCACCGCAACGCTTCGCTCGCGCGAACTCGGGCCCGAAACTTTCATTCCATACGTCCGTCATGTCGACGAGACGACGATCGCGCTCGAATCCAGGGCGTTGATGGTGATGGTCGCGCTTGAAGGCATATCCTTCGAAACTGCCGATGTCATGGACCTCAACAGCCTGCACCGCGATCTCAATACGCTTTACCGCAATATCGCCGACGACCATCTGGCGCTCTGGAGTCATGTCATCCGCGGCCGCGACAACGCCTACCCGGACGGAGCCTTCGCCAACCCCTTCTCGCAAGGTCTGAACGCTCGATATCGCGACCGCATGATCGAAGAGGATCTGTTTCGCAATGATCTTTACCTCTCGCTTGTCTGGCATCCGGGCCGGGATCCCGCAGAAAAAGCCGCCCATCTTCTCTCCCGCCTGCGCAAGGCGCGCCGCGACCGTGTCGAGCTTGATGAGGATGCCCTGAAGCATCTGAGGGACAAGGTCTCCGACGTGACTGCCGGGCTGAAACGCTTCGAGCCTCGTGTGCTTTGCCTCTACGAACAGGACGACATCGTCTTTTCCGAGCCGAGCGAGGTTCTGCATCAGATCGTCGGCGGCCGGCGGGAGCGGGTCCCGCTGACGGAAGGCCGCATATCCTCGGCGATCTATTCGCATCGGGTGATCTTCGGGCGGGAGACCGTCGAGATCCGTTATGAGGCCGCAAGCCGTTACGCCGGCATATTCGGGTTCAAGGAATATCCGGCGACCACCCGCAGCGGCATGCTCGACGGCATCCTGACGGCGCCCTTCGAGCTTATCCTGACGCAATCTTTCGCCTTCGTCGCGAAAGCCGATGCGCGCACGATCATGGGGCGCAAGCAGAACCAGATGGTCAGCGCCGGCGACAAGGCGGCGTCGCAGATCGAAGAGCTCGGCGATGCCATGGACGATCTGGAATCGAACCGCTTCGTGCTTGGAGAACATCATCTGGCCCTGTCGGTCTTTGCGCCCTCGGTGAAGGAACTCACCGACAATATGGCCAAGGCACGCGCCTATCTCACCAATGGGGGTGCGGTCGTCGCCCGCGAGGATCTTGGCCTTGAGGCGGCCTGGTGGGGGCAGGGGCCGGGCAATTTCCGCTACCGGGCAAGATCGGGCGCCATCACCTCGCGAAATTTTGCAGCACTTTCCCCTTTCCATTCCTATCCCGCCGGCAGGAAAGACGGCAATGAATGGGGACCGGCCGTCGCCATGCTGAAGACCGCCTCCGGTTCGCCCTTCTATTTCAATTTCCACCATAGCGATCTCGGCAACACCTTCGTCTGCGGCCCGTCCGGCACGGGCAAGACGGTGCTCTTGAACTTCATGCTGTCCCAGCTCGAAAAGCATGATCCGCACATGGTCTTCTTCGACAAGGATCGCGGAGCCGACCTGTTCGTCCGGGCCGCGGGTGGCACCTACCTGCCGCTTCGAAACGGTGTCGCCACCGGCTGCGCGCCGTTGAAGGCATTTGAACTCACCCCGGAAAACAAGGTGTTCCTCGCCCGCTGGGTCGGCCAGCTGGTCGGGTCGGCAAAGCGTCAACTGACGGTCCTGGAGCTGCGCGACATCGCCTCGGCGATCGACGGGCTGGCGGACCTGCCGGTCGAAGGACGCTCGATCGGCGCCTTGCGCACCTTCCTCAACAATACCGACCCCGAAGGCATCGCGGCGCGGCTCAGGCGGTGGGAAAGGGGTGGGCCGCTCGGCTGGGTGTTCGACAACGAGACCGACGACATCGGCATCGGGGCCAAGTTCATCGGTTACGACATGACTGATTTCCTCGACAATGAGGAAATCCGCACCCCGTTGATGGCCTACCTGTTCTTCCGCATCGAGCAACTGATCGACGGGCGGCGCATCATCATCGTCATCGACGAGTTCTGGAAGGCGCTGCAGGACGAAGGCTTTCGCGACCTCGCGCAGAACAAGCTGAAGACGATCCGCAAACAGAACGGCCTGATGCTGTTTGCGACCCAAAGCCCGCGCGACGCGATCGTCTCGCCGATTGCCCATACGATCATCGAGCAGTGCCCGACGCAGATCTTCCTTCCCAATCCGCGCGGCGACCATGGCGATTACGTCGACGGGTTCAAACTGACGGAGCGCGAATTCGAACTGCTCTCGCGCGAGCTTTCGGTCGAAAGCCGGCGCTTCATCGTCAAGCAGGGCCATAACAGCGTCGTCGCCGAATTGAACCTCAGGGGCTTTGACGACGAGCTCGCCATCTTGTCCGGCCGCACCGCCAACGTCGAACTCGCCGAGACGATCCGGGCGGAGATCGGCGACCGGCTGGAAGACTGGCTACCCGTGTTTCGGCAAAGAAGGAGGACGGATTGATGGAAAGGATCAGAATAGAGTTTGCTCTGGCGATGATGGTTGCACTGTTGCCGGCTGGAACGGCATTTGCGCAGGGCATTCCGGTCATCGACGAGACGGCGATCGCCAAGCAGATCGAGAGCATCACTCAGCTGAAATCCCAGCTCGACACGCTCAATCAGCAGCTCCAGCAGGCGCAGCAGCTTTACGCATCGCTGAACAAGCTTACCAACATGGCCGATGTCGCCGGTCTGCTGAACGACCCTTCGATCCGCAAGGCATTGCCGCAGGATTTCAATGCCATCGAAGGCTTGCTCAAAGGCTCGGGCAGCGGTGTCTTCGCCACCTCCGCCTCAAAATTCCTCGAAGAAAATTCGACCTATCGCACCGATGCCAATGATTTCTATGCGCAAGAATTGGCCCGCGCTCAGAACCAGAATGCCGGGCAGATGAGCCTCGGCCAGCAGATCTACGATGCCGCCACCAAGCGCATCGACGGCATCGATCAGCTACGCCAGCAGATCTCGGGTGCAGCCGACGCCAAGGATATCGCCGACCTTCAGGCACGCCTGCAGGCCGAAACCGCCTTTCTGCAAACCGACGTGCTGCGCATGCAGGCTCTGCAGATGGTCCAGCAGGCACAGGTTCAGGTCGACGACCAGCGCAAGGCCGAGGATTGGCGCAAGCGCCTGGATGCCATGGCAGAGGCGCTCAAATGAAATATCTCGTTCCTGGTATCGCCGCGCTTGCGCTTTCCGGCTGCTTCGGCGAGGGCGACAAGATCTATACCGGCGACGAACTGATGGCTGATCAGGCCCTGCTCGCGAAGATCACAGGCAAATGCCGCAACAACCCTGGCGCCTTGCGTCAGACGCCGAATTGCCAAAACGCCGAGGCGGCGGACTGGAAGCTCCGGCTTGAACGCATGAACAGGGCGCTTGGAGGCTGAGCCATGTACCAGGTCTTCAGCTTCGTCGATGGTCAGTTCAAGTCGCCGCTCGAGAGTTTCATCTCGTCGGGCACGTCGAACATCGCCAGCTGGATCAGCGGCCCACTCACCGCGGCGCTGACGCTCTACGTCGTGCTCTATGGCTATCTTGTCCTGCGGGGCTCGGTCCAGGAGCCGATTGTCGAATTCGCCTTCCGGGCGATGAAACTTGCGATCATCGTCATGCTGGTGCGCAACGCCAGCGAATATCAGACCTATGTCACCCAGATTTTCTTCGAGACGCTGCCGCGCGAGATTTCCCAGGCGCTGAACTCGGGTAGCGCACCGAGTGCCTCCACCTTCGACAGCCTGCTCGACAAGGGCCAGAAATGCGCCAAGGACATCTGGGCGCGCGCCACCTGGCCCGCCGACATCGTCAACGGCATCGGCGGGATGATGGCGATCGGCGCGAGCTTCACGGTGGCGGCGATCGGCTATATCGTCTCGCTCTATGCCCGGCTGGCGCTCGCCATCGTGCTGGCCATCGGGCCGATCTTCGTGGCGCTGGCGATGTTCCAGTCCACCCGTCGTTTTACCGAATCCTGGGTCGGTCAGCTCGCCAATTTCGTCATTCTCCAGGTCCTGGTCGTCGCGATCGGTTCACTGCTGATCAGCTGTATCGACACGACCTTCACGGCGGTCGAAAGCTATACCGACGTCATGATGCGCCCGGTCGCCCTTTGCGCCATCTGCCTTGCTGCCCTTTACGTCTTCTATCAGCTGCCCGGCATTGCCTCAGCGCTTGCAGCGGGCGGGGCGTCGCTGACCTACGGCTATGGTGCTGCCCGAGACGCCCATGAGGGCACGCTCGCCTGGGCCGCCTCGCATGGTGCCAGAGCTGTTGGTCGCGGCGCCCGTTCCGCTGGCCGCCGTCTCAGATCTTGAGGGGCCGGAAGACGACTTCTCCACGACAAATGTTTCAGAGGTTTGCATTTCAATGATCCGCATTATCGTCTCGCTCCTCCTTGCCTTGGAGTTCACCGGCTGCGCATCGAGGTCCCATCCTTTGCCCAAATGCGATGGCTATTCGCGCCGGCCGCTTAACCGCGCCATGTGGCAGTGGGAGGACAACAAGCCCGCCAAGCAAAGCGGCAATGACGCAGTCCCGGCGACGGCGGCCGGCCAGGTGTCTTCCTATGGAAAAGAGCCGCTGACGGAGGGGCCAGCCGACTTCGCGCATTTCGATGCCGCGGGTTCCTATCGGCCATGCGAGGAGGGGTGAGATCGTGAGTACCGACAGTCTGAAGAGCTATTTCGAAAGGGCACGCCGCTTCGATCAGGATCGGTTGGTCCAGGTGGAGCGGTCGGCGCGCATCGCCTGGTCTATCGCGATTGCCGCAAGCGTGCTTGCCGCCACCTCGATCGTCGCCGTTGCCGGGCTGACGCCTTTGAAGACGGTCGAGCCTTTCGTCGTTCGGGTCGACAATTCGACCGGCATCGTCGACGTCGTCTCGGCGCTGACGTCGACTGCCGGCAGCTACGACGAGGCGGTGACCAAGTATTTCGCCGCCAAATATGTGCGTGCGCGGGAAGCCTATGTCTGGAGCGAGGCCGAGGAGAATTTTCGCACCGTCGCTCTGCTCTCGACCCAGCCGGAGCAGACGCGTTTTGCGGCGATCTACCGAGGCGGCAATCCGGACTCTCCGCAGAATATCTATGGCCGCGGCGCGACGGCACGCGTCAACATCGTCTCGATCTCGCTGATCAACGCCAATGTCGTATCGGTGCGCTATACCAGGACCGTCACGCGTGGTGACGACGTCCGGACCACCCACTGGGTGGCGACGCTCACCTTTTCTTATGTCAACGCGCCGATGTCCTCGACCGACCGGCTGACCAATCCGCTTGGTTTTGCCGTCAGCGAATATCGCGCCGATCCGGAGGCCATCAATTGAAGCAGAGTTTCCTCATCGCCCTGACGGTGACCGCAGGACTCACCACGACCGCGCTGGCGCTCGATATCCCGCGAGGCGCATCGCAGGATAGCCGCGTCCGTTTCATCGACTACCAGCCCTATAACATCACCAAGATCGTCGGCACGTTGCGGTCTTCGGTGCAGATAGAGTTCGCCGCCGATGAGGAGATCGCCCATGTGGCACTCGGCAACAGCGTCGCGTGGGAAGTGGCGCCGGCCGGCAACATCCTGTTTTTAAAACCCCGCGAAAACCAGCCGGTGACGAACATCTCGGTCGTCACGACCAGGCGGGATGGCTCGACCCGCAGCTACCAGATGGAGCTGACGGTGCGCGATGGCAGCGTCGAGGCCGGGCAGAACACCTACTTCTATGTGAAGTATCGCTATCCTGCCGACGAGGCCGAACGCCGGAAGCTGGAGACCGCTGCCCGCGCGCAAGCAGCTCAGGCCGGAGAAGCTGACAAGGTTCTGGCTCTCCACGAGGCCTATGGGCCACGCAACTGGCGCTATTCGGCTCAAGGGACCTCGGCACTTGAACCGCAGGCCGTCTACGACAATGGCAAGGTCACGACCTTTTCCTTTGCCGGCAACCAGGAAATGCCGGCGATCTACATGGAAAATTCCGACGGCAGCGAGACCCTGGTGCCGAAGTCCGTCGAGAACAACCTGGTGCTGGTGCACGCGATCAGCCGCAAGTTCATCCTGCGCAGGGGAGGCGACGTCCTCTGCGTCTTCAACGAGGCCTATGACCGTATCGGCATCGATCCCGATACGAATACGACCTCACCCTCTGTCGAGCGCGTCGTGAAGACGCAGGCTGTGGCAGGACAATAGGAGGACGCCATGGCCGAGGAAGACAGCACCCACATTCCCGGTGAGCGCGCCGAAACGACGACGGGCCGCGGTCTCGACAGCAATCCGACGGTGAGACGCGGTGCGGTGGCGCTCGCCATCGTCGCCTTCGTTGGCTTTGCCCTCTGGTCGATGCGCGGCCAGGATAAGCCCGTAGATGGCATCCAGCCCGAACGCGTCGTCATCCGGCAGACGTCGGATTTCGAGCCGGCGAAGGAACTGGTCCAACCGGTCGCCACGCCGCCGGAAACGCTGCTGCCAACACCCGGGATGCCCGAACAGGCGGGCGAGGACGAGAAGCTTCTCGACGCTGCCCGACGCGCGCCGGTCATCGCCTATGGTGGGAAGCAATCCTCTCCGTCTCATTCTCGAGACCAGGACGCCAGCGCCGATACCGCGTCAAATTACGTTCCGCTCGGGAGCAACTCGGGCGGTCCCGGTGCCCAGGCCGAAAACGAGGACCAGCGCTTCAATCGGCTGTTGACGCCGACCCAGCTGCAGGGCTCGCGCGCCGGCACGCTTGGGAATCGCGACTTCATCGTCGCCATGGGAACCTCCATTCCATGCGTTCTGGAGACGGCACTGTCGTCGGACCAACCCGGGTTCACGAGCTGTGTCATCAGCCGCGACGTCCTGTCGGATAACGGCCGGGTCGTGCTGTTGGAGAAGGGCACGCAGGTGGTCGGCGAATATCGCGGCGGCCTTCGCCGCGGCCAGAAGCGCCTGTTTGTGCTCTGGAACCGGACAAAGACGCCCAAAGGGGTGATCATCACCCTGGCGTCGCCGGCAACCGACGCCCTTGGGCGTGCCGGAGTCGACGGTTACGTCGATACCCATTGGTGGGAGCGTTTCGGCAGCGCGATCCTGTTGTCGATCGTCGGCGACACCACCTCCTACGTCAACAGCCAGCTGCAGGACAGCGATGTCGATGCAGACAACACGACGAGCGCCGGCAAGCAGGCCGCGACCATCGCCGTCGAGCAGTCGATCAACATTGCGCCGACGCTATTGAAGCATCAAGGGGAGCTCGTCTCGATCTTCGTTGCGCGTGATCTCGATTTCTCGAGCGTCTATCGCCTCCGCGTGACGGAACCGCGCAACCGAGTCTCCGATCGGGCGGTTCTCGGGGACTTCGCGCCAGCCTCTCTGGTCACGAAATAGCCCGCCATGACAGAGGGAGCCGATTCAGGCGTCGTGCGAGAGCTGTTGGCACCCCTGTCGCCCTTCCTGCGCGACAAATCCCTCTATGAGATCATCGTCAACTGGCCGACCCAGGTGGTCACCGAGGGCACGGCCGGGTGGCAGGCCCATGATCTGCCGGAGCTGTCGTTCGACAAGCTGATGCGTCTGGCGCGCGCTGTCGCAAGCTTTTCCAACCAGTCGATCGACGAAACCCGGCCCATCCTCTCGGCAACTCTGCCCGGCGACGAGCGGATCCAGATCGTCATCCCGCCCGCTACGACGAAGGGAACCGTCAGCATCACGATCAGAAAACCGTCTTCCGTGTCGCTCAGCCTCAACGATCTTGACCAGGGCGGCTTGTTCGCCGAGGTTGCGAGGCAAGAGGCGGACATCTCCTCGGCCGACCGTAGGCTTCTGGAATTCTATAGAACGGGGTCCTACCAGGCATTTCTGCGAGAGGCCGTCTACGCACGCAAGAACATCATCATCTCCGGGGCGACAGGATCCGGCAAGACGACGCTCTCGAAAGCCTTGATTCGCCATATCCCGTCGAGCGAACGCATCATCTCGATTGAAGACACGCCGGAGCTCGTCATCCCGCAGCCGAACCACGTCCGTCTCTTCTACTCCAAGGGCGGCCAAGGGCTGGCAAAAGTCGGGGCGAAGGATCTGCTCGAATCCTGCCTGCGCATGCGGCCGGATCGCATTCTTCTGCAGGAGCTGCGCGACGGCACCGCGTTCTACTACATTCGCAATGTGAACTCGGGCCATCCGGGTTCGATCACAACGGTGCACGCCGACTCCGCCGACCTTGCATTCGAACAGCTGACTCTGCTGGTGAAGGAATCCGAAGGTGGGAGAGACCTGGAGCGAAACGACATACGCGCGATGCTGAAGATCGCGATCGACGTCATCGTCCAGTGCAAACGCCTCGAGGGTCGGTTTCGGGTGACTGAAATCTACTATCGCGCCGCCGCGGCAACTAAAATCGCTCGCGGCGATGGTCAAAACTGCTGACGCCGGGGTTTCCCGGCACGCCATAGCTGTCAAGGCGAAGCGTCGCATGCATCGCGGGACAGCATCAAATGCAGTCAGCTTTGGGCGGGGTGGATGCTGCATTTTGCTCGATGACACCGACGGCCGCGCTGAACGGCATTGGCCGACCGAAGAGGTAGCCTTGGCCATATGGGCAACCCAAGGCCAAGAGAGCCTCCTCCTGTTCGCGGGTTTCAATGCCTTCTGCGACGGTGTCCAGTCCCATGTCTCGGCTGAGCCCGATCAGTGCGCGTGTGATCGCAGCATCGTTCGGCCTGCTGCGGATCTGCTGGATGAAACCGCGATCGATCTTCAGCATCGTCAGTGGATAGCGCTGCAAGGAACTGAGCGAAGCATATCCCGTTCCAAAGTCGTCGAAGGCGATGCCAACGCCAAGCTCCCGCAGGGCCGTCATCGCCTCCAGAGAACGATCGTCATCGGCAAGTGCGATCGTTTCGGTGACTTCGAGCTCCAGTCCCTCGGGTGCAAGGGAGTGCCTTTGAAGTGCGTTCGCCACTTTGTGGATGAGATTGGGGGCACGGAGTTGCCCCGGGAAGAGGTTGACGCCGATCTTGATTTTGTAGCCTGACGCCTGCAGTTCGCTGGCGCGCTTTGCTGCTTCGTCAAGCGTCCACCAGCCAATATCCAGAGCCAATGCGCTCTGATCGAGAGCAGGAAGAAAGGCTCCAGGCGTCAGCAGGCCCCGGGTGGGATGATGCCAGCGGATCAATGCTTCGAGCCCGATGATTTTTCCGTCGGAGAGTCTGACCTGGGGCTGATAGAAGAGCTCCAGCTCACCTTGACGCATCCCGGCAAGCAGCTCATCGCGCAGTTCGCGCCGCGCCGACGTCTCGCTCCGCATGGTGGCGTCATACATCCGGATCGAGTGTCCGCCTGCGGCTTTCGCTCGATACAGGGCGTAGTCGGCACTGGCAATCAGCTCTTCGGCTTTCACCCCGTGGGCCGGTGAAAGAGCAAAGCCGATGCTGGTGCCGAGTTCCAGGATATGTCCGCCGAGTTCAAACGGCTTTGCAAATGCCTGGAGGATAGCATCGGCTTGGGCATAAACGGCACGCGGGTCGCTTACATCCTGCAACAGCACCGCAAATTCGTCGCCGCCGACACGTGCAATATGAGCGTCAGGACGCAGCGTGTATGGGAGCCTGACACCGACGGCCTGCAAAAGGCAATCGCCGACCAAATGTCCGTGCGTGTCGTTGACTTCCTTGAAGCCATCCAGGTCCAAGAGCATGATGGCGGCAGCATTTCCCGCAGCAAGCGTATCGGCAAGCAGCGCGGAAAAGCGATGACGATTAAGCAGTCCTGTCAGGGTATCCTGGCTTGCCAGGCGCAACAGTCGCCCTTCCGTCTCCCGTCGCTCTGAAATATCGGTGATGACGGCGCCAGCACAGAAGCCGCGTTTGCCACGCCAGGTCGACAGGGTGATTTCGATCGGAAACTCCGTGCCGTCCTTCCTGACCGCCGACACCTCGACCGGCCTGCCACCGAGATTTGGCTTTTGCCCCGCCGACACTTTTTGCAGCCCTGCCATGTGGGCGCCCCGCATCCGCTCCGGGATGATGATAGTGATGGGCTTTCCGATCATCTCGCCTTTGGTGTAGCCGAACAGCGCGCAGGCGGAGGGATTGACGAACTCGATATCTCCGTGGCTGTCGATCGAGATCAGGGATAATTTCGTCGCCTCGGCAAATTTCACCACCGTGAACGGCATGCGCCGCTCCGAGCTGCTCATTGAAGACGACTTGGGTGTCATGCGTGCCTCGTGCATCGTGCCGGGCCTGGTTTCGAAATTATCCGGTTGGGGAAACTGCCGGCCAAGCACAATCACCATGGAATACATGCGTGAACATTGATTTAAGTCGCGTGCATGCCGCTGGCAGAAAAGCCCAAAAAGGCGCAACTCGAGAGTGCCACCAGAGGTCATCAAGCAAACTGGACTCTTGAAGGCAGCCCCGCTAGCGTGCGCGGGCTTCGAAACCGGAGGCGGACAATGCTCAACGAAAACGACCAGACGGAACTTACGAACACCCTGTCTGGTCGCGATGTCGCGCAGGCTGGTGCTCTTTGCTATCGTCGGACCGAAGGCGGTGGACTTGAAATTCTTTTTGTAGGCAGCCGACGGAACGGTCGCTGGGGCATTCCGAAAGGGCGCGTCGAGTATGGTGAAATCACCAGCGCTGCGGCGCTCAGAGAGGCCTTCGAGGAAGCCGGAGTGGTGGGCCTCGTCGACACGACCGGGTTCGGTTCCTTTTCGTATCGAAAGGACACGGGTCCCAACCACTACCATGTGTCCGTCCATCTTCTCCAGGTGTCGCGCATCGCGGACGAGTTTCCGGAGAAAAGCATCCGTAAAACACATTGGTTCCCACTGAAGGATGCCATGCGCGAGGCAGCCCGGCCAGGTCTGCGAGCGCTCCTTTGTCGGGTTGAGAACATCGACCCATGAAGCTCAGTTTCGGCAGATCGCTATTGAGGGTCCTCAGAGCCCAAAAGAAAATCAGCAAACGGATCGAGAAAGCTGTCGCAAAGACCCGACGCAAAACGAAACGTTCAACGCCCCGTCCCGCGAAACCGATTTTGGTCGAGACAACCGCGTTTGGAAGCAACCCGGGCCGCCTGGTGATGAAATCCTTCGTTCCGACGTCGCGGCTGCCGAAGAACCCTGCGCTTGTCGTCTTGCTTCACGGATGCCATCAGACTCCTGAAAGCCTGGATGCCGCGGCGGGCTTTTCCAAGCTCGCGAAAGAGCGCGGTTTCGTTCTTCTCTATCCACAGCAGAAGAGAGCAAACAATTCGCAAGATTGCTTCAACTGGTTTCGACCAAGTGCCGTCGCGCGAGACCGCGGCGAGGTCCGTTCGATCAAGCAGATGATCGAGCACCTATGCGAGCGACATCGCATCGACCGGTCGAGGATCTTCATCGCGGGGCTGTCCGCCGGCGGGGCGATGACGGGCGCACTTGTCGCGATCTATCCCTCACTGTTTGCCGGCGCCGCAATCATCGCCGGCATGCCGTTCGGATCTGTCCGCGACGCGATGTCGGCCCTGCGCGCGATGAAGTCAGGTGCGACGCCGCCACCGGGCGGATGGGGACGGCCGATCGCCGAGATTTCGCCAGAAGTCAGGGCATGGCCTCCGATAACCATCTGGCAGGGCATGGAAGACCGGGTGGTCAAGCCCGCCAATGCGCTCGCTTGTGTTGCTCAGTGGCTCGAAGTTCAGGGCATTGTAGAAAGCAGCGGCCGCTTGGAGAAAAAACCATGGGGCAGCTTGCAGTCGTGGAAAGTGACCGGCGAGAGGAAAGTGGCCCTCTATTCGGTCAGCAACATGGGCCACGGGCTTCCGATCAAGAAACGCAAGAGCGTCACAACACTACGATCTGCAGACCCCTATGTGATCCCGGCTGATATCTCGGCTCCAGCTGAGATGATGCGATTATGGGGCTTGTCGAGGTTTCGAGTATAACCAGTTCGCGGGCATGTTCGACCGCAGCAGGCAAAGTCCGGTCGCGATGGGGTCACCTACACCATCCCAGTGCGCGCAATGAAATGCCAGGCTTGTCTTCTTTGACAGTGCTGGTGAAGGAATACGCGGCCGGGCCTGGGGATGCGAGGTTCGTGAGATGTTGAAGATCGCGATCACGTCATCGCCAATGCGAATGCGGCGGTGGCCGCTTTCGGGTAACTGAGATCTACTATCGGGCCGCCGCCGGAACCAAGATCGGCGAGCGTGCTCGCAGCGACCACCACGCTGGCCAACGGCGTAAATCCTTTGTGCACCAAAAATCACGCGGACTGGTTCGCGTTGCAGCAGCCCTTTTGCCGTTGCGCAATCGGAATACAGTGGGGCGCAAAAGTCTGCCCTCGGCGTTCGGCCTCAATCAATCGGCTACGACAAGGCGGCCGCTCATTCCAAATCGAGCGACTGCTTGAGTTCGTCGATCCGCTTGGACGCTTCGGCCTTGGTCAGATCCTCGGCATAGGCTTCAGGCCGGTGCGCCTGTTCCGACAAGGTCTTCAGATAGGACCGTTGCGCGCCGGTCATCGGCTCGTCGCCGCTGACCCAATCGTCGGGGTCTTTCTCTGTGTTGGATGATGTCTTCGTTTTCGGATTGTCACTCATAGCGGCCTCCTGAATTCGTTCTCTAAACGTTCCAAGTGGTGCTGCTGTTCCCGCTGTATGGCGATCGTCGCGTTGGGCAATCGATGGCTCTTGTTCGGACGTAAAGGCGCCCCGCCGAGCGAGAGGAATTCCGCTTATCACAACAGCCGCTTGGTCAGTGCCGAAAACGGTGGTCGATCGGTTCGTCCGAGAAAGCAGCGCCAGTCCGATAGCCGTCGGCTGACCAGCCCGCCACGACGGGTCATTAGGAATGGGGATCTTCCCGCCATTCGGATGTCGCGCCGAATTCTGAAATGGCAAACGAGATGACGCTGCGCAGGCGCGGCGTCATGCGGCGATCGCGATGATAGATAAGCGACATCGGTCGCTCGCGGAGATGCCAGTCTGGAAAGAGTTGAACCAGCAGGCCTGCCTCGACATCTGAACGCAGCAGAATGGATGGCTGCATGATCACTCCCAGGCCCGCGCGCGCGGCCATGCGCACGGCCTGACCGCTATTGACGGTGATCGACATCCGCGGAATGACTTCGACCTTAACGTCGCCGTTCGCCAGCTTCCATGGTGACCGCGCTGCCGGGGCAAAGCCGATGGCATCATGGTTGGCCAGGTCACTTGGATGACCTGGTATGCCCCTTCGAGCAAGGTAGTCTGGTGCAGCGCAGATCATCATCTGGTAAGGGGCAAGACGGCGCGCGATCAAGCGGCTATCGGGCAACTCGCCGATACGGAAGGCAATATCGAATCCTTCGTCGACAATATCGACATTGCGATCCGTCAAGGTGATATCCAGCGTGACATCCGGGGCAAGCGCGCGGTAGCGCTGCAGTCTCGGCATCAGCATCTCTGCGCCGAACGTCGTCGGAGCCGTCATCTTCAGCTTGCCACGAGGCTCTGCTTGCAAAGCCTCGGCATCCTGATCGGCAATCGCCACGCGCTCCAGAATATCTCGGCACTGTTCGACATAGCTGGCGCCGAAATCCGTCAGGCTCTGACGGCGGGTCGTCCTGTTCAGAAGACGCGTTCCGAGGCGCTCCTCAAGTGCTGCCACATGCTGCCCAACCATTGCCGGTGACATCCCGAGCTTGCCGGAGGCGGCACTCATCGAGCCCTCTTGCACCGTTGTCACGAATACCTGCATGGATCGGAATAGGCCCATTCGATAGCTCTGCTTTTAAATGATGATATTATTTTCGCGATTATCCATTTGTATGGGCGAAATACAACTCCCCGTGACGCTGCAAACAAGGAGCACGACATGGCGCAGAACAGATTCACGGGCAAAACGGTCCTCATTACCGGGGCGGGAACGGGCATGGGGCGGGCTGCCGCGCTTCGATTGGTCGAAGAGGGTGGCCAGGTCGCTCTCATTGGACGCCGGCCCGAGCCTATCGGCCAATTGCAGTCGGAGATCGAGGCCGCTGGCGGCACAGTCATTGCGATTGCCTGCGATATCGCCGACAACGATGCGGTTGCCGCGGCCGTCCAGACGACGATAACTCGCTTCGGCAAACTGGATGCCCTCTTCGCCAACGCCGGCGTGCTTGGGGAGTTCAAGCCATTGGCTGTCACCGAAGCGGACGAATTCGACGCGCTTATCGCCACCAATCTGCGCGGCACCTTTTTCACCATCAAGCAATGCCTGCCGTTTCTGGCCGATGGTGCGATCCTCATCAACGCCTCCTGGACGGCTGGTGGCGTGATGCCCGGCGCCGGAGCCTATGCCGGCACGAAGGGTGCCCTGCAGGCGATGATGCGCACCCTTGCGGTGGAACAAGGCCCACGGAACATCCGCGTCAACGCCATAAACCCTGGCATCATCCTGACGCCGATGGCCGATGACGTCATCGACCCTGTCTTCGCGGCTCGCCTCGCCAGTCACACGCCTCTTCGCCGTAACGGCAGATCAGAAGACGTCGCGGGCACCGTGGCGTGGTTGCTTTCCGAGGACGCCAGTTTCGTCACCGGACAGGAAATCACTGTCGACGGTGGTTTCACAATAGGCGGTATCCGGCTTTAGTTCGGTGCTGTCCTATCCGTAAGGCAACTGACTTGAATACCTCGCAAAGCCGGCCCGCTGGCCGAGCTTTGCGAGTTCTTCGGGCGGGTACCCTCGGGCGGCCGATTGAAGCATTAAAGTTTGTCGAACGAGCCTGGCATTACCCCATCACAATCCGGTGCCTTAAAGCCAGCGGCGGCACCGATTGAGTAGCGTGAGCCATGCAGCCCGGATCCTTAGCGGCTGTCCCGTTTCAGCTTTTCGAGATGTTCGGAGCAAATGACCTTCACCAATTCGAGCAGCACGGTCGTCCGCTCGCCGAGCCAGGTGAGAGCCTCCTCACTGATCTCATAATGTTTCGAATAGCGCGCCTTAACATACGCCTCATTTAGTGTGTTAAACCAGGCGCGCTCCCTATGCTGGTCACGCGGAAAGGCTTCGGCTAGGCGACGGTCTTGCTCCTCGGCGAGCGAGCGCAGGAACTTGATGTTGTGCGATGGTGGGCCGTAATTGGTCAGAGTGAGCAAGACGCAGGAGTAGGCCTGTTCGAGTGATTGATGCAGGCTGAATGCCGACCAATTTGTCCAGGCGTCCGCGACCCTCTCTGACTTTCCGAGTTGAAATCTAGCTGTCTCGAGAATGGTCGTGGCTTCGGCAAACCTTTGGTCAAAATGCTCCTTTGCGAGGCGGAGCCGATCTTCCATCGAAAGCGGCTTGGGCTCCGCCAGCGCTTCATCGTCCAGTTCGTAGAGAACGATGCCCTCCTTGCGAATGTCTGAGAAGAAATACTGCCCTTCCTTGAGGTAGGTATTCACCTCGCGCCTGGAATGGACGATGAAGCTCACCGGCGTTTCGATCGAGGCTTCGTGGATCAGCCGGTCGGCTGCCTTGTGCCAGTACTCGGTAAACTCGCAGAGCTTGCGGTTGTTGACGATGATCAAGAGATCGAAATCGGAGCGATACCCTTTCATGGTGAAGGGTTCATCGACCCAGCCGCCCTTGGCATAGGAGCCGAATAGGATGATCTTCAAGATCCTGCCGCGCTTCTTGAAATCGGCCGTGCCTTCTTTCAGCGCGTCCTCGAATTCCTCGTGGAGGATTTCAAGGACCCGGCCGAGTTCTCGTTGCTTGCGAAGCGGCATATGATCGAGCGACGATTTCATAAGCAATCGATAGGCGAAAGATCCAATATCGTCTACTCGCAGTTTTGAGAGGGAATCTGTGGGAACTAATCGCCTCGGAGATCACGTTCTCTCGAGGAACCGCGTTAATCGAAGACGACCGTGAATGTGGCTTCCCAAGAAGGTCCTGCACTCCAGGAACGGGGAGCACACGCTGCGTCACCGGCGCGTTGGCCACCGAAAAGGCAGATGCCCTTTCGCCTCTGAATGGGGATGTCGATCAGCTTGATTACGCGGAATCAATTTCGTTGAAATGATACCACTTTATTACCTGCCAGGATCATTGGAATCTTCCGGATTGGCTGAATGCGACTAGCGGACATTTAGCTTCGTGGGCGAAATCAAACGTTTCAGCCCGATTTCACGGAAGCGGGTGAATGCCAACACACCATCCTTGGCTTTAGCTCGAATGAGCGCCCCCTCGTAAGCGTCCACGATACTCGCTGTTAGATCATTGATGTTCTCGTCACTGTCGATATCGCCATCCTGCTGCGCAGCGGCCAGCACCCCTTGAATACTTTTCTCCCAGCGTTCGAATGAAGCGGCGAGCGCATCGAGAACGACTGCGCTCCGGCCTGCAGCGCTTTGGGCAATCATACCGTAAATGCACCCTGCATATGGGGCGGCCGCCTTATACTCTTGTTCAAGAGCTGCGAAATAGGCATCGAGGCGGGCCAGCGGACGGAGCGACATGTCAGTGAAGAATTTCTCCCGCACCTGCCGGTACTTCTCCTCATACGCTTCGACGACCGCTACGACGAAGTCATCCTTGCTCTGAAAGAAATAATAGAAGGACCCTTTCGGGACATCGACGGCCTTCAGGATCGGGCCGATCCCCACACCGTCATAGCCATGCGCCAGCAATTGCCGCATACCTTCGGAAATGAGGCGTTCACGCGTCGCAGATTGACCATCCATAACTAGACCAATCGTCTACTAGGTTGTTTATGCACATCTCTCTCCACGGAGTGACCTCATATGAGCATAGCACGCAGTAGGCTTGTCGGCATCCATCTCGTGATTTCTTCTGCTGTTTTGTGGAGCACGGCCGGGCTTTTTGTGCGCATCGCCGACATGGATGTCTGGTCAATGGTCGCTTGGCGGTCGGCCTTCTCATTCGTCACGCTTGGCGCATTTGTATTGATCCGCCGAAGATGGACGAAGAAAGGTGTTAAAGGGACTTTCGGCATGCCTGGTGTGGTTGCATGTGTCGTTTCTACAGTAGCGGCGATCACCTATATTGCGTCTTTACAGTGGACGACCGTCGCGAATGTCATGACGGTGTACGCCACGCTTCCGTTTGTAGCGACCGGGATCGCTTTCTTATGGCTGCACGACCCCGTGACATACCGCTTCGTGATCGCTGGCTGTCTAGCTTTCCTGGGAGTAGTTATTTCGGTCGGAGCAGCTATGTCGGCAAACGACCTTCTTGGCATCCTGGCTGCTTTTATCATGACGGCTGGATGCGCCACGCAGATTGTCATTGCCAAACGGTTTCCAAGCATGGATTCGACGATGATGACGGTCTTGGCCGCGTTGGCCTGCTTTTGCATCGCCCTTCCGCTCATGCAGTATTCGATACCGACATCGACACAACTCCTCGCATGCGCTTTCTATGGGATTTTCACGACCGGCATTGGTTATGTGCTTTTGTTGCTTGGCTCTCGCCGGGTTGGTTCAGGTGAAGCCGGACTATTATCCATGCTTGATGTCATCCTTGGCCCAATATGGGTCTGGATTTTCTACAGCGAGGAGATCACGCTACCAGTCCTTCTGGGCGGTGCAGTCGTTTTGACTTCTGTCTTTTGGTATCTCCTACCGAGCCGTAAGGTTGCTGCCCCCGTTTGAGCAACGGCCGCTTTGGGCAGATACCTTTGATAAAGTCGCGTCGAGATCGTGCGGCAGCATCTGGATTGCGGCTGGCGCGCCAAGGTGTAGCTCCCTTTGTGCTGGTTTCGGCATCGGCGTCGGGATTAGCTTTGCGAGTTTCCGGAGGTTTTGGGCTGCGGCTGCGAGGTGGAACTCATCTCTAGCTCCATTCGGCCCTCGTAGTCGCAAGCGATCCAATCTGAGGATGCGTTTGAGGTGAGCAAAGAGCATCTCGACCTTTTTCCTCTCCCGCCTCGAAGTGACATAGGCTTCCGTTTTGGCGATATCGCGAGCCATGTCGCGAGCGCCCTCATGGATGGAGCGTGGTATTTTGCGCGCCGGGGTGTTCGGGCAGCATTTGGGTTTCAGGGCGCAGGGATCGCAGTCGTGCTCGCTGACTCGGTAGCATACCATGCCATCCTCGTCGACAAGCGGACGCTCATTTTTGTGGGTGATCTGTTGCGAGCGTAACTCCTTGCCGCCAGGGCAGGTATAGAGATCGCGTTTCTGGTCGTAGACAAAGTCGGCTTTTTCGAAAGTGCCGTCGCGCCGCTCGGACTTGTCGAAGACCGGGATATGCGGCTCTATCCCCGCTCGTGCACCAGCCAGCCCAGCATCTCGGCAGAACCATAGGCGCTATCGGCGGCCAGCCGTTCTGGATAAAGGTCGAAGCGATCCTGGGTGCGTTCGATCATGGTGCGTGCCGCGCCGACTTCGGCCTGTCGGATCGCCCGGCTCGCTTCGACGTCAACAATGATGGCATTGTTCATATCGATCAGATAGTTGGTGGCGTAAGCGAAGAAGGCATGGCCCTTCTGCGCTCCGGTCCACTGCGCCGCCGGATCAGACCTCGTTTCGAACTTCGGCTTCACCTCACTGGCCGCACCCCACGCCGCGTCATCGAGCGTGTCGAGATATTCCTGGACCGAGCGACGGGTCTCGGCCATCGCACTCCAGTCGACCGTTTCCGACCCTTCCGCCGAGCGTTGCTTGTTCGCATCCGCCTTGATCAGGCTCGCATCGACGGCGAAGCCTTCGCCGCCGACAAGACCCTCGTCGATGCAACGCCTTACTGTCGTCTCGAATAGCTCGCCCAGCAGATCACTATCCCGGAAGCGGCCATGCCGGTTCTTGGAGAAAGTCGAATGATCCGGCACATCGCCTTCCAGGCCGAGCCGGCAGAACCACCGATAGGCGAGGTTCAGATGCACCTCCTCACACAGCCGACGCTCGGAACGGATGCCGAAGCAGTAGCCTACGATCAGCATGCGGATCATCAGTTCTGGATCAATCGAGGGCCGCCCGATCTCGCTATAGAAAGGCCGCAAGTGGGACCGCAAGGCCGGACAGGTCGACGAAGCGGTCGATAGAACGCAGAAGGTGGGCGGCGCGCAACTCATCCATCTGCGCGTCATGGACCTGATCGTCCGTCGAGACGCGGGCGTAGCCGACGAGCCGTTTCGGTAATGGCGGCTGATTTGAAGCTGGTCGTCTTGCCATGGGTATTTGCGGCTGCTTTTCAGGTGCTTTGTACAAATAAGGAATGCGCGAAGAAATGACCCTTTGCGAGTATGTTTTATGATCAAAGAGAGGAGGCGCTTCCTCCCAGAGAGATGCTGGAGCGGGCTTCTATAGGCGATACGCCCGCTAGGTAAGGTCAACCAGAGCTTTGCCTATCGAGGCTAGGGGCATTGCTTCCACATCGTGCTTTAGGCGGAAAGTTTCCTGCCCAGGGTAAACGACGATGCGTCGTGCTGGGTCGAGATCTTCGCATGCAAGATAGAAGCCTTTCTCGAGTTTCGGCGTCAGGCTCCGCTTGATTTCGATAGCCCAAGGTCGTTCACCCGGGGGCGTCAGAAGGAGGTCAATCTCCGCACCAGCCAATGTTCGGTAAAAATTGCTCTGAGTTCCGGGGGGGGCTGCTGCAATCAACGTCTCGATCACGAGACCTTCCCAGCTTGCCCCGGCGACTGGGTGTCCAAGCAGGTCCTCCTGAGTGGTCAGTCCCAAAAGGGTGTGGGTGATGCCGCTATCGCGAACATAGACCCGCGGTGATTTGACAAGGCGCTTGCCAACATTCGCATGCCAAGGCTCAAGGCGTCGTACGAGGAGTAGATCAACCAGGAGATCGAGATAGGAGGCGACCGTCTTGCCATCGACGCCGAGCGAACGCGCAAATTCTGCGGCATTCAGAAGTCCGGATTGATGATGTGCGAGCATTATCCAGAAGCGCCGCAATGTCTCGGCAGGAATACGAGGACCAAGCACGGGAATATCTCGTTCCAGATAGGTTCGTATGAAGTCCTGCCGCCAGCGCTGGCTTGCACGATCATTTACCGCAAGGAAACTATCAGGGAAGCCGCCTCGCACCCATAGCTTATTCAGATCATCAACTGGTACTTCCAGGCCGTCGATCGGACCCATTTCAAGGTAGGCGATGCGACCGGCCAGAGTCTCACCCGACTGTTTCAATAGATCGATGGATGCGGACCCGAGCAGCAGGAAATGGCCAGCCTTCCTCCCATTTCGCCGGCCCCGATCGATAAGCCCACGCAAATTCTGAAAAAGATTTGGTAGCCGGTGAACCTCATCCAGGATAACGAGCTTGTCGCTATGCTGGCTGAGATATAGCTCCGGCTCGGTGAGTTTGGCGCGGTCGGCATCCGATTCCAGGTCGAGATAGATTGATGGGCGTTGTTCGGCTATGGCGAGAGCCAGCGTAGTCTTGCCGACCTGACGCGGGCCAATGAGCGCAACGGCGGGGCTCGAATCGATCAACTCAGTCAGTTTTGTAGATATTCGACGTTCAATCATCCTTGCATTTATGGAGTATAATTCCGTAATTGCAAGGACGATATGTTGGTAGCTCGGCTGTGTCCGCTGGCGCGTCGCGCGGCGTTCACATTGCCGTGTGCCTAAAGGCTCGCCGCGTCGGTTGTTCGGAACGCCATCTTTAACCCAAGGTCGATGACTGGATTGATTTCTACCGCGGCCGATGGCGTGGGGCCTTAACTCCAACGGTCGATGAACGGCAGCGAAACGCAACATTCACAGCCTGTTCAGCGCGCCAATGTCATCAAGTAACCAGAAAGAGCCTTACCTCCCAACACAGGCTCTGATGGAGTAGCCGATGAAAAAGATCATTCTCTCGACACTTGCTACATTGGTCGCGACCGGCAGCATCTTCACTTCCTATGGCTCCGCGAGCGCACATGATTATCGCGAGCACCGGCACGGCGACAGGAGTGCTGCCATCGTTGGTGGGCTGGCGGCGGGGCTCATCGGCGGACTGGTTGCCGGTGCTCTCATCGAGGACAGGGACCGTCCGCGGTATGATGAAGGCGCAGATTATCGCTACAGCCGCGGCCCGCGCTATGAAGGTAATGTCGGTTATCGCGACTATGGTGACTCGGGCTACCGTTACAGAGTTGGTCCGCGTCATGAGGACAACTCCGGCTATCGCGATTTTGACGGCACAGGCTATCGTTATGACAGTGGCTGGCGTTGATGCAGACCAAGTACATTTCCAGCCTTCCATGACGGCGACCTGAATTGCCTCGTAGAACTTTTGCGCCAACGGTGCGATTTGAGGGTCAATCCGTCAAATGACCAGCCTTGCGGCCCGCCCGTTCTTCCGTTCTGCATTGTTGTAGTAGCTTGCAGCCTGCGCCACCGATTTATGAAATGACTGCTGCATGGCTTCCTGAAGCGGGATGCCGCGGTTGGCCGCTTCGGTGAGATAACCAGATCGCAGCCCGTGGGCTGAAAATATCTCTGGATCGAGACCAGCCTTCCTGCAGCGGGCCTTGAGGATGAAATTGACGGACTGCGGCGTCAAGGCGCGGCGATCGACGTTGCCCCACTGGTCGATACGACGGAAGACTGGCCCTGCCTCAATTTTTGCCTCCTGGATCCATCGCTTCAAAGCCCCGACCGGACGGCCGATCAGGACGGCATGGGCCTTATCTTCTACATTCGGCGTCTTGGTGCGGCCGAGGTTGAGTGTCAGGCAGGGCAGGAGAGGGGAGGCGGAATTCTGCGGGTCGGCATGCACCGGCCCCTCGTCAATCAGATCCTCGATGCGAAGGCTTGCAATTTCGGAGCGTCGGCGGCCGCCGGAAGCGAAGGCGGTCAGCAGCAGGGCGCGATCGCGAACATCGACCAGACGATCGCCGGCGCAGGTGACCATGAGCTTTGCCAGGACATCGCCGGTAACCGCTTTTTTGCTCTTGCGGCGGCTTTGCCGCGGCGCGGCGCGCACAGCAAGCCGGAGCGCGGTCTTCAATGATGGCGCCGAAAACGCTCCGGTTAGTCCGCGCCAGCGTGTCAGGATCGACCACGAGGTCAGGCGCCGGCGCACCGTGTCGGGCGCATGCGGGCCGTTGACCCGTAAAAACCCTTCGGCGCGCAATCCTGTCTCGACCTCGACCGGCATGCCATGGTTCGGATCCTCGGCACGTTCAACAGGGTCCCAGAGATGATGAGCGACGAATTTCAACAGCAGGCTCTCCGGCGCCGGCCAGGGCAGGGGAGAGCCGATGGCAAGCGCGCACCAAGCCTCAAGATAGCCGAGATCGGAAGCGAGCGCCCTGAGCGTGTTGCCGCCCATGCCCTGTTGCGCCAGATGTTTTAAGGTGGCGACATCATCGTCCGTCAGCAATGCGGCTAGCTGATCACGACGGGCAAACGGCAGGATGGCGTCGAGTGCATCAAGTTCCTCGGCGCGGCGATGCACCGGATCGACAGGGGAGGGGAGGGCTTTTGGCTCTAGCATGGCGGTCTCTGGCGCTGTGACTTGCCCCGACTTTAGCGGTTCTGCGCCGCCAAATCCATCACTATCGATACTTGATACTTATCGATGGTTAGAACGCCCACCGTCAATCATACCATGTGAGGAACCTCAACTTTAAGATAGAGTTCCTTTAGCAAATCATTTACCATGATTTCAATGGCTTACGATCTCGCGAAAATCAGCATGACAGCCCTGATGCGGCCGGCTTTCGACGCCGGTATCGCGCTCGCGCGTCTGGACGAGCGCATCGCTCGCTCGCCGGTCGGCGCCGGCTTTCTCGAACGGCAAAATCTCGCCGACGCCTGCGCCTCGCTGTGGATCGATGGCGAGCTCGTCCATCTCGAAGACCTCGTCCTCCACGACGCCACCCGCGATATTCGCACCCCCACCCACGAACTCACCATCGCCCGCGACGTGTTGCGCACCCGCCGACGCATCGCTGCACAGTCGGCGGATTGGGCCTTGTCCGCAGAGGGTATCCGAACTTTGCGACAGACGTCGGACATCAATTTGGTCGGTGCTGAGGTGGTGGAGCCGGCGAGGGTCGTCCGGACTGCGATTGCCGCCGATCTCGAAGGGGAGGGGGACGTCGCCGACGACGTCGAAAATCTTCCCGGCGTCGACTATGCCGCCATCGATGCGGTATTGGCCCGATCAGAAGCGGCGATTGAGAGCGCCACACGGCCCGGCCGTGCCGGCGATCGTCCTGCTGAAAAGGACCCGCTCGTCTACGATCTTGACTGGGACGAGGATGCCCGGCTCCACGAATGGCGCGGCGTGCTGCGCCAGGCCGAACAACTGCCTGCGGTGCTACGGGCAATGATCGCCCTCGATGCCTGGAACGAGCTGTTGGTCCTGCAGCACGCCCCATGGCTCGGCCGGCTGCTGGCGGCATCAATCCTGCGAGAAGCCGGCATCACCACCGGCGCTCATCTCGCGGCGATCAATCTCGGCCTCAAAACCATTCCCGTCGATCGCCGCCGGCATCGCGACCGGGAAACGCGGTTGCTCGCCATCGCCCACGGACTTTTGGCTGCCACCGAAATCGGCATGAAAGAACATGACCGGTTGGTGCTCGCTCGGAAAATGCTCGAGCGCAAGCTGGACGGGCGGCGGACGTCTTCAAAATTGCCGGAGCTGGTCGAGCTGGTGATAGCAAAACCGTTGGTGTCGGCCGGGATGGTAGCCAAGACGCTCGACGTCACGCCGCAGGCAGCGCGGCGGATCGTTTTGGAGCTTGGCCTCAGAGAGATGACGGGGAGGGGGAGGTTTCGGGCGTGGTGTGTCCTTTGACCTGCCAGAGACACCTTTGCGGCCACGCTACGATATTGATGCAGAAGCCGCTGTAGATGATTCCACTTGTGGTTCTCGTCCGCTGAAGGCAACTACGGCAAAGCGGCTATTGCATCTGCGACCGCCTCAGCATCAAGAGCATAGGTGACGAAGGTCAGCCTTCCTTCTCCGAGAGAGAAAGTCTCCTCATACTCAAACATGCCATCAAATAGCATATGAGCGAGCAGGTCTTTCTGGAGATAATCGCTCAGAAATTCGGGGGTTAGGATGGGTGCCGTCCAGAGCCGTCGTTCTACGATTTCATCAGTGCGCGCAATCGGCTGGCCGGCTTCGACGTTCACGGAAGCCTGCATTGTCCTCATCATACCCGTGCGGATCATATTGGAGAGTTCCGCCATTCTGCGAACAGGATGACCGTTTACGCGGAGGCCTGAAAACATACCGTTGGCCGAAACAATGCAGGTCACGATTTCTTTCGCCGGCCCGCACGCCCAGCCCAGCCGACGGTAGAGCTCTTTCTCAAGTCCAGGATCGGAAAGAAGGGATTTGATGTTGTCCAGTTGGCGCGCACCAGTCCGCATATGCTTATAGGATGTTCGCAGCTCATGGGCATTGCAGGGCAGCATTGGGTGTTTGCATTCGAAAATGAACAGATAGTCGCCGAAGCGGCAAACGACGTCGATTTCGAACCGCTGTTTGTTGAAAACGGTCTCATAGCCGGCTTCAACATGCTGACAGTTCGCCGCAAGAAGGCTGGCGGCCAACGCACGCTCAGCGGCGTCGGTTTCGAGGTCGTCGATTAGCCGATGGCCCTCATCACGGGCGACATTGCGGTACCAGTTCGTCATGCCGGCAATGTGCAGGGGAACCATATAGTGATTGTCAGCGTAGACGAGGGGCCTGTATTGCATGTCATAGACCCCACCCATGCCCGGCCGATGGGATAAATACTCAAGTATCGGCTCCACCTGATCCCGCTTGACGCACCACTCGAGGAGACCCTTTAAAACCTCTTCTTTGAATACCGGCACGAGCGACCTGAAGGCAAGAACAGGCTCATCCTCGAGCATAGGGCTCAGCTGCCTCATCGCGAGCCTAGCAAGGAAGATAAAAAGCCGATGAACCCTGGAAAGATCCAAGAGGGTCAGTCCATTGGGGAACGTGAAATTTTTCAATTCTTCTGAGCTTACAAGTTCGAAATCGCCGACTTCACGAATGTAGACATCTTCCTCGACGGTAATTTCGTCCGTGCTGAACATACTGCGAATGGGAGGCACGTCTGGAAGTTGAAACGTGTAGCGGGTGACGGGATTATCGACACGCTTGACGACCCGGTCATGGAGACGGTCGAAAAACTGATCTGCAACTGCGTAGACAGAAACCGCGCCGTTCTGGATGGCTAGGTCGCGCATGAGGCGATTTTGATCGCGAGCTTGTAGGTTTTGAATGTAGCCAAGCCGGATGCTCTTCTCGAATTCAGGAAACGGCGCACCGATGATTGTCTCGCGACCGCTTTTGACGCATTGATAATTGAACGCATCGACTAAAATCTCTGCCTCAGCATAGCGGCGAATTTTACACGCCTTTATAATCAGCTTGTCAAACACACCCTTCGCTATTTGGTCCTCAGGGATGTGTCTGAAATGCGTCCCCTTAATGCCGATTTCCTCGTCAATACAATGAACGAGATATGATGCGCCCTCCGCAAGCTCCTCAACCGGATATGTTGATATTGCGTCCGTACTTCCAATGTGGTCACCCTGATGACCGATCATGAAAAGGGAGTCGATCCTCACCAGAATCGACTTCAGGCAAACCTGCGAGTTTCGGTTGAGGAATTTCCGCACGCTCCGATCGATCTCGCCAACCGCTGGTGCCAGTTTGGTCAGTGCTTTTACTGAATCGAGATAGCCAAGGATTTCTGGCGTGAGCGATAGCCCGGGCGCGGCTTTGTTGATGCCAGAGAGCGCTTCGAGCAGGTATTTCGTGCGGTATCGGTACTTTGACGCGCGAAAGGTACCCGCGTCGCCAAGCGATGCGCGAGTGGCGGATTGATCGCAATAAAAGCCTAGCGAGATCCAGTTTACAGCGGCCCTGACGTGACCCGACTGGATGGCGCCAAGAGCTAGCTCTCCAACCTGGAACAATTCCTTAGCGAGCCCGCCTGCGAGCTCGCATGGATCCATAGACAGTAACGGCTGCAGCCAATCGTCTTTCTCGAGAAGGGCAGGTGCAACGACTGCCAATCGCTTTTTGAGGTCTCGGTCCTTGGCCATAGTTGTTCCATCTACTTGAGGGTATCGAAGGGAAGGGAACTCAAAGCTACTGCATAGCAGCGGGAGATCGGCCGCCCATACTTCCGGTAGAAATCCAGATGAAGAATTGTAAGTGTGTCAATGCAGATCATCCTCATCCACATGGAAACCTGTCGCCCTTTCGAGTAAAAGTTGAATTGTTTGACGGGCGGCCTGCGATTCGGCAAATATCCGGCGCGAGGCGGAGACGAGAATGGCGACGGACGAAGACTTTATCGGCGGCTATCGCCTCGATCATATCTATGCCAACGAGTTTCGAGAGGGAAAAGGCAAGTTCTTTAACGTCATAACCCTCGATGACGGCAATACAGAAGTCGAATATATTCAGCCATTTCCGCAAACCCGAAATCGGGTCAAGCTGACCGTGACCTTCATCCGAGACCAAAACGACATCAAAGAGGTCACGCTCAAAAAGTTCAAATACTACAAGAATGAAGGGTGGCAAGAGCTTCCATGGGGTGCTGGGGAGCCCATGAAACTCTCCCATTTCACTTTCGAGAAACTGATGGCGTTTCTGCAGCTTCTGACGGAGCTCGACCTCATCAACCTCAAGGATCGTCGGATAGGACTGCAGGAAGGCGCAAGTGCCGTCGATCCGGAAACGACCCAGAAATTAAAACGCCTTCTCAGCCAGGACGGGGGCGGTCAAATCATCGACGAACTGCTAGCCAACGGCATGGTCACCTCCCATGACATCGTCAATCTCGGGTACCGCAAGCGTCAGTTGGAGGTTTTCCGCGGCCTGTTGCGGGAAGAGGGCTACCTCGATCTTTACCGCCAGGAACATGAGATAAAATCGCGACAGGTCGAAAAGATCTGGCAACACTTCCTCGCGCGCAATGAATGGATATTCGGATTTGGGCTCGACTACAAATTTCTCGGCATTCTCCAGGACGAGGCCGATATAGGCACGGCTGACTTGGCCGGGCGAGACGCGGCAATCGTCGACTTTTTGTTGGGAAGCAGTCATTTTACAGTTCTCGTTGAAGTCAAAAAGCCACGCACTCCGCTATTCGACAGCCGTCGGAATCGAGCAGGATCCTGGGCGCTGTCGAATGAACTCGTCGATGCGGTATCCCAGGTTCTTGAGCAGAAAGCGGCATGGCAGGTGAAGGCAGAGGCCAATGCCCGCAAGAATTTCGATCGCAGCGGAGCTTTGATCGATCAACGAACCGTCGACCCAAAATGTATCCTCCTTATCGGCGGCGATGGCGCCTTCTCGGGAACGCCGCAGGAGCGCGAGCTAAAATTGCGCACGTTCGAGCTGTTTCGAAGGGATTCACGAAACATCGAAATCTTGACCTATGACGAATTATTCGAGCGGGCCTCCTTCGTCGTCAACAATTCCGTGAGACCGAAATGAAGGCACGGGGCCGGCACCCACAGCAAAGATTTTGGTCCAGCGGCAGAGCGGCGGACGCCTGATAAGGTGAGGCATCGCAAATTAGTCGTCGAAAAGACTCTCGTTGAGTCTGGCGTGAGCCAAGAAGACAATACTGCTTGCCATCAGTCGTATTTGAGCCATGAGCGCTAACCAACTTCCTGATAATGGGTCTTGAGGAAACGATTGCTCTTTGTAAAGGTTGCCACGACGCTCCGCTCGAGCTCTTCGTACCAAACCTCGTCTCGACAATGCTGGACGCGGTCGAGGTTAAGCGTAAGAATGTATTGCTGCTCGTCATCAAAAGCTGCGCGGGTGAGAATAAATTCCAGGCTCTTCTGAAGCGTGTCTTCGTCGACGTCAAAGATGTTGTCGTGGACCAGAAGGCCCGGATGGCGGACCTTGCTGAAGTCGTTGAGTAACAGCGCGATGTCGTAAATGAAAACTTTTTCCCGCTCGACGCTATGGCTGCCGTCATCGTCGATGCGCAGGATGATCTCTACCACCTGCTTCTTCGTGGTTGTTCGGACCTCGAAAGATGCTCTTCGGTTTCCCTGAATGAACTGATGGATGAGAAGGATGGTTTTCTCGAAGGAGCGAACCCGATCATCTGCTATCAGAATGCTTTCCTGAAGGCGGAGTTTCTCCTTTTCGATCTCAGTCTTTTTCGCCTGTTTCTCAACCAACAGCTGATCATACCGACTGAAGAAGCCCTTCAGCTGTCCGAGCTCGTCGCTCTTGGCCTGAAAAGAGGCATATGTCTGGCGGAGGTTGCGGAGCTGGCCCTCTTGGTCGAGTACCGAAACAAGCTTCGCATAACGCCGGTCGAGTTCAGCCAGCTGCTTGTTGATGTCCCTGATCTCTACCTGCAAGACTCTCGACTTTTCATCAAGCAGATGCCGTTGGAACTGCTCGATCTTGGCTTTGAAAGCCAAGACTTCGTCAAGCTCGCGAACGATGCTGGTTCCGAGGCCGCTGCGCATCTGGTCGTAGAAGTCGCGCACCTCATCGCTATCGATGTTTGGCTCCACGGCTATAGGGGCCAAGCTGGCGGAGCGCCGCACAAGGACTTCCTTCCGGCTACGCAGTTCTGCCATCCGATCCTCGATATCGAGGATCTCGCCCTTGACTATTTCATAGGCCGGGGAGTTCTCGAGAGCATCTATGCCTTCGCGTATGGCTTCCACCTCCTCATCCAGAACGTTGAGATCGGACCTGGCTTCGTCGAGGTTCTTTTGGCGGACGAGCTGCACGCTGTCCTTGATGCGGCCCTCTTCAGTACCGATGGCATCAAGTTCCTTCTGGATGTCCTTGATGACGCGATAAATTCCGAGATCTATTCCCAGCAACATCAGGTGCGGCGCATAATTATCAGGTATCCGGAACTTGGTGTCGAAGCAGGAGACAATCGATTTGAACTCGGAGCGTTCATCGCGCATCAGCGGCCCCAAGATCTCTCGGAACCCCACCGGAGGGGTTTTGCCGTCGGGGAACATGCGGCTAGTAAGGAAATGAGTAGCATCCTCAATCTTGGCAAAATTGGTCTCCTGACCGTCCAGCACAATCCGAGGACGTTCTGAATGCTCAAGGGACCTTTTGATTGTGTAGCGTGACCCATTCATGCGGAAATCGACGCAGATGAAGATGGACGGATCGAATGTCGCTTTGGGAATCTTGGCGACCCGGCTTTCGGATTTCCGCTTGAGCAAAGCGAAGTTTAAAAACTCGATGCAAAGCGACTTGCCAACGCCGTTGTTTTTCGAACTGGTGTCATCGCTCTCGCCGAGAATGACGTTCACGCCGGCATCGAAGATGACAGGTTCAATTGTTGCTGGCTCGGTATAGAGGCGGTCAATCTGCATCGCGAGCCATCAAGTATGGTTCTTCGAAGTCAATGAGACCAACGGCATAAAGGAAGGTCAAACCGTAAAAGAACGAGTTGGACGAGAACCACGTTTCTCGCTTGAAGTGATCTACAACGTCGAAAATGCTGATGCGGCTTTTGCCGGACTTCTTGATAAACCGCGCGATCTGGAAGCCGACCATGACAGGCGATTTGTCGAGGGCTTCGTCCTTGAGGAAGATATTAGCCATGGAAAGGCCGCTTGTTGGGGAACACGTTGCAAGCGATCAGTTGGCCGATGAGGTAATAACGTACTGCACCCTCGTCAAATGCGATATCGCTTGTGCCCATTAGCCGGATTGCCTTCTCAACCATCAGGTCGAGCGAAGTCTTGGGGTTGCCGCCGCATTCGTTCAACAGGCGGTCGCTCCAGTTCATAAGATGGACCTGGAGCTTACGGATTTTTACATGTCCGAGGTCGCTGTGCCGATTCACCTCGGCTAACGTTCTGCCATAGATCTCGTGAAGATTGACGTACTGACTCTCCAGGAAATCGGCATGCTCTGCAAATCGGTCATGGAGTTTCTGCTCAGGGTCGGGGTCTTCGCGGTTTTCGCCCGCCGACAGATCTCCATCCGCAGCGCTCAAAACCTCTATTACGCGCATGAGCGTATGAACTTCGTTCGACTCGCGAGGCACAGCGATATGCAGTTCCTCGCGGAGCAGGTCGAAACAGCGCTTCAACTTGTCGAGGGGCAGATCGGCGATTTTCCGTAGTAGCTCTCCGACGTCCCAGACATCTTCTACAAGTGACATGGAGAAACCTGCATTACTCTCCAATGTCGATTCCCGGTATCGAAGTTTCTCGCCGATAATCAAAACGACGAGGCGGTCGTACTTGCTGCCTAGCCCGCCGTCTACGAAGCCGCGGTGCGTATGCTTGATTTTGGCAAGGTCAGGGGTAGAAGTCACCTGTATTGCGATCCGCTCGCTCTCGTCAGCCAGGTCGACCGCTCTTGCATTCTTTTCAATAATATTGATGTTCTTTAGATCGTACCCTAGCAACAGATTTAGAAAGTCGCGAAAAAACGTCTCCGCATGGATATTGATATCCTGCAGGTTGAGACTATTGAGCTGGGAAACGGACATCCGCAAATGCGTGAGATAGTGGTTGATGCCACTTATGAGCATAGCGCGGTTCATGTTGAGACGGGTTTCCTGTTTAAGTTGTCAGCCTAGCGACTCATCCGATGAATGACCACCCCGAAGTTATGTGGCCGCCGTTACTGAGAAAGTTGGATGAGCCGAGAAACCGGGCCCGAGCACAGGAGCCTTCAAACCCGGGGCGGCATGATTGCCGCGTCGATGCGGCGGTGCATTAGAGAGACCATTGAAAATAGGTCCTCCGCATCCGCTTTCGACATCTGCCAGTGGATCCTTGGCGCGTGGGCTGTCGTGTTGCGAAACATGCTGAATGTCCCTTTTATAAGATTGGAAAACCCCCGTTGCTCGCCTTTTTCGCTTTCGCTCTTGAGTTCATTTATCGCCAGCATTGGTGTGTCCCCGCTAAAGGCGCGATCGACAAGGACGGCGCCATCGTCCGTTAGTCCCGTACGTTGCCGTATCTTGTCGGCGACGCTTTTTACGGCCTCGAGGACTGCGTGGAAATAATTATCCGCAAGCAGTTCTTCGCGGCAAAATCGCAGCACATCAGGGTGAACGCCGCGGTTTGTCAGATCGGCTCTTAACTCTACCGCTCGGCGAGTCGCTTGCGAAAGTGTTTCTGCGGCATCGACGGCGCCGAGTTCGCCTGAAGCCTTCACAGCCAGCCCGGCAAATGCCAAAGCGCGGTTAAGATTAAGCCGCATTGGTTCAAAGCGTTCTGGATCTCTGGCAAAACGCTCAGGTTTCATCGCCTTGCGAATGAAGGCGATGATGTGGGTTCGCTGCTTGCGATTGTTCTGGTCATGGGCAAAGGCATTATAAAGCCTGTGACGCTTGGTCATCTGCGGATCGGTATCTGCTATTTTGACCGTTGCCAGCAGGTGGCCGATTTCGGAACCGGTCAGGCCGGAGTCTGTATCGCCTAATGCGTCCGCGATCGCCTGCAATTGCGACTGCGTGAAGGTTTTCATGTCAATCTCCCTTCGCATTCCGACAATTCTGATGACGTTTATGAAGCGCGCAAATACTAGCAACGATTCAATCTCGTGGTTATTGGCTGCCCTAAGTGCCGCAACGTAGCGTGTCCGGCTCTCACCACGAGCGGAAGCGGGAAATACTGGCTAAGGGCCAGTCGGTAGGAAAGTGTCGGGCCTGCTTATGGGGTCGAACGGTTTTACTCCTGCGTGATCTCCTAGAAAATGGAGCTGTTCTTTCAACTCATCTAGCTCGAGTGTTCTTGCCTTGATCTGGTAGCTGGCCGGAAGTGCTGCGATGCTGTCAGTTGCTTCCATTACGGCGCGGTAGATCCTTTGGAAGTCATATGGATATTGCGCATGTAGCCTCGCTTTCGGATTTTCGGTCTTCATCTCCCGAATTTTTGTGCGAAGTAGTTGAACCGTCTTTGCGATGACAAGCTTGTCGGTGGCGTCACCATAAAACTTCGTTCGAATGCCCAAAACTACGCCATGTGCGATACCATCCGGTCCTTGGCCTTCCTCCAGCACCATGCTCCATGCGTTCGTGTATTGGCGCAATCTAGTAGCGATGAGGTCAACGTTGGCAGCGAAGATATCCTCAGCCTCTGCGTTGTCTGACGATTTCTTTAGGATATCCGTCTGCGTTTTGATGAAACTGGCCTGGTTTTTAGCCTCGGTCGCCTGTTCCCTCATCACTGTCCGGTTTTCTTTGAACTCTTTCCGCGTCCACGACAGCTCTTGTCGCTGTTCCCGCAGTTCTCTCGACTGCAGGAACACAGCAACCACAAGCCAGAGGAAAGCGAGGGGCGCCGACGCTCCTGCTGCGTAATCACCCCATTCGTTGATTTTAAGCGGGGCATGGACTCCGCAATGGAAGGCCCACGCAATGATGCTCGCTGCAATGAGCCAGACCAGACTGAATACCGCCGCACCAATCATGATGCGCTTCGATCCAATGGGCAGAGTTACCTTGTCATCATCGTCTTCCATGCATTTGTCCCCAGCCTTCTGGCCTTCTATCATAGGTTTTGCCGACAGCGAGGGCTTGCGAGATGATTCCGCGAGGGGTCGAGATATGCTCTCCCAGCTTTTCGAGTGACTTTAAGAAGCATGAAAACGCGAGCTTGGACTTAGTAAAGGCCGTCTGCAGGAGAACTTGCGACGAGATCAACGCATCTTAGCTCGATTTCGCGTCGGAAAACTAATGAGCTTCCCGGTCTCGAGGTCCATCGCGCGCACCGCGGGCTTATGGGAAGTCTCCGGCATTATCGGATGTCCGACTTTCTCCCCAACGCCGAAAATGCCTACGAGTTGGTTGATCTCATTTGTGGGCAGGGACAGCATATGTTCAAGGAAATCGATAGAATATTCGCCAGAATCCAAAAGAGCGTTCACACCTCGCAGCAACATTCTTGGTCGCTCCAACTCCATTGTGCTGTCGAACGGTTCTCGGTTTGGCCCTCGCCATTTTCGACGGCTCATCGAGATAAAAAGCTGACTTTTTGCGTCTTTGTCGATCATGCCGAGGTCAGACGATCTCGAGATCATCGCAGCGATTGACATACCCCACCGCTTTTTTAGCGCGTGGAAATAATCCAACGTCGGAACGGCGACCTCTTCGAAAAAACGGTCTTTCGGGAAGAGGAAAGCCCCGGCAAAGCGGTGTGCTTGTTGCTCCAAAAGTTTATGGAGTTCTGCGTCGCGCTCCTGGTCCGACGTGACGTACTTATGGAGAATCAGATGCCCCAGTTCATGCGCCACGTCGAACCTTGCCCGTGCGGCGGTTACACTATGGACGTTCACGCCGATGAATGCCCGATCTAAAAGAGAGGACCTGAAAAAAAAGCCATCCTGCTTCTCGGACGGGATGTCTAACATCACGACGGGGATTCCGGCATTTTCCACACTCAAGACAACGTCTCGGATCGGCAGATCTTTCAATCGCCAATCTCGCCGAACGCGTTCTGCAAATCCCTCGATCATAGTCGGTGTAATCTGGCGGAAGTCGTCTGGCACATCGAGCTCCGGAATATCCGCACCGGGAAAATCCAGCTCCTCCTCCAGTGTCCAGAACAATTCGCACAGCCATCTCATTCGCTGCTCGGTCATGTCCCGGGCCGTCTTTGTCTCGGCAACCTGACTGCGCCAGAAAATTGGACCCAACGGCTCAGGCCAACTCTTTCTAGTAAAAAATTCATACGGGAACCCAAGCGCTTCTGCGATTGAGCCGAGTTTCTCTGGCGTCGGGCGATCCTGGTTGGCTTCATACCGCGTGATTTGCATCGCGGTGACACCAATCCGGTCGGCGAGAGCATTTTTGTACAAACCTTTCGCTAGCCTAGCTTCCGTCAACCTCTGTCCGGAAAATGTCGCAACACCCTTAACCATGTGATCTCGTTTTATGCTTCTTGAGCTTCCTTTTGACGACGACGCGGTCTTCTTGAACATTCTCCTGTCGGAAAGCCTTGGAATCGTCGATCGGCTGGTTTCCAAACATCGCAATGTCGTGGAGGTCAATGCGCAATATCCAGTTTTCATACGCGGCATCCGGAATGGCGAGCATTAATGCCCCTAACTCACAGTCCCGCTCACCAAAACGAGCGCCGGATGCACCATGAAGCAGTACGGCAAGAATCCCATCGGACCAGTCAAGCAGGCTTGAAGGCCTGTCGCCCAAGTCAAGCTCAAGCTGCGTTACAACACCAGAATAGCGACTGATTTCTGTTTTATAAGCTGCAGCTTTGGGTTTGTCGCCAAAGAGAAATGCCATTGGTTCCTGCAGAATAACGATGCGCCCTATCTTTACCAAAACTTTATTTTGGCCGTTACATTTCAAGCGCTTAATATCGTAAGGCACGCTGTGTTTTTGAGCGGCACGAACCATAGCCTTTGACACCGCTAACGCACGACCGCGAGAGAACTCCTGAAGTCGCTGTTCTGGGGAGAGTGTTGGATCTTCCAAGAGACGGTCAAAGAGAACGCGATATTCCCAAGCCGCGAAATTCGAAACACTTTCAACGAACGGTGAATCACAGTCGCTGCAGACGATACTTTTTACGTCATCACTTAGGCTCATGAATCACCTTGCGTTTTATCGATAAAGTAAAATGTACAAAATGCCTATAAAAGTAAAGTCTGAACAGTACGCGAGTGTGATTTGCTGGAAGCTTGGCCGGATGGAGAGGTGTATTTGATCGAACGAGGGGTTAGAAAAATTACAGTAATGCCAGTCGCTTACCTCTCCTAGAATGTGCTTACCGAGGGTTCGATCCCGTTCAAGGCGAAAAATAGCTGCATTGGGAAACGGGTTTAGGTAGGCAAGGGCGGGTCGGTAGCCTCGGCTGTGCCGGTGCGGTCGAGCAAAGCGGTCGTCATTTTGGAAAGCAGCTCGCTCGGGAGGTGGTGACGGAGGAACGGATTCAATCCGAATCCCACCGTCCAGACCATTTGGGCTGTTTCTCAAACCCTGATGATACCAACTTCTATCATGCTTCTCGCGGCTGCCTCGATCGCATCGGCCGGGGGTCGCGGCTGCCATCCTAAGAGACGCTTGGCCTTTTCGCCGCTGGCAGACAAATCGATGCCAAGTAGTGGCAAAAGCCCCTTCAGCTTGGGATCCACCATAGCCTTGGCTTTCATGGCGATGTCAGGAATTTGCATCGTCGATACTTTTCGCGCCTGTTTACCCAATCGTTCTTTGAGGATTTCGGCGACTTGGACGAGCCACAGAGCGTCGCCGGAAGTTGCGAGAAAGCGTTCGCCTGCAGCAGCCGGATTGGTCGTCGCCCGGATATGCAGATCGGCGACATCGCGCACGTCAACGAAGCATGACTTGATCCGTGGCTGTCCGGGTTGACCTTCGAGCATGCTCTTCAGCATCATCAGCGAATGCGAAGTGTCCGGACCCAGCGCAGGACCCATGACGGCAGTCGGATTGATCGTCGCCAGTTCCAGCCCGTTACCGTTTTCGGAGACAAAGTCCCAAGCCGCGCGTTCCGCCAGTGTTTTGGACTTTTGATAAGGCGCGATGTGGCCGTCGATATCGCTCCAGTCTTCTTCATCGAAGGGACGACCGGGACTGGCCTTACCGGCGCCGATGGCCCCGAATGCGGACGTCAGCACCACTCGCTTCACCCCTGCGTCGCGGGCCGCACGCAGCAAGCGGAGGTTGCCATCGACTGCAGGCCGTATCCAGTCTTCTTCGCTCGCATAGCTTCCCGATGGAGTGGAGGATGCGGTATGAATGGCATAGACACAACCTTCCGCAGCTTCGGCCCATCCTTCGTCTTTCAGCAGGTCTGTCTCGACAAATGTCAGTCGATCCCCCGCCTCGGCGCCGCCACGGGCCAGATAGGCGCGCACTTCGTCTTGCCGGTGGAGTGAACGGATGGCGGTGCGGACCCGGAACCCCGCGGCAAGTGCCGCGATGATGGTGTGCTGTCCGATAAATCCGGTCCCTCCGGTGATGAGGATTATGTCGTCTGTCATGGCTGCTCCTAAAGTGATGCGTGACTTCGTTATAAAATATGCAAACAAGCTCGGACTAAGAATGCTTGAACGTCTGAGATGTATACGCGATAGTCCGAAGATGACTTCCGACGCGCTTTCAGAAATTCTCAGCCTTACAACGGTGGAATCCATGGTCACCGGCGGCTTCGATGCCTCGGGGCCGTGGTCTCTTCGCTTCCCCGCGCCGAAGTCCATCAAGTTCTTTGCTTTGACCAAGGGCGCATGCTGGACCCGGATCGATGGCGAAGCGCCTGTGCGCTTCGAACAAGGGGATGTCGGACTTCTGACGGCCCAGCGCCCCTACACGATATCGAGCGATCCCTCGGTACCGCCGCTCGACGCGATGGCGCTGTTTTCCGGGAGTGGCCGCTCGTTCGTCACATTAGGTGACGGAACAGAGTGCGGCTATGTGGGCGGTCATATCCTCCTCGACCCGACCAGTGGAATATTGCTGTCTGAAGCGCTGCCGCCCTGGCTTCGCATCGACGGCGCGAGCGTGCAAGCAGAGCGATTTCGGTGGCTGCTCGGTGAACTGGTGAACGAGCGCAAGCAGCATCAGCCCGGCAGCGCTTTGGTCGCATCGCAGCTTGCGCAATTGCTGTTCGTGCAGATCCTGCGAGCGCAGTTGGACGGCAACGGCCGCATCCCGCCGGGCTGGTTGCGCGTACTCGGCGATCCACGCCTCGCGCCGGCCGTACAGCTCATGCATGACGAGCCAGCGCGCTCATGGCATCTCGACGAGCTGGCACGAGTTTGCGCCATGTCGCGATCGACCTTCGCCGCTCGCTTCACCGAGACGGCGGGAATCGCTCCACTCGGCTATCTGGCGCGCTGGCGCATCCACCTTGCCTGCAAGGCGCTGCGGGACGACGATCTACCGGTAGCATCAGTTGCCGCACTGGCCGGTTATGCCTCACAAGGCGCCTTCAGCAACGCCTTCAAGCGGGCGACCGGCCTTTCGCCCTCCTTGTGGCGCGAGCGACAGGTGCGGGACGGTGCCGCCTAAAATAGCTTTCCGCCGCCATGTTTGATCGCGCAAGACGTTAGCGTTTCGATGGGCAAGTTCGGGCTCGAGCGGCACTACTAACATTGTAGGGTCGCCGGTTCGATTCCTTTCAAGAGCAATGAAACTTCGTCCACTACCAATTTGAATACTCGTCAGCTGAGTTCAGGCTTCCTGGAAACGCACGTCCCAAGGCGTCGGGTTTGGGAAGACCTCCGCCAGAAAGGCGACGAACGCCTTGACGTTTGGATTGCTGCGCCGGCTTTCCGGCCAGTAGGCACTGATATGGCTGCGGTCGACGGAAAACTCTTTCAGGATCGGCACGAGCCTGCCGGTTTCCAAAAACGGCGCCGCAATATATGTAGGAGAAATGCCGATCCCGCCACCGGCGGCAACCACAGATGCAACAGCATCACTGTTGTCCAGGATGGTGACCGCATTCGGAATGATCTCAAGAACCTTGTCGCCGATCTTGAAGGGCCAACGCAGGGTCTGGCCGCTGCTTTGATAGCGGAAGTTCACGCAGTCATGGTCGATGAGGTCCTCTGGCTTTTGCGGTACGCCGCGAGCGGCAAGGTAAGCGGGTGAAGCGAACGCGCAGATCCTGTTCGGCGCCAGCTTCTTGGCGACTAGCCGGGAGTCTGCCGGTTCTCCGACCCGGATCGCAACATCAATCCCTTCTTCGACAAGATCGGTGAACCGGTCTCCAAGACGAAGGTCGACGATCACCTTGGGAAACCTTTGCCTGAACGCGGGTAATGCCGGCGCGATCAGATGGACTCCGATCGGGAGCGGGGCCGTCACCTTCATGAAGCCCGACGGTTCCGCGCGTGCAGCAACAGCAGCCTGTTCGATGTCCTCGGCTTCCCGCAACAGGCGTAGCGCCCGCTCATGGAGATCCCGCCCCTCCGGGGTTAGCGTGAGGGATCGGGTAGTTCGTGTGAACAGGCTTATGCCGAACTGCTGCTCAAGCCTCTGAACGCTCTTGCTGACCGCAGACGGAGAAACCGCCAATGATCGCGCTGCCGCTGCATAGCTGCCAAGCGAAGCCGCTCGCGCAAACGCGATGACACCGGTTAGTCTATCGAATCCAATTCGTTCCACCATGGAAGGAGTAAAGCGAATTCGAGCCTGATTATCAATATCGATTACCCGGTCTAGGTTATCTCCATCGCGCCAGGAAAGGCGCCAAATGGAGATCGAGATGTCTGATATGACCGAATTCAACCCCTCAAATACCCTCAAAGGTAAACACGTCCTCATCGTTGGCGGCACGTCAGGCATCGGCCTTGCGGCGGCCATCGAAGCGAAGGGTGCCGGCGCACGCCTCACGGTGCTCGGCTCCGACCATAAGCGCTCTCGAACCGTTGCCGCGGAGCATGGCTTCGAAGGCTGGCGTGCAGCCGATGTTACCAGCCCTGAAGCAATTCAGATGGCGCTTTCAGATATCGGGCACGTCGACCACCTGGTTCTTTTGGCCGGGACCTTCGTTGCCGGCAAGGTGCTGGAGGCCGACGTGACCTACCTGCGTCGAGCCTTCGAAGAGCGCATCTGGGCAGCGATCCACATCTTGCGGATACTTGGCGACAACCTGTCTGCGGATGCCTCCATCACCTTCATCTCTGGGGCACTGGCTGACCGACCGAACGCCTATGGCACGGCTGTCCTAGCTGCCGCTTCCGCCGCAATGGAGGCTTTTGCTCGTGGGCTTGCGGTGGAACTCGCACCACGCCGCGTCAACACGCTATCGCCAGGCCCAATCGACACGCCGATCCTTTCCAAGACGTTGGGAGATGGCCGCGCCGCCTATCTCGAATCCCTCGCGCAGAAGCTGCCCCTACACCGGGTCGGCACTGCTGAAGAAGCAGGTGCTGCGGTCGTCTTCCTGATGGCCAATGGCTGGATGAACGGCGCTGTGCTCAACATCGATGGCGGCTCGCGTCTCGTTTGAGCCTCGAATTGAAAGATCACATCCATGCCCAGTCTGTTCGACCCTATCCAGCTCGGCGCCATCAAAGCGCCCAACCGTATCCTGATGGCGCCCATGACACGGGCCCGCGGCACAAAGGACCACTTGCCGACGCCCATCATGGCTGATTACTACGCGCAACGTGCTTCCGCCGGTCTCATCATCAGCGAGGCGATCGGTATCAACCAGCTCGGCCTTGGCTGGCCCTATGCGACAGGCCTATGGTCACGCGAGCAGATCTTAGGATGGCGAAACGTCACCGATGCGGTTCACGAGCGCGGGGGCCGCATCATCGCGCAGCTCTGGCAGATGGGCCGGGTCGTTCATCCGGACTTCTTAGGCGGCCGCCAACCGGTGTCGGCATCCGCGACAGTCGCGCCAAATCATGCCCACACTTACGACGGCAAGAAACTTTACGAACGCGCACGGCCGCTATCGGTGGATGAGATCGCTGGCGTCGTGCGAGATTTCCGGCAGGCTGCTCTCAATGCGATAGACGCCGGGTTCGATGGCATTCAGCTTCACGCTTCGAACGGCTACCTCATCGACCAGTTCCTGCGAGACAGCGCCAATCTCAGGGATGATCGATACGGCGGAACGATTGAGAACCGCGTCCGGTTTCTAAAGGAAGCAACACAGGCTGTCGCCGACGCAATCGGCGCCGGTCGAGTGGGCGTGCGCCTCTCCCCGAATGGCGAAACACAAGGGGTACGGGATAGCGACCCGCTCCCGCTCTTCACGAAGGCCCTTGAGACACTCTCCGAAATTGGCATCGCCGATGTCGAATTGAGGGAACCGCCGGTCGATGGGACATTCGGCGTCGGAGAGATCGATCCCTTGGCGCAGCATTTGCGGCCGGCATTCAAGGGACCGTTGATCCTGAACTCGGATTTTGACGCGGCCCGTGCCCAGGTGGAGCTTGATGCCGGGATAGGTGACGCCGTCGCATTTGGCCGACCATTCATTGCCAACCCGGATTTTCCGAGACGCGTCGCTAAAGGTTTGCCGCTGGCAAAGGATGACCCCCAAAAATGGTTTACGCAAGGAACGGAAGGCTATCTCGACTATACCAATTGAGCCGGTGATATTTCTGCGGCGGCGACGTGCATTGAGGGGATCGAACGGCTCTTGAGTTGGCAAGGTATTTCAGCCTGCAAGGTAAGGCCTTCCCCAACAAGAGGATGGCTTCCCCGCATCCTGCAATGTCTACCCAAGGCTGGCGGCGAAGCGTTCCGGATATCGCTCCCGCTGAAACACCTCGACGACGAAGTCGATAAAGAGTAAGCGCGAATTTCTCCGCACCTTCTGCAATTGAGTGAGCTTTGGCATGAGGTGTCCACTTAAAAGAGGTGGACACCAAGTTATGGATGAAGGTCAAAGACTCGCGGTACGGCTGGTCGGTCGGAA